>QFCJ01000049.1_pt1 | contig 1386780 bp, 995 predicted proteins | sample 5346051 | NCBI WGS metagenome assembly QFCJ01 (sample SAMN09062257, study PRJNA434731) | Human gut metagenome, whole genome shotgun sequencing project. | isolation source: stool timepoint C gemcode assembly | host: Homo sapiens | collected 2016 | reverse complement strand
ATCTCCCTAATGATATAAGTATTAAAAAAAATAAAAAATCTTTTAGGCTAATGCGTAATGTTTTTAATACCTTACTTATATGATACTCTACTCCCTTTTCTGACAATCCGATTTTGGATGCTATCTCAGCATTGCTTAATCCGTCAATTCTACTCAAGTGAAATATATTCTGAGTTTGATCACTGAACGTACTTAATGTTTTTGAAATGATAGATTCTGCTTCTGATACCAGTATGTTATCAAGAATACTATTCTCAAGTGATGAAATGCGGATTTCCAAATCGGCTAATCCCACATTTCCCATTTTTTCAAAATAAAGATCGTGAGTTGATTTTTTCCTAAGATAATCAAGAGACTTGTTTTTTAATATAACGAAAAGAAATGAAATCAGTTCTTTTTTTTCAGATGTCTTCATTTTTTCCCAAACAGTTATCATTGCTTCTGATGCAATGTCTTCTGCCACGAAAGTATCACCTACATAAGATTTGGCATATAAATATGCCTTTCTATAATATTCTTTATATAGCTGATTAAATGTGTCTCGTCCTGATTTTAGTTGACTGGTTAAACTTAATAATTCTATCATAGGTTGTCTATGTTTCTCACTTAATCTACTTAGCTTGCTTATTCCTGTCTCTGGTCGACTGCCGGGGTACCTCGGCAGTCGACCAGAGGTTTCATTTGCAAAGTTACACAATCTTCTTGCATGTTGTCTACATCTGTTCTTTTTTTATAGTATGTTTTCCACTGCCTCTTTAACACTCCGTTCATTTTATGTACCTGTTCACCATTCCTCTTTTAAAATACCATTCACACGTTCGGTTACCGCATTTTCTCTGGAATCTCCTTTTTCTATTATACTAATCTGTATGTTATTTATCTGCAGTAACTCCACATAAGCTTTACTACAATATTGTACCCCTCTATCGGAATGATGTATCAGCCTATGTCCCTTTGGCAAGTTCTCTATTACCATTTCCAGAGCCAATAGATGACCTCCACATCAAGTCGGTCCGGTAAATGCCATCCCACGATTTTATGGGAATAGACATCTGTCAATAGACTCAAACACACGAATGTCCCATTCCATAGTCTTATGTATGTGATATCTGCCACCCAAAACAGGAAACTCATTACAGATAGATATTATCTCACAAAGAATGACTTCTTTCGTAAGAGCATCTCTTTCCTGACGTTTCATCTGCTTATAATAGGTTTGTTTTGAGTATCCAACTAATGTACAGCAAGCGGGAACATTAGCCTCCGCATTGCTATGAAGCCTGTTCACTCTTGGAGCCAAAGTTTTTTCGGATCGAGATTGAAGATTCTTCTTCTGTCAGTTCTATCATGGTCCCACTGACCAGAACATGAAGATTCGCCTTCTTTAACAGGTCAGCTTTTTCTGACAAGACCTTTTGGCATTGAGATAAGGCGCGTTCCAGTTCTTGGTTCCGTTTAGACTGCACAGATTCACTATCTGTTCGTAACAGAGGTTTATTACGACGTTTTACCATACTTGTGGAAGTTTTTATGTCTTCTACGTTTGTAAGGTTATGTTTCCAATGAGAAAGTATACTACAATCAGGCAAAGAATATTTCAGAGCGACATCCGAACGAGACATGCCACTCAAATAATCACGAAGAACAGCCGTACGTAAGAATACAGGATAAGCTTTGCCCATCTGACCTCGAGGGGAAGGTAATGATTTTGATTTCATTGAGAATACACTTATAGTCAACCTATAGTAGGGCAATCTTAGATTTGTGCATTTCATTCACTCTTTTTTAAGTATATAAAAAGTAAAACAAAATATTTAGATAAATTGTATTTTTGCTTTAATGTATTCTTTTTATAATTTGTATTTTTTACAGAGCGGATCTATTAGTGATTTGTAAAAGGAACAAAGAACGGCACGATGTTAACATAGGTTAAACAACGATTCCATTTTAGGGGTGATTAATGAGCATACGTATTTTCTTTAAATGCACGAAAATATTTTTTAGAAGTTAAACTTAATCATTTGTTAGCCTATGGTATAAAAACGGAAAGAAGTACATATTCATAATTGAATGATTTTTTCAGAATCGAAAAGTATATCGAACTCATAGTTCAATAACATTATCAATCAAATCTAAGAAAAATGAAGAATATATTTAAAAAGGACTTAAGTATTCCTTTAGATATAGTATCTAAACGCCACTTCAAGTTATATGCATCTATCTTCCTGTTTGGATTTTCATCTATATGCGCATCGGATGCATTAGCCCAATCAAAAAAGGTTTCCATCATAGGAAACAATGTTTCTTTAGAACAGGCAATTCAAGAAATTGAGAAAAAATCGGGTTATCTTTTTGTTTATGACACTAAAGAAGTCAATCTGAACAAAAAAGTAACTGTGAATGCTAAAGATAAAACAGTAAAAAGTATCCTCGAGCAGATGCTGGCTAACACAGGTATTTCTTTTTATGAAGAAGGAAACAATATTGTTTTAACTAAAACTACCAACAAAAAGAAAATTAACGTAAAAGGTAAAATTGTTGACTTCAAAGGCGAACCGGTAATTGGTGCCACTGTGAAGGAACAAGGTACTACCAACGGAACTATCACCGACTTCGATGGTAATTTCAAACTGACTGTAAAAGAAGGCTCTTCTTTGTTCGTTTCTTATGTAGGCTATCAAGATAAAAGCGTAAAAGCAGTTATCGGCAAAGATATTTTGGTAACGTTGTTGGAAGACACTGAAATGTTGGAAGAAGTGGTTGTCGTTGGTTATGGTACACAGAAAAAAGTCAATTTAACAGGTGCGGTTGAAAGTGTTGAGCTTTCTAAAGCTAAAGGACGTGCTTACACCAACGTGAGCTCCATGCTTCAAGGTAACGTAGCGGGTGCTTTCATCAGCCAGACTTCAGGTCAGCCGGGTAATGATGGCGCAACTATCCAAATTCGTGGTATCGGTACATTTAACAATACTAGTCCGCTGGTCATTATCGATGGTATGGAAGGTAATCTGGATGCTGTGAACCCGAAAGATATTGAATCGGTATCCGTTTTAAAGGATGCTGCTTCTTGTGCTATTTATGGTAACCGTGCATCTAATGGTGTTGTGTTGATTACCACCAAACAAGGTGATTTGAACTCAATGAACATCGAATATAATGGTTTGGTAGGCGTTCAGAAAGCGACTTCATTGCCGGATGTATTGAAAGGCATTGATTACTTGGATTTGAAAGCTGAAGCTTATAAGAATACCAATAAATCATGGCCGACTTGGTATACGGAAGAATACATGAATAACTATCGCAATCATGTGGATGAATACATGTATCCTACCAACTATAGTTGGATGGACGATACTTATCATACAGCAATGATAACTGATCATTATATGTCTATTTCCGGTGGTAACAAATCATTAAAATATTCTACTTCTGCAGGTTATCTTTACCAAAATGGTATCGTAAGAGGTAACAATGCGAAGAAGTTTACTTTCCGTAGTAATGTATCAGCTTCTTTCTTTGAAGATAAATTGAGATTGAATGTAAGCTTATCAACTCACCAGAAAACCAAGAACGACTTGGTAGATGGTGCTCATAGTGCGATTTACAGTTCTTATGTTGCTCCTCCGACTATCCGTATGACTTTGCCAGGTGTAGGTTACAACAATGCAGGTTATAGCTTTGGTGCAATGGATGCTGGTGGTTTTAACCGTACAAAGGAAACTCCGCTTACATTAAATGCATCTATCAATGCTACTTTGATGAAGGGTTTGACTTTGAATTTGTATGGAGGTATCGACAATCATACTTCTGAAAACAAAAACTTCAAACCGACTGTACAGTTGTTCGGATTTAATGATGACGGTACAATGAGTACTCCACAACCTCGTGAATCATCGTTGCATTATGAACAATCTAAAACAACAATGTATGTATTAAACGGTCAATTAAATTACAATACTGTCATTGCTAAGAAGCACAATGTAAATTTGATGGCCGGTTATGAAATGCGTGAATATTCTTGGAATTGGCATTCTATGGACCGTAAAAATCTGACGGTTAACTTACCTGAATTCCCTGTAGGTGATCCAAAGACTCAGTTGAATGACAGTAAAGCACATGAATTGGCTTGGATGTCTTATTATGGACGTTTGAACTACATGTTCGACAACCGCTATATGTTTGAATTCAACTTGCGTTATGATGGTTCTTCTCGTTTTATTGACAAATGGGGTGTGTTCCCGTCAGTGTCTGGTGCTTGGCGTATCAGTGAAGAAAAATTCATGAAGAATGTGACTTGGCTGGATAACTTGAAACTTCGTTTGTCTTACGGTAAATTGGGTAACGAAAGTATCGGTCAGCAATATGCTGCATCTGATGAATTGAGCTTGAACGGTAAGTACAATTTCAACAACAGTTTGGTAGGTATGGCTGCTGTTACAAAATTGGCGAATAAGAAAACTTCTTGGGAATCATCAGAACAATACAATATCGGTCTTGACTTTGACATTTTCAAACGTGTATCAGCAACCATTGACTATTATATCAAAAACACAACTGATATCTTGATGCAGGTACCTGTTTCAGGAACTCTTGGGATGAGTACTGTTCCTTATCAGAATGCGGGTAAGATGCAGAATAGAGGTTTGGAAATGACAGTAAGATATAACGACCGTTTTGGTAAGGTGGGTACCCATTTCAGTGCTTCTGCTACTCGCGTATACAATAAAGTACAGGACTTGGCTGGTAAGGATGAGTTGATTATGTCTGACCACATTTGGAGAGTCAATGAACCATTTAACTCTTTGTATGGTCTTCAAACAGAAGGTATCTACCAAAGCGAAGAAGAAATCAAAAACCACTTAATTTTCTCTAAAAATGGTACAGCTCTCAATCCATATATGGGTATGAAACCAGAACCGGGTGATATCCGTTTTGTGGACCAGTTGACTATCGATACCAATGGTGACGGTATTCCTGATACTCGTGACGGTGTAATTAATGAAGATGACAAAGTGATTATCGGTAATACATTCCCGAAATGGACATTCTCTGCAACGCTTGGTTTTGAATGGAATGGATTTGACGCTTCTATCTTCTTGCAAGGTGTGGCTGGTATGAAAGCATTGAATCAAGGTATTATCACTGTACCTTTCTTCGGTGGTGAATCAAATACTGGTGCATGGTATAAAGATAGATGGACTCCTGAACGTCCAAGTCAGACTGTGCAACGCTTGTATTCAGAACCGGGACGTTCTGAAATTGTATCAGAATATTATTTGGAAGATGCTTCTTACATCAGATGTAAGAGTTTGGACTTAGGTTATACTGTTCCTAAAAAAGTCTTGAAGAAAGTATTTAAGAATACACCTTCTATTCGTGTATATGTATCACTCCAGAACTTGTTTACCATTACGGATATGCGTTATGGATTTGACCCTGAAAAGCCGTCACATTTAACTAACACATTGCAGTATCCACAGGCAAAAACTTATTCTTTCGGAGTTAATATGAAATTCTAATACAAAGAAATGATTATGAAAAAATATAAATTACTTTTTTTAGCATGTCTAACATTATTTAGCTCATGTGATGATTTCTTGGAACGTGAACCATTGGATTTTGTATCTCCTGATAACTATCTAGAAAATGAGAACCAGGCTGAGAAACTTCTGAATGGTGTATATGAATGTTTAATGAATCATACAGCGAATGCACGTTTGTTCCCGATTCATATAGCTACTATGACCGATGATGCTTTCGATCCTCAGCCTTGGCATGATACGACTGAATGGCCCCGTGGTCAAGGCAATGCAAACAGTGCTATGCCGAAATTGAAATGGGAACAGAATTATAAGGGTATTGCACGTGCCAATGTGTTTATTAACAGCGTGGCGTCTGCAGGATTCTCATCTAAGAATTTGCCTCGCTACATTGGTGAAGCTAAATTCTTGAGAGCTTGGTATTATACAGATTTGATTACCTTCTTCGGTGATGTACCTTTAGTATTGGAACCGGGTGACTTGACTAACAGCAAGCCACATCGTACACCGAAAGAATTAGTGGTGAGTCAGATCTTGAAAGATTTGGAAGAGGCTATTGCTACACTTCCTGTTGAGTATCCAGAAGATGCGCTGGGACGTATCACAAAAGGAGCTGCTATGGGACTGAAGTCACGTGTACTTTTGTATCAAGGTGACTGGGCAAACGCCGCTAAGGCCGCTAAGGATGTGATGGATTTGAATCAATATTTCTTGTTCCCAGATTATCAAGGATTGTTCTTGGAAGTAAACGAACGTGCTGCAGGCTGTGAAATTATGATGAGACGTTGCTATACTCCTAAAATCGATCCATCTTATTTGTATTATCCGTTGGGGGAATGGCCTGCATTTGCACCGACTAAACAACTGGCTGATTCTTATTATATGAACGACGGTCTTCCTATTTCGAAATCGCCTAAATATGATGCTCAAAACCCTCACATGAATCGTGACCCGCGTTTCGCAGCTTCATTGTTCTATCCTGGATGCCAATACCTGAACTTTATGATCAAGGCTCCAGATCCAGAAGTCTCCAAGGATTCTATCCAGATTCCTTCTTGGTTACTTAACTCAACAGGTTATCGTTCAAAGAAACATTTCGATGGAACATTGACCAACGCTGAAGATGAAGGACGTGATACTTACTTTATGCGTTATGCCGAAATTCTGTTGAACTATGCTGAAGCTTTGAATGAATCGGAAGGGCCGGTGAAAGCAGTATATGATGCTATCGATGCTTTGAGAGATAGAGCACATACTACACGTTTGTCAACGGCAATGCCTAACTTGTCAAAAGATGCCATGCGTATTGAAATCAGAAACGAACGTCGTGTAGAACTTGCTTTTGAAGGTTTAAGATGGGCTGATATCCGTCGCTGGAAAATTGGTGAAGAAGTAATGGTAGATGCAAAAGGTCTTGATAACACTAAATTGAAAGCGGGCATGTATCCTGGCGATGGCAAAGGTGAAACAAAAGACTGGAAGTATGTAACGATTACTGTAGACCAAAGACAGTTTAATCCGAAGAGAGACTATTTGTGGCCAATTCCTCAATATGAAATGGATGCCAATGAAAATATGATACAAAATCCTGGGTATTAATAAAATTTGAAAAATATGAAAAGAAGTATATTATTTACATTTTTAGCATTGGCTACATGCCTATGGACAGGTTGTAATGATGATGAAGAATTGCCAGCAATGTCTCGTACATCATTGAAGTCATATGGTCCTACTTTCTGTGAAGTGCAGAGTCGTTTGTATCTGACTGGCGGTTCAGATATCAAGAGAAGTGGTGCTTGTTGGGTGTTGAAATCCACAAAGGAATATGATGAAAAAGCACTTGAATTTGCAACTGTTGAAGATAATGTACAGGAGTTGCCTATCAACAATCCTGATTTATACCGCATGCGTATAGAAGGCTTGCAACCTGATACTGTGTACTACGTTCGTTTCTTTGCAACCAATGATGAAGGAACTTTCTATAGTTATCCGGTTCGTGTTCCGACCACAAAGATTTACAATGATAAAGTATTTGTGGAAATGGGTAAATTTATGATGGGTAGTGCAGCTGGTAAGGTTGATGAAATGCCTATGCATGAAGTGGAATTTGAACATAGCTTCTATATTTCAAAGAATGAAATCACGAATGCTGAATATTGCGAATTCTTGAATGAGAATGAAGTAGGTGCTGATGCCACTGTGAATGGTGACCAATGGATCAATTTGGAAGATCCTACTTGCCAGCTTTCTCATGATGGTTCTAAGTTTGTAGTAAAGGCTGGAGCTGATCAACTTCCTGTTGTTTGCGTCACTTGGTTTGGTGCACAGGCATTCTGCGAGGAAAGTGGCGGTAACCTTCCTACTGAATCAGAATGGGAATTCGCAGCGAACAGTGGTTTGTTGAAAATGGGAACTGCTTATGCTGGAAGTGCCACAGCTTCTGAAGTGGGTTGGTTTAATGAATCTGCTTTGCATCAAGGCGGAATGAAAAAAGCCAATGGTCTTGGCATCTTCGACATGTCAGGTAATGTGGCTGAATGGTGTCATGACTGGTATTCTGATAAGGCTTATGAAGATGCTCCTGAGAAAGATCCTCAAGGTCCGAAATCTGGCAGTAAGAAAGTCGTTCGTGGTGGTGCATATAATCAAGCTCCTGTAACTATTACTGGACGTGATGCTCAGCAACCAACAACTGCTTCTCCCTATATTGGCTTCCGAGTGGTTAACAAAATTTAAGAAAATATGAAAAAGATACTTTTAAGTTTAATAATAGCAGGCTGCCTCTTCGCATGTGACGATGAAACGCTAAACCCGATTGTTCAGCCAATCGCTCAAACGAGTGAGCCTATGTATATTACAAGTACTACCGCTACTTTGGTTGGTAATGTATTGACCGGTGGGGGCACTGTACAAGAACGTGGTTTCTACTATACAGAATACACCTACGATATGAAGGTTTCCGATTATACTCCGATTACTTTGCAGCAGGAGGTGATGAAGGGAACCCAGGTCGTGTGTACTCAAGATAGTGAATTCAGCTATTCTTTAGAAAATTTGGAAGGAGATACTGATTATTATTACTTGGCATATGCACGCACAGAGATGGGGATTTCTTACGGTGATCCTGTGTTGTTTGCAACAAGTGATGGAGATGTCATTCCTGTACTTTCTATCACTGAAACTGTGAAAGATGAAGTAAACAGAAATGTGATAATCAAAGCTAATATTGATGCTCCTGGTGGTGCACCGATTGAAGAAATGGGTCTCGTATGGAGTAAAGAGGTAGCTCAACCTACTATTGAAAATGGTACAAAAATCAATATTGATGTTGTGTTGGGTGCTTTTGAAATAAGCCTTTCTGATCTGGTTACATTTACGAAGTATTACTATCGAATCTTTGCGAAGAATAAATACGGTGTAGGTTATTCAGAACCGATGATGGTAATGTTCGTGGGTGATAAGTTTACTGACCCACGCGATAAAAATACATATAAGATCAAGCAGTACGGTAATTGTATTTGGATGGTAGAAAACTTCCGTTATGTTCCAGCTGATCGTTTGAACAAGGGTATTTGGGTACAAGGTTACAATGGTTCTAGCGCTGAAGAAGCTATGCAGTCAGAAAATTATGCCATTTACGGCTGTTTGTACGATTATCAAACAGCTAAGGATCTTGCTCCTGAAGGATGGCACCTTGCAACTGACGCAGAGTGGAATGAATTAGAAAAATTGGCAGGTGTGTCAGAAGAACTCTTGATGAAAGAAGAAGACTGGCGAGGTAACAGCAATGACAGACTAAAAGCTGACACTTGGCAAGGTAATGGTAATTGGTCTAATGAACTTGGATTCAATATTCACCCGGGTGGTAAACAATGGTGCGGTGGCGCATTCCAAGACTTTAAACAGGCAGGACTTTATTGGACTTCAACAATGAATGATCATCGTGCCGATGGTGCTTTGCAACCGTTCTTCAGATGGTTCTCTGGTGGTCCAGCAACTGGACGTTTCAGTAACTTCCCTGAATGTGTAGGTATGTCTGTAAGATATGTTATGGATTAAAATGAAGGTTAATGAGATCATGGTCCGAGGTTAAAATCGAATCATGATCTGAAACCTGAGTGATTAAAAAAAATTGCGAATTAACAATTAATACATTGTTTAAATTATGAAATTCAAATATTTAAGTTTGTGTCTCTGCTTGTCACTCTTTGCATGTAGTGATGATGAGAATATCCTACCGGAAGAAAAACCTGCAGTTCCGCAAGGTGAGCCTATGGAAGATACTCCGATTGTACAAAAAGATTATATTTCTAATTCCAGCTTGTGGATGGGCCCTTCTTTGGCTAATGATGGTTTTGTAGTAGAAGTGGAAATGGGTGCTGAAAGCTCTGCACGCAGCACAGAAAGAACTAAAAAATCTATTGAACATTACAACATGGGAGTTCACCAATCTCCGCTTCCTGAGATTAAGGCTGCTGAATGGGGATATACCGTGTTAAATCTTCCCACAGGTCAAACAGATGGTGCAGGTAGAGTAATTGATAATATTTACTTGGATAACAAGGCTTCTATCAATGATAGAAAGACAGCTTTGGAAACGATTATGCGATTTGTGAAAAAGCAGTATCGTGTAGAAGACAGTAGTACACCTTGGTATTCAATGAATGGTCACTATTGCTGGCATCATTATGCCGGTGCTTCCGGTGCTACCGTTTTGGCCAGCGAAATTGGTGAAAACATTCACGGATATCAATTGCACATTGCAATGAACCGTGGTGCAGCTAGACAATATAGCAAACCTTGGGTTATCGATTTCTCTTCATGGCATGGAGCTTCTATCTTAGACTATAGCAAAAGTAAAATCTGGAAAGAATATAGCGGTCCGAAACACGGACACTCTATTAATTTGGTGGAACGTTCGATGTTGATGAGTTATATGGCTGGTGCCGATGGTGTAGTAGCAGAAGGTGGTGGTGCCATCTGTTTCTATGATGATATTACTGCTGACGACTGCTATAAACTTTCTCCTTATGGAAAAGTATTCCAGAAGTTATATCAGTTCTCTAAAACACATAGCAATGTAGGTATTACATATACTCCGTTTGCTGTATTGTTGGATCAGTTCCATGGCATGGACCGTCAGCCAGCAGGACAACAAGTATTCGGAAAATTCGGATACAACCAGGGTGATATGGAAACCTTTAATTTGATTGAAACACTTTGGCCGCAAACTTTCTCCGTTGAGAAAAACGGTAATGAAATAGGTTCCATGGTAAATAGCAAGTATCCGGATGCTGTTGACTTCTTGTTGCAGGGAGCTTCTCTCAATATGCTGAAGACATACAAAGCTGTGATGTTGAGCGGAGACATTACGCTGACTCCTGCTCAAATAGCCGACCTTAGATCTTATGCAGCAGATGGAGGTGTAGTGTTGGCATCAAACAGACACTTAGACCAGTTGGCTTTCAATGGAACAGGTGATACTGCTATCCGTGAAGAAAAAGTGGATAAAGGTAAAATTGTAGGTTTCGATCCGAGTGCTTTGAAAGATATTCTTGATAAGTATTTGAGAAAGATGTTGCCTATCGAAGTAGAAGGTGATATAGAATATTTCGTAAACGTAGCAGACGGCGCTTTCTATGTTACTTTGATTAATAATGATGGTGTTATGAAAGCTCCGAAAACTCCGGTTCAGTTTGACAGCTCAAAACGTAAAGACATTGTGATTCATTACAAAGCTAAAAACACTATTCAATCAGTTGACGAGCTTTGGAATTCACGTAAAGTGCATGTTGAAGGCAGGACTATCAAGTTTAGAATGTTGCCGGGTGATTGCTATATCTTGAAAATTGCGTCAGTGTAATCATAGGTATCTATAAATTGATACAGACAAATGTAAGTCAATTTTGTAGATGGATAATTTTAAAAAGAGGGTATGTATGTGCCCTCTCTTTTAACTTAATATAGATAGTGAATTGTCACAAATGAATTATATTAATGAAATATAATATTATGAGGAACAAGTTATTTGTTATTGGTATTTTACTGTGTTCTAATATTACTCATGCACAGCAGCGAATTGCTGGATTGAATAAGGATATACATGTTACAAAGGTAGGAGTAAAACCTTATGAAATGAAGAACACTTCTTTGAAAAAGGCCACCCTTTCTTTTATGGATTGCAGCAAGTGGTATGTTCAGACGGAAAATTGTGAGGCAGCTCTTTACCGAAGTAATCAGGAAATAGTAGCAGATGAATTTTCTGGTAAGATTGTTTATAAGACAACAGCACCTAAAGCATCTGTTTTCTTGGGGCTTACCAAGCCTATGGAATTGAATTACATATGGGACTGTTTGGATGTGTGGACTTTTGGAGACCATTGGTTATGGGGAGAACCACATTACAATACATCAATGCAGGTATATGCATGTTTTAAAGGAAAAGACGGACAAGAACATGAAGTTAATATGGTGCAACAGGGATATCCTGATATGGCCCATAAATATTGGTTTTTGAATCATATTAAATTAAATAAAGGTAAAGATTTATATACCCATTTTTTAGGGTTTAAATTAAAAGGACAAAAAACAGACACAGGTACACAACATACTGTATTTTTCAATAGTGTATATATATATAAAGAAAAACTGAACCTGATTCAATTTAAACCTTTCCCTGAACAACTTCCTTTCCCCTGTAGAAAAGAAACAATTTTACCTCTTCAAAAAGGGGATTATCGTCATAAAGTATCTTTGGCTAATAGTCAGTGCGTTTTTGATTATACAGATGAAAAAACAAAACTTTCCTACCTATTACCTAAAAAAAATCTTTTGGGTGATATTCAGGTATATCATGACGGAATGTTGAAACAGACCATTACTAAGCGTGAAATGCGTTGGAAGAATGGTGAAGTGGCTGTCTTAAAATCTAAGAAAATCAAGTTGAATGGGGATACGTTGTTTTTTGAAGCAGAAGGCAATTATCAAAACAAAAGAGTTCCCTTTAAAGGCTGGTATACGATTGCGCAAAAGTCTTTGGTATTTCATTTAGAAGAAATACAAGAAGTAGGCAATGTACGTAGTCTTTCAACGGGTATGATAGCTGTAGATAAGGAGGGGATTCAAACACTGATTCCATTCTTGAAGTATTATGGAGATGACAGACCCGGCATTCTTTATCAAAACGATTTGTTTACGTTTATGATTTTCGACTGGTATAAGACGCATGCTTCTTCTGTAACTGCAGGTGCTAAGAGTGCGGAAGTCTTTACTGGAGGAGAAGCGGTGTATATTCCTAAAACGGATGGGAAACACAACTCTCTATATGAGACGCTGTTTATTAATGTTTCTCCTGATGTACATGAAGTATTGCCTACTGTTGACAATCCTGCTTCACCGATGCGCTCTATACAAGCAGATCGTTTGTGGGCTATTAACGGAGGTTCAGATTTGAATGGCTTGGGTCAGTTTGTAACAGGACTTCGTAGCAAAGGGGTTGAGAAGGTGACTATTCGTTATCACGAAGATTTTTGGCGTGAAGGTGGAGAAAGTTATACGTTTAAACTGACTCCTAACCCACAATTAGGTATTGAGAATGTTCAAAAATACATTCAATTTGTAAAAGACAACGACTGGCGTGTAGGTTTGTATAGTAATTATACCGATATGGCTACTGTAAATGAACGTTGGTCGCCAGATTGGATGAAACGTGGTCCAAAAGGTGAATGGGAAGTATCTTGGTCTCGTTGCTATTCTCCGAAACCACAAATTGCATGGGAACAACAAGCAATTTTGGCTCCACAAATTCAGAAGTTGTTTAACACGAACCATTCTTACTGTGATGTTCACACCGCAATTTCGCCTATTTCACGTGTAGATTTTGACCACCGGGTACCTGATGCCGCTATGATGAAGGGGGTGTATAACCGATATGGAATGCTGTTAATGAACGAACGTAAGGCTTACAATGGTCCGGTTTATTCAGAAGGAGGTCATCACTGGTGGTATGCTGGTTTGTTGGATGGTAACTATGCGAATGATGATTTGTTGAAACTGCCTATTTTCCCGGATTTTAACTTGCTAAAAATTCATCCATTGGAAATGGATGCTGCTAATACGGGACAAGGTCATCAATACATTTGTTATGCAATGGCATATGGCAATATTGGTATCTTATCGGATGGTGTAGATGCTGTGACACGTTATGCGTTTTTACAGCCCATACAAGAAGATTATGTGATGGTTCCGGTAAAGGAGATTGCTTACTTCAAAGACGGAAAAGCTTATAATACTTCGGAAGCTATCAAAAAAGATTTGCTGAAAACTCCTTGCCTGAAAATTACTTATCAGTCGGGATTGGAAACTTATGTAAACTTCGGCAAAGAAGAATGGATAATCCAGATAAATGATAAGAACTACTCTTTACCGGAATATGGATTCTTTACACACATGCCACAGAGCGGAAAACAAAGCTCTTCCGTCTGGATAAATGGAAGTCGATTGGATGAAGTTTATAGTAAAAATCTCTATTATCTAAACACTCATGGTAAACAAATAGAAGGAAAAATGCGTGGTAATGGACATTACCTTTTGAAGAAGGAAAAATTTTCTTGGGAATTGATTCCGTTGGATCAGAAAAGTATGATAGAATTTGATTTGTCACTTCTGAAATCAGACTTTATCCATGCAAAAGTGGTGGGTGTCGATAAAGAAGGTAGATATGTGAAAGAGATTCCACAAACCAAGAAAGGTATTGTTACCGTTCAAGCTGAAGAAGGAGTATATAAATACCAATTAATCCCCCAATTGGATTAATTGCTAAATTGTTGAGGAAAATGATTTATGATCTCGTTGTCTTTTTAGGCTATAAACTAATATGAGCAGAACTAGATGATTATTTTAAGATACTTTTCCAGTGCCCTCTTGAAAGCCGAGGTAGTAGGTGTGCCTATCTGTTTTCATAATAGACTTATGTATTCACCTACCACCTCCCCCTACGGGGACTCCTCCTTCCCGAAGGAGAAGAATAAAAGATACTATCGACTATAAACTATCAGAGTATTATTTTACTAATTCACCTTACCACCAAATTTGAAGAAGAACCACTTTTTTTTAATTAATACTATAGTTTTTGTACGTGTTGATTTTAAAAAACAATATTCTTGCGAGTTATAAATCACAATTCGAAGACAGTAATTCCCTGGGAGTTGCTCTTTCTTGCCAATCTTCCAAACGCAACAACATTCTTTTGACTATCCGAGGATATACGGTAATTAAGTTCGTCGTTTCTCCGATATCATTTTTAATATTATAAAGCTGTAATTTACCACTACGATATTTAATTAATTTCCAATCACCATCAATAATCGCAGCATTTTGATCTTCATAACTGCGATGTAAAAACAAGTCCCTTTTTTTCAGTTTCTTCCCTTTCAATACCGGAATTAAACTTATCCCATTTATTTGTTTGTCACTACATTTCTTCTTTGAAGCCAACTCTACCATAGTAGGATAAAGATCGATAGTTTGTACTGGGGCATCATACGACTGCCCCATAGCCTCCATGCCCGGTACATAGATAATTAGAGGTACCCGCGAACCTCCCTCCGCCAAGGTATCTCCTCCTCTCTTTCCGCCTCTTAACGGAGCATTACTGAAATCTCCTCCCTGATCTGACAGAAATATAAAAACTGTATTTCCTGCAAGGCCTTTCTGCTGAATGGCATCACGTATACGACCTACGGAAATATCCACAGCTTCCACCATTGCAGCATATTCGGCTCTTTTTCTTGCCATCCCTTTTCTTAGATATTTATTAATCAGATCCTTGCGCCCAATATGAGGATCATGTACCGCATAATACCAAACATTCAATAGGAAAGGCTGCTTATCGGCACAATGTTCTATAAATCCGACTGCTCCTTCTGTTAGCTTATCTGTTAGGTATTCGCTATTTGATGTGTCAGGGAATGGATTTTCTGTCTTGAAAAAAGGTTGATAATAACTATTGGGATGTCCATGTTCACATGTACCATACATAGCATCAAATCCCTGATGAATAGGATAATATGGCTCATGTCCCAGATGCCATTTCCCAACAAAATAATTATAATAGCCAAACTCCTTCAAACGCTCTGCATAAGTAATTTCATCCAAAGGCAACCAACCACGTGATTTCATATGACCGGGATCTTTTGCCATGGTCTGAAACTCCTCTCTGTCAGGATTATCATAGATATGACGGACAAAACCACAACGCAAGGCTTCCTTACCTGTAAGCAACGAGGCACGGCTTGGACTCGATGTTGCCGTAGAGACATAAGTGCGCGAAAAGTATAATCCGTCATGTTTCAGTTTGTCAATATTCGGAGTTTCAAATTCAGAATTCTGATATCCTAAATCAGACCAGCCCAGATCATCAACAAAAAGCATAACTATATTAGGTTGTTGGGCAGCTGCAATACTACTGCTCAATAGAAATAAGGGTAACAATTTTCTTTTCATACACAAGTTATCATTTTACTTTTATAACTAGAAATATATCGATTTTATTTAGTGAAGCACATCTTATCAAAGCTCAACGTTTTCTGCGATACCGTATCTGCTTTCAACAGAGAAAAAGGTTTTATGCCGGAATATTGGTTGTTCTCAATGATTGTCTTCAATGGAGTTTTTAAAATAACACTGCGTGCCCTATGATTTCGTATGGTACATCCTCGCATTGTAAAAGTAGGATTCCACGTATTATTTTCCAGAATATCACCTCTCTTCAATCCGGCAGGAAGTGGTTTAGCAAAAGACAACTGGATAAAACGTTCATTGAGTGTAAATACACGGCTCACTGTGTTCACTTCCCCACGCTGCGGAGAAGGATGAATAATAAACCAGATATCATCTCCTCTTTCTGCAAATTTAAAGCCTAATTGTTCGAAATGTTTTAAAGATACACGGACTGTATAATCATCTATGACCTCATCTACCTCAACACACGTACCGTGAACGTTAGTACCATCGTCGAGCATATTCTCAAAACGACAGTTCTCAATCAGTATATCTCCCTTACAATTGACAAAATGAGTAGCATCAGCAGTAGTGGAAATCACTCTTTGAGTATGTTTCGGAAGTACAATCTGAGAATTCAGTATCTGCATATTTTCCGATCGTTCAAATAAAAATCCCATTCCTAAAGCATGATGAATCGTTATACTATCCAAACAAATATTCTTACACTCTTTAAAATCAAACGCCGGAGCATAACGATCATGTTCACGATCACCTTTCGAACTTAGCAAAGCCCCCACAGGAGGATAATAATTGAGTTTTTCATAAATTCGAAGATTACCGTTCTTCATTCTTTCTACTCCGGAAGGATTACTATCAATATCTATCGCACCATGTACCACACGTTTTGTTCTTTTTTCAAAAGGAAGTGTACTTCCTAAACAAGTATAATTAAAGCCATCTATATTAGGAAACCTTATCTGACCCTTCTCGACTTTCCAGCAAAATCCGTCCTGAAAAGGTTTAATTTCCCTCCACCCCTCTTTTGAATTAATACTAACAACTTCTCCCAGAAAGGTAAACGGAATATCCCAATTGATCGTTAACCCTTTTATCTTTACCGACTGACAATTCTCAAACAGGAAAGGCATTATTCGCCCGTGAAACAACAAAGTTGCCCCATTCCCAATGATTTCTATTGTTTTATAATTCGCTAAAGAAAACAATATCTTTTTAGTCCCATTTCCATGATTGGATATAACACAATATTTTTCATTAGCGTAATCCGGCAGACAATAATAGACCCCTCTTTCAAATATAATTTTTACCTGATCCGATCGGGACTTCATGAGAGTTTCTCTGATTTCACAAGTAGCATCCTCTCTATCGCCAAGAGAAATGTGTATCGTTTCTTGTGCATTCAGTACCAGAACATTACACAGAATAAATATTAGACACAAAGATATTCTTTCAGTTTTCATGAATCCCGGTATAGCCAATAACGTTTATTCTTCTAGTTTAAAACCTATTCTATATTCATTAAGTCTTATGACAAAGGTATATCTAATTGATTATAAACAAATTGGCAGACAATGTACAATAAATATATAATACCCGCAAACAAAATAATAAAAAATTAGCCTATGGCATACAATTATTATTGAACTACTTTCTTTTCAGTTCTTAATGCACGCGGAGAGGTTCCAAAAGACTTTTTACAGAAATTGGAGAAATGAGGCAGGGATTCGAAACCATATTTATAACAAATCTCTGAGATACTGTGATCGGTATTAAGCAAGTCGTCCAAAATACCTTCCTTGCGGCGTGCCAGCATCCATTCATACACAGGTTCATGAAAGACACTATTGAAAATCCTACGGAATGTACTGATAGTGTATCCGCCTAATTGTGCCAGTTCTTCTACCGTCTTTACTTTTTTATAATTCTGAATGACAAAACATTGAAAGCCATTTGTATATTTGGAAAGTGGATGTACCAAGCTCGCAAGATCATAATCGGAGTAGTAGTAACCCAACACAAATGCCAATTCCTTCCGTTTGAGAGACAACAATTCCCGACAGACTTTATCTCCCTTCAAATAGGTTATAGAGCCATTCAAGAAATATTGTAATTCAGGAATTATTTTTAAAGGGGAATAGATAAGCGGAGGAGATACCTCTTTCATGATATGATTAAAACGCAAATCGCAAAACAACTCCGGTTGAACGAAACGATAATAAATACATTCGCATTCAGTCATAGCAAGCATCTCAAATTTTGATCCGATAGCCTGAAGAATAAACTCACCTTCTCTGAGCATCGTACCTGCATATTCCTGACTATTAACCAGCATCTCTCCCTTCATCAAAAAAAGAATGAAATTCTCCTCGCATTTATGCACAGGCCTATGGAAACCCCGCTGATAAATAATATGAGCAATGGCATTGCTCACAGCTTTTGGACAGTTTTGACAATCCCAATTTCCTTGACAGATAGACGGCATATGTTGGCTTTGCTTGTATTTGTTTTATGTTTCCAACAAAAATATATGAAAGATTTCATATAGCCATAAAAAAAAGGAGAAAAGTAAAAAAGAAGTCATCTCATTTTTCTGAGATGACTTCTTAAAAGTATTTCTAATCTAGAAATAATACTTCGAAAGCTCAATTTTCAAATCTAGAAAATTTCTACTGAGCCTCGTTTGCTTCCGGCGTTGTTTGAGTATTCCAGTTAGTTACATCTGGAGTAAATGTAACATTTTCAGCTCCCCCTGGTAATAAAAGAGTATAAAGAATCTTATCACCAGCTCCCCAAACAACATCTTTCAAACTAACTTTTTTCTCTCCATTAAAGACTTCTCCACCACCATATACAGTAGAATATGCTATTGTTATTTCTGCATTTTCTCCCAAAGTTTGCGGCATTAACATTAATGCATTATCATCCGTTGCTAAAGTAAGTTCAGAAGTACCTGTAAAATCGGTATAAGTTGCATTATACTGATACGATTTAGGAGTAGAAGGATTTGACCAAGTACCTACTACACTCTCAGTAGGATCAACATAAGTAAAATTTCCAGTATTATTTATTCCTGACAAAGTAATCTCGGTCACTTTATAAGTAAAACCATCATCCTTCCCTTTTAATTTGAAATTAATCTGGGTCAGGACATGTTTAAAATCTAATTTTACAGGTGTACCGGATACTCCCGGTTTGGTTTCATTTTTTGCATAAGCCACGACTAAATCTTCTTGAGAATCAACGATAGTATAAGAAAAACTTGGATAACCTGCTTTTGAACTAGTCGGCTCAACATAGTTCACATTAGCCACAGGCGAATATGAAAAGAATTGAATCTTATCCTTTAAAGGCCAGTAATAAGGACCAACAGGGTTCATTGTCCATGCTGAGCTATTCCAAGAAACTATCACACCATTCATAAATGGTGCCTCACCCAAAATGGTTTCAGCAGACATATCATCATCCTTTGTATTATATGCAAAAACCTTAAACCCACCATTAGTTTTCAAACCTTCTGTCTTTAACTCGCTCGCTCTTGTTGCCTTACTTACTATGGTAGTAAAGTTAATCTCAGCTTTCTGTCCTTCATTCTCAAATTCTTCATTCTGTGAGCAACTCGTAATTGCCAAAGCAGCTGTTACTGCCAATAAAATCTTTTTCATAACTGTATCTTTTTAGTTAATAATATTATTCTATTCTGTTTATGCTATTAGGAATCAGTTTACTGGTAATTCAACATTATCTTCTGGTCCCCAACCATCAACGTTTCCATTCATTCCTCCACCCCCGTCAGGATTAGGTGGTGTTTCCGGTTTCTCTACCTCAATCTTATCACCAGGTGGCAACTCAATCTCTGGTGGCGGATCTTGTTTTCCTTCTTCCTCCTTCTCATCTTTTTCAAGCGTACCAATTATTTCAGTAACATCAATCGTCCTTTCCTGTATCGTATTATCAGTTCTTACAAAACTTAGTATCAACTTTACACTACTTGCTTCTCGAGAAACCGGTTCTCCCAACATTGACATTCGCATCGGTATATCTTTCGCCCCTTTAAAAGCAGTAAAATGCGCTATTACTTTGCCACCCTCCTTCTTTGCTTCAAAATAAATAGGCTGTGAGTTACACATTCCGCAACCTTTACCTATACAATAGCAATCAGACAATCCATTTACACACCCTATAACTGATGTCACATATTCCAGTCCTTTCACCTCTATTGCAAAAGAGTAGTTCTTTATCACCGATTCCAATTTCCAATCCAAGTGAAGCACTTCATCACTTTTCTTTATTTTCAATTCATCAATATTCAACACATATAACGGGTCCGGCGACCAAACCATTTTTTCAGTTCCGGCAATGCCCAAACCATTGCAATATCCCGTATATGCCTCAATCGTTTCATAGGACTCCTCACCTCGGATTCGCACTACTTCCGTGTTATAGTTGTAAGCTACCACCGAATATCGTCCGGGAGGGACCTTCATCTCCCCGCCTTGTACCGAAAGGTACCTATCCACTTTTCTGCCTTCCCCACCTTTCGGATAAAATATAATCCGAACTCCTTCCGGCAATTCATCTGTTACTCCGGCCCAATCTAACGAGATTTCTACCCCGCTTACAGGATAATCATCCAATACATCGCGACGACTACACCCGGTCAGCATCAGCAGCGAGGACAGAAGCACAAGAATAATATATCTTGTATCTCGCATAACATCCTTACCTCCTTGTTGTTATCAGCCATACCAGAGAAATTTTCGCCTTGGTAGGGCCAATAAAGTTATAACGCCCACTATTTGTCCATATAATATTCCCCTCGTAAGGAGTATATTTCTTATATTCCGTTGTCAAATACCCTATGCCGAGACTGAACTCAAGTGAAAAATGAAGTGCCAGTTGTCGTGCATACCCGTAAGTCACTCCTGCAGCTCCATAATACTTGCCTTGATAACCGTCCCCCTGTAATTGAAAGTCATATATTCCACCTTCAGCATAAAGCCCGATAAAATGCCCGGTCAACCGATTATGTTTCTGCCTGTTTCCCAACCAGTAACGTCCTTCCATGCCTCCTGAAAGAAGTTGATAGCAAAAATCATGTTCACTATTCAGCCACCACGGGCATTTGTATTCGGTATTCAAAGACCACCGCTTGCCTAATGGAATTTCCACTTCTATATTCGGCGCCAATGCCATATCATATAGCAGGTTATTCTTCACAGCAAGTACTGTTTTACTTTTCCCCGGTCCTTCTGCCTCCGACATAACTGCCTCACAGGTCTGTTCATTTACACTTTCTCCCACAGACTTATCAGGCTGACTATCCGGAAGCGCCTCTCCCTGTCTTGAAACCAACAACTCGGAGACAGAAGATACCGGTTCAAAGGTTTCCTTCGCCACTTCCGGGATTTCCCGGACTATTGTAATTTCAGACCGCCTCAACTTAGGAAATACATTGTTGACCATGTATCTGTAAGCAGCTCCCTGATTTAACTTACGTAACAATTGTTTCCGTTTTACGATATCATTCTTATGATAATCAATCAATATCAACACTTCCTCACGATCCGGCAGGTTAGGGTCAGCTGCCGCCATCTTACGTAACTCTGACCAATTCTCGCCAGCTGAAAAATAATGAATCTTATTAACGTCAATATCCGAATGGTATCGTTGTAAAAACTCACTAATCGAATGGTTCCTCTTGGAAATCAAACTTGCATTATAAGACTCATCGCCTTCAGGAGAAACAAAAGTGGTTACATTCAAAGCAGTTATATATTTGGTATCCGCATTTCCCGCCAACAAAGAGTCTAACATCATAATCATCCGATTATTACTTTTATAGCGAGAATCAATACAAGTCCCAGACGCCTCAAAATATATTACTACCTGTCGGGCTGTATCACTTGCAACTGTAAAAAACGGGACCATAGCATATCCACTTTCTGAAAGGCTGAGTAATGCCATAAAAAAAGTCAATATATAGGTTCCATGTTTCATAATTGTTCGTTTCTGTGAGCAAATATAGAAGTTAAGAAATGAATAAAATCATACTTTCAGAACAAAATATAGAGTGTGGAAGGTTCTGTGAACCGATTGAAACGATTTTGCAAGTTTGGAAAGGATTAACAGCAGAATATAAACAAAAAAGATGCACAGATCATCGAACATTTATCGATTCTCTGTGCATCTACAACTCTAAAGCCTTCTTTAAAGCAAAACTAAACTTATTATACTGCCGGATCGGGTGTCACTCCTCCTTCTCCCTTGCCATCATCGCCAGAATCCGGCTTTCCACCGGTATTGCCACCGTTGCTACTTCCGTCCGTATAATCTGTTTCAATCTCCGCACGACGCGTAATACTCATGTCCGCCAACGTATCTTTGAAGATTTTCCCCGGATAGAATAAAATCTTTCTCTGAACGATTGACTTGGACGAAATTTCCTTTTCTTCATCCGAGCTTTTTGTACGGATAGTAGGGCTAAAGATTCCGAACTCACCCAACTGAACGCTCTTTCCGTCATCAATATCCTCAGCCATTTTATCTACCAGACCACTGACTACCAAATCGACCACTTTCCGATGAACACCACAAAGCTGACTTACTTTGCGACACATCTTTGCAAAATTAACCCTACCGGAACGAACCGATTTTGCTACATACTTTTCGTTTTTGTCTTTGTCAAAACCGAACACTCTTTTTGTTACTACATACTCTAAAGCCATAATCGTTAAAGTTTAAATGGTTAAAAAAATAAAGGTTATCTGTTTGCCATTCGTTTTGTTTGAATGACTCTGCAAAGATATAACAGGGCGTATACTGTCCAGTCCCCTTTTGTCTCCATTACGTCTCCTTTTTGGTACTTACAGGTCATTAGATTCAAGTAATAACAAACTAGTTATTAACTAGATATACAAATTAATAATTTTTCATGAATACATCATCAAAGTAATCTTTCATACTAGATCTAAACACCGCCTCATTCTTAAAATATCCTCCTTTATAAAAATGTACCCGTTTATGCAGTAAACAGGCTAAAATAGCCACATGCAATCTATCTATCAAATTCATCAACCTTTTTGATAAAAGGAGCAATTGGAGTAATTTCATTTCCCCAAAGACTAATATCCATATTCAAAGCTATATAGTTCTGTTTCCCGAGACTCTCTCTATCCGTTCTAAAGAAATATCCAGTTTGTTCGGTAGATAAGTTCTCCGAAGTAATTTTGTCAAAAAGATAAAAAGCCATATCATGACAGAAAAATGCTTGGGAACAATATTGTTTACTCTCATATAAATCTCGACAGAAAAAGGTAACATCAGCAGAATCTAAGCAATACATCAACGTAGAAGGTAAAACAACTGTATGCTTAAAAAACTTGTGATAATGACGTCAATCATGCGCATCACATACATGGAGGACATTTTTTTGTCCCCCATGTATATAGAGGCCAAGACTAACTCATGTTATTCCCAAGAAATTACTCATACGGTCAATACACCGTTTCTTTTGATTGAGATTAGGATGAACGTACAGATTAAGTGTCGTTGCCACATTTGAGTGACCGAGTATGACACTGACAGTTTTATAATCACACTGGCTTTCAATACATCGGGTCGCAAATGTATGCCTAAGTCCATGAAAGACCAAGTGGGGAATATCCAATCGTTTTAGCAACCTGCCAAAATAATCACGATAAGAACGAGGCTCTTTAGATTGTATGGAAGTGCCTACCACGTATGGGGATTGAGATTGTTTCCTTACCATTTTCAACGCTTGGAAAAGCTGTTTGGATATAGGAATCTCACGACAAGAATTCTTGGTTTTGGGGGAAGAGTGAACCCTTTCTGTAGATTTCAACTCACAGTTATATATTCTGCCTACAGTATGCTTCACGATGACTGTCTTTTGTGCAAAATCCACATCTTCCCATTTCAAAGCACAAACCTCACCGATTCTCATTCCGGTACAGAGAGCCAACAGTACACCTATATTTTGTGGAGTGGGCTGTTCCAGCAAGTGACGCATCAATATACGCTGATGATTTAATGACAATGTTGGCGGCAGTTTGTTTTCTGTTTGGGTAGGATATTCGATTTCCCATTCTTCAAAATGGAAAATCCCATGCTTATTCCCATATTTGATAACAGATTTGAGCACTGCCACTATATCCCGGACTGTTTTTCTTGCTAATCCGGAAGTACATTTGTCTATCACAAACTGCTGGACATCCTTCTCTGTTATATTTTCCGCAGCGCCAAATCGTGGCAATAGGTGTGTCTGTAACGTAAGCTGATAAGCACATAGGGTGGAATGCTTCACTATCGGACGTTTTGCATCACACCAAATCTCGGAAACTTCGTGAAATGTTTTTTTATTGTTCATATTTTGAGAGAATTAATTGATTTAACTCTCTCAAAATAATACACTTTTACCGATTTCCCTTTGAACGGTTATGGGTTTTACAAAGCATCTCACAATTTTCCATGCTGGTTGCCCCTCCCTTGCTCCATGCAGTCACATGGTCGGCATCCATTTCTGAAAGTTTGTAAATACGGGTTTTGTTGGCATTATTCCCCAACGCACAGAGCGGACAATTAGAAATTCCTTGTTTCTCAGCCGCTTCGGTCTGACGCTTGTAAGCAGCCCGCTTGGTTGATTCTTCAAAGATTCGGATGTCAAGCAGTTTCTTATCCTCTTCTCCACCCAGTACATATTCGTAAATATTTCTGGGACACCGCACACTTTCATCCGCTTGCAAGGCTTTTACCCGTTCCGCGACATGGACGGTGCTATAAGGGGTGGCATGGTACGTTTCATACAGCCGTCCCCATTCCAAGCCGCACATGTCACGCTCTACCATAGTAAAGGTAGTTGATACCCAGTCAATCACAGAACGGAAATAACCTTCCAATTCTCCCGTGGAAGGCTCGTGACGGTGTATGCTCATATAGGCGTCGATGCTCATCCCCTTACTGTCGCAAATCCACCGGAGGGCTTCCGCCAGATAATCCTGCCGTTTCACATCTCCCTTGATATAATGATTCCATTTCTGTATTTCCGCATTTTGGGAATTACTGAACACCCGCTTGGCTGCATTTACGAACTCGCCCGAATAGATGGCATTGAGCAATTCCTGCTCCTTGAGCGGAATGCCCACAATATTGATGGTCTTGAACCACTCCTTGATTTCCTTTTCTTCACCCTCGCATTCATATACCAGCAGAGAGGATTGCATAATCTTTTGTTGCTGCTCTTCGGGCAATCCCGAGAAATACTGCACGTTATTTGCTTCATCCTTGATGGCGAATTTCCCTGTAACGAACCGACCGATAGAAGTGATGCGTTGCTGCCCGTCAAGTACTTCAAATCGTCCGTCCACAGTTCGGTTGAAATAGATTAGTCCGATGGGATAGCCTTTCAGCAGGGATTCTATTACCGCTACATCACGTTTCCCATCGTTGTAGATGTAATGGCGTTGATACTCGGGTTGGATAGTGAGCCGCCCGTCCAATCCAAACAGACCCTTACCTTCCAATTCGTTGTAGGTAAATCCTTTACAGATGTCTTCGACAGTCCATTCTGTATGCAATGTTGTCTCCATGATATTGATTCACTTTTTAGGATTATTCTTTTGTGTCTTCTTCTTCCGGAGATGAATTGAGCGCAATGCCTGTCTTGGCATTCAGCGGACTGATGACTGCCTTACCCGTCTTGGCTTCCAACTCCATACGGGCATTGCGGGCAATCTCACCACCGGCTTCCGCCACATCCATGTGTTCCCGAAATGTCTCCGGATTTTTACTTTCAGATATTTCTTTGGTGGAAAGTTCCGCCAACATATTTAGCACCAATTCCTTATTGGTCATATTGTCACGTAAGTTCCCTTTTTTCAGACCTTTGAACTGCTTATATTCCTTGGCGGTCATGTCACTCCAAGTCTGATAAATTATATCAGTCAACGTAGCAAACTGCACTCCCTCTTGTAATCCGTGCCGCTTCCATTCATCCGTGAGGTCTTTACGAATCTCTATGGATTTGAGACACTGATTAATCCAATTATCCGAATACCCCAACCGCTTATAGTCCACCAGTGCTTGATTGATAGAGAGTTCGGGGTCTTGCATTTGGTTAAGACGTTCAGTCGCCACTTGTGCCATCCATTGCTTGAACGGTTCTGCTTTGGGCGATGGAATAGACTGAATCAAACGGAGAAGCTGCTGAGTATCTGCGACATCGGTTAAATACATCTTTCCATCAGCCGATTTCATTTTCAGTTGACTACAATTTGTAGTCAACTCACTCCCTTCTTTTTTTAAACGTGTTTTCAAGACACTCCAATACTTACGAGGATTAGGGCTATCGGTTAGGACAGCCACCACATCCACTATGGAAAAGTACCATTTTTCTTCTTTGTCATCCCAAATAGTACGAACTTTCTTGGTTTCAAAAAGCTTGATGGCATTATGCTGAGTCATAATATTATATTTTTGTCTTTATTTTTAAGTTGAAATCTTAGGGATAACTAAAACTTGGTATGGAATAGCTTCTAAGATTTATCCCGAGCAAATTCAAATAGACCACCATGGGAAAGAATCCAAAGTGACGAAACTTAATGATGGAGCGGTATTGCTCCATTCTAAAGTTCCTCAGAATGAGACTTATTATATAGTTGACGGAAAGTATTACACCCAAGTATATGCAAGAGTACTTATCAGACATATCAGATTATAATTTACGGATGAGTAATCGGGCATACATAGGAATATATCTTCTGCCATCTTTAATAACGCTTCTCGCATTCAAGTCGTTGTATTTTGGACTGTCAACATTCGTGTATTTCTTGGTTCTTAAGCAAGATGTGTTTTGCCTATCGGTTATCCCTAAGATTTCAAATTGCTCCGGGCAATACTTATCCAAAAAGGAAATAGGAACACCCATCACACCGTCATAATCTGACGGAATAGCATCCGTAAAAGGCACTTCAATGGCATCATAATTGTCATAACGGTCATAGGCGGTTTTGCCTTTCAGTTCCTTGTGTTTGGAAAAGCGGAGGTTGTCTGCCATGCTCATCAGTGGCAATGGCTCATGACGACGGCCATGCTCAATATTGGAATACCAACATACCCCGGGAACCCTATTTACAGCTTTACCATCCATTTCACGTATAAACTTGTATGAATCTTTATATACAAATCCTTTAGGGACAAAAAAATACATTCCAACATTAAAATTTGTAGCACCTAACCAAACCTTGTTTCCTTTTATCAAGGGAAAGACCTCTTTATAAGTGATTGCGTTCATATTACCTATTACAGCAAATTTCTTCCCGGCTTCCACAATCCAAGCCAAGAATTCACGAAACAGGGAGAATGGCGGATTGGTGATGATAAAATCCGCTTCATTGCGAAGCTCGGTAACTTCTTTGCTTCGGAAATCTCCGTCACCTTCCATATACTTCCACTCAAGGTCATCAATATTGATACGTCCGTCCCCACTTTTGTCTCGTTCCAAGATGAATATCTTACCTTTCACCTGTGCCTTGGACGGGTCGAACTGAGGTGCTTCTTGCTCAAACAAAGAGGGCTGATAAGGCGTTTTGTATTTTTTGCTATCCGGCGCATAGCTCGTAGAAATCAGTTTTTTCAAGCCCAACTCATCGAATTTGGCAGCAAAGTATCGGGTAAAGTTGCTCCATTCTGGATCATCACAAGGAAGAAGCACAATCTTTCCTCGAAACACATCGGGGTCATATTCAAGATAGGCGTTCATTTCAATCTCTATGTCATGAAATTGCGTATAGAACTCATCATTCTTAGCCGCCTTAGCTTCTTTTAGATTAGTATTTGCCATATGTCTGTTTTTTTATTTCGTTAGGTACAAAAGTGTACGCACATCCACATTCAGTATTTCCGCTATCCTGTATAGTACGGGTATAGGCGGTTACACTCTGTTCGTAGCGTATAGATTGACCATGTTAAAACCTTTACCAAGCCGTTTAGCCAATTCAGTTTGACTAATACCCGCCTCAATCAATGTTTCTTTTATCCGATTCATTGCGACATCTTCTTTAACTTGTCACAAAGGTATATAATTTTATTGGGTAAACCACTGTGCTCTTAAAAAGAAAGTATTTCGTTAATGGCTTATCCAAAGCTATTTTGGAAAATTCTATTTGTTTCTTCGCCAGCTGATTTTATAAAACTGCCACCGATAGTTCGTACTTTCGAAAAAAATCCCTATATTTGCAAATGAAAGAGTTATTTGACAGCATAGCAACGCAAAACGCTGAAATTCGCACAGTTGCAAACTCGTTACCGCTACTTCTCAAATAATTCGCTAAAAGTTTATTTCTCAATCGGTTAAGTCTAACTGACAAAAATCTAAAATAGATAATACAAACTCTTCGATTGCATCCGTAAAATAATTATGTGAATGCCCCCCAAAACCCTAGAATAATATTATGATTGCCAACATAAAGAATATCTTGTATTCTTTTTTCATACGAACGACTGTCCCCAAAAGTTACTTTATAAAATGACAAATAAAAAGAATCTATGCTTTCCCATTCATCTTCTATTGAAAATAGTTTATCATTTGTGCAAAAACCATTCTTAAGTTTATAATAAAAACCTTCATCGTTTATTATAAACGGGTCGACAGTTTATTATAAACTTTCATATAGCATTTAAGCACTTCCGGACCGAATTTATGCAACAAAAAAGGCTGCAAAACTCCTAAAAGTTTGCAGCCTTAAGCTCTTTGTCGGGTTATTTATACCCTAATCCTCATAAGGATCACCTAGATGTTTTGTTATAATCTTATACTGTTTCATCGTCAGATAGCGATGATTGTAGGGCAGATACCCTGTCGGCATAAGTTCTTTGACCAACGGGTTACAACCTTTAATCCATCGGCTGAGACAACGTACCGCGTTCTTGCTGGTAGTACACCCGGGGAAGTACATCACGGCAAGTTCGGCAAAAGCTAAGATTCTTCTCATTTCACTTTTAAGTTTTAAATTGTAGTTTTATTGTTGTTATTATACCTACAAAGATACAACATAAAAAAGCGTTTGTCAAGTCATTCGGGCTGTTGAAAAATTAACAAAATAGAAAATACTACCACAACAATATGATTATTAGTTATTTATCTGCTTTCAGATTCGACCGGTTCGAAAATCGTCGAACTACTTCCGACAAACCTAAAATTATCTTCCGAAAAAGTGGTATAGAAGTACATCGTGTCCGATAACAGTAAAAATCAGTGAAAGAATTTAAAAGAGAAACAAATGCAACAGAATTATTTGGAAGAAATACAATGAAGGCTTACATTTGTCATGTGATTTTTTTCATAGTATTAGATTTAAGGTTAACAAAGGTTGGAGCAAAGCGTTGCTCCTTTTTTTATGTTTATGATAAACTAAGCTAATAATTGATACATTCCTCCCACCAATACACGAATTACACCTTTCATTTCAAGTTCGAAAAGAATTGCATTCATTTTCTGTACAGGAATATCTGCTTCAACAACTAATGTATTAATCTGTAAATCTCCTTGTTTCTCCAGAATATCAACCACCTTTTGCTCGTCCTCGGATAAGTCAAGGAAAAGACTGCGTTGCACATTTTCCACTTTCGCCGGATGAGCAGCAATATCCCAACCCATTGCCGATACAAAATCTTCTGCCGAAAGAAGTAAAGAAGCCTTATTATCCCGAATCAGTTGGTTACAGCCTTTGGAATATTCATCATTCAGGCGTCCCGGGAAAGCAAAGCAGTCCCGGTGATAGCCTTCGGCAAGTTCGGCAGTGATTAACGAACCACCCTTCTCGGCAGACTCAATAACAATTGTAGCGTCACACATACCGGCAACGATACGGTTGCGGCTGACAAAGTTATGGCGGTCGGGATTCGTTCCGGTCAAGAATTCAGTTAACAGCCCACCATTATCAAGCATATCAATAGCTGTCTTTCGATGCACATAGGGATAGATGCGATCCAAGCCATGGGCAAGAACTCCTACCGTAGAAAGCTGATTGGCTAATGCTGCACGATGAGCGTTTATATCGATTCCATAAGCCAAGCCACTGACTACCAAGATATCAGGGCACAGTACTTTCAGATCGTGCAAAAAAGAAGCACAGATACGGGTTCCATAATCAGTGGCATGACGAGTACCTACCATATTAACGACACGGAGGGCATTCAAATCTGTATTTCCTTTGAAGAAAAGAACAACGGGAGCATCCTCACACTCTCTCAATCGGGAAGGATACTCCTCGTCGGTTATGGTCAGGCAACGAATATTATTCTTCTGAACAAAATCAAATTCCTGCTTCGCACGGTCAATGGCTTGCGGGCAATCCAACGCATTCACTACACGCCGACTTATTCCCGAAACACATTCAAGAAGTGCCTCGCGATTATGGAATATGAACCCGGCACTTCCCGCCTCGTCCATCAAATGTTTCGCTCCAATATGCCCGATACCAGGCACCATTGTCAAAGCAATACTATAAATTTGTTCTTCTTCGGAGCTATTCATTTCAGGTAAGGTGCAAAGACGTTATCAAACAATTCGCTGTCACTCAAACGTCCATTTACTACACATACCGTTTCAACAGTGGATTTCACTACTACTTTATTATCACTTTTCCGGAAAATATCCTGATAAAACACATACTTAATGCCTTCTTTCTTCATATATAGCTTGGATACAAATTCATCTCCACTCTTCAACGGAGTTTTGAAAGCCATATTGATGCGTGCTACTACGGGATCGACTCCCTGCTCATGAAGCGCTGCAAAGCTAACGCCGACCGAGGTCAGAAATTCATGCCGGGTATGTTCCAGATAATGCTGATAGTTGGCATTATTGACAATACCTTGAAGGTCGCATTCATAATCACGCACCTTCATTTCCAATTCATAGATATAGTTCATTTATCGTGAATTAAAGATTAGAGAATAATGACCGGAGCTAGCCTCTTTTCTGTTCGATATCCAGCCCTTTAAACTTTTTCAGTTCTTCGGTAGATACCAGTTTATACAGTTTGTCACTCGGACGTATCTTATCCGACTTCATAGAGAAATGCTGCCCTTTCTTTACGGTCTGCACCGGTTCCAGATCAACACGCGCTTCATCCAATGTCATAAAAACAGCGCCGGTAGTCGGTCCTGTAATCAACAGTTTGTCGCCTACGCTAACCTCGGCAGCTTCAACCAAAAACTCGGAGACTCCGATGTTAGAAAAGTATTTGATCCCTTTTCCCACGTAAATCTTACGTTCCGTTGCCGCCGATCCATAATTGCGGGTCCATTCTCCCAAACGCTGTCCGAGATAGTAGCCGTCCCAGAAACCACGGTTGAAAACGGTCTTCAGGCGTTCATCCCATGCTGCAATCTTTTCATCAGTAAAGGTATCTTCCAGATAGGCTTTGATAGCTTCTTTGTAGCATTCCACCACTGTGCGCACATACTCAGGTCCACGGGCACGACCTTCAATCTTGAACACACGCACACCTGCATCCAACATCTTATTCATAAAATGAATAGTTTTCAGGTCTTTCGGCGACATGATATATTCGTTATCAATATCCAATTCCACATCCGTTTCCTTATCACGAACGGTATAAGAACGACGACACACCTGCATACAAGCACCCCGGTTGGCAGAATGGTTCATCTCATGCAAAGAAAGATAGCATTTACCCGAAACAGCCATACAGAGCGCACCATGACAGAACATTTCAATACGAAGCTGTTCGCCACTCGGACCGCAGATATGTTCTTCCTGTATCTGCCGGTAAATCTCCGCTACCTGTTCCAGATTCAATTCACGGGCCAGTACCACTACATCAGCAAACCGGGCATAGAATTTCAACGCTTCTGCATTGGAGATATTCAGCTGGGTGGAAAGATGCACCTCCTGCCCTATCCGGCGGGCATAGTCCATCACTGCAACATCAGCCGCAATCACAGCCGAAATTCCCGCTTCCTTAGCCGCATCGACAATCGTATGCATTAAAGGAATATCTTTATCATAGATAATAGTATTCACCGTCAGGTAGCTTTTCATCCCGTGCTCATCGCACGTGCGGGCTATTTCCCGCAAGTCATCAATCGTGAACGTATTAGCCGAACGGGCACGCATATTCAAGTTTTCTATACCGAAATAGATAGAATCGGCACCTGCCTGAATGGCCGCAGCTAGAGATTCGCGCGAACCTACAGGAGCCATAATTTCAAAATCTTTCAAACTAAGACTCATAGAATATATACTTATTTGTATCAGTTAAGCAAATGAATGCGTACAAAGGTAGGCTTTTTTCCGTATTTTTGCAGCGAAAAGAAGAAGTTACTTCAATCATAAACAGCAAATAACAAAATCGTATATGAAGATTAACCATATAGACTTGGGAAAACATCCTATCCTGCTTGCTCCCATGGAAGACGTGACCGACCCGGCTTTCCGCCTGATGTGCAAAAAGTTCGGAGCGGACATGGTATATACTGAATTTGTATCGAGTGACGCACTGATACGTGCTGTCAGCAAGACAGCGCAGAAGTTAAACATCAGTGATGAAGAACGTCCCGTCGCTATTCAGATATACGGCAAAGATACGGAAACCATGGTGGAAGCCGCAAAGATTGTGGAACAGGCACAGCCTGATATTTTGGATATTAACTTCGGATGCCCGGTGAAAAGAGTGGCCGGAAAGGGTGCCGGAGCAGGAATGTTGCAGAATATCCCTCAAATGCTGGAAATTACCCGTGCTGTAGTGGATGCGGTAAAAATCCCCGTAACGGTGAAAACCCGTCTGGGGTGGGACGCCAACAACAAAATTATCGTAGAGCTGGCAGAACAGTTACAGGATTGCGGTATTGCCGCATTAACCATACACGGTCGTACCCGTGCACAAATGTACACCGGAGAAGCAGACTGGACGCTGATAGGAGAAGTAAAAAATAATCCGCGGATGCATATCCCGATCATCGGCAACGGGGATGTGACAACGCCTCAACGCTGCAAGGAGTGTTTCGACCGTTATGGAGTGGACGCTGTTATGATAGGCCGTGCCAGCTTCGGCCGTCCATGGATATTTAAAGAGATGAAGCATTATCTGGAGACAGGCGAGGAACTGCCGCCACTAAGTTTTGAATGGTGCATGGAAGTCCTCCGCCAGGAAGTGATTGACAGTGTAAACTTACTCGACGAACGCAAAGGTATCTTGCACGTACGCCGTCACTTGGCTGCAAGCCCGTTATTCAAAGGAATCCCTAATTTCCGTGACACCCGCATCGCTATGTTACGTGCCGAGACCAAAGAGGAGCTGTTTCAGATATTTAATGAAATACTCACCAACAGAGAAAGTAGCCCGAAAAATTAAATACGATATTTATAGCATTGCATCCTTGAAGATAGTATTATGGAGCAATGCTATTTTATTTGAACATCGGTTGCGCAAACCACTTTTTAAACATCCAAGTTACCATCACATACAACAGGAATGCGGAGAAAAAGCCTACAATAGCATCAATGACATAATGAGCCTGAATATATACAGTAGCTCCACAAAGCAGCATATAGAAAGGTATCAGGCAAGCAAACAGCTTCTTACTGCCCCGCCATGCCATAATCATCAGAATGGTAGAAATGCCGACATGCGAACTTGGAAATGCGGCCGTAGGCCGTTCGCCCACTTGTTGGGAGCCTTCCACTAAACTATAAAAGAACCCATGCTGATAGCCCGGACCGGGAAGCAATTCCTGATGATGATTGAAATAATCACCGATAGCCGGGAAAATTCCTTTAGAAACATTATCAAATCCAATGGCAGGAAAATAGAATTGAGGTCCTGCAACAGGTACGAATATATATATCAGATAATAGATAAAGAAGGAAGTGACAAGCACAAAAGACATCTTTTCAAACCACTCGAACCTATAAATGAAATAGAATAACGCCACAATCAACATCATCGGATAATAGAAGAAATATCCCATATTGAACGCCTCACTGACCAGAAGATGCGGGAACGTATGACAGAACCAGATAGCAGGTTGCCCATTAAAAATAAACTGTTCGGTGATAGCGAAGACATGATCCAGATTCGGAAAGAACCGGTTGAACTCGAAAGTATCCGGATACCAGTAAGAAAGCAGGCTCATCTGAATGACGATGCGTACAAACGCCGAAAACTTACAGGGAGCAAGCCGGTAGAGATACATCAACAGAAAAGTCATTGCAGCAATCATAGCCCTATCCAGCAACATGTGCCATGGATGATCCATTCGCTGAAACAGGAATAGAATCAAAATGGAGGTCAACAGATTATAAATCAATGTAATCTTCTCCACAGCAAACAACCCTTTCCGGGTTTCTACTCGCTTAAATAAGTCTAAAGCCATCCTTCGTTTTTATACCAGGCAATGGTTTCATGGACTCCCTTTTCCAAATCATATTCGGGCGCATACCCCAGTTCATTAATTGTCGGGATGATGTCACATTGCCAATTGCGTTGTTTCATTATCTTATATTTATCCGAATTTAGTGTACTGCTCTTTCCGGAACGTGTAGCAATAAATTCAGCGAGCAAAGATATAACTTTTAGCACAATTAATGGACATTTCAGATGAAGAACAAACGGATTACCCAATTCTTTTTGTATCAGGTCCGAAAACGCACGACTCTTATACACATTCCCGTCTGTCAGGAAATACGTTCTACGGGTAACATTTTTCTCTATTCCCAGGAAAATAGCTTGCACAATGTCTTTCACATAAACAAAAGTAAGGTCTTGACGCCGGAAACCCACCGAGAAATCAACATGCTTCTGAATAGATTTCGCCATAAGGAAATAATCTGTTTCACGAGGTCCGTAAACTCCCGTAGGACGATAAATGACATAAGGAAAACCGGGAATACTCTGAATATACAGTTCCGCTTTCAGTTTACTGAACCCATAAGCCGTATTGGGCGCCGGAGTATCATCCGCCTCAATCGGAGTATAATCCTTCTCACGTACAGGACCGAATACACTCAACGTGCTGATATATATAAACTGCTTCGGAACCATATTCAACGCTTTCAGCGTGTCTATAAAATATTTAGTCTGGAGATAATTGACATAATCAAAAGTCTTTTTGTCAGAGCATTTGGTGACACCGGCACAATGAATGATATAATCAAACTTGTTATAAGTACCTTTATGCCCGGAGAGTTGGGCGCGAAGTTCATTAGGATGCGCAAAGTCCAGTTCCAGAAAATGAATCTTCCGGTTTTTCAAATATTTCTTACTGCTCGTAGAACGAATCCCTGCCCACACACCAAACCTTCGTTTCAACGCTTCCTCTACGATGAAACTTCCTATAAAACCGCTTGCGCCCGTAATTAAAACACTCTCCATTATTACTCTCTAGGTTCTGCGTGAATATTAATAAAAGTACCTCACTAAACATTTTCTTGATAATGCCACAAAGATACAATAAATATAAAACAAAAGCCATTTTGCTTTTCTCAATTATTATTTGTCGCACTCAACCCGTTGAAAAAAAACGATACCCTTTAAATACCACTTAAATACAACGATAAAATTATGAGTTATCCCCAACTTTGTAATATACCTTATCAGAACCAACCTGACCTATTACGGAAAATCAAATACAAGACTGCAAAGTTATTTTTCTTTCCTCAAAGTTTCGATAAGGAAAATATTCCTATATCTTTGTAACTAGATATTTTTAAAAGACTACATTATGGCGAAAAAGAAAGAAAAGAAAGAGAAGAAAGCCGGCAAGAGAATGAGTAAAAAACAGTTAGCCGCGCTATTGATAGACTTTTTCCATGCCAAACAAAGCGAGACGCTGAGCATGAAATATATTTTCTCAGAGTTACATCTCACCACTCACCCGCAGAAAATGCTATGCGTCGATATTCTTCACGAAATGCTGGATGATGACTATATCAGCGAAATAGAAAAGGGAAAGTTCCGTCTCAACAATCATGGAACAGAGATGACCGGCACCTTCCAACGGAAAAGTAACGGAAAGAATTCCTTCATCCCCGAAGGAGGGGGCGATCCTATCTTTGTGGCCGAACGCAACTCGGCCCATGCGATGAACAACGACAAAGTAAAGATCACCTTCTACGCCAAACGTAAAAACAAGGATGCCGAAGGGGAAGTAATAGAAATACTGGAACGTGCCAACGATACATTTGTCGGTACACTGGAAGTAGCCAAGTCGTATGCTTTTCTGGTGACGGAAAACCGCACACTTGCCAATGACATCTTTATCCCGAAAGAAAAGCTGAAAGGTGGTAAAACCGGAGACAAAGCAATTGTGAAAGTGACCGAATGGCCGGACAAGGCAAAAAATCCTATCGGACAAGTCATTGATATACTTGGCAAAGCCGGTGAAAACACTACGGAGATGCACGCCATTCTTGCCGAATTCGGTTTGCCTTATGTCTATCCGAAGTCGGTAGAGACAGCGGCAGACAAGATTCCCGCCGAAATTTCAGCCGAAGAGATTGCCAAACGTGAGGACTTCCGCAAAGTTACCACTTTCACTATTGACCCGAAAGATGCCAAAGACTTCGACGATGCACTTTCTATCCGCAAATTGAAAGAAGGATTGTGGGAAGTAGGTGTACACATCGCCGATGTGACGCATTACGTGAAAGAAGGAGGAATCATTGACAAAGAGGCAGAAAAACGCGCCACTTCCGTCTATCTGGTGGACCGCACCATTCCGATGCTTCCCGAACGATTGTGTAACTTCATCTGTTCCCTCCGCCCGAATGAAGAAAAGCTGGCTTTCTCCGTAATCTTCAATATTACCGAAAAAGGTGAAGTCAAGGATTCACGCATCGTTCATACGGTTATCAACTCCGACCGCCGCTTTACTTACGAAGAGGCACAGCAAATTATCGAGACAAAAGAAGGAGACTTCAAGGAAGAAGTACTCACACTGGATACTATCGCCAAAGCACTTCGCGAAAAACGTTTCTCAGCAGGAGCTATCAACTTCGACCGTTACGAAGTGAAGTTCGAGATCGATGAGAAAGGGAAACCTATCAGCGTTTACTTCAAGGAGTCAAAAGACGCCAATAAGCTGGTAGAAGAATTTATGTTGCTTGCCAACAGAACCGTAGCCGAAAAGGTAGGACGTGTGCCGAAGAATAAGAAAGCCAAAGTGCTCCCTTACCGTATCCACGACCTGCCCGACCCGGAAAAGCTGGAAAACTTGTCGCAGTTCATCGCCCGTTTCGGCTACAAAGTACGTACAAGCGGTACAAAAACAGATATTTCAAAGTCTATTAACCACCTTCTGGACGATATTCATGGTAAGAAAGAAGAGAATCTGATTGAAACAGTTTCTATCCGTGCCATGCAGAAAGCGCGTTACTCTACGCATAACATCGGCCACTACGGACTGGCATTCGAATATTACACTCACTTCACCTCACCGATCCGCCGCTTCCCGGATATGATGGTACATCGTTTGTTGACGAAGTACATAAACGGAGGACGCAGCGTATCAGAAGCCAAATACGAAGACCTCTGCGACCACAGTTCGAACATGGAGCAAATAGCTGCCAACGCTGAACGCGCTTCTATCAAATATAAACAGGTAGAATTTATGAGCGAACGCTTGGGGCAGATTTACGATGGCGTAATCTCCGGTGTAACCGAATGGGGACTCTACGTAGAACTGAACGAAAATAAATGTGAAGGTTTGGTGCCCATCCGCGATCTGGATGATGATTATTACGAATTTGACGAGAAGAACTATTGCCTTCGCGGACGTCGTAAAAACAAGATATATAGTCTGGGAGATGCTATTACCGTTCGCGTAGCACGTGCCAACCTTGAGAAGAAACAATTGGATTTTGAATTAATAGAAAAATAAGTTCACCACAAAGGGGAAGCTAACAACCATTATGAAAACCTTTATCATCGAAGACAAACAAAGAATCGAGTCTATTATTCTTCATTGTGACGTTTGTTTTGTAGGTATAGTCGATATGGAAGGTAATCCATACGTAGTTCCGATGAACTTCGGTTATGAAGACGGCATTATCTATCTCCACTCCGGGCCCGAAGGCAGTAAAGTGGAAATGTTGGAACACAATAATAATGTCTGTATCACTTTTAGTCTCGGACACAAGCTTGTCTATCAGCACGAAAAAGTGGCTTGCAGTTACAGTATGCGTTCTGAAAGTGCGATGTGTCGCGGAAAAGTAGAGTTCGTTGAAGACATGGAAGAAAAACGTGGCGCATTGGACATTATCATGTGTCATTATACGAATAATGAATTTAATTACTCCGATCCGGCTGTCCGTAATGTTAAAGTATGGAAAGTACCGGTAGACCGGATGACGGGAAAAGTATTCGGCCTGCGAGCTGATGAAAAGCCATAGATATGAAAAAATTAGTATGTGGACTTACCTTGTGTCTGTCTGTCGGCAACATCTTTGCCGGCAGTACAAAAGACATATACAAGAAGAATTGGATTGACTTTAATAAGAACGGAGTCAAGGACGTATACGAAGACCCTGCCGCTCCTATTGAAGCCCGTGTTGCGGATTTGCTGTCGCAAATGACGCTGGAAGAGAAAACCTGCCAAATGGCTACTTTATACGGTTCGGGGCGGGTATTGAAAGATGCATGGCCCACTGCCGAATGGTCAAAGGAAATCTGGAAAGACGGTATCGGGAATATTGACGAACAGGCGAACGGATTGGGTAAATTCGGTTCCGAACTTTCTTATCCGTATGCCAACAGTGTAAAGAACCGCCACGAAATACAACGCTGGTTTGTAGAACAGACACGGTTGGGCATTCCCGTTGACTTTACCAATGAAGGAATACGCGGATTGTGCCACAATCGGGCTACCATGTTTCCTGCCCAATGCGGACAAGGTGCCACGTGGAACAAGAAACTGATCCGAGAAATTGCGAAAGTCACTGCTGATGAGGCAAAAGCGCTCGGATATACCAATATTTACGCCCCGATTCTGGACATTGCCCAAGACCCGCGCTGGGGACGGGTAGTAGAGAGTTATGGCGAAGATCCTTATCTGGCAGGCGAACTGGGAAAACAAATGATTCTCGGTCTGCAAGCCGAAGGGCTGGCAGCCACTCCGAAACATTTTGCCGTCTATAGTATCCCGGTTGGAGGACGTGATGGAGGTACACGTACCGACCCGCACGTGGCTCCGCGTGAGATGAAGACTCTTTATTTGGAACCCTTCCGCAAAGGAATTCAGGAAGCAGGAGCCTTAGGGGTAATGAGCTCTTATAATGATTATGACGGAGAACCTGTCTCCGGGAGTTATCATTTCCTTACTGAAATTCTGCGTCAACAATGGGGGTTCAAGGGATATGTAGTATCGGACAGTGAAGCAGTGGAATTCCTGCATACAAAACACCGCATTACCCCGACTGAAGAAGAAATGGCGGCACAAGTAGTAAATGCAGGACTGAATATCCGCACCAACTTCACCCCGCCACAAGATTTTATCCTCCCTTTACGCCGTGCAATCAGCGAAGGAAAAATCTCTTTGCATACCCTCGACCAACGTGTAGGTGAAATCTTACGTGTCAAATTTATGTTGGGGCTTTTTGATAATCCGTACCCAGGTGATGATCGTCATCCAGAAACGGTAGTACACAATGCCGCTCATCAGGAGGTATCTATGAAAGCGGCTTTAGAGTCTATTGTTCTTCTGAAAAACGAGAATCAGATGCTTCCGTTGTCCAAGAGCCTCAACAAAATAGCAGTTATCGGTCCGAATGCAGAAGAAGTGAAGGAACTGACGTGCAGATACGGCCCTGCCCATGCTCCTATCAAGACTGTATATCAGGGAATCAAAGAATATCTGCCTAATGCAGAAGTCAGCTATGCAAAGGGATGTAACATCATTGACAAGTATTTCCCGGAAAGTGAATTATACAATGTTCCTTTGGATACACAGGAACAAGCTATGATTAATGAAGCAGTAGAACTGGCAAAAGTTTCGGACATCGCTATTCTTGTATTAGGCGGAAATGAGAAGACGGTTCGGGAGGAATTTTCCCGTACCAGCCTCGATCTCTGCGGGCGTCAGCAGCAGTTGCTGGAAGCTGTATATGCAACAGGAAAGCCAGTAGTTTTGGTAATGGTAGACGGAAGGGCAGCAACAATCAACTGGGCCAACAAATACGTTCCCGCTATTGTGCATGCCTGGTTCCCCGGTGAATTTATGGGGAATGCTATTGCTAAAGTCCTTTTCGGAGATTACAATCCGGGCGGTCGCCTGGCTGTAACTTTCCCGAAGTCAGTAGGACAGGTTCCATTTGCATTTCCATTCAAACCCGGCTCCGATTCAAAGGGGAGAGTCCGTGTAGACGGAGTTCTTTATCCTTTCGGATATGGGTTAAGTTACACTACTTTTGAATATTCAGCCTTGAAGATCTCCAAACCGGTTATAGGTCCACAAGAAAACATGCCCCTTTCGTGTATCGTAAAGAATACCGGGAAAAGAGCTGGAGATGAAGTAGTTCAGCTTTATATTCGGGATGATTTCAGCAGTGTGACTACCTACGACAAGGTGTTACGTGGCTTCGAACGTATTCATTTGCAACCGGGAGAAGAACAGACAATCAGCTTTACCCTTACTCCTCAAGACTTGGGGTTATGGGACAAGAACAATCAGTTTACGGTAGAACCGGGTAGTTTTTCAATAATGATAGGAGCTTCATCACAAGATATACGGTTGAAAGGAAGTTTTGAAGTGCAATAAACCCCAATCAATAATATAAATCCATAAGAACCGGTAATAATTTTGTTTTCCTCACTAAAAAGTGAAACAGAAATTATTACCGGTTCTTCAGATATCTATTTTCATCTATCAGTTCAACAGATTGATTCTATTAAAGTTTACTGACTTCACTATCTATATAGTCTGCTCTATTCCTTAACCACGTCTTCAACTCTTTCACTTTTGTATCGAATGAACGAGTATTTTCCCATAATTCACTATTCCTTTCCACAGAGGGTTTAAGCATTACAGCATAATCATCTACATATTGTAACAATGCATCTAGCTTATTATTCTTGAAATCTTGCCAAGTTCTCTTATATATCGCTTTCACACGGCTATCTTGTAGAAAGCGTTGGAAAAATGCCGTACCGACTCCATTCATGCTACTTGAAAATAACGGTGTGTTGTAACGTCCAAAATGATTACTCGTACCTTCATAATCATACGCCCAATCAAAATCCCAGATAGGTCCCATTACATACTTGCCATTTCCTTCTTTATGGAGAAAAACACTTTTAGGATGATTTATCTCCATGTTGTGTACCAAGTTAAAGGTTATCAGAAATTTGGCAACCGATTCAATATCAATCATGTCTACATAGCTATTTCCTTCTAACGGTTCTTTTGCAAATTGTGTCGTGAATGCATTAAAGTCCTTCTTCCAATATTCAAATTGCTCTGTGGTCAAATCAGGGTCTTTCACCATTACAGGGAGGTTAAATGCAGTCGATTTAAACTTAGGCTCATCATCCCAATAAGAATCAAGTTCCCACATGACACTGTTGTTTTCATCCAAATCTACACGGTTTTCTTTAACCTCTATCTGTTCGGTCAACAAGTAAGAACCTTTATAAATTCCGTTTAAAACTACATCTACAGGAATTGCATGATTGGTAAAAGGAAGTTCCAGCAGCCGACCTATCTTGAATGCAACCGAATTAAGCATTAACGTAGGATCAAGATGATTTGCCAACAACACATAATTCTTGGCTTTCCCCAAACCACAGATCTCTGCTTTCTTATTAAGTTTCAGTCGATAAGGCTTTTTAGGATATCCCCACGTTGAATTGCCGCGTCCCTTCACCTCGGTTTTCCCTGTATAATCCTCATAGCCCCCTCTACCGTTAACAGCCAAAGTACCCTCCAGATAATAATCCTTACTTGGTATTTCCGCTATAGACGGATCTGTCGTCGTAATAGTCAATTCAGGAATAGCAGATAATAAGAATTCAGCCTTTACTGTATATTGAAAAGTCTCCCCATTTCTCATTATAAACTGATAAACTACGGGAGATGAAAAATCATTCTTTGTCATTCCACTTTTCTGTTCTACCTCGTCCACCAGTACTTTTACAGCATTCGTGGTAAATGTAGGGATAAGCTCGGATTGTGAGAATGTAACAAGGGGTATTATACTTTCTTCTCCAATAGAAGAGGAAACATCAGCAGTCAAGAATGCATTATTCTTTTTCAAAAAGCGGAAAGCAGAAAGCACTCCGGTATCTTTCAATGCAATTTCCACTGTATATTGCTGTTTACTGCCATCTTCTGCTTCCACAGTAAAAACCAATGGCTGCGAATAATCATTTGAGGTAACTCCGGATTCCTGCTCAACTCCATTTATCGTGATAGATTTTCCATTATATTCGAATACGGCAATTAATGATTTCAAATCATCATACTTATCCAATGGCAATGTAATCACACTCCCCTGAATAGAGGCTTCCACATCATTTGCGACCTTACCTTGATTATCACTTTTCAAAATAGAAAAGTTCAGCAATTCCTTCGTTGAAGAGATTGGGGGTTCTTCGTCTTTACAGGCGGAGAATAGTAAGAGAATAGTTACTAAAATCCCTAAAGTATTGTTTAACATAGTATTAAATAAAAATGGTTACTTGGCAAATATACGATTTTGCCAAATAACCACCCGATTATTCTCTCTCTTTTTTCTAAAATTCAGTGTATCATAAAGGATATTCCTCAAAAGCATACAAAATAGTAGACAAATAACGTTCGCCTGTATCGGGCAGCAACGCCACAATCATCTTCCCTTCATTTTCCGGGCGTTTTGCCAGTTCTGTCGCCGCATAAACAGCAGCACCCGAAGATATGCCGACCAGCAATCCTTCCAGCTTCGCCAGTTCACGGCTTGTACGAATGGCATCATCATTCTGCACCCGAATAATTTCATCTACGACGGAAGCCTTGTAAGTCTTCGGAATGAAACCCGCACCGATTCCCTGAATCTTATGAGGCCCAGGCTTTCCTCCGGAAAGAACCGGCGAATCAGACGGTTCTACCGCTACCACCCTCACACTGGGGTCGCGCATCTTCAATGCTTCACCTACTCCGCTAACTGTCCCGCCAGTACCCACGCCGGCCACAAAGATATCGACTTTCCCCTCGGTATCTCTCCATATTTCCAGGCCGGTAGTACGTAAATGCATGGCGGGGTTAGCAGGATTTTCAAATTGTTGTAAGATAACAGAGTCCGGAGTTGCCGCTTTCAGTTCTTCCGCTTTGGCAATTGCTCCTTTCATACCATCCGCACCGGGAGTCAGGACCAATTCTGCTCCCAAAGCTTTCAAAAGATTGCGGCGTTCAACACTCATCGTGTCGGGCATTGTCAATATCAACTTATAACCTTTGGCAGCAGCCACAAAAGCCAGTCCTACTCCGGTGTTGCCACTAGTCGGTTCTATAATAGTAGCTCCCGCTTGCAAAACACCTTTTACCTCAGCGTCTTCAATCATCGCCAAAGCAATACGGTCTTTAACGCTTCCGGCAGGGTTAAAATATTCAAGCTTCACTACCAGGCGAGCTTTCAAATTCTTACTCTTATTATAATTACTAAGTTCCAACAACGGAGTGTTACCAACCAGGTCCGTCAATTTTCTTGCTATCTTCTCCATATATATCCGTTTTAAATTCATACGTTTTAATATATGACAAAGATAGCGCGGATTCTGTTCAGGCGAAATACCACAGATGTGGTAATTTCATACCACATCTGTCTTACAGAAAATCTGCCCGCATCGGAGTAAATGTGTCAATCAGCACGCCTGCTTCGAGACAAACACAGCCATGAGGTTTATTAGGAGCCACATAATAGCCATCTCCTGCCGATAGTATTTCTTTCTGTTCGCCAATCGTTAATTCGAACTTTCCACTTACCACATAAGTAGCCTGACTGTGATGATGTTCGTGCATTGTACCGACAGCTCCTTTTTCAAACTGCACTTTTACCATCATCAACTGTTCGTCATAACCCATTATCTGACGACGGATTCCCGGACCCGGGTTCTCCCACTTCAGTTCCTTTTCAAACTGAAAGACTTCACTACACATCTTCATATTTATCAAATATTAATCTATTAAATAAAAACAAAGATAGCCTTTTAGTCCATTGACAGCAAAATAAAGGCAGCCTTCATTAACAAATCTCATAAATTATCCTGAATATGCTTTGAACAGTGCACCTATAACCGGACATTCAAAACCGGATGTCCTTCCATCGGCATTCTTCTCGACACATGACCTGCTTTGGAGAAAATCAGCACATCATCTGCCGCAACTTGCTTCAGCACATATTCCCCTTTCTTATTAGTCACTGCCAATTCTTTCTCATTTCCTACCGAATAAATACGGACTCCTTCTATGGGAGTAGCCTGTACGTCTCTGACCACCCCACGCACTGTTATCTTTTTACCTTTTCCAATCTTACCCTTATCCTGTTCCTTACTCGCCATAGCAATCAATCAGGCAGGCAAAGAATGGAAAAAGTACTCTGTAACTGTGGATATTCCCGTCAACGTGCTAGTCAAGTTTGTATTCAAGCTATGCGCAGGTGCCAATAACCAACTGACCGGTTATAACGCAACGCCAACAGAAAATGTAGTTTATTGGTTTGATGACGTTTCCCTAAAACTTGCTACGGAATAAACAGAACACATTAATTTACAGAACTCAAACTTTATGTCTTTAGTAAAGTAAGAGTACGTCAAATAGAAGAAGGTTCTGATATCCAAGTACATTTAACGGGAGTCTCTATAACTCAAAATGGCGACAATATCCCTACGGGAGATATTTGTCGCCATCATGAATAAAAAACTTCTACCTATCTTACATTTCCTCTATCAGAGGTTTGTATTTGTCATATAACTCTTTCGAGATAATCACACTATTTCCGACAGGTTGTTCGGGGAAAGTTCCGATACAGTCTTTCCACCAACGTTCTTCGTATTCGGTAACATCCTTCTTGTAGTCCTCGTATTTCGCATCATCAAAATTCTGCCCCGCAAGGACGGCACGATCGACTGCGGCAAAAAACATTTTCCAACGTTCCGCATAGAAAGTGGAAATCAGTCCCGACCAGGAACGGCTGGCATAGTCATTCAGGAGCGAAGCCTTTTCTCCCCATGTAGTCAGCAGGTTACGGGCATTCTGTTCAAAGTAGAGCTTTTCTTTTTCATTTGCTCCCAGTTTGCGGGCGTCACTGATCCATTTTCCCATAAGGAAAGCAGACTGGGTGGATAATACACGATCCATATCGCTCAAAATGCCAAGCATAAGTTGCTCTTTAGCTTTCATGGTTTTAAAGTCACCTTTCTGATAAGCCTTTTCGTAGTCTTTGAATACAGCCCAGAAATAATTGCCAAGAAGTTGGCGGGTGACGTTAACGACATCAAACGAATAGGAAGCGCCCTTGCCATCCGCTTCGAGCATTAATCCGAGAATGGTCAACAGTGTTTTGTTGCTGTATCTGAAACGAGGATTCGCATAATAAGTTTTAAACTTACCAAAAGTGGGGCGGATACTTAACATTGCACATTGTCCGGGGCGGCTCGGATCAGCATAAATACTGTCAATCAGCAGTTTCCAGGCAGCTTTTCCTTTTGCATTGTCCTTTCCTATACGCCGTACAGCCAGTTCTTCCGTCCAACGCGGGACGTCTTTATGTATATCCATGTCCCAGGCTTTTTCGAACACATAATTATAGACAAAAGGATTGCAGTCGAAACCTTCGAGAGTAGAACCCAGTCCTTCAAAGTTCTTGCCACCATTGGCAAATGTATTTTCGAGACGCTTGTTGATATCGTATAGATTGCCTACTAATACCGTATTACCGCCAAAGTTGCCGAGATAACACCAGATATAAGGAACTCCAAAATATTTATCGGTCTGTTGCCATACCTCGTGCCGCTCGCAGTAATAATCCAGAAGCAGCGATTTCTTGGAAGGGAAGGCTGTAATATAAGCCTTGATCCGCTCATTCGTCCAGTCTTTCTTTTCATTCCAGAACAGCCAGGTCATTTGCAGCCAGACAGCTTTTTTATCTGCTTTCTCCAGACTTTGGTACACCTGTCGGCTGACACGTCTCAAATAAGACGGCTCATAGCTGGGTGCTTCCAACTCATTGAACAAGTCGATGCCGTAGATATGATCGGTGCCGTAAATAGAGTTCTGTTCTTCCAGAAACATTTTCTGAATCTTTGTGAACAACGGGTCCATTGGGTCAAGGAAGCTACAAGCGTATTGATCGGAATAGCCTGCCCACGCTCCCAGTTTGGTTATCTTGGCATCGGGATAAATACGTTTCAATTCTTGCGGCACATGACCGGCAAAAGCAGGAAGAACGGGTTTCATGTTCAACTCCCGTTCACGGGCTACAATCTTTTTCTGCAACTCCTCCTGTCCGTCGAGCCAGGACATCGGCAGATTTCCCTGCCAATAGTCAATATTCAACATACGGTGCCACGGCAGATGTGCAGGGCCTGTGAAATAATTGCGTACTTCGCTTTCCGACAACCCGAGTTTTGTCCACACTTTCAACCAGATAGATTCCTGACCGGTGATTGCCAGCGGAAGGTTGATACCATTCAATGCCATCCAGTCAATAAAATGCTCCCAATCCTCCCATTGCCACCACGGCATTGTATAACCAAAAGTACAGTAGTTCAGGAAGAAACGGTCCTTGCAGCGAGCGTCTACCGTAACCTTTTTATCTACCGCCGGAAGTGTTGCCGGCATATCCAGATGGTCGTCCACAAACCAGGACACGTTCGTATTGCAGTAATATTTGAGATAGTAATTGAGTCCGACAGCCATACTGTTTGCATTATTCCCGGCAATCTCAATCTTATCTCCAACGGAAGAAAGCTGAAAATAATCGTTCTTTCCTTCCGGCAGTTTCTTGCCGGTGATTTGGGACGAGTAATCGGGAAGAAGTCTGTTTACTAATGCATTAAACACCGCTACATCATCTGCATAAGAACCCAATGTACAGATACAGGCCAAAATAAAAAGAGATAGTTTCTTCATATATTTCATATTTAAAAGTCATTATATAATTATATAGTAGTATTATCACTGGCGATTGTCAACACGGACAAGGCGAATGGAACAAGCGTCATTGGCATGAGGCCATTCACGTACTCCTGCCTGGTCTACAGCTTTCGCGTCTTTCTCCGATAAATTATATCCTCGTCCGGCATTTCCATAGAAGAAGAAGGCTTGCCTTGAATATCTCCAGACAGAAGTACCGTTGTATATCTGTCCGGCAGCTACTATGCTCAAACCTGTTAAGTTTGAAATCGAATTAATATCAAACTCACCTGCTCCGCCATTATCCCATGTATATCCCGATACAAGCAATGTACCTAACTGATCCTTTCCGATATACTTGAACAGGCGCTGCCAATCGGTTGCATTTCCCATTAAACCGGCAGCATTCGTTCCACCTCCAGTAGAAATACGCCACATACCGTCGACAATGCTGCCTGCCAGCAGGTCTTCCTGCGCAACGACTTTACTCGTGTACAAATATCCATATAAGGCAGCGTCAATGGACGCACTTCCATTGGGATACGTACAACAAGCAACAGACTTATCCAAAGAAGCCAGAGGAACCAACGGAATCTCCGTTCCGTCACTATATTTAGTTGTCCGTAGATTGGAACCCAACCAGACTTCACTACCGATTTTGACTACCGGATAAGAATTACCTTCCATATCGCTGACCAGATACGGTTCGGGAACAGTTTCTTTTACAGCCTCTTCCGGTTCCTTCTTCGTAATGCCATAAGAAGAAAGATAAACCGTGTGTACAGCTTCCGAGGTCCCGGCCACATAGTCAAGCGTATTTTCCGCATAGTCGAACGAAGCTGTTCCTCCATTCTCGATAGCTTCGGAGACATTGCCTTCATCATCCACCAGATAAGCGACAAATCCTCTGGTATAGTCGGCCGCCCCACCTTCGCCGGTATAGACAACGACTGCCCTTGAAGCAATATTGTCATTCTTCAGATATTCCAGACAGATTTCCGCAACCTTCAGGTTACCGTCCATTACTTTGTAAATCTTCGTAGCATCGAAGTCGCTGACAGAAGGAATATTGAACTTATAAGTTCCTTCTATCGGATAGATCGGTTCCGGTGTCTTTGCTTCCTGTACCACTTCTATCTTGCAGGTAATCGAGAATACCTTGACGGTGAGAATCGTAGAACGGGCAATCGTCCGGGGATTATCCACCAAAGTGACCGCTATCTTGTTTCCGGAAAGCGCTGCGCTACACCAGCTTTTCGCATCAGCGGGCACAGCAATAGAAATCGTGGAGTTCTCCATATTGGTTACAATCTCCACCTCCCCCGCTGCATCCTTGGCGGGAAGCGTAATACTCTCTTCCGGTGTAGTCAGTACAACCGGAGTGACGCCAGGGTCACCGGCAACAGCTACCGAATAATAATCGTCGCACGCATTCATTGCCAAAGCAAGAACAAGCAACATTGCGCCATATATAAATCTTATTCTTTTCATTGTTCCAAACTTATTTATTCAACAGAAGGAATATTCTCTAACGCATCCAGATCAATGTCAGGAGCAGTCCCACCGGAAGAACGGGTGAACATCGTCCCATAGTCCGTATGATCGTCTGTGAATCCGAAACTCTTCAACACAAATCCGCCATTCGCCTGGTCTACCGAACCGGAATAGTCATATCTCAATCCGCTTCTTCCCGTATCGTCGCAAGAGAATTTAGCACCGGTAATCTCTTTCCACTCGCCGGAAGCAAGCCTCATCCATTGATTCTTATACAATACGGAACGGGGATAGATCGAGTTGATCGGGTCAAAGTTTTCGAGGAACGAATAAGCTCCTTTATACCATGTATTCGTTTCCGGGCGCGAGAAAGAAGCAATCAGCTTCCATTCACCGTCAGCATAGAAATAGCCCGTATAGACGGTACTTCCATTTCCGTCAGGTTTCACCCGTACAAGAGCTTTGTACACCGTACCGGCTGTCCAGTTATAATGCAGCCAGCTTTGTCCGCCACTGCCCTCATTGCCAAACTCACCGATAGTAACGTTCGCTCCTTTCCGTAACACCTTGACTCTCTTTTCTTCCGGTATATCTTCCGGATCATCGGTAGTATAAGGACTCCACACAGAGAACAAGACTTTATGCTCGCCCGAAGTAGTCTGCTGGATACCCATATATCCTTCGGAGAAACCGTTCATCATATAATATGTACTGTTCAAAGCATTTTCCGGTGTCACCAATACTTCATTATAGAAATATTCGGCATTACCCGTGGGCTGTGTATAGAACCAGTGTACGGAAGAACCTCTGCGGTAGAAGTAGCAGTTCTTGTCTCCCTCGTTCATCTTCTCTTCCGTCACAAAATGATTGGTACCCAAAGCAACCTGCCCGCCAATCCGGTAACCGGTGATGTCACCGAAAGACTTGCCGCTCTTCGATACTCCTTGCATATCCACCCGGATATATCCCGGCTTCTCTACCGGAATCGTAGCAATGCCGTATATCTTGGAGGTCGGGCCGCTGATTGTAATATTATATACCTTATTCTGCACTTTGAAACGTACAACACTGTTTCCGGTTTCATTGCTTCCCACAGCCGCCAGATTCAAGTCGCCCGCTTCGCCCACATAGAAGTAAGTGCTGCTGACAATCGTTTCATCCGCCCAGGTAGCTTTAAACTTTCCGGTATAATTGTCGATATAAGTAGAACCTTTCGGATAAGTCACATACGAGTTTCCGGCAAAAGGAACAGAAACCGGCACATCCGCTTCGGTAAATGAAACCGTCGGATGTTCCTGTATTTCGCCATTGACGGACTTTTGAATTACATTAATCGTATCCAGACGAGCCAACGACGCCTTATTCAGAATATAGATACGTCCCTCCCTGCTTAGTTCGGAAGAGTTTGCCGCCACACTCCAAGAGGCTCCGCCACCAGCCGCCGCCTTCATCCATTCTACGCTGGAGACATATCTTAATTCCACAGCCGGGTCACTCGGTGTAACAGTAAACGAAATATCACCACCCTCACCTTCCACAATCACTTTATCGGAAGGTGAAATTGTCACGGTCACTTGTTTCGCATTGTTTTCATCTGTTTTGTCATCGTCACAAGCTGAAGAAAAAACAGCCAGGAACAAGCATAAAATATAACTGATATTCATTTTCATAAGCATTTTTCTATTACCAATATTTATTTTGAACCAGTTTCTCGTTATTATCCAGATAGTTCTGATAGATAGGCCACAAGTACATCTTCTTCAGGAAAACCCGTTTCTGTATCTCTGTCCGTTTGAAGTACTCTGTATTGGTCTTACCATCGGTGTTCATGCCCGAAATCGGAGTTTCGAAAACTTTCTCCGCCTCTTTCCAGCGACGAATATCCATATAACGCATTCCGCCTTCAAAGGCAAACTCCACTCTGCGTTCGTGATGAATCGCATCGCGCATCGCATCCTGTGACAGTCCGGATTGCAAGGCAGGCAGTCCGGCACGCTCACGAATCAACTTCATGTATTTCTCGATATCCGCATTCCCCGGATCATACTCGTTCAATGCTTCCGCATAGCTCAGATACATCTCTGCCAGACGCACGATAATACCCGGCTTATACGGATAGGCGACCCCATGCCTGGTAGACGGATTAAGCGCTTTATTAATCTGATAACCCGCTATCGGACTATCATGAGAAGGTTTTCCGTCTTTTCCTTCGTTCAGGAAGTTATGTGTTCTCTTAGTGTCGTCGAACGAACAATATTCACCGTGAAAACGAATGTTCGCATAAAAGCGCGGTTCACGGTTGACGTACATATTATAGGTTCCTGCCGTGGTCACTAATCCGGCTTTTTTCTCCGAACTGCCATACAGGTATTTCGTATCATAATAAGTGTCCGCACCGGAGTAGCCACTTTCCACATAACCGGAACCCGGCGCGTCAATGCTCAACCCGTTCTTCATAAAGAAAGCATCCACTACATTCTGCGTAGCACTGATACATCCTGCCCAACCGGAACCGCGAGGTAGTAAATGGTACTCATAAAGCCCGTTTGTCTTTCCGGGATAAGCCAATATAATTTCTTTATTATTTGTGGGAGTGGTCAGAAACAGATTGATACAGGACATCAGCGCATCAATGGAACCGTCGTCCAAATACTCTTTATATAGGTCATACTCAGGCATATCTATTACCAGTTTGGCAGCTTTTGCCGCTCTCTCCCATTTACTGTTATCCTTGCTTTGGCTGAAAAGCGGAGTGCCGTCTTTATTGACCACATCCCTGAAATCCTCATTGCCGTTAAACAATGGGCTGGCAGCAAACATCAACATACGGGCACGCAATGCCAGACACGCTCCGGAAGTGGGACGACCGACATTCACATCGTCATAAGAAGAAGGTAATACTTTGGAAAGTTCCATAAACTCATTGTCCAGATAATCGACAATCTCATCGTAAGGGGTACGTGCTTTCTGCAATACATCACCGGATTCGGTGACGTCTACCAACGAAGTGACCAGAGGAAACGGGCCGTAAACTTCCAACATCCTCGAATAATAATATGCCATCAGGAAACGTACTTCGTTCTTATAGCGTTCCACCAATTCGGCTGTCTGCCGCTGGTTCGGGATTTCTTTTACATTTTCCATAAAGATAAGCCCTGCACGTACTTTACGATAAGTCTCCAGCCAAAGGTTCTTCCCGGGAACAATCGTAGTGGGAGTCCAACTTCCCTTCTGTACATTCATCAGGTTACTCCACCCGAACTGGCTCAATGAAGAAGCCATTTGAGTTTCGTCGCTCATCATATAGTATCCGTATCCTTCATAAGTCATATATTCCCACAAAGGGTCGGGAACAAGATTGTAAACACCTGCCAACCATTGCTTTGTATAATCTGCATTGTCAAACACAGCGTCCAGTGTCAACATATCATCCGGTTCTTTATCCAGATAATCACACGACGAAAAAACCGGAGCAAGGGCAACCGCCAGCATCAAGGTTCGGATATACTGTTTCATATGTATCTTTTTCATTGTACGTAAGATTAAAATGTTACTTGAAAACCAAACGAATAAACCTTCATCAGAGGATATTTCATTCCGTCGTTGGAACCGATTTCCGGGTCCCACATATCGAATGCGGCCCATGTCAGCAGATTACTGCCCCGGAAGAAAATACGCGCATCACGCATCATTGCCGCCTTCTGCCATTTCTTGGGGAAGGTATAGCCCACCTCGACATTCTTCAAGCGCAGATAGGAAGCGTCTTTCAGCCACCAGGTAGAATATTGCATATTGTTGGAACTCTTGTTGGTGGACAAACGCGGCCAAAATACCTGTCTGTACGGGTCATTCGGATCCCAACGGTCATCACAATTGGCATAAATATTGCCCAATCCGCCGCCACCGCTACCGGGAATCAGCATATCTCCCTGAATCATATTGGAAACATTGGTGGAACCCTGGAAAAACGCACTGAAATCAAAGCTTTTCCAACGAGCGCTGAACCCGAACCCATACACAATTTCCGGAACAGAAGGACGACCGATAGGCTGATAATCATAAGTATCCACCTTGCCGTCGTGATTGGTATCTTCATAACGGATATCTCCCGGCTTCACCTGCTCGAACGTATGATTGGGGATTCCGTCAACCAATGTCCCGTCCGCCTTAAAGTCTTCCTCCTGGAACAGGCCGACCGCTTTCAATCCATAATACGTGTTCAGCGGATTTCCGGTACGCGCACGGGTGGTCTGTTTCATCGCCTCGGATTCGTCATACTCCAGTATCTTGTTACGGCTGAAAGTGAAGTTGCCCCGTAAGGACAAGAAGAAGTCTTTTCCAAAACTCTTGTTCATCTCTAGACTAGCGTCGAATCCCTGGTTCTTCACGATACCGAAGTTGGCCCAGGGGTTCTTGTTGAATCCGGCAGTTTCGGGTATGGTCTTCCGTTGCATAAAGATATCCTCCCGTTTCTCGTGGAAATAGTCGGCTTGTATATTGATGCAATCCCAAAGCCCGATTTCAATGCCGATATCCGTTTTCTTCACGGTTTCCCAGGACAAATCTTCAATACCGAAGTCACCTTCGAATCTTCCGTTAATGGTCTGATTACCGCTGGTTCCATAAACATATCCGGTTCCGGAGGTGATAGTGGACAAGAAGGCAAAACGGCGCCCCGACAATTGATCGTTTCCCACTAACCCGTAAGAACCACGGATTTTCAGTTTTGACAATACGGAAGCGGTGCTTTCCATAAACTTCTCGTTCGTAACAAGCCAACCACCGGCTACGGAAGGGAAGAATCCCCATTTATGTCCCTTGCTGAAGTTCTCCGAACCATTATAACCGAAGTTTCCCTCAATAAAATACCTGCCTTTATAACTGTAAGACAGACGGGCGGCAATTCCCTGTGTGCGGTGGGGAAGTGAATTGATAGCCGAAGTAGCGTCCGCATCCACGTAATCGCGCATATTGTACAGCAGCAAACCATCTATCTGATGTGCATCCGCCAGCAAACGGCTGTAAGACAACTGGCCTTCCATATACATAGTACGGTTACCACCCGCTTCTTTCGAATATTTCAAATAATCGTCCCCTTCATTGGTGACGCTCGTCAGCAGGTTACCGTCCGCATCACGTCCGGTAGCCATATAAGTGGTCTGTTTCTTGGTTCTCAAGAATGAGTTCCAGGCATACGTGTCGAATGAGAAGGTAGCTTTCGCCTTCAAGCCTTTCAAGGGATGCCATAACTTACCAATATCCTGTGTAACGGCGAAAACGGACTGTAAACTGCTGATATAGCTGGAGATAAACCCCGAATGTGTAGCGGCAGCCCACGGGTTGGTCTGCGATGTATTTGCCGGAATTTGTCCGTTCGAGTAAATCACCGGGTGTACAATCGGGGTGTTTTTAAAAGCCAGTTTGATAATATCAGTAAAAGGAGTACGGGGGTTTTCATCACTGGATGTGGTGTATCCCGGCGTGCGCTGATTCAGGATATATCCTCCCAGACTTACATTAATTTCAGTAGAAGGAGTCAGGTTCATATCCAGATTGGTACGGATATTGTAACGGGACAATTTATTGGAAGCGTCATATTCTACGCCCGGGTCCGTAACCGTCATCCCTTTTTCACCGTAGTAGGCAAGAATCAAGCTATAACGTAACCGCTCGCTACCTCCGTTGATGTCCAATGAAACACGTCCGCTCGGCACATAATCCTTTGTCACTGCCTTTAGCCAGTTTACGTTCGGATACAAGTCGGGGTCCGTACCGTTGCGGGTGGCATTGATAGCAGCTTGCGTATACATATCTTTCCCCGAAGAGAACTGGCTGGCGACATTCATCACTTCCATATATTTGGCACCATCGACAAATTCGGGTAACATAGTCGGAGCAGAGAAACCATAATCAGCCTTTATCTGGATACGGGGTTTACCAATCTGACCACGCTTGGTCTGTATCAGGATAACTCCGTTGGCTCCCTTCACACCATAGACTGCCGTAGCGGTGGCGTCCTTCAAGACAGAGAAAGACTCGATCTCCTCCGGAGAAAGATTACTCAGACTACGTTCGATTCCGTCGACCAGCACCAGCGGAGTCGTTCCCGAACCGAAAGATGAAATACCGCGAATCCAGAAGTCGGAAGCGTCATTGCCCGGCTCCCCGCTTCTTTGTACGGCAATAATACCCGCTACCTGTCCTGCCAATGCATTGGTGACGGAACGGCTCTGATTAATCTGCAAGGCGGCAGGCTTCATAGTGGTAATAGCTCCAATGACGCTCTCTCTTTTTTGAGAGCCATATCCTACCACAACTACTTCTTCCAGACCTTTCACATCGGATTCGAGCTTTACCGACAGATTCGTCTGCTTTCCTACCACTACCCTCAACGGAATAAATCCGATATAGGTAAACTTCAGGACAGAAGAAGGACCGGATATATTATACATCGAGAAGTTTCCGTTCATATCGGTTACAACCACATTGTTGGTTCCTTCTTCCTGTATGTTTACCCCGATCAGGGGCTCTCCCTTTTCGTCGCTCACGTGTCCCGTCACCTTCAGAGAAGTTTTCTGGACGACTGCCTGACTTTTCTTACTCACCGTGACCTGCCTGTTGGTAATCTTATAAGTCAAACCTGTCGACTGTAAAACTTTATCCAATATTTTATCCAGCGTTTGCTTATTTACATGAATACTGACTTTTCCATTCAAGTCGGTAAGCAACTCGTCCGAAAAGATAAATACGTACTCCGTATTTTTCTCTATTATGTTAAATACTTCACGTATCGTCACATTATTCAGACTCAGCGAAAGCTGCGGTAACTGCATCGTAGTGGTCTCTGCCAACGAAGGAACGGTGAAAGACACACATAAAAAGAGCAAAACAATTCGAGGAATGTTCAACATCCTTTTATATAAATAAGTATTCGTTAATTTCAAATGAGCATTTTTTTCCATACATTTGATTGTTGTTTAGAATTGCTTTTAATGTTTTATTAGTGAACTAAATTACACCGGATAATACGGCCATATTATCCGGTTTTTTATTCCGTTTATTTTACCATAGGCTATCTTGTTTTAAGGGTTCATACTAATGATTATTTCATTTTGATTGGTTTCATACCGCACACCAAATATTTCTTCTATAATCCGTAATGTCTTGTCTACATCGTCAAACAGAATCAGCTTTCCTGTACATGACTTCACAGCCGTCTTCTCATCACAATGTATATCTACTCCATAATAACGTGACAACCGGAGTGCAATGCTTTCCAGACTCTCGCTCGTAAATTGCCAGATTCCGTCCTTCCAGGTAATGTACTGAAGTGCGTTTACATGGGTAATCATAGGTCCCCGGTTCGTTGTATGATACATCTGATCGGGATGCAGGAAGATTTCTTTCACCTCCTTCTCTTTTGTTTCTTCTTTGGAACAGACCGAAACACTGCCTTCTACCAACACAACCGACTTCTCCTTGTCCGCCTTATAGGAAGTTACATTAAACTTTGTACCGTACACCCGGACATCAAATCCCGAAGTATGTACATAGAAAGGACGTTCCTTATCTTTAGCCACCTCAATATAGATTTCTCCGTCGACATAAATGCTGCGCTCTTTTCCTTCCATATTGACGGGAAATCTCACCTCTGTACCGGAGTTGATCCACACTTTTGTGCCATCCCGCAATGTCAGAAACGAACGCTTGCCATAAGGTACCAGCAAAGTGCTATATGTCACATCCGCATCTATCCGTGATTTATAAGTCGAGTTGGACGAACGTCCGTTTACCTCTATCTCATCTTCCTTCGTCCAACTAATATCCGCATCCTCCGCCATCGCTATCGTTTTCTTCTCGCCGATTATTAGTTGCACATCCTGAATCGTATCCAGTCGCACAGACTGTACGTCGGTCAGCATCACATTGACTTTCTCTCCCGTAAAGTCCCTCAGCGGAGAAACCAAAAGAAACAGCAGTATCAGGCTCGCCGCCACACTGGTGCTCCAATAAATAAAGCGGCGGACTCTATGCCTGCGATAACGGGCATATATATTTTGAAGCATTTTATCTTCTTCCCGACGGGAAAGTGAAACGTGATTGATCGTTACTGAATGCAAGGTCCGGACAGCGTCGGAAAGATTGGCTTCCTGGTGCGGATATTGTTGTAGTACTTGTTTCCAGAACTCATCCAGTGTTTCTGTCGGCGCCAGTTGCCATTGAAGAAACAAATCGTCTTCCAAGAAATCCTTGACAGAATAATTCTCGTATTTAATATCAATAGTCATAGCTTATTTATTCTTTAAATACAGGTTAACAATAAACAGTTTTAAGGCTTGTTTATAATAAAGACGACGGCCAGCTTTTTTTGCCATTAAAAAAAAGAACTTTTTTTGGTTCTTCTTCAAATTTGATGGTAATTTAGTAAGTCGGTGGCATCTCCATTCCCCTCCTTGCGGGAAGGAGAAGAGTACTGGACACTATTTCAAATTATTAGATTGATAGTGTAAGGGAGGATAATAAGAAGTTCAAGGTCTTCTTTACGTAAATGTTCAAGTGCCCGGGATACTAAGTTTCTCGCTGATTTGGAGTTGCTCATATTCAACAAATCCGCAATTTCATCATACTCCATATCATATATATATCGCAGGCAGACTGCCTCCCGTTGCCGGGGAGTCAGCAGGTTCAACAACGATTTAATTTTCCGGCTTAATTCAAGGCGTTCTTCTTCCTCAATCAGAGAATCCAGTACAGTGACGTCATTTATGGTGAAGTCAATCTGTTCGTAGGCAGCTGCCTCACCGGACTGGGACTGGCGCATCTCTGATTTGAGTATATCAATCAGTCTGTTTTTCAATGATTTAAAAAGGAAATACTTTAAGTTCTGCACATCCTTCAATGCGGCAGGGTTGGATAATAGTTTATAAAATACATCTTGAATCGCATCCTTCAACCGCTCATCATTGCCGGTCAGAGCTTTGCCATAAGAGAAAAGCTCCTGAATATGATCTCTGTACAGCAGAGAGTAGGCTTCATGATCACCATGAAGAAAACGATTTATGATATTTAATTCTCTATTATCCACAATTTTTCCTCATTTCATATACTTTTATCAAGCAACGGGCAGGATTGCCATACAATCGAATGAGCAAAAATAATTTTTTTATATGAGTTTGAATACAGATATGAGTATATTTTTGCAAACTTCTTCTATTTTATCGGCTTCGTTCGAACATTTTCTTCTCCGGTCCCACTCCGGTAACCGTATGTCACATCTCATCCGAATAAAATATTACTCGACTTAAAACAAGATTGAGTAATGTCTTATTTTTTATGTCAGAATAATCGTTATCTTTGTACGAATCATCTGATATGCATCAATTACATTCACTATTAATCTCTCTCTTATGAACACATTGAAAACTGTCTACATAGCTACTATTATCACCGGATTATTCACCGGACTGTTCTTATCTTCTTCCGCATCCGCGCAAGATATCTCAGGAACTTGGCACGGAAAACTGACTGTTCCCACCGGGTCGCTGACTATCGTATTCCATATCAACCAAGCGGCTCAAGGAACTTATGTAACAACGCTCGACAGTCCCGACCAGGGAGCCAACGGCATAAAGACACAAGCTACCTCTTTCAGTGATTCCATATTAACTATTCAGATACCTGTTATTCATGCTTCCTACAAAGGAAAATTGAAAAGTGACAAAACGATAACCGGAACATTCACACAAGGAATGCCTATCCCATTGAACCTGGAAAAGGGAGAAGCAAGCCGTCCCAAACGTCCGCAGGAACCTCAACCACCTTTCCCTTATAAAAGTGAAGAAGTTACAGTAAGAAACGAACAGGACGGAATTAACCTTGCGGGGACATTAACTCTTCCCGAAAAGGGAAATAAATTTCCGGCAGTAGTGTTGGTGACAGGAAGCGGTGCGCAGAACCGGGATGAGGAGATCATGGGACACAAGCCTTTCCTAGTCATCGCCGACTATCTGACGAGGAACGGAATCGCCGTATTACGCTGTGATGATCGTGGCACAGCCGCCTCACAAGGCAACCATGCAACAGCCACCAACGAGGATTTCGCAACGGACACGGAAGCTGCCATCAATTACCTGCGCGGCAGAAAAGAAATAAACACAAAGAAGATTGGCATTATCGGACATAGCGCAGGCGGAATCATAGCATTCATCGTAGCTGCCAAAGACCCGGCGATTGCGTTTATTGTTTCATTGGCAGGAGCCGGCGTAAGAGGTGACAGCCTGATGCTGAAACAAGTAGAGATGATTTCTAAATCCCAGGGAATGCCGGATGCGTTCTGGCAAGGAACGAAACCGTCGATACGAAACAGGTATGCCATACTGCAACAAGCAGACAAAACCACAGATGAACTTCAAAAAGAGTTATATGCAGATGTTACCAAAACCATGTCGTCCGAACAACTGAAAGACTTGAATACCGTACAGCAGATTTCCTCCCAGATAAGTTCCATGACCTCCCCCTGGTATCTTCATTTTATGAGATATGACCCGGCTAAAGCCATGAAAAAAATAAAATGTCCGGTACTTGCCTTAAACGGAGAAAAGGACATTCAAGTGGAGGCGGCTATGAACCTTACGGCTATCCAACAAAGAATCAGCGAGAACGGGAATAAGAATGTAACGGTAAAAGCCTACCCGAACTTAAATCATCTGTTTCAAACCTGTGAAAAAGGAACATTGGCGGAGTATGGGCAGCTAGAAGAAACCATTAGCCCAGAAGTTCTAAAAGATATAACAGACTGGATTCTTAAACATTCAGGAAAGAGCAATTGAAAAGGCAATCTCTATTAATAAAAAAAACCGCAATAATATTATTATAAACACAATTATTAAAATCCATAGTCTTACATACGCAGCATTGTATAAATTGACTTAAATCAAAATATTTCACACCGAACTCACTCTGCCCGATTTTGTTTTACCTTTGCACCCGCAAAAAAGAAAAAGGTAAAAAGTTACAGGTATCAGGTTAAGTTTGGTATGAAAAAGAGTCTTATCGCATTGGCGTTCGGCACCCTGGGATTAGGTATTGCCGAATTTGTAATGATGGGTATTTTGCCCGATGTGGCAAAAGATTTAGGGATCAGTATCCCTATGGCGGGACATTTCATTTCCGCTTATGCATTAGGCGTCTGTGTGGGTGCCCCCGTGTTGACATTAGCCCGCAAATATCCGTTGAAACATATTCTGCTGGTATTGGTTACCCTGATTATGATAGGTAATATCTGTGCTGCAACAGCTCCCAATTATTGGATATTGCTTGCTGCGCGCTTCATCTCCGGACTACCGCACGGAGCATATTTCGGCGTCGGCTCCATTGTTGCCGAAAGACTGGCTGATAAAGGGAAAGGTTCGGAAGCCGTTTCGATTATGATTGCCGGAATGACCATTGCCAACCTATTCGGTGTCCCATTGGGAACCTCTCTCAGCACTATGCTTTCCTGGCGTGCCACTTTCCTGTTGGTCGGCATCTGGGGAATCGTTATCCTGTATTACATCTGGCGTTGGGTACCTCACGTAGAAGGCTTGAAGGATACCGGCTTTAAAGGACAATTCCATTTCTTGAAGACTCCGGCTCCCTGGCTCATTCTCGGTGCTACGGCGTTAGGCAACGGTGGCGTATTCTGTTGGTACAGCTATATCAACCCTATGCTGACGAATATTTCCGGTTTCTCCACCGAAAGTATTACTCCGCTGATGATTCTTGCCGGATTCGGTATGGTCATGGGAAATCTTATCAGCGGGCGCCTCTCCGACCGCTATACACCCGGAAAAGTGGGAACTGCCGCACAAGCATTAATATGCCTTATGCTACTTCTCATTTTCTTCCTTTCTCCCTACAAATGGACGGCTGCTATACTGATGTGCCTCTGCACGGCAGGGTTGTTTGCCGTATCCAGCCCCGAACAAATACTGATTATCCGTGTGGCAAAAGGCGGCGAGATGTTGGGGGCTGCCTGCGTACAGGTCGCATTCAATCTGGGAAATGCCATTGGCGCTTATGCAGGGGGATTGACTGTTAGTGAAGGCTATCGTTACCCCGCCCTCACAGGTGTTCCTTTCGCACTGACCGGATTCATCCTGTTTCTGATTTTTTATAAGAAATATCAGGCCAGATACTAAAGGAGGTAACTAATTCAAAGTTAGCACATATTTACTCCTCATAGTTAATAAAATCATGCAGAACGAGTACTAATTAATAGTATCCGAACAACTAAATCTTAGAGAGATTAAGATTAGTTTATTTCGCTCGCGTCTTGTATCAACTCATACCATACATATTAGAATTTATCACAATTGCATTTTCTTCCCCTTTTACTTGAAAATCAATAATTTATTTTTATCTTTGTGAGAAGTGTGAGTCTTTCGTTTCTAATCACCTTCAAAAACGACGAATATGAAACAACAGTATCTATTCGACTGCTTCTCGCAGCAAGCGTTGCAAACCCTGCATCGCTACCGTGCTGTTATGTTTAGTCCTACCCTCCGTACTATGTAAATTGCAATTTGAGATTCTTTTTTCACATTTTCTCCATTTACATAATTCAGATTCTTATGGACAAACAATATCAACCGACCCTTACCGAAGTACAGGATTGGGTACTTAAACTGTATAATACTTGTGAACAAACGATTACGAAAGCCGAACGCCTGGAACAGCATAAATATGCCGTCATGGTGCAGCGCCCGCAAGACAAGAAATTCCTCGTGAAGATGCTCGACGAATCCTCGCAAATCCGCGACCGGAAGATACTCGCCAAACGTATCAAGACTCTCCTTGACCAGTACGGTGTCCCCGAATTTCTGAACAAACGGGATGCTTTCTTATTCAAAATGTATCAGGCATTCGGACATCATTTCGACTTTATCGCTATCCCGATTATCAAAAAACGCCTGCGCATGGATACCTCGCAAGTTATTATCAATGAGGAACGCCCGCAACTCACGAAGCATCTGGCTACCCGCTTCAAAGAGAAAATCGGGCAGAACGTGAATCTTTTAGGCGAGGTGGTGCTTGGCAACGAAGAAGCCGATCACCGCTATCATCACTATCTGGAAGCTCTTGAATCACCCGACATTAATTACATCTCAGTGAAAATATCGGGAATCTACGCGCAGACACACGCTCTGAACTACGAAGAAAGTTTCCCGGAACTCGTTTCACGAATGTCCGCGCTTTATCAGAAAGCCATTGATTTTCCTTATACGGACGAAGACGGAATAAAACGCTCCAAGTTCATCAACCTGGATATGGAGGAATATAAAGACGCCCACTTCACATTGCGCCTCTTCAAAGCAGTACTCAACCTGCCGCAATTCAAGAACTATTCGGCAGGAATCGTCGTACAGGCTTATCTGCCGGATGCATACGACTTCCAAACCGAGTTGCTGGAATTTGCCAAAGCCCGCATAGACGGAGGCGGAGCTCCTATCAAAATGCGTCTGGTGAAAGGCTGTAATCTGGAAATGGAAACGGTTATCTCCTCCCTGAAAGGCTGGCCGAACCCGATTCGTCCTTCCAAAACAGAAGTTGACGCCAATTATCTGTGCCTGTTGGAACGTGGACTGATGCCCGAAAATGCCCGGGTTTTACATCTCGGGGTTGCTTCTCATAATCTGTTCTCGATCGCTTATGCTTATCTGCTGGCTCAGAAGTACGGGACAACCGGATATATGACCTTCGAAATGCTCGAAGGAATGGCGAATCATCTTTGGAGAGCGCAGTCAATGCTCGGCAACCGGGTGATTCTATATACTCCGGTAGTGAAAAACGAACATTTCCTGAACGCCGTCTCTTATCTTGTCCGTCGCATGGACGAAAATACAGCACCCGACAATTTCCTGACTCACTCCTTCAATCTGAAACCGGATACAAAAGAGTGGGACTTCCTCGCAAAGCAGTTTGAAGAAGCCTATGCTATGAAAGATCACCTCACGCATGTGTCTCCACGCGTTCAGAACCGTAATCTTCCGTACACTCCCGTCGCCCCATCGGACACAATGCAGAATGAACCGGATACGGACTTCGACTTGTCACAAAATCAGGAATGGGTGCGCCGTATCTTTGCCAAATGGAAGAAAAGCGGAACGGAAGAACCGGAAATCATTCCTTTACAGATAGGTGCGGAAACAGTAGTATGCAAAAACCGCTACAAATACCTCGACCGTTGCCAGAATGACGAGGTCTGTATCTGTGAAATGTCACAGGCGGACAGTGCTCAAGTGGAAAAGATTATCGAAATTGCCGAGACAGATCCTGCCGGGTGGAGAAAAACCACACTGGAAGAACGCCACCGGATTATGTACGAAGCAGCCAACCGGCTCGCTGATATGAGGGGTGACCTGATAGGTTGTATGTGTGCCGTAACCGGTAAAACTGTCATTGAAGGTGATGTAGAAGTATCGGAAGCGGTAGATTATGCCCGTTTCTACACGACAGCGATGAAGAAATTCGCCGCATTAGATGATATAGAGATAAAACCGAAAGGTACCATATTGGTCATTTCACCGTGGAACTTCCCGTGTGCCATTCCCGTAGGCGGTATAGTAGCCGGACTGGCGGGAGGAAACACCGTTATCCTGAAACCTGCCACCGTAGCGGCTCCGGTTGCCTGGATGTTCGCCAAAGCTTTTTGGGATGCAGGTGTACCGAAAGAGGCCTTACAAGTCATCATCACCAACCGGGAAGCGCTGAAAGTGCTGACTACCGCCCCTGCAATCAAGCATATCATTCTGACAGGAGGAACAGACACCGCCCAGAATATCGCAAGAGCCAATCCGGTAACTCCGCTATCAGCCGAAACGGGAGGCAAAAACGTCATTATCCTCACTGCATCGGGCGACCGTGACCATGCTATCATGAACATCGTCGCTTCCGCCTTCGGTAATGCCGGCCAGAAATGTTCCGCCTGCTCTCTGTTATTGGTCGAACGTTCGGTCTATGAAGACAAGAACTTCCAAAGCAAACTGAAAGATGCGGCAACGAGCCTGAAAGTAGGCAGTGTCTGGAATCCCGGAAATATTGTCGGTCCGATGATTACCAATAAGAACGACAAGTTGCTGCAAGCCTTCAACCTCGAACCGGGAGAATCGTGGCTGGTTCCTCCCCGTTTCATCGATGAGAAAGAATATATGCTGGCTCCGACCGTGAAATGGGGAGTGAAACCGGAAAACTTCTCTTTCCGAACCGAGTTATTTGGCCCTCTGCTGAGTGTTGCCTGCATCGAGAACCTTGAAGAAGGAATTAAGTTAGTCAATAGCCTGGATTACGGGTTAACTTCGGGATTACAGAGTCTTGATGAAGAGGAACAAAAGCTGTGGAAAAACTCCGTAATAGCAGGCAACCTGTATATCAACCGGGGAATCACCGGAGCAATCGTCAACCGCCAGCCATTCGGTGGAATGAAACTGTCTGCTTTCGGAGGCGGTATCAAAGCGGGAGGTCCCAATTATTGTACCTGTTTTGTAGAAATCACAGACAAGCCGGACAGCCAGACTGATTACATAGACAGTTATTTCGATACTTGTGAGGAAGAATTTATGGACCCGAGGGATGTTAATAAGCTATACGGAGAACAGAATGTCTTCCGTTACTTACCTTTGAAAAGCATGATTCTACGTCTTTTTCCGGAAGACACAGATAGAGAGGTCAATATGATCTCATACGCCTCGGAACTATGTAGAACACCTCTCACTATCAGCTTCGACCCCTCGGATGACCGTACTGCCGCACTTACCCAATATGGCTGGCCGCTTCGAAAGGAATCGCTGGAGGACTTCCTGAAAGTGATGCCGGACTATGAAAGAGTACGTACTTGTTCTCCGAATATCCCCAAATGTATGTATGAACGTGCCGCGGAAACCAATATGTATATTGTGGCAGCGCCTCCTATGAAACAGGGACGCATCGAACTTATTCGCTACTTCAAGGAACAAAGCATTTCTTTCGAATATCACCGGTATGGTAGTATTTCCGAAGTGCCGCCTTACGAATAATTAATACTAAAATCCCCTTATTCTGTGACTTTACTTTCCATACTAAAAGTAAGCCGGAATAAGGGGAAAAGACAGAAAGTATACCAAGTTTCCTTTATTAGCTCAAAAAATGATTATCTTTGCAGACTAAAAATGAACAACTTGGTAACAAACACTCTTTTTTATCCGGGTATTGCCTCCAAATCATTGTTCATATATATGTATCCTATTGATAATAATAGAAATAATAGATTAATATGGCATTGCAATGTGGTATTGTTGGACTACCGAACGTGGGTAAGTCGACACTTTTCAACTGTTTGTCGAATGCGAAAGCACAGGCGGCAAATTTCCCTTTCTGTACTATTGAACCCAATGTAGGTGTAATTACCGTTCCCGATGAACGTCTGAATGCGCTGGCAGAATTGGTACATCCCCAACGGATTGTTCCTACAACCGTAGAAATCGTAGATATCGCCGGACTGGTAAAAGGTGCAAGTAAAGGTGAAGGATTGGGAAACAAGTTCCTTGCCAATATCCGTGAGACAGACGCTATTATCCATGTACTCCGTTGCTTCGACGACGATAACGTGACACACGTAGACGGAAGTGTAAATCCTGTCCGCGACAAAGAAATCATCGACTATGAACTTCAGTTGAAAGACTTGGAAACGATCGAGAGTCGTATCCAAAAGGTACAGAAACAAGCACAAACGGGTGGCGACAAAGCTGCCAAACAGGCTTACGATGTACTGGTTCAATATAAAGAAGCGTTGGAACAAGGCAAATCGGCACGTACCGTTACTTTTGAAACAAAAGATGAACAGAAGATTGCACATGAACTGTTCCTGTTGACCAGCAAACCGGTAATGTATGTCTGCAATGTAGACGAAGCAAGTGCAGTAAACGGCAACAAATACGTAGATATGGTACGTGAAGCCGTAAAAGACGAGAATGCTGAAATACTGGTTGTTGCAGCCAAGACAGAAGCGGACATCGCCGAGCTGGAAACATACGAAGACCGTCAGATGTTCCTCGCCGAAGTAGGCTTGGAGGAATCGGGCGTAGCACGTCTTATCAAATCAGCCTATAAATTGCTGAATCTCGAAACTTACTTCACTGCCGGCGTACAGGAAGTGCGTGCCTGGACTTACGAGAAAGGTTGGAAAGCTCCGCAATGTGCCGGTGTGATCCATACCGATTTTGAAAAAGGATTTATCCGTGCGGAAGTGATAAAATACGATGATTATATCCGGTACGGTTCGGAAGCAGCAGTGAAAGAAGCCGGAAAACTGGGCGTAGAAGGCAAAGAATACGTCGTGCAGGACGGTGACATCATGCACTTCCGTTTCAACGTATAATCGCGATAACCTTGCATTTGTAATCAGCAAATTGTAATTATTATGAAGTATCTCATTGCAGGAACCGGAGGCGTTGGAGGTAGTATAGCAGGATTTCTGTCGCTTGCCGGAAAAGACGTTACTTGTATTGCCCGCGGAGCTCATTTGCAGGCAATACAGACAAACGGCTTGAAATTGAAATCGGACTTGAAGGAAGAGCACACGCTTGCTATCCCGGCAACAACAGCAGAAGAATTCAATGGAAAGGCAGACGTAATCTTTGTCTGCGTCAAGGGATATTCTGTCGACTCGATTACCGAACTGATAAAGAGGGCGGCACATGACAAGACAATCGTCATTCCTATTCTGAATGTTTACGGAACAGGACCGCGTATCCAACGTCTCGTTCCGGGAGTGACGGTACTCGACGGTTGCATCTATATTGTCGGATTCGTATCCGGTACAGGAGAGATCACTCAAATGGGAAAAATTTTCCGCCTGGTGTACGGAGCCCACAAAGGGACACAAGTTGCCCCGGGAATACTGGAAGCCGTTCAGAAAGATCTTCAGGAGAGCGGAATCAAAGCGGAAATCTCTCCGGATATCAATCGGGATACCTTCATTAAATGGTCGTTCATCTCGGCAATGGCTGTCACCGGAGCTTACTATGACGTCCCCATGGGCGAGGTACAGAAACCGGGAAAGGTGCGCGATACCTTCATCGGACTTTCTACGGAGAGTGCCGAACTGGGACGTAAACTGGGTGTAGAATTTCCCGAAGACCCGATAAGCTATAATCTGAAAGTCATCGACAAACTCGACCCGGAAAGTACCGCTTCCATGCAGAAAGACCTGGCACGGGGACATGATTCGGAGATACAAGGATTGTTATTCGACATGATTACCGCTGCGGAAGAACAAGGGATTGATATTCCTACTTACCGGATGGTAGCCGAAAAATTCACTAAACACTAATTCACCAAACCGTAAACCGTTATCCAATATGAATACCTTATTATTATCTATCAACTGGAATCCGAATCCCGAACTATTTAACCTGTTCGGCCTTTCTATCCGTTACTACGGGCTATTGTGGGCAGTAGGAATTTTTCTGGCTTACGTCATTGTTCACTACCAGTATCGCGATAAAAAAATAGATGAGAAGAAATTTGACCCCCTCTTCTTCTATTGTTTTTTCGGTATTCTGATTGGAGCACGTCTGGGGCATTGCCTGTTTTACGACCCGGGACAGTATCTGACAAGCGGTAAAGGGTTTGTAGAGATGCTGTTACCTATTAAATTCCTGCCTGCCGGCGGTTGGAAATTCACAGGATATGAAGGACTTGCCAGCCACGGGGGGACACTTGGACTGATTATTGCTCTGTGGCTCTATTGCCGCAAAACAAAACTTCATTATATGGACGTGCTGGATATGATTGCCGTAGCTACTCCAATTACCGCCTGCTGTATCCGTCTTGCCAACCTGATGAACTCCGAAATCATCGGCAAGCCGTCTGATGTGCCCTGGGCATTCATTTTCGAACGGGTAGATATGCAACCCCGTCATCCGGGACAACTCTACGAAGCGATCGCTTATCTTATCTTGTTCTTCATCATGATTTACCTGTATAAGAATTACAGCAAGAAACTGCATCGCGGCTTCTTCTTCGGGCTCTGCCTGACCTACATATTTGTCTTCCGTTTCTTCATCGAATTTTTGAAGGAGAACCAAGAGGATTTCGAGAACAACATGATGTTCAACATGGGACAATGGCTAAGTATTCCATTCGTTATAGTCGGCATCTACTTCATGTTTTTCTACGACCGGAAGAAAAAAGTAGCCTGAACCTGATATATAAAAATCGACTGCATACTAGAAAGGCGTTTCCTCCAATCACTTAAAGGAAACGCCTTTTATACTTACAAATCGTTTTCCAGACCTCAGAAAACGTTCTATATACTATTTGTAAACACGTTAATAATCCGCTATTTTCCCCTGACTATCTTCTTTATATCATTCAACTTGTTCAGCGCTTCAATAGGAGTGAGATTATTTACATCCAAATTTAATATTTCATCGCGAATCTGACAGAGTATCGGATCGTCCAACTGGAAGAAACTTAACTGCATACCACCACGGTTCTCGCTTACTTCCGCCAACGGCTTGCCTGCTATTCCCTGCTGGCGATTATCAGATTCAAGCTGCTTCAGAATCTCATTCGCACGCTTCACAATGCTTTTCGGCATACCCGCCATTTTTGCTACATGGATACCGAAAGAGTGCTCACTACCACCACGTTCCAGTTTACGAAGGAAGATTACCTTATTATCCACCTCTTTCACCGATACGTTATAGTTCTTGATACGCTTGAAAGATTTTTCCATTTCATTCAATTCGTGGTAATGCGTGGCGAATAAAGTACGTGCTTTGGCTTTCGGATGTTCGTGGATATATTCCACAATCGCCCAGGCAATAGAGATGCCATCATACGTAGAGGTACCACGCCCCAACTCGTCAAATAGTACCAGGCTTCGGGAAGAAACATTGTTCAGAATATCCGCCGCTTCGTTCATCTCCACCATAAAAGTAGATTCACCTACGGAGATGTTATCACTTGCTCCCACACGAGTGAATATTTTATCCACCAGCCCGATATGGGCGCTCTCCGCAGGGACAAACGAACCGATTTGAGCCAACAGCGTAATCAATGCCGTCTGACGCAAAAGCGCTGACTTACCCGCCATATTGGGACCGGTTATTATGATGATCTGCTGCGTACTGCTGTCCAACATCACATTATTGGCAATATATTTCTCTCCTATCGGAAGCTGTTTCTCAATTACCGGGTGACGGCCCTGACGAATATCCAATACGTCGTTATCCTCAATAACCGGACGGATGTAGTTATTCTCACGCGCCACATTAGCGAAAGACAACAGACAGTCCAACCGGGCAATCTGATTGGCGTTAACCTGTATCTGGGGGATAAACTCCGTCAATGCCTGTACCAAATTCGTATATAACTGCGTTTCCAGCACAAGAATCTTATCTTCGGCACCAAGAATTTTTTCTTCGTACTCTTTCAGTTCCTGTGTGATATAACGTTCCGCATTTACCAACGTCTGCTTGCGAATCCACTCTTTAGGAACCTTGTCCTTATGAACATTACGAACCTCGATATAATAGCCGAATACATTATTATAAGCCACTTTCAAACTCGGAATACCCGTTTCTTCGCTTTCCCGCTGCTGTATCTGAAGCAGATAGTCTTTTCCCGAATACGAAATCCGGCGCAATTCGTCCAAATCCGCATTCACACCGTCTTTAATCACTCCGCCCTTATTTATCAACAAAGGAGGATCATTATTAATTTCCCGGGCAATCCGGTCACGAATAGAAACACAAAGATTCAACCGCTCGCCAATACGGTTCAGACTTGCATTATCCGCTTCAAGACAAGCCTGTTTGATCGGTTCGATAGCCTGCAAAGCCACTTTCAGCTGAACCACTTCACGCGGTGACACACGTCCCACAGCCACTTTGGAGATGATACGCTCTAAATCACCGACAAGATGCAACTGTTCTTCGATCAACTCCTTAAAGTCCGGTTGACGGAAGAAATACTCCACCACATTCAGACGCTCATTGATCGGTTTCTCGTCCTTCAATGGAAAAACTATCCAACGTTTCAACAGACGTGCCCCCATTGGGCTGATCGTCCTGTCAATCACATTGAGCAGACTGCTTCCGCCATCGTTCATGCTGCCAATCAATTCGAGGCTGCGCACCGTGAATTTATCCAGCCGGACATATTTATCCTCCTCAATACGAGCCAATGAAGTAATATGCCCGATTTGAGTATGCTGTGTCATTGTCAGGTATTGAAGAATAGCCCCCGAAGCAATAATACCGTTTTTCAAATGCTCTACTCCGAATCCTTTCAGATTCTTTGTTTCAAAATGCTTCAGAAGTTTTTCGCGGGCAGTAGTTTCCGTAAACACCCAGTCGTCCAGTTCGAAAGTGAAGAATTTACTACCGAAATTGCCTTCAAACATAAGGCGCTTGCCACGTTCAAAAAGAATTTCTTTCGGGCCGAAGTTATTCAGCAGTTTGTCTATATAGTCGAAAGGTCCTTCGGCAGTCAGAAATTCACCGGTAGATATGTCGAGGAAAGCAACCCCGCAGGAAGCCTTTCCGAAATGTACGGCGGCCAGGAAGTTGTTTTCCTTATAGTTTAATATATTATCATTGATAGAGACACCGGGAGTCACCAATTCGGTAATGCCGCGCTTCACCAGTTTCTTGGTCATTTTCGGGTCTTCCAACTGGTCGCAGATAGCCACCCGTTTTCCGGCACGAACCAATTTCGGAAGATAAGTATCGAGCGCATGATGAGGAAATCCCGCCATTTCAATCGTCTTTCCTTTTCCGTTAGCACGTTTTGTCAGTGTGATTCCTAATATTTCGGCTGCAACAATGGCGTCCGTAGAGTATGTTTCATAAAAGTCACCGCAACGAAACAGCATTACCGCATCCGGATGTTTCGCCTTCAAATCCAGAAACTGTTTCATCATGGGGGTGAGCACGATTTCTTCTTCGTTCACGGTTCTCTCCTTTTCTTTTTTATTGAGTATATACTGTGATTATCGGAACAAAGATAACGGTTTTTCGGCAGAGAATCAACGGAATCCACCGATTCAATTATCAAAATTAGTGTTGCATACCTTTAAAAAAGAACGGCGTTTTTCTTAACAAACAGGAGAAAACTATTAAAACGTGTTATAAAACATAGTATTTTACTTGGATAATTTGCTAATTTCCTAAGAGTCCGTATCTTTGCAATGTGTTTTTCATAGTATTAGATTTAAGGTTAACAAAGGTTGGAGCAAGGCGTTGCTCCTTTTTTTATGTCCATAAGCCGGGTTTTACCACCCGGCATGTTCATTTTTGTTTTCGTGCGCATCCGCATCACGTTTCTTTTCACTCTGATAATCCCATTCGATCTCGTCAACGTATTCTTTTCCATTATATACCGCAACAGCCTTGATTTTGTTTTTTCCTTTTTCAAGTGTCACCTGGTCGAAGATATAATGTACATCCGTATATCCCTTACGAATGCCTGTCAGTTCTTTGCCGTTCAAGTAAACTTTGGGAGTTCCGATATTTGAATAAACAGTGACGGAAGTCTGCTTCCGTTCGCGGTCCGTGTTACGTCGTTGCGTCAGATAGAGTACGGGAGACTTGCTCCAGTTCGCTTTATACCAGTAGTAAGAGTCCTTCTTTATTTTCCGGTCGAAGGTCATCAGCCCTTTCAGGTTCCGGGCAGGCACACCGCCACGGCTCCACATAGGCACGGCAAAGTCGAACATATTCCATAGATAAGAAGCAATAATATAGGGATGCTCAGCTATCACACTCCACTGATATTCATGCGTCTTGGTCTGGAAAGTTTCCGGATAGTAAGGCTTTCCCCAGTTCAACGCATCGCCCAGATACTCCGTCTGATGGTCAAGGTTGGCGTCGGCTCCATATTCGGTCAACATCAATTTCTGCCAGGGATAGTCTTTTTCGAGTCCTTCCACCCACGGTTTGATGTCCTGCACTTTCTTTTCGTACCAGCCGAAATAACGGTTCATGCCTTGTATATCTGTATTCTGATTCACCGGATGATTGGCGTGACCGTAACCGTTCACGGCAATCGTGTAACGGTCAGGATCTTCCGTCTTCGCCAGATCGTGAAGAGATTGAGTCAATGACGCTGTGTATTCGTGAGGCTGATAAACCTCATTGTGCAACCCCCACACATAAATGGAGGGATGATTGAAACTCTGACGAATCAGTTCGCGGAGTTGTGTCTGCGCATTCTCCGATTCGTAGCCTGTCACCCGGTTGACAAAGGGGATTTCCGCCCAGATAATCAAGCCCAATGTATCACAACGCGAATAAAGATATTCCGACTGCTGATAATGAGCAAAACGCACGGTCGTGGCACCGACATCCATAATTTGAGCCAGGTCAAAATCATGTTCACGGTTGGTCAGCGCACTCCCCAGGCCCCACCAGTCCTGATGACGGGTAACACCATACATCGGATATTTCTCTCCATTAAGATAGAAACCTTTTCCGGCAACAATTTCGTAATGACGAACACCCAAAGGCTGCGTGACCTCGTCAATCACCTCACCATTTGCCAACAGACAGGAGACTACTTTGTAAAGATAAGGGTCCTCCCTACCTTGCCAGAGATGAGGATTCTTTAGTTTGAATGTTGATACATAGCTTTGCGTTCCTTGCGGAGTCAACTCAAGCGGCAGACGTTGGGAAACCACCTTTTTCCCTTCCTGCGTATAAATACTGTTCTCCAGAACAAGCTGCGCAGGAGCCAGACTACCATTATCCAGCTTTACTTTAACAGTTATATCCGCCGAACGTCTTGATACATTCTTCTGAGTGATGTACACACCGGGAGAGGCGCAATCGGTCACTGTGATATTATTCTGCTCCGTAGTAATCAACCATACGGGACGGTAAATACCGCCATACACCCCAAACAAACTGTGATTGACAGGAATCACATCGGGACGGGCCGTATTGTCAGCCTTCACGATAATCTCGTTCTCAGCCCCCAGTTTCGGCAGTGCCTATCTCGAAAGCGAAGGCACTATACCCGCCTTTATGCGTTCCCACCAACTTTCCGTTGACATAGACTTCTGTGCAAGCCCCTACTCCTTCAAAACGCAAGAATACACGTTTACCCGCCAACTCATTTCCGAAAAACTGTTTCTTTCTGTAATAACCTACACCTTCGTAGAATGCATCAGCTTTCACTTGCATATCTTTCGCATTCCAGGTATGGGGAATTGTCACTTCCTCCCACTTGCCGTCCCATTGTGCGGAAGCACGCATAGGGTCCGTAGAAAACGGCCCTTTCTTAAATTGCCAGCCGGTATTGAAAGAAATGACATCACGTGCAGACGTATCATTCATAACTGCTCCCAATAACAGGAGCAGAAATACAATCATATTTTTTACCATTAGATTATGAGTTCTTGTTTATCTGGCCATTTTATAAATCTCACATCCGCCCATTAAAAAAGCACCCACGCCATATACTTCAGTCATATTCCGCGTCACCTTCTTCGGATCGGCCCCGATAGGCTGTACATAACCTAATTTACCGTCTGCATCGACAGCAGAAACCTGTGCATTCCAGCCTTTTACCAGTATAGGAAGGAAAGTATCCTTGTCCAGCAGTCCCTCGTTGATTCCGTAAGCCAAAGCATAGACAATAAACGTGGTACAGCTTGTTTCGGGTGACGGGTAAGAAGCCGGATCGAGCAGACTTGCATGCCAGAATCCGTCCGCATTCTGCAATTTAGCGACACGGGTACAGAGCTTCACGAACAGTTCTTCGTAAAACTTCCGGTTCTTGTCCTTTGCAGGCAGTTCTTTCAATATCTCCGCCAGCCCGCCGAGTACCCAGCCGTTGCCGCGTCCCCAGAAAACCTTCCGGCCGTTGGCCTCGCGTTGGTCAAAATACCGCCAGTCGCGATAGAAAAGATTCTCTTCCTTGTCGAAAAGGTGGTCATACGTAGCTTTGTATTCGCGGTTCATGAATTTGATATACTTTTTATCACCCGTCAGGACGTATAATTTAGTGTAGACCGGAGGAGCCATAAAGAGGGCGTCACACCAAGTCCAGCGTTCCAGTGTCTCAGGTTTGCGATAATCCAGTTTGAAATCGTCCGTCGGCGGGTTCTTCATCACCCAATCCGTGCGGGCAATGGTAGGATTGAGCATATATTTGTTCTTATATTTCCGGTAAAGGTCGATAAAGAGTTGTGAAACAGCGATGTCGTCGGCATGATACATCCGCTTGTCCGGCTGCCAGCCGTTACGACTTCCGATACGGGTGAGCCATTTAAAATAATCCTTGTTACCGTCTTCACGTTCCGCCAATTCCGCCCAGTCGAGCATACCGACATATAGTACGGCGTTTGTCCAGCTCAGGTCACCATGTTCGGCGCCCTTGTTGGGGTTAGCTATTTGCCAGTCGGCAACTTTCTTCATCGTTTCTTTTATTTCCGCTTTACGGAAAGGAATGTTTTGTGCTTGCACGGTGAGGGTAGACAGCAGCACTGCTACGACCCCGATTTTTGTTCTTAGATTCATTCGTTTATCGTTTAAAAAATTATGAAAGTTCGGTAGTTTTTTGGTTCCAATACCCGACAAAGTACAAATATACGCCAAATATCGGATATAATTGAGGGATTTATTGGAAATATATATCCACCATGGTGGATATATAGATTCAACATATTGGGCATATATGCCCAGCGTGGTGGATATATATGCCCAATAAACAGGAAGTTAATGGTACGTTATACCATTAAGAAAACGTTACTTGCTGAAGTCAATGTCCAACGGCTCGATATTGTTTTCCGAACCGGCATATCCCGGTGTCTGATTGATATGTCCCTGCACATTTGTCGAAATAGCATTCAATGCAATCGGCCACAATACATTGTGGGGAGCAATGGTATATTCATTTCCAATCGGCGTTTTCACCCCTTTGTTATAGAAATCCGTTACATCCATAATGTGGTCGTAGAAGAAGTTTTTCTCGGAGAAATTATCCATACGGTAGGTACGTCCCTTATCGTCCGCCTTGCCGGTTTTAGCATAGATAAATGCGATACGGGTCAACTCCGTCTTACGCGGTTCTTCGTAATACAGTTCGCGGGCACGTTCGTCCAGAATCGTACGGATAGTCATCTGGTCAGCATCAAGTTCATCGGCTCCCGCTCTGCGGCGTACCTTGTTCACGTCATCGGCAGCTTTCTGGAGGCTGGTTGCATCACCCTTCCAAATGTATGCCTCAGCACGTAACAGATACGTTTCGGCAATACGGAAAATATACCAGTCGGCCCAACCACCGCGCCACCATTTATCTTTCTGGTCGGCAACGTTGGTCTTATAATGCGGCCACCCCACCCAGTCACGAATGGTATCGTTTACCAGGATGTTTCCTTTATCGTCTTTAAAGCGAACCGGTTGTCCGTACCATTCCGTACCTTTGAGTTCAGGATTATTGTAGGTCAGGTCGGTCATTTCTATCCAGTTGCCCGGAGCATGACGAAGATCTGTGTCATCCAGTGTCCAGATCATGTGCGTATGATACCAGGTAGAACGTGCTGTACATACTCCACGACCATATTGCTCAAGATAGGGATTTTTCTTTGCATCGTTATCGGTAAATCCGTTTTTGCCGTCGGGAGTTTTAATCTCGCCGTCTTTTGCAAACCAGGGAAGCACCTGCCGTTTGATTTCCAGTCCGGCTGCCGAACGAATATCCTCACCGGCATCATAACGGTCGAGCACCATGTAAAGTACTTCTTTGTTTTCAGGCAAGGATTTATTCTCAGACTGATGCAAGTCCCAAATCACATTCTTGGTAGCGTCATTCTTGTCAACACCGAAACGCTCTGTCATTAGATAGTGCACTCCGTCATTAATGACGTTATTGGCTGATTCGATTGCATCGTCAAATTCGCCCAATGCAAGATTGATCTTTGTCAGTAAGTGATAAGCCGCAGCCTGAGTCACCATACCGATATAAACGTTGTTTTTCAGATAAGGAGCCGTACGGTCCAAATCGTTTTTCAGATACCGCAAGATTGCTTCACGCTTCGTTGAATAAAAATCATAACGTGGCCCAGTGATTTCTTCTGTGATGAACGGTATATCCCCATACTGATTCACCAGACGGTAATAACGATAAGCACGATGGAAACATGCCAATCCTTCAATTTCCTTACGTTGGTCTTCATTGTCAAACTCTGCCGTTTCCGAACGGGTCAGCAATGTATTGGCATCTTTAATACCTTTATACAGATAGGTCCAATAGTTATTAATCTGACTTGCATTTCCTGTCAGAGAAGCACTGGGAGTAATCTGTCGAACAAGATCCTGTGGAGAGTTTGCCGCGTCAGTACGTCCGTTGACACTTATATCCGAAAAGAAATATTCGGAAAGGATACAAGGGTCCATAGAGCCTCCTGTGGGATAAAAATCAAAGTAACGGACGTCACGGTTCAACATATCCGTTCCGGTCTTCAGGCCGTTGTAATCCGTAAAAGAAATCTCCGGCGTATAGAATGAAAGTGGCTTCGGGTCCAGCCAATCCGAACAACTACTTGCTAATACAGCTACTCCAATCATGCAGGCAATGCCTGTTTTCTTATTATTTAGTTTCATCAGTCTGTAGATATTATAAAGTCAAGTTAATACCAAAATAAATTACTCTCGGGGTATTTGCATCACTGTTTTCCGGGTCGTAACCGGGCCAACCGGAGATATAACCTGCATTCTTCATCGTAGCATTGACGTTCAGGTTCTGAATCCGCAGCGGCTCTATCAGCTTCTTCGGGAAAGTATATCCGATTGAGATATTATCAAAACGCAGGAAAGAAGCGTTCTTGTAAATGGCATACGAAACGCCTGCCGGCTTCTTGTTGGCCAGACGCGGATATTCATTGTTACGGTTTTCCGGCGTCCAGTAGTCACGTTTAATCTGGTTCGTCACGTTCAGCAAAGCATTGTCGTTGGTAAAACGTCCCAATGTCTTTTTATGTCCGATATAGGAGTACATATTGAACGAGATATTGAAGTTCTTGAACAACGTGAAATCATTACGCATACTCCAACGCAGACGCGGCATCGTAGTTCCCTGGAATTCCTTATCCGTATTGTCATATTTGTAGTTCATATCTTTATCCAGCAGATGAACGTCACCCGGCTGCTGACCGTATTTGGCAGCTTCTTCACGTTCTTCTTCCTGCCAGATTCCCACTACCTTGTAATCCCAGATTTCATCAATATCGTGTCCGATGAAACGCTTGTTCTTGATATCGTCCGCTTCACGCTGGCCGATAACGTTACCGTCCGCATCTTTCACATCTTCCATGATTCCGTACAGGTGAGTTATCTTGTTCTTGTTATAAGCCAGGCTGAAAGAAGTACGCCATGTAAGCTTATCCATTCTGATGTTGGTAGAGTTCAGTGAAAGCTCGACACCGGTATTCTGTACCTCACCGATATTAGACATCACGGAGCTGTAACCGATCAGGCTGGGCAACTCACGGCTGACAAGCAGGTCGGTCGTAATCTTCTTATATACATCTAGGTTCGCGCTCAGTCTGCCTTTCAGGAAAGTCAGGTCCGTACCGATATTCCATGAAGTCGTTGATTCCCATTTCAGGTTGGGGTTAGCCATAGTAGAAGCGTAGAAAGTGTTGGCGGTCACCAGACTGCCGGTTGCCGGATCCACATAAATGTATTTGCGCGGGGCCAACTGCATGAATGCAGCATAAGTACCTACGGCACGGTTACCGTTCTTACCCCATGAGAGACGCAGTTTACCATATTCGAACCAATCCGGACGGTGCAGGAATTTCTCTTCAGAGAACACCCAACCCAATGCGATAGCCGGAAAAGTGGCACGCGGGTTGGCAAGACCAAAAGCCGAATATCCGTCACGACGTACAGTGGCGGTAATCAGGTAACGCTGGTCGTATACATAGTGCAGACGTCCCATAAAGGCGTCTCCTGTACGGTAGACATCATCACTGGATACGTTAGGGCTGGTACCGAAACCGATACCTCCATAACCCAGTTCGTCGGTAGGCAGGAAGTTTTCATTCGTCATTTCATCATGCCAACGCTGGAACTTCTCCCAGTTGGCAAGAAAAGTAAAGTCAAAAGCGTGCTTGCCGAATGTCTTGTTCCACTTCAGCATATTATCCCATTGCCAATAGAAATCCTTCGTATGCGTACGTTCCACACGGCCGTTCTGCGAACCGGAGTCGGGAGAAGCGGCTGCCTTATGGAAAAGATAGTTTGTCCATTCAAAACGCGGAGAATAAGTAGTCTGGATAGAAAAGCCCAAAGGGAGGGTGATTTTCAGATAAAGAGCTGCATTCAAGTTCTCGATGTCATTGCGTTTATTCTGGAAAGCCGGAGCAAGCAACGGGTTGCTCTGGTTATTGTTACCGGTAGGGTATTGTTTCAAAGTCACTCCATCGTCTTCGTAAAGGCTTCCGAAAGGTGAAAGAGTAGTGTAATTGCCGGATGAACTACTGATATATCCCTCATCACGTGAAGTAAACTGTGCGTTCACACCGTAAGTAAGGAAGCTCTGTATCTTATTCTCCAGGTTGATACGTGCACGGATAGCACTGTATCCTCCGCCACGCACGTTACTCTCGTTTTTCAGGTAGTTGATAGATGAATAATAAGACATTTCGTCTTTCTTTCCTGCCACGCTGACCGTGTAATCCTGACGTAACGCTACATCCTGATAAATGACATCGCGCCAGTCTACAAGACGTCCGGCCAAATAGTTGTTGACCTCCGTATTGGTAAATTCGAGACGTGTCAGCCAGATACTTGTCGGGTCGCCTTTATCGTTTCCCATCCAGTTTGCCAAGTCCGCATTGGACATGTGTGCCGGATTGTCGAAATATCCGGTAGCTGCTTTTGAAGGATTTTTGCTAACTTCCACATCCCGGCGGAAATTGATGAAATCCTCTCCTTCGTATACTTCCGGCAAAGAGTTCACCATTGAAAGTCCCCATGTACCACTGAAATTGATAATCGGTTTCGTTGAACTTGTTCCTTTCTTGGTAGTAATCAGCACAACGCCATTGGCTGCCTTCGCACCATAAACGGCTGTGGAACTGGCGTCTTTCAATACGTCTATCTGCTCAATGTCGTTAGGATTGATGTCGGTCATCTGTCCCGAATAGATTACTCCGTCCAATACAATCAGAGGTTCAAGGGAAGATTTATCCGTACTCGTTGCACGTAGGTTGTTTTTACCACGCACCATCATGCTGGTGTTACCCTTCGTGTCGGTTTCGATACCTACCGAAAGTCCGGCCACACCCGTGCGGAGCATATCCTGAACAGTTTTCGGTTGTTCTTTTTCAAGGTCGCTGGCTTTCAAGGATGCCACGGCTCCGGTCAGGTCTTTCTTCTTCATTACACCGTAACCTACCACTACGACCTCCTCCAGTGTCTTGGAGTCTTCCTTCATTTTGATGATAGACTTCTGCCCGGCTTTCACCGTCTGAGTCGTATAACCGATATACGAGATCTGAAGCGAAGATCCGAAAGGCGCTTCCAGTTTGTAGTTACCGTCAATATCGGTAATCACACCGGTCGTTGTGCCGGCTACCAAAACATTAGCTCCGATAATGGGCTCTCCGTTCTCGTCTACAACTTTACCGATGATTGTAGTCGCCTTGCCCGTTTGTGCCGGAGTACTCTTTTTGGGGAACAAGGCAATCTGTGTGCTGGTCACTTCAAATGACAGGTCAATGCCTTTCAGCATTTCTCCTACCGCTTTGGATACAGAAACCTGTTTCACGTTCAGGCTGACTTCCTGTTTCACATTTACTTGTGTTGCGTCATAAAAGAAGGTATAGCCGCTGGTTTTCTCAATGCGTGCCATAGCTTCGGACAATGGAATTTTCGAGAAGCTTATCGTTATCATCTTCTCTTTTACTTGTGCAGAAAGTACAACGCTAAAAAATAATAGCGTTAAAAGTGCAAAATGCTTTTTTAAATTCATATTTTTGCGATATTAAAAGTTAACTGTAAGGAGGCTGCATTAAAATGGGTCAGATTTTAATGTTCACTCACTTTCTTCGGTTAATAAAAAACTTGATTTGGTAGGGGGGAAAGCCGGAAGCGGAACTTCCCCCTTATTTATTCTATATCTTCATTATATCATAGGCTCGCCTTTCTCTCTTACTTATTTGTCAAAAAAATCATTTTACCGATATTGAACTCGGATATTTGCATTATGTGTTACCACTTATTGTTTCTGCTTCGGTAAAATTGTCAACATATTCTCATCATTAAATTCATAGTTGATAGGATGAATGCGCGACATGATTCGCATGATTTCTTCCAACGGTTCGTGCCGCAAGGTGAATGTGTATCTGTACTGTTCCTGCAATTCCGGAGACAAATTTATCTTCACATTATACCATTTGGACAGAAGAGGGCAAATCTCATCCAACGGCCTGTTTTTAAATACAATCTGATTGCTTGCCCACGAGACAGCCAACTCGATATCTCCTTTTTCTATTTGAAGCCGTCCGTTACGCTTGTTGAAAGTACCGACTTCTCCCGGATGCAGAAAACGGGTTTCCGCTTTCGTCTCCAACGACACCGAACCTTCTTTCAGGCTGACAAATGTATTTTCCGAACCGGGAAAGGATTCTACATTGAATTTTGTACCGTGTACGGTGATTTTCATTCCTTCGGTTTCAACGACGAAAGGATGATCTTTATCGTGGGCCACATCAAAGTAAGCCTCTCCATTCAACCGGACATTTCTGTTTTTCGAATAATAATTCGTATTATAAGTAAGCGAAGTAGCCGAATGAATCCATACATTCGACCCGTCTGGCAGAGCTACTTCCGATTTACCTCCCCAATTGGAATAGGTTTGTTGCGCCATTTCCGGCTGACCGATCTTTATACCTATATATAAAGAAACGGAAAGGAAGACAGCCACAACTACGCAGGCAGCCGCAACATAGCGTTGAAAACGGGGGAAAGCCCACAAACGAACAGGTTGTTCCTTATCTTTGAGATTCACTTCAACTTTATCTTCAGACCTTTCCATATCTTCAGCTTGTCTCCGTTCAGCCTCCTCACACTCCTCCATACGCTGCATCAACTCTTTCCAGTAGAAATCTACGTCCGGCGTATAATTGATAACTTTAGCACGCACCTTTTCCCAAACTCCCCGAAGTTCTTCATACACCTTCCGGTTCTCATCGATAGACACCCACTCCTCCAAGTGCTTTTTATCAGCATCGGAGATGTCTTGTTTCAGGTCGGAAATGATTAACTCCCAAGGTATTTCTTTTTTCATGCTTCGCTGTCGTTTTTAACTGTTACCGATACTAAGACACAAAAAACGAATCATACCCTTATTCAGAAAAGCATTTTTTTAGTTTCTACTAAAAAAATATTCTTTAACTTTGCAACGTCTCACTAACCTAATTACAAACACTATGGACGATATGTTCCTTTTGCAATTGATAAAGAATGGTGATAAGCAGGCGTTCAAGTACGTCTTCGATACTTATTTCACTGTTCTTTGCCGCTTTATGTATTTGTATTTAGGAGATACACAAGAAGCGGAAGATATAGCAAGTGACATCTTTGCGTCCGTATGGGAAAACAGAAAAAAACTTGAAATCAGGCTTACTTTCAAAGCTTATCTTTTTCAGGCTGCCAAAAACAGGTGTCTGAACGCTATACGGGACAGAAAGGCTACTATCTCACTGGACGACATCAACGGACAGGACACTCCGCAAGTAAGCATCACCGATTCACTGGAAACAGAAGAACTGAATAATTTAATTCAGGAGGCTATCCTGTCACTTCCCGAAAAATGTCGTGAGGTATTTCTGCAAAGCCGCACGAAGAATCTGACAAACCAGGAAATCGCGGAGTCAATGGATATATCTGTCAAGACAGTAGAGGCACAAATCACAAAAGCGCTGAAACAAATCCGGAAGTTCTTGGGTACACAATATCAATATTTGTTCTAAGTTTCCCGGCAGATAAAAGATGGAATGATCCTACTTCTTTTCCGCCAGATAAACCCCTAATATGATGCAAGCCGCCCCCATTAACGTAATCCATGTGATTTGTTCGTGGAGAATGAGCACCGAAGCCACCATCGTCACCAACGGATTCAAATAGATATAATTGGAAGCCCGCATCGTTCCCAGCTGTTTCAAAACCACATTCCAAAGAATATAGCAGATCAAAGAAGCCAGGACTGCCAGGAACAAGAGATTGGACAATACGAGCGGTTGCAGAAGCACATCAAAATCCGGTTGCAGCGGATGAAGAAGAAAAGCGGGAAGAATAGTCAATACCCCATAGAAAAATATCTTACGGGTAATAAATACCGTGGGATAACGTCCCGTCATCCGCTTTATTACCAGGCTATAAAAAGCCCATGACAGAGCCGCAAGCAAAGTGAGCAAATCACCCACAGGAGAGAGCTTCAACACCACACTTCCGTTAAAGACGACCAGCCCTACGCCAATCAGGGCCAACAGCGAACCATAGATCAGCCCTTTCGTAGCCTTCTCACTCTTATAAAAGAGCAGGGAAAGAATCGTAGTCAGCAGAGGAGCCGTGCAAATGATGAAAGCAACATTGGAGGCTTGGGTAATCCCCAAAGCTGTATTTTCTGTGAAGAAATAAAGCGATCCGCCGAATACGCCTCCCGCCACCAACCAAAGCTCATCTTTCAAATTATCGGCAAACAAGTGTTTTGGAGAAATCGCCCAAATACCTATATAGGCTATCAAAAAGCGATAAAAGAAAATTTCCTGAGGAGTGAGTCCGTGATTAATCAATACTTTCGTTGCAATAAAGGTCAGCCCCCAGATAGCAACCGTCAGTATGGCAATCAGATGATAGTATCCGTGCGTCAGTTTCATACTTATACTTTTAATAATGCCGCAAAGATACAGGGAATCACGAAAATATATACCGACTCTTATGAATATATTTCAGACAGAATCTCGACTAAACAAAACTATAAATAGTCGCTTCCTGCCGAAGCACCCGGTCACTGTCAAATAAAATACCAATAAACGCAAAGGGTTCATTGTATAAACAAATCTTACCAAATAAGGAAAAAACTAAAAATCGGCAAATCCTCACGATATTTCTTCTTTACACTTTATCACCGATATTGCATAAACCCGCTTCGAGTTTTTAATAAATAATGAAATAGTTTATTATAAACGGTTCCCAAGTTTATTAAAAACTATTTTTAGGCACTTTCAGTTACTCAAATCGAATTATTGCAACAAAAATGGGCAAGAACCTTCACAGTTTCTTGCCCATTCGTTATCCTCATATGCAATTTTGCACATTCACCTATTGAACCTATGTAATAATACTTATATATTTCATGATTACTTTTCTGTTTTTAATTTCCCCAAATATACGAAATAAAAACGAGAAAGTCAATAGGTAAAGCGTGGTTATCTGAAAATAAACACGTAAATTTGTGCCTCAAATTAGAAATAACAGTATAAATCACTATAAATAAAAACTTTATCACTATGGAGTACAATTTCAGGGAGATTGAAAAGAAGTGGCAAGCAAGGTGGGTGGAAGAGAAAACCTACCAGGTTACGGAAGACGAATCGAAGCAGAAATTTTATGTATTAAACATGTTCCCCTATCCTTCAGGAGCCGGACTACACGTAGGACACCCGCTGGGATATATCGCTTCGGACATTTACGCCCGTTACAAACGACTGCAAGGCTTCAATGTACTCAATCCGATGGGATACGACGCTTACGGCTTGCCCGCCGAGCAATATGCTATCCAGACCGGACAGCATCCGGCCATCACTACCATCAACAATATCGACCGCTACCGCGAGCAACTCGACAAAATAGGTTTCTCTTTCGACTGGAACCGTGAAATCCGTACTTGCGACCCGGAATATTACCATTGGACACAATGGGCTTTCCTAAAAATGTTCAACAGTTATTATTGCAACGACGAGCAGAAAGCACGCCCTATCGAAGAACTGGAAAAAGCCTTTGCTGTCTACGGAAACGAGGGACTGAATGCCGCTTGCAGTGAAGAAATCAGTTTCACCGCCGATGAATGGAACGCAAAAAGCGAAAAGGAAAAGCAGGAAATCCTGATGAACTACCGCATCGCTTATCTGGGCGAAACAATGGTAAACTGGTGCGCTGAATTAGGAACGGTATTGGCGAATGACGAAGTAGTGGACGGCGTCAGCGAACGCGGCGGTTTCCCCGTCATCCAAAAGAAGATGCGCCAGTGGTGTCTGCGTGTATCCGCCTACGCACAACGTTTGCTTGACGGACTGGATACTATCGACTGGACAGATTCTCTGAAAGAAACTCAAAGAAACTGGATCGGACGCTCGGAAGGTGCCGAAGTTCAATTCAAAGTAAAAGACAGTGATCTCGAATTTACAATCTTTACCACCCGCGCAGATACCATGTTCGGTGTTACCTTTATGGTGTTGGCCCCGGAAAGTGAATTGGTGGCACAATTAACCACTCCTGCACAAAAAGCGGAAGTAGACGCTTACCTCGACCGTACTAAGAAACGTACGGAACGTGAACGTATTGCCGACCGCAGCGTTACCGGTGTATTCAGTGGTTCGTATGCGATCAACCCGTTCACAGGCGAAGCAGTACCTATCTGGATCAGCGACTACGTATTGGCCGGTTACGGAACGGGAGCTATCATGGCCGTACCTGCTCACGACAGCCGCGACTACGCCTTTGCCAAGCATTTCGGATTGGAAATCCGCCCGTTGGTAGAAGGTTGTGATGTCAGCGAAGAAAGTTTCGACGCCAAAGAAGGTATCGTCTGCAACTCTCCGCGTCCGGACGTCACTCCTTACTGTGACCTCTCCCTGAACGGACTGACTATCAAAGAAGCAATTGAAAAAACCAAGAACTATGTAAAAGAACATAATCTGGGTCGCGTGAAAGTAAACTACCGTTTACGTGACGCTATCTTCTCACGTCAACGTTACTGGGGTGAACCCTTCCCGGTTTACTACAAAGACGGAATGCCTTATGTAATCGAAGAAAGCTGTCTGCCACTGGAACTTCCGGAAGTTGCCAAGTTCCTGCCTACCGAAACAGGCGAGCCTCCATTGGGACACGCTACGAAATGGGCGTGGGACACAGCGAACAAATGCGTGGTAGAAAACGAAAAGATTGATAATGTAACCGTTTTCCCATTGGAACTGAATACCATGCCGGGATTCGCCGGATCTTCCGCATATTATCTGCGCTACATGGACCCGCGCAATCATAAAGCATTGGTTGACCCGAAAATTGACCGGTACTGGAAGAATGTAGACTTATATGTAGGGGGTACCGAACATGCTACGGGACACTTGATTTATTCTCGTTTCTGGAATAAATTCCTTTATGATATGGGTGTATCCATAATGGAAGAACCATTCCAAAAATTAGTAAACCAAGGAATGATTCAGGGGCGCAGTAACTTTGTATATCGTATGATTTTAATTAGAAAAAATAATATGTTCAACGAAGTTGCTGAACTGATTGAACCCACCAATATATATGTATCTTATAACATAGTAAAAGAGGTAGAAAGTATTGACAACATTGACAAAAAAATCCAATATATTTCCTCTCTAAATTGCCAAAAAGATATTGAAGGAACACATATTATCAATTTTCAACAGCTTCACGTAGACGTTAACATCGTATCCAATGACATTCTCGACCTGGAAGCATTCAAGGCATGGCGTCCCGAATATAAAACGGCAGAGTTTATCCTCGAAGACGGAAAATATGTCTGTGGTTGGGCGATTGAAAAGATGAGTAAGTCAATGTTCAACGTTGTCAACCCGGATATGATTGTTGAGAAATACGGTGCGGACACACTTCGTATGTACGAAATGTTCCTCGGCCCGGTAGAACAGTCCAAGCCCTGGGATACAAACGGTATCGATGGTGTACACCGCTTTATCCGCAAATTCTGGTCGCTGTTCTACAGCCGCACGGATGAATATCTGGTGACGGACGAACCGGCAACGAAGGAAGAACTGAAAAGCCTCCACAAACTTATCAAGAAGGTGACCGGTGACATTGAGCAGTTCTCTTACAATACCTCTATCAGTGCATTCATGATTTGCGTAAACGAGCTTTTCAACCTGAAATGCAGTAAGAAAGAGATTCTGGAACAACTCGTCATCACGCTTGCTCCTTTCGCTCCGCACGTTTGCGAAGAATTGTGGGACGTACTGGGACACGAAACTTCCGTATGCGACGCCCAATGGCCGGCATACAACGAAGAATATCTGAAAGAAGATACAATCAACTACACGATCTCTTTCAACGGAAAGGCACGTTTCAATATGGAATTTGCTGCAGATGAAACTTCGGACGCCATCCAGGCAGCCGTATTGGCTGACGAACGTTCACAGAAATGGATCGAAGGAAAGACTCCGAAAAAGATCATCGTCGTTCCGAAGAAGATTGTAAACGTTGTTATTTAAACAGGCATTAAGTAATAAGTATTAAGTATCACCACGGCTATGATTCAAATATATATCCGCAAGGTGAATACTTAATACTTGATGATACCTGATACTTTGACACCTAATACTTAAAATCAATGCATAAACTAGCAAAAGCGGGAATAATGAGAGAAGTGAAAGATTATGCTTACATCACTCTCGGACTAATCAGCTATTCTTTGGGCTGGGCGGCATTCTTACTGCCCTATCAGATAACGACCGGAGGAACTACCGGTATCAGTGCTATCATCTACTACTCAACCGGATTCCCTATCCAATGGTCATATTTCATTATCAACGCCGTTCTGATGACATTTGCTATCCGGATATTAGGCCCGCGATTCAGTATAAAAACGACGTATGCTATCTTTATGCTGACTTTCCTGCTCTGGTTGTTCCAACTACTGGTCAACAATTATGTGGAAGTACCGGACATGACAGCCGACGGCAAACCGCTACTGCTCGGTCCCGGACAGGATTTCATGGCCTGTATCATCGGTGCCGCCATGTGTGGCGTAGGTCTGGGCATTGTGTTCAACTATAACGGAAGTACGGGAGGAACAGATATTATCGCCGCCATAGTTAACAAATATAAAGATGTGACACTCGGAAGAATGATTATGATTTGCGATGTATTCATCATCAGTTCCTGTTACTTTATATTCCATGACTGGCGTCGTGTTATCTTCGGTTTCGTCACCCTGTTCATCATTGGCGTCGTGCTCGACTGGATTATCAACAGTGCACGCCAATCGGTCCAATTCTTCATTTTCTCCAAGAAGTATGACGAAATAGCCGACCGTATCATCAAAGATGCCGATCGCGGAGTAACCGTGCTCGATGGCACAGGCTGGTACAGTAAAGCCAATGTAAAAGTACTGGTAGTACTTGCCAAGAAACGCCAGTCACTCGACATCTTCCGTCTGGTGAAACGTATCGACCCGAATGCTTTTATCTCCCAAAGTTCAGTTATCGGAGTATATGGCGAAGGATTCGAAAAACTGAAAGTAAAATAACCGGTTCCAAGCTTTGATTGGCCCGATAAGTATTGAACAACCCCGTTAAAAACAAAATAAGATGATGAAACGCAAACTGGTATTTGCTACCAACAACGCTCATAAACTGGAAGAAGTAGCCGCTATCTTAGGAGACCAAATAGAACTGCTGAGCCTCAACGATATCGGTTGCCATACGGATATTCCCGAAACAGCCGAGACGCTGGAGGGAAACGCCCTGTTGAAATCGTCGTTTATCTTTAAAAACTACGGCCTGGATTGCTTTGCCGATGATACCGGACTGGAAGTAGAAGCCTTGGACGGGGCCCCCGGGGTCTATTCCGCCCGCTATGCAGGCGGCGAAGGACACGACGCCCAAGCCAATATGCTCAAATTGCTTCACGAACTGGAAGGCAAAGAAAATCGCAAAGCACAATTCCGTACTGCCATTTCGTTGATATTGGACGGAAAGGAATATCTTTTTGAAGGAGTGATAAAGGGCGAGATAATCAGAGAAAAACGGGGCGATTCGGGTTTTGGTTATGATCCCGTGTTCAAACCGGAAGGCTATGAACGGACGTTCGCCGAACTGGGAAATGATGTCAAGAATAAAATCAGCCACCGTGCACTGGCTGTGCAAAAACTATGTGAATTTCTACAAAGCTAATTGTATATATCCTTTTAAAACATAAAACACAATGAAGAAAATTACTTTATTTACCTTCCTTACAATCCTATTATGTACTTCATGTGTAACGAAAAAGAAGTTCATGCTTGCAGAGCTGGCAGCTACCGCAAGCAAAGATAGTTTGCAAGGACTACTGACCGACTGCCGTAACACGGGCAACCAAATGTCGGTACAAATCAAAAACCTCATGCGTGATACAACAAAAATGGGAAACAGTATCCGCCAGTATCAAAGTATGCTGAATGTGAACATGACCGAACAGGAAAAACTGAACGCCCTGTTGAACCAGAAGAAAAACGAGTTGAACGAAAGAGAGTGTACTATCAACGAGTTGCAGCAGATGATCAATGCGCAGAATGAGAAAGTCCGGAAACTGTTGAGTAGCGTAAAAGATGCGTTATTAGGCTTCAGCAGCGATGAACTGACCGTTCGCGAAAAAGACGGAAAAGTATATGTGGCAATGTCGGATAAATTATTATTCCAATCAGGAAGCGCCCGTCTGGATAAGCGTGGTGAAGAAGCTCTTGGCAAATTGGCCGAAGTACTGAACAAACAGACGGATATTGATGTGTTTATTGAAGGACATACGGACAATAAGCCTATCAACACTGTACAATTCAAGGATAACTGGGATTTGAGTGTGATTCGTGCTACCTCCGTCGTACGTATTCTGATTAAAAACTATAACGTGAATCCTTTGCAGATACAACCGAGCGGCCGCGGCGAATATATGCCTGTCGATGACAACGAAACGGCAGAAGGCAGAAGTAAGAACCGCCGTACGGAGATTATCATGGCTCCGAAGTTAGACAAACTGTTCCAGATGCTTCAAAGCACGGAAGAGTAAAATTAAAAATTCTTATATCGAAAAAGAGGCTGACCTAACGTTAGCCTCTTTTTCGATATTTAGTGTTTCAAGCCATTAAACTATCTATTTTTTAGAAGGATGTGTCATTACCCGCGTTGAACGGATAATGACGGGGGAAACATCACTTCTTTAATGACTGGTGTCCATCAATTGGAAAAGCTTTTCCCGCCCATGCCTTTTGAGATGTCCATTCCTCGGCCGGATCACTCCAAAAAGGATGATCGGCAGGAAGACCCAAAGGCAAGAAAACGAGTGAAGTCATATATAAGCTACCATTATTAGTATAATAGTTGGCCAAATCCGGCTGATGTCCCGCAAAACCAAGTGCCAGGAATCCTTTATCATCAAAATTTCCATCTACTGAAAACATATTTCTCATCACTGCACTTAATGCACTCCGGACTTGTCCGTTAGTCAGTCCTTCAGGAAGGCCATATTTCCAGGCAGCCAATGCCAACGATTGGAATGCTCCCATACGATAGACTACGGAACGCCCGAAAGCCGGGAAGGTACCTTCCGGAGAAATAAGACGTTCGATGAAGGTATTAAAACGCTGCATACGACTGATTGCCAGCTTATAACTGATTGGGGTAGGAAAACGGTTCTTGCTGCACGTTTCCAGTATCTCGACATACATGGGATGAATAACGAAAGAATTATAATAATCCAACGAAAATTCCGCTCCGTCGGAATACCATCCGTCACTAAGATACCATTCATTTATTTTATTAAGGCCGGTAGTCAAGGCATAACCGTCAGGTTCTTCACCGACGGAAAGCAAGAAAGCCTCTACCATGTCACGAAACAGTAACCAGTTATTATAGGCAGGACGGATGACACGCACCTTCTTAAAACATTCAATATAACGTTCTTTTGTCGTATCATCCAACTGTCCCCAAGTGGCCTTAGGAGCACGGATGAAACTTTCCGCAAGATAAGCGGCATCTACCAAAAGCTGCTGATGTCCTTTCCACAGCAAATAATCCGGACTCTGCGGGTCAACAGCATTTTGATAAGCCTTCAAAGCCCACTCACGTATTTGCTTGCGTTGCTTTCCTTCTGCCGTATCATCATCAGGCAGCTCCAGCCAGGGAGAAATGCCTGCCATGAGCCGACCGAATGCTTCCATATAAGCCACCCGCTTGTCTCTTCCGTCCCACGTAGGACTCAACTCCAGTTGCATATTCTTTTGCAACTCGCCTTTACTCATATTCTCCAGAACGGGTTGCGCTATTTTATAACATAAGTCAACCCACTGTGTTCTGTCGTTCACCGGTTGATTCTTTTTCTTATCAGCGGCATTTACACTCAGGAAACAAAAAGAAATAAGAGCTAATAAAACAATTCTCATTTTCATAATCATTCTTTTTAAATGGCAGTTTTTTCAATATCCGTTTTACGTTTCAAAGCTTCCAGATAATAATAATCCGCATAGTTCAACGGAACATCCACTTCGCTGTTATGAGGAATACTACCTACACTGTGCATCAGGATAAACCGTCCGTTTTCTCCCAATTTGGCAGTATAGCTCTCTGATGCAAGCGACTCCATTATTTTGTCGGCATACGCCCGGTAAGAAGCAGCGTCCGGCAGGTCATAAGTACTCATCTCATATAAGGCGGATGCTATGACAGAAGCCGAAGAAGCATCTCGCGGGGCAGCAGGAACATCAGGCGCGTCCATATCCCAATATGGAACAAGGTCCTCCGGCATATTTTTAAGATTTTTCATAAATTCGAAAGTCTTGATTGCCTGGTCAAGGTAAGTACGATTCTTTGTTTCTCTATAACATACGGTATATCCATAGATCGCCCATGCTTGTCCTCTAGACCAAACAGATTCATCGGAATAGCCTTGAGCAGTCTGGCGATGACGTACGGTTCCGTCCTCAATACTGTAATCAATAACGTGATAACAGCTTCCGTCCGGGCGGAATTGCTCTTTCAACGTACGGTCTGCGTGCATCACCGCTACGTTATAGAAAGTAGAATCACCGGAAAGTTTGGTTGCTTCAAACAACAATTCAAGATTCATCATGTTGTCTATAATCACAGGACATTCCCAGCCCCGTTCCGACTGCCAGCTATTTCCTTTCACATCCCAGCTTTGAATCACTTGAGGCTTTTCACGAAAACGGGTACAAAGAGATTTTGCTGCTCGGATCATTACCTCCTTATAACCGGGTTTATCAATCAGGCGCAAGCCATTGCCAAAGCTGCAATTAATGATAAAACCAATATCGTGATGCCAAGTAAGATTTTGTGCTTCGCTAATAGCCTCGGTATATTTCTGGGCAAGCGGAAGCAAAGCAGTGTCGCCTGTCAGTTCATACAAATACCATACACTGCCGGGAAAAAAGCCGCTCCGCCAGTCAGCGTATCCGCAATAATAGACACCACCCTTATTATTGAGCGTCACCGGATTCAGAAATCTGCCGCTACTTTCAATAGTATCAATTTCCAATCCAATTTGAGCGTGTGCGTTTTCAATAGCTTTTTCAACCCATGTTTGTTTCTCGACAGCTCTTTGGGTGCAAGATGTGGCTACCACAAGAGCAGTACATCCTGCAAGAATAGAGTTTTTCAATTTCATGATATAGATTCTTTATTATAAATGAATAATTTCCTTTTCTGAATGACCGAATACATATAATTGTATAAAATAATGAGAACACAAATATAAGTATTTTTTCTATCATCTAATTAAGATATTAATGTATGGCAAAATAGCACCATTTATTTTTATCTTATCTGACTAAATTGTCCTCAATAGTTGCATCTATTTTCCAAATCATCCAAATCAACGGGGAAAATATTGATTAATACAGATATAATTTTCATCTTTGCCTGCGACATAATAATCATACAACATCATGAAGAACATTAAAATACGCTTTTTTATTTTATGCCTTTGTCTGTCAGTAACAGGATATACATCCGCATCCGCCCGAACAGAAAAAGTAAAAACGGATATAGACTGGCCTGCTTTCATGCAAAAACAAGATTTGATCTGGGAAATACTGCCCGAATACTGGTATGAATCGGCTTATATGGGCAACGGTATGTTGGGACTTATGATTTATAAGGAACCGGGACAGAACTATATCCGGTTTGAAACCGGCAACTGCTCGGTACACGACCACAAAGCGGGATCGGACTTATTTGCCATTCCCCGACTGCTCACCGGGCACTTCGCCTTACATCCTGAAGGTACAATCGTAAATGGAACGATGCATCTTGACATCTGGAATGCCGAAACAAAAGCAGAGATAACCACCACAAAAGGAATCATCCGTCTGCACGCCTATGTACACGCCAATGATATGGTAATGCTGGTTCAGACTAACGCCACCGATGGAGAGAAAAACTTCCGTTGGGAATGGATACCTGCCTCCGCCCAAAGCCCGCGATATCTTTATGCAAAAGGAGAAGGAAAATGGATAAAGGTGCCTGAAGACTACTCTCTTAACCCGGCACCGGAAGTAAAACCGGAAGTATCCGTTCAGAAATTGCGGGCAGGAGGTGAAACAGCCGTTGCATGGAAAGAAACCCGAACTAAAAAAAATGAACGCACATACTGGATTACCGTAACCCATTCGTATCCCGAAGCCACGGCCGAAAAGGATGCCGCTCAAATTTTGGATAAGGCATTAGCAACAGGAACCGGAAAATTACAGAAACAACACCGTACCTGGTGGAATCATTACTATCCGAGCAATTTCCTTACGTTACCGGATGGTATGAAAGAGAATTTCTATTGGATACAGATGTATAAGCTTGCCAGTGCCACGCGCGGTGACCGTGCACTAATAGACAACACCGGCCCATGGCTGACCGTCACTCCATGGCCCAATGCATGGTGGAACTTGAACGTACAACTGACCTATTGGGCACTCAATGCATCCAATCATCTCGATTTGGCAGCCTCTCTGGAGAATGCTATTTACAACAATATAGAAAACCTTAAGAAAAACGTACCGGAAGCCTATCGCAAAGACGCATTGGCAATAGGACGCTCGTCGAATCTGGTATGCGAATCCGGCGAAATCGGAATCCCCGGTGTGGACAAAGCAGCGGAAGTCGGGCTTTTGCCTTGGGCATGCCATAGCTTATGGTTGATTTATCGCCACAAAATGGATGACGAGCTATTACGCAACAAACTCTTTCCTGTACTTAAACAAGCTATCAACTACTACCTGCACTTTACCTACAAAGGAAAAGACGGCAAGATACATCTGCCCCAAACATATTCTCCGGAATATGGCAGTGCGGAAGATTGTAACTTCGACCTGGCATTATTATCTTGGGGTTGCCGAACATTACTTGAGATTACCGGCCGGCTGAACATAGACGATCCGCTTATCCCGCGTTGGAAAACGATTTTGGAAGAACTTACACCGTTCCCCACAGACCCGGCCAACGGGCTTATGATAGGACGGGATGTTCCTTATGCTTTCTCGCACCGCCACTATTCGCATCTATTGGCTGCCTATCCTCTATATCTTATCAATAAGGAAAATCCCGAAGAATACGACCTCATAGAGAAATCACTCCTCTATTGGCAAGGCAAATCCGGGGCACATCAGGGATATTCATGTACGGGAGCATCCTCTATATCATCCGCTTTGGGTAAAGGCAATGAAGCGCTTACATACCTTGACAAGTTGTTTACTAAATTCTTATCTGTCAATACACTTTATCGTGAATCGGGCCCGGTCATAGAAACACCATTATCTGCCGCCCAGTCTATCCATGATATGTTGCTTCAAAGTTGGGGAGGAAAGCTGCGCATCTTCCCTGCCGTTCCCGACAGTTGGAAAGACATTGCTTATAAAGACTTCCGTGCTGAAGGTGCTTTTCTTATCACTGCCAGCCGGAAAAACGGTAAGACTGAGTTTATCACTATCAAAAGCCTTGCAGGCGAACCTTGCATTGTAGTGACTGACATATCTTCACCTGTCTTCAAAGGAAAACGCCAATTTGCGGCCACAGCTTTATCCGAATCTATGTACAAAATAGATTTACAGAAAGGCGAAGAAGTAATCATTTACTCCAAAGGTACTCAGCCGGACTTCACCATTCGTCCTGTGAATAATAGCAGAACGAATTGTTTCGGAAAAAAGAAACAGTCCTGAATCAGTCTGCCTGTTTCTTTTCTTTCCGGTAATTCTGAGGTGTACATCCGAACTGGTTTTTGAAGCAACGGCTGAAATATACGGGCGCATTGAACCCACTACGGTCACTAACCTCTGCAATGGGAAGATCAGGGTATTGCTTCAATAAAGTGGCTGCGTGCTTCAGGCGGTAATTTAGCAAGAAGTTATTGGGTGTCATGCCGGTTAATGCTTTGAACTTAGTATAAAGCAATGACCGACCGACACCTACTTCTTTACAAAGAGCCGGAATATCAAATTCCGTATCGTCAATATGTTGCTCAATCACCTGTGAAGCCCGTTTCAACAGATCTTTGTCCAAAGGATTTATGCTGGCCAAATCAATCTCGGACATCGGTTTCTTATCAAATTGATGTTGCATCAGCAAGCGGCTGCGTATCAGGTTATTGGCACGTGCCAGTAACAACTGTGCATGAAAGGGTTTCGTGATATAATCATCGGCACCACGGCTGAGTCCCTCAATGTTCTGCTCGGTAGAGTTGAGTGCAGTCAACAGAATTACAGGTATATGACATAAATCTATATTATTCTTAATCTGCAGACACATTTCTGTCCCGGTCATCTCAGGCATCATGACGTCACTGATAACTAAATCAGGAGAGTTCTCATAAATCTGACTGAGTCCTTCTTTCCCGTCATGGGCACAAATGATCTTATAGAAAGGCTCGAAAAGCTCTTTCAGCACTTGGAGCAACTCATCATTGTCTTCCACAAGAAGCACCGTATGAGTCTTGTTTTCCGTATCTTTAGTCTCAATAAGTTCTATGGGCGAATTCCCCTCATCTACAAATACAGGCATTGAATCGGGGATAATATCACTTTCAGAATCCTGAGTATAAAATTGTACATTCTTATCGTTCAGGAATACATCTTTCCGGCGGGGCAGCCGCACTGTAAATGTACTACCTTCACCAACAACACTTTTCACTGTTATCTCTCCATGATGTTTTTCCACAATTGTTCTGGTCAATGCCAATCCGATACCGGTTCCGCTAAACAGGCTTCCTTTCTTTTCTTGATTGTCAGCCTGAAAGAATCGTGCAAATATTTTATCTTTATCTTGTTCAGAAATACCGATACCGGTATCCGTTATATTAATTTTTATATCACTATTCGTTATCTCTCCCGACAGAATAATATTCCCTTTGTCGGAGGTATACTTAAAGGCATTGGACAAAAGATTGAAGAATACTTTCTCCATTAATTGCGGTTCAAACCAACATAAGACAGACAATTCCGGTAATTTGAATTCATAATTTATATTCCTTTGCTGTGCATAATCGACAAAAGAAAGATAGATTTCCTTCAAAAATACAATTATATCCTGTTGCTTTATTTGTATCGTTCCATAGTTCTGTTCCAATTTCCTGAATTCAAGCAACTCAGAGATCAACTTATTCATTTGTTGCGCATTTTTCCTAATCTTCGTTATCTGATTGTATATAGAAGGATTCAATGAATATTTTTGTAATAGAATATCAATATGACTGATAATCAGAGTTAGAGGCGTTCGGAACTCATGGCTCACATTTGTAAAGAAAACTAGTTTTTCCTGGTTAAGCTGCTTTATCTGTTGTTTCTCAAAACGTTCCTTTTCCAAAGAAAGAGCCAATGTGCGTTTTGCTATTTTACTATATACATAATAGAAAACGCACGCAATGAAAGCTGTCACATAGATTATCCATGCCCACCACGTATCATACCACGGAGAGGCAATGACAAGCTGCATCGTTATTTCCTCCAAGCTTTGCCCGCTCTTTTCATTTATCGAAGCCACATGCAACGTATATTTTCCCGGATCCAGATTAGTGTAATACAATTCCGTCTGTTTAGTCTTAATCCAATTCTTGTCCAAACCTTCGAGCTTATATTGAAACCATTTTTCCGATAATTGTTGTCCGTAATCGGACAAAGCAAAATGAATAATCAGATTATTCTGATCATAATTAAGTTTAAGTTCACGAGTGTACGGGAGCGACTGAGACAATATCCCTGTATCATCTCCCGGAATAATCGTCTTATTATCGACCCAAAGTTCTGAAAAGTAAAAGTTAGAATTCTCATTAGCAGTACCAGTTTTGTTAAACTCATTTTCTGAGAATACGGTTACTCCTTTTGTATCTCCAATGTAAATACTTCCCTCTCCGGATACCAAAATCCCACATCCGTTGATAATATGAGTCGAGGGAAAGTTTCTCATCAAATCAATCGTTGTGAAAGTGCCCTCGGAAGGAACAAAGCAAGTGACTCCCTTATCACCTGTTATCAGAATCTTTCCATCCTGGGTCCGGCAAAGATTATAGCAGAAATCACCCGGCAACTGATTGTTTCGGGAAGTATAATGAGCCATGTTACGCGTCTGCCTATCATAAAAAAAGAGCCCCATTCCTAACGTACCGATATAGACACCATCGGAGGTGGCAAGCACACGGGTAGGAGTTGCTTTACTATCTCCTTCTGCCAATGGAACATAGACTATAGACTCGGGATGTTCTACATGAGTACACAAAACATTTTTCCAACCCACCATATACAAATTACCTTCCGCATCAATATCGAAATGCTCATAAAATGCAAAAGGAATGTTGATCCTATGGAATTTCTGTGTCTGAGTATCCAACCGAAAAAAGCCATTATGGGCAGATATATATATTTGATCTTTCCATATCTTCACATGATAAACAATTTCATCAGGCATATCGGAAGAGTGACTCTCTTCTTTCCAATAATTATAAAACCGACCTGTATTCAAGTCATAACGTGACAAACCACCCAAATAGGTTCCTATATACAGACAATTCTTCTTTTCATCATAACAAATACTTTTCACATTATTATGAGAAATAGAGTTTTTTCCACCGGCTGTAAACTGCTGAAGAGTATTCCATTTCTTATCTACACAAGTGATGCCGCCCCCATCTGTACTAAGCCATAAATGCTCATTCTTATCAATAACAATTTCTCCGATATAAGAATAATATGAGTTTATCTTTCTCCCATAGTCATAATGTACAAAAGTATCATGTTGAGGGCTGAAATAATTAACTCCTCCATAGTAACTACCTACCCAGATAGTTCCGGCAACATCTTTATACAATGCAAAGATAGAGGGATGATTCAGCCCGCCCACATATTGGGGAATTTGAATGAGAGAATACTGTTTGTTACCAATACTGTAGCGATGAAGTCCGTCAAAAGTACCGAACCATATATTTCCCTCGTTATCTTCTACAAAATCACGAATCTGTTCGCTACTGATACCTTCCGAAGTTCCCGGCAAATAAGGAACTTTCGACAATTGTTGTTTGTCGTTCATTCGATATAATCCATGCATGCGGGTACCAATCCATAGCTCTTTTTGAGAACTTTCAAATATGCGATAAATCTCCACCCCTTCCAATAGTTGCTTTTGCTGATATGTACGGCGATCAATCAGATAAACTCCGTTATATGTCCCGATACCAATCTGATCGTCCATCATGGTCAGGCAACAAATACGTGAAGTGATATTCGTTTTTAATACAAAAGTTGGTTCTTTATCTGCTTTCAAACAAAATAAAGAATCATGTTTCATATACCACACTTGTCCTTCGGACGAAGTAAGCGCGGTGATAATACTTTCATTCGTGAGTCGGGAGAATTTCTCTGTTTGTATGTCATATTTGATTAAATTCTTATCAATTAAGAAATATAGATTATCCAAGCTGTCACCAACGATAAACGAAACTTCATTGCCCAACCAGACCGGTGGTTCTTCACCTACAGATTTTATCCAGCCTTTGAATATTCTTACACGGTTTCCATCATATTGGCTTATTCCTTCCTTTGTTCCAAACCACATTCTGCCCAACCTATCCTGATAAATAGCCATCACAGAGGGCTGTGTTAAACCTTCCGACAAACCAATATGTTTGAAATATTCAGCATATAATGGCAAAACAAAGAAAAAAGAAATAAACAACAGTAATAAATGACGTAACTTCATATTATTTTTTATTTGGTGTTGTTCTGTTAATCACAAATTAATCGCTTAAATATACTAACAATTTGCAATATTCGAAAAAATACTGGACATAAACAACATTTTTATAGGCGAATCAATCTATAATCCTGCCTTTACGATTCTAACAAAGGTTTTCTTCACTTATGTCAGATATAATAAAAAAGGTTGCAAATTTTATAGAAATTCACAACCTTTACTCTCAATTTTATAAGTATCAGAAATATTCTACTTTTAGCACATAAACAGGAAAAGAGTCTTTAGTAGAACGATGTATATTACTTATTTTTAACCCGTCATCATCCAATTCCCAGTCTACCTTCTTATGATTCTCCAATAATGTAACTTTCCTGATTTTATCCTTTTCCGAAGAAAAGGAACGCAATGTATAAGAAGCTTTAGTAACATGACGTACGATAATATATACACTTTTACCTCTCATGGTGAAGCGGACATCAGGTACAATATCTTTAGGAGTTCCATCATATACTGCATCGTGAAAAGGTTTCTGTTCAGTATCTTCTACTCTATTTACCGTAAAATCTTCTCCAAAGATACGCCAGGGAGTTGTTCCATAAATAGCCTCGCCATTACTCTTCAGCCACTTATGAAAAGTTTTCAATATTATATCCGTTTGCTCCGGAAAACATCCTGCTTGGTCTGGTCCCACATTCAACAATAAATTTCCACCTTTACTGACAATGTCTACAAAATTTCTGATTAATATATCCGGCTTTTTATAAACAGTATCATAACGATTGTACCCCCAGTTCTTACCCATCGTCAGGCAAGCCTCCCAAGGTTTGTTATTTATGCTGTTAGAAAGTTTCTGTTCGATAATTGAATAGTCTCCTAATCCGTTCCCAATGCGACTATTGATTAAACACCCCGGTTGCAACGAATGAATCAATTCACGTAATTCCTTACTCTGTTGCCTGGTAACCAGTTCAGGCGTATCGAACCAGATAACTGCTATTTCACCGTAATTCGTAAGTAACTCTTTTAATTGTGGTTTTACTTTGCGTTCAATATAAGCCGGTAACTGCTTGCTATCTTCATCCGGATAATCCCAAGTATTGCTGCGGCCTGCTTTTACAGGCCAGTTAGTAGGAACATCCGGATCTTCCCAATCACGTCCTAATGAATAATAAAGTCCCAGCTTGATTCCCTCTTTTTTGCAAACTTCCGCCAGTTCTTTTAAAGGATCTTTGGCAAAAGGAGTACACTTCACTATGTTATAATCACTGCAAGCTGAATTATACATGGCAAATCCGTCATGATGTTTAGTCGTATATACCAAATATTTCATTCCTGCGTGCTTGGCAGCCCGTACCCATTTCTTCGCATCAAATTTTACCGGATTAAAATCTTTGGCTATTGTTGCATATTCTTTTAACGGAATACGCTCATAAAGCATAAAGTGTTCGCCACCTTCGGTTGGATGGCCTTTCCATTCACCGGCTGTCTGAGAATATAATCCCCAATGTATAAACAAACCGAATTTTGCATCTTTGAACCAATGCAAATTGTCTTCGGTAGTAGCCATAGAATAATTGGATATAACTGTCAAAAGAACAATTACTATAAAAATTCTTTTCATACAAAACTTATTTTATACAACCATTAATGCCAACGTAAAGAACTTAATCCCAATTTCAAAGAAACATCCGGATTACGTTTATAATAATCTAATACCTCTTTAAGTTCCTCATCTATTTCGTACAATTCATCGATCACATATAAAGTTCCCGAAGGATTGTAAGCTTTATTGTAATCCGAACGTTTCTTATCGGGTTCATATTCTGTACCTACAAATTCAAGGTGAGTATATTTCTTGGAATCCAACAGAAAAGGTTTCCAGAAAACCACACTATTCCGAATAGAAGCTCCCCAATGTACATCCTTCTTATAGAAAGCTTCAGCAGCTTCATAACCTTCATACATCGCCTTCAAATGACAAAGACGAGCGAAGAACAATAAATCATAAGCATGATAAGCAAAAGCATCACGACCGAGTAAATCCGTAGTCGTTCCGTTAGGAAACAGGTTACCCTTCACCCAATCGTCATATGAGGAACGGAATTTATCGACTATAGCCTCATCTTCCAATACCGTGCCGAACAGATAAAATTGATATAACAGACAAGTACCCCAGTTATTGACCCTCAAGTCATTATCTTTAATAAATACCTCCGCCCTCTTACGTAGCCAGGTATCAATCAATTCCCGGTCAGACTGTCCGATTACTTTACGAATCAATGAATAACCTTCGACAGCAATATTATATGATTCTTCATGAATATTTCTTTTCGACAAGGCAACATTGATTTCAGACCATGCTTTCAGATATTCAACCGCTTTATTCAGATACGTCCTATCCTGTGTAAAAGCATACGCGAGACATAATTGATGAATAGCTTTCATTTCATTACTAATGTCTATCTTATCCGGATTTTCATCAATAGATTTAACCGGAGTCGTTTTCCGGTTACTCTCTACAATATTTTTAGCGGGAGTTTCTATCTGTTTGATATACCAATTCATCGGAAAAGCGGTATTATCAGCCTTCTCCAATGCTGTTTTCACTTTATCATAGTTTTCACGTGTGAGCACGACATTCGGAAACATTTTATCCACGTCCGAGGTTTGAGCCTTTACACAAGACATCCCCCATAATAACATACATATTAGAAAACATTTTCCTTTCATCCTTTTCCTCTCCTTCCGTTCTTATAAAATTTCAATATCATCTATGTAACATTTATACTTATTTCCCTCGGCCAAAGTGACTCCCGAACTATACGTCGGCAGAATGACTATGCCTGCTATACCATTCTTCAACTGTGTAGCGGCAGCACTGTATTCTCTTTTACTAAAAACAAACGTATATGTTTTCCATGCTCCTTCTTCTTTGAAATCAACCAACGAATTGGTTAACAAAACTCCTTCTTCCTGCTCGTAATCATTCACCGAATTAAACCTTCCTATCAGTTTAACTCCTAATTGTTGAGATACTGCTTTGGAAGTACCCTTCCACGTTTCTTTTCCTATCACATTGGCAGGTTGATAAATTCGGAAACGGATTCCTCTTAGTTCATCAATATCTACTGTTTCGGAAAAACGGAATTTCAAACCGTAATTCCGGGCTTCCATCGAAGTATATTCCAGCACTTTGGAGGAAGTGTTTTCTTCACTCTGAACCGGATTATCTATCACTATATGGGAATATGCCCAACGCGGATAATAATCGTCTATCTTACTACTGCCTGAATTGCCATAACGAAAGAAATAGGGGGTTGTATCATACGTTTCAAAGTCGGCGAATAAAGTACCTTTATCGGGAAGAGGATCTTCTTTATCATCTTTCCCTTCGTTAGAATCAACTGCAGGATCATCGCTTGAACAGGATATAAAAAGTCCCCATAATATAATGAAAAATACATTGTAGCTATATTTCATAATTTACTTTAGATTTTAGTTAATGCCGGAAATTCATGTTTTAAATATAATGAGGGTGCCTTTCCTCGAATTGAACTGACACCCTCATCGGTATATACTCGTTATCTCATTCCAAATTTACCACCCTGTGTTCTGTACCAGTTTATGGTTTTTGAAAAGTTCGGTATTCGAAATCGGATAGAAATACATTTTATCCTGAATATTGTAAGTGGCATGCAAAACTTTCGTATATTGAATAGTACCGTCAGTTTGCTTAACTACTTTCACTTTATAAATATTCTGCATATTATCTAATTCTTTCCAGCGACGAAGATCCCAGAAACGTTGTCCCTCGAATGCAAATTCTACACGGCGTTCGTTTCTCAATCGTTTCAAAAAGGCATCTTTCTTCATATCGGTAGGATACGCCGGCATTTTCACATCTCCACGATTACGTACTTGGTTAACTGCATCGCGTGCACTCAGGCTATAAGAACCTGTGTAGTCAGGATCACCATAAGCATTTACCATTGCTTCTGCATAGTTCAACAGAATTTCTGCATAACGGAACAAGATCCAGTTATGCTGCTGGCTGGTAGTAGTTTCACCCGGTTCAAAAGTGACACTGTTATTCACATATTTTCTCAAGTAATATCCGGTAGTCGTGGCATTTTTTATAGGCTGACCGTTCTTACCTCCTTCAAACACTTCTACCGGGGTCGTTTTAGGCCATGCCATACCATTATATACTACGGTCATTCCCAGACGCGGGTCACGATTCGCATACGGGTCTTTAGCCATTTCTGCATTACTCCAGTCAAAAGCTGTACCATCTGTCATTTCATAAGCACTTACCAAGTTTTCTGTCGGACAAGTGGTAGTAGAGCCTTTAGTAACTCCCATCGGGAAGTTTGCAGACTCAAAACTTGTACTTGCTCCCGTGGGACGGCACATGATGACTTCTTTACTTTGGTTATTGGTAGCACCGTACAAATTAGAATATTTCGGGTCCAGACTATATCCTAAAGTACCGGCCTGACTGATAAGATCGTATGCTGCCTGAGCGGCATTTTTCCATTTCTGCGTATCATCGGCAGAATACAAAGGGCTGGCAAGATACAGAGATGCACGAGACTTCAATGCAAGAGCCATACCTTTAGTAGCACGTTGCAAGTTACCTTCTCCACCAGGCATATTGTTATAATTAACAGGCAATTTGTCATTAGCCAGATCAGTACATTCACTGATGATGAAGTTCAGGATAGTAACTGCATCCGAAGGTTCTGCTTCGTTGGCTTCTTCCTGTGTCAGTGTCTTCGTTATCAGAGGTATATTCTGATAACGTTTCACCAACTCAAAGTAATAGAATGCACGCAGAAAGCGAACTTCATGCTCATAATTCAGGTAACTTTTATAATCATCAGCAAAACCGTCGGAATATTTCCATTCATCGAACGTCAGTCCGACACAGTTCTCAAGATAGAAGTTAGCATCATGAATAGCGTTGTAGTAAGTACCGAATACGTCATTGACCGTATAATTGGCTGACCACGTACCATTGACAAAACGTTGGATAGCAGATGATTCGTAAACATGGATAGCATCATCCGTAGCTGCGTCTTGCATAGCTCCCGATGTATTACAGAAGTCATGCGGCAAATAACTATATACCTGTGTAGCCAGTTGTTTCACACGGTCCATGTTATCCAGAATTTGTTGCTTTGAATAATAATCTGTTTCGCTGCAATCCATAAAATCACAAGCTGTGTACAGAGGAGCGGATGTAACCGCAAGCAACAAGGCAATATGTTTGATTTTAAAATACTTCATGTTCATTTTACTTTTTAGAATGATAAGTTAACACCAAAAGTATACTGAGTCATGGTCGGATGATTTGTTCCGATATTTTCAGGATCTAATACTTTAATCTTATCTACACAGAAAAGGTCGTGACCGCGCGCAAAGACTTTGGCACCTTTGATGAATTTACTCTTCTTCATCATTTCCTGTGAGAAATTATAATAAAGTTCCAATGTACGCAATTTCATATAAGACGCATCAGCCACCCACAAGGAGTTAGTCGTATAGTTATTGGCGGAACCTTCTGAAGTCAGACGCGGATATTTAGCATTCGGAGTATCCGGAGTCCAACGATTGTTATAATATTCGGTAGAAATAGTACTGTTACTAATCAAAGGCCAATACACACTTGAAGTGTTCAAAAGACGGCTCTGATTTCCCGTTCCTTGGAACAAAGCATAGATACCGAAACCTTTATATTCCAGATTCAAGTCGAATGAGTAATAGATTTCCGGCATAGCACTGTATCCTAAAGCTACCTGGTCATAAGCGTCAACAACTCCGTCATTGTTCTGGTCTTTATACTTCAAATCACCCGGACGAACATCTGAAAGGTTTTGTTTAACACCGCGGTTGTCAATCTCTTCCTGACTCTGGTAAATACCTTCCACTTCATAACCGAAGAACTGCCCCAAACGCTTGCCTGTACGTTTCAAGTAGTCATGAGGGCGATATTCTTCGTTCTGGTTAATAATCTTGTTACGGTTGAAAGTCAGCATACCGCCAATTTGATAATTAAAATCACCGATTTTATCCGCCCAGCGTACGCTTGTTTCTACTCCATAACTATTCACAACTCCATTATTGATATTGGGAGCTGTCAAACCAAATATAGAAGACACGGCATTATCTCCGCTTACTAAAATATCCGTGCGGTGATCGTAAAAACCGTCAATAGTAACAGATAACTTGTTGAAAGCTATGAAATCGAATCCTACATTCAATTTGTGAGACTTCTCATAGGTCATGTCAGTGATACCCAGTTGAGTAATTTTCATACCACTGATGCTTGCCGGATTTTTTCCGAAATAATAACTTCCCCCTGTACCATACACATCAAGATAAAGGTCAGTACCATAATCAGCACGTCCGGAAATACCGTAGGAAGCACGAAGTTTCAACAGGTTTAACCAGTCGCTTTTCAAGGCAGCTTCTTCCGACATAATCCATGCGGCACCTACCGATGGAAAGATTCCCCATCTATGTCCCGGTTCCAGAATGCTGGCGGCAGAACCGGATAAAGATGCGTCCAGTACATAACGATGGTCATATACATAATGGGCCTGTGCCACTACATCCATAAATGCCTTCGAGTTGTTCTGACCTTTGGCATTTGTTTTATCCATATTGTATTGCAGAGTTGCAACCAGACTATGCTTATTCCAGTCCTTAGCATAGTTGGCATAGGCCCCAAAATTGAAATGATTGACCGAAGATCCTACACTTTTACTGAATGAAAGTTCCTCCTCACTTGCTACTGCAGTTGCCGTAGTCGATTCTTTCAGATTGAAAGAAATGCCGCGTCCATACTCTATAGCCACTTTACTTTTGCGTGCAAACAAGCTGTCCTGTTCCTGAGCTACAATAGCTACCGGAGAACACAACATACACGCTACTAATAACTTGATACTTTTTCTCATGAGTATATTGTTATTTCTATTTTCTGTTAATATCATTAATTAATTATTCCCAACCCGGATTCTGAACAAGGCCATATCCTTTATTGATTTCTACTGAAGGAAAGGCGCTCAAGCACCATCTAGGTTCGAAACCGCTAGTCCACCATACACGCGGATATTTGGTCAATTCATATGGAACAAATTTATATTCGCCTGTATCTTTATGTTTATATACATGCAAACCATGTAACTGCTTCTCAAAAACATTATAAAGCTTCCAACGAATCAAATCAAAGAAACGAACTTCTTCGTAACCGAACTCACAAGCACGTTCACGCAATAAAGCTTCACGAAATTCTTTTTGCCCCAATCCTTTTTTAAGTCCAGGCAAGTTTACACGAGCACGTACTTTATCAACAGCATCGTATGCTTGCGCATTGGGAGAACCATTATACTCATTCAACGCTTCTGCATAACTAAGATAAATTTCTGCTAAGCGCAGGAACGGCCATTGTATAGGACGGTTTTTCCATTCCGTATTCCGATCCAAACCCCATTTACGGCATGCCAGTCCCGTACCCAAACTCAATACATGCGTGCTTCCACCTTGTGCCCAGTCTGCTCCCTGTGGATAATTTACAGGATCACTAGCCAATGCTTCTGTCAATGCAGCTGTTCTACCATTGTATTTGTCTCCATCCAAAATAAATGTTTCATATAAACGAGGATCACGATTCAAAAATGGATTCTTAGCTTGTTCAGGATTATCCCAACTAAAATCAGTACCATCGCTCATCTGGAACATATCAAAGTATTCTTTAGTAGGACAATAACCTCCCCAACGAATAGAATTGCTTAATATCGAATTAGCGTTGGCATTTAATATATTTCTTCTAACAGAAATTAAAGTTTCTGTTGTCCCACGATCATAATATGCACTAGTATATGCCCCACGAACATCAGATGTACCATTATCACCAACTTCTACTAACTTATAATAACCATTTTGATTCAATGCAGTGAAAAACTCTTCACAAGCATTAATAGCATCTTTCCAACGTTCTTTATTATATCCACCAAACCAAGTCATCAAACTAGATGAAGCTTCTCCATCACAGTAGGGAGCATTATCATTGAATAATGGACTGGCTACAAACAGTAAAACACGTGCCTTAAGGGCCATAGCTCCAGCTTTTGTCATGCGACCATCCCAGTTTGCCAAATCATTATCTGATATTCTCCATGGAAAATCAGGACAGTTAATAGCATCGTTAAGCAAACCTATGATAAAATCTACCGTAGCTTGTAAAGTGGCCCTCCCTGGTAGATTCACATCTTCAGGGTCAATAGCGTGATTTACAATAGGCAAAGCACCAAAGTGACGCAACATATGAGAATAATAAATAGCAACTATCATTTTAGCTTCCGCTTTCAGGCGAGATTTTTCAGTTGCATCCATATCAGGTACACGGTCAACATTTTCATAAAGAAGCCAAGCGTGACGGATACCTGTCCACATATGCGAATCAGCATCGTTAAAACGACATTTAGTTCTCTGTCCCGTAGGATATGAACTTTTTCTATCTTCTATAGAAGCATTATAATTACCCGGATAATAAACTTTAGCTAATCCAGAATAACCTACGTTATCATAGTTCAAATCTGTCAAACCTTCAAGAGTCCCCAACCACATTTGCGTCCAATAACCTGAAGTTTCCATTCCATAAGGAAGATATTGATAACTCTTCCACAAGATACGACGGGCGTATTCTGAAGTGGAAAAAATAGTATCAATCGTTACATCTGAACTAGGTGGCTTTTGCAAGAACTTGTCTCCGAAAGCCAAGTCTTCGCAGGAAACCCCGACAAACAAAGTACCCATCAAAAGGGTTGTATATAATAATTTTCTTAATGACCTCATGATTCTACATTATTAAATTAGAAACCAACTTTTAATCCTACATTTACGACTTTGATAAGCGGATAGGCTGTTCCATCCGGATTAGCTTCCGGATCACTTACTTTCAATTTGTCGAAAGTCAGCAGATTGTAACCTGAAACAAAGAGCCGAAGTGAACCAATGTGCGCCTTCTTCATTAATGAAGAAGGAAATGAATAACCAAGCTCTATATTTTTCAAACGTACGTAAGATGCATCTCTTAACCACAAATCAGAATCCTGATAATTGTGTGATTTACTCTTAAAGGAAAGCGCAGGTGCTTTAGCAGAATTTCCTTTCTCTGGTGTCCAGGCATCTTCAATCATGTATTTCATGACAGCTGAATTATTACTTTCACCAAACGGTACCCGATACATAGAACTCAAAAGACGAGAAGTTTTGAATGCGGCAGACCAAGTCATACTAAAATCAAATCCTTTCCAAGAGACGCCTAAATTCATACCAGCTGTATAAAGAGGATATTTCGGATAACCGATATCTCTTACATCTTTTTCATCAATTTTTCCATCTTTATTCAAATCTTTGTATTTTACATCACCAGCTAAAGGTACATAACCAGAACCTTGGTCAGGAATCCCTCCTTCAATATTTCCTTTCAGATTCTCATAATTGGCAGCTTCTTCTTCTGTAAAATATCCATCAAAAACATAGCCAAATTGCTGACCAACAGGTTTTCCTTCAGTTTGCATCCATTCATAGGGGTATGTAATCTCATCGATAAATACAACCTTATTCTTGGCGTAGGAAAGATTAGCTCCGATGTTATAACGCACCTCATTGATACGATCTTCCCACTTTAGATTGATTTCATAACCCTTATTATCAACTTTACCAATATTTGCAATAGGCAAGCTAACTGCCAAGTAATCGGGAGTTACAGTTCGTGCCTTTAATATATTTTTACGATGTTCAACAAAATAGTCAAAGTTTAAACTCAATCGATCTTTGAGAAACTTCATATCAACACCATAGTTTTGCTTAGCCGCTGTTTCCCATGTGACATTAGGATTCCCCTTCTTAGATTCTACCGCTCCGGCAATATTAGTTGAAGTATTTATACCAAAATTATAACTTCCTGAGCTAATCAAATATTTATCAGGTAAATATAGAAAACGGGAATAATCACTAACACGATCATTTCCTACAATACCATAAGAACCACGAATTTTAAAGTAATTAATTACCTTCTTTATTGGCTGAAAGAAATTCTCTTCTGAAATAATCCATCCCAATGATCCAGCAGGGAAAAGACCAAATCGTTGTCCCTCTGCAAAGTTTTCAGAACCATTATAACCTAAACTTAAATCTAGCAAATATTTAGTTTTATAATCATAAGTTGCACGTCCTACCAAACCAACATAACTTCTTGGAATACCAATAAATTCTGATGGACTACTACCTTCATAAGGATAATAAGTCATAGATTGATTATACATAGCTAGTGCAGACACGTGATGATTTCCAAAATCACGCTTATAGTTTACAGCAGCCTCTAAATACCAGTTTCTTGTTTGACCTGTACTTTCAGAATATCCCAGCTTTTGGTAATCCTGACTCTTTTTATATATCAGCTCATTATTTGTATTATAAATCGCTTCATACTTATTGGCACGCCCTTCCCGACGCTTTGTGATAGTTACACCACTGTTGTATGCTCCTTTCACATGTACCTTTAACCCTTTAGTTAAAAAATCCAATTTTTGATCTAATTGAAAATCAAAGTTTAATGTGTTTTGAGTACGGTTATTATATCCTTTCCCATAATAAGTATTTAATGCATCATAATAATTACCAATAGAAAAAAGATCAGTATCCGATACTACCCATTTACCATCTACAATACCTGCACCAGCAAAAGGAACAGCGGTATAAATATCCCGAAATAAGTATTTTAACTGCGTGTAAGTACCATTATTGTAATTTGGTTCTTGTTTATCATTAAGATAACCTCCTAAATTAATCTGCATAGAGGTTGTCGAGGTTACATTAATATCCATATTAATACGGTAGTTATAACGATTATACTTAAATCCTTTATCATTACCGTTTTCTTCAAATGTTTTAAAGAGTCCATCTTGAGTAAACACTCCTAATGAAGCAAAATACTTAACTCTTTCCGAACCTCCTGATATATTAAAATTATGTTGTGTTTGTAAAGCTGATTTCTTAATCAACATATCTGTCCAATCAGTATTTGGATACACAAGAGGATCACTATTGGTACGGAATTTCTCAATTATATCAGAAGAAAAAGCTAGTTGATCCTCTGAGACACCATCATGTAGTTGAGCATTATTATAAGCATTTGCATAACCATAGCTATCTGCAAATTCCGGTACTCTTGAAGGCATTTGCCAAGCATAAGTAGTTGAAAAATTTACTTTTGCTTTTCCCGATGTACCACGTTTGGTTGTAACCAGAATAACACCATTTGCACCTCGTACACCAAATACGGCAGTAGCAGAAGCATCTTTCAATACTGTTATACTTTCGACTTCATTCGGATCTAATTGAAAGAAGGAACGTTCTACACCGTCCACCAACATCAAAGGCTGAGATAAGTCAGTACTTAAAGAACCGACACCACGCACATACAAAGTTGCATCATCGGCACCAGGCTGTCCACTAGATTGCACACTGGCCAAACCTGTGACCTTACCGGTCAAAGCATTAGCCATACTTGCAACTGGAGATTTTAATAGTTCTTCATTATTAATAGAAGAAAGAGCACCAGTCACAGTTACTTTCTTTTGAGAACCGTAAGCGATAATTTGTACCTCCTCAAGTTCCTGAACATTCTCATTCAATTTAATTTTCAGACTTCTTTCTCCTTTATAATGGATTTCTTTATTTTCATATCCAATATAAGAAACCATAATAGTAGCTCCTACCGGAACTTTCAGCTTAAAATTACCGTCTGTATCGGTAATTACTCCTGCACTCATGCCTTTTACTGTAACAGTTGCCCCAATCACAGGACCAAAATTATCAGTAACAGTACCAGTAACTTCAATTACCTTCTTTTGTTGTGCTATATCTTGGCCCGTCGAAAAGGAAATAGTTTCCATTTCCGTTGAAAAAGCCGCTTGCCCTACAGACAATGTGGCTGCCAATAGCCATATTCTACAAGGTATTTTCATAGAACTGACTCGTCTTTTCATACACTTTTAATTTTTTAGTAGTTAATAATAAATAAAGGTTAATAACAGAATACTTGTCATGTTAAATACTTAGATAGAATCTTACTATTTGATGGTAAGCGAATTGTTGAATGTCTTTTCATACGTAATAGATTTTATTGTTGTTTAACTTTTCGCTTCAAAGGACGCGTTTTATTTTAAATTATATCTGCTAGAATTTTCCTTTATAACTGCACAAATTGTATACGGACGATTTATATTATACCCGGACAATTTATATACATCGAACAACATCCGATATAACTACCTGATTATAAATACAATTACCAGTAAAAGCACATTTTTCCTCCAACTATAATTTAAGTGTTAAACGTAACCGGATAGACTAAGAAAAAATAAAAGGAACACCTTATTAAAGTTGTGCTCCTAGCTACAAATACTGTAATGTGATGAAGTATTTTCCTATGGTTGAAGCATGAAAAGTCGAGAAGTCATTCGCTCTTTTCCTTCCAATTCAATTCGGTCTTTGTATATTCTAACAATGCCGAATGAATTTTTATCCGGAGTTTCAATCATACCTTCTACAGTATTACATGGAATATGATCGAAGTATCCAAAAGCTCCCGAATGATGATGGCCAGAAAATATAGCTTTTACGCAATTATAGCGATTAATAACATCTAATATTTCCATATTATTTAATGCAGTAAATTGACTTCTGGGATATAACGGATGATGACAGAAAATCAATACGTTTCTATTTTTCTTTTCGCTTTTCTTCAAAAGGTTGTCCAGCCACTGCAATTGCCGGCTGCTTACGCCTCCATTCCACCTAGCGCCTTGAATTTCTTTATTTACTTTAATCTGATTCTGTATTCTCAAAAGTTCCTGCTCTTTTGCTGTTCCGACAACATTTGAATAAGCTGCTATTTCGTTTGTATTCAGAAATACAAACACCCAGTTCTTTTTCATAAATGAATAGTATTCTGAAGGCATTTTAAGCTTCTTATATAATACTTTATTATCTGTAATACCTTTATAATCATGATTTCCAGTAGTATGGAATATTTTTTTGTTTAAATGTTTCAGACATATTAATACTGAATCTAAATCTTTTTGATCTCTATCAATGATATCACCCAAATTAACTGTAAACTGTACCTTTTGATTATTAAAATAATCAATACTTTCATGTAATTTACCTAAAGAGTTTCGATAAAATCGAGTTTTTCCAGATTCACAGTCAGCATATTGTGTATCTGCAATCAAACCAAACACGATAAGCGGAGGACTACTTTGAGCAAAAATATTATTTAAGGAGAAGAATATACCTACTATAAATACGGCCCATGAAATATTAATGTTTTTCATTACTTAATTTTATTTGATGTTCATACTTAGTTTATCTCATTCAAATGCCTATTAAGTATTTCTCTATCCATTTATTAACCCATAAGCAAAGGTAGAAAAAAAGATACTGAAATGCAAAAAAAGAATTGAATATCATTTCATATACTAAATTTAATCAAATATAGAAATCTTGAATGTGCTGATTAATTCATCAAACTCTTCTTCTTAATATCGAAGATTAATAAAAGAATTTGCTTTAAAATTTAATATCTCTTATCTTTGCTATATCATAACACAAGTATGTATATACTAAATCATTATACAATGAAAACATTCATTCAATGCATAATCTTTGCTATTCTGACATTTACCAGTCCTTTTCTCGATGCTCAAGAGAAAATAATTGCATGTCCGAATGAATTACAACAAGAATGGGCAAATGCTGAAATAGGAGTTATCATTCACTTTGATATGCCGGTATTCCACCCCGACTATAATTGGCGACAATTTGGTACCCATCCTTCACCATCTACATTTAATCCTTCTTCCCTTGATACCGATCAATGGATACACACAGCCAAAAGCCTTGGAGCCAAATATGCAGTGTTAGTAGCCAAACATTGCAGCGGTTTTTCATTATGGCCAACAACGGCTCATGAATACAGTATAAAAAATTCACCTTACAAAAATGGAAAGGGAGACATTGTAGCCGAATTTGTCGCTTCTTGCCGAAAATACGGAATTAAACCAGGAATCTATGCCAGTACTACCGCTAATGGTTTTCTACATGTCGACAACCCTGGACTTGTCAAGAAAGGAAGTCCGGTCACCCAAGAAGAATATAACAAAATAGTAGAGACACAATTGACCGAACTTTGGAGTAATTACGGAAAACTGTTTGAAATATGGTTTGATGGCGGCGTACTCTCTCAGCAAAATGGAGGAGCTGATATATTGACACTTATTCAACGTTTACAGCCCAATTCCATTGCATTTCAAGGCCCTTATGGATATCCGAATTTAATCCGCTGGGTAGGTAATGAAGAAGGTAACTCTCCTTATCCCTGTTGGGCAACAGCCGATGCAACAACTTCCGCTGATGGCGTACAGAAGATAAAAGGCTTATACGGTAATCCACACGGAAACTACTGGTGTCCCGGAGAAGCTGATTTCACACTACGCCGTAATGACTCATTCCAAGGTGGTTGGTTTTGGCGCGCTAATGAAGATCATCTGATATTTTCTACTGATGAGCTTTTACTTAAATATGAAACCAGTGTAGGACGTAATACCAATATGCTGCTTGGTTTAGTAATAGATAAGAACGGCTTGGTTCCTGATGCTGATGTAAAAAGAGCGAAAGAATTCGGTGACATTATACGAAAAACATTTTCAAAACCTATCCGAAAAATATCAGGCAAAGGATACGAACTATCTATCCGGTTAAACAAAGAGACCAATATAAGCCGTATCGTATTGTCAGAAGATATAGCATTTGGAGAAAGAGTTCTGAAATATAAACTAAAAGGTCTGTGTAATGGAAAATGGATACAACTTTCTGAAGGAAGTTGTATCGGTCATAAACGGATTGAACATTTTCCAACTCACTCCTTATCTGTTGTAAAGTTGGAAATAGAAGAAGCTAAAGATAATCCGGTCATAAAGTCTTTCGCAATATATTAACACTAAAAAGAAAAGGAGAAACTTGACAACAATAAGTTTCTCCTTTTCTTTTTAGATATTTCTTTCAAAGATATCCAGTAAGTAAACCAAAATAATTTCTTATAATCCCAACTTTGCCGAAATCTCCAACATTCGTTGAATCGGCTTCACTGCCTTTTCTGCTACTTCAGGATCCACCGTAATTTCCGGCGATTCATTCTTCAGACACTCATACAGCTTCTCTAACGTATTCAACCGCATAAAGCTACACTCATTACATCCGCACGTACTATCATTAGGAGGAGCCGGAATAAACGTTGTCTGCGGACATTTCTTCTGCATCTCATGCAGAATGCCCGATTCGGTAGCTACGATATATGTGTTTTCGGGATGATTCACAGCGTACTTCAGCAATGCAGCCGTAGAACCTACCACGTCCGCCAGTTTCAGCACCGTACTCTTACATTCGGGATGTGCCAGTACCAATGCTTCCGGATGTTGTGCTTTCAGTTCCACGATCTTTTCAACCGAAAATTGTTCGTGTACATGGCAGGCTCCGTCCCAAAGAAGCATATTCCTGTTCGTAACTGAGTTGATATAATTACCCAGATTCCGGTCCGGACCAAAAATTATTTTCTCATCTTTTGGGAAGCTTTCCACAATCTGCCGTGCATTGGTGGAAGTTACCACCACATCCGTTACCGCTTTAACCGCAGCCGTTGTGTTGACGTACGAAATAACGGTGTGTCCCGGGTGCTCTTTGACAAACTGCGCAAACTTGTCCGCCGGACAACTGTCCGCCAACGAACAACCTGCTTCCATGTCGGGCACCAGCACTTTCTTGTTCGGACAAAGCACCTTCGCCGTTTCACCCATAAAGTGAACGCCGCACATCACAATGATGTCCGCTTCCGTTTTGGCCGCCCATTGAGCCAATGCCAAACTGTCACCAACGTAATCAGCGATGTCTTGTATTTCACCCTTCTGGTAGTAGTGGCCCAGAATGATCGCATTCTTTTCTTTCTTCAGCTCGTTAATAGCCTTTATGAGTTCATTCATAATAATATTCTTATTTCTTCCTTTTTTAAAAAAATCCTTTGTTAGTGATGATTGCTTGTTAATAATGTTAGCAAATAAATCCGTTTTTTCTTGCCGGATAAGTTATTAGTCCATACTTCTGCTTTATAAGTCCGTTATGAACGGGAAAAAAGAAGAAGATTTACTGTATATCTGCTTTATTATCAATGCAAGCATCGGTCAATGGAAGTTATCTATTAACTCCCTGTTGATAAAGTGCAAAGTTAAAAACTTTATGGATATAAACAGGTAGATAAGTGCTGAAAAATATGTTTATGTCTGCATAGAAAGTTTTGATTTAATTTTTTGGAATGTTCATAATGAAGTCCTCTTATACCTTCTTTTGAATAATGCAAGAATTATTTTTCAAAATCTTTGCCGATAGTTTTGACAGGTTTTAAACTGTTATCAACATCTGTGTTAACAGAAAAGAGTTACCTTTGCAATCAGAATGTAATAAAAGAAAAGACGTATGCGCAAACTGAAAATAACAGAGCTGAACCGTATCAGTGCCGAAGAGTTTAAACAGGCTGAGAAACTGCCTCTGGTGGTAGTGTTGGATGATATTCGTAGTCTGCACAATATAGGTTCGGTGTTCCGTACTTCGGATGCTTTTCGTATTGAATGTATTTATTTGTGTGGTATAACGGCAACTCCTCCACATCCCGAAATGCATAAGACAGCATTGGGGGCTGAATTCACTGTCGACTGGAAGTATGTTGATAACGCTGTTGATGCTGTTGATAACCTTCGAAAAGCTGGTTATATGGTCTATTCGGTAGAACAGGCGGAAGGAAGTATCATGCTTGATGAACTGGAATTGGATAAAAGTAAGAAATACGCTATCGTAATGGGAAATGAGGTGAAAGGTGTGCAGCAGGAGGTTATTAACCATTCGGACGGTTGTATCGAAATACCTCAATATGGTACGAAACACTCATTGAATGTTTCTGTAACGACAGGAATTGTGATCTGGGATTTATTCAAAAAACTTCGTTGACAGCTTAAAACCTTATTAGTTAATAAGTGGTTTATAACTAGTTAATAATATAGTTAATTCGCTTATAATCAATATATATATAATTGTTCATAAGTATAGAATCCAAGTTATGTCATTGTACTCTTTATAGGAGGGATATATCCTGTTTACTGGGCATATATATACAGCGTATTGGACATATATGCCCAGCATGGTGGATATATATATACATCACATTGGGTATATATGCCCTGCAAATAGCTTATATATGTCTTGTAAAAACGAAATCGATGTTGGTAAATCAAGGATAATGTTGTAGAAGAAAGTAATAGCTTTACTAACTTTCGGTTAATAAAGTTGGTTAATAAGCATCAGACACGTAATTTAGATTTGTCCGTTCTCTACCAGCAATACTACACGTTCCGTTAGTTTGTCTTCACCTTCCGGATCGTATTCTTTTTTGAGGCTGGCGCCAAACAGTGCAGCAAATGCCTGATAGAATCCGGCTTTGAAAGGTCCCATAAATGCTTTTACCAGTTCATAACTGGTCTGATTACTTTGACGGTCCACTAACTTTATCAACAACTTTCCTTGAGCAAAAGAAAGTTTCTTCATTCGGGCGGTATACTGGTCTTTTAATCCCTTTTCCACCCGTTTAATGTGTTTCTGACGGGCTTTCTCGTTTGGTAATGTTTGCAGATATTCGTAAGTTTCGATAATGGCCTGGTTGATTTCCTTAGAAATAGGATATACTTTTTTCACGTTACGAACAAGTTTGTAATACTCTCTGCGTTCTTTTTCATTTTTGAATTTCAGTGGTCGGAAGATATACACAGTTCTTAGTTGGACACATGGAATCGTATCTCCATTATAGATACACATCGGAACCAAGTATCCATTAATGCTTTGTTTTTCCTGAGCCTGCAGATGCAGTGAACAGTAAAAAACAGCAAACAACGTCATTATTACTATGTTAAGTCTCCTTTTCACATTACAAAAATAGAATTAAAATTTTATTATTCAGATATTTTCTTAGAGCGTTAACCTATTTAAAGTATCTTTGCGCTCTTGTCTGTGAAAAGGCAAGAAGAAAATACACATTTTATTGATGAAAACTACTCAACTATTACGGTTGATAAGTATTATAAACAGCCTGTTCATAATTCCTGCTTGTAGTGCTCAAAACCCTTCAGAAAATCTTATGGAAGAAGTTCTTGAAGATTTATCTGTTAATAATGATATTAATAACTCGGTTAATTCCCTGAATTGGGAAAATGAATTGGAAGAGCTTTCCAACCGTCTGCAGGAGCCTGTTAATTTAAATAGTGCTACCCGTGAACAACTCGAACAATTTCCTTTTTTAAGTGATATTCAGATTGAGCATTTATTGGCTTATATTTATATACATGGGCAAATGGAAACCATTTACGAACTTCAGTTGGTAGAGGAACTGGACAGGCAGACTATTCAGTATTTATTGCCTTTTGTCTGTATAAAAGCTATTAACAATGAGCCTGCTTTTCGGTGGAAAACTATGTTGAAAGATGCAGGAAGGTATGGTAAGAATGAAGTGTTAACTCGCTTGGATATACCATTTTATAAACGAAAAGGTTATGAACATACCTATTTGGGACCTTCTGTTTATAACTCTGTGAAATATACATTTCGATATCGTGACCAGCTTTATGCAGGGGGAGTTGCCGAAAAAGATGCCGGAGAACCTTTTGCTGCTTTGCATAATAGCTACGGATATGATTATTACTCATTTTATTTATTACTTCAGAATTGTGGTCGGTTGAAATCATTGGCTGTTGGTAACTATCGGCTTAGTTTCGGGCAAGGCTTAGTGATGAGTACGGATTATCTAATGGGAAAAACAATATATGCATCCTCTTTCAACAATCGCAGCACTGGAATCAAAAGGCATTCTTCTACGGATGAATATAATTATTTTCGTGGGGTGGCAACTACTGTTGCTTTGACAAAACGTTTATCGGTTTCTGCATTCTATTCACATCGGAATATGGATGGTGTTGTTACGGACGGAGAAATAACATCTGTATATAAAACCGGATTACATAGAAGTCGCAAAGAAGCGGATAAAAAGAACTTGCTCACATCACAGTTAACAGGCGGAAATGTTAGTTATCAACAGAACCATATCCGATTGGGTATCACCGGTGTTTACTATGTTTTCAACCGACCTTATGAACCGGAACTAACAGGTTATTCCAAGTATAATATTCATGGAAATCATTTCTATAATTTAGGGATAGATTATGCCTATCGTTGGCGTCGCTTCTCTTTTCAGGGAGAAACGGCGATAGGAAAACAAGGTTGGGCTTCTTTGAACCGATTACAATACTCGCCGGTTCAAGACATACAGTTTATGTTGATACATCGTTTTTATTCGTATGATTATTGGGCTATGTATGCTCATTCTTTCGGTGAAGGAAGTACGGTTCAAAATGAACAGGGATATTATGTTGGATTAGAAACAACACCTTTCAGCCATTGGAGGTTTTTTGTTTCATTCGATCTGTTTTCTTTTCCCTGGAAGAAATACAGAATTAATAAACCTTCCCGTGGAACGGACGGATTGATTCAGGCAACTTTTACTCCGCGTACTAATTTATCAATGTATCTGAAATATCGTTATAAGCAGAAAGAACGTGACTTGACAGGCAGTAAAGGAACACTAACGCTTCCTATTTTTCATCATCAACTTCGTTATCGTTTGAACTATTCTTTGAATGATGTGTTTAGCAGTCGTACAACTTTAGATTATAATCATTTTCATTCTCAGGACAGAGCTGCTACTAAAGGATATCAGGTTACACAGATGATATCCTCCCAACTGCCTTGGACCAGGCTGTTTGCTGACGTTCAAGGCAGTTATTTTTGTACGGACGATTATGACTCCCGTGTGTATGTATCAGAAAAAGGATTGCTCTATACATTTTATACTCCTTCCTTTCAAGGTCGCGGATTTCGTTGTGCTGTCCGGTTAAGATATGAATTGAATAAACACTGGTTGTTTATAACCAAGTTCGGAGAAACTATCTATCTGAACCGGAATGAAATAGGTTCCGGCAACGATTTAATCTATGGAAATAAAAAAGCAGATATACAAATGCAACTACGTATCAAGTTTTAATGTATATTTGTCTGCCAGAAAATAATAAAAGAATACGAGAATAAATGGATGATAAAGCTGCTTTTGACAGAATGTTTAATGAGTGGTATGCACAATTTGTATATTTTGCATACTATTTTGTAAATGATGTCGAAGTCTGCCGGGATATCGTAAGTGATGCTTTTGAATATTTGTGGCGTAATTATGATAAAATAGAAGAAGTTACAGCGAAAACTTATTTGTATACAATAATTTGTACACGTTGCATTGATTACCTTCGTAAACAAAATATCCATGAAGAATATGTCGAATTTACTTCGCAATTAATCAATAAAATAAAAGAATCGGATTCACAACAACCGGATTCCCGTATTTTATGTATTCGTAAAGCCATGAAAAAGCTGACTCCGTATAATTATTACATTTTGGAAGCGTGTTACATCCATAACAAGAAATATAAGGAAGTGGCCGAGGAACTCAATGTAAGCGTGGCAGCTATTCATAAGAATATAGTAAAAGCTTTGCGTATTCTTCGTGAAGAATTAGGCCAAAAAGGTAACCAAAATGAATTTTAAAACGTATATTATATATCTAATGAATAATCTATGGATGAAAATAATACATATATAAATAAGTCGGAAAAGGAAGCTTTGGAAATAATGGAAAATGTTTCTGATATTACTTCCGATCAATTGCAAGCATTAAGAGAGAATGAGGAATGCTTTCAGACCTGCAGTGATATTGCAGAAGCTGTAATAGGAATGCAAATGGAAAAAAATGCACTTTCCATTAATACACAGCAGGCTTTAGCTGATTTTCATCGAAAACATCTGGACAGGCGAAATAAAAAGCTCTATATTTTATGGACAAGTGTTGCAGGAGTAGCGGCAACAATCATTATTATACTGGTTTTACGCATGATGTCCTTTTCTCCGGAATCGGATATAGAAAGTATTAAAGTTTTTCAGGCAGACCACGCCCCGCAGCAAGTTACTTTGCAGGTTGCCGGTGAAGAAAAAGTTGAACCTTTAAAAAAAGCAGTGCAATCACTTCCCTCTTCTACGGTGAAATTATCACCGCAGAAGATTGCTTATAATACTATTCAGACTGAGAATAAGAAAATAAGAAATAAAAAAGTACAGATACATAGATTAAGTATACCGAGAGGAGAAACTTTTAAGGTAGTTTTATCCGACGGGACTGAAGTACTTTTAAATTCGGACAGTCGCTTGTCTTATCCTACGGTGTTTAAAGGAAAAGAAAGAGTTGTTTCTTTGGAAGGGGAAGCTTATTTTAATGTAACCAAAAACACTGAACATCCTTTTATAGTAAAAAGTGGAAATGTTCAGGTTCGAGTATTAGGAACGGAATTTAATATGTGTAGCTATACCCCCGACAATGTCCGTGTTACCTTAATCGAAGGAAAAGTTGCCGTCAGTGATACCTGTAGTTTACAAACTGTAGAAATGAAGCCGGGGCAAAGTGCACAACTCGTTTCAGACGGAACATTTGCCGTTGATGAAGTTGATACGGAAACATTCTTGTATTGGAAGGAAGGATTCTTTTATTTCGACGATGTAGCATTGGTGGATATGATGAAAGAAATAGGTAAATGGTATAATATAGATATAGAATTTAGAAACAGTGAGATAATGAATCTGCGTATGCATTTTCTGGCAAACCGTCAACAGAAAGTTTCTGATTTGATTGAGTTGTTAAATCGTATGGAAAGAATTCATGTCTATTTAGAAGGTGAAAGCCTTATTATCGAGTAAAAAACAACTATTCAGCAAGAAATAAATCCGGTTAGAAAAATATTTTTGGAAAATAAATCTTTTTATGGGTAACCATTCTTTTATAAAACTCGTATAAAATATAAAAAATAGATTTATTTAACCAATCGGATTTATGGAAAGACAAGCATGGAAATTGATTGTTTTACTTTTGTTGTTCTGTTATGTCCATTCACCTTATGTTAAGGCACAAGTTGGTAATGGAAAGCAAATAACAATGGAATTTAAAAATGAAGGTTTACCTTCTATTTTTAAACGTTTGCAGAAATTATCGGGATATAAAGTACTTTTTATCTACGATGAAGTTCGTTCTTATCATTCTACCGGAAAGGTGGAGAAAGCTTCGATTGAAGAAGTTTTAAAGGTAATTATTGGGAAGCATCCTTTGAAGTATGTCATTGAAGGGCAATTCATCAATATTACACATAAAAATCCTCAGAATGTTATTTCGGAAGTAAAAGGTAAAATTATTGCTGAAGAAGACGGACTACCTGTAATTGGTGCAACCATACAGGTAGAAGGAACTTCTATTCGCACCATTACAGATGCGAACGGGAATTTCAGACTTATCAATGTGCCTCAAAGCAATCGGATAAAGATATCTTATGTAGGCATGCAATCCCAATCGTTATCTCCGAAACCCCAGATGTCGGTGGTACTGAAAACCGATACCAAAGCATTGGATGAAGTGGTAGTAGAGGCAGGTATTATCCAACGTAATAAAATGGGGTTTACCGGTTCGTATAGGACAGTCAATCAGGAGGAACTGAAGGCTGTGGGTAATATTAATGTGCTTCAAAGTTTAAAAACGTTGGATCCTTCTTTCGTAGTTGCTGATGATATGTCGATGGGGTCCGACCCTAATACCATGTCCAGAATTACCATGCGTGGTGGTACTACGATGACTATTTCCGGAATTTATGATGATACGACGACCAATCCCAATGAACCTCTGTTTATTTTGGATGGTTTTGAATCTAGCCTGCAAGAGATTAATGATTTGGATATCAATAGAATTGAATCTATCACTTTACTTAAAGATGCTGCTTCCACTGCCATTTACGGTTCAAAGGGAGCAAACGGCGTGGTGGTTGTAGAAACTATTAAACCCAAAGCCGGTGAAGTGATGATCAATTATAGTGGAGATGCGCAAGTGGCATGGGCCGACTTGAGTGTTTACAACATGATGAATGCTGCCGAAAAACTGGAATTTGAAGTCTTGGCCGGTCGTTATGGTGATTTGAATGACTGGTCAGGCAACAGAGAAAGCATTGCACAATATCAGCGGGCTTTGGAGAATGTGAGAAGAGGAGTAGATACTTACTGGTTGAAAGTACCTATCCAAACTGCCGTCACACAATCTCATTCATTGAATGTGTCAGGAGGTGACAAAGGATTCCTGTATCAGATAGGTGCTATGTTCAAAGATATCCAAGGAGTTATGAAAGGTTCTGTTCGCCAGACATTCGGAGGAAATATGCGTATGACTTACCGTAAAAACAAGTTTAATATTTCGAATAACTTGAATGTAAACATAACAAATGGAAATAATGGTGCATGGGGCTCCTTTTCAGAGTTTGTAAATGCTAATCCTTATTATCCGGTTACTAATGAAGACGGTACTATCCCTCGTGATCTGGATGTGTATAAACGTGCGAATTATGCCGATATAACAGCTACTAATCCATATTACAATGCTATGTTGCCTTCCGAAAACAGATCTAAAATACTGTCCGTTACTAATAACACAAACCTTAATTGGTATATTATTGATAATCTGCGTTGGACGGCCTCAATGAGTTTGAATACAACCAACACTGACAATATGAACTTCACCGATCCGGCTCATACGAAGTATGCTTCGTCGGATTATACCAAACAAGGTGAATATTCCTCATCGAAATCCAGAAGTTGGCGTTATACCATGAATACCGGTATCGCTTATGCACTTTCTTTGAATGATCATAATCTGACTTTCAATGGCCGCGCTGAAATCAGGTCTACTTCTTCAAATACCGAGTCATTTGTAGCTACCGGTTTTCCGAAAGGAGTAGGTGCCATTCCTTCTTTTGCTTATTCCTTTAAAGAAAATTCGACACCCGGATATAGCGAAAGCATTAGTCGTGGAGTAAGTTTTCTGGGGACTTTCAATTATAACTATAAGTATCGTTATTTGTTTGATGCCAGTCTTTCGAGTGACGGTTCCACTTCTTTCGGGCGCGATAAGAAATTCCAGACATTCTGGTCGGTAGGGGCCGGTTGGAATGTCAGCAAGGAATCATTTGCTAAGGACTGGGACTGGATGCAGGAATTAAAATTACGTGGTTCATTTGGTAGTAACGGTAATCAGAATGTCAGTAACCTGACAAGTAATGTATATAGTTATTATGCAGGTAGCGATATTTTCGGTACTGCTTCTTATTTGTCCGGTTATGCCAATCCTAATTTGGAGTGGCAAGTTGTAAAGAAGACCTCTGTGGGTATTGATCTTATGTTCTGGGATAATCGTTTGTTGTTGACCATGGACTACTATCATACAAATACCAATCCATTGGTAGTATCTATTCAGCAAAAGCCTTCCAGCGGTTTGTCTACTTTACCCATTAACCTCGGTCATTTGAATACTAATGGTTTTGAGTTTAATGTGAGTTGGTATGCTATACGAAATCTGGAAAAGCGCATTATGCTGAACTTCCGTTTGAACGGAAATACTTATAAATCTGTATATGGAGGATTTGGAGAAGCTCTAGCTAACTTGAACGATGCCTATAAGAAAGACTCTTCGGTAGATAGTAAGTTGAATGTAAACTCAATGATACAGTATCAGGATGGTGAAAGTCCTACTGCCCTTTTTGCAGTTCGTTCGTTAGGCATCGATCCGGCAACGGGTAAGGAAGTATTTCTCACCAAGAACGGAACTCCTACATTCGATTATAATGCTGACGACCGTGTGAAGATAGCCGATACCAATCCGAAAATACGGGGTGTATTCGGTATATCGTTTACTTACAAGAATTTGCAGGCAAGTGTCAACTTACGTTATAACTTAGGTTCGTTTGCATTCAACTCGGCTTTGTTTAACAAGGTAGAAAATATTTCTGCATCGAACATTGCTTATAATCAGGATAAGCGTGCTTTGTATAGCAGATGGCAGAATGCCGGTGATGTATCACAGTTCAAGGGTATTTCATTAACTACCCAGACTCCGATTTCATCTCGCTTTGTTCAACGCGACAATTATCTGCGTGGCGAAAGTGCACGTATCAGTTGGGATTTTTCCAGAGACGAATGGATTAAGCGTTTGTTCCTGAAAGACCTGCGGTTTAATGTTTCATTCAATGATTTCTTCGACTTGAGCGAAATGAAACGGGAAAGAGGAACGGACTATCCGTTCCAGAGAGCCATATCTTTCGGATTAAGTGCTCGTTTCTAACGATAACAATACACGAATAAATATAGAATTAAGTATGAAAAGAAATATATCACATTTATTATATATAGTAGCCATAGGCTTCTTTACTTCCTGTAGCGACTTTCTGGATGTGGCACCGAAGGACAAGGTATTGGAAGAAGACCAGTATAAAACGGAAGCAGGTATTCATGGAGCTTTAAACGGGCTTTACAGGCAATTAATATCTACCTCCCTTTACGGGGCGAATTTATCTCAGACTGCTCTGGACGCAATGGGGCACTTTTATACCTATCCTCCGTCACAACCGTCGGGAAATAAATTGTCTGCCACATTGTTTTTCCTCTGTAACGGACGGTCCGAAGAGTATGGAGCAGCTGAAAGCATATTTGCCGATATATGGAAAAGCGGATATAATACGCTTCTCAATATCAACTATTTTTTGAAAAGCATGGAGGGATCGACTGCTGTTATCGGTAGTAACAATAAAGATGTATTGATGGGTGAGGCATACGGATTACGGGCTTATCTTCATTTTGACCTTTTCCGTTTGTTCGGCCCCAGATGGGAAGATCGTTCGAATATCAATAAGATTTTGCCGTATAGTAGAACTACGGATATGATACTGAATCATGTCGGTTATGAAGAAGATGTGTACTCCACTGCCGATGAATATTTGGATTATTTATTGGAGGATATTCGTGAGGCGGAACGGTTGTTGGCTGCTGACCCTATTCTGTCTGATGACTCTGCTATTAGTAAGGAGCTGATAAGTGATTTTTATAAGAATCGTAACAGACGTATGAATTATTATGCGGTGAAAGCGCTCGAAGCCCGTGTATTGCAATATATAGGAGACTATAAGAATGCGGCTATAGCAGCCAAGGTAGTGACTGATCAGATAGGGGAAAAAGGAAAAGTGTTCTCATGGACAAATGTTACAACCGTACTTGCCAATATGGATTACTCTTTCTTCAATGAAGTAGTTTTTGGAATCAACAATCCGGATATGCTTTCCAATTATAACTCCTTTTATAATAAAACGGATATAAACGATTTATATGCAGTAGACCGTGATAATTTGGTTCAAAACATCTATTCCGGTTTTGGTGATAACCTGAAAGCAATAATAGATGTCCGTGCCCGGCAGTGGACGGAAAGTAACGACCAGGGAGGAAGTTCTGTCTCCTATTCGCAAAATGGTACCTACATCTCTAACAAGTTTAATATTTCAGCCAATAGTAATCTTCCCGCGTTGGTCGATTTCCAACCGTTGATTCGTGTTACTGAAATGTATTATATTCAGGCGGAAGCAGCCTTGAAAGATGGTGATAAAAAGACAGCTGCCGAACTATTGAACACTGTTTCTTCTCATAGAGGCATTCCGGAGACTAGCTTTTATTACTTGACGGAGAATGATATGGATGAACAATTCTATTCCCACATAGAGAGTGAATATTATAAGGAGTTTTATGGGGAAGGGCAAGTTTATTTTTATCATAAGCGGATGAAGAGCGATCAGATGTTTCCCGGATACGGAGGAACTTCGGTGGCAGTAAATGCCAGTGCAATGTATAATATACCTATTCCGAATATTGAAACAGATATATAATTTAGTCTTTAAAAATAAATTCAATATGAAAAGAAACAGTTTTAAATGGTGTGTTTATACATTTCTATTTCTTGGGATAGGAATGGTATCTTGCGCTGACGAGGATTTAATGACTTATGAAGATGTTCCTCGAATTTATTTTAAATATGCTGATGCATCCTCTTCCGACTTTGGAGAAAATGAAGATCAGATCACTGTTAATATGGGATATGACAGGCCGTTGAAAAACGACAGTATCATTAAGATTCCTATCAAACTAATGGGACGAGTTTCGGAAACAGACCGGGCGGTAAAAGTAGTGATGATACCTGAAGAATCGACAGCCACAGAAGGAGAAGATATAGAGATTTTGTCTGCGTATCTACCTGCCAACTCAATCTTTGGTAATGTGGAAGTAAGGCTGAAACGTACGGAAGCCGTTGATAATGAAATGTTGTTTGCCCGTATCCGGTTGGCTTCGAATGAAAACTTTCATACGGATTATTCAACGTCCAGATATGATAAAGGAAACAATCGAAACGGATTGATTTATAGTATTTATTTTACGGCACTGGCTGAAAAACCCAGTTTATGGGCGGCTTCTTATTCGTCGATGACCTTAGAAAGTACATTCGGCGCATACAGTAATGCAAAAATGAATGTGATATATGAGGCTTGCGGAGTGACTAGAGAATATTTTGAGATTGATCCCGAAGATAACGACCCGACGGGTAAGGAAACGTTTACCAAACGTTTTTCGAGGGAAGTTTCTTTTGGAATGATTTCATTGATTAATCGTTACTTAGTAAAATATAAAGAAGAACATGGAGAACCTTTGGTGGATGAGTTTGGTGAAGAGGTCAAGACTCCTCTACCGAGTATTCAATAAAAGATGACGGATATGAAATATATAATAGATTTACGGATAATAATTGTATGTGCCGGGATACTGTCTCTGTTTGCGTGTAATGAAGACAAGGGCAATTATGACTATGAGGCAATCAATCGGGTGACAGAAATTGCTAACATTCAGGAGAGTTATTCAGTGGAAGTAGGAGAACGGTTGTTGATTACTCCTGAACTCAATACAACTTCGGGTAATACGGACAATCTGGATTATACGTGGTATTATAAAAGCGGTTCTGCATGGAATGTATTGCAGGAGGGTAAAGACTTTGATTTTGTTATAGCTGATCCTATCGGATCTCCGAATAGTACTTATACTTGTGCCTTCGAAGCAAAAAACAAAGTGACGGATATTGCTTACCGACAAATTTTCAGTATAAGAGTAGCGGGAACTTTCAACAAGGGATATGTCTTATTGTATGAGAAAGAAGATGGATTTGATATGGGAATGATCGTTCAGAATTCCCAGAATCAATATATACCGAAGTATAATATACTGGCTTCTACCGCACCTTCCCTGCAACGTGAAGGGGTGAAACCTTATGAACTCAATATCTTTGCTGACCCTACTGCTCCTCATCCATATCAGCCGGATGGTTCTAATCGTTCGGTTTACTTGCTGACCGACCATTATACGACACGTTTGAAAGTAGCAGATTTCAGTTGGGATCCTTCGTATGATATATCCAGTTCCGTGGAAAATGGTTCGCCTCTTCATCAAGACTATGTATCAGTTGGGCGGCCTATTGTAGCGGAAAAGATGAAAGTGGGTTATTTTGCTTTGAATGGTAATATAAAACCGCATATATATATGTATATGAAAGATGATAACGGACAGGGGAATTGGTATTTGCACAACACTTATCCTGTCTACTACTTCTTTTCCTATCCGATGAATGCTTATCGTACGGGGAATACCGTATACGATAGTAAACGTTATGAACCCGCTCCGTTTATATCGTGTGGCAGCAGAATTACTATGTTTTTCAATCAGGAACAAAATAAATTCAGTTGCCAGACTACATACCGTTCTTCCAGTGATTTCAGTACATCGTTCTTCTTTACCGAAGATTTTCTGGATGAGTCTTCCGACCATATTTTCAACTTTAATGATAAAAATGAAGGATTGCTGTATATGAGCGAACGCTATACCACTATAAGTAAAATGACCTCTTTTGCTTTTCTGAAACAAAGCAACGGTACATTTAAATATATTGAGTATAGTTTACCGTCTAACACTACTGCTTTGGTGACGAAAGATAATAAATTGAGAACGTGTATATTTGATGCGTCTACCGGCATTGACCATGCCAAATTTATTGCTGCCGCTCCCGAACCCAACAATGCGTTTATCTATTATGCAACTGAAGATAACCGGGTGTTTTATGCCGACGTATCGGGTAGCAATGCAGTGGTTAGAGAAATAACGGATGCGGTTCTTCCCGAAGGTTACAATGAAATAACCGCTTTAAAGTTTATGATTCCCAGTACAAGCAGTAAATATTTGGGAATCGCTACCTACAACAGTTCCTTAGGAAAGGATGAAGGAGGCAGAATAGACTTCTATTCCATGCCGAATGCTTCTTCCGGTGCACTTGCCATAGCGACGCACAAGGTGAATGATGATGAAACGATAGAGATGTCGTGGAAAGGTTTTGGAAAGATAGTAGGTATGGATTATAAACCTTAAACGATTTAGAAAGATGAAAAATATGAAACTTAGAAAAATAATATGTCTGTTACTGGTGACTTGCAGTTCATGCAGCTTTTTTGCAGGATGCACGGATGACATCAACAATTATGAGAAACAGACAGCTGCTGAAGCTTCTAACAAAGTATTTATCAGCGATAAGTATGCTTCACTTGCTTTCAATGCCCAACGTACAGTAGAAGGTAAGGTTGCCAATATGGATACATTGGTTGCCAAACTGGTAGTCAATTGTACTTCTCCGGCAGGTGGCAATTTGACGGTGAAAGTTACTATTGATACATTGTTGGTAGATGTATACAATAAGAAAAATGAAACATCCTATCACCGGTTTGCAAGTAATTGGATCAGGTTGAATAAATCGACCCTGACCATTCCCGAGGGAAGTATGGAATCTGCAGATACACTTACCGTTGCCTTGACCCGGCCTTTGGACGGGTTTACCAGTATGGACGGATACATCATGCCGGTGCGTATCACTTCGGCTTCGGGCTATGATGCACAAGTAGATTACAGTAAAAGAGTCTCTTATCTGACGTTGGATGTGACACAGGAGAACGGTGTGGGATTTGAAGAAGGTAAAAACAGTGTGATGGTTGCAGGAAACGAAAGTTTCACCGGATACGATCTGCCGCTTATGGCTTATATTGCGTCAGACAATGATATAAATATCGGGCTGGAAGTAGACAATAGTCTGGTAGCAGCTTTCAATAGCAAATATGGGACAGCTTTCAAAACCCTTGCCGTGAGTGACTGGGAATTGGCCGATGTTGCGTTACCGGCCGGCAGTACAACGGCTACGGGACATATCGCCTATAAGGGAGAGACGTCGCAGTTTGCGGGTGATAATTATCTTGTCCCCATAAAGATAAAATCGGTTACGTCACCGGGTGCGGCAGAGCCTGTCAAGACTATGCGTACAGATGTATATTATCTAGTAGTGAATTCGGTATCCGGTGGGTACACGCTTGAAAGCGATGATACTGCGTTTGGTGTGCGACAGACAGAAAGGAGCGGTTATAAAGCCCTGTCGGAAGAATATAAATTTACTCAAGGCAGTTGGGAAAGTATGTTCGAAGGAGGTTTCTGGGTATTGGATGTTCCGGCCAGTGTCACAATCGATTTGGGACATGAAGTTCGCAATATCACCGGAATATATCTCAGGGCGAACAATAGCTCGATGTCTCCTGCAAGCATGGACTTGTCTTATGCCGGAGAGGAACTCTATAATGCTACCCGTCTTTCGGTGAGCCTCGGTTCAATAGCACTTCCCAGCCGATGCGAACACATGTACTTCAAGTTTGCCGAACCTGTGAATGCCCGCTATATCGGACTGAATAATATGGTAGCTAAATCGAAGTACTATTCTTGCAAAGATTTTTATATATATACTCAAAATGAATAATCCATGAAAAAATTATTATTAATGATCCTTCCTGCGTTTATCTGTGCAGGAAGTTTGTTTGCCCAAACATCTACTGTCAGTGGCGTGTGGGAAAGGGGTAAAACAAAAGCAGTCAAAATGTTCAAGATTGTAGAAGGCGGTAACTTGTCGGAAGTGGCCACTTCTGCGTTAGGAGAAGACGGTAGTTTCCAGATGACGTTTACCCCAGAGCAGGAAGGGTATTTCGTGTTGGGTACTTCCTCTTCGGTATTTCAGAATCGTTATACATTTTATATGAAGCCGGGCGACCCATTGAATGTGCGGATATTACCCGAAAGTTATGAACTGATAGGAAAAGAGAATACGGCGGAGAACAAGGAAATGGCCCGTTGGCATGATTTTATTTTTCCTCTGGAAGATAAAGCTGTGTATTTTATGGGAAAACACAGTACGTATGTAGACTTTTTTCCGCTGTTGGAAGAGAAACTGGATAAACTGGGTTCTTATAAAGTGAAGAAAACAAAGAATAAGGTTTTCGACACTACGTTTGCTGATTTTCGTAAGTATGATTTGCTGTTCAATGCTGTACAGTTCATTTATACGGTAAGGACAGCACATCCGCAGAAGGAGGATTTTATTGATTATTACCGGCAGATAGATATTCCTGCTATTGCCCGTACTGCAGGCATTCTCAATTATCCCAACGGATTGCGTTTATTTGTCAATGCATATATGCTCAAGTCCATGGTATCTGATTCCTCATCAGCCGGAGAGAAACGAAAGAATCCCGTTTCGGCTATGTTGAAAGAAGACGTTGGGATGATTAGTAATGACACTATTAAAGGAGAAATAGCGTTAATGTTCAGCGGAATGAGCAAGACACAGGTGGGACTGGAACAATATAAGAAAGAATATGGCAGTTTCCTCATCACCGACAGTCAGAAAGAGCGTTGGCAACGTATTGAAGATAACTTTAGAGAGAGTATGGAGAAGAAAGAAATCATTAACTTGACGTTTCCTAATGCGGAAGGAAATGATATTTCTCTTTCCGATTTTCGTGGCAAGGTTGTCTATATTGATATCTGGGCTACCTGGTGCGGTCCGTGTAAAAAGGAGATGCCGGCTATGAAAGCACTGGAAGCCGAATATAAAGACAATAAAGATATTGTATTTATGGGGATTAGTGTCGATGCGTCTAAAAATATCCAGAAATGGAAGGACTTCGTGATAAAAGAACAGCTTCCCGGTGTACAGCTTTTTGCCGGAGACATGGCAGGACCTGCATTGTCCAAACCTTATAAGATAACAGGTATTCCTCGTTTTATGCTGGTTGGCAAAGACGGAAGTCTGATTTATATGGATGCTCCGCGTCCTTCTTCTTCCGAAATACGGGCAGTGTTGAACGACGCATTGAAGAAATAAACAATATTATCAACAGGTTGATATACAAGTACTTCAATGGGTGCTAATAGCAGGGTTGTTGGGTATATATATACTGTGTGTTGGGCATATATATCCAACACGTTGTATCTATATACCCAGCATGTTGTATCTATATGTCCAATACATAGGCACTCAATACCCTCTTTTTCAATGTAATAGACTATGAAATACTTGAAAATAATTATATGCTTTCTGTTCTTTCCGTTGACAGCAAACGGAAAAGCGGATCAAGACAGCATCCGTCTTGCTTTGAAACACATGGAAGACGGTTTGAAAACAAAAGAAATCGCTGTTGCACAAAAGAGTTTTGCTCCCGAATTTTCTATCAGCATTTATTCGTTGCCCTTTGCATCCGGTTTGTTGAAACAGATTATGGAAGGTATAACTTTCCAATCTATCCAACCCGACTGGAAGGGGATGAAAACAAAGGGAAACGTCACCAGTCTGGAGGTCCGTTTCACATTGGCCGGCGGACAAGAAGAGAAGAGCATGATAGCTTTCAATGAGTCTGGAAAAATTCTCTTTGTCGATTATTTCGATCGGCTGTTCGGTGATAGCCGTTACCGGAAATCATCGTTGGCAGCCGTTCTGCCTTTTCGGATAGAGGGTGGCTCTATCATTTTGTCTGCCCGCTTGAACGATAGCCCCCGGGTGATGTCATTCTTGCTTGATACGGGAGCTGACGGAATGGCTATCCGCCGTTCGTTGGCAGATAGCATAGGACTGAAAGTCAGTCATTCGCAAGAAGCGAGTGTTGTAGGCGGACGGAAAACGGTGCAGATATCTGCCGATAATGTACTTCGTCTGTCGGACAGTTTATCATTGAAAAAGCAGAATATTGCAATTTTCGAGAGGGTGCGTAACGGTACGGATGGCATCATCGGGCTGAATCTGATAAGAAAATATATCACTGAAGTGAATTTTGATACGCAAACTATTTCGCTTTATACCTTCGGTGATTATATCTTTCAGAGGAAAGGACGTATGATCCCCCTTAGGGTACCGAGCCTTATCATGTTACCTTCCGCATTGAATCTGACCGGGGATAAAAGTATTTCGGGTAATTTTATAATGGATACGGGAGCTAATTATTATTTGATAGCTTTTAGTCGGTTTGTTCGTCAAAACAGGCTGTTACTGAGCGGATTCAAACCCGAGGGAAGTGGGGCGACAGTGAGTTTGGGGCATTCAACACCAGTTTTTTATGGTCATGCACGTTCATTAAAAGTGGGCAGTGTAGTGAGCAAAAATGTACCTGTCACTCTTCAAGCTTCAACGGGCGGTGATTCTTCAAATCATACCGATGTAGACGGATCGATAGGTATACAGTTTTTCAGTGATTTCAATTTTACGATCGACTTATTGAGAAAAGTAGTACACCTGTCTCCTCGTAAGAAGTTAAAGTAAGGCATTCTTTCAGTAATGGCAGTGCAGTTATAGTCAGGGGAATGTTTTGCGGAAGTATACCGGTCGAATGAAGAACATCATTAAAAAATGTTCAATAGAATTAATAACCTGGAGTTTTTTGAGTTATCTTTGTTGTAGCTAATTAAACAATAAAAAGATGACTGTAATTTTTCCTTCACCCATTTTCGGTCCTGTTCATTCCCGCCGTTTGGGTGTTTCTTTGGGAATAAATTTATTACCGGACGACGGTAAAGTTTGTTCGTTCGATTGCATTTACTGTGAATGCGGCTTCAATGCCGAGCATCGTACAAAGAAGCTTCTTCCCACCCGTGAAGAGGTTCGTACAGCCCTTGAAGAAAAACTAAAAGATATGCAGGCAAATGGTCCTGCTCCCGATGTACTGACATTTGCCGGAAATGGTGAACCGACTGCACATCCCCATTTCCCGGAAATCATAGATGATACTCTTGCACTTCGGGACAAGTATTTTCCGAAAGCGAAAGTCAGTGTATTAAGTAATTCTACATTTATCGACCGCCCTGCTGTATTTGATGCACTGAATAAGATAGATAATAATATCTTGAAACTTGATACAGTGGATGAAGAATACATTCACCGGTTAGATCGTCCGAATGGAAAATATTCTGTAAAGAAGATTATCGAGAAGATGAAAGAATTCAAAGGAAACTGTATCATTCAAACTATGTTTCTCAAAGGGAGTTACCTGGGAAAGGATATGGATAATACCTCAGATAAGTTTGTACTTCCCTGGTTGGAGGCGGTGAAAGAAATCGCGCCCCGGCAAGTGATGATTTACACGATTGACCGTGAAACCCCTGATCATGATTTGCAGAAGGCAACTCACGAAGAGTTGGACCGGATTGTAGAATTGATTAAGAAAGCCGGCATTCCGGCAACAGCTTCTTATTAATTATAAAACAGAAAGCATACCAACAGAATTTTTCAATTATCAATGATATTATCAGGATTCCTTCAATCAAGATTGATTGGAGGAATTAATGTGTATTTATTGTGTTTAAACAGACAAAAACAGAGAAAGCAAATAGAGATTTTTTCGTAAGTATTTTAATGCCAATCCCATATGATATTCTACAGTTTTTTCACTGATAGACAATTGCTCGGCAATTTGTTTATAGGTTAAGTTTTGCTCCCGGCTCATGCGAAAGATTTCTTGCTGCCGTGGAGGCAATTGTGATATTAGTACTGAAAGATACTTTTTTAAATCGGATAATTCCAACTTATTTTCTTCTTCATATTCTTGTTCCATTGCTTGTAGAACAGTAACTTTCAGAAATGAGTAGTTTAATTTTTTGCGTGAATAATTAAAAATCATATTACGGGTAATGATAAAAAGAAACCCTTCAAAAGGCTGCTCTTCATCTATCAGATGTCTTGCTTCCCAGAGTTTGATGAAAACCTCTTGTACCACTTCTGCGATATCTTCAGAAGAAACTAGATAAAGCCGGGTAAAGCCATAGACCTTTTCCCAGTAATGTTTATATAGAAATGAAAAAGCATCTTCATCTCCATTTTTAAACCTTCTAATCAACTCTTTAGATATCATTTTATCTTTTTGGGACAAAATTAGCTAAATACTTTCTAAAAAAAAATTGCTTTTTCACCAGGGTCTCCAATTTTTGATGTGTATTTAATAATAGAATAATAAATAATAGAGAAAAGTAATGAGTTATAAAAGTGAATTAATTAGAAAATTATTTTCAGACAGACTGAAAAAAGACGAATTAAAGGATCTGTCCGAAATAGATATGATAGAGCGCAAAATGAAAGTGCAATGGGAGGAACAAAATCCGATAGCGGAAAACCCGGAAAGAGTAGATCCGGAAATCGGAGATTATATTTGGGCTAAAATAGTCAAAGAATATAAAGTACGTTCGAAACGTAAGTCAATTCGACAGTTCTATTATCCGTTGGCAGCAGCCTGTGTGGCTTTAGTCGCAGTTTTGGGAGGTTGGCTTTTTTATGTGAATAGTGATTTCTTCGTTAAAGAAGAATTTGCTGAGGTAATAGCCACCCGGAATATGTTGTATCAGTTGCCCGATAGTTCTGAAGTATGGATGTATCCGAATAGTTCCATCCGTTTTGCCAAGAACTTCAATAAAGACAGAAGAGTATGGTTGGAGGGTAGTTCCATGTTCCATGTACGTAAGCAGCATGGGAACACCTTCAAAGTTTATATTGATAAAGCCTTTATCGAAGTAAAAGGTACCCGGTTTCTAGTAGATAAAAAAGAAGCGGGAAATAATGAGATTACGCTGTTCAACGGTTGTGTTGAGTTTAATGTAGAGGCGACCGGCAAACAGATAGTAATGAAGCCCATGGAAAAGATTTTTTATAACTCAGTTAATGCGGAAATAGGAATACGGAAGATTGAAAATATAGAATGGCAGGATGGTAAATTCAAGTTTGACGCTATGCCGCTTAACCGCCTCATTTCTATCATTAATCAGATGTATCATGCTAATATAGTGTATGAAGGTAAGGACGAAACTTCTCCGTTCAGTGGTACCATTCGTCAGGAGGAAGCGTTGGATGATATTATTCTCAAAATCTGTTTCCTTATGAATTTGAAAGAAGAAAGAGTAGGTAACACAATCATTATCAGAAATTGAATTTTAATAAACTATATGTCTAATCTAATAAAATGAGAACATGAAAAAATGTATTTTTTTATATCGACAGCGGTATTTGAGCTATCTCGTATTACTCTTATTATTATGGCCAACTGTGATGTTAGCAGCACAAGGGAATATTCAGATAAAGGGAAAGTTCTCTCTCAAGGAGGCTATCCGGTATATAGAAGAAACGAGTGATTATACTTTCTTTTATAAAGATAGTGACTTGAAAGATAAATCAAAAAAAGAGATTAATTGTAGTGGTACAATTGAGGAAGTCTTGAAAAATCTATTTAAGGGAAGTGGAGTTAATTATATAATTAAAGGAAAAGAAGTCATTTTTAAAGTAGCAAATGCTCAAAATGCCGAACAGCAACAGCCGAAAAAACGTGTAATTACAGGTACTATAATTGACGGAGAGACAAAAGAGCCTATTATTGGAGCTAGTGTATGGTTGAAAAATAGCTCGTCAGGTACTGTTACCAACTTGGACGGTCACTATTCTCTTACAATTGAAGGTATTGGTGGTGTACTAGAATTTTCATACATTGGTATGAAGAAGCAGGAAATAGCTATTAGCAATAAGAATGTTATTGATGTAATATTAAATCCGGATACAAAGAAGCTGGACGAAGTTGTAGTAGTAGGTTACGGACGTCAGAAGAAGGAAAGTGTTGTAGGTGCTATTTCTTCATTGGATGTGGGTGAACTCAATATACCGGGTTCTAACATTTCCAATGTACTGGCGGGGCAACTGGCAGGTGTTGTCTCTATGCAGGCATCCGGTGAGCCGGGTAAAAATAGTGCTTCCGATTTTTATATCCGTGGTATAGCTTCTTTTAAAGGTAACTCTACTCCGCTAGTTCTGGTTGACGGTATCGAACGGGAACTGGACTTGGTTGATGTAGATGATATTGCTACATTTTCTATCTTAAAAGATGCTTCTGCTTCGGCAGTATATGGTGTACGTGGTGCGAATGGCGTTATTTTGATTACTACCAAGAAAGGCAGTGAAGGCAAACCTCGTATTAATGTACGTGCGGAAATGGGTTTTAAAACTCCGACACGTATGCCGCAAATGGCAAACTCTGTACAATGGGCCGAGATGTATAATGAGGCTAAAGGCCTGACGGGTAATGGTGATGGAGGCTATTCATCGGAAGCTATTCAAAAATATAGTGATGGTTCTGATCCTGATTTATATCCAAATGTAAATTGGTTAGACCAGATGTATCGAAATTTGGCTTCGAGCGAACGTGTGACATTGAACCTTTCTGGAGGCGGTGATATTTGTAAGTATTATGTATCAGGTGGTTTTTATAATGAAGGCTCTATATTTAGAAACGCCGGGGATGTTTATGATTATAATTCTTCTATTCATTATACAAAATTCAATTTTCGTGCCAATATGGATTTCTCCGTTACACCGACTACAACATTCAATGTGAATTTGGCTAATATTTATGAAAGTTCGTGGGGACCAGGAGCTACGACATCTGATATTTGGGGATATGCATTTAACACCTCTCCAAATGCATTTCCTGTGGAATATTCTGATGGTACTCTTTCTGCACCAAGTGCAGCCAGTGGTAGTAATCCATGGAATCTGCTGGTACATTCCGGTTATCGTGAGCAAAGTTGGAATTCAGCCCAATCATTGATTGGTGTTACTCAAAAATTGGATATGATAACTCTAGGGTTAACTGCCAATATTAAATTTTCTTGGGATGCATCTAATAATACGTTGCAAGTTCGTTCAAAGACCCCACCGCAGTTTCATGCAACAGGTCGAAATGAAGACGGTTCATTAAATTATAAAACAATATATGAGGGTTCCAATAATCTGTCGTATGCTGCTCCAGTGACCGTATCTAAGATTACTACTTATATGGAAGGTTCTCTTAATTATACTCGTTTATTTGCTCAAAAACATCGGATAGGAGCTTTGTTTTTGTACAATCATAAAATTTATAAGTTATTGACAGCAGAGAATCAGAAAAAATCATTACCATATAAAAGTCAGGGACTGGCAGGACGTTTGACTTATGCTTATATGGATAGATATTTTGCCGAATTCAATATGGGATACACTGGTTCTGAGAACTTTGCTCGTGGCCATCGTTTTGGATTCTTTCCAGCTTATGCAATAGGTTGGATGGTGTCCAGTGAGAAATGGTTTGAACCGTTGACTAAAGTAGTTAATGATCTGAAATTGAAAGCGTCTTATGGTAAAGTGGGTAATGATGACATTGGAGCCTCCAGAAGATGGGCTTATGAACCTTCTGTCAATACAGTAACAGGATGGTCATACGGAAAAACTGCAAATCAGACAGGTACTGGTTATCGTGTAGGAGAAATTGAGAATACAAATGTTTCTTGGGAAGAGGCAACTAAGGTAAATGCAGGTATTGAACTTCGTTTGTTCGAAAAATTAAAGATTCAAGCTGATTATTTTTATGAAGAACGTAATGGTATCTTTCTGGCTCGTGCTGGGCTACCGGCTATTGTCGGCCTTACTACTACTCCATATGTAAATGTAGGTAAAGCGAAGGTATCTGGTCTAGATGGAACACTGGAATATCAGCAACAGGTAGGTAAGGTTTTACTGACAGGTCGCGGAAACTTTACTTTTTCGCGTAACCAGATGTTGGATAATGATGAACCAGATTGGGAATATAAATATCAAAATTCTATTGGCAAACCGTTTGGCCGTAATGGTGCAGCGCAACGTAAGGGATTTATTGCTTTGGGATTTTTTGAAAGTCAGGCAGAAATAGATAATAGTCCGAAACAGATGTTTGGTGAATATAGGGTTGGTGACGTTAAGTACAAGGATGTAAATGGAGATGGTAAAATTGATACGTATGACCAGATTGCTATTGGCTATACTGATCTTCCTGAGATAACATACGGGTTCGGATTGACAGCAAAATGGAAGAATTTTGATGCAAGTGTATTTTTTCAAGGGGTAGCGCGTACTTCTATCTATTTAGCGGGTACACCTTTGCGTCCTTTCAGTAGTGATAATATGGATCGTTCTGCTATCTATGAAGATCTTTATAAGTATTCATGGAAAACGACCAATACTCCTGAACAGAATGCTTCTGCTAAATATCCCCGTTTGAGTTACGGTGCAGAAGCAGGCAGTTCTAACAATAGCCAGTCGTCTACTATGTGGTTACGTGACCGTAGTTTTCTTCGTTTGAAAAACGCAGAAATAGGATATACATTGCCAAAAAACTGGTTGAATAAGACCTTTATTAAGTCTTTTCGTTTCTATATCGCTGGTACGAACCTTCTTACATTCAGTAAGTTTAAATTATGGGACCCTGAATTGCTGGATACTACCAATGGAGCAAAATATCCGAATAACATGACCGTTACTATCGGCCTAAATGCTAATTTCTAATCAATAATACAGAATCAATATGAAACTATCATTAGTAAAATATATATTGTTATTTTGCGGGGTTATTCCTTTGTTAACTTCGTGTGAAAGTTTTCTCGATAAACAGGAAACGGAAGATCTTACTTTTGAACAACTTTGGCAGAAGAGAGCATATACACGCGGGTATTTCTTGAATGCAATGAGTTTTTTGCCAAATGATTTGACTGGCTATGTTAGTACTCCTCAAAGCACTGCTACTGATGAATTGATCAATGCATCGAATGCAGCTGCTGAGTCAATGAATACGGGAGCTTGGAATGCATCCAGCGTACCAGGTGCTAATTTTAATTTGTATAACGGAATACGTGAATGTAATATTTTTATGCAGAATGTTTACAGTTGTTCAGATCCTACCGTAACACAGGAAGAAAAGGATGAATGGTACTGGTATACACGCTGGGCACGAGCATATTATTACTTCTTGATGATGCGTAATTACGGACCTATATTTTTGTTGGGAGATGAGATATTGCCATATGATGCTACGACAGAATCTCTATATCGTCCGCGTAATACTTGGGAACAATGTGTTGATTATGTTGTAAATGAAATGACTCAATGTGCTACCTACTTTAAAGAACACGGGAAAACAACTTGGACGGTAGATGCAGAATATGGGCTACCTACCGAGGGAGCTGCTTTAGCTGTGATTTCACGGTTAAAACTTTATTCAGCCCGTGATCTATATAATGGTAATAGTTTATACAATACCGTAAAGAATCCTACAACACCCGATTTTCCGGAATTATCAGACCAATATCTGTTTCCTCAAACTTATAGTAATGAAAAATGGAAAGAAGCAGTGCAGGCTGCCAAAGCTGTCATAGATTTGGGAGTATACGAGTTACATAGAGACGCTTCAGATGACCCGTATGCTAATTATCTTGGCATTACGCAGGTAGATTGGAACAAAGAACTTATCTGGACTACCGGATATGCAAGTCGGGCTATTATAGCCAGAAGAACGACTCCGACGGGTGTAAAGACCAAAAAAGGAGGTAATGGAGCAGCTTATGGAGCACTAGGACCCTCGCAACAACAGGTGGATGCTTATGCGATGGATAATGGTAAGTATCCGATTACTGGATACGAGATAGATGGAACTCCTAAGGTTGACGAAAACTCTGGATATAGTGAAAATGGTATAACTGAATTTGCAAATCCTTTTCTTGAATATTTAAGTAAAGGTGACACATATCAGGCTAAATATTATAAAAGAGCAACTCGGAATATGTTTATTAATCGTGAACCACGTTTTTATATAGCTGTGTATTGGAGTGATAGTTACTGGAGATGCGGTCCGGGTAAAGATGACTATGTATTGTGTAACTTGGCAAAAGATGGTAATTCAAATACTTCTCATGACCATTCGAGAAGTGGATATCTAGTTAATCGTTTTTGTGATCATACTGCTAGTTTTGTGAATAATCAACCGGGTAATATGGTATTTCCGACATTCCGTCTTGGAGAAATTTACTTAAACTTTATTGAAGCAGCTTTGGAATGGGAGAAAAGATCGAGAGACAGTCAGTATCGTACAACAGCTATGGAGTATTGGGCTGATCTGCGTGCTCGTTCAGGTATGGATCCAATAATGGAAGTCTATCCGGAAGCTACAATAGACCAATTGATAGAACTTTGTCGCAGAGAACGCAGGATAGAACTTGCATTTGAAAATCATCGTTTTTTTGATACTCGTACATGGATGATTGCTACAACTACGGATAATGGACCTATCTATGGTATGAATGTAGAGGCACAGGCTGTTAACACGGAAGATACTCCGGATACTTTTTGGCGTAGAACAGTAGTTCAAAACCGTGTGTTCAGAGCTAATCACTTTTTATATCCGTTCAGTCAGAGAGAACTAGACCGTAACAAACTATTGACCCAAAATTATAATTGGAGATAGAATTATAGCATTAAAACAATCTAATCAGATTTTAATTTATATGAAGACAAAAATATATATCCTTTCGTTGTTAGGCGGTTTGTTGCTGACTATGGTGGCTTGCTTGAACGATGGAAAAGACGATTATCTGGATGATTATGAATCATTCCTTTGCATTTTGAATAGTAATGAGCAGGATATTACCTTTTATAATACTGGAGAGTCTGCTGCTTACAATATAACGATTGACAAAGGTGGAAACGACCTGAATATGTTAGCTTCAGCTACATTGAAAGTATTGAATGAGTTCGATATTGAATATTACAATAATGAGAATAAGACTAATTTCAAGCCATTGCCTGCTGATTGTTATGAATTGCCTTCCGACATGACCGTCTCTTTTGGAGAAAAAGAACTGTATAAGATTAAAACGGTAACCTTTCATCCTGAGAAAATTTCTGTATTGAGTACGGGTAATTTCATTTATGTGTTGATGTTGGAGCTTACGGACGGTACTTCTACCATTAATGAAAAAAATAAGTATATCATCATGAAGCCTACTGTTTATCAGCCTGCTTTCTCTCTTTCAGAGTCAGGATTTAAACTTCCGTTTACTATTACTGAAGGTGTGACTGAGTATATATATGAGCTTCCTGTGACTTTGAATACTGCTCTCACAGAAGATATAACCTGCGATGTAACAGTTAAAAAGGAACTATTGGATGAATATAATGCTACATCTCCCATTGAGTATTCATTAATATCAGACAAGGGCAACAACTATACTATCGGTAAACTGACCTTTAGCAAAGGTAATGTTACAGCGAATCTGACCGTGAAGATTGATATAACTAATCTAGAAGGGAACTTTGCACTTCCGTTAGAAATAACTTCTACGAAATATGCCTTTTCCGGTGAAAATACAGTTATTATCGGATTACAGAATTCAGCACCGAAGATTACGCTCACACCGGATATGATGACCTTGATAGGCACAAATTTTGCTGACGGTAATGGATTTGCCGACTGGTTGGATGGCAAATTGGCTACTCAGGCACAAGTTACTTACGGAGGAGGTGCGCCCGCCTTCCCGCATCAAGTGGATATTCATCTGAATAGTGCTATTTCCAAGTTGAGAGTAAGATATGCAACTAGAAATACTAATCAGCATCCTACTAAGTTCATCATTTATGCTAGTAATGATGGCGCAAACTGGAAAGAAATAAAAGTATTTACTGCAGAAGCAGACGGTCTCCCAGTATCGGCTACCACTTATTATGATACTTGTCCGACGATGTTGCTAGGCGATTCATATACTTATGTTCGTTTTGAGGTTCATAGTTCTACTAATCCGAGTAAATTTAATACATGGGCACTCTCGGAGTTTGAATTATATGGTAAATAACTGCTCTCTCTTAAATCTAACAAATAATTAATCTTAAGGGCTGGCAAGGGGATAATGCAGTGATGCATAAATTCTTTTTAGTCAGTCCTTTTTAAACGAAAAGAATATGAAGAATTATTTTTTATATGTATTCATATCCCTGTTTCTTTTTTCCTTGTCGTCCTGTAAAGATGATAAGGATGTGGTGGCTGTATTGGAACTAGGTTTGGAAAATGCAGATTTTTATAAAGAAGCAGGCTCTGTTGTTATTGATGTAAAATCACTTCCTGCAGATTGGACCGCTTCTGTGGATGTGGAAGGAGAACAGTGGTGTAAGACTGAACCTGTCAATTCGGGTACAGGTGCGAAGATTAGTGTGATAAGTAACCCGAACAAAACTGTCCGTAATGCTTCGGTGGTTATCAATAATGGAAAATTGAATAAGAAGATTCTTGTACGTCAGTTAGGTACTGATACTGATATTTTAGTATCTCCTTTCGCTTTTACTTTGCCTCCGGTAGGTGGAACAGTCGCTTTTACTGTCACTACCAATCTGACGGAAGCGGAACTGGATGTCACCTATCCTTCTTGGATAAAGAAAGAGGTAGACACACGTGCTGCAACGATTGAAATACCTTATAAGTTTACCGTAGATACTCATGAGGGAAGTAGTGTACGTACGGAGAAGATAGTGATAAAGGATAAGAACTCTAATATTTCAGCAGAAGTTACAGTTATTCAGAATGGATTGGATGGATATACATTTGGTGATACTGAAGGAATTGCGGATGATGTTCAGTTGGAAGTAGTCAAAGGGGAAGCATCTACGGCACATGGTGGTGAAGGGATTGAAAAATCTTTTGATAGTGATATGAGTACTATTTATCATTCTAATTATCCTTTTGCAGAAGGGGTTACAAGCCATTATCCGGTCATGTTGACTTACTATTTCAAGGAAAATACGGAAGCACTTGATTACTTTATCTATTATCCGCGTATAAGCGGTTCGAACGGGAATTTTGGTGAAGTGGAAATTCAGGTATCGACTGAAGAACACCCGGCTTTTGAAAGTGTAACGAATGAAACCAATTTCGATTTCGGTTCCAAAGGTGCGGTAGTATCTTTTTCTTTTGATAACACAATACAGAAACCGAAGGCAGTTCGCCTGATTATTAAGTCCGGTGTGAATGGGCATGCTTCCTGTGCGGAAATGAAGTTCTTTGCTAGGAATCCGGAAGGTTTTGACCCATTGACCCTTTTTACAGATGTTACTTGTTCCAAGTTACGGTCTGATATAACAGAGGAAATGATAAAGGCCTGTACTTATCCATTTTTTAAGAACATAGCTTATTATATGCTGAAAGATAAATATCCGGCTGACTTCCGTATTGCGGATTTCAAACCTTATCAACATCCGGATATACAGGCTACTATCAATAAGACAGGCACTTATAGTCTATTGGATAATCCTACGGGTATCTTTGTGAAAGCGGGAGAAACATTGATTGTCATGGTAGGTGAAACGCACGGGCAACATTTGAGTCTAAGAGTACAGGACATGGATACCCCTAATGCTGATGGTTTCAATAACAGCATTTCTTATAGCTTACGCACAGGTATAAATAAAATTGTTTCGGAGAAGAAAGGGTTAATCTATGTGATGTATCACGTCAATGGTAATCCGGTAGACTATGACGAGGTAAAGATACACTTTGCGTCAGGAAGTGTTAACGGATACTTTGATGTAGCAAAACATACCCGTGAACAGTGGGGTACTTTACTAAACGGAGCTGTCGATGGCTATTTTGATGTTGTAGGGAATTATGCTCATCTCACTTTTCCTGTCAGCAAACTAAAAAGTACATCTAATGGGAGAGATTTAATTGACCTTTTTGATGATATTGTATATAAGGAACAGATATTCATGGGGTTGAGAAAATACAACAATAATGGTGGCATCGGTACGGATACCGACAATCGTATGTTCAGAAACCGTATGTATTTCAATGTCATGTACGGACAGGGAGATTATATGTATTCCACTTCTTATCATACGGCATATCATTTTTCAACGATGGATAATCTGTGCAGTGTAGATCAAATGAAGACTAACAACTGGGGGCCTGCCCATGAGGTAGGGCATAGTAATCAAACCCGTCCGGGACTGAAATGGTTTGGAATGACCGAAGTAACAAACAATATTTGTTCGATGTACATTCAGAAATTATATGGAATTAATTCCCGTTTGTTAACTACAACGCCAAGTAATGCTTACAGTAATTACTACGAGCATGCAATGACTTTAGCATTCGGGAATAATGATATTTTTCATGCAAAATTAGGAGATGTATTCGATAAATTAGTACCTTTTTGGCAGTTAGAGTTATATATGGAATATGTATTAGGAAAACCGGATTTTTATAAGGATGTATATGAATATATACGTGTCAATAAGGACTTGCCTACCGATGGTGAACGTCAAATAGAGTTCGCCTATAATTGTAGTAAGGCGGCAGGATTGGATTTGACGGATTTCTTTGTAAAATGGGGGTTTCTGAAATCTGGTTCATATGAATTCAACGACTCTTATGGCGATGGAAAAGTGGTAGTGACGGAAGCTCAGGTAAGTGCTCTTAAAAATAGAATTCGAAATTTAGGATATTCTGTTCCGAAACATAAGCTGGAATATATCTGTGATAGTAACTTAGAGGCTTATATAAATAATGCAGCCGTAGTTGCCGGAACAGCTACCCGTTCCGGTTCCAAACTATCAATGTATGGTTGGCGGAATGTGGCTGTTTATGAAGTTAGCGATCATGCAGGAAAAGTAATATTTGTATCACCGCAATCTTCATTTACTGTAAACACTACGTTACCCGAAGATTATAAAGTAAATGCTATTGCAGCGAATGGTGCTAAAACACAAGTAACGTTTTAAATTCATAAATTATGAATAGAAACAGGGATTTTGTGTGGGGAACATCAAAATTTGATGTGTATTTATAGCAAGTGATAAATCTTAATTAAATAAGGCATGAGAAACTTAGAGTATGTATTTTGTACATTAGTAGGTATTTCTTCGATACCTAACACGTTATTGGCAGGACAAGCACAACCGAGAAAAAAGCCGATCAACAAGCAACAACCGAACATCATTCTGATTGTAGCCGATGACCTTGGATATGGTGACTTAAGTTGCTACGGTGCTCATCGCATCTCTACACCGGGTATGGACCGTATAGCTAATGAAGGAATCCGCTTTACACAAGGATTCTGTACGGCAGCTACTTCCACCCCCAGCCGCTACTCTGTTATGACAGGACTTTATCCGTGGACAAGTAAGGACGCAAAAATTCTTCCGGGCAATGCAGCATTGATTATTGATACGGAAAAGATAACCTTGCCTAAATTGATGAAACAGGCAGGCTATGCTACTGGATCCATAGGAAAATGGCATATCGGACTGGGAGACGGTAATGTAGACTGGAATAAGGATGTTCATCCCGGTGCGGCCGAAATAGGATATGATTATTCATTTATTCAGGCAGCTACGAATGACCGTGTTCCATGTGTCTTTCTCGAAAATGGACGTGTAGTGGGATTAGACCCTAACGATCCGTTGTATGTGGATTACCGTAAGAACTTTCCCGGTGAACCGACAGGAAAGAATAATCCTGAATTGCTTCGTATGCATCCGAGTGTAGGTCATGCCGGTTCGATAGTAAACGGGGTTCCTCGTATCGGATTCCAGAAAGGTGGTAAAGCGGCACAATGGAAAGATGAAGAAATGGCGGAATTATTTCTAGATAAAGCCAAACAGTTCGTCAACGACCATAAAAATGCTCCTTTCTTTCTCTATTACGGATTACATCAGCCACACGTTCCTCGTGTTCCAAATGAACGCTTCGCAGGAAAGTCGCCTATGGGACCGCGTGGGGATGTTATTCTGGAAGCAGACTGGTGTGTATCTGAATTTTTGAAAGAACTGGACCAGTTGGGATTGGCGGAGAATACGATTGTAGTGTTAACTAGTGATAATGGACCAGTGCTGGATGACGGATATAAGGATGATGCAGTGGAATTGATAGGCGATCATAAGATAGCAGGTCCGCTTCGTGGAGGAAAAACAAGTATGTTTGACGGTGGTACACGTATCCCTTTCATGCTTCGTTGGCCGGCAGTAGTGAAGCCGCAGGTTTCTGATGTCTTTGTATGCCAAATGGACTTGCTGGCTTCCTTTGCATCTTTGCTTGGACAAACTTATCCTGAAAAATTGGATAGTGAGAATACGTTGGATGCTTTCCTCGGAAAGAGTAAAAAAGGACGTGAAGAACTTGTTATCGAAGGCATGTTCAATTATGCATATCGTCAGGGTGACTGGGCGTTGATTCCTCCTTATTTTAATCCTTATAGCAAAGAAGACGGTGAGTTTATCGGCTTGGGATATGGATATAAACTTTATAACTTGAAAAAGGACATAAGTCAACAGGAAAACTTGGCAGATAAATATCCGAAGAAGTTGGGTGAGATGATTAATCGTTTCGAATATCTGAAGTCAACTACAAATAAAGTGACACGTTACTAACTTATAATAAGTTTTCCAAAAACGAGACCGTCTCAAAATGATTTTGGGATGGTCTCACTTGTGTCTGCAAAAAATGGGCAAGCCCAAACTTCGCTCAGCCAAGACTTGCCCGTGTCCCTAATTTTTTGTATCTTAGGGAATCAAGTACAATAGCCCAAAGATAATGTTTAAAAGTTACACCTCCAACGATAATCAGCTTTTACCTCCATGTTTAGGCGATTTTATTCCCTAGAACGATCCGTTCTTGTCTGCCAACTTTTATTATAATGAAGAAACCGACGGCATGTACTGTCCGATGGGACAGAGAATGGAAAGACTTTCCGATGCAAAGCGGGTAACAGACAACGGTTTTGTACAGACCATATCAAGATACAGGGCATGTAACTGTAACGCCTGCCCGTTAAGATGCCGGTGTCACAGAAGCCGGTCAGAAAGGATAGTACAGGTGAATCACCGCCTGAGAAAAATCAAGGAAAGGGAACGTGAAAAGTTCCTGTCACCGGAAGGTCTTAAATACCGCAGTCAGCGGCCACAGGATGTGGAAGCCGTATTTGGAAACCTCAAGAACAACAAGCACTTCAAGAGGTTCCACCTTCGTGGACTTAAGAAGGTGGAAATTGAGTTCGGCCTGCTGGCCATAGCACACAATCTTGCAAAAGTAGCCTCTTAGGAGGCTTATGGCAACGAAAAAAACTGTTTGAAAGAATGAAATCTTCAAAAAGAAGCTTGTAAACTCCTTTTTTTTGAGAAGAATCCAAATAACTTCAATCTGAAATGAAACAACAGAGGCCAGCTCAAGTTTATTTTGAGACGGCTTCTGTTTTGGAAATCTTTGTTGTGAGAGTATTGACCGCTTATTGTTTTATGAATGCTATTTGGCTAATCATTAGGTTACCTCCTTGTTTCGTATGGGTTTTTAGAACTATTTTTCCGTCATTTGTATCTTCCCGCATGATGAATAGTTTCACCCACCGTTCTTTTCCTTTCTGATTTTCTAAAATGGACTCTCGTCCTTCGATTGATAAGAGCCCTGCTCTATTTTGGTGATTCCAGTCTTCAAATTTTACATATAAGTCTCCAATAATACCTTCCGGAGTTTGTATTTCAATTGTCATATTTTTGCCTGTCCAGGCTGTCCCTTTCTCATCTTTCCAAATATTATCACAAGTAACTTTGTATTTACAACGTTCGTCTTGTATTTCAGTATGGTCGAGCGTGGCTGTCCAAGGAGCAGAACCGGAATTCTTCATTTGCTTCCCGCATGATATATAAAGAATTGAGTTTTCAAATCCTTTAGGAACGGAAACCATTGCTTTAGGAGTATATGCAAACATCTTCTTCAGTGTATCAATTTTTATTGAATAAGAAGGATTGAAGTTCGATTGTGTCATATAATGTAATAAGCTGTATTTTAGTTGTCGTGCTACCGGTGAATCCAAATTCAGGTTGTAACCGCAGACTAATAATTTGCCTTTGCTCACTTTACATTCGAAGATAGAAGCTAGTTTGTCGTTGATATGGAAGTCGCTTACCGGTTGTACAATGGGGTGTAATTGAGGGTGTTCGTTGATGATAAACGAACGGCCTTGTGTTATTTCTTTCCATTGCCAGTCAGTATAATTGTCGGTTGGAAATTGCGAGAATGCAGGGTGAGCTTTGTCTATCCATGCCCCTAGGGTGGTGTTGCTTTGACCGGGAAAGAAAGAAGTAGACCAGAACAAAGGTGTGAAGTAAAGAGGGGTGGAGTTATCCTTTTTCCCGAGTTGATCTGCCACTAACAATACTTTCTTTCCTTGTTCCAAGGCACTAATGACAGTCGAATCAAATTTGTCGTGAATGATGATATTGGTTTGTGGCATGTTATAAGGAGGATATACCCAAATACTCCAACGGTTGTGATAAGGTGTGCCGCTAATGGTGACATCGAGGTAATATTTTCCCGGTGATGTAATTTCGGAGAGATCGACAGATAAAGAATCTACCTGATTTACTTTTCCGGATGATAAGGGCACTTCTCTGCTGCCTTGCTGTTGCAGTTTGCCTGTTTCATCGGTTAAAGTCCATATCGTAGGTGTAATTAGAGTTGTATCACTGTAGTTTGCCACTTGGATTTGAGCTTTGAACGTCTCGTCCGTTTGCCAGGTATATTTGTGGAAACGTGCCAGAGGGACAATGTCGTTGGAATAACATCGGAATTGTTCGGGCGTGATGATTCCTTTGGAATCCCAAAATGAATCTAACCAACCGACTAAAGCTTCTCCCTGTCCCGAATAATCAGTCATACTTAACATTTGGAATCCGGCACATGAGGGGGTACGCAGTAAATTTTCAATCAAACCTTTATATAAGATTGTTTGTAATGCTCCACTGGCTTCATGGAATTTTCTGTCCTGGTGTTCTATATGATTTTTTACGGCTTGTTGGCGTAAGCTTTCAAGATTTCTGGCTTCCAATGCACCGGTATATTTATCTATCTCGTTCCAAAGAGGGTAAACTGGATATTGACCGACTTCATGGGCGATGACCGGGATTGTTGCCTTAGAGTAGATAGATTCTCGGTCATTGTCAGTGCCGGAACCGTTTATGCCATAAGTACCGCCTGTCTGGGGTATGTTGTGAGTGACCATATATTGATCTGCCGGCATAATCTTTCGGGCGGTAGAAATAGCGTAAAGTCTGCGTGGATCTTTTTCTTGCAAAGATTTAATCCATTGTTGCATGATATCAAAGTTTGAGTTGCCTAATTCATTTCCAATACAAAGCATAGTGAAAGAAGGGTGATTACCGTAAGCCTCAATCATACGTTGCAGTTCTTCCGGTACAAATTTATCTGCACTTGGATTATGCCCCAATCCTTTCGGCAGTCCGCGTGTGGTCATTTCAGGGCGCTCTTTTCTTACGACGGACATCCACCAGTCAATCCATAATACTTCTGCCTGAATATAAATACCAATCCGGTCGGCTGCCGTAAAAGCTGCCTCGGGAGGGCACCATGAGTGGAAACGCACATGATTGAGTCCGTATGATTTGTAAATACTGAAAATACGTTCCCATTCCTGAATGTCGCAAGAGGGATAACCGGTAAGGGGAAAATGGAGGCAATCCAGATTACCTCGCATGAATACGGGTCGGTTGTTGATTAGAATCTTTGATCGGGAAGCAGTAACATTACGAAATCCGAAATCAACCGTTTTAAGTTGGGATTGTCCTTTTTGCGTGATACATATCTCCAACCGGTATAGGTTTGGGTGTAGGTCGTCCCAGTGTTTCACGGCTTGCCGGATATTCAATGTTTCCCGGTGATGTTGTATTCCTTTTTCTCCTTTTATTTCTTTTTTGTATGCGTATATTTTCTTTTTGCTTCCAATTTCTTTCAATGTATAGGAAACCTCTCCTTTCAATGTCTTATTTGAATGATTTTGTATATCGAAGGAAATATCCAAGCGATTGTCAGATGTATGGGGATATACTTTGATCCGGTCTATTGAAAGTGTGGGTGAAGATTGTAGTTCTATTTTTCCGAGGATACCATTCCAGATAATCTGAGTGTATTCTCCGTATGAATGGCCCTTATCACCTATATTGTATATCATGTCGTTGTTGATACGGATTGCTATTCGATGTTTTCCGGGATTTAAAGTTCCTAAACGATGATAATGTGGAGTTCCTAATCCTTCCTGTGTATCAATGAAACGTCCGTCAATCCAGACTTTTGACTCCCACAGCACACGTTCCAGATAAAGTGTTATTTCTTTTCCCTGCCAATTGTGAGGAATGACAAACTCACGTGTATACCAGGCCGGACCTATGTATTTGTGTCGACGGGTGAGGATACCATAATCCGAACCGACTGTGCGAGTTCCATAGCCGGCTTCATCAAGAGTTCCGGGTAGCTGAATCGGCATGGTTGTATGACCGGAATTGAAATAGTTGTGCTTTTCACCGATACTGTCCGGATCCAACTTTACACCCCATTGTCCGGTAAGAGATAGTATATCATCCTGAATGTCTTTATTTCCAATATTCTTGATTAGTGAGGACAAGTCATTGATTATATTATATTGGGGCAATTTGCTTGAAGGATGTGCTTGTGCTGTATAAAATAAAATACAGACTAAGGATGATAATAGATATTTGTTTATCATGGCGTTTATGGTTTTGTTTAATACACAATTTATTCGTTCGCAATTTCCTTTAAAGTTCAGTTATTTGGCTTGAATTGAACTATTTAAGCTGTCTTTATTACAATGACGATTGTGTATTGGGTTACTCCTCAGTTTTAACAAAAAAAGAGAATGAGTTATTGAGATTTTTTATGATAGTGTTCCATTTTTAATATTTTGATGAGAACTTATCGTTTCATAATCGGTGTACGTCGCTCCTTTTCTCACCAAGGAAGCTCTTCTTACTCGGTGAAAAGGAAAAAACAAGTGCTTTTTGAGCTGTTTTTTTCTATTTGATATCAAAAAAACGGATAAGAAAGGAGTAGTAAAATGATAGTTTATATATCCAAATAGTGTTTATTAGTAAATAAAATATCTAGATGTGAATCATACTGATCGATAAAGTCGTTTAGTGTTGGAAATACGTATTTCTGTATTAGCAAATGTCTTCATTTTTTCTTTTTCCCTTATAAGCTGATATTAAATACAGCTCTTTTTATAATTTGAATGTCCCTTTTTTAAAAAAGGTATATCTTTAGTATTGAGTGATATGAAGAAGGTGAAAAAATGTAGTAAAAAGTGAGGAGCAATCAATTGTCTATTCGTCATAGTAATAGAACTGTTTTGGAGAGATGAATTGAAGAATTTCGATTCGCCGTCTAAAACGCAATATAAAGCAGCTTTATTTTATGAAAAGTCAACAAAAACAAGAATTGGATGGAATAATCGATAAAATCATCGGTTATTTTAGATTTCATGACCGTAAAGAACGGGATGATGAGACGGATATGTGGGAACGAATCAACCGTGAAATAAGACAACAGGAGAAGAAAACACGAGTAAGAGAATATATAAAAAGATTTTTAATACCTGTATCGGTAGCTGCTTGTTTGTTGTTGGCATATGTGATAGATAAAGGAGAGTTTTCGGATAACAGTTGGACTTTGGATGCCTATGTAGGCCAGTTGGCAGATGTAGCGGAAGCAAGTGGTCAAGTACAATTATTGCTTTCAGACAAGCGGAAAGTACAGATAGATAAGGACACAGTCGGTATTGTTTATTCTTCTAATGGAAAGATTCAAATAGAACAGGAAGAACATACTGTTAGTGAAACGAGTGAAAATACAGATGAGGCAAAAGGGTTTAATCAAATTATTGTTCCTAAAGGGAAATATAGTCAATTAACGCTTTCGGACGGAACACGGATGCATGTCAATTCCGGTACACGGGTAGTGTATCCGAGAGTCTTTGCCGATAACCGAAGAGAAATATATGTAGAAGGAGAAATTTATCTGGATGTAACTCCTGATAAAAGTAGACCATTTGTAGTAAAGACACATCAATTTAATGTAGAAGTATTGGGAACTTCCTTTAATGTCAATGCTTATAAAGGAAAAAAACAGTCAGAAGTAGTTTTGGTGGAAGGCTCTGTGAGGCTTAGCGACAAATATCAAAAAGAAGTTTTGATGAAGCCTGATAACCTGGTTGTTGTAAGTGAAGGACGTGCTAGCCGGATTAAGCGCGTGCGTGCAAAAGACTATACGGCTTGGATTAATGGTTTGCTTATCTTGCACAACGAACCATTGATGAGTGTGTTCGAGAGGCTGAACCGTTTCTATGATGTTTCCATTGTTGTAGCACCGGCTATACAAACTGAAATTGTAGATGGAAAGTTGGATTTACGTTTACCCTTGTCCGAACTGGTTAGGATGATTTCAGTAGTGGTGCCGATTGATTGTCAGATAATTGATGGAACCTATTATATAAGTCCGAAGCGACAGCAATAAAAACGGATGGTACCGCAAATACCATCCGAATTGAAAAAAGGGATAATAACCAATTACCGATGATTAAAATCCTTAATAATACAAATTTATGGATAATCTATTAACTTGCAATGCGGATTGTAATAAAAAGACAGAGGGTGGGTAACTTTAAGTTTTTTTATAAAAGACTAAGGAAAAATGCGCTAATTAATAGAAAAAAGCTACATTTGTAAACCTTATCATTAATTGCAAGCTATTTAAAAGACACATGACGGATATCGAGCTATGGACACGAATACTGAAAGGTGATAAAGTTGCTTTTGAGGAACTATATCATCGTTATTATTCTCCTTTGTTTGGGTATGCCCTTCGTCTGAACTTTGATGAAGAAACAATTAAAGATTGTTTGCAGGATATGTTTGTTAAAATATACGTAAGTCATTCTTCTCTTCCTACCTTATCTTATGTGAAGTCTTATCTATATCGTACTTTATTAAATGCTCTGTTAGATTCCTCCAAAGCTGCCCGTAACCGTAGCTTGCCATTGGATGAGTACGTTGATATTCCTATCGACGACACAGGCTTGATGCAGATTTTTGAGACAAATGATTCTGACCTGAAGAAGGTCCAATTATTGAAAAAGGGTTTTCAGCAACTGTCTTCCAAACAAAGAAATGCCATATATTTTCGATTTGTTCAAGAATTTTCGTGGGATGAACTAGCAGACATGTTTGAGATGTCTTCTCATTCGTGTATGAATCTGGTAGGACGCTCGGTAGCTAAATTGCGTCAGATCGTTTTGGCTGGAGGGCAATTTCACTAAAAAATCTTTTGCACATTTTTTCCTGATAAATTGAGGAGTAATAAAGAACTCGTTCGTCTTATCAATAGAATGAACGAGAAAAATAACTAATATTTATGAACTTATAAATGAGAAACACTATGGGACCATGATTTTTTATGTTTTTCCCTATTCGTTGATGATACCGCAAATATCATTCGGATGCAGAAAGGGGCTTAATACACAATTACCGATGTAACATTCTTAAACATTTAATTCTATGATTAACTTTATGGCTAAGGAGGATTCTGTAGCTAGGAAAAACGGCAAGTATCTCCTTCTATTTGTTTTTTGTTTTTTGGTCGCTGCTTTGCAGGCTAAATCTCCGGTTTATGGGCAGGCCAAAACGTTTACGGTATCGCTGAAAAATGTAACTTTGAAAGAAGTTATTTCTTATGTGGAAAAGAATAGCCAATATGTATTCTTTTTTAAGCCGGAAGTGATAAATCAGTCAACACAAATCAGTGTGAGTTTAAAAAATGCAACTGTTAAGCAACTGTTGGATAAGGTCTCGGAGCAAGCTAATATTGTATATGAAATGAAAGAACGCCAGATAGTTCTGAAAGAGAAAAAAGTATCAGAGCAAAGCGTTTCGCAGAAAAAACGTTTGCTTCAGGGGCTTGTGAAAGACGAACAAGGAAATCCGATTATTGGTGCCAGCATTCAGTTAAAAAATACGGGAACAGGGGTTATTACAGATCTAGATGGCTTATTTCAGATACAAGTAACCGATAAAAATTCCGTAATTGTCATATCTTATATAGGATATGTGACTCAGGAAATTTCAGTAGGAGATCGTTCTTCGATAACTGTTCAGTTGAAAGAAGATACGAAGTCACTAGAAGAAGTTGTAGTTACAGCATTTGGTGCTACACAGAAAAAAGAAACAATGGTTGGGTCTATCCAGCAAGTACGCCCTGCCGAATTGAAAGTTCCTTCTTCCAGTTTAAGTACCAGTTTTGCCGGACGTATGGCCGGTGTGATTGCTATACAACGTAGCGGACAGCCCGGTGCTGATGGAGCCGATTTTTGGATTCGTGGTAAATCTACCTTCGGCGATGCTACAGGCGTTTTAATTGTATTGGATGGGGTAGAAATCAGTTCGAGCGATTTGAATGCTTTGGATCCGGAAGTCATTGAAAGTTTTTCTATCTTGAAAGATGCTACGGCTACGGCTATGTATGGAACCCGCGGAGCAAATGGTGTGATGATTGTCACTACTAAATCCGGTCAGGACCTTTTAAAGCCGATAATTAATTTCCGCTTGGAAACGTCTATGTCCCAACTTACTTCTGTTCCCGAAATGGTAGGAGGAGTTGACTATATGAAGCTTTATAATGAAGCCTTGACAACTCGTGGCATCACAACCGGATTATATGATGATACTAAAATCAGGGCTACGGAACAAGGGTTGAATCCATTGGTTTATCCGAATGTAGACTGGTATAATGAAATGTTTAATAAGAATGCTTTTGCGCAGCGTTTTAATTTTAATATTCGTGGAGGTAAAAAGGCGGTTACCTATTTTATGAGTGCATCGGTGAAGCATGATGCTGGTAATCTGAAGTCATTGAGTAAGGATTATTTCTCATACAATAACAATATCAATGTGATGCGTTATGATTTTGTTAATAATCTGAGTATAAAAGCAACAAACACTACCAAAATATCATTAGGATTAAATGTAAGTTTACGGGATTGGAAAGGGCCTTCAGCAGGTGTTGATGGAATATTTTCTATGTCAAGAGAAGCTTCTCCCGTTGATTTTCCTATTGTATATCCGGCTCGTAATGATAAAGAGATTTATACGCTTTGGGGAGGTATGAGTGGTGGTATTTATAACAACGGTTACCGTAATCCGGTAGCTGAGTACGTTGTCGGTTATAAAAAGCAATTTGCCAGTACGGTAAATGCAAATATTCGTTTAGACCAGGATTTAAAAATGGTAACTAAAGGATTAAAACTCCATGTATTGGCTTCTTTTAAAAACTGGTCAAAGACGGAAACTACACGTAAAGCTGGTTATAATCAATTTGAGATTGATCAATACAATGAAGCTACGGGAGAATATACATTAAGTAGAGTGGGTAATGAACAAAAAACGGCTTTAAATACGGAGGGAGCTGCCACAGGTGACCGTAGAATATTTATTCAAGCCTATTTGGACTATAAAAGAAAGTTTGGCGTACATGATGTCAATGCAATGCTTTTATATAATCAGGATCAGTTAGACAATAATAAACCGGATAATCTCTTATCTTCTTTACCACGTCGGAAACAAGGAATTGCCGCACGTCTGTCTTATGCTTATGATGACCGTTATCTGGCTGAAGTCAATTTTGGATATAATGGTTCGGAGAACTTTGCGAAAAACAATCGTTTCGGTTTTTTCCCTTCAATAGCTTTGGGATATAACATCTCACAAGAAAAGTTCTGGGAACCGATTTCAAATGTGATATCTCATTTCAAATTGCGTGGTTCTTACGGCTTGGTTGGTAATGATGGTATCAATGAGCGTTATGCTTATTTGGAAGATATTGTTTTATCTAGTGATAAATGGAAATATACGACGGGAGTAAATCAGAATGTTAATTTACAGGGTCCCGTATGGAACCGTTATTATAATCCGAATTTAACTTGGGAGGTAGGGAAAAAGTTGAATGTCGGATTTGATATGCAGTTATTTCATCAAGTCAATTTGAATTTTGATGTATTTAAAGAGATTCGTAGTAAGATCTATATGCAGAAAGTAAATACTCTTCCTGATTTCATAGGAACTGGTGAAACGAAAATCTATGAGAATAGCGGTAAGATGAAGAATGTCGGATTTGATATAGCGTTGGATTACAATAAACAGATAACAAAAGATTTCTTTTTATCATTTAAGGGGACACTTACTTATGCGCATAATACGATTTTGGAGCGTGACGAACCTCCGTTCCAGTTGTATCCTAATTTGTCCAGTGTAGGATATTCCAGAGGGCAGCATTTGGTTTATGTAGCGGATGGATTATTCCGTGACCAGGCTGATGTTGATTCACATGCCGAACAAACATTGGGGTATATTCCTCAGCCGGGCGATATTAAATATGTGGATCAACCAGATGCAAATGGCAATTGTGATGGGATTATTAATACCAATGACCGTGTTTATATGGGCTATCCGGAAGATCCTGAGATTGTATATGGTTTCGGTCCTTCAATGAAATATAAGAATTGGGATTTTTCATTTTTCTTCCAAGGGGCAGCTCGCACTTCTATTCTAATGTCGGGTTTTCATCCGTTTGGGAAAAATGCTACTCGTGGTGTTATGAAGTTTATCGCTGATGATTATTGGAGTGAAAGTAATCCGAACCCGAATGCAGCTTATCCACGCTTGACTCGTGATACCAATGCTAATAATACGGTAAATTCTTCATATTGGTTGCGGAATGGTGCTTTTCTTAAGTTGAAGAATGCAGAAATTGGCTATACATTCAAGATGTTCCGTGCTTATTTGAACGGTTCGAATCTTTTGACTTTCTCACCTTTTAAGCATTGGGACCCGGAAATGGGTGGTGGTAGTGGTATGAAATATCCTACTCAAAGAGTATTTAATATTGGAATTCAATTCACCTTTAAGTAAAAAGCTATGAAAAAGTTTGCAATTATATTATTAATGGGAGGAGTACTCCTTTCTGGATGTAATTATTTGGATATTGTTCCGGATGAGCGTAATACACCGGAAAACACTTATCAGAATCCTCAGGCAGCAAAGAATTATTTGTATTCTTGTTATTCAAAAATGCCTGATCCGCGAGTGAGTGAAGCGCTTGATAAATATTCGGCAGCGGAGATTATTAATGTGATCGAAAAAAATGAATGGGTTACTTTTCCGCGTGGTTATTATTCACCGAGTTCGCCACAGTTGACAAAAGGATATTATGATAATATTTGGACAGGTTTGCATCAATGTTATCAGTTTTTGAGTGTGGTGGATTTTACACCTGACATAGAACCGGATGATTTACAGTATTATAAAGCAGAAGCTACCTTGTTGATTGCTTATTATCATTGGTTGTCTTTCCGAGCCTATGGTCCTTCGGTAATTATGAGAGAGAACATAGATCCGCTTACTCCTATTGAAGAACTTCCCGAGCGTTCGAGTGTAGATGAAGTAGTTCAATTTATTGATGAAAAGATTACTGAGGCGGAAACAATAGGGCTAGCTGAGAAACATGATGGAGATGATTACGGGCGTTTTACGAAGTATGTGGCAGAAGCTTTACGTGCGAAAGTACATTTGTATGCTGCTTCTCCTTTGTTTAATGGCAACTCTGATTTCTTTGCAGGCTTTAAAAGTCCGTTGGATGGCCGTTTTCTAATATCTCAGACGGTTGACATAGAAAAGTGGAAAACTGCAGAGACGGTGACACGTAAGGCAATTGCTGATTTGGAGAATGCCGGTTATCGTTTATATAATGAAGTAGGACATGATGATGCTGGTACTCCTTCGGCTAATAAACCGGGGCCCGTGAATAAAGCTCAACGTGCTGTACGTTATACTTTTATGGATAATGTAGGTGGTACAAATCCAGAAGTGATCATGGTTGATACTCGTAAAGAAGGGACGTATGCTCTTCAGAATCAGTCTACTCCAAAACAAAAGGCATCTAATGGATATAAAAATTCATGGGGTATTTTGGCTCCGACATTACAGACTGTTGAGATGTTCTACACAAAAAATGGTTTACCTATTGATGAGGATAAAGAATTCGATTATTCAGGGAGATATAAAATTGTGAATATGCCGGTAAATTATGATGGAAATAATTATTTTGCTCAATCAAATGGAAGAACTTTGAACTTACATTTAAACCGAGAGCCGCGTTTCTTTGCGTGGATTGCATTTCATAATGGAAATTATGAGATCATGAAATATAATGGAAAAGTAGTTAATACGAATAATGCAAAAAAGGCTATAGTAGTGAAATTCAGAAAAAATGATGCTAATGGCTGGGAAGATGGACAAACAGGTAATTACACAGGTACCGGATATCTGAATAAGAAGTTCGTTCATCCTGCGTTTCAAAATGGTCCGGTTCATTACCCCTATCCGGTGATTCGTATGGCAGAAATGTATTTGAATTTAGCTGAGATTTTAATAGAACTGGATGCTTTGGAGAATACTACGGGACGCTTGGAAGAAGCTAAAGGTTTAATTGATAAAATTCGTGTTCGTGCAGGTATTCCTACTATTGATGAGGCATGGAAAAAGGCGAATCATCCGGAGAAAGCGAATACTGCTGAGGGACTTAGAGAGATAGTACGCAGAGAACGGCAGATAGAATTTTATTTGGAGAACCAACGTTTCTGGGATTTACGCCGTTGGAAAGATGCAGGCATTTTGGGTGAGAAAGTATGGGGTATGAATATTGAAGGAGATACAGATGAGACATTCTTTGTGCCAACTGAATTACAGAATATTCGTACTTTTAAACAGGCACAATATTTGATGCCTATTCCTATGACAGAAACCAATAAGGTTCCTCATATTGTCCAAAATCCAGGATATTAATCATAATTATTGTTTGAAGGAGGCTTATATTGATACTTCTTGGGTTCGTATAAGCCTCTTTTATTTATGTTTGTCTAGTTCTAGAAAGCATTACACCTTAAAAAGAGATTACTGAAAGTATGAACTTGCTAAAGTATATATGTCTTCCCGGATTGTTAGCTTCCGGCGACATTCAGACCGTCTCGGCGGTAGAAAGTAAAACTGATAAAAATCCGAATATATTGGTGATCTTGATTGATGATGCGGGTTATAATGACTTCGGATTTATGGGATCAAAAGAGATGCAAACTCCTAATATTGATGCTTTAACCAGTGAAGGAGTCGTATTTACCGATGCTCATGTGGCTGCGACAGTAAGCAGTCCCTCAAGAGCTTGTCTTATCACAGGGCGTTATGGACATCGGTTCGGTTATGAATGTAACTTATCGGACCGTACTAATGGCCTTCCTTTGGAAGAAGAAACGATTGCGGAAGTATTTAAAACGAATGGATATCGTACTGCTGCTATTGGTAAGTGGCATTTGGGAAGTAGGGATGAACAACATCCTAATAATCGTGGATTTGATTTGTTTTACGGTATGAAAGCGGGGGGACGTGATTATTTTTATAATGAAAAAAAGAGTGACCGTCCCGGTGATGAACGTAACCTGTTATTGAATGACAGGCAAGTGAAATTTGAGAAGTATTTGACTGATGCTTTCAGTGAAAAAGCGGTTGAGTTTATAAATGAAAGTTCTCAGCCTTTCATGATGTATTTGGCTTATAATGCGGTGCATACTCCAATGCAAGCAACCGATGAAGATATGGCTAAGTTTGAAGGGCATCCGAGACAAAAACTAGCTGCAATGACCTATGCACTCGACAGGGGCGTAGGCACTGTAATTCGTGGACTGAAAGATAGTGGGAAATTTGATAATACATTGATTTTTTTCTTAAGTGATAACGGAGGAGCCACTACCAATCAGTCTTCAAATTATCCTTTGAAGGGTTTCAAAGGAAATAAATTTGAAGGTGGACATCGTGTGCCTTATTTTGTAGTATGGAAGAATGGAATTCCTGCCGGCAAGCCTTATGATGGTTTGGTTTCTTCTTTGGATATTTTTGCGACAGCTATTGATGCGGCCGGTATATCGAAAACACGTAATAGATTGGACGGTGTATCATTACTACCTTACCTGAAAGGTAAAAAAGGGGAACCCCATAAAGTGTTATACTGGCGTAAAATGGATACACGTGCTATTCGTTCGGGAGATTATAAATTAATCATCACTCATGGGGTTGATTCTGTATTGTATAATATCCGAAGAGATCCTGAAGAGATGAATAATTTGATAAACAAAGAGCCGGATTTGTATCGTAAACTGGCGAAAAAATTGGCTAAATGGGAGAAAAATGAGTGTATTGAACCCTCATGGCTGGAAGAAGGCTGGCGAAAAATAACCAATAGGTATCATCAGCAGTTGATGCATAATGAGATTAAAACAGCTCAGGATTTATATAAGAAAAAATAGATAACTTATTAAGTATCCATAAAAAAAGAGACGGATGAGACATTTATATTTTCCGATATTGGCTGGTGGGTGTATGTTTGTATCAGCCTTACATGCACAGAACGAACGTCCCAATATTGTATTTATCATGGCTGACGATTTGGGTTGGAATGATCTTGGCATAACCGGAAGTGATTATTATGAGACGCCTAATATTGATAAACTGGCTTCTGAAGGGGTTTTCTTTGATAATGCTTATGCAGCGGCAGCCAATTCGGCACCGAGCCGTGCCTGTTTTATGACAGGTCTCTATACTCCGAGACACGGAGTATATACTGTGAGTCCTTCAGCGAGAGGAGATAAAACCAAGCGTAAATTGATTCCTATTACAAATACGGAGGACGTGCGGACAGACTTTGTTACTTTGGGAGAGGCATTAAAACAGCAGGGATATGTGTGCGGGCATATCGGGAAATGGCATTTGGGTAGTGATCTTGATGGCAGTAAAACCGGTCCCCTATCACAGGGATTTGATTATAATATAGCCGGCGACAGGGCTGGTTCACCTTACTCTTATTTTTACCCTTATTGTAGAAAGCAAAAGTGCCATTTGGGATTGGATGAGGGGAGTGAGGGAGAGTACCTGACAGATCGTTTGACAAGTGAAGCTATTAAATTTGTAGAACAGACAAAAGACAAGCCTTTTTTCCTCTATATGGCGCATCATGCGGTTCATACGCCTTTAAAGGCTCCCCAGACTTTGGTCGATAAATATCAGAAAAAGACTAAGGGGAAGTATCAGACGAATGCAATTTATGCGGCTATGGTAGAAAATCTGGATTGGAATGTAGGCAGGTTATGTCATGCTATTGACTCATTAGGACTTTCGGAAAATACGCTTATTGTCTTTTATTCTGATAATGGAGGTGCTGCGGCGGCAACCAATAATTTCCGGCTTAGAGGAGCCAAAGGAATGCCTTATGAAGGAGGAATCAGAGTTCCGCTTATAATGAAATACCCTCGTAAGATAAAAGCGGGAACAGTAGTTTCAGAACCTGTAACAGGAGTTGATTTCTATCCTACTTTAGTAGCATTGACTGGTGGAATACCGGATAACGGGCTTGATGGCGAGAATATTTTTGATCGGATGAAGAAAGGTACATCGAAAGTTCAAAGAGCGCTTTTCTGGCATTTTCCTGCTTATTTGGAAGGCTATCAGGGGCTTGGTAGAGATTTTAGAGCAACTCCATATTCCATCATCCGTTCGGGAGACTGGAAACTGATTTATTATTATGAAGATAAGTCAATGGAGCTTTTTAATTTGAAAAATGATAGAATGGAAAGGAATAATTTAGTTAATTTGCAACCGACTCTCGCAAAAGAACTGTATACCAGACTGATGAAATGGCTTATAGATACCCGTGCAGATATTCCGACAGAACTGAATCCTGCATATATAAAAGCGAAAAAACAATAACCCAATAACAATTATATTATGAAGAACTTTGATTTATGGATGAGTATCAGCGGCTCTTTGTTGATCGCAGCGCCGATTCAGGCACAGAAGAAAGCAAAAGAAAAACAACCTAACGTAATCTTTATTATTGCTGATGATTTAGGCTATGGAGATATGAGTTGTTATGGTGCCCATCGCGTTCAGACTCCTCATGTAGATGCATTAGCCAGTAGTGGTATTCGTTTTACGGATGCGCATGCGGTAGCTTCAACGAGTACACCGTCACGTTATTCTTTATTCACCGGACATTATGCCTGGCGTAGAAATGATACGGGAATTGCCCGTGGTGATGCAGGTATGGTTATCCGGCCGGAGCAAACTACGATTGCAGATATGTTTAAGTCTGCCGGATATACGACCGGAGCTATCGGGAAGTGGCATTTAGGCTTGGGGGATAAAACGGGTACGCAGGATTGGAACAAGAAAGTTAGTCCGGGGCCGGAAGATTTGGGATTTGACTACTCTTGCCTAATGGCTGCTACCGGTGACCGCGTGCCTTGTGTATGGATGGAAAATCAACAGGTGCTTAATTATGATCCATCGGCTCCTATTGAAGTAAGTTATACAAAGCCTTTTCCTGGCGAACCTACCGGAAAGAATAATCCGGAGTTATTGACAAATTTGAAACCGTCTCCGAATCATGGTCATAATCAGGCTATCGTTAATGGAATTTCCCGTATCGGATATATGAAGGGAGGAGGTAAAGCACTTTGGAAGGATGAAGACATTGCTGATACGATAATTGCGAAAACGGTAGGTTTTATCGAAAGAAATAGTGATAAACCTTTCTTCCTGTATGTAGGAACCAATGATGTGCATGTCCCTCGTTTTCCGCATCCTCGTTTTGTAGGCAAAAGCGGAATGGGGTATCGGGGAGATGCCATTCTTCAGTTTGATTATACGGTAGGTAAGATTCTGGAGGCATTAGAGAAACAGGGATTGCGGGAAAATACTTTAATTGTATTGAGTAGTGATAATGGTCCGGTGGTGGATGATGGCTATCAGGATCAGGCGGTAGAACTGTTGGGCGACCATCGTCCTTGGGGAAACCTGCGTGGAGGTAAATATAGTAATTTTGAAGCAGGTACTCGCGTTCCGTTTATTGTCAGCTGGCCTGATAAGGTGAAAAAAGGTAAAACTTCGGATGCTTTGGTGTCTCAGATTGATTTATTTGCTTCAATGGCTGAATTGGTGGGACAAGAGATGCAGTCGGGTGCCGGAGTAGACAGTCAGAATCAGTTGAAAGCCTTTTTGGGAACTGATCGTAAGGGACGTGATTATGTGATCGAAGCTTCTGGTTCTTTGTCTGTTTCAGACGGAGCCTGGAAATATATTACTCCGAATAAAGGGGCAGCTTTTATGAAACTGACAAGGACTGAGACTGGTAATGCTCCGGTAGATCAACTATACAATCTGAAAAAGGACAGAGGTGAGAAAGAAAATCTGGCTGAAAAATATCCGGAGAAGGTGAAAGCTATGAAAGCCATATTGGAACGGGAAAAAGCGAATACTAAGTAAGATAGGATATTCGGATGTTTAGGGATATGGCAAGGTGTAGGTAGAGAACCGAATTTTAATCATTGAATGTAATTATGTTTTTATTAAATCTTTTAGTAGCAGCCTCGGGAACGGTAGCAGGTTATCAGGAACGTCCTAATATTATTGTTTTTCTGGTAGATGATATGGGACTTATGGATACTTCCGTTCCTTTTCTGACAGACGGGAGCGGAAATCGGGTGAGGCATTCTTTAAATAATTGGTATCATACTCCCAACATGGAGAGGATGGCCGAACAAGGGATTTGCTTTTCTACTTTTTATGCGCAAAGTGTGAGTTCCCCTTCCAGAGCCTCATTGTTGACGGGGCAAAACGCAACAAGACATCGCACTACGAACTGGATTAATGCGGAAAGTAATAACCGTACTCCTTTCGGGCCTCCTGATTGGAATTGGAAAGGGCTGACGAAGGATATTCCGACCATGCCGAAAGTTCTGCAACAGGCTGGATATAAGACGATTCATATAGGAAAAGCTCACTTCGGCTGTATGGATAGCGAGGGTGAAAATCCGTTGAATCTTGGTTTTGATGTCAACATTGCGGGGTCGGGAATAGGACATCCCGGCAGTTATTATGGTGAGTGGGGATACGGTCATATTAAAGGTTCGAAAGCCAGAGCAGTACCCGATCTGGAGAAATATCATGGTACGGATACTTTCCTGAGCGAAGCCCTGACGATAGAGGCTAACCGTGAGATAGCTAAAGCTGTGGAAGAAAAGCGTCCTTTTTATTTGAATATGGCTCATTATGCTGTCCATGCACCTTTCCAGGCCGACAAACGTTTTCTGTCCCGTTATACAGACCCAAATAAGAAGGAACAGTCCAAGGCCTTTGCTACATTGATAGAAGGCATGGATAAGTCTTTGGGGGACATCATGGACCAACTTGAAAAATTGGGAATTGCGGAAAACACTTTGATTTTCTTTTTGGGAGATAACGGTGGAGACGCACCTTTAGGAGAAGAACGGGGATATGGTTCTTCCGCGCCATTGAGAGGAAAAAAGGGTACGGAGTTTGAAGGTGGTATGCGTGTGCCTTTTATTGTGAGTTGGGCAAAGCCCCGGAAAGGTAATAAATTTCAGAAGCGATTACCTATTGAAGTCGGAGGTATGCAAAGCCAATTGGGAACGATCATGGATATTTATCCGACAGTTTTATCGGTAGCCGGATGTAAACTGCCTGCCGATTATGTAATAGACGGATTCGATCTAAAGAAGCAGCTAAGTGGAAAAGTCAATAGAAAACGTCTTGAAACGTTCCTTATGCACTTCCCTCACGCTCATCGCGGCAATTACTTCACAGTATATCGCGAGGGAGATTGGAAGCTGATTTACTATTATTCGCCGGAGACTCCGAAGCAACCGAAAGCGGTACTTTATAATCTGAAAGAGGATCAGGAAGAGAAAAAAGAACTTTCTTCTGTATTTCCTGATAAATGTAGGGAGATGATTCGTAATATGTCATCTCGGTTGGAAAAAGAAGGCGCTCTTTATCCTATTGATAAACAAGGAAATGAGCTGAAACCTTTTGTTTATTTTTAAGATTCTCTTTTGTTTACCTCTAATTTTAAGTAAGTGAAAAATAATGAGTTATCGAAAGTTGTTGTTTGCTATATTGTTTCTATTGGCTATTGATTCATATGCTTCGGTAGTAACTGTTTCTACTCATGTGCATGATATGGAATTTCGAGACTTGGCAAGAAAATGGGATGAAGCAATACCGCTAGGAAATGCGACTATTGGTTCTTTAATCTGGCAAAAAGGAGAACGTTTGCGTATGTCCATAGATCGCAGTGATTTGTGGGACTTGCGGCATTCTAAAGAATTAGAAGGAGAAGGCTTCTCTTTTCATTGGTTGTACGAACAGCTTCAAAAAGGAGATTATACACCGGTACAGAGGCGGTTTGATAATCCATATAACGCTTATCCCGGCCCTTCAAAAATTCCGGGTGCGGGTTTGGAGTTTCCAATAGAACATTTTGGAGAGGTTGAAAAAGTGCATTTATATCAACGACAAGCTGTATGTGAAGTTGTATGGAAATCAGGAGTATCCTTACGCTGTTTTGTCCATGCCCAAAAACCTGTGGGTTGGTTTATATTTGAAGGGGTAGAAGCTGATTTTGAGCCATTATTAATTCCTCCTTCTTATAATGAAGAAGTAAGACATACCGCTGAAGATCATAGTCAACATAGTCTGTTCCGACTCGGATATGAACAAGGAAAAGTTGAACGGACATTATCCGATAAATTTGTTTATAATCAACCTGGTTGGGGGGATTTTTCTTATTCGGTTGCAGTAAAATGGAAGCGGTTTGGAGAAAAAATAATAGGTGTATGGAGTGTTACCTCTTCTCTTGTAAAAGAAGAAGCATCACAAATTGTGGATGAGGCTATGAATGCCGGAATAGAGGCTTATTATCAGACTCACCAAAATTGGTGGAATATATTTTATAGCCGTTCGTCTGTCACATTGCCGGACAAGGTGATAGAAAAGCAATATTACAATGAAATTTATAAAATGGGGAGTATCTCTAGAAAAGACTCGTATCCGATATCTTTACAGTCTGTGTGGACAGCTGACAATGGGCAATTACCTCCTTGGAAAGGTGATTATCATCACGATTTGAATACACAATTGAGTTACTGGCCTTTTTATACAGGCAATTATCTGGAAGAAAGTTACGGATATTTACATACTTTGTGGAATCAACTGAAGGAAAATAAGAAATATACGAAAACCTATTTTGGAACTGAGGGGTTGAATGTTCCGGGAGTTTGTACTTTACTGGGACAACCGATGGGAGGATGGTGTCAATATTCATTAGGCCCAACTGTTTCCGCATGGCTTTCCCAGCATTTTTATTTATACTGGAAATATTCACAGGACCGTCAATTTTTAATAGACAGGTGTTATCCCTATTTGAAAGAAGTTGCTACTTATTTGGAGCAGTTTACTATAGTGAAAGATGGGATAAGAAGTTTACCTTTAAGTTCATCTCCGGAATTTAAAGATAATAGTATGGATGCTTGGTTTAGAGAGATGACGAATTTTGACCGTGCATTGGTTCGTTTTGCTTTTCGTGCAGCAGCTGAATTGGCTAGGGAATTAGGGCGAAAAGATGAAGCTGATCATTGGGAGAAACTGGAGGAAGAATTACCTGATTTTATTTTTGATGCTCAAGGGGGATTGTCTATTGCTGTAGGGCATCCATACGAACATTCTCATAGACATTTTTCTCATTTATTAGCAATTCATCCGTTAGGATTGCTTGATAAATCTTATGGAAAAAGCGATTCTCAAATTATTGATGTTAGTTTGAATACATTAGATAAATACGGGCCTGGCGGTTGGACCGGGTATTCGTATAGTTGGTTGGCAAATTTAAAGGCACGGGCTTTTGATGGCAACGGAGCTGCTAAGGCCTTACGTATATTTGCGGAGTGTTTTTGTTTAAGAAATGGTTTTCATGCAAATGGAGATCAAAGTAGAAGTGGTAAGTCCGGATTTACTTATCGTCCATTTACATTAGAAGGGAATATGGCTTTTGCCTCCGGAGTTCAGGAGATGTTATTACAAAGTCACAGTGGAGTTATCCGTGTTTTTCCTGCTATTCCGTCCGATTGGAAAGATGTTTCGTTTGATAAGCTACGTGCCATAGGAGCCTTTGTTGTAAGTGCCAGTTTAGAAAACGGAGATGTTTCTTTGGTTAAAGTTGTTTCTGAGAAAGGAGGCTTGTTGCGTTTGGTCAATCCTTTTAAAGGAAAATTCAGGATTGCTGGGAAAAAGAAGAAGATTACTGAAAAGAATGGAGTTCTTGAGTTAAAAACACGGGCGGGTGAAGAAATAACGTTAGAAAGAATTGGTTTGTGAAGGCTTTAATTTGAGGAATGCATGAAAAGAAGCTATAATATTAAAAGAACATCATTTGTATGTGTTGCTCTTTTGTTAGTAGCTTTGCCGGGTGTGGCAGAGAAGAAAAGAGAAGCAAGAGGCATATCTCAATGTTGTCGGAGATTATTTTAATGACTACAAAGAGGAAAAAATAGTAAATGAGAAATATCCGGAGGTCTTGCAGAGACTGAAAAACAACTTGAAAACATTTAAATAACTACATAAATAAATATGAAAAACTTGAATTTGACTTTTTATGCGTTCGCAGGTATTTCTTCGATGCCTGTTACCCTGTTGGCCGGACAGTTTCAACCGGAGAAGAAATCTATAGATAAACAACACCCCAATATAGTACTTATTGTTGCTGACGATCTGGGTTACGGAGATTTGAGTTGCTATGGGGCTGATGCAATACAAACTCTCGGTATGGACCGTATTGCTAATGAGGGTATTCGTTTTACTCAAGGATTTTGTACGGCGGCTACTTCTACCCCCAGTCGTTATTCGGTAATGACAGGCAGGTATCCCTGGACAAATCCGGATGCAAAGATATTGCCGGGGAATGCAAAGTTGATTATTGATACAGAGGCAATTACTTTGCCTAAGGTAATGAAACAGGCCGGATACATAACCGGTTCCGTAGGAAAATGGCATATCGGACTAGGGGATGGTAATGTGGACTGGAATAAAAGAGTATATCCGGGAGCCTCTGAGATTGGATATGATTATTCGTTTATTCAGGCAGCTACGAATGATCGGGTGCCTTGCGTTTTTTTAGAGAATAATAAAGTGATAGGGCTTGAGGCGGAAGACCCGCTTTATGTTGACTATCGGAAAAATTTTCCTGGAGAGCCTACGGGGAAAGATAATCCGGAATTATTAAGAATGCATCCCAGTGTCGGGCATGCCGGTTCGATAGTGAATGGAGTGCCCCGTATTGGTTTCCAAAAAGGGGGAAAGGCAGCACAATGGCGGGATGAGGATATGGCACAGTTATTTCTTCAAAAAGCGAAGCAATTTGTCGTAGATAATAAAGAGCGTCCTTTTTTTCTTTATTATGGCCTGCATCAGCCGCATGTGCCTAGAGTACCTAATGAACGTTTTATTGGTAAGTCGGGTATGGGGCCTCGCGGAGATGTTATTCTCGAAGCTGATTGGTGTGTTGATGAGTTTTTGAAAGAACTGGACCGGTTGGGACTGGCAGAAAATACGATTGTAATATTGACGAGCGATAACGGCCCTGTGTTGGATGATGGATATAAGGACCAGGCAGTAGAGTTGGTTGGTAAACACCGTCCGGCAGGTCCTCTTCGCGGTTGGAAGACGACGATGTATGACGGAGGAGTACGTGTGCCGTTTATGTTGCGCTGGCCCGCTATGGTAAAACCAGGAGTATCCGACGCTTTTGTTTGTCAGATGGATCTGTTGGCTTCATTTGCCGGACTGTTGGGACAAACTTATCCGGATAAACTTGATAGTCGGAACACCTTGAAGGCTTTTCTGGGTAAAAGTAAAAAGGGTCGGGAAGAATTGGTAATTGAAGGTATGTTCAATTATGCCTATCGAAAAGGAGATTGGGCGTTAATACCTCCTTATCGTAAACAGACGGAATATCAACTTTATAATTTAAAAGAAGATATCGGGCAGAAGCATAACTTGGCTGATAAATATCCGAAAAAGGTAAAAGAGCTTACTGATGAGTTTGAAGCGCTGAAGCTGAGTACGGGTAAAAAAACTAGATTTTAATCGTTGAATATAAGTATGCTTTGATAAAAGATAAATAAGCTGAATCTTTATGTTTTTCTCTAAGTCGGTTCCTTTTTTGTATACCATTGTTTTCTTTGTTTAAGTTGGGCAAATAGTGAAAAAAAGTAATAAGAACAAAGAATATTTAAAAAAACGCCTTTTTGAATAGGGGTACAATGAACTGGTGTGTATTTATTATACATTAGCGAAATATTTCCGTAAATAAAGCGGAAGTATTGGAAAAACAAAAGTTGAGATAGAAATAAAAAGCAGTCTTATGTCTAATTCTAAATAAGTAAAACATGATTAAAAACCACTCTTTCTGTTTGCGAAAACTTAGATTTATCGCAGTGTTTTTACTCTTTTATCCGATTTCACTTCTTTCCATACAAGCATCTGAAAAGTCCGATATGAGTAATGCCGTTTCGAACACGGCTCAACAGACCTCGGGTATTCTTAGTGTGAAGAAAGTAAATCCGACAACAGTCGATGTGTTATTCTCCAATAATCAGCGGAGGACAATTGATTTTTACGGAGAGAATATCTTCCGTGTATTTCAGGATAATTCGGGAGGAATCATCCGTGACCCGGAAGCAAAACCTGAGGCACAGATACTTGTAGACCAGCCTCGTCGTCAAGTATCCAATCTGGCAATAGATGAAAAGGACGGCATTATAACATTGGCTACCGGAAAAGTCCGGGTCGAACTGAATAAACAGACAGGGCTGATGAAGGTCATCAATCTGGGAACAAATGCCTGTGTCATTGATGAAACTGCTCCTGTGGTATTCGAACCGAAGAAAGTAACTGTTACTTTGAAAGAGCAGCCGGATGAGTACTTCTACGGTGGCGGCGTACAGAACGGACGCTTCTCTCATAAAGGCAAAGTCATTGCTATCGAGAATCAGAATAGCTGGACCGACGGCGGCGTAGCATCCCCTACCCCTTTCTATTGGTCGACAAACGGCTACGGAATGATGTGGTATACATTTAAAAAAGGTGAGTATGACTTTGGCGCAACGGAAAAAAATGTTGTGAAACTATCTCACAATTCTTCCTACCTTGATATTTTTTATATGGTTAACGATGGAGCCGTTGCGTTGCTGAACGACTTCTATCAACTGACGGGAAATCCTGTTTTACTCCCCAAATTTGGTTTTTACGAAGGACATTTAAATGCCTACAACCGTGACTATTGGAAAGAAGATGAAAAAGGAATTCTTTTTGAAGATGGAAAACGCTACAAAGAAAGTCAGAAAGACAATGGTGGTATCAAAGAATCTCTGAACGGTGAAAAGAACAACTATCAGTTCTCCGCTCGTGCAGTGATCGACCGCTATAAGAGCCATGACATGCCCCTCGGCTGGCTGCTTCCCAACGACGGTTACGGTGCAGGATACGGACAGACCGAAACGCTGGACGGTAACATTGCCAACTTGAAAAGTTTGGGAGATTATGCCCGTCAAAACGGAGTGGAGATCGGACTTTGGACACAGTCAGACTTGCATCCGAAGGAAGGCGTAAGTGCTTTGCTGCAACGTGATATTGTGAAAGAGGTTCGTGATGCAGGCGTGCGTGTACTGAAAACAGACGTAGCGTGGGTAGGTGCCGGATACTCCTTCGGGTTGAACGGTGTGGCTGACGTAGGCCGTATTATGCCTTACTATGGAAATGATGCACGTCCTTTCATTATCTCTTTGGACGGCTGGGCAGGCACACAACGTTATGCCGGAATTTGGTCGGGCGACCAGACAGGCGGTGTGTGGGAATATATTCGTTTCCATATCCCTACTTATATAGGCTCCGGCCTTTCCGGTCAACCGAACATTTGTTCGGACATGGACGGAATCTTCGGTGGCAAGAATGAAACAGTCAATATACGTGATTTTCAATGGAAAACATTTAGTCCGATGCAATTGAATATGGACGGCTGGGGCGCCAATGAGAAGTACCCCCATGCTTTAGGCGAACCGGCTACATCCATAAACCGGATGTTCTTGAAGTTGAAATCCGAATTGATGCCTTACACATATAGTTTTGCCAAAGAGGCGGTAGACGGAATGCCTCTTATCCGTGCGATGTTCCTGGATTATCCCAGTGCTTATACGCATGGAACGGCTACCCAGTACCAGTATATGTATGGTACGGATTTCCTTGTAGCTCCCGTTTATCAGAAAACCCAGGCTGATGAGAAAGGCAATGATATCCGCGACGGTATTTATCTGCCCGCCGGCTCCTGGATTGATTATTTCAGTGGCGAGAAGTACGAAGGTAACTGTATTCTCAACAACTTCGATACTCCTATCTGGAAACTTCCCGTATTTGTGAAGAATGGCTCTATCATTCCGATGACCAACCCTCATAATAACGTTAGCGAGATAGACAAGTCTCTGCGTATTTATGAGTTCTACCCGAACGGGCACACTGAAACCATAGAGTATGATGATGACGGTGTAACGGAAGCTTACCGCCGGAATAAATCAGTATCTACCCTGATTGAATCGGACGTAAACGACAAGAAGAACCGTCTTACTATCACCATTCATCCGACAGCCGGAAATTTTGACGGTTTTGTGAAGGATAAAAAGACGGAATTGCGTATCAATGTTACCGAAAAACCGAAGAAACTTGTCGCTAAGGTGAACAAGAAAACGGTGAAACTTATGGAAGTAACTACGGCCGAAGATTTCCTGAAAGGCGAGAACGTCTACTGGTATGAAGCTACTCCCAACCTGAATAAATTCGCTACTAAAGGCAGTGAATTTGAGAAAGTGGTCATTACAAAGAATCCGCAACTACGCGTTAAACTGGCTTCTGCCGACATTACGGCCAGTCAGGTCGTGCTGAACGTAGACGGTTTCCGTTTTGCGCCTGCCGATCGTTACCGTGTGACTACCGGTACTTTGACCATGCCGCAGAATGCACAAGTGACCGAAGAAAACCGCGAAGCATACACCTTGAAACCGACATGGGATAAGGTCGCTAATGCAGATTTCTATGAAATCGAATTCGACGGTATGCTTTATACGACTATCCGCAATACTTATTTATTGTTTGAAGGACTGAATGCAGAAACTCCGTACTCTTTCAAAGTACGTGCTGTCAATAAAGACGGCGTTTCCGACTGGGCAACTATTCAGGTAACGACGAAGGCCAATCCGTTGGAATTTGCTATTCACGGAATCGAAGGTGAATCAACTGCCGCTTCTCAGGGAGGATTCGGAGTGAACCGTTTGTTCGACTTTGCCGAATCGGGAGACAACTGGCATACGAAGTACCGTGTGAATGCAATGCCGCTTGATCTGATTATCGACCTCAAGACGGTGAACCAACTGGATAAGTTCCACTACTTGCCGCGTACTGATGCCGGTAACGGTACATTATTGAAAGGTACGGTATATTATAGCATGGATAAGGAACATTGGGCAGAGGCGGGTGCATTCGATTGGAAACGCAACGGTGATGTGAAGATATTCAGCTTCGAGTCCCGTCCTACTGCACGCTATATCAAACTTGCCGTTACGGAAGGTGTAGGAAATTACGGTTCCGGCCGCGAATTGTACGTATTCAAAGTGCCTGGAACAGCCAGCTACTTGCAGGGAGATATCAACAATGACGGTAAGATCGACCGCAACGACTTGACTTCTTATATGAATTACACGGGCTTGCGCCGTGGAGATTCTGATTATGAAGGATATATCAGCAAAGGGGATATAAACATGAATGATCTGATAGACGCTTACGATATCAGCGTGGTAGCTACTCAGCTCGAAGGTGGTGTCGGTAGAAAAGATACGCTTAAAGTATCGGGCTCTTTATCAATCAGCACCCCGAAACGCCTCTATCAGAAGGATGAAATCGTTGAAATCCGCGTGAAGGGTAATGACCTGAAAGCTGTGAATGCACTTAGCTTTGCATTGCCTTACGATCAGAATGACTTTGAGTTCGTTGGTGTAGAGCCGCTGAATATGAAAGCAATGGAAAACCTGACTTACGACCGCTTGCATACCAATGGAGTGAAATCGCTCTATCCTACGTTTGTCAATATAGGAAAGCAGGAAGCATTGAATGGTTCGGAAGAATTGTTTGTCCTGAAGCTGAAAGCGAAACGTAAAGTGAAGTTTGAATTGACTTTGAAAGACGGAATATTGGTTGATAAGGAACTGAGAATGCATCAATTCTAGTGATAGAAGCAGCATTCCTGAATCATTCAATCTATTTTTTCTTGTAAAATGGTTAGGGGAGCAAATAGTAGAGGCTGGAAATAAAAATCCGACTCTACTGTTTGCTCTGTTTTTTTAGAAAAAATAGAATCGGCTCTTTATATCAGTCTAGGATTTATTTCGTAGTTTTACGGACGTATTAGCAAGGAGTGTAACCTCAAATAGTAAAGATTGTATGGAATGTAGAATACGTCGGTGGCGGATAGAAGATGCCAATGACATTGCAGAGACGCTGAATAACAAGAAAGTGCTTGATAATTTGAGAGACGGCATTCCTTTCCCCTATACGGCGGAGGATGCGAAAGAGTTCATACAAGCGATGAATGTTGCCGATCCGGAAACTACTTTTTCATTTGCCATTACTGTAGATGACAAGGCAATAGGAAGTATAGCCGCGTTCCGTCAGAGCAATATACATTCGAAAACGGCTGAAGTAGGTTATTATATTGCAGAACCCTATTGGGGAAAAGGACTTGGAACGAGTGCCATCAGACAGATATGTGAGTATATCTTTCGCAATACCGATATCATCCGGCTCTTTGCGGAGCCTTTCGCACATAATATCGGCTCTTGTCGTATCCTTGAGAAAAGCGGCTTTCAGTTGGAGGGAACGCTGAGAAAGAATGCGGTGAAGAATGGCGTCGTTGTGGATATGAAGATGTATTCAATCCTGAATTGTGATAAGGCATAATCTTATCGTTTTTCTAACGATCGTACCATTTATTGATCCAGTACTGTTGAGAGCGATGTATAAGCGCGGATTATTCTTGAAAGTCTGGTGAAATAATGTTTGATTTAAGTAGCTTGTATGCCGTGTGTGCTGGACATATAGATCCGGCACGTAGGCCATATATACCCAACGCATTGGATCTATATGTCCAATACGTTGGATCTATATGCCCGATATACACGGTATATATCTCCTGTAATTAGTTGATAAACATCGCTATTTTACAATGCTTTCCGCTCTTTCCAACGCTATATTTATGTTCGGGCAGATGTTTTCTTTTCCCAGTAGTTCATAGAAGCCGGATTTCTCCAGCACTTTATGTACCTTATCATTTACTCCGGAAAGGATAACAGTTGTTTTTTCTTTCTGCGACATTTCACAAAGCACGGTCAGGTTGTGTATGCCTGTGGAGTCAATGAACGGAACTTTTCTCATACGGATGATACGTACTTTCGGGCGGTCTCCCAGTTGTGCCATGGTGTCTTCAAACTTTGTAGCGATACCGAAGAAATAAGGACCGTTGATCTCATATACCTCTACGCCTTTCGGGATGATGAGGTTCTCTTCGTGCACGGCAATGTCCGATTCTTTGTTCGGGTCAATCTCGTCGGTGATGACAGAGATTTCGGTTGTCTCCATTACGCGTTTCATAAAGAGAACGCAGGCAATGATTAATCCTACTTCGATAGCAACGGTTAAATCGAAAATGACCGTAAGGAAGAAAGTGATAAGCAACACAGTGACGTCTGATTTCGGGTTTTTCAGTAAAGCCTTGAATACGCGCCAGCCGCTCATGTTATAAGATACAATGACTAACACGCCGGCAAGGCATGCCATGGGGATGTATTGTGCCAGCGGCATCAGGAAAAGCAGAATCAGGAGCAGGATTACTGCATGAATAATTCCGGCTATCGGTGTCTTGCCACCGTTGTTGATGTTCGTCATGGTACGGGCGATAGCTCCGGTAGCGGGGATACCTCCGAACAGAGGGGCTACGATATTTGCCGCGCCTTGCGCGATAAGCTCTGTGTTGGAATCGTGGCGGTCGCCAATCACACCGTCGGCTACCGTGGCGGACAACAATGATTCGATAGCTCCCAATACGGCAATCGTGATAGCTACCGGAAATAATTCCCTGATAGCTTCCCAGTCTAGGGCGGGCACGACAGCGTCAGGCAATTCCGATTTGATAGTGAAACGGTCTCCTATCGTCTGGATGCAGTCGATTCCTCCGAAGGTTTTCATCAGATAGACGGCAGCAGTGACAACGACAATTGCTATCAGTGAGCCGGGAATTTTTTTTGAGAACTTGGGGGTAATGGCGATGATAATAATGCTGACAACGCTCACGATAGTGTTCCACCAGTTGACCGTATCGAAGTGACGGAAATAAATCATCCACTTCCCGACGAAATCTCCCGGCACTTTATCCTCTCCAAAAGATAAACCGAAAATATCGGCAATCTGGGTAGTGAAAATAGTAACGGCGATACCGCTGGTAAATCCGACAATGATAGGATAAGGGATAAACTTGATGACTGCACCGAGTTTGAAGACTCCCAGTAATACAAGCAGTACACCTGCCATGAGCGTGGCTACAATCAGTCCGGCTTCACCGTATTGCTGGATAATGCCGTAGATGATAACGATGAAAGCACCTGTCGGGCCGCCGATCTGGACTTTGCTACCTCCCATTAGGGAGATGATAAATCCGGCGATGATAGCGGTGATAATACCTTTTTCGGGCGATACTCCCGAGGCGATACCGAAGGCGATAGCCAATGGAAGTGCCACGATACCTACGATGATGCCGGCCATTAGGTCCGCCATAAACGTTTCTTTCGAGTAATTCTTCAGACAAGAAACCAGCTTGGGTTTAAATTCAAATAGCTTCATTTTTATGAGTTGTTATACGTGTAATCTGACCTTTTTGCAAAGTAGAGGTTGCAAAATTATATAAAATAATCGAAATAAGTATGTTCTCCAGCATATTATTTGTCTGTTGATAGATTTCATCAATGAACTGATAGTTTTTATTCATAAAGAAAAGTCGGTTTATTACGAACAATTCGCTTATATTTGCGTTATAAATAGTACGACAAGTTACGTTTGGTAATTACCAATTTAAAATATAGATTAGAATTATGGCTAAAAGTATTAAAGGAACTCAGACAGAGAAGAATCTGTTGACTTCATTTGCAGGAGAATCACAAGCAAGAATGCGTTACACTTATTTCGCAAGTGTGGCTAAAAAGGAAGGTTACGAACAGATTTCTGCTATCTTCACTGAAACGGCTGATCAGGAAAAAGAACATGCAAAACGTATGTTTAAGTTTCTGGAAGGTGGTATGGTTGAAATTACTGCCAGCTATCCGGCCGGTGTAATCGGTACTACACTCGAGAATCTTCGCGCTGCCGCTGCCGGCGAGCATGAAGAATGGTCACTGGATTATCCTCACTTCGCAGATGTAGCAGAACAGGAAGGTTTCCCGATGATTGCTGCTATGTACCGCAACATCTCTATCGCTGAAAAAGGTCACGAAGAAAGATATCTGGCTTTCGTGAACAATATCGAAAATATGACTGTATTCGCTAAAGAAGGCGAAGTGGTATGGCAATGCCGTAACTGCGGTTACATCACCGTAGGTAAGGAAGCTCCTGAAGTTTGTCCGGCTTGCCTGCATCCGCAAGCATATTTCGAAGTGAAGAAAGAAAACTATTAATCCGCGTCTACCGGATTAATTGGATAAAGAAAAATGAGGCTGACTTGTTAATCAGCCTCATTTTCTATTTATTTCGGATACTGTCTTTGTAAATGGTAATTGTCCGTTCTCCTGTCGAATCATTCTTGATACTAGTTACATCTCCCCGTGTGGTGAAATATACATAGTTTCCCATATCAAAAAAACGGTAGACTTTTATTCCGTCGTGCTCAAACAGATAACTTACTTCGTAGGTTCTGTTGTTCTCGGATTTCCCACTTTTTAGCGGGATGCCTGTATAACAGGAAGCTAATCCTATCATACAGAACAAAGAAATAAAGAGTTGAGCTAATGTTTTCATAATTATTTCTTTGCGTGCGGATAATCTATCGTGTAATGCAATCCGCGGCTTTCCTTGCGTTCCATTGCCTGGCGCATAATCAGATAGCCGACATTCACCATATTGCGCAATTCACAGATTTCTCTGGAAGCGACACTACGTTTGAACAGGCTTTCAGTCTCTTCGTAGATAATGTCCAGTCTGTCCCAGGCACGTTTCAAGCGAAGGTCGCTGCGGACAATACCTACATACGTACTCATAATCTGATTCACTTCCTTCATGCTCTGTGTGATGAGTACCATTTCTTCCGGTGAGCGGGTACCTTCATCGTTCCATTCGGGGATGTTCTCGTTGTAGGAATATTGGTCGATGACTTGCAGACTGTGCTTGGCAGCTGCATCGGCATATACCACGGCTTCAATCAAAGAGTTGGAAGCCAGGCGGTTACCGCCGTGCAGTCCTGTGCAAGAACACTCTCCTACTGCGTATAGACGCTCGATAGAAGACTGTCCGTTCAGGTCTACCAGGATACCGCCGCAGAGATAATGGGCGGCCGGAGCTACCGGGATATAATCTTTAGTGATGTCGATGCCCAGACTCAGGCATTTCTCGTAGATATTGGGGAAATGTTTCTTTGTTTCTTCCGGATCTTTGTGGGTGACGTCCAAATAAACATGATCGTCTCCGCGATTCTTCATCTCGTTGTCAATGGCACGTGCCACGATGTCGCGCGGGGCAAGCGAGAGACGCGGGTCGTATTTCTGCATGAATTCCTTGCCGTCCATAGTACGGAGTACGCCACCGTAGCCGCGCATTGCTTCCGTAATCAGGAAAGAAGGACGGTCACCCGGATGATAAAGGGCGGTGGGGTGGAACTGCACAAATTCCATATCTTTCACCGTACCTTTGGCGCGGTAAACCATAGCGATGCCGTCTCCCGTGGCGACTAGCGGATTGGTTGTGGTCTTGTAGACGGCTCCTACTCCACCGGTGGCCATCAAAGTCACTTTGGCAAGATAGGTATCTACTTTTCCGGTCTTCGGATCGAGGATATAAGCACCGTAGCATTTGATGTCCGGTGTCTGGCGGGTAACGGTGACTCCCAGATGATGTTGGGTCAGGATTTCAATAGCAAACTGGTTCTCGATTACCGTGATATTGGGATGCCGTTGCACGGCTTTGATCAGGCTATCCTGTATTTCAGCTCCCGTATTGTCTTTGTGGTGAAGGATACGGAATTCAGAGTGTCCCCCTTCGCGGTGCAGGTCAAATTCGCCTTTCTCATTTTTGTCGAAGTCCACTCCCCACTTGATTAGTTCCTCAATTTGTGCGGGAGCTTCGCGCACTACTTTCTCCACTGCGGCACGGTCGCTGATCCAGTCGCCGGCGTTCATGGTGTCTTCAATGTGTTTGTCGAAATTGTCTACCAGCAGGTTGGTCACAGACGCTACCCCACCTTGTGCGAAGTACGTATTGGCCTCTTCCAGCCCACTTTTACAGATAAGAGCAACTTTACCTTTGTGCGCCACTTTCAGCGCAAAACTCATACCGGCAATTCCGGAGCCGATAACGAGGAAATCGAATTTTCTTACCATAATTTTGTTATTTCTCACCGCAAAGCTACAAAATAAGTTACTTCGTTGTACTTTTCGTTGTCACTAATTCATAAAATTGCTACCTTGCAGGCAAAAATCTGACAAAATGAATCGAATTTTTCATGCCCGCATCGCCTGGTACCAGTATTTCCTCTTGGCAGTGCTTACTGTAAATGCCGTCGGTGCTTTGTGGTGTAAATATATCTTGCCGGCTGTGCTGTTTATGCTCATGCTGATTGTAGTGATCGAACAGATTATACATACCGCCTATACGGTCACTACGAACGGAAATATTGAAATATCCCGTGGACGCTTTATCCGTAAGAAGGTAATTCCTATTTCCGAAATTACGACTATACAAAGGTACCGTTCTATGAAATTCGGGAGTTTCTCGGTGACCGATTACATATTGATAGAGTATGGGAAAGACAAGTTTGCTTCCGTCATGCCTGTCAAAGAACGGGAATTTGTTGAACTGATTGAAAAGAAAATGAACTAAATAATTTATTTACTATGAAATACCAAGTGATTATTATCGGCGGTGGTCCTGCGGGATATACGGCTGCCGAATCTGCCGGCAAAGCCGGTTTGAGTGTATTGTTGATTGAAAAGAACAATCTGGGCGGTGTCTGTCTGAACGAGGGATGCATCCCGACTAAGACCCTGCTCTATTCGGCAAAAACTTATGATAGTGCAAAGCACGCGTCGAAGTATGCGATAAACGTATCCGAAGTCTCTTTTGATTTATCCAAGATTATTGTCCGTAAGAGCAAAGTGGTACGTAAACTGGTATTGGGGGTGAAGGCGAAGTTGGCTTCGAATAATGTCGCGATAGTATCGGGAGAAGCGCAAATCATAGATAAGAATACAGTCCGCTGCGGTGAGGAGACTTACGAAGGCGAGAACCTGATACTTTGCACCGGTTCGGAAACCTTTATTCCCCCTATTCCCGGAGTGGAAACGGTGAATTACTGGACGCACCGGGACGCGTTGGATAATAAAGAACTGCCCGCTTCGCTGGCCATTGTCGGTGGCGGAGTGATAGGAATGGAGTTCGCTTCTTTCTTCAATAGCTTGGGCGTGCAAGTGACGGTAGTCGAAATGCTGGATGAGATTCTCGGCGGAATGGATAAGGAACTTTCTGCTCTGTTGCGTGCGGAATATGCAAAGCGAGGCATTAAATTCCTGCTTAGTACGAAAGTTGTCGGCCTGTCGCAGACGGAAGGAGCTGCTGTTGTCTCTTATGAGAATGCGGAAGGAAGTGGCAGTGTGGTAGCGGAGAAGCTGTTGATGAGTGTCGGCCGTCGTCCTGTGACAAAAGGTTTCGGGCTCGAAAACCTGAATTTGGAAAAGACAGAACGTGGGGCTGTCAAAGTGGATGAGAAGATGCAGACCTCCGTGCCTGGTGTTTATGTTTGCGGTGACCTGACCGGATTCTCCTTGCTGGCTCATACAGCCGTTCGTGAAGCAGAGGTGGCCGTGCATTCTATTTTGGGAAAAGAAGACACTATGAGCTATCGTGCCATTCCGGGGGTTGTCTATACCAATCCGGAGATTGCCGGGGTAGGTGAAACGGAAGAATCTGCTTCAGCAAAAGGCATTACTTGTCAAGTCATAAAGCTCCCAATGGCTTATTCCGGTCGTTTTGTAGCAGAGAACGAAGGAGTGAACGGGGTTTGCAAGGTGTTGCTGGATGAACAGGGGCGGGTGATTGGAGCGCACGTGTTGGGTAACCCGGCTTCAGAGATAATAACCCTTGCAGGAACGGCCATTGAACTTGGGTTGACGGCGGCGCAATGGAAGAAGATTGTCTTCCCTCATCCAACGGTGGGTGAGATATTCCGGGAAGCATTGTAATCCGGTACATACCATAAAAAGATATATATGAGAAAATATATAATTGTTCCGGTTTTATTGGCGGTGGTGCTGGTGATGATGTGTCATTGTACATCCGACCGGAAAGCAACAGTTCCGGCAAACGAATATTTGATTCAGGGAGAGCTGGCAAATCTTTCGGATAGTATAGTGATAGGGCTGTATGTGGATGAAGGAAACATTTTCAACCTTGTGGCGAGAGATACGCTTCTGAATGGCAAGTTTTCTTTCCGGGATACTGTCTCTGTTACAAAGAAAATGCTGATAATGTCTGATAATAAGGGATTCCCGGGCACATGGCTGGAAGTATGGATAGCGCCGGGGGAGTATATAGAAATCAAAGGAGAGGACAAATTACTGAAAACCTGGGAAGTGGTGAGCGATATCCCCGAACAGGCGGAAGAAAATCGCTTTACGGCTTGTGCAATGGCTCAGCAAAAAGAACTGATGCAGCATCTGGCGGCCGAATATGACTGGCAGCGGATGATGTTTATAGACCATGCAGGCGATCAGGAATTTGAAAAGAAAGGCTGGGCAAAGATAGACTCTATCCGGAAGTTGACAACGCCTTTACGGCAAGAAATCTGGAAAAAGGAACTTGAATATATGAAAGAGGCGCCTATCTCTAAAGTGTGGATAGATAAGCTGCTGCTATATGCTTCTATGATGAAATACGAAACTGTCATGCCTTATAAGGAAGAAGTGAAGAGCTTGTATGCTCGAATGCCGGAAACCGAGAAGCAAACGGATGCCGGACAGGAGATTACGGCCTATATTTATCCTCCTTCTGTGGCAGGAATAGGAGATATGATGGTTGACGGAGAACTATATGACGTGAATGACTCTCTCCGCCATATATCCGAATTTGCGGGACGATTCATTTTGCTGGATTTCTGGAGTAGCGGATGTGGTCCTTGTGTGGAGTCGATCCCGGAAATGGAGAAGGTCATAGATACTTATAAGGATAGAATGACCGTGATTAGTATCAGTGAAGACCCGAAAGCACGCTGGAAAGAATATGTTAAGACGAAAGGAATGGGTGGCAACCAGTGGAATGAACTTCGCAGAGGCCGTACGGGACTTGCTGTGAGTTATCAGGTGAAAGGGATTCCTCATTATGTGCTTATTGCTCCTAGCGGGAAGATACAAGATATGTGGTCCGGTTATGGTTCCGGTTCACTTCTGGAAAAGGTGAAGAAGAATCTGAAATAGTAGAAAAGAGACTGACTAAAAAGTCAATAGTATCTCCATTCTCCTCCTTCTGGAAGGAGGAGTACCCGTAGGGGGAGGTGGTAGGTAGATGCATAAATTATTTATTATCAGCATTGTGCATCCACCTGTCACCCCGGCTTTCAGATACCCTCTTTTGTTTTTTGTCAGATTTTAGACTTATTCAGTTGGGAAGTGCTATATTTGCGGGTGTGATTCGATTCATAACCTGTATTGTATGAAAAAAGTTCTTTTATTAGTTGCGTTGTCCGTCTGTCTGTTGCCGTTGTGGGGACAGCGGGATTTCTCCCAAATAGATTCACTTATCAAAAAGATGCTTCCCGAAGCGTCCGAAGTCGGCATATCAGTTTATGACCTGACGGCGAAAAAGCCGTTGTATAGCTACCGTGCAGACAAGCTCTCCCGGCCTGCCTCTACCATGAAACTGTTGACGGCCATTACCGCTCTCTCCCGTCCTGATGCGGATGAGCCTTTCCGCACGGAAGTATGGCACGATGGTGTGATAGAGCACGATACACTGCAAGGCAACCTGTATGTAGTAGGGGGATTTGACCCCGAATTTGACAGTCAGGCAATGGATTCGTTGATAGAGGAAGTGATGACTTTTCCTTTCTCCGTGATTAACGGGCAGGTGTATGGCGACGTTTCGATGAAAGACTCGCTCTATTGGGGGCATGGCTGGGCTTGGGACGATACTCCTGCAGGTTATCAGCCTTACTTGTCTCCGTTGATGTTTTGTAAAGGCACGGTACAGATTTCCGTGTTTCCTTCCGCTGTGCAGGGAGATACGGCAAGCATATCCTGTAAACCGGTTTCCTCCTATTATACCCTGACGAACCGGACAAAGACACGTACTTCCTCTGCCGGAAAGTTCTCCTTCTCAAGAGATTGGTTGAGGAATGGAAATAATCTGGTTGTTTCGGGCAATGTTACCTCCATTAGAAAGGATGATATAAACATCTATGATTCTTCCGCTTTCTTTATGCACACTTTCCTCGAGCGTCTTCGGGGGAAAGGTATTACGGCTCCCCAATCATACGGATTCGCCGAATTACCCCGTGACAGTGTGCAAGTGGAACGGATAGCCTGTTGGAATACTTCCGTGCAGGAAGTCTTGAACCAACTAATGAAAGAGAGCGATAACCTGAATGCCGAAGCATTCCTCTGCCGCCTTGGCGCGCAGGCGACAGGGAAGAAGCAGGTGGCTGCCGAAGACGGAATCGTCGAGATCATGCAGCTCATCCGCCAGCTGGGACACAACCCGAAAGAGTATAAGATTGCGGACGGTTGCGGACTCTCCAATTACAACTACCTCTCCCCCGCCCTGTTGGTTGACTTCCTGAAATATGCATATTCCCGGACAGAAGTGTTCCGTATGCTATACAAGTCTCTTCCCGTAGGCGGCATAGACGGTACGTTGAAAAACAGGATGAAAAGCGCAGCCACATTCCGGAATGTTCATGCCAAGACGGGCTCGTTCACAGCTATCAATACACTTGCAGGCTATCTGAAGATGAAGAACGGACATGAAGTGGCCTTTGCCATAATGAACCAGAATGTGCTTTCGGCTGCAAAGGCCAGAGCCTTCCAGGATAAGGTGTGCGAGGTGATTATCAGGCGTTAGGCGTTCTCTCTGCCATCGGCTTATAATGTCACCTCAATGGCGGCAGGATAGATGCGCTGCGGATCAAAGAATGCGGCACAACTGTTCACCATATTCTTCAGGTCCGGCTTTACCTTTCCCTGAAAAGCCTGTTTCCCATTCACTGTAACAGTGATTTCCTTCTTCAAGTCAACCAGCTCATCACAGAGATAAATAATCACTTTCCCTTTGGCGGCAGGCGTGTAATTCTTCCTGAACTTCATTTCAATGCCCCACCTCGGATCTTTCTGAACGGTCTCATAAACGACATTATCCACATTCAGTGTGATGTGGTTGTCCGTAATGCTCATTTCGTAGCGGGTACGGGCATTGATATCGTCATTCGGGCGCTCTTTGACAAAGAGATTGTAGAATCCTTTGCGGTGCAAGCCGTCCATTTCAAAGTCTTCCCAGTAGACATATTTCGGATAAGGGTTGCGGGTATACTGTTTCAGCCACGGAGTGGTGGGACGATAGTCGATAGAATGCCCTTTGCCGGGGATTAGCTCTATGTGATGCTTGTATAGTTCGGGATGCAGACCTTGCAGCCGTTCAAATTCCTCCTTCACGTAGCCGGTGAGGATGTTCCGGTAGAAGCCGCGGTCGTCGGCACCGGTCCGCAGGGAGAAGGCGATGTGAGCGCAGTTTTCGGCAGGGGCGTTCTTCAAAGGTTCTCCGCCTGCCATGGGACCTGCCCCGGCCAGGTAGTCGGCGTAGAAAGAGGCAAGACGCTGGCTGCCGTATCCACCTTCGGATATTCCGAAGATAAACAGTTTATCCGGATTGACGTGCCCGGATACTAGTGCCTGACGGAACAGTTTCTCCCAAGCGTATTGCTTGGCTTTCTGCCACCAGCGATAGTAACCTCCTTCGTTGGGGATTTGCGGGATAAAGTAGACGGAAGGAGCGTCGTCAAAACGCGAACAGATGTTCAGGCCGGTTTTCCATTCCGCCTGTTTGGGACCGGAACCGTGTATGTAGAGATACATCGGATAACCGTCTGCGGGTTTTTCCGCGCCCTTGCTCCCCCAATAATAGGGCATGATAGCGTTGGGTTCCAGTTCTTTGGGGAGGTGCCATTTTCCCTTGCTGGAAGCGGATAACGTATCCAGGGCGATTAGCTTTTCTTCGTCCAGCTCATCGTTGGCTGTTTTCCAAGCTTCCCATACCAATTGGCGGTAGGCCGATGCTTTGAGAAGACTGAATGACTGGTGCTTTTCATATAAAGGCGTTTCTCCACGGAGATAGTCGTTGAAATAGCATTCGATATTTTTCCGGATTTTATCAGCAGGACCGGCTACTGCTTGCAGCCTGCCGCTCCCTAATATAATAAGGAGAAGCAGACTGTGTACAGCTATCTTTTTCATATTCTTTTTATATTCAGACTTAGGTGAATAGAAAATCGGAATATTATCGGGCGTATTCGGCCCAGTTAGTGTTCTTCATATCACCGCTCTTGGCAAGTTCTGCGTGCATGCCCAGTGCAGCCTGAATAGCGTGCGGAGTCTGTGCCTTACCGCCGGCCAGTTTGAGGTAATCCCAAAGTAACTGTTTGTAGTCGGGATGTGCACAGTTTTCGATAATGGCCTGTGCACGTTCTTTCGGGCTCTTGCCACGAAGGTCGGCAACACCTTGTTCGGTGATAACGATATTCACGGAGTGTTCGCTGTGGTCGAGGTGGGAAACCATTGGCACGATAGCGCTGATCTTACCTTCCTTAGCTACTGACGGGCAGGTAAAGATAGAGATGTAAGCATTGCGTGTAAAGTCGCCCGAACCGCCGATACCGTTCATCATCTTCGTACCGCCGATATGAGTTGAGTTTACGTTGCCGTACAGGTCGACTTCGATTGCGGTATTGATAGAGATAACACCGAGACGGCGTACTACTTCCGGGTTGTTTGAGATTTCCGACGGGCGGAGCACCAGTTTGTCGCGGAAGAAATCCATGTCATTGTAGATACCTTCCAGACAGTCGTTGGTGACAGTCAGCGAGCAGGCGCTGCCGAATTTGATACGTCCTTCACGAATCAAACCGATCACGGAGTTCTGAATAACTTCAGTGTACATTTCGAATGCGGGAATCGTTTTGTCACGTCCCAGCGCACCGAGTACGGCGTTGGCGATGTTTCCTACGCCCGACTGCAACGGCAGGAAGGTCGACGGGATGATACCGCGTTTCATGTCTGCGGCAAGGAAGTCGGCAACATTCTGTCCGATTTTGTCGGTCAACGGGTCGGCAGCGGCGAAAGAGCGTGCTTCGTCCGGCCAGTTAGTCTCTACCACGCCTACGATTTTCTTCGGATCCACTTGGATGTAAGGCAGTCCGATGCGGTCGCTCGGCTTGTAGATAGGTATTTCGCGGCGGTAAGGCGGGTCGAGTGGTTCGTACACATCGTGCAATCCCATGCAGGATTTGCTGTGCGCGCTGTTCAGCTCAACGATGATCTGGTCTGCCAAACGGCAGATAGTCGGAGAGATACCGCCGGCAGCCGTCAGATAGATTTTGCCGTCCGGAGTCAGTTCGCAGGCTTCGATAATGGCTACGTTCACTTTCCCCATGAAGCCGTAACGCACTTCCTGTGCCATTTGTGAGAGGTGTATGTCGTTGTAGGCAATTTCTCCGTTGTTGACAGCTTTGCGGAAATCGGAATTGGTAGTGTAAGGAGCACGGTAACGAATGGCTTTGGCACGTGCCAGTACGCCGTCACAAGATTCACCGGTCGATGCACCTGTAAAGATACCTACCTGAAAAGGGTTTCCCTTGGCATGTTCTGCTTCAGCTATTTTTGCTAGCTCGGCTGTGACAGCCTTGGCCGTTCCGGCGGGAGTAAATCCGCTCAGGCCGATATTGTAGCCATGTTTGATAAGGCTTGCAGCTTCTGCTGCTGAAATACGATTGAATGACATAAATAGTACAATTTCGTGTTAAATACAGTTGATATTTAATTGGTTAATAATTCGCTCAATATGTTGACATTCAGGGCGGAACCTGATACTCGAATCGTAATGCTCAATGTTTAATACCTGACACAGTTGATATCTAATACTTTACACCTGACACTTGTCAATACTTCCGTTGAAGGATTTCTCCCCAGATAATAGCGCGCCGGGCTTCTTCAGCAGAATGAATGGTGAAGTCTTCTTTGTTGTCATGTGAATCGTGGGAAGTGTTATAGTGGGCACCTTGCCGGCTGTTTCGTTCATCCTGTGCGGCACTGTTGGCGATAGAGGCGGCAACGGATACTTCTTCTTTTTTCTTTTTCGGTTTCGACTCCTGCTGCCTTACTTTCGGTTTGCGCGTCCGCTGCTCTGCGGGAATCGGCTGAAACAGTTCTTCCAGCGACCTGGGTCTGCCCCAGGCTTCGGGCATAGGAGTGGCGTCGGGAGCTACTTCGACGGGAGAGGGTGTCGGCGGGACGGGGCGGTTATTTTTAGCTTTCTTCGATTTGCTATTTTTATTCACCTCTTTGAATATTCCCACGAGAATGACACCTGCTATCAAGAGAAATTTCAAAAAATCTTCCATTTTGCTTCACTTCTAAATAGTTGTCCGCCAAAGGTAGGCATTTTATCTGGTTTGAGCTAACATTTAGTTATGAAAAAAGGGCAGCTTCACAGCTCCCCTTAATTTTTTTAACCTAAACCTTAACTATGAAAAAATCTAATGTTTCTTTCATTGCACAAATGTGAAAAATAAAATTAAATTTGCCAAGAAACTGACCGGAAAATGTTTATTCTCTTAACATTAATTACAAGTTAGCTCGCCAGACTATAAGTTTTTGCGTTATTTTTGTATCAATTCACCACTTATTAAAAACCGAAGCCGTATCTTTGCAGTCGAATTTTTAAATAAGATTTGAATATGAACGAATTAACGGGAGCGGACTTTAAATCCGCAACTGCTGATGACAACAAGAAGTTGTTTATCGAAACCTACGGCTGCCAGATGAATGTGGCCGACAGTGAGGTGATCGCCTCAGTGATGCAAATGGCGGGGTACTCCGTAGCTGAAACGCTGGAGGAGGCTGATGCCGTGTTTATGAACACCTGTTCGATCCGCGACAATGCGGAACAGAAGATTCTGAACCGCCTGGAGTTTTTCCACTCGCTGAAGAAAAAGAAGAAGCGTCTCATCGTGGGGGTACTGGGCTGCATGGCCGAGCGAGTGAAGGATGATCTGATAACGAATCATCATGTCGATCTTGTGGTCGGTCCGGACGCTTACTTGACGTTGCCCGATCTGATTGCCGCCGTAGAAGCTGGCGAGAAGGCAATCAACGTTGAACTTTCCACCACCGAAACCTATCGGGATGTGATTCCTTCACGTATCTGCGGCAATCATATCTCCGGATTCGTGTCTATCATGCGTGGCTGTAACAATTTCTGTACCTACTGTATCGTGCCCTACACCCGTGGACGCGAGCGCAGCCGTGACGTGGAAAGTATCCTCAACGAAGTGTCGGACTTGGTGGCAAAAGGCTACAAGGAAGTCACACTTTTGGGGCAGAACGTCAATTCCTACCGTTTTGAGAAGCCGACAGGTGAAATCGTCACCTTCCCGATGTTGCTCCGCACGGTGGCCGAAGCTGCTCCGGGAGTACGCATCCGTTTCACTACCTCTCATCCGAAGGATATGAGTGACGAAACGCTGGAAGTGATCGCGCAAGTGCCCAATGTGTGCAAGCATATCCACCTACCCGTGCAAAGCGGCAGCTCCCGTATCCTGAAACTGATGAACCGCAAATATACCCGAGAATGGTATCTGGACCGTGTGGCCGCTATCAAACGTATCATTCCCGATTGCGGACTGACAACGGATATATTCTCCGGTTTCCACTCCGAAACGGAGGAAGACCACGCTCTCTCGCTCTCCCTGATGGAAGAGTGCGGATACGATGCTGCTTTCATGTTCAAATATTCCGAACGGCCGGGAACGTATGCTTCCAAACATCTCGAAGACAATGTGCCCGAAGATGTGAAAGTCCGCCGCCTGAATGAGATTATCGCTTTGCAGAATCGCCTGTCGGCCGAGTCCAACCAGCGTTGCATCGGAAAAACTTACGAAGTGCTTGTGGAAGGAGTCTCCAAGCGTTCGCGCGACCAACTGTTCGGTCGCACGGAGCAAAACCGCGTCGTAGTGTTCGATAGGGGTACGCATCGTGTCGGTGATTTCGTCAACGTGCGTGTCACGGAAGCCAGTTCGGCTACGCTGAAAGGGGAGGAAGTGTAAGTTTTAAATTTGTGTTCCTGCGCGTATGCAATGTTTGTAGGGTAATTATATCGTGGGTAATGTTGCCAAAAATGGTTGGTGATAAGTTATAATAATTTTAAAGTAATGGCATTGCGGTACCGCAACGCCATTACTTTTTGTCATCTTGTTCCTGAAGTAGAGATACCATTTGACATAGTTTTGATAATGACATGGACAAGTTTTATGTAGGTTACATAGTCGAAATATTTGATGATTCTATTCTTTTATATTCGTATAATGAGGATGGCAAAGAAGATGGGGATCTTTTAATTCGGTTGGTTGATATGAAGAAAAGAATCTTCTTAAACTTCTTAAAGCAAGCGTCCTACCCTGACATAAATAACTGTCTTGCTCTGTTATATAGATTTTAGTTTATACAACTTATATCAGAGCAAGGTCAGTTTGTATTATTAAAAGTCCTTAACAAAAGCCCATTACATCACTTTTTATTTGTTTCTTTGCACCAAATTCGGGTATAGTGTTGTCTTGTGGTTTGAGGCAGCACTTAATTTTGCTTAGAAATTAATGGAGAAACTCAGTATAAATGCTTGTCCGGTGTGTGGCAGTACGCACTTGAAACGCGTCATGACTTGTACGGATTTTTATGCTTCGGGCGAACAGTTTGAACTGTATTCGTGTGAAGATTGCGGATTTACGTTCACGCAAGGTGTTCCCGTAGAGGCTGAGATAGGTAAGTATTATGAGACTCCTGATTATATCTCCCACACTGATACGCGCAAAGGCGCGATGAATTCCGTTTATCACTATGTACGTTCCTATATGCTGGGCCGCAAGGCGCGGCTGGTAGCTAAGGAGGCGCATCGCAAGACGGGGCGTTTGCTCGATATAGGTACGGGTACTGGTTATTTTGCCGATACGATGGTGCGTCGTGGCTGGAAAGTGGAGGCGGTGGAGAAGAATCCGCAGGCACGTGAGTTTGCAAAGGAACATTTCGGACTGGAGGTGAAATCCGAATCGGCTCTGCAAGAGTTTGCTCCCGGCAGTTTTGATGTCATTACCCTTTGGCACGTTATGGAACATCTTGAACACCTCGGCGAGGTGTGGCAACAGCTTCACGAGATGTTGACGGAAAAAGGACTGCTAATTGTGGCAGTGCCCAACTGTTCCTCTTATGATGCGCAACGTTACGGCGAGTATTGGGCGGCTTATGATGTCCCGCGACACCTTTGGCATTTCACACCGGGCACTATCCAACAGTTGGCTTCCCGGCATGGCTTTATCATGGCGGCACGTCACCCGATGCCGTTTGACGCTTTTTACGTATCCATGCTAAGTGAGAAACATCGGGGTAGTTCATGTAGTTTCCTGAAAGGGATGTATGTCGGAACATTGGCATGGTTCAGCGCTTTGGGACGGAAGGAGCGGAGCAGTTCCATGATTTACGTTTTTCGGAAAAAGAGGTAGAGGATGGGAAATAAAAGCAGATATAAGTCAAGTTCGATTTTCGATATGCAGTTTATTACGTCGAGTATCAGTACCACGCTGGTGTTGTTGCTGTTGGGGCTGGTTGTGTTCTTCGTGCTTACGGCGCACAATCTTTCCGTATATGTTCGCGAGAATATCAGTTTCTCCATTCTCATTAGCGACGATATGAAAGAGGCGGATATCCTGAAACTGCAGAAGAAGCTGAATCAGGAACCTTTCGTGAAACAATCCGAATATATCTCTAAAAAACAGGCATTGAAGGAGCAGACCGAAGCTATGGGAACTGATCCTGAAGAGTTTCTGGGTTATAATCCTTTCACCGCTTCTATTGAAATAAAGCTCCATTCCGATTATGCTAACTCCGACAGTATTGCGAAGATTGAGAAAATGGTCAAACGGAACAGTAATATACAGGATGTGCTCTACCGGAAGGAGCTGATTGATGCTGTGAATGATAACATACGGAATATCAGTCTGGTATTACTGGCTTTGGCGGTAGTGCTTACTTTTATCTCCTTTGCTTTGATAAACAATACGATAAGGCTTGCTATATACTCCAAGCGCTTCCTCATCCATACAATGAAACTGGTGGGGGCGAGCTGGAGCTTCATTCGGCGACCGTTTCTCCGAAGGAATGTGTGGAGTGGCGTGCTGGCTGCCGTAGTTGCCGATGCCATATTAATGGGGACGGCCTATTGGGCAGTGACATACGAGCAGGAATTGCTTCAGGTAATCACTCCCGAAGTCATGCTTATCGTTTGTGCGAGTGTGTTGGTGTTTGGAATGGTGATTACGTGGCTGTGTGCCTACATTTCCATTAACAAATACTTGAGAATGAGGGCCAATACCTTGTATTATATTTAGTAGAGAATAGATAGTAAATAGGTATAGCGAACTGTGATTCGCGACTTTAATTTTGAATTTATAATTAAACAAACTATGTCTGACAAGCAGAAATTTGCCTTTGATAAAGTGAACTTTATCTTGCTAGCGGTAGGAATGGCGATTGTTATTATCGGGTTTCTATTGATGACAGGACCTTCGTCGTCCGAAACGGTCTTTGAACCTGATATTTTCAGTGCACGTAGAATTAAGGTGGCGCCTGTCGTTTGCCTGTTCGGTTTCTTGTCGATGATTTATGCGGTATTGCGCAAACCTAAAACTAAAATAGAATAAAGATAAGTTATGAGTTGGTTGGAAGCATTAATCCTTGGACTGATTCAGGGATTGACAGAATATTTGCCTGTAAGTAGCAGTGGGCATTTGGCTATCGGGTCGGCATTGTTTGGGATACAGGGTGAAGAGAATTTGGCATTTACAATTGTAGTGCATGTGGCTACGGTATGCAGTACATTGGTGATTCTTTGGAAAGAGATAGATTGGATTTTCCGCGGGTTATTCAAGTTCCGGATGAACGAGGAGACGCGCTACGTGATTAATATATTGATCTCAATGATACCAATCGGTATTGTGGGAGTATTCTTTAAAGACTATGTAGAAGAAATATTTGGCTCGGGACTGCTGATTGTGGGCTGTATGTTGTTGTTGACGGCTGCCCTGCTGACTTTCTCGTACTATTACAAGCCGCGTCAAAAAGAAAAAATCTCGATGAAAGATGCGCTTATTATCGGTATTGCCCAGGCTTGTGCAGTAATGCCGGGATTGTCCCGTTCGGGTTCTACCATCGCTACGGGATTACTGTTGGGAGACAACAAAGCGAAGTTGGCGCAATTCTCTTTCCTTATGGTTATTCCGCCCATTCTGGGTGAGGCATTGCTTGACGGTATGAAGATGATGAAAGGGGAGGACGTAGTGGGAGACATTCCTGCATTGTCGTTGATTGTAGGTTTTATGGCTGCTTTCATAGCCGGTTGCCTGGCTTGTAAGTGGATGATAAACATAGTGAAGAAAGGAAAGCTGATCTATTTCGCAATCTATTGTGCGATAGCAGGATTGGTAACGATTATATTGAGCTGATGAATTTTAAAAAAGGCGAAGTACTGTTTTTTAATAAACCTCTTGGCTGGACTTCATTTAAGGTGGTAGGGCACGTCCGCTATCATATCTGTCGCCGGATAGGGGTGAAAAAACTAAAGGTCGGCCATGCCGGCACGTTGGACCCTCTTGCAACGGGGGTGATGATTGTATGCACAGGCAAGGCTACAAAGCGGATTGAAGAGTTTCAATATCACACGAAGGAGTACGTTGCGACACTCCGGTTGGGTGCTACTACCCCGTCGTATGATTTGGAGCATGAGATAGATGCCACCTACCCTACCGGACATATCACGAGGGAACTGGTGGAAAAAGTGTTGACGCACTTTATCGGAACGATAGAACAGGTACCTCCTGCCTTTTCCGCCTGTATGGTGGACGGCAAGCGTGCTTACGAGCTGGCACGTAAAGGTGAGGAAGTCGAACTAAAGGCGAAACAGCTTGTTATCGACGAGATTGAATTGTTGGAATGCCGTTTGGAAGAACCGGAACCGATGATTCGGATTCGTGTGGTATGCAGTAAGGGGACTTATATCCGCGCACTGGCACGTGACATTGGCGAGGCGCTCCATAGCGGGGCTCATCTCATAGGGTTGATTCGTACCCGTGTAGGCGATGTCCGTTTGGAAGACTGTTTGGATCCCGCACTTTTTAAAGAGTGGATCGACGGGCAGGAGATAGAAAATGATGAAGAAAATAATTAACGTAATAAGGAATAGATATGAAGCTATCACAATTCAAATTTAAGTTACCCGAGGATAAAATCGCTTTGCATCCTACGAAGTATAGAGATGAGTCGCGTTTGATGGTATTGCATCGTAATACAGGTAAAATTGAACACAGGATGTTCAAGGATGTATTGGACTACTTTGATGATAAAGATGTGTTTATATTCAACGATACAAAGGTGTTCCCCGCTCGTTTGTACGGTAATAAAGAAAAGACGGGTGCTCGTATTGAAGTATTCTTATTGCGTGAGTTGAACGAAGAACTCCGTCTGTGGGATGTGCTCGTAGACCCGGCGCGTAAAATCCGTATTGGTAATAAATTGTATTTCGGTCCGGATGATTCAATGGTGGCCGAAGTAATTGATAATACCACTTCTCGTGGTCGTACGCTTCGTTTCCTGTATGACGGACCGCATGATGAATTTAAGAAGGCTTTGTATGCTTTGGGCGAAACTCCGCTCCCCCACTCTATTATCAATCGTCCCGTAGAACCGGAAGATGCCGAACGTTTCCAGTCTATCTTCGCGAAGAAAGAAGGCGCGGTGACTGCCCCGACAGCTAGCTTGCACTTCAGTCGTGAATTGATGAAACGTCTGGAAATTAAGGGAATAGACTTTGCCTATATCACCTTGCATGCCGGCCTGGGCAACTTCCGTGACATTGATGTAGAAGACTTGACGAAGCACAAAATGGACTCGGAACAGATGCTTGTGGACGAAGCGGCGGTGAAAACTGTCAATCGTGCCAAGGATACCGGTAGAAACGTATGTGCGGTAGGTACTACGGTGATGCGGGCTATCGAGAGTGCAGTCAGCACCGACGGACATTTGAAAGAATTTGAAGGTTGGACAAATAAGTTCATCTTCCCGCCGTACGAATTTACTGTGGCTAACTCGATGATTTCCAATTTTCATATGCCTCTTTCTACACTCCTGATGATTGTAGCCGCTTTCGGCGGATACGAGCAGGTAATGGACGCTTATCACGTAGCATTGAAAGAAGGTTACCGTTTCGGTACTTATGGCGATGCAATGCTGATTTTGGACAAATAATGGCGGAAGTATATGTGGGACTCGGTACTAACCTGGGTGATAAAGAACAGAATCTCCGGGATGCCGTGCAGAAAATAGAAGAGCAGATAGGGAAAGTTGTTTCCCTGTCTGCTTTTTACGTTACTGCTCCGTGGGGCTTTGCTTCTGAAAACAGTTTCCTGAATGCTGCCGCTTGTGTAGACACGGATTTATCTCCTTTAGAGGTATTGCGGGAGACGCAACTAATTGAACGGGAGTTAGGGCGCACCAAGAAGTCTGTTGACGGAGTATATAGCGACCGTCTGATTGATATTGACCTCTTGCTTTACGATGATCTGGTGCTCTCTGTTACTTCTCCTTCCGGAGCAGCACTGAATCTCCCCCACCCTCTAATGACGGAGCGCGATTTTGTGATGCGGCCACTGGCGGAAATTGCGCCGGACGTGGTACACCCGGTATTGGGAAGGACGATAAAAGAGCTCATTTCTTCTTCCTGTCGGCAATAAATCGTGGCAGATAAGCCAGACAGCCTATCAATATGGCATAAAGCAGGTGAATGTCTTGAAACTCACGGTGGATGAAATGACAGACAATGGCGTAAATCGCAATCGTAAATCCGATATAGAGCGCCAGTGCGAAAAGCGTTCTTACTTTCTTATTTAGAATCATTTTAAATCTATTATTGTGTTAAATACCGCCCAAAGATACTCATAATCTCCGAAATCTCTTTATCTTTGCAACCGAAATGAAAGTGTGGACAGATTTGAGTAGCTTGCAACCACAGAAAAAAATGCTAAAACACGACTCGTTGATGTCTTTCGGCATATATTTGCACTACTCACCTCTCCTGCTCTATCATCTTTTAATTCTTATTTTTTAATTCTTATTTTTTAATTCTTAATTTAAGAAAGATGGGATACTTATTTACATCCGAATCGGTGTCAGAAGGACACCCCGACAAGGTAGCCGATCAGATATCGGACGCCGTGCTTGACAAACTGTTGGCTTACGACCCCAGTTCGAAAGTAGCTTGCGAAACACTAGTAACTACCGGACAAGTAGTATTAGCGGGTGAAGTGAAAACAAAAGCGTATGTTGACCTACAACTCATCGCACGCGAGGTGATTAAGAAAATCGGTTATACCAAAGGAGAGTACATGTTCGAAAGTAACTCTTGCGGTGTACTTTCCGCTATTCACGAGCAGAGTCCCGATATCAACCGTGGTGTAGAACGTCAGGATCCGATGGAACAGGGTGCAGGCGACCAAGGTATGATGTTCGGTTATGCAACGAACGAAACGGAAAACTACATGCCGCTTTCTCTTGATCTGGCACACCGTATTCTGCAAGTGCTGGCCGACATCCGTCGCGAAGGCAAGGTAATGACTTACCTCCGTCCCGACGCCAAGAGTCAGGTGACTATTGAATATGACGATAACGGAACTCCTGTTCGCATTGATACAATTGTTGTCTCTACACAGCATGATGATTTTATTCAGCCGGAGAATGACTCGGAAGCCGCTCAGTTGAAAGCTGACGAAGAAATGCTGTCTATCATTCGTCGTGATGTGATTGAAATTCTGATGCCTCGCGTGATTGCTTCTATTCATCACGATAAAGTGTTGGCTCTGTTCAATGACAAGATTGTCTATCATGTTAACCCGACCGGAAAGTTTGTCATCGGTGGTCCTCACGGAGATACCGGTCTGACCGGACGTAAGATTATCGTTGATACCTACGGCGGTAAAGGTGCTCACGGTGGTGGCGCTTTCTCCGGAAAAGACCCTAGTAAGGTGGACCGTAGCGCAGCTTATGCAGCTCGTCATATCGCTAAGAATATGGTTGCAGCAGGTGTGGCAGACGAAATGCTTGTACAGGTAAGTTATGCTATCGGTGTGGCTCGTCCGATTAATATTTTTGTGGATACTTACGGCCGTTCTCATGTGAACATGACTGATGGCGAGATTGCACGCGTTATCGACCAGCTGTTCGATCTTCGTCCGAAAGCAATCGAGGAACGTCTGAAACTTCGTAACCCGATTTATCAGGAAACGGCAGCTTATGGTCACATGGGACGCGAACCACAAGTGGTAACGAAGAAGTTTTCTTCTCGTTATGAAGGTGACAAAACAGTGGAAGTGGAACTCTTTACATGGGAGAAACTCGACTACGTTGATAAGATTAAAGCAGCTTTCGGTCTGTAAGCTAGTCTGAAAGAGGGTTTATACGATAAGAGCCGCAATCTCACTTCCGTTTTATGGAATTTGGGATTGCGGCTCTTTATTTCTACTAGAAATCACTACCTTTGTTCCATTAAGAAGTAAAACAAGCCGTGAGATGAAAAAGAAATACGACTATTTTATATACTACTTTCCACTATTCGCCTTTTTGTTTATCGGTATGGGTAGTATTTTACTATCTGTTTCTCTATCCTCTTGTTCTTCTTCTGTGAAGAATCCGTTACTGCTCTGTGCTGACTCGTTAATGGAGGTAAGTCCTGATAGTGCGTTATCTATTTTGGAGTCAATTTCCTCACCACAGAAGCTGTCACGTGCTGATAGAGCGCTTTATGCATTGTTGCTTACACAGGCACGGCATAAGAATTATGTACCTTTAGATGATGATTCGCTGATAAAGACGGCTGTCGATTATTATGGTGACAGAGATAAGAGTTTACGCGCTGCACAGGCTCATTATTATTGGGGCGCCACTTATCGGGATATGGGACGTACCTCCTTTGCGGTAGAAGAATATTTGAAAGCGATTCGACTAATGCCTGAACAAAATGAGTTCTTGGCAATGATATATGATAATTTGGCGGAATGCTATGAGGAAGAAGATTTGGATGATGTAGCAATGGAGGCTTATCGTAAAGCTTATCAGATATTGAAAGGAGGTGTAGAACAAATATATCCATTAAGGGGTATGGCACGTGTTTTTTTGTTGCAAAATGAAAAAGATAGTGCATTGTACTATTATCAGCAAGCGCTTGATTGTGCGGTAGCTGTGCAAGATTCTGCTTTGATGGAGGTACTTTATTATGATTTGGCTACAATCTATAATGAAGAAAAGAACTATATTCAGGCAAATAAGTATGTGTCAAAAGCAATTGAAACAATGGGACAGAATAAGTCAATTGCTTATTTGTTAAAAGCAAAGATTATGCTAAATATGAATAACCTTGATTCTACTAACTATTTTTTTAGCAAAGATATAGATAGACTTGATATTTATGGGAAGGCTATTTGTTACAATGGGATGTATCAGGTAGCAAAAAGAAAAGGAGAATGGAAAGCGGCAGTGGATAATCTTGATACATATGTGATGCTTTATGATTCTATTCAAGGAATATCAGATAACGAAGAGCTTGTTCGGCTTATGGATAATTATCAGTTAGAGGAATATAAAAGGAAGTTGTCTGAACATACTAGAACATTGATAATGAGTTTGGTTGTTGTGTTTATTTCTTTGATGATTATATGCTTGTTTCTTTTTTTGTGGAATGACAGGAAGCGAAAAAAATACTATATAGCTTTACAGCATGAGTTGAATCAAAAGCGAATAGATACTATGTTGTTGAAAGAAGAGACATTTTCAGGATCTAATAAAGAAGATATTAATAAGAAGTTGTCAGAACTGAGAGAGGAGCAACTGCAATTATGTATATCTGTTTTTCAAACCACAGATTGCTATCGTAAATTAGAGGCTTTGGAGAATGCAACTCCTAAGCAATTACTGTTAATGCATAATTTGCGAACGGAAATTAATGCAACTATTTGCAAAACATTTGTTGATGTAATGGCGAATTTGAAAGAATGCTGTCCGACTTTAACTAATGATGACCTGTTTTATTGTATTCTTTCTTTGCTTCATTGCTCCAAAGTGGTTATAATGGAATTGATGAATGCTACTTCAGATGCTCTTAAGACACGTAAAAATCGTATTAAGAACAAAATGGACCAACAGTTATTTGAATCTGTATTTACTGTTGATAATCAGTAAAGTATAGAATACTGTTACCACTGTTACCATATAAAAATCGTTTCTTTTATTCTATCTGTGTACTTTTGAATCATAATTCTTAAAACACATTTATTATGAAAGCTAGATTTTTGTTATTTTTGTTATTCGCTATTTTACTTCAAGTAAATACATCTTCTTTTGCACGGGAGATGAAAACTGCACGCCGAATTGAGTTAAGAGTTAAAGCGCAAGCACAACATCGGTCTATTCTAATTTCGCCTGTTGCCTCTGTTGAAGGTTCCTTGGTATCTATTGATTTTTTATCTGTTATTCCTTCTGTAACAATTACTGTAAAAGATGCAGAAACAGATAAAGTTGTTTATTCATCTACAGAATTGAATGTAAATGATTGTACAGTTGATCTTGCAGGTGAGAATCCAGGAAAGTATACAATAGATATATACATAGGTGAAAATATCTTTTCTGGAAGTTTTTTTATTGAAGAGGAATCTAATTATCAAATTTAGCCAAGATGAAAAATAAATTATTTATAGGAGCATTAGTAGTTTTATGCTGTTCTTGTGCTGGTAACTCTGTTCTGTTGGATACAGAGTCTGATTTAAGAGGCTTAAACAATGAGTATGAATTAGGTAAATCAAAAGCGATTGTTGGCGCTGAATTGAAGGCCGAGACCTTTGGTGATGAAGATTCCATTCAAATGTTGAAAGATAATTATATCGCAGAAATTATGGGGCGTTTGGAAGTTGCAAAAGAAAAAGTAATGCGTACGGCCTATAGTGCGGCATCACCTAGAGTTGGTGTTTTTAAAGTTGGTTCTTGTGGAAATTATAAATACTTAGCAATAGTTATTGATTGTGAGAATGGCAGAAGTAAAACTCGCGTAGAGGGTAATGTTGGCGATAGTTTTGTTGATGGTAATGATAATATGCATCTCGAATTTTGTTTGGTAGAAGCTGCAAATAGTTTTCCTGGAGGAGTATTGTTAATTGAAGATGCACCTACCGTTAATGAGTCATTTATAATTGTTCGTCATCACGATACGGAAGATGGTGGTCATCAGAGTCTTTGGTCTGATGATCCTTTTTATAGGGATGGTGATATAAGTCGTATATCCGGATTATCAAAACTAGATGCTAACGCGACATTAGCATGGCATATGAATAGGAATATGTCTGCATGGGGAGGAAGGCCTCCAATGGGACCGGTAGGAATTAACTATGGGGTTATTGCGCTTCCGGATATGTCTTCAGGTAATTTGTATCTTGATGATGAAGATCATAATAATAAAAATTGGGCACAACGTTGGTTGGGAAATCGATATCAAGCTGATTTAGGTAATTCTGGATGTTATTTTGGAGTAGAAATAGGTATTAATACAAGATATTATATCTGTCTCAATACTGATAAAGATAAATTTGGAAGATTAGTACAGATGTCGTCTCAACATTAATTTGTTTATAATAAATTCTTATTGACGAAATTCATTGATAAGAATTTATTTAATTAATATATAAATATGAAAGTAGCCTCTCTCCTTTTTTTGATCACTTTTTTTATTTCTTGTAATATTTCTAATGTAAATAAAGATGAGATTGTTGCAGAAGTAAATGGAGAAAAGATTTATCTTTCAGAATTGTCATCTCAGAGTAAACAAGAAATTTTTGATTTGTTAAATACTGCATACGAAATTAAAAATCGTGTATTGACGAATTTAATAAAACAGAGATTGCTGGAAAATACGGCTAAAAATAAAAACATGTCTTTGGAGGAATTTCTAGATTTTTTGGTTCAGCAGAAATTACTTCTTGATCAGGATAGTATAAAAAAGTACTATGCGATTAATACAGAAAGTTTTTATGCAAAGAATAGTTTAATTCCGCTAAAAAAGGGGACCATAGAAGAGGAGTTATCGTTTCAACAAAGACTTCGAAATCGGATAGTCCAAGCGTTGGTCGATTCTTTATATCAAAAAGCGGATATTAAGAGATATATTTATCCCCCTAAACAACCGGAATGTGTTGTGAGGGATTTATGTGTACATTATAGAGGAAACTTAGATTCGTCTACTTCTTTTATTGTTGCTTCTGATTATAATTGTGGGCGCTGTGTGCAATTTGAAAAAACATTATCTAAGCTCTATGATCAGTATAGGGAGCAGGTGAAGTTTGGATTTGTACATTTTGCAGATGCTCCTTCTCTAGCTGCTTTGGCGTGTGAAGCTGCAGATAAACAAGGGCAGTTTTGGTCTTTTCATGACGCGATCTTTAACTATGTAGAAGTGGCTGACTCTGCATTCATATACAATTTTGCAAAGTCTAAAAGGTTAGATATGAGGGAATTTGATAAAAATTTGCATTCTCCTGATAATTATAAGAAATTGGATAATATTATTAATCGATTGGTTGAGAGAGGGCTTATGGCTACTCCTACTATTATTATCAATGACCGATTGGTTTATGTCACTAATAGCTATGAAGAATTATCCAAGCTATTGGAGCGCGAACTTTAATGTAATAACTAGAATGAAACCTAACTTTAACTTTCATTGTATAGTTCTTCTACAATTGCTGTATTTATGTGCAGCTTGTGAAGAACTATATAATACAGAAATGGTACCACCTGAAGGTGCGATTGTCTTTGATGGAGTGATAACTAATGAGCCTCCTCCTTATTTTTTTTCATTAAGTAAACCTTCTGGGGGATTGGGTGAATATGTAAGTCGTGGTTATGAGAGGATTAATGATGCAGAAATTGTTATTATTGATCAGACGGTTGGGGTGAGAGATACTTTGAAGAATGCAGAACTGACACCTTATAATGATTTTCGATATTATGACCATTATAGGCATAAAGAAGTAACTGTCCCGATAAAGTGGGATAAAGGTGAAACACCGGGGGGACTTTATGTTACTACAAAGATATATGGGATAGAAAATCATATATATGAATTGCATATTAAATATAAAGGAAAGGAATATACTGCATGTGAACGGATGGTGCCTAAAACTCCTATTGACAAAATAATAATGAAACGTGTTGATATGGGAGAAGGAGAACATAATGAGGTTCCATGTATAAGCTTTAAAAATCCTATGGAGGAACATAACTATTATTTATTTTATATTGATTCTTTTTCTTCTAAAACGTTTCGTATTGCATCCATTTATAACTTGTATTATGGGATGACAAATAGCGGTGGCTGGCCATTTTCTATTTTAGATGATAAATATTTAACAGAAAATGTAGAAGATTATGCAGTAAGTGTTGGGGAGCAGTTTATACTTCCTAATCGTCCCACATGGAGCTATCCCATTGCTGATTCGATTTGGGTACAAATGCATTCAATTTCTGAAAATTGTTATAATGTATATGATCGGATGATTAAACAAATTCGTTCAGATGGCGGAACTTTCTCTAATCGTCCTGCTTCTGTAAAGAGTAATATTAGTAATGGAGCTTATGGAATCTTTCGCGTAAGTGCTATTTCAGAGATATATCATTATCAAAAACACAGGATTTGATGGAGAAGTATTTATTATTGCTTTTTTTATCCTGTTGTGGAGCTTTCACAATCTGTGGTGCCCAAACCGTTACAGTCAGAGGACGTGTTATAGACAGGAAAACTGGTGAGGTACTTTCTGACGCTAATGTTGCGGACTTAGTGTTAGGGACAGGGGTGGCTACTAATTCATATGGGTTGTACTCCATTCATGTCAAAAGTAAACAATGTATTTTAAGATGTTCAATGTTGGGGTATGCTACTAAGATAGATACATTGACGTTGGCAGTTAATATGGTTCATGACTTTGCGCTAATGCCTGATAATTATCAATTAAACGATGTGGAGATAGTAGGTGAACGAAAATTTGGCGGGCAGTTAGCATTAACTCAGAAAGAGATCCAGTCTTTTCCGACTTTGGGGAGTGAACCTGATGTGTTAAAGTCGTTGCAATATTTACCCGGTGTTATTAGTGGTAATGAAGGGACTAATAATATTTCTGTTAGAGGGAGTGATCAGTGGGGGAATTTGGTTCTGTTGGACGAAGCAATGGTTTATAATCCGAATCATGCTTTATCTTTCTTTTCAGTATTTAATAATGATGCCATACAACAAGTTAATCTTTATAAATCTTATTTTCCGTTGATGTATGGAGGAAGAACCTCATCGGTAATTGACGTTAGAATGCGTGAGGGAAATAATCAAGAAAAGCATCGGAGTGCTACAATTGGTGTTATCGCTTCGAAACTTCAATTGGAAGGTCCAATAAAGAGAGGTAAGACATCATACTTGCTATCTACTAGATTTGCTTATCCGGGTGCTATACTTGGGGTGCTGGAGCGATTTCGAGGCACAAAAATGAATTTCTATGATATAAATGCTAAAATTAATTCGACACTGAATGATCGGAACCGTTTTTTCTTTTCCATATATAATGGTGGAGATCATACTTATTTTAATCAGTTGGTTCGGGGGTATGGTATGAACTGGGGTAATACTACTGCTACTTTCCGTTGGAATCATGTTTTGACAGATAAGACCTCAGGAAATTTGAGTGCTATTTTTAGTAATTATTATTATCGTTATAAGTCGATGGCAGACGGTATGAAATATTTGTGGAAGTCAAATATGCAGTCGTATCAGTTGAAATATGATGTGGATTATGCTTTCTCTAATATGTTACATATTAAAAGCGGGCTTTCTGGCCATACATTTACAATTATGCCTGGGGGTATTGATAACTGGGGAGATCTGAACAATGTTGTTCCTTATCGAATGAATCGACGGCGTTTGCTGGATATAGCTGCTTATGGCGAAATTTCTTATGAAATTTCGCCTAGATGGCAGTTTAATGGAGGTATTCGTTTATCTACTATTTACAGTCCTAAGGTGAGTACGTATAAACAGAAGTGTTATGTTATGCCTGAGCCAAGAGCAGAATTGTCTTATTTTCCGGGAAAAGGGGATAAATTGCATGTTGCTTTCACGCAATCTTCACAAAGTTTACATATGTTATCCAATTCTTCTGTGGGCATTCCTTCTGATATTTGGATACCCGTTAATGGACGGGTGAAACCTGCTGTAATGAAACAAATGGCTATAGGGTATAAAAAAAACTGGGCAAAAGGGGCATATAGCTTTTCTATGGAGGCTTATTATAGAAAGACCAATCATATTGTTGATTTTGTGGATAATGCTAATATCTTTTTGAATAACCAGATTGAATCACAGTTAGGTTTTGGTTTTTCAAAAGCTTATGGAGCTGAATTTTATTTTTCTAAAAATGTGGGACAGTTGACAGGGTGGATTAGTTATACTCTCTCGCGTGCACAAAATAAAGTGGCAACTTTTGAAGATAATGAATATCCGCCTGTTTATGATCGTCCGCATAGTCTGAAGATATTTCTGAATTGTGAGGCCGGACGACGACGAAGATGTGCTTTCGCAGCTACTTTCTCTTATAATTCAGGAATGAATCTGACGTTGCCTATTGCTCATTATAAGACGCAGGGTACATCTTTCTATATCTATTCTACGAGAAACGGGTATCGTGCTCCTGCGTTTCATCAACTGGATTTATCTATGGCATGTAAGTTAAGAAAGGGGCGTTTAATCTTTTCTGTGATTAATGTATATAATAGGAAAAATGTGTTTACTATGTATACAAGTAGAAGCGAATTCTCTTTTAGAGATCTTGAAATACATAAAATGTATTTGTATGGTACATTACCTTCTGTTTCCTATCAATTCAAGTTTTAGTTGGCTTGGGCTATTACGTATGCGTTCTATGTTTTTTGTACTTTTATATGAGCTTTTAAACGATTAATTATAAAAGCCCCACTATTGAGAATATGTAGTGCATTGTTAAGATGGCGATTGAATGCTTCCAGAAGGGGAAAGATTTGGTTGCTCATTCGCGGGCTTTATAATTCTTGTAGAATAATAAGATAAAGATCATCCTTATTAATTGTTATGCTGAATGCTGGTAGGGTTTCAAGCAATCTGATGATTTGAGAAAATCGAATAATAGGATTGATTATATTCAGCAACAATTCGGTGCATCTGCTAGTAGGTGAAATACCTGATAATAGATGTATTCTCTGTGAGAAAGGCTCTTGGGCTTCCGAGTAAGAAGCCCAAGATTGCTTCCGGAGGTAGTGGACAAATACCAAATTTTTTCGTAATTTTGTGCCCATGATATAATAAAATCATGGAGAAACTGATGAACCAGATAAATTCCGTATGTGTATATAGCGCTTCCAGCACTAAAATAGATCCTGTTTACTTTACTGCAGCCGAGACTCTCGGGCGACTGCTTACCGATCATCATATCCGTTTGATTAATGGTGCCGGCAGTATTGGCCTGATGCGTTCTGTGGCCGATGCGGTGTTGGCGAATGGTGGTGAGGTGACTGGTGTTATTCCTCATTTTATGGTAGAGCAGAACTGGCACCATACAGGCTTGACGGAGCTGGTTGAAGTGGAATCCATGCACGAACGCAAACAGAAAATGGCAGATTTGAGTGATGCGGTGATAGCTTTGCCGGGTGGCTGCGGAACGTTGGAAGAATTGCTTGAAATTATCACCTGGAAACAACTGGGACTCTATCTCAATCCGATTGTGATTCTGAATGTAAACGGGTTCTTTGATCCGTTGCTCGAAATGCTTGAAAAAGCAATCGACGAAAACTTTATGCGCCGCCAGCACGGTGATATATGGAAAGTGGCGCAAACGCCGGAGGAAGCTGTGGAACTGCTTTATTCAACGCCTGTATGGGATATCTCCATTCGTAAATTTGCAGCTATATGACGATTGACACTCTCAGCTTCCAGCGCACTACGGATACTCTGTCGCTTTTCCAACAAGGGCAGCTCGGTGGTTCATCGCAATCGACAATAAAGGCGGATAGTGATAGCTTGCAATTGGCACAGATCCATTCTGCGCAGGAAGTCATTTCCGGTTTCGAGGGAACTCCTATCCCCTATTCTCCCCGTACAGATGATGCCATAGCGCTAACCTTGCTGGCTTGTTTCTTCCTTTCTTCCATAGCTTTGGCACGCGGAAAGAAATTTCTTTCCCAGCAAGTAAAAGACTTTGTGCTGCATCGTGAACGGACAAGTATTTTTGATAGTTCTACAGCGGCTGACATGCGTTATCTTCTTGTGCTTGTAGTGCAGACGTGCGTATTGTCGGGGATTACTTTCTTCAACTATTTTCATGATACATCCCCTGCTTTGATGAACTCCGTATCCCCTCTTCTGCTTTTGGGGATTTATGTGGGCTCCTGTCTTGCTTACTTCTTACTGAAATGGTTGCTTTATATGTTTATAGGTTGGACATTCTTTGATAAAAACAGGACAAATATATGGCTGGAATCTTATTCTACGCTCATATATTATGCAGGATTTGCCCTTTTCCCGTTCGTACTCTTTTTAGTTTATTTCGACCTGAGTCTCACCAATTTGCTCATAATTGGAACCATAATTCTAATTTTTGCTAAAATATTGATGTTTTATAAGTGGATAAAGCTTTTTTTTCATCAATTTGGCGCACTTTTCCTATTAATTTTGTACTTTTGCGCTCTTGAAATACTACCTTGTCTGCTACTCTATCAAGGTATGATTCAAATTAACAATATATTGCTAATAAAATTTTAGGACGTTGAAAATTAAAAAAGTACTAGTGTCGCAGCCTAAGCCTGCGTCAGAGAAATCTCCCTATTACGACATTGCAGAGAAGTATGGCGTAAAAATAGATTTCCGGCCGTTTATCAAGGTTGAAAGTCTTTCGGCGAAAGAATTTCGGCAACAGAAAATTTCGATTCTCGACCACACTGCCGTTATATTCACTTCTCGTCATGCTATCGACCATTTCTTTAATTTGTGTACTGAATTGCGTGTTGCAATTCCGGAAACTATGAAGTATTTCTGTGTGACGGAAGCAGTTGCATTGTATATTCAAAAATATGTGCAGTACCGTAAGCGTAAAATCTTCTTTGGTGCAACGGGAAAGATTGAGGACCTCGTGCCTTCTATCGTAAAGCATAAAACAGAGAAATACCTTGTCCCAATGTCGGACGTACATAATGACGACGTAAAAACACTGCTTGACAAGAACGGCATACAGCATACCGAAGCTGTGATGTATCGCACGGTAAGCAATGACTTTACACCCGACGAAGAATTCGATTATGACATGTTGGTGTTCTTCAGCCCTGCCGGAGTAACTTCTTTGAAGAAGAACTTCCCTGATTTTGACCAGAAAGAAATCAAGATCGGTACGTTCGGTTCTACTACCGCACAGGCTGTACGCGATGCAGGACTCCGTCTGGATCTCGAAGCCCCTACGGTGCAAGCTCCGTCTATGACTGCCGCACTTGACATGTTTATCAAGGAAAACAATAAATAAACAGAGTGGGTATATATACTTTGTGCAAAGCCGAAAGGCTGAATAGTAAAATTCTGATCGGAAAGATGTTTGAAGGCGGTGTTTCGAAGTCGTTTTCCATCTTTCCGATACGCGTTGTATATATGCCTGTCGAACAAGGCGAGGCGCCGGCTTCCATATTGATCAGTGTATCGAAACGCCGCTTCAAGAGGGCGGTGAAGCGCAACCGGGTGAAACGGCAGATACGCGAAGCCTACCGGAAGAATAAATATCTGTTGGTAGACGAGTTGCAACGCCGGGAAAAGCGTTTGGCTATTGCCTTTATCTATCTGTCGGACGAGCTTACTGCTACTGCCGAGCTGGAAGAAAAAATGAAAATAGCGCTTTCGCGTATCTCCGAAAAACTATCCTTATGAAAGCCCATAGCTCCCGGATGTCTGGCATCCGGATGTCCGTCAAAGGATTTTTGAGGAGGGTGTTCTCATTCCTGCTCCTGCTTCCTATCTATTTTTATCGGATTTGCATATCCCCACTTACTCCTCCCTCCTGCCGGTTCACGCCGACTTGCTCGGCATACGCGGTCGAAGCAATAAAGAAACATGGTCCTATTAAGGGCTTTTATCTGGCTGTGAGGCGTATCTTACGGTGTCACCCTTGGGGTGGTTCCGGCTATGATCCTGTACCTTAAACTCCAAAATGTGGAAAATGGAAAGGAATACAAATAATATTCTGGATATTCATACCCATAAAGCAGAACCGGTTTCTGCCGGGAAGGCGATTATTAACCGTAAGTTGGCGACAGATGCTTTGTGCGAAGGATATTTCTATTCTGCTGGTATTCACCCTTGGGATTTGACGGAGTTTGATACGGAGCGTCGATTGGAATGCCTTCGGGAGCAATTTGCAGAAAAACAGTTAGTGGCTGTGGGTGAGGCCGGACTGGATAAGCTGGCTGCTGCTCCGATGCAGCTTCAAGTAGCTGTGTTTAAAGAACAGGTGGAATTGTCGGAAAAGTATGAATTGCCGTTGATTATTCACTGTGTGAAGGCTATGGACGAACTGCTTGCCTTGAGAAAGGAATGTGCACCGAAACAGCCGTGGATATGGCATGGATTCCGTGGAAAGCCTGAACAGGCAAAACAATTGTTACAGAAAGGATTCTATCTTTCTTTCGGAATGCATTACTCCAGTGAGGCGATGAATGTAGTGCCTGATAGCCGCTTGTTTTTGGAAACGGATGACAGTCCGGTAGATATTGAAGATGTGTTGCGTGATGCGGCGAAAGTACGTGGTGTGGAAGTAGAAACGTTGCAGGCTATTGTCCGTAAAAATATTCAAGACATCTTTTTTAGGGCGTAAGAGTTGTATCTTCCGAGAAAGAGTCGTACTTTTGCCCCTCACGGGATTGAAATACAATAAAAAACTAATAATAAAAGAGTAATACGATGAATTTTGTAGAAGAATTGAGATGGCGTGGCATGTTGCAGGACATCATGCCGGGAACGGAAGAGTTGTTAATCAAAGAGCAGGTGACTGCCTATTTGGGTATCGACCCGACTGCCGATTCGCTACACATTGGTCACCTTTGTGGAGTGATGATTCTTCGTCATTTCCAACGCTGCGGTCACAAGCCGTTAGCTTTGATCGGTGGCGCTACGGGCATGATTGGTGACCCTTCAGGCAAATCGGCAGAACGTAACCTGCTGGATGAAGAAACACTGCGTCACAATCAGGCATGCATTAAGAATCAACTGGCCAAGTTCCTCGACTTCGAGTCGGATGTACCTAATCGTGCTGAGTTGGTGAACAACTATGATTGGATGAAAGACTTTACCTTCCTGGATTTTGTTCGCGAAGTAGGTAAACACATCACTGTGAACTATATGATGGCTAAAGACTCAGTAAAGCGTCGTCTGAATGGCGAAGCACGTGACGGACTTTCATTTACCGAGTTCACTTATCAGCTGCTTCAAGGCTACGATTTTCTTCATTTGTATGAGACAAAAGGCTGTAAGCTCCAAATGGGCGGTTCCGATCAATGGGGAAATATTACTACCGGTGCGGAATTGATTCGCCGTACCAACGGAGGTGAGGTGTTTGCGCTGACTTGTCCGTTGATTACAAAAGCCGACGGTGGTAAGTTCGGTAAAACCGAATCCGGAAATATCTGGCTGGATCCCCGTTATACTTCTCCCTACAAATTCTACCAGTTCTGGCTGAACGTAAGTGACTCCGACGCCGAACGCTATATCAAGATCTTCACTTCGATCGAAAAAGAAGAAATCGAGGCATTAATTGCAGAACATCAGGCTGCTCCGCATTTGCGTATTCTTCAGAAACGTCTGGCTAAGGAAGTGACTGTAATGGTTCACTCTGAAGATGATTATAATGCAGCGGTAGATGCATCGAATATCCTGTTCGGCAATGCTACTTCCGAAGCTTTGCGCAAGTTGGACGAAGATACTTTGCTGGCTGTATTCGAAGGTGTGCCTCAATTCGAGATTTCTCGTGACGCGTTGACGGGAGGTGTGAAGGCGGTTGATTTATTCGTTGATAATGCGGCTGTATTTGCTTCAAAAGGAGAAATGCGTAAGCTGGTTCAAGGCGGAGGCGTTTCGCTGAATAAAGAGAAATTAGCGGCATTTGACCAGGTAATTACAGCTGCTGACCTGCTCGACGAGAAATATCTGCTTGTTCAGCGTGGTAAAAAGAACTATTATTTGCTGATTGCGAAGTAATAATACGCGATTTGCGAGGTGCAAAGTAAAAAAGTGAACGAAATATTTGGAGGTTTGCTTGCAAACCTCTATCTTTGCACCGCTTTTTAACAGAAAGCACATAAGTTTGGACTATGGTGTAATGGTAGCACAACAGGTTTTGGTTCTGTTTGTCCAAGTTCGAATCTTGGTAGTCCAACAGAGAAGCCCCGAAAGAGTAATCTTTCGGGGTTTTTCTGTTATGCAGGTCGACTCTGCTGTTATCTGTTTGGTGTACTGCTATTTCTTGTATAGAATATTAACTATTATCTGCTATTGTCCTGTTTGTCTATGGATAAGGTGACTTTCTGCTGCAATAATATCCTTACAACATTATAATAAACGGAGAGAGCGTTTTTAATAACTAATTGGAGAGTTTATTATAAACGGTATCCAAGTTTATTAAAAACGTTTTTCGGCTTCTTTGGCGATAATAATCGAAGTATTTAAACAAAATGGGAGAAAATCATGACTGACTTTCTCCCATTAGAAGTTTGTGCATATATGGAAATATATGCTGTGGTGGACTGATTATGTCTTTATTTCTGTACGTTTCATGTGCTATTTCTTTCTTTACTGTTTCTCAAAGATACAAAATAAAAAGGCGAAAGTCAATAGCCGGGAGTATTTATTGCTAAAAGAGGATGTTTTCATGAGAGTAGGAGTGGCTCTGTTTTTCCCGTTAGGTAAAAAACTACCTCAAATCGTATTATAGTTCGTTAAAAAGATGTACATTGCGTCAAATCTGGACATTTTTGATGGATAATTGGAACAAAATTGTAATGTTAACCCGTTTTCTTTTACTATTTTTGCATCGTGTACGTAAACGATGTACATTTGAGAAAGAGAGCTTATTCAATAACTATAAATAAATAAGGTATGAAAACGAACTATGAAATTCGCTATGCTGCGCATCCCGAAGATGCAAAAAACTATGATACTACAAGAATCCGCAGAGATTTCTTAATCGAAAAGATATTTGTCCCCAATGAAGTGAATATGGTATATTCCATGTACGACCGTATGGTGGTAGGCGGTGCGTTTCCGGTAGGGGAGGTACTGACGCTTGAAGCAATCGATCCGCTGAAAGCTCCGTTCTTCCTGACCCGTCGTGAAATGGGTATTTACAACGTAGGCGGCCCCGGTATCGTGAAGGCAGGCGACGCTGTATTCGAACTTGATTATAAAGAGGCTCTTTATCTGGGTTCGGGCGACCGTGAAGTGACCTTTGAAAGCAAAGACGCTTCTCATCCCGCTAAATTCTATTTCAATTCACTGACTGCACATCGCAACTATCCCGACCGCAAAGTGACGAAAGCCGATGCGGTAGTGGCTGAAATGGGCTCTTTGGAAGGCTCCAACCATCGTAATATCAATAAGATGTTGGTGAACCAGGTATTGCCTACCTGCCAGCTCCAAATGGGTATGACCGAGCTTGCTCCGGGCAGCGTATGGAACACGATGCCGGCCCACGTGCACAGCCGTCGTATGGAGGCTTATTTCTATTTCGAAATTCCCGAAGAACACGCTATCTGTCATTTCATGGGTGAAGTAGGCGAGACACGCCACATCTGGATGAAAGGCGATCAGGCGGTGCTCTCTCCCGAATGGTCTATCCATTCGGCTGCGGCTACCCACAATTATACTTTCATCTGGGGTATGGGCGGAGAGAACCTTGATTACGGCGATCAGGACTTCTCATTGATTACAGACTTGAAATAATAAACAACTACAATAGTTTCCTTAATTTAACAACAAAAAAATTATGAATCAGTATTTGAATTTTTCTTTGAAAGGTAAAGTAGCTCTCGTTACAGGTGCTTCTTACGGTATCGGTTTTGCTATCGCATCTGCTTTTGCAGAACAAGGTGCTACTGTTTGTTTTAACGACATCAATCAGGAGTTGGTAGACAAAGGTATGGCTGCATACGCTGCAAAGGGAATTAAGGCTCATGGTTATGTATGCGACGTAACAGACGAACCGGCTGTTCAGGCTATGGTTGCTACTATCGCAAAAGAAGTAGGTACAATTGACATCCTTGTAAATAACGCAGGTATTATCCGCCGTGTTCCTATGCACGAAATGGAAGCTGCTGATTTCCGTAAAGTAATCGACATCGACTTGAATGCTCCGTTTATCGTTTCCAAGGCTGTTTTGCCTGCTATGATGGAAAAGCGTGCCGGTAAGATTATCAACATCTGTTCTATGATGTCTGAGCTGGGTCGTGAAACTGTTTCTGCTTATGCTGCCGCTAAGGGTGGTCTGAAGATGCTGACTCGCAATATCTGCTCTGAATATGGCGAATACAACATCCAGTGTAATGGCATCGGCCCGGGTTACATCGCTACTCCGCAAACTGCTCCTCTTCGTGAGCTGCAGGCAGATGGAAGCCGCCACCCGTTCGATTCATTCATCTGCGCCAAGACTCCGGCTGGCCGTTGGCTGGATCCGGAAGAATTGACCGGTCCTGCTGTATTCCTTGCATCAGAAGCTTCTAACGCTGTCAACGGACACGTTCTTTACGTAGACGGTGGTATCCTTGCTTACATCGGAAAACAACCGAAATAATGTAAGATAAACTATATCCGGTAAGGTGATAGAATGGCAAAAGAGCATACTCTTTTCATCTGTCACCTTATTTTTTATTTAATAAGAATCAATCATGAAAAAGATATTTATTCTGTTTGCCGTTGCTTTTATCGGCTTTGCTTCCTGCGTCGAAAGCAAGCAGGTTATGACAGTGACCGTGACCAATCCGCTGGGTTTAGAGCGTGCGGGAGAGATGATTGAAGTGCCGATGAGCGATGTCGTTGCCAAGTTGAAGCTGGCCGATACAGCGCAAATTGTGGTGCTTGACATAGACGGACAGCAAGTTCCGTATCAGGTGACGTATGATGAGAAGGTTGTTTTCCCGGTTACGGTGAAAGCGAATGGTACAGCCACTTATACTATCCAACCGGGCACTCCGGAACCTTTCAACGTAATTGCCTGCGGCAAATATTATTCCGAACGTCTGGACGACGTTGCATGGGAGAATGACCTGGGCGGTTACCGTGCTTATGGTCCTGCATTGCAGGCAAGAGGTGAACGTGGCTTTGGTTATGACCTCTTTACGAAGTACAATACCACACAGCCAGTTCTTGAAGGTATGTACGCTGAAGAACTCAATAAGGAAAAGCGTGCCAAGATAGCTGAACTGAGAAAAACAGATCCTAAAGCGGCTTCTGAACTGCAAAGAGCCATTTCCTATCATATCGATCACGGTTATGGAATGGACTGTTATGCCGTAGGTCCTACGCTGGGTTGCGGTACGGCTGCTTTGATGCAGGGCGACACGATCATCTATCCATACTGTTATCGCACGCAGGAAATCCTTGATAATGGTCCGTTGCGTTTCACGGTGAAACTGGAATTTAATCCGTTGGTAGTCCGCGGTGATTCTAATGTGATAGAGACGCGTGTGATTACTCTGGATGCGGGTTCGTACCTCAATAAAGCCGTAATCTCTTATACAAACCTGAAAGAGGCAATGCCTGTAACCACCGGAATCGTTCTCCGTGAGCCGGACGGCGTTGTTGCAGCCGATGCGGCGAATGGCTATATTACTTATGTAGATCCTACCACCGACCGCAAGGGAGGAAACGGCAAGATATTCATCGGTGCTGCTTTCCCTGCACAGGTGAAGGAGGCTAAAGTGGTGCTTCTTTCTGAAAAGGAAAAGAAGGAGCGTGGCGGAGCCGACGGTCATGTGTTGGCTATCAGCGAATACGAACCGGGTTCTGAATATACTTATTACTGGGGTTCTGCCTGGAATAAGGGGGCTATCAAAACTGTGGATGTTTGGAATAAATACGTGGCCGAATATGCTCAGAAATTACGTGCTCCGCTGACGGTAGCATATTAGTAGCAAGTTTAAGAACTGAAAATAGCTGAAAAGTGGGGATTCCTGTAACTATATGGGAATTCCCATTGTTTTTTTTAGTAGAAATAATCTGCCGCGTAAGAAGGAATCCGGAGAGGAACGTTTAGTGTATATTTGTTATGAAAGGGGATAACCGATTGATTTAGTTCTAGCAGAACTTGGTACATTGCTGATCGTGAACTTTCCGTCTACATTGGTAGTAGTTCCGATAGCTGTGCCCTTTACTAGTACGGATGCCCCTACAACAGGCTGATTGTCTTCTTCTGAAATGACAACCCCTGTGATTGTTTTAGGTGTTTGGGCAATCGCCAGACCGATTCCTGCTAATAAGCAGGCCAATAACAACACAAATCTTTTTTTCATACGCTCACTAGATATTTGGTTAATATAATAGTTGTCTATTTGCTTGTATGCTTTTTGCAAAAATAAGCACATTTTATTAAAAACAAAACAAAACAATGAAAAATATATCAATTTGTTTGCAAGTTAATTTGAAAGAACTCTAGCGAATTCAATTCTCATGAATCCACGTATATTATGTGCTTATTAACATTTTGTTATTATTAATAAGGTATATGATTATTCTAAGTACCCATAAAACCGAAATATCTTCTAAAAGAACAAGTTTAATTATATCGAAAATTTGCACTTATTATTTTAGAGAATTTAAGACCGGACAATTTGTGATGAGAGTAAATCGTGATGAAAAACATCTACATAATTTCTGAAATACCTTTCCTCAAATATAAAAATAACCAGTTAAAGGTGGCGTATTACTTAATGATAATAAAATAGACATATTGCTGTTATTATGCAATATGATTACAATTATGAGTAACATATATATTCTCGTAAGCGTTCGATATGGAGAAGTATTTTTAATTCCTTGCATTTTTATTCTGTATCCTGTACTTATACCAAAATATTTGCAAACAGAAGGAAGCAAAATAACATTTTGACAGTTATGCTTTAAGTTATTTTATTGACAATTATTCCCGAAATTGTAAAATACAGATGCTGCAATATTAAGTTCTGCTAGAACTTTGAAAATCAGCTACATCGGGATGAAAGCGCAAGAAGTATCCATTAAACCGGGGACGATGAAAATCGTTATGCAGCCGGATGCCGAAGTACTGGACGAAGTCGTGGTTACAGGTATGACAAAAGTAGACAAGCGTCTTTTTACTGGTGCGGCCGATCGTTTGACAGCGGCAAGTGTAAAGCTGGATGGTCTGCCTGATATTAGCCGTGGACTGGAAGGCCGGTCTGCCGGCGTATCTGTTCAAAACGTATCCGGTACCTTTGGTACAGCTCCTAAAATCAGGGTTCGTGGTGCCACGTCAATTTATGGTAATTCCAAACCATTGTGGGTAGTAGATGGCGTTATTATGGACGATGTCGTAGAAGTCAGTGCCGATCAATTATCTTCGGGAGATGCGGTTACTTTGATTAGTTCGGCTATTGCGGGGTTGAATGCAGATGACATTGAGAGTTTTCAAATATTGAAAGATGGTTCGGCAACTTCTATTTACGGAGCACGTGCAATGTCGGGTGTGATTGTTGTTACTACTAAGCAGGGTAAGGCAGGTACAAGTAGGTTGAGTTACACGGGTGAGTTTACTATGCGGATGAAGCCGTCTTACCGTAACTTTAACCTGATGAATTCTCAAGACCAAATGGGAATTTATAAAGAAATGCGTGATAAAGGTGATTTGAACTTTGCCAGCGTGTATCGTGCTTCCAATAGTGGTGTGTATGGGAAAATGTATCAGTTGAATAACTGGTATGACAAAACCAACGGAATGTATGGTCTTGCTCAAACTCCTGAAGCTCAGAATGCTTATCTGCGCGAAGCCGAATATAGAAATACCGATTGGTTCGACTTGCTTTTCAGTAATGCCATTATGATGAATCACTCCGTCAGTTATGCTACCGGTACGGAGAAATCCACTTCTTATGTCTCAGTAAGTGCCATGGTCGATCCCGGCTGGATGTTGCAAAATAAGGTGCAACGATACACGGCTAATTTGAATAATAGTTATAAGATAGTCAAAGACTTGTCGCTCAACGTGATTGCCAATGCTTCTTATCGTCAGCAGAAAGCTCCGGGAACATTGGGACAGAGTTCTGATGCAGCTTCCGGCACAGTGAGCCGTGGATTTGATATCAATCCTTATAGTTATGCTCTGAACACTTCCAGAACCCTTGATCCGAACGAGTATTATATGCGTAACTATTCTGATTTTAATATTTTCAACGAACTGAATGCCAACAATATCTCTTTGGACGTTATTGATTTGAAGTTTCAGGCGGAATTGAAATGGAAACTTTTCCGCAAACTGGAACTGAGCGCTTTAGGCGCCTTGAAGTATTCCGCCACATCACAAGAGCACAAAATACGCGAAAACTCAAACCAGGCATTGGCATACCGGGCTATGGGAGATGGTACGATTATCAACCGTAACTCATGGCTGTATAAAGATCCGGATGATCCTTATGCACTTCCGGTGTCTATCTTGCCTAAGGGAGGTTTTTATAATACAGCGCAATATAAGATGCTGAGCTATGACTTCCGTGCTGCTGTTTCATATAATGATGTGTTTAATGATACGCATATTGTCAACGTTTATGCAGGTATGGAATCGAATGCTCAAAATCGTACGGCAAATAGCTTTGACGGCTGGGGGATGCAGTATGAAAACGGTGAAATTCCTTTCTTTGATTACCTTGCTTTCAAGAAACTGCGCGAGGGTAATACAAACTATTATGACCTTACTAATACCAAGAAACGTAACGTAGCTTTCTTCGGAACTGCCACTTACTCATATAAGGGACGGTATATCATTACAGGCACAGGTCGTTATGAAGGCTCCAACCGTTTGGGAAAGTCACGCTCTGCCCGCTGGTTGCCTACTTGGAATATTGCCGGTGCATGGAATATGCATGAAGAGGAGTTTTTCAAGAAACTAGAACCTGCTTTATCTCATTTTACATTGAAAGCCTCGTATAGTTTGACGGCTGATGTAGGTCCGAGTAATGTGTCAAACTCCAAGATTATTATTAACAGCTATACCCCTTGGCGTCCGTCGGCAGGTGTTTCTGAATCGGGATTACAGATTGTAGATCTTGAAAACAGTGATTTGACCTACGAAAAGAAGCATGAGATGAATATCGGTTTGGATATGGGATTTCTTGACAACCGTATGAATCTTGAAGCTGCGTGGTACAAACGTGATAATTATGATTTGATCGGTGCAATTACAACTCAAGGTGTCGGTGGATCGGTAGAACGTATGGCAAACGTAGCTTCTATGAAGTCCCATGGCTTTGAATTTACTCTCTCTACCCGCAATATCGAAAGCCGTAACTTCCAATGGTCTACCGATTTCATATTCGGATATAATAAGACGGAAGTAACCGATTTCAAGTCACGTTCGCGTGTATTCGACTTGATCTCCGGCGTTGGGTTTGCCCGTGAAGGTTATCCGGTGCGCGGTTTGTTTTCTATTCCGTTCGAAGGATTGGATTCGGATGGCTTTCCGATATTCAGTTTTAACGGAAAAACCGTAACGAAAGCAAACTATGGCAGTCTGAACCTGCAACAATCGACAGATGTGGATTTCCTTAAATATGAAGGTCCTACCGATCCGACTATAACAGGAAGTATTGGTAATATCTTTACCTATAAGAATTTCCGCTTAAATGTATTTGTCACTTACTCCGGTGGTAACAAAGTCCGCTTGGACCCGATGTTCCGTTCGTCGTATAGTGACTTGGATGCCACTCCGAAAGATTTCAAGAACCGTTGGGTGTTGCCGGGTGATGAAAAGGTGACGGACATCCCTGTAATGGCCAGTTCTTTTGAACGTAATCAATATGCGAACCTGAGTATTGCCTACAACTCGTATAACTATTCTACTGCACGCATTGCCAGTGGTGCTTTCGTCCGCTTGAAAGAGGTTTCTCTTTCTTATGATTTTCCGAAAGAATGGCTGAAGTCTACCCCTATCAGTAGTGTCGGATTGAAAATACAGGGTACGAACCTTGCCCTGCTTTATGCAGACTCGAAATTGAATGGGCAGGACCCCGAATTCTTCCGTTCCGGTGGTGTGTCGGCACCTGTGCCCAAGCAGTTTACTTTGACATTGAAAGTTGGATTTTAAATAGTTGAAAGCGTATGAAAACAAGAAATAAAATAATATTATTGCTGGCACTCGCATTGACATGCATGATTACTTCATGTGAAAGTTATCTGGATACCATGCCCGATCAGCGTACGGAATTGAACTCTGTGAGAAAAGTGAAAGATTTGCTGATGTCTGCCTATTCTACAGCTTCATCCATACAAATGGAAGAATTTATGTCGGACAACCGTATGGACAATGGAGAAAAATATGGTTTTCCTTCCAATATACTGATGCAGGGTTACTATTGGGAAGAAATGACCGATATCAATCAAGATACGCCAAGGTATTTATGGAATGGATGTTATAGTGCGATTGCTGCTGCTAACCAGGCATTGCAGGCGATTGAAGAACTGGGAGATCCGGAGGAGGCGCAGCCTTATAAGGGGGAAGCGCTGATGTGTCGTGCCTATGGGCATTTTGCTTTAGCCAAAATATTCTGTATGGCTTATGGGGATGATGCAGATACTAATCTGGGAATACCCTATATCACTGCTCCCGAAACAAATGTCGGTGTACAATATGAGCGTGGTACATTGGCAGAGACGTATGCCATGATTGATAAAGATATTGAAGAAGGATTACCGCTGATTAGTTCCGAGGCCTATGATATTCCCTTATATCACTTCAATCAGAATGCAGCCTATGCTTTTGCCGCACAATTCAATTTGTTTTATAATAAGTTCGACAAGGCGATTCGTTATGCTACGGAGGCTATTGGTGAGGACCCGTCATCTGTGTTGAGAAATATGGGAGGATATGCTCAATTTCCCAGTTCTATGGAATATACGCTGGCATACATTAGTAGCGACGAACCGGCTAATCTGATGTTACAGCAAACGATGTCATGGTGGGGGAGTAACTATAAATCGGCTTATCGCTACGGTCATAGCCGTGAGATTTGTGAGAAACAGACTATCTGGTCGAAGGGGCCTTATGGTAGTTTGAAAGTATATGAAACAGTCTTGGGATATGGTGACCAGTCTATTTTTGTTCCTAAAATGGACCAGTTTAAAGAGATTGCCAATGCCATTACAGGTAGTTATTATGGACGTCAGGTTGCGTTTGCTTTTACCACTGATAAGACATTGTTGAATCGTGCTGAGGCTTATGTGCTCTCTAAGCAATATGATAAGGCAGTGAACGATTTACAGTATTGGTATCGTATTAAGGCGGCTACTAAAGTACCCGACAAAGATGAACTGAATCTTTTTTATGAGACAGTAGATCCTACGACTAACGGTAAACCACTTGATCCCAAGTTTGCTCTGGAAGCAGGATTACAGACAAATTTGCTGAAAGCAGTCATTCATGCCCGTCGTATTGAGACGGTGCACGAAGGGGAAAGGTGGCAGGATATTAAGCGTTTCGGTATTGAGATTTCCCATAATATAGAGAACGAATCTCCTATTGTGCTGAAAGCTCACGACCTCCGTAAAGCTGTTCAAATTCCGGCGTCTGTCGTAGAGGCTGGTATGCAGCCTAATCCAAGATAGTTTAATGTTAGATAATAAAGAATTGATTATGAAAAATTGGTATATATATTTGCTTTGTATTCTGGTGAGCAGCAACTTCTTCGCCTGCCAGGACGATGACTTGGAAGACCAGAGTATTTTTGATGCATCAGAGAAAGAAAAGAGTGAGTTTGACCGCTGGTTACTCGAAAACTACGTCAATCCCTATAACATCGACTTTAAATACAGAATGGAACATATTGAATCCGATTATACGCACAATCTTGTACCTACGGACTTTTGGTTGAGTGTGAAATTGGCGAAGATAGTGAAACATTGCTGGCTGGAGGCCTATGATGAAGTGGGAGGTCTTGATTTTACACGTGCTTGTGCTCCGAAAGTTATTCATCTTATAGGTTCTGCTTCGTGGGATAAGGGGACGTATACACTGGGGACTGCCGAAGGCGGACTGAAAGTGACTTTGTATATGGGTAACTGGCTGGATTTGACGAATGTTGACCGCATGAATGAATATTACTTCAAGGTGATGCATCATGAGTTTGCCCACATTCTGCATCAGAAAAAAAATTATCCGGTAGATTATGATAAGATTAGTGCAGGTAATTATACACCTACCGGTTGGCAGAACCGTAAATTGGCAGAGGTCGCTCCTTTGGGATTTGTCACACCGTATGCCGGTAGTAAACCGAGTGAGGATATTGCTGAAGTGACAGCCTGTTTCCTGACTTATCCGGAAGCACAGTGGGAAAATGTTATGACTCTGGCTGGAGAAAAAGGTAAACCGATCATTGACCAAAAGCTGGCAATGGTGAAGAAGTATATGAAAGATTCCTGGCAAGTGGATCTTGATCTGCTTCGCAAAGTGATTGCACGTCGTACTAATGAGATTAGTGAACTGGATTTGGATCATATTTATTAAAACAAACGCTGAGAATATGAAAAAACTGATTTATACTTTACTGGCATTTGCCACTGTCTGCTTTTCGTGTGTGCAGGATGTAGATGATGTATACGATAAACCTGTTGCCCAGCGGGTAGAAGAAGCCGTTCAAGAATATCATGATTTGCTGGTAAGTTCCGAGCACGGGTGGTTAATGGAGTATTATCCGCATTCTTCGCAGATATATGGTGGTTTCAATTACATTATGAAGTTTAAAGAAGGGGATAAAGTGACTATTTCTACTGACGCTTTTGGGAAACCGGAGGAAACGGAAGAGAGCCTTTTTTCTATTAAGAAGGATATCGGACCGACCCTTAACTTTGACACTTATAATAGCTTGTTCCATTATTTCTCTGATTCGGATATATCCGGAGGAGCAGGAACGGGCAAAGGGTATGAGGGTGATTATGAATTTCTTTTGCGCTCGCATACTGAGAATGAGATTGTCCTTCGAGGGAAGAAAACGAAGAATATAATTCGTATGACCCGTCTGGCGGAAGATGCTACACCTTATCTGGCTGCTGCTATCCGAGTGGATGAAGAAATGAACCGTTTGGAAGGGGTATTGGGGTTCAGTGGCATGATGAATGGGAAAGAACTGGCTCTGCTTTATACGGATTCCCATACATTTAATGTGGTATATGACGGACAGGAAACGTCTACTTCTTTCATGCCGACGGCAACAGGAATACAGTTTTATCTTCCGGTGGAAGTTGGTGGTAAAGAGCTGCACCGCTTTACTTGGTCGGCTGCAAATGAAACACTGGTAGCTGAAAATGCTCCGGATGTTGTGTTGAAAGTGGATTATGATCCGGAATATATCATTTACGCACAATATTTGGGCAAGTATACGATGAATTACCGACGTGGTGAGAATACTCCTGTATTGTCTCTGGAAATCGAGTTAGTGAAGAAAGAGGATATGAAAAGTTATACAATTAAAGGTATGTTGCCGATTGATCTGACAATGATTTATAATAAGGCAGAACGGCGTATGGAGCTCCTGAATCAGAAGTTGACGGACGGTAGTGAAGCTTATTTGAGCATTTGGATGGTGAATCCCGGAAGCCTGACGTATGGAGGAACTGATTTTGTGAATGGTATGTACGGCAAACTGAAAGAAGGTTCTGACAACGAATATGAGTTTGTAGACGACGGAAGGAAAGCTGATTTTGTAACTCGCGGTATGATTCTGTGGAGCAAGGCGGGTGAATATAAGGCTTATGCCGAATCTCGTTTTGCATTTATCACTCTTGTTAAACATGAATAAAAAAAGGAATGACTATGAGAAAAATATATTCTATATTACTTTGTGTGCTATGCTTGTCGGCTGTTGGTTGTAGTGATGATAAGGATATGGCGGATGTAGCATTAAAGGCGATAAGGTCGGATGTTAAGTTTTCTGCGGATGGTGGCACAGGAACTATTGAACTGTCAGGCGGTAAACAGGTAAGTGCCACCTCGGATGTCGCTTGGTGTAAGGTAGCCAGTGTGTCCGATCAGGAAGTCAGTTTGGTTGTTGAGGCTAATCTTTCTATATCCAGTCGTACCACAATGGTGGTCATACAATCCGGGGAAGATATATTGCAAGTTCCCGTGACCCAGTTGGGCGATACTTTTATTTGTGATGTAGAAGGTACAAAGGATTTTCTTATGCAAGGGGGTGAAGCTGTTTTCACTTTGCATACCCGGCGCGAATATAGTATTCAATCTACTGCCGAATGGCTGACTTATGAATTGAAAGGCGATCAGCTTCATGTGGTGGTTTCTCCTATGTTGGACGGTACGGATTATCGGGAAGGGACGTTGACCGTTCAGAGTGGGAAAAATGAATGGTCGGCGACTTGTGTTCAGCGAGGATTGTCCGGTACATATACTATGATGCATACCCGTAATGACGGAAAACGTTATACGGGTAGTTGTACCTTTACGGCAACAGATGAGAAGGGAGTGTATGATTTGATAGCAAAAGATGTTCCGCTCAATAATGGTGTACCTTTTAAAGCTGTATTGACTGACGGACGGCTGGTTATCAACTTTGATAATCAGTATTTGGGATTTATCTCTCCTAATTACATTTATCTCTGTGCGTATGATAAAGCGGCTAATGTATTAACTTGGGGAGGAAATATCACGTATGTTGCTGATTTGCAGTTTACAAAAGCAGGATTACCATTCTTTGAGTTTAAAGATGATGGAACATGGAAAGATCATAAAGTAGACGGATTTATGTATGGCATTTTTGATAAGAAATGGGAAAACGGAGGCCAGTTTGCCGGAAAAAGTTACGGGTATGCGGTTGATATTGTAATGGAACACCAATGAAACAAGTTATATGCTGGAATGTAGAATGGCTTAATACTAAAGATACAGCGACATGAAAGATACTAGAATAAATAACATGTTTTGAATATATGTAAGCAAGCGAGCTTAGAGTAAGTCGGATCATAAATTCTTTGAAAGATGATTTAGCTTACATTAATTATGTAGAATAGCTGTCTTGTGATAAAACAGCTATTCTTTTTTGTATATAGGCGTACGTAGTGAATATTCAATTGATACTTCTTTTTCTTATAGATTATCTATATGTTTCTAAACTTATTTGATAATCGTTTCCACACGTCCGTTCTTGAAGAAAACATAAAAGGAGCTGGAGTACATCCACTGCACTTCTCCGTTTGATTCCAGAACCGTTTGCGGTTTGCCGAAAGCCAGGCGGCATTCATCCTCGGTCATACCTTTCACCGGTTTACCGATACTGATCTCGTTCCAATGGGTGATCGGTGAAAGTTGATGTGTGGCGATGAAGTCGAACATCCGGTTGAGCATTTGCGATTCCACCTGTACGAAATCATCCATTATCTCCTTGTGCGACGCTTTCTTCTCCGGTTGCAGTTTCTCCATGGCGGTGACTTTCTTCATTACAAGTACCGACGATTCTATCAGGACATCAGAGAGATAGTAGACCAGCTTGCCTTCCGCTACCCGGAAAATGGCTTTGCAATAATAGGTGTTGTTCTGCTTTGAATCTGCTTGCGAGGCGAGTACCAGGTCGCAACTGAAACTTTTGGCCGGTACGTTGGCTTCCGTTATTCCTTCACGTAGCTTCGGACAGACGTTCTCCACCGTCCACAATAGTGCGTTGGCGTAGATATGCTCATCGCTTGCCGGGCTGAAAGAAGTAAACCCGCTGACTACGTATTTGCTACCGTCGGCACTGACAGGATAAGTTTTCTTCTGTTCCGTAAACGTCTGCGCCATGGCGGGCAGTATTATCCCTATCAGTAGATAGATAATTGCAAGGAATCGTTGTTTGGTCATCATACTCCGTTGTTTTTAAGAAAAACAGCATTCACCCCTTCTCCCTGTTGAGAGAGAAAGACGTGAACGCTGGATATATGTGTAATTGAGGTTTGATTGTACTTCACTTAGAAAGCTACACCCAGACGAATCAGGACATTGCTGGTGTTACACTCCCATGTTTTGATAAAGCCGCGCTGATAAGTGAAATCCAGGTTGAAACGGTCGTACCATATACCGACACCGATATTCATGCCTGCATCCACCCGCTTCCAGTCTTCCCAGTCGCCCATGTTGACGCTTGTTTCTTCACTGTCTCCCTGATAGGATTCTTTTTCTTTAATCTTACCTACATAGTCGCAACTTACGTAAGCGCCGAGATGTGCGTCGACTGCCAGAGCATCCGTAATGTTGTATTTATATCCGAAAGTAAACGGAGAAACCTGTACGTTGTGGGCCATTAAGCTTAGGCTGTATTCGTAGTCGCTTTCGTTTTCTTCGACCTTCCAGCCGCGGGAACCGAGTCCGAACTCCATTCCCCAGTACGTACCTACACTCCCTAATGGCTTCTGGAAACCGTAAACAAAGTTGTAACCGAGTTTGCTGCCGGTGTCTTCCGCTCCGTCTCCGGTCATTTTCATGACATTCAATCCGCCACGCAGGAACCATTGTGTTTCAGAAGGCTGTTTCTGAGCGGATTTGATGCTGACACTTCTGGATGATACAATCTGTGCTTGCACGCCTGCACACAGTAAGAATGCGGCTGCCAATGATAATAGTTTTTTCATGTTGAAATTCTATTTGATTATTAATACTTGTTGTCTGTTTATTTGATAACGGTTGTTATTTGATGACGGCGGCTATCTTGTCTTTGTCGGCTGTTGTGAGAGTTTTTTCCATGCGGATCCATTCGTAGTCCGAGGCTTCTGCCGTCTTCCAGTTGATAAAGGTGGCCGGATAGCCGATGACGGTCACTTTATACCCGTTCCCGTCGTCATTGGTTTTGACGTTGAATGTGGCTGCCACTATCACGTCTGCATTATGTTTTTGCGAAGACATATAGATTGCATAGCTGCGGATGTTGACCAGGTCGCCATTCATCTCCTGTTCGGCTTGTTCTCTGGTGAGCGTCCATTCGTCTTTGATGCGTCCTTTCGATTTGTCTATCTGCAACTCCACGGTTAGCGGCTTTACATAAGCGTTTGAGGTGACATCCAGTAGACGTGCCTGTGTTTCCTGCATTCTTACATTTGTTTTCTGTGCGTACGCTCCGATTGCACCGATAAAGGTGAGGAAAATAACTAAAATCAGTTTTTTCGTTTTCATATCCCTTTGTGATTATATGTTAATATGCTTGCAAAGGTATGCGAAAGGACTATACCAGCAGGCGAAAACATAGTTCCAAGGAGGATACGGAATTGTATCCTATTTGGATACACCGGAGGAGCTGCCCGTACTGATGCTGTCGGATAAATCGTGGAAGAAGTCGTGGTTGAGGATGCAGGAGATGCGCCAGAGCAGGTGGATGTCGATATTCTCTTTCCGGAAGATCTTGTAGACGTTGGGACGTGTGCAGCATAGCTGACTGGCGAACCAGGTAACAGTACGTCCTTGTTCGTGAAGCGTGCGTTCGATAAGTTGTCCCGCATGAATCATGTCATTCTGCAAGTGTGCGTCCCCCGGATTCCCGTTGGAGGAACGGATTATTGTAATACCGGCGAGAATATATAAAAGAGGCGTGGGAATCTCACCTTCGTCCGTTCCGTGTTTCAAGGCCTTCGCAATGCCATATCATCAAGAACGAACAACGCAGAAAGCCCACGCCGATATGTACAACACCCGTAACCTCCCTTTGTTTCGGCAAAGAGAGGCACGGATGTATATAAATACACATCAGGAGGACGTCTTTGTTGCTATTCATCTTTCTGGTGATATGAAAAAAACTGCGAAGTTTTGAAACACGAAAGACAAACGCTTGTAAACGTCTTCTCTATATAAACAGCTCTCCCCACTAACCACCCGAAGGCTTTCTGCGGAAGAGTCCGCTGCAAATTTATGAAAAATAATGAGGCGGGAGAACAATATGGTTGCTAAATTTTGCTTATTCAGACCGTGCGGCGTGTTTTCAGAACTTCGGTCACTTACTTTTTCGCGGACCGGATGTTTCGCATGAGTCCCTGATACTTGGCCCTTTTCACTGCGCTGCCCTTGAACAGTGTCCTGTATTGTTCTTCCGAGAGGCGGTGCCAGTCTTCCTTCCGCATGGTCAGCAGGGAGGCGGAAGGGGAGAATTCTATTGTCCGTGAAGGAGTCGCGAAGCGGTTCCATGGACAGGCACGTTGACATTCGTCGCAGCCGTAGATCATTTTGCCCATTTTTTGCCCCGTATCGGGCGGAAGTTCTCCACGGTATTCAATGGTCAGATAAGAGAGACATTTGGCGGAATTGAGCCTGAAAGGCGCTTCTAACGCTTTTGTAGGACAAGCGTTGAGGCAACGGGTACATGAACCGCAACGGTTTTCCTGCGGACTGTCATAGCGGTCGGCAGGAAAGTCAATAATTAATTCTCCCAAAAAGAAGCAAGAACCCGCTTGCGGAATGATAAGCTGGGTGTTTTTCCCTATCCAGCCGAGTCCGGCACGCCATGCCCAATAGCGTTCGAGTACGGGGGCGGTGTCGCAGAAGGCGCGTCCGCCGGCAGAATAGTTGTTTTGGATAAACTCAAGCAACGTCTTGAGCTTTGCCTTCATGACATCGTGATAATCTTTGCCGTAGGCATACCACGCTATCTGGTATTCATTCTCCGGCAGCTTCGTTTCGGGATAATAGTTCAGGGCAACACTGATAACGGTGCGTGCCCCTTCTACTAAGAGCCGCGGGTCGAGGCGCTTGTCCTCATAATTCTGCATATAAGCCATTTCCCCCTGGCAACCGTCTGCAAGCCATTGGCGGAAAGTATCAGCAACCTTTTCACTGACAGCTTCGGCAGGCGCTGCTCCACAGGCTGAAAAGCCGAGGCGCAGGGCTTCGGCTTTGATTATTTCAGTGGGGAGGAGTGCTTCCATTTTTATAGCTGATATAACGTATGTTTTAGCTGATATGACGTATTCTGTATAGCTCGCGTAACGTTATAACACTTTAAACTCATATCCTTCCGCTTTCAGAAACTCGATAGAGCGGGGGAGGGCATATTGCAGATTCCCGTTGTTCCATGATTTCAGGGAGTCGTGGAAGGTGATGATAGAGCCGTTGCGTGCGTAACGTTTCACGTTGTTGAGTACCTGTTCCGGGCGCATCCGCTTACTGTAATCGCGGGTCACGAGGTCCCACATGATGATCCGGTAATGATAGCGGAGGGTATAGTATTGTCGGAAACCCATGTGGCCGTGTGGCGGGCGGAACAGGTCGGAATGTATGATTTCATCTACTTTTTGGGCATTTGCCAGATAGTCGGGGTTGGAGTATTCGAATCCACGGATGTGGTTGAAAGTGTGGTTGCCGATGCGGTGACCGTGTTCTACCACCATCCGGTATTCGTCCGGGTGTTTCTTTATATTGTCGCCTACCATGAAGAAGGTAGCTTTAATATTGTGTTTTTCCAGCAGTTCCAGTACCCAGGGAGTAACTTCGGGGATAGGTCCGTCATCAAAAGTCAGGTAGACGGCCCGTTCGTTCGGGTCCATTCGGAAAATGGCTTGCGGATACAACGCCCGGAAAAACCACGGTGGTTGTTCTATAAACATGAGAGTTTGTACTTTTTTGAAATAATAAGTAACAAGTAATAAGCAATGGGCTGCGTTGTAAACCGCATGGATGATATCGCTTAATACTTGTTACTTATTGCTTAATTTATTTCCCTTTCATTCTCGTCACATACTCGTTGTATAGTTGGTCGAGCTGTTCGGAGTAGTGTTTTGCAAGTTCTTCTGATTTGTATTTCTCCATTAGGCGTACTTCCGCGTCAAGCAATCCTGCATTGTACATGAAGTTTTCGCTGGCAATGGAGAGTTGGTAGTCGGTCAGACTCAGATACCAGACCATGTATTCGAGCGACTTGTTGGCAAGTTCGTCGATAATCTTGTTCGCTTTCTCTGTCTGTCCCAACTGATAGTAGGCTTCTGCCATTTGGAAAGCCCCGTTGGCCCAGTCGTACGGTACGTTGGACGATGGAATCATCTTCTCGGCATAGTCGAGGGCGGCAAGCGCCTTGTCTTTTTTGCCTTCCTTGATGAGTTGTCCCACCAGTTGCGTGAAGATGCGGCGGTGTGTGTAGCACATACGCATCACGTTCTCGTCGATGTAGATTCCCGGCTTGTCGATACCGCCGAACTTGAACTTGTTCATCAGGTTGTCGTACATCTTTTCACTGTCGATTTTGCTGTTCAGTTTGTCCGTCTCGAACGGAGTGAAGCGGTAGGCAAGACCTTCCTGAACGAAGTGGTTATCCATGCCGAGGTGGTTTTCGCTGCCTACGGTTATTGCCATATAGATCGGGCGTTCCCAGTTGGCGTTGGCCAGCATTTCGAGCATCATCAGTTCGCTCTTGTAAAGCGCGCGTTTCGGGTTGCCGTTGGCGTCTTTCAGCGAGATAGTCATATATTCGGGGATAGAGTCACCCAAGGCTTCCGGTATCTTCATGCCGGAACGGCGCACGGCTTCCGCATCCACTTTCATCACGATACTGTCCGTCGGGATCAGAGGAAGTTCGATTCCCTGTCCGCTTTTCTTGAGCAGCTCCTTCAGTTGGTCGTTCTTGCCGAGCATCCAGCGGTTGATAATCTCCTTCAGTTCATACGGGTTCTCTCCGAAGATAGAGTGGACGAGAGACAATACGGTGGTGTCTCCCTGTGCTGCCAGTTCTTCGGCCTGCTTGAAGTAGTTGTCGATGAGTTTCTTCATTTCCGGGCGGATAGAGATATACTCGTTCTGTCCTTCCACGTATTGGACGCGGTCCCATGTGATAGGGAGAGAGGGCGAATCGTATGCCGGACGCTTCATCTGGTCGATGTACCAGTCGGTCTGCAAGTAACTCAGGTTACAAGTGCGGGCGTCGGTACGGAAACCTTCCGTTTCCTGGTTGTACCACAGAGGGAAGGTATCGTTATCACCGTTGGTGTAGATAATCGGGTTTCCTGATTCCTGCAGGGTCATCAAATAGTTCTGGCCGAAGTCGCGGGCTACGAAGCGGCCGCTACGGTCGTGGTCGTCCCACGTCTGTCCTGCCATTTGAATGGGGACAAACAGGCAGAGAACGGAAGCCAGAGCAGCGGCAGGAAGTTCCTGCATCTTGCAGTACTCCCGCAATAGTCGGATAACACCTGCCACACCCATACCTACCCAGATGGCAAAGGCATAGAATGAACCGGCGTATGCATAATCTCGTTCACGAGGCTGTGCAGGCGTCTGGTTGAGGTAGAGCACAATGGCGATACCCGTCATGAAGAACAGGAAGAATACTACCCAGAACTGCTGGATACCACGCTGACTGTGGTAGGCTTGCCAGAAAAGCCCGATCAGTCCGAGCAGCAACGGCAGGCAGTAGAATACATTGTGTCCTTTGTTATTCTTGAGGTCCTGCGGCAGGAATTCCTGATTGCCTACGAGCAGGTTATCGATGAACGGAATACCGGTAATCCAGTTGCCGTGTTCTATTTCTCCGCTACCCTGAATGTCGTTCTGGCGTCCGGCGAAGTTCCACATGAAGTAACGCCAGTACATGAAGTTCAACTGGTAGGAGAAGAAGAACTTGATGTTCTCCCATTGGGTAGGCATATTCACCATGACCATTTCTCCGCATTGGTCGTAAGGTACGTCATGTCCCTTGATGTCAACCCATTGCTTGTAGAGCGGGGCGTGCGAGGAACTGTACATACGCGGGAAAAGCATATTCTGTGCGTATTCATACTCGATACGTCCGGGGAGTTCGATATAAGAGTCTTTTTCGTCCGGCGAAGTCTTTTCCTTGCGGACATACTTGCTGCCTGTTTCCGACTGGCGGGGAATGCAATAACCGTCTTTTACGTCGAGTGCCACTTTGGAGGAGAAAGCAGGGCCGTAGAACAACGGGCGTGTGCCATATTGCTCACGACCGAGGTATTCGCCCAGCGTGAAGATATCTTCCGGTGAGTTCTGGTCCATGGGCGTGTTGGCGGTAGAGCGGATAACGATCAGTGCATAAGACGAATAGCCGATAACGATCATCATCGTGCACAGCAATGTCGTGTTCAGCGTGCGCGCCGAAATACGCCATTTCTCTTTCATCTTTTCCTGCATCTGCGGGGCAAGATAGATAGCCAATACGCCGATTACGAGGATACCGATGAGGATACTGCTGGCTCCATGTCCGTAGAACGGGATACCGAGCAGGGCAATCGTCAGGATAAAGGAGACAGCCATGCGCGCCTTGCTCTTTTGCGTGTAACTTTCGTAAACACCCCAGATCAGCGCTGCTGCAAGCAGGATGATATAGACCACTACTCCGGTGTTGAACGGCATTCCCAATCCGTTGACAAACAACAGTTCGAACCAGCCGCCTACTTTCACGATACCCGGCACAATGCCGTAGAGCACGGCTGCCACGAGCACCATGGAACCGAAAAGGGCAAGCAATGAACCTTTTGCGGTGGCATTCGGAGTTTTCTTATAATAGTAAACCAGCACGATAGCGGGCAAACAAAGCAAGTTGAGCAAGTGTACGCCGATACTCAAACCGGTCAGGTAGGCGATGAGGATAATCCAACGGTCGCTGTGAGGCTGGTCGGCTACGTCTTCCCACTTCAGTATCAGCCAGAAAACAACGGCGGTGAACAGGGAGGAGAAAGCGTATACTTCGCCTTCTACGGCCGAGAACCAGAATGTGTCACTGAATGTATAAACCAGTGCACCGACCAGTCCGCTACCCATAATGGTGACAAGCTGGCCTTTGGTAATATTGTTTTCATCGGTGATAATCAGTTTGCGAACCAGGTGGGTGATGCTCCAGAAAAGGAACAGGATACAGGCACCGCTCATCAGGGCACTCATATAATTCACCATTTTTGCCACGGTGGTCACATCGGAGGCAAACTGGGTGAACAGGTTCGCCATTAGCATGAAGAAAGGTGCGCCGGGCGGGTGACCGACTTCCAGTTTGTAGCCGGTAGTTATAAACTCGGGGCAATCCCAGAAACTTGCAGTCGGTTCTATTGTCAGGCAATAAACCGTTGCCGCAATGATGAATGTAAGCCAACCCATGAGGTTGTTTACGGTTCTGTACTGTTTCATTAGCACTATCGTAGTTTATTCGTTAAAAACAGGTTATGCGGTCGCAAAGATAGTGATTTGTAAGGATAATGAGGTAGAAAGTAAGAAATATTAAGTAACGGGAAGATGATTTACGCTATCTTATGTCCCTGCGGCGGTTGGGAAAAGCCCTGATAGGGGTGAGGAAGAACCGTAATGAAAACTCTGTTGTGAAGCCGCATTATATAAGTAGAAGAGCCGGCAAACATGAGAAAACAAGTAAGGAAAGTTACATTACACTACCGCTATCATTGGATTGCCACAGCCGTGGAGACTTCCTGCCATGGCTGTGGAAGGATCTCTCCACGCCCGTGACGAATACCTACCACGGCCGTGGCAAGCTAACAATACCGCCGCTCTAATCCATTGATACCGTCCTTATAAAGGAACTTTAAAGCCGATACTATCTATATTCTCCTCCTTCTGGAAGGAGGAGTACCCGTAGGGGGAGGTGGTAGGTGCATGCGTAAATTAATAGATTATCAGCATTATGTATCTACCTGTCCACCCCTCCACAGCGAACGGCTAGTGGTGGTGATGATGTTCACCCAGAATGCGGTGCGGCAGCGTCCCGTGTCCGAGCAGTTCGATAGGACAGTTAAAGTTCTTTTCCAACCATTCGGTGGTGACCCCCGTATCGGGATGATAATCCAGAGTTTCGTTGACACAGGCGATAGATTTCACCTGTTGCAGCACCGTGCCGATGTCGTGACTGACAAGGATAATGGCACATTCTTTATTAATTTCCGCCAGCAACTCGTAGAGGCGTGCTTCGAAACGCTTGTCGATATACGTGCTGGGTTCGTCCAGAATAAGCACGGAAGGGTCGGAGATTATGGCGCGTCCCAGAAGCGCGCGTTGCAACTGTCCGCCGCTTAATTGCCCGATAGCACGGTGTTCGAGTCCTTCGAGCCCCATGCGGGCAATAATTTGCTTGCCCTTCTCCTTTTGTTCGGGGGTGAAACGGGAGGTCAGTGACTTCTGTATGCTGAGTCCGGAAAGGATTACTTCCTCCACTGATATGGGAAATTTCCGGTCGATCGTGCTGTATTGAGGCAGGTAGCCCAAAGAAGGCTTACAGTTAAAACTAATTTCCCCTCCGGTGGGCTTTAGCAGACCGAGGATGCACTTTACAAGCGTTGTCTTCCCGCCTCCGTTCGGACCGATAATTCCGAGGAAGTCCCGTTCGTAGACGGCAAGGTTGATGTCATGGAGAACATTGCGGCCGTCGTATCCGGCGGATAGGTTTTTTATTTCGATAATTGGCTTCGTCATTGGCTTTTCTGATATCACTGTCTGACTGTTTGTTCCTTTGTCTCGGCCGGGGCGAGAGCTTTGGCTACATTCAGCATTTCTGTTTCCCAGTCGTAGCTGAGGGGGTTGATAGGAACTACTTTGGTACCGGTCTGCTGCGCGATAGTTTCCGCATTGCGCTTGTCAAACTCCGGTTGGACGAAGATTACACGCACGTCTTCCGCTTTGCAGAGGTCTATCAGCTCTTTCAGGTGGGCGGGAGAGGGTTCTTTGCCTCCTTCTTCGATAGAAATCTGGTGCAGTCCGTAGTCACGGGCAAAGTAGGAGAGGGCCGGGTGGTAAATCATAAAGGATTTGGCGGCGTCCGGTGCGGAGAGTTGTTGACGAATCAGACTGTCCGTTTGCTGGATGCGTTGGTAGAGGGAGTCGTACCGGTTCCTGTAATAAAGCTCATTGGCTTTATCAAGGGTGCAGAGCGCTTTATACGTATTTCCGGCAAGGATGAGGGCGTTGGCGGTCGAGTTCCATATATGTGGCTCTACGGCATGACTGTGACCTGGATGATTGTGACCTTCATGGTCATGATATCCGTTGCCATGTTCGTTGTCGTTCAGAATCAGGTCTATTCCTTTGGAGGTGTCGAACACTTGGATATGAGGGGCATTGTTCATCAGACGGTCCATCCAGGCCTGTTCGAAGCCGATGTAACCGATGCGGAAGTAGGCTTTGCTGTCGCCAAGGGATACGAGTTGCTGCGGAACCGGGTCGTATGTTTCCGGGCTGGAACCTTTGGGGACCATGCTGACTACCGTGTACTTGTCGCCTGCAATGGCTTCCGTGAAATAGCGTTGCGGTTCGAGTGTGACGGTGATGACCGGCTTTTCCTCAGTACCGCTTTGGGACGTTCGTCCGGTGCACGCTGCCAGTAGGAGGCAGGAGCCGACGATAAGCAGGGTCTTCATATCTATTAGTTGCTTTTTCATGACTTGTTGTATTTTCGGGTTGTTCTTACTTATCTTGTTTTACTTATTCTTGTTTCCGGGCCCGCAGTATTTCCCGTTTTCCTCCCGGAGGGCCGGGAAGACGTTCCACGATGAATCCTGCGGCCTGCAACATTCGCCTGACGACTCCTTTGGCACAATAAGTCGTCAGGATTCCGCCGTTATTTAATAAAACATAAAGGCGGTTGAATAGTTCTTGCGACCACATCTCCGGCTGCTTTTCCGGTGCGAAGGCGTCGAAGTAAATCACGTCTGCTTTCCACCCTTCTGTCTCTGTTTCCAGCTTATTAAAGTCTTTTTGTACTTTTCGTAGGGTGAAGTGAGGGGTAATCGGTACGTCTTCTTCCCACGGGGAAGTATGAAGCTGTTTGAATAACTCATGGGCCGGACACTGGTTGTCGCCTGTCATTAGTTGTTCGTTGGCGGAAATATACCCCAGTTGCTCTACGAGTTGCCATTCCAGGGGATAGAGTTCCAGACCTGTATAGTATACATTCCTCCCGCTTTTTTCTGCTTCTTCGAGGGTGAGCCAGGCGTTCAGACCTGTTCCGAAACCTATTTCCAGAATGTGAGGGGTGGTGGCGGTGGAGGCTTTCAGTCCCATATTGATGAAAATGTGCTGGGACTCCGTGCGTGCCCCTTTCGTTGAATGATAATGCTCATTCAATTCCGGAACAAACAGGGTAGTGCTCCCGTCATCGGTCTTCTCGATTATTCTTTTCATCGTATAACTTGCTATCTGATACTTATTGCTTGATTACTTAATGAAACATTTATCCTGCTACCACATTCCATGCACTTTCCAGCACATACAGGAGAAGGATGTAACGTATCAACTTGCCGGCAAACATGGAAGCTACCGTAAGCCATATATTGCTTCGCATAAATCCCAGTGCAATGGAGATAACTTCACCGATAGCCGGAAGGAAGGCGAAAAATGCCATAAGTGCTCCTTTCCCTTGCAGGAAGTTCACCATTTTGTCTACCTTTTCTTTCTTTACCTTGAAATATTTCTCTATCCAGCTTATTTTGCCCAGACGTCCCATATAGTAACAGGTCATTCCGCCTACCGTGTTGCCGAGTGCGGCGGATATCAGGCAGGCGGTAGGGGGCAGGCCGAGTTTGACGAGTGCCACCAGTACCAGTTCGGAACTGAAAGGCACGATGCTGCCGGCCAGTAAAGCCGAGATGAATAATCCCGGTAATCCCCATTCGATGAGGAGTTGTATTGTTGAGTCTATAAAAGCGTCCATATATTAAAACTGAATAGGAGGATGAGACTGACCAGCGAGATTATGAAGAACACGTTCGATGTCTTGCTGTTGGTCAGTACGAAAAAATGTCCGATCAGGATGCTGCTGCTTATCATGAGCAACGGCAACAGATTGACACAATAGGTTGGCTGCAAAGCTATGAGCAGGAAGAGGAAGATATTCAGGTCGATAAGAAATTGCAGATAGGCACGAGTGCGTATCTTGTCTTCAAATCCTGCGATGATGCAATGGGCGGCGCTGACAATGAACAGTACAAGTAAATAGCCGAGAACCGCCAATTCCCAAGGTTGGAGAATTTGCAGGTCGAAGGGCTTGCCGAAAGTTACCAGTTCGGTAAACGGACGGTAGAATAACTCCATTTGATTGTAGAAGAAGGCGTGCCCGAACAGGAACCAGTAAGGCACTACCCAGCCTAAGAGCGCACCGCAGAAACTACGGGGCTTGAGTGCCTGAAAACGGTGAGCTTCGAATATCCAGAGTACCGAAAGGAAGGTGAGTTGGGGGAAAAGCAGGCTTCCCGCTCCGATGAAAAGGAAGGAATAGAATAAATAGCCTGCTGCCTGCGGCTGCTGATAACTTTTGAACAGGAAATGAATGGAGAACAGGAAAGCAAGGGCTGCAATGTCTCCTGCATATAGCAAGTGCATTTCCGGGCAGATAGTGACCAACAGAAAGTATATGGCTGTCTGCATGGACGCCCGCATACGGATAATGCCGAAACGGTTGTTCAGCTCTATCAGGCTATAACCGATAACGGCATAAATCAGATAGCTGACAAGTCGTTCGGCCCATGCGGGAAGTAACAAGTCGCGGGCGGATTGCCAGAGGGAGAGAGTGCTGTCTTCCACTGTTGAGGCTGTGAGGTCGGGCAGTAAAAAGGATGTCAGTACCCAACAGAGGGTACAGATAAAGACAACGATAGGCAGCGTCCACCGCCCTGCTGTTACTTGACCTTGCAGCTTTTTATTTCTCATTTAATCTCGTTCAATTATTTTTTTGTTGCTTCTGTTTCTTCTGTGGTTTCTATGGTTTCTTTCCCTTCTCTCCCTTTCTTTCCTTTCTTTCCGAATGGTTTTCTCCGAATGGCTTCCCCTCCTTCTGGGAAGGAGGGGTGGCTGAAAGCCGGGGTGGTAGGTGCGCCTATCTGTTTTAATAATAGACTTATGTATTCACCTACCACCTCCCCCTACGGGTACTCCTCCTTCCCGAAGGAGGAGAATGGAGATAGATTTGCCTCTAGCGTGGCTTTACCAAGGTGATTCTTATCTAGCGTTGACATCGTCTCTTCTCTAGAATAAACATCGCCTCTCATTTGAAACAATGCCGTCGAATGGAAGCCTTGCTTCGGCGCTACGCCGGCAGTTATAGGTCGAAGCCGATGTCGCGGCGGAAGTACTTCTTGTCGAAGTTAATCATGTCCGCTACTTTGTAGCTCTGTGCCAACGCTTCTTCTTTAGTAGCTCCATAGGAGCAGACAGCGATAACGCGTCCTCCGTTTGTAACTACTTGGCCGTCTTTCATAGCTGTTCCGGCATGGAAAATGATACTTTCCGTAGCGGCAGCCTGTTCCAGTCCGCTGATCGGGAATCCTTTCTCATAAGCTTCCGGGTAACCGCCGCTGACGAGAATCACACAACCTGCCGAACGCGGGTCCATAACGAGTGTCTTTTCGTTCAGGTTGCCTGCGGCAGTGCCCTCCAGCAGTTCCACGAGATCGCTCTGAATGCGGAGCATGACGCTTTCTGTTTCCGGGTCGCCCATACGGACGTTGTATTCGATCACCATTGGCTCACCTTTCACATTGATTAATCCGAGGAAGAAGAAACCTTTGTAGACGATATTCTCTTCTTTCAGGCCGTTGATTGTCGGCTCGATGATGCGGGTGCGTACTTTCTCCATGAACACTTCGTTGGCAAACGGAACAGGGGTTACGCTACCCATGCCCCCTGTATTCAGACCTTTGTCGCCTTCACCGATACGTTTGTAGTCTTTTGCTACGGGGAGGACTTTATAGTTTTCACCGTCGGTCAGGACAAATACGGAACACTCGATACCGCTCAGGAACTCTTCAATGACAACTGTTGCCGATGCAGAGCCGAACATACCGCCGAGCATTTCTTTCAGTTCCTTTTTGGCTTCGTCCAGCGTGGGGAGAATCAGTACGCCTTTTCCGGCACAGAGGCCGTCGGCTTTCAGTACATAAGGAGCTTCCAATGTTTCGAGGAAGGCCAAACCTTCTTCAATAGTTGCGGAAGTGATACTTTTGTAACGGGCTGTCGGGATGTTGTGACGCATCATGAAGCCTTTTGCAAATTCCTTGCTTCCTTCCAGTTCAGCTCCCTGTGCGGAGGGACCGATAACAGCGATGTGTTTAAGTTCGGGGCGGTTCTGGAAGTAGTCGTAGATTCCTTTTACCAACGGATCTTCGGGACCTACTACGACCATGGCGATGTCTTCCTTCAGGGCGAAAGCGCTGATAGCTTCAAAATCAGTAGCCTTGATGTTGACATTTTCGCCTACGGCAGTTGTTCCGGCATTTCCCGGAGCAATATACAGCTTCTCAACTTTCGGACTTTGGGCAATTTTCCATGCCAGTGCATGTTCGCGGCCGCCCGAGCCTAGTAATAAAATCTTCATCTTTATACTGTTATAAGTTATACTGTTATACGTTTGATTAGGTATGGATAAGCAGCCGCTTTTTACAGGTTCTGCTCAAAGTACCGGGTGATTTTTTCGTGCAGATGTACACGGTCGCGACCTGATACGTTGTGCTTGTGGCACGGGTAGATGAACAGGTCGGGGTAGGTGCAGGCGTCTACACAAGCTTTCATGAACGACAAGGTGTGTTGAGGCACGCAAGTGTCGTCATGGTCGTCATGGATAATCAGCAGATGACCTTTCAACTGACCCGCGAGGTTTTTCAGGTTGCATTCCTTGTAACCTTCAGGATTGGTTTCCGGTGTGTCCATATAGCGTTCGCCGTACATCACTTCATAATATCCCCAGTCGATGACGGGGCCACCGGCTACGCCTACTTTGAATATTTCCGGGTAACGGAGCAACAAGGCAGTGGTCATGTGCCCTCCAAAGCTCCAACCGTGCACGCCGATGCGTCCGCCGTCTACGTAAGGGAGGGATTTCAGGAATTCGACACCTTTTACCTGGTCTTTGCCTTCTTCAATGCCGAGGCGACGGAAGGTGGCGTTCTCAAACTCCAGTCCGCGGTTACTGCTGCCACGATTGTCGATCGTAAACATGATATAGCCTTTGTTGGCCATATACGTGTCCCAGCCACGTGCGCCATTCTGCCAGCCTCCGGTGACACATTGGGCATGAGGACCTCCGTAGACGTAAATAATGGTTGGATATTTCTTGTTCGGGTCAAAGTTTGCCGGCTTCATCAGGCGGTAGTGAAGGTCGGTTGTGCCGTCGGCCGCTTTGATTGTCCCGGTTTCAATACTTGGCATTTGATAACCTTCATACGGGTCTTTGGCAGTCAGCAGGTTTACGGTTTCTTTGAAGTTCTTTGTATCTACCAGATTAATGATGCGAGGCTGGTCTTTAGTGGAATAACGGTCGATAAGGAACGTCCCGGAAGCGTTGAGCACTCCGTTGTGTTCACTCTCTTTACTGCTATCGAACGGGCGGCTCATCTTTCCGTTGTTCACGTTTACTGCGAAATGACCGCTTCTCAAGCCCTCTATGGCGGTGAAGATAACTTCTTTCCGCTTAGCGTTGAAGCCTAATATGTTTTTTACCAGCCAGTTGCCTTTAGTCAACTGTTTTACCTTCACTGATTCGCGATATTGGGCGCCGCCGGTTCCTTCCTGAAGGTCACCGTAAATGCTTGCTTTGGTATCAAACAGATAGAGGTGATTGTATCCATCGCGCTGGCTCTGATAAATGAATTTGCTGGTATCCCACGGCAAGAATATAATCGGGTTTTGCGGCTCTACGTATTTCGGGTGAGTTTCTTCGTAGAGCACCTTTGTCAGCTTGCCTGTTTCTGCGTTGTATTGGCAAAGTTTGGCATGGTTCTGGTCGCGGTCTACTTCAATCAGGTAGAGGCTCTTCTCGTCCGGTGCCCAACTGATGTTCGTAAAGTAGCGGTCGGTAGGGTCGCCTGCATCCAGGTAAATGCTTTTGCCCGTTGCGGGGTTGTAGATACCTACCTTCACTTGGTGGCTGGTCATTCCTGCCATTGGATAGCGGACATTGTTCACTTCGCCCACACGTGCGGTAATGTCTACAAGCGGGTATTGAGTCACCATACTTTCATCCATACGGTAGAAGGCGAGCAGATTACCTTTCGGGCTCCAGAATGTACCTTTGTTGATACCGAACTCATTGCGGTGTACGGACTGGCCGCAGACGATGCCTTCGGGCTCGTTCGTCACCGCCTGTTCGTTTACGTATAGATTGTTGCCGATTGTATAGGCTACATTTCCATTGGCGGTGCAGTAGTCTTCGTTTTCCGCTTTGGCTTTAGGCTTGCGACTGCTGACAATCCGGTTGTTCTTGAAATCATATACGATGTATTTTCCGGCTATGTTCAGTAACATTTGCGGCTTTTCCGCCCATGGGAAACGTGCGGAATACAAGTGGGATAACTTTCCTGCCTTGTCTTCTGCAAGCGCTTTGTTGATTTGCTCACGGGTGATGAGCATTGTTTCTTTGCCTGTTTGCGGCTGGATAGAATAGATGGTGTCGATGCCGGGTTTAATACACTCGTCGCCCCACCATTGCAGCCCGTACAGGTTTTCTGCATAACGATAACTTTCACCGCCCGGAATCAGGTCTTCCAGTGTCGGTTTCTTGGTTTCTTGTGCCATAACATTGATTACAATTGGGATTGCCAACAACAAAAGGAAGGCTCTTTTTCCAACTTTACTCATTGCTCTTTTCTTTATTATTTGTTTTTAAATCCTTTTATTTTTACTCTGTCCAAAGAAGTGCTCTTTATCCGAATAGCAGCACCCAACTTGGCAAAAGCATTGAATAATCCATTAAATTGCTTTTCGTTGCTAATTTCTTGTGAATGTGCAATTAACTATTAACGCTTGTTTACTCCTCTTCCTTCTTCGGAATCCTCGGTTCCCGATTTCCTTTGAACTCTCTCGGAGCTTTCGGGTCTCTTCGGCTACGGAATTCTCCCTGCGGTTTTCTCTCTCTGTTTCCTTCCCGCTTGAATTCTCCTTCTTCCCGGCGCGGCTTGTATTCTCCTTCTCTGCGAGGTCTGGAGTCACCTTCCCGACGAGGCCTGAACTCACTTTCTCTACGGGGGTTGAATTCTCCTTCCCGACGAGGTTTATATTCTTTTCTTTCCCTGAACTTAGACGCTTGTTCTCCTTCCGTCTCTTTCTTTTCTTCTCCTGCTTCTTCCTGACTCTTGAACTCCTTGTATTTTCCGTCAAAGATTTCATATTTGCGGAATTCACATTCCAGTGGCCCGTTGAACAAAGGAACCTTTTGGCTGGCTTTCAAACCAATCTGGTCGAAACACTCTTCCCGGTAGGAGAGAACCCATGCCTCGTTTCCTACAAACGCGTGTTTCAGGCGCTCGCCAATCATTTGGTATAGTCCGAGTAAATCATTGGTGGAAATACGCTCTCCATAAGGAGGGTTGGTGATGATGACAGACTTCTCTTTCGGCTGTTCGAATTGCTGGAACGGTTGCAGTTTCAGTACGACATCTTTCGATACCCCCGCTGCCTTTATGTTATGAGTTGCTATTTCGTTCGCTTTCGGATTGTTGTCGTATCCGTAAATTTTATGTGTAAATTCACGCTCCTGACTGTCGTCATTGTAAAGCTCGTCGAACATATCCGCATCGAAATCCACCCATTTCTCAAATGCAAATCCCTTACGGAATACGCCCGGAGCGATGTTTCTTGCTATCAATGCAGCTTCCACTGGAATAGTACCCGAACCGCACATCGGATCAATCAAGTCACATTCTCCCCGCCAGCCGGTCATCAGAATCATACCGGCAGCCAATACCTCGTTCAACGGAGCTTCTACGGCCTCCTGGCGGTAACCGCGCCGGTGAAGTGATTCACCGGACGAGTCCAAAGACAAGGTGCAGGTTGTTTGTGCGATATGGATATTCAACAATACGTCCGGATTGCTGATGCGTACAGACGGGCGTTTGCCTGTCTTTTCACGGAAATAATCCACGATTGCATCTTTCACCTTGTACGAAACAAACTTCGAATGGCGGAATTCTTCGCTGAATACTACTGCATCTATTGCAAATGTCTTGTTTACGTCGAGATATTCCTCCCAAGGAATTGCCTGTATTTCATTGTAAACTTCGTCGGCATCCTTTGCCGTAAAGTTCTTGATCGGTTTAAGAATACGGATAGCAGTACGGAGGCAGAAATTAGCCTTATACATCATACGTTTATCCCCTGTGAATGACACCATTCGGCGGCCTATTTGAATGTCGTTGGCTCCTAGTGCTGTCAGCTCTTCTGCAAGTATCTCCTCCAGTCCCTGGAAGGTCTTGGCAATCATCTCGAATTGTTCGCTCATATATAGTTATTTGGTTTTATTTTTTTGCTTTGGTTTGTACGATTCTTGCTCCTGCGGGGACGTTCTCCGTCACCCAGATATTACCGCCTACGGTTGCATCGCGTCCGATAGTGATTCTTCCCAGGATAGTGGCGTTGGAATAAACGATTACATTGTCTTCCAGTATCGGGTGGCGCGGGATGCCTTTGATTGGCTTTCCATCCGCATCCAGCGGGAAACTCTTGGCTCCCAGAGTGACGCCCTGATAGAGTTTGACGTTGTTTCCGATGATACTCGTTGCGCCGATTACCACACCTGTGCCGTGGTCGATCGTGAAGTGACTGCCAATCTTGGCGGCCGGATGAATATCAATACCTGTTTCGCTGTGCGCCATTTCCGTAATGATACGCGGAATCAGGGGGACACCCAGTTCCAGTAGCTCATGCGCGATGCGGTAGTTACTGATGGCCTTGATAGCGGGATAGCAGAAAATAACTTCGCCATAACTTTCGGCGGCAGGGTCGCCGTTATAGGCGGCTTCTACGTCGGTAGCCAGCACTCTGCGCATGACAGGCAATTTGCTGATAAACTTGGCGGCAAGGCGGGCTGCTTCTTCTCTCTTGGAATCGGAGCAGGCATTACATCTTCCTTCTATACTGGTTCCAAAACACAATCCGGCAAGGATTTGCTCGGTAAGCAAATCAAATAACTTCTCAATATTTACACCGATGTGGTAATTGATTGTCCGGCTGTTGATAGTGGAATTTCCGTAATATCCGGGAAATAAGATAGAGCGTGAAAGCTCGATAATTTCATACAAGACTTTAGCAGAGGGCAGTGGTTCGCCATCTTTGTGTTGATGAAACAGTCCTTTGTAAGATTCGCTTTCCGATAGCTCATCGACTGCCTGTGTCAAAATGTGGGTGAAGTTCAGTGGACTCATTAGGTCAGTTGCTCATATTTATATGGGGACAAAGGTATTAAAAAAATAATAAAATTGGTTGGGATTCAGGATAAATAATGTATTTTTGTCACATTCAAAACATGACATGAATAAGGGGTTGATGAATGGGAGGACTACTATGAAGCTGTTTGGCTTGTTCGGGCTTTTGATATTGTTGTATTGCGGGTGTGCTGACAGGCATCGCCATAAGCCTTTTTGTGAGCAGGAACTTGTCGATTCTCTCGAAGTCCGCGTTCAGGATTCTCTTTTCTCCAATGTACTTTATTCCCGTTCGCAGGTACGTGACGCGCTGGTGCAAGTGCAAGACTCACAAGTGTATTATCGTCTGCTCGCCCTTTATGGTAAAACCTTCTTTGTTTCTTCTGATTTTGACTCCATACTTTATTACAATCGACAGGTTAAGCAATTCTCCCGCAATGTTTCCGAGTGTCCTCGCTGGAACGATGTCCTGGCCGATGTTTATAATGTTGAAGGAAACGTTTGGATGCAGTTGAACCGTCCCGATTCTGCCATACTTGATTATCAAAAGGCGTATGCATATCGTCTGAAAGGAAAGCGCCTGCACCTTCTTCCCGACATTTGTATCAATATGGCTGACGCCTGCCTGCATCGCAGTGACTTGGCGCACACTGCCTCTTATTACCGCCGCGCCTTGTTTCTCTGCGATTCTCTGAGATTGTCCGAACATACGAAATTCCCTGTCTATTACGGTTTGGGACAAACTTATATGGACTTGCGCGACTTCGATTTGTCCAACCATTATTATGAACTGGCAGGAAAATTCTTTGACGAAATGAATGTGGGAGAACGTTGGACCTATCTCAACAATCGCGGAAATCATTATTATTACAGGAAGAATTATCAGGAAGCATTGAACTATATGCGCAGAGCCAATGCCTTAGTCTCCGCCCACCCCCAAATGGTGTTTGAACAGAACTTTATCAAAGTAAACCTGGGAGAATTATACTTGTTGACCAATAACTTGGATTCAGCACAGATATGCCTGGACGAGAGTTATCGTTTCTTTTCGGAAATTCAGCATAACTCGGCTGTATACTATATCGAAACTCAAATGATTGAACTGGCGTTACAGAAAGGAAATATGGCGCTGGCTCATAAAATGATAGAACGTACCGCTCCTGTGGGACATCTTGATGCCAATATGCTGACAATACGCAACCAATATCTCCAGCATTACTTCGAGCGTGCCGGCGACTACCGCCGTGCTTATGAATATTTGAAGCGTGACTGTCGTCTGGATGATTCTATCCGTAGCGAACGGGTACAGACACGTGTCGCAGAACTGGATATGCGCTATCGTCAGGACACTATTGTATTGCGGAAAGAAATGCAGATTCAACGGCAGGCAGGTGAAGTGAAAGCTTTGAAGTTGAGCGTTTATATATGGGTACTTGTTTGTGTGCTGCTAGTTGCAGGAACAGGCGGTATCATCTGGTATATGCGGAAGAAAAGAGAATTTCTTCGTGAACGCTTTTTCCGGCAAATCAACCGTGTCCGCATGGAGAACCTGCGGAGCCGGATTTCCCCCCATTTCACTTTCAATGTATTGGGACGTGAGATTAATCAGTTCACGGGGTCGGAAGATGTGAAGAATAACCTGTTGGAGCTGGTTAAATATCTCCGACGCAGTCTTGAACTGACGGAAAAACTAAGTGTTTCCTTACAAGACGAGCTGGATTTTGTACGTTCGTATATTAATCTCGAAAGAGGACGCGTCGGCGAAGATTTTACGGCAACGGTTACAGTGGAAGAAGGACTGGATGCAAGTCGTGTGATGATTCCTTCGATGATTATACAAATCCCGGTTGAGAATGCAATCAAGCATGGACTGGTTGGGAAAGATGGTGAAAAGGAGTTGACGATACATGTCTCTCATGAAAAGAATGGTATCTGTATTACGATTTGTGATAACGGCCGCGGGTATCTTCCGCACGTAACTTCGGCAACACGGGGAACGGGTACCGGACTGAAGGTGTTGTATCAGACCATTCAACTGCTGAATACGAAAAACAAGAGTGACAAAATACGTTTTGAAATAACCAATAGAAACAGTGGACAGACCGGTACATTAGTTTCGGTATATATCCCGTTTCGTTTTTCTTATGATTTATGATGGATACAGAAGAAAAGTACAAAGTGGTCATCATTGATGACGAACGTTCTGCAAGTGACGCTTTGCGCCGTGAACTGGAGCCTTATCGTGAATTTGAGATAAAGGGAATTGCAAGCAGTGGTGCAAAAGGGAAAAAGATGATTATGGAGTTGCATCCGGATTTACTCTTTCTTGATGTGGAGCTTCCGGATATATTGGGGCTTAATTTGCTAAGTGAGATAAAGGATGATGTATTGTGGGATATGAAGGTTGTGTTCTATACGTCCTATGATAAATATCTGCTTCAGGCTTTGCGTGAGTCGGCTTTTGATTTCTTGTTGAAACCTTTTAGCGCGGAAGACTTGAAAGTTGTCATAGACCGTTATCGGAAAGCGGTGCGTTCTGCTGTAGTGGTGCCTCCCTCTTTTGCTTCTTCTATTATAGCTCTGATGCCGCAACAGGGAATGTTTATGATTAGCACGGTGACAGGATTCAAGCTCTTACGGCTGGAAGAAATCGGATTTTTTGAATATTTGAAAGATAAACGTCAATGGCAGGTGGTTCTGTTTAATCAAACCCGGTTGAACCTGAAACGGAACACGAAAGCGGAGGATATCGTCAGTTATTCGCAGGCTTTCGTACAAATCAGTCAATCGGCCATTGTGAATGTAAATTATCTGGCTATGATCGATGGAAAGTGTTGCCAACTTTATCCGCCTTTCCACGATAAAGGTGATCTGGTCATTTCCAGAAGCTATCTGAAAGAATTGCAGGAACGGTTTTATGTCTTGTGATACAGCCTACGGTTATATAAAGTGAAAACGCCTCTTCTTCATCAGGAGCGGCGTTCTCTTTTGTTAGAATATTAGAATGAGAGAGAGTTTTTGTTACATATTTGTATTATCCATTGTTACAGTCATCTCGGGTACCAGTACATAAGTACGCTTTTTAGCGTTCCATTTATAGTAATTGGTAGTGACGGTCTTGCCTTCATAAATATAGTTGATACGCAAATTCTTTACCCATTCGTCCTTGTTGCTGTCCCATTTGAGGGCTTCGCTTTCGGTCATGCGTTTATTGTCGTCGTACTTATAATTGTACTTCATATAGTTGGCAAGTGTATTTCCGTCCATTTTGTAAACGGTCTGGCCTACTGTCATGCCATTTTCTTCTATCGGATTGTAAATCAACTGACCGTCGTTGTTACGTGCGGAAGCGGTGAAAGATGCAATAAGAAGAGCAGCGGATAAAACGAACATTTTTAAGGATACTTTTGCTTTCATGGCTATTTTAGTTTTAAGTTATACTTTCATTTGTCTACTGATGTATCAGTTTTACGCTGCAAACTTACATATTAATTTGATATTTATGCATTTTAGGGAGTGAAATATTATCAAATTGTCAAGCATGGGTGCTGGTAGTAGTTTGCTTTTTGCCAAGATTAGTGACAAAAAAATATCCGGCAGTCAATCTGCCGGATATAGAACGAATCACTTCGTTTAAAAAGAAATCTTTTTTCTAGCTTTCGGATAGCGAGTTAAATAATGTTAGTGAGCTTCGAGCCAGTTCTTGCCCCACCCGCAATCAGCTTTCAGAGGTACATGCATACGGTATGCGTGTTCCATTTCTTCGATAACAATTTCTTCTACACGTTCTTTTTCTTCAACGGGAACACTGAAGTTCAATTCGTCATGTACTTGCAGGATCATTTTGGCTTGTATTCCTTCCGTTTGGAAACGTTGATAGATACGTGCCATAGCCACCTTGATAATATCTGCCGCACTTCCCTGGATAGGTGCGTTAATGGCATTCCGTTCCGCATATCCGCGTACAATGGCGTTTCGTGAGTTAATGTCCGGCAAGAAGCGTTTCCGGTGGAAAATAGTCTCCACATAGCCTTTTTCTTGTGCAACCTGGATACTTTTATCCATATAAGCCTTCACTCCCGGATAGGTTTCGAAATAGCCGTCGATAAGTTCTTTGGCTTCTTTCCGTTCTACGTTCATCCGTTCGGCGAGGCCGAATACGGATATACCATAGATAATGCCGAAATTGGCAGTTTTGGCTTTGCGACGCATATCGGAGCCTACATCTTGCAAGTCAATCTTATAAATCTTTGCGGCGGTGGCAGCGTGGATGTCATGGTTGCTGAGGAAAGCGTCGATCATGTTCTTATCCTCGCTCAGATGCGCCATGATGCGCAATTCAATCTGTGAGTAGTCCGCAGAGAAGAAAAGGCAGCCTTCATCGGGGATGAATGCTTTGCGGATTTCTTTTCCGTTCTCGTCGCGGATCGGGATATTTTGTAGGTTCGGATTGCTTGAACTAAGACGTCCCGTGGCGGTAACGGTTTGGTTGAAAGAAGTATGTACCCGTCCTGTACGCGGATTGATGAGTTGGGGGAGTGCATCGATGTATGTTCCCAATAACTTTTTCAGTCCCCGGTGTTCTAATATCTTTTCTACCACAGGATGTTTGTGGCGAAGGCTTTCGAGCACCTCTTCCGAAGTGACGTATTGCCCGGTTTTAGTCTTTTTTGCCTTCTCTACAATTCTTAATTTATCAAACAGCACCTCACCGACTTGCTTCGGTGAAGCAATATTGAACGTTTCACCTGCCAGCTCGTAAATTTCCTTTTCGATATTCTCCATTTGTGCCGTAAAGTGGGCGGAAGATTGTTTCAGCGCTTCCGTATCCAGCAGCACACCGTTGCGTTCGATATTAACCAGTACCGGAACAAGCGGCATTTCTATATCATAGAACAGCCGCTCGGCGTCATTCTCCTTTAATTCCTTTTCCAGAACGTTTTTCAGTTTCAGGGTTACGTCCGCATCTTCGCAGGCGTAACGATAAACGTCTTTCGGGGCGAGGTCGCGCATATTTTTCTGGTTCTTCCCTTTCGGGCCAATCAGTTCATCAATATGGATTGTCTGATAACGTAGATAGATTTCGGCAAGATAATCCATTCCGTGACGGAGTTCAGGTTGAAGAACATAATGGGCGATCATTGTATCGAACAACGGGCCTTTTACTTGCACTCCATAATTTTGAAGAACGATCATATCATACTTGATATTCTGTCCGACCTTCAATGAGTTTTCATTTTCAAATACCGGGCGGAACTCATTGACGATTTTTAACGCTTCTTCCTGATCGGCGGGGATCGGGACATAAAAAGCTTCATTTTCGGCAATGGAAAAACTCATTCCGACCAATTCGGCGTCCATTGGTTCGGTTCCGGTAGTTTCCGTATCTAGCGAAAGAATTTTTGATGTAAGTAACTTTTGAATAATTTTTGTTCTTTTCTCTTCTGTATCAATAAGTTGGTAGTCACAATTGAGCGTTTCTAACGTCGCTAGATTTGAATTTTTAGCTTCGCCCGGCTCGTTGCCCGTAAAATTCGCAAATAAATCGCCTTGCACGGCTCCGCCTTCCTCGGGAAAAAGTGGGAGAGGGGCGAGGTTACTTTTTTCTGCTGCCGTTTTGTTTCCGGTTGGAGTTGTTATTCCGTTTCCGGCATTCTCTTTTTTCAGAACGCGATCGATCAGTGTCCGGAATTCCAGTTCCTCGAAAATCTGTCGGAGCGAATCTTCGTCTGCCTGCTCACGAACGAGCGAATCCATATCGAGTTGGATAGGCACGTCGATTTTGATAGTCGCGAGGAATTTTGAGAAAGTAATCATTTCCCGGTTCGTTTCCACTTTTGTTTTCAGTGCTCCCTTGAGTTGGTCGGTATGTTCCAGAAGATTCTCAATGCTTCCGAATTCGGCTATCAGTTTTTGAGCTGTCTTTTCTCCTACTCCGGGGCAGCCGGGGATATTGTCCGAAGAATCTCCCATTAGGCCGAGCATATCGATGACTTGTGCCGGTGACTGAATATCGAATTTGGCTTTCACCTCATCGACACCCATTACTTCAAAACCTCCCGTATGTTTGGGGCGGTACATGAATACCTTGTCGCTTACTAATTGTCCGTAATCTTTGTCCGGGGTCATCATATAAGTAATAATCCCTTGGCGTCCGGCTTCGGTAGCGAGTGTTCCTATCACGTCGTCAGCCTCGTAGCCTGCCACTTCCAGAATAGGGATACGGTAGGCACGGATGATTTCTTTTATAATAGGTACGGAAAGACGGATTGCTTCCGGAGTTTCTTCACGCTGTGCTTTATATTGTTCGAAAGCCTCGTGGCGGAAGGTAGGGCCGGCCGGGGCGAAAGCCACTCCTATATGAGTGGGATTCTCCTTCTTCAATACTTCTTCGAGGGTATTGACAAACCCTAGAATAGCTGAAGTGTTGAATCCTTTTGAGTTGATTCGGGGATTCTTAATAAAGGCATAATAAGCCCGGTATATCAGTGCATAAGCGTCTAAAAGAAATAATTTATTGTCTGACTCCATAGATTTTATTAATTTTTCATGGTAAAAGTACAAAAAAATACCGTATTAAGCGTTTTATTATTACTTTTGTGCTCAAATTGTGCATGAATGGACAGCATCTCTATTATCAGAACACCGATTGAAAGCGAACTTGAGGCTTTCAAAGAACTTTATGATAGTTCTCTTTCCAGTTCGAATACACTGCTTGATAGCGTAGTAGCTCATATACGCCAGCGCAGTGGAAAGATGATGCGTCCTATTCTCGTCTTGTTGGTAGCGCGCCTTTATGGCGTCGTGTCTCCTGCCACTCTTCATGCGGCGGTATCTCTGGAACTTCTTCATAATGCCAGTTTGGTGCATGACGACGTAGTGGACGAAAGTACCGAACGCCGTGGGCAACTCTCGGTGAATGCTATCTTTAATAATAAGGTAGCCGTACTGACGGGGGATTATCTTCTGGCAACAAGCCTGGTGCATGCCGAGCTGACGAACAGTCATCAGATTATCCGGCTGGTATCTTCATTGGGGCAGGATCTTGCCGACGGCGAGTTGCTCCAGCTCTCAAATGTAAGTAATCATAGCTTTTCGGAGACAGTTTATTTCGATGTGATTCGTAAGAAAACTGCGGCCCTATTCGCTGCCTGTACGGCGGCGGCGGCTTACTCGGTAGGAGTGAGTGAGGAAGAAGTGAAATTAGCCCGCTTGTTGGGTGAATATATCGGTATCTGTTTTCAGATTAAGGATGATATTTTCGACTATTTCGACAGCAAGGAAATCGGTAAGCCGACAGGGAACGATATGCTTGAAGGCAAACTGACACTCCCTGTCTTGTATGCACTTAATAGAGCGAATGACAATCAGGCTACTGAAATTGCTCTCAAAGTGAAAGAGGGTACGGCTACTCTCGATGAAATAGCTCGTCTGATCGCATTTACCAAGGAAAACGGTGGTATTGAATATGCTGTCCGGACGATGAACGCATATAAGCAAAAAGCCTTTGGGCTGTTGGCCTCTTTGCCGGATTCTGCTATCTGCGTGGCTCTCCGGTCTTATCTGGATTACGTTGTAGATCGCGAAAAATAGCGGTTATCGATGTTTGTTCAAAAGTAAATAGCACGATAATAAATGGTCCCAATCTTCTATTTTCTCTGATTGCATTGCTCGCCCGAGGAGGAAACTCTTGTCTATTTCTTCCGGCGAACGGAGTATTTCGGAGCATAGTATTCCTGCCTGCTCAATATGTTCCCATGCTTGTCCTTTGGTGATATATCCGATTTCATAAGCTGCACGTGCCAGGTTGACCAATATCCCCATATCCCATGCGTCAATTCCTCTTTCCAAGTCATTTATCCATATAATCGGGTCTCTTCTTTCCTCTGTATATTTTACGAATCTGTATAAATTGTTTCCCTGCCGGACGAAACGTTCCACTCCGAAAAAGCGTTTATGTATGATTGTTTCAAATTCGTTGATATTGTCTGACGAGAGCAGGTAGGGGAGCATGATCTGATAGGGAACCCTGTCTCCTTCATTAGTCAGGAATTGTAATAGTCCGTTGGTTGATTCGGTGTCAACGCAGTGAAATTCTTCAGACAGCAGTCGGGTTAACTTTTGCGGGTGAACTCCTGTTTCTATTGAGTTGAGATAAAAACCTTTTAACGCAGCTTCCATATAGCCAATGCGCAACCCTAGCTTTCTTTTCGTCCCGAGGACTAGATTTAGCGGATTGCGGTTTATTCTTAAGGCTTGAATATGTGCTTCCATTTTTATACTCTTATGATTAAAGTTCACTGAAAAAGCGTGGGGACTGTTGCTATATATTTTCCTGAGGCTTCGGCAAGCCGTTATGAATTATACACAAGCAACAGTCCCACGCTCCGTTCGCTATATAACAACAGTATATACATGAAAGTGCGTGAGACCCGTTTGCTTATTACCATTCATAACTTTGAATTTTGCCGAATTCCAGGAATTTGGTAATAAATGAAACGTTCTCTGGTTCAATTATTTAGCTAGATATCCACAGCCAAATCTGAGACAAAGATAATGATTTTTGCGGATTGCTTGATAACTATCTTTAGTTTTTCTTAAATAAAAAATACCGCATCGGTTCTCGTTTTGCGGAGAGCCGTGCGGTAAGGCATATTTGATTGCTTATGTAGCCTTTCCTAGAAGAATTTTATTTCTTCTCCCTTGATATCAGAGAGTAGGAGATTTGCCAGGCGGCTTGTTCCCAAGCGGAATAACCGGTTGTCCAGCCATTCTTCACCCAATACTTCTTTCACAATAGTGTAATAAATAATTGCGTCATTGACTGTATTGATTCCTCCTGCCGGTTTGAAGCCAATCTTGTTTCCTGTCTTCTGATAGTATTCCTTGATAGCTTCACACATCACATAAGCAGCTTCCGGAGTAGCTGCAGGCTGCTGTTTTCCGGTCGATGTTTTGATGAAATCCGCACCTGAATACATGGATAGGATAGAGGCTTTTTTGATGTTGGAAGCGCTCTTTAGTGCACCCGTTTCGAGGATTACCTTGAGGTGGCGTTCCTTACAGACTTCCTTCAACTCCTGTATTTCCTCACACATTGCTTCGTAGTCGCCACTCAGGAACTTGCCTATGGAGATTACAATATCTATTTCGTCTGCGCCGTCTGCAATGGCCAGTGCAGTTTCCGCTACTTTTACTTCGGTAAATGTTTGAGAAGAAGGGAATCCTCCTGATACACAGGCGATATTCACTCCGTCTACCTCCAGCGTATTCTTGACGATAGCTGCAAAGTTGGGATACACGCAGATCGCAGCTACATTTTTCAAGTCAGGAAATTCATCATCGAACTGGTTTACTTTTTCAGTAAATCGCATAACGCTTTCATCGCTATCCGTACTGTTCAGTGTAGTCAGGTCAATGCACGTGAACAGGAATTTCTTGACTTCTTCCGTGTTGTTCTCCGGCACTTTCTTTTCAATCAGGTCAGCTACGCGAGCCTGAATATCTGCATCGCTCAGATGTGTATTATACTTCGCCAGAGCGGCATCGTACTTGTTGGACAGTGAATTATTCTCCTCCATGATCGTTCAGTTTTGGGTTATTGATATGTCTTTTGCTATCTCGTTTCGTTTTCTTTTCCATACTCTTTTGAAGGGCGGCAGTGACGTCTACGCCTGTCTGGTTGGCGATGCATAGGAGCACCCACAGAACGTCTGCTATTTCTTCTTCGATATTGTCTTTCTCACCTTCCTTGAAGGATTGGTCACCGTATTTGCGGGCCATGACGCGGGCCAGTTCCCCGACTTCTTCCGTCAGTACTGCCATATTGGTCAATTCGCTGAAATAGCGGACGCCGTATGTCTTTACCCATTGGTCTACCTGTTTTTGAGCTTCTTCCAGGGTCATAGTTCTTTTATTATAAGTTGTTTACGTTATTCTTTGTTTTTCGTATCCATGCATATAGTAACAGGTCCGTCGTTCAAAAGTTCAACTTTCATGTCTGCACCGAAGGTACCCGTACCGATTTCTTTGCCCAATGCGGCAGTCAAATCTTTGCAGAACTTCTCATAGAGTGGGACCGATATTTCCGGCTTTGCAGCTTTGATATAAGAAGGACGGTTCCCTTTTTTGGTGGAAGCATGTAAAGTGAACTGGCTGATAACCAGAATTTCTCCTCCGTCTTCCAGTATGGATTTGTTCATTACGCCATTCTCATCGTCGAAAATGCGCAGATTTACTATCTTCTTGCAGAGCCAGTCAATGTCTTCCTGCCCATCGGCTTCCTCAATGCCGACTAATATCAGCATTCCTTTTCCGATAGCTGATTTGCAGTGTCCCTCAATGGTCACTGATGCATGGCTTACCCGTTGTATAACTATTCGCATTGCTATTTATTCTATTTCGTGATTATGAAAGGCAAATTTACGAATTTCGAAAGAGAAAACGATGTATTGGGAGGAAAATATTATCGAAGAAGAACGTGTTACTGCCTCTTGAAACCTTCTAATTTTAGCCTCTGTTATTCATTATTCAATCCTTCCTTCACCGTCTTGGCCTTCGCTTCCCCAATAATAGCGCTGATGTCCTCTAGCGACGCCTCTTTTATCCGCTTTACACTCTTAAATTCTTTCAAAAGAGCTGTTTTAGTCTTTTCCCCGATGCCTTTGATGCTATCCAATGCAGATGCAACCTGTCTTTTGCTACGTTTGTCGCGATGAAAACTAATCGCAAAGCGGTGTACTTCATCCTGTATTTGTGTCAGCAACCGGAACAGGGGAGTGTGTTGTTTGATCCCGATAGTTTGCGGAGGAAACCCGAATAGCAATTCAGACGTGCGGTGGCGATTGTCTTTAGCCAATCCGGCAATAGGGATATTCAACCCTAGTTCGTCCTCAATGACCTCTCTGACGACCTCCATTTGCCCTTTCCCACCGTCGGTAATGATCAGGTCGGGCAACGGCGAACTTTCTTCAATTGCGCGCTGATAACGCCTTTTTACGACTTCTTTCATCGAAGCATAATCATCAGGCCCCACTACTGTCTTTATATTGTATTTCCGGTAATCTTTCTTCGAAGGTTTGGCCTTTTTGAATACCACGCAAGCTGCCACTGCGTCCGATCCCTGTATGTTCGAGTTATCAAAACATTCAATCTGCAAGGGCGGTCTCTCCAAATGCAGTTCTTGCTGTATTTCTTTCATCAGGCGCATACTTCTCTGTTCAGGATTCAGTTTCTCCGCCTGTTTCATGCGGTCGGCCTTGTATTGCTTCACGTTCAGGATAGAAAGATCCAGCAATTTCTTCTTATCACCCCGTTGGGGAACGGTGAAAACGACATTATTTAATTCCAGGTCAAGTTCGAAGGGGACGATAATCTCCCGTGACCGGCTTTTATAACGTTCCCTCATTTCGATAATGCCGAGCGTCAGCAATTCCTCCTTGGATTCATTCAACTTCTTTTTGTATTCGAAAGTAAATGCCTGGTTGATTGCTCCGTTTGTAATATGCAGATAATTGATAAATGCGGAATTGCTGTCATCCTCCTCGATCGAAAAGACATCTATATTATGCAGTACGGCACTTACCACTTCTGATTTGGAACGGTAGTTCTCTATCAAAAGATATTTCTCTTTAATCTTCTGTGCTTCCTCAAATTTCATTTCACCGGCCAAAGTCTGCATCTTCTCCAATAGCATACGGCTAATTTCCTGCGTATTCCCTTTTAGAATCTCTTTGATTTCATCGATGTTTTTTAGATATTCTTCTTGTGACTGAAGCCCGATGCAGGGTCCTGCACAGTTCTTTATATGATATTCGAGGCATACATTGAACTTCCCGGCCCGTATGTTCTCCGGAGTGAGGTTTAAAGAACAGGTACGTAACGGATATAAATGCTTTATCAAGTCCAGCACTGCATACATCGAGGGGATATGGCTGTACGGACCATAATAAGATGAGCCGTTTCTGATAATCTTCCGGGTTCTGAATATCCTGGGAAAATATTCGTTCTGTACACAGATCGAAGGGTAAGTCTTGTCATCCTTTAATAAGACGTTATAACGCGGCTTATATTTCTTGATCAGATTATTTTCCAATAGCAGTGCATCTTCCTCTGTGTTCACCACGATATACCGTATATCAGCTATCTTGCTTACCAATACCCGTGTCTTTCCCGGCTCGTGTTCTTTGCTGAAATAAGAGTATACCCTTTTCTTCAGGTTTTTAGCCTTTCCAACGTATATAATCGTTCCTTCCGCATTCAGGTACTGGTAGATTCCCGGCTTTTCAGGAAGGTTTGCCACGATTCCTTTCAAGTATTCATTGGTTTTGTTTTCCGCTTCTGTATTCATAATCTTTAGGGATGAAATAGCTAAAATGAAAAAGGGCGTAGTATCACTACGCCCTGCAAATATAAACAAATCCTTTATAAAGTCAATACGGATTCTACTTCTACATCATCTCCGAATACTGATTTTCCGTTGAGGTCTTTCAGTTCGATGATAAAGTTGATATATACTTTCTTCGGTTTCAATTTCTTCACCAGTTCACAGGCTGCTTTCATTGTTCCGCCCGTTGCTAGTAAGTCGTCATGCAGCAGCACTACATCGTTTTCATCCAATGCATCTTTGTGAATCTGCACTGTGTCTTTCCCGTATTCTTTGTCATAGCTTTCTTCAATAGTTCCTGCGGGAAGTTTTCCGGGTTTACGGATAGGGATGAAGCCAGCATTGAGTCGGGTAGCCAGAATCGGTCCCATGATGAATCCTCTTGATTCTATACCTACAACTTTGGTGATACCTTTATCCTTATACATCTCGTACATAACGTCCGATAATTCTTGCAAGCACCACGGATCTTTGAACAATGTGGTTACATCGTAAAACAGGATTCCCGGAATCGGAAAGTCGGGAATTTCCCGGATACTTTTAATTAGCGTTTCTTTGCTCATAATCATTGATTTATCTCGTTTCTTTAAATGCTTTGTTTCACGTGAAACGTTGCCGCTTACCGGCCCGAAAGTACCAGCAACACGTTGATGTCACTTGGCGATACTCCCGGAATCCGGCTCGCTTGGGCAATGGTTTCCGGATCTATTTTAGTCAGCTTTTGGCGAGCTTCGGTGGATAGGGACTGGATAGAAGAATAGTCAAACTTGCCTTTTATCTTTATACTTTCCAGGCGTGCCAGCTTTTCTGCTATCATTCGCTCTCTGTCAATATAACCTTGATATTTGATTAAGATTTCGGCAGCTTCCAAAATTTCTTCTTTACGGTCTTGGTTGGCACTTGTTGCTTTTTCCAGTTCCCGTTGAAATGCCGGAATGTGTTCGGCTATGTTCTCTATCGTCACCTGCGGACGGTTCAATATTTCAATTAATTTGCAACCTTGACGTAGGGGAGTTGTTCCTATCTTTTCGAGCGCATCATTAATTAGTGCCGGTTTCATCGAATAATTTCGTGCGAAAGAAATAATCTGTTCCACAGCTTCCTTTTTGCTTTTCATCAACCGATAACGGTCTTCCTTGGCTAATCCGAGTTTGTATGCCCGTTCGGTAAGTCTCATGTCTGCATCGTCCATACGGAGCAGAATCCTGTATTCTGCGCGTGAAGTAAACATCCGGTAAGGTTCGTCAACTCCCTTGGTAACTAAATCGTCGATTAATACGCCGATATATGCTTCATCGCGTGCCAACGTAAATTCTTCTCCACCATGGCAATTAATGTGTGCATTGATTCCGGCTATTGCTCCTTGTCCTCCGGCCTCTTCGTAGCCGGTGGTTCCGTTTACTTGTCCGGCAAAGAACAAGTTTTTAATAACTTTCGATTCCAGCGTATGTTTTAATTGTGTCGGATCGAAGTAGTCATATTCAATTGCATATCCCGGACGATAAATAACCAAGTCTTTGAAAGCGGGAATCTTTTTCAAGGCAGCAATCTGTATATCCATTGGAAGCGAAGAGGAGAATCCGTTGAGGTATAATTCCTGTGTCGTTTCTCCTTCCGGTTCGAGGAAAAGCTGATGCTGGTCTTTGTCGGGGAAAGTCACAATCTTGGTCTCTATGCTGGGGCAATAGCGCGGGCCGATACTTTGAATTTGTCCGTTGAAAAGGGGAGAGTCCGGCAATCCATCACGTAAAATCCGATGTACTTCTTCATTTGTATAGCATGTCCAGCATTGGAGTTGTTTCAAATGACGTGTACTTGTATTCATGAAAGAGAACTTGTGGAAGTCACATTCTCCGTCTTGCGTTTCCATTTGGTCGAAGTGCACGCTGCGTGCGTCGATACGTACCGGAGTTCCGGTCTTCATTCTTCCGTAAGTAATCCCATGGCGGGCGATAGATTCGGTCAGTTGATAGGAAGCCGGTTCGGCCATTCTTCCACCCGGCAGTTGGTGGCGGCCTACGTGCATCAGTCCGTTGAGGAAAGTTCCCGCAGTCAGTACGATGCACTTTGCTTTGAAAGTAACTCCCCAGACGGTGACGAGTCCTGTCACCTCTCCGTTTTCAACGAGAAGTTCGCATACGGTATCTTGCCAAATATGAAGGTTGGGAGTATTTTCCAGTCTCTCGCGCCATGACCAGATAAACTTGGCGCGGTCGCATTGGGCACGAGGACTCCACATGGCGGGGCCTTTTGAACGGTTTAAGATTCGGAACTGAATAGCTGTTTCATCTGTCACCAATCCCATTTGTCCACCCAGTGCATCTATCTCACGTACTATTTGTCCTTTGGCGATTCCTCCTACGGCCGGGTTGCAACTCATCTGTCCAATCTTGTTCATGTCCATTGTGATGAGACAAGTCTTGGAACCTAAATTTGCTGCTGCGGCTGCTGCTTCACAGCCTGCATGTCCGGCACCGATTACGATAACGTCGTACTTAAAATCCATTCCTATCTTATTTATTATCAAACGCTGCAAAGTTACGGAAAAGTTGCGAGACTTGTATCTTTCAGTTGTTTTTGCTTCCGAAAATTCGGGGGAGTGTCCGGAATGGTTCGAAAAATCGCCGTAATTTTGGAGTTTAAATATACAGAATGTCTACAATCTTATCTCTTATTTATTGCTTTGTACTTGCTTTTTGGGACGGAATGCTGGAATTTTGCATATTTAATCTTTTATTTGCTGTCTTTTTGTAAGTAGAAAAATGGGCGGTTCCTCTGATGAAATAGAAGTGAAAAGAGAAGATCTGTCCGTGATTCCATTCATTTGAATAATGAATGTCCTTATTACACCTAATCGTTCCTTGTTTTCTTGACATAAATCAAAAAAAGAGGGGAAAATATGTTTTTTAGCATACTAACTATTGTTGTTTTCTAAAACAGCTATACCTTTGCAGCGTAGTTGTGAAACTACTAAGATTTTAGGTATTAGAACAAGGTAATATTAAAGGATATTAGTTTATAAAATTAAGGTATTGGATTTTAAGATTAGTTTTTAGGAAAAAGGTTGTTTTGATTAGGTATTAGTAAAAAGTAGTTTTCAGGAAACGAGTAAATGAATGATGAAAAAGAAGAATCCCATTTATGGGGATTCTTTAATGGTGGAGCGGAATAATTCGCTCTTTTTTTGTACCCCTATATCGCTGTATGCTATAAGCATGGAGTTGTCCCTATTGGGGGCATTTAAGTTTCTGCAAGGGAAACAGTAGTTTCTCCGGCTTGAAACTTTAGTTCCAACGGTGCGAAACTAGAGTTTCTAAGCCTTGAAACTTTGGTTTCCATTACTTGAAACTATTTGTTTCTCGGCGTGAAACACCTGCTGCCAAGGTATAATCTGTTGGCCCTGTCTAAGGGATATATTTTTTAGTAGGTGGATACCGGCTGGTTTTATATACTAATTTGTTTGAAAATGGCTGGTGATAGGTGATAGGTTGGGTGATAGGTTAAGAAACAACCTATCACCGTCGGAAAGTACGATGAATAAACGGTTTGCTTGATGTCGGTGATAGGTGATAGATGATATTGTGTTTTTTATATAGAGAAAGAACGTTTTTATTTTCTATTTTGTAGGCTACTTAAAGTCTGTGTTTTTGAAAAAAAACAATATATTTGCATTCGTAAATATCGATATAGTAAGTGGTTATAGCGATTTCTACGAATTCTGTATTCTTTTTTGATGAGTAGAGTGACAATATGAGTGATAGAATTGACACCATAGTAGCAGGAGTTAACCGGAAGGATGAAAAGACGTGGGGCGATTTCTACGATCGTTTTTATGCTGCTCTATGTGTTTATGTTTCCAAGATATTGCCAATTCCCGATGCAGTTGAAGATTTGGTACAGGAAGTCTTTATTTCCGTATGGGAGGGTAAGCGTACCTTCTCTGATATTAAAGAGCTTACCAATTATCTTTATCGTGCCTGTTATAATAATACCTTATTATATATACGCAATAATCAGATTCATGATAGTATTCTAAGTTCCCTTGCTGAAGAATGTCGGCAAGACGAGGATATGATTTATGCATTGACAGTGAAAGAAGAGATCATCCGTCAGTTGTATTTCCATATTGAAGAACTTCCGCCTGAGCAACGCCGGATCATTCTGTTGAGAATCGAAGGGTATACTTGGGAAGAAATAGCGGAACGTCTGGAAATAAGTATCAATACCGTTAAAACTCAAAAGAGCCGTAGCTATAAATTTCTTCGTGAAAAGCTGGGAGACTCTATTCATTCTATAATTCTCTGTTTATTTTTCTAAAAAGAAATAAAGTCAATTTGATACTTCTTTGTCTTTTTATTGATTGATTAAGATTTGTTTTCTTTGTTAAATGTAACCGTATTTCTTCATTTTGATAGCATAATGCTATATCTTTCTCTTTAAAATCCCTCGTTGGATATTCCTTCTCCAAAAAAAGATCATCTTTTTGTCACCCTTTTCTATGAGTTATGTATAGTTATAATAAAACAAGGATGAAATTGCAATTTAATTAAAAAATAGATAATAAGATGAATAAGTTCGAAAATATATATCAAGATGCTGCTTTAATGAGAAAGTTTCTTTTGGGAGAAGCGAATGAAGCAGAACGGAAAGAGCTTGAAAAACGATTGGCGGAATGCCCGGACTTAAAGAAAGTGTATGAGCAGTTGCAGAATGGTGAAACATTGAAGGCTGCGTTTGGAGAATATAAAGATTATTCATCAAAGAAAGCTTATCAATCTTTCCTTCAGAAAATCGGACGAATGGAGAAGAAGGAACGTAAGCCTTTTATTTCCCGGGTTTGGTGGTATGCTGCTGCGGCTGTCATAGTTCTGGCTGTCGGCCTTTCATTCTATATGTCGAATTTCTATTCGGCAGTAGAGGAGAAGAGAGCTCTTATTCAGCCGGGTACACAACAGGCGCAGTTAACGTTACCTGACGGTAGCATTATTGATGTGGATAAAAAAGAAGTGAATGTGGTAGTAGATGGCGTTCAAGTAAAATATAAGAAAGGAGTGTTGTCTTATCAACCAACCGTTACAACACAACATGAGGAAGAAAGTACCGAAGAAAAGCCGGTTAAATCCAATGAGTTGGTTATACCGCGTGGGGGTGAAAATACCGTAATCCTGGCGGATGGAACTACTGTTCATTTGAATGCCGGCTCCAAACTAACTTATCCGGTACGTTTTGCAGGTAAGCGGAGAGTTGTGGCATTGGAAGGCGAGGCCTATTTTGATGTCGTGAAAGACGAAACACGGCCGTTCATCGTGCAGACTCATCTTGGAGAGGTAACTGTGCTTGGTACTGCCTTCAATATCAATGCTTATACCGATGCGTCTGTTTACACAACGTTGGTACACGGAAAAGTACAGTTCTCTTCATCAAGCATCGGAACTATTATTCTTTCGCCGGGGGAGCAGGCTGTGGTTTCTGCCAACGGTTCGGAAAAACGTATGGTAGATCTGGATGAATATGTCGGTTGGGTAGACGGGAGGTATGTCTTTAATAACCGCCCTTTAGGAGAGATAATGCAGACATTCGAACGTTGGTACGACATACAGGTTTATTATGAGACTCCCCATTTGCGTGACATTACTTATAGTGGTAGTTTGAAACGCTATGGAACAATAAATTCATTCCTGGATGCACTGGAACTGACAGGAGATCTGACTTATAAAATCAGTGGAAGGAACATATTGATATATGATAAGGTAGAAGAATTGGAATAATATAGAATAGTTAGAATATTAGGTACACAAAAGTTTAATCATTAATTTATGAGAGAAAAACGATGGCTGCTATGTTTTCTAGTGGCAATGTGCTGCACGTTTAGTGCATGGGCTTTACCGTCACAAGACAAGACGGTAACTTTGAAACTGCACAATGTCTCTATCGAGACTGTTTTGGATGCAGTGAAGAAACAAACAGGTGTGAATATGTTGTATAATTCACAAATGTTTAAAGGAGTGCCTCCGGTGTCGATTGATGCGAAAAATGAGAAATGGGAGATCGCACTTAAGTTGATTCTTAATCCTCAGGGATTTGATTATGTGGTGAAGGATGGCATTGTGGTGATTCGCAAAATGCAGGCGGAAAAACGGGAAAACCGTATTCGCGGTATGGTTGTTGATTCGAATAGAGAACCGATTCCCGGAGCCAGTATTATTGTGAAAGGTACTCGTACAGGTACTTCAACAAACATTGAAGGTGAGTTTACGCTGGATGTGAAAAATGACAAAGTGACTTTGGAGGTCTCTTTTATCGGAATGAAAAAACAAACACTTCAGGTGGACGCTACCCGTAAGAAGATGCTTGAAATAACTATGGTGGACGATGTGAAAACATTGGAGGATGTAGTCGTTACGGGATACAGTAATGTTCGTAAATCCAGCTTTACGGGTAGTTCTACGCAAATAACAGGTGATGAATTGCGCAAGGTGTCACAGACGAATGTACTTGACGCCATGCAGTCGTTTGATCCTTCTTTCCGCTTGATGACTAATACGCAGTTTGGCTCCGATCCTAATGCGTTGCCTGAAATGTATATTCGCGGACGTTCGGGGGTAGGTGTCAGAGATTTGGACAAGAATCAACTGTCTAAATCGAATCTGGAGAATAATCCGAATCTTCCTACATTTATTATGGATGGATTTGAGGTTAGCATTGAAAAGGTATATGACTTGGATCCTAGCCGTATAGAGAGTATGACTATCCTTAAAGATGCTGCCGCTACGGCTATTTACGGTTCGCGTGCCGCTAACGGTGTAGTGGTAATTACTACTGTTGCTCCAAAACCGGGCGAAGTTCGTGTTTCTTACAATTTCACCGGTACATTGGAAATGCCCGATTTGCGCGATTATAGTTTGGCAAACGCTTCGCAGAAACTGGAAATGGAACGTCTTGCCGGACTTTTTGAGAATACTGATTTTGGAACTGAAATCTATGATTACAACCGGAAATTTGCTGAGATTCAACGTGGTGTAGATACCGATTGGATGGTATTGCCTCTGCGAAATGCATTCGATCATAAACACAGTCTCTTCATAGAAGGAGGTACGCAAAATCTGCGTTGGGGTGTAGATGCATCTTATAATGGAGCGAACGGTGTGATGAAAGGTTCTGGCCGTGATCGTTACAGTGTTGGTTTTTCTTTAGATTATCGAATGAAGTCTTTGCAAGTAAAGAACACTGTATCGTTTACTCATTCCAAATCAAAAGAGTCGCCTTATGGTTCTTTTAGTGATTATACTATTTTGCAGCCGTATGATACACCTTATAATGATAATGGTACATTGAAAGAAAATTTAAAATTTTCGCAAGTTAGTGGCGGACGCGTGGCTAAAAACCCGTTATATGAAGCGACTCTTGGCAATTATACTTGGAGTGCTTATGATGAAGTATCCAATAATTTGAGCTTAAATTGGTATCTGACTGATTATTGGACCGTCAGGGGGCAATTCAGCGTGAACCGCAAGTATTCTAACGGAGAACGGTTCATTGATCCGTTATCTTCAAAAACAACAGCTTCCCCTCGTGACGGTGGTCATAATTTGGGTGACCTCTATGTAGATAATGGAAACAATTTGAGTTGGAATGCAAATGCGGCTTTATATTATACACGCTCTTTCAATAAACATAATTTGAATTTGTCTGTGGCTTGGGAAGCATCTTCCGGCTCATCAGATGCGACAAGTGCTCATTATCGTGGATTCCCGAACGGACAATTTCATTCGCCGAATTATGCAGCCGAGATATATGAAAAGCCGTCGCGTACCGAAGGAACCTCACGTATGGTTAGTACGTGGGCTACCGGAAACTATACATGGAACGATATCTATTTAGCTGATTTTTCCGTTCGTTTTGACGGTTCATCTGATTTTGGTTCCAAACAGCGCTGGGCACCTTTCTTCTCAGGAGGTTTGGGAGTGAACATTCATAATTATGAATTCCTAAAAGGTAATGAGATAGTCAATAAATTGAAGGTACGCGCATCGTATGGCCGGACTGGTAAGGCTAGTTTCCCGTCTTATGCTGCTACAACCATGTATGAGGCGCTTTTTGATGAATGGTATGCAACAGGCTTTGGCGCAGTGCTAAAAGCTTTAGGAAATAACAACTTGAGTTGGGAAAAGACTGATAAGTTTAATGTAGGTATTGAAATGCAATTTCTGAATCGGCGCTTAACAGTAGATGCGGATTATTACCATGATAAGACCATTGATTTAGTGAACGATGTCAGTTTGTCTCAAACTTCAGGTTTCTCTAGTTATAAAGACAATATGGGCGAAGTGTTGAATCAGGGATTTGAGTTGCAGGTGCGTGGTGAAGTATTTCGTAATCGTGACTGGTTGGTAGCTCTGTGGGGAAATATGGCACACAATAAAAATAAGATTGTGAAAATATCAGATTCACAACGTGCCTATAATCTACGTGTAGAACAATTTTATCAGAATTCTGCGAATGAAGAGTATGGTCGCTATAATGCTCAATATGCAGTACCTATATCTCAATATGAGGAAGGACAGTCACTTACTTCCATTTGGGCTGTGAAGTCTTTGGGTATTGATCCCACTACGGGTAAGGAAATATTCCTGAATCGTGATGGTAGCGTGTCCGATACTTGGAATGCCACTCAGGAAGTGGTTGTTGGTAATACAGAACCTAAATTCAACGGTTCTGTTGGGTTTAATCTTGCCTATAAAGCATGGAGCTTGTTTGCGGCTTTCCAATACGAATGGGGCGGACAGGAGTATAATCAGACTTTGGTGGATCGGGTAGAAAACGCCAGAATACAATATCAAAATGTAGACTTGCGTGTGTTGACCGACAGATGGAAACAACCGGGAGATATTGCTCAGTTTAAAGATATTAAAAACGCTGATAATGTCACCATGCCGACTTCACGCTTCGTTCAGGACAAGGCTTATCTGCGCTTGAGTGCATTGACTTTGAGCTATGATTTTAATCGGGAGTGGATAAAGAAACATTTGGGGATGAATATGCTTCGATTGGAAGCAAGTACACGCGATTTTATTAACTGGAATTCTATCCGTCAAGAGCGAGGCTTAAGCTATCCGAAGTCATGGACGGTCGATTTCTCTATTAAAGCACAATTCTAAGTATACCATTATGATACAAAAAATATATACTACGTTTATTTCTTTTGCGTTTGCAGCCTTGACACTTTCTTCGTGTTCAGATTGGCTGGACCTTTATCCTTCCGACGAGATAAAGGAGGAATACTTGTTTTCTTCCGGTGATGGTTTTCGTACAGCGACGAATGGTATTTATCGGAAAATGGCCACTTTCGATTTGTATGGAAGTAACCTTACTTGGGGAATTCTGGATGCTTGGGCCCAGGCTTATTACATAGAGCAAGCTCCAAGTATAGCTGGTGGAACCCCCATGAGAAAGATAGCAGAGCTTGCTTTTAAAAATACCGAATTGGTTCCTGTTACTGATGCAATGTGGAAAGCCGCTTGGAATGTGGTTGCCAATTGTAATGAATTGGCTCAGCAAGCGGTTCAAGCTGACCCTAATCTTTTTTATGGGCTTGACAGTGAACGCCAGATGATTTTGGGAGAAGCTATTGGATTGCGTGCATTTGTGCAATTTGATTTGCTTCGTATTTATGCTCCGTCTCCTTCATCTGTTGGTTTTAGAGAAGATAACCGTACTTTTATTCCTTATGTCAATGTTTATCCCAGTTATATTAACGATCATCAGACGGTTAATTATTGCTTGGAACAGATTATTGCTGATTTGAAGGAAGCACAGCGTATATTGGAGGAAGTTGATAAAGAATCCAAGATGAATGCAAACTCTAGATTTAACATCAATGAAGTCTCTCAAAGCCAGTTTGCAGGATCTAGAGGATATCGTTTGAATTATTATGCGGTAACAGCAGAATTAGCTCGTGTTTATTTGTATGCAGGAAAGAATGCGGAAGCTTATGCAGAAGCCAAAAAAATCATTGATGAAGAAAATGAAACAGGTTATTTTAAAGCATCAACCAGTTCATCAGGTTTCAGGAATGGAAATATGAAGATGTATAATGATATTATTTTTGGACTTTATTCCCCCAAGGAATTAGTGGAATGGGATCAGGAAATAAATCATGGTTCCGACGGCTCTAGTGAGGAACATTATCTGTGTCTTGATAGCGAGGTGGCAAAAGAATTATATGGAGATGAAAAGGACAGTGATTGGCGGTTTAAGTATCAACTGGAAGAAATGTATTATGGATATTATTATCGTACTTTGAAATATTACAAACAGACGGAGAGTACTACTGTCGGAATAACAAATAATCAGACAATTCCTATGATACGTATGTCTGAAGTGTATTACATTGCCGCTGAAGCAATTTTTGATACTAATCCCCAAGAAGCGCAGGGGTATTTGGAATTGGTGAAGAAAGGAAGAGGAGTATCAAAGAAGTTTGATAATGTCACAAATAAGTCAGAGTTTATAAACTTGCTGGTAAATGATGCCCGTCGTGAGTTCTTAGGTGAAGGACAGATTTTCTATATGTATAAACGGTTGAATCGGACGATGCCTGCTAGTTCTTATTATAGTAATCCCGTGTTACCAACTGACGAAAATATGATATTACCTAAGCCCGATTCGGAGTCAAACATTTAAGTGTGATACTATTTTAGAATAACTACTTAAAAGAAACGAAAATGAAGAAAAGATATGCTATATGGGGAGTGTTGTTTTGCAGCGTATGTCTGATGCTCGCTTCATGTGAAGAGAAGGGATTGTTGGTCAGCAGCAACGACACAGCCTATTTAAAATTCGTTAACGATATGACTAAGGATACTACTACAGTATCTTTTAAAATGTATAATGAAGGTGAGGATGCTGAGATACCGATAGAGGTTTCTGTTTATGGGCAGATGCAGGATGAAGATTTACATTTTAATGTAATTGCAGATGTCGAACGTACTACTTTGCCGGCTAATTTGTATGTATTGCCTGCAGATTGTAAGATTAGAAAAGGATTGCTTACGGATACTATTTATGTAACATTGAAGAATGATCCGATATTGAGGGCAGAAACGAAGATATTAGCGTTACAGGTTGTAGAAGCAAATACTGTGAAACAAGGTGATTATTTGTATTCGCGTGCTCTCATTTCTGTCACCGATCGTTTGTTTAAACCCGATTGGTGGTCGGTAAACGATGCTGGGACGGAGGAAAACCCAGGAAATTCGGTTGATTGGTATTATTTAGGTGAGTACTCAGAAAAAAAGTATCAGATGTTTTTGGACGAGTTGAAAAAGGATGATATAGTGTTTGATGGAAAGAATAAGCAAGTGTTGCGTAAGTATTCATTGAGATTGAAGAATACCTTGAAGCAGATGAACGCAGGAAAGGATATGGAAGATTGGGTGAAAGATGAGAATGATAATGTGATTACTGTGGAAGTGGCAGGGTAAATTATAAAATTGCAAAGTATGAGAAAATTAGGAATATATGCAGTGATAGTAGTTTTAGTTGGAGTTGTTTCCAGTTGTTTGGATGATGATAACAACTATAACTACAAGCAGATAAATGAAATGCAAGGTGGTGCGCTCAATTTTGAGAACTTTAATTTGGATTATAGTGTGATAGAAGGAGAAGAATTGGTATTGGCGCCTACATTTAAGTTTACAATAGATAGTATTACACCGGATGTTAGCTATGAATGGTATGTAGATAAGAAGTTGCAGACAGGCGAAACTGGTCCCACTTATACATTTAAAGCCGAAAAGAGTGGCACATATCAAGTGACATTTGCGGTAACAGATAATAAGACGGGGGTTCAGTTCGGAAAATCCACAACCATTAATGTGAGATCTATCTATCAGCGTGGCTGGGTGATTTTGTCGGATGATGGCGGGCGATCTGTGCTCCATTTCATTGTGCCCACAACACAACGTTATCAGGTAACGTATGGTGGAGAGACGTTCACTCGCGATTCGTTGGTCTATCATATAGTGAAACGTGATATTATCTCCAATCTTGGCTCAAATCCGAAAGGGTTAATGAACAATATTGGTGAAATGGATTATAATAGCGAATATGGGATTAGCGTGTATGACGAGTTGGTGGTGAAGCAAGATCGTTGGGTCGAACTTAATGGTAATACGTTGGAACGTGAGGTATATACGGATGAAGAATTTCATGGAGATATTCCTGCTGATTTTTCTCCGGTAGAAGCTGCTATGACTTTTTCATCCAAAGCGCTACTAGACGAGAATGGATTGATTTATTGGGAAAAAAAGGCGGATGTGACGGATTTCCATGCAGGTACTTATATGCCCATAGGATTAAATAATAATACCCGGTTCAGTCGTTTATTCCAAGCCTACAAGTTTAATGATTATATTACAGATGTGATGCTTGCACTGACGGAAGAAGATAATTCATTGGTTGGAATCTTGGATATGGGATATGCTACTAGTGGTACAGTGATTACTGAAAATTCCAGCTATACAAGTGGAAATATGTATAATATCACTGATCCGAGTGGCGAAGATCATTTTTCGAATATAGAGAAGACTGTGGTGGATGCATTACCTGCTCCGTATAACTCTGGAAATGATATAACAGAGTCTGAACCATATTGGACTGTTCTGCTGAAAGATGAAGCGACATCGGTGTATGAATTACGTTATTTCGGATTGGAGGCTGAAAGAAGGTATGTTGGCTGTCTGGAAGGTTGGTATTACGAGGCCTCTTTGGGTGTTATCAATGATTATCGTGGTATGGCTAATTTTGGAAACAAGCGTTATGTAGTCATTGCCAGCGGAAATCAACTTTATTATTATCAATATGGATGGGATGCTTATGGAGATGTGGAATATAGAGGTGAATTGATGCCATTGGGGGAACCCTTACCTGCGGCTGTTAAGACATTGTCGGGTATGGATGTAACCACCAACTTATATAAACAGAAGTATCCTTACGCTGGGCAATTAGGCGTTGCTCTGGAAGACGGAAGTTTCTATATATTCGGTGTTGTAGAAACAAGATTGGAAGATGGGACGTGTACAGAGGTTTCTCTTAAACAACAATTCCCGAATGAAACTACCTCGGAAGAAAACAAGAAGTTTGGTAAAATAGTAGATGTCCTTTATAAACTGGGACGCGGTATGGATTATATGTCATTTGCGTTCTAGAAGAGCTTTAAAAGCGTTTTTTTGATAATAAATAACCATTATGGTATTAAAACAACTTTTTATTGCCGGCAGCTTGTCTTTTACTCTTGCATTGCAAGGATGGGGACAAGTTCCTGCCGAGCATGATACGGTACAAGCCAATTATGAGTTGGCAGAGAAGTTTCATGAATTTACATTAGGGGGAAAACTGTCTAATAATAGTATGTCCCTTTATCCGCATGAAATCAATGATACGGATAATTTCTGGTTTGATTTTACGACTTCGGCAGGTAAACACTACTATTATGTCAACCCCAAGGAGGGAAAGAAGGAGTTGCTCTTCGATAACGAGGAAATGGCTATGCTGCTTTCCGGTTTAACTCATGAGGTTGTGAATCCGGTAAGGTTGGATTTGTCAGAATTAAAGTTCGCAAAAGATCAAAAGTCATTTGTATTCAGTTACAGGTCGAAAAAGTATGATTACAATCGAATTACCCGCAAATTGAAAGAGGTGGAGGAGAAAAAGGCAGATGACAGAGATGCCGAGCCGATATATTCATGGATGAATTTTTCTCCGGATAAGAAGTACATACTGTATGCGAAAGACCATAACTTGTATGTGAAGGGCAACAAGGCATTGGGAGTAGATACTACGGAAGTGCAATTGACTACGGACGGAGTCCCTGATTTTTCGTATGCTCGTGAGGAGGATGCGGGGGAGAATGGTGAAGTTCCTTCTAATGCTCGTTGGTGTCCTGATAGCCGGCATGCATATATTGTGCTTGATGATAATCGGAAATTGCGTGACTTTTGGGTGATTAATTCGATTTCGGACAAGCCGGAGTTGAAGAAATATAAGTATGAATTTCCGGGAGATAAATATGTAACCCAGAATGAACTTGTAATCATTGATATTGTAGAACGGACTGCGAGAAAAGCGAAGATACAAAAGTGGAATGACCAGTATGTGATGCCTTTTAGTGTAACGTCGGATAGCAAGTATGTCTTTTTTGAACGTACCAAACGTACATGGGATGAGGTAGACGTGTGTTCGGTCAATACCTCTACCTTGGAGGTCAAAGAACTGATTCATGAGGTGGATAAGCCTTATCGTGATCCGCATGCGCGTAGCGTGGAAGTTCTGAATGATGGAAAAGATATTCTATTTCGTTCCGAACGTACAGGGTGGGGACACTATTATCATTACGACGGTCAAGGGAACCTGAAAAATGCGATATCTTCAGGACCGTGGGTAAGCGGACATATTGCCGCTATTGATACGCTGCAACGTACGGTTTATTTTTATGGATATGGAGATGACCCGAAGATCAATCCGTTTTACTATCGTTTGTATAAGTCCAATATGGATCGTGAGGGAGCAACTCTACTCACTAAAGAAGACGGGCAGCACCGGGTAATCTTTTTGAAGTCTAGGCGCTACTTTATTGATACATTCTCAAGAGTCGATATGGAACCGAAGATATTATTGAAGGACAATACCGGCAAGGTGATTATGGAGTTAGCAAAGCCTGATTTAAGTCAGGTATATGCCGCCGGTTGGAAGAAGCCGGAAAATTTTGTGGTGAAAGCTGCCGATAATGTTACGGATTTGTATGGAGTGATGTGGAAGCCGTCTAATTTTGATCCGGAAAAGAAATATCCGATTATTTCGGTTGTTTATCCGGGACCATACTTCGGGTTCGTTCCTACTAACTTTACGTTGGATGATAGCTATTGTACCCGTATGGCGCAGCTTGGCTTTATTGTAATCACTGTAGGCCATAGGGGAGATACTCCGATGCGTGGAAAGGCATATCACCGTTACGGTTACGGCAATATGCGTGATTATCCGTTGGAAGATGATAAGTATGCTATTGAGCAGTTGGCTCAGCGCCACTCGTTTATTGACGGTAAGAAAGTTGGTATCTACGGACATTCCGGTGGCGGATTTATGGCTGCGGCTGCTATCTGCACTTATCCGGACTTTTATAAGGCTGCCGTTTCTTGTTCCGGAAACCATGATAATAGTATCTATAACCGTGGTTGGGGAGAATGTTACAATGGTGTAAGAGAAGTAGAGAAGGTGGTGAAAGACAGTCTGGGTAACGAGACCAAAGAATATGAATACAAGTTTAGAGTAAAGTCGAATGCAGAGATAGCCAAGAATCTGAAAGGACACTTGATGCTTGTAACCGGAGATATGGATAAGAACGTGAATCCTGCACATACATACCGTATGGCTCAGGCTTTGATTGAGGCCGGTAAGGATTTCGATATGCTTGTCATTCCCGGAGCCGGTCATGGATATGGCTCTGCCGATGAGTATTTTGAGAAGAAAATGTACCGTTTCTTTGCCAAACATTTGCTAGGTGATACCCGTGCAGACTATTGGGGAGATATTAACCGTAGTAAATAAGACAATAGATAAGATTTTATGAAAAACTCTCTCTTTAGATATTTGTGCCTGGCGGTTGCATTAGTATCATGCAACCTTGCCGGTGCGCAACAAAAAGCGAATTATCAGTTAGCGGAAAAGTTCCGTTTGTTGGAGCAAAATCCTATAGATAAGTATTCTACAGAAGTCAGACCGACGTTTATCAACGATACGGATTGCTTTTATTACTCTTTTACAACACGTGAAGGAAAGAAATATTATTATGTCAATCCGAAGAAAAAGGAGAAACGATTGTTGTTTGATACGGATGAGTTATTGAGCAAAATTGCAGTATATACCAAGAAAGCCTATTCTTCGGCAGATCTGCATTTGTCTTTCACATTTATGAAGGACAACGAAACCATTCGTATTGATTTTGACCGCAGACTTTATACATACAATATCCATACAAAAGAATTGAAGCAACTCGATGAGAAGCCGACGTATAAAACCGGCGACCCGTATTGGATGAAATATTCTCCGGATAGCTTGTATTTTCTTTATGCCAGTAAGGATAACTTGTATTTCGTTGGAAACCCGAAAAAGGGACAGGATACAATCCCGGTTCAATTGACGACGGACGGTATGCCGGATTATACATTCAACCGTGAAGACGAAGGCAAGATGGAAGGCCGTTTCGGAGCCGAATCGGCTCACTGGATTCCGGGAAGCCACCGTTTCTACGCTGTCCGTGAAGACAACCGGAAAGTCCGTGACTTGTGGGTTATTAATTCTTTATCCAAGCCTTCTCCTGAACTGATCACTTATAAAGCTGAATTGGCCGGTGATAAAAATGTGACTCAATATGAATTACTGTTGGGAGATATAGACAAGCGGGAAGTTAAGAAGGTGGATATCAATCGTTGGCCGGATCAGTATATTGATGTATTGTATGCGTCAAAAGACGGAAAACGCTTGTACTTCCAACGCTATAACCGTACATGGAACCAGTCGGATATTTGCGAAGTGGATGTAGAGACCGGAAAAGTGCGTGTGGTGATTCATGAAGAAAACAAGCCGTATCTCGATTATCAGATGCGTAATGTTTCTTTCCTGAATGACGGAAAAGAAATCCTGTTCCGTTCCGAACGTAACGGTTGGGGACATTATTATCTGTATGATACAGCAACAGGAAACCTGAAGAATCAACTGACAGACGGTACTTGGGTAGCCGGCCCGGTTGCGCAAATTGATACTGTCGGACGCAAGATGTATTTCTATGGTTATGGACGGGAGAAAGAAATTGACCCTTATTACTATATTCTTTATGAAGCTCATTTGGATCGTCCGAATGCACTCCGTCTGTTGACGCCGGAGAATGCGTCACACGAAGTCAGTATCTCTCCCTCCTGTCGCTATCTGGTAGATTCATATTCTACCGTGTCGCAGGAGCCGGTAAACGTGGTTCGCAACCGGAATGGGAAGGTAATCATGACATTGGAGAAACCGGACTTGCAACCTGTCTATGAAATGGGCTGGAAAGCTCCGGAACGTTTTAAAGTAAAAGCTGCCGACGGAGTAACCGACCTTTATGGTGTGATGTGGAAGCCCGCCGATTTTGATTCGACGAAAGTTTACCCTATTATTTCAAATGTTTATCCGGGGCCGTTCTTCGAGTACGTGCCGACTCGTTTCACAATAAATGATGTTTATAACACCCGTTTGGCTCAACTGGGATTCATTGTAATTACCGTAGGCCACAGAGGGGGTACTCCAATGCGTGGAAAGGCTTATCATACCTATGGATACAATAATATGCGCGATTATCCGCTGGCGGATGATAAATATGCTATCGAACAACTGGCTGCCCGTTATCCCTTTATAGATGCTACCAAGGTAGGTATTTACGGTCATTCAGGCGGCGGATTTATGTCGGCTGCCGCTATTTGCACTTATCCGGACTTTTATTCGGCTGCTGTCTCATCGGCCGGCAACCATGACAATCGTATTTACAATAAAGGTTTCGTGGAGATTCATTATGGTGTAGATGAGAAGGTGACAACGACTAAAGACAGTTTGGGAGTAGAGAGCAAAACGTATGATTATAGTGTACGTGTGCGTCCGAATCAGGAGTTGGCGAAGAATTACAAACATGGATTGCTGCTGTTTACCGGTGCCATAGACCAGACTGTGAATCCGGCCAATACTTTACGTCTGGTAGATGCATTGATTAAAGCGGACAAGGACTTTGATATGTTTGTGTTACCTAAATGTACTCATGGATTCTTCGGTGAGTCCGAGAACTTTTTTGAGCATAAAATGTGGCGTCATTTTGCACGTCTGTTGTTACATGATAACTCGGCAGACTGTGATATTGATTTGAATAAAGATATGATAAAAGATGAAAGGAGAAGATAAAATGAAGCAGACAATAATGGGAATCGGATTAATAGTGGGAGTGTTAGCCGGTTTTGTCCCGAGTGTCGATGCTCAAACACAGAAGAAGCCGGTTGACATTGAAGCCTGCATGTCGTGGAAGCGTGTTGAATCGCCGGATATCTCCCCGACAGGACGTTGGGTTACCTACCGGATTGCACCTATGGAGTACAATCCTGAAAACACCGACGCAAAAACTGTACATCTGTTTGATACACGTACCCGCAAGGAGATTCTGCTGGATGATGTGGAAAACATTGAGTTTTATAATTTGGATCAAGCTCTTTCTTATCAGAAGGCTGACTCTACAGGAAATATGAAGACGATCCTGATGGAACTTCCTTCAGGTATCAAGAAAGAATGGAAATATAAGGAATCTTTCCGGCCGGTAAATGGAACTCCTTATTCAGTCTCAGTGACAAACGTTCCGAAAGATACGGTCAATCATGTCCCGTCTTTTAATCGTTTGGTGGTTCGCCATCTGAAAACCGGTACTGCTTTTCAGATTGACAGTATTGGTTATTATACCTTGTACAATGAAGGACGTTCTATCATTTTTGTACGCAGGCAGGCAAAAGGAAACGCATTGTGTTATGGCCCATTGACGGGACCCTATCAGACTATCTATCAGAGTGCTGTAAAGAAAGAACCTGTTTCTTTCAGTTTGGATACAAAACTGATGACAGGAGAATTCAGTATTAAGGATTCGCTATGGTATAATTTCTCTTTAAAGAAGAATACCTGCGATTTGGTCTTCGACCGTAAAGAGGTGATTCTACCGACAGGAATGGAACTTGCGCGGGCCACTCTGTCGCACAGTCAGAAGTTCCTGACAATGGAACTCAGACCTTATCAGGAGAAAGTAAATAAAGATAAAAAAGAAGAGGAAGTAAAGCCGGATAAGAGTTTCGAACTGGAGCTGTGGACTTGGGATGAATATGAAGTTCCTACGTTGCAGACTCGTGGTCGTTATTTCCGTCCTCAATATTCAAAATATATCTATGATATTGCTTCCGGAAAATTGATGGAAGTAGCTCCCGGTCATGCTGATTTGTTGGAACCGGACCGTGCAGAAGAAATACATTATGTGCTTTATACGGACGAAACTCCCTATCGTATGCAGAAAGAATGGCTTAATGAAGTGCCGTTTGATATCTATTCTGTGAATGTGCATACAGGAAAAAAGCAATTGGTAGGACGTAGCTATCGGACAAGACCGAAGTGGTCAATGAACGGTAAATGGGCTGTGATGTATGATCCTGTTGCACAGGTATGGAATAAGTTTGACGGAACAACGGGTAAGGTTACCGATATTTCAACAGCTATTGGTTATCCGGTATTCGAGGAAACTTATGATAAACCGAATCCTGCGCCTGCCTATGGCATTGCAGGTTGGACTGCTGATGGTAATAATGTACTGATTTACGATGCTTATGACTGGTGGAAGATAGATTTAACCGGAGAACGTCAGCCGGAATGTTTCACCAAGGGATATGGCCGCAAAAATAAGAGATCTATCCGTAAAATGACCAGCAATATTGATAAGGAAGTTTTCAAACCGGACGAGACGGTTGTAGTCAGTGTGTGGGATGAGAATACGATGGATGAAGGCATTTATTCGCTTGACATGAAAGGTCGTTTGAAGAAGCTTGCGGAAGGTCCTTATATCTATGCGATTCATCGTTTCTCGGATAATCAGAAGTATTGCATCTGGAATCGTCAGAATATGTCAGAATTCCGTGATCTGTGGTGGAGCAAAGCCGATTTCTCCGATCCGATCCGTATAACGAATGCTAATCCTCAGCAAAGTGAATACAAATGGGGAACTGCAAAGTTGGTGGAATGGACAAACTATGAGAATAAACCCAATAAGGGAATACTTTATCTGCCGGAAGATTATGATCCTCAAAAAGAATATCCCGTACTGGTACAATTCTATGAAACGCATTCAGGTGGATTGAATACTTATCATGCTCCGATGTTGAGCAGCGCAATGGGTGATGTGATGTATTTCGTCAGCAACGGATATATCGTATTCATGCCGGATGTGCATTTCACTATAGGAATACCGGGACAGAGTTGTTATGATGCCGTAGTAAGCGGAACCAAATATTTGATAGAGCAGGGGATAGCACATCCGGGAAAGATAGGTCTGCAAGGACATAGCTGGTCGGGATTCCAAACCAGTTATCTGGTGACTAAAACCGATCTATTTACTTGTGCCAATATTGGTGCTCCTATCACTGATATGGTGACCGGTTATTTGGGCATTCGTGGTGGAAGCGGTTTACCGCGTTATTTCATGTACGAAGAATGGCAAAGCCGTATGGGAAAGAATTTGTGGGAAGCCAAGGACAAATATCTGGCAAGCTCCGCTATCATAGAGGCCGATAAGATACATACGCCGTTACTGATCTGGCATAATGACAAAGATGAGGCTGTGGCTTATGAACAGGGGCGTGCCTTGTATTTGGCTATGCGCCGTTTACAGCGTCCGGCATGGCATCTCAACTACAAAGGTGAAGGACATTTCCTTAGTAATCAGGCTGCCCAGAAGGACTGGACTATCCGGATGATGCAATTCTTCGACTATTACCTGAAAGGAACAAAAGAACCGCGTTGGATGAAAGAGGGTATTCATCTGAGGGAACGTGGCATTGACCAAAAATATGATTTACTAGAAAAATAAATGAAATGAAGAAACTATTAATGACAGTTATGGCTCTGTCTTGCTTTGCATTCAGCAGCTATGGACAGAAGAAGGTGGAGAAACAAATTATAGGTAAATGGTGCAATCCTTATACCTATCAGTCTACCGGTGAACTGAAAGGATTTGAGTTTAAAAAAGGTGGGAAATGCTCTGCCGTCAATATTCCCTCTTTGGATTTGAAGACTTGGAAGATTGATAAAGATGGCTATTTAATCGTTGAAGGGTTTAGCAAAGGAGAAGATGGAAAGGTGGAAGTGTATAAGACACGTGAACGTATAGGTTATATAACACCTGATTCATTGGAATTGGTTGCGCAGGACGGACCTCCACGGTTGGCTTTCCTGTATCTGAATACCAAGTCTATCAAGAAGTTAGTCACTTCGGAAGTGGCTCCCGACAAGAAGTAATAAATCTCTCTCTTAAATAATTTAATGTTAATTAGCGAAGGCTAATGAGAATGCCCTGTCGTAGTGATTACGATAGGGCGTTTTTTCATTTATAGAGGATGATTGAGAAAGTCTGGTATTTAGTGTAGCATTGCCAACGCCTTATTTTCCGCCGCTTCCATAATTTCCCGTTCTCCGGGGCCTTTATCGTTTATACCGCAAAGATGAAGTATCCCGTGAATAATGACACGGTGGAGTTCATTGTCATAAGAAGCGCCGAATTGTTCTGCATTGGTGCGTACCGTATCCAAGCTGATGAATAAGTCTCCGGACAGGCGGTCGCCCTCACAATAGTCGAAAGTAATGATGTCCGTGTAGTAGTCGTGTTGCAGATATTGGCGGTTTACTTCCAGAATTTTTTCATCGGAACAGAAAATATAAGCGATTTCACCGAGTCTTTTTCCATAGGAAGCAGCTACGGCTTTGATCCATTCCGTAGTCTCGCGTTTCTTGATTTCAGGCATTTTGATGCCTTCTGTTTGATAAGTTACAGCCATAATTGAATGTTATGATTTAAAAGAAAAATAAATAACTGATTAAGATAGCGGCTATGATACCCGAGAAGTCGGCTATCAGGCCACAGGTGACGGCGTTGCGGGTCTTGGTGATACCTACGCTGCCGAAGTAAACGGCAAGGATGTAGAATGTGGTATCCGACGCCCCGCGTACCACGCAACTCATGCGTCCTACAAACGAATCCGGCCCCAGTTCCTTCATTGTATCAATCATCAACCCGTTGGCACCGCTGCCGCTAAGCGATTTCATCAATGCAGTGGGCAGTGCTCCCACAAAGCTTGTGTCGACTCCGCATAGTCCTACTACGTATCCGATACCTCCCACCAGAAAATCCATGGCTCCCGAAGTACGGAATACCGCAATGCCTACCAGAAAAGCAACTAGATAAGGAATAATGCGCACAGCTGTCGTAAACCCTTCCTTGGCTCCTTCCACGAAAGAATCATATACGTTAATCTTCTTTCTGACACCCGTTAAAATAAACAGGATAATGACACTGAACAGAAGAATATTCGCTATCAGGGTAGAGTAAGTGCCCATATCTTCCCGAGAAACACTTAGGAACAGGTAAATCAAACCGGAGAAGAAAAGACAGATGATACCCATTAAAATCAGAATGGGCTTATTGATCAGGTTTATCTTCTGGGCGATACTGACTGCTATGACCCCGACCAGAGTGGAAATGAAGGTACTTAACAGAATAGGAATAAATACATCCGTAGGCTGGGCAGCTCCCATTTGTGCCCGGTAAACCATGATACTGATCGGGATGATGATGAGGCCGGAAGTATTAATCACCAGAAACATAATCATCGGATTGGAAGCGGTATCTTTTTTCGGATTCAACTCTTGCAATTCTTTCATCGCTTTTAGTCCCAACGGGGTGGCGGCATTGTCCAGTCCGAGCATATTGGCGGACATATTCATAAAGATAGAGCCTAACACCGGATGTCCTTTAGGTATATCCGGAAACAACCGGCAGAGTACCGGACTCAGGAAACGTGCCAGAGCATTAATCAGTCCGCTGTTCTCTCCGACTTTCATGATACCCAGCCAGAGGGCCAATACTCCCGTAAGTCCCAACGAGATTTCGAAAGCTGTCTTTGACGAATCGAATGTAGAGTTCATGATAGTCGTAAATATCTCCGTATCTCCCAGGAAAATTACTTTTATAAGGGCGATAATAAAGGCGACGACAAAGAATCCTATCCAGATGTAATTTAAAACCATAGTTGATAGCGTGTATATAGATGATGCAAAAGTAGTTATTACGTTTCAAATAAACTAATAACAGGATAAAAGGTTGTCTCCCGACACGTCATAGATGAAGACTTCGTTGCACAGACAGTGCTTCCCCGCTGGCACAACTGTGCCATCGCAGTGGCACGATAGTGCCAACAGGGTGGCATGGCTGTGCCAATACGTTGGCACAAGGTTGGCCCTATATTCTCTTAAATCTTTATAAATAGCCTTCCGATAGCTGCCATTCAGAGCGTGCCCGGAGTTTTTATTCGTTTTTCTTGTACTGAAAATGAATGTAAATCTCTATCTTTGTCTCCTACTTTCAAGAAATAAATGGAACAGGAAGATTTTAACATACGCGAACATCAGCTTACTTCAAGGGAACGGGATTTTGAGAATGCACTCCGGCCGTTGAGTTTTGAGGACTTTAGCGGACAGGATAAGGTGGTGGAAAACCTTCGCATCTTTGTGAAGGCGGCACGCTTGCGTGGCGAAGCACTCGACCATGTCCTGCTGCACGGACCTCCCGGATTGGGAAAAACAACGCTTTCAAATATCATTGCCAACGAGTTGGGAGTCGGCTTTAAGGTAACCTCCGGTCCGGTGCTCGATAAACCGGGAGATTTGGCAGGTGTGCTGACCAGTCTCGAACCGAATGATGTACTCTTTATTGATGAAATTCATCGCTTGTCGCCCGTGGTGGAAGAATATCTTTATTCTGCCATGGAAGACTATCGCATTGATATCATGATTGATAAAGGGCCTTCGGCACGTAGCATCCAAATAGATCTTAATCCTTTCACGCTGGTTGGCGCAACAACACGCAGCGGTCTGCTGACGGCACCGCTCCGTGCACGTTTCGGAATCAATCTGCATCTGGAATACTATGATGATGATATCTTGAGTAACATTATCCGTCGTTCCGCTTCCATATTGGATGTGCCTTGCTCGTTGCGTGCGGCAGGAGAGATTGCTTCCCGCAGCCGTGGGACGCCGCGTATTGCCAATGCCTTGCTCCGCCGGGTGCGCGACTTTGCACAGGTGAAGGGTTCCGGTTCTATTGACACGGAAATAGCCCAGTTTGCACTGGAGGCATTGAATATTGACAAGTACGGTCTGGATGAGATAGACAACAAGATACTTTGTACGATTATAGACAAGTTTAAGGGCGGTCCTGTGGGAATCACTACCATTGCTACGGCTTTGGGGGAAGATGCGGGGACGATTGAGGAAGTTTACGAACCCTTCCTGATAAAAGAAGGATTCATGAAGCGTACTCCTCGCGGACGTGAGGTGACCGAACTTGCCTACAAACATTTGGGAAGAAGCCTTTATAACAGTCAGAAAACATTGTTTAACGACTGATAGTGGGCGGTACCATTTCACCGGAATTGATTAAAGTAAAAAGTCGGTAGTATCTCCATTCTCCTCCTTCGGGAAGGAGGAGTACCCGTAGGGGGAGGTGGTAGGTGAATACATAAAACAATTATCTATGCACGATATAATGAATAAGCCCGAACTAAAATCCGTTCGAAAAGATTTAAGAAATATGAGTGCTTCTGCCGAAGCCACTCTCTGGAAGTTAATCAAAGGGCAGCAAATAGATGGACTTAAGTTTCGTCGGCAGCATAGTGTCGGTCCTTATATTTTAGACTTTTATTGCCCGCAATTCCGGCTGGGGATAGAGTTGGACGGTGAAGTACATTCTACTACGGAAGCTATGGATTATGCTGATAATCGTGCACGTTTTCTCGTCAATGAGAAAAATATTTGGGTAATACGTTTTGAGAATAGAGTCGTATTTGAGAATCCTACGCGGATTGTGGAGGAGATTCGGGAGGTTGTGAAAAAAAGGAGAGAAAATCCTACCACCTCCCCCTACGGGTACTCCTCCTTCCCGAAGGAGGAGAATGGAGATACTACCGACTTTTAATCAATTTGGGTGATATCATTAATCTGATAAAATAGAACATGACTGGACTGAAATCATTAGCAAAAGATACTGCGATTTATGGATTGAGTAGTATTGTCGGTCGATTCCTCAATTATATGCTGGTACCGTTGTACACAGCAGTTTTACCGGCTTCTTCCGGAGGCTATGGAGTAGTATCAAATGTCTATGCATTTACAGCTTTGATGCTCGTGCTGCTCACGTTCGGTATGGAAACGGGTTTCTTCCGCTTTGCCAATAAATCAGGGGAAGATCCGATGAAAGTGTATGCAAACTCTTTGCTTTCAGTAGGCGGGGTATCCATGATTTTCGTCCTTCTCTGTCTACTGTTCCTGCAACCGATCGCCAATCTGCTGGATTATGGCAATCATCCCGAGTTTATAGCGATGATGGCTATGGTGGTGGCTTTGGATTCTTTCCAGTGCATTCCTTTCGCCTACTTACGTTATAAGAAAAGACCGATTAAGTTTGCGGCTATTAAATTGCTTTCCATTATCGGTGGAATCGGCTTGAATCTGTTCTTTCTGTTGCTCTGTCCGTGGCTGAATGTTCATTTCCCGGCAACGGTTTCCTGGTTTTATGATCCGGATTATCTGGTAGGTTATATTTTCATCAGTAATCTGATTATTTCGGCAGTGCAGATGTTCTTCTTTATTCCTGAATTGAGAGGCTTTGCTTATAAGTTGGACAAGGCACTGCTAAAACGAATGGTAGTATATTCTTTCCCGGTGTTGATTCTGGGGCTGGTCGGTATTCTGAATCAGACGGTGGATAAGATGATTTATCCGTTTCTTTTCGAGGATCGTCAGGAAGGACTGGTCCAGTTGGGCATTTATGCGGCTACCAGTAAGATTGCTATGGTAATGGCTATGTTTACGCAGGCTTTCCGTTATGCATACGAACCCTTTGTTTTTGGAAAAAACAGAGAAGGGGACAATCGTAAAATGTATGCGGCTGCAATGAAATATTTCCTCATCTTCTCATTGTTGGCTTTCCTTGCCGTGATGTTCTATTTGGATTTGTTGCGCTATCTGGTGGCAAGAGGATATTGGGAAGGGCTGGGGGTAGTGGCTGTTGTGATGCTTGCAGAAATATGTAAGGGAATCTATTTCAATCTTTCCTTTTGGTATAAACTGACGGATGAAACACGTTGGGGGGCTTATTTCTCACTGATAGGATGTGCCATTATTGTGATGATGAACATTGTGTTTGTGCCTGTGTATGGTTATATTGCTTCTGCGTGGGCTTCTGTTGCCGGATATGGGGTGATTATGCTGTTGTCCTATTGGATGGGACAGAAGAAGTATCCGATTCAGTATGACTTGAAAAGTCTGGGGCTTTATATCCTGCTTGCTGCGGTACTGTATGTAATCGGCGAACAAGTGCCGATTTCTGATCTTGTGCTCCGTCTGGCTTTCCGTACTGTGCTTTTATTGTTGTTTGTAGCATACATCGTCAAGAAAGATTTGCCGTTAAGTCAGCTACCTGTTATTAATCGATTTATAAAGAAGAAATAACTTATGAAGACAGATGAACGTAATAAATTCGCCATAAAGTCCTTTTTAGGCGAATATCTGGATTTGAGAAAGGATAAGGATAATGAACTGGCAACAGTTGATTCTATCCGTAAAGGTGTGGAGTTCAAGGGGGCGAACCTGTGGATTCTTATCTTTGCCATTTTCATGGCGTCACTTGGCTTGAATGTGAACTCTACCGCCGTGATCATCGGTGCCATGTTGATTTCTCCGTTGATGGGGCCTATCATGGGAGTAGGGCTTTCTGTCGGCTTGAACGACTTCGAACTGATGAAACGTTCTTTAAAGAGTTTTCTTATTACGACCGCTTTCAGTGTGACGACGGCGACAATCTTCTTCCTTCTGGCGCCTATTGCTGGTTCGCAGTCAGAGTTGCTGGCCCGCACATCGCCGACAATTTATGACGTATTCATCGCACTTTTCGGTGGTCTGGCAGGTGTGGTGGCTCTTTCTACGAAAGAAAAAGGGAACGTGATTCCGGGTGTCGCTATCGCTACGGCATTGATGCCGCCGCTTTGTACGGCAGGTTACGGGCTGGCTTCCGGTAATCTGATCTATTTTCTGGGAGCCTTTTACCTCTACTTCATAAATTCCGTATTCATTAGCCTCGCAACTTTTATCGGTGTGCGTGTGATGCATTTCCAGCGGAAAGAGTTCGTTGATAAAAACCGTGAAAAGACGGTGCGTAAATATATCATCCTGATTGTGATTCTGACGATGTGCCCGGCTGTTTATCTGACATTCGGCATTATCAAAAGTACTTTCTATGAAGCGGCGGCCAACCGGTTTATCAACGAACAGTTGGGATTCGAGAATACGCAAGTGCTTGATAAAAAGGTCAGCTATGAACATAAGGAAGTCCGTGTTGTCCTGATCGGCTCGGAAGTGCCGGACGCTTCGATCTCCATAGCCCGCAGTAAACTGAAAGAGTATAAACTTGAAGATACCAAGCTGATAGTATTGCAGGGTATGAACAACGAAGCGGTGGATGTGTCTTCTATCCGTGCCATGGTAATGGAAGACTTCTACAAGAACAGCGAACAACGGCTTCAGGAACAGAAAGTCAAAATAACTCAACTGGAGACAACTCTCCAACAATATAAATCGTATGATGAAATGAGTCGTACACTGGTGCCGGAACTGAAGGTGCTTTATCCTTCTATCACTACGCTTTCCATTGCTCACTCGCTCGAAGTACGGGTAGATTCGATGAAAACGGATACGGTGACGCTGGCTGTCATGAAGTTTGCCAAACATCCGACGAATACGGAGAAAGAGAAAATCAGCGAGTGGCTGAAAGCCCGGGTAGGGGCGAAAAAGTTGAGGTTGATTACCGAATAAAGAATCTAAAAATAATAGCATGAAATTCAGACTGACCGCAGTTATTGTCCTTGCTCTTTGCTTGTCGAATGCTTTTGCCGATGAGGGAATGTGGCTATTGGGAAATCTTAAGAAGAATAAGCAAACAGACCGGGTAATGAGAGAACTTGGTTTGCAGATGCCTGTAAATAAATTATATAATCCGAAGAAGCCGTGTCTGGCGGATGCCGTTGTCAGTTTCGGCGGCTTTTGTTCGGGAGTAGTCGTATCGGAAGACGGGTTGGTGTTCACCAATCATCATTGCGGTTTCAGTAGTATCCAGCAACATTCTTCGGTAGAACATGATTATCTGAAAGACGGTTTTGTGGCCCGTAGCCTCGAAGAAGAACTGCCGAATCCCGAGTTATATGTCCGTTTCCTGCTTCGTACGGAAAATGTGACCAAGCGGGTATTGTCTGCCGCCAAACACGCCAAGACGGAATCCGAGCGGCGGGTGGCAGTCGATTCTGTGATGAATGTAATCGGGATGGAAGTATCGGAAAAGGACTCCACGTTGACGGGTATTGTTGACGCCTACTATGCGGGAAATGAGTTCTGGCTGTCTGTTTACCGTGATTATAATGATGTCCGCCTGGTATTTGCTCCCCCTTCCTCTGTCGGTAAGTTCGGGTGGGATACGGACAACTGGATGTGGCCGCGTCATACGGGCGATTTCAGCGTATTCCGTATCTATGCGAACACTCAGAACGGTCCGGCGGATTATTCTCCGGACAATGTGCCCTATCATCCCGAATATGTAGCTCCTGTCTCTTTGGAAGGATATAAGGAAGGCTCTTTCTGTATGACGCTCGGTTATCCGGGGAGTACGGAGCGTTATCTCTCTTCGTATGGTATCGAGGAGATGATGAACGGCATCAATCAGGCTATGATTGACGTGCGTGGAGTGAAACAGGCTATTTGGAAGCGGGAAATGGACCGTCGTCCGGACATCCGTATCAAGTATGCCTCAAAGTACGATGAGAGCTCTAATTACTGGAAGAATAGTATCGGAACCAATAAAGCGATCCAACACCTGAAAGTGCTGGAAAAGAAACGTGCTGCTGAGGCTGCACTGCGCGAATGGATTCAGGCGCATCCCGAAGAAAGGGAGAAGCTTATTCGTTTATTCTCTTCCCTGGAGCTGAATTATGGCAATCGTCGTGAGATAAACCGTGCCTTGGCTTATTTCGGTGAAGCATTTATCAATGGTCCTGAATTGGTTCAGCTTGCGCTTGAAATTCTGAACTTCGACTTTGAGGCGGAAGAAAAGCAAGTGGTAAGCCGTATGAAGAAGCTGTTGGAAAAGTATGACAACCTGGATACTGCCATTGACAAGGAAGTCTTTGCCGCCATGCTGAAAGAGTATCAAACGAAAGTGGACAAGAAATATCTTCCCGCTATGTACGATAAGATCGACACGCTCTATAACGGGAATATCCAAGCCTATGTAGACTCCTTGTATGCAACATCCAATATAACCTCGCCTAAAGGTTTGAAACGCTTTCTGGAACGGGATACGACGTATAATCTGATTGAAGACCCTGCCGTATCTTTGAGTCTTGACCTGATTGTGAAATATTATGAGATGAACCAGGGTATTTCCGAAGCTTCCGAGCAGATCGAACAGGGAGAGCGCTTATTCAATGATGCCATGCGCCGTATGTATGCCGACCGCAATTTCTATCCCGACGCCAATTCGACCATGCGGCTCAGTTTCGGGACGGTCAGTGGTTATTCTCCTTTCGACGGGGCTACTTACGGCTATTATACAACAGTGAAAGGTATCTTTGAGAAGGTAAAAGAGCATGCCGGAGACATTGACTTTGCCGTGCAGCCGGAACTCTTGTCTTTATTATCTTCCCGCGATTTCGGCAGGTATGCCAACGAACAGGGAGATATGAATGTCTGCTTTATCTCCAACAATGATATAACAGGAGGAAACTCCGGTAGTGCTATGTTCAACGGTAAGGGAGAGTTGCTCGGTCTGGCGTTTGACGGCAATTGGGAAGCCATGAGCAGTGATATTGTATTTGAACCCGATTTACAACGGTGTATCGGTGTGGATGTGCGTTATATGCTCTTTATTATCGAGAAATACGGGAAAGCGGGGAATCTGATAAAAGAATTAAAAATAAGGTGAGTTTGATATAACTTCATTCTCATGCTTCTCTTTCCTTTCCAAAGGAAGGGAAGCATAATCATTAAGTTTATATTGAACTCACCTTATAAAAGGTTATGTAAACGTTTTTGGTACAACTTTTTTTAAGAAGGAACCATTCCCTCAAAAGGGGAATTCTATGGTTTTTGCTTTGAAAGTTTTTATTTCTTTGGTTTTCTGCGTGCCCACCCTTCTTCACTGAAGTCTGGTTCTTTGTCTTTAAAGAATTCCTGCCAGTCGTCTTTCTTTTTTGGACCGCGAGCATCCGAATAGCCTCGTTCTGCACGACTCGGTTTTTCTTTTTTGCCGGATTTTGGACCTTTGGTAGAAGCATCTTTTGTTTTTCTATCTTTATTGTCGTAGCGTGGAGTACGATCTTCTCCTTTGCCGAATCGTTTTCCGCCTTTGCGTTCACTTGAACCGTTTTCATGTCCTTTTCCGCCTTCTTCACTAGATACTTCTACTACGACTTTCCGTCCGTTCCATTTCGCACGGCTTAGAGCTTTTACGACATTGATAGCCTCTTTTTCGGGAACTTCAAAGAAAGAGAAGTTCTGCATTAAGTCGATACGTCCTAATTCAATGCGTCCACGTGTATTGCTATTCAGCAAGCCGATGAGGTCACTGGGGAAGAAACTGTCCGTTTTGCCCAAGTTAATGAATAAACGGTTGAAGCCCGGAGCAGCTTTCCGGCTTCTTTTTTCGAAACCACCTTCTTTTCGGTCACCTCTTCCGGTACGTTCGCCACGGCTATCGGTCGGTACTTCTATCTCTGCGCGGTTGCGGTAATATTCGGCAAAGCGGTTAAATTCGTGAGAAACCATTCGTTTAATCAAGTCTTCCTTACTTAACCATTCTAGCTTACGGTAAATATCGGGCATGAATTCAGAAATCTCCTCTTCGTTTACTTTTACTTTCTCGAGGTCGTCAATTACTTTAAGTAACTGTTTCTGGCAAATTCCTGCTGCAGTCGGCATTTCTCCGGGAATAAACTTCTTGCCGATAATACGTTCAATCTCACGCATTTTCCCTTTCTCACGCAGGTTGATAATGGCGATAGAAGTACCTGTCTTGCCGGCACGTCCTGTACGTCCGCTACGGTGAGTATAGCTTTCCGTATCATCCGGCAATCCGTAATTGATGACGTGTGTCAGGTCGTCCACGTCCAGCCCGCGGGCAGCTACGTCCGTAGCAACGAGCAGTTGCAGGTTACGGATACGGAATTTCTGCATCACGGCGTCACGTTGTGCCTGTGACAATTCACCGTGCAATGAGTCGGCATTATAACCTTCCTGCATCAGTTTATCTGCAATTTCCTGTGTTTCCTTACGTGTGCGGCAGAAAATGATACCGTAAATTTGCGGATAATAGTCTACGATACGCTTCAGTGCTTCATACTTATCTTTAGCATGAACGGTATAGGCAACGTGCTTTACGTTGCTGGTACTTTCATTCTTGCGGCCGATAGTGATTTCTTTAGCGTTGCGCAGATAGTTCTTTGAGATACGCGCAATTTCCGGGCTCATTGTTGCAGAGAAAAGCAACGTATTACGTTCTTGGGGAACATCGGCAAGAATAGCATTGATACTATCCGTAAATCCCATATTCAGCATTTCGTCCGCTTCGTCCATTACCACGTTGCGAATAGTGGACAAGGATACGGTCTTGCGCTCCATTAAGTCCAATAAACGTCCGGGAGTGGCCACGATGATATGTACACCGCGTTTCAGGCTGCGTATCTGACTGTCAATAGAAGAACCACCGTATACCGGGAGTACTTTCAGCCCGTCAATGTATTTGGAATAATCGTTCAAATCTCCTGCTATCTGGAGACAAAGCTCACGAGTAGGGCAGAGGATAAGCGATTGTGGAATTCTGTTCTTTACGTCAATCTGTTGGAGCAAGGGCAGGCCGAATGCGGCTGTTTTACCTGTTCCTGTCTGTGCAAGAGCTACTACATCATTATTTTCTCCTAAAAGGTACGGAATCACTTCCTCTTGTACCGGCATGGGATTCTCGTATCCCATTTCTTCAATTGCTCTACGTATCTCCGGAGAAACGCCAAGCTCTTCAAATGTCTTCATTAAATCTCTGTATATCTTTTATTTCGGGTGCAAAGATAGTCAATATAGTTGAATCAACTATCATTTATCAGTTAATAAAATATTGTACCGCTATTCTATTTCGCGGGTATTATTTATAGCTTTCCGCAAATTCTACGGATACGGAGTTGCTGAAACTCCGGCAGACTTCTGCGGCAAAGTCTTTTCCGCACTGGATAACCTTATCCCAGGTTGCTTCGTTCAGGTTGTTCAAATCACGATATCTGACGTCGTATTTAAGTAATCCGTAGATCAGCCCGGCATTGAAGTTGTCACCTGCTCCAATGGTACTGACAGCTTCCAATGGTTCTATCGGATAATCTTTATTAACTAAATTTGTACGGAGTGATACTTTTTCTCCTCCCGCAGTACAGATAAACCGAGGACAGTAAAATTTGATTTTATCCTTGTATATTTTGTCCGCGTCCTGCATGCCGTACATATAGAAAAAGTCCTCCAATGAGCCTCGTACAATATCCGAATATTCCAAATTCTCGATAATGGTGGGAGCGAGTTTCATCGCTTCGTTTTTGTGTGAAGAACGGAAGTTGGGGTCATAGTAGATAATAGCTTTTTTCTCGCGCGCCTGGTCGAGCAGTTCGAGAATCTTTTCCCGCAATACCGGATTCAAGGCGTAGTAGGAGCCTATCATGACAATGTCGTCTTCTTCCAGTTTTGGGAACAGGACATCGAGACGTTGTTTGGGGTAATCCTTGTAGAAGATATATTCGGCATCACTTTGCTCATTGAGAAAAGCCAGAGATACCGGTGATTTCCCGTCAGGGAATACATTCACATGGTCGGTCGGGATATTGTTGTCACGCATGAATTGCAGGATAATGTTTCCCACGCGGTCGTTACCGGTTTCGCTGATGAAACCGACGTTTGCTCCCATCCGGCCTAAGGATACGATGCCGTTGAATACAGAGCCTCCCGGTACGGCTGCGGAAGGCTGGTCGCCTCGAAAGATGATGTCGAGGATTGTTTCTCCGATACCGATTACTTTTCGCATAGTGATCTTGATTTTTCTCCCAGATAACCTCCGTGGTGGCGTTTCGAATATTCGGCAATGGTGAATCCGGTTTCCTTCATGGTCTGTACTACCAGAATATCGCCGATAACAGTCATGGCAGTAGTCGAAGTAGTAGGAGTCATACCCAGCGTACAAACTTCGGCAGGTTTACCGGTACTCAGGCAAACATCCGATTCGTGCGCCAACGGACTATCTGGATTTCCCGTGATAACGATAAACTTCAGTTCCGGGTCCAGATTGTGAGCAAGTTGGGTAAGTTCGACGATTTCACGCGTCTTGCCGGAGTTGGAGATAAGCAGGAGCAAATCATTTTTCTGCAGGATACCCAAGTCACCATGTTGTGCTTCGCTAGGGTGCAGAAATACAGAGGGAATACCCGTAGAACAGAAAGTGGTAGCAATGTTCATCGCAATTTGTCCGGCTTTCCCCATACCGGAAGTTACTAGTTTTCCCTTCTTCTGATGTATCTGTTCAACAATAAGTTGTACTGCTTTCTCATAAGCGTCTGTTACAGGGATATTGAGCACAGCCTGTGCTTCCTGTTGTAAAAGTTGTTTAATGGAGTCTATCATATGATCAGTTTATTTTTTCTTTTAGTTCATCCGGAGTGTTTGCTATTTCGTAATAGGTTGAGAAAGGTTGGCGGGCAAAGCCTTTTTCTTCCAAGGTTTTGAGTGCTTTCAGCAGCTCGTTGTAGAAACCATATTCGTTATAGAAGATAACTTTCTTGTGGTGGTAGCCAATAGAAGCGGCAGCTATAACGTGGAAAACTTCGTCGAGTGTGCCTACGCCTCCAGGCAGTGCCACCAATACATCCGACTTTTCCGTCATTATATCTTTGCGGTCGCTCAGGTTGCGGGTATGAATCACCTCGTCCAGTAGAGAGCTTACTCTACCATTTTCTTCCAGTTTGGTCGGGACTACTCCAATGACCTTACCCCCGTTTTCTTTTACGGTGCGTGCTACGCATTCCATAAGTCCGAGGTTGGCTCCTCCGTAAATCAACGTTTTGCCTGTCTGTCCTATCCATTCGCCTATTCGGCGAGCACTTTCGAAGTACATTTTGTCAATGTTTTCAGAGGCAGAACAGAAAATTCCTATCTTTTCCATATACGTTGTAACTGTTATAGTCCACAAATATCTGCAATTTTCTATAAACAGCAATAAGTTTTATTGTATTTTTGTGGCATTAATTCAATAAGGAAGTAGAAAACAATGCATTGCAACGAATATACATTACCTAATGGCCTGCGTATTATCCATGAACCGACGCTTTCAAAAGTAGCTTATTGTGGTTTTGCGATTGATGCCGGCACCCGTGATGAAGCGGCAAATGAACAGGGAATGGCTCATTTTGTAGAACATCTTATTTTTAAGGGAACGGTGAAACGGAAAGCTTGGCATATTCTCAACCGAATGGAGAATGTAGGCGGTGACCTCAATGCTTATACGAATAAAGAAGAAACGGTTGTCTATTCCGCCTTCCTGACAGAACATCTGGAACGTGCGCTTGAGCTACTGGGGGATATTGTATTCCATTCTACTTTTCCGCAACATGAGATTGAAAAGGAAACAGAAGTGATTATTGACGAAATCCAATCCTATGAAGACAATCCTTCCGAATTGATCTTCGATGATTTTGAAGATATGATATTCCGTAATCATCCGCTGGGAAGAAACATTCTGGGGAAACCGGAACTTCTGAGGAGTTTTCGCACGGAGGATGTCCTGTCCTTTACCCGTCGGTTCTATCAGCCGGGGAATATGGTGTTTTTCGTTCAAGGACAATATGATTTCAAGAAAATTATCCGTCTGGCAGAAAAATATATGTCGGATATTCCTGCTGTGGAAATTGAGAACCGCCGTACGCCTCCGCCTCTTTATATTCCTGAACATTTAACGGTAACTAAAGACACACATCAGGCACATGTAATGATTGGTAGCCGTGGATATAATGCATACGACGACAAACGTACCGCACTCTATCTGCTGAATAATATCCTCGGCGGTCCTGGAATGAACAGCAAACTGAATGTTTCTCTTCGTGAACGCAGGGGATTGGTTTATAATGTCGAATCCAATCTGACTTCTTATACCGATACAGGTGCTTTCTGCATCTACTTCGGGACGGATATTGAAGATATGGATACTTGTTTGAAATTGACCTATAAGGAACTGAAACGAATGCGGGATGTGAAAATGACTTCTTCTCAGTTGGCGGCAGCCAAGAAGCAGTTGATCGGACAAATCGGGGTGGCCTCCGATAATTTTGAGAATAATGCGTTGGGCATGGCGAAAACTTTCCTGCATTACCATAAGTACGAATCATCCGAGCTTGTCTTTAAACGTATAGAGGCTTTGACTGCAGAGACTTTGTTGGAAGTTGCCAATGAGATGTTTGCTGAGGAATATTTGTCAACGCTGATTTACAGGTAGTATTGTGAGATTGCTATGCAGTAAAAGATAGTGGTATACGGATTAAACCATTTGGATCCATCCCCTTGTATTAACTCTATACCGTTATACTAGAGGATAATACAGGAGGATGGTAATTGGTTATTTAATCACAACATTTTTATTGTTTATATACAAATTTTCATGCCTTGCTAAGTTATAAAGGTTGGTTTCTGGACCATTTGATAACCCTGTTTTAGTATTCCACTTTGTAATCTTTGTGTAGATGTCCTCCTTTCCAAGCTTTTTTGCTAGTCCAATCTGCGTATGCATCTGTCCAAAACGGATCATCAGCGGGAAGACCGAGAGGTAGAAAACTTAAGGTTGCCATATAAAGGCTGCCAGTGGAGGTGTAACCATCAGCACATTCTGGCTGATGACCGTTGAAGCCGAGCACTAACCAACCATCCTTATCGAAGTTCTGATTTCCCTCATACATATTTCGGTGTACGGCAGTCAGGGCGCAACGTACTTGGGCGGGAGAAACGTGTGAGGGCAATTTTTTGCGTAGAGCTACGTCTGCTAACGATTGGAATGCAGCGGTACGATAAGTAACCGAACGTCCGAAAGCGGGATATGTGCCATCGGGAGCTATCATACGTTCACAAAATTCAGAGTGGCGTATCATGCGGTTCATAGCTTCGTCTAGCTCCTTCTGACTTGCCCAACGTTTAGGTAAAAGATTTTCCAGCATAGCTACCATCATAGAATGCATCACGTAGGCGTTATAATTATCCATACTGAATGATGGACCATCACTATACCAGCCATCGCCTACATACCATTCTTTTACCTTGTTTTTACTTACACGAATACGGAACTGGTCGTATTGTACACCTTTTCCCAACAGAAATGATTCTGTTAGTCCGGTGAAGAGTAACCAGTTGTTGTAAGCACCAGTACGATCACGTAAGGATTGGAAGGATTTAATATAGCGTTCTTTTGTAACTTCATCCAATGGTTCCCATAAAGCTTTGGGGGCGCGGAGGAAGGCATGTACCAGATAGGCGGCATCTACGATAGGTTGAGCGTGTTTGGTGAAGTTCAGTAAGTCGGGTGATGCAGGATCTACTGCATTTTTTAATCCTTTCAGTACTTCTTCACGCATCTGCTTGCGTAGTTTGCCTTCTTCTGTATCATCATCGGGGAGTGCTAGCCAAGGGGCAACCCCGGCGAGTGTGCGGCCTACAGCTTCCAGATGTGTCATGTCTTTGTAGCCTGCTGTTTCACCGCTACGGGTCTCAATGGGCATATTCTGGTGTAGTGTTCCTTCTGCGAGGTTATGGATGACAGGATATGATATTTTCCAAAGTAGCTTTACCCATATGGCGCGATCTTGGGTGCCAGTGGTTTGAATTTCCGTCATGGGAATATTCTTCTTTCCTTTTTTCTTGTCTTTGGCTTGTACTCCTATTGGCAGTAGTATTATAGCCGTTAGTAAACAGATTAGATAATTCTTTCTTTTCATGTTTTTTCCTTTTATTTATAGTGGACTTTTTCCGTCCAGCATTCGGTTATAACGATGTAAGGCTTCGATGAAATAGTAGTCGGCATACGTTAGCGGCACATCTATTTCTGAATTGTGAGGTACGGCACCTACACTATGCATCAGTATAAAGTTTGCATTCTTACCTAGCTCGGCACGGTAGTTGGTACTACCTAGTGCATGTAGAATCTGTTTGGCACTTTCCAGATATTTCTTGCTTTTGCTACCTTTGCTATAAGTACTCAGTTCCAGTAATGCCGAAGCTACGCAGGCTGCGGCGGAAGCGTCGCGGTAGTTATTTACCATTTTGCAGGCGTTGGAACGGATACCGGGTGTGTAACCTTCTTGAAAGGCGTTAAAGTCCCACCAGGCAACCTTGTCGGAAGGAAGGTTGGGATGATCAAGGTAGAAGTCTGCCATCTTTTCTGCAGTTTTCAAGAAGCGTTTGTCTTTCGTCTCACGGTAACACATGGTAAATCCATAGATTCCCCAAGCTTGTCCACGTGACCAGGCTGAATTATCGGAATATCCCTGAGAAGTCTCTCCTTTGATGGGCTTGCCTGTTTTTTTATCATAATATATGATGTGGAAGCAACTGTAGTCCTTACGTACTTGATGGTGCATTACTTGTTCTGCATGTGAAATAGCCACTTTACGAAAACTTTCATCACCCGTCACTTTGGAGGCATGGAATAATAGTTCTAGATTCATCATATTGTCGATGATAACAGGAAAATCATATACTTTGTCACCGTGCCAACTGCGAAATCCATTCCATGATTGAATGACTTTTGCTTGAGGGCGGAAACGTGTACAGAGTGAACGTGCCGATTCTACTAATATGTCCTCATATTCGTCTTTTGGTGCGAAGCGATTGGCATTACCATAGCTGCAATACATCATGAATCCAATATCATGATTGTCTGTGAAGGTCTTTGCGGGTTCCATTTGATGTGTATAAACTAAGGCAGAGTCTTGCAAAGCTTTGTCGCCTGTGTAGTTTGATAGATACCATAATGTACCAGGGAAAAAGCCTGCTGTCCAAAGGTAAATACTTCCTTTGCTGGGAGTACCGTCTTTGCGCATACTGTGTGGCATGATAGCTTTTCCATTTTTTCCTTGTGCAGGGGTTTGCATCATCAAACTATATTGTTTGGTGGCGAATTCCATATTCTCTTTGATAAATGCTTTTTCTGCTTGGGGCGTTTGAGCTTGTGCGGCAGTTAGTGAATATGCCAATGCAGTAAGTACAATCCATCTTTGGGGGATTGCCGGATTCTTCTTTATAAATTTAATCATGTTATTAGATATTATATGTTAGATGTTTTTATGCTGCAAAGTTATTCCTATATAAAATAGGTAGGGGGATATTCCGTCCATTCGAAGGGGAGTTTGTGTTTTCACTTTTGTTTTTAACGTTTTGTCCGGTAAGAAGCTTTTTTAGGAAAGAAATCGTTAATCCTCTCTCTGTTGTGTTAAAATAGATTTTTTTCATGGAGAAGACAAATTCAGTACCTGAAATAGATGAAATATCCTCTTTATTTGAATGGAATTATTCACTTTTGTGCCGGTAAATAATTAACCCTTTATCTAAAATAAAACTTTTATTATGAAAACAAAAAACTCTTTATTATTATGAAAAAGAAAAGTGGCATAATTCTTAGTGCGCTTCCTTTGTTGACTTTAGGTCTTTGTTTCATTTCGAATTCTTCATTCGCAAATGGAGTAAATGGAAATGAGGTGATTTTAGTTAATTCTATGGGAGCACAACAAAAAACGGGCGAAATCCGAGGTGTTGTTTTGGATGGAAAAACGAGTGAACCAGTTATTGGTGCAGCTGTCAAAGTAAAGGGAACTACTGTTGGTACTACTACTAATCTTGATGGTGAATTTATTTTGAAAGCATCAAAAGGAGATGTGCTTATCATTTCTTATTTGGGGTATGAGAGCAAAGAAATCAGTATAAGTCATTTGAAGACTTATACAGTTGAGTTGAGTGAAGCTACTGAATCATTGGATGAAGTGGTTGTGACTGCTTTTGGCGTAGGACAAAAGAAAGAAAGTTTGGTTGGTGCTGTGACACAGGTGAGACCTGCTGAATTAAAGGTACCTTCTTCTAGTTTGTCTACTTCATTTGCCGGACGTCTTTCGGGTGTCATTGCTGTACAACGTAGTGGTGAACCGGGTGCCGATGGGGCCAGTTTCTGGATTCGCGGTAAATCTACCTTTAGTGGCGCAACTGGTGCACTTATTATTTTGGATGGTGTGGAAATCAGCAGTACTGAATTGAATTCACTCGATGCTGAAGCTATCGAGAGTTTCTCTATCTTGAAAGATGCTACTGCTACTGCGCTATATGGTACACGCGGCGCTAATGGTGTAATGATTATTACTACCAAAAGTGGTAAAGATCTCGACAAGCCTATTATTAACTTTCGCTTAGAGGGAGCCTTGACCTCGCTAACCAAAGTTCCTGAAATGGCTGATGGTGTAACCTATATGGAAGCTTATAATGAAGGAGCCGCTCGCCCCACTTCGGCTGCTACTCCCTATAGTAGGGAAAAGATAGAAGGAACACGTGCCGGACTCAATCCCTATCTTTATCCTAATGTAGATTGGTATGATGAGATGTTCAAAAAAAATGCTTTTGCCCAGCGTGCCAACTTCAATATTCGTGGAGGTAACAAAAAAATGGACTACTTTATGAGTGTGGGTGTGAAACACAGCGATGGTAACTTGAACTCGTTGAGCGAGAAATATGGTTTCAGCTATAATAATAACATCAATGTAACCAACTACGATTTTATTAATAACTTGAATGTACAAGCGACTCCTACTACTAAACTGTCATTGGGTTTGAATGCCTCTATTAAAGATTGGAAAGGACCGAATGCTAGTACAAGTTCTTTATTTGCATCTACTATGGAACACAATCCTGTAGACTATCCTGTTTCTTTTCCTGCTGGTTATGGATATGATACCGAAGATATTATGTGGGGGGATAAAAGTGGGGGCCCATTTGCTACCGGTGGATATATGAATCCTGTAGCTGACTACGTGACCGGATACAAAACAAACCATACCAGTATTATTACTGCCAATTTTAAGTTGCAGCAGGATTTGGGTATGTTTATAAAAGGATTGACATTCAATGGATTATTCTCTTACAAAAACCATTCAAGCAGTAATGCCACTCGTGTGAGTGACTATAATGCTTTTGAGGTCGCTTCTCAAAATGACGAAACCGGTGAATATACTCTTCGTAGAACGGGCAATGAACGTGGTACTGCTATTAAAACCTCGGGCTCGCATAGCGGTAACCGTAAACTCTATCTGCAAGCTACTTTAGACTATAAACATACCTTTGGCGGTGTACACGATGTGAATGCCATGTTTTTGTTTAATCGTCAGCAGTACAATACAAATAATGTGACTGACCTTTTTTCCTCACTGCCTGAGCGCAAACAGGGTATTGCCGGACGTGTGTCGTATGCTTACGATGGTCGCTATATGGCTGAAGCTAACTTTGGTTACAATGGTTCGGAAAACTTTGCATCAGGTAACCGCTATGGTTTCTTCCCATCTATCGCTGTAGGATATAACATATCAAATGAGAAATTTTGGGATAATATTCGTCCTGTGATTTCCAACTTAAAACTGCGTGGATCGTGGGGATTGGTAGGTAATGATAATACCGGAGCCGGACGATTTACTTATCTTGAAGATATTGATTTGGGTGGTAGTCCTGGATACACTACAGGTGTCGGTGGAAACAGGGTAACTTACAAGGGACCTAAATGGTCTCGTTTCTTTAATCCAAATTTGGGATGGGAAATAGGAGAAAAGATAAATGTAGGTATTGATCTTCAACTTTATAATAGTTTTAATCTGACAGTCGAAGCATTCAAAGAGACTCGTAGAGACATCTTCTTGAGTCGAGGTAGTACAATCCCCGATTTCTTGGGTTTGAGCGGAGCAACGGTATATGCTAACTTAGGTAAGATGAAAAATATAGGTATGGATTTGTCGATAGATTATAACAAACAGGTGAACAAAGATCTTTTTCTCTCTTTCAAGGGAACATTCACCTATGCGCACAATACCATTTTGGAACGAGATGAGCCTCCTTTCCAAGAATATCCTAACTTGTCATCGGTAGGGCATTCATTAGGGCAATATTTGCTCTATATTGACAACGGATTATTCCCCGATGAAAAGACCATCCATAATAACCCCGATCAAAAAGCTTTGGGATACACTCCACAACCTGGGGATATTTGGTATCATAATCTTCCTAACTACCGTGGTGAATATGATAATGTGATTGATGGCAATGACCGACGTTATGTGGGCAATCCGCAAGACCCGGAAATAGTATATGGTTTTGGTCCTTCTATCAAATTCAAGAAATGGGATTTCTCTTTCTTCTTTCAAGGAGTAGCTAAGACTTCAATTTTGATGAGTGGTATCCATCCTTTTGGTGAGGCACGTATCCGCGGCTTGTTTAAATACATAGCCGATGACCACTGGACTACTGAAAACCAAAATATTGATGCCAAATATCCGCGTTTGACATTGGAAAACAATGGCAATAATACACAAAACTCAACCTATTGGTTACGTAATGGTTCGTTTTTGAAACTGAAAAATGCCGAAGTGGGTTATACTTTCAAAGGCTGGCGCTTCTACTTAAGCGGACAGAATCTGTTGACATTTTCCCCTTTCGATTATTGGGATCCTGAAATGGGGAGCGGTAGTGGTATGAAGTACCCCACTCAACGTATCATCAATTTTGGTATTCAAGTAACCTTTAATAATAAATAAGAATTCTATATGAAAAAGATAGCAAAATTTTTAATCGTATTGGGAATGATGGGGCAACTTAGTTCTTGCGATTATCTAGACATTGTCCCCGATGAACGTGCACAAGAATCGGATACTTGGAAGACGGAAGGTGCGGTAAGAGGATATCTCTATTCTTGTTATGGCTATTTACCGGCTAACAGAACTTTCGGTAACAGTTATTGGCTTGCGGAAGAACTCACAGCTGTTACCAAAGAATTGTTTACCACTTTCAAATACGGTTATTATAGTCCTGTCAGTTTGGGATTTACTAGTAATACATGGTCTACTATTTGGAATGGTATTCATCAATGCTACATGTTCCAAGAAAGCTTGAAACAAGTGTCCAACGAATATGTAACAGACGAAATGAAAAAACAATATTTGGCAGAGTCTAATTTTTTGATAGCTTATTATCATTTCTTGTCTATGCGTTCGTATGGTCCGACCATGATTATTCGCAGTGTTATAGATTTAGAAACACCCATTAGTGGTTTTCCCGAACGTAGTAGTATAGACGAAGTAGTGGCCTTTATTAACGAAAAATTGGATGAAGCAATGTCTGAAGGCGGACTACCTACTACATGGAGTGGAAAAGATTATGGTCGTGCCACACGTCTTGCAGCATTAGCATTGAAATCCAGAGTTTACCTCTATGCTGCTTCACCGCTCTATAATGGAAACACAGAAATGTATGCCGATTTCCGTAGTCCGTTAGATGGACGTCAGTTAATAGCTCAAGAGAAAAGTCAAGCAAAATGGGAAATAAGTGCTACCCAAACAAAGTATGCAATTGATGAAGTGGAAAAAGCTAAATTCCATCTCTATCACGATGCGGATGCCGGTGAACCAAGTGATGCTAAACCGGGACTTCCCAATAAAGCACAACGAAGATTGAGATATACCAATATCGACAATCAGACAGGGAATAATCCGGAAATTATTTGGGCTGACACACGTAATGATGACTATTATGGAATACAGCGTCGCTGTCCGCCTCGTCAGACGCTCGGTGGTAAGTTTGCTGGTATCAGTATGACTAACTGTCCTACTTTGCAAACCATTGAAGCATTTTACACTAAAAACGGGCTTCCAATAAATAAGGATAAAACGTTCGACTATGACGAACGTTATGAATATATTAGTGCTCCGGAAAATTGTGATGGAAACAATTATGAGGATCTTGTGAAATATGCTAATTTTACTCCTAGTAGTGATAAGGTAATGCGTCTTTGCACCGATCGTGAGCCCCGATTTTATGCGTGGACTACCTATCATAATGGATATTTTGAATTTGGTAAATATAACAATGAAGAAATTAGTGCTGATCCGGCTAAGCGTGCTATCAGAATCCATTTGTTGAGAGATGATCCTCATGGTCGTGGTAATCGTACCGATCAGGAGTATTCTATTTCTGGATTTGGAAATAAAAAGGGTGTTGTACCGTCCGCTGAATGGAATGTAATAGAATATCCATTTCCGTTATTCCGTCTTGCAGAGCTTTATTTAAACTATGCTGAAGCTTTAGTTGAGTTGGATCGTTTATCCGAAGCTAAAGTATATTTGGATAAAGTACGCGAACGTGCCGGTATTCCTAGTGTAGATGAGGCTTGGGATAAGTATTCTACTAATCCTGGTTACCAAAACACTCAAGAGGGGATGCGAGAGATTGTACGTGCAGAACGTATGAACGAGTTATATTTAGAAGGTCATAAATTCTTCGATATTCGTCGTTGGAAAATAGCAGAGCAACATTGTGGAATGCCCGATCGCGGACTGAATACTAATGCTACTAAGGTGGAAGATTTTACTCCGATGGATCTTCCATTACCGCGAAATTTCCATAAGGGACAATATCTAATGCCAATTCCTTATCAGGAAATTAACAAATGCCCGCATATTGTGCAAAACCCTTACTATAATTAAAGAAAAAGCTTTCTCTCTCATGTCTATTAGGGATGAGGGGGAAGGCAAATAAAGTATCTAATACAGAAAGAAAATATACTATGAAGAGTAATTTATTAAAAAAAATAGCTGGTTGGGTTATAATGGTGTTCTTTGGGATGACTATATTAACTGGCTGTGACGATTATAATTTTGATATACCGCTCACTCCGTTTTTGCTCTTAGACAGCTACAATGTGAACTTTGACCAAAACAGTGGAGAACGGATACTGGAGGTTCGTTGTAACGAAGAATGGACTGTAGAATTGAGCAAAGAACTACAAGGCTGGTGTAGTGTGACTCGTAATGAAGATGACAATTTGATTGTAAGTGTTATTTTGAGTGAAGACAAATATGTGCGTAGAGGTGAATTCTATGTAAAGGCATTTTCTCAAACAGATACTGTACGTGTAGCGCAGTTAGGTTACCAACAAGCTATTTTGGTATCTCCTCAGAACATGAATATCGATGCTGCCGGAGATAAAGTATTGGTGGAAGTAACTTCGAATGTAGACTATATTATTACCCTCCCCGATTGGATAATAAAAGAGACTCAACCTGATACCCGTGCTCCGCAGGAAACTGTTACCAAACAATACCTCTTTAAAATAGAGAGTAACAAGGGAGCAAAACGTATGGGTGAAATTGTGTTTGCCGATAGTGATGAAATGTCCGACTTGGAGCCAACCGTTATTAATGTGGTGCAAAAAGGACTGGATGTTTACGAACCTGTTGCACCTGAAGAGGGCAACGATATTCAACTGTTTCCCAACAGTGCGGAAGGTGATGGTGGTGTGCCCGGTGGAAATTATGATGCAACTTTCGATAATGATTTGACTACCGAATGGCAAGCGAATTGGAAAGCTCCAATAGGATTGGTATATCCTCAGTATATTGAATATACTTTTGATGAACCGGTAGATTTGGACTACATCATTTATCATTGTACCTATTCTGCTAATCGTTTTAAAGATGTGAAGATTGAAGTGTTGACCGATGTTAATAAAACACGTAGTGCAGAATATGTGAAAGTATACGAAGGGACATTTGATAACGCCAACTCTACACGTGCAGACTTCAATGCTTCCCAAAGCAATGTGACAAAGGTAAAATTTACTATCAGTACTTGCTATAATATGAGCAAACCATTGCGGTGTCAAGAAATGCAGTTCTTCCAAAAAGATCCCAATGCTTTCAAATATGATGAACTGTTTACTGATATCGCTTGCACTGACTTGAAGCCTACCGTCACCGAAGAGGATATTTTGAATTGTAAGAGTTCATTTTACAAGACTTTGGCTTGGTTTATGTATAATAATGAGTACCAACGTGAGTTCCGTATTGCCAACTATAAGGCTTATCCGCATCCTGATATCGATGCTGCTGTTAATAAAACAGCTAAATATAGTTTACTTGATAATCCAACAGGAATCTTTGTTCCTGCCGGAGAGAACTTGGTAGTAATGGCCGATTTGAATGGATTGGATAAAGTGAATATCCGTGTACAGAATCTCGACAAACCAGGACAAGATGGATTTGGAGGAACGGAATATACCATTGTAAACGGTGTTAATACTATTAGCATTAAAGAGAAAGGACTTGTGTATGTGATGTATCACAAAGATGATTATGAAAATGCCCCTGAAATCACTCTGCATTTTGCATCGGGTAAGGTAAATGGATATTACGATAGTCAAAATCCAAAACTGAAAGGACGTTGGAAAGAGTTACTCAATAATAGTGTAGATACTCACTTTGATGTGATAGGTAAATATGTGCATCTTACGTTTACTACGCGCAGTTTCTTGAATTATACTAAGGATGTAGATAACCTGATTAACCTTTATGATGATATGATTTATCGTCAGCAAGAGTTCTTGGGATTGGAAAAGTATGATCGTATGTTTCATAATCGTAGTTATTTCCATGTCCATTATAATAGTGGCTCATTTATGTATGCTACCGATTATCATACAGCCTACATTGAAAGTAGTTTGAATTATCTGGCTGATGAGACCCAAATGGCGGCCAATTGTTGGGGACCTGCACACGAATTGGGACATATTCATCAAACTCGTCCGGGATTGAAATGGCATGGCATGACAGAGGTAACAAACAACATTACTGCCATTTATGTACAAACTAAGGTCTACAACGAGCCGTCACGTTTGACTGTTCAGGATCGTTATGTGTCGGCTTTCAATAGCATTATGGCAGGTCAAAAGGCACATAATGCCGAAAGCGATGTATTCAACAAATTAGTTCCGTTCTGGCAATTGGAACTCTACTTTGGCGAAGTGAAAGGAAACACTCCGATGAAACGGACCGATCACGGAGGTTTCTATGCAGACATCTATGAGAAAGTACGTACCACAGCTAATCCGACAACCGATGGTTTGTGCCAACTCGAATTTGTTTATAACAGTTGCGTATCGGCTGGTATGGACTTGACTGGTTTCTTTGAGAAGTGGGGATTCTTATCACCCATCGATATGATGATTGGTGATTATACCAACAAACAATTCACCATCACTGAAACAGAGATAGCCAATGTAAGAAATCGTATCGTTGCCTTGGGATTACCTAAATGTACAGATGCTGTAGAATATATTGTAGATAACACCGTAGATATCTTCAAGGATAAGAAGAATGTTATAGCCGGTATAGCTTCACATCAAGAAGAAACCAACGATGAAGGAATCACCACTTCTACTATTACCGTTAATAACTGGCAAAATGTAGTAGCTTTCGAAGTGCTCAATGCCGACAATAAACTTATTTGCGTATTTGAAGGTACTAAGAAATCCTATAAGATGAATACTGCTTGGGAAAATGGATATAAGTTGATGGCCGTACAATATGACGGCAGTCGTATAGCCGCTTCTATTAAATAAAATAGAGTTGCTATTTGAAATGAAGGCTGCTTATTTTAGCACAACCTGTTAGAATAGGCGGTCTTTTATTTATCTTTGCATATAAATTAATCTTTATTACGTTATAAATATGAAACAACTTCGCAAGTGGACAGTGGCTGCCTTTTGTAGTTTGGCGGGGGTACTCTACGCGCAAACACCCTCTTACTCCACCTATCAAGTAAACAAGGACCTTACTAACTTTACTGATTGGACAGCATCATCTCTGTCTAAGAACTTTAAAGACAAACATTTGAAAGGCATGGAATCCCAGCTAATGAAGCAATTGGCCGAGAAAATGCAGAGAGGTGATTATAACTCGGCCTACTTGTTACAGAGTTATAAGCCTATACCCTCAAATAAGGTACTGGAGCAACAACTCAAACTCACCAACGGATACAGTCGTTACGAAAACATTACCGGGGTCTATTTGGAAGCTGGAGAAAATGTAGTATTGGTGGGTGACCTTCACGGACGCACCGTAGGACTGCTCATTCCAGACTGGATGCGTCAACCTACTCTAGGCTATCAACCGACAAAAGACCCCGAAGGCTGGGGACTGAAAAAACAAGAGATACTGTTACACGAAGGTGTGAACGTAATCAATGTGAAGAAAGCCGGTAATGTGTATGTAGACTATTTCGCGGATGACCCCGACACTGCACCGGCAGTTACCATTCACTTTGTAACTGGGAAGGTAAATGGGTACTTTGACGCTACTGTACAGAGTAACGAAGACTGGAACCGTCTATTAGATAATGCGGTCAGCCCTGTTATGGATGTGAAGGGGAAATATATTCAACTAGCATACCCTGTGGAGCAATTAAAAAAGTTGGCTTATGGCAAAGGCAAGGAACTGGCTGAGAATTATGACAAGATAATGCAGGTACAATATGATTTCTCGGGTGCTACAAAATATAATCGTATTCCTAAGAAACGTATTTTGGCCCGTGTTAACTTTAACTATTTTATGTTTCGTGATGGTGACGGTGTAGCTTTTGAGGGTACAGATGGCACTATGAAGGCAGCGATAGGTCCGGAAGTGACAACTAACTGGGGCATTCATCATGAGATAGGACACGTGATGCAGATGCGTCCTTGGCTTACTTGGGGAGGAATGACAGAAGTGAGCAATAATCTTTTCTCCATGTATGGCACTATGAGTTTGGGTGATTCCAGTCGTTTGAGTAAGCGTCATATTTATGAGGCTGCTTTTAGTAAAGTACTTAATGCGCCAGAAAAGCAGTTTATCATGTGTGTGAAGGATCCTTTCCATAAGTTGATACCCTTCTGGCAAATTCAAATCTATGCCGATAAGATTGGTTATAAGGATTTCTATGCTGACCTGATGGAGCATTTACGTAACCAACCTCATAAAGGGGCAGGTAATGCATCTATTCATAATATGTATGAATATATTAAGCTTTGCTGTGATTTCCTGAAAACAGATCTTACGGACTTTTTCGATGCGTGGGGGTTCTTTCAGACCGGAAAATTTCACGTAGGCGATTATGGTAACTATGATTTTGAGGTCACTCCCAAGATGATTGAGGAAACAAAGCACTACATTGCTTCTAAAAACTATCCGAAACCGAGTATGGATGTGACAAAATTGACAGATTAGTTTTTGTATGACATAAAAACAATTCACGGGAGTTGCATTTAATTCTTTCAATATGAGAAATCTATTTTTTAATTCGATTGCAAATATGGGCAGATGCACTGTTGTTGTATTCATGTTGCTTTTTGTTTGCAATATGTATGGTCAGCAACGCTTTCTTTCCAATCACCCTCGCTTGCTGTTCACTGGTGCAGAAGAAGCTGCTGTGAAGCAGTTGATACAAAACAATCGGCTTGCCGGTGAGTTGGCGGAGTTCTTGAAAGCGAAAGCGGATACATTGGTGATTACTCCGCAGAAACCTTATTTAAAGGATAAATATGGTAATATATTGTGGACATCCCGATCCTATGTGAACCGCTTGGGTACGCTTGCATTAGCTTACCGTCTCTACGGTGAGCGGAAATACTTGGATGCCGCCAACGAGGCTTTATTGTGGGTGTGTAACTATCCCGACTGGGATCCACCTCACTATTTGGATACTGCGGAAATGGCAACTGCCGTAGCTATTGCTTATGACTGGTTGTATGATGCGCTGCCTATTTCGACTAAAGACTTGGTAAAGAAATGTTTGTACGAACGTGCCATTGTTCGTGTGTTGCGTGAATACGAAAAGGGTAGCTTGGGAAGTTGGGCGAAACGAGAAACCAATTGGAACGTGGTATGTAACACTGGTATGGTGCTGGCCGCTTTGGGTATTGCAGAAGATTATCCGAAAGAGGCCGCTGTCATTCTTGATAATGCTGCCAAGTATATGCCCAACTGCCTGAAACATTTTGCTCCGGATGGCGTATGCTATGAGGGCCCTGCTTATTGGGGATATACTACCAGTTATTTAACTCTCTACCTAAAGGCGGTGGCTGATAATGACAATGGAAAGGGAGGTATAGCACAACTACCCGGCTTGGAGCGCACGGCGCTTTATCAAAAACGGACACTTACTCCGTCCGGTCGTCTTTTTAATTTCGGTAATGCGGGGGCTGATGCTCAAAATTCTCCGGCATTTTTCTTATTCAGCCGTATGTATAACCAACCTGAAGTGGCTGAATGGTATCGGGAAAAGTTAAAATTGACCATGCAGGATAATTTACTTCTACATCAGCTTTTCTTTCTGTCACTTCCTTGGTTTGACAATGCTTCACCTAAAAAAGTGGAGAAAATACCTGCTTTAGAAATATACCACAACACAATTAATGATATAATAGTTTTCAATGGGAATAGAAATAAGAAAGGTTCTCTATTTTTGATAGCCAAGGGTGGAGAACCTCGTCAAGCGCATCAACATTTGGATGGAGGTACATTCATTGTTGAAAGCAATGGGGTTTGTTGGACAGAGGATCTGGGAGCTGATGATTATGCCCTACCGGGATTTTGGGACGGACGTCCTGACGGACAACGTTGGAAGTATTTCCGTAATAACAATTTTTCCCATAATACGTTGAGTATCGACCATAAGATTCAGTATGCCAATGGCGAGGCATTTGTTTGCGAAGAGCATACAGATGCGAAGCAGCCTTCTGTAAAGCTGGATATGACTACTCTATACAAAGATCAGGCTTCTTCTGTATTCCGCACGTTCAAATTGTTAAATGATTACACAATAGAGATAATGGATGAAGTGGACTTACTCAGTCCGCAGTCTATAGTCTCATGGATAGCTTCCACCAAGGCACAAGTGGAAGTAAAAGAGAACCGGGTACGCTTGACGCATGAAGGCAAACATTTTTATATGGAAATCATCGCTCCGGCAGGAGCTACCTTTAAAACTTATCCGGCAAAGAATACCTATAAGGGTGAATATCCCATTGAAGGTTACAATATGTTGGAGGCAGAATGTGGATTGGAAGGTGGTAAAGGAAAGGTTGTGGTGCGTATGAGCAGTAAAAGAAATATGAGATAGCCTACTAAGAATAATTTAATTAATAATTACGTATGAAAATAACAAATTTTTTAGCATTGGGCATATGCCTCTTGTTTGGTTCATGTACAATGCAGAAATCTACTGTACAAGTCAACGACAAGGGTACGGAATGGGAGTGGAATAAAGGAACAATTGTAGTGAAAACTCCCGAACGACCTGCCGGACAAGAGAGTGTCATCGGGCTGGCTCTTCCTAAGATGGAAGTAGTTCGTGTGGGATTTGTAGGGTTAGGTATGCGTGGGCCGGGTGCTGTGTCACGTTTCACTTACATTCCTGGCACACAGATTGTAGCACTGTGCGACTATGAAAAGGAGCGTGCTGAGAAGTGTCAAAAGTATCTGAAAGAAGCTTCTTTACCAAAAGCGGCTGTTTACTCGGGTGATAAAGGTTACGAAGAATTGTGTAAACGCGATGATATTGATCTGGTTTATATTGCAACCGACTGGTTGCATCATTTTCCTGTGGCGAAATGCGCATTGGAGAATGGCAAAAACGTAGCGATTGAAGTTCCTTCGGCTATGAACCTGAAAGAATGTTGGGAACTGGTTGATCTTAGTGAGAAGAACCGTAAGCACTGCATGATTTTGGAGAACTGTTGTTATGACTGGTTTGAGATGAATACCTTAAATATGGCACAACATGGAGTGTTTGGTGAGGTAATTCGCGCGCAGGGTGCCTATATTCATAATCTTGCTCCTTTCTGGAAGCATTATTGGAAGAAAGGTGAGGATGACAAATTGGGCTGGCGTTTGGATTATAATATGCGTCATCGTGGCGATGTATATGCTACTCATGGTCTTGGTCCGGTGGCGCAGGCCTTCAATATTCATCGTGGTGACCGTATGGAGACTTTAGTAGCAATGGACACCAAATCGGTCGTAGGTAAGGACTTGGTGAAAGAAAATGCCGATTCTGTTTGTAATAGTTTCCGTAATGGTGACCACACTACTACTTTGATTCGTACCGCTAATGGTAAGGTTATCGAAATCCAGCATAACGTGATGACTCCGCAACCCTACAACCGCCTTTATCAACTGACGGGTACTAAGGGTTTTGCCAATAAATATCCTATTCAAGGGTACGCCCTTGATGCAGAGCAGTTGAAGGCTTCCGGCGTTCAGCCTAAGGTGGACGACTTGAATTCACATGGCTTCATGCCGAGAGAGGAGATGGTAGCTTTAGTAGAGAAGTATCAACATCCTATCCTGAAAAAGTATGGTGAGATGGCGAAAGAGGTAGGCGGCCATGGTGGTATGGATTTCATTATGGACAGCCGTTTGGTTTACTGCTTGCAGAATGGTCTTCCGTTGGATATGGACGTTTATGATTTGGCAGAATGGTGCTGCTTGGCAGAGTTGGGTGAACTCTCTATGGACAATGGTTGTGCTGCTGTTACGTTTCCCGATTTTACCCGTGGTGAATGGAATAAGGTGAAAGGATATAGACACGCTTATGCTGCTCCTGCTGACGAGGAAGCAGCGATGGAAAAAGCGAAGGCTTTCACTAGCAAATTGAAAGAACAAGGCGCCAAAGAATGGGCAGCAACCGAAGAATAAAATAAAATTTAAAAAACATGTAATCAATAGGCTCAGGGTATCAAAGAGTGAATCCCGTTCAGCAACAATAGCAGAACGGGATTTTTCACTTTCCTCTGTACTCTTGTGGTGACTGATTGAAACAGGCTTTGAAGCAATGCCGGAAGTAACGTAGAGAACTGAATCCTGCCTGATAGGCTATTTCCGTGATTTGTAGCTCGGGATGATTTCTCAACAGTTCTGCTGCGTATTTCAGGCGGGCATTCATAATGAACTCGTTAGGAGACATACAGCTCAAGGCTTTCAGTTTATTGTAGAATGCGCTACGGCTTAAAGCCATTTCCTTGGCTAGGGCACCGACGTCGAATTCTGAGTCTGAGAGATGGGCTTTGACCGTTTCCTCTAACTGTTCCAGAAACTTGGCATCAATAGGGTTAAGCGCTAGTGCTTGTATCTCAATTTCAGCAGGAGATTCACTAGTTGTCATTTTCTGGCTGAATTTCTGTTTTAGCAGTTTTCGGTTACGCAGTATATTGGCAATGCGAGCTTGCAGCATTTTGTTGTTGAAAGGTTTCCCAATGTATTCGTCGGCACCGCATTGCAGTCCTTCCAACTTTTTGTCGTTCGAAGTGAGGGCTGTGAGCAGTACTACGGGGGTGTGGCAGAGGTCGAAGTCGGTTTTTATCTTGGAACACATCTCAATACCGTCCATTTCCGGCATCATGACATCGCTTAGTATAAGGTCGGGACGTTCTTCCATTGCTTTTTGTAGTCCGTCCTTGCCGTTCATCGCAATAACTATCCGGTAGAGTGGCGAGAGTAGATCGGTGAGCAGTTGGAGCAGTTCTTCGTTATCCTCTACAATGAGTACGCAGTCCTTGTCCGTCCTTCCAATGGAAATAGGTTCCGGTGTTTCTGCACATTCTTCTGTTTCTGTCGTTTCTGTGAATGGTGCGAGTATTGTTGCAGATTCCGCTTTTGTTGCCTCTATGAAGGTGACATCGTTGTCATCTTTAAAGAGATTTTCTTTGGGTAGTATTACTGTGAAGATACTTCCATAATCTATTGCACTTTGCACTTCGATTTGACCGTGGTGTAGTTCTACAATACCCTTTGAAAGAGCCAGGCCGATACCACTACCGGGTGAAGAAAAGTTTTCGTCCGCCTGGTAGAAGCGGTCGAAGATGAACGGTAGGGCCTTTGGGGGAATACCTTTGCCGGAGTCTATCACCTTAATATAAATAGAATCTCCTTTATCAGTGATTGACAATTCTATCTTTCCTTTTTCGGGCGTATGTTTAAAGGCATTGGAAAGTAGATTGGTGAAGACTTTCCTCAATTGTCGTCCATCGAACCAGCACAACAAGTTTTCTGTTTCTGTATGGAATATGAACTGTATATTCTGTAAGTTCGCTTGGTCTATGAAATCTTGATGAATTTGTCTCAAGTAGGGGATGAGGTCCATTTGGCAAACGTTTAGATGCAGTTTCCCACGTTCCATCTTCCGGAAATCCAGTAGTTCTGAGATCAGCTCTTTGAACTGGAATGTGTTTCTGTAGATTTTTGTCAGGCGACTGCGCAGAAAAGGAGAGAGGGTATTGACTTGTAACAGTGCTTCAATTTGTGCGATAATGAGTGTTAGCGGTGTACGAAACTCGTGAGAGATATTGGCAAAGAACTGCAACTTGGCTTGTATCAGTTCTTCATTCTTCTCTTTTTCCAGTTTTTCTTGTGCCAGTGAGGCGCGGAGTTGCATCTTGGAACGTGCTTCACTGAAAATATTCCAGCCAATGACAGTGATTGTGCAGAGATAAAGAATCCACATCCACCAGGTGTCCCACCAGGGATGATGAATAAGGATGGGGAGTTCGATAGCATGTATTTCGTCGAGTAGACTCTGTTGTTGTTCACGTATTACCAGTTTGTACTTTCCGGGGGGGATATTGGTGAATACCACAGTATTACCGTTGGTTTTGCTCCACTCTTTGCTGAATCCTTCCAACTTGTATTCATATATTTTTCTGTCAGTATTATTAACGTAATTGTTCGAAGAAAAACTGATGGAGAAGTTATTCTCTTTGTGGTTCAATTCTATTTGTCGGACAAAGGGTAAAGCACTTTTCAGAATACCATCGTCCGTTCCGACGGAGATACCCCGATTGTTTACTACTAAAGAAGAAAAATAAAGGTTGTAATTGGGGGCGATTTTCTGCAACGAGGAGTTCATGAACGAACTCATACCTTCTATACCACCTACAAAGGTTTCTCCGTTACGGCAAATCAGAAGTCCGCAACCTTCGTTGATAGCAGAGAGGTGCAAACTCTCCACATCAATTAGCTGCTTCTCCTTGGTCTGTGGATGATAAATGAGAAGACCATGGTCGTTACTGATTGCCAGATAACCTTTGGTGGTGATATCCATATTGTAGCAATAGTCAGCATCAATATCTGTGCAAGCTGTAAATTGCTCTTTTTTTCCGTCGAACCGATAGATGCCGCTTCCGGAGGTACCGAAATAAAGGGTACCATCGTGACTTTCCGCCATGCTCTGCACATAATAGTTTCCCAATCCTTTTTCACCGTATTGATAGATATATTTTTCTTGCGGATTGTTCATGTTGATACGTACAATTCTCCTCCAATGGGTTATCCAAAGGTAGTTTTGAGAATCTATCAGAAAATTACTTCCTTCTGTATTTGCTTCCGGGATTTGAGGGAATAGTTTTTGGAAGTTCCCTTTTCCTTCTTTGACAAACATCCCTTCTCCCGTAAGGAGATAGATTTTCTCATTTCTGAACGTTACCTTTGTCCAGGTATTTCCAAATGCTTTGGAGTGGAAGACAACTTTCTTGCTTGGAATGTCGAAGCACAAGCCGCCCTGTTTGTGAGTACCTATGTAGAGTTGGTCGTTTGCGGCATCGTAGGTAATGCATTTCAGGTTGTAGAAAGGTCCGTGGGCTGATTTTGCGTCCATTAGGTAGTGAGTGAAACGTCCGGTTTCCCGTTCCAGACAGTTCAGACCACCTCCTTCGGTACAAATCCATACGTCTCCACGCTTGTCTTCCACCATGTTTCCGACGAAAGGAAAGCTTAATCCGTTTTCGTTGCCGATACTTTCGGTATAGTGGTGAAAGATATCCACTTCGGGGTTGAAGTAGTTGACACCACCATAGTAGGTACCCACCCAGATAGTACCTTGTCGGTCTTTGTGAAGTGAAAAAATAGAAGAGTGGCATAGGCTTCCGGGTTTGCTTCCTCTTTGATAGTAAGAAATATGCCCTAAGGTATCTATCTTGTTCAGTCCGTTGAAGGTACCCAGCCAAATACTTCCCTCGTTGTCTTCCACAAAGCAACGCACATCATTGCTGGAGATACCGAATTCCTTTTGGATGGTAAATTGCTGGCTGATTCCGTTCTCTATCTTGTACATGCCGTTGCGGAAAGTGGCCACCCACATCGTTCCACGGCTGTCCCGGTATAATGAAAGCACGTTGATATTTGGAATCACGCAGACGGGGGATGAAGGATTATGGATATTATCGGTTCTGTAAAGTCCGTTTCGGGTACCCAGCCAGAGACTGTTATTGGCATCTACATAAAGGCGGATGATTGTTTTATGGAAAGGGGCTTGGTAGACGAATCTGAATGTTTCTTGTTCCCGGTCCCATTGGAAGACACTATCATTAACAGCTGTCCATATTGTATGGTTGTGTGCGAATAGAGTTTGTGTGCGTAGTGGTAGAGATAAAAAACGATCTTTATGTAGATCATAACGGATCAGTTTCCCATCAGAAGTAAAGAATAGATTACCTTGTTTGTCACTTACTATGTGTGATATTTCATTACCGCCAAAATAATCTTTATTGTCCGGAGAAGGTTTATAGGTTTTCATTTGGTTCCCATCGTAGCAGTTCAAGCCTTCGAGTGTACCAAACCACATTCTGTCCAGTTCGTCCTGGCAGATAGAAAGTACAGATATTTGTGACAGACCATCTGATTTGCCTAAATGCTTAAAATAGATATTTCCGTGAATGGCAACAGATATGATAAGAAATAGGCATAGTAACGATTTCCTTTTCATAGCGGGGATTTTGAGATTAAGCGTGTTTATGATTACCATACAAAAGTAAAGCTTTTAGCCGAGAATGAGATGTTAAAAATGAGCTTTTTAATGGAGAGGACATAAATGTATCATGGAAAGGACGATTTCTCCTCTTATGGAGTTAAGGGCATTCTATCTTTGCGGTCATTGATAGGATTAAAAATAACATAGCCTAATTGTGTGGCCTTTAATGTAAGTAACAAACATGAAATTCAAATTAACTTTATTGAGCTTGTTCATGGCGGCTGCATTGCCTGCTTTGGCACAGACACCAGTATATCTGGATACAAATAAGTCTGTTGAAGAACGGGTGAAAGATGCATTAACTCGCATGACGCTTGAAGAAAAGGTGGCGATGATTCACGCTCAGTCCAAATTCAGTTCTCCCGGAGTACCCCGTCTAGGTATTCCTGAAGTATGGACAACAGATGGTCCTCATGGTATCCGTCCCGAGGTTTTGTGGGATAAATGGAATCAGGCCGGGTGGACAAACGATTCCTGTATCGCTTTTCCTGCATTGACTTGTCTTTCGGCTACATGGAATCCCGAAATGTCCTATCTTTATGGAAAGAGTATTGGTGAGGAAGCGCGTTACCGCAAAAAAGACATTCTTTTGGGTCCCGGGGTAAATATCTGTCGTACTCCTTTAAACGGACGTAACTTTGAATATATGGGGGAGGACCCGTATTTATCCTCTATAATGGTAGTCCCTTATATTAAGGGGGTACAGGAGAACGGAGTGGCAGCCTGCGTAAAACACTACGCTCTGAATAATCAGGAATTTAAACGCCATACTACCAATGTACATTTGACTGACCGTGCCCTTTATGAAATATATCTCCCGGCTTTCAAAGCGGCTGTTCAAGAAGGGGGAGCGTGGGCAATTATGGGTGCCTATAACCTTTATCAAGGTGAACATGCCTGTCATAACAAACGCTTGCTCAAAGACATTCTCCGTGATGAATGGGGATTTAATGGGGTAGTGGTATCCGATTGGGGAGGTGTACATAATACCGGTCAGGCTATTTATAATGGTCTGGATATGGAATTTGGTTCTTGGACAAACGGTCTTTCTACCGGAACCCGCAATGCTTATGATAACTATTACCAGGCCTATCCTTATCTGAAGTTGATAAAGGAAGGTAAAGCCGGGACGAAAGAGTTGGATGCGAAAGTCAGTAACATTCTTCGTCTGATTTTCCGTACTTCCATGAACTCTAATAAACCGTTCGGCTCATTAGGGTCTCCCGAACACGGACAAGCCGCGCGCAGAATTGGTGAAGAAGGCATTGTACTTTTACAGAATAAGAATAATGTATTACCGGTCGACTTGGATAAAGTGAAAAAGATAGCTGTCATCGGTGAAAATGCCATTAAGATGATGACAGTAGGAGGTGGTAGTTCTTCTTTGAAGACAAAATATGAGGTATCTCCATTGGCAGGTTTAAAAAAACGTATTGGTTTACAGGCTGAAATAGTGTATGCCCGTGGGTATGTAGGTGATCCTACCAGTGAATATAGTGGCGTGAAAACCGGGCAGAACCTGAAGGATGACCGTTCGGCGGATGAACTGCTTGCTGAGGCTCTAAAAGTGGCTAAGGATGCGGATTATGTTATCTTCTTCGGTGGATTGAACAAGAGTAATCACCAGGATTGTGAGGATTCGGACCGCTCTGCTTTAGGTTTGCCGTATGCGCAGGATAGAGTAATTAGTGACCTGGCAAAAGTAAATAAAAACCTGATATTTGTTAATATCTCCGGTAATGCGGTTGCTATGCCTTGGGTAAACGAAGTGCCCGCCATTGTTCAAGGTTGGTACTTGGGTTCGGAAGCCGGAACGGCTCTTGCTTCGGTATTGGTAGGAGACGTCAATCCTTCGGGGAAATTACCTTTCACTTTTCCGGTAAGGTTGGAAGATGTAGGTGCTCATAAACTGGGTGAATATCCGGGGAATAAGGAAGAACTGGCAAAGTCCAAACATAGCGGGGATACCATTAATACAACCTATCATGAAGATATCTTTGTTGGGTACCGTTGGGCGGATAAAGAGAAAATCAAACCGTTGTTCCCATTCGGCCACGGACTAAGCTACACGACTTTTGCTTATAGCAAACCTTCCGCAGATAAAAAAACAATGACCGCCGATGATACGATTTCGTTCACTGTCAACGTGAAGAATACAGGAACCCGCGAGGGTCAGGAAGTCGTTCAACTTTATATCAGTGATAAGAAGTTCTCTCTGCCCCGTCCGGTGAAAGAATTGAAAGCTTTTCAAAAGGTGCGACTGGCTCCGGGTGAAGAAAAAGCGGTAACGCTGACGATTGATAAAAAAGCATTGAGCTTTTTTGATGATGCAAAACACGAATGGGTAGTTGAACCGGGTAGGTTTGAGGCCATTGTCGGAAGCTCGTCAAGAGATATAAAGGGAATTGTCCCTTTTGAATTAAAATAGGTGTTTGATTGGTAAGAATGGATTGTTGGGAGGATGTCTGTTATGGCAATTTGCAATATGCTAATTGTTAATGTTTTGCCAGGTGTGAATTCTTTAATTATCAGGTATTAACGTCCCTTTTTCAGGGCATTAATACCTGAGTTATCGGATCTATATACCCAAGGCGCTGGATCTATATATCCACCACACTGGAGCTATATGCCCACCACATTGGATCTATATGTCCAATAAACGTTGTGAGACAGTGTTATACGATGTGGAGGAGGTGAAGGATGATTTCTCTTCTATATTTTGTGTTTTGTTTTACAGTGGCTGGACAGAATATGATTAATGTTTGCTTAGTATTAGCAAACTTTCAGGCCCCATATTAAAAAGTAGGTCTATAATACTTAAATTAGGCAGGAAGCCTAGTTTGGATTCAAAAACCTGGTAATAAGGCTGCGGAACGAACGCTGTATCGGCCGTCCGGAAGTCCTTTTTGGGATGAATGATTTCACGAAAGTCGGCTTCGTCGGCGGTAAACTCCATTTTATATTCGGCGGTACGTTCTATAACCGGATGAATATCTATCAGTTCGCAGACCAGTCGGCAGAGTTCTTCGTTGAAATCGAACAGAAACTCGTATTTCTTTTCGTAGAAGGGACGGAAATCGTCTTTGTAGTATTCGAAGAAAGGAGTATTGTTGTAGGCCGACTCAATAGCGTTCCAATGCAGGTGTCTCCAGTTGCCGTGGTCGGAAATCCGGATATCTTTCATTGGGCATTTCGGTGTATCGGGCTTTACGGTGGGGATAGAGAGAGCCAGTTCACCGTCCGGTCCGGTAATTGTGCATCGGTTACGGTAGGTTTGTTTCATATAGTGGTCGTGCTGTTCTATAAAAATCTTGTCGTATGCCAATAGTTTGGTGTAGTACTCGACAGGAGCGAGGTAGGCTGAAGATAAATAAGCTGTTTTCATTTCTTTCATTTTATACGTTTTGAGAGTCGTTTATGTTACTGTTCGGGGGATTGTCGTGCTGCCTGGAAGATCATTTCACCGTCCAGAAAAAACGATTCCAACGGTAGCCGTCAAACACTCCGGTGTCTTTTTCTTTGGAGAACCAGACAAGAGAGGCTTTGCCGATCAGATGGTCTTGCGGAACGAATCCGAACAAGCGCGAATCAGTCAGGTTAATGGTGTTGTTGGCTCCCACCCAATAATAATCTTTGGTGAAATAACAGTGTTGTGTTGGTTTGCCGTCCACATAAAGAGTGTCATTCTTGATTTCCGCCTGTTTACCTTCGTGCATCACGAGGGTGTTTCGCAGTAGTGTAATATTCCAGGGATGTACCCGGATGAACTTCCCTTTACCGGGGACGATAAGCGGTCGCAGCTCGGTGTCTTTCTTCCCCGCCAAAGGCTGAATCCAGTTATTCCCGTTTATGGCTTGTTCCAACAGGTAATATTCATAACGGCTGAAACTGCGTACATGGGTACTGTCACTGCTACCCATTAAACCGTCATCGTCAATGGAAAGGGTGTGCATGAGTGAAGTTATCAGATTCTCTTTGTCTACCGGATAAGCATAAAGCCGCTTCTTGTCCGGATTGAATTGTACCTCGGGAGAAATCACAGAAAAAAGGGAATCGATAAATAGAGTATCACCCGGAACACCGATACAACGGCCGATGTAGATCTCGCGGCGGTCGATAACCGGTTGCCGGATTCCGGCAGGATTGTTAAACACAACAATATCTTGTTCCCGTACCGGACGCTCGCGCCAACGGTGATAGGAGAATATCGACATGAAAGGAATCCGCAGGCCGTAACTCCATTTATTCACCAGAATACGTTCGCCTTGGAAAATAGAGTTTTCCATGCCGGTGGAAGGGATAAAACAAGACGTAAAAGCAAATCCCCGGAGCAGAAGCACAATGACTATTGCTCCGGCAAATACTAGTATCCATTTGAATTTACGAATGTTCACTTAATAGCTTCCTTTTTTAATCCACCCACTTAAAGAGGCGGTTCCAACGGATTTTTCCGTCAAACCAGCCACGGTCTTTATCGAGCGACAGCCATACAACGATCGGTTTGCCCACAACGTGGTCTTCGGGTACAAAGCCCCAATAACGGGAGTCGGCAGAATTATGGCGGTTGTCACCCATCATCCAGTAGTAATCCATTTTGAAGGTATATTCATTGGTCTTTTCACCGTTGATATAGATACCGTCCGACTTCACTTCAAGCTTGTTGCCTTCGTATGCCACGATGCAACGTTCGTAGATAGGCAGGTTGTCCGGAGTCAGCGTAATGGTAGCTCCCTTGGCCGGAATCCAGATTGGCCCGTAGTTGTTGCGGTCCCACTTGGTGTAAAGATTCAGCGGATACATTTGTCCGGCATAGGCTTCCGGTTCCATGATTATTTTGCTGATTAGCTTCTTGTTGCCCAGAAGAGTGTCATACATCTTTTTAGTCAGCGGGAGATGATATACAGGATTCAGTTTTCCTTGCGCATTCCGGCTGTCGAGTCCCATTTCCAATAGTCCGATTTCATAACCGGAGTCTTCCATTAGTGTCCTGTCAGCATTGCTGATTCCCAGTTCGCGGAACATTTCTTCCGGGATATATGGACCGGTTGTTTGCACGAAATAGTTGAATTGCAGATTCTCCGGATTCTGGATTGCCTTGCCGTCAATCATGACTTGTCCGTCTACGATCTGGAGCGTGTCACCCGGCAGTCCTACACAGCGTTTTACATAATTCTCGCGGCGGTCTACCGGACGCCAGAGCACTTCTCCGTAGGTTCGCGGGTTATTTAGGATCTGTTTGCGTCCTGCGGCGTAATATAAGTCATACACGGCACGCTGTTGTTCGCGTGTCAGGCTATCCATATCTATCTGTTTGGAATATATGCGTTGGCCTTCGCCGTATGCCAATGTATAAAAGTCTGTCGTCTGTTGGTAATTGACGGCTACCGTATCTCCTGCAGGGAAGTTGAACACTACGATGTCATTCAATTTCACATTACCGAATCCCGGCACTCTTTTATATTTCCATTGTGGCCATTCGATATATGATTTAGTACCTACAATTGGTAATGTATGTTGCGCCAGCGGCATAGAAAGCGGTGTGTTCGGCACGCGGGGGCCGTAACTCATTTTGCTGACATATAGAAAGTCGCCTACCAGCAATGATTTCTCTAGAGAAGAAGAAGGAATCTGGTAGTTTTGGAAGATATAGATATTGACAAAGTAAACGGCTACCAATGCAAAGATAATAGCATCTACCCAGCTCATGACACTCCGAACTGCCGGATTCTTTGACCTTTTCCAGAACGACCAGGGTATTTTCTTTGTGATATAGATATCGAAAATGAAAGGTATGACGATTAATCCCCACCAGCTTCGCACCCAGATGAGGAAAACAAGATAGAGAAGAATAGCAATAGCACATTTAATCCATTGTGCACGTGTGGCTTGTCTCATAGTGGTATATTTATATTAGAACCTTTATTCGTTTAAGAACGGAAATAAGTTTTTCATTCCCAGGAAACCTTCGTGATGCGCGGTGTATTCGGCGGCCAATATAGCTCCGAGTACGAAACCGCCCCGGTTCTTGGCATCGTGAGTGATTGAAATGCTGTCAATATCAGACTCATAACGAACAGTATGAATACCGAAAACTTCACCTTCGCGGATAGAACTGATCGGAAGTTCGTCCGGAGCGCAGTCTGTTGTTCCGCTGATTGTTCCGTCCGGTGCCGTAAATGTCCCTTCCACCCATTTATCCTTACGGTCTATATTCTCTAGAATACCTTCTGCCAGCGTAATGGCAGTTCCGCTGGGAGCGTCGAGTTTGTGGATATGGTGTGTTTCGCTCATGGTGACGTCATACGCGGGGAATTGATTCATTATCTTGGCCAGATACTTGTTTACAGCAGAGAAAATGGCTACTCCCAAGCTGAAGTTGGACGACCAGAACAGCGTTTTTCCGCCTTCCGTACAGAGCTTCTTGATTTCTTCGCCATGTTCGGACATCCATCCGGTACTGCCTGATACGAGTTTGACTCCGGCTTTAAAGGCTTTCATATAGTTGCTGTAAGCCACTGTCGGATTTGTAAATTCTATGGCAACATCAGCCGATTTGAATGCTTCCGACTCGAAGTCTTCCTGGTTATTGATATCAATAATGCAGACAATTTCGTGTCCGCGACTCAGGGCAACCTTTTCTAACTCTTTGCCCATTTTTCCGTAACCGATCAATGCTATTTTCATTGTTTTCTGACTTATATTCAAAATAATAGTCGCAAAGATAAGATTTTTATTACATTTGCAGTGTACATTAACGTCTTGTTAACATGGAACACCTTCTCCACTACGTGTGGAAACATAAATTATTCTCCCTTGAAATCCTGCAAACCACCAAAGGCTTACCGGTAGAGGTTATTGATCCCGGTCTCCGGAATCCGAATTCCGGTCCTGATTTCTTCAATGCCAAATTAAAGATAAACAATACTTTATGGGTAGGAAACGTGGAAATCCATACCCGTTCTTCGGATTGGTTCCGTCACGGGCACGATGGTGATAAAGTCTATGACTCGGTGATCCTGCATATAGTGGGTGAAGCGGACGGAGAAGTGACCCGTACCAACGGGGAAGTCATTCCGCAAATGATAGTGAGCTGTCCCGAACGGATAAAAATGCATTATTATGAACTTTGCGTGTCCGACTGTTATCCGGCTTGTTATCCGATCCTCCGTTCTTTACCGAAGCTTACGGTTCATTCGTGGTTGTCTGCCTTGCAAACGGAACGGCTGGAACAAAAGGCGAAACTGATAGGAGCACGTCTCGAACATTGTAACAATAACTGGGAAGATGTTTTCTTCATCACTCTTGCCCGTAATTATGGTTTTGGCTTGAACGGTGATGCTTTTGAGGCATGGGCGGAGCTGCTTCCGTTTCGTGCGTTGGACAAGCACCGGAACGATCTGTTTCAGATAGAAGCTCTTTTCTATGGTATGGCGGGACTGTTTGAAGATACATTTCTGAAAGAAGAACAAAAGGATGAATACTACCTGCGTCTTAGCAAAGAATTTCATTATTTGCAACGGAAGTTTGAGATATTTCGGGTAATGGACGCTACTCTCTGGCGTTTTCTCCGGCTTCGCCCGGATAATTTTCCTCATATCCGGCTGGCACAACTGGCTTATCTTTATCAGAAAGGGGACAAGTTGTTTTCCCGTTTATTGGAGGCGAAGACATTGGCGGAAGTGAGAATTTTGCTCTCCACCCGTACTTCTGTTTATTGGGAGAATCATTATATATTCGGTCGTACTTCTCCACAAAGGGAAAAATTGTTAGGAGAACAGTCGAAAGACCTGATTATCATCAATACCGTTGTCCCTTTCTTGTATACATATGGTTTGCACAAGGCCGATGAAGGAATGTGCGAACGTGCCGGACGCTTTCTGGAAAAACTGAAAGCGGAGAATAACCATATTATTCGCTCCTGGAGCGACGCCGGACTACCGGTAGCTTCTGCTGCGGATAGTCAGGCGCTGATACAGTTGCAAAAAGAATATTGTGATAAACGTAAATGTTTGTATTGTCGTTTCGGATATGAATATTTGCGGAAGAAGTAAGTACCTCTTACTTCTCCAGTTCCTTATAGACTGCATTTAGAAGTTGGTTTTCCATTGTAGGTCTGGGAGCTTTGCGGTTTACAATGTTTCCTTCCTTATCTATTAACATATAGGTAGGGAAGGAATGGACTCCAAGATATTTTTCAATGGCAGACTGTTGCTTGTCGGGCAAATTGTAATGGACTGAACTTTTGCTTGTCAGACTGTACTCTTTGATAATGTTTTTCCATGACTTGTCTGTCGAATGATTGCAAAGGTAAAGGAACACGACTTCTTTTCCTGCAAATAGATTCTTAATGTTTCCCGCATATTGCATCATATCCTTGCACGGACCGCACCAAGTCCCCCAAATATCCAGATAAATCACTTTCCCTTTGTATGGCTCAATGATTTTGCGGAATAACTGTTCGCCGTCCGTTATTCCTTCCAGAGGGGCATTCGGCATCAGGCTTTCCGGATGTTCGATGGTTTTATGTGATACTTTATCATATTTCTGTTGCTGGACCAGAACATAAGATTGCAAAGAAGGATTCGTAACTTCCTTTTTAAATTTACTGATAAGGCTGTCGGGCAATTCCTTATGGGTATATTGAAGCATTTCATAATAGCACTTTGTTTTTAGAATCTCTCTCAGGTCCTTATCCATTTGAAGGGAGTCGATAATTGCCATGCTGTTGTTGATTGCATTAACGTACATCTGTCCTGTCATATATTCATTGAGAAGACCGTCTCTGGCAATGAGTTGCTCTATTATTTCTATCTGGGGTTTGATGACAGTTTCCTGTTCCTTGGTGTAAGCCTTAATGGTTGCTGAATCGGCTTTGGCAATCTGCAACTTTTCAATTTCTTCTTGATATTTGCTGAAACTGCGTAGTGCGTTCTTTTCTTCTTCGGATAGCCGGACTTTACCTTCGGCTTCAAAGGCAAAGTAAAGTCTCTCCATATTTTGAGGTGTTAAGGTTAGGCTGTTGGATGATGGAGTTGTGTCGTCGATATAACCAATGTAATCTCTCATGAATGAATTATACCCTCTGAGAAGAGTATAAGGATGTACTGGATGTGGGTAAAAAGCAGAATCTATATAGTTCATGAATTCGTCTTCCAAATGTTCCTGTTTGTTACGGTCTACTGAGAAACGTCGTTGCATCAGGGTAGATGCCGCATCGTATCGTAGTTCCTGTTCGGTGTAGTAGCGGTATTTGTCAGAAAGTAACGGATGTTCTTGGAGTGTTTTCTTCCGGAACTCCAGTTGGCGATGAAGCCTTTCCTGTGTCTTGTGCAGACACTCCAGATTACTTCTTTTTTGTTCTTCATTATAATCGAGTGATTCCCTCAGTCCTTCATGGGAGAGAAGTTCGTTGAGTACACGTGCTTTCTTTCCCATGAATAACTTTTGTTGTTGGGCATAATCTACGTATAAGAAATAAGTTTCTCCGGGTTCTACCGCCGACCAGATGGTCGTACGTCCCCAGTCGATAAAGACATTATGACTGTTCAGTACGGGAAATCGCAGGGTAAACCGTCCTAGCGAGTCGATGTCAGTCTGGTATTTTTCTTCTTTGCCTGTAATCATGTCAGGTATGCTAACGTCGAAAGGGCGTGAAGAAGGAAGATTGCGCAGGTATCCGGTGAGGGTGACGCTGTCTGTCCGGTACCCGTTGTCGATGAACGGTGTAGTATCGGTTAACGGGTAGTCCGGTAGATGTTTGCCGTTACAGAGGATATATTTTTGTGGATTATCTTTTCCGAATGCAATGTTGCAAGAAGCTCTGTTCTTATGTTTCAGAGATAGAGTCAGGCGGGTTGTATTGTTTTTTAGTTTGACGACGGTTTCATCCTTTTTAATTTGTATGGATTCGTAGTCCCAGAACCGGCATTGGTATACGGCGAAGTTTTCAAAGAAACCAATAGTCCATTCGCCGGTTGCCTGATTCACCCAACATCCGGTGATGGTATATACTTCAGGGCGGGAAGTTGCGATGGGAAATACTGTCTCATTCTGTAATTCGGCTGCAACCTTCATTGAGTTGGGAAAAGGAAAGCTAAGGTAAAGCAGTTTGTACCGTTCTCCGTTTTTGGCGAGCAGACGATACTCTTTATTAAGGAAATGTCCGGCAGATACGATATCCCATGTTTTTCCGTCATATATAAATTTACCATCGCGTGTAAATTCGTATATAACATTGCCGGACAATCCTTCCACCCATTTCTTGTAAATGATGTCAGGCAGTGTAGTGGGAGTGAGCATTTCCGTGTGGTCGGGAATTTGCTTGCGGACACAGTGTTTAGGTTCTTTCCAGCCTTGATAGAAGATGATAGCACTATCTTCGCTGATAGGGGTGAAACGGAAATCCATTTTATTTCCATTTTGGTTCCGCAGGTGGAAGAGATAGCTTCCATCGGTTTTCTTTTCCATTTGTTCGACCTGAAAAACGGTATAGAGAGCTTCTACAAAATTCTCTCCAATGAGAGGTCCGTTCCAGTCGGATACGTTCTCTGTTTTGTATTGCCAATAACCCCGCAAAGATTCGGGTATTGTCTGGTAACTGTCGGATTGGGCGAATGTGATAACTCGTGTACAGCATAGTAATAAAAAGACGAAAAGACGGAATGGATGAATGTGTGTCATAAGTATGTCTGATTTAAAGTGATACTAGTTACAGTAAATACCCCCTAAAGATAGTCATCCCCACATCTAATATATGTAATTTATAGTTGTTTAACGGTAATTTTTCTATTTCGCGGCTCTCGTGTATGAAGATGTTGAACTTGTGATTATCTTTGTGCCTTGAATGATAGCATTTGTATTATGGGAATGAATCACTAATATTATATATTTATGAACGTGAAAAGGTTTGTATGTTGTCTGTTAGCCAGTGTGTTGCTGTTGGGAGTGTCTTTGATTTCTTGCGGTAATAGTTCCAGGGCCAAAGCGAAGAATGAGATAGCACAGTCCGGCGAGGATTTTAAATCATTCCTTGATAAGTTTACGTCCAGTGCAGCATTCCAATATACCCGTATCAAGTTTCCATTAAAGACACCGATTACTTTATTGGCCGATGACGGAGAAACTGAGAAAACGTTTCCGTTCACCAAAGAAAAATGGCCGTTGCTGGATAGTGAAACGATGAAGGAGGAACGCATTGAGCAGGAAGAAGGTGGTATTTATGTTTCTAAGTTCACTCTCAATGAGCCGGTTCATAAAGTGTTCGAAGCAGGTTATGAGGAATCAGAAATCGACTTGCGTGTCGAATTTGAACAGGCTGCCGATGGGAAATGGTATGTAGTGGACTGTTATACAGGCTGGTATGGATATGATTTGCTGATCGGGGAATTGAAGCAGACCATTCAGCAAGTAAAAGAGGAAAATGCAGCTTTCAAAGAGATACATCCTTGAAAAAGCTTACTACTCTCTTAAGGTTCTCCTACATAGTATCCTAGTTCTGACTCTTTTCCATCTACCATTTCTCTGACGATACCATTCTTGGTGTTAAAGTCTTGGTAGAGTTCTTCGTAGTCGCGCGTGTAATCAGCGTCAGGAACTACATTCACATCAAATTTCAGTTCTGCTTTTCCGTGTGGAAGCATATTCCCGAAAATACGGATGCGGTGGACAACTTCACCTACGTTCTTAATACTGTTGTAGGTGGCTTTGAATTGTCGGATGCCGTCTTCCGGTATAATGATGTGCGAACTTTTGTCGAGTATGATGCATCCGCAGGAAGGTTGTATCTCTGAAATGATTAATGGAGCGTCTCCTGTGTTGGTTATAGTAAACATGAGTTCAAGTTGTTGACCTTGCTTGATAGGATAATAGTGCCTGATCGAATCCTTGATGGTCATACTTGTAGGACGCACTTCCTTTTTACACCCTGTAAAGTAGAAAGGGAATGCGATTAATAAAATAATATAGGATATAGACTTATTCATAGTTGCTAATTTATTTTTATAATGCTACATTTATATCAGCCTTTAGTGGGATGAATGCTATTTCATCTATGCCAATTTGTGCTCCGGGCTTTTTCGAGCACGTAATTCTTATACTTAATTGCTCTGTTCCGTTCAAATCTGCCGGGATACTTGTTTTAACCATTTCTCCTTTTTCGGCAGGGGGTCCCGGTTCCAGGTCAATTTTCTTATAAGTTATTCCGTCTTTCAACAGTTCAATTTGTTGCGGAGTATAGAAACGATGCCTGGGAAGGTTAAGGAAGCTGATATAAATCGTTCCGGATGTATTTATTCCTTTCACGGGGAGGTTAATTGTGCATTCTTCTTCCGGAATGATTACCCAGCCGCAATGATAGTTTCCGGGTAAGCCGTGAGTGCCGTCGGTCAGCTTCTTTATATGGCTCTTGTATGCTTGCGGGATAACTGAAGGAGTAACCCCTAAAAACAGATTCTTTTTTAGGTCGGAAGCAAATATGTATTCTTCCCATTCCTTTATATAATTACCGATTTCATCGGAAGATTCATTGTAATATTCCATTCCGGTGAATGCTTTGTGCTCTTTGAGCTGGGTGAGCCATTCCTGTACTTGGGGAATAGGTTGAAGACTTTTTCCGTTTCGTTTTGCATATCCGTAAGCATCGAAACTATGTTCACGTCCCATTTCCATACGTGTATAAGAGAGAGCTGTCTGGAGTTCATGGAGCTTTTTACGTTCCTTTCCTTTGGCATTGGATACAAAATCGTTCATTTCATCATAGAACTTGATAAATTTCTCCGGAGTAAGATATGCTTTTTCCGATTCCCGTATGCTGGCATAAATGCCTAACCGTTTCCCGGACTGTGTGCCGTTTTCTAAATCGGTATAGTAGTCATACAACCACTTCTTTGCTGCCGGATATTCCTGATTAAAGAAACTTGCGGTTAAGTTGTCAACAGAAAGCTCCGGATTAATAAGAAGCGCCGATAACACAAATGTCCTCATTTCATCGAATGAGGAATAACTGTATCCGCTTCCGTTAAAGAATATACCACTCGCTCCATGTTGCTTGAAGAATTGGAGCCTCTGCCGGGCTATCTTCAATATAGGCATGGGAGTAAGGTAATCATCAAAATTATTGATATAGTCCCATATATAGATGTTCTTCGTTACATTCTTCCATTGTTCCAGTTGTCCGGCAAATGCCTTTTCTTTTGCATCTTTACCGTCTATCCGGCGGAGAGGGAAGTTTATGGCGCTGACAATTACTCCTGCATTGGGAGGCAATTGTTTGTCTGTGACCTGCTGCGTAGTCAGATAAGAAGTTGTAAAGAAGAAATGCCTGGGAAATCGTTGGGATAAACGGAGGATTAGCTCTGTGACGGCAGGCGTCGCATTCTTTTCAGTGTTTCCGATAGCTGTGCACGAAGGGCACGTGCAAGCGTACGGAGTATCATCCGGGGCAATCACAAAACGAAACTTTCCCTTTTCACCGAAATTATCGGTAATATAACTTTCAATGAGCCGGAACATTTCGCCGGAAGAAAAACAGAGCTGCGAATCATTCGCCTTTCCGTTTATGGTGGCGTATACTTTCTCTGTATTGGCTCCTAATACTTTCCGTAGGTTATGCCCCCATATTCCCCAACTGCTGTCGAAGTCGTCCAGCCCGATCACTCCTGTGTTGTCGGGGTTCAAGCCGGCGGGAGAATAGATACTCTGATAGTCGAAAGCAAAAGAGCCGCAGGTATCTTTTAAATGGATAATGGCTGGCGGAAGGTCGGAACCGTCTATTCGGGGATCTTCCTTGCTGATTTTCTTTATCAGTTGGTATTGAAGCCATAACATTTGTTTGTTGTCCGAGGCTGTTAATCGTATGTCGGAACCTTTGCAGGCTATTTTAAATCCGTTTTGCAACGTAGGGTCTATTTGTATGATGATGCGCCACATCTCTTTCTCAGATATTCCGAAAGCGACCATTTCATCGTCGTTAGCACGCTTCTTAAGGTGCTCGTACAGGTATTTGGCCCACCGTGTATCTTTATCGGTCGGGTCTTCGCCGATAGTGACGAGATAACCTTCCTTGGAGGGAAACATATCTGTGCGCGCCTGCATACGGCAGCCGGATATAAGGTAGCAAATGCATATCATTCCTGCCAATAGGGGACAAAACCCATTAGAATGAAATGTAAATTTGTGCATAGATGTTATATAAGTTTTTATAGCGTGTCGATACGGTTTCTATCCGGTCGAACTGAGTAGTTCCTTTCACGGTATTGGTCTGGTTATAATAGGTGTTCCATGTACCCATTAAGCCTATGGTGATGTTTGGACTAACCATATATTGCCCTCCCAGGCCCACCATGGTATTGGTGTGTGAGAATGAACCGGGTAACGCATAGTCCAGTACGGCCGTTTCCGGTGCTGATCCGATACTTGCCATGGCGTTGATATTCGTCTTGCCGTCACCGGCAGGGAAATATTTGGCACCGATTTGTGCGTTGTAATAGAAGTTTGAGTTGAAGAAATGCATATCCAGCTTCGTGTTGAGGCGGACGATCTCAATTGTCTTCGCCAGCTCTGCGCCGACGGTGAACAGATTGGTCTTTGACTCGTCCCAACCGGTGAATATGAAACCGTTTTCGCCGTTACTGCCTGTAAAGAACTCATCATTCCATTCATAACGTTTGTTGTAGGCAGCCACACGTCTGTATCCTATATGTGCTCCCAATTCCCAATCATTCTTCATGTAATGCCGTACAGCAACATCGGCAGTGATGTCCGGGAAATATTTCGTAGCAAGGGCGGCATTCACTGTAGTGCTCCACTTCGGTGAGAAATGATGTGTCCATTCGCCTTGTACTTGGATACCAACCCCTCCCGGTGTCTGTTCTTCAGCTTCCATGCTGTCGCTTGCCGAACCGCTTCGTCCGGCATAGTTGAAGCGTCCGGTATAGGTATTCTTTTGCGTCTTGCGGGTATATTCGGCTGTGGCGACGGATGTGATGATATCTTCTTCCCCGTAACGGGCACGCAGATAAGTCAGGGCTATCTCATTCTTGAGCATCATGCTTCTAAGGCCCGATAAGTGCCGTTGAAAAGAGCGATATTCCATGATTGAAGGTTCATAGAACTTCTGATAATAATAGGCTGAGTCAGCTTGTCTGTTCGCTTCGTATACTACTCCTTTGGTGTATTTTAAAGATTTGTTCTGGCTGTCATAAAGCAGGGCCGTATCGAGCACAGCAAGGGCTTGTTTCGGATCTTTCGCTTTCGTCAATTGCAAGGCGCGGTATTCGCTGCTTTGTGAGAATGCGCCGATAATCTCTTTGTTGCTCGGATACTTGTTGAGTATCGGTTTCAGGAATTCGAGTGAGGCTTCATATCTCTTGCCGCGTTCCAGCACGGTAGCCCTCTTGGCCTGATAGAACGGTTCTTCCGGATAATAATTGATTCCTTGCTCCGTATATTTCTCGAATTCATCGAACTTTCCAAGTAAACCGGATGAATTGATGGCATACCGTAATCCGAGGTCACTTGAAGGATTCAGGTTCACTAATTTGACCGCTTCTTCGTAAGCCTTCCGTGTGGCTCCCGCTTCCATGCACTTCTTGATATAAGGCACTGCCAGTTCCTCGTAACCGATGACGTAGAAGATACGCATATCCTCATCACTCTGCTCGATAGCAGACTGGTATAGTTGCAGTGCTTCTTCGGTTTTGTCCATTTTATCGAGAATAAACGCTCTTTTCAGTGTTCCGTTCTCATAGTCCGGGAAGTGGAGTGTGATCGTATCCAGTGTAGCGAGTGCCTCGTTGTAACGCTTCATGTTGATGTAACAACTCAATGTCTTTTCCCATGCGGCACCGTTCACTTCATTGTCGATATGCTTTTGGGAAACGAACAGTACGTGAGGCAATGCTTCCGAATATAACCCCAGTTCCATTAACTTCTCGGCTTTCTTCATGTGCTGTGCACTCATGGCCAGCGTGATATCGTAATCGTCGGGATACATCTCATACATCTTCTTCAAAGTAGAATAGGCGAGATCATCCTCGTTCATTTGCCGGTAAAGCATATACTCCTTGTACATGATTCCCTTGTCCGTGTTGCCATATTGCTTCTTGGCTTCCCTGATATAGAAAAGCGCATCATCGGTATATCCTCTGGTGACGGAAGTATTGAGCAGATAGTCTAATGCTTCTTTGTTCTTGTTGCCGCCTTCGTAGGCCATGCCATATAGTACATAAGGGTCGCGTTGCTTTTCTGCCCGCGCCGCTTCCATTAGCAAGTCGTTGTACATACGCCGTATAGCCGGACTGCCGTATTTCCTCATTTGCTCGCGTATAAAGACTAGTGTTTCCGGATAACGCGCTAATTCAGCGAGGATACTGGCCCTTTTGGTAATCAGAGCGGGACTTCCGGGGATTGCCGCCAACCCATTGGAAGACCAGCCTAAAGCGGCTTCCCGGTTACCTTCCTGCAGGTGCAGATTAATAATGTCCAGGTAATATTCTTCATTTTGCGGAGATACTTTAATCAGTTCGGTCAGCTTTTCGATCGCTTCCTTTCGGTTGCCGTCTTTTTTCATTTGTTGGTAACCTACTTCCATACTGTAAATATAATCCTTTCGCAGAATGGTGTCATTCGGATAAATCTGGTTGATACGTTTCAGCAGGCGGTCGGCTTCGACGTTATTGTTTTGTTTACGGTACAGTTCGATCTTCCTGCGCCACAGGCCTCTCCAATATGGGTTTACTTCCAGAAGTTCGTTAACGTAACAGATAGCGCTGGAATAGTTCTCAGTAATATCTTCTACATCCACCAGCAGATGCTTGGCATTGACATTGTTGTAATTATCCTCAATTGCCTTGACAAGATGATAGCGTGACTCGTCATAGTTCTTTTCGTGAAACCAGTATTTACCCATGAGCCATTCCAGATCGGAGACACCGGGATATTTCTGAAGTCCTTCGTCCAGCAATGCTTTCCCCGCATCCCATTCTTCATTCGCAAAATGCTCCTGTACAATCTGGGCATATTGCTCCGGTGTCTGGAATTCTTTGTCGCTACCTACTGATGAGGTAATCAGCAAAAGCAGACAGCCTAATAGGGTGATTTTATGGAGAAACTCTCTGTTCATTATATTTTGCTTTAATAATATATCTTGTCTTTATTATTCTTTCTAAATTAAACAGTTGCCGGTTCGGGCGTAACGGGGCTGTTAGTATCATCCGCCTTTTCTCTTTTCTTATTGAATCCTGTCCGTTCCATTTTCTTCCATTTGAAGTCTCTGTTGGTCAGATAACTTAGATATCCTCTCAATGAGCAGAAAGTGATGATCGGATGATAGAAAATAGGTTCCAATATGGAGGCGATGATAATCCATAGATACTCATATCCTCTTTTATAAAGCATTCCGACGTAATAGTCGTAAGTGATAACGACAATGGACAAGAACTGGCAGAACGTGTAGATTGTCAGATAGATCATCCAGGCCGTGTTCCAGTTGACGGCTCCCGTGAAGGCCAGGTAGAGGAATACGATAAAACCTGTAAGCTCGATGATGGGGGCCAGAAACTCGAAGATGAACATATAAGGCAATGTCAACATACCCATTTGTTTATATGTCTTTTTAAAGATCATCTTGTGGTGGATACTGAGCGTTTGGAACAGTCCGCGTGCCCAGCGGGTACGTTGGCGATAGAGCATAGCCAGGTTAGAAGGTCCTTCCGTCCAGCAGCAAGTGTCGGGAATTTGTACAATCTTGTAAGGGCGGGAGAAGTCACACATATATCCTACCATACGTGTAATCAAATCCATGTCTTCTGCAAAAGAAGTACTGTCATATCCTCCGGCGGCAATGGCCACGTCACGGTCAAAAAGTCCGAATCCACCGGAAACATTCGGCATTCCGTTGATAGCCGACCAGCCCATTTTTCCAATCAGGTAAGAACGCATATATTCCAGATTCTGGAAAAGCGGGATCGGGGTATGGGGAGTTCTGACCACAACGATCTGGCCGTCTTTTACCTCACATCCATTGGCCATGAGCATTGTACCGCTGACGGCGATAACCTGTTTATCGGAGGAAATAATGGGAGAGATACAACGGTAAAGAGCATACTTTTCCAATATACAGTCCACATCCGTACAGATAAAGTAAGGATAGGAAGAGGCATTGATACCTGCATTAGAAGCATCCGCTTTGGTTCCTCCATTTTCTTTGTCAACAACGATAAGGCGGCTATATTGAGAATTGGTTGATTTTAAAAGTCTTTTGAAAGGCTTGGTTTTGATTCGTTCGATATAAGCATAGGGTACTTCCACCAATTCATAGTACTCTATCATTTTCTGCAACGTACTGTCCGTACTTCCGTCATTCACGATAATTACTTCAAATAGCGGATACTCCAGTGCAAGCATGGAACTTACATTGTCGATAATGGTTTTCTCCTCGTTGAAGGCGGGAGCAATTACCGAGATTCCGGGTGTATAAGGAGATTCTTTGATGGTCTTCCGGACATAGCTTTCTACGTAATAATCCTTTCTCCGTTTCAGTGAAATAAAGGAGAGGAAGGCAAACATCACAAAGAATATTGCCAGCATACTCGTATAAAAGAATACGAAATAATTGAAGAATGTAAATAATATATCTCTCATATTCTTTAGCTTAACTGATTGATTAATGGATGCTTGGTATGAGCGAATAGTATCGCTGTATGCGAATCTGCTTTTCTCTCCAATTGATCGAATGTTTTCCGTCCCATGGCGCTATATGCATAGAGGGCTTTGAGGATAGCTCGTTTCGTTCCCCAGTTATCAGCTTCATCGTATGCATTGTAAAGAAATCCCAAGGCTTTGTCGGTCTTTAGGTCTGAGATAGCTTCGATTATATTTCGTTTGACCTCTTCCGGTTGTACATGATACATTTCTATCAGTTTAGGTTCAATTTCCTTGTATTTTAATTTGCCCAGTGTTTTAATGGCTTCTCCACGGATATCTGTGGAACGTGCATTAATCTGTTTGGCTAAGATAGGGGCGCTTTCGGTTTCATTATATAGCCTGATTTCATTAATAAAGAATATCTTAACATTCTCCTCAGCTGACGTGTTCACCCATTTGATGAAACTTGGGGTATTATATCCCACTTTCTTACGGTGCTCCAGAATAGCGTGCAACTCCATCATGTCCCATTGTCTCAACTTCATGGCAATATCTTCGTCGAAGAAACGGAACGGGTTTCCCTGGCTTAACCACATATAAGTATATCGTGCAGAGTTCCTCAACTCTAATTCGCGGTGATAGAGGAAACGTACCAATACAGCCTCGGAAGCGTATCCGTTGATAGACTGAATCAGTTTCAATGCTTGAATCTTTGATCTTTTGGAACCGAATTGAAGTTCACGTTCCAGGAAGCGGGTTATCTGGAATACGGTTTGTATGGTTTGGTAATTGAGTTCATTAATTTCATCTTCATGGACACTCTTGATTTCTGTCAGCAGTTGGGTGATGATACGCAGTTCGTTGGGTCTGGGCCGTTTTCTCGTATCATATTTCAATCTGTCGGCTATTTCTTCTTCCGGCAGTGCATTCGGGTCTAGCGAGATGGCTTTCATTTCTTCATAGTACTTATCGAAAGCCTTATTATATTTCTTCTTTTCTTTCCTTCTCTTGAATATGCCGTATGTGATATGAAATAACAAGAAGAGGTACATAATGATACAGAACATTACAGCGATTGAGCATATTCTTATAATTAAAGGATAGCCAATAAACTTATAATATATCCAATAGAAATAATATTCTATATAATCTATACCGTACAATACTTGATCCATTTCCCCTCAAGATATTTAGTTGAAAACTTGTATATTTCAAACAAATACGTTATATTTGTTGTATTGAATGTTCTGTTACTCGCAAAGATAACAAATAAGTTGTATATATTATCCATTGCCCGTGAACAGGCACTAAGGAGTATATTTCGAGACTTCCGGATAATCTTCGGTGAAAAGGCAAGAAAAAGTTAGTGAGATGAGCAAAAAGACTATAAAGCGTTAAATATATTTTTGATAAGTTAACTAATGGGGCCTGATTTACGCTTGCGAAAGCTATGGTTTCGTGGGAAACAAAAACAAACAATAATTTAAAAACTGGAATAATGATGAAGATTAAAAAGTTAATTTATGTCCTTGTGGGGACATTAGTCGTGGCTTCTTCTTGCTCCGACACGGAGCTTGGGAATGGAAAAGAAGGGACGGGGACAGAACCGGCAGCAAGTTTTCCTTTGGTTAAAGTGTATGCTGATGAAAAGGGAGAGCACCTGCTCGCAGGCAATATACTTGTAAAAGAGGGGGCTCCGCGTACAATTACCTTGAATGTCCCTATTCATACTGAAAAGGTATATATGGAGTACAACACAGTATCGGGCGCAGTGAAAAAGACTGCTTTTACTTTATCTCCTGCCACTCGTAGTGAAACTTATCCGACCGGTGATTTTGCTTATGAGACTAGCCGTATAGCAGCGGTTAAGCTTTCGCTTCCAGAAGATGCGGTGAAACCGACAGACGAGACGGATGCAGGCTATCTTTTCTATCACAGTACGGGTGTCGCTATGTTTGAAGACGGCTGGCCTAAACAATCGACCTGGTATGACAAGGATTTCAACGATGTTGTTTTTGAATATGACATAAAGGTAACTGAATGTCAGGACGAAGAACAAATGGCAAAGCAAGGTAGTAAAGAAGAGTTGCTGCTTACTTTGGATGTCCGCGCCGTAGGAGGAACATACCCGACCAGATTGGGCGTTATATTAGAAAACCTGGATAACAAGTATATTGACCGGATTACTGCAAAACTGGTGTTGAAAGGTGGTCAGGGAACAATGAGAGACTTGGGGAACGGCGTAGAACTTTCTGCACAACCTAGTGTGTCAGTTAGTGCTTCAGGTTGGAGATGGGACAGTGATGTAGCAACTGTAAGCCGATTTGCTAAATTGGATGTAGATACAAAACCGACTGAAGGAACGGTTATCACATTGGACGGCCTGAGTAGTTTAAAAGATAACAATGACGATTTGTTCCAGACAACGCCGGGAAAAGTACGTGAAGGATTGCCTATGTTGCGTGCAGAGGTTCGATTGATCGGTAAGGATAATTTGGAAGGAGCGGATAGGACTGCTCAGCTTAAAGTGTTCAGAGATCTTATCCTGGATACTCAGAGACAGAACTTCTTCATTTATACTCATGAGGGAAAAGAAATACACATGAGAGGATATCAGCCGACTTCTGCTTATAAAGAAAGTTATGCAAAAGATGCAGCGCTTGTAAGTGGCGATGAGGCTATCAATGAAAATATCCCCTATTGCAATAAGAACGGTTTTGTCTGGGGTATCAAAGTTCCTGCCGGCACAAGACATGCTGTTGAGCATAAAGCTTTCGAAGAAGCATACCCGAAGTTTAGCGAATGGGCAAAGAATAATGGTACACTCAACAAAGGCTGGTATTTGGAACCCGATGCTGAAAAAACGATAAGATACTGGTAATACAAATTCTCTGTCAATACATTATTTGAGATATTTTGTACAATTTGAACCCCTCTTTTTGAAAAAAGAGGGGTTTCTTTGTATCCGAAAAGAATGTCTTTAAACTAATGCCATTGATGATGAAACGATTCTCTACAAGCTGCTGTCTGATTACTTTTTTTCTTTTGAATAGTGTCATGCTGTATGCACAACATGAAAACACCTCTGTGCAACAGTGGAAGATTGAAGATGAATCCCGTGCCTTGCAGATGATAGAGCGTGCGGATACAGTAGAACTAATCGTGCCCGGTGGGCTAACGATGTGGTATCAGCAACGCCTGACGGGTGATTATGAGATAAACTATCGCATTTGTATGGTGATGAAAGGCGGGAAATATGACCGCCTGAGTGATTTAAACTGCTTTTGGGCTGCCAATGATCCTAAAAACCCTGATAATCTTTTTGCCCGTAGCGAGTGGCGTAATGGTGTCTTTAAAAACTATAATACATTAGATCTTTTTTACGTTGGATACGGGGGAAATGATAATTCCACCACCCGTTTCCGCCGGTATAACGGCAAGTACTACGGAGTAGCGGATGATAAAGTGAAACCATTACTTCGAGAATATACGGATACCCCGCATTTACTTGTTCCGAATCAATGGTATCAGATTAGTATTCGTGTACAAAAGGGAGTGACCACTTATTCCGTTAACGGTGAAGAACTGTTCCGTTATTCTATTACCGGCAGTGAGGGAGACGGGCATTTTGGTTTGCGCCTTTTACAGAATCATGTGCTGTTTACAGATTTCAAGGTGACGATATTTTAAAACCGAATTAATAGAAATAAATCTAACTAAGACCATAAATCCATGATGAAACAAGCTTTTACGAAATTAGGAGTATTCACTCTGCTATCTCTCTTATGTCCGGCATTTCTTTATGCGCAAGTCGTGACGGACGAGCGGATGTTCTCTTTTGAAGATCCGCAAGTACCGGAATGTATTTCCGCCACCCGGTCTCAATTATCTATCTCCGATACACATTATAAAGACGGAAAACATTCGATGGAATGGGCGTTTAATCCCGGTGCCGTATTGGAACTCAAGAAAGATCTGAAGTTTGAAAAGAAAGACCCTACGGGCAAGGACTTGTATCTTTCGGCATTTATAGTGTGGATATACAATGAAGAACCGCAGAAAGCAACCATTGAATTTGAATTTTTGAAAGACGGAAAGAAATGCACCTCCTTCCCTTTCGGAATCAACTTTAAAGGTTGGCGTGCCGCATGGGTTTGTTATGAGCGTGATATGCAAGGCACACCGGAAGAAGGTATGAATGAACTCCGTATTGTCGCCCCAAATGCAAAAGGACGCCTTTTCATCGATCATTTGATTACTGCAACGAAGGTTGATGCACGTCAGCAGACAGCCGATTTGCAAGTACCTTTTGTTAATCCCGAAACAAAAAATCACTGGCTGGTTATTTATAAGCACTCTCTTCTGAAGCCGGATATCGAATTGACTCCTGTCAGCGACAAGCAAAAAGAAGAAATGCAACTGTTGGAGAAACGTTTCCGCGACATGAATTATACAAAAGGCAAGCTCTCGGACAAGGAAGTGGAGACTATCCGCAAGAAATATGATTTCTACCAGATTACTTACAAGAACGGGCAGGTATCGGGCGTACCTATTTATATGGTACGTGCTGCCGAGGCCTATGAACGGATTATTCCGAATTGGAATAAAGATATGCTGACTAAACTCGGCATAGAAATGCGTGCTTACTTTGATTTGATGCGGCGGATTGCCGTAGCCTATAATAATAGTGCTACAAAGTCGGAAATCCGGGAAGAAATGAAGCAGAAGTTTCTGGCGATGTATGACCATATAACCGACCAGGGAGTGGCTTATGGTAGCTGTTGGGGGAATATTCACCATTACGGATATAGTGTTCGCGGGTTATACCTGGCTTATTTCCTGATGAAAGACGTACTTCGGGAAGCCGGAAAGTTGCCGGAAGCCGAACAGACATTGCGTTGGTATGCGATAACCAACGAGGTGTATCCCAAACCTGAGGGCAACGGAATTGATATGGATTCCTTTAACACGCAAACTACCGGTCGCATTGCAAGTATCCTGATGATGGAAGATACCCCGGAGAAGCTGCAATACCTGAAATCCTTCTCCCGTTGGATTGATTACGGTTGCCGTCCGGCTCCCGGATTGTTTGGGTCGTTCAAGAGCGATGGCGGCGTTTTTCATCACCGCAATCACTACCCGGCTTATGCTGTCGGCGGTTTGGACGGAGCAACAAATATGATCTACCTCTTTAATCATACAGAGTTTGCCGTATCCGAGTTGGCGCACGAAACAGTGAAAAATGCATTACTTGCCATGCGTTTCTATTGTAATAAGTTGAACTTCCCGTTGTCGATGTCCGGCCGTCATCCCGATGGAAAGGGGAAATTAGTCCCGATGCATTATGCAGTGATGGCTATGGCGGGAACTCCGGACGGAAAATCGGAGTTTGACAAGGAAATGGCGTCCGCTTACCTGCGTCTTGTTTCAGACACTTCCGCTGATGGGCAGGAACCGGAATATATGCCGAAAGTATCGAATGCACAGGAGCGGAAGATGGCAAAACGGCTTGTGGAGAAAGGATTCCGTGCCGAACCTGACCCACAGGGAAATCTGTCATTGGGCTATGGCTGTGCATCCGTTCAGCGTCGTGGCAACTGGTCGGCGGTGGCCCGCGGTCACTCCCGCTATCTTTGGGCGGCGGAACATTATTTGGGACATAACCTTTATGGCCGTTATCTGGCGCATGGCAGTTTACAGATTCTGACGGCTGCTCCGGGGCAAATGGTGACTCCCGCAACAAGCGGCTGGCAACAGGAAGGCTTCGATTGGAACCGTATCCCGGGTGTAACTTCCATACATCTTCCGTTGGAACAGTTGAAAGCTAAAGTCATGAATGTAGATACATTCTCCGGCATGGAAGAAATGCTTTACTCCGATGAAGCATTTGCCGGCGGATTGTCACAAAAGAGAGAAAACGGCAATTTTGGAATGAAACTGCATGAGCATGATAAATATAACGGTTCTCACCGGGCGCGAAAATCCTTTCATTTCATCGATGGAATGATTGTTTGCCTGGGCTCCGATATTGAAAATACCAATGCCGCTTACCCGACGGAAACAACGATTTTCCAGTTGGCAGTAACGGATAAGGCGGGACATGATTATTGGAACGACTACCGTGGCGAAGGTAAGATATGGATCGATCATTTGAATACCGGTTATTATGTACCCGTTTTCGCCAGATTTGAGAAGAACTTCCCGCAGTATTCCCGTTTGCAGGATACGGGCAAAGAAACGAAAGGGGACTGGGTCTCATTGGTAGTCGATCATGGCAAAGCCCCCAAGAACGGCAGCTATGAATATGCTGTGTTGCCGCAGACAACTGAATCTGCCATGAAGGCCTTTGCCAAGAAACCGGGATATAAGGTTTTGAAGCAGGACCGTAATGCTCATATTGTGCAGTCGTTAACTGACAACTTATATTCTTATGTACTTTTTGAAACCCCACAAACGTTACTTCCCGGTGATTTGTTGCAGCGTGCGGATACTTCCTGTCTGGTGATGATTCGTAAAGAATCGTCCGACAAGTTGTTGCTTACCGTAGCTCAACCGGACTTGGCACTATATCGCGGACCGAGTGACGAAGCCTTTGATGAAGACGGAAAACGAGTGGAACGCAGCATTTATTCCCGTCCGTGGATTAATGACGAAAGTAAAGAGATTCCGGTGACGGTAACTGTGAAAGGATATTGGAAGATTAAGGAGACTCCTTTCTGTAAAGTGGTTTCAGCAGATAAAAAGCAGACTGTACTTTGCTTTACTTGTAAGGACGGAGCTAGTTTTGAAGTGGAGTTAAGGAGGTAAGAAGCGAATAAGCCGCTGCATATTTTATTCTTGTATTGACGGTTTTAGATGGTTCCACCTGCTTGAAACTACAGTTTCCCCATAGAGAAACTTTGGTTTCATCGGTAAGAAACCAATGGTTCCAAGCCTTTGAAACTTTAGTTTCAAGCTGATGAAACTATAGTTTCGCATGGGTAAACCAAAAGTTTCAAGGCGCGAAACTTTTAATCTTATTACTTCTGTTGTCTTTTAGCTCCGGTGACAGCAAAATTGCCTTCACAATGCTGTCACCTGTTGCCGTCACAGCCTTATCCGTTTATAACCAAAACGTTAAGCTGCAATCGGTGACAGGTGGCAGATATATGATTAAAATAAATTAGTGGGAGAGATTAGAACATAAACATGGCAACTGCAACAATGCGGTTGTTGCATACGGCATGAGTATCTTTGATTTTACCGCTGGATGTATTAAGAGAACCATACCATGCAGAGCTTAGCGTATATTCTAAACCGAATTTCCAATGAGGGACATTATAAGTAAGTTCTGCTCCGGCAGTGACAAGTTGGTCGAGATTTGTACCTGTACCATATAATTGTGCTTTTCCATCAGGGGCATATAATTCGTCACTTGTCCCCAAGTTTTTAGCATAACCGACAAAAACGCCCGGTTTCCATTTCTGTCCATAAACAACGTTCAGCCAAGAACTGGAAAAGCGTATCGGGGTGTACTTTTGTTCTCCGGTACGTTCGTTGACAGACTTCACTCCGAATCCGCCCAGACCGGAAGCCTGTGTGAGATTGGAACCCAGAACACTTTTTGCTCCAACAAACCAGTCTTTATTGGTATATTTAACGTGAGCTTCATAGGAAAGAGTGGTGATACGCTCGTCTACTTGAAATTTCTTATTGTTTTCTCCGGTAGCTTCTGTCCGTGGCTTCAATGATAACATTTCGATTCCTACACCAGCCAATAAACCTCCGTTCTTATAATCGGCACCGATGTAGATTTCGGGAATACAGCTTTTCTTTATGTATTCTTGGCTCTTTCCGGCAGGACCTTGCGACAGATATTGCGACTGCCATACGGCAGCTCCCGTAAGTTGGAAGTTCTTTTCAGTGTAGCGATAGCGGATTTGCGGCGCACGGCTGAACGGTTGGAAAGGCGCTCCCACGGAAAGGTTCAGAATCTGAGGGGAGACATTTCCGAACAGCGGATGCCATGTCTGTCCCAGCAATAAGGCGGACTTGCCCCAATCCAGATTCAAATAAGCATGGCGGAGGCGGATTACCGAGTATGAGGTACCTGTACCGCGAAAATCAATTTCTACTTTGGCGGAAGTTTTGGCGGTTCCCAGTTTCGGACCGGCCACATCTACGCCCAAGCGTGAATACAAGGTATAAAAGTTGCTGTTCGGCGTTGAGTTCAAGTCGTTTCCGTCCTCATCGCGTACCTTATCTTTGGGGTACATATAAAATAATCCGTCTACGGTTTCTTCGTTAGCACGACTATTATAATAGAAGTCGGTACGGATCTGCCCATAGAATTTAAACTTGAAATCCTTGTTCTGTGCGAAGCTGCCTGCGGCCGTTAGCAGGCAAAGCGAGATTAAAATGTATTTTTTCATAATGTGCTTGTTTATAAACGGGCGCAAAATTACACAAAATAACTGGTAATCAGTTTATCGTTGACTAAAAAAGGCTTGGATAGCCTGATTATATTTGCTGAGGCTTGTGCTTTTATGGATTGCTTTCATTAGTTTTCTGTCCGCATTCGGTGCGAGATATTCCCAAAATGTTTTCATCTTGTTCAGAAGCTGCCCGTCGCCTCCTTCCAGTTGTGCGGCGTACTGATTGTAGACGGAAGTATGCATGATATGCAGTTTCTCTTTCATCTCGTCGGGTGTCAGCGTACGGTTTTCCTTATACTCCAAAGCTAATGCCGGGTTTGCGAGCAGTCCGCGTCCGATCATCACTCCTGCCAATGCGGGGAATTGTTGCCGGATGCGGTGAACGTCATCCGGGCAATTAATGTCGCCATTATATATGAGCGGATGTTGGCAGACATTCAGGAAAGCGTCGAACCCATTGAGGTCTACACTTCCTTTATATTGCTGTTTTCCCAGACGGGGATGCATCGTGATGTGGCGTAGCGGCAGGTCATTTAATATAGGAGCGAGTTGCAGGCATTCGTCGGGATTCTCCCAGCCCAGTCTCATCTTTACGGAAAAACTGATTTGCGGATATTTCAGAGTCAGTCCCAATAATGTTTTCACTTCGTCCGGATAAGGCAGAATGCCGGAACCGTTGTGCCGTTTAGCCAGAAGCGGAAACGGGCAGCCCAGATTAATATCCGCCTCCTTATATCCTTTTTCTATAAAAAGGGATAAGATTGTCTCCGCCTTTTCTATGGACGGAGCTATGAGTTGAGGAACTAAATGAGGCACCTGATTACTTTCCGGAGCGATCTCACGGACATCTTTATTCCGGAAACCGTCTTTTTCCAGTCGTACGAACGGAGTATAATAACTGTCTATGCCACCGAAACAGGCAGCGTGTGCATTACGGTAAAAAGCATCCGTATAGCCTTGCAATGGAGCGAAGTGAATGGGTAGAATGTCTTGCATTACGTTATTTTTGTGCAAAGATACATCGAATATACTTTGGTATATGTATGTTTTTGTATCATAATTGAATAATTTTGGCCTGTAAATTAGGGTATCAGTACTTAATTTTGCGCATTGACAAATCTAATTAAAAATGTAAAACTAATAGTATGCAAACCGGATTCCGAACAAATTTTTCATGGAAGAGAGGCTTCAGTATGATGCTGTTAACCTTATTTTCTTTCTCTGTGGCAGTAGCCCAAGTACTTGTACGGGGTACAGTCGTTGATCAAACCGGGGAGTCGGTCCCAGGTGCCAGTATTCAGATCAAGGGCGGTACTCAGGGTACGATAACAGATCTTGATGGTAAGTTCTCGTTGAATGCTCCTAATAAGAAGTCTATTCTTATAGTCTCTTTTATCGGTTATGTAACCCAGGAATTGCCGGTCGAGACGGCCAAGCCCATGTCTATCATCTTGAAGGAAGATACGAAGACATTGGACGAAGTCGTTATCGTAGGCTATCAGGAGGTGAAGAAGAAAGACCTGACCGGTGCAGTGGCGAAAGTAAATATGGAAGATTTGCTGAAAACGCCTGCTTCTTCATTCGACCAGACTTTGGGTGGACGTATTGCCGGAGTAAACGTAAGTTCGGGCGAGGGTATGCCGGGCGGAACGATGAATATCGTTATCCGTGGTAACAACTCTCTGACCCAGGATAATTCACCTTTATATGTTATTGACGGGTTTCCGGTAGAAGATCCTGCTATTGCGGCTACCATTAACCCTTCCGACGCTGAATCCGTTGAAGTGTTGAAAGATGCTTCGGCCACTGCCATTTATGGTGCCCGTGGTGCTAACGGTGTCGTTATTATCACGACCAAGAAAGGAAAGGTTGGAAAACCTCAACTCAAGTATGACGGAAGTTTCGGATTTCAGCAGGTCACCAATACAATTCCAATGCTGGATGCGTATGAGTTTGTGAAGTTGCAGAATGAACTGTTTCCGGCAGATACCCAAAAGAACTACCTGATTGAGCATGAAGGCAAGCAGTGGACGGTGGAAGATTACCGGGGTGTTCCGCAGTATGACTGGCAGGACGAGATTTTCCGCACAGCTTGGCAGCAAAGCCATAACGTCAGCCTGATGGGCGGAACGGAAGGGGTACGTTACAATGCGTCGGCTTCTTATTTCGATCAGGACGGTATCGTGCTCAACTCCAACTACAAACGTTTCCAGACTCGTATGAATACCGTTGTCCGCCGTGGCAAACTGAATATGAGTGTTACTGCCAACTATGCACGTGCCATTCAGACCGGTAGCTCTACCTCTTTATATTCATCCAGCGGTATGAATAACTTATTTTATAGTGTATGGGGTTACCGCCCTGTTACCGAACCGGATGTTCCGTTGAGCACCTTAATGGACAATGCGCTGGATTCATCAGTAGAACCGACTAATGACTATCGTTTCAACCCGATTATGTCATTGAAGAACGAATATCGTAAGAACTATACGAATAACCTTCAGTTGAACGGTTTTGTAGAATATGAATTTATCAAGGGATTGAAACTGAAGGTATCCGGCGGTTACACGTACGATGCCCGTAGCAATGATACGTTTAATAACTCAAAGACCCGTTATGGTAGCCCGATCTCAACGGATAAGGTGAATGCACAGGTAGTCCGCCAGCAACGTCTGACCTGGTTGAACGAAAATGTATTGACCTATCAGGTTAACATTAACAAGAAGCATTTCTTTAATTCGTTGCTTGGTATTACTTTGCAGAATTCCGACTATGAATATTATTCTTTCAAGACCACCAATATCCCCAATGAATCTTTGGGCATGGCCGGCATGAGCGAAGGTATCCCAAGTACGACAAGCTCTGAAAAGTCCTCATGGTCTATGATGTCTTATCTCGGACGTGTGAACTATAATTATATGTCAAAGTACTATGCAACGGCTTCTTTCCGTGTCGACGGTTCTTCCAAGTTTGCCAAAAAGAATCGGTATGGGTTATTCCCTTCGGCTTCTCTGGCGTGGAACTTCAGCGAAGAAGACTTCATGAAGGAATATAAGTCCATTCTTTCCAATGGTAAGTTGCGTGCCAGTTGGGGGTTGACTGGTAACAACCGTGTAGGTGAATATGAAGCCTATGCTTTGTTGAAAATGGCGAAAGCGGCATCGAACAATCTTCCTTCGGGAGTTTATCCGTTCGAGAACAATCAGAACAGCATCGGTATGGTACCTATCTCGCTAGCGAATAAAGATTTGAAGTGGGAAACGACGGAACAGTGGAACGTCGGTCTTGACCTGGGCTTCTTTGACGAACGAATTGGCATTAATGTAGACTGGTACATGAAAACGACCCGCGATCTGCTTCTTGATGCAAGCTTGCCTTATTCTACCGGTTATTATAGCGCAATGAAGAATGTAGGTAAAGTGCGTAACTCCGGTTTGGAATTTACCCTGAATACAATAAATATAAATAGAAACGGTTTCCGTTGGAGCACAAATTTCAATATTGCCTTTAATAAGAATAAGGTATTGGAGTTGGCGGAGAATCAGACTTCCTTGTTGACCTCCGCTTATTTCGACCAGACGTACAATTCACAGCCTACTTACATTGCGAAGAAAGGCTATTCAATGGGTATGATGTACGGCTATATGTATGAAGGTACTTACAAATACGAAGATTTTTATAAGTCTGGTGATACGTATGTGTTGCGTCCGGGAGTTCCTTACTTCTCCAGCGAGAACAACACTCAGCCGGGTATGCCTAAATATAAAGACCTGAATGGCGACGGTATAATCGACACGAACGACCGCACGATGATCGGACGTGGCTTGCCTATCCATACAGGTGGTTTCACGAATGATTTTGAATATAAAGGATTTGATTTGAGTATCTTCTTCCAATGGTCTTACGGAAATGATGTGTTGAATGCGAACCGCTTGTTCTTTGAAAACGTCAACAATTCACGTAACCTGAACCAGTATGCGACTTATGCCGACCGTTGGACACCGGAAAACCCGACAAGCAATATACCGGTAGCCAAGAACTCAAGTTCCAACAAGGTTGTATCTTCACGTGTGATCGAAGATGGTTCTTTCCTGCGTCTGAAGACATTGACGCTGGGTTATACTTTGCCGAAGAAAGCGCTTAGGAAATGGGGAATCTCTACTGCCCGTGTTTACGTAGCAGGACAGAATCTCTGGACAATATCCGGCTATTCCGGCTATGATCCTGAAGTGTCTATCCGTAACAGTGCCCTGACACCGGGACTTGACTATTCCGCTTATCCGAGGGCTTATGCTGTCAACTTCGGAATTAATCTTGGGTTTTAGTATTTAGTTGAAATCATATAAAAATAGAGAAGATATGAAAAAGATAAAAATAGCATTCCTTTCTTTGTTGGCTACATGTACGATAGCGTCATGTGACTTTTTGGAGAAGGAACCATATAAAATCGTACCGGAAAACTATTTCCAGAATGAGGCGGAAGCACAATCATTCCTGACCGGTATCTATTCGAACTTAGGACAGTCAACTTTCTACGGAGGTGATTACATGGTTCTTGCAGGCGGTGACGACTTGGAGTTTTATGGAGGGTCTACCGGACGTATTTCCAATACAGGATTGATTTGTAATAACACTACCACCAGTGATGCGGCGGTTACCAACCTCTGGCTCAATTTGTATAACGGCATCGAGCGTGCCAATATGTTTCTGGAACAGATAGACAATGTCCCCGGAATGAGTGATAAGAGCCGTTTGCAATACAAATCGGAAGCTCGTTTCTTACGTGCGTTTTATTACTTTACGTTGGTGCAGTGCTGGGGAGATGTGCCGTTCAAGACGGAGTCTACCTATTCGTCCGGAACGGTGACTAATAAGGATATAGCACGTACGGATAAGAACGTGATTTATAAGTTTATCGTGAAAGAAATGGAAGAGGCTGCCGATGAAGAAACCGGAGGGCTGCTCTCTGCCAGAGAGTTAAGCTATAAGCCGGGACGTATCTCCAAGTCGACGGCATGGGGTATGTTGGCACGTGTCTATTTATTCTGGGCCGGTGAACATAAGCGCGACGGTAAACCGGCCGATGCGGAAAACAAGTCGTATTTCGAGCGTGCCAGCTATTTCGGCCAGAAAGTGCGGACACAGGGGCATACGCTTGCCGCTAATTACTGGGACCCGTTTATTGATATGTGTTCCGACAAATACAATACGACTGCCAATGAAAGTATCTGGGAAGTTGAGTTTGCCGGAGACGGAACGGGAGACGTGCGTTCGGAAGGCCGTATCGGAAATACGATCGGGCTTCAGTGTTCGGACTTTTCTTCTTTATCTAATGTTGTAGGCAAGGCTGACCCGGGATATTCTTATGGCTTTATTTGGGCAACTCCGAAACTTTATGATTTGTATGTGGCGAATGGTGATAATGAACGTTTCACCTGGAACATTGCCCCTTTTACATATCGTAGAATTGCGGACCGTACTGACTTGGGAATTGTAGGAAGAACTTTTGAAAACAAGGCGTTGTATGATCTGGTGAAAGGTGCCGGCTGGTACGGAGACAGATCGTATAATTATGAGGGAGCCAATGAGGGTGAAGAATATAACAGTAAGGTGGAGCAGATTGGAGATGTTTACAAAAAAGCGGTTGCTGCCGGTAAGGAAAGGAAAGATTTGTGTTGTGCCAAGTTCCGCCGGGAATATGAGCCTGCTGCAAAGAAGGACAAGAACCGTACTTCTATCAATTTCCCTATACTTCGTTACTCGGATGTGTTGCTGATGATTGCGGAAGCGGAGAATGAATATAACGGTGCCCCGACGCCCTTGGCCGAAGAATGCCTGAAAGAGGTACGTGACCGTGCCGGAATCTCAGATCTTACAGGTCAGATTACTTCAGGTGAGGACTTTCTTACTATTATAAAGGATGAGCGTGCAATGGAGCTTTGTTTTGAATATCTCCGTCGTTTCGACCTGATTCGTTGGGGAGACTTTGTAGATAAGATGAACGAGCAGGCAGTGCTGGCACAGAGTGGAAACAACTGGACTCAGGGAGGGCAGGCTGCACCTTTCTTCCGGGTATCTTCCGCTTATCAGTACTTCCCGATTCCGGATGCCGAGAAAGCTGTCAACAAACTGATTACGGGCAATAACCCCGGTTGGTAATCCGCTTTAATCCAATTAATAATTTTTGAAGAGAATACAACGATGAAAACATATAAATTCTTAATACTAACTCTGGGAACTCTCTTGTTTGCTTCATGCGAAAAAGAGTTGGACCGGGATCTGACTGATGTCAGTGTAACTGTGGCTACCAATGAGAATGTACGGTACGAAGGCAACATCCTGACTGTAAAGAAGGGGACTCCTGTCGAGTTTCTCTTTCACGGTGATCCTGATTACATTTCTTTCTTCAGTGGCGAAATCGGTCATCAGTATATTTATCGTGACCGGAAGGAGATTTCGGTAGAAGATATTGTGTCATGCGACTTTAAGTTTTCGATTTGGGCTCAATACGGGGTAGCCAATTCATGCAAAGACCAGTTTGATGTGTTGTATCTGGCGGAAGAAGATCCTGATAATCCGGGAAATACGATCTTTTTCCCGGGAATGAGCAAGAATAATTTCGAGGCTGATTCTGTACTTGTGGAGAAGAATACTCCCTGGAAGGAACTTATCACACGTGCGCAACTGCCGCAAGCACCTGTGACCAGTGCAGCCGGAGCTTTGAGTTTCAGTAAATCGGTCAAAGAATATATTGGAAAGAAACTGACGCTGGCTTTAGTGCTGAACAGAGATCAGAAAGAAGCAATAAGTGCCAATAATCCGGAAGATCCGGAGGCTACTATTGTTCAGTCTACATTCAATATTCTGAATATGTGTGTGGAAACCAAATGGAAGAACGGACGTGTCACTACTGCTTATGCAAGTTCTTTCGGCTTTACTCCATTGAACATGAAGAATAAGACGAAGTATGAAGAACAGGCTCCGGAAAATATGCCTAAAGATCTTGAATATGGTTCTGTTTCAACGGGAGTGACTGGCATGTGGAACTTGAGCAGTATAAAAAGCGGCGGATTTACTATTAACGGTACGGCTGCCAATAATCCTTGGAAGTATAATTGGCTTGTTTCCGATTATCTGAATCTGGCGGAATGTCCCGAACCGGATTCGGGAGTGAAGGTAAAAGACATTTCTCTGGATCTGGAGTCTTACTCTTATACTTATAATCAGGTGGGTACATATACTGCTACGTTTCTGATGAATAACGCAAATTATTCACATGTGGCGTCCAAGACTTGTGAATTGATAATCAATGTAACAGAATAACTTTAAATACTAATAGATTATGAAGTACATAAAATCGTATATACTTTTCGTTATCATGGGCTTTGCGGTTGCGGGGTGTACTATAGACGACCTGAAAGACGATGTAAACGACCTGAAAGATAGGGTGACGCTTATCGAGCAGCAGGTGAAACTGTTGAATGATAATCTGGCTGTGATCGGCTACATCCTTGATCCTCAGAATAAGACAGTCAGTAAAGTGGAGACTGTTAAAGAGAATGGGGTTGCTGCGAAATATGTCATAACTTTAAGTGATAATACCCAGCTGACATTGACTATCGGTAAGGAAGGAACAGTCAACGAACCGGAGATTACGATAGGAGATGATGGGAAATGGTATATCAACGGTATTTCTACCGGCGTAGTAGCCGTAGGAGAGAACGGTAAGAATGGGGAGGGCTATCCCGAATTTCGTGTACAGAATGGAAATTGGCAGATACGTTTCGGTGACGGTGAGTGGGCGAATGTTCCCGGTGGAGAGGGGATTGCCGGTGGCAGTTCTTTAGGCGACCAGATCTTTGAATCTGCCAAAGTAGACGGTAGCAACTTTGTTGTGACTCTTAAAGATGGGACTGTGCATACACTTCCTATCGTGGCAACTTTGGTTTGTGCTATTGATAGAACAGGTCTTGCATTTGATGATGAGGACTTCCTGATTATCAATAAAGGAGAAAGAGTGGTGATTCCTGCTAAGATTGAAGGTGAGAATCCGCAGGTTACTTATCCGCAAGGTTGGAGAGCTACTTTGAACAAACTGGATGTTGCCGATGAAAAAGGAAATAATTATCAGTTGTTGATCTTTGCTCCGGCTGCTGAGAATAAAACGTTAACGAGAGCCGCGGCGGATAATACTGCCGATGTAACTGTTCAGGTACAGGAAGGCTTGTTCTGGGCAGTTGACAAGATAAAAGTGAAGAATCCGAAAGGACTTGCTTCTAATCTGGATATGTATAATGAAGGACAGGCTGTTATTGTAGGCGGGCTGGAGATTACAAAAGAAAAGTATGGTGAAGCACAAGAGATTACTACTAATGGGGCGATAGCCGGTGGTGTTTATTTCGTGTCTGCAAACGATTTGACATTGACATATAACCAAGGAACCTCAGTTGTGGAAAATCTAATTATTATTCCTAATTCAGATGAGGTTACTTCAATAAACCTGAACATAGATAAGTCTATTTATCTTGGTAATGCCTTGATTTGTAAAAATACAAATATAAAGTATACAGCAACAGCAACTTATCCTGTACGTGTTCAATCTAAGGAAGCTAGTATTATAATCGACCGGTGTACAATAAGCGGCTTATTATTTGGATCGGGTTTTGCTATGCCGGAGGTGAAAGATAAGGCTAGTATTGGCTATTTTGGAATGACTGATACTAATATAAAGGTTGAAAATACTGGAACTAATTTGTACTTGGTTACTAATATGAACTGTAATGAACTTCGATTTGAAAATAATATTGTATATTATTCAGGAGTTCCGGAAGCCACTTCTAACGTGGAGAATTTTAAGGTGTTCCAAGGGCCAAGTTATAGTGTGAATAAACTAACATTAACTTCCAATACCTTTATTGATATTGAATCAGGGTATTCAAATGGGAAAACTTCCGCTATTGTTTATCCTTCGAAAATTGGTGATATCACAGTCAATAAGAACATTTATTATTTTACTTATCGTGAATATCCGGCATTCCTTATAAGAGTGGCATCTGCGGCAGAATCTAAGGTAACAATAGCCGAGAACAATTATGCTTATCTTTTTGAAACCGGATTGAATCTGAATGTTTTCCAAAATAAGATAGGTGATACTTCAGTTGGTTTTACAAGTAATGATGTTGATCTTTATGATACCACTGATCCGGCTACTTTTAACAAATCTACAGGGACATTCATTCCCAAAGAAGGTTACACTCAATATGGTGCACAACGCTAAAACTAAGAATTATGAAAAAGATATTGATACTATTAGTTTGCTTATTGCCTGTCATTACCTTTACCTCCTGTGATGATAAGGATGATATACGTAAAGACATCGACGATCTGAATGCTCGTTTGGATGCTTTGACAGATGATCTCGAAAATTTGAATACGAGCATCAAATCTTTCCAAGATGCAGTGAAAGGACTTGTTCTTGTAACCGGATATACAATGGATGAGAAGGGTAACTATACACTTTCACTGAGTGACGGTACGGAATTGGTTGTTTATGGCGGACAGCCTGCGGGAGATATTCCTACACTTGGCATTAATGAAGCCGGAAATTGGACATATACCCTTGACGGTAGAACCGTTGAATTGAAAGATAAAGAAGGCAATCCTTGTCCTGCTGTTCCCGTAGACGGTTCCGACGGACAAACTCCAACCATCTCGATTGATGCGGACGGTTACTGGTGTTATGCCGTTGGCGGTGGAGAACCTCAACGTATAGACGGGCGTTACAACATTGCCAATATTGGAGAGATTCCGGGAGGTATATTTGCCGATGTAACGGTGAACGGTAATATCGTGACCTTTGAATTTACAGACGGCTCGAAAACCGAGATCCCTTTATTGGGAGGGTTGGATATGACTTTCTCTCAAGGTGATTCATCGAATATTACTTCTGTAAATGTAGCGAAGGGAGGTTCAGCGGTATTGACGGCAAAACAGACGAATGTAGCCAGAGTGATTATAGATCCCACACCTGTACAGGTAGTCTTGACTGATGACGCTTCCGATAATCTGACGATTAAAACAAAAGGACTGGCTTCCGGCAAATATACTGTTTATTTCCAGATATTCTCTAAGGAAGGATATCGTCTGATTAAATCATTAGAGGTGACGGTTGCTGAATAAGTTGAATTAATAATTAAGCGAAGAAATCATTATGAAATACTATAAATCATTCATATTATTCAGTTTGTTTGCATTGGCTTTTGTGTCATGTAATACAGACGATTTGGAAAGAGACATTGATGCCTTGAAAGATCGTGTGACGAATGTTGAGGCACAGGTACAGCAGTTGAACGATGAGATGAACATTATCCGTGTGCTGTTGGACGGCAACAAGACTATTACCGATTACTCTATCAATGGTGATACTTATACCTTGACCTTAAGCAATGGCGAAACATTGACTTTGACTCCGGGAGTGACCGGAGGCAACTATCCTTCTATTGAGATCGGTGCAAATGGTAATTGGTTTATTGGCGGTACAGATACAGGCTGGCGTGCTCAAGCGGAGAATGGGGAAGATGCTACCATTACTCCCGAATTTAAGATTGCACCCAATCCGGCCGATGGAGATAAAAAGTATTGGTATGTGAGTTATGACAACGGTTCAACCTGGAAAGTATTGGAAAACGGTCTGGCTGAAGGTATAAATACAGGTTCGAATCCTATCAGCAACGCAACTGTTGACGGAGATAATTTTAAAGTTACTTTTGGCGGAAAGGAGTATCTGATTCCTATTGTGAAAGGATTGGAATGTGCAATTAATGTTCCCGAAGGTGTAACAGATGATCTTTGGTTGGTAGCCGGAGGAGGTGCGTCTTCCTTTACTGTGAAAGTAAATTTGGCTGAAGGTGATTTAGTAAGAGTAAAAGCACCTGCTGATTGGAATGCAAAACTGTCGGAATATGTGGCTGGAACAACGGAAGTAACAGTGACTGTGACACCTCCTGCAACTCCGAGCGAGTGTACGATTATTGTAGAAGTGACTCATGGAGTAAATTCAGCAACAGATCAGATAAAGGCAAAAACTTCCAGTGATAGTTACTGGGCTGAATATCAGGCTGGATTTGATATCAGGATCGGTGATGTAGTACTTAATAAATATGATAACCCGAATGGAGTATTGGTAAAAGAAGGTGAATCAATCTCCGAAAGCGGTATTTACTTTATTGCCGAAGGTGCTACGGCTTATTGGACTGGTGCAGTGAGTGACCTGATTCTGATAGGAGAGAAAAAGAATAGTAATTATTCTTCAAAAGTAATGACCAAAGGGATTGTCTCTTTGGAAAATGTGGAGTCGAAAATTGGAATGTTATGTAAGGAGATTACTTTATCTCCTGATGAGTTAACCGCAAATTATTGGTTTAACTTTCCTAGTTCAAGTAAAGATGTAATAGAAAGACTGTATTTAGATCATTGTAAGATTGAGATGATGGCGGACAAGATGTTCTCTTATTTTAATAATGCATCGTCAGGTATATCAAAATTGTTGGTTGAATCTTGTTATATTGCAGTGCCGGCTCCATCGGCAACTACTAAAGTTATTAATTTCTTGAATTTTAATAATGGGAATTATGGAGATATAATGATTCATAATAATGTTTTCTATTGCTCTACACAGGATCGCTCTGTTCTATTTGTGGCATTACTGAAAGGAACGAATGCAAAGTTCTCTGATAATGTGAGTATTGAAAATAACACGGTTATTAATATTCTAAGTAATCATGGAAATAGCTCCGGCTTTTTTAAAGTAACCGCTGAAGAAGGATGGACGATGAAAAATAATCTATTCTGGTATGATACGGATTGTGCAGCTAGTGGGACTTTCCCAATGTTATCTACTTTAATGATTGGTGCAGCTACTTTCAATGAAACAGACTTTTCTAATAATAGAATATTTACCTCTCTTGAAAATACTCAGATGACTTGGCAGTATTTTAGAACCGCGCCGGTAGGTTTTAAGGATAATGTAATAACCATAGAAAAAGAGACTCCTTTTGAAACGTTGGTTGACATTGAAGGAAAATATACTCTTAAACCGGAATATCAAGGTATAGGTGCAGTTATCGAATAGTTGCTGCAATTAAGTTTGATAAAGGCGAAGAATCTATTAATGCTAATATTGGGTTTAACGGATTCTTCGCCTTTATAACATTATTAGACTTTAGAAATATGAAAAACATGAAACTTGATTTACATAGTATAGCGACAACTTGTATGATGGTTGCTGTCATAGTTTTCACTTCCTGTTCGGACGATGAAGCAATAAATAACCCAACTATTCCCGAGCAACCGGAACAATTAACAGAACTCACTGCGCAATACAATACTAATATTGCGGCTTATCAGGCCATGATGAATGGCAAAGCCGAGATTGTAGACTACACCTCTGACGAGAAGGGTAACTACAAACTTCAATTGAGTAACCGACAGATAGCGGATGTTTATATTCAAACTGCCGACGATAAAGATATTCCCCTTCTTGGAATTGATAAAGAAGGTTACTGGAATTATCAATTGGAAGGTACTTCACGCATGCTGACAGATACGCATGGCAATCCGGCTCCTGCTTTAAACAAGACAGGAAAAGGCATTCTTACTCCTCAAATTGCATTGGGGGAGGACGGCTGTTGGCAAGTTTCTTACAATGGCTATCAGTGGCAACGTTTGAGTGACACTCCGGCTCCGTCATTGGAAGGAAAAACGGCTGTTGATTTCTCTCTTTACCGTTCGGCTGTTTTAGATGAACAGACGAATACAATCACTTTGGAATCCCGTACAAGCGGGAGTGTGCTTAAACTGGATACCCGCAATAACGGCACAGCACAAGCGTGGAAAAAGTTCCTGATGAATAGTGATGACAATGTATTGTTGGATTATTCGTATGCCGGATATAAACATGGAGAAGTGACACCTCCGGAGGCTTTCTCATTAGGATATAAAGTTTTCAATGTGAAAGAACGTATGGAAACCCGTGGTATGACTGCCCGTGAAGCCTTGATAAGCATATTGCAGGAGAATAACATGACCCGTAAGGACGGTAAGAATTACAACAATGCAAATGCCCGGATTGTCATTTATTTCCCGGAAGGAGAATACGTATTGCATAATGACGATGACAATACAATAGAGCCGGGCAAGCCGGTATTGGGAAAGGAAGGTGATGAAGCATATTCTTTGGATAGTAAAGGAAATAATAAAAGTTCCAGTATCTATATATTCGCAGGCCATTTTGTAATTAAGGGAGATGGCGCAGGAAGAACAAAGCTGATAATGGATACTCCGAACTTGCCGGATGATATTACTACCATGTATTCGTCGCCGGTAATGATTGATATTAAACATAACTCCGGGTTGTCGAAACTCTGTGATATCACGGGTAACGCAGCTAAAGGTACTTTTAGCGTGGAAGTATCCGATGCGGCCTCGCTGAGTAAAGGTGACTGGGTATGCCTGTATTTACAGAATAATGACCCGGAACTGGTACGCAACGAGTTGTCTCCCTATGCACCCGAGCCGACAATGGAGAATATTATAAATGTAGGTGTGCAGGTGCAGGACTTCCACCAAATTGTGGCAAAAAGCGGGAATGTAATCACTTTTAAAGAACCTATAATGCACGAAGTTGATTCTCGTTGGGGTTGGGCGATCCACAAATATCCGCATTATGAGGAAGTCGGTATAGAAGACGTGACTTTCGTAGGACATGCCACCGATGATTTTCAGCATCACAGAAACTGGGCGCATGACGGTGCTTATAAACCGATAAAGATGACACGCCTGACAAACTCGTGGATGCGCCGGGTGAACTTTATAAGTGTTAGTGAGGCCAACTCGATTACGTCTTCCGCTAACGTGTCCGCCTACGATATTAAGATAGACGGTAATCGTGGCCATGCCGCCATTCGGTCGCAAGGGTCGTCGCGGGTGTTTATCGGCAAAGTGACCGACCGTACCAACGGACCTCTAATAGATAATAGAGGCGTCATACAGCAGGGGGCAGGACAATATCATGCTTGCGGAGTCTCAAAACCGAGTATGGGTGCTGTCATTTGGCGGGTACATTGGGGATTGGATGCCTGCTTTGAGTCTCATGCCACGCAGCCGCGTGCTACGCTGATTGATAATTGTACGGGTGGATTCATGCAGTCTCGTCAGGGAGGTGATTACAACCAACTTCCCAATCACCTCGATGACCTCACTATTTGGAATATGTATTCGGAAAGATCGCGCACAGCAAGCGGTAATTCGGCTCCTGCCGGTGTATTCGACTGGTGGCGTATCGGCTTTAAAGGTTGGAAGTTCCTTCCGCCCGTTATTGTCGGTTTTCATGGCGAACCGTTGAATTTTGTGCAGGAGCAAGTAAAACTGGACGAAAGTAATGGAACTCCGGTAGAGCCGCAGTCTCTTTACGAAGCACAGCTGGAGAAACGCCTGGGCTTTGTGCCTGCCTGGTTGAAGGCATTGAAATAAGAGGATACGAGAAATATCAACTAAAGAAAGAGAGGGGCTTGAAGGGCCTCTCTCTTTTGGGGGTAAATTGATCAAAGTCTGATTTTTATATAAATCTGTTGATAAAGGTTAGAAGAATTGTGCAGTATATTACTTTGGTTGTAATGTGACTTTATCGTTTCTCTGTTACAAATGTATGCAATTTACGCTCTCTCCTGTGGATAGAATGATTCAGGATTGGTATAAAATCATACAATTCTGTTATTCCGGTATATTTATTTCTCTTTTACAGATTCCAATAATTCAGCTAATTCTTTTACGATGTCAGGATGCTGTTTCGCCACATTCGTTTTCTCCGAAGGATCGGACGATAAATCGTAGAGCTGAGGCTGTTGGTCGTTGCCAAGTTCCATTTTCGTCCAGAACTCAATGGCGGGAGCATCGCTGGGCTCGATATATTTCCACTGCCCTTTTACAATGGCAAGCGTATTATTAAGATTCTGTTGGACGATGTATTCGCGACCGGTATTGTTCCTGCCTAAGAACGTGTTCAGGTGTTCCTGGCTGTCGGGGGCTGCACCTTTGCGCAAAGGCTGATTCAGCAGTGAGGCGAGTGAGGCGTATACATCAATCTGTGAGAAAAGAGACTGTTGCTTGCTCGGTTTTACTTTGGCAGGCCAGCGGACAATGAACGGGATACGTGTGCCCGCTTCATAAGCGCTGTATTTCCCTCCCCGGTAGATTCCCATTGGGGTATGACCGTTGAGAAGCTCGTAGGCATGGTCCTGATAGCCGTCGTCGATGACGGGACCGTTGTCGCTGGTAAAGACCAGAATGGTATTGTCGGCGATGTTGAGGCTATCCAACGTGTTCATAATTTCACCGATGGTCCAGTCCAGTTGGAGGATAACGTCACCACGGGTGCCGAGTCCGCTTTTTCCTGCAAAACGCGGGTGGGGGATACGTGGCACGTGTACATCCTGCGTACCCATATACAAGAAGAAAGGTTCTTCTTTATGGGAAGTGATGAACTTCTTCGCTTTATGGGTGATGATGTCGGCTATATCCTCGTCTTTCCAGAGAGCGGACTTGCCGCCTGTCATCCAACCGATGCGGGGGATACCGTTGATAATGGTATTGTTATGCCCTTGGCTGGGTTTTAACGTTACGAGTTCCGGATTTTCTTCTCCGGTGGGCCAGTCGCCTACTTTATGCTCATAGTTGACGGTGATTGGGTCATTAGGATCGAGACCCACTACGCGGCCGTTCTCCACAAACACGCATGGCACACGGTCTACGGTTGCCGGAATGATAAATTCATAATCGAAGCCGATACTTTGTGCATTCGGAGTGATCTGTTTGTTGAAATCTGTCCCTCCTTTCGGTCCCAGTCCCAAATGCCACTTGCCAACGGTACCGGTGGCGTATCCTGCATCTTTCAGCATATCCGCCATAGTGACACAGGCAGTATCAATGATAAGTTCCGAGTTGCCGGGAGCGATACCTGTGTTCTTTTGACGCCAGGGATACATACCCGTGAGGAGCCCGAAACGGGAAGGAGTGCTGGTGGCGGAAGTTGCGTAAGCATTCGTGAATTGCACGCCTTGTCCGGCCAGACGGTCGATATTGGGTGTGCTCACTTTGGTTGCTCCGTAGCAACTCAAATCACCGATACCAAGATCATCGGCGAATATGTAAATAATGTTAGGCTTCTGGTCGTTTTGTCCGTTACTCTTTTGAGCGGCATTATTACATCCTGACAACATTGCGATGCCGGGCAATAGCGGAAGTATACGTGATACGTTTCTCATGAAGTTGATTTTTAAGGGATGAATTATTGGAAGCAAAGGTAAATGATTGAAAGGAAAAGAAGGAGCAGGAATGTACAAGTGAAGTACAAAATAGTACACGAAAGGCTTTACTCTGTGATGTGAAGTGTGAAGATTCTATGCTTGTTCTCCTTAATAACCTTGCTTGTTTTTCGAAGTTATCTTGCTGACCTTGTGCCAACGTATTGGCACGACCCTGCCAAGCCTTTGGCACAACTGTGCCAGTGCGTTGGCACAAGCGTGCCAATAGGGTGGCACACTTGTGGCACAAAAGGCCCTGTTTTATGGCTGCAAGAGCGAATCGGCAGTATCTTTAATTCTCCTCCTTCGGGAAGGAGGAGTACCCGTAGGGGGAGGTGGTAGGTGAATACATAAATTAATTATTATCACCATTATACAAATTGTCCGTTTCTTCCCCGTCTCCTTCTTCTTTCTCTTCTCCCTTGCGGTAAGCCAACGGGCTGACATGATAAATCTCCTTGAAACACTTACTAAAGTAGCGTGAAGAAGAGAAGCCAATCCGGTCGGAAATCTCCGTAATATTCAGTTCGGGGTTATTCCGTAGCATGACAGCCCCTTTCTTCAGACGAATGTTCAGAATAAAGTCATTCGGCGTTTGTCCCGTCACCGCTTTCAGTTTGGTGAACAGATTGGTGCGGGCCATACCCATTTCACGGGCAAAGATGTTGACATTGAAATCAGTATCATCCAAATGGCGTTCGATAATATCCATTGCTCGGTCGAGCATCTCTTTATCCATTGGATTGGTAGCCAGCATTTGTGCAAAAGTCTGCGGCTGCTTACTGAATTTCTCTTGCAGCAGTCTGCGGGAGTTCACGAGGTTATTACAACGCGAAATCAGCAGGTTTGTATTAAATGGTTTAGTGATATAATCGTCCGCACCGATCTTCAGTCCTTCGATATTGTGCTCTATGGCCGTGCGTGCAGTCAACAGCACAACCGGGATATGGCAAGTGTTGAAATCCGTCTTGATCCGTTTACAAAGTTCCGTACCGGACATACGAGGCATGACGACATCGCTCAGTATAATGCTCGGCATCTCTTTTTGTATCATTTCCAAAGCTTCTTCTCCGTCCGAAGCGGTACTGACTTGATAGAACGTTTCGAAGATACCTGCCAACATCTGCTTGATAGATTCATTATCTTCCACTATCAGCATCTTGGCGCCTTCAATCCGTTTATTTTCTTCCTCTTTCCATTCCGAATCAGGTATTATCTCCACTGAAGGAACAATCGTTTCCGTTTGCCGGATCGTTGATTCTGTGCTTTCTTGTGCTATCTGTTCCTCCGTGAAGTGCTTTTTGTCCAGTTTGAGGGTGATAATGAAGCTGCTTCCTTTGCCCGGTTCGCTTTCTACGCGGATGGTGCCTTGGTGAAGCTCAATGATACCTTTCGTCAGTGCCAGCCCGATACCTGTACCGGCTCCGGTATTCAACGAGTTGAGGTGCTCGGTCTGGTAGAAGCGGTCGAATATCTTATCAATCTCCGCGGCGGCAATGCCCGAGCCGGTGTCTTTTATTTCGATTATGGCATAGTCTTCCTCCTGCGATACATTGATAGAGATAGTATCCTCAGCTTTAGTATGCTTTAATGCATTCGATAACAGGTTATTGATTACTTTCTGCATCTGCTTTTGGTCATACCACACTTCAATATCGTCTTTCTGTTTATTGAACTTGAAGTTGATTTGCTTGCTGCTGGCGTATTCGAGAAAGAGCAGATAATTCTCATACAGGAAATTCACCAGGTTGTGCCGGCTCACTTTGATTTTCATGTGTCCCTGTTCCTGCTTCCGGAAATCGAGTAACTCGGTAATCAGTTCCCGCAACTGGAGACTGTTCTTGTAGATTCCCAATACCTTATTATATATATTGGGTGTGAACGTCTGTACCTGCAACAACGTCTCCACCTGTCCGACGATTAGTGTCAACGGCGTACGGAACTCGTGCGAGATATTCGTAAAGAAGCGGAGTTTCGACTGGTTCAGTGCTTCCAGGTCTTCGATATGCTTCTTTTCGTACTTCAATGACTCGCGGAGTTTGATTCTTGAATTATAGTTCTGGATAAGATACCACAACAGGCTGATAGTGACGATGGTATAAATCAGATAAGCCCACCATGTCTCATACCAGGACGGAAGGACGATAATCAGCAGTTTGGCTTCTTTGATCCCGTCCCGCTGTGATTTGATGACAAGTGTGTACTTGCCCGGATTCAGATTCGTATAAGTGATAAGCGTCTGTTTGCGATACGTATGATTCCATTCGTCGGAGAAGCCTTCCAGGCGATAAAGAATTTCGTCCCTGTTGGCGGGGATGAAGTTGGAAGTGGCGTACTCAATGCTGAACATTGATTGGTTCGCCCTCAATTTAATCTCCGGTGTATGGCAGATTGACTGTTCCAGAATCCCAGTTTCATCTCCAGGGGTTACTTCCTTACCGTTGACCAGCAAACGGGAAAGAAGTATGTTGTAAGATTTGGGAGAAAAATGCAGTTTCTTCTCCCAGAAAGAAATCATTCCCTGGATACCACCCAAAAACACTTCTCCGTCGTGTGTCACAAACAGCGCATTCTCATTGACGGCGGTCAACGGGAATCCGTTTTCCGTGCCATAATTATAGAACTTCTGGTTCGGATAGTCAAATTCTGAAAATCCCTGGTTAGTAATCAACAACAGATGTCCTTTTTGTATCGATGATTCGAATACCTCGTAAATGCAGTCACTGGATAAACCGTCTTTCTGCATATCAAAGTTCTCGAAATCATCGCTTTCCTTGCGGTAACGGTCAAGCCCGCTGCCGGAAGTGGAGAACCACAGGTTGCCGTTACTATCCTGCATGATGTTGTTAATGTTGTTGTTGCTGAGACTGTTCGGATTGGCAGGGTTATGCGGATAATTGGTCAGCTTGCCAGTGTCGAACCGATAAGAGTAAACACCCTCTCCGGTGGCGGCAACCCATAGGGTACCGTCATTGTCTATACAAAGGCTGGCCACCATGCCAATTCCTCTTCCTTCTTTTGTTTCTTGAAAAAGCTGCTCACAACTACCTGTTGCCGGACTGAACAGGCAGACACCTTTCTGTGTGGCAACTACCAGCTTATCCTTATACGGTATAATGTCGCGAACAATATCCGAGGGTAACGAGGTCGGATCTCCCGCCTTCATCCGGTAGACTGTAAAACGGTTAGTACGCAGGTCGAGCTTGTTTAATCCTCCCAAATGGGTACCTATCCACATGATCTCGTTAGCACGGTCGTAATAGATGGCTTTTACATTATTGTGCGAAATACTGTTTCTCCCTTCCTCATGGCGATACCAACGGTATGTATTATTGATCCGGTCGTATACATTTACACCACCGCCTTCGGTACAAATCCATAAATTACCGTCCTTGTCCTCCGTCATTCTGCCTACAATCGGGCTGCTCAAACCTGCTTTCTCCGTGTCTCCCACTTTATAGCGGGTATAGATTTCATATTCAGGATTGAAGTAATTCACTCCGCCGAAGTAAGTTCCCAGCCAGATTGTTCCCTGCCCGTCTTTTACGATGCACCAGATAGAAGAATGGGTAAGCCCGTCGGGACTGTTTCCATTGGCGGTGTAAAGGTGAAACTTACCTGTTTCTCTGTCATATCGGTTCAGTCCGTTGAATGTTCCTATCCATAAATCCCCGGAGTTATCTTCGCAGCAACTTCTGACAAAATTGGAGCATAGACTGTTCGTATTCATCGGATTATGGCGAAGGTTTTCAATGCTGCCGTCTGTTTTTACACGGTAAAGTCCTTCTTCCCAACTCCCTATCCACAGTTCGTTGGAAGAATCCTCATAGATACTGGTTATATTGCCTTTTGTGACAGGTCGGGAAAGGTTTTTATCTTCCGACAGGCAGTATATACCATTGCTGGTAGTCCCCATCCACAGATTTTTGTTTTTATCCAGGTGCAGGCAGGATAGAGTGATGTTTTTGCCCGCGAGATGATAGAAAAGGTCGAAGTTGCCCGTACTTTCATTGTATACGAAGACTTCCTCCCTCTTTCCGATATATAACTTCTCATTAAAATAAATAGCGTCTACATTCCCCTGCAACAATGTTTTAAACCTTTGAGTCGCCAGATCGAATTCCGCCACACCGTCGGTACAGAGCAGGTACACTTTACCATTTCTATTTCCGGTGATGCGTAGTACGGTATTACTGAACAGACTGTTCGGGTCGTTCTTTTTAAGTTTGAAACTCTTGATATCATTACCGTTATACCGGTTTAGTCCCTCGCGCGTACCGATCCATATAATTCCCTGTTCATCAATATACATGCTGTTGACAGAAAACTGAGAAAGTCCATCATCAGTGGTCAAATGGCTGAAAGTGATGTTCTGTCCTTGTGTACGGACGGTGTCTACGCTTAAAAAAAGCAGAAATAAAAGGATTACTTTTCTCACTAATTCGTTTTTTAAGGTATTACTACTGGCAAATATATTGTTTTTATTCGAAAGAGGCAAAATTAGTCAGAAGTTTTATGAAGGGCACTGGATATCAGTATTCTATTTGAGAAAAGAGTAATTTTAACCCTAAAAAACAACCATGACAATTAATCATAAAAACTAATCATGGAGGTGAATCAAGAGCAAATTTTTTTAAATTTGAGTTGAATTTTAACTTGCCCAATTTGGATACAAAGAAAGCAATTACAACCTATGTTGTAGTTTACTACAAACGAAAATAGTCTCTGCTACCCTCTTTGTTCCAAAGCCTGGTGAAACAAAGAGGGTAGCAGAGACTATTATTTCAATATGGAAAAGTTATAAGTCTCCCCTTTTACAGTAGAAAAGGAGATTACATCTTTATCAATAGAAGAAACCGTAATTTTTTCTCCCTTGCTATTTTTGACTTTCAACCAACGGGCAGCAGGGCAATATATCCGACATTCTCCACCATGACCGGAAGTAACGGCACATTGTGTTAGCCGTCCGGCATTCCATTCCATTGTAAAGGTAAAGTCTCCTTCCGCACGTAATCCCGTCACACTGCCATTTGCCCAAACAGAAGGTAAGGCAGGCAACAGGTGGATAAATCCCTGATGACTTTGCAGTAACATTTCGGCAATGCCTGCCGTAGCTCCGAAATTACCGTCGATTTGGAAAGGTGGATGCGAATCAAAAAGATTTTCATAAACTCCGCCTTGGTCGTTATCCATGCTAATAACTGTAAGTGTAGAAAAGTCAAGAGCAGATTTTAGCAAACGGTAAGCATGTTCGCCATCCTGCAAGCGTGCCCAGGCAGCGATTTTCCAGGCACGGCTCCACCCCGTCCCCAAGTCTCCACGTGATTCTAACGTTCTTTTTGCCGCATCTGCATATTTTGCGTCTTTATAGTAAGATATCTGATTACCCGGATAAAGAGCTATCAATTGGGAGAGATGCCGATGGGGATTTCCCAAGGTATCAAGTTTCTGACTATCTTCCCGCCACTCACGTATTTGCCCCCAGGCACCTAGTGTGACACCATTGTCCAAGCGTTTCAACTTCTCCGACAGCTTCCTTACAAAATCTGCATCCAACGGAATGCCTGCTCCTCGCAGGACACGTACAGCCTGCATGGTTTCGCTGAAAAGTTGCCAAACTAGTTGTTGGGCATATGCCACTCCATCTTCCCAAGGTCCATGTTCAGGCGACCACTCTGCCGGAGCAAGCAGTACACCGTCAGCCGTTAATTGAAGCCTGTCAAACCAATATTCACAGGTACTGCGCATGACCGGATAGGCCACAGAACGCAGATAGTTGATATCTTGTGTGTAAGCATAATGCTTCCACAGATGCATGCAGTACCACGCATTCGCAGGACGGTTGATATTCCAATCCGTGTAGCCGAATATATTGTTTTGTGTGTTTACAGTCCATCCTCTGAGTCCTTCACTTCGTGCTAATTGTTGCCAGCTACCACCCGGGCGAAGAGCTTCAGTGGCAATATACCGGATGAAAGGTTCGTGACATTCGGAAAGATTACAGACCTCAGCAGGCCAATAATTCATCTGTATATTGATGTTGCTATGAATATCACATTCCCAGGGCGGAGCATTATCTCCATTCCATATCCCTTGTAGATTATTCGGCAAATTCATTCCACGAGACGAAGCGATCATCAGGTATCGTCCATATTGAAAATACAACATATCCAAATAAAGAGCTTCTTTATGCAGGCGTACCAGTTCATTCGTGGGAACAGAGGGGATTTCTGTTTTCATTCCTATTTTTCCCCCTGTCTTTGCTGCTGTCCTCAAATCAAACCGGACGCGGTTGAAAAGAGATTGATAATCATTCAGGTGAGTGGATTTCAGCTGATCATAACCTTTTGCAGATGCCCGTGCGAGCCGGTCTGTTAGGCGCTTATGCAGTTGTCCGGAAGTTTCTCCCACATAGGTAGCAGAAGATAAATCATAATTGGTCGCTGCTGTCAATAGAATAAGGACGGAATTGGCTGCATTCACACATAGTTTATTGCTATCCGCCACCAATGTGCCACCTTCATTAATGACCTTTAATTGAGCTTCATAAGATAATAAATCCAGTTTTCTACGGAACAGGATACCATCTTTGGTGATTTCTTGCCGGGTGCCCGGACGTCCGTCGGCAAGGCTGACGGAAAAATTAAGTTTCTTCCCGGCTTTCGGTGTACTTAGTCTGAGCACAATTACCTCATCGGGACGACTGGCGAAATACTCCCGTAAATAATGCGTTCCAGCCGACGTATAACTCACTTTGCCTATAGCTTCATCCAAAGAAAGTTCGCGACGATATTCCCGGACATCTTCCTGCCCATCAAAATGAATCCATACATCACCAAATTTCTGATAAGCCCCACGGGTGGTAGTACTTCCTGTCCACAAAGTCTTTTCGTTAAAGAGTATCTGCTCGGACTCTACACCACCAAAGAACAAAGCTCCCAATTCTCCATTACCAATAGGCAAGGCAGAGGTCATCCAGTTCGTTGCGGGACGGTCATACCATAGTCGCATGGGAACGGTTTCTGTCTTTTGTTCAACACCCGCAACCGGCCCGGCAAAAAGCAAAAGCACACAAATACTCTTGATAAAATTTCTTCTCAATAACATAAGCTATATAACGATTACTATAACAATTTTATTTTATTCGCATACAATTCCCCTTACTGTAACCTCTGCAATAACTGCCGGTGACTTCTTCACAAACCGGATACGTACAAAGCGTGCACGAACCCCGGCATCAGGAAAATCCACAGCAATATGCGACTCTTTTCTCCTATTAGCCTGTTTGTCTGACACGACTGTCCAATGTACTTTATCTCCCGACACTTCAAGGACATAGCGATAGATGCTTTCCTTCGGAAATCGAACCTGAATATTCTTCAATTCAAGCTCCTTCTCCGTATCCAATATCCAAAAAGGAGCGGGATCATCTTTGGATGCCTGCCAATAGGTTTGCAAATTACCGTCCGCAGCAAATCCCGCTACTTGATTTTCGTGATGGCTACTGGAAAAAGTAGGATTGTTCCGACCGAACTCCTGTACCGCTTTCTCCTTCTTCTCTCTTACAAAACGTACATAAGAACGCTCTTTCACTTCAGGAGTCAGCCCTTTTTTATAAGCCTCATTTCCCTGAAAAACAATCTCTATACGTGCCGGTTTCAGTCCCGGAGAGGTGGCTTCGAGTACAGAGGTTCCCGCATAATAGGAGCGAAAAGCAATAGCCGCTTTCCCGTCCATGATACGGATATCACTGTCCGGTTCAAAACGAATCATATTTCCCGTTGGAAATTCCCCCGGACCGGAAACTAATCTCAGTTCTACTGCAGGGGAATTACTAACAGGTTTTCCCGCTGCATTCAGGACCGTAACCATTAATTGCACATCGTCCGTGCCGTCAGTAAGGATATTATCAGTGCGAGATGCTTCTAATCGCAGTTGCGCAGGAACGCCTTCTCCCGCCCATTCCGGTGGTGCCACCCGGGTATATTCGTTCCGATACCAATACCAGGAGCGTTTGGGAATACGGAAATAGTCTACAATTCCCATCTTTCCCAATTGACTGCCGGCAATACTTCCATGATCAAAGCCACACCATATCGCTTGCCCGCTGCGCCATGGAGTTCCTTTCCACCCATCGTTCATTTGCAAATCGCCCCATCCAGGATTATATTCCCCCGGACGTTCGGCAGTCACACTGCCATATTCGGATACCACATTCGGAATACCCGGATTCTGAAAATCCGGTTGCGTTGCTCCATCTCCGTTGTATCCTCCGATATCACCTATCTTATCTATTCTCTCATCCCCTAACGGACGTTGCGCTCCTCCAATGGCTGCGGGACGTGACGGATCGAGCTGATGAGTCAAATCAACCATTCTCTTTAATAGGCGACGTACCCCTTTCATCGCCTCCGGTGCAGAAAAAAAGGCTTCGTTACACATGCTCCACGCCACGATAGAAGGATGATTACGATGAATACGTATCATCTCCTCCAACTGCTGCAAAGCGCTTGCTTCGAATGCTTGTGCATCTTTCTTGTCCACCGGATAAGCACTTGAGTCCCAGTAACCATCTGGTCTGAAACCTCCGATTCCCCAAAAAGGCGCTTCCGACCAGAATAACATACCTTCCTCATCGCAAGCTTGCGAAAAAGCAGGCGCATGAGGATAATGCGAACCACGAATGAGATCAAAGCCAGCCTCTTTCATCAATAGGATATCTCGCCGCATGGCTGCTTCCGTCACGGCATCTCCCCAGCCTGCCTGATCCTGATGTACATTTACTCCTTTGAAAAACAAGTGTTCTCCGTTCAGGAAAAAACCTTTGTCGGCAGTCCACTCAAACCAACGAAATCCGAAAGGTGTTTCTACTCGGTCTATCAACATTTGCCCCTGATAGACTGAACTGACTACTTTATACAGATAAGGATGGCGAGGATGCCATAAGGTAGGATGATTGACCGCTTCAGTGATTTGTTCAAGCTTCTTCATAGAATTAGCTTCCACTTTCTCCTCATTCTCCACAGAAACAAGTATTCGGCCTTCGGCATCTTTTACTTCCGTCAAGAGTTTGAATTCCATCGTTTTATTCGTTTTGTTACAGATATCCGTGCAAACCCTGACTACCGAGGATTTGCCTTGATGCGCTGCCAAATCCGGTGTCGTCGCAAATATACCGTACCAGTCAATATGTACAGGCGACTTTCTCACCAGCCGGACATTACGATATATACCTCCGCTAAACACATGTTCACCCGCCCTGGGCGCTACATTGGCTTTCCAAATATTATTTACGCGTACGGCAATCACATTATTTCCCATGCGGACTGCTGAAGATATGTCAAAATAGAAACCTGTATAACCACCGGTATGTGTACCTGCCTTCTTTCCGTTAACAAAGACTTCCGCTTCCTGAAATACTCCGTCAAACTCCACGAAAAGCTGTTGTTTCAAATCTTTCGCAGTTAATTCAAAAGACTTCCTGTACCAGCCATAGCCTGTATAAAAGTCTTTCGACATAAAATAAGGAATACTGAAGGAATGAGGTATTCCAATTGTTTCCCAACTACTATCATCATAGTCCGTCCGTTCAGCGCCTGTGTAATCACCTTGCATATACTTCCAATTCCGGTTGAAATTGATACTCTGCCGGCATAGTTCGTCTGTCTGAACTTTAGCACACAGGGTATCACTTAATAAACACAGCAAAAAAAGAAGAATTAATTTCTCTTGTTTCATATCCAATTCTTATTATAATATTCTATCCAAATCCGATTATAAATACAGATGTTATCTCATTCCTTTATCCAACCCATATATTGGCAGTCCTTATACACACGCTCTCTATCAAGAGGGTAAACCTTATCAATTAACAATACCCCCTCCAAATCATTCGCTACCCGAACCGACTTGTCACTATTTGGGACAGGTAAGTATTCCGAATGTTTATAGGAAACAGGACCTCCCAGAATCACTGCACCCAATCGTTCCCTCAACTGTTTACGGAATTTCCGTACATACAAGCCGGACTCACTTTCCGAAAGATGGTTGAGATTCAAAGCTATCCCGATATTACTTTCTCCTATCTCGCGTATCATTTTTATCTGTTTATCTACTGTATCTGCAATCCTGAACCGTGTGTTAGTCAGCAGTAACCGAACTCCCCTTTTCTCACCATATTCCGACAAATAGCGAAAGGTCTTTTTCATCCCAACATATACCTTTTGCGCAGGATACTTGTCACTCTCAACCCGACCATGCGTCGTAAATAATGCCACACCTATTTGTAATTCCCCCATTTTATCCAGTATCCTCTTATAATAATCCATGCTTTTCTCATAATATTCGGGAACGGCATCACATAAAGTCAAGCCCGGGAAATGGTTTATCTCTTCTATGAAACTAACCACCATAGATATACCACGCTCATCAAGTAACTTCTTCTCTTCACGAAGTGCGTCTAATGAATAATTTGCCAAGTATTCCGCGCTCACACAGACTCCGCCGAATGCGTTATAGAAGCAATCAATTTCATCTATATCTTTAAGAATCCCTTTGGAGTATCTGTCCAACGCCAGAATATGATTTCTATTATCGGGCAATACATGCTGTTGAGACGATTGCTGTCCACCGGATATATGCTGTGCGGCAGGTAACTTATTTTTCAGAAGTCCATAAACTGTTTCCCAATCCAAACTCGGTGTATCAAGCAATTCATAACCATCGCCAGCTGACTTGAGCATACCTTGTCCTGGACTTTTCACTAGTTGAAAATTTAAATCTGCTAATTCAGAGGGAATGGAAAAACCTATCGGCGTTGACGGTATAAACAGTACATCTTCTCCATAAAGAAGCGAGAGTTTATCTGCTATTTCCTTCAGCTCAATCAAGGTTTGCTTATACTGTGGCAGACTACTGTCGAACGTCCAGCGTCCTGAAGCAAATCCTTTCCGCAAATCCGCAGTAATCTGTAATTTCTGCAAGCAGAACCACTTATTCTGTTCTTTCAAAGCGTAGCTGTCTGCCTGTAACAACTTATCGCCCTCAACGGATATTCCGCTAAAATAATCGAAAAAGGTAGGCATATATCTGATTGTTTCTTTGGTGAACAAGATATCGTCAAATACCAACAGCCGGTGACTCACAGGTTTCGCCTGCTGTATCTTCTCTGCCAATTCTACTCTCTCTTCATCAACGGATACGTCGAACAAACGTATATCCCCTCCAAAAATATACGAATCATTATCTTTTCCATTCATATCTCCCCGTATCCCATTCGGCCAATATCCTTGAGCCTGAAACAGTTTGTCTCCTGTCGAAAGTTCATCTATTGATTTTATCCTTCCAATCTTCGACCGTATTGAAAAAGGCAGGCTCTCCAGTGTATTGTTATAAATCGCCAGCCGATATTTGCCTTCTTCCAGATAATTCACTATCACTCCAAGACCCTCGCCCACTTCAAACAATTGTACAGATTTAAATACTGCATCCACTATCGACCGGAAGTGATTCAGTAAACTATATGGCCTGCCTAGAAAAGTGTTGAAACCACCTTGCATCCATGTAGGTGGCTTGTTGTATTCCAAGGGAGCAGCATTCAGGCCATAAGCTGTAAGCGAAAGTATAATTTGCCCCTTCCCAACGGGAATGTTAACGGCTACCGGCTCTCCGCCAATCATTGCCAGAACATGAGCCTCATCGGGCAAAGAAGCCCGATAAAGTTCAAAGTTCCCCCGTTCTACAAGTTCATTTTCTCCTATCCTGACTATTCCTCCAGCCGGAACGGTTCTACTTTTACCGATTTTCCATTCCGGCCAAATACGTGCGGCATTTTCTGCCGTAACTATAAAAGTACCGCCCTTGTGAACATACTCTTTCACTTTATCCGCCAACTCCATTCCACCACTGAAAAGGTTTCCGGCAGCCACCATGACAGGATACTGTTTCATCACTTCCACACGTGCATCACTGTGTAAAACATCGGCATTCTCCCCATAAGGAGTCGCACACATTGCTCCCGTTTCATCATGAAAAAAGCCACTCCGTTCATAATTCGGGAAAAATAAACTTATCATTGCATCCGTAAGAAAGTCACCTGCTTCATAATCCATCCCGTTCCAAACCTGAAATCGGCCTGCGATATGGTCTGCCGGCATCCAACCGGAATAGAAATCATTGAGTAAAGCGATTTGTGTAACCATACAGCCCGGCTGTCCGTACTTCTCTACAAAGTTCGCACAATCGGTATGCATTTTACCAATAGGAGTCAATTCTCCCTTGTTAGTGGCAAAATGACCTTCGCACCATCCCGACTCCATGCTGAGTATCGTTGCATTATACATATACTGTGTATAATAAGAGCGTTTAAACAACGATAAACTTCCTCCTTTATTCACACGCTCGTATTTCTCGTCTCGGGAGTAATTCTTATATCCCCATGTATCAAACACCGATACATCACCGAACCACAAGATACCGTACTGCTTTCCCGCTCCGCGCAGATGCATATATTGCACCTGTCCGTTGGTAATCTTATTCTGTGTTTCCGCCCCTGCAAGAATCGTATATCCTTCTTTTAGAATGTAATGCCAGTACCACAGTACACTCAACGAACTGCACCAGTTTCCCAAATCTGCAGCGACACGGTCAAAATAAGGCTGGGAAGCAAGATACTGCCTTCTGCGATCCGGAATGTACGGTTCCATTATCTGTTTATAGGTAAAGTTAAACCGGCCATCCTGTTCTCCTACATCAAATCCGGTAAACCGGTGTCCCAGGTGCTTTCTGATTTGCTCTGTTTGCCACTCCGGCACGATATATTCACCAAAACTTCCATAAAAAGGACTTCCCGGTCCATACCCACCTATGTTGTGAAGATACATTCCATGCTTTCCTATATATTGCAACTTTCCCGTAAACTCCTGATTCTTTAAGAATGAAGCACCAGGACGATATACCAACCCCGGAACATCAGCCAGTTCAGTTTCGTTTGACGGAACATTCCGCCCGGCTACGAATTGAGTCCGATGATCGAAATCACTCCAGGAAAGAGCCGGATAAGGACGCCGGGAATATTCAGGATATTCCATCGGCTCAACCGGATAAGGGTAGATGACCGGATGTATGGCAAAGAGTTGTCTCGATGCACCAACATCCGGTACATTGAATAGAAGGAAAACGGTCAATAAGAAATAATGATATAATATTCTCATGTCTGTATCATCAAAATAGAACTATTCTTTTGCGTATTCTATCGACAAATTGTCCACATAGAGAATATCGTCATCCTCTCTTGAATCTATCACCATCTTGAATTTATCTCCGGCTTTCAGCAGACCGGTCTGATAGTTATATTGCACCCATTCGCCTGTACCCTGAACTGTATCATCAATACCAAAATCTGAATAAAGTTTGAATGGGCCGGATGCCTTATAAGTCATGAAACTTATGGTATAATAACCGTCATTCCACACTCCGCCCCAGTCGAACATCAACTCTATTTTTCCTTTTTTAATGCTTAATGATTTAGTTCCGTTGAAAGGCCTTTCATTGGTTACAAGCGGATTCCCCTCTGTATAATATCCGATACGGTCTTGAATAAATGTCCAAGGTTCAATCACACTTCCGATCTCGTAGGTTTCATAATCGTCGAGACACTGATAAGCCTTTTTGCCGGTCACGGAAATACCTTTCGACATACCATTGTGGTTGACCGAATATACAGTATATTCAGCACCCGTCACCGAAGCTGCATAATCCAGGAACTTCTTGTTTGTCACCTCTTTATAAAACGTGCCATTTTTATACACTTTATACGAAGTGGCAAAACGTCCTGCACTCCAGGATAATAAACAGCCTTCAATATTAGTATCGGATGCTTCTAACTTGGCAGGAACACGAGGTTCAATGCCATCAGGGATTCCCAAATAACCCGAATCCACCGCGTAAGTAGCCGAACGCCATCCTTGGTTGTCCACAGCATAAATGCGATATTCAGTCAATGTATCAGGAGCAGAGTCGTCTTCATAAGATTCAACCGTCAAACTATCTGCAATCACTTTTAATCCTCTGACCAATGTATAAAAAGAAGCATCTTCCACTTTCGTCCATTTTAGGAAAACTGAGGTATCACCGCGACTAGCAGTCAATTGTGCAGGAGCACTCAAACGCTGAAGGGCATAATCTTCCTTTTCACAGCTTATATATACAACTGTAATAACAGCCAAAACGATGATATGTATAATATGTTTCATTATTTACTTATTATTTACTGGTTTACTTCTTGTTTCAAATTAATATCCCTCATTATTGGGGAGCAGATTAGGATTGGCATCAGTAGCTTCCTGCGGCAAAGGCCATAGATAGTTGGCAGGTGCAACAAAGACTTTGTGCGAACCGAAATTATACAGTTCGTCGGAAGTGATCGAATTAATCACATCGGCAGCTATCCCCCAGCGACGAATGTCAAAGTATCTCAACCCTTCAAAAGCAAATTCCCATTTCCGTTCATCCTGGATGATTTTCATCATAGCCTTCGGGTCTGTTGTATGAGCCACATGTGCTATTCCGGCACGGTCTCTCACTGCGTCCAATATATCAAATACAGACTGGTCTATATCCCCGAGCATCGTTTTCGCTTCGGCATACATCAACAGCACATCGGTATAGCGCAGAATAATGAAATCGGACTCGTCTTCCTGCAACCATTCTGTCTTTTTATCTTCGTTCATATATCCTTTGTTGATATTTAACGGATAATCTATCGCACACTGTGCATCAATGCCGCACACATACTCAGAGGTGAAAGGCATACCGTTCACGACGGAATAACCACCAATATAAAACGTACTTTCGAATCGGGGACCACGGTTGGCCCACTTATTCTGAGAATCATATACCATAGATCCTTCAGCCACCGTCTTGCCGTCAGTCAATGGATAAGAATCAATAAACTCCGGCAAGATAGATACAGTTGCCCATGAACCATTCATGCTTCCTGTCGGCAGTCCGGGGATTTTGCTTCCAAAAGGAGTATTGAACGTACTTCCCTGTTTGGTTCCGTTAGCTACATACTTCAGGCTGAACAATATTTCTGGGTTATTTTCATTCGAGTTGGCGAATATGCTTTTATAATCGTCCAAGAACATGGAATTTTCTAAGGTTTTATCAAGTTCCATCAATTCCTTTGCAGCTTCCACCGTATTTTCATAATCCTTGTTATACAAATAAGCACGTACTCTCATCCCCATAGCTGCTTGTTTGGTGGCAAGTCCCCATTTGTTATTATAAGGAGTCATCTCCAGGCAGCTGACAGCTATTTTAAGATCTGGGATAATCAGCTGGTTCGTTATATCATCAACCGAGCTTCTCGGCAACTTTGATTCGGAAGGAAGATAAAGACGATCGATCATTGGAACCGGCCCCCAAAGACTTGTCAGACGGATGTAACATATAGCCCTCACAAAATGCGCCTGTCCTTTTACATAATTCACAAAGTCCTCAGGAAACTCCGATTGCTTGGCCTCTATCTGTTCAATGATCGTATTCGACCAGGAAATAGCCGCATACACCTTCTGATATAAAGATGCGACATTGTCGGTCACGGATTTCAATTCACCCCGTGATATATCAAACCAGGGCTGCGTCCAACTATTCTTATACATGCATACGTCTGCACAAACTTCCCAATACAGATTCCCAAAATACGCTCCGTCTTTGGCTTCATCATCCAGCGGGCGAAGCATGGAATATAAACCTGTCACAGCCTGGTCAAAATCATCTTTTGTTTTAAAGAAATTCTCATTAGCCACCGTATCTTTCGGTTCCAGTTCAATCCAATCATTACACCCACTCAACATAATAAACGAGAAAGCGGATAAAAGCAATACATATATTTTTTTCATACTGTTTCAGTTATTAGAAAGTTAAATCAATACCCATTTTCACTGTCATCGCTTGCGGAATACCACCTCGTTCACCTGCACCGTTGGAGCGTTCCGGATCCAGTCCCCGGTAATCCTTCTTCGTCCAGGTGAATAAATTGGAAGCGGAAACATATACTCTCATTTTCTCCATCTTCAGCGTACGGATGATGTTTAACGGCAGGTCATAGCTCAAAACCAGATTCTTCAGACGCAGATAAGTTCTATCCATCAGGAAATAGCTGTTGGCGTAGTCAACATTAGGACCGCTTTCAACCCACAAACGCGGGACTGTCTCACTCGGATGTTCCGGAGTCCAACGTTTCGTCCAATATTGGCCAAAATTGGAACCTTGGAATGTCGGAGTATAATATTCGCATGTTCCATAGGTATAAGCATCTGCAATCCCCTGAAAATCGGCACTGATATTTATACCTTTATACCCAAATGATAAATTTGCGCCAAATGTCCATGCCGGATATTCCGTTCCCAATATCTGACGGTCATTGGCATCAATCACTCCATCCGGTTTTCCTTCAGGACCGCTGATATCTTCAAATACCAAGTCACCCGGTCCTGCTCCTTTCACATGGGGAGAGTTATCCACTTCTTCCTGAGTCTGATAAATCTTGCCGGTCCATTTCAACATATAATAGGAATTCATCGGTTTATTGCGAGTCGTAATTTTATTACCACTGATATGACGGTCGGTCTCTCCGGTCATTCCAGGGTCTATGGCATTGACCTTATTTTGAATATGTGACATATTACCACCAATGGAGAAATGGAAGTCTTTCAATCTTTTCTGATAAGTAGCCGATAATTCAAAACCGCTGTTTTGCACTTCTGCCAGGTTGGTTAACACCGATTTGAATCCTGTCTCGTACGGCAATGGCGTATCGAATAAAATGTCTTTTGTCTTACGCATAAAGTAATCACCTTCCAGCACCAGCTCCGAATTGAACAGATGAAGATTAAAACCTACATTCGTCACATTGGTAGTCTCCCAGTGAATATCCGGGTTACCATAAGAAGTCGGAACAACGCCTGTTGCCACCTCATTCCCCCACACATAATTACCGTCATAACCGATCTTGGCAATATAAGGGAAATTATCGCTGCTATACTGGTTGCCGAGCTGTCCCCAGGAAGCACGCAGTTTTAGAAAGTTAATCGTAGGAATCTTCTTCATGAAATTTTCCTGCGTCAACACCCATCCCACAGAGAAAGAAGGGAATATACCATACTTGAAATTGGAACCGAATCTGGAAGAACCGTCACGACGCAGATTAAATTCGAAAAGATACTTGTCTGCAAAATCATAGTTCACACGTCCGAATTGGGAAAGAATGGCATATTGTGTCATACTGCTGCTATTTTGCACTGTGGAAGGATCTCCTGAATCGAGAATATGCACATAATTGGAGATGTACTTTCCTCTGGATGTATCAAAATAGTCGTAATTGGTCGCTTCATAGCTGGCAGCAACCATGGCTCTCATATGATGCCGGCCAATTGACTTGGAATATTCCATCTGAACATACGGGTTAATCCGGTAATCTCTGGCTGACGACATCTTCAAACTTCCGTTTCCATAATAACCGTCACTAATCACATCTTCCATATCGGCGCCTTCCGCAAGCAGTTCCTCATATCGCCAATTTTTAACCTCCGGACAGCCCTTCCACTCACTATAATCTCTTAATTGCACATTTGCATTGAAGTATGCATACACTTTCAGTTCAGGAAAAATGTCCCAACTCAAGAAAGCATTACCGTAAATGTTATTGTTTTTCTGATGAATCTCATTGTAAAGCATCTTGGTCAATGGATTCTCTCCTTGCACCTGTCCCGTATAGGACAAAGTCGTATTATCGGGCATCGCAATCGTACCGTCTGAGTTATAGGCCGGATTCAGAGGATTGGCACGCATCAGGTCAAGCGCAAAGACCTCATCTACACTTCCGTTCGGAGTGCGCTGATCGCCGTAAGTATAACCAATAGATGCTCCGATCTTTAATTTGGGAAGTACATAAGTATCCAGGTTCAGACGGGCAGTAATCCGTTTATAGTTACCACTGGATGCTATGGATCCCTGGTCCATATAGCCTAAAGAAAAGTAATATTTGGTCTTATTATTTCCGCCGCTTGCACTCATATTGTATTCCTGGGTAGTAGCCGTGCGAAAAATCTGATCAAACCAATCGGTAGAACACGCATCCCTGAATTTAGGTGTACGGTATCTTTCAATTACTTCATCCGGAAAAGCTGACTCTAATCCGGAGTTGATTCGCGCCTCATTCATCAGGAGCATAAATGTTTCTGGATCCGTCACCATGTCCGGCTTACTCTGGTCAGTCATCTTAGACCAAGAAAGGCCTGTACTTACATTAAAAGTTGACTTCCCTTCTGCTTTTCCTTTCTTTGTACTGACCAATACAACACCATTCGCAGCTTGCGAACCGTATATAGAAGCCGATGCAGCATCTTTCAAGACAGAGATACTTTCAATATCCGCTGGATTTACTACATCCATATTCGGAGAAATAACCCCATCAATCAAGATAAGAGGAGAAGTATTATTCAACGTACCGAGTCCGCGAATGGTGATCTGCGCACCGTCTGCACCTGCCATACCGGACGATTGTGCAATATGTACACCTGCTATCTTACCTGCCAAGCTCTGCGAAGCACTGGTAATAGGTCGACTCTCTAGTTGTTTCACATCAAGACTCGCCACTGCTCCAGTCAGATTCACCTTTTTCTGTGCGCCATATCCCACTACAACGACTTCATCAAGAAGCTGCGAATTCTCTTTCAATATGACTTTTACATACTTCCGCCCTTTAATGGCAACTTCTTGCTCTTCAAAGCCAATATAAGATACAATTAGGATATCTTCCGATACATTTTCCAAAGAAAAGTTTCCATCCACATCAGTAATAGTTCCTTGATTGCTTCCTTTTAACTTTACATTGGCTCCAATCACCGCTTCTCCGTTTGTGTCGACGATTCGTCCCTTGACTATGCCGTTCTGCATAACCTGCAACTCCTCGTCTACTCCTAGCATTGCATAGGAAGGTTGCGTGTTTCCTATTAATAAAACAAATGTCGCTGTCAGGAATAAAGTCTTCCTTAACGAAATAAAGAAAAAATGTTTTTCCATAAAACTGATTTTAAAATTAACTATTCAAGGCATTGCACCCTCGTTTTGTCGCAAAACTAAGCAGGATGCATTGCCTAAAAGGGAAGTAATTCGGCTTTTTTAGGGTGAAATTCGGCTATTGGGCGATTCGGGGCAATTCGTGGTGAATAAATGAATCAGATTATCTGATCCAGCTATAAACTCAACACATATTGCTTGGGAGTCATATTCATCTTACGTTTGAAAAGATCACGGAAATGTTTCACATCATTGAATCCGCATTTGGAACATACAGTACCGATATTCGTCTCGCCTTCCTTAAAATATTGGACGGCTTTGAACAGGCGGTATTCATTTATAAATTCAACAACGGTCAGTCCGGTCATCCCTTTTATTTTACGGTACAAGGTGGAATGACTCATCCCCATTTGTTCCGCAAAAGCCATTATCTCAAAACTGGAATTATTCAGGTTATTATCAATAATCTCCCGACACTTCAACAGGAACTTCTGTTCTTCTTTGGAATATTTCTTTTCCGTTTTCGTCAATGAGTTCACCATCTCTGCCGATTCTACACGCGCCAACAGTTGATCGATCCGTTTACGGAGATATTTCAATGAAATCGGTTTGGTCAGATAAGCATCTGCGCCACAATCAAAAGCCACCATTTGGTCCTCCTCCGAGGTTTTGGCAGTCAACATAATGACAGGAATATGGGCCAGTTTTTTATCTCCTTTCATCAATTGCAAGAAATCCGTCCCATTCATTTTAGGCATCATCACATCGCAGATTACGATATCGGGTAATGTGGTTTGCACCAAAGAAAGTCCGTCTATACCATTACTTGCCTTTAATATCTTAAAATCACTGCTTAAGAAGCACTCCAGCATATCGAGTATCTCGCTCTCGTCATCTATTATTAATAAGGTGTGGGGGGCTGCCGGGGAAGAGGCCGACTCTGTCACGACAAGCATATTCTCTTTTACAGATTTCGGCACAATAATGATTTCTTCTTCCGAAGAAACAGGTTCATCCACTCTTTCTTTTTTGGGAAGCTCAACTATAAATTTAGCCCCTTTGTTCAGTTCACTTTCCACGCGTATCGTTCCGTCATGCAGTTCGACCAAGTGCTTTACAAAGGAAAGCCCGATACCATCCCCCGTAGAGAATATTTCGGTATTTTCTATCTGGAAAAAGCGATCGAATATAACTTCCTGAAATTCTTTTTGAATGCCGATGCCATTGTCTTCAACCACTAGCGTTACTTTTTCGTCCGTTTCATCGATAGATAATACGATTTTCCCTCCTTCCGGGGTATATTTAAAAGCATTGGAAATGAGATTGGACAAAAGAATCTCCATCTTTTCGGGATCAAACTCGACACGAATAATTGTCCGTGACGGCAAGAAATGAAAAATAATATTCTTCTGCTGGCAGAGAGCTTCATAATCCACCGTCAAGTCTTTACAGAAAGTGACCAGATTTAGTGATTGCGGCTCGAGTTTCAACTTTCCGGACTCCAGTTTACGGAAGTCTATAATTCGGCTAATCAGCTTGTTCAGTTTCATAGCGTTCCTGTACATACTCACCAGGAAAGATTTAGGAACCGAAACAGGCCCTCTGCCCTCCCTACTCGTTAGAAGTTCCTCCAAAGGAGAGGTTATCAAAAAAATAGGCGTACGCAGTTCATGCGTAATATTCGTATAAAAGCTTAGCTTTGCTTCGTTAATATTCTTAGCCGCTTTCTTCTCTATCTCATTCAAATGTACCAAATGTTTTATATTCAATTCATGACGGTATAGCCAGAATATAAAAATGATAAGTCCCAGGATTAGCAGGCCCCAAAGCGACAATGCCCAAGTGGTTTTCCACCAAGGGGGTGTGATAATAATCTTCAGGCAGGATGCCTTATCGGTCCATTGCCCTTCATTGTCGGAAGCCTTGACATAAAAATAATATTCTCCGGGGGGAATATTAGTATAGGATATCTGTCGGGCATGGGAGATTTCAGACCAGCCGTTTTCAAAATTCTCCATATAACAAGAGAATTGTACCTTGTCAGGGGAAATCAACTCCGGCGTTGAGAAATGAATCGTAAAGAAGTTCTGATCATATGACAAGTGTATATCCTCCGGTTGTATGCCATAGAGACTCACAACTTTATTCTCATGATTCAACAGTTCAAGATTGGTAAAATACACATGATTGACCTGTTCACCGTCATATTTAATATCTTCCGGTTTGAAACTGAACAATCCTCCCGTACTTCCAAAATACATTGTATCACCCTCTTGAAAACACGCGTTATAATTGAATTGGGTAGAAGTCAAGTTATCTTCCTTACCAAAACGAATAAACTTTCCATTGACAGGATTATAGCGGAACAAGCCATTATATGTACTCACCCATAAATAACCGGACTTGTCTTCCAACATCCCCACTACATTTGTATCCGTCAGGCCACTTTCAACTCCATACGGAGTGACTTCCCCGGAACTTTGGTCTAATTTATATAAACCGGCATATTCTATCGAGAACCATACTTGATTCCGGGAATCAATGAACATATACCGTACCATATTACCGGGGATGGGCGTTTTTTCTGATTCTTTAAAGTAATGTTCAAGAGGTTCTGTCGTCTTCCGGTCAAATTTATAAAGCCCATATCCCATCGTACAAAGCCAAATGACATCGTTTTCAAATATAATATTCAAAGCATTCAGGTTACTCAGATTGTCGATTACCGTGAATGTCTCGCTCTTTTTATTGAAACAATAAACGTCTTCGGCTATAATCCAAATATTACCCTCACCATCGTCCTTTATCTGCCATATTCTATTTGCACTCTCTTTATCTTTAACCGGTGGCAAGACATAATTCTTAAAAGTGTGACCGGATAGTGAATAGCGACTGAGTCCCTTGCCATATATTCCCAACCAGGCGAAATCATCATCCACTGATAACGACAAAAGATTGTCTCCCGAAATGCCGCTATTATGCGTTGTATATTTCAGTAGCTTGTCATTTTTTACATCATAAATATTCAGTCCTCCGCCGTCCAGTCCCACATACAACCGTTCCTTTTGAGAAACGACAGCGGTTACCATATCATACGAGAGTTTTTTATTTTGTATGCAGAAAGACTGAAACCAGTCGTAATGTTCCGAACTTGCATTCAGCCCTCCCCGGTATGTACCAATCCAAAGATTCTGTCTCCGATCTACAAACAATGAATAAATGGCATCACTACTCATATCACTTTCCCCCGAAGAAATGTCGGAACATCCTGATTCATTAAAAACCATCAGCCCGTTTCCATCTGTTCCAAATAATGTTTCATCTTTATAATCGACAATTGTCTTTACGCTTGACGGTATCCTGACTTCCAACTTTTCAAGGCTATTCTCTTTGTTCATCCTAAAAGCGAGACTTGGATAGCCTATACCAAAACCAAGAAAAATCATATCTTTATTTGTACTGTAATACAGACAGTCGCTCAGTATCTTTGAGTCAAACGGGAAATGAGCCCGAATCCTCATTTCATCGGGATCAATGACATACAAACCATCGGTGGCATGTCCGATCAATAAACCCTCTTTATAGCCTGAAATAGACAGCCATTCTATATTCTTTTTATAGTCACACGGTTCAAAGACACATCCTTCTTTACGCACCAATAGTTGATGCGAAAAGGTCAATATAAAGACACTCTCTTGATTCACTACGATATTTTTGATGCTTTCCGTTATCTTTTGTCTTTCACCTGTCGGAAGAATCCATTCGCACAAACGAAAATTATTCTCTTTATAAGAATAAAGATTCAATCCCCGTTCGGTTCCTACCCAAAGTTCATCTCCCAACGAAGCTACGACTTCCACATAGTTATTGATGATAGACAAACTATCTTGGGAGTCATGTCTGAAGATGGTAAAATCGACTCCGTCAAATTTGCACAATCCGTCGAATGTTCCCAACCAAATGAATCCCAAATGATCTTGGGTGATAGATTTCACTGTATTATTGGATAGACCATCCGACATATCCCAAAGTTTAAAATGCTCATAGTCGGCAAAAACACGGAGAGGAAGGATGATAAGTAGTATAAAAATTATTCTTTTTAGGTTCTTCATAATATAGCTATATCTTATAATACCACATTATTGTCCTATTAATATAAAAATTGTTCTTTGAAATATTGCAGTTCTTTAGTAGACAGGACATTAATGAGAGATCTCATAGATTAACGTAACAAATGTAGGGAAATTCTTTGTAATCCGACTATAAATAGCGTATAAATTAAGATGGTATGATGCAGTTGGTATTTAAAGGAATGAATACATGTACTCTAACCACATTTGTCAAGTTACAAGTATTTGTTTAAAAAGCCGGTAACCTGTTCAGGGAAGCACCGTTCAGATTGAATCTGATATATTTATATTACATCTTCTTATCTATATAAAAATACAAAATCATGCAGAGGAATATGATGCATTACAGAAACGTTCTTTTATCACCTATGAAAAACTGTATAAAGCAGTGGAGAATAGAAAAATATGATTATCGCCATACAAAACCGGCTTCGGAGTGAATACCGGAAATTCCTGTCTTAAATACCGCTTAATAGAACTTTCTATCTTTATCTCCAGTTAGAGGGGAGGGTTAAACATTATCTTTTTCTTAATATTGTTTAAGTAGTTGATAATTAGCATTTATACAAAATATGTTGTTTTTATTTCATTTCAGTGAACCTTATTAGAAGAAAGTAACTATATTTGTATCATCCAAACAATAGAAATATGAAAGTAAAGAAAATTAGTGCGGCTAACGTGGAGGCTTGTTCGCTTCCCCGATTATTTGATGAAGAAAAGATAGATTTTCAACCGGTTCAATGTGTTAATTGGGCTGAATATCCCTACAAACCCAAAGTAAACTTTCGCATTGCTCACACGAAGAACTCTATCTTGTTACATTTTAAAGTTAAAGAAGCGAGTGTGCGTGCCAGATACGGAACGGACAACGGTTCTGTATGGACTGATTCCTGTGTGGAATTCTTTTCTATTCCGGCAGGTGACGGGGTGTATTATAATATAGAGTGCAACTGCATCGGAACAATCCTGATAGGTGTCGGTCCTGCCCGCAACGGTAGAGAACACGCTCCGAAGGAAGTGACTGATCTTGTGCAGCGCTGGTCAAGTTTGGGTGATACACCTTTTGAAGAACGTGTGGAAGAAACTGATTGGGAAGTTGCCTTGATTATTCCCTATGCTGTATTCTTTAAGCATCAGATCGAATCACTCGATGAGAAGGAGATAAAAGCTAACTTTTACAAGTGTGGTGACGAATTGCAGACCCCCCACTTCCTTTCATGGAATCCGATAAAAATAGAGAACCCGGACTTCCACCGTCCCGACTTCTTCGGTACGTTGGAGTTTGAATAATTACGAAACGGAAACGAAATAATAACTCACAGAGCGTCGCCCTACTATAAACAGAAAGGGTGACGCTTTTTTATTAGGCGTCACCCTTTCAATATTGAAAAGTAACTTTGCTTATTTCACGATTCCTCGTTCCGAAGCCTTCACGAAGTTAACGATATTCTCGATTTCTTCACTCATCGGGACCTGGTCGACAATCTTCTGTACAGCATCCTGAATACTGAAATTACCTTGGTAAATCAGTCTGTATGCATTGGCGATGTGACGGAGGATCCTTTCGGATGTATTGTGATGTTGTGAAAGAACCACCGCGTTCACTCCATGGTATGCAACGGGGTTTCCGGACATAATTACATACGGAGGTACATCTTTAGAAATACGGCAACCACTCTGTACAAGTGTCCAGCTACCGATGTGGCAGTATTGGTGCAGAGTGACATTTCCACTTAGAATCACGCAGTCATCCAGTGTGCATTCTCCTGCAATAGTCGTACCGATACCTACCACACAGTTATTGTTGATTTGTACGTCATGGCAGAGGTGTACTTTATCCATTAGGTAATTTCCGTTACCGATCTTGGTAGCATTGCCGCCAAAGGTAGCACGGCTGATTACCACATTTTCGCGGATATCGTTGTTGTCACCGATAATCAGGCTACTTTCTTCTCCTGTGTAGTGGAAATCTTGCGGTTCCGCTCCCAGGACAGCATTCTGATGTATCTTGTTTCCTTTTCCCATTTTAGTACCTTGCAGGATACTGGCATAAGACATGATGACGCAGTCATCTCCGATTTCCACATTCTTTTCAATGTAGGCAAACGGCAGGACAGTTACATTCTTGCCAAGTTTTGCTTCGGGGTCTACGTAAGCTAACGGACTAATCATAATAGTATATGTTTAAAGTTATTCTTCTCTTCCACCACCTAGAGCCTGGTAAAGGCTGACTACGGCCTGCATCTGATCGAAGCAATCGGAAACCTGTGAGATTTGCGCGCTCAGATAAGATTGCTGTGCCGACAGTACTTCCAGATAAGTTGAAGTCCCTAAGTTAAACAATTCTTTTGTATCTTCCGAAGCTTTTTTAGCAGATTCTACTTGTAACCGGCGAGATTCTACCTTTTCGCTGGTTTTTTGGTATAAACTTAGCGCATTGCTGACCTCACTTCCGGCATTCAATAGTGCCTGCTGGAAGGATAGTTTCGCTGATTCTTCTTGTGCTTTTGCAGCTTTCAGACGAGCGATGTTTTGTCCCCGATAGAATAGAGGTTGTGTCAGAGAACCGACTGCAGAAGCCAGTAACTTGCCCGGATTGATAATCGCACTTCCGGCACTGTTTGTCCACCCGGCAGAACCGCTAAGAGTAATCTGCGGATAGAAAGCGGCACGTGCGGAGTTTGTATTATAGTAGCAACTAGCCAAAGCCATTTCTGCAGCTTTTACGTCCGGACGGTTGGATAATAACTGGATAGGTACACCGGCAGAAAGTTCTGTCGGAAGTACTTGCGCTTCCAGTGTACCGCGTTTGATAGCGTGCGGAGCTTCACCCAAAAATGTAGACAGGGCATTTTCCGTTTCACGGATACTCTGCTCGATGTCCGGAATGCTGGCAAGCACTTGGGCATAAGCAGCCTTGCTTTGTTCTACACCGGTTGAATTGATATTGTACATGGCAGCGTCTTTCATCGCTTCCATTGTTTCGGCATTCTTTTTCAGGATTTCGGCTGTAGACTTGGTTATTTCCAACTGACGGTCCAACATCATTAGTGTATAATACATATTGGCAATGTTGGAGATAACTTGCGTTTGTACAGCCTGACGGTAAGCTTTCGTCTGCTTTAAAGTGACCTGAGCATTCCGTTTGGAGTTCAGCAACTGCCCGAATAAGTCGACTTGCCAGCTGGCAGTGACGGGCAATGAATAGGTTTTGGTAGCTGCATTCTTGTCAAAGCTGCTGATTGTTCCTTGCGGAGACAGTCCCAAGGACGGAGCATAAGCCAGGCGTGCCGACAGCAGAGATGCTTCTGCTGCTTTTACATTTTGGGCAGCGGTCAAGAGGTCAGTGTTTTGTTTCAGTCCCGCTTCGATGAGAGACTGTAACTGCGGGTCGGTGAAGACTTCTCTCCACGGCAGATTGCCGAAGTTGGTTGTATCCGAAACCAGTGTATCATTCTCCGCAATCGGGTCACGATACAGCCCGGAAGTAGTAATGTCTTCGGGTCTGTCATACGACTTATAGATGTGGCAGCTACTCAGGAGAGCAGTTGCACACACCATATATAGAATCTGTTTCTTCATATCGAATTTCATTATTTAGCGTATTGTTCAATCTCAGTTACGGCATCCGTGTTGTCAATATCCTCCCATTCCATCGGTTTCACCTTCTCTTGTAAGTACTGGAAGATTACGAACAGTACAGGAACAATGAAAATCTGGCAAATCATACCGATTAACATACCACCGATAGAGGCAGTACCTAGTGTACGGTTACCGTGAGCACCTACTCCGAAGGCGAACATCAACGGAAGTAATCCGACTACCATCGCCAATGATGTCATTAAGATAGGACGGAGACGGGCACCGGCACCTAATACGGCTGCCCACGTGATACTCATGCCCATCTTACGACGATCGAGGGCGAACTCTACAATCAGAATTGCATTTTTCGCCAACAGACCCATCAACATGATTAACGCAATCTGCATATAGATATTGTTGGACATCGTACCGAGAATCATCTTTAACATCGAGATATTACCGATAGCGCTCACTCCGTTGACAAACAGGAAGCTGCCTAACAGACCGAACGGAACGGACAGCAATACGGCCAACGGAAGTATATAACTTTCGTACTGTGCACTCAGCAACAGGTAAACGAATACGAAGCAGAGGATGAAAATCAATCCGGTAGCACTTCCACTGCTCTGTGCCTCTTCACGTGCCATACCACCCAATTCGTAAGTATAACCGGCCGGAAGATTTTGACCGGCTACTTCTGCCAACGCAGTCAATGCCTGACCGGATGTATAACCGCTGGCAGGAGCCACCATCACTTTCATGGAAGTGTAAAGGTTGAAACGGCTGATGATATCCGGACCATATACTTTATCAACAGTGATGAATTGTGAGATAGGAGCCATTTCGCCGGCACTGTTGCGAACCTTGATATTTTTCAAGGATTCCAGGTTCTTACGTGATAGCGGGTCTGACTGAATCATTACACGATACATCTTACCGAAACGGTTGAAGTTGGATGCATACAGACCACCATAATATCCTTGCATGGTAGTAAGGATGTCACTCGGGCTGATGCCTGCTTTCTTACAAGCCGCCGCGTCAATATCAATCATGTATTGCGGGAAATTCGGGTTGAATGTTGTCTTCGCCGAATTGATTTCAGGACGGGCTTCCAGCGCAGCGGTATAATCGTTGACCACATCGAAGAACTTGTTCAGGTCTCCACCCGTCTTGTCCTGCATGTTCACTTCAATATCCGTAGATGCCGAGTAACCCGGAATCATCGGCGGAGCGAAGAACAATACCTGTGCTTCTTTGATGATTTTTTGTGCACGCATATATAATGAACCTACGACAACGTCAGAGTTCTGTATCATCGAACGGTCGTCCCAGTCTTTCAACTTGATGATGAAAGAACCGTAGGATGGACCTTGTCCACCGATGAAACTGAAACCGGAAATCAATGTGCGTGAAGCTACGGCAGGATCAGAGGCAATCAGACTGTCTACACGTGCCAAGATTTCTTCCGAGTGGTCTTGTGATGTACCCGGCGGCAAGGTTACAGCTCCCATCAATGTACCGGTGTCTTCATTGGGTACCATACCTGTCGGAGTGGTGTTCATGAAGAACATAAGTAAGACAATAGAAGCAACGACCAGTCCCATAGACAACCACTTCTTTTGAATGAAGAACAATACGCGTTTCTTGTACCGTTTCAAAATAGATTCATAGGTATCGTTGAATCTGTTCTTGAATTTATTCGTACTCATTCCGATTAATGCCAAAATACTAAGAAGTATGAAGATGGCAGTAATTATCGGATTGATGTTGAAAAGGCCGAAGATCATACCCAGTATGGCAACAAGTGTGAATGTGAGTGTGATTCCCGGATGCAGCATCTTTCCGATAGCTTCGGTGTATCTGTTGATCATTGTTGTATGAGCCGTTTTATAGGCTGTCTTCATACGCTCCTTCAATGGAGGAATATCTTCGGAACCTTCCTGTTTATGCGGTTTCAGAAGAACAGCACACAAGGCGGGGCTTAATGTCAAAGCATTCAAGGCGGACAGACCAATGGCAATAGCCATTGTCATACCAAACTGGCGGTAAAATGTTCCTGCCGTTCCACCCATGAAGCTTACCGGAACAAACACGGCCATCATGACTAGCGTAATGGATACGATAGCGCCACCTAACTCGTTCATTGCGTCGATAGAAGCCAGACGGGCGGAAGTGTATCCCTGGTCCAACTTGGCGTGTACACCCTCGACAACCACAATGGCGTCATCGACCACAATCGCAATGGCGAGCACAAGCGCACATAACGTTAGCAAGTTCAAACTGAATCCCACTAAAGACAGTATGAAGAATGTACCGATAAGAGCTACCGGAATGGCAATAGTAGGAATCAATGTAGAACGTAAATCCTGCAAGAAGATATATACTACAATAAATACCAGGATGAATGCCTCAATCAATGTTTTCAATACCTCATGAATTGAAGCGAACAAGAAGTCGTTGGCATTCATGGAAACGTTTATCTTCAAACCGGCCGGCAGTGATTGGGAGGCTTCATCCAGTAATGCTTGAATGTCACTGATGGTTTGTGTCGCGTTTGTCCCTGCCATCTGATAAACAATACAGGTTACTGCTTTATGGCCGTTTACACGGTTAGTAAAGTTGTATCCCAAGCGGTCTAACTGGATTTCGGCGATGTCGTTCAAGCGAAGCACTTCACCGTCGGGCAAAGACTTGATGACGATATTCTCGAACTCTTCCGGCTGTTGCAGACGACCTTTGTAACGGATAGTATATTGGAAAGTCTGGTTACTGCGTTCACCGAATTGTCCCGGAGCAGCTTCCACGTTCTGTTCTGCCAGCGCTGCGGACACATCACCCGGAACCAACTTGTATTGCGCCATTACGTCCGGACGCAACCAGATACGCATGGAGTAGTCCTGTCCCATTACAGAGGCGTCACCTACACCCGGTACGCGTTGAACTTGCGGAATCAAGTTGATTTTTGCGTAGTTCTCGATAAATGCTTCTGTGTATGTATCGCTTTCGTCATAAAGGGAAAATACCACCAGCATAGAAGTCTGACGTTTCTGTGTTGTCACGCCGACTTTGGTTACTTCGGCAGGCAGTAGTCCTTGTGCCATGGAAACACGATTCTGCACGTTGACGGCAGCCATATCCGGGTCTGTTCCCTGTTTGAAGTAAATGGAAATATCTCCGGCACCTGTGTTAGAGGCGTTGGAGGTCATATACATCATGTTTTCTACACCATTGATCTGTTCTTCCAACGGAGCGATTACGGAGTTCAATACGGTCGATGCACTCGCACCCGTATATGTGGCTCTTACCGATACGGTAGGAGGTGCGATGTCCGGATACTGCGTGATAGGCAGTGTTGCCAATCCGATAGCTCCCAAGATGACTATCAGGATAGAAATAACGGTTGATAGTACCGGACGGTTAATAAATCTATCTAATTTCATACGATTATCTGATTATTAATTGAAAGCTGTGGCTAGGTTACCGTCATGTTGGTCTTTCAAATGTTGTTGGTAGTTCGCTTCTTTTTGTGCGGGGGTGATCGGTTGAATCTTCTGACCGTCTTTCAGGTTTTGTACACCTTCGATTACGATTTTATCTCCTGCATTCAATCCGGAAGTGACCAGATATTCTTTTCCGTTATCCAAGTTGAAAATGCCGATTTCCGTATATTTTAACGTGTTGTCCGGTTGTAACACATAAACGAATTTCTTGTCCTGGATTTCCACTGTTGCCGATTGCGGGATGCTGATAACGTTTTCCATGTTGTAAGGAATCAGAACGTTGGCAGTACCTCCACTGCGCAACACATGTTCCTTGTTGGGGAAAATAGCACGGATACTTACCGAACCGGTAGACTGGTCGATAACGCCTGTGATAGCGTCTACCTTACCTTCCATGGCGTATGTGGAGCCATCAATCAGCTGCAGCTTGATAGTTGGTATTTTGCTGATTTCTTCTTTGATGGTACTTCCGGATTTAGTCATAGCCAGTAATTCTTTTTCTGTCATGGAGAAGTATACATACACTTCATCGATCTCGGATACGGTAGTCATGGGCGTAGCGATAGAAGGGCTGACAAGCGCTCCTACACGATAAGGAATATTGTTGATTACACCGTCTGACGGACTCTTGACTTGTGTAAATGATAAATTCTGCTGAGCAGTGGTCAGTTGTGCCTTAGCTTGGGCCAGTTGTGCCTTGGTTTGTGCCAGAGAGTTTTCTGCCATTGCCAGATCATAGTCGCTGATGATTTGTTTCTTGTTCAGCTCTTTTTTGTTGTCATACGTCATTTGTTGAGTGCTCACTGCCGCTTCGGCTGTGGCAACTGCTGCTTTGGCAGTGCGTACGGCTGCTTCGTACTGAGTAGGATCGACAATGAACAGTACTTGTCCTTTGCGCACGGTAGCTCCTTCATCAACACATAATTTAGTGATGAAACCGGAAACCTGCGGACGAATTTCTACGTCTTGTTTACCTTTAATAGTAGCCGGATAAGCTGTCGTTAGATTTGCAGTTGATTTTTGTAATTCCTGTACTGCATATTCTGGGACTTTTCCCGTGTCATTGCCCTTATTGCCGCAACTGGACAGAAGGGCTAAGCAAAATGCAAATAAAACAATTCTACTTTTCATACTTCTTATTTATCTGTTTTTAAATTGATGCGTTTTGTTGCACGTGTGTTATTCTCTTGTATAGAGGGATGGTTTAAGGAAAAAAGGCCGGAAACTGATTTGATAGAATCAGTTTCCGGCTGCAAAAGTACTTTAAATTCGGTATTCTTGTTCTCTGATACCGTGTTTTTTAACTATGTTTTTTACTTTAGTTTATGATAGACGGGAGTCATAATAAAACTTAACTCATAATCTTGGTAAGGAAGTCTGTATTTCTCCAATGGAATAGCTCCCCAACTGTTGACACATGCAAGTCCTGTTTGTGCTTTATCAATACAGAAATTAGTGAAATTGGCTTTTTCTACTTCCGGTGAGTGACGCTGGTCTTTGCCGGCGCCGTCGTCCAGAGATTCGATCGTGTAATTCAGTGCGGAAGCAGAGAACGGAGCGTCTGAGACGAATTGCAATCCGTTACCACCGATATTTAACAGTCTCCACCAGCGGATATCTGTTTTTGTGCCGGTTTCCTGCGGACGGATGTACGGATAGAATTGTTCTTCTACCGTCTGGCGATATTTGCCGAGCATAGCGGCGTGATTACGGTCCGAATAATTTTCTACCGGGCCACGTCCGTAATACTCAATTTCGTTAAATGCAAGAGGCATACGGAACTGCATACCGAAACGGAACATTTCAGAAACTTTCTTGCTCTTGTCAGCTACCATTTTCTGGTTCACCTTCACTGCACCCAAGTTATTGATAGTATAAGTCAAGAACAATTTTCCACCTATTGACTGCATATCATATTCGGCACGAACTACGGCCTGTTCGTTTTCAATCGCATGTTTCAGAGAAGTTAGTTTCAGTACCGGGTTCTTCCAGGCTGCATATCTGTTCTGTAATCCTGCTCCGTAATCATTGTCGGTCGGTGCACGCCAGAAGTTAGGAGTCAGGAGACTGCCGTCTTCCATTAGCTGCATTCCGTTTACGTCATAGCGGCAGAGATAACCGTTATGCTTGTTAAATTCGAGAGTGAAGTCCTCACCGTTAACAATCAGATAATTTCTGTCGTTATCCTGAATAGTAGGAACGATAACTGCAACATTGGAAGTTTGTTGGTTTTCCAGTTTCAGTTCCGGTGCTTTGTAATCGCGGATGCTTAGTTGGTCATAAGCAATGGTGGTTCCGGCAGGCAGGAGAGTTTCGGCAGCTTTAAGCTTGTAACTGACGTTGAGCAGCAGCTCCTTGCAAGGGCAGATATTCTTTGTGTCAAAAGGTAATTGGACTTTAACCGTCTGCTGAGGCGCTACTTTCAGGTCTGAAACAATGCCTGTCTGTACCACTTCTCCGTTTGCCAGTAATTTCCATTCCATATAATATGCGGAAAGGTCACGGAAGAAATTCTCGTTGAAAATATTAATTTCGCCTTTAGCAAGATCGGCAACAGTTGTCCAAATGTTCTGATAGAAATAGCCTACTTCATAAGCGTGCGGATTGGGCACACGGTCGGGACTAATCAGACCGTTGTCGCAGAAGTTATTATCCGAGCCGTCATATTTGTTGAAGTCGCCTCCGTAGCCGTAGATATCCACTCCGTCTTTATTTTTCCAATGGCAGGACTGGTCTACGAAGTCCCATATAAATCCACCCTGATATTTCGGATATTTGCGGATGATATCCCAGTATTCTTTGAATCCGCCTTGAGAATTACCCATAGCATGAGCGTATTCGCATTGAATCAACGGTTTCTGAATATTGCCTTCGGAATACTTGACGCACGCATCGTAGCCGTAGTACATCGGACAGAAAATGTCTGTAAATTCGCTGGTCCTCGCCTGTTCATACTGTACGGCACGTGATTTGTCTTCGTTTTTAATCCAAGTATAACATTTTTCAAAGTTCGGTCCCATACCGGCTTCGTTACCGAGTGACCAGAAGATGATAGAAGGGTGATTGTAACCGCGTTGAACATTGCGTTCGTTGCGTTCCAAATGAGCTTTGGCGTAACTTGGGTTTTTGGCGAGTGTCTTGTCACCGTAACCCATACCGTGGGATTCCACATTTGCCTCGGCTACTACGTACAGACCGTATTGGTCGCAGAGGTCATACCAACGGTTGTCGTCCGGATAGTGGCAGGTACGTACAGCATTGATATTAAGTTCTTTCATTACTTTGATATCTTGGAGCATACGTTCCACTGAAACCACATAACCACCGTCAGGGTCCATTTCGTGGCGGTCGGCTCCTTTGAAGAGTACCGGCTGGCCGTTTACAAGTATTTGTCCGCCCTTTAGTTCAATCTTGCGGAAACCTACTTTGATAGGAAGCACTTCTACGGTATTATTGCCGTTTTTCAGAGTGGCAGTCAGTGTGTAAAGATTAGGTGTTTCGGCAGTCCATTTGGCAGGATTGGAAATATTCAAAGTAGTGTTCAGCTTGCCGGAACCTTTCAGATCGGCAGTAGCTACACTGTTCCCTTGTGCATCTGTCAGGTTTAAGGCCACTGTGCCGCTACCTTTCAAGTCTACAGAGATATTCAATGTCCCGTCCTTATATTGGCTGTCGAGGTCGGGAGTTACACGAATATCCTGGATATATTTCTTATCGCGGGCATAAAGATAACAGTCGCGTCCCACACCGGAGTAGCGAAAGAAATCCTGATCTTCCAGATAAGTGCCGTCGCACCAACGGAATACTTGGAAAGCGATGATGTTTTTTCCTGGTTTCAGATAGTTTGTCAGGTTGAATTCAGCTTCCAATTTGCTGTCTTCGCTGTATCCCACATAGCGTCCGTTTACCCAAAGGTACATATTAGAAGTTACTGAACCGAAATGGGCAAAAATCTCTTTCCCTTTCCAGTCGGCGGGCAGAGTGATTTCTTTCCGGTAAGAACCTACATGATTGTTTTCAACGGGAACAAAGGGGGGATTGTTCTTGAACTGGCTTCTCCATGCATATCCTACGTTTACATAGATCGGGTCTCCGTATCCGTTTAACTCCCATACTCCGGGCACCTTAATGTTGTCCCAGCCCTTGTCATTGAAATTAGTCTGGAAGAAATCAGTCGGACGTGCATCCGCGTTTCTCACCCAATTGAATTTCCAAAGCCCGTTCAGGGTCATAAAATTCTTTGAGTTTTCTTTGATTCCGGCTTTGGCTTCATCAGCCGATGCATAGGCGAAATAATTAGTATGCATTGTCGAGCGGTTTACGGAATTCACTTCCGGATCTTTCCACTCATTGAAGTTTTGTGCTTGCATGGCGTTTAGTCCTAACGTGGCCAAGCAGCAAAATAGCAGTTGTTTCTTCATGGGTTTTTGTATTAGGTTTGAATTTCGGGAGTCAAAGATAGGGAATAATTTGATTAGTAAAGGAGAATAATGAATCTAATAAGTATATCTATGGCAATACTTCGGTAAATTTTTACCGGAAAATTAAAAGTTAAACAATAGAACCGGCAGAAGTCGGTTCAAAAACACTAAAGAGGTCATTGAACTGTTGTCAAAAACGAATGGTTAAGCATAAAGAAATGTGCTGAAAGAAGTGCTAACCTGTTGATAATAAAGGGAAAAGAGTATTGCATAATTCGTTATTTTTTAGTAAATTAGAAGTTTCTCAACTCTTCTGATTATGACTAAAGAAACACTCCTTATGCAATACCAATCTGAGTGCCTGTCGGCTCTCAAATCAGTCGTGAATATACAAAAACCTTTTGAAAAAACGTTCATGGATGCAATGAAATTATTCATGGCCATTCCAGATCGTATAAACTTCCTCCAGTTGGGCAGGTATGGACGTTTTTCGGAACAGACCTACCGTAATCTTTTTGAGAATGAGACATTCGACTGGTTTGCGTTCAACGATTCTATCATCAGCAAGCATCTCACAGGTAGAAGAAAAGCCATCGCCATCGATCCTTCCTATATCCCCAAATCAGGCAAGAAGACACCTTGGATTGGTTACTTCTGGTCAGGCTGTGCAGGGGATTATAAACGAGGATTGGAAATCTTGGGCATCGGAGTCATTGACATCGACAACCACGAATGCATGACTTTAGGTTCCATTCAGACGCCGGATTGCAAGACCTTGGATAACATGGGCAAGAATCTGGTTGACTGGTACAGCAGCTATCTAATCAGTAGAAAAGACAAGCTACAGAGCCTATCCAAAACAGTGGTTGCAGACGCATTCTTTTCCAAGGAAACATTCATAACGCCTATGTGTGAGAGCGATTTCCATATCATCAGCCGCTTCAGGAACGATGTAATCCTGTACTATCCGACATTGGAAAAGAAAACAGGAAAACGGGGCCATCCCAAGTGGTTTGACGGCAGAATTGACTTTGCCAAATTGGATTTGACCCGGTGCAAGGAATACGAGGTGAACAAAGGAAAGCTATACGGATTGAGGGTATATGCAAAAGCTCTCAAAAGGTATGTTTCCTTAACCATCTGGTATCCGATGGACGGGAGGACAGACAAGTGGCAGCTCTATTTCTCTACAGACGATTCCATGGATGGACGCGAAGTGCTGGATTATTACAGGACCAGATTCCTATTGGAATTTTGCTTTAGAGATGGAAAGCAGCATGCAGGAATCACCAACTGCCAGTCAACTGACTTCAGAAAGTTGGATTTTCACTTCAATGCATCGCTTGCTGCTGTCAACTTGGCCAAAGCGGCATGCAAGAGGCTCGGAATAGCCTATTCCATATCCTCTTGCAAGTCATTCATACACAATGCTTATATGCTTGAACGATTTATTTGCGTGTTCGGGATTAAACCGGACATGCAAGTTATTGACAAACTTTTCAAAGAACTCATTTTATTTACTGCCATAGCCGCTTAGGCTTGGCGATTTTTTAACGAACTATTGTCTATGGTTCAATTTTAATTTATTTATGAACTGTAAAATGAAGTATAATAAAGATGCATTGTTTATGCATAGATTTGCGATGAAGGAAGAACTTGGTGAGTTGATCTTTGAAGTTTTATTTTTCGTGTATGTAAAGTCAATAAGAAACGATGAATTGGATGTTTTTTGTTGATGGGATAGCTTGATACTATGGATAATACAATTAATTTTAATACTTATTATTTCTTGTTATGTACTATTTTGTACCTTTTTGGTATGATATCAGTATCTTAAAAACTGTATCATTTACTTAATTTGCAGCGAGTGTTTTTAATAAACCTATTTCTATTTCTAATTCTTAAATTTATTATTATGAATAAACTGACGAGGCTGAAAAGATGCAAAAGGTGCATCAGTACGTTAATGCTTATGTGTTGTTCGCTCTTAGTATGGGCGCAGAATACAGTAACGGGAACTGTATTGGATGAATCTAATTTGGAAGTAATTGGTGCGAATGTGAAAGAAAAAGGCACTGCTAACGGTGCCATCACCGACATGAATGGTGTTTTTCATTTAAAAGTGAGCAATCTTCAAAAAGCTGTTCTGCAAATCTCGTTCATGGGATATGAACCTCAAGAGGTCCCGTTGAACAGGCGTAAACAACTAAAAATTATTCTAAAAGAAACAGCAAATGAACTTCAGGAAGTTACGGTTGTGGCCTATGGTACACAGAAGAAAGAGACTTTGACAGGGGCTATCTCTGCCGTAAGTAATGATGCGTTGGTGCGTTCGCCTAATGCTAGTGTAGCTAACACGTTGGCAGGCCAGATCACGGGACTCTCATCTGTACAAACCAGCGGCCAACCGGGGCAGGAAGATCCCAAAGTGTTTATTCGCGGTGTAGGGTCTTTGACAGAAAGTGCTTCTTCTCCTCTGATCCTGGTGGACGGTGTGGAACGTTCGTTTTATCAAATGGATCCGAATGAAATAGAAAGTGTGACAGTACTGAAAGACGCTTCTGCCACTGCTGTATTCGGTGTTCGAGGTGCAAATGGCGTAATTTTGGTAACTACACGCCGTGGTAAGGAGGGCAAAGCGAAAATCTCGGTGAATTCTTCGGTTGGTATTCAGATGCCTACTCGTATGCTCGAAATGGCAGACAGTTATACGTATGCAACTTTGAGAAATGAGATTATAACAAATGACAAGCCAAATGCTACCGAGAATGATTTGGTATTTGATAATTATGCAGTTGAACGATTCAGACTGAATGATGATCCCATCATGTATCCCAGTATCGACTGGAGAAGATATCTGCTGAATAAGACATCTGTGCAGACACAACACAACCTGAATATTTCCGGAGGAACAAAGGATATACGTTACTTTATATCTTTAGGTTTCTTATATCAGAATGGCCTGTTGAAACAGTTCGAAGGAGTGGGATATGATAATAATTATAAATACAAAAGGTATAATTATCGGGCCAATCTGGATTTTGATGCTACTAAGACTACCACGTTAAAGATTGGTATCGGTGGTATTGTAGGTAACCGGAATGAACCGATGATTAATGATGCGACTAATTCAATCTGGACATTGATTAATCAGACGACTCCGTTCAGCAGCCCGGGAGTAATTGACGGGAAGCTGATAGTTACCCCTGAAGAACGTTTTGATAATAAAATTAATTTGGGTAACAGTGCTTTGCCTAAATGTTACGGGACAGGTTATTCAACAGCTATTAATAATACAATGAATTTGGATCTTCTGTTGAACCAGAAATTGGACTTTATTACTAAAGGACTGTCAGCAGAGATAAAAGGCGCCTATAATACGAGTTATGGTTTTACTAAGAAACGTAAAGGGCAGGTGGAGCAATTTATGCCTTTCTATCAGTCTTCTTTGGAGGACCCGTCGCTTGGTTATGATTCGCCGGATTTCAACAAGAATATTGTTTATAAGATCAAAGGAGAAAATAAGAGCTTGCAATATGACGAAACTTCCTCGAGAGCAAGAGACTGGTATCTGGAAGCAAGTCTGAGATATAACCGTAAGTTTGGTTCTCATAATGTCGGAGGATTGTTCTTATATAATCAGAGTAAAAAATACTATCCTGCTCAATGGGTGGGAGTACCGTCCGCTTACATCGGTTTTGTAGGACGTCTGACGTATGATTATAAATCCCGTTATATGGCAGAAGTCAACTTCGGTTATAATGGTTCCGAGAATTTTGCTCCGGGTAAGAGGTTCGGCGCATTTCCTGCCGGTTCTATCGGTTACATCCTGTCGGAGGAAGCATTTATGAAACAACAGAAAGTTGTTGATTATCTGAAATTCCGTGCTTCAGTTGGTCTGGTCGGAAATGATAACCTTGGAAATAACCGTTTCTTGTTCCTGCCGGATTCTTATGATGTGAATTTGAGCGGAGTAGACGCGTGGAATAACAATAAATACGGCTTCAATTTTGGTTATAACAGCAAAGCGTTAATCCAGGGTGCGTTGGAAAAACGTCTGGGTAATCCTAACGTGACTTGGGAAACTGCGCTGAAACAGAACTATGGATTGGACGTTCATTTCTTGAAGAGCCGTCTGAAGATCTCTTTGGATTATTTCCTCGAGGAACGTAAGGACATTCTTATCAATCGTAAGACAATACCTTTATTGACGGGACTGACTTCCTCGATTCTGCCTGCCGTAAATATGGGTAAAGTGAAAAATCACGGATATGAAGTAGAAGTGAAGTGGAATGACAGGATCGGTCAGGTTCAGTATAATATTCAGGCAAATGTTTCCTACTCAAAGAATAAGATTATTTTCCAGGACGAGGTAGAACCTAATGAACCTTATATGTGGCGGACGGGAAATCCGGTAGGAGCTCTTTTCGGATATGTGGCGGACGGTTTTTATACGGAGGAGGATTTCGGAGAGAACGGCAAACTTGTGGCTGGCTTGCCCGATCCTGGGGTATCCGTGAAGCCGGGTGATGTGAAATACCGGGATTTGAACGGTGACGAAGAAATTACTTCGGACGACCAGACTATTATTGGAAACCCGACTCGTCCGGCCTATACATTCGGATTGAATTATGGCATTAATTATAAGGGCTTTTTCCTGACAATGAACTGGACTGGTGCCGCACAGCGTTCCTTGTTGTTGGATGGAGCTTTTAGAGAACCTTTTGGAAATGGTAAAATTCGTGGCTTGATGCAGTTCCACGCAGATACACGTTGGACACCGGAAACAGCCGGTACGGCTACCACACCGCGGTTTACCGAGACAAACGCAGTTTACAATATGCGTTCTTCTTCTCTTTGGGTACGAGACGGTTCCTATTTGAAACTGAAGAATGTGACAATAGGATATAACTTTACAGATAAGAAGATGTTGAAAAAACTGGGTATCCAGCAGTTAGGTATAAAACTAACAGGCTATAATCTGCTGACCTTTGATAAGTTTGACATCATGGACCCTGAATGTAATCCGAATAATGCGGATTCTTACCCTATCATTAAGATATATAATTTAGGTATTAATCTAACCTTCTAATAGTGCTGACAATGAAAAACTATAAAAAGTATATGGGCTGTCTTTCTCTCTTTGCATTGACATTGATAGGGTGCGAAGACCTTAAGTTCGGAGAGAAGTTTTTGGATAAGCCGATAAGTAATGAGCAGAATATAGATTCTGTCTTTAACAAGAAAGTATATGCTGAGCAGGCATTGGCGGAGACTTACCATTCACTGCCGGATTATCTGCCTATGCAAGGACGTCTGGGATATGGAGTGCTGGAAATGCTTACCGATTTGGGTGACTGGACAAAAAAAGGAGCACCTAAGTTCTATACAGGAACGGTAGACGGAACAAATGCCTATCTGGAACATCTTCCATATCGGTTGGATGTTGATAATAGAACCATTGGTGTCGGTCCGATTTATGGTATCCGGAGAGCTTATATCTATATTGAAAATGTGGATAGAGTGACAGATATGACTGCGGATGAAAAGGCGATAGGAAAAGCGGAAGCACAAGTAATTATTGCCTATCATTATTCTCAAATGCTCCGTTATTATGGGGGTATGCCGTGGATAGACCATGCTTATACGGCAGAAGATGCGATGAAATTTCCTCGCATGACGGTAGAAGAAACCGTACAGAAAATCATCGGGTTGCTGGATGCCGCCGCCTCTGTATTACCTTGGCAGGTAGATGCGGATAATGACGGACGAATGACGGCGGCCTCTGCTTTAGCATTAAAGTCCAGAGTGCTTCAGTTTGTGGCGAGTCCTTTGTTTAATGCTGACAAACCCTATTTGGAAGGTGATGCTTCCTCTCAATTCCTTACCTGGTATGGTAATTATTCATCAGACAGGTGGCAGAAAGCACTGGATGCAGGGTTGGAATTTATGCGGGCTAATAAAAAGAATTCGAATGTTTATCAACTGGTGAATACAGGTAACCCTCGCGATGATTTTGCGGCAGGATATTTCAATCGTCATAATGGAGAGGTTCTGATTTCTTCCAGAAGATTTACCACTTATGCTACGGGGAAACTTCCGTTTGCCCAAGTACGCTACGGAGTTGCTTCTCCTACATTAACTTATGTCGATATGTTTCAGATGAAGGACGGGACGGAATTCGACTGGAATAATCCCGATCATAATAAATTCCCTTTCTTTGATAAGGATGGAAATCCTAGAAGGGATATCCGCTTGTATGAAACGGTTGCTGTGAATGGAGATAAGTTTAAGGGTGCCCAGAAAGTACAGATTTTTGAAGGAACCACCCAGTCACCTTATAAAGATGGGCGAATGAGCTACAATGGTTTTGCGATGAGAAAATTCATACGAAACTTTAATGACGAAGTGAATGGTAAATTCTATTCTTGTCCGTTAATTCGTCTTCCCGAAGTTTATTTGAATATGGCTGAAGCGATGAATGAGTTGAATAAGGCGGAAGTTCGTGACGAGTTTGGCAATACGGCCTATGATTATCTGAACAAAACCAGGGAACGTGCAGGTATGCCTGCGATTTCGGCGGCAGATGTTCCGGCCGGAAAACCGTTGCGCGAAGCGATATTACGTGAAAGAGCCATTGAATTCGGTTATGAAGAAGTACGTTATTTCGATTTGATACGTTGGAAACGCGCAGATATATTTACCGGACAACTATCACGTCTGATTATTAAAAAAGCGGCCGGTGAGCCGAGCGGCTTTTCTTATAAAGTATCTCATGCAATGGCGGAAACACGCCAGTATGCGAAACCTGAGAAGTGGAATGACAAATATTTCCTGTTACCTCTACCGGTAGATGAGATAAACAAGAAATATGGATTGATTCAGAATCCGGGTTGGTAATAATCAAATCGTTGAATAATAAGAAGAATGATTATGAATAAATCACTTTATATCGTAGCTTTCTCGTTGGCGTTTGCCACTACAGGGATAGCTCAAAATAATGAAGGACAAGATAAGACAGTCGATCTGGGAACTCAGACGACAACCGAGTTACGGAAGACACAGGCGGTATCTACCATTTATTCGGACGAATTGGATAAAAATGCAACTACGAGTCCTTACAATGCAATATATGGCCTGTTGCCGGGACTGACTGTGATGCAAAATACGAGTTGGGGAACCGACAAATCACGTTTAAATGTACGTGGTCGTGGCTCCTTGAATGGAGATACGCCATTATTTGTGGTAGACGGTTTTGCCCGCCCGATCGAATATATCAATCTTTCGGAAATAGAATCAATATCCGTATTGAAAGACGGTGCTGCTACTGCTCTTTGGGGAGGTAGAGGCGCCAACGGCGTGGTGCTGATAACTACCAAACGCGGTATGTACAGTAAAAAAGAGATCAAGGTAGACTATAAGTTTGGTTTAGGTCTGCCCGTAAACCAACCGGAATTTGCCGATGCTTATACATATGCAAAAGCCCGGAATGAAGCATTGAGATATGATGGCCTGCAACCGGATATGGATGAAGCTTCTTTTTTGGCCGGAGGTAATAGCGATCTTTATCCGAATGTTGATTGGCAGAAGGAAGCGTTGCGTAATCATACGACCAGTCATCAACTGGATATTACTTTCCGCGGGGGAGGTAAGAGGCTGCGCTATTTCAGTGTCTTGAACTATAAGAATGATATGGGACTGTTGAATTCCAAGTACACTGACTACACTGATCGTTATAATTCCCAGATGAAAAAGTATTTTCTCAATCTTCGCATGAATTTGGATGTAGATATCACAGATGCAACGAAATTGAAACTGAATATGCTTGGTATGCTGCGTGAAACGAAACGCCCTACCACATCGGAGGCTACTTTGTTTGAACAGATATTCAATACTCCATCTGCCGCATTCCCTGTACAGACTCAGAATGGACTCTGGGGTAGTAATAATGTGCTGAAAACAAACCCGATAGCCAATCTGGCGGACGTAGGCTATTATAAGCTGAATCAGCGAATGCTGCAAGCAGATCTGCGATTGATACAAGACCTGTCTGTATTGACTCGCGGACTGAGCGCTGAACTTGCTATTGCCTATGATAATAATGCAACTTATCAGGAAACAGCCAAGAAAAGCTTTATGTATCAGACCATTGAGAAAGGTACCGACGGAGAACCGGTTTATACGAATTACGGAAATCCTAACGATGAATTGGAAATCAGCAACAAAGGATTGGCTAATCAATATATACATGCCAACTTTGAAGCGAAAGTCAATTATCACCGGACATGGGATAAACATGATTTTACTGCCAGTGCCATGTTCCGCCAGGAATCAATGACTCTGACGGGAGCTAATAATAGCCGTTACCGTCAGTACATCATCGGAACCGTAGGTTATAATTTTGATAATCGTTATATGGTGGATGTTGTTGCTAACTGTTTCGGCAGTAGCGTATTGGGAAAGAACGATAAGTATCGTGCATATCCTGCCATATCCGCAGCCTGGATACTCTCGAACGAGAATTTCATGAAAGGAATCTCCGCTTTTGATTATTTGAAACTCCGCGCTTCTTACGGGCGTTCCGGATATGATATCTATGATTATGACATGGATAAGCAATATTGGATAGGAAGCGGTTCCTATTATTTTCAGGCTGGGAATACCTCTGCCGGAAGCAGTTTGAAGGAGGGAATGCTGGCAATGGAGCAACTCGACTTGGAAGTGGCAGATAAATATAATATCGGTTTGGATATGAGTTTGCTCAAAGGGTTGACTTTTTCTATTGATGGTTTCTATGACAAGCGCTCTAATATTTTAATTGACGGAAGCGGGTTGATATCTTCTGCAATCGGAGTTACCATTCCCCAGATGAATGCGGGAAAAGTGGAAACAAAAGGAACAGAACTCTCTACTATGTGGAAAAAAGAGTATAAAAACTTCAGCTACTACATCGGTGCTAATTTCTCTTATGCTAAAAGTAAAGTCATAGAGAATGGTGAGGGGTATCAACCGTATGGCTATCTGTCTAAGAAAGGTTATCCTATCGGACAATGTTTCGGTTGGGAAGCGATCGGTTATTTTAGAGATGAGGAGGACATTAAGAACAGCCCTGTACAGAAATTCTCGGAAGTACGTCCGGGGGATGTCAAATATAGGGATTTAAATGGTGATAAAGTAATTGACAGTAATGATCAGAAAGCGATAGGATATTCTACTGCCATACCGGAGATTTACTATGGTATCAACCTAGGATTTGAGTATAAAGGTTTTGGGGTAGACGCTCTCTTCCAAGGGGTAGGGCATTATAGCGTGATGTTGAATACTGCAAGCGTGTACTGGCCGTTGAGAAACAACACAAATATTTCAAACTGGTATCTGAACGACAAAATCCGTTGGACGGAAGATACGAAAGATATTGCAAATGTTCCTCGTTTGACCACGCTGGATAATGCCAATAATTTCAGAAATAGTACACAATGGTTGGAGAACGGAAGTTACTTTAAACTTCGTAACCTGAATGTTTATTATAATTTTCCTTCTTCTTGGGCGAAGAAGGTGAAGATGGAGAAGATTCAGGTATATGCGAGAGCTAATAATCTTTTCTCGCTGGATCATGTGAAATATATGAACTGTGAGGATCTGAAAATCAATTATCCGGATATGACTTCCGTTTATTTCGGATTGAATATTAACTTCTAAAATGTGAGATAACCATGAGAAAATATATCATATTATATACAGGTTTGCTACTATCCGTTTCTGGGTGTAGCTTGCTCGAACTGGACGAATCGACTGGTTTGAACAGAGAAGAGGCTTATTCCTACTTTAGCAATGTCAAGGGCTTGGCTACTTATGTTTATAGCCAGTTGCCCGGAGATCTCGGAGTGCTCGACGGGGCTTTGAGAGAGTCTGCAACGGATAATTCTGTTTATATTTGGAGTGATAACAGTGTTCACGACTTTTATAATAATGCCTGGAGTCCCAATAATGCAGTCGACAATATGTGGTCGAAGTGTTATGGAGCTATCCGTTCCGTTAATTCATTTCTCGAAAACTATTCCCAAGAGAGGCTGGAGCGTTTCCGTTGGAATGATACGTATGAAGAAGATATTGCCAAAGCTACTATGTATCGTGAAGAATTGCGGGTGTTACGGGCTTTCTACTTGTTCGAACTGGCCAAACGATACGGAGATATTCCATTATTGACACGTACGTATGCGTTGGATGAGATCAATAGCGTGGAAAAGAGTTCTTTCAGCGAAGTGATAAAATATATATGCGATGAATGTAATGATGCAGCTAAAACACTTCCCGTCAGTCATCAAGATTTTTGGGCGGAGACGGGACGTGTGACTAAAGGTACTGCGTTGGCATTGAAATCTCGTGCCCTTCTTTATGCGGCGAGTATGTTACATAATCCCAGTCAGGATGCTGATAAGTGGAAAGCTGCTGCCGATGCGGCTTATGCTATCATAAAAGAGAATTGGTACAGTCTGCCGAAAACGAATGCCGATCCTCTGTATGATAAGAACGGTGGAAACGATGTTTTGAAATCTCCGCAATTAATCTTTGAGCGTAGAAATGGAGAAAGTTTTGACTTTGAAGCAAACAATCTGCCTATCAGTTATGAAAAGGGAGAAACCGGCAATGTACCTACCCAAAATCTGGTGGATGCTTTTCAGCTGACTAATGGAAAAGACTTTGACTGGGAACAGCTTGCGCCGGGGCAGAACCCGTATGAGGGCAGAGACCCACGGTTTTACAAAACAGTACTTTGCAACGGAGATACATGGATGAATTCAACTATTCAGTCTTATGAAGGCGGTAAAGATGGTGCCGGAACAGCCGGAGCGACTACCACTGGCTATTATTTGAAGAAGTATATGAACGAGACCGTTTCTCTTACTCCTTCTAACGAGAAAAAGAAACCTCATCATTTCATTATATTCCGTTATGCAGAGATTCTTCTGAACTATGCAGAAGCGATGGATGCCTGGAAGGGTGCCGATTATACGGATAATGATCATCCATTGTCTGCACGTGCAGCACTGAATCAAGTACGTAGTGCAGCTGATATGCCTGCTGTTACAACGGATGGCGATGCATTTACTGAAAGTATCCGTCGCGAAAGACGCGTGGAACTGGCGTTTGAAGACCATCGGTTCTGGGACATCCGTCGTTGGAAGATAGGTGATAAAACCAAAGCCATTTATTGCATCAAGATTACTCTGGAAAATGGTTCACCTGTTTATAAGAAAGAGTTGCTTGAAACACGTAACTGGGATGATAAGATGTATCTGTATCCTATACCACAGACAGAATATTATAAGAATCCTAATTTAGGCCAAAATACAGGCTGGTAAATAAAATACGTGAGATACTGTTTCTGCTTTTCCAGCAAACAGTATCTCACGTTAAATTATTCAGTTTATTATCCAACTTCTGTTTTCTGCATATCAACTACCGGTTTACCTGCTCTTTACTCCTTCTTCTTGATATCATCTCGTAAAAATCAGAGAAAAAGACTAGCTAACAAAGCTAGTCGCTTTAGGTAAGAAAACTAATTATATCAGCGATAAAAAGAAATAAAAAACGCGTTGGAATTGTTTATTACCTTAAGCTACCCTTTCGTTTTTTAATAAATTAGCTAGAAAGTGTGGTGTTTATTGGATAAGAACACTTATTTTTGCAGCATGTTACAATTTGAGAATCAAAAGATAAAGCAAATCGTTCGCAAGGCATTTCCGGTAGTAACGCTGGTTGTCATGCTATATTCTTGCGCCAGTATCGGACGTCCGGACGGTGGCCCTTATGATGAAACGCCACCTCGTTTCATCGGTAGTACACCTGCTGCCGGCGCTTTAAATAATCAGAGGACAAAAGTTTCTCTCTTGTTCGACGAATTTATAAAGTTGGAAAAAGCAACAGAAAAAGTTGTTGTTTCTCCACCGCAGGTACAACAGCCCGAAATTAAAGCTTCAGGAAAGCGGATACAGGTAAACCTGCTTGATTCATTGAAAGCGAATACCACTTATACAATTGACTTTTCGGATGCGATAGTCGATAATAACGAAGGTAACCCGTTGGGTAACTTTACCTTCACCTTTTCTACCGGTACGCAAATAGATACAATGGAGGTATCCGGAACGGTGCTTGACGCTTCCAATCTGGAGCCGATAAAAGGAATCCTGGTAGGATTACATTCCAACCTGAACGATTCGGCTTTTACAAAATTGCCATTTGACCGTGTGGCACGTACCGATAGCCGGGGACGCTTCTCTATCCGTGGCGTAGCTCCTGGCAAATATCGTATTTATGGGTTAATGGATGCAGACCAGACATTTACTTTCAACCAAAAAAGTGAAGTCATTGCTTTTAACGATTCACTGGTCATTCCTCGTATGGAGGAAAGAATCCGTATGGACACGGCTTGGGTGGACTCGCTGACTTACGATACGATTGTTGAGAGGAAATATATGCATTATCTGCCGGATGATCTTATACTCCGTGCCTTTAAGGAATTCAACTACTCACAATATTTGATTAAATCAGAACGGCTTGTTCCACAGAAATTTACGTTCTATTTTGCCGGTCAGGCAGATACTTTACCTACATTGAAGGGGTTGAATTTCGATGAAAGGGATGCTTTTGTTATCGAAAAGAATCCGCGGAACGATACGATCCATTATTGGGTGAAAGACTCTTTGCTTTTTAAGCAGGATACACTTGCTATCAGCCTAACTTATCTTTATACGGATACATTAAATCAATTGGTATCACGTACGGATACGTTGAATCTGGTTTCGAAGCAAAAATATAAGAAGGAAGAACCGGAGAAAAAGAAAAAAAAGAAAAAGAAAGATGAAGAAGATGAGCCGGAACCAACCAAATTCTTGCCGGTGAATGTCGGTGCACCTTCATCAATGGATGTGTACGGTTCTATATCTCTGACTTTTGATGAACCGATTGCCCGTTTTGATAGTGCGGCGATTCATCTGAAAGAAAAGGTGGATACGCTTTGGAAAGATATACCATTTGAGTTTGAACAAGATTCTTTGAATCTGAAAAGATTCAACTTGTATTATGACTGGGAACCGGGTAATGAATATGAGTTCTCGGTAGACTCGACTGCATTCCATGGTATATATGGCTTGTTCACCGATAAAATAAAGCAGGGCTTCAAAGTACGTAAACTGGAAGAATATGCCAGTATCACCTTTCTGGTGACAGGAGCAGACTCTACTGCTTTTGTAGAATTGTTGGATGCTCAAGATAAAGTGGTGCGCCGGAGAAGGTTAACGGACGGAGGGTATGCAGACTTTTATTTTTTGAATCCTGGTAAATATTGTGCCCGACTGGTGAACGACCGGAATGGAAATGGAATCTGGGATACTGGTAACTTTGAAAAAGGAGAACAACCTGAGGAAGTGTATTATTACAATATGATCTTGGAGCCGAAGGCAAACTGGGACTTAGATAAGCAATCATGGGATATTCACGCAATTCCGCTAGATAAGCAGAAACTGGACGAACTTAAAAAACAAAAACCGGATGAAGACAAGAAAAAGAAAGATAGAGATAGGAATAGTCAGCGACGTCGCTAATTTTCGACGAAAAATTATAATTGGATTAGCGACATTGCTAATGGGAATCTTTGTTCTTCCTGCCAGTGCCCAGTGCGAAGCTAAGAACGATGCATTCAAATCCGGTGAGCACGTGATGTACGACTTGTACTTTAACTGGAAGTTTGTATGGGTGAAAGCCGGATTGGCCAGTTTGACAACGAACGCAACTACTTACCACTCGGAGCCTGCCTATCGTATCAATCTGCTGGCTTTGGGCAGTAAGCGGGCGGATTTCTTCTTTAAAATGCGGGACACGCTGACTTGTGTAATAGGTGAAAAACTCGAACCGCATTATTTCCGCAAAGGTGCCGAGGAAGGAAAACGTTATACGGTTGATGAAGCTTGGTTTTCTTATAAGGATGGTCTTTGTTTTGCCAATCAGAAGCGTACATACCGGGACGGATCCGTCACCGAGTCGGAAGAAAGTGACAGCCGTTGTATCTACGATATGTTGAGCATCTTGGCACAGGCACGTTCTTATGATCCTAGTGATTATAAAGTAGGGGATAAAATTAAATTTCCTATGGCTACCGGACGTAAAGTGGAGGAGCAAACGCTTATCTATCGTGGAAAAGAAAATGTGAAAGCTGAGAACGGGGTTACTTATCGTTGCCTGATCTTTTCGTTAGTCGAGTATGACAAGAAAGGAAAAGAAAAAGAGGTGATTACTTTCTTTGTGACTGATGATTTAAATCACCTTCCTGTCCGCTTGGATTTATTCCTGAATTTTGGTTCGGCAAAAGCATTCTTGAATAGTGTAACCGGCAATCGTCACCCGTTGACCTCTATTGTTAAATAAATCAAGAGAAAAGTCGGAGAGCCGGAAGTTGCCTGTAAAGGTTCTTCCGGCTCTCCGATTTTTTATTTTTGAATTTCGAAAGGTACTTTCTGTTCTTTTCTGAATACGCTTGATTCAAAAGTAGCAATTAAGTCCCCGTTCTGGTTTGTCACGTCGACTTGGTAACAGCCTGTACTTCGTCCGATATAGCGTTCGTGCGCTTCGGCATAAAGTGTATCGCCCGGTCCGCTTGCCCGTAGAAAAGTGATGTTGGAGGAGAGAGAGAAGGCTAGTGTACCGTGTGAGTTGGCTGCTGCGGCAAGCGCAAGGTCTGCTAGCGTAAAGATAGCTCCTCCCTGAGTCCGTGCGCCTGCATTAAGATGCTCCGGCTTTATTTCTAATTTGGCTTTACTATACCCTTCACGTACTTCCAGCAGCACTACACCTGCGTTTTCGGCGAAAAGATCATTTTTGAAGAATTCTTGTGGAGTCATGGTCTTTATAATTTTGATATTTCCTTGCAAATGTACCAAATTTGTCCCTCATTTGGATTATTTAGGTCGGTCTATTCTTGTTGAATGCATTATTTTTGCAATCAGATAATTAATCACTTAACAAAATAATCCGTGTATTATGAAAACAATTCTTAGCGCATTAGGACTATCCCTTCTGATCTTTACGAGTTGCGGTGGACAGAAAAAAGTTGAAGTAGACTTTATCCAGGACAACATCGACAACGCAGTGGCACAAAACACGATTCAAACGGATATTATCGAGAAATCAGGTAAAATCCTAAATCCGAGAACTATCAATAAAGACGGTAGTATATCTTATATACCTATTGACGACTGGTGTTCCGGTTTCTTCCCCGGCAGTATGTGGCTGACTTATAACCTGACCGGAGATCAGAAATGGTTACCGTTGGCTGAAAAGTATACAGAGGCCCTTGATTCTGTGAAGCATCTGAAATGGCACCATGATGTAGGCTTCATGATTGGCTGCAGCTATCTGAACGGATACCGTATGGCAGACAAGAAAGAATATAAAGATGTAATCATTGAAACGGCAAAATCTCTTTCTACCCGTTTCCGCCCGAATGCAGGTGTTATTCAGTCATGGGATGCCGATAGAGGTTGGCAAGGAACGCGCGGTTGGAAATGTCCGGTGATTATCGACAATATGATGAATCTCGAATTACTGTTCGAGGCAACCGCTTTTTCCGGTGACTCTACTTTCTATAATATTGCAGTGAAACATGCGGATACGACCATGGCTCATCACTTCCGTCCGGACAACAGTTGTTATCATGTTGTGGATTATGATCCCGAAACAGGCGAAGTGCGTAAGAGACAAACAGCGCAGGGATATGCGGACGAATCCGCCTGGGCTCGCGGACAGGCCTGGGCTTTGTACGGATATACTACTTGTTACCGCTACACTAAAGATAAGAAGTATCTCGACCAGGCGCAAAAAGTATATAACTTCATCTTTACGAATAAGAACCTGCCGGAAGATCTCGTTCCTTACTGGGATTATGATGCTCCGAACATCCCGAATGAACCGCGTGATGCTTCTGCCGCTGCTTGTACGGCTTCCGCCCTTTACGAACTGGACGGTTATCTGCCGGGCAATCATTACAAGGAAACTGCTGATAAGATCATGGAAAGCTTGGGCTCACCCGCTTATCGTGCTAAAGTTGGAACAAATGGAAACTTTATCCTGATGCACTCGGTAGGCAGTATCCCTCACGGACAGGAGATTGATGTTCCTTTGAATTATGCCGACTATTACTTCTTGGAAGGACTGATGCGCAAAAGAGACTTGGAAAAGAAATAATAAGGTTATCGTTTATTATTTATCATCTTATAACTTAAATATATATGAAACCTATAAATCTTTTGGTGGGAGGCCTGACACTGTTTACGGCACAGGGTTGCAAGGCTCCGAAGCAAGTAGTCGAACGATCGGAACATCCCAATATTATTTATGTATTTCCGGACCAGTACCGTAATCAGGCAATGGGCTTCTGGAGTCAGGATGGATTCCGGGATAAAGTAAATTTTGAGGGAGATCCCGTACATACCCCCAATCTGGATGCATTTGCACGGGAGTCTATGGTTCTGACCTCCGCGCAAAGCAACTGTCCGTTGAGTAGCCCTCATCGGGGAATGTTGCTGACCGGTATGTATCCGAACCGTAGCGGAGTGCCTTTAAATTGCAACTCTACACGTCCGATCAGTTCTTTGCGTGAGGATGCGGAGTGCATCGGTGATGTATTTAGCAAAGCTGGCTATGATTGTGCTTATTTCGGTAAACTTCATGCAGATTTTCCCACTCCGAATGATCCCGAACATCCGGGACAATATGTAGAATCCAAACGTCCTGTGTGGGATGCCTATACACCGAAAGAGCGTCGTCATGGTTTCAACTACTGGTATTCTTATGGCACGTTTGATGAACATAAGAATCCGCATTACTGGGATACGGACGGTAAAAGGCACGATCCGAAAGAATGGTCACCTCTGCATGAATCTGGAAAAGTTGTATCTTATTTGAAAAACGAAGGTAATGTGCGTGATACAAAGAAACCTTTCTTTATCATGGTAGGGATGAATCCTCCTCATAGTCCGTATCGTTCATTGGATGATTGCGAAGAGCAGGACTTTGATCTTTATAAAAACCAACCTTTAGACAGTCTGTTGATTCGTCCTAATGTTGACCTGAAAATGAAGAAAGCCGAATCAGCCCGTTATTATTTCGCTTCCGTGACCGGGGTAGACCGTGCTTTCGGACAGATTCTGGAAACACTGAAAGAGATGGGGCTGGATAAGAATACAGTCGTTATTTTTGCCTCCGATCATGGTGAAACGATGTGTAGCCAACGTACGGATGATCCGAAGAATTCGCCTTACTCAGAGTCAATGAATATCCCGTTTCTGGTTCGTTTCCCGGATAAGATTCAGCCGCGGGTAGATGACTTGCTGCTTTCCGCTCCTGACATAATGCCTACTGTGCTCGGACTGTGCGGATTGGGTGATTCAATTCCGGCAGAAGTGCAGGGACGTAACTTTGCCCCTCTTTTCTTCGATGAAAAGGCTGAAATTGTTCGTCCTACCGGTGCTTTGTACATTCAGAATATAGATGGTGAAAAGGACGAAAACGGCTTGGTAAAAACTTACTTTCCTTCATCACGAGGTATTAAGACTGCGGACTATACATTGGCTCTGTACATCGACCGTAAGACAAAACAGTTAAAGAAAAGTCTTTTATTCAATGACGCGAAAGACCCGTATCAGTTGAACAATCTACCTTTGGAAGAAAACAAGGAAATAGTGGCACAACTTTATCGTGAAATGGGTGCTATGTTGAAAGAAATCAACGATCCTTGGTATACGGAGAAGATTTTATCGGACAAAATACCTTATTAAGCAGTAGTTGGTTACTGTTTGACCATTTAATAATGACACAATGAAGAAAGATATTTGTTTTATACTACTGTTTCTGTTTGTAACAGCTTCTTCGGCTTTCGCACAACTCATAGGATTTGAGAGTAGTGAGGTACCCGAAGCATTTAAGACTTCCGGAAAGGGAGAGGCGAAAATTTCTTCTCTTTTCTATAAAGAGGGTAAAAGTAGCTTGGAGTGGGATTTCCAATCCGGTTCAACTTTGAATGTACAGATACCTCCTTTATCATTAAAAGGAAAAACGGAGAGACAGTATGGCATTACCTTGTGGATATATAATGAAAAGCCACAGCAGGATTCTATTCGTTTTGAATTCCTGAATAAGGCGGGAGAGGTGTCTTATTGGTTTGCTTATCATCTGCAAGCAGCAGGGTGGCGGGCTTGCTGGATTTCTTTCGAATATATGCAAGGCGATAAGAAGGACAAAGATATTGTAGCTTACAGGTTAGTTGCCCCCCAACGCAAAGGACGTATTTTTCTTGACCGTCTGATATTCCCGGAAAAGAAGATGAATCTTCGTACCACTCCGGATCAGCAGTTGCCGACTAATAATGGCTTGGCTAACCGTGACCTCTGGCATTGGTGCCTGGTATGGAAGTGGGAGCAACTGTCGTATGATACTCCATTGGCATCCAAGTTGACTGCTCGACAGGCGAAAGACCTGAAAACAATCGAGCAACGTCTGACAGATTTTCTGGAAGTGAAAAAAGCCCCTAAAAAGCAAGTTGATGCCGCTTACGAGACATTTAAAAGAGCGGATATCCGCCCGTCGGCAGCAGGTACGGGATTTACGGGAACACCTATTGTAGCTCCGGACGAACAGAATAAGAAGATAGGAGAGATGTCGTGGAATGATATTGAAACAATGCTTTCCGGTTTTGCGTATGACGTTTATTGCAATCGAAACGAGACATCAAAGAAAAACTACTTCACGGTGTTTGATTATGCTATTGACCAGGGATTTGCTTTTGGTAGCGGTATGGGAACCAATCATCATTATGGTTATCAGATACGTAAGATATATACGACGGCATGGTTGATGCGAGATGAGATCTATAAACATCCCCACAGGGATGCTTATTTGTCGACATTACGTTTCTGGTCTGCTTTGCAGGAGACTCGTCAACCGTGTCCTTTGGAACGGGATGAAATGCTGGATACTTGGCATACGCTTTTAATGGCGAGATTTATCTCTGCTATGATGTTCACGGATGCAAGAGAGCAGGCGCAGGCTTTGGAGGGCCTCTCCCGTTGGGTTTCTTCTTCTTTACACTATTCACCGGGAACAATTGGTGGTATTAAGATAGATGGCACAACTTTTCACCATGGTGGTTTCTATCCGGCATATACGACCGGAGTGCTGGCCGTAATAGGGCAATTCATTGCTTTTACTAACAATACGGATTTTGAACTGACGGAAGAAGCCCGCCAGCATATAAAATCCGCATTTATTGCCATGCGCAATTATTGTAATCTTTATGAATGGGGAATTGGTATCAGCGGACGTCATCCTTTCGGTGGAAAAATGGGGAATGATGATGTGGAAGCATTTGCCAATATAGCTTTAGCCGGTGATTTGTCCGGTCGGGGGAATACGTTCGATCATGCTCTGGCAGCAGATTATCTACGGTTAGTACGTGATAGGGATACTCCGAATGCGCGTTTCTTTAAGAAAGAAGGCATCAAGCCTGCACAAGCTCCACAAGGATTTTTTGTTTATAATTACGGTTCGGCAGGTATTTTCCGCCGTGCAGATTGGATGGTGACACTAAAAGGATATACTACTGATGTTTGGGGGGCTGAAATCTATACAAAAGATAATCGTTACGGACGTTATCAGAGTTATGGTTCGGTGCAGATCATGGGAAAAGGAAACCCCGTTTCCCGTACCGGAAGCGGCTTTGTACAGGAGGGTTGGGATTGGAACCGCCTGCCGGGTACGACTACTATTCATTTGCCCTTCGAGTTGCTGGATAGTCCGTTAAAGGGTACTACCATGGCTCATTCCAAGGAAAACTTCTCCGGTAGCAGTTCCTTGGAAGGCAAGAATGGCATGTTTGCTATGAAGTTAATGGAGCGTAATTTGGAAAACTTCACTCCTGATTTTGTTGCCCGTAAATCTGTATTCTGCTTCGACAACCGGATGATTTGTCTGGGAACCGGCATAACGAATAGTAATGCCGATTATCCTACGGAAACGACTCTTTTCCAGACGAAATACAACGGCGGAGAACAGAAAGTGGGTAATGACGGCTATTGGTTACATGACGGTTATGACAATTACTATCATGTAGTAGACGGAACAGTTCGTTCGCAGATCGCGGAACAAGAATCACGTCATGAGAAAACCCGTGCGGTCACTAAAGGAAAATTCTCCTCTGCATGGATAGAACATGGTAAAGCTCCGAAGAACGGAACTTATGAATATATGGTATTGATACAGCCTTCTGCAGCGGACTTGGACGACCTTCAGAAAACTCCTGCGTATGAAGTCCTGCAACGTGATCAAACGGCTCATGTCGTTTATGATAAGAAAACAGGTATTACGGCGTATGCGGTTTTTGAGGCTTATCAGCCGGTAACTGATAAGGTGATTGCTTCTATTCCTGCTGAAACAATGGTGATGTATGCGAAAGAAACCGGTAAAGGAGTTCGTTTGAGTGTTTGTGACCCAAACTTGAATATAAAAGAAAAGGCGTATACGACGAAAGAACCTAGCCGTCCTATTTATAAGAAAATACTACTCAAAGGTCGTTGGACGCTAAAGAATTCAATGGAAAATGTCCGGTTGGAGCGACAAGGAAATGATACACAATTGACGGTAACCTGCCAGCACGGACAACCTGTTGAGGTATTAATGGAAAACAAGTGATTAGATGATAAGATTTGAAGTTTAAGAGGGGTATTAGTTACTATGTTTCTATGAAACAGAAAGACCGGTTCGTAATGAGCCGGTCTTTTTTATCTGTAGAAGGGATTTATCTCCCTGATGTTTAATATTTATTTATTCAATCTCCACTCAAAACCGTCTTTTGTATCTTTGATTTCGAATCCGAGGGCTGTTAATGTGTTACGGATTTCGTCGGAAGTAGCCCAGTCTTTGTTGGCTTTTGCTTTCATACGCTGTTCCAGCAACATATCCACCACTTTACCATAGGCATTTTCACGACTGTCGGAAGAACCTTTTTCTTCTTTCAATCCCATAATGTCAAAGCAGAACAAGTGGAAAGTTTCTTTCAGCTCTTTCAAGTCTTCAGCGGAGATCGTTGCATTGCCGGCAATGACGTTATTAATGATGCGGGCACCTTCGAAAAGCTGTGCGATGACAATTGGAGTATTCAGGTCGTCATTCATGGCTTCGTAGCATTTGGCACGCAGCTCTTTTACATTGATACCTTCTGAAGTTGCGGATGCAGGGGTAACCTTTCCCAATCCATCGATAGCTTCTATCAGACGTTGCAATCCCTTTTCGGAAGCAATCAGTGCTTCATTGCTGAAATCGACCGTACTGCGGTAGTGGGCTTGCAGGATGAAGAAGCGGATTGTCATTGGAGTATAGGCTTGGGTCAGCAACTTATGTGTGCCATTGAAGAACTCATCCAATGTGATGAAGTTGCCGAGCGATTTACCCATTTTCGTTCCGTTAATGGTAATCATGTTGTTATGCATCCAGTAGTGAACCATATCGTCGCCTTGTGAGGCTACTGATTGTGCTATTTCACACTCATGATGCGGGAAAATCAGGTCCATTCCTCCGCCGTGAATGTCGAAGTGCTCACCCAGATATTTGCGTCCCATAGCGGTACATTCGGCATGCCAGCCGGGGAAACCGTCGCTCCAAGGAGATGGCCAGCGCATGATATGTTCCGGCTGTGCCTTTTTCCAGAGGGCGAAATCGGCGGGATTACGCTTTTCACTTTGTCCGTCAAGGTCGCGGGTGGTGTTCAGTACATCATCCAGATTGCGTCCGGAAAGTTTTCCGTAGTGATAATCCTTGTTATATTTGGCTACATCGAAATAGACGGAGCCTTCACTTTCGTAAGCATATCCGGCGTCCAGAATCTTCTGTACCAGTTGGATTTGTTCGATGATATGGCCCGAAGCATGAGGCTCGATACTTGGAGAGAGCACGTTGAGGGCTTCCATTGCTTTATGGTAGCGGTTCAGATAGTATTGAACGACTTCCATTGGTTCCAGTTCTTCCAGACGGGCTTTCTTGGCAATTTTGTCTTCTCCTTCATCGGCATCATGTTCCAAATGACCTACGTCAGTGATATTGCGTACATAACGTACTTTATATCCTAGATGAGTGAGATAACGGAAGAGTACGTCGAAAGTAATGGCCGGGCGTGCATGTCCCAGATGCGCATCACCGTAAACAGTCGGTCCGCACACATACATACCTACATGAGGTGCGTGGAGCGGTACGAATAACTCTTTTTTTCTATCTAACGTGTTGTAAATGGTCAGTTGATGTTCCATAACGTTTGCTATTTATTCGATTTAAAACCACAAAATTAGAATAAATCTTTGATATATTACGATAATTCAAGTTGAAATATGTAACTCATAGCCATTGTTCTGTGTTGTGATTGAGATCTCTTTGTCTTTGGACAATACTTCACGCAGCTTTCTTATATAGTTGTAAAGAGTGTGTTCGCTTATTGGTACAGCTTTTCTTGCTGTACGTATCATGAGTATATGGACAGCATACATCTATAATTTGCATCCCCATCCTAGAACGGATTTTTTTAATATTGTTCTCATTGTTCTCATATTTTTGGGCAATTCCTTTATAATCAGATATGTGACGAATGAGAAATGCCTTTCAAAATTGGTATTTCTCATTCGTTTTTTACGTTCGTTAACTCAAAAATGGCTATAATGCATCTTTTTGGGGGGTATTTCTCATCATTGTTCTCATGATAGTTGGAAATGAAACCATTTGCTTATTTATATGAACCATATTGATAAACGTAAAGTAGGATGACCTTTGGTTATATGTTGCTGGCCCTGTTCTGATAACTTAAGTAGTCGATATTCGCAGATCCTCTTGCTGACATCACTGCGTTATGTAATAAACATCCGCTTCTTTCCACAAGAGTGATGAGGCCTGTGTACTGGAGTGGAAAGATCTCATCACTTTAGTAGAAAGAACTGTTCACTTTAGTGCAACGAGCTATATAATGGTAAGATTGATATACGATAGCTACTCTGCATACTGCTGAAACAGAGTATAAGACATACAGTCAAAGGTTATGAAGGTACGGTTGAAAAAGGAATTGTGAGCATATGATGCTACGTAAATTTATAGTAAAAGTGTTCCAGTGCTTCCGCCACTCCGTCTTCTTCATTGCTCAGAGTGATATAGTCCGCCGCTTTCTTCACCGGTTCCTGTGCGTTGCCCATGGCAATGCCTAGTCCTGCAAACTTTATCATGGACAAGTCATTGTAGCCGTCGCCTATTGCTATCATTTCTTTGCGTTCTACTCCTATTTCTTTTAATAATACGGCAAGAGACAGGGCTTTGTCGATTCCTTGCGGGACTAGTTCGAGAAAGTAAGGCTCTGAACGGAATACGTTGATACGTCCTTGCAACCGAAGACAAAGTTCGGCTTCTAAGGGGATAAGCTTGTCGGCATCTCCCACAATCAAGCATTTAGCTACCGGAAGCGTGATGTCTGTCAGGAAGTCGTTTGTTTCCCGAACTGCCATTTTATTCAGGAAAGCCTCTTTTTGAACATACGGGTCCTGAGAGTTTTCGGTTACGATTTCTGCTCCGTCGTAAGTCAGTATGCTTAACTGGTGGCTGCGGGCGCACTCATAGAGTACGGGGACGACATCGTTCGGCAATACATTCTCATAGATCATTTCCTGTGTTTCCCAATTGATGATTTCCCCTCCGTTGTAGGATAAGATAAATCCGCCGAACTCATTCATGCGCAATTCATTTGCCAACGGCACAATGCCATGAGTCGGACGACCGGAAGCAAGAACCAGACGGACGCCCTGTTCTTGTACACGTATCAATATTTCCCGGTTGCGGGGAGTAATTACTTTTTTAGAGTTGGTGAGTGTGCCGTCAAGGTCGAGCACGATAAGCTTGTATTTCATGCAGTGTCATTTTGCGTGCAAAGATAAAGTAAAAAAGTATTCTTGCAAGACAGTCCATATAAAGATGCAGTTTTTATTTTAGCAAATCCACCCACTGTTCATTGCTCAATGCAGGCAATGTTTCGCTGTCGGTAACAAATGTTTCTGCTAACTTTCGTTTTTCATCTTGCAGATAGAGAATCTTTTCTTCAATACTGTTCTGGGTAATGAAGCGATAGGCGATAACCTGCTTGTCCTGTCCGATGCGGTGGGCACGGGCAATGGCTTGCGATTCGGCGGCGGGGTTCCACCACGGATCGATAATAAACACATAGTCGGCTTGCGTCAGATTAAGTCCTACGCCTCCGGCTTTCAGAGAGATAAGGAAGGCTTGTACGTCTTTCTGCTCGGTGAAATGGGCAATTTCGGACGGACGGTTGTTGGTTGCTCCTGTCAGTAGTGCATATTTCCAGCCCCGTTCGCGAAACGCTTCGGCGAGGACTTCCAGATGTTTGACGAAGGATGAGAAAATCAGTACTTTATGTCCTTCACTCCGTAGTGTGTCGAATATTTCTATTATTTGTATCGCTTTGCCGGATGCACCGTTAAAGTCCGGATAGATGAGTTGCGGATGACAGGCAAGTTGGCGTAGCCGCAGGATGCCGTTCAAGATACTGAAAGAATGAAGTTTATCCATACTTTGAGGATGTTGGAGCAGGATATTCCGCAAACTATTTTTTTCTTGTTCGTAAAGAGTATTTTGTTCTTCGGGCATGTCACAATAGATCGTTTCTTCGGTAAGCGGGGGAAGTTCCGGAGCCACTTCACTTTTGCTTCTGCGAAGAATAAATGGGGATATCAGTTGTTGTAACTGTGCTTCTACACGGGTATTGCCTTGGCGGATCGGAATCATGAATTGTTTTTGAAAAGCACTCTCAGTTCCCAGTAAGTCCGGTTGGATGAAACGGAATTGTGCCCACAGATCTTTCAGTGAATTTTCGATAGGTGTGCCCGTAAGTACAAGCCGATACTTGCTTTCCAGTTGGAGTGCAGAACGGAAGGTGAGCGATTCGCTGTTCTTAATATTTTGGCTCTCATCGAGTACGATATATTCGAATTTGTAAGAAGAAAGCAGGTCGATGTTGTTGCGCATCATGCCATACGTTGTGAATATCAACTGGAAACGTCCGAAGAACTTCCCGGGATGATTGGGGGGCACGACGATGCTACTGTTATATTCAATCATTGAAAGCGTTGTAAAGCGTTTCGCTTCCCGTCGCCAGTTGTGCAACAGCGACGTAGGAACGACGATGAGAGTGGCTGCTTTCCTTGAGGCGGGCGATTTATATATATGTTGTAACAACGTAAGTGTCTGGAGAGTTTTCCCCAGTCCCATATCGTCTGCCAGACATCCGCCGAATCCTAGTTTATGCAGATGCATCATCCATGAGAATCCTTTCTGCTGGTAAGGACGTAATGTTGCTTTTAGTGCTTTAGGGACGGAAACATTCTTAATCTGATTTTTGCCAGAGAACTTTTTAAGTCCTGTTCCTCCCAAGGCAGCTTGCGCGGCGCCTATAAATGTATGCTTCAATCGTATTCCCTGCTCTGTCTGAACTCCCATTTCCAACAAGTTCGCATACTTACTGAACCATTCCTCGGGTAAAAGGATCATGCGTCCGTCCGGCAGCAGATATTCTCTCTTTTCTTCGAGGATATGCTTGCGGAAGCGTGAGAAAGGAATGCGCAGGTTGCCGACAACAACGGTGATATGTAACTCAAACCAGTCTACTACTTCATCGTCACAGCTCTGCTCGATATGTATCTCGTCCAGGCAGTAAGGAGTGTTTCCCATATGGCCGGTCAGTTGAAAGTCCGATTGTAACATCTCCCGATGCTTATTGATCCACTCAACAAGTGTTTTCTCAGAAGAACCGGCTGATAACCTGAAATGGATATCACCGATACGTTGCAGACCGGAGCTTTCTAAAAGCTGAATCGCTTTTTTTTCGGCGACAATATCCCGCCGGAAGAAGGATACCTCACCGGAGTCTTTCCGATAAATGATTTTCTTCATTGCTGCTCCGTTGTCTGATGTAAATAGCTGGTCTCTATAACGAAAACCAAGCTGCAACAACTGTTCGCTATGAGTGATGTCTTCAAGTGACAGTAATGCTTCGCAGGCACATCTTTCTTCAGGGATATCCCACCCTTCGGTTATGATTTCGTGATAGCGTGCAATCGGAATGACAATATTGTCGATATACTTTTCGAGTTGAGCGGCACTTGCACTAATTGCCTTTTTCTTGGTGAAGGGTAAGAGCCGGACACTATCTATGTGTGGAAAGAAGTATAAATTCATCCCTAACAATAGAGTAGCCGGTGAGGCAGTTAATGCGATAACGGGTTTTTGGTCGTCCAATGAAAATGGTTGCTTCTCATAATAACATTGCAGTTGATAGCGGAAAGTAGTGCTGTCGACATGAAATGTAAAGCGGACTTCGGCGTCATGTGGATGTACGTGATAAGCATGGTGGGCGTACAACACTTTGCTTCCGGGCTGTTTCTGATAAAAAGATAACCCGTTTTCCCGTATGAGAGTAAGCATCTCGAGTAGTTTGCCTTCAATAAATGGCCGAATGTTATTCTTTACTTTCTCAGGATCTTGAGATAACTTATGCAGGAAGCGTGATACTGTCTTTTCGCGGGAATAGGCTCCCATTAAATATTTCTCTGTATAGTGAGAAGCGATGTCGATGGCTTGTCTTTCTGCTTCATTCATTTGTTCAATAGCTTCGGGAGAAGCGTGAAAAGCCTGTTCAATCAACTGCAACGTGCCATCTTCCAGTCGCTCTGCTATGTAAGGGATCAGTAGTATACCAAACACAGGATGCTCTGTATAAACGATGATGACTTGTCCGTTAGTTGTTTTCTCTCTCATTCTCTTTGGGCTTTAACTGACAAAGATACGGGAAAATCCTTAATTTTGCAGCATGATAGAAGAAAACAAACGAGTATTGTTAGGAATGAGTGGCGGTACGGATAGTTCCGTTGCCGCTATGAGACTGCTGGAGGCCGGATATGAGGTGATCGGGGTGACTTTTCGTTTTTATGAATTAAATGGCTCGACCGAATATCTGGAAGATGCCCGTAGTTTGGCGGAGCATTTGGGAATCCGTCATATAACGTACGATGCCCGTGAAGTATTCAATAAGCAGATCATTGAGTATTTCGTGCAGGAATATATGGCGGGGCGTACGCCGGTTCCCTGTACCTTATGCAATAATTATTTGAAATGGCCGTTGTTAGCGGAACTTGCCGATGAAATGGGCATATTCTATATTGCCACAGGGCATTACGTTCGGAAAGTTAAGTTGGAAGATACCTATTATATCACATCTGCGACTGATTCGGACAAGGATCAGACGTTCTTTTTATGGGGATTGAAACAAGATATTCTCCGTAGAATGTTATTGCCAATGGGGGATATCACGAAAGTGGAAGCCCGTGCATTGGCTGCTGAACGTGGCTTCCGGAAAGTTGCTACTAAAAAGGACAGCTTAGGGGTTTGTTTCTGTCCAATGGATTATCGGAGTTTTTTAAAAAACTGGTTGGATAAAAATGATCAGCTTTTTACCGCACATGGTCAGAAATGGTCAGAAATAGTCAGACGAGGGCGGTTTGTCGATGAAACGGGGCATTTTATTGCTTGGCATGAAGGATATCCTTTTTATACCATCGGACAGAGACGCGGGCTAGGGATACATCTGAATCGTCCTGTTTTTGTGAAAGATATATTTCCGGAAAAGAATGAGATAGTACTTGCCCCTCTTCAATCTCTAGAGAAAACAGAAATGTGGCTGGAGAATTGGAACTTGATAAACGAAAACCGTGTACTCGGTTGTTCTGATATAATCGTGAAGATACGGTACCGCAAACAGGAGAATCACGGTACGGTAACTGTTACTCCGGAACACTTATTGCATATACAGCTTCATGAACCGTTGACTGCTATTGCTCCGGGACAAGCTGCCGCATTCTATAAAGATGATTTGCTGCTGGGGGGAGGGATTATAGTAAAAGCCCGATAACTATCCGACAGCCGGAATAACTTGTGCGAACCCAAGTCTCATCCATGCTGAGACCCGGATTCCGTCTACACGACACCCGGGTCTCAGGCAAGTAATCTTTGCAAAAAAGAAAACCTGTAATAACTATATGATAAGTATCTCTATATTTGAGGGCTGGAATTCAACGCCAGCATTGTCTCTATGTATTCACGTGTATTGCTGAGTCTGGGGACTTTGTGCTGTCCTCCCAACTTCCCTCTCTGTGCCAGCCAGTCATGGAATAGTCCCGGTCGGGCAACGATTACTTCCAAGGGTTGCAATGCAATATCTTTCCAACGTTTCGCCTCATAGTCGGAGTTTACTTCCTTTAATGTTGCATCCAGTATTGCTGCGAACTTCTCAACGGAATCCGGCATTTTAGCGAACTCTATTAACCATTGGTGGCGGCATTTGGCATGTTCGTCCATAAACACCGGTGCGGCAGAATATTCACTCACTTGCGCCCCTGTTTCCGAACAAGCCTTTGCCAGTCCTTTTTCCGCATTATCTACGATTAGTTCCTCGCCAAAAGCATTGATGAAATGTTTGGTTCGTCCGGTAATGACAAATTTATAAGGGTTCTTGCCGGTAAATTTCACTGTATCCCCAATCATATACCTCCACAAACCGCAAGAGGTCGAAATGACCATTGCGTAATTCTTGTTAAGCTCCACTTCCTCAAGGCAATAGGCACGTGGATTCTCTTTGTCAACTTCTTCCAACGGAACAAATTCGTAGAAGATTCCGTAGTCGATCATCAGCAACATTGCAGGATCTGAAAGATCGTTCTGTGTGCCGAAATAACCCTCGGAAGCATTGTAGGTCTCTACATAGTGCATCTTCGGTGAATGAATCACTTGCTTGTATTGCTCACGGTAAGGAGTAAATGCAACTCCTCCGTGGAAGAAAACTTCCAGATTCGGCCATACTTCTTCCAACGTCTGTTTGCCTGTTTTTTCAAGGATCCGTTTGATAAGCACCAACATCCACGACGGTACGCCGGATAAACTTGTGACGTTGACCGGAATAGTACTGTTGGCTATCGCCTCTATCTTGGTTTCCCATTCGCTCATTAGTGCGATTTTCTTGCTGGGCACACGGACAAAATTGATAAGCGGATTGACATTTTGAATCAAAATAGCAGATAAATCTCCTACCAGGCTATGATTAGAATTGAGATTCGGACTATGGCTTCCCCCTAGGATCAATCCTTTTCCTGAAAAGAAATGGCTGTCCGGGTTGATGCGGAAGTAAAGTGCGGCAGCGTCTTTTCCTCCTCTGTAATGAATGTCTTGCAGTGCTTCCTTACTGACAGGGAGGAATTTACTTTTATCATTTGTCGTTCCGGAAGATTTGGCGAACCAACGTATTTCCGACGGCCAAAGCAGATTCTGTTCTCCTGCCCGCAAACGTTCTACATACGGCTTGATTTCCTCATAAGTCTGGATTGGAACACGTTTTCTGAAGTCTTCATAGCTGCGGATCGAGGAATAGTCGTACTTTTTTCCCCATTCTGTCTGAGCAGCCTGATGTACTAAGCGGTTTAGTACACTATGCTGTATCTCACTGGCCTGAGTAGCATATAGGTCTATCTGTTTTAAACGGGAATCAAAAGTCTTACTAATAATTTTTGTAATATTCATTTCTGCTTTAACATAATAATGTTTAGTCGTGCAAAAGTAACTTATTTATCTTTTTTTTCTATCTTTACGACGGAAATAATCGTTAAAAATTGACGGCTTTCATATAATCTCCGAGTTTTAGACTAAAAAATGCGACAATGAGAATCGGAATCTTAACATCAGGGGGAGATTGCCCCGGTATAAATGCCACTATTCGTGGCGTGTGCAAAACTGCCATTAACTACTACGGTATGGAAGTGGTAGGTATTCATAGCGGCTTTCAGGGGTTGCTCACAAAAGATGTAGAATCCTTTACCGATAAATCTTTATCGGGTTTGCTGAATCTTGGTGGAACGATGTTGGGGACTTCCCGCGAGAAGCCTTTTAAAAAAGGAGGTGTTATTTCGGATGTCGATAAACCTGCACTGATCTTTCAGAATATTCGGGAAATGGGATTGGATTGTGTTGTCTGTATCGGTGGAAACGGAACGCAAAAGACGGCTGCCAAATTTGCTGCCATGGGTGTAAATATCGTTTCGGTTCCTAAAACCATTGACAACGATATCTGGGGGACGGATATCTCTTTTGGTTTCGACTCGGCTGTAAGTATTGCTACAGATGCTATCGACCGGTTGCATTCTACCGCAAGTTCTCATAAAAGGGTGATGGTGATTGAAGTCATGGGACATAAAGCGGGTTGGATTGCTTTGTATTCCGGTATGGCAGGAGGGGGAGATGTTATTCTTGTGCCTGAAATACCTTATAGCATTAAAAACATAGGAAACACTATTCTGGAAAGATTGAAAAAGGGGAAACCATATTCTATTGTAGTAGTAGCTGAAGGCATTCGGACGGACGGCCGTAAACGTGCTGCGGAATACATTGCACAGGAAATAGAGTATGAGACGGGTATTGAAACCCGTGAAACCGTATTAGGGTATATTCAACGTGGTGGTTCGCCTACTCCTTATGACCGTAATCTCTCTACCCGGATGGGCGGACACGCGACGGAACTGATTGCCAACGGGGAATTCGGGCGTATGGTTGCACTAAAAGGAGATACTATTGCTTCTATCCCTTTGGAAGAAGTGGCTGGGAAACTAAAGTTGGTTAGTGAAGATCACGATCTGGTGATTCAGGGACGTCGCATGGGGATTTGCTTTGGATAGATTTCACGATCGGTTCTGCCGTAATCTCATTGTCGAACTCATTTTCTTCCAATATATTGTCATTCAGTAATTCGATATCAGAGTCTGCATCCATTTCGGGTTCAGGTTCGGCTGCCATTGCTGATTGCTGCATTTTGGTTTCGTTGACGGTTGCCATGAAAATCGGGTCCTTTACTTTCTTTATAGCCATCTGGGCGGCATTCTGTTGGGATTCTTTCTTGGAATATCCGGTTCCGGTTCCGGCAGGAAGTCCTTCAATGCGTACTTCTGTCTGGAAAACAGGATTGCTGTCCTGATCAAGGAATTGCTCAATCAGTTCAAAAGAAACCTCCAGTTTGCTCTTTTGGCTCCATTCGATCAGTTTTGATTTGAAGTTTACTTCTTTACGGGAGATTTTATCCAGATCAATATAACGATTAATGATTCGCTGCTCCATAAACTGTTTGCAGCGTTCATATCCTTGGTCCAGGTAGATCGCTCCGATAAATGCCTCGAAAGCATTCCCGTACATATAGCTGTTGTGGGAAGAAGAACGGGTTGAATATTTAATAAGTTTGTCCAGTCCGATCTCTACGGCAAGTTTGTTTAAAGTCTCCCGTTGTACAATCTTGGAACGTGTGTTTGTCAGGAAACCTTCCCGCTTCCCTTCAAAACGTTTGTAGACGATATCGCCTACGATAGCGTCGAGAATGGCATCACCTAAAAATTCCAGACGCTCATTGTTTAACGGACGCCCCTTGTCCGAACGGACAGATGAGGATTTATGTAAGAGAGCCTGCTCATAGAGCTGGATGTTACGCGGGTAGAAACCGAGTATCCGGTAAAAACAAAGATAAGACTCTCTATCCCTGTGGAACAAGAGCCTTATCTTATCTATTTGGTTTCGTAACACGATTTTACTCAGCGTATTTTTTGAAGATAACGCACGCATTATGACCGCCGAATCCGAATGTGTTGGACAAGGCAACATTAACTTCGCGTTTCTGTGCTTTATTGAACGTGAAATTAAGGTTATAGTCGATATTTTCGTCGTCGTCACCTTCTTCATGGTTGATAGTCGGGGGAACAATGCCGTTCTTGATGGCAAGGATACTTGCAATTGATTCTACCGCACCGGCAGCACCCAGCAAGTGACCTGTCATTGATTTTGTTGAACTGATGTTCAACTCGAACGCATGATCACCGAATACTTCTTTAATCGCTTTTGCTTCCGAAATGTCACCAACCGGAGTAGATGTACCGTGTACATTGATATAATCCACTTCTTTCGGGTCCATTTCCGCATCTTCCAATGCATTCATCATCACAAGTTTGGCTCCAAGACCTTCCGGATGAGAAGCTGTCAGGTGATGTGCATCAGCAGACATGCCTACGCCGGCAACTTCTGCATAGATTTTAGCACCACGGGCTTTCGCATGTTCCAATTCTTCCAGAATCAAGCAACCGCCACCTTCGCCCATGATGAAGCCGTCACGGCTTGCACTGAACGGACGTGAAGCCTTTTCGGGCTCGTCGTTGCGGGTTGACAGAGCATGCATAGCATTGAAACCGCCTACACCTGCGGGGAAGATAGCCGCTTCCGAACCACCGGATACAATCACATTTGCTTTGCCCAGACGAATCAGGTTAAACGCATCTGCAATGGCATTGGTAGAAGTAGCACATGCCGAACAAGTCGCGTAGTTAGGACCATGGAAGCCATACATGATAGAAATCTGTCCGGCAGCGATATCCGAGATCATCTTCGGGATGAAGAACGGATTAAACTTCGGACCCATTTCCTGACGAGTGTAGTAGTTGCCTACTTCCTCTTCAAATGTATGTATACCACCGATACCGGCGCCAAAAATAACACCGATTCTGTTCAAGTCTTCTTTTTCTACATCAAGACCGGAGTCTGCTACCGCTTCTTTGGCAACTGCAATGGCGTACTGAGTGTACAGATCCATTTTCCTTGCCTCTTTACGATCGATATATTTCGTTACATCGAAGTTTTTCACTTCGCATGCGAATTGGGTCTTGAATAGCGACGCATCAAAATGAGTAATAGGCCCTGCTCCACTAACCCCGTTCACAATATTCTCCCAAAATTCGGGCACACCATTGCCAACAGGAGTAATGGCGCCAAGGCCTGTTACTACCACTCTTTTTAATTCCATATTGATGAAATCGGATAATTACTTAGCGTGTTCTTCGATATAAGATACAGCATCACCTACAGTACCAATCTTTTCTGCTTGGTCATCAGGAATAGAGATACCGAATTCTTTTTCGAATTCCATGATAAGTTCTACAGTGTCAAGAGAATCTGCTCCCAGGTCGTTAGTGAAGCTTGCTTCGGTTGTAACTTCTGATTCCTCTACGCCTAATTTATCAACGATAATCGCTTTTACTCTTGATGCAATTTCAGACATAACTTTAAGTTTTTAATTAATAATTAGTTTTATTTCTTTAAATTTGCGGTGCAAAGGAATGAATATTTATCGTTTTGCGCAAATATTTGACTAAATAAATGCAATGTTTTGCACATTTTTCACTGTTTTGTGCATTGAAATCGAGAGTTATGAAGAAAAACATCGCTATTTTCGCTTCCGGTTCCGGCTCTAATGCCGAGAATATTATCCGGTATTTCCAAAAGAATGACTCTGCTCTGGTGTCATTGGTGCTTTCCAACAAAAGTGATGCCTATGTTTTGGAGCGTGCACACCGTCTAGGAGTGCCCTGTAACGTGTTTACAAAGGAAGATTGGATAGCCGGAGATGAAATTCTGGCTGTTTTGCAGGAGTATCGAATTGATTTTATTGTGCTGGCAGGATTCCTTGTCCGCGTGCCGGATTTACTTTTGCATGCTTATCCTGATAAAATCATAAATATACATCCTGCACTTCTTCCGAAGTTCGGCGGGAAGGGGATGTATGGAGATCGTGTTCACCAGGCTGTGGTTGCTGCCGGTGAAAAAGAAAGCGGTATTACTATACATTATATTAATGAACACTATGATGAAGGAGATACGATCTTTCGGGCGACCTGTCCCGTTCTTCCGACAGATTCTCCTGGGGATGTCGCCGAGAAGGTACACGCTTTAGAGTACGAACATTTCCCACGAGTAATAGAACAGATTATAACGACGTTATAATCCCCACACTAAATTAGCCTTCTAAACTGTTATGTTGTTCAATTCAATAGAATATGTAATATTCTTGCCATTGTTTTTTATCGGATACTGGTTTATTTTTAAACGTTTGAAATTACAAAATATATTTGTTGTAATCAGTAGTTATATCTTTTATGGTTGGTGGGACTGGCGTTTTCTAATTTTAATAGCATTTACTACTTTGTGTAGTTATGCTAGCGGAATCCTGATAGAGCGGCAAGAACGTCGTTTGATTCAACGATGGATATGTGCGGCTAATATTACATTGAATTTGTTGGTGTTATGCATATTTAAGTACTTTAATTTCTTTTCTGAGAACTTTGTGTCCTTATTTGAGACTTTCGGGATTAAGTTGGATTGGGTAACATTAGATATTCTGCTTCCTGTTGGAATCAGCTTTTACACTTTTCAGGCTCTCAGCTATACTATTGATATATATCAGCATAAAATGAAACCGACACATGATATGGTGGCATTTTTTGCTTTTATCAGTTTCTTTCCTCAATTAGTGGCAGGTCCTATCGAAAGGGCTACTAACTTGTTGCCGCAGTTCTTGAAAGTTCGCACGTTCGATTATGGACAGGCAGTAGACGGAATGCAGCAGATACTGTACGGGTTATTTAAGAAAATGGTGATAGCCGATAATTGTAGCCGATTGGTCGATATCGTTTTTAGCAATTACCAACAGTTGGGAAGCATACAACTATTTTTAGGAGCTGTCTTCTTCACCTTTCAAATCTACTGTGATTTTTCCGGTTATTCGGATATAGCTATCGGTACAGCCAAGTTGCTCGGGATTAAATTAATGAAGAATTTCGATTATCCGTATATCTCGCGTAATATAGCGGAGTTTTGGAGAAGATGGCATATTTCGCTAACGACATGGTTTAGAGATTACATTTATATTCCTTTAGGCGGAAGCCGGGTAGGGAAGTGGAAAAGTGTGCGGAATACTTTTATTATATTTCTCGTAAGCGGCTTCTGGCATGGAGCTAACTGGACATTTATTTGCTGGGGACTTTTCCATGCTTTATTATTCCTGCCTTTATTACTTACTTCTTCCAATAGAAAATATCGTGGCATTGTGGCAGAAGGAAAACTTCTTCCTTCCTGGAAGGAGGCTATTCAGATAGGAACAACATTTTTTCTGGTAGTAATCGGCTGGATACTGTTCCGGGCAGAAAATATGGAACAAGCTATCGGCTATATCGGACGACTTTTTTCTATGCAACAGTCTACCGGCAATATGCCTTCCCACTCTTTGGAGGTAGGATTGTATATTCTGCTTTTCTGGATTCTGGAATGGTTTCAGCGAGATAAGCCATATGCGTTGCAGATTCAGTTTCTAAAAAGTAAATCATTGCGCGTTGCTATCCTGACGTTTGTAATCTTATTCATAGAGATAACCATGGGTAAGTCCTCGGAGTTCATTTATTTTCAATTCTAAATAAGGAATATGAGAAAGTTCTTAAGAAATCTTCTTTTAGCATTAATTCCCGTAGCTGTTATTAATGCATTGTGTTGGGGAACGTTGGTCTTTTTAGCATGGCAAGATGATTTGACATATGTGAATTATGCGTCTGCACTGGATAAAGAAAAGCGTTTGGAAGAATTGGGAAATCAGTCCCGCTTGCTAATAATAGGTGGTTCTAACGCCCGCTTTGGCTTTGATTCTTCCATTCTGAGAGATACATTACATCTGGAACCTGTGAATATGGGAATACATATCGGGTTGGGATTGAATTATATGTTTGAGGAGGTTTACGACCATTTACGAAAAGGAGATGTGTTGCTCGTTTCTGCAGAATATAATCATTTTCTTAAGGAGGGCAGTTATTATGGGGATGAAGGTCTGACTGATATGTATCTGATAAAGCATGAATGGGGAAAGGCCTTATATAATATGGTAAATACACATAATTTTTTTTCGATGTATCGCTTGATTCGTAAACGTGTAAAACGGATAGGTATGGATATAGAAGATATACCGGAGAATATGGAAGTTCGTACCAAATATAATGAATATGGTGATTATACCGGACATTATAATCTATCTTCTGCCGGACATTGGGACAGTGCCCCATTACCTATGGTATCACCCGATGAAAAAGTTTTTATAGATTTGAAAGAGAAAATATCTACTTTAAGTGAGCGGGGGGTGACTATTTTCTTCTTGCCTCCTCCATATTGTCGTTCTTCTTTTCAAAATGATTCTTTGGCCATTAACCGTATCTCGGAGAGTTTGAAGGCTATAGGCTTTCCTTATTATTTGGAACCTTCCGGTTGTGTTTATCCTGATAGTATGTTCTATGACTCGCGTTATCATCTGATTAGGGAAGGTGTGGTGATGCATTCTCGGAAGATAGCAGGTGAGTTGAAAAGAACTTTATAAATATATGTGAGAAATTGTTTTATTCGATTTTTATTATGTAGGCTTTTTCTTCTCTTCGTAACGGATAGTTTCCCCGTAATTCTTCAAACAGTTCCGGTTGAGCTTTCAGCCGGTCGCTGTCTTCGACAGGGTTATATATTTGGAGCAATGCTTCTTCCTGACTTTGTGCATGAATGATAGGAGAGGTGGGTGCGGGAGCGTTAATTTCATACTTTCCCTCTATATGGAAGAACTTACAGATTGCATCCAGCGACATTCGCGTTGCATTAGCCTTGCCGTCAGCGGAATATCCGGCAATGTGTGGAGTGCCGATAATCACTTTCTCTAATAATTCACGATTGATTTCCGGTTCGTGTTCCCATACATCAATAATAGCGTCTGAGATAGAACCATTGTTCAATGCCTTCAAGAGAGTGCCCGTGTCGATAACTTCTCCTCGTGAAGTATTAATGATAACAGGTTTGCGTTTTAGCGAATTGAAGAAATCTTCATCTGCCAGGTGGAATGTTTTGTATTTGCCTTCTTTATATAAAGGTACGTGAAAAGTGATGATGTCACATTCTTCCGCTATCTTATTTAAAGAGGTAAAAGATTCTTTTCCTTCTTTTTCTTCCCGTGGCAGATCGTTCAGTAGAACGCGTATGCCGAAGTCTTCGGCGACTTTGGCAACTTTACTCCCCACATTTCCTACTCCTACGATTCCAATAGTCAGTTCGTCCAGTTTCTTATTTCTGAGAGACTTCCATATCAGGAGTGAAGATTGAATATATTGGGCAACAGAAGCTGAGTTGCAACCGGGTGCATTTGTCCATTCGATACCTGCCCGCTTACAATATTCAGTATCGATATGGTCGAACCCTATGGTTGCCGTAGCTATAAACTTTACCCGGCTGCCTTCCAGTAATTCCTGATTGCAGTGAGTACGGGTCCGGATAATCAGCGCATCTGCGTCTTGTACCAGTTCCGGAGTAAAATCCTTTCCGGGGGCGTAGATTATTTCGTCGGCTATTGTTTGGACAGCCTCTTTTATATAAGGTATCTTATTATCGATAATAATTTTCATATACAATCTGTATTTAGTTCCCACAAAGGTAGGAAATAAAAAAGTAAGAAAGGGTTGCTTGTCTGAAAAATATTACATAGATTTGCCCTATTATATATCTATAAGCTAATTAAGATTATGACATTTAGTAACCTTTGCAACGAGATTTTTTGGAAATCGACGACTGATTACCACGTAACGGACAGTGTAGATGCACCGATGAACAATCCTTACGAGTTGAAGACGATTGAGTATTATTTATACTTGAAAAATTGGATCGATGCCGTTCAATGGCATTTCGAAGATATTATCCGTGACCCTCAAATTGATCCTGTAGAAGCACTGGCTTTGAAAAGAAGAATTGATAAGTCCAATCAAGACCGTACTGATCTGGTTGAACTGATTGATAGTTATTTTTTGGACAAATACAAAGCTGTTAAACCGCTTTCTGATGCAACTATCAATACAGAGAGTCCTGCATGGGCAATTGACCGGCTTTCTATTCTTGCGTTGAAAATTTACCACATGAAGCAGGAGGTGGAACGTACGGATACTACCGAAGAACATTGTGAGCAATGCCGGACCAAGCTGAATATTCTGTTGGAACAGCAGAAAGACCTTTCTTCTGCTATCGAACAGTTGTTGGCAGACATTGAAGCCGGAAGAAAATATATGAAAGTATATAAACAGATGAAGATGTATAACGACCCGGCGCTGAATCCGGTGCTTTATGCAAAAAAATAACGAATGGCGCGTATTCTCATTATCCGTTTTTCAGCCCTTGGCGATGTAGCCATGACAATACCTGTGATACATTCGCTTGCTGTGCAATATCCACAGCACGAAATCACTGTATTAAGTCGTGCCGTATGGCAACCTCTTTTTCAAAGTTTGCCTGAAAATGTGAATTTTGTCGGAGCTGATCTGACAGGTAAGCATAAAGGGCTATGGGGATTGAACAGCCTTTACTCGGAACTGAAAAGGATGCATTTCGATTACGTGGCGGACTTTCATCACGTACTTCGTTCGAAATATCTGTGTCTGCGGTTTCGCCTTGCCAATATACCGGTTGCTTTCATTTGTAAAGGGAGAGCCGGAAAAAAGAAACTGGTTCGCCGCCGTCATAAAGTGCTGGAGAACCAGAAAAGTTCTTTCCGTCGTTATGCTGATGTGTTAGAAAAGTTGGGACTGCCGGTTTTATTGAACTTTTCTTCTATTTATGGAGAAGGAAAGGGTGATTTCGCAGAGATTGAACCGATGACAGGACCGAAAGGAAAACAAAAATGGATCGGTATTGCTCCTTTTGCCAAGCATAAGGGCAAGATTTATCCGTTAGAATTGCAGGAACAGGTTGTTGCTCATTTTGCTGCTAATCCTGCGGTGAAAGTTTTTCTGTTTGGCGGTGGGAAAAGCGAACAGGAAGTCTTTGACTCCTGGATTGCTAAATATCCTTCGGTGGTTTCCATGATCGGTAAATTGAATATGCGTACGGAACTGAATCTGATGAGTCATCTGGATGTGATGTTGTCTATGGACTCTGCTAATATGCATTTGGCATCTCTGGTGAATATACCTGTGGTTTCCGTTTGGGGAGCTACTCATCCTTATGCCGGGTTTATGGGGTGGAAACAATTACCGGTCAATACAGTACAACTCGATTTATCCTGTCGTCCTTGTTCGGTTTATGGACAGAAGCCTTGCTGGCGGGGCGACTATGCTTGCTTGAGGGATATAACTCCCGAACAGGTGATTGCAAAGATTGAGGGAATCATTGATTAATCATAAATAGCTTTTGAATGTATATGAAAGAATATGACTATCTGGTAGTTGGAGCAGGGTTGTTTGCGGCTGTGTTTGTTCGTCAAGCCATTGATGCGGGCAAGCGCTGTCTTGTTATAGATAAACGTAGTCATATCGGCGGAAATATCTATTGTGAGAATGTAGATGGCATTCATGTACATCTTTACGGAGCGCACATCTTTCATACAGACAATAAAGAAGTCTGGGATTATGTGAACCGTTTCGTAACATTTAATCGCTACACTAATTCTCCATTAGCTAACTATGAAGGCATATTATATAATCTGCCTTTTAACATGAATACTTTTAATAAGTTATGGGGAGTTAACACTCCTAAAGAGGCTAAGGATAAGATTGAAGAACAACGTAGCGAATATGCACATATTCAGGCTCCTGCCAATCTGGAAGAACAGGCTTTGACGCTTTGTGGAAAAGATATTTATCAGAAACTAATCAAGGGATATACGGAAAAACAGTGGGGGCGTCCTGCAACGGAGCTTCCGGCCTTTATTATAAAACGACTTCCTTTCCGTTTCGTTTATGATAATAATTATTTTAATGACGAGTATCAAGGCATTCCTAAAGGCGGATACAATAAGCTGATTGAAAGTTTGTTTGAAGGAGCTGATGTGCGTTTGGGGACGAATTATTTTTCTGCTCGTGAAGAACTGGATTCGCTGGTGGATAAAGTATTGTTTACCGGATGTATTGACGAGTATTACGATTTTCGTTTCGGGCATTTGGAATACCGTAGTCTTCGTTTTGAACACGAACGTCTGGAAATGGAAAATTATCAGGGGAATGCGGTCATTAATTATTGTGAAAGAGAGATTCCTTATACCCGTGTTATCGAACATAAACATTTCGAATTTGGTAAGCAGCCGCATACGGTGATCACCCGCGAATATCCTTCTGCATTCACTCCCGGGGACGAACCTTATTATCCGGTGAATGACGAGAGAAATATGCGGTTGTACGAGAAATACAAGGAGTTGGCTATACATACTTCCGGAGTCTTGTTTGGCGGACGTTTAGCTCAATACGCTTATTTTGATATGGACGATACAGTGGCTGCCGCATTGGTTTTGGCGCAAAATGAACTATAAAATATCATTCCTATGATTTGTTATCTATCAAGAAATTACCGAGGTGTCGATAATGCCGGAAATAAAGCAAAAACAGACATTGAACAGATAATGGAGTCGCATGGCTTCCGGAATGTCGGGCTGAAACAAACCCGGTATAGAAATGTCGTTGTAGCTTTTTGTCGTACCTTATTCAGTGTGCTGAAGAGTATTCTCTGTTTGCGTAAAGGCGATGTGCTGGTACTGCAATATCCTTTGAAGAAATATTATGCATTTGTCTGCAATATGGCTCATCTACGTGGTTGCAAGGTGGTGACGTTGATTCATGATTTGGGTAGTTTTCGTCGTAAGAAGCTGACTATTCCCCAAGAAATAGCGCGCTTGGATCACTCGGACTGTGTGATTGTACATAGCGAACGTATGAGGGACTGGCTGCTTGAACATGGAATTAAGGCCAAGCTGCAGATATTGGAGATATTTGATTATTTATCCGATAGCCAACCTGTTGCCGGCAATGATTCGCCGAAATCACCGAACCGCATCCTGTTTGTCGGTGCTTTGTCTTCTTATCATAATGATTTCTTATATAAACAGGCAAATTCTCCCCGTTCTTATGATATAGTGCTCTATGGAAGTGGTCTTGAAACCGAAAAACTGGAAGGAAAAGTTGATTATAAAGGCTTTGTCTCTTCGGACGAGCTGATAGCGACGGCAGAAGGCGAATATGGACTTGCCTGGTATGGATCTTCTTTAGAGGGAGGAAGTGGTGCTTTGGGAGAATATCTTCAATATAACGCTCCTCATAAAATGTCTCTCTACATACGTTGCGGTCTTCCGATTATCGTTTGGGAGAAAGCCGGGCTGGCGCCTTTTGTGAAGAAGAACAATGTGGGTATATGTATCTCTTCTTTGACGGAACTTGAAGATATTTTACCTAAAATAAGTGCAGGACAATACATGGAAATGAAGAAAAATGTATTGCAAATAGCCGATAAACTTTCGCATGGATATTATTGCTTTAAGGCAATAAAGCAAGCCTGCGCAGACTTGGGAGTCGAAATAAAGGGCTAAATTGTCCCCTTTTATCTTAGTTTTGCGATAAAAGAAAAAAATATAGTCGGAATATGCCCTAATTTCTTTATCTTTGCACAATCTTTGTAAGTAGGATTTATAGAAGAGTGTAATGAGAGTGATTGTAAATCCCAAGTACACACATTTGCAAAAACAGATAGAGGAGATTCCCAAGTTCTTTGCGGATGAAGGAAAGGTGGTGTATGATGGGCGTAATATTCTAAAACGGATTAGTCTGGATAACGTTGATGTTGTTGTGAAAAGCTTTAAAAAGCCTCACATCATTAATCGTGTTGTCTATTCATATTTCCGCCAATCCAAAGCTGCCCGCTCCTATATCTATTCCATGGAACTTCAGAAGCATGGTTTCAATACTCCGGAACCGATTGCCATGATCGAACAATTTCAGAAAGGTCTTCTTACAAACAGCTACTATGTTTGTTGCTATGACAATGGTGAAACCGTTCGTTATTTGATGGACGGTAAGGTTGAGGGAAATGAAGACAAGTTACTGGCGTTCGCGCGTTACACTTTTGCATTACATCAGGCGGGTATTTTACATTTGGACTATTCTCCCGGCAATATTCTGATTCATCAGAATGGAGCAAATGAATATAGCTTCTCTTTGGTTGATGTGAACCGTATGCAGTTATTACCGGAAATAGATTGTGATAAAGTTTGCCGTAATATGTGCCGTCTGTGCATATCCCGGGAAGTGCTGGCATATATAATGACCGAATATGCTTCTTTGCGGGGTTGGGATGTAGCGGCTACTGTCAAGCTCGCTCTTTATTACAGTGATCAGTTCTTTACCCACTACATTTACCGTCGTGCAGCCCGAAAAGAGAAGTCAAAACATATCGTTTCGCATATTTTATTGTTCCGCTTATGTCGCTCTACGCGTAAGTTCCTTTCCTGGGAGCCTCACTTCTCGCATTATTTATTAGCGAAGGAAAAACATATTTATGATACCTACTTGTGTAAGTATGATTATTGCGATTTGCTATCTTCTGACTATCGGTAGTTAATTTACTTTCTTGTTGCCTCGAAGAACAACACTCCTGATCTTGTGTCTGAAAAATCCTTTTTGATTTCTGTATGTGCAGTTGTGTTTATCAAGAAACGCAGAAATAACCTCCTCGTCATCATGTAGGTGATAAGTACAGATGGCGAAATCTATTTTCTTGCAATCCCGGAAAAGCTGTTCACATCCGGCCAGCGCACGGCGCTCAGCCCCTTCTATATCCATTTTTATAAATAGATGCTCGTCCGGTTTGTCTCTGAAGAAATCGTCCAGTTTCTGTTCTTTGGGAGAATTACGGTTGCTCACATACTTCTGAACAATGGTTACCTTGTCTTTCCATGGTTCAAAAGTGGCCCTGATAGCTTCCAGCCACGATTCGTTCTGCTCAAATAAATAAACATGTTTGGCTTCTTCGATAATCTCCAGCGAAGAATATCCTTCGGCACATCCCACGTCAACAAAAACCTTTCCCGTTACGTCCTTATTATTATTGAAATAATGGTGTGCGGAGCGTTGGTCTTGCTCTATCATCAACGCCCTGTAATACTTCTGGATTTTATGGGGAGGTGTTGTTCTTTGGAAGTACAGGCGTTTACCATCCTCCTTTAGTACATAATACAAATTCCTATTTTCGTCTTTCCGTACATCAACAGGCATACTCAAATACTCATCTTTGAATTCGTATAAGTGTCTTGAATATCCATGTTTTCTGATGTATTTATAATACTTCAGATAAGGAGAATCCGGCTTATATCCTTTCATAAAATAATATGGAAGCGTACCATATATAAATTTCTTTATTGAGTGTTTAAGTATGTTCATCGTATTAGTTTCTTGTAGATGTTAATAATTTCTTCCGATTGTTGTTTCTCAGAGAACCGTTTCGCGAATTCCCGTCCTTTCTCCACCATGTTCTTCCTTTTATCGGAATTTGAATATATTTGTTTAAATGCATCAGCCAGTCCGGTGATATCATCCGGGTTTACGTAGATAGAGTCGGGCCCTCCGGCTTCTTCCAGACATGAGCCTGTGGCGGCTACCACAGGAATACCCGAATATAGTGCCTCTATGATGGGGATACCGAAACCTTCAAAACGGGAAGGATATACAAAAATCTCTGCTGATTGATAAAAAGCGGGCAAATCGTTGAAAGGGACATTACTGATAATATGCACTCTTTCGCCTAAACCGTTATCTTTGATAAACTGTTCAACCTTTTCTGTGTAGCCTGTACGGCGTCCTACGATAACGATATGAATATGTTGCGGCAGCATAGGCAATGCCTGTACTGCTGCAAGAATATTTTTTCGTTCTTCAATGCTGCCTACATTAAGTATATAGTGGTCCGGCAACTGGTATTTTTTCCGTACCTCCTCCTTTTTTTCTTCCGTCACCGGATGAGTAAATGAGACGTCGCATCCTTGATAAACGACTTCTATTTTATCATCAGGGATGTTGAAGTATCGGATAATATCCCGTTTGGTACATTCACTGATAGCAATTATCTTATCAGCATTTTCGCACGCTTTACGGAATTTGTATGTATATATTTTCCTGTCAATAGATTGGTAATATTGCGGATACCTCAAAAATATCAGGTCGTGGATAGTTACAATACTTTTAATGCGACTTTTATGGATGTTGAGAGGAAGCTCGTTACTGAGTCCGTGGAATAACTCAATACCTTCTTTCTCCAATTGAGAGGTGATTCCCCATACGCGCCATAATGAACTTAGTTTTTTCCAAAAAGAAGTAGCAGGATAGGCGAGAGTGAGCTGCCGGTATTGTCCGGTTAATAGATTCATCCTTTTGTTTTCCCGTTTTTTAGGTGCATACAGGACATAGTCATTCTCCGGATAGAAGTGGCAAAGAATATCCGCTACATAGCGGCTATAATTACCTAACCCGGTGAAATTCTGCACTGCACGTTTTCCGTCAAAACCTATTCTCATCTCTGTTGTTACCTACTGCTTATATGGTTTATAATTAGACTTCAAAATCCCGATAAGGTTTATTCAAGTCCAAGTAATGAAAATTATGTTGTCTTTGTCCACTCTGTTTGGGAATCGTCATATAATCCCCATATTTCTGAGACAGATATGTGTCATATTCCTGTACGCCCCATACTTCTTCGTTCTCGAATAAGACAGGGGTAGGAACTCCCAAAATCTTTTTTGGCATGATTCCTTTCATGCCGTCGTCATAGTCACAAATAAGATCACTCTTGTCAAAGTCGTATTTGGTCATAACCTCTCTGATGCTTTTCTGTACTTCGGTGAGTGTGAAAAACTTCCTGCATAGTAATGGTATCCATGAACTTGGCCCCTTTCCATGCTTATACGGGTCGCGGTGAATCAGGTAAAGAACCCGTTTGTAAAATTCATATTTGGCAAAATGCATTCTTTGTGCCATACGGCCTGTCGGCACACCGTCCAATGGGAATACATCAATATATACGCCTCCCAGATATTTAAGATGCATACGTTCAATTAATGTTGTGTCGGCATCCTGTATTTTGGCAAACGGAAGCGGGTATTCTTTGTCATTCTCAGCGCATACGGCTTCGTATGGCTCCGGCAACCATTCCTTGGCATTAGTCATTAATAGATCATAGTCTGCCCGTGGCATACCAATATCCAGATCATCATCCCAGGGGATAAATCCTTTGTGGCGTACAGCTCCCAACATCGTACCTGCCATGATATAATATCGCAGGTTATGTTCTTTACAGACTTTATCTATTGCTAGTAAATTCTTTAAGATGCGAAGCTGTAAGGGGCGAATATCGTAAGTAGCCATTTCTATTCAAATTTTATATTAGTAAAGACTAGCCGGAATCAGCTTCTGTGCTTGTTGGAAATCTTCTACCGTGTCCAGCTCTGCCGAAAAGAATTCGGTGGTGTCCATTACGTAGAAACTATATCCTTGTGGAATCAGTCTTTCAAACGCCCGTTCATAGAAAATATTGTCCAATCCTTCTGATAAGATCATCATCTCCAGTTCGCGGAATAACGCTTGTGTGTATGCTGCCGACATCTTTTCAATACCTATTGATTCACCGATTGCATCAGGTATAGAGCAAACCTTACTGATTTCCACTACCTTTTGTTCATTGTCCACAATAACCTTAATTTCTTCGGCACCAAGTTCGTGGCGGTTGAGTGCCAGTACATCGGCTTTGTCCGACCGGAGCAACTTCTCTACGATTTGGGGATCAAATACGATGTCACTATCCAGAAGTAATACCTCTTCCCCTTCCGTATAAGGGCGGGTCAGCCACAAAGAATAGATATTGTTGGTTGATTCATATTTATCATTGTAGATGAAAGTAATACTTTGAGCCGGATAATGAGCTTGCAGAAAGTCGACTATTTGTTGCTGGCGATATCCGGTGACAATGATAAATTCGTTAAAACCATTTTGTATTAAAGCGTCGAAAGCCCTTTCCAACAAACAACGTTCTCCTATCTTGAGCAAGCATTTGGGAGTTGTGTCGGTCAGTGGGCGTAGACGTGAGGCTATTCCTGCGGCTAGTATTACAGCTTTCATTTGGATGCGATTTCTTTGATTGTATCTATGACGATCCGGTTCTGCTCAGGGCGTCCCAGCGTGATGCGCAGATGAGTGTTGATATCCGGTTCATTCATAAATTTCACTTTATAACTCTGTTCGGCAAACGCTTTTTGCAGTGCCTCTTTTAATGCAATCGGATATTTGATTAAAATAAAGTTGGCTACCGATTCGTATACCTTAAATCCGGGCAGCACACCGATTTCTTTTTCATAGCGGGCACGATCTTCATTCATCAGTTTGGCGATGTTACGGTAGTGTGCATCCGATTTGAGTGCTGCGATAGCTATGTCTTCAGATATCCGGTTGTATCCCAGATATTTGTTGCTGTATTTGCTAAATTTTTCCAGTTCTTTACTCATGAAACCGAATCCCATGCGTAACCCCGGCAAGCCGTAAAACTTGGATAAAGTGCGGGAGATGATCAAATTCGGATATTTGTTCACCAGCTCTTTGATATATCTTGTGTCTGTTGAGACGAAAGAGGCGTATGCTTCGTCAATCAAGACCTTCGTTTTGGCAGGAACTTCAGCCAGCAACTCATCCAGTTCTTCCGGAGTCAGACCATTCCCGGTAGGATTATTGGGCGATGCAAGCAGTAAAATCTTCGGATTTTCTTTTTGTATCATATCTTTCATGGCGGCGAAGTCGTACTTGAACGTGTTTCCGTCTTCATAAAGAGGATATTGTAAAGTGCGACCGTTCACTTCATCTGCGATAGATTTATAATACCACCATGAGAATTTAGGAATCAACATCGTTTTATTTCCGTCTTCTTCTGTGAGGAAATAATGTACGGCCTGTTTCAGAATATCCTCTCCGCCGTACCCTAATAAAACTTGCGTCTCGTCTATATCGTATAATTCAGATAAGAAAACGGATAAAATGCTTTTTTTACCTTCATCGTAAATACGGGTATAAAAGCAAAGTTTATTTATATCGAAGTTTTTGAGTGCTTCTACTACTTCTTTTGATGGGCTGTAGTTAAATTCGTTTCTGTCTAAAAAGTTTAAATCTTTTTGTCTCATATTTATTTTTCTATTTTTTCTCTGTAAGATACTGGTTAACTCCTTTGGAGCACCAAATTCGCTTTTCATCAATAGTTCTCTGTAGTATCTCGTTATTAATATTAAATTGTGCCCGTGAATTATCTTGGTGATATAAATGGAACACAATGCCGGCATTCTTGATGATACGTTTACGTACACCTGCATTAATTAGTCTGCAGGCTATTTCGCTGTCTTCTCGTCCCCAGCCAATCATGTTTTCATCATATCCATTGACCATTAATAAATCACTTCTCCAAAAACCCATGTTACAGCCGCGTACATATAGTAGATCTGTCCGGTGGTAGTTTTGTAAGAGATATGTCAATAGTTGCCAACGTATTCCATTGAGCCGGTTATGTACTCCTTTATTACGGATTGAAACACGTATGCTTCGTTCTGTTATTAATTTCTTAGAAAGTTCAGATTGTATATTGAGACGGCTACCACTTACAAAACTGTTTTTGCGTGCAAAGCGTTTGTGGTCTTTGATAAAATGATGATTCAAAATGATATCTCCATCAATTTGAATTATATAGTCCATACTGGCTTTTGCAATAGCCTTATTTCTGATAACAGTTAGGCGGAAGCCATTATCTTCATGCCATACGTGTATAACAGGTACAGTAGATTGTTTCTTGAATTCTTCCACTATTTTCCTGGTTTCTTCATTGGAACCATCATCTGCGATCAGTACCTCGTCAGGGAGTACTGATTGTTGAAGTACACTCATAAGGCAAAGGTCTAGTGCCTTGGGAGAGTTGTATGTTGAGATAATCAATGAAACTGTCATAGGTTTGGTTTGTTAGATTTCTTCAATTCCGTTATTTGTTCGGGTTATTTTTTGTTCTTTAATAGTCTTCATAAACTCTCTATGATGCGGTTCTTCCTTGCGAGAGAGCTGCTTATGGTACAGGTGATAGGCTATTGCTGAAAATTTAATAATTTTCTTTTCTATGCCTGAGTTTACTAGTCTCCAACTAAGTTCTTCATCTTCATGTCCCCATCCTTGTAAATTGTTGTCATATCCGTTAATACCAATAAGGTCTTTTTTCCAGAAAGACATATTACATCCTTTTACTCTTTTTCCTGACAATTCTTTACGAGTGGCAAACTTCGCAATCATGGGATAAAGTCGTAAAGCATTTGTAGGTTGCTTCATTATTAACTGGAGTTTATTTATTATTGATAGTTTCCCTTTATCTAGTAAAGATGTGGTCGCTCTTACATTAAGGTTTGCTCGGGTTCCTCTAATAAAACACCCTTCCTCAGCCATATATACATGGTCTTCTATAAAATTTGGACTAGCTATGATATCTCCATCTATTTGAATGATATAAGAGGAAGATGCTTTGCTTATAGCTTTATTCAATACTATTGTTTTACGAAATCCTCTGTCTTCATGCCATTCGTGGAATATAGGAAAGGAAGCATTTTGTGTAAACTCATGTATGAGTTTTGTTGTTCTTTCATCAGACCCATCATCCGCAATGATGATTTCAGAAGGCAATATCGTTTGTCTTAAAATGCTATCCAAACAGAGCCGCAAAGCCTCTGGCCAGTTGTATGTAGCGATGATTAACGATATTGTGATCCCTTTTTTCATATTCCAGATATTTTATGAAGAATAAACATGCAAATATACATTACTATCCTCAGAATAGCAATTATTTAGAGCTTTAATTTTTAATACGTTTGTGCTTATATGAGAATAGATTATTTATTTTATATAAAAATAGAATGAGAGTTTTCATTCGTTTTTTAAATTTGTGTGTATTTGCTAAAATATGAATGATGTCTCTAAACCCTGAACGGTCTAGTGCAGCGCAGTCTATAAATACTTTACTTTGTGTTGCAGGAAAAGTGTTTTGAAACCATAATGTACGTTCTTGATTAAGTTCTTTCCCATTGGAACTTATACCTCTTCCATCGCATTCAGATATAATATATGGTAAGTGGCGATAAGTGCGGTTTTCAATTATAAGGCACTGGAAACAATGTGCCCAATCAGATATGATTTTGTAATTAATGTCATATCTTTTATCTTTAAATAAGGTATGATGTATAAAACATGATTGATGGTGTAGTGAATTATCTGATAGATATATGAGATCCAATGTGTCTGGGTATACTCTTTTTTTAGTTTTTCTTTTATAAAATAAGATAGTGTCTCCGTATAGGTATTCTGTACCATCAAATGGTATTTTTGCGAGAATGTCTTGGCTTAGGCAATCACCAGAATTGAGGAAATATAGATATTGTCCTTTTGCATGATCAATTCCTTTATTCATACCATCATATATTCCTTTGTCGGATTCTGAAGACCAAAAACTTAGATGAGGGTTTTCTTTTTCATATTGTATGATAGTTTCTCTACTACCATCAGTGGAGCCTGCATCAATGATAATGTGTTCATATGATGAAAATGATTGTGAACTTACACTCTCTAATGTCTTGAGTAAACCAAGATTATTGTTAAAGTTTACAGTAATTATACTAAGTATTGGTCCATTCATATATGTAAGATTTTACATTGTTTTCATGATTGTATGGCTTTTTGGTAAGCCTCTTCTGTTTTCTGGGCTGCTTTTTCCCATGAATATCGTTTTAAACGTTCGTTACCTAAACGGATTAATTGAGAACGTTTTTCTTCATTATATATTACTTTTGTGATAGCTTCAGACATGGAACTAATAGAGTATGGATCAAAATATACAGCAGCATCACCTGCTATTTCGGGAAAACAACTAGTGTTGCTGAGTGCTACGGGGCAGTGACATGCATAGGCTTCTAAAATAGGAATTCCAAAGCCTTCATAAAGAGAAGGATATACGAATAGTAAAGCTCTGGAGTATAATTCACTAAGAGCTTGATCAGAAGCTTTTATATGAATCGTATATTCGAATATACCCATGCCAATAAGCATATCTTGTTCGTCTTTTTTTAGTTTACTTCCTGTGTAAATTGCAAATAGTGTTCTATCTTGTTCATGTATTTGAGCGAATGTTTCCATAAAGCGTTTGAAGTTTTTATAGGGGGTACGATCGCCAACAAATAATAGAAATCTTTCGGGTATTTGTAATTTATGTTTTCCCGAAAAGTGTTTCATGCTTGTGCTGTGGTAAATAACATCTATCTTTTGAGGATTAATATTGAAAATTTCAATGATATCTTTTTTAGTGTTTTCGCTAATAGCTATAATTCGATTGGCACGTGTTATAACCTTTTTTTTATGACCTATTGTGATATTTGCATCTGTTACATATTGTGGAAATTTTTCGTGGATCATATCGTGTACAGTAATAATGTATGGGTTTTCTCCAATATAATCTAAAAAATATGGATCATAGTATGTAGGGTGTAATAAGTATGGTCCACCTGTTTTTAGTAGTTTTTTTGTTATTTCGTGATTCTTTTTTTCAAAAAAGGAATGATATCGTTTGTAGATAAATCTAGGCAATAATATTAGGCTTTTTTCTAACATCCAACTTGTGAGGTAATAATTGATAGAATATCGCACGGTGATTTTATGTTTTGCTGAAATTCTTTTAATTATCTCACAGAAATAACGTGAAATACCACCAAAGCGTTGCATTTCGAATATTTGATAGTCATATATGATAAAAAGTGATTTCATAGTCATTATTGTTTTGGTTTATGAAATGAAAAAAATGAATTTATGTAGTATAAAAATAAGATGATTTTCCTTATACGTTTTTTGAACTTGTGAGTCTTATTTAATAACGGAACTAAGTTACCAAGCCCTGTTTCCCTGAAAGCCTCTAGTTCTAAAAATGATTTGAAAAAGGTTTTATTGATGTTTTGTTCTATCCATTTGTTGCGTTCTTCCCATGTTTTCTCATAATTAGAACTTGCACCTCCACCATCGTATTCAACGATAGTTGTTGGAATGTGTTTATAGCTACATCCTTTTAAGATTATAGAGTGGATTGCATGTATCCAGTCTGATATAATTTTATAGTTAGTATCATATTTTTCTTCTATAAATAATGAATGGTGGATAAAACAAGCTTGTTGTGAAATCCAACCTTTTGAATTTGCAAGAAAGAATGTGTCGAATCTATCCGGGTATTTCCATATCCATGGATCTTCGTTTGTTGGTATAATTTTTATATTGCCATATATGTATTGGGTGCCATCAAAAGGAATATGTCTTAAAACATCTTTTATAAGACAATCTCCAGAGTTGAGAAAATATAGATATTCTCCAGAAGCATGTTCTATTCCTTTATTCATTCCATCGTATATTCCACTGTCTTTTTCTGATACCCAGTAGGCCAAATGAGAAGTTTCTTTACTGTATTTTATAATTGTTTCTTTGCTTCCATCTGTTGAACACGCATCAATAATGATATGTTCATAAGATGTGAATGACTGATTCTTTATGCTATTCAGAGTTGCTATTAATCCTTTGTTATTGTTGAAATTTACAGTTATGATACTTAATGTGGGTTGGGTCATAATCATTTATTTAAATGTGTTTGCAAATATAATAATAATGAATTGAATTTGTAGGTTTGTTATATGATAAAATTGTTGGAAGTGCTTTAGCTATTTTTAATAGGAAAGAGGGCTTTTTGTTACTTTTGTTGTGTAGGGTAGTGAGGAATTATGTATATTTGCTGAATATAACGATTTATATAATAAATGAATGGATTGTTTAGTAAGTGTAATTGTCCCTGTCCATAACACAGTTGAGTATTTGCCTAGGTGTATTGATTCGATACGTAATCAATCTTTGAAAGATATAGAAATAATTCTAGTAGAAAATCAATCAAATGATGGCTCTGCCGCATTGTGTGATGAATATATGTCTTTTGATTCTCGTGTGAAAGTACTTCATCTTCCGGTTGCCAATGCATCAATAGCTCGTAATGCAGGACTAGATATTGCTTCAGCTCCCTATGTTGGTTTTGTTGATAGTGATGATTATATCGATTATAATATGTATGAGGAGTTATTTGATGTGATAAAATGTCATGATGTTGATATTGTCTATTCTAATTTTCAGACTGAATATTTGGATGGTCGAATTGATGGATGTGATAAAAACTCTGGACAGATATATATACGCTCATCGTTGGATGTATTAAGAGATATGATGTGGGATAAATTGAATTGTTCGTCTTGTACAAAGCTTTTTAAAAGAACAGTCTTTTCAGAGTATAAATTTCCAGAAAATAATATTTATGAAGATAGAATTGCGATGCATATGTGGATATTGCAATGTAAGCAGGTAGCTTGGGTTGATAAGGTGTTTTATCATTATGTTGAACGCAGTAGTAGTCTTTGTCATTTAATTACTCCTTTGAATAGATATCATTATTTTATGGCTGAATTTTCTCGGATAGAGTTTATAGAGAAGCACTTATTGTTTGAAGGAGAAGAATTATTGGAAGTAAGGAATAGGCTTATTCGTATATGTTTTTTTACTTTTGAGGAGTTCGTCCTTTTGACGAAACCGAGGTGTTTTCAGAAGCCAATAAAGCATATGAGAGCTAAATTTAAAACATTATTGAAATTTCCTTCTCGAGAGTTAGAAGTTTTTTATCGCAAACGAATAAGAAAAATTGTCTATTTTTGGCCAATATATTATTGGCGACATTTTTCCTGATTAGAAACAGCTGGCAGGGCCTAGTATGTAGGTATTGATATATGTAAATTGAGGTTGGACGATGTAGTCGGAAGAAAACTGACGAATTGTATGTCCTAAATGTTGATAATATAAATGTAATATGGATAAATTACTACCACTTGTGTCTGTTATTGTTCCTGTTTACAATGGGGAAATTTTTCTAGAAAAATGCCTTCAAAGTGTAATATGTCAGAGCTATACAAATATTGAGATTATTGTTGTAAATGATGGAAGCATAGATAATACATCATTGATAATAGATCGATATGTAAAATTGGATAAGCGTATAATCGGATTGGAACAGAAAAATGGAGGACCTGCCCTAGCTAGGAATAAAGGTTTGAAAATAGCTAAGGGGAAATATGTGCAATATTTGGATAGTGATGATTGTCTGCATGAAAAAGCAATTGAATATTTGCTAGATAAAGCGGAAGCTAGCAATGCGGATATTGTAGTTGCCCCTTTCCAGTTTTGTTATTTAGATGGTACCTCTTATAAATCGTCGTTTTTTAATTTCTCAAGTATGTCTGGTATTGATTACCTTAAAGAAATATTAAATAATAAGGCTTATTGGAGTGTTTGGTCTAAATTTCATAAACGTGAATTGTTGTTGAATGACCCAATGGAGATATATCCAAATATATGTTTTGGGGAGGATGTGATTTGGAGTGTGCAGTTGCTTTTACGTTCAAAGAAAGTTGTTTCTATAGAATATGTTATTTTAGATTATAATATTCGGAATCTTTCACTTTCTCATTCTTGCAATTTTGATGAAGGCAAATTTGCGAATTTTGAATTTTATAGAAGTTGGTTGGAACTTTACCTTGCACAAAAGGGAGTGATAGACTTTATGAAAAAAGACTTGGCATTTTTTCATATTAGAAATACTTTCCAAAAAATTGTTTGGAGGAAGATACGTAATTTGAAAAAAGACATGGATAGAATAATACAGGATTTGAGATGCTTTCCTGAATTGAAGCAATCAATGTCTAAGCGTGAATTGAGGGTGGTTTCTGCTTTCCGATTTTCCATGTTGTGGGGGAACTTAAGGTTGAAGTACTATATTCAAAAAGGTAAAATTTAGGTGTACTAAAATATTATTATGGTGCTTGAACTATGAATTGTGGCACTTGTAAATGCTAGTGTATTTGACGCTTTTATTGGTTAGATTTAAGGAGGGAGATTAGCTGCTTAATTGAAGGGGGTCCATATCTCATTTTTTTTCTGTTCAATTCTTTTTTTGTGAGAAATAATATTGTTGATTTTTAAAAGAAATGATATTAATTTTCTAATCCTTTTCTTAAATTTTTTTGTTTGTGATATTGGCTGTATGAAAGGAGCAAGTTCGGAAATACGATACTCGTATAACTCAGATAATGCATCTAATATGGCTTTCGGAAACTTGCTTTTGATCCATTTTATTCGTTCTTCCATTAATTTTTCTTGATTGGTACTGATCCCATTCCCGTCTACTTCTGCTATTACAATGTCTATATATTTATAGCTGCAATCGTTAAAAATAATACTTTCCATTGTATGTATCCAGTCTGATATGATTTTGTATTCAGTGTTATATAATTGTTTCTGAAATAGGGAATGGTGAATGAAACAAGCTTGATGTGGTAATGCTGTTTTAAGAAGGTAAACGATATCTAATGTTTCAGAGGGGGTAATATATCTGTAGTCTTTTTCTGATAATATGTATTTTATATTTCCATATATATATTTATTACCATCTAAAGCTATTTCCTGTAGTATGGTATTGCTTATTAAGGTATCTCCAGAATTTAGAAAAAACAGATACTCTCCATGCGCTTGTTTTATACCTTTGTTCATTCCGTCATAAATGCCATTATCAGGCTCTGATACCCAATAAAGTGGAAATGTAATTTCTTTTTCATATAGTAGGATTGCGTCTTTACTTCCATCTGTGGAGTTAGCATCAATGATGATATGTTCAAAAAAAACGCTTTCTTGATTTTTGATACTATTTAAAGTTCGGATAAGTCCACTTTTGTTGTTGTAGTTTACGGTAATTATGCTTAGTAATGGAGCAATCATGTTCTAATCTTATAAAATTATATGCTATGTTGGCTGTATATTCTGCAAATATACATATATTTGTCATTAATACGAATTAAAGTTAATGCTTTTAAAATATGTTGGGTGATTTGAAGAGAAATATCTATAAATATTTGCTGAATAGAGGACTGTTACGAACTAAAATTGTTGTATTGATGGACGGTGGTATTTGTTCGCAGATGCATCAATATTTATTGGGAAATTTATATCGTAAAAGAGGTTTTCCAGTGTGTTATGATTTGACATTTTATAAGGAATGGGGATTAGATATAAACAATGAATTTGTTAGGAACTTTGATATTTTGAAGGCTTTCCCGTATTTGGAGTTTGAAGAAGCGTCAAAACTGGAAGTGGATGTATATAGAAGAGAATACTTTTATGGGGGCAATGATGGTGATATTCGTACTAATGATATGTCATTTCTTAGTTTGGTTCCACCTATATATTTAGGAGGATATTATCATTTCCCATCAAAGCAGTGGCTTGAAACTTTTCAATCTTTATATAGAATGGTTGATGGTGTTCTCGATAAAGTTAATCAGATAAAATGTTTAGAAGTAGATAAGTGTGTAGATTCTGTTGGAGTTCATGTCAGAAGAGGAGATTTAAAGGAAGAAGTATCTTCTTATGGAGCACCAGCTTCATTTGATTATTTTATAAATGCTACGGCTTTCTTTAAAAAGAAATTGTATAGACCTTATTTTTATTTTTTTTCAGATGAGCCAGAATGGGTTAAAATGGACTTGTTGCCAAGGCTTTCTGTGAAAGATTGTGCAGAAGTGGTTGATATAAATGGCTCTGATAAAGGTTATATGGATTTATATCTGTTAGCTCATTGTAAACATCAAATAACGACGAAAGGAACTTTGGGGAAATTTGGAGCTTTGTTGGCAGACAACCCTGATAAGTATGTAGTATTGTATAATGATGAAACACAGCAATATTGGAAAATGTTACTCCAGAATCCGGTTTTTATATAGTTTAATGAGGTTGTGCTAGACGGGTTGTAATGTTTTATTGAAGAAAAAGATTTGAAAATATATTGGAGATATCCTAAATTCTTGTAGCATTATAAATGTTTTATTGTTAAAAAAAACAATTGTTTATAGATGATGCTATAATTATTCTATTTTTGTGCATCCTAAACCTAAACTATATAGAATTTTTATATATGGAAAATCTAAAGAGACAGTTTTATTCAAAGAACTGTAATTTTGTGCAGCAAGTGATTTTTGCTTTTTCTTTTATATGTTATCTTTTAGTTATAGTTTCTTGTAATGAAAGTGATAATAGAATGGAAACGGAACCTCCTTTTTTTAGCGAGGAAGATGTTCGACATGAAGAAAAATTAAACTTTTATTTATATAATGATTATACTTGCCATATTCATTCTGTGTCTATAACAGAATCTTCTGTTAGGGTGACAGGTGAATATACGGGCGAAGGCAATTTTTTTCTAGGTGAGATTACCCCTAGTATGGATGTAGCGGAGTTGAAGAATAGTCCTTATAAAGTAAAACTTGTAAATTCATTATTTCAAATAGAACTTGAACGGTTTGTTGAGAGGGAAGGCTTTTTATATGACAGGCTTTTATCAAAGTGGGCTATTTTTAAAGAAGAAGCAGGCCAAAATTTGCTAGTTTCGCATGCTCGCTATGCAGATGAGATTTTCGCTACTCAACATTTGGCTCCTATTAAGATTGTGTCTAAGAAGGGAATGGGCGGCATTATTCCTAATCAATATATATCTGATTTTGCATCATTAAATATCAGTAGCGCTACTATCAATGTTTGTATAACTCATTTTATGCATCTTACTCCAAGAACTGGTGATGTTGAATATGTATATGGGGGAAAAGCTATTACATGGATTTGGGTTATCTTGAGAATTCGATTGATAGGACTCTTTTGGCAGCAACGAAAGAGCGAAATATGTCTGTTGCAGCAATTATACTATTAGAGCCAGCATCTAGGTGTATTGATCCACAACTGGGAGAAATATTGCAGCATCCAGATAATGATGGTGGGCTGTATACTATGCCTAATATGACAACCTTAGAGGGACTTAATTGTTATGCTGCGGCACTTGACTTTTTGGCGAAAAGGTATTGTACTACTGATAATCGCTATGGAAGAATTAGCCATTGGATTATGCATAATGAAGTTGATGGAGCTAGGGATTGGACTAACATGGGAATAAAGCCAATAACAGTGTTTACTGATACCTATGTGAAGTCTATGAGAATGTGTTATAACATTGTACGACAATATGATGAGAATGCAGAGGTGTTTGCTTCTTTTTCTCATTCATGGACAGAAAAATCCAACCCTACATGGTATACCTGTAAGGAAATGATTGATTTGTTAAACGTTTATAGCAAAGTGGAGGGGGATTTTCAGTGGGGGTTGGCTTATCATAGTTATGCACAGGATTTGACTAATCCTTGTACTTGGAATGATCCGAATGCTACTTGTTCTATGAACACTCAATTTGTTACTTTTAAGAATCTTGAAGTTCTGAATAAGTGGGCTTTGGATAAAGAAAATAAATATAAGGGGGTTATTAAACGTTCTGTATGGCTTTCGGAAGCAGGGGTGAATTCGCGGGGTTATTCGGATGAGGAACTTCAAAAGCAGGCGGCAGGGGTTGCTTATGCTTGGAAAAAAGTTAATGCTTTAGAAGGTATTGATGCTTGGCAATGGCATAATTGGTTTGATAATCAAGTGGAAGGTGCTTATTTAGGATTACGTAAATCTTTAGATCCTACTTATAATGGAGAACCTAAACCTGCATGGTATGTCTACCAAAAAGCAAACACACACGAAGAAGATGAATTTTTTGAGCAATTTTTACCTATAATTGGAATTTCTGATTGGAATATTATTGAAAATTTCTGATTGTTTATAATTAACTAAGACTGAAATTATGAGAAAACTGAGAGTTTTTTGCACGAGAAAACTGGGTCGCTTTGTAGGGCGATGCGTGGGATTGTTGGGAGTACTATTTTTGATTGTGAATTTAATTTCCTGTCAGGACGATTTTCTAGAAAATGTAGAGCCTCCCGTTACTCCTCCTGAGGAGACTGTTACTCCACCTGTTTATATGTTATTGAATGGAAAGTATAAGTCGGGGGTTAATTTGACTTTACATGAGGATAGTACTTGTACTATAGAAACAACTGATGGTGATCCATGGGCGACAACCGGAGTCTTTGCGGAAGATGTGCCTGAGGAATGTAATGTACTTGAATTTGAATATCAGACAACGTTGGGGATGAGTAATCTCGAACTTTTCTTTATGGATGTAAAAACAGGAATTGATCCGGCGCATAGTATGAGTGCGGGGCAGGTGCCGGCTTCTGAAGAATGGGCTTCTTTTAGTGTTCGTCTGAAAGAATATCGAAAGAATTTTAATTGGGGCAAAAAAGGAGATAACTTGCGTATGGACTTTGGAACTGATCTTAATAATACCATACAGATGCGTAACATTCGCCTGCGTGTTATGAACGACGAAGAGAAAAAGGAAGAAGAGGAAGAAAAGAATGAAGCCTTGAATAAAGAGAAGTATGAGCAAGGAATTAAAGATTATCTGAGTAAAGAATATGCCTGCCATATCACAGATGTTACGGTTGGAGAAACTGCGGTAACTATCCAGGGAGATTATACGGGCGAAGGTACTTTCTTCTTGGGCGAAATACCTCCTTTTGTGGACATGTTTAAAACGGAGAAGATAGAGTTTAAAATTCCTTTATCAGAAAACTCTTTCTCCATACAGTTAGATCGCTATGTTACTGTGGGAGATTTTAAATATGATCGTCTATTGTCCAAATGGGCTGTGTTTAAAGAAGGAGCGGATGTGGATGAGCTTGTTTCTCATGCCCGTTATGCTAATGTAGATGCAATTCATGCAAAACAAAGTGTCGAAGCGGTTCCTCTGAAATCGAAGAAAGGATTGGGCGGACTTATTAATCATGGATTATTGACACATGATTTGGATGAGTTGGGAATCAGCAGTGCTACTATCAATATTCCTATTAGTAATTTTATGCATCTTTCTGAGCAGCCAGGTGACATACCGTATACATATGGAGGAAAAACATATTATTTTAACGAACAATATCTGATAAGTTCATTTGATGTAGTATTGCAACAGACCAGTCAACGTGGAATTTCTGTAGCCGGCATTTTGTTGATTGCTCCTTCCGGAGATGCAGGCGAACTCCTGAAGCATCCGGATTATAACGGGGTAGCTCCTTATACAATGCCCAATATGACTACGGTAGAGTCTACTCAATGTTATGCTGCTGCACTTGACTTTTTAGCGCAAAGATATAGTGATCCCGATATGCGTATAGCACATTGGATTATCCATAATGAGGTAGATGGAGGAATTCATTGGACAAATATGGGAGATAAGCCGATTGCCACATTTATGGATACTTATCTTCGTTCAATGCGTATGTGTTATAATATTGTACATCAGTATGATCAGCATTCAGAAGTGTTCATTTCTTTCTCGCATGGGTGGAATATTGCCGCCGGCGGTGGCTGGTATAAAGTGAGGGATATGCTTGATCTGATGAATCAGTTTAGTAAGGCTGAAGGTGATTTCTTCTGGTCGTTGGCATGCCACAGTTATCCGGCACAGCTGGGAAATCCTTGTACCTGGGATGACGCTCAGGCGACTTTCTCTATGGATACGGAATATGTGACACTGAAGAATCTTGAAGTACTGGATAAATGGGTTGGTATTTCGCAGAACCAGTATAAGGGAAATATCAGGCGTTCTGTATGGCTTTCTGAAGCAGGAACATGCTCTCCGAGCTATGAAGATAAAGATTTGCAGGATCAAGCGGCCGGATTTGCTTATGGGTGGAAGAAAATTAATGCTTTGGACGGTATTAATGGAATCCAATGGCATAGCTGGTTTGATCATTTAGGCGATGGTGTTCCTTTGGGATTACGTAAATACAGCGATGAAGAATATAAGGGAGAAGCTAAACCTGTATGGACTACCTATCAGAAAGCGGGTACTGATGAAGAAGATGATTACTTTAAACAATATCTGGAACGGATTGGTATTAAAAGTTGGGAAGGTCTGATTCAGGATATTCCATAATACCAGTGTCGCTCCGAATGATATCTTATCAAAATAGTATGATATGAGTAGTTGATACTTTCCTTTTTACTGCAAGATGTCTCTGATATTCTCTTATAAATTAGGGGATTTATGTGAGCATTCCAGAGATGTCTTGCAGAATATTGTAATTTTCAGGGAAGTCTGGTCTTTTAGTTGTCTGACAACAAATCATTGAATATCATAGTTCGGCTCCGCATAGAGCTGATATTCATTAAACCTTTCATTCTTGATTAATACGATCCTTGATTTTGGAGTAATCCATATACATAGAGGATAGGTGTTTTCTTCTTTATACACGAATAACTCTTCGCGTTTTTTAAGGAGAATATCATCCGTTTCGTCATAAACAGGAGTTGTATTATATAGCGAATTTATATAGTCAGTGAGTATTTTTTTACTTCGTATAAGAAAGGCGGGTCTGTCGTTCTTTTCCTTGTCGCGAAGATACACGGATACAGAAGGGATTCCTTGATGCATATCCTCATACGTGATAAATTCATAATCGTTTAAAACATCTTCGTATCCTGTCGCATGTCCGATAGAGCCTTTTATGTCTTTCCAATTATAGCAAAGAAAATCTTTAGTGTTCGTAATCTCTATTTCTACGGTGTCACTGCTGATTACTTCTTTGTTTTTGTATCCTGACACATACGCTTTGTATTTTCCCGGGCTATAAAAAGAATGAGACCATTGACGTATGAAATTGGCGCTACCTTCTGTATGTTTGAATATTTTCAGGCTACCGTCTAAATTAGAAACTTTCCACGTGATTGAATCGTAAATGTCGAATAGAGAAAACATAATGAAATAATCATTGGGAAATAAGCCAAAAACGGCATAATCGAAAATGTTTTTCCGTGTGTCTTCTATCTCTAATTTTAACGGAATGATTTTCTCCGTATTATTTTCCTCCTCGTCGTTTATCTCAGGAAATGCGCTGTTGTCCGTATCTGAGCATGACGAGATAAATAATAAAATGAACAAAACATTAAGTAGATTTTTCATAATGGCGTTTAGTTTAGTGTGTTAATAATCTAGTTTTTGGTGCGTTTCTACAAATATAGAGAAAATATTTGTTTTATACACTGAATTAAGCGGAAAAATATTTTTTACTGAAATGATATGGAAATACTGGAAAGTGTAATTATGATCTGCACTGGATGGCTCGTGAAGAAACTAATGCTCAAGTGTTGAACAACATAGATTCTGAATTTATCAATCCTATTCCGGTGCTTTATCAGAGTGGATACCTTACTATTAAGAGATATGATGAAAAATTGGGTATTTACCGTTTGGGTTTTCCTAATCGTGAAGTGGAAGAAGGTTTTGTCTGTTTTCTGCTTCCTTATTATGTAAGCGTGGATAAAGTGGAATCTCCCTTTGAAATTCAGAAATTCGTTCGTGAGGTACGTGCCGGTGATTAAAATTGAAATAATTTTCGTTTGCTGTTTTCAAACAGCAAAAAGTAGCGGAAAATGCTGTTTTCAAACAGCAAATGGTTATCTTTGTATTTGAAAGTACTAAGATATAGAAATTTATGGAAACTCTTTTTGCGAAACAAGATCGTTTGTTGTCGTTGACATCAACCGAGATAATAAGGACATTGATGTATCAGATCAATTGGGATGCCCAGTTGGTTGCTATTAAAGGGCCTCGTGGAGTGGGAAAGACTACTTTAATGTTGCAGTATATGAAGCAGCATTATGAGGTTTATAGCAGGGAAGTGCTCTATTGTACGCTGGACTCTGTTTATTTCTCCAATCATACTTTGTTGGAGTTGGTGGATGTGTTTGTGAAAAATGGAGGGAAGCATCTCTTCTTGGACGAGGTACATAAATATCCGACTTGGAGCAAGGAGATAAAGGAAGTATATGATATGTATCCCGATTTGAAAGTTGTGTTCAGTGCATCCTCTTTACTTAATATATTGAATGCTGACGCTGACTTATCCCGGCGTTGTATCCCTTATGAAATGCAGGGACTTTCCTTTCGGGAATTTTTATTGTTTTATAAACAGTTGGATTTACCTATATGTACTTTGGAAGAGGTTCTGACTTCTCCTGGAAATATCTGCTCGGAGGTGAACAAAGTGTGTCGTCCTTTGCCTCTTTTTAGAGAATATTTGCAGTATGGATATTATCCGTTTTATTTGAAAAATCAGATAGACTATTACACAAGCATAGAACAGGTTGTTAATTTTATTGTAGAAACGGAATTACCTCAGTTGTGTGGAATTGATGTGGGTAATGTGCGTAAGATAAAAGCCTTGTTGGGTATTCTTGCGTCCTCTGTTCCTTTTGAAGTGGATATATCCAAATTGGCGACAACTATCGGTATTCATCGTAACACGGTTATAGAATACCTGAATAGTCTGGAAAAAGCAAAACTACTGCATCTCTTATATGCGGATTTATTATCTGTCAAGAAGATGCAAAAGCCGGATAAGATTTATTTGGATAATCCTAATCTGTTGTATGCTTTGGCTTCTCATCCTGTGAAAATAGGAACAGCACGTGAAACTTTTGTAGTGAATCAACTTTCTTGTGATCATGAAATAGAATATGGAAAGAAGACAGGAGATTTTAAAGTTAATGGGAAATATACTTTGGAAGTTGGCGGTGAAGGTAAAACGTATAATCAGATAGCGGATGTGCCTGATTCCTATATTTTAGCTGATGGGATAGAAACACCTTACAGGTGTAAGTTGCCTATTTGGGTTGTTGGTTTTCTATATTAGCTCGATCCTCTGACGCGTATTTTTGATTTTCATTTCTCATATTCTCATAAGCTCGCTATAAATCGCAGATAATTAGTAAAGTAGACTATGAGAAATACTTTTAGGAACTTGTATTTCTCATAGTTTTTTTGCAAAACGACTCTGATTTTGCTCATTTCTCATAGTATCCCGCCCCTGCAACATAGATAGGTTGCGTAGGCTTCCCAATATTTTGCAGCTTACCTTCTGCCTTTAGCCTGCGTATTTGCCGGCTGGCCATACTTTGAGTGAAGCTGCAAAGAGACTGCATATTAGTACGAGTCAAGACAGGATGCGTTGCAAAATATTCCGTGAGTTTCCAGTCAATTTCTTCTTCTGAAAGAGAGGCGGAATGCGGTTTATATTTCGAACGCCGCAGGTGTGTGGTCATACACAAACTTTTCAAGTCTCTGTCGGCCTGGAAGTTGATGGATTTTAGTTTCACTTTGTCGGCGCGGGTAGTAAGTGAGTGTATGGGTTCGGCGGCTTGCAATGTGATTTGAAAATACCCGATCCCGTCCAGATGCACTCTTTCTCCTTCGCGCAGATGATTGCCCATGCATCTGCTCAGTTCCATTAACATTGCCTCTACTTCTGCTTTTCCGAAAGTAGTTGCCATGTGGATTTCTTTTGCTAGTCGCTGAGTAGTGACATGTTGAAAATTAACTACGCGAGGGTGGTAGCTTGGTTCTTCCCCTTCTTTTTCCGGTTGGGGATTCTTATAAAACTCGAATTGTATTGCCATTGCTGTTTCAATTTAATGGTGATTTATGTATTATGTTACTTAGGCTGTTGCTATATCTTGCCTTCATTCCTTTCTTTTCCTACCGATGCTTCTATCGTTCCACTCCGGTAGACGGTTCTTTGCACTTCAGTAGACAGAACTTTTTACTGGAGTAGACAGGCCTGTGCACTGGAGTGGAACGGTTGGAATGTTCCTTCAAAGATACAACAATATTGGGCGGAAAACAAGTAAATGCTTAGTTGTTTATACGTAAATAATAGTTTAATTTCATATTGGATAAGGTATCCGGCATTAGGCAAGCAGAGTTGTGCTGACTATGAGAAATACTCTGAAAAACAATGAGAAATACCCGAATTTTGAGCCGAAATGTGGAATAAACTATGAGAAATACAAGTTTGAAAAAGTATTTCTCATAGTACATCTATTTGATTGACTACACTTTAACTGAAAAGTATGAGAATATGAGAAATGAAATTGAAAAATCTTTTCTGGTAGAAAGAAGAACCAGCGCTTTTAAAATTTGTTTGTATGGAATATTTACAGTACTTTTGTCTCCGGTAATAATCGCCCTACACAAACATGCAGGACAAACTAAATAAGTAATGAGAATAACACAAATTAGAGACGACGGCAGAGTGAACACTTTGCGGACGTTGAAAATCGAACAGCTCGTGGAGCAAATGAAAGTGGAAACTAAGGCACAACTCGTCTCAGGAATGAGAGAAGTCCTGCCTTATATATTTCCGGGAGATAAAAATGACTATGTACAGAAAGTGCCGAAGTTGCTTCCTGCGGCTGCCTTTGTCCGTAAGAATGGGGTAATGACAATGGACGAGTACAACGGAGTGGTGATGCTTCAAGTGAACAATCTCTCCGGACCTATGGAAGCGGATGAGGTGAAAGAACGTGTGAAGGAGTTTCCGCAGACCTATCTTGCTTTTACCGGTTCTTCCGGAAAGTCGGTAAAGATATGGGTGCGCTTTACTTATCCTGACGATCTTTTGCCGGGCAACCGTGAGCAAGCGGAACTTTTCCATGCGCACGCTTACCGGCTCGCCGTGAAATTTTATCAACCGCAGCTTCCTTTCGATATCGACTTGAAAGAACCTTCACTGGAGCAATATTGTCGTCTGACCTTCGACCCCGAACTGTATTTCAATCCCGAAGCGATGCCTGTCTATATGAAACAGCCTATGGCTATGCCGGGAGAAACGACCTATCGCGAACAGGTGAAGGCGGAAACCTCGCCTTTGCAACGGCTTGTACCGGGATATGAAAGTTATAAAGCTCTTTCCGTACTTTTTGAGGCGGCTTTTGCGCGGGCTTTGGATGAGCAGCATGGCTATCAGCCGGGAGATGATATACATTCCTTGCTGGTTTGTCTGGCCGGACATTGTTTTCGTGCCGGTATTCCCGCAGAGGATACAGTGCGGTGGACTCGTGCCCATTACCGCTTGCCAGATGATGAATTTCTGATCCGTGAGACAGTGCAGAATGTATATCGTACTTGCAAAGGGTTTGCGGATAAAAGCAGTCTGCTGCCGGAACAACTGTTTGTGATGCAAATGGATGAGTTTATGAAACGTCGTTATGAGTTTCGTTTCAATCAGTTGACCTCGCAAGTGGAATGCCGGCAACGGAACAGTTTTGATTTTTATTTTCGTCCGGTAAATAAGAGGCTGATGGCAAGTATTACCATGAATGCGCAATACGAAGGGCTTAAATTGTGGGACAAAGACGTGGTGCGTTATCTGAATTCAGATCATGTGCCGGTTTATCAGCCTATTGAAGAGTTCCTTTATGATCTCCCCCGTTGGGACGGCAAAGATCACATCGGAGATCTGGCAAAGCGGGTTCCTTGCAATAATCCCCATTGGGCACAGTTGTTCCGTCGTTGGTTTCTCAGCATGATAGCTCATTGGCGTGGACTGGGTAAAAATCATGCAAACAGCACTTCGCCTATATTAGTCGGTCCGCAGGCTTACAGGAAATCTACGTTTTGCCGCCTGATTCTACCGCCGTGTTTGCAGGCGTACTATACGGATAGCATTGACTTTAGCCGGAAACGGGATGCGGAGTTGTATCTGAATCGTTTTTTGCTGATTAATATGGATGAGTTTGACCAGATAGGTATCAATCAGCAGCCTTTCCTTAAACATATCATGCAAAAGCCGGTCGTTAATACACGGCGCCCGAATGCTTCGGCGGTAGAAGAACTTCGCCGCTACGCTTCTTTCATCGGAACAAGCAATCATAAGGATTTGCTGACAGATACTTCCGGCAGTCGTCGTTATATAGGTGTGGAGGTTACGGGAGTGATTGATGTGGTTCGTCCTGTTGATTATGAACAGCTTTATGCGCAGGCAATGGCGGCGCTCTATCACAATGAACGGTATTGGTTTGACGAAAAGGAAGAAGCCATTATGACGGAAGCCAATCAGGAGTTTGAACAGTCACCGCTTATCGAACAGCTGTTTCTTGTATATTACCGCGTTGCGGACGATGAGGAAGAAGGAGAGTGGATACTTGCTGCCGATATATTGCAACGGATACAAAAGGCGAGTAAAATGAAATTCTCTTCCGGTCAGGTGAACTATTTCGGACGTATTCTGCAACGGTTGGGAGTGAAATCGTACAGGAAAACGCGCGGAGTTTATTATCATGTGGTGGCTGTCGCTCAAAAAGAGATACAGGGTAATTGCGAAAGACTTACCGGAAGGAAGACTTTATGACTCGGGAAATGAGAGTTTGTCGGATATATGATCGCTTTCTTACAAGCTCTTTTCGATAAATCGCGTTAATAATTCGGTGAAACTGCTGTCTGTTAATCGGTTTTATTGTATCTTTGCGGTCTTAACTTATTTAATGGCAAGTAATGAAGGAATTTCTACAATTGATGCGACGTTTTGTGTCGCCTTATAAGAAGTATATCGGCTGGGCTGTTTTGCTGAATATTTTATCTGCTGTATTCAATGTGTTTTCATTCACTTTTTTGATTCCTATTCTGAGTATCCTGTTCAAGACGGAAGGGGCTGATAAGGTCTATCATTTTATGGAATGGGGAAGTGGTGATTTGGCCGATGTTGCTAAGAATAACTTCTATTATTATATCAGTCAGATGATAATAGATAATGGACCTACTATGGCGCTTATCTTTTTGGGACTGTTCCTGATGATTATGACATTGTTTAAAACCGGTTGTTATTTCGCTTCTTCGGCTGTAATGATTCCGTTGCGTACAGGAGTAGTGCGTGATATCCGTATTATGGTGTATGCCAAGGTGATGCGTCTGCCGATGTCATTCTTCTCGGAAGAGAGAAAAGGAGATATTATCGCTCGTATGAGCGGGGACGTGGGTGAAGTGGAAAACTCCATTACCAGCTCGTTGGATATGTTGATGAAGAGTCCGATTATGATTATTCTGTATTTTGCGACACTGGTCATCACCAGCTGGCAGTTGACTCTCTTTACGATCGTTGTGTTGCCGGGAATGGGCTGGCTGATGGGTGTGGTAGGACGAAAACTGAAACGCCAGTCTTTGGAGGCGCAGAGCAAGTGGAGCGATACGATGTCGCAACTGGAAGAAACGTTGGGTGGCTTGCGCATTATCAAAGCTTTTATTGCGGAAGACAAAATGATTAACCGTTTCACCAAATGCAGCAACGAACTTCGTGACGCGACAAATAAGGTTGCCATACGTCAGGCTATGGCGCATCCTATGAGTGAGTTCTTAGGAACGATTCTGATTGTAGCTGTGTTATGGTTCGGCGGTACATTGATTCTGGGACAAAACGCATCGATTGACGCTCCGACATTTATCTTTTATATGGTGATCTTGTATAGCGTAATCAATCCGTTGAAAGATTTTGCGAAGGCAGGATACAACATCCCGAAAGGTCTGGCTTCAATGGAGCGTGTAGACAAGATTCTGAAAGCTGAGAATAAGATCAAAGAAATTTCGAATCCGAAACCGTTGAAGGGACTGAATGACAAAATTGAGTTTAAGGATATCACTTTCAGTTATGACGGTAAACGGGAAGTGTTGAAGCATGTGAACCTGACAGTTCCTAAAGGTCAGACGATCGCACTGGTAGGACAGTCGGGGTCGGGTAAATCGACGTTGGTGGATTTGCTGCCGCGCTATCACGATGTGCAGGAAGGAGATATCACAATCGACGGAACCAGTATACGTGATGTTCGTATTGCCGATTTGCGCAGTTTGATCGGTAACGTGAATCAGGAAGCAATCTTGTTTAATGACACATTCTTCAACAACATCGCTTTTGGTGTGGAAAATGCAACAATGGAGCAAGTGATAGAAGCTGCCAAGATTGCGAATGCACACGATTTTATCATGGAGAAGCCGGAGGGATATAATATGAATATCGGTGACCGGGGCGGTAAGTTGTCCGGTGGTCAGCGTCAGCGTATCAGTATTGCCCGTGCTATCTTGAAGAACCCGCCGATTCTGATTCTGGATGAGGCTACTTCGGCACTGGATACCGAATCGGAACGTCTGGTACAGGAAGCGTTGGAGCGTTTGATGAAGACGCGTACAACGATTGCCATTGCTCACCGTCTTTCTACTATTAAGAATGCGGATGAAATCTGCGTGCTCTATGAGGGAGAGATTGTAGAACGCGGCAAGCATGAGGAACTCATTGAACTGAACGGATATTACAAACGCTTACACGATATGCAGCAACTGTAACGGAATAATTATAATGGAACTTTTTTAAGTTGAATCTAATGAAAGGAATCTCTATAAAACGTTTTGAGTGCTACCTCTTATATCTGTTATCCATACACGTGGCAGCTCTCTTCATTTTCTTTATTTTCCGGTTCACACTGTTCTGTTCCATTGACTATCAATTCCCGGCAGAAATAAAGGGAGATGTTCTTTTGCAGTCCGGTGCTTTCCTCCGCGGACTTTGGTTTGACAATGTAATAGCTTGTTATATCCTGTTGCTCCCTCTGGTTGTTTTGTGGATAGCCGCTCTTTGTAACTACACCGCTAAATGGCTGTTTAGGTCTACAACGGTTTATTTTAGTTGTTTTTATTCGGTATCTTTTGTTATCGCTGCTGCCAATATTCCATATTTTGAATATTTCTTCAAAACGATTAATTCTTCTATTTATAATTGGTTCGGCTATGGCGGTACAACAGCTGGTCTGATGTTTGGGGAGTCTTCTTACTATTTTCCGATATTCCTCGGGCTCCTGTCTATCGTGGCATTTGTTTGGGGAGCTTCTTCCCTTGCATCCTATTTCTATCGTAGGGCAGAAAAGGCTGCACCACAGATAAGTCTGTTGAGCCGGGTAGCTGTGTTGGTAGCAGGTGCAATTTGTATCGGGCTTTGCCTGTTCGGCATTCGTGGGCGTATGGGATATAACCCGATAAAAGTAAGTCAGGCATATTATTGTGAAGACCCGTTCCTGAATCAGTTGGGAGTGAATCCCGTCTTTAATCTGCTGACAAGTACACTGGATGATAACCGGAAAGAAAACCGGACTCTGCATCTGATGTCTGAGGAAGACGCTTTATCAAAAGTACAGAAATATTTGCATAGGCAAGGAATTGACCGGTTGTCTCCGATCGCACGGAAAGTAGAACGGGAAGGTACGCCTAATCGCAGGAACGTAGTTCTGGTCTTTATGGAGTCTATGTCCGCCAATCTAATGGGGACTTTTGGATCGGATAAGAAACTGACTCCCTATCTGGACAGCCTTTATCAGCAATCCTTGAGTTTCAGTCATTTCTACTCCTCCGGCATTCATACCAATCATGGTATTTATTCCACGCTTTATTCTTTTCCGGCTATCATGAAACGGAATGCCATGAAAGGTTCTGTGATTCCTGTCTATTCGGGACTGCCTACCGTATTGCAGGAGAACGGATACTGTAACCTGTTCTTTATGACTCACGAATCGCAGTACGACAATATGAATGCATTCCTTCGCACGAACGGGTTCGACGAAATCTACGCTCAGGAGAATTATCCTTCGGAAAAAGTAGTAAACAGCTTCGGTGTGCAGGATGACTTCATGTATCAGTATGCACTTCCTATTTTGAATGAAAGGGCCGGGACGGGGAATCCGTTCTTCAGCGTATTGCTGTCTATCAGCAATCATCCCCCTTATGTGATTCCGCCCTATTTCCACCCGCATAGTGATGTGCTCGAAGAGCAGATTGTAGAATATGCCGACTGGTCTATCCGGCAGTTTATGCAGGCTGCGGAAAAACAGCCGTGGTTTGACAATACGATTTTCGTTTTTCTGGGCGATCATGGCAAAATGGTGGGAACACCTGAATGTGAAATGCCCCAGTCTTATAACCATATTCCTCTGATGATTTACGGGAAAGATATCAAGCCGGGGGTATACGACGGTTTTGGTGGGCAGGTGGATGTATCTCCTACGTTGTTGGGGCTGCTTAACATAAGTTACCTGCAAAACAATTTCGGTGTCAATCTGTTGGAAGAAGAACGTCCTTGTATGTTCTTTACGGCGGATAATCTGATCGGGGCAAGAGACTCGGTGAATATGTTTATCTATTCGCCGGACAGCCAACAGGAATTCAAGTACAAACTGGAGGAAGGTAAGCTCCGCGCTGCCACTGGTACTGATGAGGAGGCTTTCCGGAACTTGAAAGATTATTGCTTCTCTATGCTGCAAAGTACGGAATCCCTGGTAAAAGAACACAAGACATTAGATAAAGTATCCGTCAAGAAGTAAGTGCTTTATGAAAACAAAGCCGTTGGTGAAAGAGTTTATACGTTTTGGCGTGGTCGGCGTGCTGGCTACGGCATTGCATTATGGGATTTATTATTTCCTGCAATCTTTTATCAACGTCAATGTAGCCTATACGACGGGATATGTAATCAGTTTTATTGTCAACTTCTATCTGACTTCTTATTTTACGTTCGGAACCACTCCGTCATGGAAAAAGTTGGTTGGTATGGGAGGGGCGCATCTGGTTAATTATTTGTTGCATATCATTCTGTTGAATGTATTCCTCTATCTGGGAGTTTCTAAAGCATGGGCACCTGTGCCGGTGTTTGCGATAGCGATTCCTGTGAATTTCTTATTTGTTCGGTTTGTCTTTAAACATAAAAAGCTATGAACGGCGTGAGACTTGTGATTGTAGTTCCTTGTTATAATGAGGAAGAAGTATTGAAAGAAACGACTCGTCAGCTATCTGATGTGCTTGCCCGAATGGAGCAGGAAGGGAAGGTGGCCGAAGGAAAGATTTTGTATGTGGACGACGGAAGCAAGGATACTACCTGGAAACTGATAGAGCAATTGTCTGAATCTCATAGGTGTGTGGCGGGCTTGAAACTGGCGCATAATGTCGGGCATCAGCAGGCTCTCTGGGCGGGATTGGATTTTGTGGCGGCCGGCGATTATGATGCGGCTGTATCTATCGACGCTGATTTGCAGGATGATGTGAATGCTATTGTGGAAATGGTGGATTATTATAATCAGGGGGCCGATGTGGTGTTCGGTGTACGGCGGGAACGTAAAACGGACACGTTCTTCAAGAAACATACCGCGCAGATGTTCTACAAACTGATGCGGACAATGGGCGGGGAGATTGTTTACAATCATGCGGATTTCCGCCTGATGAGCAAGCGCTCCCTGAAGGCATTGGTGTCTTTCCCCGAACGTAATCTTTTCCTCCGGGGCATGGTGTGTATGCTCGGATATCCTACCGCTTCTGTCTATTACGACCGCAAGGAACGTTTTGCCGGTGAATCGAAATATCCGTTCACGAAGATGTTGAACTTCGCCCTGGACGGAATCACTTCTTTCTCTGTCAAACCATTACGCCTGATTACCACATCCGGGCTTATCTTTATGCTGGTTTCTTTCCTGGCCATTATCTATGCTTTGGTGGAGTTTATTGGCGGAGACGTAATCCGAGGCTGGACTTCGCTACTCATTTCTGTCTGGTTTATCGGCGGCGCTATCCTGACTGCCGTCGGAGTGATCGGTGAATATATCGGTAAAATATATAAGGAGGTGAAACGCCGTCCGCGTTATCTGATAGAAAAAGAAGTAAACCTGTAACGGGTTTACTTCTTTTTCTGTTATTCTATGCTGATCCTATGGCTATTTTCTCTTGAAACGATACAGGTAAATAATGTCACGGATGTCACATCCTCTTTTCGTGCTCTGATATACTTCTTCAAAAGTATATTCGGATTCATATTTGGGCTTGAAACCTTCAAAATCGCGTCGTCCTACCAATAGATAGCCTTCGGCCGGCATATCCTTTTCAAACAATCCTATCTGGTCGTTGTGATAGAAATTGACCGTGTAGAAACGGAGCATATCGACAGCTACATAAGAATAGATCTTGCTGCCCGAAGCTATTTCCCGGATATCTTCCGCCATTCCTTTGTCCGATTTGGTGTTCAGTATGGCGGGCTGGTAAGCACCATCCAATGACATGAAAAGCGAGAATGTAACGAAAAGAGTGGCATACACTACGTTCATTCCCGATTCTTTTTTTCTGATTGTCCGGAAGAAATAGATGGCTGCAATTAATGGCAGGCAGATGACGATGATGTGGCCTGCGTTGAGTGAGATATTTGCCAACGCGTTCATGAAGGCTATATTCTCGGCGGCGTGTCTTCCGTGGAAAATACTGTCGGGCACTAATCCTAACCGCACGGCTATAAATGTGACAAGGAGAAGAATAGCGGCGACGGAGAGAAATCCGCCGTATATCTTAACTGCTTTTGAGTTTTTCCGGACCAGATACATGATATATTCGGCAAGGAAATAGGCGATGAACGGATAAATGGGTAACAGGTAAACACTGCGCTTGCTCTTTGGGATGCAGTAAAAAACGAAAATGAGAACAATGCTCAATAAAGAGAACAAGCGGGTGCTGTCCATTTCGCGGATATATGTTGTGAACCTCTGCCACCATTCGCGGGGTTTTCCGGTTATTTTCCCGTATGTAAGGCTGAATAAGGAAAGCAGAACCAACAATGTGTAAGGGGCATAGCCGGATACGACTGTAATGATATTGTAGTAAGCAGGATTCTCATGGGATTCGTAGCTCATTTTTCCCATGAAACGACCGAAATTCTCCTCCATAACCAGTGAGATGAAATTATCTCCTCCCTGTTGGTAGGCAGCGATGTACCAAAGGGCGGGCAGGATACAGGACGTAATGGCTACCAGTGCCATCGAGAAAAAGGCTTTGAAGAAACTGGTACCCCGGATCAGCAGAAAGACCCCGGTGACCATGCAAGGCAGGAGGATACCTACGGGACCTTTGGTTAGTGTGGCACATCCCATAAACAAGGTGGCTATCCAGGGGAATCCTTTTTGCCCTTTCTCACACCAACGGTAGAGTTGGTAGAGCGCGAGTACGATAAAGGCGGTCAGCATCATGTCAACGCGGCAGTTCATACCGGCACGGTGGACTTCAAAATTAGACAGGGTAATTAAGCCCATAAGGAGGGCGACTGAAGCTCCCCTGCGTTTGGCGTAGAATAAGAATCCGCCTAACACCATAGCTATCAGTGCCAATGCAGAGGGCATACGTGAAGTGTATTCCGTTACTTTCCCGGCAATAGAGGAAAGGGCGGCAATACACCAGTGAAACAAGGGCGGCTTGTAGGCGATGTCCCCGCCGTTGTTGACGGGAAGCGTCCAGTTACCGGTTTCAATCATGGAGTATGCAACGATTGCTTCGCGGGGTTCCCCTTTGGTATGGAAATCCGTTAATCCCATAAAAGGGAGAAGAGTAACGACGCAAACGACCGCTAAAATAATAAATTGCTTATTTTTCATACATTTATTGATGTGTTTGGATACAAAAATGCTATCTTGGGTTCAAAGATAAAAATATATTTTGGGGTGTTTGGTCTTTTTGTCTTATTTTCTGCCAAAATCTGCCGGAATCTCTCCCCATTCTTTGGTTTCCCATTTCAGAATACGGGTGGTGTATGTGTTTTCCCGAAGCCATTTCTCCGCACGTTCTATCAGTTTGAACAGTTCCTCTGTTTCTGCGGTACGCGAAAGCTTGGTCTTACATTTCTTTTGCCGCACCCAGCTGATTGCATTGACGCTGTCACTGTAGATGGGCATATCGAATCCCTTCTGTTTCAGCAAAGCCAGTCCGTGTACGATAGCGAGGAATTCGCCGATATTATTCGTTCCCTTCGTCGGGCCAAAGTGGAAGACTTCCTGGCGGCTGGCTATGTGGACTCCGCGATATTCCATAGGACCGGGGTTGCCGCTGCAGGCAGCGTCCACCGCCAGACTGTTGTCAATCACGCAGGCGGGCAATGTTTCCGAAGAAACTTTCTCGCTTTTCTTCTTGGCATTTTTTCCGATATAGGCGTAAGGGGAGGTGGCCAGTGCGCGTTCCGCTTCTTCGCGGGTGTCGAATGATTTGTATTTGGCGCCTTCGTATCCTTTGATTTGAAGCTGGCAGTCCGTCCAGGATGTGTAAACCCCGGGCGTCACGCCTTCCCATACAACGTAGAATTTCTGTTTAGCCATTTTTCCTTTTTACAATGAATTGATGTCTGTATATTGACAGCGCGAAGGTACAAATATATTCTCTAACTGAACAAGTCAACAGAGCTACTTGTTATAAAAATAAGAGAGTTTAAGAATATAACATTTAGAAAGGAGCTATTATGGAAAGATCTTTTAGTGAAGCTTTGAAACATCGCCGGACTTACTATTCAATTACTAATCAGTCGCCTATCCCGGATCAGGAGATTGAGTGTATCGTCAATATGACCGTACGCCACGTGCCGTCTGCATTTAATTCGCAGTCTACGCGGGTGGTACTTTTGTTAGGGGAATCACACAAGAAACTGTGGCAGATTGTGAAAGATGCGTTGAAGAAAATTGTGCCCGCGGAGGCTTTCGTAAAGACGGAAGAAAAAATAGATAACTCGTTCGCTTGCGGATATGGGACTGTGCTTTTCTTTGAAGACCAAAAGGTAGTGAAAGGACTTCAGGAGGCTTTCCCATCCTATCAGGATAACTTCCCCGGCTGGTCGCTGCAGACTTCGGCCATGCATCAGCTGGCTATATGGGTCATGCTGGAAGATGTCGGTTTCGGAGCGTCACTGCAACACTATAATCCGTTGATTGACGACGAGGTGCGTCGTGCATGGAATCTGCCCGGACATTGGCATCTGATTGCGGAAATGCCGTTCGGACTTCCTGTGACTAAACCGGGTGAAAAAGAGTTTCAACCGCTCGAAGAACGGGTGAGGGTATTCAAATAACTTCGTTTTTAATACTTGGATTTTAATAAAATGACTAATTTTGTGAGCAAAATTAGTCATTTATGGTTCGTATCTTCCTTACCGGCTATATGGGTGCCGGAAAAACGACATTGGGTAAGGCATTTGCCCGTAAGATGAATGTACCGTTCGTTGATCTCGATTGGTATATTGAGGAGCGTTTTCACAAAACTGTTGGAGAGCTGTTTACCGAACGTGGTGAAACCGGATTCCGGGAATTGGAGAGGAATATGCTCCATGAGGTGGCCGAGTTCGAGAATGTGGTAATCTCTACGGGGGGGGGAGCGCCTTGTTTTTTTGATAATATGGAATTTATGAACCGGGTGGGGAAGACGGTATTTCTGGATGTTCATCCCGATGTGTTGTTCAGACGGTTGCGTATCGCCAAGCAACAGCGTCCCATACTTCAGGGAAAAGAGGATGATGAATTGAAAGCGTTTATCATCCGGGCACTGGAACAACGGGCTCCTTTCTACACGCAGGCGCAATATATTTTCAATGCCGACGAACTGGAAGATCGCTGGCAGATCGAAACAGCCGTGCAACGATTGCAGGAATTGTTGGGACTATAAGCTATTTTACTTTCACAAGTCATGTCAACCACATGGTTTCTCCCTTTTCTTTTTATCTGCTCTTTATCTTTTTGGGTTCTCTTTTTTGTTCATTCAGTCAATATTTGTACCTTGGCGCTCGTTACGAGATTTTTCTATTGACTATTAACACAAGAAAGAAGATAAAGAGACTGTTATGGGAACTTTGAAAGAGAAATTCGAGGAGTTGTCCGCCGGGATTAAAGCCTCTGGGAAACCTGCTGCGGCATGGTTTCCGAAATATACATCTACTTCATTATTAAATGCTGATAACTGGTGGGAAGCATTGGCTGTATGCGAATATGCGTTGGACACCCGGGAGGATGAGAAACTGACGGAAGGTTTCTTTGAATTGATATTCAGTGCATTCGACTGTAATGTCGAAGTCGATCTCAGCGAAGAAGAATATGAGTTCTGGTGGGAGAAGGTGATGCGGGTGTGCGAACGTGTGGCTGTGTTCAGCGGAGCAGGCTGGGCGCAGAAAGGTGCACAGTACTCCGAGGCCCGCTATGGAAAGCGGGATATGAGCTATTTGTTCCCTTGCTACGAGAAGGCTGCCGATATGGGCTGGGGTGAAGCGGAAGCGACTGTTGCCTATTGGCGGTATATGGGGTTTTATTGTGAGCAGGATAAGGAAGAAGGAGAACGACGTTTTGCGGCTCTTTCTTCACCCGAAGCTATTCTTTGGGGGAAACATTATCGCGCTTTTGCCGAAGAGTTTACGGGCAACAAGGAGAAAGCGTTGCAGATACGGCAGGATTTGCTTGCCGAACTGCCCGAAGGCGACCGTTTGCGTGCTCATGTGTATGCGGCAATGGGAGACGCACTCGACAGGGGAGAAGGCAAGATAGCCGAGGAAGCTGCCTGTTATGAAAAGTCTTTGGAAATCGTTCCCAATCTATATAGTCTGAAAAATCTCGCTACTCTTTATTTCCGTTATCCCGAACTGGGTAAACCGAAAGAACTGGCTTTCGAAATTTGGGAGAAAGCCTGGCATGCCGGAGTATGGTCTGCCGCCAACTTCCTGGGATACAATTATCAGGAGGAGGAATGGCTTGATCTGCCTAAAGCAATAGAATGGCTGGAGAAGGGAATGCTTTATTGCGAGTTGTATAGTGCGTATGAGTTGGCATTGATTTACTTGTACAATGATGATTATAAGAATGTGGAACGTGGGCTGATGTGTCTCGAACGTTGTGTGGAAGGTGATTATATAGAAGGTATCGAAGGACTGGCGAATGTATATTTCAACGGTGATCTGGTGGAAGAAGACATGAGTCGTGCAAAACAGTTGCTGGAAAAGGCGCTCGAACTGGGTTCGGGAAATGCGGCCTATCGTTTGGGTTGGATGTATGAACGTGGCTTTCTGTCTGAAGAACCGGATTATGTGAAAGCTATGGAATATTACGAGAAAGCAGCTGAACTGGATAATGTGGACGGATACTGTCGTGCAGCGCTTTACTTGGCTAACGGATATAGCGGTGTGACGGATGCGGTGAAGTCGAGAGAATATTACGAGAAAGCGGCCGGAATGGGTTCATGTTTTGCATTGGTAGAACTGTCATTCTTATACGAGAATGGCAACGGAGTGGAAAGAAGCTATGAGAAGGCTTTTGAACTCTGTGAAAAAGCGGCACAGGAAGGCTATCCTTATGCAATGTTCCGCGTAGGTCTTTATCTGGAAAAAGCTGTATTGGGTGAGGCGAAGCCGGAGGAGGCATTTGCCTGGTATACAAAAGCTGCCATGGCGGATGAAAATGAAGGAATCTTTGCTCTGGGACGTTGTTACAAACAGGGAATCGGTACGGAGGAGGACTGGGACAAGGCACTCGAGTGGTTCGGAAAGGGGGCAGAGAAGAACGAATCCCGCTGTCTGACTGAATTGGGGCTGGCTTATGAGAACGGTAACGGTGTGGAGGAAAACCCGCAAAAGGCTGTGGAATATATGACACGGGCAGCGGAACAGGATTATGGTTACGCCCAGTTTAAAATGGGAGATTATTATTTCTTCGGGTGCGGTCCTTGTTTGGAAGATAACAAGAAAGCCGTGGAATGGTACGAAAAGGCTGTTGCGAATGAGATTCCTATGGCGATGCTGCGCATGGGGGATTATTATTTGTATGATTATGATAGTCTGAACGAGTCGGAAAAGGCGTTTGCTTACTTTAAGAAGGCTGCCGAATACGAATGGTATAACGAAGGACTGGGTATCTGTTACGAAATGGGTATCGGTGTAGAGGATAATGAGACGGAAGCCTTTAAATATTATACACTGGCTGCGGATAACGGTAATGTGACGAGTATGTATCGTACCGGACTTTGTTATTACAACGGAGTGGGTGTGAAGCAGAATTATGCGGAGGCTTACCGCTGGTTTACGGATGCGGCCGGTAATGAGAATATCGGTGCCGCATATTATCTGGGTAAGATGCAAATGTATGGCGAAGGCTGTACGCCTGACCCGGAAGCAGCTGTGCAATGGCTGTTGAAAGCTGCCGAAAAGAATAATGATAAGGCTCAATTTGAACTAGGAAACGCTTACCTGACGGGAAATGGTGTGGAAGAAAACGATGATATAGCAATGGAGTGGTTCGAGAAGGCTGCTGAAAATGGTAACGAAAAGGCCCTTAAGATCACCGGAAGGAGGAGAAAATAGTAAGTAGGCATGGAGAAAGAAGGGAATAATCTGTTTCAAGTCAATCTCAAAGGAATGATTGCCTTGTTGTCAGAGCATATTTATAGTAATCCAAATACCTTTGTCCGTGAGTTGTTGCAGAACTGTGTGGATGCTATTACAGCTTTGCGCAATATTGACGAGAATTATGCAGGACGTATTGATGTCTTTCTGAATGATGACAAAACGGTGATATTCCGCGACAATGGAATCGGGCTGAAAGAGGAGGAGGTATATCGTTTCCTTACCGTTATCGGGGAAAGTTCGAAACGGGATACGCCCGATGCGGATGATTTTATCGGAAGGTTTGGTATTGGTTTGCTGTCTTGTTTTGTAGTGACGGATGAGATCAAGGTGGAGAGCCGGTCGGCAATGGGTGGGCAGGCTGTCTGTTGGTGTGGTAAGGTGGACGGTACGTATGAACTGACGTCATCCGCCGAAGAACGTCCTATCGGTTCGCAGGTGGTATTGCATCCCAAGAACGACTGGATGCATCTTTTTGAATATGATACATTTAAGAAGATATTGGTCGGCTATGGAGAGGTGTTGCCATATCCTGTCTATCTGCATCATCAGGATGAGGAAGAGTTGGTGAATACGCCTTCGCCTGTATGGCTTGACCCGAAGGCAACCCGCAAGGAACTCCTTGATTACGGGGCGAAAGTTTTTCAATCATCTGCGCTTGATGTTTTTCGAATACGGACTGAAAGCGGCCGGGTGGAGGGAGTGCTTTATGTGTTGCCTTTCCGGACGCAGTTTTCTGTGCGTAACTCTCACAAAGTGTATTTGAAGCGTATGCTGTTGAGTGAGGATGATTGTAACCTATTGCCGCAGTGGGCTTTCTTTATCCGTTGTCTGGTGAATGCGGACGGGTTGTTGTCTACCGCTTCACGCGAGTCTCTGGTAAGCAATGATTTGCTGAAGGATGCCCGCAAGGAGATAGGTATGGCTATCAAGGATTATTTGCGGGGACTGGTGCAGAACAACCGGGCTATGTTTAATAAGATACTGGACGTGCATCATTTTCACATCAAGGCGATTGCTTCGGAAGATAATGAGTTGCTTCGTTTATTTATGGATTATCTTCCTTTTGAGACGAATAAGGGGGTACGGAGCTTCGGGAGTATCCGTTCGGCGGACAATGTGATCTGTTATACCAGAAATCTGGAGGATTTCAGGCAGGTACGCCGTATTGCCGGAGCACAAGGATGGTTGGTGGTTAATGCCGCTTATACGTTTGATGAAACGTTGTTGAAAAAGTATGCCCGCCTGAATCCGGAACTGACTTTGGATGAAATATCCCCTTCGAGATTACTGGAACAGTTTGGGGAGGTAGAAGCCAAAAAAGAGTTCCGGGCTTTTGAGGCGAAGGTGAACGAGTTGTTAAAGCGTTTTGGCTGCGTCTGCCGGTTGAAGCACTTTACTCCGGCGGATATTCCGGTGATATTTGTGGCAGAGGAGAAAGAGAGTACGACCAAGAGTACCAATAATCCGTTAGCGGCTGTGTTGGGGACTGTCAATACGACCAGGCAGATACCTCCGACGCTGACATTTAATGCGGATAATGAAATGGTCCGTACTTTACTGCAAATACAGGGAGATAATAAAATGTTTCAGCATGTGGTACATATATTATATGTACAGTCACTCCTTCAGGGCAAGTATCCTGTGAACAGTGAGGAAATGGAACTTTTCAACCACTCGCTCAGTGAATTGATGACTGCTAAAATGAATGATTTTATAAATTTCCTGAATTAAGAAAGCGTATGAAATACACACTTGAAATACAAAAACTGCTGTTGCAGGCACAGAATAAAAACCTGCATCCCCGTGAGAAAGCTAATTTGTTGAAAGAGGCTATCCGCATCGCTGATGAAAACGAAGATGTGGAATGGGCAACGGAAATGAGGCTGGACCTCATTTATGAACTGAACCTTCTCTCGGCGGACACTGAGGAGATTGCCGTGTTCTCTAAGATTCTGGATGATTATGAGAATCATAAAGATGTAATCAAGGAGGATGATCTGCTGTGGAAGTATAAATGGATATGGTCTTCGACTTTTGATATTCCGGAGATTCCAATGGAACAGGTGGAAGCGGTAGGGGAGGATTATAAGACCCGTATCTTGCGGAACGGATATTCTTTACGGAGTTATTATCAGCGCTGGTCGGTGGAATGCACATGGATGAGGCAGTATGACAAGGCAAAGGAATATATTGATAAGATGCTGGCGGAGAAAATGGACGACCAGTCGTGTGAGGCTTGTGAACTGAACTTTATGTTGGATTATTATCTGGAAACGGGAAAGTTTGATGAGGCTTATAGCCGGGCGCAGCCATTGATTAACAAACAGGTGACTTGCTATGAAGCTAACCTGCGTGCTTACCTGAAGCTTGCTTATTATGCACAAAAAGCGGGTAAGCCGGATATTGCCGCCGATATGTGTACACGTGCCGAAGAAGCGTTGGCCGGAAGAGAGAAGGACGAGTATCTGTTGCTCTATATGGGGCTGTTTATCGCTTATTATTTAATGACGAATCCGGAGCGCGGCTGGGAGTATGCCGAACGGTGCATTGACTGGAGCCTGCGTACCAATACGTTGAAGAAATATCGTTTTTCCTGTGATATGGTGGAGGCCTTGAAGTATGAGATGCGTCCGGAGGTTCATCTGGCTTTGCCGGAGGAGTTCCCTCTTTACCGCGCGGACGGGGTTTACTCTGTCAGCGAATTACGCCGGTATTTCTATCAGCAGGCTGAAGAACTGGCACAGCGCTATGACGCCCGTAACGGAAACAGCGGATATATGGACCGACTGAAAGAAATAATGTCTAATTAATTGGCAACATGTAGATAAATCTGTATTTTTGCCGTCCAATTATTTACTAAAAACACTGAATTACAGAAAAATGAGAAAGTGGCGTATTGAAGATTCTGAGGAACTCTACAACATTACAGGTTGGGGAACCTCGTACTTTGGTATTAATGACAAAGGTCATGTTGTTGTTACACCGCGTAGAGATGGGGTAGCTGTTGATTTGAAAGAGTTGGTCGACGAGTTACAACTGAGAGATGTAGCGGCTCCCACGTTGGTGCGTTTTCCGGATATTCTGGATAATCGTATTGAAAAGATGTCGTCCTGCTTTAAACAGGCAGCCGAAGAATACGGTTATAAGGCGGAGAACTTTATTATCTATCCGATTAAGGTCAACCAGATGCGCCCTGTGGTGGAGGAGATTATCAGCCACGGAAAGAAATTCAATCTCGGACTGGAGGCGGGTTCTAAACCTGAACTACATGCTGTGATTGCTGTTAATACGGATTCTGACTCATTGATTGTATGTAACGGCTATAAAGACGAGAGTTACATTGAACTGGCTTTGCTTGCCCAGAAAATGGGTAAACGTATCTTCCTTGTTGTGGAGAAGATGAATGAGCTGAAACTGATTGCAAAAATGGCGAAGCAGTTGAATGTGCAACCTAATATCGGTATTCGTATTAAACTGGCTTCTTCCGGTAGCGGAAAATGGGAAGAATCGGGTGGCGATGCCAGCAAATTCGGGCTGACTTCCAGTGAGTTGCTCGAAGCGCTCGATTTCATGGAAAGCAAGGGATTGAAAGATTGCCTGAAACTGATTCACTTCCATATCGGCAGCCAGGTGACGAAGATCCGTCGCATCAAGACCGCCTTGCGTGAGGCTTCACAGTTTTATGTCCAACTTCATGCTATGGGGTTCAAAGTGGAATTTGTGGATATCGGCGGCGGACTGGGAGTTGATTACGACGGAACCCGGTCGTCCAACAGCGAAGGCAGCGTGAACTATTCTATTCAGGAATATGTGAATGACTCGATTTCTACATTGGTGGATGTCAGCGATAAGAATGGTATCCCGCACCCGAATATTATTACCGAAAGCGGACGCGCATTGACTGCACACCACTCTGTGCTTATCTTTGAAGTGTTGGAGACTGCCACTTTACCCGAATGGGATGATGAAGAAGTAATCGCTCCGGACGCACATGAACTGGTGCAGGAATTATATGGCATTTGGGATTCGTTGAATCAGAATAAAATGTTGGAGGCATGGCATGATGCGCAACAGATTCGTGAGGAAGCGTTGGATTTGTTCAGTCACGGAATTGTCGACTTGAAAACTCGTGCACAGATTGAACGCCTGTACTGGTCGATCACACGTGAGATTAATCAGATTGCCGAAGGCCTGAAACATGCGCCTGACGAATTCCGAGGATTGTCCAAGCTGCTTGCGGATAAATATTTCTGTAACTTTTCACTGTTCCAATCGTTGCCGGATTCCTGGGCGATAGACCAGATATTCCCGATTATGCCTATTCAACGGCTGGATGAAAAACCGGACCGCTCGGCTACTTTGCAGGATATTACCTGTGACTCCGACGGCAAGATTGCGAACTTTATCTCTACCCGTAATGTAGCTCATTATCTGCCTGTACATAGCCTGAAGAAAACAGAACCTTATTATGTAGCTGTTTTCCTGGTAGGTGCTTATCAAGAGATTTTGGGGGATATGCACAACTTGTTCGGTGATACGAATGCAGTGCATGTCTCTGTGAACGAGAAAGGATATAATATCGAACAGATTATTGACGGAGAAACGGTGGCGGAAGTATTGGACTACGTGCAGTATAATCCGAAGAAGCTGGTTCGTACGCTCGAAACTTGGGTGACGAAATCAGTAAAGGAAGGCAAAATCTCTTTGGAAGAAGGAAAAGAATTCCTTTCCAACTACCGTTCGGGACTTTATGGATATACGTATTTAGAATAAAAATGAGAGAAAAACTAACTGTAATTAAGGTGGGTGGCAAAATCGTAGAAGAGGAAGCCACCCTTCGTCAGTTGTTAAACGACTTTGCCGCTATTGAAGGACATAAGGTGCTGGTGCACGGCGGAGGCCGTTCGGCTACAAAGATAGCCGCACAACTGGGAATTGAAAGCAAAATGGTCAATGGCCGCCGGATTACTGATGCGGAAACGTTGAGGGTAGTGACAATGGTGTATGGCGGTTTGGTGAATAAGAATATTGTTGCCGGGTTGCAGGCGTATGGTGTCAATGCGCTGGGATTGACCGGAGCGGATATGAACGTGATACGTTCGGTGAAACGTCCGGTGAAAGAAGTTGATTACGGTTTCGTCGGCGATGTGGAGAAGGTGGATGCTTCTCTGTTGTCTGACTTGATATACAAAGGTGTGGTGCCGGTTATGGCTCCGTTGACACACGACGGACAAGGGAATATGCTGAATACGAATGCGGATACTATTGCCGGAGAGACGGCAAAAGCCTTGTCGGGCCTGTTTGATGTGACATTGGTGTACTGTTTCGAGAAAAAAGGTGTACTGCGTGATGAGAATGATGACGATAGTGTAATTCCTCAGATTACCCGTGCGGAATTTGAACAATACGTAGCCGATGGCGTTATTCAAGGAGGTATGATTCCGAAACTGGAGAATTCTTTTGAAGCAATAAATGCTGGGGTGTCTGAAGTGATAATTACCTTAGCATCAGCGATTAACGGCAACGGAGGAACCCGGATAAAAAAATAATTCAAAAAAAAGTAGTGGGCGACTGTAACTTTTCGAATCCTAGCCCGTCATTATTATAGAGATGCAAGAAATCAGCTTCCGAAACGATATTTTGCCGTTGAAGGACAAACTCTTTCGATTGGCGCTCAGAATCACCCTGGATAGGGCAGAAGCCGAGGATGTCGTTCAGGACACCATGATAAGAGTGTGGAGCAAGCGGGATGAGTGGTCGCAATTTGAATCGGTTGAAGCCTATTGCCTGATAGTGGCAAAGAACCTTGCGATAGACCGGAGTCAGAAGAAAGAGGCTCAAAACGTGGAACTCACCCCCGAAATGGAGGAAGAACCTGATGCAAACAGTCCGTACGATCGGATGATTCATGATGAAAAAATGAACATCATCAATAGGTTGGTCAACGAACTTCCCGAAAAACAGCGGCTTATCATGCAACTGAGGGACATTGAAGGTGAAAGCTATAAAAAAATTGCAACCCTGCTGAATCTGACAGAGGAACAAGTCAAAGTGAATCTCTTCAGAGCCAGGCAAAAGGTAAAACAAAGGTATTTAGAAATTGACGAATATGGATTATAAGGATATAGAACAGCTCCTGGAGCGATACTGGCAATGTGAAACTTCCGTTGAGGAGGAATCAAGATTGCGTGACTTCTTCTCGAAAGAAGACGTACCGGCTCATTTGCTTCGCTATAAGAACTTGTTTGTTTATCAGCAGGTTCAGCAAGAAGTAGGGCTGGGTGAGGACTTTGATGCACGTATTCTGGCAGAAGTGGAGGTCCCGGTAGTGAAAGCAAAACGTCTGACACTGACGAGTCGCTTTATTCCTCTGTTCAAAGCCGCTGCCGTGATTGCAATCATTCTCGGATTGGGAAATGTGGCACAACATTCTTTCTCGGGAGATGATGGAAGTGTATTGGCCACAGATACCATTGGTAAACAAGTAACTGCACCGTCGGTCGCTATCTCGAACGATGTGAAAGCGGATCAGGTCTTGGCTGATAGCTTGGCGAAGATCAACCACAAGATGCAGGTTATTAATGAATAGACATTTTCATTTGCTTTAAACATATAATATAGTTAGTGTGCTTAATTAAAACAACATCGAAAGCGAAACTGTGAAGTTTTCAATTCTCTCAAATTTTTATAATGAAACTAACTAAATAAATGGGCTACCGCGAGATGCAGTAGCCCTTTTATGTTTCTAAGAGTGGAAGAATCTTTTTTTTATTACTTTTGTACCTGTTATTAGGAGACTTATGATGAAGGAAGCAATTATAGAAGATGAAGAACTTGGACGGTTAATAGTGCGTGTTAATTTGCGTGCTAAAAGTCTTGTCTTTCGTACAAAGAGTGATGCGGTATACGTTTCAGTCCCTTCCGGCACAACGATGAAAGAGGTAAAACGGGCGATTGAAGATTTACGTAGTAAGTTGCTGGCTTCTCGTCAACGATTGAATCGTCCGTTAATTGATTTGAATTATAAGATTGATGCAGAATATTTCAAGTTGTCTTTGGTGTCCGGAGAGAAAGAGCAGTTTCTGGCAAATTCCCGATTGGGATGTATGCAGATTATTTGTCCGCCAAATGCGGACTTTACTGATGAGAAATTGCAGAGTTGGCTACGAAAGGTGATTGAAGAATCGTTGAGGCGGAATGCAAAAAGTATTCTTCCTCCACGTTTAGACCGTCTTTCCAAACAATGCGGATTGCCCTATGCAAGCGTGAAGATAAATTCCAGTCAGGGGCGGTGGGGGAGTTGTTCGACAAAGAAGGATATTAATTTATCCTATTACCTCGTTTTGTTGCCTTCTTATTTGATTGATTATGTGCTTTTGCATGAACTATGTCATACCCGTGAGATGAATCATAGTGAACGTTTTTGGTCTCTACTGAATCAATTCACGGAAGGAAAAGCTCTTGCTCTACGGGGAGAACTGAAGAAATATCGGACAGAAATATAAAGAGCTCCTTTGTCTTTATCTTGCTTTACCGTTTATTTCGCCAGTTGCTTAATTCCGTCTTCCTCTTTCTCAAACTGATAATTACCCCCTCTTTCGCTTAGGTCGAAAGTCGATACTAATTCAGTTTTGTTATCTACAATTAACAATGCACTCTGCTCGGCAAAACGACCGACTTCCACTGTATAAGGTTCTTTTATGATAGTCTTATTGGAAATGAGACTGTCGTTGACAAACAGAGAAATTGAATCGCCGGTAAAGCCTTTGACCAGACTAATCGTATATGTTTCGATAAAATGTCGTTCTTCCTGTTGCTTCTGTTGCAGTCGCATACTCATATAGATGAAAATCACTACGACAAAAATGACGGCAAAAGCGAGGATTCCATTGCCGACCATGAACTGTTTGTTGGTGTTGAGACGATGCGCCATAGTTGTTATTTTTTTTAATTGCGGCGTAAAGATACGAATATCGCACTGTTAATTCATACTTTTTTTCTTTAATGTTTTGTAGTCGAATAGATTATTTATATCTTTGCAACCGAAAACGGATGAAAGGTGGAGGGGCAATTAAGCTCCTTTTTTTGTTCTTAATAGCTAATAAATGATAGAAAAGAAAACTGTTTGTCAGATTGTTGAAGAGTGGCTGGAAGGAAAAGATTACTTTTTGGTAGAGGTAACTGTGAGCTCGGATGACAAAATTGTGGTCGAAATTGACCATGCAGAAGGCGTTTGGATTGAAGATTGCGTGGAGCTTAGCCGCTACATTGAATCGAAACTGAACCGTGAAGAGGAAGATTATGAACTGGAAGTAGGGTCGGCCGGTATAGGACAGCCCTTTAAAGTGCTGCAGCAGTATTACATCCACATCGGACAAGAAGTGGAAGTGATGACCAAAGGCGGACAGAAACTGACCGGTATCCTAAAGGATGCCGATGAAGAGAAGTTTACGGTAACCGTACAAAAGAAGGTGAAACTCGAAGGAGCCAAGCGACCAAAGCTGGTGGAAGAAGACGAAACCTTTACTTATGAGCAAATAAAATATACTAAATACTTAATTAGCTTTAAATAGTTATGGCCAAAAAAGAAGAAACAATCAGCTTGATTGATACATTTTCGGAATTTAAGGAACTGAAGAATATCGATAGAACGACAATGGTTAGTGTACTCGAGGAGTCGTTCCGTAGCGTAATCGCGAAAATGTTTGGCACCGATGAAAATTACGATGTGATCGTGAATCCGGATAAGGGGGATTTCGAGATATGGCGTAACCGTGAAGTTGTGGCCGATGAAGATTTGACTAACCCGAATATGCAGATTGCGTTGAGTGAGGCGCAGAAAATTGACGCTTCATACGAAGAAGGCGAAGAGGTGACTGATGAAGTTATTTTTGCGAAATTCGGTCGTCGTGCTATCCTGAACCTCCGCCAGACATTGGCTTCCAAGATTCTGGAACTGGAAAAAGACAGTATTTATAATAAATATATAGATAAGGTAGGTACAATTATCAATGCAGAAGTGTATCAGATCTGGAAAAAGGAAATGTTGCTTCTCGACGATGAAGGAAACGAACTGCTGCTGCCCAAGACCGAACAAATCCCGAGCGATTTTTATCGTAAAGGTGAAACGGCACGCGCAGTGGTTGCCCGCGTAGACAACAAGAATAATAATCCTAAGATTATCTTGTCACGTACTTCTCCCGTTTTTTTGCAACGTCTGTTTGAGATGGAAGTACCTGAAATAAATGATGGTCTGATAACTATCAAGAAGATTGCCCGCATCCCCGGCGAACGTGCCAAGATTGCGGTAGAATCTTATGATGACAGAATCGATCCCGTAGGAGCCTGTGTAGGTGTAAAGGGGAGTCGTATTCATGGCATCGTTCGTGAACTTCGCAATGAGAATATCGACGTAATTAACTATACATCGAATATTTCATTGTTTATACAGCGTGCTTTAAGCCCGGCGAAAATTTCTTCTATTCGTTTGAACGAGGAGGAGAAGAAAGCAGAGGTGTTCCTCAAACCGGAAGAAGTATCGCTGGCTATCGGTAAAGGCGGTTTGAATATCAAACTGGCCAGTATGTTAACTGAGTACACTATCGACGTGTTCCGTGAGTTGGATGAGAATGTAGCTGATGAAGATATCTATCTTGACGAGTTCAGAGACGAAATCGATGGTTGGGTGATTGATGCAATCAAGGCTATCGGTATTGATACGGCAAAAGCTGTGTTGAATGCTCCTCGTGAGATGTTGATTGAAAAGACGGACCTGGAAGAAGAGACAGTGGACGAGGTAATACGCATTTTGAAATCGGAGTTTGAAGAAGAAGAACCGGAACAAGAACCGGAACAAGGACAAGAGTAATAGGCAATTACGATTGAGATTTTCTTCGCTCCATTTATTCATTAAATTTAAAATATGACGATAAGGTTAAACAAAGTTACAAGAGATTTGAATGTAGGAATCGCGACGGTAGTTGAGTTCCTGCAAAAGAAAGGGTATACCGTTGAGGCTAATCCTAATACAAAAATTAGCGAGGAGCAGTACGCTATACTCGTAAAAGAGTTTAGTACGGATAAGAACCTTAGACTTGAATCGGAGCGTTTCATTCAGGAACGTCAGAATAAGGATCGTAATAAGGCATCGGTTTCGATTGAAGGCTTCGAAAAGCAACAGGAAAAACCGAAGTCGGAAGATGTGATCAAGACAGTCGTACCTGAGGATGCACGTCCGAAGTTTAAACCTGTCGGTAAAATTGATTTGGATAAATTAAACGGTCGTAAAACTGATAAAGTAGAAAAGGAACCGGAACAGAAAAAGGAAACTGTGGTAGAACGTCCTGTGGTGGAACGTCCGATAGTAGCGGAACGCCCTGTCGTTGAACCGGAAGTGAAGAAAGAACCCGAAAAGAAAGAGCCTGAAGTAAAAAAGGAAGAGGTGGTGGCACCTGCTCCAACTCCGGCCGAACCTGTGGTGGTGAAACAACCGGAACCTGTAGCAGAACCGAAACCGGCAGAAGTTGAAAAAGTGGTAGTGGAAGAAGTGATTAAGGAAGAGCCGAAGAAGGTAGAAGAACCTGTGAAGGCAGAAGAACATAAAAAAGAAGAAAAGCCTGTGGAAGCAGTAGCATCGACAGAAGTCGTTTCGGAAGAAAAAGACGCTCCTAAGGAAGACGAGGTTTTCAAGATCCGTCAGCCGGAACTGGGAGCAAAGATTAATGTAATCGGTCAGATTGACCTTGCAGCATTGAATCAGTCAACTCGCCCTAAGAAGAAATCGAAGGAAGAGAAACGTCGTGAACGTGAAGAAAAAGAGAAAATCCGCCAGGATCAGAAGAAACTGATGAAGGAAGCGATTATCAAGGAAATCCGTAAAGATGATGCCAAACAGGCTAAGAGCGGACCGAAAGATAACGCGGATGCAGCCGGTAACAAGAAAAAGCGGAATCGTATCAGCAAAGAGAAGGTGGATGTGAATAACGTTGCAACTTCCAACTTTGCAGCTCCGAGACCGAATGTGCAAGGCAAAGGCGGTAATAATAATGGTGGTAATAACCAAGGTAACAATAACAACAATAATAGAAGAAACAATAACAAGGATCGTTTCAAAAAGCCGGTTATCAAACAGGAAGTAAGTGAAGAAGATGTAGCAAAACAGGTAAAAGAAACCTTGGCTCGTCTGACCACTAAAGGTAAGAACAAGACTTCCAAGTACCGTAAGGAGAAACGTGAAATGGCTTCCAACCGTATGCAGGAACTGGAAGATCAGGAAATGGCAGACAGCAAAGTATTGAAGCTGACCGAATTTGTTACAGCTAATGAATTAGCTACAATGATGGACGTTTCTGTCAACCAGGTTATTGCTACTTGTATGAGTATTGGCATCATGGTTTCTATCAACCAGCGTCTGGATGCGGAAACAATCAATCTGGTGGCCGAAGAATTTGGTTTCAAGACCGAATATGTAAGTGCGGAAGTGGCACAGGCTATCGTGGAAGAAGAAGATGCTCCGGAAGATTTGCAGCCGCGTGCTCCGATTGTTACTGTAATGGGACATGTTGACCATGGTAAGACTTCATTGCTTGACTATATCCGTAAGGCGAATGTGATTGCCGGTGAAGCCGGAGGTATCACACAACATATCGGTGCATACAATGTGAAGTTGGAAGACGGTCGCCGTATTACATTCCTTGATACTCCGGGACATGAGGCGTTTACCGCTATGCGTGCCCGTGGTGCGAAAGTAACGGATATTGCAATTATTATTGTAGCGGCGGATGATAACGTGATGCCGCAGACAAAGGAGGCCATCAACCATGCAATGGCGGCGGGTGTACCTATTGTGTTTGCTATCAATAAGGTGGATAAACCGACTGCAAATCCGGATAAGATTAAAGAAGAATTGGCTGCTATGAATTACCTTGTTGAAGAATGGGGTGGTAAGTATCAGTCACAAGATATCTCAGCCAAGAAAGGTATGGGAGTGGAAGATTTGTTGGAAAAGGTATTGCTGGAAGCCGAAATGCTCGACTTGAAGGCAAACCCGAACCGTAACGCTACGGGATCTATTATCGAGTCTTCACTTGACAAGGGACGTGGTTATGTAGCTACGGTATTGGTATCTAACGGTACTCTGAAAGTCGGAGATATCGTATTGGCCGGAACTAGCTATGGTCGTGTGAAGGCTATGTTCAATGAACGTAATCAACGTATCAAAGAAGCGGGTCCTGCTGAACCGGCATTGATTCTGGGATTGAACGGTGCTCCTGCCGCCGGTGACACTTTCCATGTGGTAGAAAGCGACCAGGAAGCTCGTGAAATCACCAACAAACGTGAACAGTTGGCTCGTGAACAAGGCTTGCGTACGCAGAAGATTCTTACTTTGGATGAATTGGGTCGTCGTATCGCTTTGGGTAACTTCCAGGAATTGAATATTATCGTTAAGGGTGACGTGGATGGTTCTGTGGAAGCATTGAGCGACTCGTTGATCAAGTTGTCTACGGAACAAATTCAGGTAAATGTCATCCATAAGGGTGTGGGAGCAATTTCCGAATCGGATGTTTCTCTGGCCGCTGCTTCGGATGCGATTATCGTGGGATTCCAGGTACGTCCTTCAGGTGCTGCCGCTAAGATGGCTGAACAGGAAGGTGTCGATATCCGTAAGTACTCTGTCATCTACGATGCAATTGAAGAGGTGAAGTCTGCTATGGAAGGTATGTTGGCGCCGGAAGTGAAGGAGCAGGTGACTGCTACTATCGAAATCCGCGAGGTGTTCAATATCACGAAAGTAGGTTTGGTAGCCGGTGCAATGGTGAAAACCGGAAAGGTGAAACGAAGCGACAAGGCTCGTTTGATTCGCGACGGTATCGTAATCTTTACCGGGAATATCAATGCGCTGAAACGCTTCAAGGACGATGTGAAGGAAGTAGGTACAAACTTTGAGTGTGGTATCAGCTTAGTGAACTGCAACGACATGAAGGTAGGCGATATGATCGAGGCATTCGAAGAAATAGAAGTGAAACAGACATTATAATTTGTACTGAATTAAGAATAAACGGAGGCACAGAGTGAATTATAACTCCGTGCCTCTTTTTTCTTTTTATAGAGAAATATGGCAACGATTGATATTATTATCCTTATTATAATAGGTGCAGGCGCAATAGTAGGCTTTATGAAAGGCTTTATTCGTCAGTTGGCTTCTATACTGGGATTAATAGTCGGTTTGCTGGCGGCGAAGGCTTTGTATACCACTTTAGCGGAAAAGCTTTGTCCAACGGTGACTGATTCGATGACTGTTGCACAGGTATTGGCTTTTATTATCATCTGGATAGCCGTTCCACTGATATTCTTATTGGTGGCTTCGTTGCTGACAAAGGCAATGAAAGCGGTTTCGCTGGATTGGTTGAACCGTTGGCTCGGTTGTGTGCTGGGAGCACTTAAATTTCTATTGTTAACAAGTCTGGTGATTTGTCTGATAGAGTTTATGGATGGCGATAATAAGTTAATTAGTGCAACAAAAAAGAGCGAATCTTTGTTATATTATCCGATAGAAACGTTTGCGGGAATCTTTTTCCCTGCTGCTAAGAGTATGACGCAACAATATATATTAGAGAATAAAGATGCAACAAGAAGAACCCAATAAATATGTAAAGGAACTAACGCAGGAGAAGTACAAATATGGCTTCACCACGGAGGTGCATACAGACATCATTGAGCGTGGACTTAATGAGGATGTGATTCGTTTGATTTCATCGAAAAAGGACGAACCGGAGTGGTTGCTGGAGTTCCGATTGAAAGCGTACCGCCACTGGCTGACGCTGGAAATGCCCACATGGGCACATCTCCGTATTCCGGAGATTGATTATCAGGCTATTTCTTACTATGCTGATCCTACTAAGAAAAAGGAAGGGCCGAAGAGCATGGATGAGGTTGATCCTGAACTAATAAAGACCTTCAATAAGTTGGGAATTCCTTTGGAAGAACAAATGGCCTTGAGTGGAATGGCGGTTGATGCCGTAATGGACTCGGTTTCAGTAAAGACTACCTTCAAGGAAACATTAATGGAAAAAGGAATTATTTTCTGTTCGTTCAGCGAAGCGGTGCGTGAACATCCGGACTTGGTGAAGAAGTACCTTGGTTCGGTAGTCGGTTACCGTGATAATTTCTTTGCCGCATTGAACTCAGCTGTATTCTCCGACGGTTCTTTTGTGTATATTCCGAAGGGGGTGCGTTGTCCTATGGAGCTTTCTACTTATTTCCGTATCAATGCCCGTAACACGGGACAATTTGAACGTACGCTGATTGTGGCGGATGATGATTCGTATGTATCTTATCTGGAAGGATGTACGGCTCCGATGCGGGATGAGAATCAACTGCACGCTGCTATTGTAGAGATTATCGTGCATGACCGTGCAGAAGTGAAATACAGTACGGTTCAGAATTGGTATCCGGGAGATGCCGAAGGTAAAGGCGGTGTATACAATTTTGTGACGAAGCGAGGTAACTGCAAAGGAGTGGATAGCAAACTTTCCTGGACACAAGTGGAAACCGGTTCGGCGATTACCTGGAAATATCCTTCCTGTATCCTGACAGGTGATAATTCGACAGCAGAATTTTATTCTGTGGCTGTGACTAATAACTACCAGCAGGCGGATACGGGTACGAAGATGATTCATCTCGGTAAGAATACACGTAGTACAATTGTCAGCAAAGGTATTTCTGCCGGTCACAGCGAGAATTCGTATCGCGGACTGGTCCGTGTAGCGGAGAAAGCGGATAACGCTCGTAATTACAGCCAGTGTGACTCTTTGTTGTTGGGAGATAAGTGCGGTGCACATACTTTCCCATATATGGATATTCATAATGAGACAGCGGTAGTGGAACATGAGGCTACGACAAGCAAGATCAGTGAAGACCAGATTTTCTATTGCAACCAGCGCGGTATTCCGACAGAGGACGCTATCGGACTGATTGTGAACGGATATGCGAAAGAAGTATTGAATAAACTTCCAATGGAATTTGCGGTAGAAGCACAGAAGTTGCTTACTATTTCCTTGGAAGGAAGTGTAGGATAAAAAATAAAAGTGATTATGTTAGAAATAAAAGACCTGCATGCCAGCATTAATGGCAAAGAGATATTGAAAGGCATTAACCTGACGGTGAAACCGGGCGAAGTACATGCAATTATGGGACCGAATGGTTCCGGTAAGAGTACTTTGTCGTCGGTACTGGTGGGGAATCCGGCTTTTGAGGTAACGAAAGGTTCAATCACTTTTTATGGAAAGAATCTGTTGGAGTTGAGTCCGGAAGATCGTAGCCATGAAGGTATTTTCCTTAGTTTCCAGTATCCGGTGGAGATTCCGGGAGTGAGTATGGTAAACTTTATGCGTGCTGCCGTAAACGAACAACGCAAATACAAAGGTCTGCCTGCGCTGACTGCCAGCGAGTTCCTGAAACTGATGCGTGAGAAACGTGCGGTGGTTGAATTGGATAACAAATTGGCTAACCGTTCGGTAAACGAAGGTTTCTCCGGTGGTGAAAAGAAACGGAACGAGATTTTCCAAATGGCGATGTTGGAACCACGTTTAAGCATTCTTGACGAGACGGACTCCGGTCTGGATATCGATGCTCTTCGTATCGTTGCGGAAGGAGTGAACAAATTGAAAACTCCCGAAACAAGCACAATTGTTATCACTCACTATCAACGTCTGCTTGATTATATCAAACCGGATATCGTGCATGTTCTTTATAAAGGTCGTATCGTGAAAACTGCCGGACCGGAACTTGCTCTTGAACTGGAAGAAAAAGGATATGATTGGATAAAGAAAGAAGTAGGAGAATGACGATGAATGCGGAACAACAATATATAGAACTCTTCTCGCAGACGGAAGCTATGATCTGCAAACATAGCGCTGAAGTGCTGAATGCGCCTCGTGCTGCTGCCTTTGCCGATTTTGAGCGAGTCGGATTCCCGACCCGCAAAATGGAGAAGTACAAATATACGGATGTAAGCAAGTATTTTGAACCGGACTTTGGTTTGAACCTGAATCGCCTGGCTATTCCGGTCAATCCGTATGAAGTGTTCAAGTGCGATGTGCCGAATATGAGCACTGCCCTGTATTTTGTGGTGAATGACGCTTTCTATGACAAGGCCCTTCCCAAAAGTCATTTGCCGGAAGGCGTGATATTTGGCAGCTTGAAAGAGGTGGCCAGGCAACATCCCGAATTGGTGAAGAAGTATTACGGCAAACTGGCGGATACTTCAAAAGATGGTGTGACCGCCTTTAATACGACTTTTGCGCAAGATGGCGTAATTTTCTATGTGCCGAAGAATGTAGTAGTGGAAAAACCTATCCAGTTGGTGAATATTCTTCGTGCAGATGTCAATTTCATGGTGAACCGCCGTGTGTTGATTATTCTGGAAGATGGTGCACAAGCCCGTCTGCTGATTTGTGATCATGCTATGGATAATGTGAACTTCCTTGCAACACAGGTAATAGAAGTCTTTGCAGGAGAGAATACGGTGTTTGATTTGTATGAGTTGGAAGAAACACATACAAGTACTGTCCGTATTAGTAATTTGTATGTAAAGCAGGAAGCAAACAGTAACGTTTTGCTGAATGGTATGACTTTGCATAATGGCACTACCCGTAATACTACGGAGGTATTGCTGGCAGGAGAAGGTGCTGAAATTAATCTTTGCGGAATGGCGATTGCTGATAAGAACCAGCATATAGATAATAATACAAGTATTGATCACGCGGTTCCGAATTGTACAAGTAATGAATTATTCAAATATGTACTCGATGATCAGTCGATAGGTGCATTTGCCGGATTAGTGCTGGTACGTCCTGACGCCCAACATACAAATTCTCAACAGACAAACCGTAATCTTTGCGCTACACGTGATGCTAGAATGTACACGCAGCCGCAGTTGGAGATTTATGCGGACGATGTGAAATGTTCGCATGGAGCAACGGTGGGACAGCTTGATGAGAATGCATTGTTTTATATGCGTTCCCGTGGAATCAACGAGAAAGAAGCTCGTCTGCTTCTGATGTTTGCGTTTGTCAACGAAGTGATTGATACCATTCGTCTGGATGCGCTGAAAGATCGCTTGCATCTGTTGGTTGAGAAACGTTTCCGTGGTGAGTTGAACAGATGTCAGGGTTGTGCGATTTGTAAATGAGTAATAGCGAATAAACATGGATATTCAAAAGATACGTGAGGATTTCCCGATATTGAGCCGTACGGTTTACGGTAAGCCATTGGTTTATTTCGATAACGGTGCGACGACTCAGAAACCCCGTCTGGTGGTTGATGCATTGGTAGATGAGTATTATTCCGTCAATGCAAATGTGCATCGCGGAGTGCATTATCTTTCACAGCAGGCTACGGAACTGCACGAGGCATCTCGTGAAACGGTACGTCAGTTTATCAATGCCCGCAGCACGAGTGAAGTGGTGTTCACACGGGGAACAACGGAAAGCATAAACTTGCTTGTTTCCAGTTTTGGTGACGAGTTTATGCAAGAAGGGGATGAGGTGATCCTTTCTGTAATGGAACATCATAGTAATATTGTCCCCTGGCAACTTCTGGCTGCTCGTAAAGGTATTGCAATCAAAGTGATTCCGATGAACGACAAAGGCGAACTGTTGTTGGACGAATACGAAAAATTATTCTCCGAACGCACGAAGATTGTCAGTGTGGTGCATGTGTCGAACGTATTGGGTACGGTGAATCCGGTGAAGGAAATGATTGCAACAGCACATGCCCACGGTGTACCCTGTCTGATTGATGCAGCTCAGTCTATCCCTCACATGAAAGTGGACGTACAGGATTTGGATGCCGATTTTCTCGTGTTCTCCGCTCATAAAATATATGGTCCGACAGGTGTCGGTGTACTTTATGGAAAGGAAGAATGGCTGGACCGCCTTCCGCCTTACCAGGGAGGAGGAGAGATGATTCAGCATGTCTCTTTTGAAAAAACGACTTTCAATGAACTTCCTTTCAAGTTTGAAGCCGGTACACCTGACTATATCGGAACTACCGGACTGGCGAAAGCACTCGATTATGTGAATGGTATCGGTCTGGAGCAAATAGCCGCCCATGAGCATGAACTGACAACTTATGCTCTGCAACGTCTGAAAGAAATTCCTACTATGCGTATATTCGGTGAAGCTGCTGACCGTGGAGCGGTGATATCCTTCCTTGTCGGTGACATTCATCATTTCGATCTCGGAACTTTACTCGACCGCTTAGGTATTGCCGTCCGTACAGGACATCATTGTGCCCAACCTTTGATGCAACGCCTTGGCATAGAGGGGACAGTGCGGGCTTCGTTTGCCATGTACAATACGAAATCGGAAATTGATATATTGGTGGCCGGGATTGAACGTGTCAGCAAGATGTTTTAAAGATATGAATCGCTATTTCTGTGGAATAGCGATTTTTTTATTCTTTAACTAAAAAAAGAATACCCAAAGTGCAGTGATTTGAGTTTTCTTGCGTCTAATGAGTAAAGAAACAAATATTCATGGAATATCTGGAGGGTCGTGAGACCATGCTTATATTATAAATTCTCTCTCTTTAACATTAATGGCAGCTATATCGTAAATAAATTACGGTATAGCTGCAACTTTTTTAGGACGGCTTACGTCTAATATATAGAATTGCAAATAACTTAAAGAGAAAAGACAATGTTAATAACAACAACTCCCATTATTGAGGGAAAACGAATAGTGAAATATTATGGAATCGTTTCCGGAGAAACAATCATAGGTGCCAATGTGTTTCGTGACTTGTTTGCAAGTATCCGCGATATTGTAGGAGGGCGTTCCGGAGCGTACGAAGAAGTATTGCGCAAAGCTAAAGATACCGCTTTGCAGGAAATGCAGGCACAAGCTGCTCAGTTAGGAGCAAATGCCGTGATAGGTGTTGATTTGGATTACGAGACAGTAGGAGGTAGTGGCAGTATGCTAATGGTGACTGCTAACGGTACAGCCGTAAAGATTGAGGATGACTGAGATAGGTGGCATTGAAACTATAAATCATTATTCATTCCGAATAAGCAGAATGAATAATGATTTATTTAAGGCTCTAATGAGGCATTTTGAATGAAGCTAGTTCCGGTTCGATATGCTCCTGCTTCATAATATCCTCCATTCTTTTCACGATTTCCGGGTGGTATCTGGCAACATCTGTCTGTTCTCTGGGATCAGAATCCAGATCATATAATTGAATTTTCCTGTTTCCTTTAAAAATATTCAATACAATACCCTTCCATTTGCCCATTCGGACAGCTTTTTGGCCTCCGCTATCGGGAAATTCCCAATATAAGAAATCATGTTTATTCTGTTTTTTGCCTAGTAATTCCGGCAAAAAGCTGATTCCGTCCGTAGTCGGGCATTCTACTTTTGCAATCTCACAGAAAGTAGGCATAATGTCCCAAAAGGCACAGATGAGATCACTTTTACTACCGGCTTTTATCTTTTTAGGCCAACTGGCAATCATCGGAACACGAATGCCTCCTTCGCGGAGCGATGCTTTGCCCCAGCCCCATTCACTTTTGAATGGTTTAGCACTATCGAAAAAGAAAGAATCGCTTCCGCCATTGAAAGTCGGCCCGTTGTCACTGGTAAAAATGATGATGGTATTGTCATAGATTCCCAGTTCTTTAAGTTTATTAATAAGTCCCCCGATCTGTTCATCCCAGTAGCTGATCATGGCAGCATAGGTTGCGCGAGGATAACGGCAGGGAAAATAATCTTTATTGCCTGTGTATGGTTTTTCATCTCCAAACTTGTTCACATAATGCTTTACCCATTTTTCCGGTGCTTGTAAGGGAACATGGGGAAGGGGCGTCGTCCAGAATAAGACGAAAGGGTTATCTTTAGTAAGGTCGATAAAGTTGAGTATTTCTTTGTACATCAGGTCCGGTGCATACTCATTGAGAGTATATTTCGCATAGCTTTTTTCTTCGTATGGGTCTGCACCTTTATCCAGTTTGGTGTGGGGGACTACCAATGGATTATTCAGATATTCCCGATGTTCGTTTCTATATAAAAATGGAGGGTAGTAGGTATGAGCTTCTCTTTGGCAATTATATCCGTAGAAAAAGTCAAATCCCATTTTGTTTGGGGTACTGGCAGAACCGGGATACCCCAATCCCCATTTTCCGATACAGGCCGTTGTGTAGCCGGCTTGCTTCATGACTGCCGGAATCATTACCGTTTCTGCCGGAACGGGGCGTTGGCCTTCCAGGGTCGAATCAGCTAATACAGCTTTATGATTCCAAACATTTCCACGTGAAGCCATTTCGTCATTCCCCCGTATATAGGCGTGCCCGGTATGTAATCCGGTAAAGAGGACACAGCGCGATGGAGCTGACACTGCTGTCCCGGAGTAATGGTTACTGAATGTCATTCCTTCTTGTGATAATCGGTCGATATTAGGAGTTTCAATTAACTGCTGGCCATAACAACCTAATTCCGATATACCCAGATCATCTGCAAGAATATAGATAATATTGGGCTTTTTCTTATTAGCTCCATTCTCTTCCGCAAAGGAAGAGAGTGGAGCTAATAGAGCAAGTCCAATCATAAGTTGATTGTTCTTCATGGTGAATATTAATAGAATGGATTTTGAATGATTTGCGGAGTCTTTTCCAGTTCACTGGCACTGATTGGCAACAGATATTGTGATTTATAGAAATGATTCGTTAATGTCATGTTGGGTTGTGGAGCTTTAAAGAATTCCTCTACACTGGCTCCTTCAATATTCCAGCACAAGAAAGGTTCATCCAGTTTTTCAGCTATTTTCCAACGTCTCAAATCCCAAAAACGTTGTCCTTCCAGATAGAATTCTATTTGTCGTTCCTGGCGGACAAATTGGCGTAAAGTTTCCTGTTCATTTTCTTTTCCTTTCCATTCATCATTTGCATATTTCTGAATAGACTCATCTACTCCCGGGATGCCTGCGCGTTTCCTTACTTTATCCATATATTCTTTAGCGATCTTGAGATTATTACTTCCCCCAATCTCGATCAAGGCTTCGGCATAATTCAAGTACAGTTCCGCCAGCCGGAATGTGGGGAATGGATATTTGATAATGGCATTAGTGAATCCGGGATGTGTGAACTTCTTGTTAAGATATCCTGTTACCGAATAGTGCACCGTCATATCTTTTTTGAAACCATGTGCTCCATTGAACAACATTCTTAATCCGCCGGGTACATAAGATTTGTTCAAAGGAAGTGCTTCTGCATTATATCGTGCTATTTCGTAGTTACCGTTATGGAATCCTATCCATGAATAGAAACGTGGTTCACGGTTAAAATGTAGTTTGATAGAGCGGTCATTCGGTCTGTCTTCATAATTATTCCCGTCAAAGTTTGCAGGTAGATAAGCTATTTGATAACGGTTAGGATAGTCATAGGTCTTGTCTTTATCGATAGGTAATCCATGCTCTGTATAAAAGAGTTCGACCATCTGCAAGGTAGGTGCAGTAGAGTTAGTCTGCGTGTACGGGATCTGTTTTGTCTGTCTGACTGACGAACGAATTTGTACACCGTATGTTGATTCGCTTCGGTTATCTCCCCAGATGATTTCACATAGGTTCTGGTTGTCAATCGTACAATATCTGACTCTGCGCTGAGCTTTTCCGCTTTCGGTCTGGTCTGTGAATCCCGGTTTTTCTTGGGTTGGAGCTCCGGCTTCAACATCTCCGTATAGTTTGTAGCCTGCTTTTTCCGCATTCTGAATAGCATCCAATGTCACTTCCGCACACTTCTCCCATTTCTTGACGTCGTATGTCTGTGAAATTAGATGTTTCCCATTTTCGTCAACGAAATTACTGTAAAACTCACTGTTTCCGTTGAATAAAGGTGAGGCGGCGTATAAGTGTACACGGGAGCGGAGAGCGCGTGCAACATGTTTGGTTGCCCGTCCGAAATACATCGGATTATGAGCTTCAACCAGCCCCGGCATTGCTTCATCAAGCATTTGATCAATAAAAGCTACTACTTCATCGTAAGAACTTCGTGCCGGTAATTCAGATAATTTGGTGTCCAAATCATATTTCTTCCTGATGATGAGAGTGGGACCGAATGCCTGCAAAGAACAGAAATGATAATAAGCAATTAGAAACTTAGCTTCTGCTCTATATATCTCCCGATCGGCTTCAGTATAAACTTGGGCTTTATCCAGAATATCCAGAAATTCATAGCATTGGCGGACTCCTTTCCATGTCGGCCACCAACGGTCGGAAACGATTGAATTGTTAGTCGGGTTATAAAGTCCCATTGTGAACAACTGTTCCGGTTCGTTAGCTTTATAATAAGTAGTTACTTCTCCTCCGGTCAGTAATGCTGTCGGGTACCAGCTTCGGTACGGCTGTGAATCTTGAGAACTGCGGTTCATCGGCATATAAGTATAACACGAATAGAGAAACCCTTCGGTTTTGGACGGAGTGTTGTAAGAGTCTTCCAGTTTGGCACGTTCATCCGGCATTATATCCAGATAATTGCATCCGCTTGTTAAGATGCATAATACAATGATGTAAATATATCTCAGTTTCATATTTTATTATATATTTATCAGTTAATAGTCATCTGAAAACCAACATTAAATGTTCTTTGAGTAGGATAGGACATACCGGAGCCACCTCCCATTTCTGGATCCCATAATTTGAATTTAGAGAATGTTAGCAGGTTGTTGCCGCTGACATAAATTCTCATATTCTTGAAATTATATCCTATTTCCGCATTCTTGAGCTTTAAAAAAGCGGCGTTTCTCAGCCAGAATGTTGAATTCTGGTTATTATTTGTGTTATATGCCGTCGTGAGTCTGGGGTATGACGCATTCGGATTAGGATTATCTGTTGTCCAGCATCCATCTGCTACGTAATCTAATATGCCTCTTTTGGCGGTATTGTTATCGTTGGTGAAAGGATGGAATCCGCTCATCATTAATGATACGCGTCCGGTTCCCTGAAAGAATAAAGAGAAGTCCAGATTCTTGTATTTAATGGAAGGGCCGAAACCATATACAATTTCCGGTACACTGGGATAACCTAAGGCAACTTTGTCATATTCATTGATTGCATTGTCCGTACCTCCTAATGCATTCGGAATATCTTTGTACTTAATATCACCGGGCATTAGCGGCAGATTGGCAAATTGTTGCGGCAAACTATTGTTAATCATATTTTCGTCGGTAAATAATCCGTCCGCTACATATCCGAAGATTGTATTGAGTGAATGGCCGACTTTCAGACGGTTAGGATATAAACTGAATTCCGGCTCATCCATTTCAAGTATTTTATTATGAGCAAAGGTGAACGTTCCCTTGAAAGAGACAAACAAGTCTTTGTTAATCTGGTTGTTGTAGTCTACACTGGTATCTATTCCCCAGTTACGCATCTTTCCGAGATTTCCTTGAACTGTAACATTACCAAGTCCCATGAGTGTCGGAATTGTTCCACGATCCATAAAGATTTCCTTTCTCACTTCTTTGAAAATGTCGGCAGAGAAACTGAATCCTTTCAATATTCTCACATCAATACCGGCATTCCATTTCTCACCAACCTCCCATGTCAGGTTCGGATTGGCATATCTTTTCCATACAGGACCGGAGTTGGTGTGTGTCTGGTTACCGGTCCCGGTTGTGAATCCGGCTCCGGAGTTAGTAAGGTTCTCAAGGAACGTAAAACGTCCGGCTCCTGTCTGGTCATTACCGACAAGCCCCCACGATGCTCTTATTTTAAATTGCGGGATGATGTTTCTGAGCGGTTCCCAGAATTTCTCTTCAGACAGATTGTATCCGATTGCTACTGAAGGGAAGAAACCGAACTTTTTATTCTTCGGGAAATTTTCAGAACCATTGTAGCCAAAGTTGAACTCGGCTAAGTATCTGCCGGCAAATCCGTAAGATAAACGTCCTGCTATACCTTGTTTCCTTCTAGGTAAGGATGTCAGCAAGTCCGAAGGGTTGTTAACGTCATTCTGTTCTTGATTATATAGGAACATGACATTGACTTTGTGCACGTCATTGAATGTTCTGTTATAATCCAGGCTGGCTTGTAGATATAATCTACGGTTACCGCTATTGGAACCTCCGGTTTTAAGCTCGGTACTTTGTTCGTTGCCGATGATGTTTAAGTCGTATGTATCTTCTTGTGGATTATACATGGAAGTCTCATATTGGTTGACGTTGCAATAACGATACACTTTAGAATATGAATAGTTGTAATATGAAACAATAGCATTCAGTTTCAGTCCTTTCATAATCATCTTCAAGTCCTGATTAAAACGCAGGTTGGCTGTTACACTTGTAGAGTACGTGGAACTGTAACCGGATACAAAATCGGCGACAGGATTGACATAACTTCCGTTCGGAGCACCAGATCTTCCTCCCCAACGGATGTGAGTGTCATCTTCCTGGCCGGGGAAACGGATCGGAAAGTCTACCGGATTTGCATTGAGTGCACTTGAGAATACGCTTCCGGCACTACTATAAGGCCCGCTCCAGTCTCGTACCGACACATTTAGTCCTAGCGATATTTTAGTTGTATTGGTTGCCTTGATATTCAGATTATTGACAAAATCATAGTTGTAGACATTGATATTGTTGTTGAAGGAGTAGAAGTCTTTACTGAGTGATTTAAGATTACCGTCGCTGTGCTTGACGCTTGCACTCATAAAATAATCTACCCGGCTGCTTCCGCCACGGATATTAAAGTTGAACCGTTCGGCAAAAGTGTTTTTCTTGAACATCTCGTTGTACCAGTCGATGTTGGGATACATATAAGGATTGACACCGTCTATTGTAGCATTAATCTTTTCGTCCGAATAGATATCGGTAGTCTCGGGAGTACGTGTCTGTGCCTCATTGTATAATCTCATATAAGTGATACCGTCTACCATTTTAGGAACATTTGTCAACTGTGATATAGCCCCTTCCACTCTAAAGTTAATGATCGGCTTTTTCAGATTTTCCCCATTCTTTGTCGTGACTACCATCACTCCGTTAGCTCCTCTTGTTCCATAGAGTGCTGTTGCCGTTGCATCTTTTAGTATTGAGAAGCTTTCAATTACTTCAGGATCGAGATTGTTCAGTTGGGTTGCGTCAATTTCCACACCGTCCAGGATGATGAGAGGATCAGTTGCGCCACTGAATGTAGAAGCACCACGAATCCAGAAACTGGCGCCGTCTGCTCCCGGTTCGCCACTTCGTTGTACGGCGATAACTCCTGATAAACGTCCCGCAAAAGAAGAAGATAAACGTGAGGAAGGTACTCTTAGCTGTTCCGGGCGTATCTGTTGGATAGCTCCGACAAGACTTTCCTTTTTCTGCCCGATACCAAAGGCTGTGACTACAACCTCATCCAATGCCTTAGTGTCTTCTTCCAGTTGGATGTTGAGTATACTCTTCTTTCCGACTTTCACTTCTTGGGTGATATATCCCATAAATGAGACTATCAGGACCGGATTTTCTTCCTCAAGTTCAAGTTTGTAGAAACCTTCAATGTCCGTCAGAGCACCTGTCGTGCTGTCTTTAATTTTAATAGTTGCCCCGGTGATCGGTTGCTCGTCCTTATCCAATACAAATCCTTGTATTGTTTTTCTTTTAGAACTTTGCGGTTGAACTTTCTTTTGAGCTACTTTTTTGAGTGTAATCTGCCTGTTGTCTATTGTATATTCTACCGACATACCTTTAAATAGTTTGTCGAGTACCGGACGAATTGGTTGGTTCGTTACTTTAATAGATACCTTGCGGTTGGGATTAATGGTTTCTCCGTAATAGACGAAGATAAATTCGCTATTTTTCTCAATATGGCTCAGTACTTGTTTTAGAGGTACATTCTCGAAACTGAATGTGAATGTTTTTTCCTCTACATAGTTAGAGACGTCTTCTGCATAGACAGATAAGAAAGATGATAAAAAAATTGCCAGTACAAACAGGAATTTGTATCTTTTAACACTCCTGCTTGTAGTAAATTTACAGTTTTCCATAATTTTGTAATTTTAAGAACGCTACTTAATGTTGATAGGTAATGTTTTTAGCTAATCCGAATAATACTACGAATATTATTCGGATTTTTCGTGTGTTTTCATATCATAGGCATATTCGATGTTTTTAAGATTAATAATTAGTTTTCTTTTCTCATGTGGACATAATATATATTATTCTTTTCTTCTATGGTAACAGGTGCCGTTATGGCAATAGTTGACAATACTTTCTGTAACCCTTCATTCAAATCAAGTTTCCCGTGCATCGGCATTGTTTCTATACCTGTATCATAAATAATTTCTTTTCCGTAATAGCGGTGTAACTGCTCTAATACTATACTTAGTGCCTGATTATTCAATGTCAGAATGCCGTCAATCCAGCTGATATAATCGAGCGCATTGACTTTTTTCTTGTCAGTATATGTTCCTTCATTCAGAGCAATCAGCTCATTAGGCATCAGCGTATAATTCTGTTCCTTTTTGTCTTTTACCTCCACCTTTCCCCGTACTAATACGACTTCGGCTTTAGTATCTTCTTTATAAGCTTTTACGTTGAAGGCAGTACCCAGCACATTTACAGTAAAGAGCGATGTCTTTACTATAAAGGGGATGTTACTTTCCTTATGAGTCACATCTATGAATATTTCTCCTTCGACGAATATTTCCCGGTATTCCTTTTTGAACTTTTGGGGATAAACAACCTTCGTTCCGGAATTAATATCCAGTTGAGAGCCATCAGACAATTGTAATTTGATATGTTTCCCCATTGGTACAATAATCTGGTTCATGGGATGTTCTTCTTCTCCTTCCCCGGTACTCTGTCGGGTCGCGATTTTCTTCTCGTCGATTAATAAAGAACCGTCTTGTGCATAAGCCACGGTAGCTTTTTCATCTACTTTTATCTTTGTTCCGGTAGCCGTAATCAGCTCAATATGTTTCTCCGGAGTATTTGCAGCAGATACAAACTCTTGAACATCTGCCGAATGAATCGTATCATAAGCTTGATTATTCAGCCAGAATACAAACAGGAGAGAAGCAGCAGCAACAGCTGTCACCGGTATAAGCCAGCGATAGACGGGAATATGCTTCTTCTTGTCTATTTGCTCACTGATTTTGCTCCATACCTCGTCTTCTGCTTCTTGGGAAGCGGAACTTTCTCTCTTTCGAAGGTAGTGGAACAACCGTTCGCTCATTTGTTCAATATTTCCTTTTTCTTCTTTCATCATTCGACTGTTCTGTTATTATAATGGGAAAAACGAATTTACTCCTCACTTTTATGGAAAAAAATTATTTATTTTCAAATAAACGTCGTAATTTGACAATAGCTCTCCCTATCAGGTTCATGGATGAGTGCACTGTAATACCTAGTATTTCGGCAACTTCCTCCCATGTAAGTTCTTTGATATAGTACAAATAAACGGCATGACGCTGATTGGCGGATAATTTCCGGTAGGCCTCCTTTAGCAATTTGCTTCTTTCCAGATAAGTATCGTCGTGTGCAAAGAGTCCTTCCAGTTCATCATCTGTCAATGGAATCTCAAACTCTGCATTTTCTAACTGGTACGTCTCTTTCATCGAGGACATCTTATATACGAGATTGTTTCTAAGGGCTGTATATAAGTAAGATTTGACATGGTCTATGGGGCGGAATTTAGAGTTGTTGAATACGTTGACAAAGAGATCCTGAATACAATCTTTTATTAATTCTTCGTTTGTGGAGATTGTATGTCCATAATTCAACAGGTGCGGAAAGTAACGCCGGTACATTATTTCTAAAGCCAGCTTGTCTCCTTTGATTAGCAGAACCCATAATTCCGCATCCTCTTTAGTTTGATAATGCATTTTACTCTCCTTCATACACGTGTACTCTGTGTACTTTGTTATAATTGTACTAGAATGATTAACAACTGTTGTATTTTGTAGCAACATGTGGCAAAAGTATAAAAAATAAATTAAATTATATCGGAGAGCTAATGATGATTTCTGTTTACTATAAAAAGAAGACTAGTTTGAACGGATATTTATGTGATATGGATACTGCAAGAAAACATGGCCGGACTTTCTCCGCCTTGTGTGATTTGCAGTATCCATATTCTTTTTGTAATATAAGTAACTATTATAGTAATGATCTTATTTGAAAACCGTCTTTACTGGACGTCCAATCCAAGATTGAGGCTGCTTTAGCCCTAGTATATAGGCAATCATTGCCGCAGTGTCATATTGCATCATACTTTCTTTGATTTCCATGCCTTTGCGGACATTCTTGCCGGAAATAATAAATGGAATCTCCATTTCCCTCAGTGTCTTGCCGCCATGCCCGGTTTTGATACCACCGTGGTCGGCCGTCATAATAATAATGGTGTCATCCCATATACCGGCTTTTTTAATAGCTTGCAGGATACGTTCCACATATCCATCCAGTTCTTTCAACATCTGATAGTAGGCCGGAGTGTCATGCCCTTTGGTATGTCCGGTGTGGTCGGGTTCTTCGAAGCAGATAGCCAGCAGTTCCGGTTTCTTTTCAATAATATACTTCTCTGCTGCTTCACATAAGGCAGTGGGAGCTTTGGCGTATCCCGGAGTCTGATATTGGTAACTCATGGCTAACGTATCTACCAGGTATTTGATTCCGGGCCATTCATACAAACAACCGATTTCGGCTTTAGGACGCTGTTCGCGCAAGACAGAAAAAATGGTAGGAGCGATCCCCCGTTCGTTGACCTCACGTGAAGGGATCTCCGGAGTTTTCGAGCCCCAGGTGGTGTATCCATGTAACTCTGTTCCCACTCCCATAAACATGGAAGCCCAGTTGATGGCACTCGAAGAAGGGAGTACGCTCCGGCTATGAAGTGTGTAACATCCGTTGGTCATCAGACTTTTGATAGCCGGGATATCCGCTTTAGGGACACTGTAAGCCCCCCAACCGTCCATACCGATTAAGATGACGTGCTTGGCTTTTTGTTTTGCAGCGTTTACGTTGACTGTCATTCCTGCCATTAACAGGCACACGAATAGTAAGACTTTTCTCATGGTGTTTTTTTTAGATTGTTATTGATTATAAATATATACTGTTGATTAATAGGGCCATACTAATCATTGATTTTATTTACGAGTCATTTCGATTCGTACGCCGTCCGCTTGTACAGCGTATAATTTGACACGATCCGGTGAAATAGTATTGGGAATTTCAAACTGAAAAGAAGTACCGAAATATTTCAGGTTATCATTCTCTTTTATTTCAAAAGCTACTGCCTGTTCTCCGTTTTGAACATTCACCTGATGTCCGGATATAGTATAAGTAATTTGCTTGGTGATTTTCATGTCCTCTGCAAATTGAGTGAAGTAACCGACATCCGGTGGAGTCGTATCGAGTCCGGGGTCACCTTTCTTTCTGTCTTCCAGATAGTAGAAAGCGTGTTTGGGAGCCGGAAACTGCTTCATAAATTCTTTCGTTTCCTTAATCATGGCGTCCGTGACAATGTAATTGTACGTAGCGTATTGGTTGACCTTCATAGAGATCGGGACAAAGAACCCCCACCTTTCAAAGAAATCTGTCAGGTTCTCGTTAGCAGCCCGGCAAGCCATTCTGGCATACATCATTTGATTTTCTCCCGGGTCTTGGGTTGATACACGGTTTTCGCGCATCAATTTGAAAAGAGTAGGGAAGAATTGGGGATTATATCCGCAGCGATGATAGTAATTCCATAATTGCCAGTTCATGCGTGCATGCATTTCCGGGTCCTCTCCCTGATAGTCGGTTCCAAAGTCGCACCAGGCTTTATTTTCTACACATCTTCTGAATACCAATGTGGCTTTCTTGACGTTGGCCGCATATTCCGGTACAGCCAGTTCTGTCCCTCGGGAGCAGTTCTGACCGAACTTATAAATCGTGTAATTGGAGAATAAATTGTTGGAGGATTCTGTTGTGCTGGCCCAGTTAATGGCACCTTGATGTACATGACCGATCTCGTGTGCCGGTCCCCAGGAATTTCTGGAGGCCATAAGATAAGATTTGCGCAGGATATCCCCCAGAACGGTATATACAAATCCTATCCTGCCTTCCGAAGCCCACATATATCCGCCTTCGGGAGATATGGCAAAAATATGATTATTCATTTGTTTGGGGTGTACGTCTTCAATGCCCATCAATTCTTGTTGCCATTGGATCATATTGTCCCAAAGTTCGATAGACGACAGGATATCATATGGCACTGCTGCTTTCAGTTGCTTATGATGAAAATAGAGGATGATGGCGTTGCCGATGACACAGAAATATTTATAGTCGGCTTTGTCTATTAACTCCTTGTATTTCTCATTGGTCTGATGCTCTTTTAAGGAAAAGAATCCGCATACTTTACCTCCGCCTAACGGGATATGGATTTTAATCGGTTGTGCATCGGGGTTTTGTATGTTCGTATTGTACATTACAAACAACATACCTGTTTGCTTGGCTGTCAGTTTGTTGACTCCTTCCTTCAGGGGATAGATATCACCGTTGACAGAAGTTTGTGCATAACCTTTGCTTGTTTCTTCCCCGATATTCTGGATTGAAATACTTTGCCCGTGAGTGTCTCCTACCAGTACGACTACCTCATCTCCTTCGTTCACATAGATTCCTGTAGGATTGTCGAGATCTCCGTATTTCCTCGTCATCAGCTTATCCGCCCATTCGTCGGCGGAGCTGTAAGGACAATATTCCCGTATCCGGAATTCCTTTTCCCATTTATTATAACTATCGTCTTTTAAAGCCGATGCCGTTTGTATGAAGAATTCGGGTAATGCTTCTATCTGCTCTTGCGTGACATCAGGCTTTATTTCGGAACAGGTAATGTCTGTAAAGACAGTCAGCAACTGTTCTTCGAGAGTGTTTTTCTTGTTCTTTTTGAAGAACTGCATTTCATCACAACTGACATATCCGTTTTTCCCGCTATGAACCTCAAACTTTACTTTGGTGGCTTTTACCGGAGTTTTGAGTGAGGCAATGGAGGGAGAGTTGCGCATATTGAAGTCATAGCTTCCCTGATGCACGTATTCCGTGTTTTCTTTCGTCTGCGTATATACGTCAAATTTCCCGAATGTGCCGTTTCCTGAATTAGTGTGATAGATGAAATAATCAATATCCGTATTACCCTCGAAATAGTATTCCAGGATAACCGGGAAATCGGCCGATTGTCCCCATTTACTGTGGTAAGGTACTCCGCCGTCGGCAATAAATTTATCATCAAAGGAATGCTCGATGCTCCGGTCCGGGTCCGTTTCCTCTTCGCTCGCCTTACCAGCGTAGGGTTTTACCTGTATATCTTCTTCGATTACAATGTCACTGGCGGAATATTGGGTGACTGTAATGGTATAATGTTTAGTTGCAGAGGATACTTTAACGTTGGCGGTACGTCTGTTCGAACCGATATTGGCGTCTACTGATATTTTCAGACTGTTTTTGAATTGTGTGGCCCTGAGCCATTTATCAGTAACCTTCGCTTCCCAATTATCTACGTTTAAGTTTGTGGTGATAGAGATGCTGACGTTTGCTGCATCTTTACTGAAGTTCTGTATCAGATCCTCTGTCGCGATTTCAAAGATTTCCGTTATACTTTCTTCCGCGTTATCTTTACATCCGTATATGCACAACGATATAAAGAGGCAGATGAGGCTTAAACAATATCCGGAGTTTTTCATGGTAATGTTCTTTGGATTAAAATTAATATTACTGCTTATATTGTTGGCCCTATTTATCAAGCAGTGACATTACCATAATGGGAGAAGTCGGTTTTACTCCTCACTTTTTAAAAGAAATTTTTCGCAGACAACCTGATTGACCTCTCGAGAAGGACAGGTTGCCTGCGAAATGGGAAGTTGTCTCTTATTCCGCAGTCAGCTCAATCACACGGCTGAAAGCCTGATTGGTTGTGAAGGCGTTGATACCTATTTTCATCAGATAGTCGCCGGAATAAGTTTTCTCGTTAGCGCCCAGATTCGACTTCTTATTCGGCATCAGGTTGATTTCTTTCACCTTATACCTCTTACTCGGATCCAATCCCTGAAGTTTCACCGGAAGCAGTTTCTCAGCATAGCGCGGATGAATGTCATAAGTATAAAGCACAGCCTTGTTCTTATCCGGTGCGGTGTACATCACGGACATGTGGTTGCCGTCATAAGGAGAGACCAGTCTGTATTGGTCGCCGTCCAGAATCACTTTCTTCAGACGTGTCCAGTTGGCAACTGCATTCTGGCAGTAAGTCAGTTCGTCCGCATTCAACTCTTTCAGTCCGAGGTCGAAGCCCAGTTTACACATACTGGCTACATCGGTACGGAATTTCACGCTTGTCTTCTTGTTCCAGCTAGTCACGTGTGCAGACATCGCTTTGGAAGGGAAGATTTGTGAGAATCCCCATTGGATAAACAGACGTTCTATCGGGTCGGTATTGTCACTGCACCAGAATTCTGTGAAATATTTCAGGGCCTCGTAGTCGCAACGTGCGCCGCCACCGGAGCAGAGCATCATCGGTGTATTGGGATATTTCTCTTTCACACGTTTGAGTACATTGTATATGCCGCGTACATGGTCGATATAAAGTTGTCCCTGTTTGTTTTTCAGGTAGGGAGAATAGACGTTGGTGATCGGTGAGTTGCAGTCCCACTTGAAATAGGCAACTTCCGGATTCTCAGTCAGGATGTTGTCGACTACGCCGAACACAAAGTCCTGCACTTTCGGATTGCTGAGGTCGAGAACCAGTTGGTTACGATAGTAATAAGTCTTGCGGTTCGGCAGGGTGATAGCCCAGTCGGGGTGCTTTTCAAAGAGTTCGCTTTTCGGGTTGACCATTTCCGGCTCAATCCAGATGCCGAACTTCACTCCGGCTTCTTTAGCGGATTTCACAAGAGCAGGGATACCGCCGGGCAGTTTGGATTTCATTGCTTCCCAATCGCCTAGTCCGGCATTGTCGCTGTTGCGCGGATGCTTGTTGCCAAACCAGCCGTCATCGAGCAGGAACATATCTACCCCAAGATGTTTGGCCTCTTTCATTAGTTCGGAAAGGAGTTGTTCGTCGAATTTGAAGTAAGTGTTTTCCCAGTTGTTCAGTAGGGAGAGGCGGTCACCTTGTCCGTCTTTCAGCTGATAGTTGCGAGCCCAGGCGTGAAGGTTGCGGCTGGCCTCGCCCGTTCCGTTATTGCTGAAAGTGAACATAAATTCGGGAGTCGTGAATACTTCGTTCGCTTTCAATTCATAATCAGATGCATAAGGGTTGATGGCAGGGATTACGCGCAGGTTACCAACGTTGTCTACTTCGAATGTAAACTGGAAGTTACCGGTCCAGCCGATCGTACCCAGCATCACGCGGCCTTGTGTTTCCTGTGCCGATTGTCCGAATCCCAGTTCGAAGAACGGATGTGTATGCATGGCGGCACGGCTGCCCAACTTGGTGTCGATTACTTTCTTTCCGAACTGTAACTGCTGGTTGCTCATTTGAGCTTCTTTGGCCCAGTCGCTGCTGAACTCGGTTAGGAAATACTTGGAGTCGGAGAAATAAAGCATTGTGGAAGCATAGCGCCACAGGGTGACGGGTTTCTTCTCGTTGTGCTTGATTTCGCTCCATGTCTTGATGACGTTTTCTTTCGGATAAGCGATGTAGTGCAGAGTTACCTCTACCGGATATTGGTCGTCTTTGAGGTTGATAATTGTCTCTGTTCCTCCTGTCACGGCCTTCTGCTCGGAAGATACATAGCGGAGAATCGTACTTGGATTTCCGTCGCTGTGAGTGATAGCCACAGCCGGTTCGAAATAGTCTTCGGCACCGGAACCCGGATAGACTTCCCAGCCGCGTGTAGAAACACTGCCGTCACTGCCACCTTTTACATAAGGCGAAAAGTGCTTGATATCTTGCTCATTTAGTAGTTTGTCACCCAGATAAGCCTGATAAAGTCGGCCGTTAGGGGCTACTTGAAGGATTAGGTCTGTGTTGTCCGTTGAGATTTGGATAACACTCTTTTCCTGGGCTTTCACTTGTGCCAAGGTAAACAAAGCCATTAGTAGTAGAAATAGTTTCTTCATGTTGTTTTGAGTAATAATTATTGGGTATTAGTTAGTTTACAGGCATAAAAACGCTCAAAGATAATGATAATTTATGATGTACGGGCCAGATTTTGATGCTGATGCTAAATTCTACGGTAAATAAGTCACCGTTAAACATAGCTTATACACCCGCTATACATCTGTTATCCGGTAGGTATTGTTCTGTCGGAATACCGATATTGTTAATTTGCCACGGCCGTGGAGAGTATTCGTCACACCCGTGGTAATATCTCGTCACGCCTGTGGAAAGAACTCTCCACGACCGTGGCAGACTAACTAAAGCGGTGCTCCAACCTAACTATACCGGTATTCCAATCAAACTATACCGGCTTCTCTTCCCATAAAGTCCCACTTAACAAACCCTCCGACAAGCTGCTTGCCGGAAAGAGAGGAATGACATGGCAATTAAAGTGAGTACATCTACTGTTCAAAAAATAATCTTACTTACTTGCTTTTTTCGTTTGATTTTCATACTTTTAGCCTCCGTAAACCCTTTAAAAATTAATCCTATGGATAGCATTCTTTTCTGGCTGGTTCCGGTCGCTTCCGTGTTAGCCCTCTGCTTTGCTTATTACTTCCATAAGCAAATGATGAAGGAGAGTGAAGGTACTCCCCAAATGATAAAAATTGCCGCTGCTGTGCGCAAAGGCGCTATGTCTTACCTGAAACAGCAATACAAGATTGTAGGCTGGGTGTTTCTGGGGCTGGTCATTTTGTTTTCAATCATGGCCTACGGTTTCCACGTTCAGAATGCTTGGGTGCCTATCGCTTTCCTGACGGGTGGTTTCTTTTCCGGCCTTTCCGGTTTTCTGGGGATGAAAACGGCAACTTATGCATCAGCCCGTACAGCCAATGCGGCACGCGGTTCGCTGAATGCCGGATTGAGGATTGCCTTTCGGAGCGGTGCGGTAATGGGACTTGTCGTAGTCGGTCTCGGCCTGCTCGACATTTCTTTCTGGTATTTGTTGCTGAACGAAGTGATTCCTGCTGACGCACTGACACCGACTCATAAACTCTGTGTAATCACTACCACCATGCTTACTTTCGGTATGGGGGCCTCCACTCAGGCACTCTTCGCCCGTGTCGGCGGTGGTATCTATACGAAAGCTGCCGATGTGGGGGCCGACCTTGTAGGTAAGGTAGAGGCCGGAATCCCCGAAGACGACCCGCGCAACCCTGCCACTATTGCCGATAACGTAGGTGACAACGTGGGTGACGTGGCCGGCATGGGAGCCGACTTGTACGAATCTTATTGCGGTTCGATCCTGGCAACTGCCGCGCTTGGTGCTGCCGCCTTTATTCATTCTTCGGACACGGCTATGCAGTTCAAAGCGGTTATTGCTCCGATGTTGATCGCGGCTGTCGGGATTATCCTTTCTATTATAGGTATCTTCGCCGTCCGTACCAAAGAGAATGCGAAGATGAAAGATCTGCTTGGTTCGCTGGCGTTCGGTACAAACCTCAGTTCTGTACTTATCGTCGTTGCTACTTTCTTTATCCTGTGGCTTTTGCAGTTGCAGAACTGGGTTTGGATCTCCTGTGCGGTGGTCGTCGGCCTGCTTGTCGGCATTGTGATAGGCCGTTCTACTGAATATTATACTTCCCAATCCTATCGTCCTACTCAGAAGTTGAGTGAAAGCGGGAAGACGGGACCTGCTACGGTCATCATTTCCGGCATCGGTCTGGGAATGCTTTCTACGGCTATCCCCGTTATTGCAGTTGTGGTGGGTATCATTGCTTCTTATCTACTGGCTGCTGCCGGCGATTTTGCCAATATCGGTATGGGGTTGTACGGAATCGGCATTGCTGCCGTCGGTATGCTTTCTACGCTGGGAATCACTTTGGCAACGGACGCTTACGGCCCGATTGCGGATAACGCAGGCGGAAACGCAGAAATGTCCGGCTTGGGTGAAGAAGTTCGCAAACGTACCGATGCGCTCGATTCTCTCGGAAACACGACTGCCGCAACCGGAAAAGGTTTTGCGATTGGTTCTGCTGCCTTGACGGGATTGGCTTTGCTCGCTTCTTATATTGAAGAAATACGTATCGGACTGACTCGTCTCGGCAATATGGATCTGACTTTCTCGGACGGAAATACAATCAGTGTGGCAAATGCTACTTTCATTGACTTCATGAACTATTATGAAGTGAACCTGATGAATCCGAAGGTACTTTCGGGGATGTTCCTCGGCTCTATGATGGCTTTCCTGTTCTGCGGGCTGACCATGAATGCCGTGGGACGTGCGGCGGGACACATGGTGGACGAAGTGCGCCGCCAGTTCCGTGAAATAAAAGGTATCCTGACGGGAGAAGCCGAACCGGACTACGAACGTTGTGTGGAAATCTCTACGAAGGGGGCACAGCGCGAAATGGTGGTTCCTTCATTGATTGCTATCATTGCCCCGATCTTTACGGGACTTGTCTTCGGTGTTCCCGGTGTGCTTGGTTTGTTGATCGGTGGTTTGAGCAGCGGTTTCGTGCTCGCTATCTTTATGGCAAATGCCGGTGGTGCCTGGGATAATGCAAAGAAATATGTGGAAGAAGGCAATTTCGGAGGAAAAGGAAGTGAGGTTCATAAGGCAACGGTGGTGGGCGATACGGTGGGCGACCCGTTTAAAGATACCTCCGGTCCGAGCTTGAATATATTGATAAAGCTTATGAGCATGGTAGCCATTGTAATGGCAGGACTTACGGTTGCCTGGAGTCTGTTCTAAGGATTTTGTGTTAAAAAGATAAGAAAATGGAGACCGGAATCTAGGTCTCCTTTTTTATTTCATTTACCTTTGCAGAGATAAAAACGATAAAGATGCTATTACCTTATTTAAATGAGAATCTGATAGAAGCAGGGTGCGATGAGGCAGGCCGCGGCTGTTTGGCGGGTTCTGTCTATGCTGCTGCCGTCATTCTTCCGAAAGATTTTAAGAATGAGTTACTGAATGACTCCAAGCAACTGACGGAGAAACAACGTTATGCTCTGCGTGAGGTAATAGAACGTGAAGCGATAGCATGGGCGGTGGGTATTGTTTCACCCGAAGAGATAGATGAGATAAATATCCTGCGTGCTTCTTTCCTGGCCATGCATCGTGCTGTCGATCAACTGTCCACCCGTCCCGAACACCTGCTCATTGACGGAAACCGGTTCAATAAATATCCCGGTATCCCGCATACCACGGTAATCAAAGGCGACGGAAAATACCTTTCGATAGCTGCTGCATCTATTCTGGCCAAAACGTATCGTGATGATTATATGAACCGTCTCCACGAAGAGTATCCCTATTATGACTGGAACCGTAATAAAGGGTATCCTACCAAAAAACACCGCGCCGCCATTGCCGAACATGGAACAACTCTTTATCATCGGATGACGTTCAATTTGTTGGGAGGTGAACAACTTTCTTTGGACTTTTAATTCCCGTTGTTCCTTTCTTAAATTATATTTTCTACATTTTTTTGCAGTATAAGCACGATTTTAGCCTGTTTAGTGCTTGAATTGTTCTGTTTAGGCTAAAAAAGTGTTGCTCCGTGCTTTTAATTGTTATTGAAATGCTATATATTTGCAAACAATAATAAGAATTAAAAAGTTTAAAATCATGGCAACGAACAAGCTACTAAGCTCTACTAAGCTCATTGGGGTATTTTTCATTATGTTAGTTTGTGCACTTCCTGCAAATGCACAGTTCTTGCGTACTTCTTATTTTATGGAAGGTACGCATTATCGTCAACAGCTGAATCCGGCTTTGACACCGACTAAAGGTTACTTCAATCTTCCGGTGGTTGGTGCAGTTAATGCAACCGTGGGGTCTACTTCATTAGGATATCAGGATATTATTGATATTATTGATGACGGAGATGATTTCTATACGAAACCGGATTTCATGAACCGGCTGAAAGATAACAATAAGTTGAATGTGAACTTTAGTACGGAAATCCTTTCTGCCGGTTGGTATAAAGGAAAGAACTTCTGGTCGTTCAACATTGGTCTTCGTACCGATATTGGTGCGAACTTGACTAAATCTATGTTTACTTTCCTGAATGAGATGGAGACTGTTGAAGAAAACTGGAGAAACAGTAACTATGATATCAGTGGTCAGCAATTGAATATCAATGCTTATACTGAAATTGGTTTAGGACTCTCACGTCAGATTAACAGTCGTTTGACAGTCGGTGCCAGAGTGAAAGCTTTGTTGGGTATCGGTAATATGGAGTTAAAACTCAAAAATGTGGCAATGAGTGCTAATCTGCCCAGTGATGCAGAGATTGCAAAGTGGTCAGATGAAAATTATTGGAGTGGCTTAAGCCAACAAGAAGCTATTAAACAAGCTACTGAATTGAAAGCAAAATTTGATAATTACCATGCAAATTTGAATGTTGGTGCAGAATTGAAGAGTTCTTTCAAAGGTTTGGAATTACAAGAAGAAGAAGGTAAGGATTATGTAACAGACTTCGAATTTGATAGTGGCAAATTGGGTATCGCTGGTTACGGTTTTGGTATTGATTTGGGTGCTTCTTATAAAATATTGGATAATCTGACTGTATCTGCATCTATTCTTGACTTAGGTTTTATCTCTTGGTCAAAATCAAGTACGAAGATTGCGTCAGCCAATCCGGATCCTATTGATATTAAAGGAAGTACTTATGCAGCAATGGTCGATCCCGCTAATCCTGAAACATCTGTGATGAATGCAGTAAAGCAGTTGCAGGATGATACTCAAGGGTATATGGATCGTGTAACTAACGGTGATGTACTCGACTATGATATGTTGCAACTCGAAGTAGGTGATGCAAAAGAATCTCGTAAGTCCCGTCTGGCTTCTACATTGGTGTTGGGTGCAGAATACGGTTTCTTCAATAACAAATTAGCTGTTGGTGTATTGTCTACCACTCGTTTTGTACAACCTGACGCTCTTACAGAGTTGACATTCTCTGCAAATTATCGTCCGAAAAGCTGGTTTAACGTTGCACTTAGCTATTCTGCCATTCAGTCAGCAGGAAAATCTTTCGGTCTTGGTCTGAAATTAGGGCCGTTGTTCCTCGGAACCGACTATATGTTCTTAGGAAAGAACTCTAACACTGTTAATGGATTTGTTGGAGTTTCTATTCCGTTGGGTGGAAGAAAAAGTAAACAAGGATAAAAAATAATTTCTCTCTCTAAACATTCTCTTTTAATTAATTCTCTATAGAAGAAAAAACGTATTATTAAATTACAGCCTGTCATTTACTCAATAGTAGATGACAGGCTTTTGTATGTTAGAACCATTTGATCTTTCTGAATATCACAAACGCCAGCGTGGACAATCCGATAGAGAAGAGTACAATCAAAGAAAAAGCAAAGGGCACTTCTTCCAGATGAATATCTACGTTCATGCCATAAAAACTGGCAATCAATGTAGGGAGCATTAAGACGATAGACAAGCTGGTCATACGTTTCATGATAGTATTCACATTGTTTGAGATAATGGAGGCGAAGGCGTCCATTGTCCCAGTGAGAATGTCGCTGTAAATGTTCACCGTATTGAGTGCTTGTTTCAATTCGATGATAACGTCTTCCACTAACTCTTTATCCAGAAAATCCGTATCCTGGAAAATAGTCTTAAGTTTACCTATCATCACTTCATTGCCACGAATGGAGGTGTTGAAGTAAACCAAGGTTTTCTGCAATCTCATCAGACGGAGCAGGTCTTCATTACGGATGCTGCGTTCCAACTCCTTCTCTGCTGCACTGATATCTATATTGATTTGTTTCAGATATTTCAGGAACCATACGGCGGAAGAGTAAATCAACCGGAGAATCAGATCGAGTTTATTACGGACTACAATACCTTTCCTACGGGTATGCTCGATGAAATCCGGTAGTAAATCGGTGTTATGGTAACATACGGATACTATAATCTCGTTGTTTGTGATTATGCCGATAGGTACAGTGGCGAAAGGCAGGCTTCCGTTCTGCTTGTTTTGCACAGGGATACGCAGGATCGTTAACAGCCAGTTACCTTCCGTATCCGTACGCGGACGTTCATCCATGTCGGCTATGTCATCAAGAAATGATTCGGGTACGTTGAGTGTTTTAGTCAGAAATTCAAAGTCATCATTGTTCGGGCATACTACGTTTACCCAGCTATTAGGAAGCCATTGTGCTTTTTCCACAAAGCCGGCCTCACAATAAAGATACGTTCTCATCTTATTGTCTCCTTTCGTTTGTTTAGCACGAGCAGAGACATCAGATTTCAATGACTCTGTTCGCTTTAATTAATACTAGTTGTGCACGTTCGCGGGTTTGAATCGTCCATATTTCTATGATTTTAATGTAAAAGCGGTGCAAAGGTACGGAAAATCAAGCTGGCTTCCATTCTTTTGCACCGTTTTTTTCGAATTTCTACTGTTTGCAGTCCGTACTTACTCTGCGTGCTGCTCTGTTTCCGAAGGTTCGGAAGTACCGAAACGTTTCTTCAAATATTGTCCGATACTGTAACTACTTAATTTTTCATTGGAGATACTGCCGTCTTTCTCTACGAGTTCGTAATGAGGAATGCCGTTGAAATGGAAAAGTTGGCGGAGGTAATTATATTCCGTTCCGGTGACATAATAACTTGCTTCTCCTTTCAGATGCTTTTCGACATATTGTTTGTAAGCTCCTGCCGGAGATTCTCTTTCTCCGGTGATATAAATAAACTGGAACTCCGGATGATCTTTGTACTTCTTGCGCAAGTCTGCTGTTGCTTCTATTCCGCTACGGCAAGGCCCGCAGCTAGTGGCCCAAAAGTCAACAAATAGTACTTTGCCCGGATGATTCTTGATGATATTGCGGAAAATGTCGGTTGCTTTGCCTTCCGGGAGTTGGTATGATTTAGCATCTTCCGAAGGATAAGCATTTTCAAACAATTGTTCAGTTTCGGCAACTAAGAAGGGGGCGGTAAATTCTTGCTTGAGGCTGTCTATATATTCACGGGCAATTGTTTTTGTTTTTATATTTTGTAGGTCATAAGTGAGACGGCGTACTTTGGCTATTTGCCAGAGCAGAGGATTGGGAGTATTGCATAGCCGGGCGATAATGGCATTTTTCTTCTCTTCATATTTCTGTTCCATTGTTATGCTGGCCCTATCTTCTTCTTGCTGTGACTTTTCTTTTTGAGAAGGTTTCTGTTTATTGATATAGTCCATGTATTCTTTTACCAGTTTTTCTTCTTGTTTAAATAGAGCACTGGTCTTCCTGTCATCTTCTTGAAGTTCTGCAAGCGTTATTTTTATTTCTTGTCCGGCAAGTTTTTCCTGTTTTTGCCTTATCGCTTCTTGTTCAGCATTAAGTTTCACTCCTTTTTCTTTCAGGAATGTCAAGAGAGGCTTTTCTGGGTAAGTAAAAGGAATCTCCACCGATCCTTCGACTTCGTCCGAATAAGCTTTTCGGAGGGGAGCCATAAATTCAAAGCGATTGGTGAAGACGTCCGCTTTCTCATCTGCGAGAATTGTTTTATCGTCAAGTGGCATCTCTTTTAGGAAATCGTAATACGAATCATCTTCCTTTACTTTCAAGGCTTGATTGGCCGTATCTTGTTTGGCATAATAATCCCTGCTCATTGCAAAATCGAAGAATGCATTTCCTGTTTGCAGTTTTACCTTGTTTTTAATCAGGCAAACTGCCTTCAGGGAGGGGTGGTAGACCCGGCATACGGAATCGGCAATATGTTTCCATTGTGCGATGATAGGTCTCATGTGTTCCTTGTATTGGTTGGGAGTAAGTGTCTTTTGTGATTTGGATAAATCTTCGTACCGATAAGGAATAGACTTGCTAAAATCGGATAGTATATAGGAGAAGGGAGCTGTCGGTCCCATATATGCTATATTGTTAATCGGAAAATAATGATCGCGTGCGCGGCTTCGAGCCATGATTGCTTCCCAGTCAATGTACATGGTGAGAGTTTGTCCAGGCTCAATATAGAATGGAATCCAGTCATTGTTGAGGGTTAATGATTGCTCTACCGGATGATGAATAACGAACTTGCATGTAAAACTTCCGTCTTTATCTATTTGCACAACAGTAGGATAATCTTCACGGGTGAGTTCATTTGATAGATAAACAAGTCCTGTCTCGAATCCCAAACGCGGGTCGTAGCCATCGATATATCCTTGCAGACAGGCGGTATCTTTACGGAAGAACTGTTGAAAACCATTGTCCGGCTCTATTGTGCTTATGGCAGCCTTTTGGCGGGTATACGATAATTCATTTGTTTGGTCTGTTTTTATAATACAGTTGCCGCTCTTTTGCGGGGTTATCAACAATGTACGGATAGTCCCATTTTGTTTGTCTTTAACGGTCATCTCAATTCGTTTCCCTTTCTTGCGGATACTTTCATTGGTGTATATCCGATTATTCATGATCGTGATTGAATCGTAAATTCCGTATTCCCACTGACCGGAGCCGTCTGTCTTGAACCAGTTACCCTTGACGGCAGCTAGTGGAGGAGTATTCTTTCCTTTCTGCGGAATCAAGGAAATATCGTATGTATTCCCTTCATAATTAGTCGGGCTGAGAAGGTGGATCGTTTGAGTTTCTTCAGGCAGGGGTTCGAAAATAAGCACGTAGTCTTTTTCACCGGAATCAGGCATATATACTTCTTTATTGATTTCGATACCTTCTGCACCTTTAAACTTATATTTCTTTCCGGTGGTTGCATCTTCCAGGTAACTTGTTCCTTTTTCTTTAATCCACCAGTGCGGACGAAAAATAGCATGTATGTATACTCGTGTACTTTCTGGAGTACGTTCTATGCGGGTAATGTTGGAGATACTTCCCGAACGGGCTTTGAAAGGAGGATTGTCGATTGTTTGTGCACTTAGTATGCCCGATAATACAAGTAAAATGCAGAATAAGGTTGCTTTCATAATAATAGTTTTTTGATGAACGTGTTTAATACTATCCTTACAAAGTAAGGAAAATATCCATAGCCTTGTATTCTTTTACTCTGCAACTTAACATAGATTAAACGTTCAGGTAATCATCTTTTTTGTACCTTTGCAGCCGGAAAATCAGAGTGATAATTTAAATATTGAAATATTATGAGTAAGAAAGCCCTTTTAATGATCCTCGACGGTTGGGGATTAGGCGACCAAAAGAAAGACGACGTAATCTTCAACACTCCCACTCCTTATTGGGATTATCTGATGAATACATACCCTCATTCCCAGCTTCAGGCAAGCGGTGAAAACGTAGGTTTGCCCGACGGACAAATGGGTAACTCGGAAGTCGGTCACTTGAATATCGGTGCCGGACGTGTGGTTTATCAGGATTTAGTAAAAATCAACCGTGCTTGCGCTGATAATAGTATTCTGAAGAATCCTGAGATTGTCGCTGCTTTTTCTTATGCAAAAGAAAATGGAAAGAATGTTCACTTTATGGGGCTGACTTCTAACGGTGGCGTACATAGCTCACTCGTTCATCTCTTCAAACTTTGTGACATCGCTAAAGAATATAATATCGACAATACATTCATCCACTGCTTTATGGACGGTCGTGATACTGATCCGAAGAGCGGTAAAGGTTTTATCGAAGAACTATCTGCGCACTGTGAAAAGTCAGCAGGAAAGATTGCTTCAATCATCGGCCGTTATTATGCTATGGACCGTGACAAACGTTGGGAACGTGTGAAAGAAGCCTATGATTTGTTAGTAAAAGGTGAAGGTAAGAAAGCTGCCGATATGGTTCAGGCAATGCAGGAATCTTATGATGAAGGCGTGACAGACGAATTTATCAAACCGATTGTAAATGCTAATTTCGACGGAACAATCAAAGAAGGAGATGTAGTAATCTTCTTCAACTACCGTAACGACCGTGCGAAAGAGTTGACAGTAGTATTGACTCAACAAGATATGCCGGAAGTTGGTATGCGTACAATCCCGGGACTGCAATATTACTGTATGACTCCGTATGACGCTTCTTTCAAAGGTGTACACATCTTATTCGATAAAGAAAACGTTTCTAATACGTTGGGTGAATACCTTGCTGCTAAGGGACTGAATCAACTCCATATTGCAGAAACAGAAAAGTATGCTCACGTAACATTCTTCTTCAACGGTGGCCGTGAAACTCCGTACGATAACGAAGACCGTATTCTTGTTCCGTCTCCGAAAGTTGCTACTTACGACTTGAAGCCGGAAATGAGCGCTTACGAAGTAAAAGACAAACTGGTGGCTGCTATCAATGAAAACAAATATGACTTCATCGTAGTAAACTTTGCTAACGGTGATATGGTAGGTCATACCGGCATTTACGAAGCAATCGAAAAAGCTGTTGTTGCTGTTGATGCTTGTGTGAAAGATGTAATCGAAGCCGCTAAAGCACAGGATTACGAAGCAATCATTATCGCTGACCATGGTAATGCTGACCATGCTTTGAATGAAGACGGTACTCCGAATACTGCCCACTCTTTGAATCCGGTTCCTTGTGTTTACGTAACAGAAAACAAAGCTGCGAAAGTAGAAGATGGCCGTCTGGCAGACGTTGCTCCAACTATCCTGAAGATTATGGGACTGGAAGCTCCGGCTGAAATGAACGGGAATGTTTTGATTAAGTAATTTAGATTTCTATAACTGGGAGGGCGGAGTAGAACTCCGCCTTTTTTGTCTCACATAAGTTTTATGATTCAGATTAATGATGTAGTTGTATCGCTTGATGTACTTCAGGAGAAATTTCTTTGTAACTTGGATGCCTGTAAAGGTGAATGTTGCATTGAGGGAGATGCCGGAGCACCGGTAGAACTGGATGAGGTGATGAAACTGGAGGAAGTGTTGCCGGTTATCTGGGATGAACTGGCTCCGGAAGCGCGTGCGGTGATAGAAAAACAGGGGGTGGTATATACTGACCAGGAAGGAGACTTGGTAACTTCTATTGTAAATAACAAAGACTGCGTCTTTACTTGTTATGACGAGAAAGGATGTTGCTACTGTGCTATTGAAAAAGCTTTCCGGGAAGGAAAAACAGATTTCTATAAACCGATATCATGTCATCTTTATCCTATTCGCATTGGAGATTACGGACCTTATAAAGCGGTGAATTATCATCGTTGGGATGTATGCAAGGCTGCGGTTCTGTTAGGAAAAAAAGAGAATGTCCCTGTCTATAAATTTCTGAAAGAACCTTTGATTCGTAAATTCGGTGAAGAATGGTACAAAGAACTTGAAGCTGTTGCCGAAGAATTGAAAAAGCAACATTTTATCTAAACTTCCTATTTCTTACGTGTGCCAAATACCTGATATAGCAAGATGCATAGTGCTACGGCCATTACACATACTGGTGCTATCCATGCTTCCGGATGAATGATGACCAGAAAGATGCAGGTAACGATAACGCACAATGTCAGGACAATAAGAAATAGTCTGATCTTTGCGAATAACGGGTTAGTAGTTTTCATCTTCATAGCTACTGTTTTCTATGTTTTTTGCAATATAGTGATTTAGCACTGAAAATGTTACTGTCTTTAGTCTTTATTAAGATATGGATAAAGAAAAACGCCGATCGAAGGATGCTCTTTCTCCATCGGCGTTTCCTCGTTGTAAGATGTGAGGTTGGTTTATAAAAACGTAAAATTAATATTATGTATCGATATTCGCATACGTTGCGTTTTCTTCAATAAACTCTCGGCGTGGTCCTACGTCTTCACCCATTAACATAGAGAAGATGTAGTCAGCTTCTGCAGCGTTATCGATATTCACTTGTTTCAGCATACGGTTTTCAGGGTCCATAGTTGTTTCCCACAACTGTTGGGCATTCATTTCACCCAAACCTTTGTAACGTTGTGTATGGATTGCATTTTCCGAACCGCCGCCGTAAGTATCAATAAACTTCTGGCGTTGTGCATCTGTCCAGCAATATTCTTCTACTTTACCCTTTTTGCAGAGATAGAGCGGGGGAGTAGCGATGTACAGATAACCGTTTTGAATGATCTGCGGCATATAGCGGAAGAAGAACGTCATAATCAGTGTGTCGATGTGAGAACCATCGACATCGGCATCGGTCATGATGATAATCTTGTGGTAACGCAGTTTTTCAATATTGGCCTCTTTACTGTCATCCTCGGTTCCGATAGTGACACCCAATGCGGTATAGATGTTACGGATTTCGTCACTTTCCAGCGCTTTGTGATACATCGCTTTCTCAACATTCAGAATCTTACCGCGAAGCGGAAGGATTGCCTGGAACATACGGTTACGTCCTTGCTTGGCGGTACCACCTGCCGAATCACCCTCGACGAGGAATAACTCGCATTTTGACGGATCTTTATCCGAACAGTCTGCCAGCTTACCCGGCAAACCACCACCGGACATCGGAGATTTACGTTGTACCATTTCACGGGCTTTTCTTGCTGCGTGGCGTGCTGTAGCAGCCAGGATCACTTTGTCTACAATCGTTTTTGCTTCCTTCGGATGTTCTTCCAGGTAGTATGACAAAACTTCACCTACGGCCTGGTCTACGGCACCCATGACTTCGTTGTTACCCAACTTCGTTTTCGTTTGTCCCTCAAACTGAGGTTCAGCTACTTTTACGGAAATAACAGCAGTTAGACCTTCGCGGAAGTCGTCTCCCGAGATTTCTACTTTTACCTTTTCCAACATCTTGCTGTCTTCGGCATATTTTTTCAGTGTACGGGTCAGTGCACGGCGGAAACCGGCGAGGTGCGTACCACCTTCAATCGTATTGATATTATTAACGTAAGAGTGAACGTTTTCCGAGAACCCTGTATTGTACATGATTGCTACTTCAATGGGGATTCCCTGTTTTTCGGAGTTCAGGTAAATCACGTCATTAATCAAGTGTTCGCGTGAAGACTCGATGAAACGTACAAATTCTCTCAGTCCTTCTTCCGAATAGAACTGTTCACTTTTGAAGCTACCGTCCTCATTCACTACCCGGCGATCTGTCAGCGTGATACGCAGGCCGGCGTTCAAGTAAGCCAACTCGCGTAGTCGTGAAGCCAAGATCTTGTAATCATATACCGTTTCTGTAAAAATGGTATCATCCGGCCAAAACTGTTGGCGGGTTCCCGTAATGTCGGCAGTGCCGACTTCCTTTACCGAATATAGCGGTTTGCCTATTTCATATTCCTGCTGGTAGATCTTACCGTTGCGGAATACTTGCGTAGTCATGTGAGTAGACAGCGCGTTTACACAAGACATACCTACACCGTGCAAACCTCCGGATACTTTATAGGAACCTTTGTCGAATTTACCTCCGGCGTGTAGGACAGTCATTGCTACTTCCAGTGCCGACTTCTTTTCTTTTTCATGATAGTCGACCGGAATACCGCGTCCGTTGTCCTGTACTGTGATTGAATTGTCTTCGTTGATCGTTACTTCGATATGGTCGCAATAGCCGGCCAAAGCTTCGTCGATAGAGTTGTCAACGATTTCGTATACCAAATGGTGAAGTCCCTTTATACTGATGTCACCGATGTACATCGCAGGGCGTTTTCTCACTGCTTCAAGACCTTCCAATACTTGGATACTATCCGCAGAATAAGACCCGTTATTGGGAGTGATTTGTTCTTCGCTCATAATTGCCTTTCTAACTTTAATAACAGAGCAAATATAGTGAAATTTGTCGACTTGGCGAAGAATAAACCGTGAAAAATGAAGAATGAAAGTGGATTCTGTACTTTTACGATAGACTTGATAGTCAAGTGTCTATACACAGTAAAGGCCGAACTTAAAAGTTCAGCCTGATGCTATATAGAATTGTTAAATTCCTATGTATTAAGCGAGCTTGTTGATATAAAGAGCGAGCTTAGATTTCAGATTGTTAGCTTTATTTTTGTGAATAATGTTCACTTTAGCCAACTTATCCAACATCTTTGTAATGCCCGGATACATTGCAACTGCTTCAGCTTTGTCTGTAGTTGCGCGAAGCTTTCTAACAGCATTTCTCATGGTCTTACCATAGTATCTGTTATGAAGTCTTCTAGTCTCTTCTTGTCTGATTCTTTTCAGTGATGATTTATGATTTGCCATTTCGACTAATCTATTTTTTTAGTTCTTTATTCTTTTTACTTGTAGCCCGTGGGGGAATCGAACCCCCCTTTCAAGAATGAAAATCTTGCGTCCTAACCGATAGACGAACGGGCCATCCTGTTGTTGCATTTCTGCATTTTGCTTTCTCGAATCAGTGTTTGTTTCTCGATTGCGGATGCAAAGGTAGGAACTTTTTTGAAACTGACAAACTATTCATTAAATTTTTTTCGATAAAATAGTCGTTTTTTTCTCTTGATGTTTTGTTTTATATTGAAAATCAGTGGAATAAATGGCAGATTTTTTTGTGAGAAAATGTACGCTCTCTTAAAAATACCGGGAAGTATATATACTTGTATACCTTAATATATAGGAAAGTTTATTTCCGATTTAAATCGCGAACTTGTTTTTTCTTTGTAAGAATGTAATCCGGTTTAAAAAAGAAATCTGCAAAGTCATAAAAATGCAGTTTTTTATGTTTCTCTTTGTAACTAAATGATTATTTTGACGACTAACGGGACAAATGCTAAGAACGATGAATGACAATAAAGAATTTATAGATATGCTATTGCAGAACAAACGTATCATTTATAAGATATGTTTTATGTATGCGAGGGACAATGATGATATTAATGATTTGTATCAGGATGTCGTTCTTAGTTTGTGGAAGAGCTTTCGGAACTTTAAAGGTCATAGTAGCGTGAGCACATGGATATATCGGATTACACTCAACACTTGCATCACAAACCTGCGGAAAAAGAAGAATTATGATTATGTACCATTGAAACAAGACATAGATATACTGGATGATTGCGAACATGACGAATGCATGAAACATCTGTATCAGCTTATACATCAATTAGATAATGTAGATAAGATGTATATTATGCTTTGGTTGGATGAAAAAAGTTATGATGAAATAGCGGAAATAGTAGGAGTGGGTCGCAATAATGTGGCCATCCGTATTCATCGTATTAAAGAGAAACTGAAAAAGATGTCGAACCGATAAATAGAATATAATATGGAATTTGATGAACTAAAAAAGGCATGGGGACAATTTAATGATAAGATCAACTGTCAGGAAGTTGTCGAAAGGCAGCAAGTTGAAGAAATGCTCGCAAAGAAGAGAATGACCAGCTATAACCGGTTATTATGGTATGAACGGATCTCTCTGGGGATTCTGTTTTTTTTGTTTTTGAATGTTTTAGTTTACATTCTGATTGACCCCTTTTTCCTGGCCATGTCGGATATAGTATTCTTTATTGCCATCTCGGTACCCTTCGGGATAAATCTGTTTCAGTATTATAAACTCAAACAAGCAGGATGCATGAAATATGATTTGGAACGCCAGATTCTTCATGTTTTGCAGTATAAATCATCGCTTTATTGGGGATACATCAGTACTTATGTTGCTTTTGTTCCGTTCCTTGCCTGGTTCATCATTTATGCTACTCTTGTACGGGGATGTATTATTGTAGGTATTGTGTTGTTGCTGGTCATTCTTGATATCTTTGTATTCCGGCATTTATATCGGAAAGTGGGACAACTCCTTGAAGCGAATAAAGAATTGAGAAGGCTGGAAGATATGATACAAAATAACTGATTGAATAGCTTATGTTCCTATTTACTAACTATTTCCGATAATCACTCTAAATTAAATATATTATGAGAACTATTTTATTTATCTTTTTTTTGTTGCTTCTTTGGTGCGGCTTTTCTTCATTTGAGAGTACTTCTGTCCGTCCTAACGGCTGGTATTATGTGATTGATATGGAGCATGACAGTTTGTCGGCAGACCCGATTGTGACAGTGAAAGATTTCGCAAGGATAAAACTGGATTCAGTGTCGGACTCGAACGAGGACAATATGGCTTACCGTATTCTCGGAGTATTGGACGACTCTCATAAAACGACTTGGGCTGAAGCGACGGAAAAGTCAATAGGCAAGCATATCGGATTCTTATTCAATGGTGTCATTCTTACAGCTCCTTATGTGAATTGTAAGATAGAGAGTGGCAAATTCTTTATTGCTACGGATAAGGCCTACGATATGAAACTGCTTTATCAACAGATTCTTCAGGAAGCCGGATGTAAAAGTGAGTTCGGCTTTACAGATGAAGTAGGCCAAGGAGAATCTACATTCACTTTCTGGCTCATAAGAGGGGGGCTCATTGGTTTACTTCTGGTTATTATGTGTTTTGGATTCTTAAAAGTACGGAAGATTAAAAAGACTGTTTCAGGATGAAATAGGGCATTGGTCGCATTTTTTTTGTAGTTTTGCTACCGGATTGAAATATGCAAGTATATGCTGCAAAAGACAAAAGGAATAGTTCTTCATACGCTCAAATATAATGATACTTCTATCATTGTAGATATGTATACGGAGTTGTCCGGAAGGGCTTCGTTTCTTGTCGCAGTACCTCGTTCGCGAAAGGCGGCAGTGAAGTCTGTTCTGTTCCAACCGTTGTCTTTCATTGAGTTTGAGGCCGATTATCGTCCGAATGCGACACTTTATCGCATCAAGGAGGCGAAATCTTTTTATCCCTTTTCTTCTATTCCCTATGACCCGTATAAATCTTCAATGGCACTTTTCTTGTCAGAGTTCCTCTATCGGGCAGTTCGGGAGGAGGCAGAGAATCGTCCTTTGTTCGCTTATTTGCAACATTCAATTATTTGGCTGGATGAGTGTGGGGGAGGTTTTGCCAATTTTCATCTGGTGTTTTTGATGAGACTTTCCCGCTTTTTGGGGCTTTACCCTAATTTGGAAGACTACCATACAGGCGATTATTTTGATTTGCTGAATGCCTGTTTCACTTCCATTCGTCCCCAACTGCATTCTTCCTATATTAATCCTGAGGAGGCAGGGCGACTCCGCCAGTTGATGCGCATGAATTATGAAACAATGCATCTTTTCGGCATGAGTCGTGCGGAACGTGCTCGTTGCCTGACCATTATGAATGACTATTATCGCTTGCATCTGCCGGATTTCCCGGCTTTGAAATCACTGGAAGTATTGAAAGAATTGTTTGATTAGATTTGTTATTCGCTTGTTGTATGTAACTTTAGTTATATTTTTACATCGGTTAAAGCCATTGAGTTCTAAAAATATATATTACTTTTGTCCTCAATGTAATGACTAGAGCTAAACAACATGAAGATATTCATAAACTTAACGGAATATATTCTTATTCTATTGGTGTTTTATGGTTGTAACGGTGATGTATTTGTTGACGATTTCCGGTCTGCCGATTCCGAACTGACTTTGGATGGCAATGGCGATACCAAAATCATTCGGTTTGCTTCTTCCAATTGGGACGTATTGGGAGTGTATACGTATGATGAAGGTTTTACCTATTCGTATGCAGTGTATGATGCGGATGGTGATCTGATAACAACGGACCAATTTCCATACCTTAAAGGACAGGGTAAGATTGTGTGCAATGAGGAATTGATCGGTTTCACTATCGAACGTAGTAATCCCCGGGAACTGAAGATTGCAGTAGAAGAGAATGCCCGTTCTACTCACTTTCAATTCAAACTCACGGTGAGCAACGAATATGAGTCTCAGGAGATATACGTTGATATTTCACCATCGGACAGGTATGTGATTGATCATATCACTTATTATTCTTTAGACGAGGATTCTTATGAGAAAAGAATCGAAGCAAAAAGGAGTTTTGTGCAACCTAATGGCTGGGGTATTGACTATCCGTGTTTACTGTCTCCTTACGAGAATGTTTATCATGAAGTGATGTTCAGAAGCGACATGCCGGAACTTTTTCAACTATTGGGAGAAAGTAACCTGACAGTAGAGATACCAAGCGTAGAAAACGGTCATTTGCAGATGAACGGTAAACAGGTGCGATATACTTCCAAGCAGCAAACATTACCTTTTTCCAATACGGAACAGATAGAAGTCTCTATTCCACCTTATACGACCCAGCGTATCACTGTGCTGATAGAGTATTACTGGTTTGAAACTAGATACGCCCTCTATGCTGTTCACCCAAAGACCGGGAAACGGCGGACCATAAACGGCACGTTGCAAAATAAAATGCCTGCTGCATATTACATAACACGAGAAAATATCAAATGACTAAAGATATGAATACCGGACGGTTACTATACATTATTTGTCTGTTGACGATTTCTGTAGTTGGCGGGAATCTGAAGGCTCAGACAATTGTGAAGCATCAGATTGGTTTTGATATTCGTCCGGGGTATGTAGCTCCGACAAACAGCTTTCTGGAAGGAGATAATGCACGGCAGAAGACCATTGACCAGTCACTTTCCCTACATCTGAAGTATGCTTTCCGGTTCAATAAAGATTCCCGATTAGGCCGGCTGTACCCCCATGCCTATCAGGGGATAGGTGTATCTTATAATACCTTCCACTCTCCCGCTGAACTTGGAAATCCGGTGGTGGTATATGCTTTTCAGGGGGCACCTATTGTACAACTTTCGCCTCTCTTGTCATTTGATTACGAGTGGAATTTCGGTGCTTCTTTCGGTTGGAAGAAATATGACGGGCTATATAATCCGCAGAATGAGGTTATCGGTTCTAAAATCAATGCATACATCAATCTGGGGTTTATCTTGAACTGGCAGCTTCATCCGCAATGGAAATTGGCCGCAGGTGTGGACTTCACACATTTTTCTAACGGAAACACGCATTATCCTAATGGTGGACTCAATGTGATCGGTGGGAGAGTCGGCATTGTACGCACCTTTGGAGATGCGGATGAGACACTCGGAACAGTATCCCCCAAGCGGGTATTTATAAAGCCGCATGTCAGTTATGATCTGGTAATATACGGTGCCACTCGTAAGAGGGGATTCGTAAAGGACAATATACCGAGTCTGGTTCCCGGTTCGTTTGGTATTGCAGGTCTCAACTTTGCTCCAATGTATAACTTCAACAACTATTTTCGGGCGGGTCTTTCTGTGGATGCGCAGTATGACGAGAGTGCCAATATCAAAGATTATAAATTGGAAGGAAGTTATTCGGGCGATTTAAAGTTTCATCGTCCTCCTTTTCGCGAGCAATTTGCAGTGGGGTTGTCCCTCCGTGCAGAACTGGTAATGCCCATTTTCTCAATCAATGCCGGGCTAGGACGGAATCTGGTATGCCATGGAGATGATACGCAGGGATTCTACCAGATTCTAGCTCTCAAAACTTATGTCACACGCCACTTGTTCCTGCACGTTGGATACCAGTTGAGCAAGTTTAAGGATCCCAACAATCTGATGCTGGGGCTTGGATATCGGTTCCATGACAAAAGATGAAAGGCTGTATTGTTTTCATATAGCTTCTTTAATTCTATTATTTCAGAAGTTGATAAGGCTTTGATATTCTAGTCATCTATAAAACAAACAGTGCATCCGTTCCTCTCTTGGAATGGATGCACTTAATACAAACAAAACAAACAATGAATAAAACGGTTTCTCAAAGATTATGCCGTTTTATTTGAGTGGGAATATTTATATGCTATGAGGGCAAAAGCCCGCTTGGGTACTTCACAGTAGCCTTTTTTACATCTCACCTATATTATGTTGTATAAATACTTATTTCTTAATTTTCTATGATCCTAGTTCAGAATCATTCAGACGTATAATCCAGTCGTTTACTTTCATTGTTGGAATCCTCGGAATCCCCGTGTCCGATGATTGTATAAAGAACATGAGTGTGTAAGAATCTTCTCGGTCAAGATATTCTTGATCACTTATGTCACCTATGTTATTAGGATAATTTTTTGATAACAATAAATATTGGGTGAGTGGTAGGTGCAGAATAGTTTTCCCGCTTGGTGTATGTTTTATTGATAATGTTGTGTCGTCTCCCTTCATGATGCGCAGTGTATTTAATCTGGCGTGAATGATGGGGATTTGTTCGGAAGTCAGAGACAGTTCCTGTCGATATGGAAGATAACAGGTCGGAGTTGTGCCGACAGGAGTATTTGTATAGTCTATTACACCGTTGGTGGATTCTAGGGTGAAAGCGAAGTCCTCTTGTCGTAGAGGAAGAGTGTTCTCATCCTGTAGGATACACGAGAAGTAATTCGTATTTTTCACCAGTCCGGCAGTGATGACCTGATATTCTTCACTGATAGTAATATTTTCAAGGCTACTGTGAAAGAGTGCATTCAGTTTCCTGTTAAACTGATTCTTATTGTCACATGCCAGCGATATATTCAGAGATTTCCGTTCAGTCTGTCCAGCCTTGAGATTCGGGAGCTGATACTGGTAGCCGGATATCCCTCCCCATATAAGCAGGTGATAAGTTTCTTCGGGAAACGGTAGTCTTACCATGCAGTAGCCTTGATGTAATGTTATACTGTCTACGTCCAATCGATCCACATACTTGTCATTCTTGTCGAAGGCAAGAATGGTAATGTCGCCTACCTGCGTAGATGCAGCGTCCACGTTCAGGATGTTATAGGTATATGATATCTTTAACCAAGTTCCTGTAGGACAGTCTGATAAATCGTCATTCACCCAATCACAGGACGAGAACAACGCGACAATGCAGATAATATGTAGTAGAAATGAACGCATTTATGATGATTTTAATTCAGTTGGCCGGTACTACTTATTCAAGTTCTACATCTTGATTACGTACGGCCCATGGAAAAACATTGATATTGATGTCCAGTTCGGCCTTATATTCGTCCGGTTGTTCCGGCTCAATGTAAGGATCTCCACTACCGAGTCCTGCCACTTTGCTGACAGACAGACGATATATATTATTACGGACAATACCGAATTCCATTACACCCATTTCTGTAGATTCATAATTATCCTCGTGCTTGATCCAGTAGTTGTAGTAACATGAGTAGTTTTCTGTTTTCTGGAAACGTTTGATACTGTATTTGGCAAGAGTCTCTGTGTCCGAATCGTCTGTGACATCTGACGGTAAGTTATTCAGAACCTGTTTACGTATTGCATCTACACTGATGTAGAAGTTATAATTGAAATAGAACATCTTGGTAGGCCAGTTGGACGGATTGTTTATATTGGTACCATTTTCGTCGAAAACGCGGTTAGTGGCGATGTCCATGTTGGCTTTGAACATTACTCCGGTACTGTATGCATTCAATTGTGCATCAACGAACATACAGTTCTCCAGACAGTAAATGTATGACCAGCTATTGGCTGGTGCCATACCTGCCCAGTTATTGTCGTTGATGTCAGTATCTACTAATGCTTGTGCGAAGAAACCGTCGGCATTTGTGAAATCTTTGGCACCTTCCACTGTTTTCTTGAAGAAATAAGGATCGATTAGATAACCGTTGACATCGGGAATGTCACCAAAGTTTTCTTCCGTATACGAAGCCGGCTCCTGAAAGCTATTCAATGTGGCTGTGTGGCGGAATGTGTAGAATTTAGTTGCCAGGTTCAACATTCTGAATGTGTTGAGTTTTATGGTACAATACACCTCTCCGTTGGGATCTTTCAGGGGAAAAGTCTCTTGTTTTTGGGTCAGTTCGATTTTGGCAACGGCACGCTCAAGACCGATAGATACATTGGTTATCTTGTCCGAGTCAGTAGGCTTGCTTATCTCTATGTTCAGGTTGGCTGCACCACGGTTTGTCATAACAAAACCCTCTGTGGGTACATTTGGAATCTTTCCTGTACTGTACGTTACTTCATCGACAGCATTTAAGAAATCGTCTTGCATGGTGATTTCTTTGGTGATTGCTTTCCCGTTGGCAATGGCAAAGATATTGTATGTGCCCGGATTTACGGTAATTCTGTCAGCGGTATACTGTATATTTTCCCCTTCTCCTTTGACCTGTCTGATGTTCTTCAGTTCTTGTTGGTCTTTCAGACTTTTAGTGGTCGAATCGAACAGATAGACTGTCAGACTTTTTACTGCATATTCATCCTTTGAGCCAGTCTCTGTCACGCCTGATGATTCGGCGCTGCGAGTGTGGTTCTCATTGGGGATTTCAAAGAATAGGGCAAGATTGCCGTTTGAATCCGTGTGGCTCTCATCGGAAAAAGCTACATCTGCATCATTGATGCAACTGTACTGTGTGACTGCTGCCATAAACAACAGTGACATTAGTTGTGTGAATCTTTTCATTTTGTTTTGAGTTTAATTGAATAATTATTTTACTTCTAAAATCTGTTTTAAGTTATCGTCGGCTTGTAACAGTCCTGCGTCTTTCGACTGCCGGAATAGTGCCTCTGCTTCTTTAAAGTTGCCTTGCAGGAAACATAAGACACCTTTGGCCAGCGTCGTTTCCGGTAATGGCGGAGCTTTTTCGAGAAAGACGGCTGCGGTTTTTGTGTCTTTTTGTATCAATGCTATACAGGCAGCATTCAGATTGGCCGTAGGATTGTCCGGAAACAATTGTACGGCAGTCATAAAAATCTTGTTGTAAGTTGCACTTCCCGGTGTATATGTGAGTGCGAGACGAAACATCTCTTCCAAACTGAGATTTTTAGGATTTGTATCGAATACTTTTTGTGATTCTTCTATTGTAAACGGACGTACGTGGTACTCGACGGTATAGTCGGAATGTCTCAGTATGACAAACCAGTGTTTCAATACAAAACGGTAGAATGCCGGAAACCTCATTCTTATTATTTCTTCTTTACGGTCGGGATGCATATTGCTTGTCACAATTTTCATGATAGCTTCTTTGTCTTGAAAAGTTGTGTCGCTAAGAAGTGCCTCAAAACCCTCCCAGTCTTCAGGTGTGTAGGTCGTATGTATGTATGTATGTATGTATTTGCCGTCGAATGGGTATAGTTGGGATACATATTCCTTCAAGGTCCGGGTACGTTCGCGAGCCAGTCGCTCGTTTAGTTGAAGCGGACCGTCAGGTGATGCATATCCATGAATGCTGATGCGTGTGATGCTTACATTGCTGTCGTTTTTTACAGTGTTGATTGTTTCAATGATCTTATTCAGTTCTATTACGTTATTGCTGAATTCTTTATGAATAGCAGTTACATTGACAGGAAAATCAATGAATGCGGAACCTTTTTCCGTTCTGATCTTTGATGTTTCAACTTGCGGGGTCAGGAAGGCAAGTTGCGGAACGAATGTAGGCCGTGGATGTAAACGGGCAATGCAGATGAAATCTTCCGCGTCGGGAATGCCACAGCCGCAACTCTTCTCTATTAGCGAGAGGGTAGCCTGATTCATCCATTGCTCGAATGGAACGGATTGCAAATAATGCATCGTCTGCTTATTCCCGTTTTTCCTTTGTAATGCTTGAGCAGACTTTTCTTTTTTACTTGTCTCCCGTAGGAAAACAATATGTTGTTTCCGGCTGTTGATATAAATCGGAGGCAGTTTCAACCGATGTTCCAGAGTATCGCAGACAATAGGAACCAGTACCATTGATTCATTGGACGAGAGATCCCGTGTGATATCTATTGAAATAGAAACCACCAGTTCTTTCCCCGCCTTATACAAACTGGAGGAAGTTGGACGAATAGTTCCTGTCTCTTTCGTTACAACCGTTTGAGCCTGTATCGAAAGGGATAGAATAATCGTAATAATAAAAAAAACTCCTGTTTTCATACTTGTAGTAAACTATATTTTTTCATTTTTATGTGATAATATCACCAAGGGTAGATATAGGAGATTACTCCATATCGTTGTAACTCTTCCAATATTTTTATATCTTTCTTATTCTTGCTCATTCCACCATGTCCCAACCGATAGACTTTCCATGGGGTAGTATGGAATTTGCGTGCTATCCGAAAATAAATCTTTCTTCGTTTTGAAAACCAAACTTTCCATATACTTCTCATACTGTTCTTCTCTTTAAAATAGATAAACTAAGCTTACAGAGGCTTTGCTGGGCCCTATATAATGATACTGTCCTTTATTGCGTAGTCCTGCACATTTCCTGACACAATTATACTGCTTGTAACGGATGAAATCATATCCTACTCCGAGACTCGTTTCTACGTTCCAGTGGTCATTTAGCATCCAGTGGTATCCGCAACTGATGCCACCCCCGATGAGCCAGCCCTCGTACCGATATTTCTTGAGGTCAGCGAATATGCCGAAAGGTAGTTTTTTCCCTCCGACGTTGAATTGCGCTCCATTGAGATACCCTCCCCAGAAAAATCCGTTGAACTTTTGACAAGTCCAGTATTTATATTCAGGTTGTATCAACCAGTAACGGTTCACGTACATTTCGCTTCGCTTCCATGGCCGTAAGCTTCCGGCCAACTCGACAGTGCTTTTATTCCCTATCCCATAAGAGACTCCGGCTCCGAAGGCTCCGTCTGTTGCCGGAAGCGCATTGAGCCTGACGGCTACTTTCTGTGAATAGCCGTCAAGACAACCAAATAATATGAGTAGGGTTATGAAATATCTCATTGTGTCTGCCGGTTAAGGACGTTTATTGTTCTCAAAAAAAACATTCAGATTATATGCGGCTTCTTCAGAACCTTCAGCTTTGGCTGCTTTCAATATACGGATACCTTCATACGTGTTTCCGGTCATCAATTCATATACTCCCCGGCAACTTTTATAGGCCAGTCCCTCGTGTAGTGCCATTGAAAGGAATTTGCTTGCCGATTTCGTATCTCCCTGTTCAATGGCGGCGGCAGCGGCATTAAGGTTGGCAACGGGATGTACGGGATACAGCTTGACACTGATATTGATAATCTGATAGAATTTCGTTTTATTGTCCGCGTATGACAATGCTACCGTATATAATTCACGGAGCGATAACATCTGCGGATTGATATCAGCCATAATTTTGGCCTCTTCAAGATTGAAGTTCAGTTCTTTTTGATTGCGGATATCTACGTCGTCCGAAGCCGGAGAAATATATGAACCTTTATACTTCAGTTTTTTATTAACCGGAGTAGGCGAAATGGAGGGCATACTATTGGTGGACATCGTCGTGGCAGATATTTCCTGAGCCGGTATATCGGTTGCCGTTACATTGGGTGGAAGCACTGCATATTGTGGTGCGAGAATTAATGTATCTTTTAGAGTCTGTTCGCTTTCCGGTCTGACAATCGTTCTTCTCAGATAGAGCGCGGCATCATTCATCCACTGCTCTGCCGGTAGTGAGGTTTGATAGGCTATGGTACGCGAATGTTCATCATCAATGCCTGTCACAAGGTATGCTGTATTGCTTTCCTTACTGTTTTTCTTTTTACGTAGTATCTGGTTGCGTACATATAATTTTTGTTTCTGTTTACCGTTCAGTTGTATGGCCGGTAATAATATTTTCCGGTCTTGCCCGGTTAGAATGGGGGTCAGTATGACGGCGTTTTTCGGGTTCATGTCCTCTATTTCTACTGATATGTCCATTGATACGAATAATGAGTCTGCCCGTACTCCGAGGAAGTGGGGTTTGATATCCAGCTTGACGTTTTGGGCCGGAAGCAGATTGCATATCAATAAGCTGAGTAGGATGAATGTTTTCGTTTTCATTTTATGCGTTTATTAGGTTGAATTATTGGATGAAATACACGACTGATATCCCTATTTGTGTAGGCCCCCAATAGTTACAGTTTGATTTTTCTATCAGGGGAGCACCTGCGGGTTGTCCGTATCGTTTATAGTTGAGATGGGCATATCCCAGCGATATTCCTGCTTCCATATTCCATTGCGGGCTAATCATCCATTGATAGCCGTAGGAAATCCCGAATCCTGCCAGATTGCCTTGATAACGGTTGTTGGCAATTTGTCGGTTTTCTATGCCCAGCATTTTCCCGTTTCCGAATCCCCAAGGGAGCATTCCCCCAAAATTGTATAAGGCGTAGTGAACTTGTAAGCCGATAAAACTTCCTGTAAATGCCTCGTTCAGCCATTTGCGGTATTCCGGTTGCACGAGGAAATGCTTCATCTTTTTGTTTCCACTGAAATTCCATGGGTTGTAATTGACAGAAAGGCTGAAAGTGTGTGTATCGTCACAACGGATTTCTCCTCCTAAATTGAGTGAGGTAGTAAGGTCATAAAGCAGATTGCTTTTGATGGCCAAACTTTGTCCGCAGAGGTTTGCGGGCAGGATGCATAAAGCAAAGACAAAAAGGACGACCAGCTTATGTCTTGTGCTTGTCGTAAATCTCCAACTTTTGCCGGCAGATAGCCACAGATATTTATTGATTTTAGGCTTGTGTGTCATAATTTTTTGTTTATGTGTATCTGTTACTTCTTAGGTAACGGAATTCTGATATTAGGACATGAACGTGCAAAGTAAAAATAGGATAAAGACAGCGGTCTTTTATAAATAAAATATACTTAGCTGCTTTCGGATGGAAAATTGTTCGGTGGTCAGCAATAGAAAGTTGGAACATGAAAAGAAGAATGCTTCATGTTCTTGCCTGTTATTTTATTTTTTCAAAGAAAAAACTAAAATAAAGTATGATTCATTTGGATTGTGAGATTCTTTTTATATATCTTTGTGCCATATTTATATCCGTTACCTAAGAAGTAACAGATAAGGTAAAGTGTTTGTATCTAGAGTGTTATGAGTTAATAATTACTTGCTTTATAAGATTCGATGTAAGAACAATTCAATTTGTTGGCCTCTGTCCTTTCTTTTAATCCGAACCCCTTCAAATAAGTCTGCGTGGTCCTTATGGATTTGTGTCCTAGTGATTCGCTAATCATCTCAATGGAGATTCCTTGATATTTTGCGTTTGTTGCCCAGGAATGTCGTAGAGTATATGAAGTGACGGTTGATTTTAGGCGTAATTCTCTTGACAGGCTTTTCAGTTGATTATTGAACCGGCGGAGTGCAGACTGGTATTCCTTATAAATAGCTTCATCTTTCCGTTGTTTGTCACCTTTCATTATATTAAATAGATAGTCCGGATAATTTTCTTTCGGTGAGTTGTTATTGCGTAACTTATTCATTTCTTGCTTTGATACATCCAGAATTTCGAGGCTCATGGGCGTACCCGTTTTTATGCGGTTGTACCTGAGGATCCCATGTTCTAATGCCGATTTCTCTAAATGTGCGAAGTCTGCGAATGGCATGCCGCAAAATTGAAACATCAGCCGTGCGATGGCTTGTGTCTGCTTCAGGTGCTCGGAGTGAGGAGGCTTATAGAGAAGCGTATGCAATTCGCCGGCAGGTAGTGCTTTCTTTTGGCGTACATCTACACCTGTGTACACATCCCGGAACAGCCGGGGAATGAAGCGGGCAATACCTGCTTCTACGCCACGATTATATATACTGCGTAACATACGCATATATGTCGATACGGTGTTCGGCTTTAGCCCGTGTTCATAGAGATACTGTCCGTATCGTCTCAGATTATCGCGGGTGATCTGTCCGAATGCAATGTTGGGAGTAGTGCAAAATTTGGTGAATGAAAGAACCGCATTTTTATATACGTGCGCTGTCGAAAAGCGACCTTCTTCTTGTAACTTCCGGATATAGGCTTGGGCACATCCGGTAAACCCTTTTTTATTACCTTTTTGTTTCATAAGCTTGTTTATTTTACATATTAGTCAGAGACTATAACAAAAGTAGTTATCTTTTTTGTTGTTAACACCTATGAAATATCTTCGGATACCATACATTTTTTCTGAAATTTTGTTCCGGATTGATAATGAGGAAAATAAGTTTGTTCGATTATTTTTATCATTATCTCCATAACTAAAAGGAATGGATTCCTTATATTGGTGATTGTTTTAATTTGAGGGATCATAATTGCTACTGTCGGGTTTTGAAACGGCGAATGTCGGTTGGGGCTGTTTAATCAGCCATGCCAAGATTTGTTTCCCGTAGAGAAACACTTTGTTTCACACCGATAAATATATTGTTTCAAGGCACTAAACATTTTGTTTCAAGCTGCTGAAACAAAGTGTTTCAACACTCTGAACTAATGCTTTATCCGTATGTCTTTATTGGGAAGGTAAGTGTGGGAGTAGTTTTCCCACTATAAAAAAAAGTTGCAGATGTGTGTAAGGTAAAAACATCTTGCACACATCTGCAACGGTATCTTGCACTGGATTATGCTGCTATTAATCAAATAGATAACCCATGATTAGTGTAAGGTGCAAGATAAAACTGAAATAAAATAGTTCTGCTTCAAATTTGGTGGTAAAATTAATTAGGAAAATAATAATTTGATAATCGATAGTATTCAACATTCTCCTTCCCGAAGGAGGGGAATGGAGATACCACCGACTGGTTAAATTACCACCAAATTTGACGAAGAACCAATAAAATCTCTTGTAAAGAGTGGGAATTTATCCCAAAAGCTCTTTTACTTTGGCAGAAATAGCACGTCCTTCCGCAAGTCCTGCCAATTTTTTGGAGGCAACTCCCATAACTTTGCCCATGTCTTTTCCACTGGTAGCACCTGTCTCGGCAATAATTTCCTTCAGTGCAGCTTCCAGCTCTTCAGCGGTCATTTGTTTCGGAAGGAACTTTTCCATTACAGCGACTTGTGCCAATTCTGTATCTGCAAGGTCTTGACGTCCTTGTCCTATATAAATTTCGGCAGAGTCTTTTCCTTGTTTCACTAGTTTCTGGATGATTTTCAGAGCTGCATCGTCCGTCAATGTATCGTTGGCACCCGGAGCGGTTTTTGCTTCCAAAAAGAACTTCTTTATATTTCTCAAAGTTTCGAGGGCTACTTTGTCTTTCGCCTTCATTGCGTTTTTAATGTCTTCGCTGACCTGATCAAATAAATCCATATCTTTATGTTATAAGTTAATTTAGAAAGTGATAACTCCGTTGTCGTCCATAGCTTCTTCCGTAGCTACTTCCTCTTCAAGGGCGGCTTTTGTCCTGATTTTGGTTAGAGTCGTCTTGTCGCGCTGATAAGTAGGAGAATCTTCTACCATGGCGATGATATCATCGTTATCCAAGTCCTCTGTATTAAAGAGGTAGATGTGGCGGCGTTTGCGTAAGCTCTTGCTGCCGATGCCGCTGGCGCTTTCTCCGTATGCTTTGCGGATACGTTCTTTGTTTTTCTCCTTTTCCTCTTCAAGTTGTAATTGGCGTTCTTCCTCTTCCTGGCTGCGTGCAGCGTGCAAGCTATCCATGCCGGGAACGTCTTCTACGCCGAATCCGGTGGCAAGTACGGTAATCTTAACCTTCGTTTCCAATGAATTGTCAATAGCAACCCCCCAGATGACTTCCACACCTTCGCGGAATTTGCTCATGAACTCGTGTATTTCGTTCATCTCCTCCATCATCAACTCGGACGACGGGCAGAAAGAAACGTTCAGCATTACCTTCTTGGCATTGAAAATATCGTTATTGTTGAGCAGCGGAGAGTGCAGGGCGTCGTCGATAGCTTTGGTGACACGATTCTCACCTTCGCCGAATCCGGTACTCATAATTGCCACACCACCATCTTTCAAAATAGTCTTCACATCGGCAAAGTCTAAGTTGACTGTACCACGCATCGTAATAATCTCGGCGATACTCTTGGCAGCAATGGAAAGTGTGTCATCAGCTTTGCCGAAAGCATTCATAAAAGTAAGGTCGGCATATATTTCGCGCAGGCGTTCATTGTTGATAACCAGTAAGGCATCAACATGTTGGGCAATGCGTTCTACGCCGTCCAGTGCCTGAATGATTTTCTTTTCTCCTTCGAAGATGAATGGAATGGTGACAATGCCGACCGTTAGAATATCCATTTCCTTCGCGATGCGGGCAATGACGGGGGCGGCTCCGGTTCCGGTTCCTCCTCCCATTCCGGCGGTGATAAATACCATTTTGGTGCCGTCGTTCAATTGGTTGCGGATGTCTTCTATACTTTCTTCGGCGGCGTCGCGTGCCCGTTCGGGACGGTTGCCGGCTCCAAGCCCTTGGGTGATGCTACGGCCCAGTTGCAGTTTCACCGGAACGGGTGATTCCGCCAGTGCCTGATTGTCCGTATTGCAAAGAACGAACGTCACGTCATGTATGCCTTCCCGGTACATGTGGTTTACGGCGTTACCGCCACCACCACCTACACCAATTACTTTAATGATCTTCGGTGAGTCTGTCGGGAAATCGAATTGTACTATCTCGTCCATAATTCTTATAGGTTATTGCTGATTACTAATTATAAATTACAAGCTTCGTTTCGGAGAGTTATTTCATGTCGTCGTCAGAGAATATCTCTTTCGTCAACGAGTCGATCTTGCGCTGAATCCAGCTCGGACCGGCTTCTCTTTTCCTTCTTTCTTTCTCTTCCTTTTCCTTCTGCTTGCGAAGTTTTTCTGCTTCCTTAGCTGCTATCTTGGCCTCTCTTTCTTCTTCCTCTTTCTTGAGCCGGGCGATGCGGGCTTGTTCTTTCAGTTCCTGGTCGTCCTCAAACATGTCGACAGTTTTGTGTACTTCCGGTTCCGGTTTCGGAGTTACGGGAGACTGCGGAGCAGCAGTTTCCGTCAGACAACAGTTCTGGTTTCCTTCGAACAGGAGGCCGAACAGTGTGTTCTGCGAACCATCCTTTTTCAGTACGTTGCTTGGAGCATGGACTGTATTACGTGGAAGTTTCGCCATTCTGATCTTTTCTATCTTGCTGCGTTTGCGCAACATTTCGTCCAGATTCTTCAGGTTGGCGGCTCCTCCTGTCATGATGATTCCTGCTAGCAGCTTGTCTTCGTAGCCGGATAGCTGAACCTGATTCCAAACATTGGCAATGATTTCTTCTGCACGGGCTTCGACGATATTGTTGAGGTCGCTTACTTTGATCGTGCGGCTGTCGTCATCCAGTTTGCAGGTAGCTTCTTCCTGATCTTCCTCCTCCTCGTAGAAGGCGTCTCCGTATGCTTTTTTCAGACGTTCCGCTTCTTCTTCCTCCATTTGCAGGGAAGTGATGTCACGGGTGATACTGTTTCCTCCCAACGGTAGTACTGTTAGGAAGCGGAGTATATTGTTTTTATATACAGAGATAGTGGTTGTATCTGCTCCGAAGTCAACGAGCGCACAACCTGAACGACGTTCGCTTTCGGTCAGTACGGCATTGGCAGTTACCAACGGAGCGATCAATTGGTCGGCAATGTCGATTTTCGCCTGTTGGAAGCAGTGCTCCAGATTCTTTCGGACAGAGGTGCGGGCTACGATATTGAGGAAGCGTCCCTCGATGTGGCTACCTACCAGGCCCACCGGATTGGCTTGCAGGTTGTTGCCGACCTTGTATTCCTGCGGGGCTACGTCCAATATATCCATGTCGACCACCGGAACGGCAATGTTCTCGTCGCCGATAGCGCTTACGAGTTCTTCCGATATGATAGCTTCTTCTTCCAGATCGCGACTTACTACATTACGGACTGTGCGGAGTGACTGTCCGCCGATGCCTACATATACTTTGGCAATTGAGTTCTTCAACTCACCTTCCAGTCGGTTAATGATAGAAGTCAGGCTTTGCGCCGTCTTGTCCAGGTTGAAGATCACCCCTTTACGGATAAACGTAGAAGAGTCTTCCTGGGCATACGCTAATACCTGCATACTTCCGTCACTGTTCTTTTTTCCGGCCACACCGGTTATCTTCGATGAACCAAGTTCAATAGCGGCGATAAATTCTGTTGTTGCCATATCTCTTTATTTTTTATTTTCTCGTTTCGTACAAATTATCTGGTTGCTGAACTCGAGGTTGATGCGTGAATATTTATTCCAGCCTACCTGATTGAGTCCTTTCTTATAAAACTCTTTCAGACGTGCCAGCTTGTCTTCAAAGTTGTCCAGTTTGCCGAGATAGACGAGGTGGTCTCCCACACGGGGAACCAGTTCGATGTTGCGGTCGGGCAACACGTGGATTTGTTCTATCAGAGCATCCCAGAACTTATTGTTATGCAAAAATACACCAAACTTATATAAATCCTTCATTGCAAACGACTTTTCTACGTTTCCAGTGACAATTACCCGGTGGGCGACGCATTTTGCCTCCGGTGGCATCACAGTTCCTTTGTTGTCGAGATAGTAATTCTCGCCGTTGGAACTCATCACCCGGAGGATAGGGATGCGTTGGGTTACTTCTACGCAAACTTTGCCGCTGGGAGTTTTGTAACACTCTGCCTGGTCGATGAGCGGGTGCTTGCTCAGTTCCCGTTCCAATGATTTGGTAGAGATACGTTCCATTTTCTTTCCGATAGGGTAGATCCCTTTTTGCTGAAGGATCCCTTTCAGCTCGTCTTTAGTGATGAAGCCGGCGTAAGCGGTATCCTTGATGACAAGTTCCATGTCACGGCAGGTCTGGTCGGCAGGCTTGCGGTTGAAGGCGGTGATAGCTACGATAAGGTAGGCTATGAGCGCCAGCATGACAATGGATAGAAGGATTCTCTTTACCATAAGCTTTATCGGTTTTCGAGGATTTTACATATTTCGGGGACATAGTTGTCGATGTCTCCTGCTCCCAGAGTAATTAATACTTCAATGTTTTTATCTTTCAGAATGTTCAGTATATCTTCTTTTTTACACATACTTTTTTCGATACCCGGGCGGAGGTTATCATAAATCAGTTTGCTGGTGATGCCCGGAATCGGTGCTTCGCGTGCCGGATAGATATCTACCAGAATTACTTCGTCGAGCAGCGAGAGGCTGTCGGCAAAGTCTTGATAAAAGTCGCGTGTGCGGGTATATAGATGTGGCTGGAAGATAGCTGTGATCTTCTTGTCCTTATAGAGTTCGCGCATGGACAACACGCTCTGTTTGATTTCAGAGGGATGATGTGCATAGTCGCTCAGGAAGACTACCCGGTCGTTCTTTATCTTGAAGTCGAACCGGCGGTCTACTCCGCGGAAGCTGGCCATGCCTTTTTTGATTTCTTCATCGGTCACTCCGTTCAGGTGTGCCAATGCCATGGCAGCTACTCCGTTCTCAATGTTGATACTTACTGGGATTCCTAACTGGATGTCGTTGATCCGGGTATCCGGGGCTACGAAGTCGATGAATATTTCTCCGTTTCCGATGCGGATGTTTTCGGCATGGAAGTCTCCTTCGTCACGTGAATAGTTGTAGACACGGACGCCGGGTTGCACTTTCGGTTGCAGGGAGATGCCTTTACGGATAATCAATGCGCCGCCCGGTTGAATGAGAGTTGTGTAATGCTCGAAACTTTCCAGATAGGCCTGTTCTGTACCGTAAATATCCAAATGGTCGGGATCTGTGGCCGTGATAACGGACATATAAGGGGATAGCCAATGGAAAGAACGGTCGAACTCGTCTGCTTCAATGACCGTGTAAGGGCTTTTTTGAGAAAGCAGCAAGTTGGTGCCGTAGTTCTTTGAGATTCCTCCGAGGAAGGCGGTACATTCCACGTGCGACTGGTGGAGCAGGTGGGCAGTCATGGTCGACGTGGTGGTCTTGCCATGAGTTCCTGCTACGCATAAGCCTTTGCTCGAATGAGTGATTGTTCCCAGCACTTGGGCGCGTTTCTGTATTTCGAATCCGTTGTTACGGAAATAAACCAGTTCTTCGTGTTCCTGCGGAACGGCGGGAGTGAATACGACGAGCGTACTTTCCTTGTCCTTGCAGGCTTCCGGAATCAGGTCGATGTTTTCTTCGTAATGTATTTGTGCGCCTTCGGCGATCAGGGTTTCAGTCAGTGGAGTAGGGGTACGGTCGTAGCCTGCCACTACTTTGCCTTTGAAAAGGAAGTAACGTACAAGTGCACTCATTCCGATGCCGCCGGCACCTACGAAATAGACTGATTTTATCGTTTCTATATTCATTGCTTTTTTTATTATTCTTTTTCCGCCAGTTTGATAACCTCCTGTGCAATGATTTTTGCAGAATCGGGTAAAGCTAATCTGGCAATATTTTCACTTAGTTCTTTCAGTTTCTGTTCATCTTTGACTGTAGACAGGGCTACATCCAATAAATTGGTTTCCGCTTCACTGTCTTTTACATAAATGGCCGCTTGCTTGTTTACCAATGCCAGTGCGTTTTTGGTCTGGTGGTCTTCTGCTACGTTGGGCGAAGGTACCAGGATAACCGGCTTGTGCAAAAGGCAGAATTCGGAAATAGAACCGGCTCCGGCACGGGAGATTACAAGATCGGCCGCTGCATACGCTGCTGCCATATCCTTGATGAAATCCGTCACATATAAATTCGGGGTTTCTCCCGCCGCTTTTACGGCTTCCGTTACTTGCGGATAATAGTATTTCCCGGTTTGCCAGATAAACTGGACATCACTGTTCTCTTTGATAGCAGACAGTCCGGTGGTCAGCGTTTTGTTGATAGTACCTGCTCCTAAGCTGCCGCCTACAATCAGGATTGTCTTTTTATCCGGCTGTAAGTGGAAAGAGTGTAGTGCATCCTCTTTAGAAGGTATGTCCTTCGTCAGATTCTGGCGGACCGGATTTCCCGTCATGATAATCTTGTCGGCAGGGAAGAACTTCTCCATTCCGTCATAAGCAACGCAAATCTTTCTCGCTTTCTGTGCAAGCAATTTATTGGTAACTCCTGCATACGAGTTCTGTTCTTGGATTAAAGTAGGAACTCCCATCATGCCGGCTGTCTTTAATGTAGGACCACTGGCGTATCCGCCTACACCGACTGCCACTTGCGGGAGGAAGTTTTTGATAATGCTTCGTGCTTTCCATTGGCTGCGTGCCAACTTCACGAGTACAGCTACATTCTTCCATAAGCGTTTGCGGTCAAATCCCGCTATCGGCAGACCGATGATTTCGTAGCCTGCATCGGGAACCCGCTGCATCTCCATACGCCCTTCGGCTCCTACAAAGAGTATCTTTGCGTCAGGACGCAGTTCCGTTATAGCGTTCGCAATGGAAACAGCTGGGAAGATATGTCCTCCTGTACCTCCACCGCTAATGATGATTCTAAGTTCTTTTTCCATAATAATCCTTTCTTCTATCCGTTGTTCTCCGTTTACCGTTCATCATTCACCATTCATCGTTTACAGACCTTGTTCACCCTTTATTGATATCATTTTCATCTTCAAACTTGGCGTCGCTGTTCAGAATCTGTGCTGTCGGTTCGGCAGCCGCCTGTGCTTCGGAATCTGCGGCATTTGTTTCAATTTGCAGTTGAAGTTGTGCATCATGCTCTTTCTGTTCTTCCAGATGAGCGGTATATCGGCTCACGCTTAATATCATTCCGATATAAGCGCAGTTAATCAACGTACTTGTTCCTCCCTTGCTGACCAGAGGCAACGGCTGTCCCGTGACGGGGAATAGTCCGACGGCAACCATCATGTTCAATATGGCCTGTGATACTAGCAGTAAGGCAATACCCATGACGAGGAAGGCGGGGAAAGTCCGTTCGCATTTCTGTGCGATTCGTCCGGCGCGCATCAATAGCCATAGATAAAGGAAGACCACGAATATGCCTCCTATCAGTCCCATTTCTTCGACTACAATAGCGAAGATAAAGTCAGAAAAAGCCTGGCTGAGGAAGTCGCGTTGTATGGAGTTTCCCGGACCTTTGCCTACTACGTGGCTGGTGGCAATGGCAATACGTGCATGTGCAATCTGTGCGTCTTTATCAATATCGAACTTGGCGGCGGGAACCTCTTCCTTATCGAAGAAGCCGGAAACACGGTTCTGCCAGGTTTCGAAACGGTGGAGTCCCGGAGTGTTGTGCAGTGTCTTGGCAGGGATAGCCATTAGTATTCCTACGGCGACCCCACCTACAAGTGCCAGCAATCCCAGCATTCCGAACAGTTTTTTTGCAGATACCCGTCCGATGAACATCATCATGCACACTACACCGAATAACAGCATAGCCGTTGACAGGTTTTCCGGTGCAATAAGTATGAAGACCAGTCCGGTAAGAATCATGATGTATTTAAAGGCTTTGGGATTGGCGCCATATTCATCCTGTTTCTTCGACAGGATAAACGAAACTGCAATGATGACAGCCATTTTGGCTAGTTCCGACGGTTGGAACTGTAATCCCATGAAAGTCATCCAGCGGGCTGCTCCGTTGACACGGTCGCCCGTAATGATACCCATTAACGTGACGAATGCCAATAGAACAAGGGAAACCGGATATAGAAATACCGGAAATACCTGAAACCATTTGTAGGGGACATTGTGCAGAAACACCACTACTACGGCACCTACCATTAGGATGATGGAATGCTGTGTAATCGGTCCCCAGTGGTCACCACTTTTGTAGGTCAGTGTCGAAGCTGCCGAAAACACCTCAATGATTGAGATGAGGCAGAGACAGAGGAAGATAATCCAGATTACCTTGTCGCCTTTGAATATGTTCTTTAATAAATCCACTTTGTCTATTACGAATTATTGATTACAACATTACGGCTTTCTTCGTATTACAACTCCCTTACGTATTTCTTGAACTGGTCGCCACGGTCTTCATAACTGTTGAAGAGGTCGAAAGAAGCGCAGCAAGGGCTTAATAATACGGTTTCACCTTTCTTTGCCAGTTTGTAGGCTGCTTCTACGGCATCCTTCATTCCGGTTTGTACATCAGCTACGGGCAAACCGAAGCGGTCGAAGAAGTCATGGAGTTTCTCGTTGTGGAGTCCCAGGTATACCAGGGCAGAGCACTTTTCACGTACCAAATCCTCGATCTCAGTATAGTCGTTGCCTTTGTCTTTGCCGCCGAGAATCAATACCGTTTTGGTAGTCATGCTTTGCAGGGCATACCAGCAGGAGTTGACATTCGTCGCTTTTGAGTCATTGATAAAATCAATGCCGCGGACACGCGCCACTTTTTCCAACCGATGTTCCACTCCCCTGAAGTCAGAGAGAGCCTTGCGGATGTTCTCTTTGGCAATGCCGGCCAGGTTTGCCGAGATACCGGCAGCTAATGAGTTATATAAATTATGCTGTCCTGTCAATGCCAGTTCTTCCTGTTCCATGTTAAAGGCAATCGGTTCGGTGATTTTTACCTCATGGTCTTCTACATAGGCAATAGCTCCGTCCTCTTTGACGGCAGCAAAAGGATACAAATGAGCTTTCAGACCGTGCTTGGCAAGCTCGTGTCTGATGATAGGGTCGTCATTCCAGAAGATGAAGGCGTCGTCCGGTGTCTGGTTTTGTGTAATGCGGAATTTGGCATCAATGTAATTCTGCATACAGTGGTCGTAGCGGTCCAGATGATCCGGTGTGATATTCATTAATACGGCGATATTCGCACGGAAGTTATACATATTGTCCAACTGGAAAGAACTCAATTCGATGATATAATAGTCATGATGATCTTCGGCTACCTGCAAAGCAAGGCTCTTGCCAATGTTGCCTGCCAAACCTACATTCAGACCTGCACTCTTGAAAATATGGTAAATCAGGGAAGTGGTGGTTGTTTTTCCGTTAGAACCGGTGATACAAATCATTTTGGCATCAGTATAGCGTCCGGCAAACTCAATTTCTGAGATAACCGGCGTTCCTTGAGCTTTCAGTTTCAGGATGAGTGGAGCGTCATTCGGGATACCGGGGCTTTTGACAACCTCATCGGCATTCAGAATGAGTTCTTCGGTGTGGTGTCCTTCTTCCCAGGCAATAGCGTGGCTGTCCAGAAGTTCCTTATACTTGTCCTTGATAGCGGACATGTCCGAAACAAATGTCTCAAATCCTTTAACTTTGGCAAGCACGGCTGCACCTGCGCCGCTTTCGCCAGCTCCTAATATTACAATTCTTTTCATCTACAATAATGTGCTCTTGTTTCCAATATGCTGAGTTGCTTATTCGTTGGGCACATCTTTTAAAAGTTAATAATCGGGTTAATACTCTCTATATATCGTTGGATTTCCGAACGGAAACCCGCTTCCGACAACCGACAAGGGCCGGAGGTTATCTTATCTTAAGCGTTATTATTGTTATTGCTGCCAGCACAATCGTTACAATCCAGAAACGGACGGTAATCTTTGATTCGTGAAACAATTGGTCGGGCTTGGTAAATTTCACTGTACATCCCGGTTCTATCAGGCTCATGGAAGTACGGAAATGGTCGTGGATCGGTGCCCGTTTGAATAACCGCTGCTTCACTCCTTTCCGTTTTCCCAGCTTGTAGTAAACCCGTTGCAGGATAGCCGATAAATTCTCTACCAGGAATACACCGCAAAGAATCGGTATGAGTAATTCTTTGTGGATGATGATAGCGAAAACGGCAATGATACCACCGATAGTGAGGCTACCCGTATCTCCCATAAATACTTGTGCCGGATAAGCGTTATACCACAGGAAGCCGATCAATGCACCGATGAAGGCGCAGATATAAATTACGAGTTCTTCCGACCCCGGAATATACATAATGTTCAGATAACTTGCAAACTCGATGTGCGACGATACGTATGCCAGGATACCGAGCGTGGCGCCGATTATGGCGGAATTACCTGCGGCCATTCCATCCATTCCGTCATTCAGGTTGGCACCGTTTGATACGGCGGTCACCACGAAGATTGTGATGATAACGAACAATATCCACCCGGCTGTCTGCGCGTGTTCACCCATGAAAGAGACCAGGTCGGCATAGTCGAGGTTATTGCTCTTGAAGAAAGGAATCGTTGTTTGAGTCGATTTCAAGTCATTCGTTCCGTGTATCACTTCCATCTCCTGTCCCGGAGTATGTACTTCGATATTTTCACGGATTACCACATCCGGACTTAAATACAAGGTAAGTCCGACAATTAATCCCAAACCTACTTGCCCGATAATTTTAAACTTACCATGCAAACCTTCCTTGTTCTTGCGGAAGATCTTGATGTAGTCGTCGGCAAATCCGAGTGATCCCAACCATACAGTTGTAATCAACATTAATATCATATATATATTGTGCAACTTACCCAGCAACAGGCAAGGAATGAGAATAGCTACGATAATAATCACTCCTCCCATACTCGGCACACCTACCTTGTTGACACCGAACGGGTCAATCTTCGCATCACGTTGTGTCTCCGTGATTTGCTTCTTCTTCAGAAGGTTGATGAATTTGTCACCCCATATACTTGAAATAAGCAATGCGATGAGGACCGCCATTAAGGCACGGAATGAGGTGTAACCGAACATTCCCGCCCCGGGAAAATTGAGCTTATGCAGCCATTCAAACAGATAGTATAACATGATAAATAAATTGTCAATTTATTAATGTGTCGATATGCCGGTTTCCTTACGGACGGTTTGCGAAGCCGAACCGCATATTGGCGTATGAGCACATTGTTTTCATTATTTAAAAATCTCCTTTAATATCTCCTTATCATCAAAATGATGTTTCACTCCTTTTATCTCCTGATAATTTTCGTGCCCTTTTCCGGCAACAAGAATTACATCTCCCTTTTCTGCCAACATACAAGCAGTACGAATCGCTTCCTTACGGTCGGCAATGCTTAATGTCTTTCTCATATCTTCCGCGTCCAGTCCTGCCAGCATATCGTTGATGATGTCCTGCGGCTCTTCAAAACGGGGATTATCCGAGGTGATAATCACACGGTCACTGGCTTTGGCTGCTTCTTTTGCCATGATAGGACGTTTACCCTTGTCGCGGTTGCCACCGGCACCTACCACAGTGATTACTTTTCCTTTGCCTTCGAGCACTCCGTGTATCGCATTCAATACATTGATAAGCGCATCCGGTGTATGTGCATAGTCTACGATTGCTGTCACTCCTTTCGGTGAACGGACAGCATCGAAGCGTCCGGCTACCGGATGAAGTGTGCTAAGGGCAACGAGTACGTCTTCCTCTTTCTTGCCAAGCAATACGGCAGCTCCGAATACAGCCAACAGATTGGATGCATTGAACTTGCCGATAAATTGAACAGCCAGCTCGTGATTGTTGAAATCGAGCAGCATTCCTTCGAAATGAGATTCCAGTACCCGTCCTTTGAAGTTGCTGAGGCTTCTTAATGAATAAGTGTAAACCTTGGAACGTGTATTTTGTGTCATTACCAGTCCGTTCTTATCGTCAAGATTGGTCAGACTGAATGCATTCTTCGGCATATCATCAAAGAACTTCTTCTTGGCTTTCAGATAGTTCTCCACCGTTTTGTGATAGTCGAGGTGATCGCGGGTCAGATTGGTAAAGATACCTCCTGCGAACTTCAATCCGCTGATACGCTTTTGTGCGATAGAGTGCGAACTGACCTCCATAAAGGCATACTTGCATCCTTCATCCGCCATTTTTCCCAATAACCGGTTCAGTGTGATAGGGTCGGGGGTGGTATGTTCTGTTGGAATTGCTTCATCGTCGATATAATTGCAAACGGTAGAAATCAGTCCCACTTTATATCCGAAGTAGCGGAATGTATTATATAATAAGGTGGCAATTGTCGTTTTTCCATTTGTTCCCGTGACGCCGACCAGTTCCATTTTGGAAGTCGGGTCGCCATAGAAAGTTGTGGCAATCTTTCCTGTGGCGTCTTCGCTGTCTTTCACCTGTATATAAGTGATTCCCGCTACCGGTTCCTCCGGCATATCTTCGCAAAGAACAGCAACAGCTCCTTTCTCAATAGCGGTAGGTATATAAGCATGACCGTCAGCTTGCGTACCGCGCATAGCCATGAACAGTTGTCCGGCTTCTACTAAACGGGAATCAATGTTAATTCCGGTGATTTCTATGTCTGACTCTCCGGTCACTTGTACCGGTTGGATTGCTTTCAGTAACTTGTTTAGTAACATACTCTTTTTATATAATACTTATTTTTACTTTTAATTCATGGTAAGGGTAATTGTCTGTCCCTTCCTTATAATCGTTCCGTTGGCTATCGACTGGCTTTTCACTTTCCCCACTCCGACCAGATTGACTTTCAATCCTTTGCTTTCCAACAGATAAACTGCATCTTTCGCTCCCATACCGATTACGCTCGGCACAAAATTCTGCATGATTCCCCGACTTTCCAAAACAACAGCTTGCGGAGCAGCGTGTGTACTTCCCCAAACTTCTTTCCCGGAATCGGCAATCTTGCCTTGTATATTGATATTCAGTTCTTCCAAGACCCGTTGCGTTTGTCTCATCTCTCCAGCCTTCACGTGCGGGATGACAACGGAGTTTGTGTCAATCGCGCTGGTAAGCGGTAATCGGAGGTCTTTTGCATAGACTCTTTCTGCAATCTTGCTGAATACGCTACCGGCCATTAAACCGCCCGAAGCGGTAGGACCGGGCTTCTGAATAGAGACAATCATGCTGTATTTGGGAGCTTCCGAAGGAAAATATCCGCAGAAACTGACAAGGTAATTTGTAACTCCTGCTTTATATCCGGCTGCTCCCTGTGATATTTGTGCCGTACCAGTCTTTCCGGATACATGGAATTGCTTGCTTCCTGCGGGTTTGGCGAGTCCTTCTCCTACCACTTTTTGCAGGATTTCGCGTATCTGTGCCAAAGTCTTGTCCGAACAAATCTTTGGGTTAATAACCTCTGTTGGGTATTCTTTTACTATCTCTCCGTCTTTTACGGCTGCTTTCACAAATTTCGGACGTATACTTACTCCATTGTTTGCTATTGCATTATAGAATGTGAGGATATTGAGGGGCGGAACCTGTGTCTCGTAGCCGATACTCATCCAAGGAAGAGCTGTTTTTGAGAAATAACTTCTTTCTTTCGGCCCGCGTATGTTTGGTTTACCTTCTCCCGCAATCTGTAAATGGAGAGGTTGGTCAATACTCATTCGCCTCAGTCCATCTATATATTTTTGCGGATTGCTACCGTAGAAATGATCGATGATGTAAGATGTGCCAACATTAGAAGAAACCTCCAGGATTTCGGTCACTGTAAGCTTGCCATATCCTCCCCGGCGCCAATTCCAGTCTTTCATTACACGACCGTGCATCGGCATCTGCCCGTTGCCGGTATCTACCACATAATCAGGTGTGATTTTCCCGTCTTCAAGAGCTACCATGATAGAGGCTGTTTTGAAAGTTGAACCCGGTTCAAGCATATCGCTGATCGCATTATTACGCATTTCATAATAATTACCGTCCTTGCCTTTTGTCATATTAACGATTGCTTTCACTTCTCCGGTAGCAACCTCCATTAAGACAACTACTCCGACAAAAGCATTCAACTCTTTCAACTTGTCCACCAATGCTTTCTCGCAAATATCCTGCATACCTACGTCAATCGTACTTATCAGGTCGCAGCCGTCAACCGGTGGCACGTCCACGATATTCAGGTATTTGTTCATCACCTTCTGTCGGTGCGTCAATCCATCCCGTCCTTTCAGTATTGTATCAAAGGCAAGCTCAATACCATTTCTTGCTCCTTTTGCCGTGTCGGCATATACATCTCCCAACGTGCGGGCAGCCAGTGAACCGAAAGGCTTTTTGCGCTGGTTGTAAGCCAACTCTTTGAATCCGCCTTTGTATCGGTTCAAACAGAAAACGGGTAATCTCTTTACCTCTTTATATTGTATATAAGAAATACGTTTCGGATAAATTAGGTAATTACGGCTCTTTGCCTGACGCCCTTTCTTGAGGTGCGCCTTGAATTGGGCCGCGCTTTTGTCGGGGAATATCTTATGAAGTCCGATGCAGATAGAATCCATATTGGCAGTAAGAATAGAATCACGCCGTGCCTGATCCTTTTTTCTGCGTTTTTCATCCTTTTCACCGGACATAAAGTCCATGTATATTCTGTATTCGGGAAGAGAACTTGCCATAAGTTTTCCGTCGGAAGAAATAATGTTTCCACGGTTGGGTTTCACAGTTACGTTCTCTTTAACGAAACGATCGGCTACGTCCTGCCAGTATTGTCGTTCGGCAAACATGGTGATACCAGCCTTTACGACAATTGCCACGCCTATCAACGCCATCAAAAGGATGACGAAGAAGTAACGGGTCATTATATTTTTTTTATTAACTGCCACAGTGCTCGTCTTTTAAAAACTCTCAACTCTCAATTTTCAACTCTCCACTTATTTAATAAGGTAAGGAGGATTCGTAGAAGTCTGCAAATCGCTTTCCTTACTTGAAATATACTCTTCGATACGAGACTGGCGGCTCTTCTCCATTAGTTCCGAACTACGTGTCAGCGCATCATATTTAATATCTGTCAATTCTTTTTTCAACCGGTCTATCTCGATCTGCTGCTGCTGACTGGCGTAGCGGTTGTGGATGTAGAAGATAATAAATACCATAATCAGTACCAGCAACTTCGTCTGGCGACGGAAAAAGTCGGTAGCCAGAATGTCGCCGCCCAAGATACTTTTCAGTGAAGTGCGTTTCTTCTTCTTGCTTTCGTCTGCCTTCTTGTTTACTGCTTCTTCCATACTTCCTTTTATTATTTTTTCTCTGCAATTCGTAATTTGGCACTTCTCGACCGTGGATTTCTTTCGATCTCCGCCTGGTCGGGTACAATAACTTTGTTGTTGACAAGACGGAACGGCGTCTGCAGGTTTCCGAAGAAATCACTTTCCGCTTTACCTTCCACATTACCCGTCTTCATGATATTCTTTACCATACGGTCTTCCAATGAATGATAGGTGATTACTACCAGCCTTCCGCCCGGTTTCAATGCTTCGGTTGCGGCTAGCAACATTTCTTTCAACGCTTCCATTTCCTGATTTACTTCAATCCGCAATGCCTGAAATACTTTAGCAAGCTCTTTCTTTTCGCGTTCACGGCCGAAGAGCGGTTTGATAATTTCCAGAAATTCACCGATCGTCCGAATCTGCTGTCCGTTTCTGGCCTTTACGATTACTGATGCCAGCTTGCGGCTATTTTTCAGTTCGCCATACAGATAAAAAATATCCGCCAGGCGTTCTTCCTCATATGTATTAAGTATATCAGCCGCTGTGAGTCCCGCCCGTTTATTCATGCGCATGTCCAAGTCTCCGTCGAAACGGAAGGAGAAACCACGTTCGCTGTCATCGAAGTGGTGAGAGGAGACGCCGAGGTCGGCAAGAATTGCGTCTACCTGTTCAATGTTGTGATAACGCAGAAAATTGTGCAAGTAACGGAAATTACTGCGTACAAAGGTGAAATGAGTATCGTTGACAATGTTCCGTTCGGCATCTTCGTCCTGATCAAATCCCAGCAACCGTCCGCCTTCTCCGAGTCGCGAAAGAATCTCGCGCGAATGACCTGCTCCTCCAAACGTAACGTCTACATACGTTCCGTCCGGACGAATATTCATCCCGTCAACGCTCTCTTTTAGCAATACAGGCACGTGGTATGTCAATTCATCTTTCTCCATCTTGTCTATTTTCGTCGTTCATAATTTCTTCTAATGCTGCACCGAACTCCTCAGGCGACATAAACGGTTGTTCGGCCCGTTCCTTCGCCCAGATCTCTATCTTGTTGTCGATACCGATAAAGCGTATATCCCCGTGGATATTGCATATCTGTAAATACCGTTTGGGGATTAGTATGCGCCCGTTGTTGTCGGGAGTCACCACCTCAACGTCGCTCACAAACTGCCTGAAAATGAGTTGATGTTTGCTGTTCCATTTATTGAGCCTGCTCCGAAGCTCGTTTAATTCCTCGTTCCACACGCTCTCGGGGTACAGAGTCAGACAGTCCTGAAATACGTCTTTACGCATAATAAGCTTCTCTTCAGAAGCAATTTGCAACTGCTTCCTGAAGGTGGCGGGGATAAACACCCTTCCTTTGGCGTCCGCCTTGGCTTCAATATTCCCTAAAAAACGTATCATTACCTTATTATAATAAGCGACCGTAAAAGTATGAAATTCCCCACAATTCCCCACAATTTTCCATAAAAAACTTTCAGAGAAGTTTTCAACAGATTGTTAAATGTCTATTTGCTTGAAAATGATGTAGCTTTGATAAGTCTTTATCAGTGGGGAAATATGCTTTGTCAAACAGAAGATTTTGTCTGTATAGGGAAAAAGGAATTGTCAGGCGGCAAATCTTTTTTTTCTTAGCAGTAAAGAAAAAAAAGGCAGAAGTACTTTAATCACTTCTGCCTTTAACCATTGACACAACTAAAAATCTACATTTAATAAATTATTTAATTTGAAGTTTGAAAGTTATATAGTTAAGGTTTAGCGGAAATCTTTCAATTCTTCCTGCAATTTCTGTCGGGTGAAGAAGATACGGCTTTTAACGGTGCCTAACGGTAGGTTCAGTTTCTCTGCAATTTCGCGGTATTTGAAACCGGAAACGTGCATGGCAAACGGAACTCTGTATTCTTTAGGAAGAGCATTGACTACACGGTGCATCTCTTTCAGGTCATAAGCTCTTTCCGTACTTTCAAAACTACCGTCTTGCGGCAGGTTCAAATGATAGAGGTTATCGGTCTGGTCTACAAATGTTTGGTCACGAACTACTTTGCGGTAGTTGTTGATAAAGATGTTACGCATGATGGTGTACATCCAGCCCTTGAAATTAGTGTCAGGCGTATATTTGTCTTCGTTATCTAATGCTTTCAATGATGTTTCCTGCAACAAATCGTTTGCTTCTTCGCGGTCGGTTGTCAGTTTATAAGCGAACCGGAGTAGTTCATCTTGTACTCCTACTAAATCTTTTCTGAAGCTTAAACTTTTCATATACGTTGCTTTTTAAATTGTGAGTATTCGTTGTAATAATTTCGATGATGCAAGTTTACAGCATTTCCCGGAGTCCGGTAGGGGGGAATCCAACTTTCTTTAGGGGAAAAACTATCTGCGGATAGATTTTAGGTCATATTTGATAGTTTTTAGGTGTTGTTTTTTTGCGATGTGAACTTAATTCCTGCATTTTCTACCAAATTATTGCGATTAATAAAAAAGAACCGCTAATTTTGTGGCATCATTTTTATTTGAAAAGAATGACTGATGACTCTTTATTTTTGATTGATGTCGATAAGATACTTCGGACGAAGGCTTCGAAGCACTATAAGTACATCCCTAAGTTTGTGACTTCTTATTTAAAAAGAATCGTTCATCAGGATGAGATAAACATATTCCTGGATGAATCGAAAGACAAGGTGGGAGTGGACTTTCTAGAAGCGTGTATGGACTTTCTGGACGCAAAAGTAGATGTGAAAGGCATTGAGAATCTTCCCAAAGACGGGCTGTATACTTTCGTTTCCAATCATCCGCTGGGCGGACAAGACGGAGTTGCGCTGGGCTATGTGCTGGGGCGTCACTATGACGGAAAAGTGAAATATCTGGTAAATGACCTGCTGATGAACTTGCGCGGACTTGCTCCGCTTTGTATTCCGATTAATAAAACAGGGAAGCAGGCGAAGGACTTCCCGAAAATGGTGGAAGCCGGATTCCAGTCCGATAATCAACTGATCATGTTTCCCGCCGGGCTGTGCTCGCGTCGTTATAACGGAGTGATTCGTGATCTGGAATGGAAAAAAACATTTGTGGTAAAGAGCGTACAAACAAAACGTGATGTGATACCTGTGCACTTTGGCGGCAGGAATTCTGATTTCTTCTACAATCTGGCCAATATTTGTAAGGCATTGGGGATTAAGTTTAACATCGCTATGTTGTATCTTGCGGATGAAATGTTTAAAAACCGCCATAAAACTTTTACTGTCACCTTTGGTAAACCTATTCCCTGGCAGACTTTCGATAAGTCGAAAACACCTGCACAGTGGGCTGAATACGTAAAGGATATTGTATATAAACTGTAACTGATAGAACAACTATAACAAGGAATATGGAAGATATTATTAAACCGATAAGCAAGGAACTGCTGAAGGCAGAGTTGACGGAGGACAAACGCTTACGAATGACGAATAAGAGTAATAATCAGATTTATATTATTACTCACCTGAACGCTCCTAATGTGATGAGGGAAATCGGTCGTTTGCGTGAGATAGCTTTCCGTGCTGCCGGTGGAGGGACAGGTTTGTCAATGGATATTGATGAATACGACACAATGGAGCATCCTTACAAGCAGTTAATTGTATGGAACCCGGAAGCGGAAGAAATTCTGGGGGGATATCGGTATCTGCTCGGGACAGATGTGCGCTTTGATGAAAAAGGGGCGCCGATTCTGGCTACTTCCCACATGTTCCATTTTTCGGATACTTTTATTAAAGAATATCTGCCTCAAACAATCGAATTGGGACGCTCGTTTGTGACGCTTGAATACCAGTCTACCCGTGCCGGAAGCAAAGGTCTGTTTGCTTTGGATAATCTTTGGGACGGATTGGGGGCGTTGACTGTTGTCATGCCGAATGTGAAATACTTCTTTGGTAAAGTGACCATGTATCCCAGTTATCACCGTCGCGGTCGCGATATGATTCTTTATTTCCTCAAGAAGCATTTCTGTGATAAAGAACATCTGGTGACTCCAATGGACCCGTTAAAATCGGAAACTTCCGAAGAAGAACTGAAGGCGTTGTTCTGCAAGAATACGTTTAAAGAAGATTATAAGATCCTGAATTGTGAGATTCGCAAATTAGGATATAATATTCCACCGTTGGTAAATGCTTATATGAGCTTGAGTCCCACTATGCGTATGTTTGGCACAGCTATCAACTATGAGTTTGGGGATGTAGAAGAAACCGGAATCCTGATTGCTGTAGATGAAATATTGGAGGACAAGCGCATGCGCCACATCCAGACGTTTATTGAAAGTCATCCGGATGCGTTGAAAATGCCTTGTGAGGAGGATGAGGCGTTTACTCCTAAAGTCGTTACACCGCAGGCAGACTGTTACCGTTAATCTTGCGGTAGAGGTCAAGAGCAAAGACATCGGTCATTCCCGATATATAATCAAGTACCGCCTGTATTCTTTCATAGAGTGCAGGTGCTTTTATATTGTACTGGCTGGAGACCCGGTTAATTAGAAGTTCGGAGTAAGCCTTTCCGGGTGAGGTCACCGCATCTACCATTAACTCAAGTAGGGTACTGATAACCCGGAAGCCGGCTAACTCGATGTCCAGTACATCTCGTGAGCGGTAAATCTTCTTGATCGAAACTTCGGCACAATGCTTGTAAGCCTTTGCCGGACGTTCGGAGATATGTTTGATAAGTGCTTCTTCAAATGTGCCGGAAAGTATTTCTTGCTCGTGTTCTAAAAATACACGTGTACATTCCCGGATTAATAATCCGATCACAGAAGAACGCAGATAAGCGATTTGTTCATTGGTGTCATTTACGATATGGAATGTTTTTTGGATATGTGCCTGCCGTTCTTCGTTGAAGTATGCCATTAGCAGTTCTTTAGTTTCCTCGGTTGTGAGAATTTTCAATTTATGGGCGTCTTCAATGTCCATCATCTGATAACAGATATCATCGGCAGCTTCTACCAGGTATACCAGTGGGTGGCGTGCATATTTCAGCGGGTGTTCGTTGAGCAAAGTAAGCCCCAGTTCCGTAGCAATTCTGTGAAAACTCTCTTCTTCGCTGACAAAGAAGCCGAATTTTGATTTCGTACCTGCAAGACTGGATGAAAAAGGGTATTTCACAATGGAAGCTAATGTCGTGTAAGTCATGGCAAATCCTCCTTTCCGGCGTCCTTCAAATTGGTGTGTGAGCAGTCGGAATGCGTTCGCATTTCCTTCAAAATGTGTCAAATCTTCCCATTCCATCGAAGAAAGTTGTTCTCCATCCGGTTGCTTGTCCTTTAAGAATTGTCCTTTACCTTCAGAAAAAAAAGTAGATATGGCACGTTCGCCGGAATGTCCGAAAGGCGGGTTGCCCAAGTCGTGCGCCAGGCAGGCGGCGGAAACGATAGAACCTATTTCCGGTAGGAAAGACTCCTGCAGTTCGGGCTGGCGCTCAAGAATCGCTTTTGCGACGTCATTTCCTAACGAACGTCCGACACAGGATACTTCAAGGCTGTGTGTGAGCCGGTTGTGTACGAAGATACTGCCCGGTAAGGGGAATACTTGGGTTTTGTTTTGCAGTCGGCGGAAAGGGGCGGAGAAAATGAGGCGGTCATAGTCCCGTTGAAATTCCGAACGGTTTTCCTGGCGTTCTTCATGGAACTCTTCCATTCCGAAGCGTTTTGCAGATATTAATTGGTTCCAATTCATCATTTTAATCATTATTTCGTTATTTACCATTCACAAATTAGTTGCCGGTACATTATTTAACTGCAAACTTAACTATTTTTCAGTTCAAAATGTGTATTTTCGCCCGTTAATATAGTAAACGTGTATTTATGAATATTCAAGTTATCAATAAATCGAAGCACTCGCTTCCGGCTTATGCCACTGAATTGTCTGCAGGAATGGATATCCGTGCTAATCTTTCCGAACCTATCACATTGGAACCGCTACAACGCTGCCTGGTGCCTACCGGACTATATATTGCTCTCCCACAGGGATTTGAAGCACAAATTCGTCCGCGTAGTGGTTTGGCTATCAAGAAAGGGATTACCGTTCTCAATTCTCCGGGAACCATTGATGCAGATTATCGGGGAGAGATTTGTATTATTTTAGTTAATCTGTCATCGGAAACTTTTGTGATTGAAGACGGTGAACGTATTGCACAAATGGTGATAGCAAAACATGAACAGGCCGTATGGCAGGAAGTGGAAGTATTGGATGAAACGGAACGGGGAGCCGGCGGCTTCGGTCACACAGGAAAAAAATGAAAAGGATACTATTATTCTCGTTGTTAAGTACTTTGCTGCTTACTTCCTGCATGGCTGTGCAAGTGGTGGGGAGTGTAGCAGGAGGTGCGGTTATGGTGTCGGGGTATGCTCTTGGCGCGAATGCAGTTACAAAGAAGGTTAAGAAAAAGAAGGATAAAAAGAAAAAAGTTCAGAAGGAAGAAGTTTTGGCTTCTCAATTAACAGAGGAGCAACAGCGTAAGTATGACTATTTTTTTCTGGAAGCCATGCGGATGAAAGAAAAGAAAGAGTATGACGCGGCTTTCGGGTTGTTGGAACATTGTCTGGACATTCACCCGAATGCTTCTTCTGCGCTTTACGAAATATCCCAGTATTATATGTTTCTCCGTCAAGTGCCGCAAGGGCAGGCAGCCTTGGAAAAGGCTGTGACTTATGCACCTGATAATTACTGGTATAGTCAAGGGCTGGTGAGTCTGTATCAACAACAGAATGAGTTGGATAAAGCTGTTACGTTGCTTGAAGAAATGGTAACCCGTTTCCCGACCAAGCAAGATCCTCTGTTCAATCTTCTCGACATCTATGGACGACAGGAGAAGTACAGTGATGTAATTTCTACACTGAACCGGCTGGAAAAACGCTTAGGTAAGAATGAACAGTTGTCGATGGAGAAATTCCGTATTTATCTTCAGATGAAGGATGACAAGAAGGCTTTTCAGGAAATAGAGAGTCTTGTCAATGAATATCCGGCAGATATGCGTTATCAAGTGATACTGGGGGATGTATATCTTCAGAACGGAAAAAAAGAGGAAGCATATGAGGCTTATCAGAAGGTATTGTCAGTAGAACCGGATAATCCAATGGCTCTCTTTTCAATGGCATCTTATTATGAACAGACGGGTCAGAAGGAACTATACCAGCAACAACTCGATACGTTATTGCTGAATAAGAAAGTTACTCCGGATACAAAAATCAGTGTCATGCGTCAGGTGATTGTGGAGAATGAACAATCATCGGTAAAAGATAGTACGGAAGTGATCGCCTTGTTTGACCGGATGATGGAACAAGATTTGGATGATCCGCAGATTCCGATGCTTTATGCACAATATCTGTTGTCGAAAAGTATGGAAGCGGAGGCGGTACCGGTACTGGAACAGGTTGTTGATTTGGATCCGACTAATAAAGCTGCCCGTCTTATGCTGATAAGTGCGGCGATAAAGAAGGAAGACTATAAACAGATTATAAAAGTCTGCGAACCGGGTATTGAGGCTACTCCGGATGCATTGGATTTCTATTATTATCTAGCCATTGCCTATCATCAGGCAGAACAGCCGGACAGTGTGTTGAGCGTTTGTACCAAGGCGCTGGAACGTGTGACGACTGACACGCGGAAAGAAATAGTCTCGAATTTCTACTCAATTATGGGGGATATCTATCATACCAAGAAACAAATGAAGGAAGCATACGCAGCCTATGATTCGGCTTTAGTGTATAATCCGTCCAATATTGGTACATTGAATAATTATGCTTATTATTTGTCCGTGGAACGCCGCGATCTGGATAAGGCGGAAGAAATGAGTTACAAGACGGTGAAGGCCGAACCTAACAATGCCACTTATCTCGACACATACGCTTGGATTCTTTTTGAGAAGGGCAACTATGCAGAAGCTCGTATCTACATTGATAATGCAATGAAGAGTGACGAAGAAAAGAGTGATGTGGTTGTGGAACACTGCGGTGATATCTATTTTATGACCGGTGATGTGGAAGGTGCACTGAAATACTGGAAGAAAGCATTGGAAATGGGTAGTGAATCGAAAACACTGAAAGAGAAAATAGAAAAGAAGAAATATATTGCAGAATGAAAAGAATAGTTTTTCTATTGTTGGTTGTAGTTGTGCTGGCCGGGTGTAAGAGCTCGAAGCATTTGGCGACTTCGGAGAAGAATGTTCAGGTGTCCAGCTATCTGACTTCCAAACTTCAATTGACTATTCCCGGTAAAAAGGGGGGAAGTATGTCTGTTGGGGGAACTATGAAGATGAAAACCCATGAGCGGGTACAAATATCCTTATTAATGCCTATCTTGCGTACGGAAGTAGCGCGTGTGGAAGTTACTCCTGACGGTGTGCTATTGGTAGACCGGATGAACAAACGTTTTGTCCGTGCCACCAAAGATGAATTGAAGGGCATGCTGCCGAAGAATGCAGAATTTTCCCGTCTGGAGAAGATATTGTTGGATGCCTCTTTGCCCGGTGGGAAGACGGAATTGTCAGGAAAAGATATAGGCATTCCCTCGTTGGAAAAGGCTAAAGTCCAACTTTATGAGTTCTCGACAAAAGAATTTTCAATGACTCCTACGGAACTTACTTCTAAATATCGGCAAGTTCCCTTGGAAGAATTAGTAAAAATGCTGGTAGCTTTCTTATGATGAAACATTTCTTTGTAATTCTGATTGGTTGTCTATGGTTGGCAATTCCTCTTTTCGCTCAGTCGAACAAGCTGATTCGTGAGTTGGAAAGCAAACGTGGTGCGCTGCAAAAGCAGATCTCCGAGACGGAATCAATCTTGAAGGATACAAAGAAAGATGTGGGTAGTCAGTTGAATAGTCTGGCGGTATTGACCGGCCAGATCGAGGAGCGGAAACGTTATATCATTGCTATCAATAATGACGTGGAAGCGATAGAACGTGAACTGACTTCCTTGCAACGTCAGTTGAACGGTTTGCAAAAGGATTTGAAGGATAAGAAGAAAAAGTATGAGGCTTCTGTCCAATACTTGTATAAGAACAAGTCGATTGAAGAAAAATTGATGTTTATTTTCTCTGCCAAGAATCTCGGGCAGACTTACCGCCGTATGCGCTATGTTCGTGAATATGCTACTTATCAACGGTTGCAAGGTGAGGAAATCCTGAAGAAACAGGAACAGATACGGAAGAAAAAGGTGGAACGGGAACAGGTGAAAGCCGCTAAAGAGAGTCTGTTGAAAGAGCGTGAAGGCGAGAAGACCAAACTGGAAGCGCAGGAGAAGGAAAAACGTACGCTTGTGGCCAATCTGCAAAAGAAACAGAGAGGGTTGCAAGGTGAGATCAATAAGAAACGGAGAGAAGCTAACCAATTGAATGCCCGCATTGACAAGTTGATTGCAGAAGAAATAGAACGTGCCCGCAAGCGTGCCGAGGAAGAAGCCCGACGCGAGGCTGCCGCCCGTAAGAAAGCGGAGGGTAAAGAAAGTCAAACTGCCGGAACCGGAACAACCGTTAAAACGAACTCGAAGCCTCTGGAAACTTATACAATGAGTAAAGCCGACCGGGAATTGTCCGGCAATTTTGCAGCCAATCGGGGAAAACTTCCTATGCCTATATCCGGTGCTTATATTATCACCAGCCATTATGGACAATATGCTGTGGAAGGTCTTCGTAATGTGAAACTGGATAATAAAGGTATTGATATCCAAGGAAAGCCGGGAGCACAGGCACGTGCTATCTTTGACGGAAAAGTCGCAGCAGTATTCCAGTTGAATGGATTATTTAATGTACTAATCCGCCATGGCAACTATATTTCCGTTTACTGTAACTTATCATCGGCTTCTGTAAAGTCCGGCGACATGGTGAAGACCAAGCAATCTATCGGACAAGTTTTCTCTGACGGCACTGATAATGGAAGAACGGTATTGCACTTCCAGTTACGCCGGGAGAAAGAGAAACTGAATCCGGAACCTTGGCTGAACCGATAGTCAAACAATGTAAGGCATACGTATACAAGAAATATGTCAAAACTAAATCTTTTCTAGGTAAGTTATTGCAAATGAAGGGCGTATTTGGCATTTTTTTTCTAATGTATTATCCTAAAAGTTGAATTAATGATTAATTTTTATCCTTTATTGAACAATTTGTTTTAAAAAAACAATTAGTTTTTTCTCATCTTTGTAGAATGAATTTTAGATTTCTTTTGGTAAGTCTGTTTAATAGTAATTAATTAATAAAACACCATGAAAAAGTTATGTGTATGGGCAGTTGCCGCCCTTTTAATGGCAGCTTGTACACCGAAAGCCGAGAAAGCTACGGATTCCGGTCTATTACAGAGTAATTTCCGTACGGAAGTGGACGGAAAGAAAACCGATCTCTACATTCTGCGCAACAAGAACAATATGGAAGTTTGCATCACGAACTTTGGCGGACGCATTGTTTCTGTCATGGTTCCCGATAAGGACGGACAGATGCGTGATGTAGTTCTTGGTTTCGATTCCATTCAGGATTATATCAGCAAACCTTCCGACTTCGGTGCAAGCATCGGACGTTATGCTAACCGTATCAATCAGGGTAAGTTTACGTTGGACGGTGTAGAATATCAGCTTCCCCGTAATAACTACGGCCATTGCCTGCACGGAGGTCCGCAAGGGTTCCAGTATCGGGTGTATGACGCCGTACAATTGAATCCGCAGGAATTGCAACTGACTTATGTGGCAAAAGATGGTGAAGAAGGTTTTCCGGGAAACATTACTTGTAAAGTGCTGATGAAACTGACTGACGACAATGCAATCGATATTCAGTATGAAGCGGAGACGGATAAACCGACTATTGTCAATATGACCAACCACTCTTATTTTAATCTGGATGGCGATGCGGGCAGCAACGCAGAGCATCTGCTGACTATTGATGCAGATTATTATACTCCGGTGGACAGCACCTTTATGACTACCGGTGAAATAGTTCCGGTAGAAGATACTCCAATGGATTTCCGTACACCAATGCCGGTGGGAGAACGTATCAACGATTTCGACTTTGTGCAACTGAAGAACGGTAATGGTTATGATCACAACTGGGTATTGAATGCCAAAGGCGATATTAACCGTAGGGCTGCTTCATTGAAATCTCAGAAAACAGGTATTGTATTGGATGTATATACCAATGAACCGGGAGTTCAGGTATATGCCGGAAACTTCCTTGATGGTTCGCTGACCGGAAAGAAAGGTATTACCTATAATCAACGTGCTTCCGTATGTCTTGAAACACAGAAATATCCGGATACTCCGAACAAGCCTGAATGGCCTTCGGCTGTTCTGCGTCCGGGCGAGAAATACATGAGCCAGTGCATTTTTAAATTCTCGGTGGACAAGTAATACAGATTAGTTCCGAGCGTTTCGTTATAGGGGTATTTGTAATAACAGAAATAATCCCGTTAAATGTGAGCAGTCAATATCTGATGTTTTAGATATTGACTGCTTAATAATAATATAAAAGAGTATGGAAGATCTGATAAATGCACGTTGCGGCTGGGCCGGAACAGATGAATTATACCTAAAATACCATGACGAAGAATGGGGCCAACCCGTTACTGATGACAGAACTCTATTTGAGTTCTTGGTACTCGAAAGTGCTCAGGCAGGACTATCCTGGATTACTATCCTTCGAAAGCGTGAAGGATACCGGGAAGCCTTTCATCATTTTGATGTGGAGAAAGTAGCACAAATGACACAGGAAGATATCGAACGGTTAATGCAATATGATGGAATCGTCAAAAATCGGTTGAAGATCAATAGTACAATCAATAATGCAAAACTATTTATAGCTATTCAGAAAGAGTACGGTAGTTTCTACAAATACACCTTATCATTCTTCCCCAAACAACGGGCTATCGTCAATAATTTTAAAACTTTAAGTCAGGTTCCGGCTACATCTCCCGAATCGGACGCTATGAGCAAAGACATGAGAAAGCGAGGCTTCAAGTTTTTTGGATCAACTATTTGTTATGCTTTTTTGCAGGCTGCCGGTTTTGTGAATGATCATTTGGAAGATTGTTTCTGTAAAGCTGTTCGATAAAAAAAAGCGAGGGGATAACCTAATGTGTAACATGCTTTAAAAGCGATGAAGGTGCAATTATCTCGTTTGATAATACATCTTTTTTATCTTGTGAAAAAGAATATTGATGATGATTGACTATGTGAATATTCTTTTCGCTATATTTGTAATTCAAGAGCACAAGATAAAGTAAGTAATGAAATTTTCGACTTATTCTTTTAAACAGTTACTGTCAGGAGGTTTGCTTTGTTGTTTGATTCTGTTGGCAGCTTATATATTTCAGGCATTTTTTCCTGGAATGTATGTTGATGCATTCTCATCTTCTATGCATCTATTGATGTGGTTGACTCTCTTTGTGGGGGCATTACTGTGGACATTTCATGAGAAGGGAGAAACCTTTGGCATTTCTGAGGTGATAGATTGGCAGTTCATTGCAGCTTTTATTTTGATTACAGCAGATGAAATTTATATGATTATGCCGAGAGAAATCCATATGGAAATAGCACCGGTATTATCTGAGTATACTATTCCTGTGTTAGCCGTTATTGGTATAATGGTAGCCGCTACAATAAAAGTCTCTATTACACTGTATCATAAATTGGCGGACGAACGTCGGCAGGCTATTCTTCAAGCTCAAAAAATACAGCAATTGCTAGATTCTCCTCCACCAGAACAGAAAGGAATTTCTTTCTTGCGTAAGCTCGTAGAGAATCAATCTATTGCTCAATTCTCGGCCAAAGACTATCTTTTGCTGGTGGAAGGATGCCAAATTGTTGATCCTGAGTTTTTTAATTGGCTTAAGAAGCAGGATTTCCAACTTCCACCGCGAGATATTGTATTATGTGTGTTGATTCGGATGTATAAGAAGAAAGAGGAAATATTATCCATATTTTGTATTACTGATGGGACTTATCGTACGATGAGGTCTCGTGCTCGAAAGCGTTTAGGGCTTGACGACAAGGATTTGGACATTTTTCTTCAAAAGGAATTAAAATAATAACTTTTGTAAAGTACCTGCCAATCGTATAAATGTGTCAATAATAGTCAAACTCCCACCCATGATGATGTAATAGAACCACACTCTTTTATTAGAGTATGGTTCTTGTGGGAATATACTGATTGCTCCTATTACAAGTGTTATACGTGCGAGAAGTTCAAAGAAGATAATTAGGAAATCTTGAAATGTGTAGTTTAAGTTGTCAATAAAGCAATCTAAATAACACATTGCAATGCTGGTAAGCCACATTACATTATTCAAGACTATATATAATTATTTTTTTATACATTCTTCGTATACTCTGTCAGATGTTCTTTTACTTCTTTCATACTTAGCTAATGCTTGTGTATAACAATAATTTGTAGAAGACTCTTGTCTACATTTTATGATAGCATTATCATAATCTGCTTTTGCTTGTGCATACGCTATCTGTTTATTTGTTTCGCAACTATTAGCATTACCTTCTGTTCGTGTCTTTATAAGTGTTTTTCCTGTAAATTCACGACTTTCAGCATACTGCATGAATAGTAACATACGTTCATCCTCGCTTAGTTTGGAGAACCCAGTGTGCAAAAGTAAGTTTTCCTTGGCTTCATTCATCTGTTGGAGTTCTTTTTCTAAATTTGCTTTTCCGATAAACTCTTCCATATAATCATCATCGTTTAAATTTTCCATGAGTTTGTTATACTCTTCTGCGCTCAAGGTTGAAGTGTAAGCTTGAAACTTATCTGATAGAAGTTCACTGTTCCTTTCAAATTCCCAAAATTCATCAGAAGTTGCTATGGTATCAATAAGGAGTTTTGTATCATACATTTGCTCATCATTATAATCATTCGAATTACAACTATTGAAAAAAGTTGTTGCAAGTACAACACAGACAATGGCTGTTACATGGAGGCTAATTTTTTTCTTTGGGTTAATCATATCCGTTCGATTTAGTTTGTTGTGGGTACAAAGTAACGAAAAATAGTTTTGTTTTAAAGATAATATTTGCATAAAAAATAGTTTATCTAGTTAGGTCTTGATTTAATGCATATTTGTAATGTTACAATATAGGGTTATCTAATCTTTTCTGTGATTATAAGTGCCTGAAAATTAATGGTATATTATTGAGAGGGATGTAACAATTACTTGTATAAGATTTATTTTCAGTTTATCTTTGGGAAAACTTTGATACACCTCTGAATATGAGAAAAAGACTTGAAGAATCGTTTCTATTTTTTTTATTTACTATAATTATTTGCTTGCTTTTATTTAATTGCAATGAGCATATATACAAGATATATAGTAATCAGTCGTTTGAAGACATTTGCTCTATTGCATATAAAAATGAAAAGGCATTTTGTATAGTCTTAGTAGATTCTACTCAAGAGTTGTCTCGAAGGTATTGTCTAAACTTGAAGAATAAAGGTTTTGTAGATACAAGCAAAGCTATTTATAATATTGCAGATGTTAACATTTCTTCAAATGCTTGGTATATGAAATGGCTTTGTCCTCTATCACTACCTTTGACATGTGTGTTTTCAGATACTGGGACACTCATTGATTTAATTCCTGGAGCAACTAAAGAAACTTTTTTATATACAACCGAGGCGATTTCTGATATGAAAATAACTAATTATCATTATCCTAACCGCTTTAAAATTCCTAAATATAATGTTATCCATTTGTTGAATCAAGTTTTGAAGTGTAAAATGGATTTGAATCAAGGTATATATATTCCAACTGCATTAAATAACTCAATTGATTCATTGGTATATCCATATTCTGTTTATTTGGGTATGGTTGGGGAACTAATGGATAATGATACTATTGAAACTAAAACATTAGCGAATTTGATGATGAAATTGGAGAATCCTTATTATTTAGAATTGTTTAAAAATGAGTTTATTACTGCTAAAAAAGTTTTGAATCCAAATTTTAAAATAGATGATGAACCTAATATTAGAGTAAATAGTGAGGTAGTCTCTCTTTCAGATTGTGCAGTTAGTGAAGATAATGTTTTTGTGATCTCTATTTATAATGATGGGAAATATCCTTTAAAGGTGTCTAGGATTTTTACAAGTTGCTCTTGCTTGAATCTATTAGACCACACTGATGAATTTGTTGTTTCTCCTAATGATTCGGCAATGGTTAGTTTTAATTTTAAGTCGGAAGAGTCTGGAGAAGTAATTAGAGACGTTTTTATAACTTCTAATGCGATAAATAAGCCTATTCTGTATGTGAAAATATTAGCCAGTATATATTGATTATTAATTTAAAAGAACCAAAGATGATGAAGAACTTAATTTTTATTGTATTTAGTATTGCTTTGCTTACGCAAAGTTGTTCGCAAAGTGATGATTTTATAGATAAACAGTCTGTTTTTGAAGAAGAAATTGTAGAGGAGGAAATTGATTTTCCTAAACAGGTTGAGGCTTATGGGAAAGCTGTGGCTAAAGAAATTGAAATTACGGTAGCGAAACTGAATGATTTAAATATGGATTATTCGGAAGTCGTTGATTTTAAGGATTTTCGTAAGAAATTTTATGAAGATTGGTATAATGCAAGTCCTACAATGGCAAGAAGTCGTGCTACCGGAAAGATTCAGTCAATTGAGATGATGAGTGCGACTGAATTTATGGAAAGGTATAATTCGTTGACGGATATTCAGCTGGAGTTTATTCACAAAATTATTGGTGAGTGTGAGAAAAGTAGATCTTCTCAAGACTTATTGGCTAGGTTGGTCGCTCTAAATAAAGAAATTCATGCACAAGTCCCAGAAATAGAACAAGAAAGATTGTTGAATGTTATTGCTGTGTTATACTATGGAGGACAAAAAATAGTTTATCTTGAGCACCAAGGTTTAATGTTAAGGACTCCATATAATAATATAAAATTATCGAAGGTTAAAACAAGAGGACCTGAGGATGGAGGAAATATAGGAGAATGGTGTCGCAAAATTACAGCGACAGTTTGGACGATTGCTATTGGTGAACCGACGCCTTTCGGCGAAATTGTGGCCTCTGTTGCTACTGTTTTTACTGCGGCAGGATTCATTTATGAGGTTATTTTGTGTAAAGAAAATGAGGGAAACAGCGATATGGATTTTTGCATGGAAAAGTACGTGGGCTGTACGGGTACTAGTTATGGTGACCCTAATACTGGAGGGTGGGGATATACAATGTGTCAACGATGTTTTGACTATTGTGTAGCACAAGGTGTTTGGAGTTGCCCTCGTCCAATATAACAAGAAATAGTAGGTTATGATAGGATTTGAAATATATATTAACGATGAGAAGCCTATAATAATGGCTTCAGATCATGTTGTATCTGTAATACTCGGGTATGGTTATCCTTTGGGTTCTACTATTAGTTTGATCGGTCGTGATTGTTCTAACGATCTTACTTGGCTTAAAGGTAAGCCGGAGATTGGTGATAAGATAATAATAAAAGTTATTGAAACAGATGAGGTGTCACCATGTAAAAAGACGAAATGTGACAGGGAATGGATGATACAACAGTATGAACAACTCAAAATTAAACTTCAAGAGAAAGGACTTATATAGGATGAAAGGAATTATTGTAAAATATAAAGATATAGTATGCAAAGCTGGTATTCCTCACTGCGGGACACTTTTCACCGCTGACATTACTTGGCATAGTGGCGCATATTGGAGTGTTGGAGGTTTGAAAATGCCTGAAGAAGTACACTTTATATGGAATGGCAGCATATTAGAGGTGGGAGATGTAATAGAAGTGGAAGTAGCCGAATTTGATGAGGCTTCAGCACCTGTTTCAGAAGAAAAACACAGTTCTCTGATAGAAAAGATGTCGGAGAGAGTAGAAGATTATTCAAAAGATTTAGAACTTTATTATCAGTTGAAAAAAATATTGGAGGATGAGAATCTGATAGAAGTGGTTGATGATTGATTTGGACGTTTTCTTCAAAAGGAATTAAAATAATAACTTTTGTAAAGTACCTGCCAATCGTATAAATGTGTCAATAATAGTCAAACTCCCACCCATGATGATGTAATAGAACCACACTCTTTTATTAGAGTATGGTTCTTGTGGGAATATACTGATTGCTCCTATTACAAGTGTTATACGTGCGAGAAGTTCAAAGAAGATAATTAGGAAATCTTGAAATGTGTAGTTTAAGTTGTCAATAAAGCAATCTAAATAACACATTGCAATGCTGGTAAGCCACATTACATTATTCAAGACTATATATAATTATTTTTTTATACATTCTTCGTATACTCTGTCAGATGTTCTTTTACTTCTTTCATACTTAGCTAATGCTTGTGTATAACAATAATTTGTAGAAGACTCTTGTCTACATTTTATGATAGCATTATCATAATCTGCTTTTGCTTGTGCATACGCTATCTGTTTATTTGTTTCGCAACTATTAGCATTACCTTCTGTTCGTGTCTTTATAAGTGTTTTTCCTGTAAATTCACGACTTTCAGCATACTGCATGAATAGTAACATACGTTCATCCTCGCTTAGTTTGGAGAACCCAGTGTGCAAAAGTAAGTTTTCCTTGGCTTCATTCATCTGTTGGAGTTCTTTTTCTAAATTTGCTTTTCCGATAAACTCTTCCATATAATCATCATCGTTTAAATTTTCCATGAGTTTGTTATACTCTTCTGCGCTCAAGGTTGAAGTGTAAGCTTGAAACTTATCTGATAGAAGTTCACTGTTCCTTTCAAATTCCCAAAATTCATCAGAAGTTGCTATGGTATCAATAAGGAGTTTTGTATCATACATTTGCTCATCATTATAATCATTCGAATTACAACTATTGAAAAAAGTTGTTGCAAGTACAACACAGACAATGGCTGTTACATGGAGGCTAATTTTTTTCTTTGGGTTAATCATATCCGTTCGATTTAGTTTGTTGTGGGTACAAAGTAACGAAAAATAGTTTTGTTTTAAAGATAATATTTGCATAAAAAATAGTTTATCTAGTTAGGTCTTGATTTAATGCATATTTGTAATGTTACAATATAGGGTTATCTAATCTTTTCTGTGATTATAAGTGCCTGAAAATTAATGGTATATTATTGAGAGGGATGTAACAATTACTTGTATAAGATTTATTTTCAGTTTATCTTTGGGAAAACTTTGATACACCTCTGAATATGAGAAAAAGACTTGAAGAATCGTTTCTATTTTTTTTATTTACTATAATTATTTGCTTGCTTTTATTTAATTGCAATGAGCATATATACAAGATATATAGTAATCAGTCGTTTGAAGACATTTGCTCTATTGCATATAAAAATGAAAAGGCATTTTGTATAGTCTTAGTAGATTCTACTCAAGAGTTGTCTCGAAGGTATTGTCTAAACTTGAAGAATAAAGGTTTTGTAGATACAAGCAAAGCTATTTATAATATTGCAGATGTTAACATTTCTTCAAATGCTTGGTATATGAAATGGCTTTGTCCTCTATCACTACCTTTGACATGTGTGTTTTCAGATACTGGGACACTCATTGATTTAATTCCTGGAGCAACTAAAGAAACTTTTTTATATACAACCGAGGCGATTTCTGATATGAAAATAACTAATTATCATTATCCTAACCGCTTTAAAATTCCTAAATATAATGTTATCCATTTGTTGAATCAAGTTTTGAAGTGTAAAATGGATTTGAATCGTGGTATGTGCGAGTCAGCAAAGTAGTAATACAAGTTATTGTAATAGAAAATATAATGAATGTATGGAGGGGAAAGAACATAGTGGACTAAATTCTGGTGGTTGGGGGTATTCCGAATGTAGGCGCTGTCATGAATACTGTTTAGCCCAAGGAGGAATATGGGATTGTCCTCGTCCTCACTAAAAAAAATTATGATAGGATTTGAAATAAGAATTAATAACCGGGAGCCTGTGATTATTACATCCTATGATGTAGCGTTTGTAATGGTGAACTGTAACTATTCATTTGACGATAACATTTATATAGGAGGGACAGACACTTTGAGCAGGCTTGTTTGGGTCGATGAGAACTTAAAAATAGGCGATAAGGTTGTAATAAAAGTAGTTGAAATATCAAAAGTGTCTCCTCCTATGAAAGTAATCTATGATAAAGATAAAATGAAAATAAAATATGAACAACTAAAAGTTGAACTTAAAGTAAAAGGGCTTATATAATTTGTATGAAAGGACTTATTGTAAAATCTAAAGATAAAACATGCAAGGCGGGCATTCCTCAGTGTGGAGTAGGGATCGTTGCTAATATTACTTGGCATAGTGGTCTGACTTGGACTCTTAGTGGTTTAAAAATGCCTGAAGAAATACATTTGGTATGGAACGGAGGTATGTTGGAAATAGGAGATGTAGTAGAAGTGGAAATTGCAGAGTTTGATGAAGCCTCAACTCCTGTTGCGGAAGATAAACACTGTTGCTTAATGGAAGAACAATCAGATAGTGTAGATGAATCGAAAGATTTAGAACATAAATTAAATCTTTATTATCGGTTGAAAAAAATATTGGAGGATGAGAATTTGATAGAAGTGGTTGATGATTGATTTTGATCGTTTTTGGTCAAAAGGTGATAGAAGCGTTTGTAAAATACAAAGATGATCTTTTAGAATAATTTGTTTTTGTAGCTGAGTTACACATCGTTTGATTCAGCTACATTACATACTATAAAACCTTTGAAATATGAAATTATATTTTATTCTTTTGTCATTCCTTTTTGTAGGTGTTTGTCATGCTCAAAAGGTAACTCGTATTAATAGTAATAAGATTGCCGTAGAAGGCGACACGATTATATATTTTGATGCAGAGCAAAGACCTATAACAGAACAGGCGCATTCCGACTCTTTAGAAACGGGTAAATACATCATTTCTATCAAGGGAACGGATGAAATAACGGAAATTCACTTAACTTATAAGCATCCTAAACTTGAGACTTTAATTGGTAAGATGCTTCCTCAGATCAAATTAACTGATATGAGTAGAAAATCTGTTAAAATGGATGAATCCGATATTACAGTTATATGTTTTTGGAATAGGCATTGTCGTCCTTGTATACGGGAACTTACAGCTTTAAATATACTAGCCGAGGATTATCCGAATATTCGGTTTATAGCGCTAACGCCTGATTCTAATGGAGAAGTGAAGAGATTAATGGGTAGATTACACCTGAAGTGGGAAAACATAACTGTTGTTCCCGATTACAGAGACGAATTTGATGATACATTACATATTTATGTGTATCCATCAAATGTTATTATTGATAAAAACAGAGTTATTCAAGGGGCAACTGTTGGCGGGGATACACGGCAATTGTTGCGGTCATTGGAAAGATTGAGTGGAACTTTTAAAAAATGATTGTTGGGAATAGGTAAAATGATAAGAACATCTCATTATTTGTTTGCTGCATTGTGCTTAGGTAGTCTTTTTGCCTGTTCACGACAATTTACGGACTCGTACATTGTTCCTAAATGGTGCTTTGCTGTGTTCATGCTATTTATAGTATTAGCATATGAAGCTGTAAACATATTATTTTACAGGCAGAATGAACAGAAAGATACGAGGATATCTGTATATGGTTTTATCATTGTTATTTCTTGCTTTTTGCAGGCAATGTTCGGGGTAGTTCAGTTTTTCGGTTTCTTTCAGATATCTACTACTTTGTGGGTTACGGGGAGTTTTGACAATCCTGCAGGCTTTGCGGCATGTCTCTGTGCTGGTTTTCCTTTTGTAGGATTCTTATTGTCAGATAGTAATAAATATATCCGGTATGTAGGAGGATTGATAGGATTTGTAATTGTAATAGCTGTGATTTTATCCCAATCAAGAGCTGGCATTATGAGTATTGCTTTCATTTGTTTCATTCTTCTGAATATGAAGTTCTTTCATAAGAGGTGGGTAAAGTATCTTTCTCTATTATGTTTCGCTTTATTATTGTCAGGATGTTACTGGATGAAAAAAGATTCCGCTGATGGTAGGTTACTTATTTGGCGATGCAGTGTAAGTATGGTAAAAGATGCACCGTGGTTGGGACATGGGATAGGTAGTTTTGAGGCTCGCTATATGGATTATCAAGCTGATTATTTCCGACAATATGGACTGAATCGTTATTCCATGTTAGCTGATAATGTGAAACATCCTTTTAATGAATATTTGGGAGTTCTCTTGAATTTTGGATTTGTCGGTTTGTTGATGATACTTGCGCTGATAACTTTGTTAATATACTGTTATAAAAAACATCCTTGTGCGGAGAAACGAATAGCTTTTTATTCCCTTATATCAATAGGGGTATTTTCATTTTTCTCCTATACGTTTACTTATCCTTTTACATGGATTGTTACGTTTTTGTGCATCATAATTCTTACAAAGGAATATATAGCAAAGGTTTTTACCTGTCCAATAATAAAGAATACTGTATGTATCTTTATTCTTCTTTGTTCATTTTGGGGGATCTATAATTTAGTGAAACGTGTAATGGCAGAAAAGGAATGGGGAAATACATCCAGGCTTGCACTTTGTGGGGCATCCGGCAAAACTCTTCCGGCTTATGCAGAGTTAGAGAAGAAGTTTGAAAATAATCCTTATTTTCTTTATAACTATGCAGCCATACTTTTGGAAAATAAACAATATGAGGAGAGTTTGACAGTAGCACTGCAATGTCGTAAGTATTGGGCGGACTATGACTTGGAACTTATGATTGGTGAGAACTATCAGGAATTGGATAAGTATGAGTTGGCGGAGAGGTATTATGATAATGCGTCTATGATGTGTCCTTCCCGGTTCCTGCCTCTTTATAAGTTATTTCATTTATATAAAAATATGGGTAATCGGAAATGTATGCTGAGAGTTGCCGAGTCAGTTATAGATAAGCCCATGAAAATTAAAACTTCTGCTATCAGGATGATGAAGAGGGAAATGAAGAGTGAACAAGCGCAATTATTGATTGAAGAGAATAATAATTGATATCCCCCCTATATAAATAAAATTGAATATGAGAAAGAATAGCCTTATTATTGTTTTTTTCTGTTTCTGCTATTAGGCTGTACAAGTGAGATGGACAAGCGTGTTGAAACTGTCCTTTCAATTTCCGGGTCAAATAGGACGGAACTGGAAGCTGTTTTGGATCATTATAAGCATGAACCTCAGAAATTGAAAGCTGCAAAGTTCTTGATTGCGAATATGCGGTATCATCATTCGTTTTATTCTCTCAGGAATCCCCGACAACATCCATTATTGGACTCATTGACAAGAGTTGCGGACTCTCTTTTCTATCATTCAGTGTATGTGGCTACTGATAGTTTTCATAATGGAAATATACAAAAATTGATAGATAGTGTTCGCACTGGATTCAGAAAACAGAATGATGTCAGAGTATCAGAGCAATCTGTCAAAACGTTTTGGAAAGAAGATTATGATTTTAATTGGATCACAGCCAAGCAATTAATCAATCATATAGATCATGTTTTTGAGTGGAGGAAACAAATAGACGGCATACGGCGGTTATCCGTTGAAGACTTTTACGAGTATATCCTTCCTTATCGGAGTATACCCGATTATTCCCTAATTGACTTCTCAGATGTCCATTCTGCATTTATGGGTAAATATTTGACAGATATTAATAAGGATTCTGTACAAGAAGCGATTCGGCGATACAACTTTGTAATATATCAGTTACGCAAGTTTTTCCCGTTGTATCCTTATGGAGAAGAAGTCGGTTATCAGGAACTTTTCTTTAATGGTTTTCATGACTGTATCCCGATTGCAAGTTATGGTGTGTCTATATTGAGGGCTTGTGGCATACCTACTGCTGTTGAATTTAATGCATGTTATAGACAGTTTCAGGGAAGGCATTATCATGGAGTGGTATTAGATAAAAATGGGAATTGGCTAGCGTTTAATCCGGAATCATCAATACCGACTAGTGACAATAGTTCTTTTGAAACGAAAGACATACTGAATATTTATCGTTTTATGTTTTCAGAACAAAAAGACACGCCTTTCTTTTTGGAAAAGAATGGTGAGTATATTCCTGAACTCTTTGATTCTCCATTTCTGAAGGATGTAACTTCACATTTATTGAAGACCGTTCCTTTGACTCTTTCTTATCAGGAAACTGGAAATAACAATCTTGCATATCTTGCCGCTTTTAATAGCGGGATGTCATCCGGTATCATTCCCGTAACTTGGGGGAAAATAAACCGTATGGAGCACAATGTCACTTTCTCATCCGTAATTCCTGACAGGTTTTATTTCCCTGTTTATTATTCACCATTTGGCAAATCATTTTCTTTTGGAGAACCTTTCTATTTAAACAAGGAAGGGAAAATAGAGAAGCCTCATACAGGAAGAAAAATTAATGATGTGACATTACTTCGTAAATTTCCCATGAAGCAAGGGTTGGTGAATAAAGCGATAAAATTGATTGGGACAGTCGTTTTGGCGAGCAATAAACCAGGGTTTAACCCTTGTGATACTGTTGGGGTAATAACTGATACGCTGTACCCTTATTTTCAGGACATCAAGCTTGGCATGAACAAAGGTCCCTATCAATATTATCAGATAAAGACTACAAATGAGTATCCCCATGCTGCTTTGTCGGAACTGGAATTTATAACCGATATTCGATATGGATATAAAAATACCATTCCTGCCTCTTCTTTGCCTATATTTTCGCCTGCGGATACTTTGGTTGGAAATAAGTTTGAAGTTCGACTAATGGATGAACCTTTGGAGCAAATTAAGTGGAAGGCTGAATATGATGGTAATCCACAAACATCTCCAGAGCCTTACCCAACTATACATTTTATGTTGAGGGAACCTCAGTTTGTTACAAAAGTAAGAATGATGCCACTGAATGCTGACAATGGCATTGTTGTAGGTAATCAATATGAATTGTTATATTGGGACAATGGTGAATGGAAAAAAATCCTGAGTCAACAGGCTAAGTGTAATTATATTACGGTCGGCGTTCCGTTCGGTTCGCTTTTATGGCTCAGGAATCTAACGAAAGGCAAAGAGGAACTTCCATTCTATGTAGATGATAACGGACAGCAGAGGTTTATCTATATGTTGTAATAGCAGGAGAAATTAATGGAAACTATATAACATTTCCTTGCGTAATAATTAAATATTGCATATCTTTATAAGAAATATTCTTTTTAGGATCGTTTGGCGGATATTGTTGGTTATTAAAATTGCATACTAATGAAATATGAAGCGTATTTAATTATTCTGGTGGTATGATTCTAAAGAAACTCATGATACGACTGGACTAAGAATAGAAAATATGATAATATGTTTAGAACATTTGTTTAATAAAGAAAATTTGATGCTTATGAAAAACTTATTTCCTTCCCGAGTAATTGTGTGTGTAATTACACTGCTTACTCTAACTTTTCCGGTCTTTGCACAAACCACGAATGCGACAGATGAATATGAAGAGACATTAAAGAAGATGATGAAGCTTTCCGGTGCTTCGGCTGCTACGGACGATCTTTATCCGAAAATGCTTTCTGTGATGAAACTTAATGCACCGGGAAAAGATGATGCCTACTGGAACGATTTTGCTAAAGACTGGAAAGAAAAAATAGAAAATAGGGTGATTGAACTGTGTATGCCTGCTTATAAGAAACATTTGACATTGGAAGATTTGAAAGCAATTGCCGCGTTTTATGAATCTCCTGCCGGCAGGAAATATAAAGAAAGTTCATTGGCTGTGATGCGTGAAGCAATGCCATTGTTGGTACAGGAACTCCAAACAGAGATGTTTAGAGAGGTGAGATCGGGAATGGATAAACAAATGGTTGAGCACGAACAAGCAATGAAAGAATATGAGCAAAAAAAGAAACGTGATAGAGAGTTGTGTGCACAAGCTTATTTGCTTCCGAAAGACAGTATCGCTGTAGTTCCTGGAAAAGTTTATGAGAACGGAATGTCTACAACTCCTTCATTATATTCGATTGAAAGAAGAAAAAAGGATACAAAAGTGACATTCGTGCAACCTGTTTATTGGGATTCACAATGGCTGTATTATAGTCCGGGATTCAAGATTATAGATAAAGAAAGTGGCGATGAATATAATGTGAGAGGATATGATGGCGGAGCATCTATGGATAGGCTGTTAACCGTTGAAGGATTTAATCATAAATACATTTATATCAGTCTTTTATTTCCAAAATTGAAGAAAAATGTGAAGGAAATTGATATCCTTGAATTGCCACATGCAAAGGATAAGGAACTATTGCCTTCTAATGATGATGGAAAGGCTAAATCATATTTTAATATAAGAGTGAAGGATTATCAAGTTTCTTCCGGGAAGAAAAATAAAAAAGTCTATTTCTAGGGCACTTTCACTATTTTGTGTAAATAGAAAACTACAGAATTCCGGTTTTATACTTGAATCCTGTAGTTTTCAAAGGAACTATTTTGATTTGATAATCTGAATTATCAATGGTCGGCTTAACCTTCTTTCTACAGTCAAAAAGTTATATACTTTTTTCTGATGTAAATTTGAAGTCGTATTCCGGCTCGTTATCTTCTTTTGTCAGAGGTTTTATTGTCCCTTCAATAATCATGGATCCGGCAGAACCTAATGCTGGCAATTTCACGATATTATATCCTGTTGCGGCTTCTTTTACAAATTCTTCATTTTCATCATTACAGATTATCAATGTATTTTCCGGGTTATGTAACATGGGATCCTCTGTCAATAGCTTTTCCAGTCGCATAAAGGCTTTAAGATTGGTCTGGGGATTTACTGAAATTACATGGATATATGATGCCTTCCATGCTTTTTTCAGATTATCAGCTTTAATAAGGGCAATCGTTTCCGTTTCGTATGTACGGACAGCAACAGTAACCTTGTTTGTAATATGCCGATCGGAAGTTTGTGCGTAGGTGAAACCTAGAGTGATGCAAAATACGCATAATAATAAAATTCTTTTTTTCATAATTCTATTTTTATTAGTTGAAAATGGTATTGATTTGTGTTTTAGAGGCCGTTGTTTTTAATAGTATTGATGTTTTCATTGTGTTTATTGGTATTTGATATTGAGACAAATGTACGGTTCTTTTTTATATTTTCCAATTTTTTCGGGGGACAAAATAGAAGAGGGGTGATATACTGCTATTTTGCTCATAATCTTTACTTTAATTAATTCTAGTCTTGTTTGGATAAAAGAGAAAGGTAGACAGACGGTGGGGTATGTTCTTTTATTGGACCGGATACTTTTGGAAAAGCTCTTTTTATTTTGTATATTTGTAGGAGAATAGTGATGAGTAAAGAACGGAACTAAAGAAGAATGGAAAAGAAAATAGTGCAATATTGCAACAGTGGAATAGAAACTCCTTACAGTAGTTAAGCTGTAAGAACCTTGGTATAAACTAAAGGCTGCGAATCTTTGTAGGGTTTGCAGCCTTTTTTGTTGTTAAAAATCACAGGAATAACCTTTCTCTTGGATTTGAGAGTTTATAATAAACTTAGATACCGTTATTAATAAACCCCTCAAAAGTTTATTAATAACATGGAACACGTTTGTGCAAGAAACGTTCGCTTTTTTCTTCTTTATATGCGAGATTGAATACGCCCGATAGGATATTTTTATAGAAAGTAATTTGTATATACATTGATGTAACTAAATCAGAAGCCCATCCAATAACTCCAGATAAATTCCGACAGCTTCTTCGATCTCTTTCAGCATGATATATTCCTCTGCTGTATGCGAACGTGAAGAGCGTCCCGGACCGATCTTTACCGAAGGGAAGGACATTAATGCCTGATCAGACAGAGTTGGAGAACCGAAAGGAACACGGCCAAGCTTTACTGCTTTCTGAACAAACGGATGTTTTTCATCAATTTGTGAAGAGTTGAGGCGGTATGAACGCGCTTTGGCGTCACAGGAAATATGTTTCTTGATTTCCACAAACAGTTCTTCGTTTGAGTAAAGTTCGTTGCTCCGGATGTCGACGACGAAAGAACATTTGTCGGGAATGACATTGTGTTGAGTACCTGCATTAATCACCGTGACGCTCATCTTCACCGGACCTAGTAGCGGAGATTCCTTTTCAAAACGATAGTCACGGAACCAGGCGATGTCATCCAATACTTTGTAGATAGCATTGTCTCCCTCATTGCGTGCCGCGTGTCCGGCTTTACCTGTTGCAGTGACGTCTAACACCATTAAGCCTTTTTCGGCAATGGCGGGCTGCATCTCCGTCGGTTCGCCCACTATGGCGAATGAGACAGGAGGAAGTCCCGGCAATACACTTTCAATTCCGTCCTTACCTGAAACTTCTTCTTCGCACGAGGCAAGATAGATGAGGTTGTATTTCTGCGAAGTGCGACATAGTTGCAGGAACACCTGTAATAACGAAACAACGCTGGCACCGGCATCGTTGCTGCCCAGCCCGTACAATTTGCCATTTTCTTCGCGGGGAGTGAACGGATCCTTTCTCCAACCGTTGACAGGTTTTACAGTGTCAATGTGAGAGTTAAGCAGGATAGTGGGCTTTTTCAAATCGAACATCGGACTGAGGCACCACACATTATTTCCCTTGCGTCCGGTCTGCATACCTGCCATTTCAATATAGTTTTGCAGAAAATCCGCAGCTTGGGTTTCTTCCCGGCTGATGGAAGGGATGCTAATCAGTGATTTAAGCAGGCTTACAGCCTCTGTTGTCATATAGGAAATATCATATTTCATAGTCAAATCTTTTATCTATATCTTAATCTTTGCACAAAGATAGTCGTTTTGAACAATAGTTTCAAATAAAACTAATATATTTGTGATGTACATTGATTATCAGATGATTATGAAAAATCATTATTTTACTTGATTATAATGGTGGGATAATATTAGTGCCCTAATAAAACAGGAGGGTTTTAGTAGATGTCCTATTAGTGGATACTAATGATGATAAGTAGCAAGTAGTCACAGACCGCAATTCATATCTGTGTATATACAATATTCTCTGTTGTTCCGAAAAACGATTGGGTACGCAAGCTTTGTTTTATCCATTTGGAAAATTTGTGTAAAGCTTTACATAAGATATTTATTTCATTTAGACAAAATTGCCCAAAAGTTTTAATATGAGTATTGAAAAACTGTGTTTTGTTTGAGAAATAGAAAATATTTTTTATGGCTCCATTTCGATGTAAGTTACCATAGGGTACTCTTTGTTATTAAGGTCTACACGAAGTTTGCGCACATAATCCGGTTGGTTCTCTTTGCCGGTAGCACCCAATGCTTCGATGAAGGGAGTAATTTCGAGTTTTCGGTGTACCTTACAATGATAGATTTCCGTAGTGTCCGAGGGGTGTATCTCCAAGTCAAACTTTTCTTTGGCCACCAGTACTACTTCCAGTTGCTCTCTTCGGCGCCAGGCATTGATAATAGGGTGAAATCCGGAAATATGTCGTTCGATTAAGTATTGTTTTCCTTTTTCTGTGAGGCATACGGTGCTCCTAACTGAAGTACTGTCTCTACGAACGATGTTATATGTTATCAGCCCGGCATCTTGATAGCACTTCATGCACGAGTCGCATCCGTGGCATTCGTATGTTTTGCCCATATAGTTGCCATTTACAATCCATACATTGCTGATAGGGGTTTCCGTACCTCCCGGAACTGGATAGGTAACATGCGGATATTTGCCGCCAAGAGGCAGGGTAACTTCGCCCGTCTGTAGGGCGAGAGCATATAGCTCTTTGGTGGGTTCAAGATGATTGCGGATTATGCGTTCCACTTCGGCATGGTTGTTCCTACAAGATGTACAAAGGTATATCACAACTGTGAGAACCACTCCGGCAGTGGTAATATTTCGTAGAGTAATATTAGATAGTATGTTAAACATATAGTTAGGTATAAACAGGTAAGCAATAATAAAAAGAAAGAACACAAATTACGCAAATTACATTAATGGATGTACTGTTGACAGTCTCAGAATAATTTTTTGTGTAATTTGCATTCTTTCTGTCAATTCACACTATTTGATGAATGTGATTTCGTAGATGTCCGGTCCTGTACCACCGCTAGTGGTCAACATTCCATCAAACTTGAGAGCACGTATGTCAGCGGGTTCCTTGAACTTCAGATATATGGTGCCATTAGCATTTCTGGTGAGTTTGCCATATGAAATGAATCCGTTACCTTCGTCTGCATACACGTTCAAACTTCCAAGACTGTAGTAACCGGTGTCAAAGTTGATTCTGACACCCAGTATTCTTGTGAGCTCCGGGAAAGTCATCGTCAGGAAAGTAATCTTATTAGGGTACCACGTATTGCCAGAGTTTTTTCCATCATACAGAAATTCCAAACCATCGCTTTTATTTGATTCAAAAACAACGTTGTTATTGAAATACTCTCCAGTAATCTCATCATTAGAAGGATCAATATTGTCTTTCTCCAATTTGAGATTTATCTCTATTAACACGTTGTAGCTCTGTTTCGATATTTTCACTCCACTGACTGCATCTACAAATTCCAAGCGAAGTGGAAGAACGTATCCCGGTAGTTTGTTCAATATATCTGGATTAGTGATATTAAGAGTAATTGTCCCCTCTCTACTTCCGGCAGTTATGATGGCATCATTCAATTCGAATGCCTCGTCCGGAAACTCTGTCAAAGTATGTCCTTCCAACAAGTCGAGGTTCTTTTTGAGACGCACTTTGACATTTTGGTTCAAAGCCTTTTTCAATTTTACATTAAAGGTGAACTCGGTTCCTTCGGTTATCGTAGTCTGTTTTCCATCGCTCTTGGCATTCAGTTTCATCACGGTCTTACCTTCCAGATATAAAATGTTGGAAGGATCAAACAGAAACTTTTCCGGAATATCTACAAATACATAGTTTGCATCGAGCTGATAAGACAAGTCCTGGCTTACCACTTCTCCCTGATTGTCATCGCTACAAGCCGAAAAGGCAGCTACGGCAAACAGTATATACAGCAATTGAATTATTTTTTTCATTTGTTTCGATTTTAATTTGTTACACGAACAGGAGAGCTATTCTACAATTATCAGGTCTTCGGCCGGGAATTGTACATTCTCTACATATGATATTTTGGGAGGATCTTCATCCCATATACCCAATGTGCGAAAGTCTGAGATTTCCCAATTGCCAGTCAGTTCTTTCATTTCATTGTTCTCTACAGTGTTGAAAGGCATGTACATAATCAGGTTGGGATCTGTTGGATCTTGAGGCAAATATTCCTTATCTATGATTTCTCCGTCGGTCAATGCCCTGTTCCACATGCGTGCTTCGCGAATATAAACATTAGTATATTGAGTGTTGCCTATAAATAGACAGCACTTCTTCATGTCCGAAAAATAGATAGGCGAGGTTTCGAACGTCTTCTGTAATTCTCCGTTCACATAAACCGAGATACTGGAAGCATTCCTGTGAACAAGGCTGATGTTCAGCCATTTCCCGTTAGATAAGGGCTTGTTGGTCCAAGTATCATCTCCATCGCGTCCGTTCTTGATCTGGATACCTTTGTCGTTGGTGATACGGGTATAAAAATCGCCCGTACCGGATTGGATCGACATGACGGTTTGATTACTATTAGTCATTCTCGGGTAAAGCATACTCACCTGCATGGTCCAATTATCCATAGGCTTTCTCAGCTCTGCATTGGGTACCAGTGCGATACTTCCTGCACGTGAGAATTGTCCGACGGAAGTAACCAGCTCGCGGCTCAGACGGATGATAGTAAAGTCCGGCGAGCTCAGTATCTTATATTTGGAAGAGCTAGTGATGGATACCGGAATAGCAAAACGCTTACTGTAGGGATACTTGGTTTCATCTATTTGGGGGATCTTTATCTCCACGCTGGCGTTGTACTGTCCGGGTTCAATAGTCACCACAGCTTTTCCGTGTGTTTCTTTCTTGTCCTTGGTGATGAATACAAAGTCTTCTATTGCCATAGGTTCCAGCGTCAGACCGGCTTTGGTGTTATACTCCTCCAACAGTTGTTTGTCCACTTCTACCGTTATTTCCACTGGCTGGTCGGTAATGTTGGCTAATCGGGGAGTGATTACAGAACTGCCACCTTTATCGTTGCTTACCACCATCGAGATTACTCCGCTACTGTTGGTGTTACCCATGTAGACCGCATTGTCAGCACCTTCTCCTTCACCACTGACCATGTCGCAAGCGGTGAAAAAGCCTAAGGACAGGAATAATAATGCTATATGTTTCTTCATATTATTTTTGGTTTATAAAGTGATTATATTACTTGATAGGAGGATTCATGATGGAAATTGCATTTCGTACATAACGATATTCGTTTTTGTCAAATGAATCTGCATTAATGTGATAAGCACCGATACCACCAGCTTCCCGGTTGAGGTTGTTAACAACAAAGTTTGCATAATTTTCAAAACTTATCCGGTTGGCTTGTCCGCTTTCGAATGTCTCTGTATAGATAATCTGGTCTTTCACATCATTCCCCAAACGGTTGGTTATTCTGGATGTCCATCCACTATAACTACCATTATAGGATTGTGCCACAAAGTAGGAGAAGAGAGGTGCCATTTCCGGGGATAGATAGTGGATTGAGCCATTGATGTTCAGAATCTTCTTCTTGCCGTCTTTGGCTTCTAATTTGTCCAAACCATTGCGTAATGTTTGAAAGAAAAGATTTTCATATTCTTTATTGTCATACGAGCTGCAAGAGATGATAGGCCTGTAGTCTGTCCAGTCGTTTGTCCAGTCGCCACAGTGATTGCCTGGTTTGAAAGGAGAGGCATAGGAAGGTTCATAGTCAATATCGAAGCCGTCGTATCCATACTTGGCGATGGAGTCCAAAATGGCTTGTGCGTATTGCTTGATACCTGTTGTCGGGTCATCAGACCATCCGCCTTCAGGAATATTACTAAGTCCGTTACCCACGTTTTCTACGATCCAACCCACAATGACCTTGGTACCTTTACTCTGCACCTCTCTCATCTGTTTCAGACGTTTTTCATTAATGTTGAAACAATTTCCCCAAATAGAAACGATATCCATACTGTCGGGAATCAACGTCAGATTGGAGTATTCGCCCGGAGTTTCAGCACTCCATGCGTTGAACCAGCCGAACATCACCGGATGCTTGGTTTCTTTGTACTCCCTTAAATCTGCAAGGTAGAGTTCATAGAGGCGTTTGTTCTCCTCGGCTATGCGTACAGAGTCCTCATAATTCTGTTGTTTCTGGGCATCTTCCTCAGCCCATTTATCTTTATCACGATTCTCATACAGATCTTTCACGGCTTCTTTTTCCAAGTCGATAGTTTCAATGTCAGTACATGAAAACATGAAACTTGCCATGAGTGATAAAACGAAGCATTTTTTTATGTTATTCATCATTTCTGTATCGTTTAAGAGTTACTTTTTTTCTTTTTTGTCCCACCATACATTTACGGAAGCCTTATCTATGCCTCCCAAATATTGTTGGATGGCTTTTTGAAGGTTTTCGCCGTTGTGTTCGTATTCATTGCGCGGATATGGAATACGGCGTACGCCATCCTTGTGACCGTCACTTTTCTTCACGTCAGAGTTAGTGAAGTTGTTCACCGGAGGAATCTGGCGCGGGTATCCTGTACGTCTCCATTCGCTCCATGCTTCTTGACCGTCGGGGAAGAGGGCCAGATACTTTTGTGTAATAATACGTTCCAATTTTTTCTCTACATCATCCGCCTCATTCCACTTCACGGTAATGATACTGGGCGCTGCATAGTTGTAGGCCGCATTCACCGGATCTGTAAAGGCCAGCGGAGGAGTGGTACTGTTCAGGTAAGAGCCAATACTTGCGCCACATTCGGCAAAAGATTTCCGAATGCCCGATTCATAGTATTGTTGAGGAGTTCCGCCCCCCATATCGAAACCTGCTAAGGCACCTTCTGCCCGCAGAAAGTCTACTTCTGAAGCCCTCATCCAATACACAGGATCGTCTTCCGAAATGTTGGGCAATGACGCTCCGTCATACACTTTTTGAGTAACCGGTAAGCCGGCACGTATAGCGTTCTTTCCTTGATCCTGAAAATATTTGGAGATACGCGGGTCTGCATATCCTTTCATATAACATTGAATAGTGGCTCCCATGCGACTATCGTTGTACTGACCCGGGTCTGCAATCTGGTACATCGGATGTTTTGTCTGCAAATTAGCTCCTCTATTCATTTTTGCCATATCGTCTATGCTTTCCATTACGCCAATTGGGTTCTTGATAGCCTTTTCAGCGTATGTGCGTGCCAATACCTCATCAGCATAGCGTACACGGATAGCAAGTCGCAACATCAGTGAGTTGGCCAAACGTATCCACTTGGTCACGTCGCCCTCATACACTACGTCCGAAGCCATGGGGACGGTATTGTTGGCTTTCATATAAAAGTCGTACAGGACGGTGACAGCTTCGTCCAGTTCTTCAAAGAACGAGCGATACACCGATTCCTGAGAATCATATTCCACAGTGAACGAACCGTTTCCCACCTGTTTGTAAGGGATGGGGCCAAACTTGTCAGTAGAACGATGCAGTCCCATAATCTTAGATATCTGTGCAATAGCGTACATCTCTTTATTGGGGTTTTCGCCACTCATGTTGATATTCTTCAGTTGGATCCAGGGAGCAAAGATGTTGGTGATAGCATACTCATACATCAAGTTCACCCAGCCTTCCGAAAAGAAGAACGTAGTGGTGTTGGACGCCTCGTTCCATTTGTTGTCACGTGGCGAGAAATACCCTATCCACGAGTCACCGCACAGGTTGATGGAAATCTGATAAGCGTTGGTCAAGTCTGTGTTATCAGTTTTGAGCGGTACGGGAATAATATGTTTTTCTAAATTCGGCATATAGGCACCGTTAAGCACACCGTCTTTCTGCTCCATGTCTTTGTCAGGAAGATACGGGTTTTTATTTATCTCTTCAAAATCCGCGCATGAGGTGCTTGTCATGATCCCTGCACATGCCAATAGTACCCCCACTATCTTTTTTATCTGTATTTTCATAAATTGAATATATTAATTGTTACAAGCTAAACTTAATACTAAATCCTAAGTTCCTTAAGCTGGGAGCCATGAAAAAATCGCTGCGGTTATACGTACCTGTAGAACCGTTCATGTCGGGGTCGAACGGAGCCTTACGGTAGAACATGAAGAGATTACGTCCCACGAAGGAGATAGTGGCATTGTTGAAAACATCACCCAACCATTTCTTCGGCAGCGAATAGGTCAACGAAAGTTCTTGCAGACGGACGTTGGTGGCATCGTAGGTGTAGTAACTCATCAGCCCTTGTCCACCCACAGTATTGTAATAGCGTTCGGCATCATATCGGTGTCCGTCCAACATCACACCGCCGTTGTCGCGAGCCTCGGCTGATACTTTGGACACACCGAATGCATCCATGAATGCCTGTGTCTGCGATGTGACGATACCTCCAAAACGTCCGGTAATCATCAACCCCAGTGAGATATTCTTGTAGTTGATGTCATGACGCCATCCCATGGTGAAGTCAGGATCGGCCGATCCCAAACGGATACGTTGGCTGCGGTCAACCTGATAACCGTTTCCTTCTTCAACGAGCTTGCCGTCTCTGCCACGCTGTAAAATGCCTGTAGTAAAGACATCGGACATGGAATAGCCTTCACGCAGGTATACATCACCAGCTTCCTTCAAAGTCAATTCAGTTATATTTACCAGTGAGTTGTCGATAGGATTGCGATAATCGTGTACCATTTCTACGATCTTGTTTTGGTTGGCTGTATAAGTCAAATGGGTAGAGTAGTTCACCTTGCCAAACGTATCGTTGTAGCCCAATGTCATTTCCACACCTCGGTTGCGCACGTTACCAGCCTGAACATAGAAACCTGAATAACCGGTTGCAGGAGACATGACCGAAAGAAAAGTCTGGTTATACGTATTGGATTGGTAGAAAGTTCCGTCAAAAGAAATTCGTCCGTTCAAAAAACGGGCATTGATACCTACTTCATAGGATTTGGTTCGTTCCGGCTTGAAATCGGGATACGGATACGTGGAAATCGGATTAATAACGCCGCCCGACATTGGGTCGGTCACCGTACCGGGAGTGATACCCGTCTGCGTAATAGGCGATCCTACCTCTGTATAGGATGTACGTAACTTTAAATAAGAAATAAATTCAGGCAGTTTCACCATTTCGCTAATGATACCTGACAGACCGATGGATGGGTAGAAGATGCAGGGAGTATCTCCATTGCTGACCAATTGAGAGGCCCAGTCGCAGCGTCCTGTAGCAGACAAATAGAGCATGTTTTTCCAACCTAGCTCCGCACTGGCAAAGAAGGCAACGTTGCGTGTACGCAGGTATCCTTGGTCTCTTTTACCTGAAGCGGGTTCCACATTGGCCAGCGAGAAGAGATTGGGCACCGTCATCAGTTTGCCGCCTACATCAATACTACGTGTATAATGATCTTCAAAGCTACCGCCCACGTTGGCCGTCAGTGAAAAGTCTGTACCGAACCGTTTGTTAATATTAGCCATCACGTCAGCATAGGTTTGAGTGTAGAACTCCTCTTTATTCGTGTAACTACCCTTGGAAGAACCTGTATAAAGCTCGAGTGTAGAAGCATGAAGTTTACGTTCTTCGGTAGAGTGAGTCTTATCCAGGCGCACACGTCCAGCAATATTCAACCAGTCGAATATGTCATATTGTACTCTGGCATGAAGCATGTAACGGCTTTTCTTGGTGGGAAACATTTCGCGGTTGATAATCCAATAAGGATTTTCAAAGGAAAGTCCCTGATCGCCATATTCCCAGTTCTGGGTGGGGAAACGACGTTCTTCGTTATAACGCTCGAATATTTTCACATTTTCGAAGTTCTCGCCACGGGGAAACAGATAGAGCGGAAATAACGGGTTGAAGTAACGTCCGCCTGAAATCATGTTCTGCTCAGCCTGAATGACATAACTAGCCCCCAAATCTACGTGTAACTTGTCATCCAACATTAGCGCAGTATTTCTGAAAGAGAAGTTGTAACGGTAATATTCATTGTTCTTAATGACACCCTTGGAGTTGGTAGAAGCCAAAGAGATGAACGTTTGGTTAGTTTTCGTGCCCGAAGAAATGTTCAGCGAGTTAATGGTATTCATACCAGTTTTGAAAAAGTCCATGGGATCAAATGAAGAAGGTGTAGCTAGTTTCTCTCCCCAACTACGATAGGAATTATCTCGGTTGCCATAGCTATTTTGGAACTCCGGTGATATCATCGGTTTAGAGAATTCTGTATTGGATGAAAAGTTAATTTTCATCTTTCCCTCACTACCTTTCTTGGTGTTGATCAGAATCACACCGTTGGCTGCAGCTGCACCATAAAGAGCTGCTGCTGAAGGACCTGTCAGCACAGAGATACTTTCAATGTCATCGGGGTTAAAGTCGGAGATACTTTCACTACCGGCCACTGCACCATATTCTGTTTGGATGACACCCCGTGAAGGGTTTCCGATGGGCATACCATCAACTACATATAAAGCATTGTTGTTTCCGACGATAGATTTGGAACCACGCATGATGACACGTGTAGCACCGCCCACACCAGAGGAACTCTTCTGGATGTTGACACCAGCGACCTTACCGTTTAAACTGTTCATGAAATTAGCGTCCTTAGCCACGGTTAGTTCGGAATTGCTTACAGTCTGTACGTTATAGGAAAGTGCTTTTTCAGCACGCTTGATACCTAAAGCCGTAACAACCACTTCGTCTAGTGCCTGAGATTCATCTTCCAATACAATGTTAATAGTATTTTCTTTTACAACTATCTCCTTTGACTGATAACCGATGTAGGAAAATACCAATACAGGTGTGGCACCTTGTGTAGTGATATGATAGTTACCTTCCATATTGGTTACAGTTCCGTTGCCGGTCCCTTTTTCGACCACAGTAACTCCAATTAGCGGAGCACCTTTTCCATCCACTACATTACCCACCACATTTCTGCTTTTAGATTTTTTAGCAGTCTGCTCCGGAATAATCATTATATAAGTATCTTTTACGGTATATGTGAACCCTGTTCCGGCAAGAATAGTTTTCAGTGCCTGATCCAAAGACTGGTTGTTTATATCTAAAGATATTCTTGTTTTAGGTAGTTGGGAACTGTTGTAAGATACAGACATCTTGGTCTGTTCCCTAATATCCGCTAAAGCTGTTTGCAATGAGATATTCTTCTTTTTTATTGTTATTTTACTATTGTTTTGGGCATAAAGCATTGACCCGATTAATAGTAGAAAAGTTATTAATATACCTTTTCCAGTGTTTTCCAGATATAAATTCATATCTTTACGACGTTTTTAGTTTTAAATCATGTATTTTTTCTCATTTCTTAAATAAGCAACAAGTTGCTTATTTGTTTTAAGGCTAAAAATTATTTCATATCCGGAGAGGGTGGAGCCTCTTCCGGATATTTTTCTACATAAGCATATTAGATTTTAAGTTTAACAAAAAAATATTTATTGTTTTTCTCTACCAGATAATATAGCAGATACTGTCTTCCAATCGATAATCGAATTGACCAATGACAACCTTCATCACTTCCAATGTTTCTTCTAAAGTGGCATCTTTTCTAAAAACAAAATTATAACGATCTTGATTGGATTTCTTTGTTGAGATATGGAATGTGATTCCATAATGACGTTCCAACGTCCGCACAATTTCGGTGAGAGTAACCTTATCGAACACAAGTTCTCCCCGCATCCATGCCGTCACATCTTTCATGTTTGCAGTCAGCATTTGGCAGTCATCCGTACATTTGTTATACACAACCTGATAACCGGGAGTTAAAACATAACTAATCGTATCATTACAATCTACTCGTACTTTTCCTTCGATCAAAGAAGCAGTTATTACATCTTCTTCCGGATAAGCTTTCACATTAAACTCTGTTCCCAAAGCAGTTATCGCCATGTTTGATGATCGCACGATGAAAGGTTTCTTCGGATTTCTTGCTACCTTAAACTCAGCCTCTCCTATCAAATAAATCGTTCGGGTTTTGCCCTCGAGATTTTCAGGATAAAACACGTGTGAACCGGAGTTCAGATGTACGGTAGTCCCGTCCGGCAGGCTGATTGTCTCTCTGGTTCCATTATTCACATAATGTTCCACCATTGCAATGTTGTCTCTGTCAAAATGATTGTAGCTTATCCACAAAGTAGCTGTCACAGATAGAACGACAATAACAGCAGCTGCCGCAACAGATTTCCACAAATTCCAGCGATTTACATCTGTAACCATTGGAGTGTATTCAATTCCGATTTTATCCAATACCTGCCGAAACGAATACTCCATATCGTGCTCAGCCTTTCCTTTTGTCTTGAACCATAGATTACGAAGTGCTGTCTCTTTCTCTTCGGCAGAATCAGAACTAATCATCCAACGATGAAACCTGTCGATCGTTCGCTTTGAATAATCAAAGTCAATAAAAGAACGTAGCTGTTTTTCTAATTTATTTTTCATCTAAACCAACTCAAGTGTTACATATAAGAGACAACTTGCCGGGCATACATACTTAGTCTAGATAGAAAAAAAATAAAAATAAAACGATTTTTTTTAGATCTTGAAGGGCTTTATAGATATGTTGTTCAACTGTACGAACCGAAATATTCAATTTCGCTGCAATTTCCGGTGAGGTCATTCCCTCTTCCCTGCTCATTAAAAAAATACGCCTGCGCTGTTCCGGCATACGTTCAAGAGCCATCTGAACAAAAAGTTCAAGTTCATGAGCGCAAAATTCATCATCCGGCGTAGGCAATCCCCGTTCCGCCATTTGCATTTTTTCTGCTGCAACATCCAAGTAGTCATATTCAACAGCCTTGTGTTTCAAGAAATTATAGATATGGTTTCGTACAACTGTATATAAATAACTGTCCAATTTTTCACGTTCTAACCATAAATCCGGTTTCTCCCATAACTTAACGAAAATATCCTGAGCAATATCTTCTGCATCTTCTTCTGATTTTAATAATTGCCATGCGAAAGTTTTTACTTTGGGAAAATTCAGATCAAAAAACTTTTTAAAACGAAGAACTTTATCTTCCATTCGTGTGATAATCATCATGTGTATCCATTTAGATTAACAAGTAAAATATAAAACCCTCCAACAAAATTAATTATTAAATAATTTATCGACAACCTTTTCATAAGAAAACATTCAAAAAAAGAAAGCTTTCAATACTTTTTTAAAACTAAACGGCTAATAATCAGTGTATAAGTACTGATTTATTGATTTTATTTGAAATAATTGCGTAAAACGACTTTTTTGTGTAAAAGTAATTAAGCAATAATATAATGTTTGAATTGCAACGCAAAAGTAGTGTGTTTCAGATATTGAGTATTTCTTTGACTGATAAAACTAAATTTCAAAATGACAAGGAACGGTTCAGACCAAATGGACCAAATTTATTTAATTCTAATTCGTCCTAGTTTTAATGGGATACTAGTGTCTTTTTATGATTAATAATTATGGTTAGTTTTTAGGGTTAAAACTGGTTCTATTCTCAAACAAAACACTGATTTTCAATACCCATTGTAAAACTTCTGACTAATTTTGTCTAAATGAGATAAAACTAATACCTTTGTACCATATTTACTAATACAAAGAGTATGACTTATCATCATTTATCTGTCCTGGTCCATCGTCAGGCCGAAAAATATGGCGACAAGGTAGCCTTAAAATACCGCGACTATGAGACAGCTCAATGGATTCCTATTTCGTGGAATCAGTTCTCGGGAACTGTACGACAAGCAGCTAATGCTTTCGTGGCGTTGGGAGTGGAAGAACAAGAGAATATCGGTATATTTTCACAGAATAAGCCCGAATGGTTCTATGTTGACTTTGGTGCATTTGCCAATCGCGCTGTTACCATTCCGTTTTATGCGACCAGTTCGCCTGCGCAAGCGCAATACATCATCAATGATGCGCAGATTCGTTACCTTTTTGTGGGGGAACAGTTTCAATATGATGCTGCTTTCAGCATTTTCGGTTTCTGTTCTTCCCTGCAACAACTGATTATCTTTGACCGTTCGGTGGTGAAAGACCCTCGTGATGTATCTTCTATCTACTTTGATGAATTTATGGCAATGGGGGAGGGACTCCCGCATAATGATACGGTGGAAGCACGTACGGAACGCGCTTCTTACGATGATTTGGCGAATATCCTTTATACGTCCGGAACAACGGGCGAACCGAAAGGAGTCATGCTGCATCATTCCTGCTATCTGGAACAGTTCCATACACATGACGACCGCCTGACGACAATGTCGGATAAGGATGTATCCATGAACTTCCTCCCACTGACGCACGTATTCGAGAAAGCGTGGTGTTACCTTTGTATTCATAAAGGCGTGCAGATTTGTATCAATCTTCGTCCGGCAGATATTCAGACGACTATCAAGGAGATCCGGCCGACGTTGATGTGCAGTGTTCCCCGTTTCTGGGAAAAGGTATATGCAGGCGTACAGGAGAAGATCAATGAGACAACCGGTTTAAAGAAGGCGTTGATGCTGGATGCTATCAAAGTGGGTAGAATCCATAATCTGGATTATCTGCGCCGGGGGAAAACACCTCCGGTGATGAATCAGCTGAAATATAAGTTCTACGAAAAAACGATCTATTCTTTACTGAAGAAGACGATCGGCATTGAGAATGGAAACTTTTTCCCGACTGCCGGTGCTGCCGTTCCCGATGAGATCAATGAATTTGTTCATTCGGTAGGCATCAATATGGTGGTTGGATACGGCTTGACGGAATCTACGGCTACTGTATCTTGTACGTTGCCGGTGGGCTATGACATCGGTTCGGTGGGTGTCGTACTGCCGGGAGTTGAAGTGAAGATAGGCGAAGACAATGAAATACTGCTTCGTGGTAAGACGATCACGAAAGGATATTATAAGAAAGCGGAAGCCACTGCTGCCGCTATTGACCCCGACGGCTGGTTCCACACGGGGGATGCAGGTTACTTTAAGAATGGACAGCTTTTCCTGACGGAACGTATCAAAGACCTGTTCAAAACATCGAACGGCAAATATATCGCTCCGCAAGCGTTGGAAACAAAACTGGTGATTGACCGTTATATCGATCAGATTGCTATTATTGCCGATCAGCGTAAGTTTGTTTCTGCCCTTATTGTTCCTGTGTATGGATACGTGAAGGAATATGCTAAGGAGAAAGGCATTGAGTATAAAGATATGGCCGAACTGCTGCAACATCCGAAGATTGTCGGTCTTTTCCGTGCCCGGATAGAAACGTTGCAACAGCAGTTTGCTCATTACGAGCAAATCAAGCGCTTCACTCTGCTTCCCGAACCATTCAGCATGGAACGTGGCGAACTGACCAACACGCTGAAATTGAAACGGGCGGTTGTAGCGCAGAATTATAGCGAGTTGATTGAAAAGATGTATGAGGAGTAAGCAGGCTTTTTCGTATCTTTGTCGCCGGATTTGAAAAAATATAACTAATAAAATTGTAAATCAGATGATTACTATTGAACAACTTAAAGACGTGAAAGAGCGCACAGATGCGCTGAGGAGGTATCTTTGACATCGACGGGAAGAAAATTCAAGTCGAAGAAGAACAATTAAGGACACAAGCTCCGGGATTCTGGGACGACCAGAAACGGGCGGAAGCTCAAATGAAGTTGGTAAAGGATCTGCAGAAGTGGATTAGCGGTTATAATGAGGTGAAGACACTGGCAGACGAGCTGGAACTGGCATTTGATTTCTATAAAGAAGAACTGGTGACAGAGGAAGATGTAGATGCCGCTTATGCGAAAGCCAGTGAGGCGGTGGAAGCACTTGAACTCAAGAATATGCTTCGTGACGAAGCCGACCAGATGGATTGTGTGTTGAAAATCAATTCCGGTGCCGGTGGTACGGAAAGTCAGGACTGGGCATCCATGTTGATGCGTATGTATCTGCGCTATGCCGAGACAAATGGTTATAAGGCTACGATTGCCAACCTTCAGGAAGGTGATGAGGCGGGAATCAAAACTTGTACGATCAATATCGAAGGAGATTTTGCTTACGGTTATCTGAAAGGTGAGAACGGCGTGCATCGGTTGGTTCGTGTCTCTCCGTACAATGCACAAGGTAAGCGTATGACTTCTTTTGCTTCCGTATTTGTGACTCCGCTGGTAGACGACAGTATCGAGGTGAATATAGAAACAGCACGTATTTCCTGGGATACATTCCGAAGCGGTGGTGCCGGTGGTCAGAATGTGAACAAGGTAGAATCCGGTGTCCGTTTGCGTTATCAGTATAAAGACCCTTATACGGGCGAAGAAGAGGAAATCCTGATTGAGAATACCGAAACCCGCGACCAGCCGAAGAACCGTGAAAATGCAATGCGTCAGTTACGCTCTATCTTGTATGATAAGGAATTGCAGCATCGTATGGCGGAACAGGCAAAGGTGGAAGCCGGTAAGATGAAGATTGAATGGGGGTCGCAAATCCGAAGCTATGTATTTGATGACCGCCGTGTAAAGGATCATCGTACCAACTATCAGACTTCGGATGTGAACGGAGTAATGGACGGTAAGATCGATGGCTTTATCAAGGCTTACCTGATGGAGTTTTCTTCGCAGGAATCATAAAAAACAAAATTAGCAAGTGTTATTTTTGGAAAGTTAAAAGATTTGTTCTTACTTTGTTAGTGTTGAACTTTAAAACTAACTATTATGGGTAAGGCTAAGAAAAAAACAGCGATTAGTAAGAAGGAAGAACAACAAGCCCAAAAGGTAGTCAAAATAGTGTTCGTCTCATTAATTATTTTGGCATTGGTAATGTTGGTTGCATTCTCCTTTTTCGGTTGATTGATTCACTACAGATTACATAGATTGCACAAGGGGCACGAAAAGAAGGTCTGCCCGGACGGTGAAAATCATGTGATCTGTGGTGAATTCTTGTTTTGTAACGCTTTTGTAACCCCTGTAATATCAATGTAACTTTTCTGTAATTCTTCCGTAGCCGGTTTGTCATTCCGGTGTATCTTCACAGTTGTACTTTTGCCGCGAATATAGTAGCAAACAACTGAAATGAGTAGAATTACAACAACCGTCGTTACACTTTTGCTAACGACAGCAGCCTTTGGACAGGCCAAGGATGATGCCGGAGATGGCAAGAAACTGGATAAGCAGACAATGGAGATAAAGGATTATCTGCCGGAAATCCACGGAACGATCCGGGGCAAATATGAATATCAGACAGAAACAGGCGAAAGCCGTTTTGAGGTACGCAATGCCCGTTTCAGTGTTTCGGGAAATGTACATCCGCTGGTTGCTTATAAGGCAGAAATCGACCTTTCCGATGAAGGCTCTATCAAAATGCTTGATGCGTACGCACGTGTCTTTCCGGTGAAAGACCTGAATTTTACAATTGGGCAGATGCGTGTTCCTTTCACGATAGATGCACACCGTTCACCGCACCAACAGTATTTCGCTAACCGTTCATTTATTGCCAAGCAGGTGGGTAATGTGCGTGATGTCGGACTTACTTCTGCCTATACACATAAAGGAGATTTCCCGTTTATTCTGGAAGGTGGACTGTTCAACGGTTCCGGTTTGACAAACCAGAAAGAATGGCACAAAACACTGAATTATTCTATAAAGGCGCAGTTACTGCCCGGCAAGAACTGGAATGTGACACTTAGCACTCAAATGATAAAACCGGAAGATGTACGAATCAATATGTATGATGCCGGTATCTATTATCAGAACAATCGTTTCCATATTGAGGCGGAATACCTGTATAAAATGTATGGGCATAATGCGTTTAAAGATGTTCATGCAGTTAACAGCTTTGTCAATTATGACTTGCCGCTGAAGAAGGTTTTTAATAAAATATCTTTCCTGGCCCGTTATGATATGATGACGGACCATAGCAATGGTACGATTGACGAGACAACAAAAACGTTGATTATAAATGACTATGCCCGTCACCGTGTGACAGGCGGGATTACGCTTAGTCTCTCCAAGGCTTTTATTGCCGATCTCCGTCTGAACTTCGAGAAGTACTTCTACAAGAAATCGGGTATCCCTAAAGAGTCGGAACGGGATAAAATCGTCATTGAGTTTATGACGAGATTTTAAGGAATTTCATTACTTTTGTGCCATGGCACAAGAAATAGAACGAAAGTTTTTAGTCTCCGGTGAGTTTAAATCTCTGGCAACCTCGCATAGCCGGATTGTACAAGGGTATATCAGCAGTGCTCGTGGGAGGACTGTACGGGTCCGTATTCGTGACGATAAGGGGTATCTTACCATTAAAGGAGCTTCCAATGCTTCCGGAACCAGCCGTTATGAATGGGAGAAGGAGCTTCCTTTGGCGGAAGCGGAAGAACTGATGAAACTTTGTGAACCCGGTATCATTGATAAGACCCGTTACTTGGTACGAAGCGGTAAGCATGTATTCGAAGTTGACGAGTTTTATGGTGAGAATGAAGGACTTGTCGTGGCGGAAGTCGAACTGGAATCGGAAGAGGAATCTTTTGTGAAACCGGACTTCATCGGTAAGGAAGTGACCGGAGATGTGCGTTACTACAACTCCCAACTAATGAAAAAACCGTATAAAACGTGGTGAACGTTAACAAATAAACCGTATATTTGTTCCTATTCTAAAAGAGCAATGTATGGATATGGAACAGTTGTACAACTATCTGCCGCGGGAATTGGTCACTTTCGTTCTGGTGACCTTGTTTTCTTTACTAATCGGGCTTTCGCAGCGCCGAATCAGTTTGAAGCGTGAGGGTGAAACTACCCTTTTCGGGACCGACCGTACATTTACTTTTATCGGAATCTTGGGGTATCTGCTCTATATACTCGACCCTACCGATATGCGTCTGTTTATGGGAGGCGGTGCAGTGTTGGGATTGTTGTTGGGACTGAACTATTACGTCAAGCAGTCTCAGTTTCATGTTTTTGGTGTTACTACCATTATTATTGCGTTGATTACCTATTGCATGGCTCCTATCGTAGCCACTCAACCTTCCTGGTTTTACGTCATGGTGATTGTGACGGTGCTTCTTTTGACCGAACTGAAACATACGTTTACCGAATTTGCTCAGCGTATGAAGAATGATGAAATGATTACGCTGGCGAAATTCCTTGCTATCAGTGGTATCATATTGCCTATGTTGCCGAACAAGAACCTGATTCCTGATATCAATCTTACTCCTTATTCCATTTGGCTGGCAACGGTTGTGGTATCCGGCATCTCGTATCTGTCTTATCTGCTGAAAAGATATGTATTCCATGAGTCAGGCACTTTGGTATCCGGCATTATCGGAGGGCTGTATAGCAGTACGGCTACGATCTCGGTACTTGCCCGTAAAAGTCGGAAAGCGTCGGAGCAGGAAGCTACCGACTATGTTGCCGCCATGCTGTTTGCTGTCAGTATGATGTTCCTGCGTTTTATGATACTGATACTGATTTTTAGCCGGGAGATTTTCCAGTCTATTTATCCGTACTTGCTGATTATGTCGGTGATAGCTGCGGCTGTAGGGTGGTTTATTCATTCCCGGCAGAAACGTCCTAAAGATTCGGATGCCGAACCGGAAGACGATGATAGCAGTAACCCGCTGGAATTTAAGGTTGCCCTAATCTTTGCCGTATTATTTGTAATCTTTACAGTGCTGACTCATTATACGTTAGTCTACGCAGGTACAGGTGGATTGAATCTGCTTTCTTTTGTATCCGGCTTTAGTGATATTACTCCTTTTATCTTGAACTTGTTGCAAAATACCGGTAGCGTTGCCGCACTGATTATTACTGCTTGCAGTATGCAGGCTATCATCAGTAATATAATGGTGAATATGTTCTATGCTTTGTTCTTCGCCGGGAAGGGAAGCAAGCTCCGTCCTTGGATTTTAGGGGGATTCGGGGTAGTGATTGCCTGTAATTTTGTGTTGTTGCTGTTCTTCTATCTTTAAGAAAGATACTTACGGTAGTACGGAATAATAAAATGAAAAAAGGAGAAAACAATGATCGTTTTCTCCTTTTGGGTTTAATGTGTATCTTATACTTAGAAATTAATGTCATTAAAACTGTTCACCAGTAACTGGTAAGTGATGAAACCGCCTGAACTGGAAGAGTATTTTGTATAAATGGCTGTTATATCTCCCGTTGCACCGGCTTCGGGCAATGGTTGTAGGGCGAAGTTTGAATATCCGCTTACACGTACAATGTAGTTACCCTTATCTTCGGTGGTTGTACCGCCATAAGAGAACCATGCCGAACCATAATAACGTTGGTTATTATAGCTATATGCATACGTGGGTGTTAATCCTTCGGATATATAAGACTTGCTAGTGTATGTAGCCTCGGTTTTACCATTCTCATAAATAGCCTCCAGATAGGAAGGATAGAAGTTGTTACCGGATGTACCTTCTTTATAGGTTAATCCTTCGAAACGAACCAGGCGTCCCAGCGCATCGTCGTTGAGTGCTGTTTCATAGTTGCTTGGAGTAATAACTAAAACATCATTCTCCGTCAGTTCTCCCATAGCACCCGGGCAGATATGTTCGTTTATCAACAGTTGGTTTTCCAGATTGCGGTTTGCATAGTTTTTCTCAATATCCGCTTCCGTAGGCGGCATACCGAGACTAATCATATACCGGTAGTTGCCGAGAGCCATTCCTTTGGTCTTCACATAAATAGTCTGTCCCATGTGATAATACACATAGTTGCTGACCATTAGCTTTAGTTCGATGCCGGATTGGGAAGTCTCGTCATAGATATAAAGAGATTTATAAACGTTCCCGGCCTGGTCGCTTGATATTACTTTACCACGGATTACATAATCCTCTGTGATTTCTACATATTTGCCAAGTCCGGCAGTTGATCCCGGAGCATATTTGGCATAATATATATCTTTCAACTGTTTGATTGTAATGATTTGGTCTTTGTTGAAATCTGCCTCTGTCCAGACTTTAGCCGGTGCAGGATCATCAAAGTCATTGTAGCAACCGGTAAAACTGAGTACAGCAGCTACAACCATACATATTTTTAATAATTTGCTCATAGTTCTCATTTTTATTCGTTACAGATTAGAAGCGGAAATAAAGATTCAGATAGTAAGTCGAACCAAACATATAGAAATATTTGGAGTCAAATGGCTGATAAGTCTGGTAACTTGTATCTTTGTTCTTCAACAAACGAACCTGTTCGTAACCACCGGTCTTGATGTCCTGGTCGTTGAGAAGATTCTTCATTTCCAGGCTGAATCCAAGAGTGTACTGGCGCTTGATAAACCAGTTCTTACCAATGCTGGCATTTACTACATAGGCAGAGTTGAATTTCTCTTGGCTACGGAGTTCTGCAACATCTTCTTTTGTCATACCCGGAGTCAATACCGCATCTGTACGATACAGCGGACTCATGGATATGTACATATTGCTGTAATAATTCAAATCCAGTGAAGCATAGATATTCTTGGGACCACGATAAGACAAACCGATATTCATTGCTTTCTGCGGAGTACTTTCTACGCGGAAGTTTTTCCAGTATACCTTACCTTCGTTTTTGATCTCACCACTATTATCCTGTATCTGAACGTAGTTGGGATTCGAATCGTATGTATATTGTCCCCAGCTAAGTGCACCGTTCAGGTAGAATCCGGCGTCGAGCGGAATAGAAGCAGCAACCTCCACACCAAAATGACGTTTGTCAATGCCGCTCATCGCAAAGTTGGAGAAAGTGGCTTCTACGTCGTCATAGTAAGAAAGAACCTTGTTCTGATTCATAAACTTGGTATAATAGCCGGATACACGTGCCCTAAGTTCTCCTAAACGGAAATTATAGGAACCGTCTACACCGAATACTTTTTCTGCGGAAAGTCCCGGAGTAACGGCGTTACGTGTACGCGGTGATACAAATGCGGACTGAAATTCCGGCGAATCTTGCATATACATGATATTAGCCTCGATAGAGTGCGCTGCCGAGAATTTATAGCTGAAGTTGGCTTTTAATTTATAAGTCAGATAATTAAGTTTCTTAGAGTTGCCTTGAGAGTCATCCAGGAACAAACCTTTCTTCCATAACCCGTGACGCCATAAAGAAGCATGACCGATCTCGCCGCCCAGGTTGACACCCAGTTTGCCGAAACTCATTTCATACTGAGCCCATGCGCGTGCGTTGAGTACATTTCCGTAGTAATCATACCCGTATTTATCTCCTTTTTTGGCAGCACGTGCATGACCGTATTTTTCATAATATTCCATGTCGTTCTGATAAGGAATCGGATTTAATCCGCCCATGTCACGTTCGGCAAATTTGTCGATGTCTACCCAGTAATCGCCACCGAGCAGGTCCTTCACTTCGCTATAATACTCCGTACGGTTACGGCGTAAATTTACTCCTCCGTTTATTCTGGAATTATTGCGGAACGTATGAGAGAACTGTGTATAGAAGTTCCAGTCCAACTGGTCGGTATGGCGTTCTTCTATCATATTGATAGAACGGTGTCCCGGACCATACGTTGCATTTTCTTCCTGATTACGGTTGATGTCATACAGTTGTCCCCAATTAATGTGCCGGATATTATCCGTATTGGCACGCCATGCTTCATCTAACCAGGCACCGTAAGTAGTCCCGTTAGAGTAGCTGGGCAAATATCTGTAATAGTCGGGGCGTGGGTCGGGACCGGCATACCAGGTAAGTGCCGAATAACCGTTCTCTCCGAAGCGTACGGAAGTAGCCACGTTCAGTTGTGAACGGTCGTTGATGTCATAAGTGTAATTCAATACAGCGATAGGCTCGTGATAATTACGTACACGTGCATTACGGCGTTTACCGCTTTGCCAACCCCAGTTCGGGTTGTAATAGTTGTTTCCGACTAGATCATACACTTCCTGAGTGGCAGCTTGTTGAGTACCTCTTTCTGTCGGAGCACCTAATACGCTCAAAGCCAAACGGTGTTGGTCGTTGAATTGTTTTTCTACGGCAGCGAAATATCCGAATGCATTGTAATATACACCACGAGCGTAAGAGTTACCTCCCTGTCGGGTTGAAACGGAGAAGGCGTATGACCAACCATTATCTTGCAGTCCTGAGGCATACGTCACCATACCACGGAAACGGTATGTTGAGTTGCCATTTACAAGACTGGCACGGAATCCTTTACGCATTTGTGAAGGACGCGTATTGATGTTGGTTGTACCGCCGAGGCTACCAATACCCATTTCTCCCATATTCAATCCTGAAGTAACTTCCTGATTACGGGTAGCGTCGTTTAACCCGCTCCATAATGACCAAGGAGAATATCCGGTCAGTGCATCATTGAACAGGATACCGTTCAAGTATACATCAGTATAGCGTGAGTCGTATCCGCGAAGGTTGAAACGCATCTCGCTGAATTTGTAGGAAGCGATGTTGTTGAATACATCTTTGGATGCCGACAGTGATGAAGGCAATGATTGGGCATCGTCCAAAGTCTCCGTATCAAATTCTGCAAAAATAGCATCGTCCACAGTAGGAGATTGATTGTCGGGTACTAACACTACATTGTTAATGTCCCTTATCAGTTTGTCTACCCGGACCGCAATGGACAATGGCTCATATTCTGCCGCTTCAAAAGCCAGTGAATATTCACCTTTATTCAAATTCTCAAATATGAAGTTACCTTTTTCGTCAGTTGTCGTTGTGACGTTGCCCGGTGTTAAAGTGACTTTCACACCGTCAATAGCCGTACGCGTGGCACGTGATACGACTTTACCCTTGATTCCGCCGTTCTGTGCAGCGACAGTCAGCGAAATCAAAGATAATACCATGATTAGAAAACTCTTTATTTTCATAAGTATTTCAGTTTTATTTGCTTATATAGATATATACAGGGAAATGGTCGCTGAATCCACCTTGGAAATTATTTCCGACATAGGTACGTAGTGGATACCCCTTGTATTGTCCCTCTTTTTGTATCATATAATGTTGTTTGAAGATATTGCCGTAGAATTTTGATCCGGGAGCTTTTTGTATTTTCAGTTTTCCGGTAGATCCTTTGGCAAGATTTTCAGATATAACAATATTATCAAATATGTTCCACGCATCACCGTAAGCTAATGTACCGTAACCGGCTTTCAGCATATCGGCATACGGGGCGTATAAATCACCGGCAGACAAATCTTTCATTTTTAATTTAGCTCCTAACCCTTCGGTTATACTTTTGTCTGTCGGATCATCATTGAAGTCACCCATCATCACTATTTTAGTTGCCGGGTTGGCCTGCAGTACAGAGTCTGCGATGCTGCGCATCTGGCGTCCGACCGCAATACGTTTGAACTCTGAAACATCTTTTCCTCCCAGGCGAGAGGGCCAGTGAGCTACCATAAAGAAGAACGGTTCGTCTTCTATGGTCCCCCACATAGTCAGGATATCGCGAGTCTTGAAGTCCGGCAATGAAGGAATAACGGTCTTTACAGGATATTGTCCTTCCAATTTGAATACATCCGGACGGTAGAGGAAAGCTACGTCTACTCCACGGGCTTCGGGTGAATCGAAATGTGAGATCCGATAATTACCCGGTGCCAGCTTGGGGGTAGCTACAATGTCTTCCAGTACGTTCCGGTTTTCTACTTCCGATACTCCGATAACGATTGGATACTCTTTGTCGATAGCTGCCATACCGAACAATACTCGTTCGATATTGCCAAGCTTTTTATTATACTTGGCTGTATTCCATTTTTTGGGTCCTTCGGGGGTAAACTCGTCATCTTTAACTTCGGGATCATTGATCGTATCGAAGAAGTTTTCGAGATTATAGAATACCACTTTGTATGGTTTCTGACCAAAACAAACGGAAATCAGCAGTACAAAGAATATGGTGCAAAATAATTGTTTCTTCATAAGCTTGTATCTCATTTTATTCCCCATTGGGCGGGTTCCTTCTGTTGCTTCACAGAACTATCTACTTTGGGGAAGAATGTAAAACCTGTTTTTTCTTCAATATCAGCTACTGTTGTGCAAATACTTTCCGGTATAGAATTTCCATAGCCTTTTTGTTCTACCCAGAAACCAATAGATATTAATTCGTTGGGTGAGCAATCCTGCACCTTTTTATTCGTAGAACCGCTTTTTGTGCGTAGCAGTACTTTGAAATAGTTTGTAGGAACGGGTACGGAACTACCTACGCCGTCTGTGGTTGTAGTTGCTCCGGGACCGAAATAAGCTCCGGTCACTACATACAATGTATCACTACAACTGTAACTGCGGACTTTTCCTTCAAGAGTCGCCCACATCTGTTGGTTCAGGGAACCAAGCTGTGGTGTCATATTCGACATATAGAATGTCTGCGCATTCATTTCATCTGTACACACGCGGTCGGCAGATGCTATCTGATGACCACGGTCATAACTACCTTTATAAGAATGCTCTACACAATTTGCCTGGAAACTTTGAGGAACAATAGGGTCGAAAGCCCAACGATTGGTACGTTCTACATTCTTTCTTAAGTAGGCGTCATGTATCGGATATGCTACCCATAAAGCGGCTTTCTTAGTTTTATCGAAACAAATCGAATAGTTACGAATTGTTTGATTGTTTAAGAGTCCATAGTGAGTAACATATTGATAGTTAGTGTTTTCTACTTTAGTGGGTAGCTCAGCCCATGAGTTAAACGCCGGCAGATTCTCTTGGGATTCTGCTAGCTGTACCAGATCAAAAGTCTTTTGAGCATTCTCTGCAAAACGCAACGTTAGTTGTGCTCTTCGTTGAGTTTTTCCAGAATTGGTCTTATAATATACGTATAGTACATTGAGTCCATCTGCTATCTGTCCACTTTTGGTCGTTATATTATAATCTTTACTACTGAAAGAACACCATTCTGTTCCTTCGGTCACTTCTGCGTGCCATTCCGTACCGGTTTTACCGGATAGAATGATTGCTGATGATCCGGAAACTGATTTCACGGTCGAAGATATTTTCCAATATGCTTCTCCGTCTTCGGTCGGAGATACCGGGTCGTCGTTATTGCTACACGCAAATGCACACAGTATCAGCACCGTAAAGAATACGGACTTTATTACTGCTGCGTAGTATTTGGGAGGTGATGTCATCTTTTGTTCTAGTATTGAAAACTTCAACTAACTATTAATGTCTAATTAATAGTTAGTTGAGATTTTAGATAACTGTATTATTTCTTCTTGAAAAAGAAAATTCCTTTCAATGAACTTATGCTTGAGGATTTATATGAACGAATAAATTTAGAATCAGCATTCGCTGTCACTAAATAAACTTCGTTATTGGACGCTGTGACTCCACCGTTGTTTTTATCTTCAAATTTCCATTCAACAGATTCGTCTGCAGTGTCTTTTAATTTCAGTTTACGATTGGTAGCTTTAGAGGGGTTGTACAAATACTGGTCCCCTATTTTTATATAGTAGGTGTCAGCTTTACCGTCAATTTTTACAAGTTCCATTTCGGCAGCAACTTGTGATGCATCTTTTGCTATAAGTTCATCTCCTTGATATTGATATGCAACTGTCACTAAGTCGCTACTCGAGAGAGTACCTTGCCAAATTTGATAGGTGTAAGGTTTAAGATCTGTTTTATCGTTACTTATTTCTGCATATCCTGCCATGAAATATTTTCCTTCTGATAGGTCCGCTACGGTCTCAATTAGTTTATAGCCATTACTTCCACCAATTGCTGCTACTTTTATAGGTACCGTTACAGAATTTCCACCACTCAATGATATTACTAAATCTTTTTTTATTTCATTGGTACTTGTATTAGCTTCAGCCTTAACTTTGACAGTGTTATTGTCTATAACTTCTGCAGATATACCCTCACCTAAAGGACTGAGTTGAAGAGTGCTACTTCCTTGATTTGAGGTACTAATAATTAACGTTTCTTCTCCACCTGTTGAAGGAAAGTTAACTTGACTTGGAGCGACTGACGTTATTGTCGGTCCTGTTGCTTCGAACTCTTTAACATCTTCCAAATTACGGGGTAGAAGTTGTGCACTAGTTTTATAGGCAGCAGCTATACCTGTAAGTGAACCGTTTTCTTTAGCTATATATGCTACATTATTAAAGCTACTTGCACCTTTATTTATATATACAGTTAAATCACTTCCGTTAGCCTTGAAAGTATGAGTCGAAGCCTTATCGACCTCTGTTTTCCAAATGCCTGCCGTTTCAATAGTTACATTTTCTATTTTTACAGGCATACAAGCAAAGTCTAGAAGTTTATCTACGGTAATAGTAACAGGCTGAACATTATTGCCGGAAGATATCTTTTCAACTTCTGCAGCATCGAAGCCACTGATTTGTGGAGCACTGTTATATACTTGCATTTTCGCACTCTCTTTGCGCAGTGTAACTTTTATCTCATCACCGAGAGAATAAGTCTCAGGCTTGATAGTCGTATTGTAAAGAGTAAGTGCATTGCCGGCGGTAGTAGCACCTTTGGTCATTACGTATAATGTACCATATGAGCAGTTTTGTGCTTCCGGGTCGCCACAGATAATACCTTGAATTATATAGTCATTATCAATAGGAGTTACTTCTGTCGTTGCTTTTATCTTCGTAACCAGATCGGCAATGCTTATAGCTTCCGGGGCACTGGCAGTGAAGGTTTCTACAGAACCGTAAATATCTCCGGTTGAAGTTGTTGCGTATGCACGAACTGCATATTGGCTTCCATTTGTGAGTCCTGTTACTGCTACTGTCCAAGGAGAAACTTTTTCTTGAGCTTTTGTTTTAGCTACATTTGCCCAATCAATATTTGTAACATCTCCGGTGTATTCTGTATATTGTACACCGACTTCTGTTGCAGAAGCAACGTCCATGTTAACGACTGAACCGCCAAGAGTTGCAGATGTGCCATTTACTTGAGTTGCTTCGGCAGTAGAAACAGCAGGATCAGTATTTCCTAAATCAATTTCTTGTCCGCCATTGCCGGTTGAAAGAGTTGGGTCATCTATTGCAAATACAGAAGCTATGTCTGCTGCAAATTTAATATAAAGAGTATTAACGGGATACTTCAATGTAAAGTTAGATGTAACATATACCCAATATTCATCAGCTTGTTTATAGTCATATTGAATAGCGTTACTCCAAGTTGTGCCATCTTTACTTAAATAGAAATGGAAGCTTTCAGGTTTAAATTCATTGTCATAACCACCAGTTATTTGTTGTGAATAGCTTCCTCCAAATCCTAATTTAAGATTGGTTTGATCTGATTTTAAAGTAATCTTTTGAATGATGAAGTTTGCATTGTTTCCGAAGAAAAGTTTATCTCCACCAGAGGCACCTTCATAACCGGCACTAAGTTTTCCTGATTGGCGTATAGAAGCTCCCGAGCCCGCATATTCTACTGTTGTAGAGCCTTCTCCTGATTTAACCCAATCTGTAAATTCGTCGACAAAAGGATAGGGACTCTTGGATGGTGCAGTAGTTCCGAATGTCTCATTGTAAATAACAACAGCAGGAACAATGTTTCCGCTTCTAATCGTAACTTCCTCTTTCATCAGCACTCCTACCTTGTTAGAAATCTGAATCAGGACTTTCGCTTCGTCTGTAATACCTTCGGGGATACTCACCTGAACTTTGTCAGAACCGTCACCTTCCATTTTGGAAAGTGTCACCCAGGTTTTATCGTCCAGTACAGTTGCTGTCCAGTGGCGGTTTGCTGAAATTTCAAAATAAGATTGACTTCCCTCTACCGGGGTTCCGTCGGTATCAAATACTAACGTTTTTGGAGAAACCTCCAAACGTGGAGCTTCAGTGTCGTCGTTATCGTCAACGCAACCTGCAAATAATGCTGTAGCCATTACAAACATCGTCGTAACGAACAGTTTGAGAAAAGTTAGATTTTTCATTAGCGTTTTTAAATAAATAGTTAATATTTCTTGTGAATTGTTTGTTATCATACGTTTCGATTTAAGTAATTAGCAAACAAAGATATTTTATTTTACGAAACTAACAAAGCTTTGTGCCACTATTTTTGTGTTACAATAAGGTTAAATTTGAGTTACAGCTTTACAAGTTGATACTGTTAAGGAGTGTAACAGTATGTAGGGGTTAATAAAAAATAAAAAAATAAATAGGAAGGTTTGTAATAATACTAAAAAGAACAACTGCTTTTTACAACTCTGTAGGAATATAAATGTGTGCTTATGTAAAATAATAGCAATGGTTCGGGTATTGTTATGAGATAATAGTCGGGTGTCCTTCCTGTCTTATGGTTGTAAATGCCGATAAGATTTGAGAAAATGTATAGTACTGTTTGATGTTTGTCTTTTAATACCTATATTTGTCTATATTTCATTTTAGAGAGGATAGGCATTATGAATAATACTTTTAGAATATACCCGATAGGGATACAGAATTTTGAAGACTTGCGTAATAATAACAACGTATACGTTGACAAGACGGAGTTGATATATCGGTTGGCTAATACCAATAAGGTTTATTTTTTAAGTCGTCCCCGCCGCTTCGGGAAAAGTTTGCTGGTTTCCACTTTGGACGCTTATTTTCGGGGAAGAAAAGACTTGTTCCAAGGATTGGCAATGGAACGTTTGGAGAAAGAATGGAATGTCTATCCGGTGCTGCACATAGATTTCAGCATGACGAAATATACCACTATGGCTGATCTGAACGAACGTTTGAATCTTCAACTTTGTGAGTGGGAGCGAATTTATGGGAGCGCTCCGGAAGAGGAGGGCTATGCAGCCCGTTTTTCCGGGATAATAAAAAGAGCATATCAGCAAACCGGTTTGCAGGTAGTAGTGCTTATTGACGAATATGATGCACCTTTATTAGACAGTAACCATTTGCCGGAACTGCAAAATGAATTACGTGAAGAAATGCGGAAATTCTTTAGTCCTTTAAAGGCACAAGGAGAATATCTTCGTTTCCTTTTCTTGACGGGAATCAGCAAATTCAGTCAAATGAGTATTTTCAGTGAACTGAATAATTTGCAGAATATCAGCATGCGGGATGATTATAGCGCAATTTGTGGTATTACCGAGCAGGAATTACGTACGCAACTGAAAGCAGATATTGAGATGATGGCACAGGCTAATGGCGAAACCTATGAGGAGGCCTGTTTGCACTTGAAACAGCAGTATGACGGGTATCATTTTAGCAAAAAGTGTGAAGACGTTTATAATCCATTTAGTTTGTTTAATGCATTTGCTCAAAAGAGCTATGAAAATTTCTGGTTTTCTACCGGAACACCTACTTTCTTGATAAACATATTGCAGCAGAGTAATTTCGATATCCGCGAATTGGATGGGACTACGGCTACTGCCGAACAGTTTGATGCTCCTACAAGTGTTATCACTGATCCTCTCCCTGTGCTTTATCAAAGTGGCTATCTTACTATCAAGGGCTACGATTCGGAATTCCAACTTTATACTTTGGCTTATCCCAACAAAGAAGTGCGGAAAGGATTTATCGAGTCTCTTATGCCCGCCTACGTACATTTGCCGGCACGTGAAAATACGTTTTATGTGGTTTCTTTTATCAAAGACTTGCGTGCCGGAAAACTGGTTGAATGTCTGGAGAGAATAAGGGCTTTCTTCGCTTCGATTCCCAATGATCTGGAGAATAAGCAGGAAAAACATTATCAGACTATCTTCTATCTTTTATTCCGCTTGATGGGCCAATACGTGGATGTGGAAGTAAAAAGTGCTATCGGACGGGCTGACGTAGTTGTAAAATTACATGATGCTATTTATGTCTTTGAGTTCAAGGTAGATGGTACACCGGAAGAAGCGTTGGAACAAATAAACAGTAAAGGATATGCTATACCTTATCAGCCGGATCATCGAAGTGTTGTAAAGATAGGAGTCAACTTCGACAGTACGACAAGAACTATCGGAGACTGGGTCATTGCTGAAGAATAGTGACTATTGGGCACTGTTCGCAATTCCTATTGATTTTTCCAATTCCTCTTTCAACCTATCACCACCCTTCTGAAACCCTTTACAGATCGTACTTACAGAACGGTGATAGGTTGTCGTTAACCTATCACCGTATCCTTCACCTGTCACCGTACCGATAATTGTATATTTATGCTCTTTTCGGCTTGATTCGGACAACTTTATAGACATTGCCGCGCTTGGCGTGTATGGAAGGCACTTGATTCCTCTGCAATATTCTTCCAAACTGGATAATGTTGCAATTGGAAACGCGGATTCTACTATCATGTTGCACCTGTTCCAGTATCTCGATGGCGAGAAGTAACTCGTATTCTTCCTCATCTTCCCGGGCAGCTCGGAAATATTGGTGGAATAATTGCTCTGCAATGGGGATCACTTGAAACTCCTGATTGCTTTCGGTCATAACCTTTTCATCTTCGGCATCGAACCAATAACGTTCTCCTTTGTAAATATCGTGTATGGCTTGCGCGTAAAGTTGTTCATAGTCGATAGGAGAACAATCGATCGGACCGGTTACGGCGATGACGATATAACGTCGGCTGCCGGAAGTGTCGGTCAGTAAATCCTTGTGATTGCTCGTGCCGATGAATGAGGCATAGCGGCGCAACTCCTGTGTCGCTACACCGTGAGGACGGCGGGTGTTGACTACCGGTTTTTGAATGATATGTTTCAGGAAAGCCTGTTGGCTCTCCCTGTTTTGGTCGAACTCGTCCATGTTGATGAGTGCGAAACGGTTGAGAGATAGTTCGGCATCCCTTTTGTTGCTGAAGTCAATGCGGTCGGTGTAGTAGGGTTGCAATTCGGTCGGTAGCAGATTCCGGCAGAAAGTGGATTTCCGGTAAGCTTGCGGACCGACTAACAACGGTACCGTGCAATTTGCGTAGTTGCGGTCAGTGTGGCGCCAATGAGCCACCATATTCAGGAACCAGCGATAAAACAGATCAGGCCAGTGGATATTGTTGCAAGGAACACGGGAAGCAAGCTCGCGGATGCGGTCGCGACCGTCCCAACGGATATCCACGCCGAAAAGGAAATCTTCGATAGGGTTGAAAACCGGAATACGGTCGGAGTCCAGATAACGGGCAACATCCCTGTCCCAAAGGTTGAGTCCTTCGAGTCGTGCGTTCATGGCGATGCTGTTGCGCGTGCGGTTGGTGACCGGACGGAAGCAAAAACAGAACGTGTTTCGTTCGCGATATTCGGTGACGGTTGTCATCGTGTTGTAACGAAACTCGTATCGGCGTTGCATAAATTCTTCTGTCCGGAGTTCCAGTTCCTGTTCGGCTGATAAGGGGGACTTTTTTCCGAAACCTTTGGCGTTCAGATATACATTTTGTACGGTTTGGCGGATCAGGAATTCCTTCTTTTGGGTGTAGAAGTGTGCAATGGCCCAACGGGCGGTTTCCTCTTCCGGTATGCCTGACTGAAAGCAGTTTTCCGCAAGTTGCACTAAGAGAGGCTTGAGGTCATCGTCCGAATGGAGATGCACGTTGGGATGAAGTTCGCTTAATGAATGGTAAGCCTTATTCAGGGCGACCTCGAAGAGGGCGGATAAGGTGTCGAAACTGTCGTATCCCGGAATCAGCCGTTTGAATGGGGAGTTTTCCGCTTGCACGGTTTCTTTGTAGGTGGTGTCCGACGGCATTTCTAATGGTTGGCGCATATAAATGACGGTAGAGTCGGGATTGTAATAAAGTTCCGGATCGTAGGTTTGCCGGCAGAATTGATCCAATGTCGGTTTTTTAAGTTCGATGGCATAGGAGAGTGCCGGTTGACACAGGCCGACGGCTTTTCTGTAAGCGTGAGCTTGGAATATTTCCGCTTCTTCCCGGCTTTTGGGTAGTGATTTGTCCGGGCGTGTGAAACGCAGCCATATTTTTACGGAGTGTCCGCTGGAACCCATGAAGGCTGCGAGGGTTTGAGTGAGTTCTGCCGCTTCCTGTTTCACACGGTTTACTTCCGTCCTGTTTGCCAGGTGGTTTACTTCTATTTGCACGATGCCGTTGTATGCGGTCATTTGTGTTCCGTTGGTTGTTTTGCGGAAGTTGGCGGCAGGGATGACTTTCGTCAGTTTTTGCGCTTCTTCTAGTTTGCAGTCCGGTGATGCGTGACGTATGCTTGTCCGTAGATTACTGATCGGGCGGGCTTTCGTTTCATGCTTCATCGCTTCTATTTGTAGGGTAATATCTAGCGTTCGCATGGTTAATGTCCCGCTGTTGTCCCGCATCAAAGTAAGTTTCATGTCAAGTGTGTTTATTATTTATTCCTTTTTTATTAAAGGCTGATAAAGGTAGGCTTTATAATCCGGTCGGGCAAACTCTTTCGTATTTATTTATCACTAAAACTTGGTTAAGTTTTATATGCCTTTTTGCTGCCTGTTCCATACGGGGAAACGATCGGTTTCATCGGTGAGAAACTCTAGTTTCTGCACCTTGAAACTCTGGTTTCAATAGCTTGAAACTTTAGTTCCGGCAGCTTGAAACTAAAGTTTCTTCGCCTTGAAACAAATTGTAACAAGGCATGAAACGGAAGTTACCTCTGAGTGGTACTCTTGTTTACAAGAGGCATTTATCAAATTGGGCGGTGATAGGTGATAGGTAAGGTGATAGGTTACTGACAACCTATCACCGTTCTGTAAGTACGATCTGTAAAGGGTTTCAGAAGGGTGGTGATAGGTTGAAAGAGAATTTGCATTTTTCCCTTTGTAGAGAGTAGTTGGAATATACGGAATTTCTTGTATTTATTTCCATATTTCTACTGTATTTCAAAATAAACATATATCTTTGTCATACGCTTTCTGCTCATCGGCGTGATGAAACGGTGGAAAGCGGTTATTATTTTAAATGGAATATGACGTATTATCTCTCTTACCCGAAATCTAGCAGTTTCTATTCACGGAGAGATGATACAACAGATATTCCACGTGAACGGCTTGTATCAACATATCCGTTAGGAGATGTGTTATATATAAACGATTGGCGTGGATGTCTGTTGTTATCATTGTCTCGTGAAAAGGTTCGCTAGGCCTAGGGTAAAGATAATGGTACAACAGCATTCACGTCTTTTTTGTATCCGGGCGGTTATACATTACCCCAGAAAAGTCTAACCTAACCACTCCTTACTCGTCCGAAATGCAAAAAACGTGGATGCGTGTTGTCCCACATAAACAAAATAACATTTACTTTTTATTGTGGAACACATTAAAAAAGAGCATTATGCCGAAATGGATTAGCATAGAAAAAGCAGCGTTTAAGTATGGGATTAACGAAGAGGTGATCTGGCTTTGGATAGAAATGAATAGATTTCCGGTAGCGTACACTAAGGAACCGCCTGCAGTTGACGAAGAAGGTATGGACGATTTTTTGCGTCGAGGTAAGGATCGGGTTATGGCGGAATATATTGATACATTAGAAGAACTGTGTATGCAAAAAACAAAGATTTGTCTTTTGTATGCCGAAATTATAGGTGCTCAGGATAAGGAACTGCTGTTGCAGAGGGAAAAAATCGCTCGAATGAATGAGATACAGATAGCCATGAGAAGACAAGGCGAACGGATGCAGGACTGTGCGAAGGTGCTTATGAAATACGAAAAGCCTTTTCATATCAGTTGGGTAGATAGATTATGGAACAATTTGAAGCAGTTGTTGTCAGGCGTGAAGCATTGGACGGGGCTGAAATAAATAGAGCGTATAATATTTTTTGTCTATTCTTTTTACTTTCTTAACTCCGAATGTTTCGTAACTGTTGGGAAACCACCTACTTTTATCCCCCAAATTTGCAACATTCCGAAATGTTGCACGTCTAATAAAATAAGAACTAAATCATTCTAGTTATGAAACACAGACTGTTGCTACTATTACTATTCGTGTTCACTGCATCTGTGGCGGGGTGGGCGCAAAAATCCGTGGCTCCTTCTTATACAATCAAAGGTGTGCTTCTGGATTCTTTGACGCAGGAAGGGGAACCGTATGCTACAATCAGAATTACAAAGAAAAATGCTCCGGAGAAAGCGCTGAAAATGGCGGTGACCGGTGCGAACGGTAAATTTCAGGAGAAGCTGAATGTGCCGGCAGGAGATTATGTAATCAGTATTTCTTCGATAGGTAAAGCGCCTGTGGTGAAGGAATTTACGTTGAAATCGTCAACTAAGGTGGTTGATTTGGGGACAATGCTCTCGGCGGAAGCCAACAATGAGCTGAAAGGGGTGGAAGTCGTGGCACAAAAGCCTCTGGTAAAGGTAGATGTCGATAAGATAGAGTATAATATTGAGGATGATCCCGATTCCAAGTCCAACAGTATATTGGAAATGTTGCGTAAAGTTCCTTTGGTGACGGTGGACGGGGAAGATAATATACAGGTGAACGGAAGCAGCAGTTTCAAGGTACACGTGAACGGAAAACCCAATAACATGATGAGCAATAACCCGAAGGAAGTGTTGAAAAGTATGCCTGCCAATTCGATTAAATATATTGAGGTTATCACTTCACCGGGAGCTAAATATGATGCGGAAGGAGTGGGCGGTATCCTGAATATCGTGACAGTAGGCAGCGGATTTGAAGGATATACGGCTACTTTCCGTGGAAGCGCGAACAATAACGGGGCAGGTACCGGTGCTTATGCAATGGTGAAACAGGGGAAACTAACCCTTTCCGCCAATTATAACTTTAATTATAATAACAGCCCGCGCGGCTATTCGGACAGTTATCGTGAGAACTTTGAGTCGGATACGGAGAAATATCTTGAGTCCGGCAGCAGTTCCAAGTCAAAGGGGAATTTCCAGTACGGGAATCTTGAGGCGAGTTACGAGATTGATACGTTACGGTTGCTGACGGTGGCTTTCGGGATGTATGGCAGCAGTAATAAGAGTAACAGCGACGGTAGTACCGTGATGTACGGAGCAAATTACGAGGATGTTGCTTATAGCTACCGGACGGACAATCATGGAAAAAGTTCGTGGTTCTCCATAAATGGAAACGTTGATTATCAGCGTACTTCCAAGAAGAACAAACAACGGATGATTACGCTTTCTTATAAGGTGAACACACAACCTCAGACGAGTGATTCTTATAGCACTTATCTCGATATTCTTCCGGATGAAAGAAAAGATGAACTGATAGAAAATCTGAAGTTGTACAATTACCATTCGGACGGTAAGACGAATACTATGGAACAGACCTTTCAGGTGGATTATACGACACCGATCGGCAAATTGCATACGATTGAAACCGGCGTGAAGTATATCTTCCGGCGGAACTCCAGTGATAATAAGTTTTACGAGGCAGCAGGAGGCAGCAATGATTATGCATACAACGAGGACCGCAGCAGCGATTACCGTCATTTGAACCATATCCTGTCCGCCTATGCCGGATATACGTTGAGATATAAGGACTTTACTTTCAAACCGGGACTCCGCTACGAACAGACCATACAACGGGTGAAATATATTGTCGGTCCGGGAGAGAATTTCCATACCAATTTCAGTGACTTGGTGCCTTCCGTCTCTTTGGGGATGAAGATCGGCAAAACGCAGAACATACGTGCCGGTTATAATATGCGTATCTGGCGTCCGGGTATCTGGAACCTGAACCCTTATTTTGACGATCAGAACCCGATGTTTATCAGTCAGGGTAATCCGGATTTGAAGAGTGAGAAAAGTCATGCGTTCGATGTGGCTTACAGCAGTTTCAGTGCTAAGTTTAACGTGAATGTCTCATTGCGTCACTCCTTTAATAATAATGGAATCGAGAGAATCAGCCGTTTGATTACTGCCGAGGACGGGGAAGACTTTGGCGGCGGTCATATAGCACCGCAAGGGGCTTTATACAGCACCTATGATAATATAGGCAAGAACCGGAATACCGGTCTTTCCCTTTATCTGAACTGGAATGCTTCTCCGAAAACACGTATTTATGTGAACGGACGCGGAAGTTATACAGATATGAAAAGTGAGGCGCAGGGATTGCATAACTATGGTTGGAACGGCTCTTTCTACGGGGGTATCCAGCACACGCTTCCTTTGAAGTTGCGGTTGAGCCTGAATGGTGGTGGAAGTACGCCGTATATCAGTCTGCAAGGAAAGGGGTCCGGTTATCAATATTATGGTCTTAGCCTGAACCGCTCGTTCCTGAAAGAGGACCGTTTGTCTGTGAACTTATATTGTAATAACATCTTTGAAAAATACAGGAGCTACAACAACCATACGGAAGGAGCCAACTTCGTGTCAAAGAGCAGTAGCAAATGGCCGAGCCGTAGCTTTGGAGTCAGTGTCAGCTACCGGATCGGAGAACTGAAAGCCAGCGTGAAGAAAGCTGCCCGAAGCATTAGTAATGATGATGTGAAAGGCGGCGGAGGCGGAGGAAACGCCGGTGGCGGAGGTGGTCAGTAAGACCACTTCCACCGACCGTGATTCCTTATTGTTGTCTCACATCCTGTTTGTTGGTATTAAAACCGAGTTTCGTCAATCCGGCTTGTACATCGGGGTGGCTCATAAAGAGTTTCCATAACAGGCCTGTCCGGTAATTCTCGATCATGACGGCGATAGGTCCTTGGTCGATAGCCAGATAGCGTTGCGGATACCAGTTGTCCGTTTCGCTGAAAGCGTCGTAGAATCCGAAAGGACCGAATACTTTGTCTCCCATATTATATAGGTGGCGCATCACTTGCAGAGAATATTCCGGGGTGTAGACGATAGACGAAAGTGCGGCGGTGGGGGAGATGACCCCTTTGTCGTCCTGCTCGTTCGGCGAGTGGGCGGCGTATCCGTCGACGGAGTAACTGGCGGTCAGCCCCCAGCAGTCCGGCCCGAAACCTTTATAGTGTTTGGGGTTGCGGATACAGTAGGCGCGGTTGACTAGCGTCAGGTTACGCATTTCGTGGAAGTAGCTGGGACAGTATTCGTCTTTCAGTCCGACGGGGTCGAGGCCGAGGAAAGAATATTGTGCCCAGAAAAGCGGTCCGGCTTCCGTGCCCTGGTAGCGGAGATGCAATTCTATACCTTCCACCTTGTGCGGGGAAACAATCGCTCCGTTCTGTGCCCAACCGTCATGATAGACAGCGGCAGGTACTCCGTGCGTCGGTGAAGCGGCGGCAAGGATATACATAATCATGCATTCGTTGTAGCCATGTATGGGGAAATCCATTTCCCAGCCGTAAGTAGGACTCCAATGCCAATAAAGAACGTTTTGTCCGCCTTTGCGGTACCAGTCCCAGTCTACCTCCCGCCAGAGGCGGTCGATACGTTGGGCTATGGCCTTTTCTTTGTCATTACCGTTTGCGTAGTATTGGTGCACGGCTAGAAGACCCTGCATCAGGAAGGCGGTTTCTACGAGGTCGCCGCCGTTGTCTTTCTGACCGAAGGGCTTCACTTTTCCGGTATCACCATACCACCAGTGCGGGTAAGCTCCGTGAAAACGGTCGGCCTTTTCGAGGAAGGAGACGATACGTTCCATACGTGCCAATCCTTCTTCGCGGGTGACGTAGCCGCGGTCTATACCGGCAAGGATAGCCATGATGCCGAAGCCGCTGCCGCCGGAGGTGACCACGTTGGCGTCATTCTGCGGATATACGCCGTCTACGTGATAACGTTCGGGGGCAAGACCGCTGTTGGGTTCTGCACCTTCCCAGAAATAAAGGAAAGTCCTTCGCTGAACGGTATCCATTAAGGCGTCATCCGATAGTGAGTCGGTGGCGGCGGTGAGGTTGCTGCTGCTTTTTCCCTTACAACTTTGGAAGGTCAGGGTAAGGGTGGATAGAAACAGTAGCATGAGAGGGAGTAGGCTTCCTGTTGTGATTCTTCTATGATGTTTATTTTTCATAACTGATACTATTAAGTTTGGTTTGTAAAAGGTAAGTTTGGTTTGTAAAAGGGGCAAGAGGCGGTTGTTTCTTCATTCCCCTCCTTCGGGGAAGGAGGGGTGGCTGAAAGCCGGGGTGGTAGGTGGATACACAATGCTGATAATAACCGACTTACGCATTCACCTACCACCTCCCCCTACGGGTACTCCTCCTTCCCGAAGGAGGAGAATGGAGTTACTACCGACTTTTCACGGTTACTTTAGTTCAAAGTGAATCTTGCTGTTTTCACATCCCGGCTGTTGGTGCCGATCATCACTTCGAAATCTCCCGGCTCCGCTACCAGTTGCAGGTCATAATTGTAATATCGCAACATTTCCGGAGCAATCTTGAAACGGACAATCTTCATTTCACCCGGTTCGAGAAATATCTTCTGAAAACCTTTCAGCTCTTTCACCGGACGGGTACTGCTACCGACGACGTCGCGGATATAAAGCTGCACTACCTCCGAACCGGGCCATGTGCCCGTGTTGGTGACTGTCACTGCTGCGGTCAGCGAGCCGTTCATGTCCATGCTGGAATGGCTCAAGTCGATATCGCTGTAAGAGAAAGTGGTATAAGAAAGTCCGTAACCGAATGGATAGAGTGGCTCGTTATCCACATCGAGATAGTTGCTGCGGAACTTCTCGAACCATTTACCCTGTCCCAACGGGCGTCCGGTGTTCTTATGTGCATAATAAAGAGGGATCTGTCCGACGTTCTTCGGGAAAGTCATCGTCAGTTTGCCGCCCGGGTTGACATAACCGAAGAGGGCGTCGCCGATAGCGTAGGCCGCTTCGCTGCCTCCGAACCATACATTCAGAATAGCGGGCACGTGTTCCTGTTCCCAGTTTAGCGTAAGCGGACGACCGGTGAATAACACCAGTACTACCGGCTTTCCGGTTTTCAGTAATTCTTTCAACAGGTTTTGTTGTACGTCGGGGAGGTCCAAGTTGGTGCGGCTGCTGCTTTCCCCGCTCATTTCTGACGATTCGCCCAAGGCTGCGATGATGATGTCCGAGCGGCGGGCTACATTCAAGGCTTCGTCCAGCAATTGCTGGTCGGTCCGGTTGTCGCGGTTCAGTGAACGGCCGAACATGGTGGCGCGTTCTTCGTAGGCGGCGTCACTAATCAGGTTGCTGCCTTTGGCATACATGATATTCGCTTTTCCGGCAGTCATCTCTTTCAAGCCTTCCACCAGTGATGGGCAACGGTCGAGCACGGCGGCTACGCTCCATGTTCCGGGCATATTGGCACGGCTGTTGGCTAGCGGGCCTATCACGGCGATGTTGCCTTTAGGATTAAAAGGCAGCAGAGGGTTGCCGTTCGGATTTCCGTCGGGGCTGTCGTTCTTGAGCAGGACGAAACTTTCTGCCGCAATTCTGTGGGCAGCGTCGCGGTGTGCCTTCGTAAAGATGTCACGTGCCGGACGTTTCGGGTCGCAATATTTATACGGGTTGTCGAACAACCCCAGTTTGTATTTCGCTACCAGGATGCGGCGGCAGGCGGTGTTCAATGTTTCCATAGAAACCTTGCCTTCCTGAATGGATTTTTTCAGAGTACCTACAAAACCTTCGCTGACCATATCCATATCCACTCCGGCGTTGATGGCACGTGCCGTTACCGTCTGGAGGTCGCCGATACCGTGGTCTATCATTTCGGAAATACCGGTATAGTCGGTGACTACAAATCCGTTGAATCCCCACTGACCGCGCAGGATGTCCGTCATTAACCATTTGTTGGCAGTGGCCGGAATGCCGTCCACCTCGTTGAATGATGCCATGACACTGCCTACGCCTGCTTCAACGGCGGCTTCGTAAGGCAGCATATAGTCGTTGAACATCCGTTGGCGGCTCATGTCCACCGTATTGTAGTCACGTCCGGCTTCACTTGCTCCGTACAGGGCGAAGTGCTTTACGCAAGCCATGATTTCGTCATTGCGTTTCATATCTTTGCCCTGATAGCCGCGCACCATGGCTTCGGCAATCATAGCTCCCAGAAACGGGTCTTCACCGTTACCTTCGGATACACGTCCCCAACGCGGGTCGCGCGAAATATCCACCATTGGGCTGAACGTCCATGAGATACCGTCGGCGCTGGCTTCTACGGCTGCAATGCGGGCGGATTCTTCGATAGCCGCCATATCCCATGTACAGGAGAGTCCGAGAGGGATAGGGAACATCGTTTCGTATCCATGGATCACGTCCATGCCGAACAACAACGGAATGCCGAGGCGTGACTCTTCCACAGCCTGTTTCTGTACCTCACGTATTTTCTCCACCCCTTTCAGGTTGAACAGTCCTCCCACTTCGCCTTTCTTGATTTTGCCGGCGATGTCGCTGCTCTTGGCTTGTCCGGTAGTAATCTCTCCCGTGACGGGAAGGTTCAACTGACCGATCTTTTCTTCGGTGGTCATTTTTTTCATCAATGCGTCGATGAAACGATCCATGTCTTGTGGCGACTTCTGAGCGGATGCGGTCAGGAGTCCTGTCGCAAAGAACAGGATTAATAAACTTAGTTTCTTGTATATCATATTATTATATTCTATTTTGTTTTATTGGTAATCGGGATTTTGCACCAGTACCCCTTTGGACTTGTCTATTTCAGTCTGAGGCAATGGAAGTAAAGCGTTCTTGTCCTGATAATTCTTGCCGGCAGCTTGCAATACTTCTTTTGCAATGCCCCAGCGGACGAGGTCGTAGAAACGGTCGAACTCAAGTCCCAGTTCCACACGGCGTTCGTGGCGGATAGCTTCACGCAGTTCTCCCTGGTCGGTAGTGGTCACTTTGGGAAGAATGTTGGTGTTGGTGCCTCTGGCACGTGCACGTACTTGTTCCAGGTAGTCGATTGCCTCACCGGAGATACCCTTCTCGTTGGCGGATTCGGCTCCCATGAGCAAGACATCTGCATAACGGATCAGGCGGATGTTCACCCAATATCCTTTATTGGTATATTCTTTACGCAGGGCAGGGTCGGTATAGGCTTTCTTGTTGAAGTAAGCACCTATTGCCGGAGAGACGGGAGATTCGCCGTAAGGCTCGTTGGTATTTTCCGGAGTAATCGGTTCGCTGTCCGATCTGCGGAAGTAAAGCAGAGTGGCGTTCTTGCGCGGGTCGCCCGGTTCGTAGGCTTGCGCCATAAGTTCGGTTGCCATGTGCCAGCCCCAGCCCAAGTCCCATTGATCCGCTCCGCGCACACCTTGCACTTCGCAGAATTGGCTGCCGATAATATCGCTTTGAGGAAGGGCGGCAGTAGCGGTACATTGCAGTTCGAAGATAGAACCGCCGCTATTTTCGCCATCGTCGGTGAAGATTTCATTATACGGAGTTCTTAGGTTGTAGAGCCCTTTCTTGATGACGTCGGTGGAGGCAGTGTACATATTGTTCCAGTCGTTACGCATCATATATGTACGTGCGTGCAAAGAACGGGCGGCTCCCCATGTCAGTCGTCCCAGGTACTCGGTACTCCATGTTTCCGGCAGTGACTCCTCGGCGGTTTTCAGGTCGGCATCAATCTGCTCGTAGATTTTATCGACGGTGGTTTTCGGAATGTTGGCTTCCGAAGCGTCGTTGATCTTGTAAGTCACCAGAGGGACTTCGCCGAATGCCCTTACCAGGTTGAAGTAGCAATAGGCACGGAAGAAAGAGGCTTCACCTTTGTTGATGATGTCTTCGGCTTCGGTCTGTCCGGCAGTTTCTTTCTCGGCAATGGCGTCGAGGATGTCGTTACACTGATAGATAACGGCGTAGTTCTTTCCCCAATAAGCACCTAGCAGACCATTGGAGGCCGTGTATTTGAAGTCGTCATACATCTCGGCTACATCCGACCCGTCACTGGCAATACTTCCCTTTTCTTCGTCTTCGGAACGGAGACAGTGGATAGCGAGGGCGGTAGTGCCTGCGGTGATATCGTAGCTACGCATCATCGTGTAGACATTGTAGATTTTACCGTTGACCAGCGCATTGGGATTATCGTCTTCTGTAAACTGTCCTTGCGGACTGCGGTCCAGAAAGTCACTGCAACTGCCCAAAGCGAGTGCGGCCGCAGCAATAAAGGTTGAAAATATATATTTATCTAGTTTCATACAATTATAGTTTTAAAGATTAAAGTTGCTGAAGTTTCGCAAGGGGCCTGCATGCTTTCTCCTCTTTCGCCCCTACGCTACTATCTTGCCATTAGAATGTCAGGTTGATACCGAACGTATAGACTGCCGGTACGGGATAGCTTCCGTTATCTACGCCGAATGCGGTGGCGGTTCCTCCCAATTCCGGGGTATATCCGGTGTTATGCTTCCATGTTTTCAAGTTTTGTATGTTGACATACACTTTCAGGGCTTGCAGGCGGATTTTGGCAAGCAGGCTCTTGTCGAATGCATAGGCAAGTTGTACGTTACGGATACGGAAGAAGTTGCCGCTTTCGATGTAATAATCCGAATTCAGGTAGTTGATAGAGTGCTTGGAGTTCAGCAACGGTTGGGTATTGGAAGTACCTTCCCCGTGCCAACGGTCCAGCCGTTGTTCGAGGTAGTTGAACTGGGCGAAGTTATAGTTATCCCACGTGCGGAATATCTTGTTACCGCCTTGTCCCATCATGTCGATCCCCAACGACCAGTTCTTGTAGTTCACTCCGAGGGAGAAACCGTAAGTTACTTTCGGGGTAGGATTACCTATCATGGTACGGTCTTCCGGAGTAATTTCTCCGTTTCCGTCGACATCTGCGAATTTCAAGTCACCGGGGGTGACGGTGGCAAGCGTGTTCTTGGGCGATGCGTCTATGTCGGCTTGCGACTGATAAACGCCTTCTACCTTATAACCGTAGAAGTAACCGATCGGATAGCCTGCCATTGTATAACTTTGCTGCTTGTCTCCGGCGATGATAGAGTATCCTTCCTGAACCAGACTCTTCACTTCATTCTTGATGGTGGTTAGGTTGGCACTGACAGAATATCCCCATTCGCCGATCTGGTCGCGCCAGGTCACAGCCATTTCTACTCCTTTATTCTGAATCTGTCCCAAGTTACCTATCCCCGGAATTGTTCCGGAAATACCGGGAACTTCGGCCAGCAGGTCTTTGGTGTTTTTCTTGTAATAAACACCTTCAAAATGCAGTCGGTTGCGGAGAAGATTCGTTTCAAATCCGGCTTCCCAAGCTTCCACTTTTTCCCAACGGAGATTTGGATTGGGCAGATAGGCAAGCTGATAGCCCGGATAGATGATAGACGGTTTGCCGAATACGGCGGAATAAGCGTTGCTCAGTAACGGCTCGGCAGGGTAGGCTTTATCTAGGTTCTGATTACCCAGCGTACCGTAAGAAGCCTTGATTTTCAACATATCGAGCCATTTGATATCTTTCATGAATTCTTCTTCGGACATCAGCCAGCCGCCTCCCAGAGAGAAGAAGTTCTGCCATTCGTTGCCCGTATAAGAGAAAGCGGAAGAACCGTCGCGACGGAACGAACCGTTGAACAGGTATTTGCCTTTATAGTTGTAGATAACACGTGCAAGCATGGACAGTGTGCTGCGTTCCCACTGCGTGCTTCCATTGGTGGCAGTGGCTGCATCACCGATACTCACGAACCATTTGTCCGGATCGTTGGGAATCACCAGACCTACACCTTGTTTGCGTGCTCCGTCCAAGCGGCTCAGGGAATTGTAATAAGTCGTGAAACCTGCAGTAGCAGTCAGGTTATGGTTGCCATTGTCGAAGCTGTTCGTATATGTCAACACATAGTCACTCTGTACTTTCGTTTCATTTTCCTTGAACTGGCTGACCTCGGTTTTGCCTGTTCCCAAGGTGGCTATATTCCCGCTGACAGTGGGGTCGTACACTTTGACGATAGGCTGGTATGTCCGTCCGTTATTGGAAGCATAGTCCATAGAGAACATCGCTTTGAAGTTGAAATGTTTCAGGAAGTCCACTTCACCGTAGATATTACCGGACGCCCGGTAGTTCTCGGCTTTGGTGGTGTTTGCTCTCAGACTGACGTCTACCATTGGATTGTTGATCTGTGCTTTCTGAAATTCTGGCAGTGCACTGTATAGACCGTATTCATCATTATATACCGGAGCGATCGGGGTGGCACGGAGGGCATTCAGTACTTGTTTGGAGTCGGCGGGAAGCATACGTGCCCCGTTGAACTGGAAGCCGACTTTCAGATAATCCGTAATCTTGTAATCGTTACTTGCATTAATCGTCACTTTGCTGAATTTCTCATGTTCGATGTTGCCCTGTTCATACGAGTAACCTACGCCCAGATAGAAACTATGTTTGGGCGAAGCTCCCGTAATGCTTATATTATTGTTGGTGATAAAAGCTGTCTGGAAGATTTCATCCTGCCAGTCGGTATTTGCATTCCAGCCGGTGAAGTCGAACGGGGCGTCTTCCTGATTGGCGAGCTGCTCGCTGTATAACTCACGGAATTGCGATCCGTTTACCAGCTTCACCTTATCTACTACTTTCTTGAAGCCGAAGGAGGTGTTTATATTTACCAGTGTTTGTCCTTCTTTGGCTTTTTTGGTGGTGATGATAATCACACCGTTAGCACCACGGACACCGAAGATCGCCAGTGAAGACGGGTCTTTCAGAATCTCCATGGATTCGATATCCTCCGGGTTGAGGAAGTTGATGTTATCGTTGAATAGTCCGTCAACGATATACAAAGGTTTATATCCGTTGATAGAGTTTGTACCGCGAATACGAATTTCCGGGTCGGAGCCGGCACGTCCGGAGTTTACGATTTGCACGCCGGCCACTTTTCCCTGTAAGGAAGAAAGTGGGTTCATGGCAGGTTTGTTGGCAAGTTCTTCTCCTTTGATGTTGGTGATAGAACCTGTCAAGTCCCTTTTCTTAGCACTACCATATCCGATAACTACCGTTTCGGCTAGCACTTGCGAATCTTCTTTCAGGGTGACGTTGATAACGGTCTGCGCACCGACCTTGACGCTCTGCGAGGTCATTCCCACATAGGAAAATGCCAGTACGTCGTCCGGGGTGACAGAGATTGAATACTTACCATCCATGTCTGTAATGGTTCCGGTGGAAGTTCCTTGTACGAGCACCGATGCGCCTATTAGTGGTTCATTAGCAGCGTCTGTTACCGTACCCGTCACCGTCTTTGTTTGTGCAAAGGCAGATGCAGAGGTAAGCAATAAGCAAGTGAGCGCCACTATGCTCTTAAACCAAGTGGTTTTCTTCTGAAGATGTTGTAAAAGTCTAGTCCTCATTGCATTAAATTTTTCCATTTGTTACTATTTAGGTTGAAGTCTTTTTCTGCCGCTATTTGGCGAAAGTAACAAAGTGAACAAACGAAAGGCAAAAAAGATTTTGGAAAATACAGGAATGTCCGATTTTAACACAAAAGGAACCGATGTGAAATAGCAATAGTGACCTTAAAACATTTCTTCCGCTGTCTCTATGCAGTGGAAGACATCTTCTTTGTTGCCGTTGAAAGGACCGGATTTCTCGATTTTCAGTGTCGACATCGCAGCGGCGAAACGCCCCGCCTCCTCAATGCCGGTTCCGGATACCCGTTGATACAGATAGCCGATTGTATATGTATCACCGCAGCCTGTCGCGTCCACCACTTGCGCAGGCTTATAAGCCGGGATACGGAAAAAGTCCGTCCCGTTGAAAATAAGTGAGCCCATGCTTCCCAATGTAACTAACACTTCTTTTACTCCCCATTCATGCAACCGCCGGGCGGCTTCGTGAGGATCGGAAAGTCCGGTCAGCACTTCCATTTCGTGTTCGTTGACTTTCAGGAAATGGATATATCGTAAGGCTTCCCGCTTGTCGGTCCAGTCTGTCGGATATACATGAGTGTCACGTACTTCACGCAGGTAACCTTGTGAGTCTACTGCAATCAATCCTTTTAGGGAAAGCTCCTTGATTACTTCCAGTGAGAAGTCGTCGGCCAGCAGGGAGCCGAGGTGGTAAATCTCCGCGTCTATCTCACGGAGTTGGGAAGCGGTGAAAGGATCAGCTTTTGCCAGTACACGTTGGGTACGGTCATCGGGATTGGTCCCGTAGATGTTCTCGAAATATACGGAATGCCGGCTGGGCAATGCAGTGACGTCAATGCCGACCTTACGCAGCTGTTTTACAACGTTCATTTCTGTTGCACCAACTGCCGTGACCAGTGTATAGTCGATATCATTGAAATGACGAATGGCGTGTGAACAGTAAAAAGCGGTTCCTCCCGGCATATAAACAGTGCTTTGAGGGGTAACTACTTTATCTAATGTGATGTGACCAATACAGCAAAGTTGATGTTTCTTCATATTGTAAGCAATTAAAAAGCCTCCAAGAATGTATCTTGAAGGCTTTCTAGTTTATTTTGGTGCGGATGATAGGACTCGAACCTACACGCCTCACGGCACCAGATCCTAAGTCTGGCGCGGCTACCAATTACGCCACATCCGCAGGTAGCTTTTTTGTTTAGCGGTGCAAAGATAGGAAGATTTTCTGATTTGACAAATTATTCGGCAATAAAGTTATTCGCTTAGTATCTCAAATGCCTTTTCTATCAGTGTATCTTTGTTCTCAAGTTGGTCTTCCTTAGACATATTGATAGCAACATCCGGTGCGATACCTTCTTCCAACGGCTGTTTGTTCTTATCGAAATGCGGGCTGGCGGAGAAGCGGATGCTCCAACCGTTCGGCAGTTCGGACGAGAACGGAAGACCGGAACCACCTCCGGTCCGGTCGCCCAACTGGATAATTTCTGTATCTTCTATGCTGCGCATCGCATTGACAAAATCGTTTGTTGCGCTGTAACAACGACGGTTGGTTAATATCACTACCTTTTTCTGCCACCGGATACTGTTGGACGGTTCCAAATAAATCGGTTCCATTTGGGAGAAATCATTATGTCCCGGTCCGGTCTTGTGCTGAATGTATCCGGTCAGCGTCTTTTGGTTGGTGAACCGGGCGGCGATACGGGTGGAGTTTGTCAAGTTTCCCCCTCCGTTGTCGCGTACATCAATGATTAATCCGTTGCAAGGTGACAGGTAGAGAAGAACCTCATCTAGATTACCGTTTCCTACCCCTGCACTGAAACTCTCATAACGGATATATCCTATATTATTGTCGAATATCTTATATTTCAGTCCGGCTGCTGTGTAGTAACCGCTGCTGGCACTGCCCAGATAGGTCTGGTAAAGAATGTCTTCCCGGTAGTTCCAATCATACCCCTGATACCACTCATCATAGAAAGAAGTGCGTTTGGCGGAAGAAAGATTGACGTGCCCGTCTTTCAGGGTATATAACATCTGACTCAGAAGGTCAAACAAATCATCGTTGGACATGGTCGGTACCACCAGTTTTCGGTATTTCTCGTGTACGGCATCCCAGTCAATGCCTTTTGCCTCCAGAAAACAATACTGTTCGTCAATGATCTTCCATAGTTGCTCGAAGTTGCCTACGGGATCATTGGAGTACTCTTCTTCCCTGATGCAACCGGTCAGCGCCGGCAGGCAGCAGATTAGTAAAAGTAATTGTATAATCTTATTTTTCATTCTTCTTATCTATCGCTCTTTGAAATTTCAACATTAAATCTTTCGTTCTCTTAGTAGGCCCTTACCGATGAAGGCAGAGGGGCTGTTCCTTTTTTATTTCGGATTCGGTATAGGTCTTTCACAAATCCTACCATGAATACATGAGAGTAGGTATGTGTTTTGATATTGTTTACTTTGTATTGTTGCAAATCAGCCAGATAGCTGAAACGCATCTTGGTATATCCTATCGGCAGGTCAATCGAGAGCATTTGCCGGAGGGAAGGCTGGTTGTGCAAAGAAGTGAATTTAATCACTCCGCCGGCATTGCCCAATGAGAAAATCTCGTAATAAGACTGCCCGTAGTGCGGCGAGAACAAAACTCCCATGACAGGAAGGTTCACTTGATAGCGCAACACCATTGGATAGCGTTTGATTTTGAGATGCCAGATAGCCATTCCTGAAGCGTCCAGATTGACGTATGCCCTTGCGGAAGCCGGATTGTTCGTGTTACGGAGATTGTAGACAAAGCCGCCGTTGGCGTCTATCAGTCCTCCGGCCAGTAATTTGAAGTTCTCCGTCAGGCGGAACTGGTAATGCAGGCCGTAATTCCAGTTGACTAATCCGGAGAATGTATTGTTGTTGTCGGCACGGTTATGCGTATAGCCGATATCTGCCTGAAAGAAATTCTGTACGGAAACATTGCCGTCGAACAACTTTGTCATACGGATTGTTTCGCGGGAAATGCGGAAGTCGATTCCCTTATATTCCTGTGGTGACAGGTAGGTGTCGAACACATTGGTAAAACCGATGCCGTACATGGTGGCACGTGTTACATAACGATGAGTCTGCAGGGAATCAATCTGTGCCTGTAATTTTGTGCAAAGGGCGAACAGGATGCATCCTGTCAGCCCCAAGTATATTAGTTTTTTCTTCATCAGAATAATTTCATCTGCCCGGTGATTTCATCAATAATATCCCCTTCGCTTTTGTCACTGTCCGGATCCAGATTTTCGGGTTCTTCACTTGCCTCTTCCTGCGGTTCCTGTTCCGGTTCGGGGAAGCGGGTCGGTTCGAGCTCGTTAATCGTCTCCACTGTGTAAGTGGTGATACGTTTACCTTTAGCTTTGAATCCCTTGACAGCAATAAACTCGTCCGCATCGATTTCCAATGGTTCTCGGAAACTGTCGTGTCCGCCGAATATCACTTCCAGGCGGGGATAAAACTCGTCGGTCAGCAGGATGAGGCGGTTATTCTTGTTTTCGCCCAGATAGTTCTGCTTACGGTTGGAACCTTCGAAGCAGAAACGTTTCAGGTACGGGTAATTCTGCTGGTCGGCATCATATAGCGCGGCAGTCCATACCTTGTTGGAGTCGAATTTCTCGACAATACTTACGTTGTCTTCGTAGTGATTGCTCAGGTCGAAGTTGCTGGTGTAAAAGTCACCGTTGTTCAGCACAACGAGTATGGTATCGTCGCTCTGGAACTCGCCCAGATATTCGCCGCGTCCGTCATAATTGAGACGGAGGATATCACGGTCAAACCATACCTTACGTCCGCCGAGTGTGGAACCGCCTTTCTGTTTCAAGGCTATCTTGTGTACCGGCAGGCGGGTCAGGATAACTCCCTGTGCTTGTCGTCCCTTGATACTGATCTCACTAAAGTCACGCTCGAAGATAATACGCCGCACACGCGGATTCGGTTTTAAAGTCACCTTGATGATTTCGGCTTCCCCGTTCGGATTGGCACTGAAATAAGTGATACGTGAATCCGGTGTCCCTTGCGTGACGTCATATTCGCGGTCGCGGACAACGGAAGTGACTGCAAAACGCTTGATATAGGTTGTGCCTTCCTTGCCGTCGCGGTAGGTGACATTATAGATTGTACGTTTGTCATTCTTCTTGAAGACATTGACATAAAGTATGTTCTTGCCTACAAATTTCTTGTCGGCTACCGGAGTGACGATATATTTTCCGTCGCGGAAGAAGACAATCACGTCGTCGATATCCGAGCAGTTGGCTACGAACTCGTCCTTCTTCAAGGCTGTTCCGATAAATCCTTCTTCGCGGTTGATGTAAAGTTTTTCGTTGGCTTCCACCACTTTGGCGGCTTCGATCGTGTCGAAGTTACGCAGTTCGGTACGACGAGGGAAGTTCTTGCCGTATTTGTTCTTCAACATCTGATACCAGTTGACGGTATAGTCGACGATGTGCGCCAGGTGGTCGTCAATTTCGGCAATATCCTCTTTCATCCGGGCAATGAGTTCGTCCGCTTTGTCCGAGTTGAACTTCAGGATACGTCCCATTTTGATTTCCATTAGTTTGAGGATATCCTCCTTGGTCACCTCACGGATAAAGCTCGGATAGAACGGGGTCAGCCGTTCGTCGATGTGTTCGCAGGCAGCGTCCATATCTTTGGACTGCTCGAACTCTTTGTCTTTATAGATACGTTCTTCGATAAATATCTTTTCGAGGGAAGCGAAATGCAGTGCTTCCAGGATTTCCCCTTTCTTGATTTCCAGTTCCTGCTTCAGCAAATCCAGTGTGTTGTCTGCCGACTTTTTCAGGACTTTGCTGACGGTGAGGAAATGAGGTTTGCTGTCGTCAATTACGCAGCAGTTGGGAGAGATGCTCACTTCGCAGTCGGTGAAAGCGTATAGTGCATCAATCGTTTTGTCCGACGAAGTGCCGGGGGCGAGGTGTACCAGTATTTCTACGTTGGCAGCCGTATTGTCATCCACCTTGCGGATTTTGATTTTTCCCTTGTCAACAGCTTTCAGGATAGAGTCGATTACGGATGAAGTGGTTTTTCCGTAAGGGATTTCCGTGATAGCAAGCGTTTTGTTGTCCAGCTTGTTGATTTTCGCACGTACTTTTACGGCTCCGCCACGTTCGCCATCGTTGTATTTGGCTACGTCGATAGAACCACCCGTCTGGAAATCGGGATATAGTTGGAACTCTTCTCCACGGAGGTAGTTGATAGAGGCATCGCAAAGTTCGTTGAAGTTGTGCGGCAGTATCTTGGAAGAAAGCCCGACGGCGATACCTTCCACTCCTTGCGCCAGCAATAACGGGAATTTCACAGGGAGAGTGACCGGTTCCTTGTTTCGTCCGTCATAAGACAATTTCCATTCGGTAGTCTTGGGATTGAAGACAACATCCAGTGCAAACTTGGAAAGGCGTGCCTCGATATAACGGGGGGCGGCAGCACCATCTCCCGTAAGGATATTACCCCAGTTACCCTGACAGTCGATTAGCAAATCTTTCTGTCCGAGTTGCACCAGAGCGTCGCCGATGGAAGCGTCACCGTGAGGGTGGAACTGCATCGTGTGTCCCACAATATTTGCCACTTTGTTATATCGCCCGTCGTCCAGACGTTTCATAGAATGCAGGATACGGCGTTGCACAGGTTTCAAACCGTCGTTGATATGGGGTACGGCACGTTCCAGAATAACGTATGAGGCGTAGTCCAGAAACCAATTCTGATACATGCCTGTTAACTGGTGTTTTACGTTTTCGTCCCGTGCGTCCGCCGGTTTGTAGTCTGAATGTTCTTCCGGTATCTCGTTAATTTCGTCACTCATAAATCAATCTTCACTTTGCTTTTACAACAAATAATCTTCCTGAACATCAAAAAAGGGGATGTCCACGCAAAAATACGAAATAAATTCATATGAGGACGAAAAGAACTCACGTTTTTTATGATACTGACAGCTTCATTAATCTTTTAGCAGGCACCGGATTTGCTTTCTGAACATACAGGTTAATGGGATAAAGAGTCATATTCTTGATTTATTTGACCGGTTGGCGGAGTTGACTTTGTGTATATTTAATTCTGCCGATAGACTTTTTTAGTAGAAATGTGTTCAAATCCTCCATAAAATGTGCTTATTTTGTTCATGTAGATTGAAAACCGTACTTTTTTACAATATTTGTGTGTATATAAATTATGCACCTCCTGTATTTTTGCTTATGTTTGAATTTATCTATTAATATATTGAGTTATATGAAACACCTTAAAAAACACATCCTGGTGATATTGTGTGCATTACAAGTACAATATTCTCTTGCATTGAATCTTCAAAAAGATTGGTTGATTGACGGATCATCCTATCAAGCCAAAGTGACAACTACCGATAAAGAATTGTGCCTTAGTAACGGGCTACTCTCACGTACATTCATATTATCTCCTAATGTCGCAACGATTGCATTTGACAATTTGATGAATGGCAATGCGGAGCTGCGTGCTATCCGTCCGGAAGCTGTATTGACCATTAATGGTATGGAATATCCGGTAGGAGGGCTTTATAAACAACCGGTTCAAAATTTTCTGAATAGCGATTTTATTGAGGATATGATAAGTTGCGACACTGCATTCACGTATGTGAGCCATACAGTGGGAGAAACGATCGAACGTTTTCCCTATCGTCCCAAACAAGAATGGCTGTCGAACAAAAATCCATGGCCGGCTCCCGGCAAGCGGATTGTTTTTACATATAAAGCTGCCCCACGTGCACCGGAAATGATACGGAATGTGTCGGTAAAAGTGATCTATGAGCTATATGATGGGGCTCCTATCCTGTCAAAACAGATAGAAGTTGAAAATCAAGGAAAATCTTCGATTGTTCTGAATTCTTTTAAATCTGAAATACTGGCTTTAACGGAAACAGCTCCCAAAGTGCACTATGGTGAACCGCATGAAATACGTATGTTGGCTCAGGAACCGGGTACTTACACTCGTAATTATCGGAAATCTCCTGCACAGACTGACGCGCCTCGTGAATATATAGATCGCTTTACACAGCTCTTTGTAGTGACTGATTATGCTATGGGAGGTGATATGGAAGCGATGAAAGACAATCCGGCAGTCCGTTGGGTGTTCGACCATCCGGAATATGAAGCTACCGGAATACGGTATTACGGACAGTACAAACCGGCGCGTTTAGAAGTATGCCCGCCTATTGGTCCTGATTATGAAATAACTCCGGGAATGACTTTCCGTTCATGCACAGCTTTTGAAATGCTGAGAGATGCCACTGATAATGAACGCCGCGGGTTAGCGGAATGCCGTTTTTGGAGAATGATGGCACCCTGGACTCAAGAGAATCCTATTTTTATGCACGTTCGCCGCTCGGATGAAGCTTCTGTTAAGGCCGCCATAGACCAATGTGCCGCTGTTGGTTTTGAAATGGTAATAATGACTTTTGGCAGCGGGTTTAATATAGAAAACAATTCTCCGGAATATATGGAAATGATGAAACGTCTGAATGCTTATGCTCACTCTAAAGGTATAGCACTCGGCGGATATTCGCTATTGGCAAGCAGAGGCGCCAAGACGGAAGATGCCGCTATCAGTAGAAAGACAGGAAAACCTGCTACAACACGGGAAGAGGGAAGCCGCTTTGGAAAATCTCCTTGTCTTGCTTCTTCATGGGGAGATACTTACTTTGGCAAGTTACGCTCATTCTTTACGCAGACGGGTATGGGGGTATTTGAGAATGACGGTTCTTATCCCGGAGATCCTTGTGCTTCGACACAACACAAACATCATCGCGGCTATTTGGATTCCCAATGGAAGCAATGGGAGGTGATACGGGACTTTTATCGTTGGTGTCGTGAACAGGGCATATATTTGAATGTTCCCGATTGGTATTTTCTCAATGGCTCCAACAAAACCCCAATGGGATATGTAGAAACAAACTGGTCGTTGCCCCGTGCATATCAGGAAATTATTGAACGCCAAAACATATATGATGGAACTTGGCAGAAAACTCCGACTATGGGCTTTATGTTTGTTCCTCTTACACAATATCATGGAGGCGGGGAAGCTGCGACTATTGAGCCTCTTTGCGAACATTTGGAGCATTACCAGATTCGTTTGCAGAATCTATTCGGGGCGGGAGTCCAGGCATGTTTTCGAGGTCCCCGACTGTATGATACAGAGGATACTCGCAAAATGGTAAGTCATTGGGTCGCTTTTTATAAGAAATATCGTCGTATTCTAGATTCTGATATTGTTCATTTACGTCGCCCTGATGGCAGAGACTGGGATGGTATCCTGCATGTTAATCCTGACATTCAACAGAAAGGCTTTCTGGCTGTGTATAACCCTCTTTTAACTGACATCGAACGCACTATTCGGGTACCATTATACTATACTGGTTTGCATGATAAAGTTCGGGTAAAAGAACAGGATGGCAAAGCCCGGACCTATACTGTTGACAGAGACTATTCTATCTCGTTGAAAATTAGAATACCCGCAAAAGGATTTAATTGGTATATCTTTGAATAAAGACATTTATAAATGATATGCATAACTTTTTAAAGATTCATTCTTTCATTATTTAACTCTGCCAATAACAGATTTACTTGACAACGTCTTATTTATATTGTATATTTGTAATCGACTATTGTCTTTTAGCTAAAAACCGGAATAGATGAAAAAAAGAATTGCTTTTTGCTATCATAGAGGATCTTCTTGTACCTTGGAATGGTACTATAATTTGACGACATAGACGTTTGGTGTCTATGGAAATAGACTTACAAAAACGATTTGGGGAATAAAGGCTGTGGATTTATTATAAATTCGCAGCCTTTATTGTTGCATAATATTGATATATTCGCTTTGGAAGGGCGTGCGAAAGTTTATAATAAACTAGGGTGACGTTTATAATAAACGATTCATTTATTTATTAGAAAAGGTTTAATCGATTATGAATAAAGAGTAAACACTTTTTGATTTATTTGAAACGCATTCATTGAAATGTTTTAATTTCAACTATTAATATGATAAACTATAATAACATATTCCGACTTTATATTTTTGAACAAAAAAGAGGAGGCTTATCTTCTTTTCTCGTTTCCCGTTTCGGCGAAGAAGTTCAGGAATAAGATAAATTAATACCCTACCTGTCTTATTTATGAGATAAATCCCTATCTTTGTGGCACTTTTTACGAAAAAAGCAAAATCAAATTAATAGATATAGAAAAGAAAATGGCACAAGAAGACGTTTTTAAGAAACTAGTATCGCACTGTAAAGAGTACGGTTTCGTATTTCCTTCAAGCGATATCTACGACGGACTGGGCGCTGTGTATGACTACGGTCAAATGGGCGTTGAATTGAAGAATAATATCAAGAAATACTGGTGGGACAGCATGGTGCTGTTGCACGAAAACATTGTCGGGATCGACTCTGCCATATTTATGCATCCTACTATCTGGAAGGCTTCCGGACACGTTGATGCATTCAATGACCCATTGATTGACAACAAAGATTCCAAGAAACGCTATCGTGCCGACGTACTGATTGAAGATCAGTTGGCTAAATATGACGATAAAATCAATAAGGAAGTAGCGAAAGCTGCCAAAAGATTCGGAGAAAGCTTTGATGAGGCTCAATTCCGTTCTACCAACGGACGTGTGTTGGAACATCAGGCAAAACGTGATGCTCTTCATACCCGTTTCGCAAAAGCACTGAACGACAATAATCTGGAGGAACTTCGTCAGATTATTATTGATGAAGAAATCGTATGCCCGATTTCAGGAACTAAGAACTGGACAGAGGTTCGTCAATTCAATCTGATGTTCTCTACCGAAATGGGTTCTACTGCCGACGGTTCTATGAAGATTTACCTTCGTCCGGAAACGGCACAAGGTATTTTCGTAAACTATCTGAATGTGCAGAAAACAGGTCGTATGAAAGTTCCTTTCGGTATTGCACAGATCGGTAAGGCTTTCCGTAACGAGATCGTTGCCCGTCAGTTCATCTTCCGTATGCGTGAGTTCGAACAAATGGAAATGCAGTTCTTCGTAAAACCGGGAACGGAACTTGACTGGTTCAAGAAATGGAAAGAAATCCGTCTGAAATGGCATAAGGCGCTGGGCTTCGGCGATGCAAGCTATCGTTATCATGATCACGATAAATTGGCGCATTATGCAAATGCTGCAACTGACATCGAATTCCTGATGCCGTTTGGCTTCAAAGAGGTAGAAGGTATCCACTCCCGTACCAACTTCGACTTGTCACAACATGAGAAGTTCTCCGGAAAGAGCATTAAATACTTCGACCCTGAACTGAACGAATCATATACTCCGTATGTAATTGAAACTTCTATCGGTGTAGACCGTATGTTCCTTAGCATTATGAGCGCCGCTTATTGCGAAGAACAACTGGAAAATGGTGAAAGCCGTGTTGTTTTGAAATTGCCTGCTGCTTTGGCTCCGGTGAAACTGGCGGTTATGCCGTTGGTGAAGAAAGACGGTCTGCCTGAAAAAGCGCGTGAAATCATCGATGACCTGAAGTTCCATTTCCATTGCCAATATGACGAAAAAGATAGCATCGGCAAGCGTTACCGCCGTCAGGATGCAATCGGTACCCCGTACTGTGTAACAGTCGATCATCAGACATTGGAAGATAACTGTGTGACATTGCGTAACCGCGATACCATGCAGCAAGAACGTGTGGCTATCTCTGAACTGAATAATATCATTGCAGACAGAGTAAGTATCACTTCTCTATTGAAAACTTTACAATAAACCTTTGACGAATGAGTAAAAAGATCTATTTATTTTCTTTAGTATTGCTGGCTCTGACGTTTACTGCTTGTAGTGAAACAGAGGAGGCGGGTCGCTATGATAATTGGCAGGCACGTAGTGAGGCATTCATTGATTCTATTGCAAATGTATATAACAGCGCCGAGAATAAGGCTTTGCCGGATAACGACCCGGAAAAACTTCATGCTTACAAAGATCCGACTAATAATCAAATGTTGTACGTTAAGAAGATTAGTAAGGATGAAAATAGCAGTCAGAAAAAACCACTATATACTTCTACGGTAAGTGCATATTATCGTATGACTTATTTTAACGGAGATGTGGTGCAGCAGAACTTTAATGGGATTAAACCTAGCAACTACGATTCACCATCCAAATTTTCTTTGGACGGGGTAATTACAGGTTGGTCATATACATTGATGCATATGACAGAAGGTGAATTATGGACTTTGTATATTCCTTATCAGAGTGGATATGGCTCCGGTACTAGCGAAGACGGTTCTTTACAACCTTATTCGGCATTAGTCTATAACGTAAAGTTAGATAAGATTGTAGAATTATAATCTTATATAGTATAATAAAGATAAACAGGTGTTGCGTCTATTATGAAGTGCACCCCAAAAGTTTTTTGTCTAACTTTTGGGGTGCACTTCACTTTTCGGACCCCCTCTTTCTTCATCAATTTACAAAACAGAGAGCATGGTACAGTTTATTCCTGTCCCTCTCCTAAAATTCGGTATAGGTTAATTAGACTTTGTATTTCGGTGAAATGATTGGCTGTTTGCGTCAATTACTTTCTTTACCGAACCATGAAGCAATAATAACTTTTGGGCATGATCGTGGTCTAATCCTAATTCCTCCATAATCATCCGTGTTCCTCTTTCCACTAACTTTTGATTGCTCAATTGCATGTTCACCATTTTGTTTCCTTTCACCCGTCCGAGTTGGATCATCACAGAAGTGCTGATCATGTTTAGAATCATTTTTTGCCCGGTGCCGGATTTCATCCGGGAACTGCCTGTGACATATTCCGGTCCGACGATCATTTCAATGGCAACATCTGCTTCTGCTGCCATAGGAGAATCGGGATTACTAGTGATGCAACCAGTCAGGATCCCCTGTTTGCGTGCTTCGTGTAAAGCTCCTATTACATAAGGAGTAGTACCGGAAGCGGCAATGCCGATAACGGTATCCTTATTGTTGATGTGATGTTCGGTCAGTTCTTCCCAACCACGGTTTGTGTCATCTTCGGCGCCCTCTACGGGATTGCGCAAGGCCGTATCACCTCCTGCTATCAGTCCGATAATCCAATTGGGAGACATTCCGAAGGTAGGGGGAACCTCCGAAGCGTCCAATACTCCTAAACGGCCGCTTGTCCCTGCCCCCATATAGAAGATACGTCCGCCTTGTCTCATGCGGGGGACAATCAGGTTGACAAGGTGCTCAATCTGCGGAATTGCTTTCTGTACGGCTGATGCTACCTTTTGATCTTCACGATTGATGTCTTCCAGTATTTCCCGTACGGATTTCTTTTCCAGGTGATCGTAAAGCGATGGTTGTTCGGTTATCTGCATAATACAAATTGCTGTTTACCAATTAATTGTAGATAGAGAAATTATTTTTGATGATATTGGATTAATCCTTCCATTGGACTTTGGAGGATTTTACCGACTTGAATCCCTGTTTGCTGTGCTGCCTCTTGTAATATATCCTTATAACAATGTGCAACAGAACCGATGAAATGTGCCGGATATTGCTTATAATCATATTGCATTACATTTCTGCGAAGGAAAGCAATGAAGCTATTGAGCACGAGTGTGCGGATAGCAGGTTCGTCCAGGTGTTGAGCCAGGAAAGGAGAGAGGCTTGCCAAAAAACGGTTCGGGAAAGGCTGACGGTAAACCCGGTCGATGATTTCGGGGACTGTCAGGTCGAATTGCTTTAAAAAAGCCTCTTTTATGGTTGACGGAAGCTGGTTTTTCAGTACATCGCCTACCAGCAGTTTACCTAATACTGCGCCGCTTCCTTCGTCACCCAGAATAAATCCAAGAGGTGAAATGTTACTTATAATCTCTTCGCCATTGTAAAAGCAGGAGTTGGAACCCGTGCCGAGGATACAGGCAATGCCTGCTTCGTGTCCACATAGTCCGCGGGCGGCGGCAAGCATATCCGAATTGGCTTTTATATTTCCTATGACGGGCAGGCTGTCGGCAATTGCCCGTCGGAGGACGGGAGCTTTTTCGGGCGTACATCCTGCACCGTAGAAATAAACGGAGTTTATCGTCCCTTCCGGTAACTGTGGCAGGAGAGAGGCAGTTAACTCTTGTTGGATTTCCTCTTCCGATTGGAAGAAAGGGTTTATCCCTTTCGTTCCAATTCGTTTAATCAGGGTGCCATTGAATACAATGCACCAATCGGTTTTGGTAGAACCGCTATCTGCAATAAGTATCATATCTTAATGTATATTTTCTTTTTATATAATATATAGCCTATTGCCCAGTTGAGAAGGACAAATAGAATGGCATAAGCAAGGGAACCGCTTTCATTACCGAAAACGGGCTGAAGGACACCGGCATAAAAGACTTGCTGCAAGGAAGTGTTTTCTCCCTGATATGTGACGGTAATGACACCTAGCAGGATAGCGAGAACATCTGCCAGTACATAGATAAAGAGCGGATTTACTCCGAAGGATTCGAAGAAACGGCTCCATTTCTTGTATCCTTTTATGTCGATAATCCAGACGAGTAAAGCCAGAAAACTGGAACCTAATCCGCAAGTGACCAGAACAAAAGTCGGCGACCATATCTTTTTGTTCAACGGACATCCATAGCTAAGCAGGAAACCTGCAAAAGTGAGAATCGTACCGATAAGAAAGAGACGTTCCAATTTTTCGCGGATATCTTTCACTTCCATTAGTAGTTTGCCGACACAAAAGCCTATCAGTACGTGTGCAATAGAAGGGATAGTGCTTAGAAGTCCTTCCGGGTCGATGTGATTGTCCTGATACATGTGTGCATCTCCCAGGATGCTACGGTCTACAATGGAAAGAATGTTCGTTTCGTTGTAGGCAAAGCCGTTGCCGGTGATGAGGAGTATGAAGTAACCCACTAATAAGGCGACGATCAGATAAGGGATATACTTGTGTTTAATAAGCAAGGCAATTAATGCGGATGCTCCGTAGCAAAGGGCAAGCCGTTGCATCACTCCCAGAACCCGGATTTGGGCAAAGGGAAGCGGGTCGTGATAGTAGCAAAGCAAGGCAAACCAGTTGATGGCTATCCCGATAAGGAAAATGACAATCGTTCTTTTGATAATTTTCAGGGCTGCGGGGGTACTGAACGTGAAGTTATACTTTCTGAGTGAAATGTAAGTAGAGATTCCCATGATAAACATAAAGAAAGGAAAAATCAGGTCTGTGGGGGTGAGACCGTTCCATTGAGCATGTTTAAGAGGGGAATATACATATCCCCATGAACCCGGATTATTCACCAGAATCATTCCTGCGATAGTAATGCCTCGCATTACATCAAGTGCCAACAGACGTTTGTTACTTGTTACATTCATGACTGTTACTTGTTAATGTGTTAAGTTATTAAGTAAATTGTTTATTGTTTCTTACCGAAAGAATCATCCAGCCGATTGCGAATCATCAATGAGGCTATAATGCCGGGTATGGTGCAAATACAGACCCAGATAAAGAAACTGGTATATCCGATGTGTTCCTGTATCCAGCCTGCGGGCATTCCCGGAATCATCATGCCCAATGCCATAAATCCGGTTCCGATAGCATAATGAGCAGTCTTGTGCTCGCCTTCCGCAATATAAATCAGATAAAGCATATAGGCAGTGAAACCAAAACCGTAGCCTAGCTGCTCAATGGCGACACAAATAGATATTAGAATGAGGTTATCTGGGGTTGCTGCTGCCAACCAGATATATAACAGGTCGGGGAGATTAATCGCTAATGCCATGGGTAATATCCATTTTTTGAATCCGTCTTGGGAAACGAGCAAACCGCTGATGATTCCACCGAATAAGAGAGCTGCAACGCCTATGGTACCATAAATCATTCCGACTGTTGTTGTAGATAGAGCCAATCCTCCTTTTTCGATACTATCCAGAAGGAAAGGTGAGGCGATTTTGGCTAATTGAGATTCGCCCAGTCGGTAGGTGAGCAGGAAAAAGAACATAAGACCTATATGTTTCTTCTGGAAAAAAGAGACAAAGGTTTTAAAGAAGTCTTCTAGCAGTTTGCTGGGTGTCAGGCCTTCCCGTTTGACGTCGGAATCGGGATAAGGGAGCATGAAACGATGATAGATAGTGAGTGCCAAAAATAGTCCTGCCATAAGATAGAAAGTAATGCTCCATGCCAGAGGTACATTATTTTGTAATGTTTCCAGCCAACCCGCCAACATCACAAGAACTCCTTGACCGAAAATACTGGCAAACCGGTAGAACGTATTCCGAAGACCTACAAAGAAGGATTGTTCCTTGTTATTGAGTCCGAGCATATAAAAACCGTCTGCTGCAATGTCATGAGTGGCGGAACTGAATGCCAGCAGCCAGAAAAAAGCCAGGGTGAATTGTACGTAGTGTGTTGTCGGGATGAAAAAGGCAATACCGGCAAATCCGGCTGAGATAAATCCTTGCATGGCAATAATCCAGGCTCGTTTCGTTTTAATCAGATCAACGAACGGGCTCCATAAGGGCTTGATAGTCCACGGCAGGTAAAGCCAGGAGGTGTAAAGAGCTATTTCTGTATTCGATAACCCCAGACGTTTATACATGATGACAGCGATTGTCATTACTGCTACATAGGGAAGTCCTTCTGCAAAGTAGAGGGTTGGAATCCAGCTCCAAGGGTCTCTTTTCAGGGTTGGCGTTGTCATGGTATTCATTGGGTTCTATTTATATTGTTGCTCAATCGCACTACCGGGGTAGTAGTGGGATAGTATTTCTTTGTATTTATAGCCTTGTTCCCCCATTACGGCGGCACCGATCTGGCAAAGTCCCACGCCATGTCCCCAGCCGGATCCCGTGAGGATAAACCGGGAAGGGATTTCTTTTTCATCTTCTTTGTATTCTTTGTCCACAACGAAAGCGGAGCTATATAAGTGGGAAGATGATAGGGTACGACGGATCTCCAACTCTTTGCCGATGATGAGAGTGCGTAACGTTCCTACTATTTTCAATCGGACCAGCCGTCCTGAAGTTCCCCGTTCGACCGGAATCAAATCAATGATTTTTCCGAACTCGATTCCTGAACGTTTATGAATCAGTTCCGAGAGTTCTTGTTGGGAGTAGCAGACTCTCCAACGGTAAAAGTCTGTTGTTTCCTGGTCATAATTATTCAATACCTGACTCAACACTTGTTTGTTATGGGTGTTGCAAAAGGCCGCAGGAGAAGTACGTATCCATTTATCGGCTTCCACTTCTTTTGTCAGGTCGGGAAGTCGCGTTTCTGTTTTACTATCCCGTTGACCGATAAGATAGGGATGCTTTACATTCTCCCAGCAGTTCTGGAATTCTTCGAAAGCGCCGCCGCAACATTTAGAGAAACGAGCGTCACAAATCTCTCCTTCATACATAAGTACTTCACCCCGTGTAGCAAAAACAGCTTCAATTGCCTGTGGAGTTGAGGTGCGTGTAATGCCTTGATAACGCTGGCAATGGTCATCGGCACATACATCAAAGTTTTTGTGGGCTTCATGGTCGTACCATTTAATAAGTTGAGAGGGGAGAGTTGAAAGTTCAAAGTTGGCTGTGTTGTCTGGGTGCATAATAACTTTCAATTTCCCATTTGCAACTTTCAACTTATTAAGCAGCCAGCTTCGGGAAATAACGGCATGTGCTTTTAATAGCTCCAAAGAAGCTGTTGCACTCATCTCTGATGAAATCACGCTGGTGAGATAATCTTCAATAGGAATTATATTGATAGCAGTCAGTCTGTCATCTTCAACAATAATCTTCAGTTCACCTTTGAATCTTTGAACTTCTTTACGTTCCCAATGGAAGTTGATGCCTATGGTTACGTCTTGCAGTTCAAAGAAAGAAGAAGTATCTTGTTGGGGAGTGAAGGAGAGTTCGTCATATTCTTTCTCCTGCCAACAGATTTTTCCTTTCCGATAGACAGCCTGTTGTATTCCGCAGATTGCTATTCCGTCAGAAGATATAAATTCTTTCGGGAAAGAGAATCCAATCTCTTTCCCGGAAAGAATACCGACTGTAATGACAGGCTCCTGCATAAAGTTTTACACTTCGTCTTTTCTGAATAATTCGTCACATAGGGTTTCAAACTGCTCCGGTGACAAACTAATTTCCTTGTAAATATCAATAATCTCTTTTGTGTTTAATTTATCCATATCCTCCTCTCTGATAATAGGGAAAACACCACCCATTTCTGCAACAGCAGGACTTATTAACAATCCTTTTTCCCCTTGGTTATAGTAACAGTCGGGACGATGTTTGGAACGTAGGAAAATGACGCAATTCCAAGCTACCACTTCATCATCTTCGCCATGCTTTGTACTGTCAATTGCATACCAAGCTATTATATTGATTAAAGGTTCTTTACCGTAAAAGGTAGAGAGGATGTTGTAGATATTCTCGAATTTCTCTATTAATTCAGACCTGAGAATTGATGCTAGACCAATGCTGGTTATAAAAGTATTGTTTGCATAGCTATTTACGATAGCCGGGACATCGTCGAAGTCTGTTTGTTCTATTATATCGTTCAGAAAATCCTTGAAAAAGGGAGTAGATAAACTTTCCTCTTTTCCTGCTGCTTGGAAGTGCATGTGGTCAGGAGCAGAAGCACCGCACTCCGGGCCGTTATAGAGTATATAGAAGTCTATCATATTTTCGGCTAAGTGAAGCATATCTTCAAAACGTCCTTTAATGCTTTGTGAGGTATGTTCCTTGTCGATGATTGTCAAGTGCCGCTGAAAAATGGGGTAAGGGTTGAGGCATATCTCATAATGTCCGAACGGCAAACTGGTTTGTTCTGCAGGGCGATTCTTTTCGCATAAGAAACATGGTCTTTCCTGAATGGAGCGGGTATCCGTTTTTGCCATAGTGGAGAGGGCGCGTTGAGGGTTGGGGAAAATTCGGAACACCATTTCAATATCATCTTCTTCGACTTCCAGTTCTTTTGCTTTTTCCAGATTTTCTTCCAGTGCCTCATAATTCTTTTTCGCGAGTTCCCAGTTTTCTTTCTGATCTTCTATCATTTCTTCTACAAGCTCCTGAAAATCTTCATCAATCGTATGCATCTGAATTCTGCTTTGTATTTCCCAAGTGCGGATTCTGTCTTTATAAAAGTTGTTCTGATTGACTTTTTCAATACTTAATGCGGCATCTGAATTACCTTCCCAACGTCGGCAAAGGTATATTATATCATAGATACGTCCGATCTTATAATCGCGTGAAATGTTTAATCCTATGGCATAATCTTCACCGTAGCTGGTGTTTGGAAATTTGATGTTACGAATGATAGGGGTATAGAAAGCACGTGGAGCGCCCAAACCATTGATGCGTAAAGCATTGTTTTTTCCGTTCTCCAATGTCCATTCTTTATGGTCAATGATGCCGGGGGCTATTTCGTTCAAGTGGAAGTCGGTCATTAGATACGTTCCTATCACCATTGCGCAGCTTTCCTTATAAAAAGTATCCACGATTTTCTGGATTGTATGTTCGTCTTTATATAAGTCGTCGCTATCTAACTGTATGGCGAACTTTCCGCATTTCTCGTGATGTAAACCCTTGTTCCAGCAGCCGCCTATACCTAAATCATTCTCTTGGGGAATGAAATGAATCAATCTTTTGTCTGCGCTTAGTTCCTGAAGCGCTTCGGTAGTTCCGTCGGTCGAATGATTGTCGATAACGATAACGTTGAAAGGAAAGGTAGTCTGTTGGTTTAAAGCAGAGCTGACTGCATCACGAATAGTATGAATACGATTGCGGACAGGGATGATTACGGATACTTCAAATTCAAAGGTCTCGTTGCAAAGATTGACTGTCCGTGAAGAAGAAGGCATTAAGTAGGCATCAATGCATTTCAGATATTCTGTGCAAGCAGCTTCCATTTCGAGCTGTACTTCCCGATTTTTGGGATCTACATAGTCGAATTGTTTCTCTCCGCTTTTTCTGGTATCAGTTTCAACTTCGGTATATAAATATTCGTTAATGTGTATAATGGAATAGTTGACAGCTATGAACAAGCGCATATTATATAGTCCTGCATATTGATATCTTTTGTACAGTTTATCCGCTGTGTAAGTGAATGCGGAAGTGCTGAATAAAAGTATGGAACCGAAGTCGAAATCATCTCGAACACTTCCCAATTGGTAATCAATGACGGGTGCTTGTTTTAGTTCTTCATGAATCTGTTGATAGCGGTCGGCATATACTATTCCATTTTTCTTGTTGTTCTCCATAACTTGCACCATGCGTTCCAATGCATATAATCCCAACTTTAATGGAGTTTGTTTGGTGTACAACAGAATGTAGTCTGTACTTGCATGAGCTGCGATTGTTTTCATCGTACTTGTGGAGTAAAGCCCATCGATAGGGAGCCATTCACAATCCGGGAGACATTTCTTACCGGGAGCAGAACCTAATAAATAGATTTTATCTACTAGCTCTGACGCTTGTAATTCTTTCACTGTTTGCATTGTATCTTCCGAAGTGCCGAAAGGTATAAAGCAATTGATTCTTTTTTTCATTTTGCTAATTGGTATTAAAGAGCTGTCGTATTGTTTATGGTTGATTTCTTTCGAATAAGGAAGCAAAGCCCGGTGAAAGTAAATGCAGCGTTAAATAATAGCAGTTCGTAACTGATTTGATAACCGTTGAACCATGCTTCCGAATTTCTTTGCAGGATATAGCAGAGGACAGGGGAAGCGATAGCTATCGGCGGGATATATTTATCGTAAATTTGTTTCTTGGTAAAGATACCGAAGGCGAACAATCCGAGAATAGGACCATACGTGTAACTGGCTAATGTATAAATCGCATCAATGACGCTGGTATTATTCAGCAGGTTGAAAACGAAAATAATGATTCCCATAACGATTGCCATGCCGATATGTACGTGCTTGCGTATCTTGCTGAGAGCGGCCTCCCCTTTTTTCTGTGCATTCAGAATATCGACAGTGAAAGAGGTGGTCAGTGCGGTTAATGCCGAGCCGGCAGCCGAGTAGGCGGAAGCTATTAATCCGATGATGAATAGGATACCGACTATACCCGGAAAGTAGTTTCCCGTGGCAATCATAGGGAATATCTCATCACTCTTATCCGGATTCTTAATGCCTTGTTGCGCTGTGAATGTATAGAGTAATACCCCTAACATCAGGAAAAGCAGAATCACGAAGAATTGTGAGATGCCGCTTGTAATCATGTTCTTTTGAGAATCCCGGAAGTTCTTGCAACTAAGATTACGTTGCATCATGTCCTGGTCGAGTCCGTTCATGGCAATGACGGTAAATACACCCGCCAGAAATTGTTTGAAGAAATATCGCTTGTCATTCACATCATCGAAAAAGAATGTCTTGGAGAAATCACTGTCCGATAGGGTAGTGACTAAGCTGTTAAAATTCAGGTGCAGGCTCGAAGCTATATAATAAATGCACAGGACAACAGAAACAACGAGACAGAATGTTTTGAGTACATCTGTCCATATCAGTGATTTCACACCTCCCCGGAATGTATAGAGCCACACAATAAATACGGTGAGAATGACGTTCAGCAGGAAAGGGAGGTGAAAGGGCTCGAAAATGAGCAGTTGCAGTGTCAGACAAACGAGGAATAGCCGTACGGCTGCCCCCAACATCTTTGAGATAAAGAAAAACCATGCGCCTGTCTTATAAGACGAGGAGCCGAACCTGTTCTCCAAATATTCGTAAATGGATACCAAGTTCATGCGGTAGAAAAGCGGGACGAGCACAAACGCTATGATAATTTGCCCGACGATGAATCCCAATACCATTTGTAGATAGGAAAAACTGCTGGCTTGCACCATGCCCGGAACAGAAACGAAAGTAACTCCGGAGATGGTGGAGCCGATCATGGCAAAAGCGACGATATACCATGCCGATTTATGGTTTCCTACGAAGAAACCTTCATTATCGGCCTTGTGTCCTGCTATATAAGAGATTGTGAACAGGATTGCGAAGTATGCCACGATAGTAACGGACAAAACGATTGGACTCATATCTACTGTTTAAAGGATTCGATTCGTTTCGCACTTATGTAAGCGCTTCCCGGTACTTATCCTGCGTTTTTTGTGCATCTTTTACTTCCAACTTAATAACAAACGGCTCCTGCGGCATATTTTTAGGCAGGCTGACATTATATTCATTGCGAGTGGTTTCTGTTACCTGGGTTTGTTCACCCGTCAATGTCTTTGCGGTGGTGATAGTTATCCCTTTGGGAGTTTTAACTGTGAGCTGTCCGGAATAGGGAGGGTTGAATACGACCATATAGACTTGATTGCTTTTGCGGGTATAATATCCCCAATCTTGTTTCTCCCAGCCGGCATAATCGCAACCATAGATACATTCGCTGTTTTTCTTCATCCATTTACCGATGAAATCGGCTATCTTTTTCTCTTCCGGGCGGAAGTCTCCGTCGGGCTGAGGGCCGAAGTTGACTACCATATTTCCACCCATAGATACGGCGTGTACAATACGTGCCAATACCTCAGTCGGATTTTTCACATAGCTCAGTGACCAGTCTTTGTGGTATCCCCATTGGTTTTCGGGAATAGTCATACAGGCTTCCCAATCCCATTTTGTTACGTGTAAGTCTTTTACGGGATCAGGCAGGCGGCGCTCGTAAGCCGATTCATAGTCCCCCATGAGATGTCCGTTGCTGTCGAAATGGCGTTTCCCGTAATCATCGGCCCGCAATCGGCTGTTGATAGTTACACCGGGAAGCATTTCTTTCAGCATACGTTCCACGTGTGCAGTCCACCAACCGTTTTGCTTGATACTTGCGTCCCATGTTCCGTCAAACCAGAAATCCTTGACAGTAGGGTAGCGGGTTGCCAATTCTTTCAACTGATTGTCGGTAAATGTCAGGAATCTTTGGAAAGCGATGCTATCTTCCTGGGTCTTGATACTGCTTCGCCAGTCCGGATGACTCCAGTCCAACACGGAGAAATAGAAATGTACGTCGATGCCGACTGCATTATAAGCCTTTACCAATTCTCCCAAGATATCTTTCTTGTAAGGGGTATTAGCTACCGTATACTCTGTATATTTGCTGGGCCACAGGCAAAAGCCTTCATGGTGTTTGGTGGTTATCTTTACATATTTTACTCCCATTTCTTTGGCCATTTTAGCCCATTTCTTGGCATCAAACTGTTGGGGATTCCATTGTTTCATAAGTTCCAGCCAGTCCGTAGTCGGAACTTTGGCCCACGCTTTCAACCATTCGGCAGCGCCGTGGTATGTTTTATTGTTCCATTCACCGCCGGGAATGGCATATAACCCCCAGTGAATGAATGCACCCAAACGGTTTTCGCGAAACTTCTGCATAGCAGGGTCCTGTCTTTTACCGAGACGGTCGGCGCCATATTTGAGTTCAACTTCCAGTTCTGCAGGTAGAACTTTCTTTTGTGCTTGTACAGCCGGAACGGCTAATAGAAAACTGAATAAAAGAATAATTATCAAGTGTTGCTTTTTCATGATATATATGTGATTAGATGTTGTTTTATACTTTACATTTATTGGCTTTGCTGCAAAGATAGGGATTAGTTTGTAATTGTGGTAATGTTTTTGGATTGTAAAAATTGAGGTTTCTCATTTCGCTCTTTATTTAGACTCTGTTTGGAGGATTGAATATAGACATTTATCATAGAAACCCTGATTATTCTTGTGTATTCTTTATTCCGGGTGTTCCTCCTGTCGGGTCTTTGGAAGAATGCCAGTTAGCTTGCTTTGAAGATACTAAGTCCGGTGATTTCTTTTCGAGAGAGATACCTTGGTTCCTTTTGTTACCGGAACTATGCATTGACTCAAGATAGCTGCACTTGTCGATCATTCGGGGATTTTCTTCGTTAGTCATTATAGCCAGGTGGCTGTCTTCATTAGTCAACTTCGGGAAGTTGGGAATCTCTATAATGGTTTCTCCGTTTACTTTATGCTTTTTTCTAAGTGCGGCGGCAGATTTGGTCAGGCATATATATCCGTGGGAAGAAATGCAGATGTTTTGATTGTTGTCCGGGTGTTTCAAGACTACCGTTGTCTTGGTTTCTGTTGAGCCGTTATCTGTGTCGATATATCTTAGAAGTTTTAATGCCGGAATAGAAATATCGTTGTTACCCGGATTATAAAACTCTATGTATTCCGCACCGTCTGTTGCATTGTCATACATGATTTCGTTGAATGATAATATATCCTTGACTTCTTCCGGATAATCAGGCAGAACCGGATCTTCGGGAACATCAGGTTTATCTGGCTCATCAGGTGTTTCAGTAGGTTTGGTAGTAGTCTCCACATCATTGGACAATTGTATATGGTGGAATGTGAAACCTTTACAACGTGTCTTGGTATAAATACAGTATATTCCACAATAAAGAGAAGTCAGGATGCTGTTGTCTTTTACTTGCTTTTCTTTGGTGTATTCATTTTCTGATTCCAGTCGTGTCCAGAAAGTCCAGTAACCATTGTTATCACATTCCACTTTTATGTATAACTTGGGTGAGTTGTTTCCTTTCATCACTTCCCTTCCCGAAGCCAACAGCTTGGGTTGTTCTCCGTTCTGCCGGTAAAGGGCAACGTTGTCTTTGGCTCCTCCTATTTGGATATAGTAACCGTTTACGTTGCCGGAGAGTACATTTGAAGAAGAAGTCAGGTAAAATCGGGCATAATTGTTGGCGGAAGGATTGAATGTAAGGCGGACTCCGAACTCCCAACGGGTATTCTTTACGGAGTTGGAAGGTATAGTGACATAAGCGGTTCCTGCATTTTCTTGCGGATCGTTCAGGCGCAGTCCTTCTTTAGAGTTGATTGTGAATTTATCTGTTTCTCCTTCCCAGGGCAGTTCGGATGTAGTATTATCTTCTTCTGGATTTCCCTCATCTTCATCGTCGGCGGGAAGCGAACAATTATAGAATAAGACAATAAAGATACTTAGAAACGTGAAAGTCTTACAAATTCTCATACGGTTTTGTATAAAGTCATTTTATTTAACCGTATTTGTTTGTGAATAACGCAGAGACAATTGCGGCTTATCTTATGATTACGGGGACAAAGGTATGGCTTTCTGTTGAATAAAGAAAAAAAATCGTCTATTGTTTTAAGTGGAATTTAGAAATAATAATCAAGGACTGCCGGGAGCCATTCTGTTTTATAGGCTTCCGGTAATCTCTGATTCATTTTATTTATAGGTAACATTAAAAGACTATTCGAAGCGGGGCATTACATATTTATCCGTATAGGAAGTGAATGTTATGCCGGGCATTTTCAAGTCTACGCGTCCGAACATGGACTCCAACAGAGGGTACAGCCTGATAGATGGGGTATTTATATCGGTAGGGACATTTCGGAAGTTGAAGTTCTCCGTCTGTACTATCTTGGGAGTAACGGTTACTCCGTTGAGAGTGTCCGGAAAACGCTCGTCGGACATCAACCGGCGGAAATAAAACATGGACAGGATACTGGCGAATACTGTTTCCGAATAAATATTTCCGGTGAGGTCACAGCGTACGGTTCCTTTCTCTTCCTCTTGCCCCATCATGACGAAGTCACCGATCACGGAACTGCATAGCGTAAAGGAAATCTTCTCCGGCTTTACGACAAAGAAATTGTGTAGCGCCACGGTAACTGCCAGAGAAGCAGGAATGCAATGGTTACGTTAATTTATTTGCTTAATTGATTTCGAGAAAAACTATATATATCTTGTCTTTAATATTCAATAGTTCGTTAAAAAATCGCCAAGCCTAAGCGGCTATGGCAGTAAATAAAATGAGTTCTTTGAAAAGTTTGTCAATAACTTGCATGTCCGGTTTAATCCCGAACACGCAAATAAATCGTTCAAGCATATAAGCATTGTGTATGAATGACTTGCAAGAGGATATGGAATAGGCTATTCCGAGCCTCTTGCATGCCGCTTTGGCCAAGTTGACAGCAGCAAGCGATGCATTGAAGTGAAAATCCAACTTTCTGAAGTCAGTTGACTGGCAGTTGGTGATTCCTGCATGCTGCTTTCCATCTCTAAAGCAAAATTCCAATAGGAATCTGGTCCTGTAATAATCCAGCACTTCGCGTCCATCCATGGAATCGTCTGTAGAGAAATAGAGCTGCCACTTGTCTGTCCTCCCGTCCATCGGATACCAGATGGTTAAGGAAACATACCTTTTGAGAGCTTTTGCATATACCCTCAATCCGTATAGCTTTCCTTTGTTCACCTCGTATTCCTTGCACCGGGTCAAATCCAATTTGGCAAAGTCAATTCTGCCGTCAAACCACTTGGGATGGCCCCGTTTTCCTGTTTTCTTTTCCAATGTCGGATAGTACAGGATTACATCGTTCCTGAAGCGGCTGATGATATGGAAATCGCTCTCACACATAGGCGTTATGAATGTTTCCTTGGAAAAGAATGCGTCTGCAACCACTGTTTTGGATAGGCTCTGTAGCTTGTCTTTTCTACTGATTAGATAGCTGCTGTACCAGTCAACCAGATTCTTGCCCATGTTATCCAAGGTCTTGCAATCCGGCGTCTGAATGGAACCTAAAGTCATGCATTCGTGGTTGTCGATGTCAATGACTCCGATGCCCAAGATTTCCAATCCTCGTTTATAATCCCCTGCACAGCCTGACCAGAAGTAACCAATCCAAGGTGTCTTCTTGCCTGATTTGGGGATATAGGAAGGATCGATGGCGATGGCTTTTCTTCTACCTGTGAGATGCTTGCTGATGATAGAATCGTTGAACGCAAACCAGTCGAATGTCTCATTCTCAAAAAGATTACGGTAGGTCTGTTCCGAAAAACGTCCATACCTGCCCAACTGGAGGAAGTTTATACGATCTGGAATGGCCATGAATAATTTCATTGCATCCATGAACGTTTTTTCAAAAGGTTTTTGTATATTCACGACTGATTTGAGAGCCGACAGGCACTCAGATTGGTATTGCATAAGGAGTGTTTCTTTAGTCATAATCAGAAGAGTTGAGAAACTTCTAATTTACTAAAAAATAACGAATTATGCAATACTCTTTTCCCTTTATTATCAACAGGTTAGCACTTCTTTCAGCACATTTCTTTATGCTTAACCATTCGTTTTTGACAACAGTTCAATGACCTCTTTAGTGTTTTTGAACCGACTTCTGCCGGTTCTATTGTTTAACTTTTAATTTTCCGGTAAAAATTTACCGAAGTATTGTAATATTATTATTTACTACTTTTGATATACATTTTTAGATAGATACGGCATATTATCCACAAAACAATCTTCTTAGAATAAATTCAAAGTTGGAGAGCAACGAACTTTTTCATAAATTGTTTCATGCGTACCAGTATCGAAAGGAGAAGAACATCACTTCATTCTGTAATGCGAAAATGAATCATGAAATTGAGGCACATTTTGCGCAATACTGTTATTTATTAAAGAGTGAGGATGATGCTCCAGGATGGTCGTTTGCGGCTGAGCATGCAGACAATCGAGGCATAGCGATACAGATGTTAAGTACATATATTAACAATAAAAGGAGATTACTACCTGATATGTCACCGGAATATGTGAATGGTCTTATTGAAAATAATATTGTAAATGTTTTTAGAAAAACTGATGCCTATAAAGATTATCCATATGACAATAGTCGTGGTGTGGAATTTGATTTTGAAAATTTAAGAGAAATAGCTAAAAATTGTTGATATGAGAAAAAAAGTAATAGTCCTAGTTAGTTTGTTATTTGTGCTAGTTGATATGTATGCACAAACATTTTATTATGATACTACTCAGGTGTTTTATGCTCAGCGTTATGTTTGTGATGTAACACAAGAATCCAAGTCTGTAAGGCTATATAGTAAAAGTAATAAGTTTACAGAAGTTGAAGCTGTCAATAAAGAAACGGGCGCAGAAATTACTGATGCTGAAAGAAAAGAGGCAAACTTTGTAGATGATAGTCAGTTATGGGGAAAATGTTTGTCTATTTTGAATGAATCTTTTTCTGAAGAGGAGAGAACGCGGGTACAAGGTTGCAAATTTATAATAATACTGCGTGTTGATACTAACACAGGAATAATACGTGATGTAGAATATCGTTTTCCGGCTGTTAGTATGCTTGCAACAGTACCGGTTTCTGTTTATCAAGAAATGGAAATAAAGTTGAAAAAGGAAATAGTCTTTAATATAACGGAAAAAGGAAAAAGGTTCAATTATATTCCTTTTGTGTGGGCTCATACTGTGAAATAGAATACTAATATTAAAAAATGGTGTGTAATAATAAGAAAAACAGTAAGTTACTCCCGTTTTCATCGTCAACTGTATTTTCGAGGGAATGCTTAAAGATGTAAAAAGGCAACTAATTCATAGCGAATTAGTTGCCTTGCATTTTCTTATTTTAGGAATATCCCTAAGTCGATCATTTGGATATCCTTAGGCTTTATGCCTTCTTATACGTTTTTTACTTTAATCAGATACTCAGCTATCTGTACTGCGTTCAATGCCGCACCTTTCTTGATCTGGTCACCTACAATCCAGAAAGTCAGTCCGTTTTCGTTCGTCAGGTCTTTACGGATACGTCCTACGTAAACCGGATCTTTACCTGCAAGGAACAACGGCATCGGATATTCCTTTTCTGCCGGATTGTCCTGAAGAACCAATCCTTCGCCCTTGGCGAATGCTTCGCGGGCTTCTTCTACGGAAATCGGACGTTCTGTTTCTACCCAAATGCTTTCAGAGTGAGCACGTAATGCAGGAACACGTACGCAAGTAGCACTGACTTTGATATCGGAGTGCATGATTTTGCGTGTTTCGTTGAACATCTTCATTTCTTCTTTGGTGTAACCATTTTCGGTGAAGACGTCAATCTGAGGAATCAGGTTGAATGCCAACTGATACGCGAATTTTTCCACGGTAACAGGTTCGTTAGCCAATACTTGGCGATATTGTTCATACAATTCGTCCATGGCAGCAGCACCCGCACCACTTGCTGCCTGATAGGTAGACACGTGCACGGTTTTTATATGAGAAAGCTGTTCGATGGCTTTTAGTGCAACTACCATTTGGATAGTCGTACAGTTCGGGTTGGCGATGACGCCGCGAGGACGTTCCAATGCGTCTTCGGCATTTACTTCAGGCACTACCAAAGGTACATCGGCATCCATACGGAATGCACTGGAGTTATCGATCATCACAGCACCATACTTGGTGATTGTTTTTTCGAATTCCTTGGATGTTCCTGCTCCGGCAGAAGTGAAAGCAATGTCTACCCCTTTAAAGTCATCGTTGTGTTGTAAGAGTTTCACCTCGATCTGTTTACCGCGGAAAGTATAAATTGTTCCGGCACTACGTTTAGAACCGAACAAAACTAACTCGTCCAACGGGAAGTTTCTCTCATCGAGCACGCGCAGGAATTCCTGTCCCACGGCTCCGCTTACGCCAACAATAGCTACTTTCATCTTTTTCTTTTGTTAAATTGTGAATATTGTATTTATCTTCTTACACTGTCGAATAGAAGATATTTGGCTGCAAAATTATAACATTTTGCCATATAATCAGTATTTCGGGTGAGAAAAAAGTTATAAGACTATGAGTTTTTAGCAGTAACTGATAGAACCTGTATTGAAATAACCTAAAACTCACGACTCAAACCTTGTAACTTATTGGTGGTATGCGAACTTTTTTGTTCCTTTGCATTGAATTCCTAAAGCCACAGCCTATGAACTTGTTTGATTTTAATTTGACTTTACCGATAACCGATCCGACCTGGGTATTCTTTTTGGTATTGATTATCATTCTTTTTGCTCCGATGATTTTGGGACGCCTTCATATACCTCATATTATTGGCATGATTCTGGCGGGAGTACTGATAGGTGAACATGGCTTTCACGTGCTCGATCGTGACAGCAGCTTCGAACTCTTCGGTAAAGTAGGACTATATTATATCATGTTCCTTGCCGGACTCGAAATGGACATGGAAGACTTCAAGAAGAACCGGACGAAAAGCATTGTGTTCGGTTGGCTCACTTTTCTTATTCCAATGGGATTGGGTATCTGGAGTAGTATGAGTGTGTTGGGTTATGGTTTCCTTACCGCTGTGTTACTGGCTAGTATGTATGCTTCTCATACGTTGATAGCTTATCCTATTATCAGTCGTTATGGATTGTCGCGTTTGCGCAGTGTCAATATTACGATTGGTGGTACGGCTGTTACCGTTACTCTTGCTTTGATAATCCTTGCCGTCATAGGCGGTATGTTCAAAGGAACTGTTGACGGTTGGTTCTGGGGATTTCTTGTGGCAAAAGTTGCTTTTCTCGGATTTCTGATTGTTTTCTTCTTTCCTCGTATCGGCCGTTGGTTTTTCCGGAAGTACGATGATAGCGTGATGCAATTTGTATTCGTGCTGGCGATGGTCTTTCTCGGTGGCGGATTAATGGAGTTTGTAGGAATGGAAGGCATTTTGGGAGCTTTTCTTGCCGGATTGGTCTTGAACCGTCTGATTCCTCATGTATCTCCCTTGATGAATCGGTTGGAATTTGTAGGAAATGCGCTGTTTATTCCTTACTTCCTGATTGGTGTAGGAATGATTATTGATGTACGAAGCCTGTTTACCGGAGGCGAGGCATTGAAAGTTGCTGTCGTTATGACAGTGGTAGCTACTTTTAGTAAATGGCTGGCTGCATGGATCATGCAGAAGATTTACCGTATGCAACCGAATGAACGGAGTATGATATTCGGACTTAGTAATGCTCAGGCAGCAGCTACGCTTGCAGCGGTATTGATCGGTCACGAAATTATTATGGAGAATGGGGAGCGTTTGCTGAATGATGATGTGTTGAACGGTACGGTGGTGATGATTCTTTTTACTTGTGTAATCAGTTCTTTGGTAACAGAACGTTCCGCCCGCCGTTTCGCTATGAATGAGGAATTGCAATCAGAGGAACAAGGTGCAAAGAAAAGTACCGAACAGATATTGATTCCCGTGGCTAACCCGGATACAATTGAGGATTTGATAAATCTGGCTTTAGTGATAAAAGACGCCAAACAGAAGAATGGTTTAATCGCATTAAACGTTATTAATGATAGTAACAGTTCGGAGAAGAAAGAACTGCAAGGAAAGCGAAATTTGGAAAAAGCGGCAATGATTGCCGCTGCTGCCGATGTTCCTGTAAATATGGTCAGCCGTTATGACCTGAACATCGCTTCGGGAATTATCCACACGATTAAAGAATATGAAGCTACGGATGTAGTAATCGGTCTGCATCGGAAAGCGAATATTGTTGATACCTTTTTCGGGAATTTGGCGGAAAGCCTTTTGAAAGGTACACATCGCGAGGTGATGATCGCTAAGTTTCTGATGCCGGTTAATACTTTGCGCCGGATAAATATTGCCGTGCCACCAAAGGCGGAATATGAAACCGGGTTCTCAAAATGGGTGGAACATTTCTGCCGTATGGGAAGTATTCTGGGATGTCGCGTGCATTTCTTTTCCAATGAACGTACGCTGATGCGTCTTCAGCAACTGGTAAAGAAAAAATATGCAGGAACTCCGACTGAATTTTCCTTGTTGGAAGAATGGGAAGACCTTTTGTTATTAACAGGGCAAGTGAACTATGATCATTTGCTGGTGGTAATCTCAGCCCGTCGCGGTTCTATCTCTTATGACACCTCTTTCGAACGTCTTCCGGCGCAGCTAGGAAAATATTTCTCAAACAATAGTTTGATTATCCTGTATCCCGACCAATTCGGAGATCCGCAGGAAATTGTGTCTTTCTCTGATCCGCGCGGTCATAATGAATCACAACATTATGAGAAAGTGGGTAAATGGTTCTATAAATGGTTAAAGAAAAGCTAATGGAAAAAAACGACTGGCAACAAAGAACGGAACTCCTGTTAGGAGAAGAAAAGATGAATCGCATCCGGAAGGCACACGTATTGGTTGTGGGATTAGGCGGAGTGGGCGCTTATGCTGCCGAAATGCTTTGTCGTACGGGAGTTGGCAAAATGACTATTGTAGATGCGGATACCGTGCAGCCTACGAATATGAACCGCCAGTTACCTGCCATGCACTCTACGTTGGGAATGCCGAAAGCGGAAGTATTGGCTACCCGGTATAAAGATATCAATCCGGATATTGAACTGACGGTACTCCCTGTTTATCTGAAAGATGAGAATATACCGGAACTATTGGACGCAGGCAAGTATGATTTTATAGTAGACGCAATTGATACAATCAGTCCGAAGTGCTTCTTGATTTATGAGGCGATGAAACGGCATATCAAGATTGTGTCCAGTATGGGAGCGGGAGCAAAGAGCGATATCTCTCAGGTCCGTTTTGCAGATCTTTGGGATACTTATCATTGTGGACTAAGTAAGGCGGTGCGGAAACGTTTGCAGAAAATGGGAATGAAACGTAAACTTCCGGTAGTATTCAGTACCGAACAGGCTGATCCGAAAGCTGTATTGCTGACTGATGATGAACAGAATAAGAAATCAACTTGCGGGACAGTGAGCTATATGCCGGCTGTGTTCGGCTGCTATTTGGCGGAATATGTCATTAAACGATTATAAATATCATGATAAAATTAGAAGGAATAACAAAAAGCTTCGGTTCATTGCAAGTCCTGAAAGGTATTGATCTGGAAATTAACAAAGGCGAGATTGTCAGTATTGTAGGTCCTAGTGGGGCAGGTAAGACTACCTTGTTGCAGATCATGGGAACGTTGGACGAACCGGATGCAGGTAATGTGCAGATTGACGGAACTGTAGTGAGCCGGATGAAAGAAAAAGAACTCTCTGCATTCCGTAATAAGAATATAGGTTTCGTTTTTCAGTTTCATCAATTGCTGCCGGAGTTCACCGCATTGGAGAATGTGATGATTCCTGCGTTTATCGCAGGAGTATCTTCGAAAGAGGCAAACGAACATGCTATTAGAATACTCGATTTTATGGGATTGGCAGAGCGTGCTTCCCATAAACCGAATGAGTTGTCGGGAGGAGAGAAACAACGCGTTGCTGTGGCGCGTGCTTTAATCAATGATCCGGCTGTAATACTGGCGGATGAACCTTCCGGTAGTTTGGATACACATAATAAAGAAGATTTACATCAACTGTTCTTTGACCTGAGGGAGCGTTTAGGACAGACTTTTGTGATTGTTACCCATGACGAGGGACTTTCGAAAATCACCGACCGAACGATACATATGGTTGACGGCATGATTAAAAAAGATTAATAAGAGAACTCAACTTCTAAAAATACATACCAAAAAGGTAGAACCTTGCAAGTGTTCTATCTTTTAGCTATATATTTATAGTCGCTTCTCTACGGAAGTCTGTGAAGATGATAGTAGAGTGTTTGTTTTGTTTGTGTGTGATGCATTCTTGTCTGGTGTGATAGGAATGCATCTTTTTTTATTTATTGTGACAAACGAGGAACTATTCATAACAAATATAAGGAGTAATCCGTTCGAAATCTGCTGTATTGAATTCCTCGTAAAGTGATAATTGCTTGAGGTTTGTCAAGATCCCTTTCTTTTTTCGGTATTCCACAATAACTTTGGCTTGATAGTAGTTTATATACGGATGATGCATCATCCGTTCGATACTTGCCTTATTTATGTTAATACGGCGGATTTGGGTTGCGTTGATAGAGAACCAGGGCCGGAGCATCTCTGCTTTTAAATGTTTCTCCTGTAATTGCTCTATTTTATAAAAGCCCCCTAGCTGTGTCCGGTAATTTACAATCATACGGGCAATGGCACTTCCGATACCTGGAATTTTCTTAAGTTCGGTCGTGTCTGCTTCATTCAGGTTGATGACGGTGCCGGGCTGATATTTAAACAGGGTATCCTGCGGCATCCTTTGTTTCATTAATAGTCGGACGGTATCTTTTGTTGAGGACTGTTCGGTAATACGGATATAAGGATGTAAAGTCTGATATTGCTCGTCTGTCAACCCGTATATCTTTCGGAAATCTTCCGGATGACGGAACTTTCCCTGTTTCTTGCGGTAACGCAGAATGTTTTTAGCTATCCACGAAGGCAATCCCAATGAGATAAAAGTAATGGAATCGGCAGTGTTCGGATCGAATATAGAGAGCCTGACTTCTTTTGGTGAATAGGAATCGTTTTTCGGAGGGTCCCCTTCTGCGAATTTCCTTTGAGGTTTTATTTCTTTGATCGATGAAATGAATTCATCATATTCTAGCTTGAATTTCTCATCTTCTTCAGGAGTAACTTCTTGAGGAGTGGAGAATAGTTGCACGAGCCGGGGAATTGAGAATACCCCTATAATAAGAACGACAAGGACGATAATGCCTTGTCGTTCGGTTTTAGTGAAATAAAAAAAGTCTTTCCACATTATAGTTTGATTAGTCCCAGTTCATTGATGAATATCAGTGAGATAGCGATTGGGGCGATATATTTTAATATAAAGATGATTAGTTTGTATACAGGAATTTCTATTGAACCGTTATTTGTAATCTCCGACCAGACGATTTTCTTATCAAGATACCAGCCGGTAAAGAGAGAAATACAGAGCCCGCCGAGCGGCAACATGATTTTAGCCGTAACAAAGTCGAAGAGGTCGAACATTCCCAAACCGAAAATCGTGAATCCTTTCGTCACTCCGAGGGATAGTGAACAGAATATTCCCAAAAAGATGCATCCTCCGGTCACGAGTCTTGCTGCTTTTCCACGGGATAAGTTGAATTCCTCGTGCAGATAGGCGGTTACTACCTCATGCAGGGAAATCGTGGAGGTTAATGCAGCCATTGCCAGCAATGCATAAAACATCACAGAGAATATGTATGCCAATATAGGTACTCCGCCGAATGCCTGTTGGAATACGTTAGGCAGAGTGATAAAGATGAGGCTTGGACCCGAATCAGGTTGTATGCCTACGGAGAAAGCGGCCGGGAAGATGATAAATCCGGCTAATATCGCAACGAAAGTATCAATGATTCCTACACTGAAAGCCGTTTTTGTCAGGTTGGTCTCTTTGCTGAAATAAGAGGCGTACGTACAAAGACATCCCATTCCCAGGCTTAAAGAGAAGAAGGCTTGGCCCATAGCACTCAAAAATACATTTCCGTCCACCTTGCTAAAGTCCGGTTTCAGTAGAAACTCGATGCCCGCACCGGCTCCCGGTAGAGTGACCGAACAAACAACCAATATAACTATAATAATAAATAAGGTAGGCATCATAATCTTGGAAGATTTCTCGATTCCTTTTTCTACCCCTTTCACGATGATGAAGTGCGTAATCAGCAGGAAGGCTATTAACCAGATAACTGGTCGCCAGGGATTACTGGAGAATTGTTGGAACGAGGTGATGAATTCTCCGGAGGTTTTTCCTGAGAAACCATTAGTGGCAGCTTCGAGAATATATTCCAGCGTCCACCCTGCAACTACGGCATAATAACTGAGAATCAGGAAACCTGCCAATACTCCCATACGTCCCACCCAGCGCCAATGTGTGCCGGGAGCTAATTTTTGGTAAGCCCTTGCCGTATTAGCTTGCGAATGGCGTCCTATCAGAAACTCTGCAATCATAATAGGAAGCCCTAAAAGGAGAATACACCCTAAATAGATTAATATAAATGCAGCACCTCCGTGATTTCCGGTTTCATAGGGAAACCGCCAGATATTACCCAGTCCTACTGCCGAGCCGGCGGAAGCAAGTATTACGCCTAACTTACTACCGAAGTTCGCTCTATCATTTTTTGTCATAAATCTTGTTTTATCTTACAAATCGTTATAAAATGTACCTATAAAAGTGCAAATATAGAAAATGATACTTATATTTGCACGAAATATGTAATATTATTTAGATATGCTATCTTATATTAAGAAATATCCGATCTCACTTTTTATAATCCTGACTGTGATTTATCTTTCATTTTTTAAACCACCCAAGACGGATTTGAGTGAGATTCCTAACTTAGACAAGCTGGTTCATATTTGTATGTATTTCGGTATGTCAGGTATGTTGTGGCTGGAATTTTTGCGTGCACATCGCCGGGACGAGGCACCGTTGTGGCATGCTTGGGTAGGAGCGTTCTTCTGCCCCGTGCTGTTCAGCGGGTGTGTAGAATTGCTGCAAGAATACTGTACCAGTTACCGTGGAGGAGACTGGCTGGATTTTGCAGCAAATTCTACCGGAGCATTGCTCGCAAGTCTGGTTGCTTATTATGTGGTGCGTCCAAGAATGATGAAACAGTGATTATAAATATTCTACTGTTGAGCTAAGTTTGATCCCATTGGAACCTTTGATGAGAATGGTATAGCCTTTAGGCTTATTTGTTTCAAGTTCCTTTATGACCTCTTGTACATTTGCATACGTCTTGAAAGAGTGACAGACAGATGCAAACTGCTCTCCGACCAGCCATACTTTTTCAAAGTCGCTCTCTTTTATGTAATCAACAATCTTCTGATGTTCGTTCAGACTTTCGGTGCCCAGTTCGCGCATGTCCCCCAATATAAGCATTTTGTGAGAAACTGTCATATTCCGAAAGTTTTGCAGGGCAGCCGCCATACTGGTAGGATTGGCATTGTATGCATCAATGATAAGGGTATTGTCTGCTGTCTCTTTAAGCTGTGAACGATTATTCTGGGGTGTATATCCGGCCAACGCTTCGTCTATCTTCCGGTCTTCCACCCCGAAGAACCGTCCGATTGTAATGGCAGCCAGGGCATTGGGGAAATTATACTCTCCGATTAACTGCGTCCGTATCCGGTGGATTTCACCATTCTTTTCTGCCTTCCATTCGAGAGCGAGATAAGGTGAATTCCCTGTGATGCAGCCGTTGACATAAAGATCTTCCCCGCTTCCATAAGAAATCAGATTCAATCCTTTGGCTATATTCATCAGATAGGGATTGTCATGGTGGATAAAGATTGTAGAATTTCCTTTCTTGCGGAGGAAGTCATACAGCTCTCCTTTAGTCTTGATTACACCTTCAAAAGAACCGAATCCTTCCAAGTGAGCTTTACCGACATTGGTTATAATGCCATAATCCGGTTCGGCTATTTCACAAAGGAATTTGATTTCTCCCTGATGATTGGCACCCATTTCGATGACGGCAAGGTCATGTTCCGGTTTCAGCCGGAGTAGAGTTGTTGGCACTCCGATATGGTTGTTCAGGTTTCCTTGGGTATAGAGAATGTTATGCGTTTGAGAAAGAACGGCGGAGATTAATTCTTTGGTTGTTGTTTTTCCATTGGTTCCGGTGATACCGATAACCCGTGTTCCGAGTTGACGTCGATGATAGTTGGCTAGCTGTTGCAATGTTTGCAGGCAGTCGTTTACGAGTATGTATCGTCGATCACCCTCTATGGCATATTGGGCCTCGTCAATAATAGCAAATGCGCAACCGTCTTCCAACGCTTTTCCGGCAAAGGCATTGCCATTGAATGACTCGCCTTTCAGAGCGATAAACAATGAACCGTCCGGACAATTCCGGCTATCAGTGGTTACTGATTGACAATCCAGAAAAATCTGGTAAATAGCAGAAAGTTTCATAACCTGAACATCTATTAAAACGTTGCAAAGATAGGCTATTCTTTCGGATTAGATACGGCTTCGGACGGTTTTTTGCTTAGGCGTATACTAAAGGTAAGGTTAGTACGATCCGACATCCGTCTGTATAAGAAGAATCTATCTGGAGGCTGCCTCCCAGTTTTTCTGCAATACTTCGGGATATAGAAAGTCCTAGTCCTGTCCCTTGTGTGAAAGAATTTACTTTATAGAAACGTTCGAATACGCAATTTTGTTTGTCTGCGGGTATCCCCATTCCTGTATCGGTGACACTGATTTCAATCTTCTTTTCAGCTTCCGATATGGAATACGCTATACAGATACTTCCGTGCGAGGTGAATTTGGCAGCGTTGTGCATCAGATTATTCAATACTTGTGAGATACGTTCCTGATTGCTGAGTATAAACAGGCTTTCTCTTTCAGGTTTGAAGAATACTTCAACTCCTTTCTGGCTCTTATTTTTAGCTACTTCGTAAGCAAGTTCGCAGATGGCGTTGACGTCTGTGGTGATATTCGTAGGTAGCTTGTCATATTGGTCGAGTTCGGACAGAGCAAGCACGTCGGTAACTAACCGGAGTAGGTCATTACTATTATTCTCTATGATTTTGACGAATTCCTGAGTTTCCGGACTATTGCTATAATGGTCATTTAAAATCTGTGAGAAGCCTACAATCGAATTAAGCGGTGTACGAATCTCATGTGTCATACTTTCAATAAACGTTGTCTTCATCCGGCTGCTTGCTTCGGCTATATCTTTGGCTTTGTGCAATTCCTCCCGGGATATAGTGAGCTCTTCATTCCTGATTTTAAGTTCGCTTTCCGAAACTTTCAACTTACGTTTCAGGAAATTCTCTCTGTATAAGAACATGAATAGGATACCTAACAAAACAATTAATGAGATGATTAATGTCGTCTTATTGCGTATCTCCTTTTCCTGTGCCTGGAGCATTAATTCCTTTTTTTCGGCATTGAGTTTCTCCACTTCGAGCAGAGTGGCAAATTCGCTGCTGGCCATTTGTTCATTGGCTATCTTTAAAGAATCCTCTGCTTCGATATACATTTGCAGGTATTTGCTTGCTTCGCTCATATTACCCATATTGCTGTATATTTTTCCTTTCGTCAGGTAATGGACACTGTTCTGTATACTTTCGCTAAGGTTTAATTCCTCCGCTTCCTGTTTCTTGGCAGCTTCCAGTGCCTTTGGGTATTGCTTGGATTGCAGATAATAGACGTATTCTATATTATATAGTCTTTTCTTTATCGACCATAATCTTTTATCCTGATCAAATGCTGTTTTACATTCGTTTAGTATTTTCTCGGCTGCCTGCATATCTCCGAATTTGCTGTAATAATTAACGTATTCCAGTTGCACGGATATTTTTTGTGTAGGGGAGTATGCGGTTGCATCCGCCTTTTTCAATGCTTCCAGTGCCTTTTCCGGCTGGTTGGTATTGATGTAATAACTGCTTATCTGGCTGTATGTTTGCGAGATGTTATAGTTTTCCAGATCATATTTCTCCGTCAGTTCTATTTCTTTCAATTGCCATTCGAAAGCCATGGAATCCAGTCTTTTGACTGTGTAAATCTGCGACATGATGTTGTAGCAGCGGGACAGACCGGTTTTGTCGTCTTCCTCTTGTGCTTCTTTTAGCATCTTTTGCGCTTCATAAAGTGCAATATTGGTTCTACCGTTTTTCAGATAATATAGAATAAGCCTGTTCGACCATGCGAAATAATAATACTTGGGTTGTTGGGTTGCTTTGGCGAAGTCTTTCACCTTATTGGTATAATAGATAATGCTGTCTTCATTTGTTGCCTGAAAATAATGATAATCCAGTTGGGTGGAAATAGCTACTGCCTGCATCCGTTTATCATGCCGTTCCTCTGCCATTCGATACAAGGTATCGGACATGCTAAGTACAACGGGTTGCAATAAGCATTCCTGACAACGTTGATAATAGGCATAAAGGGTAGAGTCAACGTTAAAGTCTTTAGCTTCTTTCTGGGCTTTTACAGAAGCGGTAAAGAATAAAAATAAAAAAAGAAATCGGGTGAAAGATAGGGCTGTTTGGCTCATGGTATGATGTTTTCGGTTTCTTCTGTTGTTTGCAAATATACGTTTATTTCTTCTTTTTAGTACGATTGCTTGCTTTTTTTCTCTACATTTGTGGGCAATCTAAAAGGAATACTGTCAATGATGAAATCTACGTCTCCTATTTATATAAATGTAAAAGGGCAGTTGCTTGATCTCTCCATTCCGCAGGTAATGGGTATTCTGAATGTAACTCCCGATTCTTTTTATGCCGGTAGCCGGATGCAGACCGAAGAAGATATTGCTGCCCGGGCCCGACAAATCATTGATGAAGGCGCTGCTATTATCGATATAGGTGCTTATTCTTCGCGTTCTAATGCAGAACATATTTCTGCCGAAGAAGAAATGAACCGGTTACGCACCGGTCTGGAGATTCTGAACCGCAATCATCCGGAGGCTATTATTTCCGTAGATACTTTTCGGGCTGATGTAGCAGCGCAATGCGTAAACGAGTATGGCGTTGCTATCATTAACGATATTGCTGCCGGTGAAATGGATGACCGGATGTTTCAGACAGTAGCCGGACTGGGAGTGCCCTATATCATGATGCATATGCAGGGCACCCCGCAGAATATGCAGAAAGAACCCCATTATGATAATCTGATAAAGGACGTTTTCCTTTACTTCGCGCGTAAAGTTCAGCAGCTTCGTGATTTGGGAGTGAAGGATATCATACTCGACCCGGGATTCGGGTTCGGGAAGACGTTGGAGCATAATTATGAACTAATGGCACATCTCGAAGAGTTCCGTATATTCGAATTACCTTTGTTGGTAGGAGTTTCACGAAAATCTATGATTTATAAATTGTTGGGGGGCACTCCGCAGGATTCGTTGAACGGGACAACTATATTGGATACCGTTGCGTTAATGAAAGGCGCTCACATCCTTCGGGTACATGATGTACGCGAAGCAGTGGAAGCGGTTCGCATTGTTGAAAAATTAAAATCAGAGAACGATGTTTTTTGAATTTGGCATAAAAGATTTTATTGATATTCTGTTGGCGGCTTTCTTGCTGTATTATACATACAAGTTGATGAAGGCTTCCGGCTCTATCAAGGTATTCACCGGTATTCTGGTTTTTATACTGATCTGGTTGGTGGTGACTCAGGTTTTGGAGATGAAGTTGCTGGGTTCCATCTTCGATACTTTGATGAATGTGGGCGTGATAGCGCTGATCGTACTGTTTCAGGACGAGATACGCCGTTTCTTGCTGACTTTGGGTTCTCACCGGCATGTCAGTGCATTGGCCCGTCTCTTTAACGGGGCGAAGAAAGAAGTATTGAAACATGATGATATTATGCCTGTGGTAATGGCTTGTCTGAGCATGGGAAAGCAAAAAGTCGGTGCACTGATTGTCATTGAGCATAACGTTCCTTTAGACGAAATCGTCCGTACAGGTGAAATGATTGATGCGGCAATCAACCAACGTTTAATTGAAAATATCTTCTTCAAGAATAGTCCGTTACATGACGGGGCAATGGTTATCAGCAAGAAACGTATCAAAGCGGCAGGATGTATTCTTCCTGTTTCTCACGATTTGAATATACCTAAAGAACTCGGCTTGCGTCATCGGGCCGCTATGGGTATCTCACAGCAGTCGGATGCACACGCCATTATTGTTTCCGAAGAAACGGGAGCTATCTCTGTCGCCTATCGCGGGCAATTCTATCTTCGCCTGAATGCGGAAGAACTGGAAAGTATGTTGACGAAAGAAAACTGATTTTGGTGTTATGACTGATAGCCGGACTTATGCTGGATATTGCTTTTGTAGTGGGAAAATAAATGAAAATGGCCCTGTTTGTAGTTATTTTGCTTTATTTCTAACCCTTTTTGAATGATAATTATGCCCTCGGATTTAGGTGAATCGCCTACCTTTGTCGTATACTATTAAAATTCTATTTTGAATAAACCATGAGAAACAGATTGATTGCTTTACTGGTACTTTTTACAGTCGTTATCTTTAGTAGTGCACAGGCACAAACTACTGCCCGCAAATTTGAAGCCGGCAAGAATACCTTTTTGCTGGACGGTGAACCATTTGTGGTGAAGGCCGCCGAACTTCATTACACTCGTATCCCGCAAGCCTATTGGGAACATCGTATTGAGATGTGCAAAGCATTGGGGATGAATACCATTTGTATCTATATCTTTTGGAATATCCATGAACAGGAAGAAGGTAAGTTTGACTTTTCCGGTCAGAACGATATTGCTGCTTTCTGTCGTGCGGCACAAAAGCATGGGATGTATGTCATTGTCCGTCCCGGTCCTTATGTGTGTGCGGAATGGGAAATGGGAGGTCTTCCCTGGTGGCTGCTGAAGAAAAAAGATGTGGCGCTTCGTACGCTCGATCCCTATTATATGGAGCGCGTAGGCATCTTTATGAAAGAAGTCGGCAAACAATTGGCGCCACTGCAAGTAAATAAAGGTGGTAATATCATCATGGTGCAGGTAGAGAATGAATACAGCTCTTATGCAACCGACAAGCCTTATGTAGCTGCCGTGCGTGATTTGGTACGCGAATCAGGGTTTACGGATGTGCCTCTTTTCCAGTGTGACTGGAGTAGTAACTTCACAAATAACGCATTGGAGGATTTGCTCTGGACAGTGAATTTTGGAACCGGTGCCAATATTGACCAACAATTCAAGAAACTGAAAGAACTTCGTCCGGAAACTCCGTTGATGTGCAGTGAATTCTGGAGTGGCTGGTTCGACCATTGGGGACGAAAACATGAGACGCGTCCTGCAAAAGACATGGTACAGGGAATCAAGGATATGCTCGATCGTAATATTTCTTTCAGTCTTTATATGACTCACGGCGGAACCACTTTCGGACATTGGGGAGGTGCTAATAATCCTGCTTATTCTGCCATGTGCAGTTCCTATGATTATGACGCTCCTATCAGTGAAGCCGGTTGGACGACAGAGAAGTATTTCCTGCTTCGCGATTTATTGAGAACATATCTTCCTGCCGGTGAAGCGTTGCCTGAAATACCTGCCGCATTGCCGGTCATTGAAATTCCTGAGTTTCATTTTACAAAAATAGCTCCTCTTTTCTCTAATCTGCCGGAAGCAAAACAAACGGTGGATATTCAACCTATGGAACAATTTAACCAAGGTTGGGGAACAATTCTGTATCGGACGACATTGCCCGAAGCTGTAAAATCCGGAACGACTCTGAAGATTACCGAAGTGCATGATTGGGCACAAATCTATGCTGACGGTAAACTATTGACACGTTTGGATCGTCGTAAAGGTGAGTTCACGACAGTGTTGCCTGCTTTGAAGAAAGGGACGCAACTGGATATTCTGGTAGAGGCTATGGGACGTGTAAACTTTGATAAGTCCATTCACGACCGGAAGGGAATCACGGAAAAGGTGGAACTTGTTTCCGGCGACCGGTCAAAAGAACTGAAAAACTGGACGGTGTACAGCTTCCCTGTAGATTACTCCTTTATTAAGAATAAGAACTATCAGGATACGAAAATATTACCAGCTATGCCTGCTTACTATAAAACGACCTTTAAACTGGACAAAGTCGGTGATACTTTCCTTGATATGAGTACTTGGGGAAAAGGTATGGTATGGGTGAACGGTCATGCTATGGGACGTTTCTGGGAGATTGGTCCTCAGCAGACTCTCTTTATGCCGGGATGTTGGCTGAAAGAAGGTGAGAATGAGATTCTTGTTCTTGACTTGAAAGGTCCCGTCAAAGCTTCTATCAAAGGCCTGAAGAAACCCCTCTTGGATGTGCTTCGTGAAAAAGCACCGGAAACTCATCGCAAAGAGGGAGAGAAACTGAAACTGACAGGCGAGAAGGTTGCACACGAAGGTGCATTTACTCCGGGCAACGGCTGGCAGGAAGTACGTTTTACTACTCCGGTGAAAGGACGTTATTTTTGTCTCGAAGCTCTTTCACCACAGGCAAATGACAATATTGCTGCTATTGCAGAATTTGATGTTCTGGGTGCGGACGGTAAACCGGTATCCCGAGAACATTGGAAGATTCGTTATGCCGATAGTGAGGAAACACGCAGTGGTAACCGTACAGCCGATAAGATTTTCGATTTACAGGAATCTACTTTCTGGATGACAGTAGATAATGTGGCGTATCCTCACCAACTGGTGATTGATTTGAGTAAGGTGGAGACTGTAACAGGCTTCCGTTATCTGCCCCGTGCCGAGAAGAATTATCCGGGTATGATTAAAGAATATCGTGTCTATGTGAAACCAGCCGATTTCAAGTATTGATTACTCCCAGCCAAGTGCTGAATATTAAATGAATATGAAGAAATATACTACCCTTTTAGCACTCCTTTTTATAGGAGTGCTGACCGGTTACTGCCAGCAATCCGCTTATTTGTTTGTCTACTTTACCGGGAACCGGATGAGCGAAGAAGCGATCCGCATGGCAGTCAGCCTCGACGGATATAATTATAAAGCCCTGAATGGTAACCAACCTGTACTTGATTCCCGTGTGATTAGTTCTACGGGTGGGGTACGTGATCCTCATATCTTGCGTTGTGAGAACGGTAAAACATTCTATATGGTTGTCACCGACATGGTGTCCGGAAACGGTTGGGATTCCAACCGTGCCATGGTGCTGTTGAAATCGAAGGACCTGGTGCACTGGACTTCCAATATTGTCAATATTCAAAAGAAATATCCTGCCCAGGAAAACCTGAAACGTGTATGGGCTCCACAGACCGTTTATGACAAAGAAGCCGGAAAGTATATGGTATATTGGTCAATGAAGCATGGCAATGGCGCAGATATCATTTATTATGCGTATGCGAATAAAGACTTTACCGACCTTGAAGGTGAGCCGAAGCCCTTGTTTCTTCCTAAAAATGGCAAGTCATGTATCGACGGAGATATCATCTATAAAGATGGACTGTATCATCTGTTTTATAAGACAGAAGGAGATGGAAACGGCATCAAGAAAGCGACTACCGTCTCCCTGACTTCCGGACAATGGACGGAATCAGGGGAATACAAACAGCAGACGAAAGAAGCGGTAGAAGGTTCGAGTATCTTTCCGCTAATAGGTTCGGACAAGTATATCCTGATGTACGATGTATATATGAAAGGCAAATACCAGTTTACGGAAAGTACCGACCTGGAAAATTTTAAAGTCATAGATCATGCTGTCAGTATGGACTTTCACCCTCGTCACGGAACTGTGATACCTATCACTGAAAAAGAATTGAAACGTTTGTATAAGGTCTACGGCAAACCAACCGGACTATGATAAGCCGGAGCAAATTGCTGCCTTAAGACTGGAAAATAATACATAAGACAGGAAAGGCGTACAATTTGTTCTTGTTCGCTTGTTTCTTGATATGCCTTTGAATAATAATTGGTGATTTTACACTCAATATGTGCTTCTCATAACAGTGAAGAGTTTGTCTTTATGATTGATAATCTTAATGATACTTATGCCATGAAAAAATTATTCCTGCTAGTAATTGTCTTGTTTTTGTCGTTCCAACAGGTTACTTTAGCTGCAATCGGAGAGGCGGCGAACACTCCGGATTCCGTTTTTCTATTTTCGTATGCAACTTCCCGGGATGACGGACGCAGTGGACTTCGTTTTGCCTGGAGCATGGATCAGAAGCATTGGTTCGCAGTAGGACAGGGAACCGGATACCTCCGTTGTGATTATAGCCGTTGGGGATCGCAGAAGAAAATGCTCGATCCGTTCTTGAAGCAACTTCCTGACGGCGGATGGCTCTGCACATGGAAGTTGAATACACATGACGGATACGGGCAGGCAAAATCGAAAGACCTGGTTTATTGGGAAAGTCAGAAATATCCTCAGGTAACCTCTGATTTTGAGGGAACAAGAGTAAAGGTAACTATTGACGGGCAGGAACAGACCGGAAATATTAATCGGGTATCTTGGACACTGGTGGACAAGTTGACGAAACACTATGAAAGGAACCAATACCGGAATGTTTTGCACGCAGAACGTCCGGTACAAGATAAAGAGCGTTTTGCCGGGCTGAAACCTGTAAAAGCGACGATTACGGTACAACCGGAGGAAACAAAAGAAATCAGTAATTTGCTGTTGGGAATATTCTTCGAAGATATTAACTATTCTGCTGATGGTGGCTTATACGCAGAACTGATTCAAAACAGGGATTTTGAATATGATCCGTCCGACCGTGAGGGAGATAAGAATTGGAACAGTACGCATTCCTGGAAGTTGGAGGGAGATAATGCCACATTCACAATAAATACCTCCGATCCCGTTCATCCGAATAATCCTCATTACGCTGTGTTGAATATACAACAGCCGGGAGCTGTACTGACAAATGCAGGGTTTGATGGGATAGCCCTTCAAGCCGGCGAAAAGTATGATTTCTCTTTGTTTGGACGTATTCCGGCCGGACATAAATCTAACAAATTGCAGGTACGTTTGATAGATTCCAATGGCACAGTGCAGGGAGAGGCATCGATAACCGTTTCTTCCCGTTCATGGAAAACTTATAAAACTGTATTGACTGCAAAAACAGCTGCCGATACGCATCTGGAACTTCAACTGCAATCAGTGGGAGAAGTCGAATTGGATATGATTTCTCTTTTTCCACAGAATACATTCAAAGGTAGAAAGAATGGCCTGCGTGCCGATTTGGCGCAGACACTAGCCGATATACATCCTCGCTTTGTCCGTTTCCCCGGTGGTTGTGTAGCTCATGGAGACGGTTTGAAGAATATCTATCAATGGAAAAATACGATTGGCCCGTTGGAAGCCCGTAAATCTGCCCGCAACCTTTGGGGGTATCATCAGAGCATGGGACTGGGTTATTATGAATATTTCCAGTTTTGCGAGGATATAGGTGCCGAACCGCTTCCGGTGCTTGCTGCCGGTGTGCCTTGTCAGAACTCTGCTTGTCACGGTGATTTGAGAGGCGGACAACAAGGCGGTATCCCGATGAGTGAAATGCCTGCTTATATTCAGGATATTCTGGATTTGATAGAATGGGCGAATGGTGACGCCCGAAAGACAAAATGGGGAAAGGTACGTGCCGAATCCGGACATCCGAAGCCTTTCAATCTGAAGTATATAGGTATCGGTAATGAGGATCTTATCACTGATATTTTCGAGGAACGCTTTACGATGATTTTCAATGCGATTAAGGAGAAATACCCTGAAATAATCGTTGTAGGTACAGTTGGTCCTTTCAATGAAGGTACCGATTACGTCGAAGGTTGGAAGTTGGCGGATAAATTAGGCATTCCTATGGTAGACGAACATTATTATCAGTCTCCGGGGTGGTTTCTGCATAATCAGGACTTCTACGATAAATACGACCGTTCAAAAAAGACTAAAGTTTATCTAGGCGAATATGCTACTCATATTCCCGGGCGGAAAGCCAATATGGAAACAGCATTGACTGAAGCTCTTTACCTGACCGCCTTGGAACGTAATGGAGACGTAGTACACATGACTTCTTATGCTCCTTTGCTGGCAAAAGAAAAGCATACCCAATGGAGCCCGGACTTGATTTACTTCAATAACCGTGAAGTGAAACCGACTACCGGATATTACGTTCAAAAGTTATATGGGCAGAATGCAGGTAGCCATTATATCCCCTCACAGATAATTCTTGATAATCAGGACAACCGGGTGAAGCTTCGTATCGGTTCCTCCATTGTCCGCGATAGCAAGACCGGAGATGTGATTGTGAAACTGGTCAACTTATTGCCTGTCAGTGTGGAGACAGAAATACAATTACCTGGCATAGGCAGTGTTCAACCTTCTGCTGTAAGGACAGTATTGGCAGGTGCACCGGAATCAACTCCACTTCCCGTGACCGACACTATCGAAGTCGGAGTAAACTTCAAGCAGCAACTACCCGCCTATTCATTTACGGTGATTCGTCTGAAAACGAAGTAGAAGTTGCTGGAAGTGAAAAAGAACGTATCTGGGGGGTAGATGTGAATTTTCTAAAGATAATAAGCTGGAATTAGTATATATGAAAAACATTGTAAGCATATTGGCGATATCTCTCAGCCTGAATAGCCTTGCAGCACAAGATGTGGTAGTGAAAGGCCCGGATGAGAAACTGCAATTAGTTGTATTTGTGCAGGACGAAGAAACTCCCTGCTATTCCGTTACCTACAACGGGAAAGCAATGCTGGAAAAATCTCCTTTGGGAATCAGCACGAATATAGGCGACTTTACGAAAGCCCTGAAGTTGTCGGGACATTCCGTAGAGGTGATAGACACTGTCTATCATCAGACACGTATTAAGACTTCCCAAGTACATTATCGTGCGAATGAACTGACTTGTAATTTGGAGAATGCGCAGGGACAGAAGATAGGAATCGTTTTCCGCGTAAGTAATAATGATGTCGCTTTCCGTTATACCTTACCGCGACAGGGAGGGAAAGGCAGCGTTACCGTCAATCATGAACAGACCGGTTTCCGTTTTCCGCGGCAGACTACAACTTTCCTGTGTCCGCAAAGCGATGCGATGATCGGATGGAAGCGCACAAAACCGAGTTATGAAGAAGAATATAAAGCGGATGCACCGATGAGCGAACGTTCGCAGTACGGTCATGGATATACTTTCCCTTGTCTGTTCCGTATCGGTGACGCCGGTTGGGTGTTGGTGAGCGAAACAGGAGTAGACAGTCGCTATTGCGGTTCCCGTTTGAGCGATGTCAGTGAAGGCAATCTGTACACAGTGGCGTTCCCGATGCCCGAAGAGAATAATGGCAACGGAACGGTTGCTCCGGCATTCGCATTACCCGGTGCTACCCCTTGGCGTACGATTACCGTCGGCGAAACGTTGAAACCGATTGTGGAAACCACTGTTCCTTGGGATGTCGTAAACCCTCTTTATGAGACGAAGCATGACTACCGTTTCGGGCGTGGCACATGGAGTTGGATTCTTTGGCAGGACGGCAGTATCAACTATGACGACCAGATGCGTTACATTGATTTTGCCGCCGCTATGGGATATGAATATGCACTGATAGATAACTGGTGGGATACTAATATCGGCCGTGAACGTATGAAATCTCTGATTGACTACGCACGTGGCAAAGGAGTGGAATTATTTTTGTGGTACAGTTCCTCCGGCTATTGGAATGACATTGAACAAGGCCCGATTAATCACATGGACAATGCAATCATCCGCAAACGTGAAATGAAATGGCTGCAAAGCCTGGGTGTAAAAGGAATCAAAGTCGATTTTTTCGGTGGCGACAAACAGGAGACGATGCGCCTGTATGAAGAGATCCTGAGCGATGCGGATGACCACGGGCTAATGGTAATCTTCCATGGTTGCACCTTACCTCGCGGCTGGGAACGTATGTATCCCAATTATGTAGGCAGTGAAGCTGTGCTGGCTTCCGAGAATATGGTGTTCAGCCAGCATTTCTGTGATGAAGAAGCATTCAATACTTGCCTGCATCCGTTCATTCGCAACGCAGTAGGCTGTATGGAGTTTGGCGGCTGCTTCCTGAACAAGCGTCTGAATCGTAACAATGACGGAGGCACCACTCGTCGTACTACTGACATATTCCAGTTGGCGACAGCCATACTATTCCAAAACCCCGTTCAGAACTTTGCTCTTGCTCCGAATAATCTGAATGATGTTTCTCCGGTTTGCATGGATTTTATGAAACAGGTTCCTGTCACTTGGGATGAAACACGTTTCATTGAAGGTTATCCGGGAAAATACATAGTTTTAGCCCGTCGTCATGGAGATACTTGGTATGTAGCAGCTGTAAATGCCGGAAGTGAACCGTTAAAATTGAAGTTTGATTTGGATATGTTTGCCGGAAAAACAGTGTCTCTTTATAAAGATGATAAGAGAGGAGAACCTCAGCTTATACCTTTGAAGGTAAAAGAAAAGGGAAGGGTGCAATTAGAAGTTTATCCTCAAGGAGGAATTGTGCTTTCTGATCGGATAGAAGAAACATTATAAATGCCGGCCCCTGTATATTCGCAATCCTCTTCCTATGTAAAAAACAAGAATCCTCTTTCAACCTATCACCGCCCTTCTGAAACTGCTTGTTCATCGTACATTCAGAATGGTGATAGGTTGTTGCTAACCTATCACCTAATCTATCACCTATCACCTTCAATTTAGATAGAGTCTACAGGCGAAAAAGTAGCTAAGGCAAAGATTCTGTTTCTCACCGAGAAACAAAGTGTTTCCCTTAATAAAAGAGTGTAGTTCGTTTTAATCTTTTATAAATCAGCGATTAAAAGTGTTTTTATAAAGATGCAAGTAACGATATAGTAGTGGAAGTCCAGCTACACATTGCATTGCTCTGCATAATTTCAAATATCTCTCTACGACAAAGATAGTCAATGTTGTTAATAGTTACAAGTTAATCAAAACTTATTTTAGTTTGTAATTGGTTGTTTAATGCTTCAAGAATAAGCCTTATAGCGATAAATTAACAACTAATAATGTCTAAATACTTATTCTCATCTCTTCCCAAAAGTATATAGTAATTACGTAAATACCACATAAGGATTCATGCAAGTTATTTTCCAAAGTTTATCATCTTCGTCATAATCAAAGTAAATTCCATTAATATTACTGACTTTAGAAAAGTCAATATCTGATTCACCTATTTCATTTATAACACTAAAATTCGGACTAACTAAATATTGCTTATCATTAATTATTCTTGCCATTAACCTTTTTGTTCTTTTATGTACTTTTCCATATCTGAAGTTAGGAACTTTTTTAATTTTTATAAATTTTCTCTTCGAAAATCTTACTAACCTTAATTCCGCAACACTTTGATTTAACTTTATTTATAAGTTCCTGAGCAACAAAAAGTTGCTCAGGATTTTGCCATGTCAGATTTTTCACTTATCTTAGTGTTGCAAATCAAAACAAGCGTAAATCGTAACAAGACATGGCAAAGGTACAAATAAAATCTGAAAAACTCACACCTTTTGGAGGAATTTTTTCAATCATGGAGCAATTTGACTCCATGCTTTCACCTATTATCGACCAGACACTTGGTCAGAGATGCCGCAGTATCATCGGATACCAGTACAGCGAAATTATTCGTTCTCTGATGAGCGTATACTTCTGTGGCGGTTCATGCGTGGAGGATGTAACATCGCATCTGATGCGTCATCTCTCGTATCATCCGACCTTGCGCACATGCAGCTCTGATACCATCCTCAGAGCCATCAAGGAACTGACACAGGAAAACATCTCATATACTTCCGATAAGGGCAAGACCTATGATTTCAATACGGCAGACAAGCTCAACGCCTTGCTTATAAAAGCCTTGGTTTCCACTGGTGAACTGAATGAGGTGGAAACCTACGATGTTGATTTCGACCATCAGTTCCTTGAAACAGAGAAGTATGATGCAAAACCGACATACAAGAAGTTCCTCGGCTACAGACCTGGCGTATATGTCATCGGTGACATGATTGTCTATGTCGAGAACAGCGATGGCAACACAAATGTGCGCTTTTATCAGGCTGAGACCCACAAGAGATTCTTTGCCCTACTGGAAGCCAACAGCATCCGTGTGAATCGCTTCAGAGCCGACTGTGGTTCGTGCTCGAAGGAAATTGTCAGTGAGATAGAGAAGCATTGCACGCACTTCTACATCCGCGCCAACAGATGCAGTTCGCTCTACGATGACTTGTTTTCACTGAGGGGATGGAAGACGGAGGAAATCAACGGCATCCAGTTTGAACTCAATTCCATTCTTGTTGAGAAATGGGAAGGCAAGTGCTATCGTCTTGTCATTCAGAGACAAAAGCGCATGGATGGAGAGCTTGACTTGTGGGAAGGTGAATACACCTACAGATCCATTCTTACCAACGATTATGACTCATCAACAAGAGACATCGTCGAATTTTACAACAAGCGTGGGGGCAAAGAGCGTATATTCGATGATATGAACAACGGATTCGGCTGGAACAGGCTCCCCAAGTCGTTCATGTCAGAGAACACTGTATTCCTTCTGCTTACGGCATTGATACACAATTTCTATAAGACCATCATTAGCAAGCTTGACACCAAGGCTTTCGGGCTCAAGGAAACGAGTCGCATAAAGGCTTTTGTCTTCAGCTTCATCTCCGTACCTGCCAAGTGGATCATGACAGCAAGGCAATACGTGCTGAATATCTATACTGAAAACCGGGCTTATGCAAGACCTTTCAAAACTGGATTCGGATAAAGTCCGTTCCTTATGGTTTTAATCTGCGTATTGCCTCAAGTCGCATTGTGGGGTAAGGGGAAGGTATGCACAAATCGGACAAAATTCACGCTCATACTATCATGATGCATAGTGTTCAAGCTCTTTACTGCAATTGAGATTGCCATTGAGATTGCTTGCGGATTTTAGGATTAAAAGAATGTTTGGTGATGACCGTAACTTCAATGAAAAGGGATTTTTAACTTTAGGATTCAATGGCAAGCAGCCGAATATTTCCGACTGGTATACGAACAATGGCAGTCTATATATGGCATCACTTGCTTTCCTGCCGCTCGGACTTCCCGCCGACCATACATTCTGGACATCTCCTGCTGAAGATTGGACCAGTAAAAAGGCTTGGGAAGGAAAGGACTTTCCGAAAGATCATGCTTTTCATTAAAATAAACTAACTAACAGAGATTGATATATGGCTAAACTATTATTACTATTTGTAATTTGCGTAGGCTTATTACCTGTGGCGGTACAGGCTCAGGAGAATACGGAGTTTATTCCCGGCGAAGTATGGAAAGATACGGATGGAAATCCGATCAATGCTCATGGTGGCGGGCTTCTTTATCACAATGGCACTTACTATTGGTATGGTGAATATAAGAAAGGAAAAACCGTTCTGCCCGAATGGGCTACGTGGGAATGTTATCGTACGGATGTGACTGGAGTAGGTTGCTACTCTTCCAAGGACTTACTGAACTGGAAATTTGAAGGTATTGTGCTTCCGGCTGTTAAAAATGACCCGGATCACGATCTGCATCCGTCCAAAGTCTTGGAACGCCCAAAAGTGGTTTATAATAAAAAGACAGGTAAATTTGTGATGTGGGCACATGTGGAAAGTGCCGATTACAGCAAGGCTTGTGCCGGAGTTGCTGTTTCCGATTCTCCTGTCGGGCCATTTATTTATCAGGGAAGTTTCCGCCCTAACAATGCGATGAGTCGCGACCAGACCGTTTTTGTGGATGATGATGGCCGTGCTTATCAATTCTACTCTTCGGAGAACAATGCTACAATGTATATCAGCTTGCTGACTGACGACTATCTGAAACCGAGCGGACGTTTTACACGTAATTTTGTGAAAGAATCCCGTGAAGCTCCTGCTGTCTTTAAATATGATGGTAAATACTATATGTTGAGTTCCGGTTGTACAGGCTGGGATCCGAATGTAGCGGAGATTGCGGTTGCGGATTCTATCATGGGTACGTGGAAAACAATCGGTAATCCTTGCACGGGGCCGGATGCGGACAAGACATTCTATGCACAAAGCACATACGTTCAGCCTGTTATTGGCAAGAAGGATGCATACATCGCTATGTTTGACCGTTGGAAAAAGAAAGATTTGGAGGATTCTCGCTATGTCTGGTTGCCTGTATTGATAAAAGACGGGAAAATTACAATTCCCTGGCATGAGAAATGGGACTTTTCTATTTTTGATAAATAAAAAAGAAGAATGAACATGAGGCGAATATTGCTACTACTTTGCGGAATCATGTTTATTCCTGTACTATGTTACCCTCAACATTTGGTTGAAGTGGGGAAGGGATATAGTTGTACTTCGGTCAATACTACGGTATTCCGTAACAACTCCCTGATAACTCACGGTGATGAGCAGTATATCAGCTATTATGATGCTGAAGGTTATCTTGTATTGGGAAAACGTAAACTGAATTCGGAACTGTGGACATTGCACCGTACACAATATCGTGGAAATGTGAAAGATGCTCATAATATCATCAGTATGATAATAGATGGAGAAGGGTATTTGCATATTTCGTTTGATCATCACGGGCATAAACTGAATTACTGCCGGAGCATTGCTCCCGCTTCTTTGGAATTGGGAGAGAAAATGCCAATGACCGGAGTGGATGAAGGCAATGTTACTTATCCGGAATTTTACTCTTTGTCCGGTGGAGATTTATTGTTTGTTTACCGTTCCGGTTCTTCCGGACGTGGTAATTTGGTAATGAACCATTATTCATTGAAAGAACATAAGTGGAGCCGTGTTCAAGATGTCTTAATAGACGGAGAAAATAAGCGGAATGCTTATTGGCAGCTATATGTTGACGAGCAAGGAACGATTCACCTTTCCTGGGTATGGCGTGAAACTTGGCAAGTGGAGACAAACCACGATATCTGTTATGCCCGTTCATTTGATAATGGTGTGACATGGTACAAATCAAGCGGAGAACAATACGAACTTCCGATTAAGTTGTCGAATGCGGAATACGCTTGTCGGCTACCCCAAAATAGTGAGTTAATCAATCAGACCAGTATGAGTGCCGATGCTGGAGGAAATCCTTATATAGCTACTTATTGGAGGGACCCTGACAGTAATATACCTCAATATCGCATTGTCTGGAATGATGGGAAGGTATGGCATCATCGTCAGGTAACCGATCGGAAAACACCTTTCACATTGAAAGGCGGCGGTACGAAAATGATTCCTATTGCTCGTCCGCGTATTGTTGTAGGGGGAGGGGAAGTTTTCTACATCTTTCGTGACGAAGAACGGGGAAGTTGTGTTTCAATAGCTCACGCTACTGATCTTGCTATCAGTCAATGGACGATAACGGATCTAACAGATTTCTCGGTGGATGCTTGGGAACCTTCACATGATACGGAGCTTTGGAAGAAACAACGGAAACTACATCTCTTTGTACAACACACTCGTCAGGGGGACGGCGAACGTATGGCCGAGATTGAACCTCAAATGGTATATGTGTTGGAAATGGATATGAATACAAAAAAATAAAAATATGAAGAATTTATATGTAACTCTTTTTTCGGCTTTCCTTTTGGGAAGTACAATATGTACAGGTTGTGCGGAAAAGAAAACCGGTTCTTCGGGAGAAGTGATAGAGATGATTCATAAAGTGAATGGCTATTGGCAGATGAATCATCCGGAACATGGTCGGTCCTTCTGGGATAATGCCGCCTATCATACCGGGAATATGGAAGTTTATTTCTTGACAAAGAAACCGGAATATCTGGAATATTCGAAAGAGTGGGCTGAGCATAATCAATGGAAAGGAGCTAAGTCGGACGATAAAACCTGCTGGAAATACAGCTATGGAGAAAGTGACGACTATGTACTTTTCGGAGATTATCAGATTTGTTTTCAAACCTATGCCGATTTATATAATTTGGAGCCGGATACGCAAAAAATAGCCCGTGCCCGCGAAGTAATGGAGTATCAGATGAGTACACCTAACCGTGATTATTGGTGGTGGGCCGATGGACTGTATATGGTAATGCCGGTGATGACAAAGATGTATAATATCACCAAGAATCCACTTTACCTGGAGAAATTACATGAATATCTCGTTTATGCTGATAGTATTATGTACGACGAAGAAGCCGGACTTTATTATCGGGATGGAAAATACGTATATCCGAAGCATAAAAGTGTGAACGGTAAAAAAGATTTTTGGGCACGCGGTGACGGTTGGGTATTAGCCGGACTGGCAAAGGTGCTGAAAGACTTGCCTAAAACGGATAAATATCGCCAGGAATATATAGACCGTTTCCGTACATTGGCTAAATCTGTTGCTGCTTGTCAGCAACCGGAAGGTTATTGGACACGCAGTATGCTTGATCCGCAACATGCACCGGGACCGGAAACCAGCGGAACAGCTTTCTTTGCTTATGGTCTGCAATGGGGAATTAATAACGGTTTCCTGAATGCCGGCGAATATCAGCCGATAGTTGAAAAAGCATGGCAATATTTGATAACAGTTGCCCTTCAACCTGATGGGAAAATCGGTTATGTACAGCCTATCGGCGAAAAGGCTATACCGGGACAAGTAGTAGATGCTAATTCTACTTCCAATTTTGGAGTGGGAGCATTTCTGTTGGCAGCTTGTGAACGGGTACGTTATCTGAATAAATAAAATAGTCACTTTTAATTCAGCATAAGGCTCATATAGGGATTTAACGGTTGGAGGATTCTGTTAGTTAATTCAGTGATATTCATTTGTATGTGTGCACCGGGCAAACGTTCGGTGCTATACATACATTTTCCTTTGCATAAGTAGTAATAACCATTATTTACAGATAACTGCTTGTCTGATACCTCTATCTGCATTTCATCTTCCGGGAAAGTGGCAGCGTATAATTGTAGAACTTCTTTTGCATTGATGATGCGTGCCATTCCTAATGCTTGTTGAGGCCGCTTTTTGTCAGGAGGTAATAATTGAATCATACGATTACATCCGGTATGTTGTTTGAGATGAAACAATAAACTATGTTCAGCGTCTTTAGTTTCTACGAGAAGTTCGTTGATAATGACGCTTTCGTCTCTTTTATACACAATCGCTATTCCGTTTATTTCGTTATTTAATTTGGCTACGAGCAAAATACCATTACTGATAGCGAGATCAGCCATAATTACCTCAAAATCTTCTGTTGTATGCTGGATGCAACAAGGGCGTTCCGCAAGTTTCTTATTCAAATAGGAATATACTTCTTCCTTATATTCGGACACGATATCAACCTTTATTTCTTTGGAAGGAATAAACTCCGGAAGAATGATTTCTTTCGTAGAATATTGAAACACCGGAGCATATCCTATGCGTGCATAATAATCGAATAGCCACGGATTTGCCGGTATCAGTGTACTGAAGAAGATCCCGTTCGGTAGCATTCGGGCAAAAGCTTGTGATAAAAGCTGACGCATTACTCCTCTGTTCCGAAAGTCCGGATGAGTGCAGGCGCCGGATATATAAGAAGTAGCTACCTGTTTCCCGCAAAAACTCATGGGGTAAGGAAGCATTTGAAGGGCGGAAATCACTTCGTTCCCGCTTTCAATAACAACATTTATTTCACTCTTATACCGTAGTCTGAAGTACATATCGATGAACTGATCACTATCGTCGAAACACAACTTCCATAATGCTTTTACTTTTTCTTTCATTGTATGCTTAGGTTTTTTTTCGTTATTTCTGCAAAGGTACCTTAAAAACGTATGAGGAGAGTAGAAATGTTCAATAATGTTTGTGATTTCATTCTTTTTTAGGTATTATTGCATAATTGATTTGCTGTTCTAACTCTTAAATTAATATATTATGAAAACAAAACTACTTAGTCTGATTATCTCTTTATTTGCTTGTTCACTATTAGTTGCACAGGAGCAACCGATACAGAAGGTGGATGTAAATGGCGTTTACCTGATTCCTGATAAAATGCCGGAGTATCCGGGTGGCGTTCCGGCCATGATGAAGTTCTTGTCTTCGAACGTCAAATATCCGGTGGAAGCACAGAAAAATGCTATCTCAGGGCGTGTTATTGTTCAGTTTGTAGTTATGGAAGATGGAACACTAAGTCAGGCAAAGGTAATAAGAGGTGTTGACCCTTTATTGGATGAAGAGGCTTTACGTGTGGTAAAAGAAATGCCTAAATGGACTCCGGGAATAGTAGACGGCAAGACAGTCAAGGTGAAATTCACGGTTCCCATTATGTTCAGTCTACAAAAAAATAGTTCAAAAAATGTCCCGTTCAAACTTGTGATACCCAATGGACAGGAGATAAAGAATAAGAGAATGCAAGGGGTATGGCAGACATGTATGGTAGAATCGGTCGAAAAGGGTTACAGATTGTCACTAGGCCCATTGTTGAAATTTATCTCGGTCGATAATACATTCATGAATATCATTATTGATACTAATAAAATGGGTTCGGTAATTCTGGTTCAGGGCGAATATGAATTAAAGTCGGATAGTATCTATGTGGAGAACATTACAAAATCTGTTTACTCAGTTTTCCCCGCAGGTGTTGAAAACGAAATCAGTGTTGAACGCTTGCATGATAACTTAATTAAGTTGACATTTAAAATCCCGGGAAGAGAAGAACCGGGAGTAGAATATTGGTATCGGATTCCGTCACCGGATATAAAGATTATGGCTGATTAATAAGTTATATCAGATTCTGTGTGTTGTGACAATTAGGATTTTGTTGTTATAACATACTGAATCTGATACACCATAGGTTGTCTCTTACCATTTAACCATATTCATCGGATGATCTTGGAGGCAAGCCATATATTTTTCCAAAATTGTCACCGGCTGATAAGATAGTTTGGCTTTGCGTAAACCTTCGATGCCCAAATCTTCTTCTCTGTTTATATAGATATATTGTTCGGGAATTCGGTTGGCAAATTCATAATTAATCATGGCATACGCTCCTTCAATGTTGGTGTCCGCTTTCTCTACATGTACACCGAACGTCTCATGATTGATAGGCATACCGAAAGTAAATGCAACGATTTTGCTATTGACATGAAGAATGCCTCCGGTCAGCCCAAGGGCTTCAAAGTTATGGAGTGCATAAATAAGAGCTCGGCGTTCATTACCTGTTCCTTCCTGCTGATCGCAGTTATTCACTTTACACCATTCCGCTTCTAAATCCAAGCATTCCTGAATACGATCGGGAGTAATCGGTGTGTATTCATAATCCGGATATGTATTGCGGAAACGGTTGATGTGATTTCTTTTTGACTGGAATTTCTTTCCTTTTAATGTAGAAAGATCACTTTTCAAATAAATATAATCAGCATAATCACGATCTTCCGTGAAAACAAACTGGCTGGGAAGAGTTGTTTCAAGATCTACACGCATATTACTGCAAACTCCTAACATACAGAAAGACTGCTTCTCTTTATCTGCATCTTCTATCAGTTTGCGTAATATAGCTTTTAAATCACCGGTTCCAATTGGCATCATATAGGCAAGTTGCTCTCCCGCCCAGAATTTGAACACCAGGAAATTGTCGACTACTGCAAATTTAGTATCGTATAAAAATCTCCAACTGCAAAGGTTGGAAAAAGAAAGATCGCAGTTACGGCGATCACTTTTCATTGTGAATGAGGTAATCGTGTCTTTATCTGCTAATGTGATATCTTTAAATGAAATCATGTGATTGTTTTTTGCGTTTAACTCTTATATAACGAAAAATTGTGGATTTTTGTTTTTACAAAACACCCAATAATCGAAGGATAGTAGGTGTCAGTAATGCTGTGAATATTCCATTCAAGGTTAGGCCCAAGCTGGCATACGCTCCATATTTACTACTGATATCCATTGCAGTGGAGGTTCCGACCGCATGTGCAGCCGTTCCCATTGAGAGACCTTGTGCTATCGGGCTACCTACATGCATGATTTTCATCGTTTTAAAACCGCAAATAGCGCCTAGTAAGCCTACTGCAACCACGACAGCCGCAGTGAGTGACGGAATACCTCCGATAGCTTTGGTTACTTCCATGGCAATCGGCGTAGTGACGGATTTTGGAGCCAGTGAAAGAATAACCTCCTGCGAAGCTCCCATGAGTTTGGCTATCAGCACTACTGAAATAACTCCGACAATACATCCTGCCAGTTGGGACAGAAGAATCGGTAAAAGTTGTTTCTTTATCATTTCCAACTGAAGATATAAGGGCACACCTAAAGCTACAACTGCCGGACGTAACCAAAATTCGATAAGATGTCCGCCTTTGTTGTAAGTCTCATAAGAGATATGTGTCATTTTAAGAAAAATAATAAGCACTGCGATTGTAAGTAATATCGGGTTTAGCAATACCAGTCCTGTTTTCTTCTGGAGTAGTTTGGCGAAGAAGAAAATCCCGAAAGTGACAGCTAACAGGAAAAAGTCATTTTCTAAAAAGCTCATTTGTCTTTATTCATTAAGTTGATTTTATCTTTTAAACGAAGTCTGTCCGATAGATGGAGATCCGGTAAATGAAGTTTACGCGCCAGTTTTATTTGGCGCGCCAGCCTGAACTTACGAACAATCTGGTGTACCCAACCCGTAACGACTAGCACAAGGGCGGTACTGACAATTGTTGCTATCACTATCGGCCAGAATTCGGCAGCAATTACATCAAAATATAGCATAAGCGCCACTCCGGGCGGAACGAAAAAGAAACCTAAGTTAGCTACCAGAAAGTCGGATAAGCCCTGCACCCAGTGTAGTTTAATCCAACCTAATTTCAAAAAAAGGGTGAGCAGCAGCATGCCTATGATGCTGGAGGGAAGTTTGATGCCTGTAAGATAAACTATTAATTCACCCAAAGCCAAACAGCCAAATAAAATGGCGCACTGACGTATCATACTAATTACCTATTGATTTGTTTGAAAACGCTGCAAAGGTAGAAAAAATAGAAGTACAGTGTTAAATATTATAATATTTTAGACTTGGGTTCGAAAAATGGGCGGATTTGTAATGTGTATATTACAAAATTGAGTACTTTTGCACCGCAAATTATAAATTGTAACCAGGTTTTATAACATTATTCAATATTTCTATGCTCAATTTAATCAACCAAATCGTGGCGCGTGCGAAAGCAAACCGCCAGCGTATTGTTCTTCCTGAAGGAACTGAAGAACGCACATTAAAAGCTGCCAATCAGATTTTGACAGATGAAGTTGCTGACCTTATTCTACTGGGTAAACCGGCAGAAATCATCGAACTTGCTGTAAAATGGGGATTGGGCAACATTGGTAAAGCTACTATTATTGATCCTGAGACTTCTCCGAAACACGAAGAATATGCACAATTGCTGTGTGAACTTCGTAAAAAGAAAGGAATGACTATTGAAGAAGCTCGTAAGTTGACGAATGATCCTTTGTTCTATGGTTGTTTAATGATTAAGAGCGGTGATGCTGATGGCCAGTTGGCTGGTGCACGCAACACTACTGGTAATGTATTGCGTCCTGCTTTGCAGATTATCAAGACAGCGCCCGGAATCACTTGTGTATCAGGTGCAATGTTGTTGCTAACTCACGCTCCTGAATATGGAAAGAATGGAATTTTGGTAATGGGCGATGTTGCTGTTACTCCGGTACCGGATGCTAACCAGTTAGCTCAGATTGCTGTGTGCACAGCTCAAACAGCTAAAGCTGTGGCAGGTATCGAAAATCCGAAAGTTGCCCTGTTGAGCTTCTCTACGAAGGGTTCTGCAAAACATGAAGTGGTAGACAAAGTCGTGGAAGCTACGAAGATCGCTAAAGAAATGGCTCCGACTCTCGACTTGGATGGTGAAATGCAGGCAGATGCTGCTCTTGTTCCTGAAGTGGGTGCAAGTAAGGCTCCGGGTTCAGACGTAGCCGGACAGGCAAACGTTCTGATTGTTCCGAGCTTGGAAGTAGGAAATATTTCTTATAAACTGGTACAACGTTTGGGACATGCTGACGCTATCGGCCCGATTCTCCAGGGAATTGCTTGCCCGGTGAACGACCTGTCACGCGGTTGCTCTATCGAAGACGTTTACCGTATGATTGCTATCACTGCTAATCAAGCTATTGCAGCAAAAGCTAACAAATAAATAACGGATATTAAATAATAAAACGATATGAAGATTTTAGTATTGAACTGTGGTAGTTCATCTATTAAATACAAATTGTTCGACATGACCACCAAAGAGGTAATTGCTCAAGGTGGTATTGAAAAAATCGGTCTGAAGGGTTCATTCCTGAAATTGACTTTGCCGAATGGTGAAAAGAAAATCCTGGAAAAAGATATTCCGGAGCATACAGTGGGTGTGGAGTTTATCCTGAATACATTGATTAGCCCTGAATATGGAGCTATCAAGTCATTGGATGAAATCAATGCCGTAGGTCATCGTATGGTACACGGGGGAGAACGTTTCAGCGAATCTGTATTGCTGAATAAAGAGGTATTGGAAGCATTTACTGCTTGTAACGACTTGGCTCCACTTCACAATCCTGCCAACTTGAAAGGAGTAAACGCAGTTTCCGCTATTCTTCCTAATATTCCGCAGGTAGGCGTATTTGACACAGCTTTCCACCAGACTATGCCGGATTATGCTTACATGTATGCTATCCCTTACGAATTGTACGAGAAATATGGTGTACGTCGTTATGGCTTCCACGGAACTTCTCACCGTTATGTATCAAAACGTGTGTGTGAATTTCTGGGTGTGAATCCGGAAGGAAAGAAAATTATCACTTGCCACATCGGTAATGGCGGCTCTATTGCTGCTATCAAAGACGGTAAATGTATTGATACTACAATGGGACTGACTCCATTGGAAGGTTTGATGATGGGAACTCGTAGTGGTGATATTGACGCCGGTGCAGTGACATTTATCATGGAAAAGGAAGGCTTGAATACAACAGGAGTTTCTAATTTGCTGAATAAGAAGAGCGGTGTATTGGGTATTTCCGGAGTATCAAGCGATATGCGTGAATTATTGGCTGCTTGTGCTGCCGGTAATGAAAAAGCAATTCTGGCTGAGAAGATGTACTATTATCGTATCAAGAAATACATTGGTGCTTATGCTGCTGCATTAGGTGGTGTGGATATCATCTTGTTTACAGGTGGTGTAGGTGAGAACCAGATGGAATGTCGTCGTGAAGTTTGTAAAGACATGGAATTCATGGGTATCGAACTTGATAATGACGTGAATGCTAAGGTTCGCGGTGAGGAAGCAGTCATTTCTACTCCTGCTTCTAAGGTAAAAGTGGTAGTGATTCCGACAGATGAAGAATTGCTGATTGCTTCGGATACAATGGATATTCTGAATAAGTAATAAACATACTTTTGTATATATGATAAGGCGGCTCTATAAAAGTGTCGCCTTTTTTAATGAATAGAAATTTATCATTCCTGTATCAGTCTCATTTTTTTTCCTTTACTTTGCATATCAAACAGTTATATCCAGTATTTTACTATGCGTTACTCTGTCATAATCCCCGTTTACAATCGTCCCGATGAAGTGGATGAACTATTACAAAGTCTCACGGCACAGTACTTTAAAGATTTTGAAGTTGTTGTAGTGGAAGACGGTTCTTCCATTCCCTGCAAAGAAGTAACAGACCGCTATATTGACCGGTTGAATATCAAATATTTCTCTAAGCCAAATTCAGGACCGGGGCAAACACGTAACTACGGAGCGGAACGCAGCGAGGGTGAATACCTTATTATACTGGATTCTGATGTGATTCTCCCCGAGAGATATTTCGATGCCATCGAGGCGGAACTTCTCGCTTCTCCTGCCGATGCTTTCGGAGGTCCCGACCGCGCACACGATTCCTTTACGGATATCCAGAAAGCGATTAATTATTCCATGACTTCTTTTTTCACAACGGGAGGTATTCGTGGCGGAAAAAAGAAAATGGATAAATTCTATCCCCGTAGTTTCAATATGGGGGTACGTCGGACGGTGTATGAAACCTTGGGAGGATTCTCAAAGATGCGTTTCGGCGAGGATATTGATTTCAGCATCCGTATTTTTAAAGGTGGTTATACCTGTCGCCTTTTTCCGGATGCCTGGGTATATCACAAGCGCCGGACAGACTTGAAGAAATTCTTCAAACAAGTGCACAACTCCGGTATTGCCCGTATCAATCTTTACAAGAAGTACCCTGATTCGTTGAAACTGGTGCATCTGCTCCCGGCGGTCTTTACATTAGGAGTAGCTGTTTTATTATTGGGGACACCGTTTTGTCTGTTTAGTTTCACGCCTATTCTTCTTTATGTACTGTTGGTCTGCATAGACTCGACGATTCAAAATAAGAGTTTAAGTATCGGAATATATTCCATTGCTGCCGCATTTATTCAGCTTATAGGCTATGGTACAGGTTTCTGGCGTGCATGGTGGCAACGTTGCATCAGAGGAAAAGATGAGTTTGAAGCATTTCAAAAGAACTTTTATAAGTAAACTCGTATGATTCTGAATTGTGTCTTCACGGTTATGAACTAGGATACTTATATGACTATAAATTAATACGGCAAAACCAATAGTTTCATGCATTGGAACCTTTGGTTTCGCCGTAGAGAAACTATAGTTTCACCGGTGGGAAACTTTAGTTTCATCATGGAGAAACTTTAGTTTCAGACGCTTGAAACTAAAGTTCCCAAGGCTTGAAACTTTCAGTTTCCTATAGGGAAATACCACCGGTATTTTATTTTCTTTTCTATATCCCCTGCCATTAAATAAAATAAGTCTACCTTTACACTTTCAAAACATAGAAAATGGAAAACAAACACAAGTTATCTATCAACCAATGGGCACCGGAGGATCGTCCGCGGGAGAAAATGATAGAGAAGGGAGCAGCCGCATTGAGTGACGCCGAACTACTCGCTATATTAATAGGCTCCGGGAATACGGAAGAAAGCGCTGTCGAACTGATGCGACGCCTGCTTTTGTCCTGTGATAATAACCTGAATGCTTTGGCGAAGTGGGAAGTGTGCGACTATTCCCGTTTTAAAGGAATGGGACCGGCAAAGAGCATTACGGTTATGGCCGCCCTTGAATTAGGCAAGCGGCGGAAATTGCAAAACATCAGAGAGAGACTTCGGATCACCTGCTCGAAAGATATCTACGAGATTTTTCAACCACTAATGTGCGACCTGGCGCAAGAAGAGTTCTGGGTACTGTTGTTGAATCAGGCAACGAAACTGATTGATAAGATACGTATCAGTTCCGGCGGTATAGACGGTACTTATGCCGATGTGCGTTCCATTCTTCGGGAAGCATTGATGCAAAGGGCTACACAAATAGCTGTGGTGCACAATCACCCTTCCGGAAATATTCAGCCTAGCCAGCCTGACAGGACATTGACGGAACATATCCGTAAAGCGGCGGATACGATGAATATTCGCCTGATAGACCATGTCATAGTCTGTGAGGACGGCTTTTACAGCTTTGCAGATGAAGGGCTGCTCTGAAACGATTGATGAATATTTCCCGCAACAATTTAGTCTCTCGGTATGTTTTTTAGTTAGGTACGCATTCCGTGTCTAATTTTTTATCTCTATCTTTGCAATACATAAATAAGAACGTATGGAAAAGTTTGAAATAGAAGAAAAGATTGTAGCCATGCTAAAAACTGTGTACGATCCGGAAATCCCGGTGAATGTATACGATCTTGGGCTGATCTATAAGATAGATGTCTCTGATAATGGGGAAGTGGTGCTGGATATGACACTGACAGCACCGAACTGTCCGGCCGCTGATTTTATCATGGAAGATATTCGCCAGAAGATAGAATCTGTGGAAGGAGTGAACTCGGCTACCATTAATCTGGTGTTTGAACCGGAATGGGATAAGGATATGATGAGTGAGGAGGCTAAACTGGAACTGGGTTTTTTATGAAGAATGTCTATTTCCTTTCCGATGCACATCTTGGTTCCCGTGCTATTGAACATGGGCGTACACAGGAACGGCGTTTGGTGAATTTTCTTGATAGTATAAAGCACAAGGCAGCTGCCGTTTATCTGCTGGGAGATATGTTCGACTTCTGGTATGAATTCCGGTTGGTCGTACCTAAGGGTTACACCCGTTTCCTGGGGAAAATTTCCGAGCTGACGGATATGGGAGTAGAAGTACATTTCTTTACCGGTAACCATGATATTTGGTGCGGAGATTATCTTACCAAAGAGTGTGGTGTCATTATGCACCGTGAACCATTGACTACTGAGATCTATGGAAAAGAGTTCTATCTTGCTCATGGTGACGGACTTGGTGACCCGGATAAAAAGTTCAAATTACTTCGTTCCATGTTTCACAGCAAAACATTGCAGACCCTATTTTCCGCCCTTCATCCTCGTTGGAGTGTGGAATTGGGATTGACATGGGCAAAACACAGCCGACAGAAACGGGCTGATGGAAAGGAACCGGATTATATGGGAGAAAACCAGGAACATCTGGTACTATATACGAAGGAGTATCTGAAAAGTCATCCTAATATCAACTTCTTTATTTATGGTCATCGTCACATTGAACTGGATCTGATGTTGAGTACCACTTCACGCGTGTTGATTCTTGGGGACTGGATTAATTATTTTTCATATGCAGTATTCGACGGCGAAAACCTTTTCCTTGAAGATTATATAGAAGGAGAGACACAAGCTTAGAAATAAATAATAAGTATTAAGCATTAATTCTATGCAGTTATAGCGCAAACTAATACTTAATACTTATTATTTAATATCTTATTTGTACCCTGCCGCTTTAGCAATTCTTTTGGGAATCTCCGTATTGTCTATTTTTTCACTGAACAAGTGAGAACCTGCCCCGATAGCGAATACAGGAACAAAACCTGCTGAATGGCCGCCGCTTACCCAGCCTACCATGGAGATTTCGTCCATTACTTCTTTGGCACATGCAGCCATTGGTTCACTTTTGGAATACATACTTTCAGCAAATACTACTTTGTTTTTGATGAATGACTTCTCAAATTCGTCGCGTAACTTCTTTTCTTGCTCCCAAGAAATAGGGAATTGTTTCCAAAAGCCCATTTCTTCACCAAGGAATGTTTTCATATCTTCCCAAGTCACTTTGTTTCCTTTGGATTTTCTTAGTTCGCTGATACGTTTGGAAAGGCCGTCAGCAGAATGTTTCTGATGTTGAAGTGCTTTCAGGTTCAATGCATATTTGCCTGTGCCTAATACGATACCACCGGTTTCATGATCGGCTGTTACTACGATAAGAGTTTCTTTCGGGTGTTTCTTGTAGAATTCATACGCTACTTTGATAGCATTATCCATGTCTTTTACTTCATTGAATACAGTAGCTGCGTCATTTGCATGGCAAGCCCAGTCGATTTTTCCGCCTTCTACCATTAAGAAAAAGCCTTTATTTTTACCTTTAGTCAGAAAGTCAATAGCACTTTCGGTGATTTGGGCAAGAGTCAGATCATTGTCTTTACGGTCGATAGCATAAGGCAAACAGGAAGGATTTGCTCCTTCTTCCTGTATCAATATCATCTTTTCGGCATTCTGGGATTTTGCTTTGTAATCATTGTAACCGCGTGCTACGGTGTAACCGGCTTCTTCGAAAATAGGGAAGATGCTCGGAGCCTTTTTGTTGTCGAACGTAGTGGTTGGCTTTAGAAAACCACCGCCTGCGTAGAAATCGAAATTAGCTTTTGGCAGGTCTAGAGCGATTTCGTAATACATATTACGATCCGGTTGATGAGCATAAAATGCAGCAGGAGTGGCATGGTCTACACTGACCGAAGTGGTGACACCTACTTTCTTACCGGCTTTCTTAGCCTTCTCGGCTACTGTTTGTATGGCATTTTTCTCTTCATTCACGGAAATTGCATGGTTGTAGGTTTTCTTTCCGGTGGCGAGTGCTGTACCTGCGGCGGCAGAATCGGTAACGGAATTTGTAGCGGAAAAAGTAGTGGCCATAGTAGCTACCGGAAATTGTGTAAACAGTAGTGGCTCAACACCGATACGCCCGTTTTGCAATTCGGCTTGGAACATCTCTGTGCCATTGACTTGGTTGACTCCCATTCCATCTCCGATGAAATAGAATACGTACTTTGCCTGACCGTTTGCAACAACGGAGATGAGGACAAAGAATAACGTGTAGATTAACTTTTTCATTCTTTTATATTTTTGTATAGAGTTAGTGTGGCACAAAGTTAATAAAAAACGGTGGAGATGCCGTAGCAAATCCACCGTTTCTTTATGTCATTTATATAACAATTATGCTTTCACACGTCCTACGTAGGAACCGTCGCGTGTATCAATTTCAATTGTTTCGCCTTCGTTGATGAATAACGGAACGCGTACTGTTGCACCAGATTCTACCGTTGCCGGTTTCAGTGTGTTGGTAGCTGTATCACCTTTCAGGCCCGGTTCTGTATATGTGATTTTCATCTGAACTTTGATAGGCATGTCTGCATAGAGTACAGTTTCTGTAGAAGCATCGGAGACAACGTCCAAAGTCATGCCTTCGAGCAAGAAGTCAACGCCGTTAATCAAATCGTGAGCGATAGGATGTTGGTCGAAAGTTTCCTGATTCATGAAGATATAATCATCTCCTTCTTTATACAAAAACTGATATGGACGACGTTCTACACGTACATCTTCCAACTTTTCGCCGATGTTGAAACGACGTTCAAGAACGTATCCGCTAACTACATCTTTGAGTTTTGTACGCATGAAAGTATTACCTTTACCAGGTTTTACATGTAGGAATTCGATACAGAAATAGAGCTTTCCGTCCATACGGATACAAGTTCCGTTTTTGATGTCTTGAGCATTAATCATACTGCTATTCTTCTTATTATATTATTGTTATTTAATTGTTTTCGTAGGAATTCGGATGCAAAAGTAATCTAAATCGGTAAAAAACACAAAAACTTTTGAGCAAAAATGAGTTATCTCTTGGTTAATTTAAAAAAAGTGCCTATTTTTGCAGCCCGATTACGTAGAATAATAACATAAAAAACAAGATACAGTAATGAAAAGAACATTTCAACCCTCTAACAGAAAGAGAAAAAACAAACACGGTTTCCGTGAGAGAATGGCATCGGCTAATGGTCGTAAAGTATTAGCTGCTCGCCGTGCAAAAGGCAGAAAGAAACTGACTGTTTCTGATGAGTACAATGGACAGAAGTGGTAATCACTAGTCATCAGAAGAAACAAAAAGGCGAAGAATAACTCTTCGCCTTTTTGTTTCTTCTGATTTTTAATTTGCTAATAGAATGTTAAAACATTCAGCTGTTTATTCTTGTTTGTTGTTTTTTTGCTTTTCTTTGTGATATGAATCAGTATTTGTAGACAAGCTGTGCATAATATGGGAATATATTCGGGAAATGAACCCCCCGGATGAAAATAATAAGGTTGTTGAAATCTATAGGAGTGGGGATTATAGTTGCAACAATTCCGGCAATGATAAGTGTCCTAACATCATGAGGTAGGACATTTTTCATTGCCTACTATTCAAAAATTCAACTATTTTGTCGTATCTTTGGCGCATATTAACAGCAAAGCGTATGACTATTAAAGAATTCTTTTCTTTTAAAACAAATAAATTTTTCTGGCTGAATATTGTTGCCATGATTGTGGTAGTGGTAGTAATGATATTCGGTGTGCTGAAATGGATGGATGTGTACACCCATCATGGAGAAACTGTGGTTGTGCCTGATGTGAAAGGTATGACTACGGAAGAGGCTGCAAAGATGTTCCGCAATCGTGGATTGGTGGCGGTGATCTCGGATACTAAGTATGTTAAGGATAAAGCGGCAGGAATTATTCTTGAACTGAAGCCGGGGGCCGGTGAGAAAGTTAAAGAAGGACGTACGGTCTATCTGACGGTTAATACCTTGGATGTGCCGTTGCGTGTGATTCCGGATGTTGCTGATAACAGTTCGCTTCGCCAAGCACAGGCTAAGTTGCTGAGTGCCGGGTTTAAATTGAACGAAGTACAGTTGGTCAATGGAGAGAAAGACTGGGTGTATGGTGTGAAATATCAGGGACGCCAATTAACGGCAGGGGAGAAAATCCCTATGGGAGCCTCCTTGACATTAATGGTAGGAGATGGAGCCGGTGATACAGTGGAAGAAGATTCTATTGATATCGATCTAGACACGGAAGAGCCGGTGGCGTCAGAATCATCATCCACACAAGATGATAGTTGGTTTTAATTGATAAACAACAGAAACAGACTCGCATGATAGAGGAAGAACTTCCTGATGAATTGGAAAATGACTTGGATGATATAGAACCTGTCGGTGACGAATCGCAACTCTACGAACACTTCCGTGTAGTGGTAGATAAGGGGCAGGCGATGGTCAGAGTCGACAAATATCTATTCGAACGTATTGTCAACGCTTCGCGTAACCGCATTCAGAAGGCTGCCGAAGACGGATTCGTTATGGCTAACGGCAAGCCGGTGAAGAGTAGCTATAAGGTGAAGCCGTTGGATGTCATCACTGTGGTAATGGATCGTCCGCGTTATGAAAATGAAATTATTCCTGAAGATATTCCTCTTAATATCGTATATGAAGATAAGTATGTAATGGTTGTGAATAAGCCTGCAGGGCTGGTAGTACATCCGGGACACGGAAACTATCACGGCACTTTGGTGAATGCACTGGCCTGGCACATGAAAGATGTGCCTGATTATGATGCTAATGACCCTCACGTCGGGCTTGTTCATCGGATTGATAAAGATACTTCCGGGTTGCTGGTGATTGCCAAAACACCGGATGCTAAAACAAATCTGGGATTGCAGTTCTTCAATAAGACAACCAAACGCAAGTACCGTGCTTTGGTGTGGGGAACTGTGGAACAGGATGAAGGAACGATTGTCGGTAACATTGCCCGTAATCCGAAGGACCGGATGCAAATGGCGGTGATGTCCGACCCGGCAGTAGGAAAACATGCCGTAACTCATTATCGGGTATTGGAACGGTTGGGATATGTCACTTTGGTGGAGTGCATACTTGAAACCGGACGTACTCATCAGATTCGTGTTCACATGAAACATATCGGGCACGTACTGTTTAACGACGAGCGTTATGGTGGTCATGAGATATTGAAAGGTACTCATTTTAGTAAGTACAAACAGTTTGTAAATAATTGCTTTGACACTTGTCCCCGACAGGCTTTGCATGCTATGACGTTGGGCTTTGTGCATCCCGTCACTGGTGAGGAGATGTATTTTACTTCCGAACTTCCGGATGACATGGCCCGGCTTATCGAGAAGTGGAGAGGCTATATAAGTAACAGAGAATTAGAATGAAACGCAACATTGCTATCGTAGCAGGAGGGGATACCTCTGAAATCGTAGTTTCCCTGCGTAGTGCACAGGGTATTTACTCCTTTATTGACAAGGAAAAGTATAATTTGTACATCGTAGAGATGGAGGGCCGTCGCTGGGAGGTACAATTACCGGACGGAAATAAAGTACCGGTAGACAGAAATGACTTTAGTTTTATGAACGGAACGGAAAAGGTTGTGTTCGATTTTGCTTATATCACCATTCACGGTACGCCGGGTGAGGATGGACGTTTGCAAGGTTATTTCGATATGATGCGTATTCCGTATTCTTGTTGTGGAGTGTTGGCAGCTGCCATTACCTATGATAAGTTCGCTTGCAATCAATATCTGAAAGCCTTTGGAGTGCGTATTGCCGAATCATTGTTATTGCGTCAGGGACAATCGGTGTCCGACGAGGATGTCTTGGAAAAGATTGGTTTGCCTTGCTTTATCAAACCAAGTCTGGGTGGCTCCAGTTTTGGAGTTACGAAGGTGAAGACGAAAGAACAAATCCAACCGGCTATTGTTAAAGCTTTCGGTGAGGCGGAAGAAGTGCTTGTGGAAGCTTTTATGGAAGGTACGGAATTGACTTGCGGTTGTTATAAAACCAAGGAAAAGTCAGTGGTTTTTCCGCCTACGGAAGTAGTGACTCATAATGAGTTTTTCGATTATGATGCTAAATATAATGGGCAGGTAGACGAGATAACTCCTGCACGCATTTCGGACGAACTGACCGACCGGGTGCAGATGTTGACTTCGGCTATCTATGATATATTGGGGTGTTCCGGCATTATCCGTGTGGATTATATTGTTACAGCCGGTGAAAAGATTAATCTTCTTGAAGTGAATACCACTCCGGGAATGACTGCGACAAGTTTTATTCCCCAGCAAGTACGTGCTGCCGGTCTGGAGATAAAGGATGTGATGACTGATATTATCGAAAATAAATTTTAATTACCGTTATGGATCTGACAGAGTTTAATGAGATTCGTCCTTATAATGATGAGGAGCTTCCTCAAATCTTTGAGGAACTGATTGCCGATCCGGCTTTTCGGAAAGCTGCTACCGGAGCTATACCGAACGTTCCATTTGAACTTCTGGCGCAGAAAATGCGTACGTGTAAGACGAAACTTGATTTCCAGAAAGCATTTTGTTATGGTATTTTGTGGAAGATAGCAGAAGAACATACAAATGGGCTGACATTAGATCACAATGCTTTGCCGAATAAGAAGAAAGCCTATACATATATTTCAAATCACAGGGATATTATCTTGGATTCAGGCTTCCTTTCTATTCTGTTGGTCGATCAGGGAATGGATACGGTAGAGATTGCTATTGGTGATAACTTACTTATTTATCCTTGGATAAAGAAGCTGGTGCGTGTCAACAAGTCTTTTATTGTTCAGCGGGCACTTACGATGCGCCAGATGTTGGAGGCTTCGACGCGGATGTCCCGATATATGCATTATACCATTGCAGAGAAAAATCAATCTATTTGGATTGCACAGCGTGAAGGACGGGCGAAGGATTCTAATGACCGCACGCAAGATAGTGTCCTGAAAATGCTGGCAATGGGAGGTGAAGGAGATTTGATAGATCGCTTGAAGGAAATGAATATTGCTCCGCTTGCCATTTCATACGAATATGATCCTTGCGACTTCCTGAAAGCACGTGAATTTCAGTTGAAAAGGGATATAGAAGGATATAAAAAAACAACACAAGACGACTTGATTAATATGCAAACCGGGCTTTTCGGATATAAAGGTAAGGTGCATTTTCAAGTTGCTTCTTGCATAAATGATGAACTGGAACAAATAGACCGCTCGTTACCGAAACCGGAATTGTTTGCTGCTATTTCTGCTTGTATTGATCAGAGAATTTATCGTAATTACCGGATGTATCCGGGAAATTACGTTGCTTATGACTGGTTGAATGGGACGACAGAGTTTACCGGGATTTATTCGCAGGAGGAGAAACAGCAGTTTGTAGGCTATATTGAGCAACAATTGGGTAAAATAGAGATTCCTAATAAGGATGAAGCTTTTCTGCGTGAGAAGTTGTTATTAATGTATGCCAATCCATTAATAAACCATTTAGCTGCGTGTCGATGAGAATAAGAAAGTTACATATAGTCTGGTTTTGGGGATTACTTTTGCTGATGTCCGCTTGTGGGGAGGATGATTATTATTATCCGTCGGTTAAATTGGAATTTGTAACAGTGAAGGCTGGAACGGATGGTAGTATACAGACGTTGATACCTGATAATGGGGAAGCGTTGACTGTATCTAAAGATCGTACGGGTTCTGCTATTTCGCCAAATACTTCCAGGCGTGTAATGAGTAATTATGAAACGCTTTCGAACGGGCACACGGCTACAGCTGTGATTTATTCTTTGCAATCTCTTGTTACGCCGACACCTAAACCGGCAGATGATCCAACTTATAAAGACGGGTTAAAGCATGATCCGGTAGATGTTGTCAGTATCTGGTTGGGAAGAGGTTATCTGAATATGATTCTGAATCTCAAGGTTAATGGTGGTAAACAGCATGTTTTCGGCATAGTGGAAGATTTGTCCGAATTTGAAACAAATGGTACTGTAAATATGTTATTGTACCATGATGCGAATGGTGATGAGGAGTACTATAATCGTCGTGCTTATCTCTCTGTTCCTTTGGATAAATATGCGGATGCAGAGAATCCCGGTCAAAAGATAACGATTAAGTTCAAATATTATACGTATGATAAGGACGGCACTGCAATAGAATCTGGTAAGTACTGTAACCCCGGATTTGAATATGTTCCGGATAAGAATTGAATAATAGAGTATGATGTTTAAAATGAATCAACTAGCTGTGGGATTATTTTTATTTCTCTCTTCTCTTTTCTCTTGTCAGCAGAAAGGAGATTTCAAGTCTATGAACGTGGATGATTTTGATAACCTCATTCAGAATGAGGATATACAGCGTTTGGATGTCCGTACTTTGGCAGAGTATTCGGAAGGACATATTGCAAAGACAATCAATATCAATGTAATGGATGATTCTTTTGCTTCAATGGCAGATTCGCTGTTGCAAAAAGATAAACCGGTAGCTGTGTATTGCCGTAGCGGCAAGCGGAGCAAAAAGGCTGCGAATATTCTGAGTGAGAAAGGGTATAAGGTCTTTGAACTTGATAAGGGATTCAATTCTTGGCAGGAGGCAGGCAAGGAGATTGAGCATTAGTCGATGTGGTGAAAAATATAGGTTTTAGACATGGATTAATTGGTTTGACGGTGATATTAATAGAGAATTGTCTATTCGTTTAGTCCATGTCTAAAAATAAAAAGTTGATCACTCTTTCTCAGCTTTAAGCTCTATTCCTATTACAAAATAATGGGGTATGTCTTTAAGGATTTCTGCTTTCATTTCCGGATCAATTTCTCTTTCTCCACAAAATCGGATGATGTCATGTTGCTTGTCCAGCCAAGCGGAACCATATAAAATTAAAGGAATTTTCAAATGGTCTGTGTCTTGTATAGGCTGAAATTTAAATAGGCGCGGGTAATAAATATAAGAGTGGTATTTTTCTATTGCCTGTAATTTTAATGGTGCACCACCTTTCATCGTTCCCGGTACATTAATAGTGCAAACTGAAGTCGAATCATTGGACTTTCTAAGATATATTGACATCTCTTTGATATTCTCCCATTCGTTCTTGCCTTCCGGAATATGTTTTATTTCCCGGAAAGCTTGACGATGTTCTTCTGGTACTGCATTTAAAGACTGAATGTTTTTCCCGAGTCTGATATTATGCACTTGTTTGGGGGATTTTCCATTTTCATACTCATCCATGTAGACAGTGACCGTATATACTTTGTTCAGAAACTCTTTTAATTCAAAACGGAACATGTGAATGTCCATAGCTTCCAGTACATTATAGATATCTTCTAATTGTGGTTCTGACTGTATTACTTGAGGCTTTTTTTCTTGGGCATTTGCTATGCCTGCAACAACGCACAGGCATAGCAATATGATTATTAGTTTACTTTTGAACATGATGTTATAGACTTTCAAGTAATTTCTTTAAAACGACTGTTGCTGAGATCTCACGGTTAGCAGCTTCCGGAATAACGATAGATTGCGGGCTTTCGATAACGTCATCCGTCACAATCATGTTTCTGCGTACAGGAAGACAGTGCATGAAGAAAGCGTTATTAGTCACTTCCATTTGTCGGTCGCTGACAGTCCATTCTCGGTCTTTACTCAATATCTGTCCGTAATTGTCGCCTGCATAGGCTGCCCAGTTCTTGGCATATATAAAGTCGGCTCCTTCGAAAGCCTTCATTTGGTCGTATTCCACCTTGGCATTTCCTACAAATTGTGGAGCCAGTTCATAGCCTTCGGGATGAGTAATGACGAAATCATAGTCGGTGGCGTTCATCCATTCGGCAAATGAGTTGGGAACAGCCTGTGGTAATGGACGCGGATGCGGAGCCCAAGTCATAACCACTTTCGGACGTACAGTTTTTTTGTATTCTTCGATGGTGATCAAGTCTGCGAAACTTTGCAACGGATGGCGGGTTGCTGCTTCCATAGAGAATACGGGGCGTCCCGAATACTGGATAAATTGATTCAGAATCGTTTCCTGATAATCGAAATCACGATTCTCGAAGCGTGCAAAAGAGCGTACTCCGATTATATCGCAGTAACATCCCATGACGGGGATGGCTTCCAGTAAATGTTCGGGTTTGTCGCCGTCCATGATAACACCGCGTTCTGTTTCCAGTTTCCATGCACCCTGGTTGATGTCCAACACCATTACGTTCATTCCCAGATTTAAAGCGGCCTTCTGTGTGCTGAGGCGTGTACGTAGACTGGAATTGAAGAAGATCATCATTAATGTCTTGTTACGTCCTAATTCTACATACTTGAAGCGGTCTTTTTTGATTTCAAATGCTTCTGCAAGGGCTGATTTTAAATCGCCGATGTCCTGTACACAAGTAAATTTCTTCATGTTTTCTATAATTAATTCGTTATTATACGATTTTTCTTTCAACTGTTTGCTATTCACAGTTTATAGTTCACTATTACATACATATTACCATCTTGTCTGTCCATTTCCTTCAATGACCCATTTATATGAGGTCATTTCTTCCAATCCCATGGGACCACGTGCATGCAATTTCTGGGTACTGATACCTATTTCTGCTCCCAAACCGAATTGGGCTCCATCGGTGAAGGCCGTAGAGACATTAGTATATATACAAGCAGCATCTACTATTTTAGTAAACAACGCTGCACGTTCCTTGTTCTCTGTGACGATGCATTCGCTGTGTCTGGAACTGTTTTCTTGGATATGCCTCAAAGCATCTTCAAAACTCTTCACTGTTTTAACCGCCATTTTATAGTCTAAGAACTCTGTGCCGAAACTTTCTTTCGTTGCAGGTTGCAGAAGTTCGGCAGGATAATGGCCGTCTAATGCCTGATAGGCTCGCGGATCGGCATATATAATCACATTGCTGTCTTTTAACTTTTCGCAAAGCAAAGGAAGCTTATCCAGTCTTTTTTCATGTACGATAGTACAGTCCAATGCATTACATACACTGACTCTGCGTGTTTTGGCATTATAAATAATATCTGCCCCTTTACTTACATCTCCAAACTCATCAAAGTAAGTGTGGCAAATACCGGCCCCTGTTTCAATGACCGGGATTTTTGCATTGTTGCGTACAAAATTGATAAGGTTACTACTTCCTCTGGGGATAACCAGATCGATATAACCTACTGCATTTAGTAATGCTGTTGTAGCTTTTCTATCGGCTGGGAGTAGCTCGACAATATGTGGATTGATATTGAATTCTTTTAGTACTTCGTGAATAACACAGATAATGGCCCGGTTGGAATAATCGGCGTCGCTTCCTCCTTTCAATACACAGGCATTTCCGCTTTTCAGGCAAAGGGAGAATACATCGAAACTCACATTAGGTCGTGCTTCGTAGATGATTCCTATTGCTCCGAAAGGCACGCTGATTTTGGTCAGTTTCATTCCGTTGGGGCGTATGGTCTCTTTCAACACCCTTCCTAAGGGAGAGGGAAGCGTTGCAACATTACGTGTATCTGTGGCAATGTCTTTCAAACGCTCCTCTGTCAGTTTCAACCGGTCATACTTTGGATCATTCTTATCCATTCGTGCGAGGTCTTTTTCATTTTCTGCCAGAATAAACGGTGTCTCTGCAATAGCTGCATCAGCTACTGCATTTAGTATCTGATTGATTATTGTGTCATCCAGGATTGCCAATTCACGGCTAGCTGCTTGTACGGCAGCGAAGGTTTCGTTTAAGTTAGTAACCATACACTTTTTTTCTTTCGATTAATTATTCAATGTATAGATAGTCGTAATGTACTACCGCTTTTTTACCATGTTTTCCTATAGCTTCCTTTGCTTGTCTAGCATCACAATTTACTTTCCCTATTCCTACCTGATTTCCCTGAAAATCCATGATACGCACAATATCGTCTTTTTCAAATTCTCCTTCAATACGTGTAATACCGATCGGAAGAATACTGACTGCATTTTCAGAATTTAGTATTTCGGTAGCACACTTATTAATGTGAATTTCACCTTTTGCGAATCCCTCACTGTGGGCAATCCATTTTTTTACGCTGGATACCGGTTCGTTGGAAGGAATGAATCGTGTGCAGAGAGTTTCATCCGGATGTTGAAGCAGGTCGACCAGGATATTATCTCGTTTCCCATTGGCGATAATTACCGTAATCCCTTCATCTGCTACTTTGCGGGCTATATTGGTCTTTGTCAACATCCCCCCTCGGCCGAAACTGGACTTGGAAGCTTGGATATAGTTGGATAGATCTTTTCCATGCTCAATCTCACGAATGACGGAAGAATCCGGATTTGAAGGAGAACCATTATAAATTCCGTTTATATTGCTGAGGATAATCAATGCTTGTACATTCATCATCGAGGCAATGAGTCCGGATAGTTCATCATTATCGGTGAACATCAGTTCACTGACAGAAATCGTATCGTTTTCATTTACAATCGGAATTACTCCATTTGCAAGCATCACTGTCATACAGTTTTTCTGATTGAGATAATGGCGGCGTGTGCCAAAACTTTCTTTTGTAGTCAATACCTGGCCAACAGGAATATTATGTTCGCGGAAAAGCTCATAATAACGATTGATTAACTTTGCCTGTCCTACTGCAGAAAACAATTGACGTTGGTCTACACTGTCGAGTTTTTTTTGTGGGGATACTTCACTACGTCCTGACGCTACCGCTCCTGACGAAATGAGAATAATCTCCACTCCCGATTTATGCAATTCTGCTATCTGATCAACAAGCGCTGACATACGAGTAACGTCCAGCGTCCCATCTCGGCGTGTTAATACATTGCTACCGACCTTTACTGCAACCCGTGTAAATACCTGTTTCATTTTTGCTAATTTACTGACGATTTGAAAGTACAAATATAGAACTTTTTATCGATATGTTACCAAAACGGGCTGAAAAGAATTATCTTAGCATCCTGATAGAGAAAAAGTAAATAATGAAATATACGAATCTACAAGTAGAACAGATGACTTCCTTCATCATATTTGAAAGTGCACACATCAATATTACTCCCTGTGTCAATTTGGGTACGGGAGGTGAAAAATATGCATACGGTCCTCCTAGGCCAATTCACTGAAGAATATCAGAGAAGGCCTGAAGTGTATTAGTCGTTATCTTTTTCAGCTCGACTTCTGATTAGTTCGGTGGCGGATTCGTATTCGTCTTCAGTGACAAGGACAGAGACTGCCGGAGCAATATAGGGTGCCAATGTACCCATAATTCCATCTTTGATAACGCAGCGAATGTCATTGCTTTCTAATAATCCCTTGATGATTTCTGCCTCCCACGGAGAGCCGGAGAATACTTCTATCGACTTGCTGTAATCTTCTTCTTTCATGATCTTATGGTATTAAGGGTTGTTGTTTACAAATATAACAAGAAATGGCAATAAATAGTTATTCTTTTCCAGAATTTTATTCGAGCGTGATTCGTTTTACATTAATCTGTTGGTTTAGGAAAGTCGAGGCTGACTCGATGAACTTATCTTCCGCTTCTGTTGTATAAAACAAACAACTGTTATTTTTAGTACATTTAATATCCATTTCCGGGTGTCTGCACAAATAATCTTTTAAGCTTTCGGCGACATATTCACCTTGTGCGATCACGCGGATATTATCCGGAATATATTGCTGAATTTTCGGAAGTAGCAGAGGGTAATGTGTACAACCCAGAATCACAGTGTCAATCTGTGAGTCTTTTTGCAATAACTGATTTATATATTTCCGGATGAAATAATCTGCTCCTTCATTCTGTGCTTCATTATTTTCTACTAATGGTACCCACATCGGACAGGTAACTCCGTTTACTTGAATATCGGGGTATAGTTTATGAACTTCCAGCGGGTAAGACTCTGATTTGATTGTACCTGCTGTCGCTAATATTCCGATATGTCGGCTTTGTGTTATATTCCCTATGCACTCTACCGTGGGACGGATTACTCCGAGTACACGACGTTCCGGATCTATCTTCGGTAGATTGTTCATCTGTATACTACGCAATGCTTTGGCAGAGGCTGTGTTGCAAGCTAATATAACAAGATGGCAGCCCAATTCAAATAACTTGTTGACTGCTTGTAGAGTGAATTCGTATACGATTTCAAAAGAACGTGTTCCGTAGGGTGTACGGGCATTATCTCCCAGATAAATATAGTCATATTCAGGTAATATCTCTCTTATCTTATTGAGAATAGTCAGTCCGCCGTATCCGGAGTCAAATACTCCGATCGGTCCGGGGGTATAGGGTAACTGTTGTTTCATAACGGATGAGAATTTATATACGCAAATGTACATGAAAAAAAGGGAAAGAGAAAGAAGTCTGTGCTTCTTTTCCCTTTCCCTTTTAGAATTTCTTACTCTTATTGCTTATTTAATACCGAGATTAGCTTTTACCTTGTTAGTCAGGTTGATGCTTAATGTCTCATTAACATAAGGTATTGGAGTTCTTGCAAGGTCGAAGATGTAAATTACTCCTTCAGCGGCACCAACTGCCTTGATAGCGTCGTCTAATTTTTTGTAAATAGGAGCCATTGCATCATTTTGTGCCTTTGCCATTTGTTGCTGAGCATCTTGCTGGAACTGTTCTTGTCTTTGCATCATATCCTGCAACTCTTTCTGTCTTCTTTCAGCGATATTAGCCGGAAGAGAATCCTTAGCGATAGCTTGCTGGAATTCCTGATATTTCTTGTTGAATTCTTCTTGGGTTCTTTGAAGTTCAGCAGTAAGTTGTTTTTCTAAATTCTGAATGTCATTTTGAGCCTTTGTGAATTCCGGCATCACAGTGATAATTTCCTGTGCGTTAATATGACCGAATTTTAAGTTCTGTGCAAATACACCCATTGGGAGTGCAAGCAACATTACAAGTGCGATTTTTTTTAGCATAGTTCTATAATTTATTTGAATGATTTTTAGTTATTTCCAGTTGCAAATGTATGAAATTAATTTGAATATCCTAATCTTCTTAATATTTCATCGCTGATATCAATGCGCGGATTTGCAAAAATTATGCCTGCGGCAGAGGCTCTATCGACTACCATGTCGTATCCATGTTGTTGAGATACAGCCTTTACTGCTTCATAAATTTCATCTTGAATCGGAGTAATCAGCTTGTTTCTCATCTTTGCCAATTCACCCTCCGGACCAAAATAAGTACGTTTTAGTTCAGCGGCAGCCTTCTCTTTGGCTACGATTTCATCCTCTTTCTTTGTTTTTTGTGCAGCAGAAAGAGTTGACGATTTCGCTTGGTAGTCCTGAAACATTTTCTGTGCCTCTTTTGCCAAGACTTCTACTTCAGCCTGATATTTCTTCGTAGCTTCTTGCATTTGTTCATTAGCGCTTTGAGCAGCCGGAATATTCTTCATAATATATTCCGTATCGATCAATGCAAATTTCTGTGCGTTAGCTGCCATACTAATGGCAAACAGCAGAGTGATAAATAGAACAGACTTTCTCATGACGTTTAGTTTTTTGGTGATACATTTTAGAATTCTTGTCCTAAGATAAAGTGGAATTGGCTTCCTCCATATTGTTTAGAACCAAATACCTTGTCGAAACCGTAACCCCAGTCAATACCCATCATACCAATCATCGGCAGGAAGATACGCACACCAACTCCGGCAGAACGTTTCAAGTCGAACGGATTGAATTTCTTGATATCATTCCAAGCGTTACCAGCTTCCAAGAAACCTAACACATAAATGTTGGTACTTGTTTCCAGCATTAACGGATATCTTAATTCAATTCCGAGACGTGTGTAAGCATAACCTTCGGAACCGTATGGTGTCAATGAGCTATTTTCATAACCACGCAATGCGATACTTTCTGTTGCGTAGCTTGAGTAACCGGTCATACCATCACCACCGACATCAAATGTACCGAATGGTGATTTCTTGTATTCATTGTAATGACCCAACAAACCGAATTCTGTACGTGTCATCAATACCAGACACTTCGGATGAGCAATAGGGTCCATTAACGGGGTATATGTTTTACCTTTAAATTTCCATTTGTGGTATTCTACCCATTTATGAAGTTTGTTCATATTGTCTTGGGTGATACTACCTGTTTTAGGGTTAGAGTAGTAACCTTTATAATCCTTGCCATCGAAAGCTGAATACGGCGGAGTGAACTGTACTGATAATGAGAAATCCGAACCGGAGCGCGGGAAGATCGGGTTGTCAATAGAGTTACGTGCCAACGTCAATGAAATGCTCAAATCATTACACTTACCGTTAGTTACCGGGAAGTACTGCCAGTCTTTCAGGTTGTAGCGTTGATAAGCCAACTCTGCAGAAAGGGTGAAGTAGTCATCGGGCCATTTAAGACGTTTACCCCAACCAACGGAAAGTCCCCACATTTTGATAGACTTGTCCGGGTCATAGTAGTTCTCGTAGTTATTGTAGTTGCCATAATTGTACATGCCATAACCACCATAACCGCTATACATACTGTTGTAGTAGTTGTTAAAGTAGCTGGAATTGTAGTAACGGCTACTGATATCCGTTTGTACAGAGAAGAAGGCGGATACGGAGAATGAGTTCGGACGTTTACCACCAAACCAAGGATCGAAGAATGAAATACTATACGATTGATAATACTTAGCATTTGTCTGTCCGCTGATAGTCAATGTCTGTCCGTCACCCTGTGGCAGGATACCGCGATAATTTTCCCCCGGATGCAGCAGATTGGCTATGGAGAAGTTGGTGAACTTCAAACTCAGTTTACCAATGATACCAGTCTGTCCCCAACCGGCAGAGAATTCTACCTGGTCATTGGCTTTAGAAGTCAAAGGCAAACCTATGTCAACGGTTCCGTTCATAGGATCCGGTTGGATATCCGGTTGCAGTTTTTCCGGGTCAAAGTGTCCCATTTGCTGAATCTCACGTAAAGAACGCATCAAGTCTTCTTTGCTGAACAATTGTCCCGGACGGATACGAAGCTCACGACGGACTACGTTTTCATACAAACGGTCGTTACCACTAATATTGATTTTATTAATAGTAGCCTGGCGGCCTTCATAGATTCTCATTTCGAGGTCGATAGAGTCACCTACAATATTTACCTCGACCGGATCGAGATTATAGAATAGGTAACCGTTGTTATAGTATAAGTTGCCGATAGCGTCATCGTCTGTGGAAATACGCTCGTTCAGTAACTTTTGGTTGTAAACGTCACCCTTCTTCATGCGAAGCAGGTAGTTTAATTGTTCCGACGGATAGAGCGTATTACCTACCCATGCAACGTTACGGAGATAATATTTCTGACCTTCATCTATATCCAGAAAGACGTTAACTGTTTTTTCGTCATACTGTGATATGCTGTCCTTTACAATCATTGCATCACGGTAGCCTAATTCATTATATTTGTCGATGATAAGCTGTTTATCCGCTTCATAGTTTTCCGGTACGAATTTTTTAGTACGGAACAAGTTACGAAGTTTACCTTTTTCATTGGTTTTCTTCATTACTCGTTTCAACTTGGAAGCTTTGATAGCTGTATTTCCAACGATTTGTATCTCGTGGACTTTTACTTTTTCCTTCTTGTCGATATCGATATCTACAAGAACCTGGTTCTCGCTGGAAGGATCATCTTTTTGTGAAATGATCACTTCGGCATTTTTAAATCCTTTGTCATCAAAATATCGTTTGATAAGTGTCTTTGCGCGGTCTACGGTATTCGGAGTGATCTGCATACCTTTTACCATTCCCAGCTTACCTTCCAAATCGGTGCGTTCCGACTTCTTAACGCCGTGATAACGTACCTCAGAGATACGGGGACGCTGCGTTAGACTGATTTTTAACCAGATCTTGTTACCCTCTATTTTTTCGGCTGTAATTTGTACGTTGGAGAATAAACCATGACGCCAGTAGCGTTTGATTGCTCCAGTGATTTCATCACCCGGCACAGTAATTGTTTGTCCTACCGATAATCCGGATATTCCAATCAATACATAGTCTTCATAATTCTTCACGCCTTCGACTTTGATATCCGCTATCTCATACTGTTTCGGTGTACCGGAGTATAAGATGACAGGTTTCGAGTCTTCATCAGTGTTGGCTTCTTGCGCAATGCCTGTTGTTACAAAACAGAACAGACAGATAAACGTTACGAATATAAAGGAAATACGATAATGCATTTATGTTATAATTTGATGTTTCGAATAATGTTAGCTGATTTGTTCACTGGTTTTGCCGAACCTGCGTTCTCTTTGTTGATATTCGCAGATAGCTTTATAGAGTTCTTCGTTGTCAAAATCCGGCCAAAAGGTATCACAAAAATAAAGTTCCGAATAAGCACATTGCCATAACATATAGTTGCTTAACCGGATTTCTCCCCCCGTGCGGATCAACAGATCCGGATCAGGCATGAAGTTTGTTGATAGGTGAGAGGATATGTACTCATCTGTTATTTGTTCAGGAGATATTTCTCCTGCTTTAACTTGTGCTGCTATTTGTCGGGCTGCTTCAGTTATCTCCCAACGGGAAGAATAACTAAGAGCTAACACCAGACACATACCTGTATTATGAACTGTATGTTCTATGCATGCTTTCAGACTAGCTTGCACATCAGCAGGTAATTTCATGAAATCACCGATGACTTGAAAGCGGAGATTATTCTTCATCAATGTCTCCTCTTCAATAGAATCTAACAATAGATTCATCAGAGCCGACACTTCTTTCTGTGGTCGATTCCAGTTCTCGGTTGAGAAGGTGTATAAAGTCAGATACTTAATTCCCAACCGTGCAGCGTCTTCTGTGATTTTCTGCACTGTTTCCGCGCCTGCGTGGTGACCGTAAGTACGTTCTTTTCCCCGTTGCTTAGCCCACCGTCCGTTGCCATCCATAATAATAGCTACGTGTTGGGGGATCCGAGTTTTGTCTATTTGCTCTATATAGGACATCTTCTTATTTTAAACGTATACGTTTATTATTTACCGGCATTTAGCGGATCCTTGTCAAACCATAGCTGGTTCAAACGACCGCGCCATACTTCAGATTCATAAGTGTAGGTATGTGTTTTAGTAGCTTTACTACTTTTTTCCTCATCTTCCTCATCTTCCACTTCTTCCTCAAAACTAGCACTTCCTCCGCTAAATAGAATATATATATAGTCATTCTTGTCGTCTAATACAGAGGAATAGGTTTCTCTACCTCTGAATTCCGGTTGCTCTTTACTTGGCTTAAAATCAGCTTCGCTCCAGTCCTGATAAGGGAAAGAGAACTTTTTATTTGCTTTTTTCCATGCAAGACCTGCTTCTGAGGTATAGAATGATTCAAATTTCTCTCCAAAGATATAGAACTGGTTGTTATAATACATAATGGTAGGGGTTTGTAGTACCGGGCAGCTTGTCTCTTCGTTATTTGGTGGGAATGAAACCCATATACTGCCCATATATCCCCATGGAACGATAGCTTCAATATCTCCGGCTATTGGCTGTTTAGCATGTTCTCCGATGAGCATAATTCCTTCAAGACCAGTTGCTGTAGTATAAGTTGTATAAGATATGTTTCCAATAGGAAAGTCATCTGGTACAACTTGAAGTTCTTGGTCTGTTTTTGCGTTGGAAGTTATTTCATTAGTAGAAGCAAAAACTTTTGTTCCATTTATTGTCTTGATGTATGTTATTTTATTACTTAAAGGAGCTAGGAGTAGATTTACATGTTCATTTTCAAATAAGCCTGAAGTCTCCCATTTTATACCATTGGTAGATTCATACACGTTACCGTCATTATTATCGGCTGTTGTTGCATATAATTTATTGTTGTATGACAATATTGAAGAAGGAAGACTATTCTTAAATGGATTCTCTTCCAAAGAGTTTGAGACCCATGACATTGCGTTTCCTTTTTGTGCAATATATACTTTGAGGACATTATCCACTACAGAATAAGTAAGAATGTTCTCTCCTAAAATGACTGTTTTTTGTTCTTTAATGGACTCAGAATTACTAATATTAGCAACATAATTCCACCTCAATGAATCCGGATCATGCTTATGTACTCGTACACTAATCGTGTATTCTCTTGTTTGATCAGGAGAAGTGCCGGCCAATGCTTCTGTTGACCATACTTTAAGTTTGATAGGCTTTCTGAGATCAATAGAATCTGCGATGTTAATGATAGAATCCTTGCCGCTTTGGTCTTTCATTGTCACGACACCGGATGCTGTAGTCAATTTGGTTATTAGAATTTTATCAATAATGGTATCAGCATGAACAGGAAGTGAATCTTCATTATAGATTTCACTTTTCAATTGGTCAATAGTGAATTTATACTTCCCAAGGCCTGTTGTATCAAGTTCAAACGCATGTATAGTCGCGTCCGGACTATATTCGATGTTGTTATCATCGTCAAGACATGACGTTATAACGAATGACACCATGAAAAAACTCGCAATAAATGATAAAAACTTTATTCTCATTTGAAAGATTGTGTTTATTTACAAGTTGCAAAAATAGAAACATTTTTTCCGATAAAGAATATTCCCGGCAAGTTTTATATAAAATTATAGATAATAACGTCGATTTTATCGACGTAAAACTCCCTGAATAGGACTATTTTAGCTTATCTTGATGAATGTAATGCCAAAACTGTCTTCCGAAGTGTTCTTCTGTCGAATAACTAAATTTATCGCATATTTCAGGTGCTTTAACACCGGAATATAGCTTGTTGAGGCACTTCTCGATATATATTTCATCCCATAACTCATTGGCTATAAATGACTGAAGAAGTTGGCTGCCTCCTTCCACTAGTAATGATTGTATTTTTCGTTGATAGAGTTCTTCCATTATCTGAGTGAATAGGTTGTGATTAAAGTCGATTGTGATATATGTGATATTCTTCGCTTCCGGATGTTTGTTTGCTGTAAAGACTAATGTTGGCACATTGCCGTCAAATAGCTGCAAATCATTAGGAAGAGACAACGTACGGTCTAATACGACACGTATCGGATTTCGTCCATACCAGTTACGTACGGTCAGAGAAGGATTGTCTAGTAATGCTGTTCGCCTGCCTACCATGATAGCAACAGATTCTGCTCTTCTTTTATGTACGAGCATTGAAGTCAGAGGAGAGGAGAGTACAACAGGTTGCCCGTCCGTTCGTTCCAAGTCAATAAAATGATCGGCAGATTCCGCCCATTTAAGAGTAATATAAGGCCGATGAAGCGTGTTGAAAGTGATGAAACGACGAATCAACTGTCTGCATTCACTTTCTAATACGCCTACAATTACTTCCCGTCCTGCATCTTTTAGTTTTTGGATACCCCTTCCTGCAACTTGTGAAAACGGGTCCTGGCAACCGATAACAATACGTGGAATCTGTTTCTCTATAATCAAGTCAGCGCAAGGTGGCGTTTTTCCGTAATGGGAACATGGCTCCAGACTGACATAAATAGTAGAACGTTTTAATAATGATTCGTCTTTGACGGAACGAATCGCATTAACTTCTGCGTGCGCTTCTCCACAACGAATGTGATAACCTTCGCCGATAATACGTCCGTCGCATACAATGACAGCCCCTACCATTGGGTTGGGGGCAGCGTTACATAGACCATTTTTTGCCAGCTCAATGCAACGCCTCATGTATTTTTCTTCTTCCATTTTGGTGCTCTTCGCTATATTATTCTTACTTTTGCACTCCGAAATTGTGAAAATATGAATCGTATCACTACTTACATCCGTCAGTCATTACAGGATATTTATCCTCCGGAAGAGGTAAAAGCTCTTTCGATGTTGATCTGTTGCGACATGTTAGGTTTAGATGCGCTTGATATTTACATGGGCAAAGATATAATTTTATCCGAATGCAAACAGCGTGAATTAGAAAACATTATATTCCGTTTGCAGAAAAATGAGCCGATACAGTACATTCGCGGCTTTGCTGAATTTTGCGGAAGGAAATTTAAAGTTGCTCCCGGTGTCTTGATTCCTCGTTCGGAAACGGCAGAGCTGGTAGAATTGATAGTGAAGGAGAATCCGGGTGCCCGTCACCTATTAGATATAGGTACGGGAAGCGGATGTATCGCAATCTCTTTGGATCAGAACCTTCCGGATGCAGAAGTAGAGGCTTGGGATGTTTCGGAAGAGGCGTTAGCCATAGCTAGTGAAAATAATAAAGAGTTGGACGCCCGGGTTATGTTTCGACGGAGAGATGTGCTGTCTGATGAACTCGGCGCGACTTCTTGTTATGACGTTATTGTCAGCAATCCACCTTATATAACTGAGGCGGAGAAGCAGGATATGGAAGCCAATGTACTTGATTGGGAACCGGGACTTGCCCTGTTTGTCCCCGATGATGATCCTTTGCGGTTCTATCGTCGGATTGCCCGTCTGGGGTGCGACTTACTTTTGCCGGGTGGCAAGCTTTATTTTGAAATCAACCAGGCTTATGGCCGGGAAACAGCACACATACTTGAAATGAACCAATATCGTGATGTTCGTGTTATTAAAGACATATTTGGAAAAGATAGAATAGTTACAGCTAACCGATGAGTGCACAATTAACTGATGAAGAGGCTTTGAATCGTGTAGCCTCTTATTGCTCTACTGCCGAGCATTGTCGGGCAGAGATAAATGAGAAATTACAACGTTGGGGAATTGCCTATGAAACCATTGCGCGCATTCTAGACCAACTGGAGGCGGAAAAGTTTATTGATGATGAACGTTTCTGTCGTGCTTTTGTGAATGATAAGTTCCGTTTTTCCAAGTGGGGAAAGATGAAAATCGCTCAAGGGCTTTATATGAAAAAGATTCCTTCTGACGTGGTATGGCGTTATCTGAATGAGATTGATGAAGAAGAATACCTCTCCGTTCTGCGCGACTTGTTAGCTTCAAAGCGGAAAAGTATTCATGCCAGTGATGACTATGAATTGAATGGAAAGTTAATGAGGTTTGCGATGAGTCGTGGATTTGAACTAAAAGATATCAAGCGTTGTATCGATGTTCCTGAAGAAGAGGAATTGGTCGACTAAAAAAATATAACGGATTCTTCTTTTTATTCTCGTTCAATTTCTGTACTTTTGCGGCAAATAATTAATAGTTAGTTTAGTTATGAAAAACTTAGAGAGACTATTTGCGGAGAAACTGTTGAAGATTAAAGCTATTAAACTTCAGCCCGCTAACCCTTTCACATGGGCTTCTGGATGGAAATCCCCCTTTTACTGTGATAACCGTAAAACTCTGTCCTATCCTTCTCTTCGTAATTTTGTGAAGATTGAAATTACACGTCTGATATTGGAACGATTCGGACAGGTGGATGCGATTGCCGGTGTAGCTACAGGTGCTATTCCGCAGGGAGCTTTAGTAGCTGATGCATTAAATCTGCCGTTCGTGTATGTTCGTTCTACCCCGAAAGACCACGGATTGGAAAACTTGATTGAAGGTGAACTTCGTCCGGGTATGAAAGTTGTAGTGGTTGAAGATTTAATTTCTACAGGTGGTAGTAGTTTGAAGGCAGTAGAGGCAATCCGTCGTGATGGTTGCGAAGTAATCGGTATGGTTGCGGCCTTTACTTATGGATTCCCGGTTGCCGAAGAGGCATTCAAAAATGCGAAAGTGTCTTTGGTGACATTAACCAATTATGAAGCGGTGCTTGATGTGGCACTTCGTACAGGTTATATCGAAAAAGAAGACATACAAACATTGAATGAATGGCGTAAGGACCCCGCGCATTGGGATGCTGGAAAGTAAGATTTTATTGTTAATTCAAATATTTAAAAGAAAGAACCATTCGGACAGTAACTGTTCGGGTCGTTCTTTTTTTATTTTATACTAACAGATATTTATGGCAAATTTTGAGAGTAGTGTCAAGGTAATACCTTATAGTCAGGAACGTGTATATAATAAGCTTTCGGATTTAAGCAATCTGGAAGCTATCAAAGACCGTTTGCCACAGGATAAAGTGGAAGATTTAAGTTTTGATTCGGATACGTTGAGTTTTACAGTCTCTCCCGTAGGGCAGTTGACGCTGCAAATTGTAGAACGTGATCCTTGTAAATCCATTAAACTGGCAACTACCAATTCACCGCTTCCTTTTAATATGTGGATTCAACTGGTTGAAACTGCTGAGGAGGAATGTAATGTGAAAGTGACTATCGAAATAGATATTAATCCGTTTATGAAAGCGATGGTACAGAAACCGCTTCAGGAGGGGTTGGAGAAAATGGTTGAAATGCTGGCTGTTATTAATTACTAATACTTGTTTTTATGGCACAGAAACTTTGGGAGAAATCCGTACAGGTGAATAAAGATATCGAACGTTTCACTGTAGGTCGTGACCGCGAAATGGACCTTTATCTGGCTAAACATGATGTGCTCGGTTCTATGGCTCATATCACAATGCTCGAAAGTATCGGTTTGTTGACAAAGGAGGAACTCGTGCAATTGTTGGCAGAGTTGAGGAATATATATGCTTCGGCCGAAAAAGGTGAATTTGTGATAGAAGAAGGAGTGGAAGACGTACATTCACAGGTGGAACTGATGTTGACCCGGCGTTTGGGTGACATAGGAAAGAAGATACATAGCGGGCGTTCACGCAATGACCAAGTGTTGCTGGATTTGAAACTCTTTACCCGTACACAAATTAAAGAAATCGCTGAGGCGGTAGAGCAACTTTTCCATGTGCTGGTTAACCAGAGTGAGCGATATAAGGATATACTGATGCCGGGATATACACATTTACAGATTGCTATGCCGTCCTCTTTCGGACTGTGGTTCGGTGCATATGCCGAGAGCTTGGTAGATGATATGTTATTCTTGCAGGCTGCCTTTAAGATGTGCAATCGTAATCCGCTGGGCTCTGCTGCCGGATATGGTTCTTCTTTTCCATTGGATCGGACGATGACAACTCGTTTGCTCGGTTTTGATTCGCTGAACTACAATGTAGTATATGCTCAAATGGGACGTGGAAAAATGGAGCGTAATGTGGCTTTTGCTTTGGCAACCATTGCCGGAACAATATCCAAACTAGCTTTTGATGCTTGTATGTTCAACAGTCAGAACTTCGGTTTTGTAAAGTTGCCGGATGATTGTACTACGGGGTCCAGTATTATGCCACACAAGAAGAACCCGGATGTCTTTGAATTGACACGTGCCAAATGTAATAAATTGCAATCGCTTCCTCAACAGATCATGATGATTGCGAATAATCTGCCATCCGGCTATTTCCGTGACTTGCAGATTATAAAAGAGGTCTTTATTCCTGCTTTCCAGGAATTGAAAGATTGCTTGCAGATGACGACCTATATAATGAACGAGATAAAAGTGAACGAACATATTCTTGACGATGATAAGTATCTGCTTATCTTCAGTGTAGAAGAAGTGAATCGTTTGGCTCGTGAAGGTATGCCTTTCCGTGATGCTTATAAAAAGGTGGGACTGGATATTGAGGCCGGAAAATTCTCTCATGGTAAAGAAGTACATCATACGCACGAAGGCAGTATTGGTAATTTATGTAATGCCGAAATCTCCGCATTGATGCAGCAGACCGTTGAAGGTTTCAATTTCTGTGGGATGGAAGAAGCAGAAAAGGCACTTCTTGGGCGATAAACAGCATTTCGAAGGATAGTTTTTTAAACTTTCCTTCGAAAAGATTTGGCAGAAACAAGTAAACTGTTTATCTTTGCACCCGTTGAAAATACGCGGAAATAGCTCAGTTGGTAGAGCATAACCTTGCCAAGGTTAGGGTCGCGAGTTCGAGTCTCGTTTTCCGCTCTTTCTTTGAAAGGATGCTCGAATGGTGGAATGGTAGACACGAAGGACTTAAAATCCTTTGGCCATTGCGGCTGTGCGGGTTCAAGTCCCGCTTCGAGTACGAGTATTCCTGATTAAAAGCTCTGTAAATCTTTGATTTACGGAGCTTTTTTGTTTATGTATCAGTTATGGTGTTATTTTGTCTTTGATACTGACTAAAACCGGATTTGAGTTTGATTTATGAGCTTTATGTAAACCGGGAGGTAAACCGGAAGTGTATATGAAAGCCACGGTTAATGTATTGTCTGACGGGCCTGAATATCTTCCGGTTTTAGCACTCAACTCGTATTATATTAAAGAGAGTATTTCTTGGATGCACCGGCGTAGATGCCTGTCTTTTCAAAATCACATAAGATACTACGGGTGTTTTTGGAAACTTTGGGGATGTATACATCCACTTTGATGCACGACTGACTCTGTGCAGGATCAGCAATGTGCAGTTCTGCACTACTTTGATAGATATCTTTGAGCATTAATGCGCATGCCTTATCTACTTTTACAGTAATATCTTTGTGAGTGAAAGTTCCTTCCCGGTAAAATACCATTTGCCAGATATTCAGCTTCTTGTTTCTTACGATCTGCATGGCATCCGTATTTGCCAGGATTTCAATCCCATTCTTTTTATTGTATGCATTCATCTGTCGGGCAGAAGTTATTCCCGGTGCTATGATGTATGCATAAGTAGCGTTACGAGGGTTAGTTCCATGATTGAATCCGAGTGTGAAAACCTCCCGTTGTTGCATTTCTTTCGATTCTGTATGGTTGATGTCATACCATGAGCCCGTTTGTTGCTGATTGCATAAGAATATCCTGCCGCCTTGAGGGAAGATATATCCGATTCCGTTATGTAATACCCAATCGGGAGAATCGTAGGAAAATTCTCCTTTCTTTATTGTCGTTTGCTGCTTGTTCTGCGATAATAATATGTTCTTGTCATCAAGCAAACACTGGTTGATTGTGGTGTATACAGGTGCGTATGAAGTAGAATTGATTCCTGATCCTAAACACACCACTTCATTGTCGAAAAAGAACCAGGCTTTTTTGGCTCCGGTATTCACACCGGCATAATTGTCCATGTAAGCATAGGCGGACACTCCGTAGATACTGTCGGACACCCCTCCGGCAAAAGTGGAAGTTCCCCGAGTCTGCCAGTCGCTTGCGGCCATTGGGATCGTGTCCAGTTGCGGAGCCGTTGTTCCGGGGATTCTGCGCCAGTTCCATGCTGGGAAGATATTGGCATATTCATTTCCTTGAGTTACGATATTGGTACATCCGTCCGACATGAAATAAGTTTTGAGGTTTTCTCCGTTGCCGTATTCACAACGCATGGTGCGGGTGGATACAGTACGGACGTCGAACGTATAGCCGGGGCGTACGTGCAGGGTATAGTCTCCTCGGAAATAATGTGTATGCAGAGGCTTTAGTTTGTAGTCGGCAGCCTGTTCATCTTTTAGACGTGCGATGATAGCTTTGTACTCTTCAATATGTTCCGGATCGAGAACCGCCATACGTTCGGCAAATAGGGCGGTGGCGCTTTTGTCGGTGATATCTTTCCGGCTTATGCCTCTGCCCAGTACATCGAAAAGCATATATTTTCCGCGTATGGCCTGATAATAAGTTTGGCGCATGAACTTGCTTAACAGCTGTATCTTCTCGGTGCTCAAGGCATATTTTGTTCCTTGGGTATACATAGCCACCTGAGTTGTTCCTTTCAGGATCTCATCGCCATATCCACCGATATAAAGTTGTACACCATGTTGGAAATAAGAGTTGTCGTGCTGGAAACCTTCTTTTACTGTATATTCTATCGGACTGTAAGCATTTGCGAGAGCCGTTTCCAGGTCGGCCTCGTTTTTTTCCAGACATGACCGGTAAATCCAGTGAAGTGCGATGTCGGTTCTGTTAGCACCGGTCCATTTGACGGGGTCTCCTCCTTCTTTGCGGATACGTTGCAAGGTTTTAGTTTCCAATTCTGCCGGTATCTGTTTTTTCCCGACACGCATCTGTATAAGCAGTATACCGATTTTCTGCGGTTCGGCAATCTGGTTGTACCACCAGTTGTTGCAGTTCGGATTGCGTTCATACCAATATTCCAGCCCTTTCACTATCTTATTATAGATATCTTCGTTCTGATAGTAAGTATTCTGAGGGTTGGTGTAGGCAAATGCAAAATCATACAGTCGGTCTATGTGAGTGAGAGGTTCCCAGTTTGTACGGTCGCGGCGGCTGTAGTCCACGTCGGTGAAACAGCCTTTGGCGGTATCGTATTTGTGTAGAAACTCGTCAATAAGCGGATTCTGTGCAAAGTCTTTCCTTATTTTCTCCATTAAAGTTTCAAATTCATCATTGTCGGAGGGATATAGGTTGTTGATGTAGTTTTGGCTAGCCTTTGCCGTACTTGGTGTGAACAATCGGACAATTAAAAGCAAAAGGATGATAATGTGGTAATTGAATTTCATGTTATTATTGATTTAATACGTTGTAATAAATTATAGTGGGCAAAGATATGGAAATCTTGTAATATGGCCGGTCACAATTATTTTTTTCTTTATCGGTTTATTGGTATTTTTTGCCTCGTGCCTTATTTATTTCTAAAATGGGACAGAAGTACACTGCTCGGTTCAGATACAGTACCGTATCTTTCTTCTTCCTGATTTGTGTAATCGTCATTGTTTCTTATCTTGATTTCTTGCGATTATAAGTGTTCGCTACGGGTAGCAGGGCATGCATGGATTGTTTGTAGTGCAAGTTGTTACATAGCTTGAACACAATAAAGACTGAAGTTGCTTGTTTACGGGCAGGTTAAGTAAGACTTTATAAGAAGGGAAGCCGGTATAGTTGTGTTGAGATACCGGTATTATTCTGTCAGGATACCGGTATTACTAATTCGCCACGGCTGTGACGAGTTCTTCTCACAGCTGTGGAGAGATCCTTTCACGGCCGTGGCGAATACTCTCCACGGCTGTGGCGAGTTAATTATAACGGCGGCTTTTGCGAACAATCATTACCTGATAACAGATGAATACCTACTGTATGACGGATGTTTAATGGGGGCCTAAGCCGAAAGGCGAGTATAGCTGAACGGAAAGGACATAGGGGAGAGTGAGTGGTAAAGCAGTAGGCTGATAATAAAACAAGCCGATTGTAACCCCCATTACAATCGGCACTCAATCCTGAATATATTAACCTAAAACCTATGAAATCTTTCTATTGCCAATCACACGCATTGCTGCCGTATAATATTCGCAAGGGACAGATAAGAGGAAACCGTTCCGCCCATTCTCTTTCATTGAAACCTCAATATATGCTGCTTTCAGCAGATTCTTTACGCTGGCTACTTCCCAAGGACTACCAGCAAAAACATTGACTTGAGAAATCTTTCTACTTGTAATCATAATCTTTATAGTGTGTTTTTATTTTTACTGTGGCAAAGATAAGAGACAAAAACGACTTAGACGTGTAATTTTGATTCAGATATAGTATACAAATGATTCATTGAACCAGAATTTGCATAAGTTGACCAATTTGTAGCATTGTGCATGAAAAGAAATCCTCCTTTAGGCTGTTGGGAAGCAGCTAAAGGAGGATTTTATCGATGAAATGGTCGTTTTTTATTTACTTCTGATCGTTCTCGCGGATTTCTACACGACGAATCTTACCGCTGATTGTTTTCGGAAGTTCTTCTACGAACTCGATTACACGCGGATATTTATAGGGCGCAGTCACTTTCTTCACGTGATTCTGCAATTCTTTGATTAATTCTTCTCCCGCGCGGTTCTTATATTCTTTAGACAATACAATCGTTGCTTTCACCACTTGTCCGCGAATCTCGTCGGGCACTCCGGTAATGGCACATTCTACAACTGCGGGATGTGTCATCAAGGCGCTTTCCACTTCGAACGGGCCGATGCGGTAGCCGGAACTCTTGATAACGTCGTCGGCACGACCTACAAACCAAAGATAACCGTCTTCATCTTTCCAGGCAACGTCTCCGGTATAGTAAATACCATCGTGCCAAGCTTCATGGGTACGTTCCGCATCCCGGTAATACTCTTTGAAAAGACCGAGCGGCTTACCTTTGCTGGTACGGATTACGATTTGTCCCTGCTCTCCGGCTTCTACGGAACGGCCTTCATGGTCAATCAAGTCCACATCATATTGGGGATTGGGCAATCCCATGCTACCCGGTTTCGGTTGCATCCAAGGCATAGTGGCAATGGTAAGAGTAGTTTCGGTCTGACCGAAACCTTCCATGAGTTTGATGCCTGTCAACTTCTTGAATGTATCGAATACAGCGGGATTCAATGCTTCTCCGGCAATGGTGCAGTATTTGAGTGAAGACAGATCGAACTTCGTCAGGTCTTCGTGAATCAGGAAGCGGAAGATAGTGGGAGGTGCACAGAGGGAAGTTACATGATAATTCTGTATCTTTTCCAGAATATCTCCCGGAGTGAACTTCTCGTGGTCATAGACAAAGATGTTTGCTCCGGCAATCCATTGTCCGTAGAGCTTTCCCCACACGGCCTTGCCCCAGCCTGTATCGGCGATAGTAAGGTGAAGGCTGTTTTCGTCCAGATTATGCCAGAAGCTGCCGGTAACGATATGGCCCAGCGGATAGGTAAAGTCATGTGCCACCATTTTAGGTTCGCCGGTGGTGCCGGAAGTGAAATACATTAATGAGATATCATCGTTGGTGTTTGCATGGCGGGGCCGTACAAACGGGGCGGCGCTCTCAATCCCTGCGTGGAAGTCTTCGAATCCTTCCGGAATCTCGGGACCGACGCTGACCAGCTTTTCTACGGTAGGGCACTCGGGCAGGGCGTCCTTGATATGTTGCAGGATGATTCCTTCGCCGGCAGCTACGATCATCTTGATGTCAGCAGCGTTGCAACGGTAGATGATATCTTTTTTAGTCAGCAGATGAGTGGCCGGAATGACGGTTGCTCCCAGTTTATGAAGGGCGATCGTGCTATACCAGAACTCGTAGCGGCGTTTCAGGATCAGCATAACCATGTCGCCACGGCCGACGCCCAGACTTTGGAAATAGGAAGCCGTCATGTCTGTGTAACGTTTCATGTCGGCAAATGAGAACTGACGGCTTTCACCTTTGTCATTTGTCCACAGTAAAGCGTTCTTGTCGGGCTGTTCGGCAGCCCAGGCATCTACTACGTCATAACCGAAGTTGAAGTTTTCCGGGACGTTTATTTTCAGGTTCTTGATGAAATCCTCTTGTGAGGTAAAGGAGGTCTGTGATAAAAATCTTTCTACCATGATGTTATTACATAATTACTGCCAGAAAACGTACCGTTTTGCCGTCGAGCGCTTTCATGCCATGTGGAAGTTTGGAGTTAAAATAAATGCTGTCGCCTTGGTTGAGGATGATTTCCTTGCCTTCGATGTTGATAAGCATACGTCCTTCGAGTACGAGGTTGAACTCCTGACCGTTATGCTTGTTGTAATGGATCGGTTCGTCATCTCCTTTCGGTTCAACGGTGACGATGAACGGGTCGGCGGTACGGTTCATGAATCCGGCTGCCAGAGACTGGTATTTGTAGGCTTTCGTACGTTCGATACTGGTCCCCTTGCCGGCGCGGGTTACAAAGTAGCTGCTCATTTTGGGTTCTTCGCCGAACATCAGGGCATCGAGGGCGACATTGTAGGTACGGGCTATTTTCTGCAACATACTGACAGAAATATCGTATTCTCCAGTTTCTGCGAGTCGGTACTCTTCAGCAGAAATGTCACTGTCGCGGGCGATATCCTCAGAAGTCAGTTCGAGTACGTCGCGTAGTCCGCGGAGGCGTTCTGCTATTTGTTTAATTTGGTCATTCATACAAGTGGTTGGTATTTTATGATTAATAATTTTGTGGCGTTATTTGGAGGCTTTCATCGCTTTGATAATGGCGGAAGTAAAGCCGTTGTGCTCCAGTTCGTTGATCCCTTTGATTGTGATTCCGCCCGGTGTAGTCACTTTGTCGATTTCTACGCTGGGGTGGGTGTCGTTGTTTTGAATCAATGCGGCAGCTCCTTTCAGGGATTGCGCTATCATTTGCATGGCGTCTTTGGGGCGGAGTCCCATTTCGATGCCGGCTTGCATAGCTGCCTGGATATATTTCAATACGTAGGCAATGCCGCAGGAAGCCAATGCGGTGGCTGCTGTTATTTTATCTTCGGGAATCAGCATGACTGTTCCCATTTCGCTGAATAGGCGGAGGATAAATTGGTCCTGTTCGTCATTCGTATTACGTGCGGCGACCAGTGTCATGCTTTCCAGTTCGCTGATGGCCGTGTTCGGAATCAGACGGAACATTGCCATTTCCGGTGCGATGACGTAATGAGCCAGTTCTTCAAAGCTGATACCGGCGGCTACCGAGATAAGTATCTGTTTGCTTTTTAGTTTCAACTCGCGCATGACCGGTTGCATCAGCCACGGTTTGACGGCTAGAATGACAATGTCTGCTCCTGTGGCGGCTTCTGCGTTATTGTTTGTGGTAGAGATACTCGGAAATTCCTTTTTCAGTCTCTCTAGTTTTCCGGCACTGGGATTGGATACGATGATGTCCGAATCTGCTATCAGGCTTCCTTTTGCTAGGCCACGGGCGATTGAACCGCCCATATTTCCTGCACCGATAATGGCTATTTTCATATACGCTTGTTTTTAATGAGTTGTCACAGGCAAAGGTAACGGTTAATTACGAAAAAACAAAAAGCAGCCTGAATAAGAAATCGTTTTCTTGTAAAGGCTGCTTTTATTGTTGGCTGTTTATTAATCAGAATGAGCAATTAGAGTACTTTCTTGAACCGGGCAAGGAATTCGTCGGCTTCCTCCATGCTGAGACAGAGAGGGGGTAACAGGCGGAGTACATTCGTACCGCTTGCTCCGGTAAACACATGTTCGTCATAGATGAGGCGGCTGCGCAATTCTTTGATCGGTTCTTCAAATTCGAGTCCTATCATGAGTCCGCGTCCGCGTACTTCTTTGATTTGCGGGAATTTCTTCAGTTCTTCCAGCAAGTAGTTACCTACCTTGGCTGCATTCTCTACCAGATTTTCCTGTTCAATCACGTCCATAACGGCAAGGGCTGCCGAACATGCCAGGTGGTTTCCTCCAAAAGTCGTTCCTAATTGTCCGTATATCGGTTTAAACATCGGGCTAATCAATACGCCTGCCATTGGGAAGCCGTTACCGATTCCTTTGGCTACGGTGATGATGTCCGGCTTGATATCAGCATACTGGTGGGCGAAGAATTTACCGCTACGTCCGTATCCGCTCTGAATTTCGTCCAGAATCAGGATAGTGCCGGTTTCTGTGCAAGCTTTGCGGAGTTCCTGCATAAATTCGGTAGTCGGTATCTTGATCCCTCCTACACCTTGTATTCCTTCAATGATAACGGCACATATATCTCCCCGAGACAGTTCCTGCTTCATGGCTTCGACGTCGTTCAGAGGAAGATAAACAACATGACCGTTGTTGTTAATAGGTGCAATGATAGACGGATTGTTGGTTGCTTCTACTGCCAGTGAAGTACGTCCGTGGAAGGCTTTGCTGAAAGATACCACTTTGGTACGTCCGTTGTGGAAAGAAGCCAGTTTCAGAGCGTTCTCATTCGCCTCGGCTCCGCTGTTTATCAGGAACAGGCTGTAATCCTCGTAACCGGAAATCTTTCCCAGTCGTTCGGCCACCTGTTGCTGGAGTTTGTTGATTACTGAGTTTGAATAGAAACCGAGGTTAGCTACCTGATTGCTAATCATCTCCACATAGTGAGGATGTGCGTGTCCGATAGAGATTACGGCATGACCTCCGTAAAGGTCTAAGTATTCGGTTCCGTTTTCATCCCAGACTTTACAGCCTTTCCCTTTGACTATGTTGATGTTGTATAATGGGTATACGTCGAATAATTTCATAATTCTTTTGTTTTTAAAAAGCTGAAGGCTTCAAACGTAGTCCTACGGTTTCTTCCAGGTTAAACATCAGGTTCATGTTATGAACCGCTTGTCCACTGGCACCTTTCAGCAAGTTGTCGATACAGGAGATAATCAATAGCTTGTCGCCATGTTTCTCAAGATGTATCAGGCATTTGTTGGTGTTGACTACCTGTTTGAGGTCTATATTCTTATCTACAATATGTACAAATGAGTCTTTGGCGTAATATTCTTCGTACATACGGACGATTTCTTCGAGGGCTACTTTGGTCTTTACCACAAGGGTAGCGAAAATGCCGCGAGGGAAATCGCCACGATACGGGATAAAGTCAATGTCGGAGTCAAAGCTGTTCTGTAATTGTTGCAGTGACTGCTTGATTTCCGGAACGTGTTGATGCTCGAATGCCTTGTACACACTGATGTTATTGTTTCTCCAACTGAAATGACTGGTAGCTCCCGGTTTCACGCCGGCACCCGTACTTCCGGTAATGGCGTTTACCGAAATATCGTCTGTCAACATCAGGTTTTTGGCTAGCGGGAGCAGGCCGAGTTGGATACAGGTGGCGAAACAACCGGGATTGGCCACGTGCTTTGCCGTACAGGTAGCTCGTCGGTTCAGTTCCGGCAGACCGTAGATAAAGTCATGGTCGTCACTCTTGATACGGTAGTCCATGGAAAGGTCAATGATTTTCAGGTCTTCCGGTATGTTATGGCTTTCCATGAATTTCTTCGTGTCACCGTGAGCTGTGCAGAAGAAAAGAACATCAATTTCGTCCAGAGGTAACTGGTCGGTGAATCTTAGATCTGTTTCTCCATACAAGCCTTCGTGTACGTCAGTAATTCTGTTTCCGGCATTACTGCTGCTGTTGATAAATACGATTTCAGTTTCCGGATGGTTGAGTAACAGGCGGATTAGTTCGCCTGCTGTATATCCTGCGCCACCAATGATTCCTGCTTTAATCATATCTCTTCGTCTTTATGGTTGTTATAGTAAACACGTAACGGAGTGGAAGTTACCTTGATAAAGCCTTTTGCATCCTCGGCAGTCCAACCTTTTTGCATTTCACCATATTCTCCGAATTTCGTTTTCACGAGGTCGTCTTCCGATTCTACACCTACGGTAGAGAAAGAAAGCGGGCGGAGTTCGAGAATCGCTGTACCGTTTACGTTGCGCTGGCTTTCCTGCAACATCGCTTCGATATCACGCATAACCGGTTCCAGATATTGGCTTTCGTGGAGGAACATACCGTACCAGTTGGCTACCTGGTCTTTCCAGTACTGCTGCCATTTGCTCAATGTGTATTTCTCAAGGAAACGGTGAGCACCGATAATCAGCATCGGGGCGGCGGCTTCGAAACCTACGCGGCCTTTGATACCGATAATTGTGTCGCCCACATGCATGTCACGGCCGATACCGTAAGCGGCGCCGATCTCTTCTACCTTCTGGATCGCTTTGATCGGGTCATCGAATTTCTCATCGTTGACAGCTTTCAGTTCTCCTTTTTCGAAAGTCAGGCGGAGTTGTTCGCTGCCTTCCTTTTCTACGTGTTTCAGGTAAGCTGTTTCGGGCAGCCCTTGTGCGGAGTCGAGGATTTCACCACCACAAATAGAGGTACCCCACAGACCTACGTTATATGAATATTTCAGTTTGGTGAAGTCCGCACTGAAACCATGTTTGTTCAAGTAGTCAATTTCTTCCTGACGACTCAATGCCATATCACGGGTCAGTGTGATGATTTCTACGTTCGGCGCCAGTACGAGGAAAGTCATGTCGAAACGAATCTGGTCATTACCTGCTCCGGTAGAACCGTGGGCAATGGCATCCGCACCGATTTCGTTGGCATAACGTGCGATAGCCAATGCCTGGAAGATACGTTCGGAGCTGACCGAAATAGGATAAGTACCGTTACGCAGCACATTTCCGAAAACCATGTATTTCAGACTCTTTTCGTAGTATTCCTGAGTAACGTCCAGCGTTACGTATTTTACCGCTCCCAGTTTATAGGCATTTTCTTCGTTTGTTTTCAGTTGTTCTTCGCTGAAACCACCCGTATTGGCACAAGCTGCATATACTTCATAACCTTTTTCTTTGGCGAGGTACATGACGGTGAACGATGTGTCCAGTCCGCCGCTGAATGCCACCACTACTTTTTTCTTCTTTTCTTCCATAGTGCTGTATCTTTTAAATGTTATTTCTTTCTTGTTCTTTTTTAATGTTCCGTGGATCTGTCGGGTCGTACAGCATAGCTGTGCAGATGCAGAACTTACGGTTTTTAGCTTTCAGGATGTCATGGTTGATACATCCTTCGCATCCTTTCCAGAAAGATTCGTCGTCTGTCAGTTCGTTGAAGGTGACAGGGACGTATCCCAGTTCGGTGTTCATTTTCATAACAGCTGCTCCGGAGGTCAAGCTGAAAATCTTAGCTTTCGGCCAACGGAGGCGTGCCAGTTGGAAGGAAGCCTGTTTGATGCGTTTTGCCAGCCCCAAACCACGGAAATCGGGATGTACGATCAGACCGGAGGTAGCCACGTATTGCTTGTTTCCCCATGATTCGATATAGGTGAATCCGGCGAATGTGTCACCACAGAGAGCAATGATTGCTTTACCTTCTTTCATCTTTGTCGCTACGTATTCGTGTGTGCGTTCTGCGATTCCCGTTCCTCGCACGGCGGCAGCATTTCTGATAGTTTCCAAAATAGTGTCAACGTATACCTCATGTGAGGCGTCGGCTACCATAACATCTATTTGTTGAGTGTCCATTTCTTTATATATATAAATATGTATAGTTATTCAATGTTCGGAATGATGAGTGACAAAAGCTGGCGAATCTTGCTTGTCGCAACTCCTTCACGCAACACCAACATGATAGTATCATCGCCGGCAATGGTTCCCAGTATTTCGCTGAATTCATTGTTGTCGATATCGTAAGCCATACTGCTGGCGTAACCCGGGCGGGTACGGATAACGGCGATGTTGCCTGAAAATTGCAAGGAAATGAATCCGTTACTTCGCAACATTTCGCCGGCACTCTGATCGGTGGAGCGTTTATACATAATGTTGTTCGGCAGCACGTATACGTACTTCCCGTTCATACTGGCAGCTTTGGCTACTTTCAGTTGTTTCAAGTCGCGGGAGAGGGTGGCCTGTGTCAGTTCGAAGCCTTCGCGGTTCAACTCTTGCAGCAGTTCTTCCTGCGAACCGACCTCCTTGCTTGAGATAATCATTTTGATGGCGTCTAACCGATTTGCTTTCTTCTTCATTGTATAATTATTCTAAGAATGGCGCAAAAGTATGCATTATTCTGGAGAAAATATGCATAAAACAATACTTTTTTTGCATAAAAGTGAAAAATATGCTAAACAGTGGAAGTTTGGTTTATGTATTTGTGTCAAAATGTATATCCTTTCAATCAAAATGTGTAAGGAGCATGAAGAAGGAATCGTCTATCTTTGCCATGTAGGTAAATGAATACTTTAAATATATAGACAGAATACCATGAAACAAAACTTTTTTGCAGTCGACTTGGGCGCAACGAGCGGCCGTACTATCTTGGGTACTTTTATTGAAGGTGGATTGAATCTGGAAGAAATCAATCGTTTTCCTAATCACTTGATTGAAGTGGGCGGGCATTTCTATTGGGATATTTATGCATTATATCGTCATGTCATTGAAGGATTAAAATTGGTGGCTCACCGTGGCGAGTCTATTGCTTCTATCGGTATTGATACGTGGGGAGTGGATTTTGTTTGTGTCGGAAAAGACGGAAACTTACTTCGTCAGCCTTATGCATATCGTGACCCTCATACGGTAGGAGCTCCGGACGCTCTCTTTTCCCGCATCTCCCGTAGCAAGGTATATGAAAAGACGGGTATTCAGATAATGAATTTTAATTCACTTTTTCAGTTAGATACTTTACGCCGTAATAATGATAGCGCATTGGAGGCAGCGGATAAGATATTGTTTATGCCGGATGCATTAAGTTATATGCTGACCGGGAAAATGGTGACGGAATATACGATTGCTTCGACTGCTCAATTGGTGAATGCACAAACTCGAAGTCTCGAACCGGAGTTACTGAAAGTGGTTGGATTGACAGAGAAGAACTTCGGTCGTTTTGTATTCCCGGGTGAAAAGGTAGGAGTATTGACAGAAGAAGTGCAGAAAATAACCGGATTGGGAGCTGTGCCTGTGATTGCTGTGATCGGACATGATACGGGGGCTGCTGTTGCCGCTGTTCCAGCGTTAGACCGTAATTTTGCTTATTTGAGTAGCGGTACTTGGTCGTTGATGGGAGTTGAAACGGACGCTCCGGTGATTAATACCGAAACAGAAACCTTGAATTTTACGAATGAAGGTGGTGTGGAAGGAACAATTCGTCTGCTGAAGAATATTTGCGGAATGTGGCTATTGGAACGTTGCCGTTTGAATTGGGGAGATACAAGTTATCCTGAGTTAATCAGCGAGGCAGATGCTTGCGAACCGTTCCGCAGCCTGATTAATCCGGATGATGATTGCTTTGTAAACCCTGCGAATATGGAAAAATCGATTGCTGCCTATTGCCATGCCACTGGACAGCCTGTTCCCGAACAACGTGGACAAGTAGTGCGTTGTATCTTTGAGAGTCTGGCCTTGCGTTATCGTCAGGTGTTGGAGAACTTGCGTTCTCTTTCTCCTCGTCCGATTGAAACATTGCATGTGATTGGCGGTGGCAGCCGTAACGATTTACTGAACCAGTTTACTGCCAATGCTATCGGTATTCCGGTAGTTGCGGGACCGTCCGAAGCCACTGCTATCGGTAATGTGATGATTCAGGCAATGGCGGCGGGGGAAGCAACGGATATGGCAGGTATGCGTCGGCTAATCCAGCGGTCTGTTCCTTTAAAAACTTATCATCCACAAGATACGGATGCTTGGGATACGGCTTATATCCACTTTAAAAACTGCATTCGATAATTAATAAATAACCGGTGGAATATCATTTTAAACAATAGAATATCATGAAAAAAGAAGAACTGATTCAGAAAGCGTATGAGATTGCTGTGGAACGTTATGCAGCGGTAGGGGTAGACACCGAACAAGTATTGAAAACCATGCAGGATTTTCATCTGTCACTTCATTGTTGGCAGGCTGACGACGTAGCAGGATTTGAAGTACAGGCCGGTTCGTTGACTGGTGGTATCCAGGCTACCGGTAACTATCCGGGTAAAGCCCGCAATATTGACGAACTGCGTGCCGATATCTTGAAAGCCGCTTCTTATATCCCGGGTACTCATCGGCTGAACCTGCATGAGATTTACGGAGATTTTCAGAGGAAGGTGGTAGACCGCGATCAGGTGGAACCCGAACATTTCAAAAGCTGGATAGAGTGGGGGAAAGAACATAATATGAAACTGGACTTTAATTCTACTTCTTTCTCACATCCGAAATCCGGTGATTTGTCGCTTTCTAACCCGGATGAGGGTATCCGCCAGTTCTGGATTGAACATACGAAACGTTGTCGTGCAGTGGCCGAAGAAATGGGTAAAGCGCAAGGTGATCCTTGCATCATGAATCTTTGGGTACACGACGGAAGCAAGGATATTACAGTCAATCGTATGAAATACCGTGCACTGTTGAAAGATTCTCTGGACCAGATTTTCGCTACTGGATATAAGAATATGAAAGACTGTATCGAATCTAAGGTGTTTGGTATCGGTTTGGAAAGTTATACGGTAGGTTCTAATGACTTCTACATCGGCTATGGTGCTTCACACAATAAGATGATTACATTGGATACAGGTCACTTTCATCCGACAGAAAGTGTGGCTGACAAAGTATCTTCATTGTTACTTTATGTTCCTGAACTGATGCTGCACGTAAGCCGTCCGGTACGTTGGGATTCCGACCACGTCACTATCATGGATGATCCTACTATGGAACTGTTCAGTGAAATCGTTCGTTGTGGTGCACTAGATCGTGTACACTATGGCCTTGATTATTTCGATGCATCCATCAATCGTATCGGTGCTTATGTAATCGGTAGCCGTGCTGCACAGAAATGTATGACTCGTGCTTTGCTTGAACCGATTGCCAAATTGCGTGAATACGAAGCTAACGGACAAGGATTTCAGCGTTTGGCTTTGCTTGAAGAAGAAAAAGCGCTTCCTTGGAATGCGGTATGGGATATGTTCTGCTTGAAAAATAATGTTCCGGTAGGCGAAGATTTCATTGCGGAGATCGAAAAGTACGAAGCTGAAGTAACTTCTAAACGATAAGTTATGGATATTCTGATCGGCTTGCTGATTATAGCCATTGGTAGCTTTTGCCAGTCTAGTTCTTATGTACCTATTAAAAAGGTAAAAGAGTGGAGTTGGGAAAGCTTTTGGTTGATACAAGGTGTATTTGCCTGGTTAGTGTTTCCGTTCCTGGGATCATTGCTGGGGGTGTCCGAAGGAGGCAGTTTGTTTGAACTGTGGGGAGCTGGAGGTGCCGGAATGAGCATCTTGTATGGCATATTGTGGGGAGTAGGAGGATTGACTTTCGGGCTTTCCATGCGTTATCTGGGTGTTGCATTGGGACAGAGCATCTCGTTGGGGACTTGTGCCGGTTTCGGAACGCTCCTTCCGGCTCTTTTTGCGGGAACAAATTTGTTCGAAGGTAACGGACTGGTTCTTCTGCTAGGTGTTTGTATTACGTTAGCCGGTATTGCGATTATTGGCTATGCTGGTAGTTTGCGTGCGCAGAATATGAGTGAAGAAGAAAAGCGCGCTGCTGTGAAAGACTTTGCTTTGACGAAGGGATTGTTGGTAGCGTTGCTGGCAGGTGTGATGAGTGCCTGTTTCGCTTTGGGACTGGATGCCGGGACACCTATCAAGGAGGCTGCATTAGCGGGAGGAGTTGAAGGACTTTATGCAGGTCTTCCTGTTATCTTTCTGGTTACATTCGGAGGGTTCCTGACAAATGCAATTTATTGTTTGCAACAGAATGTGACTAATAAATCCATGAATGACTATGCTAAAGGGAAAGTGTGGAGTAACAATTTAGTATTCTGTGCGTTGGCCGGTGTGCTGTGGTATATGCAGTTCTTCGGACTGGAAATGGGAAAGAGCTTTCTTGCCGAAAGCCCCGTATTACTGGCTTTTTCCTGGTGTATCCTAATGGCATTGAATGTGACCTTCAGTAATGTCTGGGGGATTATCCTGAAAGAATGGAAGGGAGTATCTGTGAAAACAATCACTGTGCTGGTTTGTGGACTGCTGGTGTTGATTTTCTCGCTGGTATTCCCGAATTTGTTTTAAATAATAGATATATATGAAATCAATTTTAGAAAATCGCTCGGCACTTGCCAAGGAAGTAGACAAGGTAGCAGAAGTTGCCGGATACTTGTGGCAGAAAGGATGGGCTGAACGTAATGGCGGTAATATCACCATTAATATCACAGAATTTGTAGACGATGAAATTCGTCGGATGCAGCCGATTAGTGAAGTCAGGTCAATCGGTGTCACACTGCCTTATCTCAAAGGCTGTTATTTTTACTGTAAAGGAACCAACAAACGTATGCGTGATTTAGCTCGCTGGCCGATGGAGAATGGTTCGGTAATCCGGATTTTGGATGATTGTGCCAGTTATGTTATTATAGCTGATGAGGCGGTTGTCCCGACATCAGAGCTGCCTTCTCATTTGAGCGTGCATAATGACTTGTTGAGTAAGAATTCTCCTTATAAGGCTTCCGTACATACTCACCCTATCGAATTGATTGCAATGACGCATTGTGAAAAATTCCTTCAAAAGGATGTGGCTACCAATTTGTTGTGGAGTATGATTCCGGAGACAAAGGCATTCTGCCCGAGAGGTTTGGGAATCATTCCTTATAAGTTGCCTAGTTCGGTAGAACTGGCAGAAGCTACGATTAAGGAATTGCAGGACTATGATGTGGTGATGTGGGAAAAGCATGGAGTATTTGCTGTTGACTGCGATGCGATGCAGGCTTTCGACCAAATTGACGTATTAAATAAATCCGCATTAATTTATATTGCAGCCAAGAATATGGGCTTCGAACCGGATGGCATGAGCCGGGAACAGATGAAGGAAATGACTGTTGCCTTCAATCTTCCTAAATAATATTTGTATTAATCATTGAATTTATCTACTTTAGCAACCGCAATATTTCCTACAATAGGAGATGTTGCGGTTAACCCTTTAAACAAAATAACACAACCATGAATCGCATTATTTTAAATGAGACTTCTTATTTCGGCGCAGGTTGCCGGAGTGTAATTGCTGTGGAAGCAGCTAGACGTGGCTTTAAGAAAGCCTTTTTTGTTACAGATAAAGACCTTGTCAAGTTCGGTGTAGCTGCCGAAATCATCAAAGTATTCGACGACAATAAGATTCCTTATGAACTTTACAGTGATGTAAAAGCCAATCCTACTATTGCCAATGTACAGAATGGTGTGGCTGCATATAAAGCTTCCGGTGCTGATTTTATCGTGGCATTGGGTGGTGGTTCTTCTATTGATACGGCAAAAGGTATTGGTATTGTAGTGAACAATCCGGATTTCGCAGATGTGAAATCTTTGGAAGGGGTGGCCGATACCAAACATAAGGCTGTGCCGACCTTCGCATTGCCTACTACCGCAGGAACTGCTGCCGAAGTGACTATCAATTACGTGATTATCGACGAAGATGCCCGTAAGAAAATGGTTTGCGTAGACCCGAATGACATTCCGGCAGTGGCTATTGTGGACCCGGAATTGATGTATTCTATGCCGAAAGGGCTGACTGCTGCTACGGGTATGGATGCTTTGACGCATGCTATCGAAAGTTACATCACTCCGGGAGCTTGGGCGATGAGCGATATGTTTGAACTGAAAGCCATTGAAATGATTGCGCAGAATCTGAAAGCGGCTGTGGATAATGGCAAAGATGTAGTTGCCCGTGAAGCGATGTCTCAAGCACAATATATTGCTGGTATGGGATTCTCAAATGTAGGTTTGGGAATCGTTCACTCAATGGCTCACCCGTTGGGTGCTTTCTATGATACTCCTCATGGGGTGGCAAATGCTTTATTGTTGCCTTATGTAATGGAATATAATGCCGAATCTCCGGCTGCTCCGAAATATATCAATATAGCGAAAGCTATGGGAGTCGAAACTGCCGGTATGAGTGAGGCGGAAGGTGTAAAAGCGGCTATTGAAGCGGTAAAATCTCTTTCTCTCAGTATCGGTATCCCGCAAAAATTGCATGAGATCAATGTGAAAGAAGAAGATATCCCTGCATTGGCGGTAGCTGCCTTTAATGATGTTTGTACGGGTGGTAACCCTCGTCCTACATCAGTTGAAGACATTGAAGTATTATATCGCAAAGCATTTTAATGTTTAAATAATATTTGTTTGTGAGAAACATCCGGATGTATCCAAAAAGACACTCCGGGTGTTTTTTGTTTCTTAGCATACGATTTCTGAAGATAATTCTTATTTTTGTCTAACCCAAATTGTATGAGAACACATTGATATGGCTGAGGACAATGGCTTAGGAGTGGAATTTAAATACTTGATTGTAAATGACATGGACCGGAAATTCGGTTTGTGGGTTAATACGCTCGGTTATCAGTCTATTCCTCCCGACTCTCCTTATCCGTTGAAAGAACATTCTGTCTCCAAAAAACAAGATTTTTGAAATGAGTGATGTCGGTCAGAAGATTGAACAGGCCAAGATTATAATGAATGAAAATGTAGCCGGCAATGTGGATCCGGAGGAGTTGGCGATGAGGTTGAATATTAGCTATTCATGGTTCCGCCGTGTTTTCAAAGAATATACAGGATATGCTCCCGCCAAATACTTTCAAGAACTGAAACTTCGTAAAGCCAAACAACTACTGGTCGGTACTTCCCAATCCGTCAAGGAGATTCTTTTTTTCTTGGTTTCCAGTCTACCGAATACTTCTTTTCTTTTTTTAAGAAGCGTACAGGGCTTACTCCGTTGGAGTATCGTTCGTTTGGGAGAGAAGAGTGAATTTATAATATATCAACGAAACATATAGTTGTGAATAAGTGAATCTTTCCTTGTTTATAAACGGTCCTCGTTTAGGAGGAATTAGCTCATTTTTAGATAATTAACCTGTTAATAACTTTGTTGATATTCTTGTTGGTAACTGAAAGGAACTTGTGAATTGAACTACTATTGAAAGTGCCTACATAAAAAAGAAGAATCGCATTTCTACGATTCTTCTTTTTCTAGTTGCGGAGATCCGACTCGAACGAATGACCTTTGGGTTATGAGCCCAACGAGCTACCAACTGCTCCACTCCGCGATGTTTAACGGGTGCAAAGGTACGGTTTTTTTTGAGACAAACAAATAAATTGCTGAATATTTTTCGAATAAATCATCATTTATTTCTTATTTTGCTGAAAATGAGCAGGATAATGATGATAGTTTTTTTAGTACCTATTAATATACAAATGTTAATATTCTGTCTGTTTTCTTGTATGGTCTAAAGAAAAGAGTTACTTTTGCTCAAAATATTCAGCAATGTGCAATTTGTAACCTATGACCGTATCCAAAACAAAAGCCAAGTTAGTAGATGTTGCCCGTCAGCTTTTCGCAAAGATGGGGGTAGAGAACACTACGATGAATGATATCGCTCTTGCTTCTAAAAAAGGTAGACGAACGCTTTATACCTATTTTAAAAGTAAGGATGAAATCTATCTGGCTGTTGTAGAATCGGAATTAGATATCCTGTCGGATATGATGAAGCGGGTAGCTGAGAAGAATATCTCGCCGGACGAAAAACTGTTGGAGATGATATATACCCGGTTGGATGCAGTAAAAGAAGTAGTCTATCGAAACGGAACCTTACGTGCTTATTTCTTCCGTGATATCTGGCGGGTGGAGAAAGTCCGTAAGAAATTTGATGCGAAGGAGGTACAACTCTTTAAGGCCGTTCTTTTGGAAGGACAGGCAAAGGGAGTTTTTCACATTGACGATGTGGAGATGACGGCTGACTTGATTCATTATTGTGTGAAAGGGATTGAAGTTCCTTACATCCGTGGTCATATAGGTGCACATCTGGATGAAGATACGAGAAATAAGTACGTAGCCAACATTGTGTTTGGCGCACTGCATAGAACAGAAATTTAATTAAATAACTTTTAGTATGGGATTATTAGACGGAAAAACAGCCATTGTAACCGGTGCTGCCCGCGGTATTGGTAAGGCTATCGCTCTGAAGTTTGCTGCCGAAGGTGCAAACATCGCATTTACTGACCTTGTCATTGACGAAAATGCAGAAAATACAACAAAAGAACTTGAAGCAATGGGTGTAAAAGCCAAAGGTTATGCTTCTAACGCAGCTAACTTTGAAGATACTGCAAAGGTCGTAGAAGAAATCCACAAAGACTTCGGACGTATCGATATATTGGTAAACAATGCCGGTATCACTCGCGACGGTTTGATGATGCGTATGAGCGAACAGCAGTGGGATATGGTAATCAACGTGAACCTGAAATCTGCATTTAACTTCATCCACGCTTGTACACCTGTCATGATGCGTCAGAAAGCCGGTAGCATTATCAACATGGCATCTGTCGTAGGTGTTCACGGTAATGCAGGACAGGCTAACTATGCTGCTTCCAAGGCAGGTATGATTGCATTGGCCAAGTCTATCGCACAAGAACTCGGTTCTCGTGGCATCCGTGCCAATGCTATCGCTCCGGGATTCATCCTGACAGACATGACTGCCGCTCTTTCTGACGAAGTAAGAGCAGAATGGGCAAAGAAAATTCCTTTGCGTCGTGGTGGTACTCCTGAAGATGTGGCAAACATTGCTACCTTCCTGGCTTCCGATATGTCTTCTTACGTATCAGGACAGGTGATTCAGGTAGATGGTGGTATGAACATGTAATCGAACAGAATGACTGTTGTATACGAAGACAACCATATCATTGTAGTCAACAAGACCGCTTCCGAGATTGTTCAGGCAGACAAGACGGGTGATACGCCTCTTTCGGAGACTGTGAAGCAGTACCTGAAAGAGAAATATCAGAAACCCGGCAATGTTTTCCTCGGTGTGACACACCGGCTGGACCGCCCCGTAAGCGGTCTTGTTATTTTTGCCAAAACGAGTAAGGCGCTTACGCGGCTCAATGAGATGTTCCGCGCCGGTGAGGTGAAAAAGACTTATTGGGCAGTTGTGAAGAATGCTCCGAAAGAATCAGAAGGCGAATTGGTGCATTTTCTTGTGCGCAATGAAAAGCAGAACAAGAGCTATGCATACGACAAGGAAGTGCCGAATAGTAAGAAAGCGGTTTTGGACTACCGTTTGATCGGTCGTTCGGAGAACTATTATTTACTCGAAGTTGACTTAAAAACCGGACGGCATCATCAGATTCGTTGCCAACTGGCAAAAATGGGATGTCCTATCAAAGGAGATTTGAAATACGGTTCTCCGCGTTCCAATCCGGATGGAAGCATTTGTCTGCACGCCAGGAGGGTACGGTTCGTACACCCTGTCTCGAAGGAGCTGATAGAACTGAAAGCTCCCCTTCCCGAGGGAAATTTATGGAAAGGATTTGAACTGTTTTAATCAGTACAAATCCTTTTTTTTGCGTTGGAAATGTATCCTCTCGGTGGAGGCTGTATAGTCGGGGCGGAGCGTTCGGTGTCTGATACCAACATCGGATTTATCTCTCTACAAATGAATTAAAAAAATACTGTCATCTGTCACATGGTAAGATATAAATAGTTGATAATATGTGAGTTCTGCTGTAATAGCAAGGCGTGACAATAGTGTGACGGTAACTGTTGCTTTCACTGTTCATAGAGAAAAGAGTAGTTTCGCTGTATGAAACTGGAAGTTTCAAGCCTTGGGAACAAAAGTTTCAAGCGTCTGAAACTAAAGTTTCTCCATGATGAAACTAAAGTTTCCCACCGGTGAAACTATGGTTTCTGTACGGCGAAACCAAAGGTTCCAATGCATGAAACTATTGGTTTTGCCGTATGAAACAGTTATTTCATGGGTAAGAGCGGGAGTGGAAACGATTGGATGCTGTTCAATAAGTCAACCTTTCCTTCATTGATAAGTCTCAGAATTAACTCTCCCAACAGTGTGTTTTGTCGGGTAGACCTAGTACAGGTAAAGCTTTTCGAGTTATTTTTGTTCTTCTCCCTCAAACACCAGTTCTACTTTTACAGGGAAATGGTCCGAGGGCGTGCGGGCTTGATAAGCTTTGATGTCGATTTCTTCCGGACAGTCCGTTGCGTCCTTCTTGCCTCCGTTTCCTCTGATACTGCGATACGTGTCTGTCAGCACACCATATCTTTTTACTTTGAAAACAGGAGAGACGAATACATGGTCGATGCGGCTTTCCGTGAAACTGTCCGGATCGAAATCATTGAATGTTCCGTTGGTTGCATAGCGGAAGTCACACTTTTCATAAGAGTCGCAAAGCACACCTTTGCTGACAAAAGCGTCATAAGACTGATGAGTCTGGTCAACGTTGAAGTCGCCGGTCAGGATAGCCGGAAGCTCTTTACCCTTACCGAGTTCCTTCATCTTGTCTTGCACGAGATAAGCACTTTCCACGCGGGCCTTCTTGCCGATATGGTCCATGTGCAGGTTGAAGAATAGAAATTCAAAGCCCGTATCTTTGCATTTGAAGTGTCCCCAACTGCAAATGCGGGGCAGGACTGCATCCCAGCCTTTACTCGGCACGTCCGGAGTCTCCGACAACCAGAAATCGCCTTTCTCTATCACATCAAATTTGTCGGTGCGGTAGAAGATAGCGGAGTGTTCCCCCTTCTCTTTGCCATCATCGCGGCCTACACCTATATAGTCATAACCGGGTAATGCTTCTTTCATGTCCTTCAGCTGGTGAATGAAACACTCCTGCGTTCCGAAAATATCGAAATCGTGGTATTGCACCATTTTGGCAATGACCGGATAACGTTGTCCCCAACCGTTTCCTTTGGCAGAATCGGAGCCGTTGGCGTTTCTGAGGTTATAGGAGGCAACGGTGATAGAGGTCGGTTGATAACTGTGGCAACCACAAAATACGACCGCAACGAGGGCAATGAGTAAAAGGCTTCTTAGCTTCATGTTTATTCAGTTAGTTTGGGTGGATAATTTATTGACTTCCAAAAGTACAATATTTTATCCAAACAAGTAAGTATGTAGGTACAAAAAAAGTCACCCCCGGAATAGACGAAGTAGGGGTGACTTTTTTGTAGTGTGCTTACTATTATTCAGCAGACTTTGTTCTGAGAGTTTTTGGTAAGGTTATTCCTTGACAGGCTCAGCCGGTTTGTCTTTGGATGCAGTGTCTTTGACTACTGTATCATTGACAAAAGCGGTTGGTGCACTCAGTTCTGTTTTCACAGGTTCGTCTTTTTTAGTTACAGTGTCTTTGACTACTGTATCATTAACGATAAGTGCGGCATTAACTTCTGACTGGGCTGTCGCAGCTTTTTCAGAGTTCTGAGCCTTTACAAGGAATGAACCACCACAAACAAACATAAACATTGCTACTACTAATACTAATTTTTTCATAATCGTTTGCTTTAATGATTATTAGACATATGTTTTCAATTCTCTTTTGTGTTAAGGAATCGGTTGTTGCTTTTGTATTAACGTCTAATTAAAGTTCAAAGCGTGTGCCAGAAATGCAAAGGATGTGATAAGTGGTTGAAAAATAAATGGTTGCGAATAATAAGACAAGCTGAACTAGTGGGGAATTGTGTGTGGGGTGTGTGGAAACTGTGGCGGGGAGTGTGGAATAATTCCACACTCCCCGCCACAATTCTTTTTCTTTTCAACGACTATTTCTTTTCATCCGGCCAGGGACAAGGTTGTCCGGTAGCCTTGAAAGTTGGTCGCTGTGCATCTACTTTTCGCAGATAGTTTCCCAATTCTTTAGAAAGCCTTTTCACGATGTCAGGATGCTGTGCACTTAAGTCGTTGCTTTCACCTATATCATTAGGGATATTGAATAACTCTTTCTTACCGGTTCCGTAATAATAAATCAACTTCCAGTCGCCATTGCGAACTGCACAGTTAAAATTGATTCCGGGACCGTCATTCCCCCAGTTATTGGGCATATTCCAGAAAAGACTGCGTCCTTTAGAAGGATTTCCCGTTTGCTTCAATAGGGGAATAAAACTGATCCCGTCTATCGGCTGGACTGTTTTATACTTCTTGATTCCTGCCATTTCGAGAATGCTAGGGTAGAAGTCTTCTATCAATAAGTAATTGTCACATTTGCTACCCGGCTTCACCACTCCCGGCCAACTGACAATCATCGGTTCACGAATACCTCCTTCGTAGGTAGAACCTTTGCCGCTATTCAAAGGATGATTCTGTGTATGTAACTTTCCGTCACGCCAGTAGGATTCGGCTGCAAGTCCTCCGTTATCACTCATAAAAATAATAATTGTATTGTCTGCTTCATCATTTTTCTCCAGCCAGTTCATGAGGTCGCCGAGGCTTTTATCCATTCCTTCGATAAGGGTAGCATAAGCAGCTTCATGGTCGGTCATACCTTTCTTCTTGTATTTATCGTAGAAGCGCATATCTTTATTCAGAGGAACATGGATAGCATATTGAGCCATATACAGATAAAAAGGCTGATTGTATTTTTTGGCTTTGTTTAGTGCCTTGATAGCTTCCTGCGTTAATGCTTCGGTAACAAATGTTTCCGTACCCCAGTATTTTTCAAGTCCGGGGACAGCCATTAGTGAAACTGGTTTTCCGTCTTTGGTATGTCCGTAATTCTCTTCCCCGAGGTAACTGGCAAGTCCTCCGGCAGCGTGTCCGGCGATGTTTACCTCAAATCCCCAATGGTGCGGGTCTTCTCCCGGAGTGTCGATGGAACCGAAATGGGCTTTTCCGCAATGGATAGTATGATAGCCGTTGTCTTTTAGGATTTGTACAAAAGAAGTTCCTACAAAGGTGTTGTTAGTACCGGGTACCTGACTTACTCCGTTATAATTCCAATCAGGGACGGCAAGCTGTTTGTCTTTGCGGTCTGTCATGGTGTTTTTTTGTAGCGTCCAGTTGGTTACCCTGTGGCGTGCCGCATTCGTTCCGGTGATGAGGCTGCATCGGGTGGGAGAACTGATGCTACTGGCATACGCTTGAGTGAACATCATTCCCTGACGGGCCAGTCGTTCCATGTTCGGCGTTTCGTATAGTTCGTTGTAATGCGTTTTTTGTGTCCAGAAAGGAAGGGAAGTATCCTGCCAACCCATATCATCTACCATAAAGAGGATGATATTCGGGCGTTTGTCTGTACGCCCTGTCTGAATGTTGCTTTGTGCTTGCAGGCTGGTGGTTGCGAGTGGCACAAGTGCGAGTGGGAATAGTTTCTTTTTATTCATGGGGTAGTTATTAGGTGTTATTTGCAGATTTCTTTTTGTACTTTTTATTTAATGTAGTATGTGCTAAAATTGATAATGTCAGGCAATGCAACAGACTCGGGAATGGTTAGTCTTAATGCGGTTGCTTCTATCGGATCAAATTTCTCAATACGTTTATGCCCTACGGATTCTCCGGAACAGACAGACTGCCATTTCCCATTAACTTTTGCTTCTATCTTATATTGACGGATACGTTCTCCGTTTTTTATATTTTCCTGAATAATGCAGTAATTTACAGTTTGCTTCTTCCCGAGATTCAAAGTCAGGCTCTTTTTTTGCCCTAAAGTTTTCGCTATGGGGGAAGAAAAACGACGGTTTATTTCATCTCCCATTTCTTTCAGTCGTTGCGTATCTCCTATGGGAATCAATCCGGTCGGATCAGGCGTTAATCCGAGGATGAGAGTTGCATTTCTTCCTACTGATTTCTCGTATTTGTCCATTAGTGCATCCAATGGGTAGATGTTATTTTCATCATCCGGTTCCCAAAACCATTCGTGACGCCCGTTTGCTCCACGTAATGGAGTATCTGCCATAGCCGGTACCCAATATTTGCCGTCTTTATCGCCGTGTTTTAATAGTATGTTGTGGTTACGTGCGGGTTCGGTAGCATTACTGTGGCTGTATGGGTAGGGGAAGGTAGACCAACAAGGGTACTCTACTGTACCTGTTTCCGAACCACCCCAACGAAAGTCTGCGCGGTCAACGTTGTGATAAAAAAGACAGTCGGGCTGATATTTATTCACAATAGGTTCTACGTTAGGACCGTCACCGCGTGGATTATCAGCTCCGCCGTCAAACCATATCATATAGAGATCACCATAACGTGTACATAGCTCTGTTACCATGTTCTCGCACAAGCGTTTATACCACGCCTGGCGGTTACGGGCAAATTCTCCTTCGCCTTCAGCTTTGAAGTTATGGATACCCAACAGAGAATTCCAACGGATACCTATATAAATGCCCGGTTGAAGGCCGTATTTATGGCAGGAATTTACAAAATCGCGAACTATATCTCCTTTGCCGTCTTTCCACTTGACAGCTTTCAGGCAATACGGATTGACATCACTTTGCCAAAGTCCGAATCCGGTTTCGTGGGTGGCTGTGAGTACGGCAAATTTGCATCCGGCAGCTTTGGCTGCTTGTACCCATTGATCAGTATTGAGTTCGGTTGGATTAAAAATGTTATAATCTTCAATGGGGGTGATGCGGTTATTGCCTTGTCCGTAGCGGATACCATCGAATACATGCAAGTCGTAATGAAAGACTGCTCCCATTTCGGCTTCATGCCATTTCAGTTGATGAGGCTTGGGGACAGGAATACTCTGCTGTTGCGCAAAACTACAAATTGAATAGAGGATAGAAAGGCATATAAAATTAAACTTCTTCATAATATTGATTTGTATGGTGTTAATGTTTATGCAATGGCGCGATAATATTCGTAAGGCTTTTATATTGCAAAAGTACACAAATGTGTGCTTTTGCAATATGTCATTTCTTTCAATTTACGTATGTGTTTCATTCAATCGTTGTTTTGTGTGTTGTCTGAGGCTGACTTGAATGCTATAAATCAATGTTGTATAGCTTCAGTTTATTATATAACGTCTTCCGGTCAATATTCAACAGTTGTGCTGCCTTACTTTTATTATTCCCGGTTTGGCGTAATGCTTCCAATATATGTTCTTTTTCCGTCTCCTCATTGCGTAATGACATGCTTGTGGTACAAGTTGTAGTAGTATCCAGTAAGTCAGTACCTAATTCGAGCAATGTAATAAAACTGCCTTGCGCCAGTAAGGTTGCCCTTTTCACGATATTCTTCATTTGACGCAGGTTTCCCGGCCAATGATAACTCAATAAAGCTTGTGACGCTTTTGCGTCGAAACCAATCAGATGCTTGTCCAATTCCTTGTTTGCCTGATCAAGGAAGAAGTTGGCGAATAGCAGGATATCTTCTTTCCGTTCTTTCAAGTCAGGCATTCGCAGGGTAAATTCATTGATGCGATGATAAAGGTCTTCGCGAAATGTTCCCTTTTCGATTCCTTGTTCCAGATTTTCGTTGGTGGCCGATACCAGGCGGATATCCACGGATATTTCTTGTGTAGAACCGACCGGACGTATTTTTCTCTCTTGCAGGGCGCGGAGTAGTTGTATCTGCACCTCGTAGCTGAGATTTCCGATTTCATCCAGAAAGATAGTGCCACCGTTGGCTGCAACGAAAGCTCCCGTTTTATCCGTCAATGCTCCCGTAAACGAGCCTTTTACATGACCAAAGAATTCGGAGGCTGCCAATTCCTTAGGTATCGAACCGCAGTCTACGGCAATGAACGGTTTGTCGCTACGCTTGCTAAGTTGATGAATACGGTGTGCCACATATTCTTTACCTGTTCCGCTAGAACCGTTGATGAGTACGGACATATTAGTAGGAGCTACCAGGCCTACATAATTGTAGAGTTGCTTGGCAGCATCACTTTCTCCTTCCAGATAGGCACGATGAGTTTCTGTTGTCTCTTTGGATGAGGCGGGAGAGACTTTTTTCGAAGACATCTTGGCTGCGGAATGAGCTGTTGGCGTTCTCTCTGTTTGTAGAGCTTCTGATATTTTCTTTAATAATTCTTCCGGGTTGACAGGTTTTGCGATATAATCCCGTGCACCAAGTTTCATGGCCAGTACCGCTGATTGAATATCCGCATAACCGGTCATGATAATCAGGGGAATATCCAGTCCCCGATCATTCATCCATTTCAGCAAATCAATGCCTTCGTAATCGGGTAATCGTAAATCGGATAATACCAAGTCAACAGTCTGGCTTTCGATATGCTTTCGGGCACGTGCTATATTACTCACTGATGATACTTCAAATCCTTTTTTGCCTAACCAGGTTTTGAGCATCATTCCAAAAGTTATATCATCTTCGACTATTAATATGGCTTTCATTGTGTCAGGTTTTGATTCTTTTAAGTCACAAAGGTAAGATGATTTAGGCGAAAGTGGTATATTTGCAAACTTAAATTAAATAAAAGCGTTATGAAAAAGATTACATTGATATTATTAACTATATCGTTTTGCGGACTTACTGCCTGCAAAACCGGAACAAAAAAAGGAGGAGACATGGATAAAGAGACATTGGTAAAGATTGAAACAACAGCCGGAGACATCAAAGTGAAGTTGTATAATGAGACACCCAAGCATCGTGATAATTTTATCAAACTGGTGAAAGACGGAGTATATGAAGGAACATTATTTCATCGTGTCATCAAAGATTTTATGATTCAAGCTGGTGACCCGGATTCAAAGAATGTGCCGAAAGGGAAGATGTTGGGTGCCGGTGATGTCGGCTACACCGTACCGGCAGAATTTGTATATCCGAAGTATTTCCATAAGAAAGGAGCGTTGTCTGCAGCCCGTCAGGGAGACAATGTGAATCCGAAAAAAGAATCTTCCGGTTGTCAGTTCTATATCGTAACGGGTAAGGTTTACAATGATTCTACACTGTTGGGTATGGAAAGCCAGATGAATGAAAATAAGATCAATGTCATTTTCAATAACTTGGCGCAGAAACACATGAAAGAAATCTATAAGATGCGTAAGGCGAATGACGAAAACGGGCTTTATGACTTGCAGGAGAAATTGTTTGCGGAAGCACAGGAATTGTCGGCAAAAGAACCGGAATTCCATTTTACGCCGGAGCAGATAGAAGCATATACTACTGTGGGTGGTACTCCGCATCTGGATGGCGAATATACAGTATTCGGCGAAGTAGTGGAGGGTATGGACGTCGTAGATAAAATCCAGAAGGTGAAGACGGACCGTAGCGACCGTCCCGAAGAAGATGTGAAGATAATAAAAGCGACTATACTTGACTAAATGATATGAAAATCAATAGGCACATTCTTGACAACGGGTTGCGGCTGGTACATTCGCGGGACGAAAGTACACAGATGGTGGCTCTAAATATATTATATAATGTGGGAGCTCGTGACGAACATCCCGAACATACCGGCTTCGCACATCTGTTTGAACACTTGATGTTCGGTGGATCGGTAAATATCCCCGATTATGATATGCCGCTTCAGCTAGCGGGTGGAGAGAATAATGCCTGGACGAACAATGATATCACCAATTACTACCTCACTGTGCCCCGGCAGAATGTGGAAACCGGCTTCTGGTTGGAGTCCGACCGTATGTTGAGCCTTGATTTCAGCGAACGGAGTCTGGAAGTACAGCGAGGAGTAGTAATGGAAGAATTCAAGCAACGCTGTCTGAACCAGCCTTATGGAGATGTGGGGCATCTTTTGCGCCCGTTGGCTTATCAGAAACATCCTTATCAATGGCCGACTATCGGAAAAGACCTGTCGCATGTCGCTAATGCAACATTAGAAGAGGTGAAAGCATTCTTTTTCCGTTTTTATGCTCCTAACAATGCGATACTGGCGGTGACCGGGAATATCTCTTTTGAGGAAGCAGTGGAATTGACGGAGAAATGGTTCGGATCTGTTCCCCGTCGGGAAGTTCCTGTACGGAATCTGCCACAGGAGCCGGAACAGACGGAAGAACGCAGGCTGACGGTAGAGAGAAATGTACCTCTTGATTCTCTGTTCATGGCTTATCACATGTGCGATCATCGTCACCCGGATTATTATGTGTTTGATATACTGTCGGATGTATTGAGTAACGGGCGTTCCAGTCGATTGAACCAACATCTGGTACAGGAAAAACAGCTATTCTCGAGCATTGATGCTTACATCTCAGGTAGTGTGGATGCAGGCTTGTTTCACATTGCCGGAAAACCTTCGGCGGGAGTTAGCCTCGAACGGGCGGAAGCGGCAGTGCGCGACGAACTCGATCGCCTGCAACAAGAATTGGTTGACGGACAGGAATTGGAGAAGGTGAAAAATAAGTTTGAGTCTACCCAGATATTCGGTAATATAAATTATTTGAATGTGGCTACCAATCTTGCCTGGTTCGAATTGCTCGGTAAAGCGGAAGATTTGGAGAAAGAAGTAGAACGTTATCGCTCTGTCACTGCTATGCAGTTGCGGGAAGTCGCTCAATCGGCTTTTCGGAAAGAGAACGGAGTTGTACTCTATTATAAAAGTAAATGAGAAATATATATAGAACATACAGAGAGCATTATAAAGCATTATTTTTTCTTGGTTTACCTATCGTTATCGGACAAATAGGAGTGATCGTGCTCGGGTTTGCCGATACCCTGATGATTGGACATCATAGTACGGTAGAATTGGGAGCAGCTTCTTTTGTAAATAACGTGTTCAATTTGGCTATCATTTTCAGTACCGGTTTTTCATACGGGCTAACTCCTGTTGTGGGAGGTCTATATGGAACACATCAGTTTGCACCTGCCGGACAGGCATTGCGTAATAGTTTGTTAGCGAATCTGATGGTCGCGTTATTATTGACGCTTTGTATGACTGTCCTTTATCTGAATATAGAGAATCTCGGCCAGCCGGAAGAACTGATTCCTTTGATTAAGCCTTATTATTTGGTGCTGCTGGCTTCATTGGTGTTTGTTATGCTTTTCAATGGATTCAAGCAGTTTACGGATGGAATCACGGATACCAAGACGGCCATGTGGATACTCTTGGGAGGAAATGTATTGAATATCATAGGAAATTATCTTTTGATTTACGGAAAGTTAGGTTTGCCCGAGTTGGGATTGTTGGGAGCCGGTATCAGCACATTGTTTTCACGTATTATGATGGTGCTCGTGTTTATCATTATCTTCTTGCGTAGTTCTCGTTTTATCCGTTACAAAGTCGGCTTCTTCCGTTTGGGGTGGTCACGGGCTATATTCGGTCGGTTGAACGGACTTGGTTGGCCGGTTGCTTTTCAAATGGGAATGGAAACAGCTTCTTTTAGTCTGAGTGCCATAATGATAGGTTGGTTGGGGACCATTGCACTGGCTTCGCATCAGGTTATGTTGGCTATTTCACAGTTTACGTTTATGATGTATTATGGCATGGGAGCTGCCGTAGCTGTTCGTGTCAGCAACTTCAAAGGTCAGAACGATATTTTGAACGTTCGTCGTTCGGCCTATGCCGGTTTTCATCTGATGATGACATTGGGCGTAGTGCTTTCTTTTATTGTCTTTCTTTGCCGTAACTATTTAGGAGGTTGGTTTACCGACAGTCCTGAGGTGGCGGCTATGGTAACTTCTCTCATTTTTCCTTTCCTCGTTTATCAGTTCGGGGACGGGTTACAGATTACTTTTGCTAATGCCTTGCGTGGCATTTCGGATGTAAAACTGATGATGCTCATCGCCTTTATCGCTTACTTTATCATCTCACTTCCCGTAGGTTATTTCTGCGGCTTCGTAATGGGCTGGGGGGTGGTAGGTGTCTGGATGGCGTTCCCTTTCGGTCTGACAAGTGCAGGATTAATGCTTTGGTGGCGTTTTCATTACATGACGAAACTCCCCACTCCCCAAGTGAATACTTGATACTTAAAACTTTACCGTATGGCTTCCTATCGTTCCACAAAGTTGAAAGTAACAATCGGTTATACGTTATTACTTGCAATTCTTCTTTTTTCTCTGGTATTTGTACATCGCGAAATGGAGACATTGTCGGCTGCCGATGACCAGGAGAATCTGCGGACAGACAGCCTGTTGACCCTGCTGCACGAGAAAGACCGGAATACGATACAGATGCTCCGGGTATTGAGCGAAGCGAATGACAGCTTACTTTCCGCTTCGGAGATTGAAGAAATAATTTCCGAACAAGATTCTGTCATTACTCAGCAACGGGTACAACACCGAGTTATCACTAAACGGGATTCTTTACTGACTACGCCTAAGAAGAAAGGTTTCTTTAAGAGATTGGCAGAAGTGTTTGTCCCAACTAAACAAGACAGTGCCGTGCTTGTTAATACCTCCATGGAGGTTGCTACGGATACTATTCTGGAACCGACCACTTCTAAAGATTCCCTTCAGCAAAAGATTCGTATGGCTACAGAGGAAAAACGGTTGCAGCGGCGAAAAACAATCCGGCGGACTAGTACAAAATATCAGCGTATGAATTCGCAGTTGACAGCAAGAATGGATAGCCTGATAAAACAATACGAGGAGGAAATGACCTTGCGTGCCCGCCAGGATGCAGAAATGCAACAGGAGGTAAGAATGCGTTCAGCACGCACCATTGGTGGAATAGCTATCGGAGCAGTGCTGCTCTCTGTCTTTTTCCTGATTTTGATAGTGCGTGACATATCCCGCAGCAATCGTTACCGCCGGCAATTGGAAGAAGCTAATAAACGGGCGGAAGACCTGCTTATTGCCCGTGAAAAGCTGATGCTCGCCATTACTCACGACTTTAAAGCACCGTTAGGCTCTATTATGGGATATACCGAATTACTTTCCCGACTGACGGAGGACGAACGGCAGCGCTTCTATCTTGACAATATGAAAAGTTCTTCGGAACATCTTTTGAAATTGGTCAGCGACTTGCTCGACTTTCATCGGCTCGACCTTAATAAAGCGGAAGTGAACCGCGTCACCTTCAATCCTTCGCAGTTATTCGAAGAAATCTATGTTAGCTTCGAACCATTGACAGCCGCCAAAGGATTAACCTTGCAATGCCATGTCGCTCAGGAATTAAATGGGAGATACATCAGCGACCCTTTACGGCTCCGGCAGATAGTGAATAATCTTTTGTCCAACGCAGTGAAGTTTACTCCGAAAGGCGAGATTGCATTAACGGCTAAATATGATTCTTCCAAGCTGACGATAGCGATTTCGGATACCGGAAAAGGTATGGCTACGGAAGACCGCGAACGGATTTTTCAGGAATTTACCCGTTTATCCGGTGCACAAGGAGAAGAAGGCTTCGGCTTGGGATTGTCTATTGTGAAGAAGTTGGTTGTTTTGCTTGAAGGTACGATTGATGTGCAGAGTAAGCTGGGGGAGGGAAGTTGCTTCACAGTCATTCTCCCTCTTTATCCGGTGGGAAAATCTGTGTCCGAAAGGGCATTGGAAGAAAAAACAATTTCGGCAGAAGACCCTGTCACGCTTCCCCCGATGAAAGTGATACGTGTACTGTTGATTGATGATGATAAAATTCAATTAAGCTTGACGGCAGCCATGTTAAAGCAACATGGAATTGACGCCGTTTGTTGTGAGCAACTGGAGGAGTTGATAGAACAGCTCCGTACCTCTGTTTTCGATGTATTGCTGACTGATATACAAATGCCTGCTATTAATGGCTTTGATTTGGTAAAACTCTTGCGCGCTTCCAATATTCCGCAGGCAAAGACAATTCCTGTGATTGCCGTAACTGCCCGCAGTGAAATGGATATAGATGCTTTACAAGAACACGGTTTTGCCGGTTGCCTGCACAAACCTTTTACGGTGAAAGAACTATTGCTCACAGTCAACGAAGGACAGCTTGCCGCTGACGAAGCACACATTACTGAGGATATGCAGACTGTAAGTTCCTTGAACTTTTCTGCATTAACAGCCTTTTCTGAAGACGATGCTGATGCCGCACATTCCATTATTCAGACCTTTATCGAAGAAACCGGAAAGAATGCCGATCGGATGCAACAAGCATTGGCAGGCAAGGAGGTGGACGGAATAGCAGCTATGGCTCACAAACTACTTCCGCTTTTCACTTTAATCGGGGCAATGGAAGCTGTGCCTTTATTGAACTGGCTGGAAACACAACGTGGGCAATGTTTTTCAGAGGAGATAGGTGAAAAAACGGCTTGTGTACTTCTGGAGATTCAGAAGGTTCTGGAAGAAGCTCGTAAGGTATAAGTAGCTTGAAGTAGTGACAAGAGCTCCGGTAAAGAAGGTGAAGAAAGAAAACCATAATGCTTGTATTTCTTTTGTGATTGAACATTTTGCTCCTAACGTCAACCTTTTTTCAGAATTAATTGTTTACTTTGTGTCACCTTTTAATACACTGGCACATTTTACATGAAACGAAAATGGATAAGAAGGGTGAGTTGGATATTGCTCACTCCTGTATTGCTTTTTGTAATACTAATGATATTACTTTATATACCTCCCGTTCAGAATCTTTTGCGTCGGGAGGTGACAGCATACGCTTCCAAAGCAACTGGTATGCAGATTCAGGTGGAACGAATCGACCTTCGTTTTCCGCTCAATCTGTTGGTTCGTGGCGTGGAAGTGATCCAGCAACCGGATACGCTGTTGTCTTTGGAAAGTCTGAACGTGCGTGTACAGGCATGGCCGCTCGTCAAGGGAAAGGTAGAGGTAGATGAAGTAACATTAAGTCAGGTAGCGTTCAATTCGGCTAATCTAATAGAAGGCATGAAGATAAAGGGGGTACTGGGACGTTTCTTTTTACAAAGTCATGGAGTTGATCTTTCTAATGAGCTGGCCGTTATCAACCAGACGGAATTATCGGACACTCACGTACAAATGTTGATGAACGATACTACGACTACGCCTAAAGATACAACAGCTTCTGCTCCTGTAAACTGGAAAGTGGATCTTCATAAACTGAAGTTGAAGAATGTGTCGTTCAGTATGCAACTTCCTGCTGACTCGATGCGAATGGCTGCTCATATCGGAGAAGCATTTATCAATGATGCACAAGCTGATCTGAAGAATCAGTTTTATGAACTGAAACAATTCCTGTTATCCGGAAGCTCTGCCAATTATGATACCGGAGCAGCCAAACCCGGAGAAGGTTTCGATGCGTCTCATATTGCCGTTCGTGATATCCGTATCGGTTTGGATTCCTTATTATATAAAAGTAGGGATATGAATGCTGTAATCCGTGAGTTTTCGATGAATGAACGTTCCGGATTGAGTATCACTTCATTGACGGGTAGGGCATTTTCTAACGACTCGATTATTCGTATTCCCGGCATAAAACTGCAAACCCCTCATTCCGAAATAGATTTATCCGCCCAGACATATTGGGAACTTGTCAATATTCCCACTACAGGACGTTTGTCCGCCGGTCTCAATGCTTATATCGGTAAAGAGGATGTTATGTTATTTGCCGGCGGTTTGCCGGATAGTTTCAAAGAGGCGTATCCCTTCCGTCCGCTTGTGGTTCGTGCCGGTACGGACGGAAATCTGAAACAAATGCAGATTTCCCGTTTCACAGTCGATCTCCCGGGAGCTTTTTCCATGAAAGGAGGCGGTATTCTTGAAAACTTGGCTGACAGCCTGACGCGTTCGGGGACTATCGGTCTGGATATGATTACTCAGAATCTAAACTTCCTGACTGCTTTAACGGGAGAAGCCCCCAACGGTACTATCGTAATCCCAGATAGCATGAATCTGAAGGCCCGTGTCGAGCTGAAAGGACCTGAATATAAGGCTAATCTTCACTTGAAACAGGGGCAAGGCTCTATGGGGGTGAATGCAGAACTTAATACCTCAACCGAGGCTTATGCAGCCGACTTGAAGATTGACAATCTACAACTCCATAATTTCCTTCCGAAAGACTCTATCTACGAACTTTCTCTTTCGGCAGATGCCAAAGGCCGTGGGCTGGACGTCATGTCTTATCGTGCTTTAGCCAAACTGAATCTTTCATTAGATCAACTACATTATGCACGTTACCAGCTTTCCAATGTTCATTTGACTGGAGCTTTGAAAGGTGCATTGGTGACGGCTAATCTGACAAGTGACAATGCGCTGTTGAAGATGACAACAGATGCAGAATACAATCTGGCACATCGTTATCCAGATGGAAAAGTGACGGTTGACGTCACTCAGCTCGACTTACACGAACTGGGGTTGATGCCTCAACCGATGAAGCGCCCGCTCGCCTTTAATCTTTCTGCCGAAGCTCGTCAAAACAGGGTGTTCACACATCTAACATCTGGTGATATGAAACTCAACTTGAGTGCACGTTCCGGTGTTAATCCTTTGATAAGTCAGTCTACACACTTCATGGATGTCCTGATGAAGCAGATTGATGAAAAAGCCTTGAACCACGCCGAACTGCGTGAAGCGTTGCCGACAGCTATTTTATCTTTCTCCGCAGGAAAAGAGAATCCGTTAGCTTATTTTCTGGCTACTAAAAACATATCCTACCATGATGTTTCCATGAAGTTCGGTACGGCTCCCGATTGGGGAATCAATGGAAAAGCTGCGGTGCATGCATTGAAGATGGACACATTGCAACTGGATACAATCTTCTTCACTGTCAAACAGGATACTACTTTAATGAAACTACGTGCCGGTGTAATAAACGGACCGAAGAATCCGCAATTCTCTTTTGCTACTACTTTGACCGGAGAGATTCGCGACCGCGATGCGGAATTGCTGGTAGACTACAAAAACGGCAAAGGAGAAACAGGCGTATTGCTGGGGGTAAATGCCCGCCCTTTGTTCGAAGGACATGGTAAGGGGAACGGAATCGCTTTCACACTGATTCCGGAGAATCCGATTGTTGCCTTCCAAAGATTTCATTTCAACGAGAATCATAACTGGATTTACCTGCATAAAAATATGCGTGTATACGCGAACGTGGATATGTGGGATGAAGAAGGAATGGGATTCAGGGTACATTCCGTACCGGGCGATACGGTGTCTCTGCAGAATATAGATGTTGAAATACGTAGAATCCGTCTGCAAGAGATAACGAGTGTGTTGCCTTACTTCCCCGAAATAACCGGATTGTTCTCGTTGGAAGCTCATTATATACAGACAGAAAAGGATTTGCAACTCTCGGCTGAGGCGTCTGTTGATGAACTGACTTATGAACGTCAGCGTATCGGTGACGTTGCATTAGGGGCTACGTGGTTGCCGGGCGAACAGGGAAAACAATATCTGAATGCTTATCTGAATCACGATCAGGCAGAAGTGCTGGTGGCAGATGGGAAACTGGTTCCTACCCGCACAGGCAAAGATAGTTTGGAAGTGAATACAACATTGGAGCATTTTCCGCTGCGGGTGGCGAATGTGTTTATTCCTGACCAGATGGTCACTTTGTCCGGTGATATGGATGGTAATCTGAATATAACGGGCAGTACTGAACAACCTTTGATAAACGGCGAACTTGTATTGGATAGTGTTGCTGTCCTTTCCCGTCAATATGGTGCGCGTTTCATGTTTGACAATCGTCCTGTGCAAATAAAGAACAATCGGTTGGAATTTGATAAATTTGCTATTTACACAACATCGAAGAATCCGTTTACTATTGATGGCTATGTTGATTTCCGTGATATGAGCCGTCCAATGGCGAACCTGAATATGCTGGCACAAAATTATACGTTACTGGATGCTAAGCGTACCCGTGAAAGTCTGGTTTACGGCAAAGTATTTGCTGATTTCCGGGCGACGGTGAAAGGGCCTTTGGACGGGCTGAATATGCGTGGGAACGTGAGTCTGCTGGGGAACACCGATGTTTCGTATGTCTTGACCGATTCACCATTGACAGTGCAGGACCGTTTGGGAAGTTTGGTAACATTTACTTCATTTAGCGATACTACAACTGTTGTCCGGCAGGAAGTGCCGACTGTCTCTTTAGGCGGATTGGACATGGTAATGATGGTACATATCGATCCGTCCGTCCGAGTGAAAGTTGACCTGGATGCAAGTAATGATAACCGTATCGAACTGGAAGGCGGGGGTGACCTTTCCATGAAATACACTCCGCAAGGTGACCTGACTCTGACCGGACGTTATACGTTGAGTGGCGGCTTGATGAAATATGCTTTGCCGGTGATTGCAGCAAAGGAATTTGCCATTGATAACGGTAGTTACGTGGAATGGACGGGAAATCCGATGGACCCGATGTTGAACTTTAAGGCGACTGACCGTATCCGTGCGTCAGTTTCCGAAGGAGAGAATGGTGGAAGTCGTATGGTTAATTTCGATGTTTCCGTTGTAGTCAAGAACCGCTTGGATAATCTTTCGTTTGCATTCGATGTTGCGGCTCCCGAAGATGCGACCGTACAAAACGAGTTGACCGCTATGGGGGCGGAAGAACGAGGTAAACAGGCATTGTATATCATGGTGATGAAAACTTATCTCGGCACCGGACCGATTGGTGGGGGTGGCGGCGGACTCGGCAAGCTGAATATGGGATCTGCTCTGACTTCTGTATTGAGTAGTCAGATAAACTCCTTGATGGGTAACTTGAAGAATGCGAGTCTCTCTGTCGGTGTCGAAGACCACGACGATTCAGAGACGGGAAGTAAACGTACGGATTACAGTTTCCGTTATTCACAACGCTTGTTTAACAATCGTTTCCAGATTGTAATCGGTGGCAAGGTTTCTCAAGGTGAGAATGCGACGAATGACGCCGAATCCTTCATCGACAATATTTCTCTGGAATATCGTCTGGATAGAACCGGAACCCGGTATATCCGCCTGTTCTATGACAAGAACTACGAGAGTGTGCTCGAAGGTGAGATTACGGAAACCGGAGTCGGTATTGTGCTTCGCAAGAAGCTGGACAAACTTAGTGAACTGTTCATCTTTAAGAAAAAGAAGTAAGTATGAAAGAGATACATATAAATATATTGGCTGTTTGTCTGATAAGTGTAGTGTTACTGTCGGCTTGTTCGGTGACGAAACATCTTCCCGAAGGGGAGGTGCTTTACACCGGAAGCAAGACTGTCATATTGAATAAATCGACAACACCGGTAGGAGAGACGGCGCTGACGGAAATTGATGCTGCACTCGATAAGACACCTAGTACAAAGATGTTTGGCGGTATCCTTCCTATCCCTTTTAAAATGTGGATGTACAATGACTTCGTGAAATATAAGAAGGGATTCGGTAAATGGATGTTCAACCGTTTTGCGGCCAATCCTCCCGTATTTATTTCTACGGTCAACCCGGAGGTACGTGTGAAGGTAACTACTAATTTGCTTCGTGATTATGGCTATTTCAATGGGAAGGTAGCTTATGAAACGGTTGTTGATAAGAAAGACAGTCTGAAGGCGGGCATTATCTATACGGTGGATATGAAGAACCCTTATTTCATTGATACGGTTTACTATCAACGGTTCACTCCCCAGACTCTGCGGATTATGGAGCGCGGACGCCGGATGTCTTATATAAGTCCGGGTGAGCAGTTCAACGTGGTTGATTTGGACGAAGAACGCTCCCGTATCAGTACATTGTTGCGTAACCTCGGATATTTTTATTTCCGTCCCGACTATATGACTTACCAGGCGGATACGACTTTGGTACCCGGAGGGCATATCAGCCTTCGCCTGATTCCTGTGCCGGGATTGCCGGCTGCGGCACAGCGTCCTTATTACGTGGGTGATGCGTCTGTCTATCTGTTCGGAAAGAACGGAGAAGCGCCGAATGACAGTATGATGTATAAGAACTTGAATATCCACTATTACAATAAATTGCAGGTTCGTCCCAATATGCTTTATCGTTGGCTGAATTATCAACAGTTTGTACGGAACGCACAGATGCGTGCTTCCAACCGTACCCGGCTTTACAGCCAGTATCGGCAGGAACAGATACAGGAGAAACTCAGCCAGTTGGGAATATTTAGTTATATGGATATCCAATATGCCCCCAAAGATACAACAGCTGTTTGTGATACGTTGGACATCACGATGCAGGCTACTTTTGCCAAACCGTTGGACGCTGAACTGGAATTGAACGTAGTAACTAAAAGTAACGACCAGACCGGTCCGGGTGCTTCGTTCGGAGTTACAAGGAATAATGTATTTGGTGGTGGAGAAAGTTGGAACGTGAAACTGAAAGGCTCTTATGAATGGCAGACCGGTGGCGGAGAGAAAAGTTCGTTGATGAACAGTTGGGAAATGGGAATATCTACTTCTCTGACTTTCCCTAGAGTGGTTTTCCCGCGTTGGGGGAAAAGGGAATTTGACTTTCCCGCTACGACTACTTTCCGTTTGTATATCGATCAGTTGAACCGGGCAAGATATTACAAACTGTTATCTTTCGGCGGAAACGCAACCTACGATTTCCAGCCGACGCGTACCAGTCGTCATAGTATCACACCTTTCAAACTGACATTCAACGTCTTGCAACACCAGTCGAAAGAGTTTATGGAGATTGCAGCCGACAATCCGGCACTATATGTCAGCTTAGACAACCAGTTCATCCCGGCTATGGAGTACACTTATACATATGATAATGCCTCTGTGCGGAGAGTGAAGAATCCTATCTGGTGGCAATCTACCGTGACTTCTGCCGGAAATGTGACTGCCACTATTTATCGTGCTTTCGGCAAACCTTATAATGAGGAAGGGAAAAAACTTTTGGGGGCTCCGTTCTCGCAGTTTATGAAATTTAATACCGAGTTCCGCCATTTGTGGAACATAGACAAAAATAATAAAATAGCTTCCCGTGTAGCGTTAGGCGCTCTTTTTGCATACGGTAATGCTACGATTGCCCCATATAGTGAACAATTCTACGTTGGTGGTGCCAACAGTATCCGTGCTTTTACGGTGCGTAGTATTGGTCCCGGTGGCTATCACCCGAAAGACAGCAAGTATTCTTATCTCGACCAGACAGGTACGTTCCGTTTCGAAGCGAACGTAGAATATCGTTTCCGTATCTTCAAGAGCATTTGGGGAGCTACTTTCCTGGATGCGGGTAACGTCTGGCTGCTGCGCAAGGACGAGGCACGTCCTGATTCGCAACTTCGTCTGAAAACTTTCCCGAAACAAATAGCTTTGGGGACAGGCGTAGGCGTCCGTTACGACATGGATATTCTTGTGTTCCGTCTTGACTTCGGTATTCCTTTGCATCTGCCCTATGATACGGAACGAAGCGGATATTATAATGTTACCGGTGCCTTCTTCAAAAATCTGGGAATACATTTCGCTATCGGGTATCCGTTCTAACGTTCTTTCTTTGTCTCAAGACAAAAGAAAGGACATCACATAAGACAAAAGAAAGAAAGTTTTTGTACATTTGCACCAAAATCAGATGCCGTTGACATCACTAACCTTTTAATATTACACAATTTATGAAACCAACTTTATTCTTATTGGCAGCCGGTATGGGCAGCCGCTATGGAGGCTTGAAACAATTGGACGGACTGGGTCCTAATGGTGAAACGATCATGGACTATTCTATCTATGATGCTATCAATGCCGGATTTGGTAAACTTGTATTTGTAATCCGCAAAGACTTTGAACAGGATTTCCGTGATAAGATTATTTCTAAATACGAAGGTCACATTCCTTGTGAACTGGTTTTCCAAGCTTTGGATGCACTTCCTGAAGGCTTCACTTGTCCGGCAGACCGTACAAAACCTTGGGGTACCAACCATGCAGTAATGATGGGTGCTGATGTGATTAAAGAACCGTTCGCTGTAATTAACTGTGACGACTTTTATGGTCGTGATTCCTTCCAAGTAATGGGTAAATTCCTTTCTGCACTTCCTGCGGATTCTAAAAATGTTTATTCAATGGTAGGTTTCCGCGTAGGAAATACGCTGAGTGAAAGCGGTACGGTATCTCGTGGTATTTGTAGTACAGATGATAAAGGTCTGCTGACTTCAGTAGTGGAACGTACTAAGATCCAACGTCTGGATGGTGAAGTGAAATATATCGATGATAACGGCGAATGGACTGCAACTCCCGATACTACTCCGGTAAGTATGAACTTCTGGGGCTTCACTCCTGATTACTTCGCTTACAGTCAGGAATTCTTCAAGACTTTCCTGAGCGACCCGAAAAACATGGAAAACTTGAAGAGCGAATTCTTTATTCCATTGATGGTAGATAAATTGATTAATGACGGAACGGCTACTGTTGAAGTGCTGGATACTGCCAGCAAATGGTTCGGCGTTACTTATCCGGAAGACCGTCAAAGTGTAGTAGACAAGATTCAGGCATTGGTTGATGCCGGTGAATATCCTGCCAAGTTGTTCTAAAGAAGTACTATTGGTTAAAATAGAAAGCAGTCATTCTGATGAGTGGCTGCTTTTTTTGTTTTTCATAACGTGCCATACTACTCTGTATCCAATAAATATTCATTATCTTTGCAGTTCAAAATCGTATAAATCAGAGACAGAAGTGATTTCAGTAGAAGGATTATCAGTAGAATTTAATGCGACGCCGCTTTTTGAAGACGTCAGCTATGTTATAAATAAAAAAGACCGTATTGCACTGGTCGGCAAGAATGGTGCAGGTAAATCAACAATGTTGAAAATATTGGCAGGTTTGCAATCACCGACACATGGAGTAGTGGCTACTCCGAAAGATGTCACGATCGGATATTTGCCGCAGGTGATGATTCTCGCCGATAACCGGACGGTGATGGGAGAGGCGGAACTGGCATTCGAACATATTTTTGAACTTCAGGCGAGACTGGAGCGGATGAACCGGGAACTGGCAGAACGGACAGACTATGAATCGGAAGAATATCACCAGTTAATAGACCGTTTTACGCATGAGAATGATCGCTTCCTGATGATGGGCGGTACAAACTATCAGGCGGAAATAGAACGGACGCTTCTAGGATTGGGCTTCAGCCGTGAGGACTTCGAACGCCCTACTTCGGAATTTTCCGGTGGTTGGCGTATGCGTATCGAACTTGCGAAGTTGCTGCTTCGCCGTCCGGACGTACTTCTGCTCGATGAGCCGACCAATCATCTTGATATTGAAAGTATTCAGTGGTTGGAGAACTTTCTGGCGACCCGTGCCAATGCCGTTGTACTGGTCAGTCACGACCGTGCCTTTCTTAATAATGTAACTACCCGTACGATTGAGATTACTTGCGGGCAGATTTATGACTATAAGGTGAAGTATGATGAGTTTGTCGTTCTCCGCAAAGAACGTCGCGAACAACAACTCCGTGCTTACGAAAATCAACAAAAACAAATACAGGATACGGAAGACTTTATCGAACGCTTCCGTTATAAAGCAACGAAGGCAGTACAAGTACAAAGCCGTATCAAGCAATTGGAAAAGATTGACCGTATCGAAGTGGATGAGGAAGATAATTCGGCATTACGTTTGAAATTTCCTCCTGCCAGCCGCAGCGGTAATTATCCGGTGATTTGTGAGGATGTACGCAAAGCGTATGGAGACCATGTCGTTTTCCACGACGTCAATCTGACTATCAATCGGGGAGAGAAGGTCGCTTTTGTCGGCAAGAACGGTGAAGGTAAGTCTACCTTGGTAAAATGTATCATGGGTGAGATTGACTTCGACGGTAAGTTGACAATCGGGCATAATGTGCAAATCGGATATTTTGCCCAGAATCAGGCACAAATGTTGGACGAAAATCTGACGGTATTTGATACGATTGACCGTGTGGCAACGGGGGATATACGTTTGAAAATACGGGATATATTGGGAGCCTTCATGTTTGGCGGTGAAGCCTCGGATAAGAAAGTGAAAGTACTTTCCGGTGGAGAACGTACCCGTCTGGCGATGATTAAGCTTTTGCTTGAGCCTGTAAACTTCCTGATTCTCGATGAACCGACCAACCATTTGGATATGCGCTCGAAGGATGTGTTGAAAGAGGCGATCCGTGAGTTTGACGGTACTGTGATACTTGTCAGTCACGACCGTGATTTTCTGGACGGACTTGCGACTAAAGTATATGAGTTTGGTGGCGGGCATGTAAAAGAACATCTCAGCGGTATCTATGAGTTCCTTCAAAAGAAAAAGATAGAGAACCTGAATGAACTTCAGAAAGGAACATCTTTATCTTCTTCGCCTACGGCTTCTGCCAAGGGAAGTGAGCAAGAGCCGGTACAACCTTCGGAGAATAAACTCTCTTATGAGGCACAGAAGGAGTTGAATAAAAAACTGAAGAAACTCGAACGCCAAGTGGCTGATTGTGAGGCTTCGATAGAAGAGACGGAAGCGGCAATATCTATTGTTGAAGCACAAATGGCAACTCCCGAAGGAGCCTCTGATATGCAACTCTATGAGCGGCATCAGAAATTGAAACAGCAGTTGGATGCTATCGTAGAAGAATGGGAACGTGTCTCGTTGGAGCTGGAAGACGCGAAAAAATGATAAATTATTATGTATGCAATATGAAAGTAACTAAGTATTTACCAATTCTTGCCGTATGCCTTATGACAACAGGATGTAACAGTAAGAAAGAGGCCGTGCTAACATCCGGTATCGACCTTGCTAATCTGGATACCATGGCTATGCCGGGTACAAGTTTTTATCAATACGCTTGTGGCGGTTGGGTTGCAGCTCATCCGCTGACTGACGAGTATTCACGTTTCGGAACATTTGATATGTTGCGTGAAAACAGCCGTGAGCAGTTGAAAACATTAATCGCCGAACTGGCTGCAAAGAAAGACAACGCACCGGGCAGTGCCGCTCAGAAAGTGGGTGATCTTTACAATATCGCCATGGATAGCGTGAAACTGAATCAGGAAGGGGTTGCTCCAATTAAAGCTGAACTGGAAGCGATCGACGCCCTCCAAGATAAAGGTGAAATTTATACGTACATCGCCGAAATTCAGAAGAAAGGAATTAATCCTTATTTTAGCCTCTATATCGGTGCTGATGATATGAACAGTTCGATGAATCTGGTTCAGACTTATCAGGGAGGTATTGGAATGGGACAACGCGATTATTATCTGGAGAATGACGAGCAAACAAGGAATATCCGTGATAAATATCAGGAACATATTGCCAAGATGTTTCAGTTGGCTGGTTATGATGAGGCTGCTGCACAAAAAGCTGTAAAAGCGGTGATGAATATCGAAACTCGTTTGGCCAAGTCAGCCCGTTCGCAGGTAGAGTTGCGCGACCCTCATGCTAATTACAATAAAATGGATATGGAGACGCTGAAAAAGAACTTCCCTACATTTGCCTGGGATGTTTACTTCACTACATCAGGCTTAAATGATCTGAAAGAAGTGAATGTTGGTCAGCCGGCAGCTATGAAAGAAGTGGCGGACGTTATTAATACAGTATCCCTCGATGAGCAAAAGCTATATCTTCAATGGAATCTGATTAACTCGGCAGCTTCTTACTTGAGTGATGACTTCGTAGCGCAGGATTTTGATTTCTACGGCAAGACAATGTCCGGCAAAAAAGAGATGCAACCTCGTTGGAAACGTGCTGTAAGTACGGTAGACGGTGCTCTCGGTGAAGTAGTAGGGCAGATGTATGTCGAGAAATACTTCCCGGCTGCTGCCAAAGAACGTATGGTAACGTTGGTGAAGAACTTACAGACTTCTTTGGGCGAACGCATCAATGCTCTTGAATGGATGAGCGAACCGACCAAAGCAAAGGCACAGGAGAAGCTGGCTACCTTCCATGTCAAGATCGGTTATCCCGATACCTGGAAAGATTACTCAGCCTTGGATATTAAAAACGATTCTTATTGGGCAAATATCGAACGTGCCAATGAATGGGGGTATGCCGAGATGATTTCCAAAGCCGGCAAACCGGTAGATAAGGATGAATGGTTGATGACTCCTCAGACCGTTAATGCTTATTACAACCCGACAACCAATGAAATCTGCTTCCCGGCAGCTATCCTGCAACCTCCATTCTTTGATATGAATGCTGATGATGCAATGAATTACGGTGCTATCGGAGTTGTTATCGGTCATGAAATGACACATGGATTTGATGACCAGGGACGTCAGTATGACAAAGACGGAAATCTGAAAGACTGGTGGACGGAAGAAGATGCCAAGAAATTCGAGGAACGTGCTCAGGTAATGGTGAACTTCTTTGACAGTATTGAGGTCGCTCCAGGAGTACATGCAAACGGTAGCCTAACGCTGGGAGAAAACATAGCAGACCATGGTGGACTGCAAGTTTCTTATCATGCTTTCAAGAAAGCAATGGAAACCGCACCGTTGGAAGTTGTTGACGGATTTACACCGGAACAACGCTTTTTCCTTGCTTATGCAAATGTGTGGGCGGGAAATATTCGTCCGGAAGAAATTCTCCGTTTGACGAAACTCGATCCTCACTCATTAGGAAAATGGCGCGTGGACGGTGCATTACCTCATATTGCCAACTGGTACGAAGCATTCAATATCACCGAACAAGATTCCATGTTTGTACCAAAAGAAAAACGAGTATCTATCTGGTAATAAATTCTGAATATAAACTGTATGCGCAAAGAAGCGTTGGCTTTTCCTCCGGAAGAGTCAACGCTTTTTTTTATTAATTCACACCTTATTATTACGTACGATAAACAATATTTCGTAACTTTGCGCGTCAAATACTTAATAAGCAATTCAATGTCAGAGTCTAAAAGAATAAAAACTGCACTGGTATCTGTATACCACAAGGAAGGTTTGGACGAAATTATTACCAAACTTCATGAAGAGGGAGTAGAGTTTCTGTCAACGGGGGGAACTCGTCAGTTTATTGAATCGTTGGGATATCCCTGTAAGGCGGTGGAAGATTTGACCACTTATCCTTCTATTTTGGGTGGTAGAGTGAAGACATTGCATCCGAAGATCTTCGGAGGTATCCTTTGTCGTCGCGGTCTGGAACAAGATATGCAGCAGATTGAGAAATATGAGATCCCTGAAATAGATCTGGTAATTGTTGATTTGTATCCGTTTGAAGCAACTGTTGCTTCCGGTGCATCTGAAGCGGATATTATTGAAAAAATAGATATAGGCGGAATCTCTTTGATTCGTGCCGCAGCCAAGAATTACAACGATGTAATTATCGTAGCTTCTCAGGCTCAGTATAAGCCATTGCTGGATATGTTAATGGAGCACGGAGCCACTTCTTCACTCGAAGAACGCCGTTGGATGGCAAAAGAAGCGTTTGCCGTTTCTTCTCACTATGATTCGGCTATCTTCAATTATTTCGATGCCGGCGAAGGTTCTGCCTTCCGTTGTTCGGTGAACAGCCAGAAACAACTTCGTTACGGTGAAAATCCACATCAGAAAGGTTATTTCTACGGAAACCTGGAGGCAATGTTCGATCAGATTCACGGAAAAGAAATTTCTTATAACAATCTTCTTGATATCAACGCTGCCGTTGACTTGATCGACGAGTTCGAGGATCTTACTTTCGCTATCCTGAAACATAATAACGCTTGCGGCCTGGCTTCCCGTCCTACTGTGTTGGAGGCTTGGAAAGATGCATTGGCAGGTGATCCTGTATCTGCTTTCGGTGGTGTACTGATTACTAACGGTGTCATTGACAAGGTAGCAGCAGAAGAAATTAACAAGATTTTCTTCGAAGTGATTATCGCACCGGATTATGATGTGGATGCACTCGAAATCCTGGGACAGAAAAAGAACCGCATCATTCTTGTACGTAAGGAGGCCAAACTGCCGAAGAAGCAGTTCCGTGCTTTGTTGAACGGCGTATTGGTGCAGGATAAAGATACTAATATTGAAACGGTAGCCGACTTGAAAACAGTGACCGACAAGGCTCCTACTCCGGAAGAAGTAGAGGATATGCTGTTTGCTAACAAGATTGTCAAGAATAGTAAATCAAACGCTATTGTACTGGCGAAGGGTAAACAACTGTTGGCAAGCGGTGTGGGACAGACTTCACGTGTGGATGCATTGAAGCAAGCGATTGAAAAAGCTAAATCATTCGGTTTCGACCTGAATGGTGCAGTAATGGCTTCGGATGCTTTCTTCCCGTTCCCTGACTGTGTGGAAATTGCCGATAAAGAAGGAATTACAGCTGTAATTCAGCCGGGTGGTTCAGTGAAAGATGATTTGTCTTTTGCTTACTGCAATGAACATGGCATGGCAATGGTGACTACCGGTATCCGTCATTTTAAACATTAAAAACAAGAATCAAGAATGGGATTATTCTCTTTTACACAAGAAATAGCAATGGACTTGGGTACAGCCAATACCATTATCATCACGAACGGGAAAATCGTGGTGGATGAGCCTTCGGTTGTAGCCTTGGACCGCCGTACGGATAAGATGATCGCCGTAGGAGAAAAGGCGAAGTTGATGCATGAAAAGACCCACGAAAATATACGTACAATTCGTCCGTTGAGAGACGGGGTAATCGCTGACTTCTATGCTTGCGAGCAGATGATGCGTGGTCTGATTAAGCAGGTAAACACCCGCAATCATCTTTTCTCACCCTCTCTCCGTATGGTGATCGGCGTACCGTCGGGAAGTACGGAAGTTGAACTCCGTGCTGTTCGCGACTCTGCCGAGCATGCTGGCGGACGTGATGTCTATCTGATTTTCGAACCGATGGCTGCAGCTATCGGTATCGGTATTGACGTGGAAGCTCCGGAAGGAAACATGATTGTTGATATAGGTGGTGGCTCTACGGAGATTGCCGTTATCTCTTTGGGAGGTATCGTTTCCAACAACTCTATCCGTATTGCCGGTGATGACTTGACTGCGGATATTCAAGAATATATGAGCCGTCAGCATAATGTGAAGGTCAGCGAGCGTATGGCGGAACGTATCAAAATTAATGTAGGTGCGGCTTTGACCGAACTGGGTGAAGACGCTCCGGAAGATTATATCGTTCACGGTCCGAACCGTATTACTGCCCTTCCTATGGAAGTGCCGGTATGTTATCAGGAAGTGGCTCACTGTCTGGAGAAATCGATTTCCAAGATTGAAACGGCTATCTTGAGTGCATTGGAGAATACTCCTCCCGAACTTTATGCGGATATCGTTCATAATGGTATCTATCTGGCCGGTGGTGGTGCGTTACTCCGTGGTTTGGATAAGCGACTGACTGATAAGATAAATATCCCGTTCCATATTGCGGAAGATCCTTTACACGCTGTTGCCAAGGGGACAGGGGTAGCATTAAAGAATGTAGATCGTTTCTCTTTCCTAATGAGATAAAATCACGGACTCTGATTCATGCGGAATTTAATAAACTTCCTTTTGAAATACAATTACTGGTTCCTCTTTGTCATATTGGAGGTAGCCAGTTTTGTTTTGTTATTTCGGTTCAACAATTACCAGCAGAGTGCTTATTTCACTTCTGCCAATACAGTTGTGGGGGCGGTTTATGAAGTTTCGGGAGGTATATCTTCCTATTTCCACCTGAAATCGGTCAATGAAGACCTGCTGGACCGGAATATGTTATTGGAAGAGCAGATCAATAATTTGGAAAAAGCGTTGAAAGAACGTCAACTCGATTCTATCGCGGTGAACAGTATCCGGAAGATGCCTCAGAAAGATTATCAGCTGTTTAAGGCACGTGTGATTAAGAATAGCCTGAACCTGGCCGATAATTATATAACGCTTGATAAAGGTTCTTCTTCCGGCATTCATTCCGAAATGGGCGTGGTAGACGGAAACGGGATTGTGGGAATTGTTTACGAAACATCTCCTTCCTATTCGGTGGTGATTTCTGTACTGAATAGCAAATCAAACATCAGTTGCAAGATTGTAGGAAGCGATTATTTTGGTTATCTGAAGTGGGAACACGGAGATTCGCGATACGCTTATCTGAAAGATTTGCCTCGTCATGCCGAGTTTAATCTGGGAGATACCGTAGTGACAAGCGGTTTCTCGACTGTATTTCCCGAAGGAATTATGGTGGGGACGGTGGATGATATGTCCGACTCTCATGATGGATTATCCTATCTGCTGAAGATCAAGTTGGCTACCGATTTCGGCAAGCTTAGTGATGTGCGGGTGATAGCGCGGAACGGTCAGCAGGAGCAGAAAGAACTCGAAAACAAGACAACGAAACAATGATTATTACCTATATACATAGAATCGGTTGGTTTATCGGGTTGGTGCTTCTTCAGGTGCTAATTCTGAATAATGTGCATATAGCCGGATATGCTACGCCTTTTCTCTATATTTATTTTATTTTGAAGTTCAATTCCGGCACTTCCCGGAATGAACTGATGTTGTGGGCCTTCTTTTTCGGGCTTACCATTGACGTGTTTTCCGATACTCCGGGAATGAATGCAGCAGCAACCGTGTTGCTTGCTTTTCTTCGTCCTTCTTTATTGCGTTTGTTCACTCCCCGCGATAATCAGGACAATCTCGTACCTTCTTTCAAGAGTATGGGAATCACTCCTTTTCTGAAATATACTACTGCAAGTGTTTTTATACATAGTCTGGCTTTACTCTCTATTGAGTTCTTCTCGTTTTCCGGTATTTGGCTGTTGCTGCTGCGGGTGGCATTGTGTACCGTTCTGACTGTAACTTGTATTGTAGCTGTGGAAGGCATAAGGAGATAGCGATGGCAAAAGATTATAGACTGGAGAAACGGAAATTTGTTATCGGGGGAATTGCACTGTCTATTGTGCTGATTTATCTGATCCGTCTTTTTGTATTGCAGATTACTACCGATGATTATAAGAAGAACGCCGATAGCAATGCGTTCCTGAATAAAATTCAATATCCTTCGCGCGGAGCTATCTATGACCGTACAGGTAAGTTGCTGGTTTTTAACCAGCCTGCTTATGATATAACGATTGTCCCGAAAGAAGTAGAGAACTTGGATACACTCGACCTGTGCCAGTCGTTGAATATTACTCGTGCTCAATTCCTGAAAATCATGAGCGACATGAAAGACCGTCGCCGGAATCCGGGATATTCCAGATACACTAATCAATTGTTTATGTCGCAACTTTCGGCGGAAGAATGTGGCGTCTTTCAGGAGAAGTTGTTTAAATTCCGTGGCTTCTATATCCAGCGGCGTACGATTCGCCAATACTCTTATGATGCTGCCGCGCACGCCTTGGGTGATATTGGAGAAGTCTCGGCAAAAGAAATGGAAGCCGATGAAGAAGGCTACTACATTCGTGGCGATTATGTCGGCAAGTTGGGTGTAGAGAAATCGTATGAGAAGTATCTGCGTGGAGAGAAAGGCATTGAAATTCTGCTTCGTGATGCGCACGGACGTATTCAGGGGCATTATATGGACGGAGAATATGACCGTCCTTCCGTACCCGGAAAGAACTTGACACTCAGTTTGGATATTGACTTGCAGATGTTGGGTGAACGGTTACTGAAAAATAAGATCGGAAGTATTGTTGCTATTGAGCCGGAGACAGGAGAGATTCTTTGTCTGGTATCTTCGCCGAATTACGACCCGCATTTGATGATTGGCCGTCAGCGTGGAAAGAACCATCTGATGTTGCAGCGTGATAAGATGAAACCGCTTCTGAATCGTGCATTGATGGGAGTATATCCTCCGGGTTCTACTTTTAAGACGGCACAGGGATTAACTTTTTTGCAGGAAGGCATTGTGACTGAGCAGGCTCCTTCTTTCCCTTGTTCGCGCGGTTTCCATTACGGCAGGCTGACGGTGGGATGTCATGCCCACGGAGCACCGATACCACTTATTCCTGCTATTGCTACATCGTGCAACTCTTATTTTTGTTGGGGACTGTTCCGTATGTTCGGCGACCGTAAATACGGTTCACCGCAAAACGCAATTACAGTCTGGAAAGATCACATGGTTTCCCAAGGCTTCGGTTATAAGTTAGGTGTTGATTTGCCCGGAGAGAAACGTGGTTTGATTCCGAATGCACAGTTCTATGATAAGGCTTATCGCGGCCATTGGAATGGACTGACGGTAATCAGTATTTCGATCGGGCAGGGAGAAATTCTGGCTACTCCTCTCCAGATAGCCAATCTGGGTGCAACGATTGCCAATCGCGGATATTTTATCACACCGCATATTGTGAAGGAGATTCAAGATAATCAGTTGGATAGTATTTATCGTACGCCACGTTATACTACAATTGAGAAACGGCATTATGAATCGGTGGTGGAAGGGATGCGCGGAGCTGCTACAGGCGGAACTTGCCGTATGTTGTCGGTAATGGTTCCGGACTTGGAAGCTTGTGGAAAGACAGGTACGGCGCAGAACCGCGGACATGACCATTCTGTATTTATGGGCTTTGCGCCGATGAACAAGCCGAAGATAGCCATTGCCGTGTATGTGGAGAATGGAGGTTGGGGAGCTACATACGGAGTACCTTTCGGGGCATTGCTTATGGAGCAGTACTTGAAAGGCAAACTATCTCCCGAGAATGAATTGAGAGCAGAAGAATTTAGTAACAGAGTGATATTGTATGGTAACGAGGAACGATAGTTTGTGGAAATCACTGGATTGGGTAACGATTTGCATTTACCTGCTTCTGATTGTCGGCGGGTGGTTCAGTGTCTGTGGAGCCAGCTATGACTATGGTGATCGTGACTTCCTCGACTTCTCTACCCGTGCCGGCAAGCAATTTGTCTGGATTATCTGTTCCTTCGGTCTCGGTTTCGTGTTGTTGATGTTGGAAGACCGGATGTATGATATGTTCGCGTACATTATATATATAGGAATGATAATTTTGCTTATCGTTACTATTTTTATCGCGCCGGATACCAAAGGCTCCCGTTCTTGGTTGGTAATGGGGCCTGTCAGCCTGCAGCCAGCCGAATTTGCCAAGTTTGCTACCGCATTGGCATTGGCCAAATATATAAACTCCTATTCATTCAGCATAAAGAAAGAGAAATGTGCTCTGGTACTGGGTTTTATTATCCTCCTTCCGATGTTGTTGATTATCGGTCAGCGGGAGACAGGTTCTGCCTTGGTCTATCTTGCTTTCTTCTTGGTGCTTTACCGGGAGGGAATGCCGGGTGTGGTACTTTTTTCGGGGGTATGTGCGGTCATCTATTTTGTGGTAGGCATCCGCTTCGATGAAGTATTCATAGCCGATACACCGACTCCGTTGGGAGAGTTTATTGTGTTGCTGCTGATCTTATTATTTGCCGGTGGTATGGTGTGGGTATACCGCAAGCGGTGGGAACCTGCCCGGAATATTATCGGAGGAAGTTTGATTGTCTTGCTTATCGCTTATCTGATATCCGAATATTGGATCCATTTCAGTCTGGTCTGGGTGCAGTGGGGGCTTTGTGTCGTTGTGGTAGGTTATTTGATTTACTTGGCATTGAGCGAGCGTCAGCGCTCTTATTTCCTGATTGCTTTATTCTCAATCGGCTCCATTGGATTCTTATATTCCAGTAACTATGTCTTCGATAATATATTAGAGTCGCATCAGCAAATCCGTATTAAAGTAGTATTGGGTTTGGAAGAAGATTTAACCGGTGCCGGCTACAATGTAAACCAGTCCAAGATTGCTATCGGTTCCGGCGGATTGACAGGGAAAGGCTTTTTGAACGGAACGCAAACCAAATTGAAATACGTCCCTGAGCAGGATACCGACTTCATTTTCTGTACGGTGGGAGAGGAACAAGGGTTTGTAGGTTCGGCCGCGGTCTTGCTGGCTTTTCTTATTTTGATATTGAGATTGATATTCCTTTCCGAAAGGCAACCGTCTGCTTTCGGTCGCGTATATGGGTATTCGGTCGTGAGTATTTTCCTCTTTCACCTATTTATCAATATAGGGATGGTGTTAGGGCTGACTCCTGTAATTGGTATCCCATTACCCTTCTTTAGTTACGGAGGTTCTTCTTTATGGGGATTTACGATATTGCTGTTTATTTTCCTGCGGATAGATGCAGGGCGCGGCAGGAGACTCTAGTTCGTTTATTTTCTAATTCTCCTGTCTTTCAATTCGGATACCAATGTCATTGATTCCGGACAACTTCTCATCTTTCATCCCGTTCATAATTTTGAAGGTGTAATTAGCAGGATACAAAGGACGTACGGATTTGATAAAGACCGCTGATTGATAGATACTTCCCCAACCATTTCCGATCCACCTTCCCGTGGAATCAGCCAGGTTTATAGTAATAGTATCCGTCCGCCATACCGTAGAGTCTTGCAGGTTTTGACTGATAAATAGATGCAGGTTATGATAAGGGTAATCTGTTCTGTTGCGAACCTCCGCGAATAATCTGAGTGTAGGCGGAATACTGTCGGTGACAGGAATCAGAAAAGAGAGTGTATCACTCTTTCCCCACCCTTCGTCGGGAAGGGACTGATAGGAGTGATACACGGTATTCTCATTGCAGGCAGCCATTAGGCAAATACCGAGCAGACAGAATAAACTATTCCTGAGAAGGCTTTTCATTATTTTGCGGTTTCGCTTGATTTGGGTATCTTTCCGGTCTGGGTTCTGGTCTTGCAGGGCGTTCACGTTCCTGACCTTGCGGGCGTTCCTGGTTTTGTGGCCGTTCCTGTCTTCTCTCCGGACGTCTGTTCTCATTATTCCGTCCCTGGTTTTGTCCTCTGTTCCGGTTGTTATTATTATTTCTTGGTCTGTTTTCCCGATCTCCTCTGTTTCCGTTTTCCGCAGGTTGTGGACGACCCTCGTTTTCCCGTTGCGGTTGCTGCGGACGATTAGTCCCTTCTACTTGTTGTTGCGGTCGGTTGTTGTTGGGAGTTCCTTTTTTCTTTTTCTTGTTTCGGTTGGCGTTATTTCCTTCCTTACTGTTATTACGGCTACGGTCGAAACGGGTTACACTTTCCTGTTCCAACAAGTCTATCGGTTTCTTCGGCTCCGCTTTCCTTTCTTCTTCAAGCAGGCTGTCCGGTTTCATACCCTTCTTATTCATGCCGATCACTTCAAAAGCACGTTTCCCGCTAATAGTGACTAAGTTGGCAGGGAAGTTCTTATCTGTAGAATAAGAAACTTGGTTGCTGAGGATGTCGGCCTTGAAGAAATAGAAAGTACCATCCTTGGTTTCCAGCTCAATCTCTTTAGAAGGCAGACGTTTCTGTGCTTCTACGTAACAGTCTACTTCGTAGTTCAGGCAGCATTTCAGTTTTGCACACTGTCCGGCAAGTTTCTGGGGGTTGAGTGAGATATCCTGGAAACGTGCGGCGCTGGTAGATACGGAAACAAAACTCGTCATCCAGGTAGCACAACAAAGTTCACGTCCGCAAGGACCGATTCCACCGATACGTCCGGCTTCCTGACGGGCACCGATCTGCTTCATCTCGATACGTACTCGGAAAGCTTCGGCTAATACCTTAATCAGTTGGCGGAAGTCTACCCGTTCGTCGGCGATGTAATAGAAGATAGCCTTGTTACCGTCTCCTTGATATTCCACATCTCCGATTTTCATGTTCAGATTCAAGTTCAATGCAATCTGGCGTGCACGGATCATGGTAGCGTGTTCTTTATCTTTTGCTTCGTTGAACTTCTCCATGTCCACCGGTTTGGCTTTCCGGTAGATTCGTTTGATTTCCGCATCCGCTTTGAAGTTGGCTTTCTTCATTTGCAGGGGGACAAGTCTGCCGGTAAGGGTTACTACGCCAATGTCATGTCCGGGGGCAGCTTCAACGGCAACAATGTCTCCCTTTTCCAGTTTGATTTTATTGCTGTTGCGATAATACCCTTTGCGGGTATTTTTGAATTGTACCTCTACCATATCACTTTCTTCCGCATTGCCCGGTATGTCTGCCAGCCAATCGTAGGTGTTCAGCTTTTTATCTTGGCGGGAGCATCCTTTGCAACAAAGGCTGCCGCTCCCATTATGAAGTTTATATTCCATAGTTTATATATTTATTATTGCTTCAACAGTACGATCATCTTCAATGAGAAGTCGAAAAATACCATTTTAGCATTTACATTCTGTTCAATATGCAGTTGTGCTTCGCTTAGCTCGTCCATGATACCCATGACGTTACGTTCGTTGACGAAAGGAGCAAAGCGGATTGCAAAATTCTGTTCGTTGATAGTCATATAAGTAAGGTCGCGTTGATGCAGGTTGAAGATAAAGTTCTCCCGGATCATGCGCTGGCAATATTCCAGAAAGTTCTTCTGCCGTTCGCGTCCCATACCTGCCACTTGCTCGCTCCACATCTTCATCTCCCTGATTTTCCGTTGATAAGACAACCGCATCAGGCTGACGAATAAATCAAAGAACTGTTGGTTCTCCTCGTTCAGATGAATTGTTTCAAGCGCTTTTATAAAATTACCGTTTGCCAGGTGGGCAATGGAAAGACTGTCGGCAGGCTGAATGCTATATTTTGACTGTAATATCCGGTCGATACTGGCTTCGTCAATCTTCCGAACATTCATACGCTGTGTACGGCTCAGAATAGTCGGCAGAATCATATCCGGCGCTTCCGATACAAGCAGGAAAACCGTCTTCTCGGGTGGTTCTTCCAGTAATTTCAGCAATTTATTGGCACATACCGGGTGCATTTTTTCCGGTAGCCATACAATCGTAATCTTAAATCCGCCTTCACTGGATTTCAGACTGAGCTTCTTCAATATCTCGTCACTCTCTTTGGCATAAATCAATGCTTGCGAGTTTTCGGCGTCCATTTCGTTCAGCCAGTGATTGAGATTGAAATAGGGATTGTTGATAACAAACGGCCGCCAGTCGGCGATATAATCATCGCATACCTCCTTTTTCCCCTTCGCACTTTTGACGATAGGGAAAACAAAATGTACGTCCGGATGTACCAGCTTATTGAATTTTACGCAGGACGGACAGACGCCGCAAGCATCAGTCTCGCCCCGGTTGGTGCAGCTGATATAACGTGCGTAAGCAATAGCTAACGGCATTTTTCCGACTCCTTCCGGGCCGCAGATGAGCTGGGCGTGCGGAATCCGTCCCTCTCTCACTTCCTGAATGAGCCGTCGCTTGATTTCTTCTTGTCCGATTACGTCTCTAAAAAACATATCAATAAATGATTTTGGCTACTTCTTTGATACTGTCTACTGCTCCGATAGAGTAGAAATGAATACTTGGGACTCCGTGGGACATCAATTCCTTGCATTGTGTCACGCACCATTCGATACCGACCCGTTCGGCTTCAGCATCGTTTTTGCATTTTAAGGCCTCCTTTACTAAATCTTCCGGCAAGTCCACTTTAAATGTCTTAGGAATCATGCTTAATTGGGATAGTTTTTTGAAAGGTTTGATTCCCGGAATGATAGGGATGTTGATACCCGCCGCCTTTGCCTGTTCCACAAATTCGAAATATTTCTTATTATCATAAAATAGTTGCGTCACGGCATATTCTGCACCTGCTTCCACTTTCTTTTTCAGCCAATAGAGGTCGGATTCTATATTGGGAGCTTCTTCATGCTTCTCCGGATAACAAGCTACGCCATAAGAGAACGGACTGGCGGTGACTTTCATCTCCGAACCGTCTACAAAGATTCCCTTATTGAAGTTGTTGATTTGCTCCTGCAATTCAATGGCGTGGTGGTATCCGTCGCCTTCCGGAGTAAATACAGACTCATGCTTCGCCTTGTCTCCGCGCAGCACCAACAAGTCGGTGATATTCAGAAACTGGAGATCAAGCAGTACATATTCAGTTTCTTCGCGTGTGAAACCACTGCACAGAATATGCGGAACTACGGTGATATTATATTTGTTCTGAATGGCAGCAGCCACAGCGACAGTTCCCGGACGTCTTCTCAAACGGTTCCGTTGAAACAGGCCGTTGCCGAGGTCTTTATATACGTATTCGCTGCGATGCGTGGTGATATTGATATATTTCGGGTCAAATTCCCGGAGCGTATCGACTGTTTGATATAACTTTTCAATCCCCGTACCCTTCAGTGGAGGGAGGATTTCGAAAGAAAAGGCTGTTTTTTTGCTGTTATTTATTAAATCAATTACTTTCATTCTCTTCGCAAATGTTCGTTACCTATTTGGATTAAACGTGCATATTGGGACAAAAATACGAAAAAAGAAAGATTTCTTCTTGATTTACTCTAAAATAGTTTTGTTTTTATCGTACTATATACATAAAAGAGGGTATATCCTGTAAATGGATGCCCCTCTCTTACCTAATCATTATTAAATTAGAATTTACTTTTCGAGAAATGATTTCTTCATTCTGACAATATCCGTCAGATAATCCTGCAAATCCTGTTCATGTTCTTCTTCTTCAGCAAGAATATGTTTTGCGATGTCACAGGTGGTAAAATCTTTCCCGTTAGTAAAGTCGGCGATTTCTTGGTAACGAATGATTGCACAACGTTCGGAAGCCACATTGTCTTTCAATAAACTTACTGAATCAAACTCTTGCGGAGCATCATATTTGCATCTGGCTAGTTCGAACCATTTTTGAGGGTCCAGTACCGGAACTCCTTCTAACTCGATGATACGGTTGGCGAGTAGTTGTGCATGGCGGCGTTCCTCCTCGGCATGTTCCTCGAACTCACTTTGTACATCGGCACGCATAGCGCCTTCCACTACTAATGCACCTACCCAATACTGGTAGTATGCTAACCATTCCTCAGCTAATGCTGCGTTCAACTGTGAAATCAAACTTTCTACATCCAATTTCCCTTGTAGGATTTTTACACTTTCTCTAGCCATAATTTTTATGTTTAGGTTAATATGTTTAAGTTGCCTATGTAACAGCCGGGGGATATTTTTGTTTATCGCTTGTGGAGGTTTTAACAGAAAGAATAATTCTTTGGTTTCTCGTCTGATTCATGTAGTAAAGGTTCTTTTTCAGATTTGGTGGCAAAATTAATTAGGAAAATAATAATTTGATAATCGATAGTATTCTCCATTCTCCTCCTTCGGGAAGGAGGAGTCCCCGTAGGGGGAGGTGGTAGGTGAATGCGTAAGTCTGTTATTATCAGCATTGTGTATCTACTTACCACCCCGGCTTTCAGCCACTCCCCGAAGGAGGGGAATAGAGATACCACGACTGGTTAAATTACCACCAAATTTGAAGAAGAACCGAATTTATCAAATTCATTTCTCATATTCTCATACTTTCGGGATAACTTGTTTATTATCAGATAAATGATGTATGAGAAATAAAATAACACAGAGGTATTTCTCATAGTTTTTCTGTTGTTTTCCCTCATAATTCAGTCATTTCTCATACTCTTTCTTCTTTATTTCTCATAGCCCCCCGTTCTTTTTCTCACTACTCCATATTGTTCTCCTGATATATGCTTCTTTTTCTGAAGTCTTCCCTTTACATACCATATTCTATCCTAATGCCCTTGTTATATTATGCCTTTATCCTTGTGAATTTCTACTATCATCTCTTTTGTTCCACTTCAGTGCACAGGCTTTTTCACTCTAGTAGCCGGTTCTTGCTACTAGAGTGCGCAGAACTATTCACTGTAGTGGAACGAATTATATGTCTTATCGATTATCTGTTATAAATAGGTGAAGAGTCTCTAACTATAAGGTATTTACCATTTATTTAACAGTCTATATTCTACAATTTAATATTAGTTCAAATGTGTCGTATATTGAAATTTGATTTATGAAGCTATATGAGAACACAACGAATTCTATGAGAAATAATCCCGAATACTATGAGAAATGGCTGTCTGTTATTTTATTTCTCATACATCATTTATCTGATAATAAACGCGTTATTCCGAAAGTATGAGAATATGAGAAATGAATTTGATGAATCAGTTTTTCTTCCAATTTGTTTGTAAGTTGAATCTGTAAAATAATGATTTGCTAGTTTATAGTCGATAGTATCCTCTATTCTCCTCCTTCTGGAAGGAGGAGTCCCCGTAGGGGGAGGTGGTAGGTGAATGCCAGAATCGGTTATTATCAACTTTATGTATCAGCATTGTTTTTTGAGAAACCGAATAAATTTGCTTACAGTACTTATTTCTTTTCTACAGTCTCATTCCCTTCCCTTCCTCTCGCGTGTGAATATAATAATGTGTAGTCATTCTACATGGGTTCTCCCTGCAGTAAAATTTATGTTCTACAACATCCTTGTCAATCAGCGTGTTACAAAAAAGTTTCAAAAAAGATTAGAAAAATAGTCATATATATTTGGATGTTATGGATAAGTTGTCTACTTTTGCACCCGCTTTGCTAGAGAGACAGAGCCTAATGATTGACATTCTGCTAATGATAAAGGGTTCGGAAAATAAAAACCAAAAAACTTCGAAAAAAGTTTGGATGTTATCTGAAAAAGTCCTTATCTTTGCATCCGCTTTCGTAAAGAAAGCAGTGCGGCGAAGGCCACATTAGTTCTTTGAAATATTGATAAACAATACAAGTAGTACAAGAAAAGATAGAACCGTCAATACAATCTGTTATATATGTTCATATATATGTAATAGATATAGGTATTAGAATGAAGTCAATAAATTGTACGGCATCCTGAACAGAGCTATAACCGGCACATGCCGATTAAAAAATACTTTTACAATGAAGAGTTTGATCCTGGCTCAGGATGAACGCTAGCTACAGGCTTAACACATGCAAGTCGAGGGGCATCAGTTTGGTTTGCTTGCAAACCAAAGCTGGCGACCGGCGCACGGGTGAGTAACACGTATCCAACCTGCCTCATACTCGGGGATAGCCTTTCGAAAGAAAGATTAATATCCGATAGCATATATTTCCCGCATGGGTTTTATATTAAAGAAATTCGGTATGAGATGGGGATGCGTTCCATTAGTTTGTTGGGGGGGTAACGGCCCACCAAGACTACGATGGATAGGGGTTCTGAGAGGAAGGTCCCCCACATTGGAACTGAGACACGGTCCAAACTCCTACGGGAGGCAGCAGTGAGGAATATTGGTCAATGGACGCGAGTCTGAACCAGCCAAGTAGCGTGAAGGATGACTGCCCTATGGGTTGTAAACTTCTTTTATATGGGAATAAAGTTGTCCACGTGTGGATTTTTGTATGTACCATATGAATAAGGATCGGCTAACTCCGTGCCAGCAGCCGCGGTAATACGGAGGATCCGAGCGTTATCCGGATTTATTGGGTTTAAAGGGAGCGTAGGCGGATTGTTAAGTCAGTTGTGAAAGTTTGCGGCTCAACCGTAAAATTGCAGTTGATACTGGCAGTCTTGAGTGCAGTAGAGGTGGGCGGAATTCGTGGTGTAGCGGTGAAATGCTTAGATATCACGAAGAACTCCGATTGCGAAGGCAGCTCACTGGAGTGTAACTGACGCTGATGCTCGAAAGTGTGGGTATCAAACAGGATTAGATACCCTGGTAGTCCACACAGTAAACGATGAATACTCGCTGTTTGCGATATACAGTAAGCGGCCAAGCGAAAGCATTAAGTATTCCACCTGGGGAGTACGCCGGCAACGGTGAAACTCAAAGGAATTGACGGGGGCCCGCACAAGCGGAGGAACATGTGGTTTAATTCGATGATACGCGAGGAACCTTACCCGGGCTTAAATTGCAAATGAATTATGGGGAAACCCATACGCCGCAAGGCATTTGTGAAGGTGCTGCATGGTTGTCGTCAGCTCGTGCCGTGAGGTGTCGGCTTAAGTGCCATAACGAGCGCAACCCTTATCTTCAGTTACTAACAGGTCATGCTGAGGACTCTGGAGAGACTGCCGTCGTAAGATGTGAGGAAGGTGGGGATGACGTCAAATCAGCACGGCCCTTACGTCCGGGGCTACACACGTGTTACAATGGGGGGTACAGAAGGCCGCTACCTGGTGACAGGATGCCAATCCCAAAAACCTCTCTCAGTTCGGATCGAAGTCTGCAACCCGACTTCGTGAAGCTGGATTCGCTAGTAATCGCGCATCAGCCATGGCGCGGTGAATACGTTCCCGGGCCTTGTACACACCGCCCGTCAAGCCATGAAAGCCGGGGGTACCTGAAGTACGTAACCGCAAGGAGCGTCCTAGGGTAAAACTGGTAATTGGGGCTAAGTCGTAACAAGGTAGCCGTACCGGAAGGTGCGGCTGGAACACCTCCTTTCTGGAGCGATGTCGTTACAATGACTTCATGGTTCATTTCCTTTAGGGGAATATTGAACCGGGTTCTGTTCAGATTGTACTACTGGTACTTGTTTATTTATAAAATATAGATCAACCATCTATAGTAATATAGATAGAGATAAACAAGAGAAAACAGAAGCCGAGTCTAAAGACAGACACGGTTGAACTAGTCCTATAGCTCAGTTGGTTAGAGCGCTACACTGATAATGTAGAGGTCGGCAGTTCAACTCTGCCTGGGACTACTCCGAAACGACTCTTACGGGGGATTAGCTCAGCTGGCTAGAGCATCTGCCTTGCACGCAGAGGGTCAACGGTTCGAATCCGTTATTCTCCACATCCCCAGCAATGGGAAACGATCTTTGACATGATGTACAAAAAGTAAAATAAAAGTAAAGAGCTAAAAGTATATATCAAACCGTACTCTCTCCGATATTTCCCATTTCAGTAATGGATAGTTTTCGGAGCAGTCAGTTTGAAAGAAAGTAAGCAAGGGCGCATGGCGGATGCCTTGGCTCTCGGAGGCGATGAAGGACGTGATAAGCTGCGATAAGCTTCGGGTAGGTGCAAATAACCTTTGATCCGAAGATTTCCGAATGGGACAACCCGACATTCTGAAGGAATGTCATCCTGCTTGGCAGGAGGCTAACGCAGGGAACTGAAACATCTTAGTACCTGTAGGAAAAGAAAATAATAATGATTCCCCAAGTAGTGGCGAGCGAACGGGGATTAGCCCAAACCAATGTTGTTACGGCAATATTGGGGTTGTAGGACCACGTTGTCGCAAGACATTCAGTGAGAAGAATTCTTTGGAAAATGAAACCATAGACGGTGATAGTCCGGTATTCGAAGCTGAACGAAGCGTAGTGGTATCCTGAGTAGCGCGGGACACGAGGAATCTTGCGTGAACCAGCCGGGACCATCCGGTAAGGCTAAATACTCCCGAGAGACCGATAGCGAACCAGTACTGTGAAGGAAAGGTGAAAAGCACTTCGAATAGAAGAGTGAAATAGTCCCTGAAACCATGCGCCTACAAGCGGTCGGAGCAGCTTATGCTGTGACGGCGTGCCTTTTGCATAATGAACCTACGAGTTACTTTTTCCGGCAAGGTTAAGGATCTAGAGATCCGTAGCCGAAGCGAAAGCGAGTCTGAACAGGGCGATAAGTCGGAAGGAGTAGACGCGAAACCAAGTGATCTACCCTTGGCCAGGTTGAAGGTTAGGTAACACTAACTGGAGGACCGAACCGATAAGCGTTGAAAAGCTTCCGGATGAGCTGAGGGTGGGGGTGAAAGGCTAATCAAACTTGGAGATAGCTCGTACTCCCCGAAATGCATTTAGGTGCAGCCTTGTGAGTTACTAATGTGAGGTAGAGCGACTGATAAGATGCGAGGGCTTCACCGCCTATCAAGTCTTGATAAACTCCGAATGCGCATTAGTTCTATCACAGGAGTGAGGGCATGGGTGCTAAGGTCCATGTCCTAAAGGAGAAGAATCCGGACCATCAGCTAAGGTCCCGAAATAGATACTAAGTTGAACTAACGAAGTCAGATTGCTAAGACAGCTAGGATGTTGGCTTGGAAGCAGCCATTCATTTAAAGAGTGCGTAACAGCTCACTAGTCGAGGAGTTTGGCGTGGATAATAATCGGGCATCAAGTATCTTACCGAAGCTATGGGATCATTAATGATCGGTAGGGGAGCATTCCACTCCGCGTCGAAGGTGAAGCGTGAGCTTTGCTGGAGCGTGTGGAAAAGCAAATGTAGGTATAAGTAACGATAAAGGGGGTGAGAAACCCCCTCGCCGAAAGACTAAGGTTTCCTGATCAACGCTAATCGGATCAGGGTTAGTCGGGTCCTAAGGCTCAGCCGAACGGTGAGGCCGATGGCAGAACAGGTTAATATTCCTGTACTACCTTAAGGAGTGACGTGGAGACGGAGTCGTGACAACGCCGCGGACTGACGGAATAGTCCGTTGAAGGGTGTAGATGTTGATTGTGGCAGGCAAATCCACCACGAGAGTCGAACCTGATAGTATACCAATTCCTTCGGGAAACGGTAATAGTGCGTGTAAACATACTCCCGAGAAAATCCGCTAAACTTAATCCTTGAGGTACCCGTACCGCAAACGGACACACGTAGTCGGGTTGAATATACTAAGGCGCTTGAGTGATTCACGGTTAAGGAACTAGGCAAATTGACCCTGTAACTTCGGGATAAAGGGTCCCAACGAGAGTTGGGCGCAGAGAATAGGTCCAGGCAACTGTTTAACAAAAACACAGGGCTGTGCCAAATTGAAAGATCACGTATACAGCCTGACACCTGCCCGGTGCTGGAAGGTTAAGAGGAGATGTCATCGCAAGAGAAGCATTGAATTGAAGCCCCAGTAAACGGCGGCCGTAACTATAACGGTCCTAAGGTAGCGAAATTCCTTGTCGGGTAAGTTCCGACCTGCACGAATGGTGTAATGATCTGGACACTGTCTCAACCGTGAGCTCAGTGAAATTGTAGTATCGGTGAAGATGCCGATTACCCGCGATGGGACGAAAAGACCCCGTGAACCTTTACTATAGCTTAACATTGAATTTGGGTAATTGATGTGTAGGATAGGCCGGAGACTTTGAAGCGCAGACGCCAGTTTGTGTGGAGTCGCTGTTGAAATACGGCCCTTTGATTATTTGAGTTCTAACCCGTTGTAACGGGGACACTGTTTGGTGGGTAGTTTGACTGGGGTGGTCGCCTCCAAAAGTGTAACGGAGGCTTCTAAAGGTGCCCTCAGGACGATTGGTAACCGTCCGTAGAGTGTAATGGCATAAGGGCGCTTGACTGGGAGACATACAAGTCGATCAGGTAGGAAACTAGAGCATAGTGATCCGGTGTTTCCGCATGGAAGGGACATCGCTCAAAGGATAAAAGGTACTCCGGGGATAACAGGCTGATCCCTCCCAAGAGCTCATATCGACGGAGGGGTTTGGCACCTCGATGTCGGCTCGTCACATCCTGGGGCTGGAGAAGGTCCCAAGGGTTGGGCTGTTCGCCCATTAAAGTGGCACGCGAGCTGGGTTCAGAACGTCGTGAGACAGTTCGGTCTCTATCTATCGTGGGCGTATGAAATTTGCGTGGCTCTGACACTAGTACGAGAGGACCGTGTTGGACTGACCTCTGGTTTACCAGTTGTGCCGCCAGGTGCATTGCTGGGTATCTAAGTCGGGATTGGATAAGTGCTGAAAGCATCTAAGTACGAAGCCAGCCACAAGATTAGATTTCTTAGGGTCGTCAAAGACGATGACGTTGATAGGATGCAGGTGTACAGGTGGTAACATCATAGCCGAGCATTACTAATTGCCCGTCCACTTTCTTTCTGCGGGACGGTTGTTATATACGTTTAGCTTGTCAAATGTCTTTCATTTTACTTTTCGTCATGTCATAACCTTTTTCAGGTGGTTATAGCACGAGGGTTCCACCTCTTCCCATTCCGAACAGAGAAGTTAAGCCTCGTCACGCCGATGGTACTGCGTAACAGTGGGAGAGTAGGTAGCCGCCGTTTTTTATGAAGCCTCGCTTGTCTATTTGACGGGCGAGGCTTTCTGTTTTTAACTGTTTGGAAAAACGACAGCGGATTTTAACGCTTATAAACCTCATAATACCTATTAAAAAAGTGAATATTTACTGATAATTTGTATGTTATGAGGATATTTATTTGTATCTTTGTCGCCCGAATTGTAAGCTAACGATTTAAAAAAGAGAGAAGCTTTGGGAAAATTTGATAAATACAAAATTGATCTGAAAGGAATGCAGACAGACTCTGCTAAGTATGAGTTTGTATTGGATAACCTTTATTTCGCTCACATTGATGGTCCTGAAGTTCAAAAGGGAAAAGTAAATGTAACTTTGAACGTGAAAAGAACCTCTCGCGCTTTCGAATTGAGCTTTCAGACCGACGGAATGGTATGGGTACCGTGTGATCGTTGTCTGGATGATATGGAACTACCGATCAGTTCTTCTGATAAACTGATGGTGAAGTTTGGACATGAATATGCAGAGGAAGGTGAGAACCTGATTGTGATTCCCGAAGAAGAAGGAGAAATCAACGTTGCATGGTTCATGTATGAGTTTATAGCACTCTCCATCCCAATGAAGCATGTACACGCTCCGGGTAAGTGCAATAAAGCTATGACTAGTAAATTGAGCAAGCATTTGAAGACAAATGCGAACGAGGATAGCGATGAAGTTTTCGACACTGGAGGAGACGATATCGTAATTGAAGAGGAAGTGGAGGAACAAATTGATCCTCGCTGGAATGAATTAAAAAAAATATTAGATAATAATTAAAGTTTTAAGAAAATGGCACATCCTAAGAGAAGACAATCGAAAACAAGAACAGCGAAGAGAAGAACTCACGATAAGGCAGTAGCTCCTACATTGGCTATTTGTCCGAATTGCGGAGAATGGCATGTATATCACACAGTGTGTGGTGCTTGCGGATATTACAGAGGTAAGCTCGCTATTGAGAAAGAAGCAGCTGTATAATTAGTACAGTTATACTGAAAAACAGCCTGAGGGTGATGCTCTCCGGCTGCTTTAAGTATTATAGTATTGCTAATTTAAAATAGGTTTGATGGAAAAAATAAATGCAGTAATCACAGGAGTTGGAGGATATGTACCCGATTATATCTTGACTAATGACGAGATATCTAAAATGGTAGATACCAACGATGAATGGATTATGACTCGTATCGGAGTAAAGGAAAGACATATTCTGAATGAGGAAGGATTAGGTAGCTCATACATGGCTCGCAAGGCCGCCAAGCAGTTGATGAAAAAGACTGGTGCTAATCCCGACGATATTGATTTGGTTGTTGTTGCTACTACTACTCCTGATTATCACTTCCCTTCTACCGCTTCTATTCTTTGCGATAAACTCGGACTGAAAAATGCGTTTGCTTTTGATCTGCAGGCGGCTTGTAGTGGTTTCCTGTATTTGATGGAAACGGCTGCTAATTTCATTCGTTCGGGAAGATATAAGAAAATTATCATTGTCGGTGCCGATAAGATGTCGTCAATGGTTAACTATACAGATCGTGCTACATGTCCTATCTTTGGTGACGGTGCTGCTGCTTTTATGGTGGAACCGACTACGGAAGATTACGGTATCATGGATTCGATACTAAGAACTGATGGTAAAGGATTGCCTTTCCTCCACATGAAAGCTGGTGGTTCGGTTTGTCCTCCGTCTTATTTCACGGTAGACAACAAAATGCACTATCTGCATCAGGAAGGAAGAACAGTGTTCAAGTATGCTGTTTCCAGTATGTCGGACGTGTCGGCTGCTATTGCAGAAAAGAACGGACTGACGAAAGACAGCATCAACTGGATTGTGCCGCATCAGGCAAATGTCCGGATTATCGAGGCTGTGGCTCATCGCATGGAAGTGCCGATGGATAAAGTACTGGTAAATATAGAACACTATGGTAACACAAGTGCTGCTACTCTTCCTTTATGTATATGGGATTTTGAGGATAAACTCAAGAAAGGTGATAACATTATTTTCACTGCATTCGGCGCCGGATTTACATGGGGAGCCGTTTACGTGAAGTGGGGTTATGACGGAAAAAAGGAATCGTAACGTAAGTTACTGAACTATAACACTCAAAAACGCATCCTATTTCGATTCGATGCGTTTTTTTGTCTCAACCAATAAAATATAAAGAGAAATGCATAAAGCTGGTTTTGTAAACATCGTAGGAAATCCGAATGTCGGAAAGTCGACATTGATGAATGCTTTGGTAGGTGAGCGTATTTCGATTGCTACTTTCAAGGCGCAGACTACTCGTCACCGGATTATGGGGATCTATAATACGGATGAGATGCAGATTGTTTTTTCTGATACTCCGGGAGTATTGAAGCCTAACTACAAATTACAGGAATCAATGCTGAATTTTTCTACTTCAGCACTGACGGATGCGGATATTTTACTTTATGTGACTGATGTGGTAGAGACACCGGATAAGAATAATGAGTTTATGGAAAAGGTGCGTCAAATGACGGTACCTGTCCTGCTGCTCATAAACAAAATTGACCTCACCGATCAAGAAAAGCTGGTTAAGCTGGTGGAGGAATGGAAGGAATTGCTTCCGCAAGCCGAGATTATTCCTATTTCTGCCGCCTCCAAGTTTAATGTAGATTATGTGATGAAGCGGATTAAGGAATTGCTACCCGATTCTCCTCCTTATTTTGGAAAGGATCAGTGGACGGATAAGCCTGCCCGTTTCTTTGTGAATGAGATTATCCGCGAAAAGATTCTATTGTACTACGACAAGGAGATTCCTTATTCGGTGGAAGTAGCCGTAGAGGAGTTTAAGGAAGAAGCGAAGAAAATCCATATCCGGGCAGTGATCTATGTGGAGCGTGATTCGCAGAAAGGAATCATTATCGGCAAACAGGGAAAGGCGCTGAAGAAAGTGGCTACTGAAGCGCGTCGTGAACTGGAACGTTTCTTTGGAAAGACTATTTATCTGGAAACGTATGTGAAGGTGGATAAGGATTGGCGTAGTTCGGATAAGGAATTACGTAATTTTGGTTATCAGTTAGATTAAAAGTATTCATGCGACTGTGATAGTCGTGAAAAACAAGGTATTGAACTATGGGTAATTTAGTTGCAATTGTAGGACGCCCCAATGTGGGCAAGTCTACCTTATTTAACCGTCTGACGAAGTCGCGTCGGGCTATTGTGAATGAAGAAGCGGGAACAACCCGTGACAGGCAGTATGGCAAGTCGGAATGGCTGGGCCGTGAGTTCTCTGTGGTGGATACCGGAGGATGGGTGGTAAACTCGGACGATATCTTTGAAGAAGAGATCAGAAAGCAGGTGTTGCTGGCTGTGGACGAGGCGGATGTGATTCTGTTTGTGGTGGATGTGATGAATGGAGTGACCGACCTGGATATGCAGGTGGCGACTATCCTGCGTCGTGCCAACAGTCCGGTGATTGTAGTTGCCAACAAGACAGATAATAACGAGTTACAATATAATGCTCCGGAATTCTATAAATTGGGATTGGGCGATCCGTATTGTATTTCTGCGATTACAGGAAGTGGTACGGGTGATTTAATGGACTTGATTGTCGGTAAGTTCAAGAAGGAATCCTCGGAAATTTTGGATGATGAGATACCTCGTTTTGCAGTGGTGGGACGTCCGAATGCCGGTAAATCTTCTATTGTAAATGCATTTATCGGTGAAGACCGTAACATTGTGACCGAGATTGCCGGAACGACTCGTGATTCTATCTATACCCGCTACAATAAGTTCGGATTTGATTTTTATCTGGTGGATACCGCCGGTATCCGTAAGAAGAATAAGGTGAATGAGGATTTGGAATACTACTCTGTGATCCGTTCGATTCGTGCCATTGAAGGTTCGGATGTATGTATTCTGATGCTGGATGCCACGAGAGGAATCGAAAGTCAGGACCTGAATATCTTCTCCCTGATTCAAAAGAATCAGAAAGGATTGGTTGTCGTGATAAATAAATGGGATCTGGTGGAGGATAAATCTGTGAAAGTGCAGAAAACGTTTGAAGAAGCTGTTCGTTCACGTTTTGCTCCCTTTGTGGATTTTCCGATTATATTTGCTTCTGCATTGACCAAGCAACGTATCTTGAAGGTGCTTGAAGAAGCCCGTAATGTATATGAGAATCGTACGACAAAAATACCAACCGCACGTTTGAATGAGGAAATGCTTCCGTTGATTGAGGCGTATCCTCCCCCTTCAAACAAAGGTAAGTATATCAAGATTAAGTATATTACGCAGTTGCCGAATACACAAGTTCCTTCGTTTGTTTATTTTGCCAACTTGCCGCAGTACGTGAAGGAGCCCTACAAGCGTTTCCTGGAAAATAAGATGCGTGAGAAGTGGAATCTGACAGGTACCCCGATTAATATTTATATTCGACAGAAATAAACAACAATAAAGAAAAACACCCGAAAACATTATGTTTTCGGGTGTTTTTCTTTATTGTTAGAGGTGAATCTTCAGTCATTCTTATTTCTCCAATTGGAAATCTTTACGGCGCAATACAAAGCTGTTACTTAAATACTTTTCACGTACAATCTGATTCTCAGACAGTTCTTCCGGTGTGCCTTGGAACAAAATCTTGCCTTCGAACAACAGGTAGGCACGGTCGGTAATACTCAATGTTTCCTGCACATTGTGGTCGGTAATCAGGATACCGATATTTCTGTCCTTCAACTTCCATACAATTTGCTGGATATCTTCTACGGCGATCGGGTCGACACCGGCAAAAGGTTCGTCGAGCATGATGAATTTCGGGTCGATAGCAAGGCAACGGGCGATTTCCGTGCGGCGGCGTTCACCTCCGGATAGTTGGTTACCTTTGTTTTTGCGTACTTTTTGAAGGCGAAATTCTGTAATCAGGCTTTCAAGTTTTTCCTTCTGATATTCTTTAGGTTTGTTAGTCATTTCCAGAACGGAAGCGATATTATCTTCCACACTCATCTGACGGAATACGGAAGCCTCTTGAGCGAGGTAGCCGATACCGGTTTGTGCCCGTTTGTAAACAGGATATTTGGTAATCTCCAAATCGTCGAGGAAAATGCGTCCTTCGTTGGGGGTAATCAACCCCACGGTCATATAGAATGAAGTCGTCTTACCGGCACCGTTCGGCCCCAGCAAACCCACAATCTCACCTTGCTTCACATCAATGGAAACATGGCTTACAACGGTTCGTTTACCGTACTTCTTAACCAAGTCTTCCGTGCGGAGCACCATCTTGCTTTCTTCCATATTCTAGTTATTTTGCGGCAAATGTAGTAAAAATAAGCCGAAATAATGTACATTTGCAGACAAATAGTGTGAGTTATGATAAAAGCATTGAGAACCGTCGGAAGATATTTCATGCTGATGGGACGGACTTTTTCCCGCCCGGAACGTATGCGGATGTTTTTCCGACAATACCTTAACGAGTTGGAGCAGCTAGGTGTGAACTCCATCGGAATCGTGTTGTTGATTTCGTTTTTCATCGGCGCGGTTATTACCATTCAGATTAAGTTGAATATTGAAAGTCCGTGGATGCCCCGCTGGACGGTGGGATATGTGACCCGCGAAATTATGTTACTGGAGTTTTCTTCTTCTATTATGTGTCTGATTCTTGCGGGGAAAGTGGGGTCGAACATTGCTTCGGAGTTGGGAACGATGCGGGTGACGCAGCAGATTGATGCGCTTGAAATTATGGGAGTTAATTCTGCCAACTATCTGATACTGCCTAAGATTGCGGCTATGGTGACCGTGATTCCTATATTGGTGACATTCAGTATCTTTGCCGGTATAATAGGGGCCTTTTGTACTTGTTGGTTTGCCGGAGTCATGAATGCTGTCGATCTTGAATATGGTTTGCAGTATATGTTTAATGAATGGTTTATCTGGGCAGGTATTATCAAATCTCTTTTCTTTGCCTTTATTATTGCAAGTGTATCCGCCTTTTTCGGATATACGGTGGAAGGCGGTTCTATTGCTGTGGGAAAGGCTTCCACGGATTCCGTAGTGTCCAGTAGTGTTTTGATTCTGTTTGCGGATTTGATATTAACTAAACTTTTGATGGGATGATTGAGGTTAAAGGACTTTATAAATCGTTTGACGATAAGACGGTATTGAGTGATATCAATGCGACCTTTGAGAATGGGAAGACAAACCTTATTATCGGTCAGAGTGGTTCCGGCAAGACGGTATTGATGAAATGTATCGTGGGGCTGCTTACTCCGGAGAAGGGTGAAGTCCTGTATGACGGTCGAAATCTCGTGATGATGGGGAAGAAGGAGAAGAAGATGCTTCGTAAGGAAATGGGAATGATTTTCCAGAGTGCCGCACTTTTCGATTCCTTGTCGGTGTTGGATAATGTGATGTTCCCTTTGAATATGTTCAGTAATGACACCTTACGCGAACGTACTAAGCGGGCCATGTTCTGCTTGGACCGTGTCAACCTGACCGAGGCAAAAGATAAGTTTCCCGGAGAAATCAGTGGCGGTATGCAGAAACGTGTAGCTATTGCTCGTGCTATTGCTTTGAATCCGCAATACCTGTTCTGTGACGAGCCGAACTCGGGGCTAGACCCGAAAACCTCGTTAGTGATTGACGATCTGATTCACGATATTACCCAGGAATATAACATGACTACCATTATTAATACACATGATATGAATTCTGTATTGGGAATCGGTGAAAAGGTGATTTATATTTATGAAGGACATAAAGAATGGGAAGGAACTAAAGACGATATATTCACTTCTACCAACGAACGTCTGAATAACTTTATCTTTGCTTCGGATTTACTTCGCAAGGTGAAAGACCTTGAAGTACAAAGTATGGAGGGCTGAGACCGGATATAGTTGGAAATTAGGCTATAAAAAAACTTCTGTCATCGAGTGGCAGAAGTTTCTTTTTTTCTTAGCTATATTAGCGTCGGCAATTAAGCTCTAGGTCTAGCTTCTTTAACTACCATGGTACGGCCCATGTACTCGGCTCCGTTCAATTCTGCAATAGCCTTGGCAGCGGCAGCATCGTCTTCCATTTCGATGAAAGCGAATCCTTTGGATCTACCGGTTTCACGGTCCATAACAACTTTAACTGATGATACTGCTCCGTAATCTTCCATCACTTGTTGCAGATCTCCTTCCTTAACGCGGTAGTTAAGGTTTCCAACATAAATGTTCATAATGAAAATGATAAAAAATAAATAAATGAATAAAACTCTCTGGATAGATGGTTACTAATAAAAGGATTAAAACGACAGAGAGTTTACAAAAGCGTTTTTTCAACGGAAGTAAAAACCTTGTAATAGAAATCGAGAAACTAATGGTCCATCAATCCGCAGCAAAGAAAAGAATAATTTTTGGATTGACCATCTTTTTAGAGATTTTATTTGCAGAAAGACAAAAAAAAGTAAAACGGAGAACTGTACAGCGTGTTCTTTCACAAGGATTTTTCATTTGTTTATATGTTACATTACTGAAATAAATCTGCAATGTCTTTTGAAATTTGAAAGATTAGCACTAATTTTGCACCCTCTTTGAGTATAGAACAAAGTATAAATCAAATAAATAATTGTCAGAATGAACGTTTCATTACAAAACATTGACAAAGTAAGCGCAGAGCTTACTGTAAAGCTTGAGAAAGCCGATTATCAGGAGAAAGTAGACAAAGAGTTGAAATCACTCCGTCAGAAGGCACAGATCCCGGGATTCCGTAAAGGTATGGTTCCTACAAGTCTTATTAAAAAGATGTATGGTAAGTCGGTGATTGCAGAGGTAGTGAATAAGACGCTGCAAGAAGCTGTTTACAATTATATTAAAGAAAATAAGGTGAATATGTTGGGCGAACCGTTGCCTAACGAAGAAAAACAGCAGAATATCGACTTCGATACAATGGATGAATTTGATTTCGTGTTCGATATTGCTTTGGCACCCGAATTTAAAGCGGAAGTAAGCACTAAAGATAAAGTCGATTATTATACGATTGAGGTATCTGACGAGATGATCGACAATCAGGTGAAGATGTATACTCAACGCACCGGCAAATACGATAAAGTAGATGCTTACGAAGATAATGATATGCTGAAAGGCCTGTTGGCTCAGTTGGACGAAGAAGGTAACACGAAAGAAGGCGGTATTCAGGTAGAAGGTGCTGTTTTGATGCCTTCTTATATGAAGAATGACGACCAGAAAGCTATCTTTGCTAATGCGAAGGTAAACGATGTGCTGGTGTTCAACCCGAATGTGGCTTATGACGGTCACGCTGCTGAGTTGGGTTCTTTATTGAAAATCGACAAGGAAATCGCTAAGGATGTTAAGTCTAACTTTAGCTTTCAGGTAGAAGAAATCACTCGTTTTGTTCCGGGCGAACTTACTCAGGAAGTGTTCGATCAGGCATTCGGTGAGGGCGTTGTGAAGACTGAAGAAGAATTCCGCGCTAAGATCAAAGAAGAAATTGCTGCAAGATTTGTTGCAGACAGCGATTATAAGTTCTTGATTGATGTTCGCAAGGTATTGATGGATAAAGTAGGTAAACTGGAATTCCCGGATGCACTGCTGAAACGTATTATGTTGCTGAACAACGAAGAAAAGGGCGAAGAATATGTTGCTGAAAACTATGATAAGAGTATTGAAGAACTGACTTGGCACCTGATTAAAGAACAGCTGGTAGAAGCAAACAATATCAAGGTAGAACAGGAAGATGTGCTGAAAATGGCAAGAGATACAACAAAGGCACAGTTTGCTCAATATGGTATGCTTTCTATTCCTGATGATGTACTTGACAACTATGCACAGGAAATGTTGAAGAAGAAAGAAACTATCAACAATCTGGTGAGTCGTGTTGTAGAAGTGAAGTTGGCTGCTGCCTTGAAGGCACAGGTTACTTTGGAGAACAAGAACGTTTCTATCGAGGAATTCAATAAGATGTTTGAATAAACGTTCGGCTGAACAGAATATAAAGTCACAGAAACACAGAGTTTTTATAAAATTATAACTCTGTGTTTTTTTGTGTCTCTGTATTCTTTTTCGTTTCTTTGTACTTACGTTTATTTTTAATTAATAAGAAAGGAACAATAACATGGATGATTTTAGAAAATACGCAACCAAGCATTTAGGAATGAATGGCATGGTTTTGGACGATGTGATTAAATCGCAAGCCGGGTATTTGAATCCTTATATTCTGGAAGAAAGACAGTTGAATGTAACTCAGCTCGACGTATTCTCCCGCTTGATGATGGACCGCATTATTTTCCTCGGTACACAGGTGGACGATTATACTGCTAATACGCTTCAGGCACAGTTGCTGTATTTGGACTCTGTTGATCCGGGCAAGGATATTTCTATTTATATCAACTCTCCGGGCGGAAGTGTGTACGCCGGACTGGGCATTTACGATACGATGCAGTTTATCTCGAGTGATGTGGCTACGATTTGTACAGGTATGGCGGCTTCTATGGCAGCTGTATTGCTGGTTGCCGGTAAAGAAGGCAAGCGTTCTGCACTGCCTCACTCGCGTGTCATGATTCACCAGCCGATGGGAGGCGCACAGGGACAGGCCTCGGATATTGAAATTACTGCCCGTGAAATTCAAAAATTGAAGAAAGAACTTTATACGATTATCGCCGATCATTCGCATACTGATTTTGATAAGGTATGGGCGGACTCTGACCGTGACTACTGGATGACAGCACAGGAAGCGAAAGAGTACGGCATGATTGATGAAGTATTGATTAAGAAATAAAAATGGCTGATTCAAAAGCAAAGAAAAAGTGTAGCTTCTGCGGTCGGTCGGAGAATGAAGTTGGATTCCTGATTACGGGAGTAAACGGTTATATCTGCGACAGTTGTGCCACCCAAGCTTATGAGATTACTCAGGAAGCGTTGGGCGAAGTCAAGAAAAGCGCCGGAGCTACCAAACTTAATTTAAATGAACTACCCAAACCGGTAGAAATCAAGAAATTCCTTGACCAGTATGTAATAGGACAGGATGACGCCAAGCGTTTTCTTTCCGTATCGGTCTATAACCATTATAAACGTTTGCTCCAAAAGGATAGTGGAGATGATGTGGAAATTGAAAAATCGAACATCATTATGGTGGGTAGCACCGGAACCGGAAAAACATTGCTGGCTCGTACGATTGCCAAGTTGCTCCATGTTCCGTTTACAATTGTGGATGCTACGGTACTGACGGAAGCCGGTTATGTGGGAGAGGATATTGAAAGTATTCTAACCCGTCTGCTTCAGGTGGCTGATTATAATGTACCGGAAGCTGAACAGGGAATTGTATTTATTGATGAGATCGACAAGATCGCCCGCAAAGGAGATAATCCTTCTATCACTCGTGACGTGAGCGGTGAAGGTGTACAACAGGGATTACTGAAACTGCTCGAAGGTTCCGTGGTGAATGTGCCCCCACAGGGAGGCCGTAAGCACCCCGACCAAAAGATGATTCCGGTAAATACCAAGAATATCCTCTTTATTTGTGGCGGTGCTTTCGATGGTATTGAAAAGAAAATCGCACAACGACTGAATACGCATGTTGTAGGCTATACAGCTTCGCAGACAACAGCGAGGATTGATAAGAATAACATGATGCAGTATATCGCTCCCCAGGATTTGAAGTCATTCGGACTGATTCCCGAAATAATCGGTCGTCTGCCAGTATTGACTTACCTCAATCCTCTGGATCGTGATGCGCTTCGTGCTATCCTTACCGAACCCAAAAACTCTATCATCAAACAGTATGTTAAACTGCTTGAAATGGATGGTATCAAGTTGACATTTGAAGATTCTGTCTTTGAATATATTGTCGATAAGGCGGTTGAATATAAGCTTGGTGCCCGTGGATTGCGTTCCATTGTGGAAACGATTATGATGGATGTTATGTTTGAAATCCCTTCGGGAAGCAAAAAAGAGTATGAAGTGACGCTGGATTACGCGAAGCAGCAACTGGAAAAAGCAAACATGGCAAGGCTGCAAACCGCTTAAAATCAAAAAGTAAGGCGACTGTAAATGAAGGCTTCTGTTTTTTCTTGAAAATATTAGTCGTATTTTGCTTGGTAATTACGAAGTTGTTTATAACTTTGTTTGGTTCTCTTGAAAAAGAGTGCTTTGCTTAAAGTTAAACCATGAACTGAATAAAACAACCTAAGTTAAGATGGCAGGGAAGATTAATTTAATAAATGAACTGAAGAAGTGTTTCGGATTTAATAAATTCAAGGGAAACCAGGAAGCAATCATTCAGAACTTGCTTGATGGTAGAGACACCTTTGTACTGATGCCTACCGGTGGCGGGAAATCCTTATGCTATCAGTTACCTTCGCTCTTGATGGAAGGAACGGCAATTGTAATTTCTCCGCTTATTGCGTTGATGAAGAACCAAGTGGATGCAATGCGTAATTTTAGTGAAGAAGATGGTATCGCCCATTTTATTAATTCTTCATTAAACAAAGGCGCGATAGACCAAGTGAAGTCTGACATCCTTGCCGGAAAGACAAAATTGTTATATGTGGCTCCGGAGTCTTTGACAAAGGAAGAGAATGTAGATTTTTTGCGCTCGGTGAAAATTTCGTTTTACGCGGTAGACGAGGCTCACTGTATTTCCGAATGGGGGCATGACTTCCGGCCGGAATATCGGCGGATTCGTCCTATCATCAACGAGATCGGAAAGGCTCCGTTGATAGCACTTACTGCAACGGCAACGCCAAAGGTGCAGCACGATATCCAGAAGAATCTGGGAATGGTGGATGCACAGGTTTTCAAGTCATCGTTCAACCGTCCGAACCTGTATTATGAGGTACGCGCGAAAACTGCTAATATTGATCGTGATATTATCAAGTTTATCAAGAATAATCCGGAAAAATCGGGTATCGTTTACTGCCTTAGTCGGAAGAGAGTAGAAGAACTTGCTGAAATTCTTCAGGCAAACGGTATCAACGCGCGTCCTTACCATGCGGGTATGGACTCATTGACGAGGACGAAGAATCAGGATGATTTCCTGATGGAAAAAGTGGAAGTCATTGTGGCTACGATCGCTTTCGGTATGGGGATTGATAAACCGGATGTGCGGTTTGTGATTCACTATGATATCCCGAAAAGCTTGGAAGGATATTACCAGGAAACGGGGCGCGCCGGTAGAGATGGCGGTGAAGGTCAGTGCATAACCTTTTATACAAACAAAGACTTGCAGAAACTGGAAAAGTTCATGCAAGGGAAACCTGTGGCAGAACAGGAAATTGGCAAGCAGCTTCTGTTGGAAACCGCTGCTTATGCCGAATCTTCCGTATGCCGACGTAAGACATTACTACATTATTTCGGTGAAGAGTACACGGAAGAAAATTGTGGAAATTGTGACAACTGTTTAAACCCTAAAAAACAAGTGGAGGCTCAAGAATTATTGTGTGCCGTGATTGAAGCGATTATCGCGGTGAAAGAAAACTTTAAGGCAGATTATATCATTGACATATTACAAGGTAGAGAGACTTCGGAGGTACAGGCTCATTTGCATGAGGACCTCGAAGTATTTGGCTCAGGTATGGGCGAAGAAGACAAAACATGGAATGCAGTAATCCGTCAGGCTCTGATAGCAGGCTATTTGAGCAAAGATGTAGAACATTACGGTCTTTTGAAAGTGACGGAAGAAGGACACAAGTTCTTGAAGAAACCTAAATCATTCAAGATAACGGAGGATAATGACTTTGAAGAAGTGGAGGAGGAAGTACCGGCACGCGGCGGTGGCTCTTGTGCAGTAGACCCTGCTCTTTATTCAATGTTGAAAGACTTGAGGAAGAAGCTCTCTAAGAAACTGGAAGTTCCTCCTTATGTAATTTTCCAGGACCCGTCTTTGGAAGCAATGGCTACTATCTACCCGGTAACACTGGAAGAGCTACAGAATATTCCCGGTGTAGGTGCCGGAAAGGCGAAACGCTACGGTGAAGAATTCTGTAAACTGATTAAACGTCACTGTGAAGAGAATGAAATAGAACGTCCCGAAGACTTGCGTGTACGTACGGTTGCTAATAAGTCGAAAATGAAAGTGTCTATCATTCAGGCTATTGACCGTAAGGTAGCCTTAGATGATATTGCTCTATCCAAAGGTATTGAATTTGGAGAACTGTTGGATGAAGTAGAAGCAATTGTCTATTCCGGAACCAAACTGAATATTGATTACTTCTTGGAAGAGATCATGGATGAAGATCATTTGCTTGACATCTACGATTATTTTAAGGAGTCTACGACAGACAAGATTGATGATGCACTTGATGAACTGGGGGATGACTTCACTGAAGAAGAAGTTCGTTTGGTACGTATTAAGTTCATCTCTGAAATGGCAAACTAAAAAAAGCGAAAAAAATAGGCGTGCAGGTATGCGGTTTTGAATAAAAACCGTATATTTGCACGCAATAATTTTTAAACGCATAGCCCTATGTCATTTATTGCTGATAAGATTGTAATGGATGGGTTGACTTACGATGACGTACTGTTGATCCCCGCTTATTCTGAAGTTTTACCGCGCACTGTCGATCTCTCGACAAAGTTTTCAAAAAACATTGAGTTAAAAATACCTTTTGTGACGGCTGCCATGGATACGGTAACCGAAGCGAAAATGGCTATTGCCATTGCTCGTGAGGGTGGTATCGGTGTGATTCACAAAAATATGTCTATCGAAGAACAAGCAAGACAAGTTGCTATTGTAAAGCGTGCCGAGAATGGTATGATTTATGATCCTGTGACTATCAAGAGAGGTTCTACCGTTCGCGACGCTTTGGATATTATGGCTGAATATAAAATCGGTGGTATCCCTGTTGTGGATGATGAAGGTTATCTGGTAGGTATTGTTACTAACAGAGACTTGCGTTTTGAAAGAGATATGGCAAAACATATTGATCTTGTCATGACTCCTAAAGAAAGATTAGTAACTACCAACCAGTCTACTGACTTGGAATCTGCTGCACAGATTCTTCAGAAACATAAGATTGAGAAACTTCCGATTGTAGGAATGGACGGAAAGTTGATCGGTCTTGTTACTTATAAGGATATTACAAAAGCAAAAGACAAACCGATGGCTTGTAAAGACGCCAAAGGTCGTTTGCGTGTTGCCGCCGGTGTGGGGGTGACTGTCGATACATTGGATCGTATGCAGGCTTTGGTTGATGCGGGTGCGGATGCCATTGTTATTGATACGGCTCACGGACACTCTGCATTCGTTATTGAGAAACTGAGAGAAGCTAAGAAACGCTTCCCGGGCATTGATATTGTTGTAGGTAATATTGCTACCGGAGAAGCTGCTAAGGCCTTGGTGGAAGCTGGTGCTGATGCTGTGAAAGTAGGTATCGGACCGGGATCTATCTGTACGACCCGTGTGGTTGCCGGTGTGGGGGTTCCCCAGCTGTCGGCTGTATATGATGTAGCAAAAGCGCTGAAAGGTACAGGTATTCCTTTGATTGCCGATGGTGGTTTGCGCTATTCCGGTGATGTCGTGAAAGCATTGGCTGCCGGTGGGTATAGTGTAATGATCGGATCATTGGTTGCCGGAACAGAAGAATCTCCGGGTGATACTATTATTTTCAACGGACGTAAATTCAAATCATATCGTGGCATGGGGTCGTTGGAAGCTATGGAGAATGGTTCAAAAGACCGTTACTTCCAAAGTGGAACAGCTGACGTGAAGAAATTGGTTCCGGAAGGTATTGCTGCCCGTGTTCCTTATAAGGGTACATTGTTCGAAGTTGTTTATCAATTAACAGGTGGTTTGCGTGCAGGTATGGGATATTGTGGTGCTGCCAATATTGAAAAACTTCACGATGCCAAATTTACCCGTATCACAAATGCCGGTGTAATGGAAAGTCATCCGCACGATGTGACGATTACCAGTGAATCGCCTAATTATAGCCGTCCGGAATAACAGCATATATAAACGGTGAACTATTAACGGTGAACGGTGAACAGACTGTGTCGATCTGCAGGGTGTTCGCTGCTCACCGTTCGTTGTTTATGGAGTTAATGTTTGGTTTTTAGAGTTTGGAAAATAAGAATTGATGATGAAAAGAGGTCTGCTTGTAGCTTGGTTTTGGTTTTTCGGTATCTCGGTCTTTGCACAGGAAGACCCGGTGCTGATGCGGGTGAATGGAAAAGATATACTTCGTTCGGAGTTTGAGTATTCGTATCGGCATCGGACTGGTAATGCAGATGCAAAACTCTCTCCGAAGGAATATGCGGAACTTTTCGCTCAATCGAAATTGAAGGTTGAAGCGGCCAAAGTTGCAGGACTTGATACGACTACTATGTTCCGAAAACTACAGGAAGCGTGGCGAAGTCAGTTGCTCAAATCTTATTTGACGGATAAGCAGGTATTGGATAGTTGTATTCGTGTTCTGTATCAGGATAGAGGTTTGAAAGGATTGGGGAGTCGGGTGCGGATAATGCAAATTTTCAAATATCTGCCTCAGACAATAACTGCCAAGCATTTGGAGGAAGAGAAAAACCGAACAGATTCTATCTGGCAGTCGCTAAGGACTCAGTCAGATTTGGATTTTGCCCGTTTGGTGGAAATGTACTCGGAGGATAAGCGTAGTATGTGGTTGGAACGTTTGCAAACAACGAGCGAATTTGAAAATGTAGCTTTTTCTTTGTCAACAGGAGAAATATCCCATCCTTTCTTTACTCCGGAAGGGCTTCATATTATAAAAGTGATTGACCGGAAAGAAAATCCTTCGTATGGAGAGGTTTATGAGAAGTTGGCAGAACGTTTGATACGTAAGGAGGGGGTGGATAAAGCTACGGAAACCATAGTGGAACGACTAAAAAGAGACTGGCAATATGCTCCCAATCCGAGTGGTATGAACGAGTTGTTGACAATTGGCAGAACGGAGCAGACTTTGTTTACAATCGACGGACAGGTATATTCGGGAGAGATGTTCAAGCAGTTTGCTTCTTCGCATCCGCAGGCGGTGAAGCGGCAACTGAATGGATTTATAGCAAAGTCGTTATTGGACTATGAAGGTAAGAATATAGAGCGGAAACATCCGGAAGTCCGCTATGCTTTGCAGAAAGTTACTGATAAGTATCTCATAGCAGAGGTAACTCGTCAGAAAGTGGATTTGCCTGCCATAAATGACCGGGCAGGACTAGCAACTTATTTTAAATTTCACACTTCGGATTATCGTTGGGATAGTCCGCGATATAAAGGTGCTATTCTTCATTGCGTTGATAAAAAAACGTCGAAGCAGGCTAAAAAACTATTGAAGAAAACCCCGGAAAAAGAATGGGCGGAAGTACTTCGGCAAACTTTTAATACATCCGGAGAAGAAAAGATAAAAGTTGAACAGGGAATTTTTGCCGACGGGGATAATAAATATATAGATAAACTGGTTTTTAAGAAGGGGGATTTTGAACCTCTAATGTCTTATCCTTTTACTGTTGTTGTCGGCAAAAAACAGAAAGGCCCGGATGATTATCGAGAGGTAATAGAACAGGTCCGGAAGGATTATCGAAGCTATCTTAACGCATTCTGGATGCGGGAATTGCAGGATTTCGGTAAGGTTGAAATAAACCAAGAGGTTTTAAAAACCGTTAATAATAACTGATGTAACCGATTATTCACTATCTTCGTACCTTAAATAAGTAGATTTCAATTGACAATGCGAATATTAGTCCTCTTACTGATTACCCTTCTTGGTTGTGGAGCGTGCAAAAAACAGCATGACCATAAAGGTAAGACTCCTTTGGTAGAGGTGGATGGTAATTTTTTATATAAAGAAGATTTGATGTCCGTACTTCCTGTTGGATTGTCAAAAGATGATAGCATTCTTTTCGCCGAACACTATATTCGTAGTTGGGCGGAGGAAATCTTGTTGTATGAAAAAGCTGCGAACAACATTCCTGATAATGTGGATGTGGAAAAGTTGGTGGAGAACTACCGGAAAGCTTTGATTATGCATACTTATCAGCAGGAACTGATTAATCAGAAGTTGATAAATGATATTCCGGAACAGGAAATTGCAGATTATTATGAGAAAAACAAAGAATTGTTTAAGCTGGAGAATCCGTTGATTAAGGGATTGTTTATCAAAGTGCCGTTAACGGCTCCCCAGTTGAATAATGTCCGCAGATGGTATAAGACAGAGAAGCAGGATGCAGTAGAGAGTCTGGAAAAATACAGTTTGCAAAATGCGGTGAAATATGAATATTTCTATGACAAATGGGTCTCCGTGACAGATATACTCGACATGATTCCGTTAAAAGTAGATACACCGGAAGAATATGTAAACAAACACCGTCAGGTAGAATTGAAAGATACGGCATTTTATTATTTCCTGAATGTGAGCGATTATCGTGGAGTAGGAGAGGAAAAACCGTATGAGTTTGCCCGATCGGAAGTGAAAGATTTGCTGGTCAATCAGAAACGGGTGAATTTTATGGAGCAAGTAAAAAGCGACCTGTATCAGCAGGCGGTAGACAAGAAGAAGATTATATATAATTATTAAATACAAAGAATGAAGAAGTTTGTGAACTTTAGATTTGTTGTTACCCTTGTCCTGGCAGTTTTTGCTAACGTGGTAACTTATGCCCAGGACAACGTGGTTGATGAAGTAGTTTGGGTAGTAGGTGACGAAGCTATTTTAAAATCAGATGTAGAAGAGGCTCGTATGGACGCCTTGTATAATGGACGCAGATTCGACGGCGATCCATATTGTGTGATTCCCGAAGAAATCGCTGTTCAGAAGTTATTCCTGCATCAGGCAAAGTTGGATAGTATTGAGGTTTCCGAAGCGGAAATCATCCAGCGAGTAGATATGCTGACTAATATGTACATTCAGCAGATCGGTTCAAGAGAGAAAATGGAGGAGTATTTCAATAAGACTTCCGCTCAGATTCGTGAAACACTGCGTGATAATGCACGAGACGGATTGACAGTACAGAAGATGCAGCAGAAATTAGTCGGGGAAATCAAAGTAACTCCGGCAGAAGTACGCCGTTACTTCAAAGACCTTCCGCAGGATAGTATCCCTTACATTCCGACGCAGGTAGAAGTGCAGATTATCACGCTGCAACCTAAAATTCCTGTTGCAGAAATCGAAGATGTGAAGAAAAGGCTGCGCGACTATACGGATCGTGTGACAAAAGGAGAAATCGACTTCTCAACGTTGGCCCGTTTGTATTCCGAGGATAAGGCATCTGCCATAAAAGGCGGCGAATGCGGATTCATGGGACGTGGTATGATGGACCCTTCTTATGCGAATGTGGCATTCAGTTTGCAGGATCCAAAGAAAGTCTCCAAGATTGTTGAGTCTGAATTCGGTTATCATATTATCCAGTTGATTGAGAAGCGTGGCGACCGTGTCAATACCCGTCACATTCTGTTGCGTCCGAAAGTTTCGGAAAAAGAACTGACAGAGGCTTGTGCACGTCTGGATTCTATTGCTGATGATATCCGTGCAAATAAGTTCTCGTTCGATGAAGCAGCTGCCGTTATTTCACATGATAAAGATACTCGTAATAATCATGGTATCATGGTGAATATCAATGAAAATTCAGGAGTGACTACTTCTAAATTCCAAATGCAGGATCTACCTCAGGATGTTGCCAAAGTGGTAGACAAGATGAACGTTGGAGAGATTTCCAAAGCATTTACAATGATTAATGAGAAAGACGGAAAGGAAGTTTGTGCGATTGTGAAACTGAAGGCAAAAATTAACGGTCATAAAGCGACTATTGCAGAGGACTATCAGGACTTGAAAGAAATTGTAATGGATAAACGCCGCGAAGAAATGTTGCACAAGTGGATTCTGGATAAGCAGAAACATACTTATGTACGTATCAACGAAAACTGGCAGAAGTGTGACTTCAAGTATCCGAGTTGGATTAAGAAGGATTGATGTTTAACAGCTTGACTTTATATGCTGAAACAAAATAAAAAAGATAAACAAGACAGGCATAGATGGCTCCTAATAGGCTTTCTATGCCTGTTTGGCGTATGTCTTGTAGCGCAGGTGCGTCCTACAGAGCAAAAAACGAAGGCAACCGGAACATCTACAAAATCGGTTGCAGACACATCCAAAACAACGAAGAAGCAGCCGGAGAATAAGAAAACGAAGGTTTATTTGCTCCATGCTGATGAAGGTCAGGCGGATAAGTTAGCTCGTCCTGATGTGCAAGTGCTGATTGGTAATGTGAAAATGCGTCACGATAGCATGTATATGTATTGTGATAGTGCGTTGATCTTTGAGAAAACCAATTCAGTTGAGGCTTTCAGTAATGTACGTATGGAGCAGGGAGATACGCTGTTCATTTACGGTGATTATCTTTACTATGATGGAATGACTCAGATTGCGCAGCTCCGTGAAAATGTAAAGATGATAAACCGGAACACGACGCTGCTGACGGATAGTTTGAACTACGACCGTCTTTATGACCTCGGATATTATTTCGAGGGGGGGACGTTGATGGACGAGGAAAATGTGTTGACTTCCGATTGGGGTGAATACAGTCCGGCTACCAAACAATCCGTGTTCAACCATGATGTGAAGTTGGTTAATCCGAAGTTTGTGTTGACTTCCGATACATTAAGGTATAACACAGAAAATAAGATTGCCGTAATTCTCGGACCTTCGAATATCGTTAGTGATAATAATCATATCTATTCGGAGCGTGGATTCTATAATACAATGACCGAACAAGCGGAACTGTTAGACCGTTCCATATTGACAAACCAAGGGAAGAAATTGGTAGGTGATAGCTTATTTTATGACCGGTTGTCCGGATATGGTGAAGCATTCGACAATGTGAAAATGACAGATACGATCAACAAGAACATGTTGACGGGCGATTACTGTTTCTATAACGAACTGACCGACTCTGCTTTTGCTACCAAGCGTGCCGTGGCCATTGACTATTCGCAGGGTGACAGTCTTTTTATGCATGGTGATACTCTGCAAATGGTTTCCTATAACTTGAATACAGATTCTCTGTACCGGTTGATGAAAGCTTATCATAAAGTACGTATGTATCGTACGGATGTGCAGGGAGTATGCGATTCACTGGTTTATAACTCAAAAGATTCTTGCATGACTATGTATGTTGACCCTATTCTTTGGAATGAAGGTCAGCAGTTGCTTGGTGAGCAGATCAAGATTTATATGAATGACAGTACTATCGACTGGGCCCACATTATCAATCAGGCGTTGACGGTAGAGATGAAAGACTCCATTCATTATAACCAAGTGTCCGGTAAGGAGATGAAAGCCTATTTTGAAAATGGGGATATGCGGCATATCGAAGTGATTGGTAATGTGCTGACGGCCTTTTATCCGGAAGAAAAAGACAGCACGATGACCGGATTCAACTGTCTGGAAGGGAGCTTGCTCCATCTTTATATGAAAGACAAGAAGATGGAGAAAGGATTATTTGTGGGAAAGTCCAACGGTACGATGTATCCCATGGATCAGATACCGCCCGATAAGTTACGTCTGCCTACATTCTCCTGGTTTGATTATGTGCGTCCGCTGAATAAAGAGGATATTTTCAACTGGAGAGGCAAGCGGGAAGGCGAAATGCTGAAACCGACAACTGACCGGCGGCCAAAGACAAATAAGCGAAACTTAATTAATATGAAGTAGTATGGGAATGTTTTTCAATTCGATGAGAAAACCTCGTGGCTTTAATCATCAATACATTTATGTAGACGAGCGAAAGGAGAAGCTCGCTAAAATGGAAGAGAAAGCGAAGCGCGATTTGGGAATGCTTCCTGAAAAAGAATTTAAGCCGGAAGATATCCGTGGCAAGTTTGTTGAAGGAACAACGCACCTGAAACGCCGGAAGGCTAGCGGGCGTAAACCTGTCTCTTTCGGAATCATATTGATTATCATTGCTTTCCTTATCTATCTGTGGCATTATTTGGCAACGGGAAGCTGGAGTTTCTAAAGGAAAGAATTTATTAGTAGTCGACTACTTAACTGATTTACTGCTTAACGAACTATGAGTGATATAATACATTTGTTACCAGATTCGGTAGCTAATCAGATTGCTGCCGGTGAAGTGATACAACGTCCGGCGTCCGTTATCAAGGAGCTGGTAGAAAATGCGATTGATGCAGATGCGCAGAATGTACATGTGTTGGTGACTGACGCAGGTAAAACCTGTATTCAGGTGATTGACGATGGAAAAGGAATGTCCGAAACAGATGCCCGTCTTTCTTTCGAACGTCATGCTACTTCGAAGATTCGCGAAGCGGCGGATTTGTTTGCTTTGCGTACAATGGGGTTTCGTGGGGAAGCCTTGGCCTCTATCGCAGCAGTGGCACAGGTGGAGTTAAAAACACGCCCCGAGTCGGAAGAACTGGGAACGAAACTGGTGATTGCAGGCTCTAAGGTAGAGAGCCAGGAAGCGGTATCCTGTTCCAAGGGAAGTAACTTCTCCATAAAGAATCTATTCTTTAACATCCCTGCCCGTCGTAAATTCCTGAAAGCAAACTCCACCGAATTGAGTAATATCCTTGCCGAATTTGAACGTATCGCTCTGGTTCATCCCGAAGTAGCTTTCTCCCTTTACAGCAATGACTCCGAGCTTTTCAATCTTCCGGTTTCTCCGTTGCGTCAGCGCATTATGGCTATTTTTGGTAAGAAACTCAATCAGCAGTTGCTGAATATCGAGGTGAATACTACCATGGTGAAGATTTCCGGATACGTAGCCAAACCGGAGACAGCCCGCAAGAAAGGTGCCCATCAGTATTTCTTTGTCAACGGGCGATATATGCGGCATCCTTATTTTCATAAAGCCGTAATGGATGCATACGAACAGTTGATTCCTGTCGGCGAACAGATTTCTTACTTCATTTATTTTGAAGTCGATCCGGCTAATATTGATGTGAATATTCATCCGACGAAGACCGAAATCAAGTTTGAGAATGAACAGGCAATCTGGCAAATCCTTTCGGCGGCAGTCAAAGAGTCGTTGGGTAAGTTCAGCGCCATTCCTTCCATTGATTTTGATACGGAAGATATGCCCGACATTCCTGCATTCGAACAAAATCTATCCTCTGCACCTCCCACGGTACAGTATAATTCGGATTATAATCCGTTCAAGGTTTCTACGGGAGGCGGTGGCGGCGGAGCATACAGCCGTTCAAAGGTGGATTGGGAAGATCTTTATGGCGGTCTGACCAAAGCCAGTAAGATGAATAATCCCCAGCCGGAGCCGGAAATGGATTGGGAGGATTCTTCAATGGGTGGGGAAAGTGCCGTTATGGAAGAAAGAACGGAAACTGTAATGTCGGCGGCCTCTTCGACCTTATATGCCAGTGAGCCTGTAATTGAGAAGGGTAATCAGCATTTGCAGTTTAAGGGACGGTTTATTCTGACCTCCGTGAAGTCCGGTTTGATGTTGATCGACCAGCACCGGGCGCATATCCGTGTACTTTTCGACCGGTATATGGTTCAAATCCAGCAGAAACAGGGCGTATCACAAGGTGTTCTTTTCCCGGAAATATTACAGCTGCCCGCTTCGGAAGCTGCCGTACTGCAAAGCATTATGGATGATTTGTCGGCAGTAGGTTTCGATCTGAGCGATCTGGGTGGAGGCAGCTATGCTATCAACGGTATTCCTTCAGGCATCGAAGGACTGAATCCGGTGGAATTGGTACGTAATATGCTACATACAGCTATGGAAAAAGGGAATGATGTCAAGGAAGAAGTCCAGAATATTCTGGCTCTGACACTAGCACGTGCGGCGGCTATCGTCTACGGTCAGGTACTGAGCAATGAGGAAATGGTAAGCCTTGTAGACAGCCTTTTCGCTTGTCCCTCACCGAATTACACGCCGGACGGGAAAACGGTTTTGACAACAATCAAGGAGGAAGATATCGAACGCTTATTCAAATAAAATAAATAAAATCATCTTTTCCTAAAACCTTTTAGTCTTGTTCGTGTTATTTAAATAGTTCAACAAAGAAAAAGATTTAAATAACCACTTAACTATTAGGTATATGAAAAAGATTCTGATGTTGCTGGCTTTTGCCGGCGTTGCGTCTGTCGCTTCTGCGCAGCAGACAATGACTGTAACTGAATACGAGGTTATTCAGGTGCAAGATAAATATCAAGTAATAACGAACCCTTTCTGGAGTAACTGGTTCTTCTCCGTCGGAGGAGGTGCACAGGTGCTGTATGGCAACAATGACCATATCGGTAAATTCAGAGACCGTGTTGCTCCTACATTTAATGTGTCTGTCGGTAAATGGGTGACTCCGGGATTCGGATTGCGTATGCAGTACAGCGGTCTGCAAGCTAAAGGATTCACGACCAACGAAACTGCCAATTATGTAGTGGGCGGTCCGAGAGCTGACGGTTCATACAAACAACGGTGGGACTATATGAACCTGCACGGTGACTTGATGATTAACTTGAATGCACTTTTCGGCGGTTACAATCCGAACCGTGTATATGAAATCATCCCTTATATCGGTGCCGGTTGGGCTCATTCTTATTCACGTCCTCATACCAATGCCGCTACTTTCAATGCAGGTATCATCAACCGCTTCCGCTTGTCGAATGCCGTTGACTTGAATCTGGAACTGAGTGCAACAGGCTTGGAAGGCAAATTTGACGGCGAACATGGAGGAAGACCAGACTATGACGGTATTCTGGGTGCTACGCTTGGTGTGACTTACTATTTCCCGACCCGCGGATTCCAACGTCCTACGCCACAGATTATCTCTGAAATCGAATTGAATCAGATGCGTGACCAGATGAATGCAATGGCTGCCGCTAATATGCAGTTGCAACAGCAGTTGGCTAATGCACAGCAGCCGGTAGAGGTAGAAGATACTGAAGAAGTAGTGATTACAGATCCTAATATCGCTCCGCGTACTGTATTCTTCAAGATTGGTTCGGACAGACTGTCTCCACAAGAAGAAATGAACTTATCATATCTTGCCAACCGGATTAAAGAATTTCCGGGTACTACCTATACTATTAACGGATATGCAGACTCTGCAACAGGCACTCCGGCTTTCAACGAAAAGTTGAGCTTGAAACGTGCACAGGTTGTTAAAGATTTGCTGGTGAAGAAGTATGGAATCCCGGCTGATAACTTGAAAGTCGCTGCCGGTGGTGGTGTCGATAAGTTCGGTCAACCGATTCTGAACCGTGTTGTATTGGTAGAATCTGAAAAATAAAAGAATAACTTGACTATAAAAAGTCGGTAGTTTCTTCAACTCCCTTCCTGCGGGAAGGGTGGCTGAAAGCTGGGGTGGTAGGTAAATACACAATGTTGGCAATAATCAATTTGTGTATTTACTTACCACTTCTTGTGTATTTACCTACCACCTCCCCCTGCGGGTACTCCTCCTTCCCGAAGGAGGAGAGTTCGGATACTATCGACTTTCAGTTATCCTCGATTTTGGGATACTGCGGTTTTTTAGTCGCTCTCTTTTGTTGTTCTCCTTTCGGCTCCACGCTTAATGCTGCTGGCGGACAAGGATATTTTTTAGTTTTCCTTTGAATCCGTTGCGTGAATCACCTATTTGTTGCAGCGGGAAGATCAGTGTTTCCTGATAAGTCATGTGTTCCATGCGGTCGTATTCCTTCCGGTAAACTTGCATGGTGCGTCCTTCGAGCCGTTCCTGCAATGCACCGTTTATATAAAGTGAAGTACCTTTGTAGTCACCTTCGATGCGGATCGTAGTCCATTGATCGGCCGGCAGGCGGTAGGAATTGAAAACAAAGGTGTAACCGTCGCGGGAGAAAGCGATTCGGCGGGTATTCTCCCAGTTGGTGTATACTACCGAGTGCGGACCTTGGAAGAGAATGCTGCTGATAGGATTCGTCTTCTCCGGACAGAGCTGGAACTCCACACTATAAGGATAACCCACTTCCTGCAAAGGAGTACTGACGGCCTCTTTCCCATTAAAAGAAAGTTCTTTTCCTGCTTCGGTCAGTGCGGTTTCTGCCGGGACTTTGCCCAACAGGTTAATTCCCGGAGCTTCGGGAGTTGTTTTGCACAGCTTTGCAAATGCTTCGTAGGTGACATTCTTGTTTTCCCCTTTCCACAGCTTCTCGGCGAGCACCTGCATGGCGGGGAAACTGCGCAAGTGTACGTCCTGTTCGGATATCCCGTTTCCACACTTGTCGTTCCACACGGCAAACATACCGCCCAATACGCCGGGAGTACCTTCGGGAAGTGTCTGTTTCCTGTTCATTATCCACGGCGACCATTTCTCATAAATCCACTGGTGATCGAGGAAATCCCGGTAGTAACCTGCTGCCGGAACGATATAGAGATAAGTGTCACAAGTATTAATCAACTTGTACCCCTCTTGCAGGGAAACAACAGGATCCACCCAGTCATACGACCACGCGTTGACCGTGACACCTTCCGCTTTTACGGGAGTCTTGCCGGGAAGCCATTTCAGTCCGCCCCACATACGTACATTTTTGCCGTATTTCTCAACAAATTTCAGATAACGGTCTGTGAAGTAGCGGTATTGTTCGGCTTCTTTCTTGTTGTATTCGTCGGTACCGATGTGCAGGTCTCCGATAAATACGGGATTGTCGCCCGACAGATATTCGTCCAGCAGGCTGTCGACGAATTGATAAGTTTCTTTTTTGTAAAGGTCCAGATGATCCATGCCATACTTCCGACTTGCTATTTCGGGTTTGTAGTGGGCGAAGGCGAGTGAGTGGGCGGGAATATCAATTTCGGGAATGATACGCACACCGTATTCCAATCCCATACGTTGCAAGTCGATAAATTCCTGTTTGCTGTATGAACCGTCTTTGGCTGTCAGTCCCGGAAAGCGTTCGCTTTCCAGTCGGAATGCGGCGTAGGTGCGGTTCCAGTCATCGCCGAAGAACTGCGGAAAACCGTTGTCGTTCAAGTGAATCTGAAATTCGTTCATCTTGTAGAAGGAAAGTATCTTTACGTATTGTTTCAGATAATCCATTGTAAAGAATTTGCGGGCCACATCCAGCATAAAGCCGCGGTTTGGGAAAAGCGGATAATCCCGTGCCGTCCCTTTGGGGAGCTTTCCTTGTTCGTTGTGGAGTATCTGCAATAGGGTACGTGTTCCCCAGAATACGCCCTGACCGGTGGGGGCGGCGATACCGGCATAGCGGTTTACGGTTAACGTATATCCTTCTTCACCAAGTTCCTTGTCCGGTTTCGACAGTGAGAGGCAGATGTCTTTCCCGGCTGGTTTTCCGGTTTTGATGACATAGTTCCAGCCAAACAGTTCTTTTAAGTCTTGCGCCAGGATTTGTGCGGTAGGCGAGAGCGTCGCTTCATCCGCAGGCGAGAGCACGATTGAACCTTCGGCGGGCAGAGCCAGTTCGCCTTTTCCTCCTTTCCATTGTTGAAGGGCAGGGATCACTTGCGGGCAGGGCTCTTGGGCGGTGGCAAACACGCATACCATTAACAGGCAGCATACGATGATGAGGGGGCTTTTCATAATTAATAAGTCTGTATTAAGATTAATAAATTTCTATGTTTATAAAGTGGGAGCAGGCGTCAGCCACTTTCTGCGTAACCGCCTGTCGCAATCCCATTATTTCACCGGCTGATAATCTGCGGGCTTTCCGTAAAATCCCGGCGCCGGTACGTATATCGGCTGACTGGGTATGCCGATGTTCAGCAACTTGCCTTCCGTGCGGAGGCGGCGGATGTGAATCATGGCTGTTGAGCGAACCATACCCGTTATATCTTGAAAATCCGAACGTTGCATGATCTGATGATCGGTGAAATATTTTCTCAACCGGCTGTCGATATCCGTCTCCGAAAGTTTGGGAGAGTGGATAATTCTTTTCATCTGTTTGATTTTTATATGGCCGACGGAGTTTTTCAGTTTTTGGTCTGAACGGAACTGTATGCCTTTCAACTTCACTTTCGTATTCCGGCGGGGAGTATCGGCGGAGATTTCTTCGGTGGCGGTTAGTGTCGGATAAAAATAACCGATACCGTCCAGGTGCACTTGCCTTCCTTCGCACAGTTCTTCACCCATAACTTGTGATAGTGCGTCCAGCACTGCCGTTACATCCACCTCGTTCAGCGTACACCGGGATTGGATCCTGCTGCGGAGGTCTTTCGTGTCTATCTGTCCGTTGGCGATGATGCGCGGATGAAATCTTTTCTCCTCTGGTTTGTCCGGTGATACCGGATTCTCGTACCAGTCAAATGATATGGCCATAGTTCCTTTTGTTTATATAAGTAGTTCTGATTCGTATTTCCTATACTTCCTTCCGATTAATCCGGCTTCATCTTCATCGGCTAATTTCTATTGGCCTGTCGGCTAACCTTTATTGGCTGACAGGCTGACAGTGACTAGCGTAACAGCCAGCATAGGTTAGCTGTTATTGTTCCTTATGGCAAAGTTACTACATAAAGGCTTGCTAACCTAATTTTAAAGGCTTTATTTCGGACGCGTCATTGGTGAACGGAAAGCTGTCGGTGGGTAGAGAGGAAATAAACAAAGGTTCGCAAACCTGTGTGCTACCGGTTTGCGAACCTTCGATTATCGGTTTCGGGTATTGCCAATACAGGCATTCCCGTTATGTGAGTACTTCTTTAGCTGAATATTGGCAGAGATACTTTTAGATTAGGATATCTGTCGCCCAGTTGTTTAAGGAAATCGTTGCCGATCACGATAGCTTGTACCGTTTCCTGCGGGTCGGTAGGGATTTCCGGTATATTGGTAAAGATCAGGCAGGAGTAGATGATGAGCTCGATAGGCTTGTCATCGGTCTGCAAAGACAGTTTGTATGCTTTTACATTGTTTCCCCGGGCTTGGGCCTGTGCTTTTACTTGTCCTTCCATTGGGATTTCGGTAAGTCTGGAGTTTTCGAGGCGGGATTGGTTGAATACAAGATGCCGGTCGATTTCCCCTTCTGTGTCCGTATCGAATAAATGAAGGCTGTTTCCGCTGAGAACAAGGTATTTGGGAGTTTGCACGGTGTTGAAACGCACGGTTCCCAAGGTAGCCATTCCTTTCAGTTTATCTTTAACCCCGTCTTTAAGGGCGGATCCCACGCCATATTCGGTGCTGGCATAATTGAAAGCGTCAATCTTTTCTTGCTTCATTTCTTCTTGGAGGAAAGGCAGTTCGGAAGTGAGTACGCTGTTTTTATATCGTTCGGCATTTGCAAATTCCGCTTTGAAATCAGTGTTGTTTACCACTTGTGCTTGTTGCGAGTTTTTGTTCTTTACATAATACCAGTACCCTGCATAGAGAACGATGAAAATAATCGGAATAAGTGTGTAAATTGACATAGCTTATCTGTTTTTTAATGTGATTAATTAGGTTTGTTTTATACTTCTACCGGTTCTGTTTTCTTTTTCTTACTTGGGATGAATCCCCAGATGATAAGGGCAATGATGATCAGTCCTACTATCTTGCCACCATATCGGGAGTAGAAACCGACTTTATTCAGCTTTTCACCGTCCAGGTTATTCTCTTTCAGAATGGCGGAGAGTTGTTCTTCCGTCAGTTCATAATAAGTATCTTCTTTTTCGCAATATCCTACGAGGCGGGGCTCCTGCTCGATATAGAGAGGAAGGATGTAAGCGATGTTGAACTCCTGATGAATAGTCCCCAGATCAATGTAGTTGCCGTTGTCTGTCTTATATTCTTCGGTGTCGGGCAGGTCTGCTACTTTGTTTAAGACTTCACGATCACCGAAAGGAATTTTTACACCACGCGCGGATACCGTTTGACAAGAGAGGAAAAGGAGAGCGCCGAATGCAAAGAAAAGGGTTAGATGTTTCATGTTTTTCTTTTTTGAGTTTATGAATAATGGAATTGTTGATTAATATTGCCGTAAAAGTAGAGAAAAGAAATAGAAAAAGCAAACGATCGTTTGCTTTTTGGGAAAATGATTTTTCTGTCCGGCTTTTTTCTGTTTCAGATACGTTAAAGATGAGGGGAAAGAACGTGATAAGTTCATGAGCAGGCTTTATTTTTATTGAATACACACGGCAAATCTGATATTTTTATGTAGATGTTTTATTTCATCTTTTTGCTTCCGGTATTCTCCATACTCCGGTCGGAAGTGGGGAAGTTGAGCAGAGCATTGGTCTTTGTTATCATTACAAATTATTCTCGGACTGATACTGCTGATACTTTCCTTCCTCTATCAGAAGTTGAAAGGAGTATTCTTTAAAAATGATGAAGCCGAAACGGACTAATCTTCGTTGTACTTATAACAATGATAAAGGCTACCTGCTCTTTTATAGAACGGCAGCCTTTACTTATTAATTGGCCTATCTGTTGACGACTTATTCTTGTGAGAAACGTTTTACCTGTTCCTCGATCAATTCCTTGTCGTCAAAGTAGTTAATCTTCATAGCCTTCTTGACATCTGCCAGTGTTTCGGCGGCGGCAGCTCTGGCTACTTCACATCCTTTTTGCAACATCTCGTAAACGGCAGGAATGTCTTTGCTGAATTCTTTGCGACGGTTACGGATAGGTTCCAGTGTCTCTTGCATGATAGCGTTCAGGAAACGTTTCACTTTCACGTCTCCCAGTCCACCGCGTTGGTAGTGTGCTTTCAGTTCAGCGAGATTCGGGTAATCCGGCAGATAACGTTCAAAATGTTCCGGACGGCAGAATGCGTCGAGGTATGTGAAGACGGTATTACCTTCAATCTTTCCCGGATCCTGCACGCGGAGGTGTCCCGGATCGGTATACATACTCATGATCTTCTTCTGGATTTCTTCCGGTTCTTCGGACAGATAGATACAGTTGCCGAGTGATTTGCTCATCTTGGCTTTACCGTCAGTACCCGGCAAACGCAGGCAGGCAGCATTGTCCGGCAACAGGATTTCCGGTTCCACCAATGTCTCGCCATAGATATAGTTGAAACGGCGGACTATTTCGCGTGCCTGTTCGAGCATCGGTTCCTGGTCTTCGCCTACGGGGACAGTCGTTGCACGGAATGCAGTGATGTCCGCAGCCTGACTGATAGGATAAGTGAAGAAGCCTACGGGAATGCTTGCCTCGAAGTTACGCATCTGGATTTCCGATTTCACGGTCGGGTTACGTTGCAGGCGGGATACGCTTACAAGGTCCATATAGTAGAAGCTAAGTTCGCATAGCTCCGGTATCTGCGACTGGATGAAGATAGTAGCTTTGGAAGGGTCGATTCCGCATGCCAGATAGTCAAGAGCAACCTCGATAACATTCTGACGTACCTTCTCCGGGTTGTCTATATTGTCTGTCAATGCCTGCGAATCGGCAATGAAGATAAACATCTTACTATAATCACCCGCGTCCTGCAGGTCAACTCTGCGTTTCAGTGAACCTACATAGTGCCCGATATGGAGTCTTCCGGTAGGACGGTCACCAGTAAGTATGATTTTCTCTTTTCCCATTGTTATTACCTTATTATAATAGATTGAGCGGCAAAGATACAGATAAAAACTGAAAGATGTATCAAAATGGGGGCACTTCACTGTAAAAAAGTGAACGTTTCTTTTTGTCATGTGCAAAATATGTCGTTACTTTGCACAAATTTTAAAACCGACAATGAATCAACAGGAAATCAGAAGTAAGTATTATCTCCATTCGGATGTTTTTCACCCGGAAACGGCAGGCTTCTTCTCTTTTCTCCAAAAACGATATTTTAGTTCTTTGGTAATGCGTTAATCCTTTTTTGAGGGTAACGCATTTTTTTTATGGATGAACTTAGAAACAACAACTTATTATAACAACAAAAGAAATGGAAAAGGAAATCAAGAAAGTTCTCGTTTTGGGTTCTGGAGCACTCAAAATCGGACAAGCCGGAGAATTTGACTACTCAGGCTCACAAGCACTGAAAGCTTTGAAAGAAGAAGGCATCAGCTCAGTATTGGTAAACCCGAACATCGCAACCATTCAGACTTCTGAAGGAATTGCAGATAAAGTGTATTTCCTTCCCGTAACTACTTATTTTGTAGAAGAAATTATCAAGAAAGAACGCCCCGACGGTATCCTGCTGGCATTCGGCGGACAGACTGCACTGAACTGCGGTGCTGAGCTTTACACACAAGGTATTCTTGATAAATACGGAGTGAAAGTACTCGGTACATCGGTAGAGGCTATCATGTACACAGAAGACCGCGACCTGTTCGTGAAGAAGCTGGACGAGATCAATATGAAGACTCCGGTAAGCCAGGCGGTAGAAAGCATGGAAGACGCGATTGCTGCTGCACGTAAGATCGGTTATCCGGTAATGGTACGTTCGGCTTATGCATTGGGTGGGCTTGGTAGCGGTATCTGCGCCAACGAAGAAGAATTCCTGAAACTGGCCGAAAGTTCTTTCGCGTTCTCCAAACAAATCCTGGTGGAAGAATCCCTGAAAGGCTGGAAAGAAATCGAATTTGAAGTTATCCGCGACGCCAACGACCACTGTTTCACAGTTGCCAGCATGGAAAACTTCGACCCGCTGGGTATCCACACCGGTGAATCTATCGTTGTAGCTCCTACTTGCTCTCTCGACGATAAAGAACTGAAACTGTTGCAGGAATTGTCTACAAAATGTATCCGTCACTTGGGCATTGTAGGTGAATGTAATATCCAGTATGCGTTCAACTCAGATACGGATGATTACCGTGTGATCGAAGTGAACGCTCGTCTGAGCCGTTCTTCCGCATTGGCTTCCAAGGCTACCGGTTATCCGCTGGCATTCGTTGCCGCTAAGATCGCGTTGGGTTATTCACTCGACCAGATCGGTGAAATGGGTACTCCGAATTCTGCCTATGTTGCTCCGCAACTCGACTACTATATCTGTAAGATTCCTCGTTGGGACTTGACGAAGTTTGCCGGTGTTTCCCGCGAAATCGGTTCAAGCATGAAGTCGGTAGGTGAAATCATGTCTATCGGTCGCTCTTTCGAGGAAATCATCCAAAAAGGTCTTCGTATGATCGGACAAGGCATGCATGGCTTTGTAGGAAATGACGAGCTGCATTTTGACGACCTTGATAAAGAACTTTCCCGCCCGACTGACTTGCGTGTGTTCTCTATCGCACAGGCTTTGGAAGAAGGATATACGATTGACCGTATCCATGAACTGACAAAGATCGATCCTTGGTTCCTCGGCAAACTGAAGAACATCGTTGACTACAAAGCTAAATTGTCTACATATAATAAGGTGGAAGATATTCCGGCTGACGTAATGCGTGAAGCTAAAATCTTAGGCTTCTCTGACTTCCAGATTGCACGTTTCGTACTGAACCCGACTGGAAACATGGAGAAAGAAAACTTGGCTGTACGTGCTCATCGTAAAGCTATGGGGATTCTTCCGGCAGTAAAACGCATCAATACGATTGCTTCCGAACATCCGGAACTGACTAACTATCTGTATATGACGTATGCAGTGGAAGGTTATGATGTGAACTATTATAAGAATGAAAAATCAGTAGTCGTGCTGGGCTCGGGTGCTTACCGTATCGGTAGCTCTGTTGAATTTGACTGGTGTTCGGTGAATGCGGTTCAGACTGCCCGCAAACTGGGATACAAGTCTATCATGATTAACTACAACCCTGAAACGGTTTCTACTGACTATGATATGTGCGACCGCCTGTACTTCGACGAACTTTCGTTCGAACGTGTGCTCGATGTGATCGACCTCGAACAACCTCGCGGTGTGATTGTGTCGGTAGGCGGACAGATTCCGAACAACTTGGCTATGAAACTTTATCGTCAGTCGGTTCCTGTGTTGGGTACTTCGCCGATCTCTATCGACCGTGCTGAAAACCGTAACAAGTTCTCTGCAATGCTTGACCAACTGGGTATCGACCAGCCGGCTTGGCAGGAGCTGACCAGTCTCGAAGATGTGAAAGGCTTTGTGGAAAAAGTAGGTTATCCGGTGCTGGTTCGTCCTTCTTACGTTCTTTCGGGTGCGGCAATGAATGTTTGCTATGATGATGAAGAATTGGAAAACTTCCTGAAAATGGCTGCCGAAGTATCTAAAGAATATCCGGTAGTTGTTTCACAGTTCCTCGAGAATACAAAAGAAATTGAGTTCGACGCTGTGGCACAGAACGGTGAGGTGGTAGAATATGCTATCTCTGAACACGTAGAATTTGCGGGTGTTCACTCCGGTGATGCTACACTGGTGTTCCCGGCACAGAAGATATACTTTGCAACTGCCCGCCGCATCAAGAAGATCAGCCGTCAGATTGCTAAGGAACTCAATATCTCCGGTCCGTTCAACATCCAGTTCCTGGCTCGTAATAACGAGGTGAAAGTAATTGAATGTAACTTGCGTGCTTCTCGTAGTTTCCCGTTCGTATCTAAAGTACTGAAACGTAACTTTATCGAAACGGCTACCCGCATCATGCTTGACGCTCCATACTCGCGTCCTGATAAATCGGCTTTTGATATTGACTGGATCGGTGTGAAAGCATCGCAGTTCTCCTTCTCACGTCTGCATAAGGCCGATCCTGTATTAGGCGTAGATATGTCTTCTACGGGTGAAGTGGGATGTATCGGTGATGATTTCTCCGAAGCATTGCTGAACTCAATGATTGCTACCGGCTTTAAGATTCCTGAAAAGGCGGTAATGTTCTCTTCAGGAGCAATGAAGTCTAAAGTTGATTTGCTGGATGCAAGCCGTATGTTGTTTGCCAAAGGATATCAGATTTATGCTACCGCTGGTACTGCTGCCTTCTTGAATGCTCACGGTGTAGATACGACTCCGGTTTATTGGCCAGATGAAAAACCGGGTGCGGAAAACAATGTAATGAAGATGATTGCCGATCACAAGTTCGACTTGATCGTTAACATTCCGAAGAATCACAGCAAACGTGAGTTGACGAATGGTTATCGTATCCGTCGCGGTGCGATCGATCATAACATTCCGTTGATTACGAATGCCCGTCTGGCAAGTGCCTTTATCGAAGCGTTCTGTGAATTGAAGCTGAGCGATATTCAGATTAAGAGCTGGCAGGAATACAAATAAGAACTATTATAATTCTTAATAAGTGCCCGCTATTGACAGCCTGTTAATAGCGGGTTTTCTTGTTTTATTTTTTATCTTTGCTACTTCGTAATTAGTAACTTGTAATTAGTAGTTGAAATATGCTTGTGCTTTTATCTTGTGCCAAGACAATGAGTGATGTTTCAAAGGTGAAGGTTCCTTTGACTACGGTTCCCCGTTTTCAAAAGGAAGCCTCTGAGATAGCTTTGCAGATGTCGCAGTTTGCTGTCGGCGATCTGGAACGTTTGTTGCGTGTGAATGCTAAAATAGCAGTAGAGAATTATAAGCGTTATCAGGCTTTCCATGCGGAAGAAACTCCGGAATTGCCGGCTTTGTTCTCTTATACGGGAATCGTGTTCAAGCGGTTGAATCCGAAAGACTTCTCTGCCTCAGAACTCGAATATGCACAGGAACATTTGCGACTGACATCTTTTTGTTACGGTTTGTTGCGTCCGCTGGATGTGATTCGCCCCTATCGTCTCGAAGGAGATGTGGTATTGCCGGAGTTGGGTAATCAGACGATGTTTTCTTACTGGCGGTCGCGCCTGACGGATACGTTTATACAAGACATCAAACAGGCGGGAGGTATTTTATGCAATCTGGCCAGTGACGAAATGAAAAGTTTGTTTGACTGGAAACGGGTGGAGAAAGAAGTGCGTGTCGTGACTCCTGAATTTCATGTGTGGAAGAACGGGAAACTGGCTACGGTGGTAATATATACCAAGATGTCTCGTGGTGAAATGACGCGTTTTATCTTGAAAAATAGAATAGAGAATCCGGAAGATTTGAAAGAATTTTCGTGGGAAGGCTTCGAGTTTGATGAGGCTCTTTCGGATGAGAGGCGGTTTGTATTTATTAATGGTCAGGGAGGATAAAGAGTATGACGGAAGTTGAAAAGATGCGTAACGGCCTGTTGGCAGATATGTCTTCGCCGGAGTTGCAGGTGCGTTTTGAGCATGCTAAGAAATTGTTGGCTCGCATGCGGGGAATGAGTACGTATGATGAAGGGTACAGGAAATTACTGGAAGAACTGGTGCCGAGGATTCCTGAAACTTCGGTTATTTGTCCGCCTTTCTATTGCGATCATGGGGACGGAATCAAGCTAGGCGAGCATGTGTTTGTCAATGCTAACTGCACATTTCTGGACGGCGGATATATCACGATTGGTGCTCATACGCTTATCGGGCCTTGTGTGCAGATTTACACACCGCATCATCCGATGGATTATTTGGAAAGAAGAGGCTCCAAGGAATACGCTTATCCGGTGGCGGTTGGTGAGGACTGCTGGATTGGTGGCGGAGCTATTATATGTCCCGGTGTGACGATTGGTGATCGTTGTGTGATAGGAGCGGGAAGTGTCGTGACGAAAGATATTCCTGATGATAGTATCGCAGTCGGGAATCCGGCGCGTGTAATCCGACGTAGGGACTGAAAAAAATAATTATAGTTTGCGGGCTGATAATCAGTAACTTCACGGAATTATACATAAAAAGTTTGAAAAATAATTCGATAAATGTTTGCAGATTTCAAAAAATGCCGTACCTTTGCATCGCTTTTGAAACGGAAGTGTAAGGGCGTTTAGCTCAGCTGGTTCAGAGCATCTGCCTTACAAGCAGAGGGTCGGCGGTTCGAATCCGTCAACGCCCACACAAAAACGAAACACTTCCGGCTCATTAACAAGGGCGTTTAGCTCAGCTGGTTCAGAGCATCTGCCTTACAAGCAGAGGGTCGGCGGTTCGAATCCGTCAACGCCCACTACCAAAAGGAAGTCTTACGAAGAAATTCGTGAGACTTTTTTTATTTCTTACCTCTTTTATACAAACTTTCTTTGTCCTTTTGCCTTATAACTCAGGAAAAAGAGTTAATTTTGCAGTCTGATAATTATCTAAGAAAACGTATGGAACTTGATGTATTAACGGCCATATCTCCGATTGATGGTCGATATAGAGGCAAAACTAAAGCTTTGGCAGCTTATTTCTCTGAATTTGCACTGATTAAATACCGTATACAGGTAGAGGTGGAATACTTTATCACCTTGTGCGAACTCCCTTTGCCGCAATTAAAAGGAATCGATAACAGCGTGTTTGAAACTCTGCGTAATATTTACCGTAACTTTTCGGAAGCAGATGCACAGCGTATTAAAGATATCGAAAGTGTAACCAATCATGATGTGAAGGCCGTAGAATACTTCCTGAAAGAAGAATTTGACAAAATGGGGGGGATGGATGACTATAAGGAATTCATTCACTTCGGACTGACTTCTCAGGATATAAACAATACGTCTGTTCCTCTTTCTATCAAGGAAGCGCTCGATAAAGTGTATTATCCGTTGATTGAAGAACTGATTGCACAGTTAAAAACTTATGCAACAGATTGGGCTGATATTCCGATGCTTGCCAAAACTCACGGTCAGCCGGCTTCTCCTACCCGTTTAGGTAAAGAAGTAATGGTATTCGTTTACCGCTTGGAACGTCAGCTGGCTATGTTGAAGGCTTGCCCGATTACCGCTAAGTTTGGCGGTGCTACCGGCAATTACAATGCACATCATGTGGCATATCCTCAGTATGACTGGAAACAGTTCGGTAATCGTTTCGTTGCAGAAAAACTGGGACTGGAACGTGAAGAATATACGACTCAGATTTCAAACTATGATAACCTCTCTGCTGTTTTTGATGCAATGAAGCGTATCAATACTATAATGGTAGATATGAACCGGGACTTCTGGCAATATATCTCTATGGAGTATTTCAAACAGAAGATAAAAGCCGGAGAAGTCGGTTCGAGCGCAATGCCGCACAAAGTGAACCCGATTGACTTCGAAAATGCGGAAGGAAACTTGGGGATCGCCACTTCCATTCTGGAACATTTGGCTGTGAAGCTTCCGGTTTCCCGTTTGCAGCGTGATTTGACCGACTCTACCGTTCTGCGTAATGTAGGCGTACCTTTCGGGCATATTGTGATTGCAATTCAGAGTTCTTTGAAAGGACTTCGCAAACTATTATTGAATGAATCGGCTATTTACCGTGATTTGGATAACTGCTGGAGCGTAGTAGCTGAGGCTATCCAGACAATCCTGCGCCGTGAGGCTTATCCGCATCCGTATGAAGCGTTGAAAGCTTTGACGCGGACAAATCAGGCGATTACGGAAAATTCTATCAAAGAGTTTATCGAAGAACTGAATGTAAACGAAGATATTAAAAAAGAGTTAAGAGCAATTACTCCGCATACCTATACGGGGCTTTAATTGTTTACTTATACAATAAACGTGTTTTTTAAATAGGCCGTGAGGCCAAAGTCTAATTTTATTCGAATAAAAAAATGAGCACAGAAAACGAAGAATGGCGCGAAAATTCTTTCAATGAAGAGAATACAGGTGCCGGCCGTGATGGTAACAGGTCGTACAACAGAGAGGGAGGAGAACGTCCGTATCGTCCTTCTTACAACCGTGAAGGTGGGGATCGTCCGTATCGCCCGAGATTTAATGCCAACAATGAAGGGGGCGAACGCCCACAGCGTTCGTATGGTGATCGCTCTTATGGCGACCGTCCGCAACGTCCTTCTTACAATCGTGAAGGCGGTGATCGTCCGTATCGTCCTCGCTTCAATAACAATAGTGAAGGTGGCGACCGTCCGCAACGTCCTTACAACCGCGAAGGTGGTTCTTATGGTGATCGTCCTCAACGCCCTTCCTACAATCGTGAAGGTGGTGATCGTCCGTATCGTCCGAGATTTAATCCGAATTCTGACGGCAGCGACCGTCCTCAGCGTCCTTACAACCGTGAAGGCGGCGAACAACGCTCTTATGGTGATCGTCCGTATCGTCCCCGTTTCAATAGTGGTGAAGGTGGCGACCGTCCTCAGCGTCCTTACAACCGCGAAGGTGGTGACCGTCCGTATCGTCCTCGCTTCAATAGTGGTGAAGGTGGAGGCTATCGCAGCAACAACGGTGGTGGCTATCGTCCGAGATTCAATAATGACCGTCAGGGCGGTTACCGTCCTCGTCCACGTACCGGCGATTATGACCCGAATGCTAAATATAGCATAAAGAAACAAATCGAGTACAAGGAACAGTTTGTTGACCCGAACGAACCGATTCGTCTGAATAAATTCCTGGCTAATGCCGGTGTTTGTTCACGTCGTGAGGCTGATGAATTTATTACAGCAGGTGTGGTTTCTGTAAATGGTGAAGTTGTTACTGAATTGGGTACAAAAATCAAACGCTCGGATGTCGTGAAATTCCACGATGAACCGGTTAGCATCGAACGTAAGGTATATGTATTGCTGAATAAGCCGAAAGATACTGTTACCACATCGGATGATCCGCAGGAGCGCCGTACGGTAATGGATTTGGTAAAAGGCGCTTGTAACGAACGTATCTATCCGGTAGGACGTCTTGACCGTAACACGACTGGTGTACTGTTACTGACAAATGACGGTGACTTGGCTTCCAAGCTGACACATCCGAAATTTCTGAAAAAGAAAATTTATCATGTTCATCTGGACAAGAACCTGACAAAAGCGGATATGGATCAGATTGCAGCCGGCATCCAGTTGGAAGACGGTGAAATCCATGCAGACGCTATCAGCTATACCGATGATTTCAAGAAAGACCAGGTAGGTATCGAAATTCACTCCGGTAAGAACCGTATCGTTCGCCGTATTTTCGAATCACTGGGTTATAAAGTAGTAAAACTCGACCGTGTATTCTTCGCCGGACTGACTAAAAAAGGTTTGCGTCGCGGAGACTGGCGTTACCTGTCGGAAGCAGAAGTAAACTACCTCCGCATGGGTTCGTTTGAATAATAAGTTAATAAATAACAACTTGGCAGAGGACGGGGAAAGAAAGCAGGAAAAATGAATCTTGTGTTTTAAACCTCGTCTTCTTGTATCTAAAAAGAATAAGTTAAATGGAAAAGATTGGTAGAACAAAAATTGTTGATTTGTTGAAGCGTACGGATATCGGCGCTATGGTCAATGTGAAAGGCTGGGTTCGCACCCGCCGAGGTAGCAAACAAGTAAACTTTATCGCACTGAATGACGGTTCTACAATAAATAATTTGCAGGTCGTAGTAGATTTGGCTAATTTTGATGAAAAGATGCTGAAACTGATTACTACCGGCGCTTGTATCAGCGTGAACGGTGAAATGGTGGAATCGGTAGGCTCCGGCCAAAAGGTGGAAGTGCAGGCTCGTGAAATCGAAGTGCTGGGTACTTGCGATAACACATACCCGTTGCAGAAGAAAGGGCACTCTATGGAATTCTTGCGCGAGATTGCCCATTTGCGTCCGCGTACCAATACTTTTGGTGCGGTGTTCCGTATTCGTCATAACATGGCAATTGCTATCCACAAGTTTTTCCATGACAGGGGATTCTTCTATTTTCATACGCCAATCATTACAGCTTCAGACTGTGAAGGTGCCGGACAGATGTTTCAGGTGACTACCATGAATCTGTATGACTTGAAGAAAGACGAAAGAGGTTCTATCTCTTATGATGATGATTTTTTCGGCAAGCAGGCAAGTTTGACTGTTTCTGGTCAGTTGGAAGGTGAGCTGGCTGCCACAGCTTTGGGAGCTATCTACACATTTGGTCCTACGTTCCGTGCCGAAAACTCCAATACTCCCCGTCACTTGGCTGAGTTTTGGATGATTGAGCCGGAAGTTGCTTTCAACGACATCGCAGACAATATGGACTTGGCAGAAGAGTTCATTAAATATTGTGTGAAATGGGCGTTGGATAACTGTGCGGATGACGTGAAATTCCTGAATGATATGTTCGATAAGGGATTGATTGAACGGCTGCAAGGTGTATTGAAAGATAATTTTGTACGTTTGCCTTATACAGACGGTATCAAGATTCTGGAGGAAGCTGTTGCAAAAGGCCACAAATTTGAGTTCCCGGTTTATTGGGGTGTGGACTTGGCTTCCGAACACGAACGTTATTTGGTGGAAGAACATTTCAAGTGTCCGGTAATCCTGACTGACTATCCGAAGGAGATCAAAGCCTTCTATATGAAGCAAAACGAGGATGGTAAGACGGTACGTGCAATGGATGTTCTTTTCCCGAAAATCGGTGAAATCATAGGCGGTTCCGAACGTGAATCAGATTATGATAAGCTGATGACTCGTATTGAAGAAATGCATATCCCGATGAAGGATATGTGGTGGTATCTGGATACCCGCAAGTTCGGTACTTGTCCTCACTCCGGCTTCGGGCTTGGTTTTGAACGTTTGTTACTTTTCGTAACAGGCATGTCAAACATCCGTGACGTGATACCGTTCCCGCGTACACCGAGAAATGCTGATTTCTAATATTTCGGTATATTTATGTAAAACTCGCATAATCTTTTGGTTATGCGAGTTTTTTTATGCACTTTATTGTTCTATTCTCAAAATAAATCTTTATATTTGGACATACGCATTTAAGAGTGTTAACTAAAATAATACGGCAATGAAAAAACTCTATTTCTTTACCATGCTTTCAATAATGTTGTTGGCGGTAACAGGTGCGATGGCCCAAAAGAAAACTAAATTCAAGGTGGCCGAGTTGAAAGGAATCTGGCAACTTTGCCATTATGTGTCGGAGTCTCCCGATGTTCCGGGAGAGTTGAAACCCAGTAATACATTTAAGGTATTGAGTGATGATGGAAGAATCGTGAACTTCACTATTATTCCCGGTTCCAGTGCAATTGTTACGGGATATGGGTCGTGGAAGCAGTTGACAGATGATTCTTATAGAGAAAGTATCGAGAAGAATATTCATCTTCCGATGTTGGATAATCAGGACAATATTCTGGAATTTGAAATAAAGGATAGCGATTATCTGCATTTAAAATACTTCATCAAGAATGACTTGAATGGAAATGAATTGAACACCTGGTATTATGAAACCTGGAAAAGAATAAGTATGCCGGCCAAGTTTCCGGAAGATATTGTGAGATAAAGATAATTTGATTGTTATTATAGTCTGCATATTACTTCTTTAAAGGAGAAGATATGCAGACTTTTTTATGCCTGTTTTTCGTTCTATTTCTTCTTGTTTGCCAATTAGATATATTCAAAAAAAGCAAGAAATAGTTTGCCAATTCAAAGAAAAGCCGTACTTTTGCAAGCCGATTATTATCACAAAATGATAAGAGATTAATTCATAGCAAGTTAGTCGTCCTTTGTCCGGGGAAGACTAATAAGTGGTGAAGAATATTTTTAGTAGTAACATTTAAAAAACAAAATTAGAGTGGATACTTTAAGTTACAAGACCATTTCTGCCAACAAAGCAACTGTAACCAAAGAATGGGTTATTGTTGACGCTACAGACCAAACACTGGGTCGTCTGGGAGCAAAAGTTGCAAAATTGTTGAGAGGAAAGTACAAACCAAACTTTACTCCTCACGTAGACTGCGGTGATAACGTTATCATCATCAATGCAGACAAAGTAAAACTGACTGGTAACAAGTGGAATGACAGAGTTTATTTGTCATATACAGGCTACCCTGGTGGTCAGAGAGAAATGACTCCTGCCCGTTTGATTGCAAAACCGAACGGTGAAGAGAGATTACTGAAAAAAGTAGTGAAGGGCATGCTTCCTAAGAACATTTTGGGAGCTAAATTGCTGAACAATTTGTATGTTTACGCTGGTAGCGAACACAAACAAGCAGCTCAGAACCCGAAAATGATTGATATTAATTCATATAAATAAGATATAATGGAAGTAGTAAATGCATTAGGCAGACGTAAACGTGCAATTGCACGTATTTTCGTAAGCGAAGGTACAGGAAAGATTACTATTAACAAGAGAGACCTTGCAGAGTACTTTCCATCAACTATTCTTCAGTATGTTGTAAAACAACCATTGAACAAGATTGGTGCTGCTGAGAAGTATGACATCAAAGTAAACTTGTGTGGTGGTGGTTTCACAGGTCAGTCTCAGGCTTTGCGTTTAGCAATTGCCCGTGCATTGGTTAAAATCAACGCTGAAGATAAAGCAGCTCTTCGTGCAGAAGGCTTTATGACTCGTGACCCGCGTTCTGTTGAGCGTAAGAAACCGGGACAGCCGAAAGCTCGTAGAAGATTCCAGTTCAGCAAGCGTTAATGGGCTGCCTGACCGAGGAATATGTTTAGTATCTAAACTACTGGGACTCTACTCATAGACTACCCGGCGGTTGGTTTAGAAAAAACAAAAAAGAAAGTAAACGATTTAAAGAAAAACAAGATGTCAAGAACAAATTTTGATACATTATTGGAAGCCGGATGCCACTTCGGACACCTTAAAAGAAAGTGGAACCCTGCAATGGCTCCTTATATTTTCATGGAACGCAATGGTATTCACATCATTGACCTCCACAAAACAGTTGCAAAAGTAGACGAAGCTGCTGAAGCTTTGAAACAGATTGCTAAATCAGGCAAGAAAGTTCTTTTTGTTGCTACTAAAAAACAAGCTAAACAAGTTGTAGCTGAGAAAGCTCAATCTGTTAATATGCCTTATGTAATCGAACGCTGGCCGGGTGGTATGTTGACTAACTTCCCGACTATCCGTAAGGCTGTGAAGAAAATGGCTACTATCGACAAATTGACTAACGATGGTACTTATTCTAACCTTTCTAAGAGAGAAATTCTTCAGATCTCTCGTCAACGTGCAAAATTGGACAAGACTTTGGGTTCTATCGCTGACTTGACTCGTCTGCCGTCTGCATTGTTCGTTATCGACGTAATGAAAGAAAATATCGCAGTTCGCGAAGCTAACCGTTTGGGTATTCCTGTATTTGGTATCGTTGATACTAATTCTGACCCTTCAAACGTAGATTTCGTAATTCCTGCTAATGATGATGCTACTAAATCAGTAGAAGTTATTCTGGATGCTTGTTGTGCTGCTATGATCGAAGGCTTGGAAGAAAGAAAAGCTGAAAAGATCGATATGGAAGCTGCCGGTGAAGCTCCTGCTAACAAAGGCAAGAAGAAATCAGCTAAAGCAAGACTCGACAAATCTGACGAAGAAGCTATCAACGCAGCTAAAGCTGCTGCTTTCTTGAAGGAAGACGAAGAGGCTTAATATAATAATGTGCCAATTTGCTAATGTGCAAGGGTATGCTTATACACTTGCATCTTGATTGGCAGATTGGCACATTTTTTTGTTTTGAAATTTATTATTCATTTAAATAAAAGAAATTATTATGGCTGTAACTATGGCTGATATTACCAAGCTGCGTAAAATGACCGGAGCTGGTATGATGGATTGTAAAAACGCATTGACTGAAGCTGAAGGCGATTTCGACAAGGCAATGGAAATTATCCGTAAGAAAGGGCAAGCTGTTGCTGCTAAGCGTTCAGAACGTGAAGCTGCTGAAGGTTGCGTTTTGGCTAAGACTACCGGTGACCGTGCTGTTATCATTGCTTTGAAGTGTGAAACTGACTTTGTGGCTCAGAATGCAGATTACGTGAAGCTGACTCAGGATATTCTTGATCTTGCTGTGGCTAACAAATGCAAGACTTTGGAGGAAGTAAAAGCATTGCCGATGGGTAACGGTACTGTACAGGATGCAGTAGTTGATCGTAGCGGTATCACTGGTGAAAAAATGGAACTTGATGGTTACATGACTGTAGAAGGTGTATGCACTGCTGTTTACAACCACATGAACAGAAATGGTCTTTGCACTATTGTTGCTTTCAACAAGGAAGTTAACGATCAGTTGGCTAAACAAGTAGCTATGCAGATTGCTGCCATGAACCCGATTGCCATTGATGAAGATGGCGTTTCTGAAGAAGTAAAACAGAAAGAAATCGAAGTTGCCATTGAGAAGACAAAAGCAGAACAGGTACAGAAGGCTGTAGAAGCAGCTCTGAAGAAAGCTAACATCAACCCGGCTCATGTGGACAGCGAAGAACACATGGAAAGCAACATGGCTAAAGGCTGGATTACTGCTGAAGATGTAGCGAAGGCAAAAGAAATCATTGCTACCGTTTCTGCTGAAAAGGCTGCACATCTGCCTGAACAAATGATTCAGAACATTGCTAAAGGCCGTCTGGGTAAGTTCTTGAAAGAAGTTTGCCTGTTGAATCAGGAAGATATCATGGACGCTAAGAAGACAGTAAGAGAAGTGTTGGCAGCAGCTGATCCTGAACTGAAAATCGTTGACTTCAAGCGTTTCACTTTGAAAGCTGAATAATCAGTCAGGAAACTGAGAATATAGGAGGCTGTCTTCAAATCTTTTTTTTGAGGACAGCCTCATTTTTTTTGTTATTTCAATGCTTTGTCTATTTCCTTCATCAACTTGTCCATTTCCTCTTTTTGGTAACCGACAGTAGCAGATATCACTTTCCCTTCTTTGTTAATCAAGTAACTTCTGGGAATGTACTGACTGGCAAATTTATTCGTGACTTCCCGTTTGGGATCCGGGTAGAGAGGAAATGTAAATTCCTTGCGCTTGTTGTATGCCGTTAATTCCTCATCGGTATGCTCACGTCCGATCACTATCATGCGGAAATCCTTGTTGTCTTTATATTTGGGCCAAAGGGTTTTCTGAACTTCTGCCAGTTCACTCTGGCAAGGACCGCACCAAGTGGCAAAGATATTAATGAGTACTACTTTCCCTTTCAAGTCTGCGGAATTTACTGTTCCGTTGACGGTCGAAGTAAGGGTGAAAGCAGGCATCTTGTCGCCTGTTTTGACTATATCCCCTTTGTCGTTCTGGGCAAACGACAGCAGTGAGAATAACGCTGCTGCACAAAATAAAGTAACTTTCTTCATTTCTTATATCTTTTAAATAAGTTAGCCTCCTATACCCTTTGTTTTCGTGTATCCTTCCCTGACAAGCAGTTCCATGACCTTAGTCTTGAAATCCCCTTGTATGATGATTTCTCCGTCTTTAGCTGAACCACCTACTCCACATTTACTTTTCAGCAGCTTGCCCAGTTCCTTCAAGTCGTTCTCCGTACCGACAAATCCGGTAATTAATGTTACCACTTTACCACCCCGGTTTTTCTTGTCAATGGAAACTCGGAGGTTTTGTTTGTCTTTATCGAGAGTGACCTGTTCTTCGTCATTATCCATTTCGTAGCCAAAATCAGGGTTCGTGGAATACACCACATTCAGCCTGTCTTTCCAATCGTTCTTTTTCATGCTTCTTCTTTTTATTTCTTCCCAAAAGTATCAAACTTATGGAAAAGAGCAAAATTTGCATTGGTTTTCATTGTTTTGTTTAATCTCTATTAAGGTTTTGCGATATTGGGTTGTCAGTCTCAAAAAATAATGTACTTTTGCAAAATACCAAATTATGTAAGAAGTATGAGCACTTATATACCAAAAGAGGCGGATAAAGTGCCGGAGCCTACCTTGCGCAGACTTCCCTGGTATCTGTCTAATATAAAACTGATGAAAGAAAAAGGAGAACAATACGTTTCTTCTACACAAATCTCTAAGGAAATAAATATTGACGCATCCCAAATCGCCAAAGATTTGTCGTACGTCAATATATCGGGGCGTACGAGAGTGGGGTATAACATTGACGCACTGATTGAGGTATTAGAGAGCTTTCTAGGATTTACCAATATGCATAAAGCCTTCTTGTTTGGTGTAGGTAGTCTGGGGGCCGCTTTGCTCCGGGACTCGGGTTTGCATCATTTCGGACTGGAGATTGTGGCAGCTTTTGATGTCAACCCCGAATTGGTGGGAAAAGACCTGAATGGCATTCCTATTTTTCATTCTGATGATTTCGAAGCAAAGATGAAAGAATATGACGTGAATATCGGTGTGCTGACAGTACCTATTAATATAGCTCAGGAAATTACAAATAAAATGGTAGACGGAGGTATAAAGGCGGTATGGAATTTTACTCCGTTCCGTATTCGCGTACCGGAGAATATTGTGGTGCAGAATACTTCCCTTTATGCCCACTTGGCTGTAATGTTTAACCGATTGAACTTTAACGAGAAATAAATGAAGATTATTGCAGTAGGAATGAACTACGCCCGGCACAACAAAGAACTGGGACATACACAGATAAATACGGAACCGGTGATTTTTATGAAGCCCGATTCCGCTATCCTGAAAGATAGTAAACCCTTTTTCATTCCTGATTTTTCTAACGAGATACATTATGAGACGGAACTGGTGGTCCGTATCAACCGGCTGGGGAAGAATATTGCTCCCCGTTTTGCTAACCGCTATTATGACGCAGTGACCGTAGGCATTGACTTTACTGCCCGTGACCTTCAACGGAAGTTCCGCGAGCAGGGCAACCCCTGGGAACTCTGCAAAGGCTTTGACTCATCGGCTGCTATTGGTACTTTTGTTCCGGTAGATCGCTATAAGGATATCCAGAACCTGAATTTTAATCTCCTGATTGACGGTAAGGAAGTGCAGAGTGGCTGTACGGCAGATATGCTTTTCAAGATAGACGATATCATTGCTTATGTCAGCCGTTTTGTGACGCTTAAAATCGGAGATCTCCTGTTTACGGGTACGCCTGCCGGTGTAGGTCCGGTCAGTATCGGACAGCATTTGCAGGGATATCTGGAAGGTGAGAAGCTGCTGGATTTCTATATCCGCTGATTCATCTGTTCATCAAAAAAACGTTTAGTATACAATTTATGAAAATAAGAGTAGGTTTTGGCTTCGATGTACATCAACTGGTCGAGGGGCGTGAGTTATGGTTGGGCGGTGTCCTTTTGGAGCATACGAAAGGGCTGTTGGGACATTCGGACGCCGACGTGCTGCTGCACGCTGTTTGCGACGCTTTATTGGGAGCGGCCAATATGCGTGATATCGGTTATCATTTCCCGGATACAGCCGGAGAGTTTAAGAATATTGATAGCAAGATTCTGTTGAAAAAGACTGTGGAACTGATTGCCGGCAAAGGATATAAGGTCGGCAATATTGACGCGACGATTTGTGCGGAACGTCCGAAGCTGAAGGCACATATCCCTTTGATGCAGGAGACGATGGCAATCGTAATGGGGATTGACGCAGATGATATCTCGATCAAAGCTACTACTACCGAGAAGCTTGGATTTACCGGTCGTGAAGAAGGTATCTCCGCTTATGCTACGGTACTGATAGAGAAGACTGATTAACCCCCTAAAATAAATAAAACATGATTAGAACTTTAAATTTCTGCTTAACACTGTTCGCTTTATTCTTAACTACTTTCTGTATGGCTCAAAAGAGCGAGTTGAAGTTTAATAAAGACGGTAAGTTTAAAATAGTACAATTTACCGATGTACATTTTAAATATGGCAATCCGGCCTCGGATGTAGCGTTGGAACGTATAAACCAGGTGCTTGATGCCGAACAACCGGATGTGGTAATTTTCACCGGTGATGTGATTTATTCCGCTCCGGCAGATTCCGGTATGTTGAAGGTTCTGGAGCAGGTGTCCAAACGTAAACTCCCTTTCGTTGTGACTTTTGGCAATCATGATGATGAACAAGGATTGACCCGGACGCAATTGTACGATATAATCCGTACCGTTCCGGGGAATTTAATGCCCGACCGGGGAACTGCTTTGTCACCGGATTATGTGCTGACAGTGAAGTCTTCTTCCGATCCTAAAAAAGATGCAGCTTTGCTTTATTGTATGGACAGCCATTCCTATTCACCGTTGAAAGACGTGAAAGGATATAACTGGCTTACGTTCGATCAGATAAATTGGTATCGCCAGCAAAGCGCAGCTTATAAAGCTCAGAACGGTGGCCAACCAGTGCCCGCTCTGGCCTTTTTCCATATTCCTCTGCCCGAATATCATGAAGCTGTCCGTGACGAAAATGCAGCTCTGCGGGGTACTCGAATGGAAGAGGCTTGTTCGCCGAGAATAAACACGGGAATGTTTGCTGCTATGAAAGAAGCGGGAGATGTAATGGGGGTATTTGTCGGACACGACCACGATAATGATTACGCGGTCATGTGGAAAAACATCCTATTGGCTTACGGGCGCTATACCGGTGGGAACACTGTGTATAACCATTTGCCGAACGGCGCCCGTATCATCGTATTGGATGAAGGCGCCCGTACATTTACTTCCTGGATCCGTCAGAAAGACGGCATCGTGGATAAAGTCTCTTATCCGGCAAGCTTTGTCAAGGACGATTGGACTAAACGTTGAGGTTGGCAAACTTCACATGACTAAGGCGTGTATATTTAGAACCATAGCTTTCGTATCGGCGTGATACTTTCGCCGATTCGATGTAGATAATCTCTCCCAGTCGGTATTCATGTTCTATCCCGGATAGAGTACATGATACTGCACTGGGATTTTTAGATGGAATACTCATAACAGCCAAGTTGCCGCTTGCATCGGTCAGTGTGAGTATCTGTTTGACAAAAAACTGTGGGGTGGTTCCGTTTACTCTTGTCTTGTACGGGTCATCTTCCAGCCGCACACGGGTCACTTTCAGTTTCAAGTCTGTCAGTTTCTCTCCCAACTCTCCCAGATACCGGCTTGACGAACGTTTCTCTCTCGATTTTCTCTGCATTATATCCAGGTGTATGGAGTGATACGCCTGTGCTATTTTGACGAAACGTTCCTGTTTGGGAATCTTTGGAGTAAACTTATAGGCTATCCAACTTAAATAGGAAGGGTCTATTTTTAGGATTTCATGCAGGAAGTGTCCGCGATATTTCCCGAAGAAGATCAGATCGTCACCATTACTCTGCATTCTTTTCTCATTATAATCCACAAGAATAAGGCAGCGTTTCGAGTAATAGAACATCGTACTGGCCACTCGGAGAGACTCGTTAATATCCGGTGACAGATCATGTATGTAAAGAATCGACTGTTTTTCGGGCAGGGGAGAATAGAGCCAAAGGGAATAGTTTGGTTTCCCCGGTCGGGGTAACACCACCAAGTAAACACCCTCCTCTTTGAAAGAGGCTCTGCCTCGGTTGTATTCATTCAGTTTGGCATACAATAAGGCTTGCTCGTTCTCGGAAATGCCCGGTAATCTGGGGTTAGCCATAATTGTTCTCGCTTTTGGTATATTTCAAATATAGGCAATTTTATTCAGAAAAGCAACTTCTTTTTTATAAAATCACTTCAATTAAGTATGTTTTGAGGAAAGACAGCTTCACTAATAAAAATTATACATACATTTTACCCTCATACTTTCATAGATAGCCTTAATCCCTTTATTCATCATGGTTACAGGTATGAGGGTAACTATGAGGGTAACTATGAGGGTAAGGTGAGGGTAACTTTTACCCTCATAGCGTGTCTGGTCTTGATTTTGGTTGACTGGCTATACTACACAATTCTCCTATATACTATACATTAGTGCTTAGGTTTTCTTCTGTAAACTCTCAATGTTCTTCAAAAACTCACATAAGTTAGCAAAATTGTTTACGTATGTTAGCTTATTTGTTTACTGATGATAGCTTGTTGATTCACAGTAGTGAGCTCTTGATGATTTCTAAGGGAAAACATATAAACTATATAGCTAATATGCTTGGAATGCAGGTGTTTATCAGAAGAAGTACCTATGTCTTGAGGCCAATCCTGGCAAGGGCGATACATGAAAAATGATATTATTAGATGATACAAGGGGTAATATTAGGCTTTTATAGGAGACGGATTGCATGATAAGCCTGGATGAATACACTTCTTAGCAGTGTTTTATTTCCTGAAATGTTAAATATAATAATTCTTATATAGTTAATGTGGGGTTAGGAAGTTATGAGGTGTATTTATATTGTACACAACCAAAACGAGAAAGTACAATGACTGTTGACCTTATACCTGAAATAACTGACTATATTCTGTTGAATGTTTATTCATTCGCCTTTTCCGACCTGTATAATGGAAAAACCGGTGTTTCTTTAGCTCTTTTTAAACCACCCCTATTTATGAAGGATGATTATCTGGGAGGAATATCATCGTAGATATCTTGATATAGGTTATCTCTAGTGAATGTACAAAGAAAGACATAGTATAAAAAGTAACGTTTTAAATCACCAATAAATTAAGTATTATGAAAAAGTTCGCATTTAGTTTTTTAGTATTGATTTGGATATGTAGCAATATTCAAATGGCAGCTCAGGAGAAAATGCTTCAAGTTCGTGAAGATGGAGTTTATATGTATGTAGACCAAATGCCTGTATATCCAAAAGGGCAGGAGGGAATAATGCAATATATAGCAAAAACGGTAAAGTATCCGGCTTATGCAAGAGCAAAAGGAGCATCGGGAACTGTACTTGTGCAATTCGTGATAAAGAAGAATGGTAAAACATCACAGTTTGAGGTTGTGCGAGGAGTTGACCCGTTGTTGGACGAGGAAGCGCTTCGAGTAGTAAAAGGAATTCCAGGAAAATGGGTACCCGGTAGAGAAAAAGGGAAGAAAGTCCCGGTGTCATATACTATCCCGGTTAGTTTCCGATTGAGTGGGGAAAATAATTCTTCCTCTTCAAATGAAGGACTGAAGGTGAATAAGAATATAAAGGCGTCTTTGGAAGGAGTCTGGCAAATTTGTACTCATGTGGAACCTTTAGGATACGGAAAGTTTGATATCCAAACCGGACCTTATATGAAAATATTATCATCGGATAAGAACTTTTTCAATATACATTTAGCAATAACGGATGAGAGAGCTGTTATAACGGCAATGGGAACTTATGCTCAAACATCTGACTGTACTTATGTTGAAAAAATCTTTAAATCGATAACTGATCCGGAACTAACAGGAGCAGATAGTAAACTGAAATTTGAATTTATTTCGGAGAATCTGTTACAGATTAGTTATCAATTACCTGGTCGCCCGTTGCCGAGTAAAGAAATTTGGGTTCGGGTTATTCAGCCGAATTTGAAGCAACCTGAATTGTTTCCTCAAACTTTGTGACAACTAGCAGTTTGTGAAAAGATATAGTAACAAATAATATTTCAGAAGAACAGTAAAATAGTATTCTCTACATCTATGATGTTTCGTTCGCAATAAATTTATATTCTCCGAAGAATCCCGTATATTTGTTGCCATATAATTTTCAGAATTCGGATGAAAGAACGAAATAAAAGAGTATTAGTCGGAATGAGCGGCGGTATTGACAGTACCGCCACTTGTCTGATGTTACAGGAGCGAGGATACGAAATAGTAGGAGTAACCATGCGTGTATGGGGCGACGAGCCGCAAGACGCCAGAGAGCTGGCTGCGCAAATGGGGATTGAACATTATGTGGCGGATGAGCGTATCCCTTTCAAAGAGACGATCGTAAAGAATTTCATAGACGAGTATAAGCAAGGACGTACGCCGAATCCGTGTGTGATGTGTAACCCTTTATTTAAGTTTCGTGTCCTGACGGAGTGGGCGGACAAGCTGGGTTGTGCCTGGGTTGCTACCGGACATTATTCCCGCTTGGAAGAGAGAAACGGGGATATTTATATAGTAGCCGGAGATGATGACAAGAAAGACCAGTCTTATTTTCTTTGGCAACTGGGGCAGGATGTATTGAGGCGTTGTATTTTCCCTTTGGGGGATTATACGAAAGTGAAAGTACGCGAATACCTTGCTGATAAAGGCTACGAAGCCAAGTCCAAAGAAGGAGAGAGTATGGAAGTCTGCTTTATTAAAGGTGATTACCGTGACTTCCTTCGTGAACAGTGCCCGGAACTGGATAACGAAATAGGACCGGGGTGGTTTGTCAATTCCGAAGGAGTGAAGTTGGGGCAGCATAAAGGTGCGCCCTATTATACGATCGGTCAGCGAAAAGGCCTGGAGATTGCGTTGGGCAAACCGGCTTATGTGTTGAAAATCAATCCGCAGAAAAATACGGTAATGCTTGGCGATGCCGAACAGTTGCGGACGGATTATATGCTGACGGAGCAAGATAAGATTGTGGATGAACGGGAATTGTTCCAATGCGAGAATCTGACGGTAAGGATTCGTTATCGAAGCCGTCCGTTGCCTTGCCGGGTGAAGCGGTTGGCGGATGGACGACTGTTGGTGCGATTTCTTGAAACGGCCTCGGCTATTGCCCCCGGACAATCTGCTGTGTTCTATGACGGAAGGCGGGTACTGGGCGGAGCTTTTATTGCTTCGCAACGAGGAATCGGATTGGTGATTTTGGAGAACGAAGGATTTTGATTGATTAAAACAAAGATAACTTATGAAGAAACTTGTATTATTGGTTTTTGCCTTGAATATTTGTTTGGGTACTTTTGCGCAATTCACGCCGGGGGATACCCTGAAGTATCGTATCAGTCTGAAAGACAAAGCGGCTACGGACTACTCTTTGCAAAAGCCTGAGATGTATTTATCCAAGAAATCTATTGAACGGAGAAAAAGACAGGGATTGGAGATAGATTCTACTGACCTGCCGGTATGTAAGAAATATGTGGATGCGATACGCAAGAAAGGCGTTCATGTGCTTGTTACAGGAAAATGGGATAATTTCGTCACTGTTTCCTGTAATGACAGTATGTTGATTGCTGAAATAGCCGGGTTGCCCTTCGTCCGTTCCACGGAGAGAGTTTGGAGAGGTGTCGCCAAACGAGCTTCTGAGAGAGATTCATTGATTAATAAACCTTTACGTACGGACAGCCTTTACGGTCCCGCAATTACTCAAATAAAGATGAGCCATGCGGACCGTCTCCATGAAGCAGGCTTCAAGGGGCAGGGGATGACGATTGCTGTTATTGATGCCGGATTTCATAATGTTGACAAGATAGAGGCAATGAAAAATATCAATATTCTGGGTACTCGTGACTTCGTGAATCCGGAAGCCGATATCTATGCAGAGAGCAGTCACGGAATGTCCGTGCTTTCCTGTATGGCAATGAATCAGCCGAATGTGATGATTGGTACGGCTCCCGAGGCCTCTTATTGGTTGCTTCGCAGTGAGGACGAGTATTCGGAGAATTTGGTGGAACAGGATTACTGGGCGGCAGCTATCGAATTTGCCGATAGTGTCGGAGTGGATTTGGTAAATACGTCTCTCGGATATTATTCATTTGATGACCCGGCGAAGAATTACCGCTATCGTGATTTGAACGGACATTATGCATTGATGTCCCGTGAGGCGGCGAAGGCGGCAGATAAGGGAATCGTTGTAGTATGCAGTGCGGGAAACTCCGGGTCCGGTTCGTGGAAGAAGATTACGCCTCCGGGAGATGCGGAGAATGTGATAACCGTAGGTGCGGTGAACAAATATGGAGTTCTGGCTCCGTTCTCTTCTGTTGGGAATACGGCCGACGGACGGGTGAAGCCGGATGTTGTTGCCGTAGGTCTGGGCTCGGATGTAATGGGAACGGACGGTAATTTGCGCCATGCTAACGGAACTTCCTTTTCTTCTCCGATTATGTGCGGAATGGTGGCTTGTCTGTGGCAGGCTTGTCCGGAGCTGACTGCAAAAGAGATTATCGAACTGGTACGCCGGTCGGGCGACCGGGCAGTTTTCCCCGATAATATATATGGATACGGCATTCCTGATTTGTGGAAAGCTTATCAATCTACGGTAAACACTCGCCGTTGATTATGGACTCGCTTTCTCTTTTAGAACTGAATGCGCTTGTTCGCCGCAGCCTGGAGCAGTGCTTGCCCGATGAATATTGGATACAGGCGGAGCTGAGTGACGTTCGTTCCAATACGACGGGACATTGCTATCTGGAATTCATACAAAAGGATCCGCGTAGCAATAGTCTCGTAGCCAAGGCACGCGGTATGATCTGGAATAATATTTACCGCCTGCTGAAACCTTATTTTGAGGAATCTACCGGACAGCTGTTCACTTCGGGAATAAAAGTGCTGGTCAAGGTGACCGTGCAATTTCATGAACTCTACGGGTATAGTCTGACGGTACTCGATATCGACCCTACTTATACCTTGGGAGATATGGCGCGTCGCCGTCGTGAGATACTGCTGCAACTGGAAGAAGAAGGAGTACTGACGTTAAACAAAGAGCTGGAAATGCCGGTTCTTCCCCAACGTATTGCAGTTGTTTCTTCAGCTACGGCAGCCGGCTACGGCGACTTCTGTCATCAACTGAAACATAATTCCGGTGGCTTCTTCTTTTACACGGAGCTATTTCCGGCTTTGATGCAAGGTAATCAGGTGGAAGAATCCGTTTTGGCCGCCTTGGATTGTATCAATACCCGTATAAGCGAGTTTGATGTAGTCGTGATTATCCGGGGCGGAGGAGCTGCTTCCGATTTATCCGGATTTGATACTTACCTGCTGGCAGCAGCCTGTGCGCAGTTCCCGTTACCTGTCATAACCGGTATCGGACATGAGCGTGACGACACCGTGCTCGATTCCGTGGCGCATACTCGTGTAAAGACTCCGACTGCCGCAGCCGAACTCTTAATTCAACGGGTAGGAGAGGCGGCGGAACGTCTTGAAGAATTGTCCGCCCGTCTTCAGCAAGGAGCTTATACTTTGCTGGAACAGGAGCAGAGAAGGCTGGTTACAATGCAAGCCCGTATTCCTGCACTTGTTCATCGGAAGCTGTCCGAAGCCCGTTTTACCCTGCTGACAGCCCGGAAGGACTTGTCGCAGGTGACGCAAAACTTGCTGTCCCGTCAGCGGCACCGGCTGGAACTATTGCAACAGCGCGTTGCGGATAACTCTCCCGAAAAGTTACTCAGCCGGGGGTATAGCATCACGCTAAAGGATGGGAAAGCGGTAACCGACGCATCTTTACTGCAGCCGGGCGATCAGTTGACCACCCGGCTTCTGAAAGGAGAAGTGCAGTCCACCGTCCGGTAGCGAACGTTCCGAACCCGGTATATTTAGAGTTTTATTATCAACCATTAAATACATATCACTGTGGCAGCAAAAAAAGAAACATACTCCGGCGCTATGGAGCGTCTCGAAAAGATTGTCAGGCAGATAGACAACAATGAATTGGATATCGATATCTTGAGCGAAAAAATCAAAGAAGCCAATGAAATTATTGCCTTTTGCACCGAAAAACTGACGAAAGCGGATCGCGAAGTCGAAAAATTATTGCAAGAAAAGCAACAGTCTGAAGAATAAAGGTTATTTTTGCAATTCAATGCATAAGAAAATAAACTAATACGTTACAATATGAAAGAAATAGACTGGGCGAATCTGTCGTTTGGATACATGAGGACAGATTACAATGTGAGAATCAATTTCCGCAATGGTAAGTGGGGTGAACTGGAAGTCAGCAGTGAAGAATATCTTAACTTGCACATGGCGGCTACTTGTTTGCACTATGGTCAGGAAGCATTTGAAGGACTGAAAGCATTCCGTGGAAAAGACGGAAAAGTGCGTATCTTCCGTCTGGAAGAAAATGCGGCGCGTCTGCAATCTACCTGCCAGGGAATCCTTATGGCGGAGCTTCCTACCGAACGTTTTAAAGAAGCTATCCTGAAAGTTGTGAAACTGAACGAACGTTTTATCCCTCCTTATGAGACAGGTGCTTCTCTTTATATCCGTCCGTTATTGATTGGAACAAGTGCTCAGGTGGGTGTGCATCCGGCTGACGAATATATGTTTGTGGTATTTGTGACTCCCGTGGGACCGTACTTTAAGGGTGGTTTCTCTACCAATCCTTACGTAATCATTCGTGAATTCGACCGTGCCGCTCCTCATGGAACTGGTATTTACAAGGTGGGTGGTAACTATGCAGCCAGTCTTCGTGCCAACAAGAAAGCACATGACCTAGGGTACTCTTGCGAGTTCTATCTCGATGCAAAAGAAAAGAAATATATCGATGAATGTGGTGCTGCCAATTTCTTCGGTATTAAAGATAATACGTATATCACGCCGAAATCAACTTCTATCCTGCCTTCTATCACTAATAAGAGCTTGATGCAGTTGGCGGAAGATATGGGAATTAAAGTCGAACGCCGCCCGATTCCGGAAGAAGAACTGGCTACGTTCGAAGAAGCCGGTGCTTGCGGTACGGCTGCCGTTATTAGTCCGATTGAACGTATTGATGATCTGGAGAATGGCAAATCATACGTTATCTCCAAGGATGGAAAGCCGGGACCGATTTGTACGAAATTGTACAACAAGCTGCGGGGTATCCAGTACGGTGATGAACCGGATACGCATGGTTGGGTGACAATTGTCGAATAGTACTATCTTTCGCCACAGAGAACACAAAGGACACGGAGCCTTATAATTCATTTATAATCTCTGTGTCTTTTGTGTTCTCTGTGGTGAGAAACTTATAAAGATTGAATGGGAAAGAATAAATTAGAGAAGTTTGCCGATATGGCGAGTTATCCGCATGTGTTCGAATATCCGTATTCGGCAGTGGATAATGTGCCTTTTGACATGAAGGGAAATTGGCACAAGGAGTTTTTCAAGAACGATCATCCGATTGTGCTCGAACTGGGCTGTGGACGGGGAGAATATACGGTCGGTCTGGGGAAGATGTTTCCTGAAAAGAACTTTATTGCGGTAGATATTAAAGGAGCCCGTATGTGGACGGGGGCAACGGAGTCGTTGCAGGCCGGAATGAAGAATGTGGCATTCCTGCGCACGAACATTGAAATCATCGAACGGTTCTTTGCCGAAGGCGAAGTGAGCGAGATATGGCTTACGTTCTCCGACCCGCAAATGAAGAAGGCGACCAAGCGGCTTACTTCGACCTATTTTATGGAACGGTATCGGAAGTTCCTCAAACCGAACGGTATCATTCACCTGAAGACGGACAGTAACTTTATGTTCACTTATACAAAGTATATGATAGAAACGAACGGGCTTCCGGTGGAGTTTATGACGGAGGATTTATATCATTCGGATCTGGTAGACGATATTCTTGGTATCAAGACCTACTATGAACAACAATGGCTCGACCGGGGTTTAAATATCAAGTATATCAAATTCCGCCTTCCGCAAGAAGGACAGTTGAAGGAACCGGATGTGGAAATTGAACTGGATTCATACCGCAGTTATAATCGTAGTAAGCGGAGTGGATTGCAGACTAGTAAATAAAGAATAATTGAGTGGAACGTTCGACGTTCCGCTCTCAACTCTGAATGAATTATGACACTTTATCCTAAATTAATATTGGATGCACTGGCTACGGTGCGTTATCCCGGTACGGGAAAGAATCTGGTGGAAGCGGAGATGGTTGCTGATAATCTCCGGATTGATGGTATGTCAGTCAGTTTCTCATTGATATTTGAGAAGCCGACCGATCCGTTTATGAAATCTATGGTGAAGGCTGCCGAAACAGCTATTCATACTTATGTGTCGCCTGATGTGCAAGTTACGGTTGCGACGGAAAGCAAGCAGGCTGCCCGTCCGGAAGTAGGAAAGCTGCTTCCGCAGGTGAAGAATATCATCGGTATATCTTCCGGTAAGGGTGGGGTAGGCAAATCTACCGTCTCGGCGAATCTGGCAGTTGCTTTGGCAAAATTGGGTTATAAGGTCGGTTTGCTTGATGCGGATATCTTCGGACCATCTATGCCGAAAATGTTTCAGGTGGAGGACGCGCGTCCGTATGCCGAACGTATTGACGGTCGCGACTTGATTATTCCTGTTGAGAAATACGGTGTGAAGTTATTGTCTATTGGCTTCTTTGTCGACCCCGATCAGGCTACGTTGTGGCGTGGTGGAATGGCTAGCAATGCGCTGAAACAGTTGATTGGCGATGCCTCTTGGGGTGAACTGGATTATTTCCTGATTGACCTTCCTCCGGGCACGAGTGATATTCATTTGACTGTCGTGCAGACGTTGGCTATGACAGGCGCTATTGTTGTCAGCACTCCGCAGGCGGTAGCTTTAGCGGATGCCCGTAAGGGAATCAATATGTTCACTAATGATAAGGTGAATGTGCCTATTCTCGGATTAGTTGAGAATATGGCTTGGTTTACTCCTGCCGAACTTCCGGAGAATAAATACTATATCTTCGGTAAGGAAGGAGCCAAGAAGTTGGCGGAGGAGATGAATGTTCCTTTGCTGGGACAGATTCCTATTGTGCAGAGTATTTGCGAAGGAGGAGACAATGGTACGCCTGTTGTACTGGATGGAGATTCGGTGACTGGCCGTGCTTTCTTGTCGTTGGCTGCCAGTGTGGTGCGTCAGGTTGATCGGCGAAACGTAGAAATGGCTCCGACACAGATTGTTGAGATGCATAAATAAGCAGGACGGACAGAGATTGAATCGCTTGTGATGACGACAAGCTTCCGTAATCGTATAAAAACGCCTCCATAGTTTTCGAAAAGACTATGGAGGCGTTTCCTATGATCAAGGTGATGTACTTTACGATTACTTCTTTAAAGCTTTCATCAGTTGCTTTTTCATCGTGTCTGTACCTGGGAATCCCGTTTGCTTGAAGGTTGTATTTCCTTCTGCATCTATTACGAAATAAGTAGGAACTCCGCCGATTTTAAACGTAGACATCAGATACGCCCATTGATCATTTGTTACGCGGAAATGTTCTCCGTGAATATCGGGGATCATATTCTCCCAAGTGCCTTTCGGAGAGGTTTCTCCTGTGATATACAGGTAAAGAATGTCTTCGTCTTTCAGTTCTTCTTTCATGGGGATCATAGCCTTGTTGGCCATTCGGCACGGTCCGCACCAAGTTGCCCAGAAGTCAACCAGCAGTACGTGTCCGCGGAATTTGGAGATGATAGTCGAAAAGAGTTCTTCGTTTGTTACTTTCCCGATTTCATTGATTTTATATCCGGTCTTTTGCTTGTTCAGTTCTATCTTCTTGAGTAGTTTATCATTAAGGACCGTCAACAACTGTTTGTAGGCAGGAGAAGGCAGGGCTTCAAGGACTGCTTTCTGTTCGGCAGTCAATGGTGTGAAATCTTCTATGGAGCGATAGCACTTGTATGCTTCTCCCATTTGAAACAAGATTCCTTGGTTGGTACCCAACTTCTCTTCCATAAGATCTTTTCTGGAACTGAATATTCCTGCTCCGTATGCAAATTCCGGGGCGTACAAATCTACCGGCTCATTGAGTGTAAAATCTTTGAGTACATCAAGATAATCGACTGGAAATTCTATTTTGGTATTTGTGTAATACTCTTTAGTCTGTTCTCTGTTTAATTTCTGACTGACAACATGGGCACGCATGATAATGTCTTTTCCCATAAATAATCCGATAGCTGTGGTAATATCCGTATTGGCTTTCAGAATTTCTTTGGCAGCAGAACTGAGAGGAGCTTCATCTATCTGTTTGTAGGTGTTAAGACGTTTCTCTAAAAAGTAATCTTTTAGTCCGTTTATATCTTTTCCGGCTACATCTTTGACAATCTTGCTCGGGTTGTCAACCAAGTTACTTGGAATAGAATTGTCTGATAACTCTTGTTGAAGGTCAGCCAGATAACCTCCATAATAAGCTTTTTTGCCATAGGGCTTGTTGTCTTTCTGAAGATGTGATTGTTGGCGTGAACACTCGGCTGTGTTAACGATGATAGTACTTTCTTTTCCAGGAGCCAGCAAGCAAGGAATTTGTGCAAAGGGGAAAACAAGGGTGGCAGGAGTTACGGTAATAACATCTGTCTGAACCTGAAAACTTCCGTCTTCCTTGATAGTTACTTCTTCGGCATAATTTAACCACCTGATCGGGTCGTTTAAACGTAACTGTCCGGAGCTTGGCATATCTTTTTGATACCCAGTTACTTGTCCTTTTAATGTTGCTTTTCCATACGCAAATTCAGGTACCGGCAGTTCTGCCTTTTTGTTGATCTTATGAATAACGGCTCCTTTGGGTAATGCAGACTTACGGAAATCTTTTTCATTCAACTGTATTCCCCATATTTTGTATGCTCCGTCAAAATCTCCTTCTGAGAAATCCAGACTTGTTACGTTTGCTGGTATGGGTGGGAAAAGTAACTGAAATTCTGCCTCACCGGATTCAGGCATCCAGAATTCTTTGTCCAATGTGATGCCTACACCTTTGCGGATCGGGTATAAGGCCCCTTTTTCATCTTTGAGGAAACTGCCACTGGCTATTTTTATCCAGTATTTCGGACGATAAAATGCTTTGATGTATACAGTGGTAACTGTGTCACTCATGACAATTTTGTCAACTTCAATATTTGAAGAGCTCCAAGCTAGAAAAGGTGGGCGCTCGATAACTCTGTCTTTGGCTTGTACGGTGCAAACTACGCAGAGTATCAAACCCATAATCCATGAGAATCTTTTCATACGAATAGTGTTTATTTCGAACAAATATAACGATATTTTTGTGACTATCCTCAAAAAAGTAGAAAAAGATGTATCTTTTTTCCGATACCGATGAACGCCTTATCTCCCCCGGTATGGGGGAGGAGGCGCGGCACCGGGGAAATGTTTATTGTAATTTGAAAACTATCGGAAGGGTATATTCTACTGCAATGGCTTGTCCGCCTTGTTGTCCGGGTTCCCATTTGGGCATAGTGCTCACTACACGGATCGCCTCTGCATCAAGCAACGGAGATATGCTACGCAATACTTTTATATTGGATATGCTTCCGTCTTTACCGACAATCATTTGTAGGATGACTCTGCCTTGCTCCTTATTCTTTTGTGCAATAGTCGGATATTTGATGTTTCTGGCAAGATATTGCATCAGACCGGGTATTCCTCCGGGGAATTTAGGCATTACTTCCGCTACTTTGAGTGCTGTACCTGATTTTGCGTCTGTTGCGTTGGCATTAGAATCTTCTTTTGGACCATACGCTACTACAACTACTTCTTCCAGATCAGCTTGTTTTATTTCTTTTCCCTTTGAAGGAGCTGGACCTTGTAGCCTGAACATTACAGGAACTGAGAATCTGACATTTACATTTTCTCCTCTTTGTTTACCCGGTTTCCATTGGGGCATAGCGGCAATTACTCTTACAGCTTCCTTGTCAAGATAGGGATCTACGCTTCGGGCTACTTTTATGTCGGATATGTTTCCGTCTTTTTTAACAACGAAACTAACAATGACGCGTCCTTGTTTTCCGTTTTCATGAGCTGTTACAGGATATTTGATGTTTTTAGCTAAATATTGCATCAAGGCTTGTTGCCCTCCCGGAAATTCGGGCATTACTTCTACAACTTCAAATACCACAGAATCGGGTATACTCTTGCTTTGAGCGATAGGTGTTGACTTTGCGATTTCTTTTTTGGCCGGCAGAGCGACTGTTTGCTGAATTTCTTCACTTTGCAGTTCGGGGATATTTGCAATTTCCGGCTGAGGAGTGTTAACCTGTTCCATAACCTCTTTTGCAAATCTTTCTGTGGTACGGGCTACTACTTCGATGTTGCTGACAATCATCAACAGGGCAGCCAAGGGAAGAAACATGATATATTTTGTTCTTCCTATTTCTTTGGTTCTTCGTTTGTTCATCATTTTGATACGATTTTTAAGTGGTAAAACATTGAAACTATTTGATAAATTTGCTGCAGCCTTGTGATGAGCCAGTCCTAACAAGTGGTACTGGTATGATTTACTGTCATGTCCCGTCTCCAATACCCGGCTGTCTGCCATGTATTCGAGATTGCTTCTGACTTCCCGTTTCATAAGCCAGCTAAATGGATTGAACCAGCAGAATATGCACATTATTTCACTGATTAATACATCTATCGAGTGGTATTGACGGGCGTGAGTTTCTTCATGGGTGATTATCTCACTAATTTCAGAGTCGGTATGTGACTGTGGGTGTATGAATATCCAATGAAAAAAAGAGAACGGTCCTGCTTCTTTCTTTAATAGGTGTACACGCACTCCTTTCAATTGGCTTTTGGAACATTGAAAATGCAGTCGCATGATACTTCCTAGTTGAAGGAAGAAACGGGCGGTCAGTAGTAATACTCCGCTCCAATAGATAATGCCTGTGAGAAGTTTGATTAGCTCTTGCCAATTAATCTCTGTTTCTTGTGGAATGGTAACGACTTGTTCCGGAAGTATGATTGTTGCATAAAGATCTGCCATTGCTACCATTGGCTCGTGTGCTTTTATCCACCCTTCAATATTTAGTAAAGGGTAGAGCAAGGAAATGGCAAAAAAACATAACAAGGCTATCCGTCGCCAGTGAAAGAAGGTGTCTTTATGAAAGAACAACCGATAGAAGGCGTAGAACAAAGCAATTGCTACATTTATCTTTAGAAAATAGGCTAATTCCGGAGTCATAATGGATATCTTTTTACTATTAATTATCTTTTCCTTTTTCTATCAGTTCGATAATGTCTTTGAGATCATCAGTCGATAACTTTTGGTCTTTGGCAAAGAAAGAAACCATTTCTTTGTAGGAATTTTCAAAGTAATTACGAACTACGCTACTCATAAAGTGACGTTTGTATTCATTTTCTCGAATGGCAGGAGTGTATTGATAGGTATTTCCCACACGTTTTGATGTGACATACCCCTTTCGTTCGAGGTTTTTTACGATCGATGCTACCGTTGTATAAGGAGGAGCCGGTTGCGGATACTTCGCAACGATATCTTTTACGAAACAGCTTTGTAACTCCCAAACGTAGATCATTACTTCTTCTTCTTGTATTGTTAACTTTTCCATGGAGATGTTGTTTAATTACGATTACTTCGCAAATCTACGAATATTTCGTAATAAAGCAATAATTAGTCAGTTAATTATTGTAAATGTATGATTACTGCAATAATATTTTGATTAAGGAGTAATCGGAAAATTATTTAAGCATAAAAATTGGTTGGATAGGCGCTATTTTTGCCTAAATAATCACACTTTAATAACATTTGTGGAAAAAAAGTGTCATTAGAGACTTTTTTATATAAAATAAATGAAATATATTTGTGGCTGTAAAACAGACGTTAAATATGAAAGGTGCGTTTCGATACTGTTGATAAGGTACGGAAGATTCCCCGCACTTAGCGAAGAAGTTAATTAATAATGCCAACCAGAGGGAGGAGGAAGGTACACTAAAAAATAAATGATATGAAAAAAGGTTTGATTTTTGTGCTATTTGCACTTGTTTCTATCGTTTCTTATTCTCAGATTTCTTGGAATGCTAAGGTCGGTATGAACATGAGTAATTTCACCGGAGATTCTGACACTGACATGAGAGTTGGGTTTAATGTTGGTGTTGGTATGGAATATCAGTTTACTGATATGTGGTCTATTCAACCTTCTTTGATGTTCACCCAGAAAGGAGCTAAAATGGATGAGTTGAAAGCTAATCCTATGTATTTGGAAATTCCTGTAATGGCTGCTGCGAGATTTGCAATTGCTGACAATCAAAATATTGTGGTAAAAGCAGGCCCTTATTTTGGCTTTGGTATTGCTGGTAAATATAAAGCTGGGGGTGAAAAGATTGATTTCTTTAAAGACACTAAAGATGAAGACGGTGATATCTTAATGGAAGGTGCAAAGAAGTTCGATGCAGGCCTTGGTGTAGGTGTTGCTTATGAAATCAATAAATTCTTTATTGATTTGACTGGAGAATTTGGTTTGACTAAAATATATGATGGTGATGGTGCTCCGAAGAACATCAACTTCTCTATCGGTGTAGGTTACAAATTCTAATAGAATTATACTCTCTTTATAATATCTCTGAAAATCCTTCGCCTTATACTCTCTTTGGGCGGGGGATTTTTTTATGGGTTTCTCCTTATAAAAAGAAAAACGGCGTATCCTCCTTATAAAAGGGGGCGCCGTTACTATCTCTCTCTTTTGTTGTTTCAATCAGTTATTTATCTGCTTTGATAAATTCTCTTTCTCTTTTAATTCTTTATATCTTTCTATTGCATGTTTACGACTCATAAGTATTTGCCAACGATATACCCAGCAAGTAGTTAAGAAATAAAAGCCTGCTTGTAACCATAAAGCTTTATATTCAAAGGCAACTTCACTTAGCGTAGCTCCCATATTGTTGATTTTCACAAAACCATTAATCCCGAAAGTAGAGGGGAAAATATAGGAGACGTATTTCCAGAATGGAGGGATTGCGGCCCCCGGCCATGAAATTCCGGAAATAAACAACAAGGGAACGGATGTGAAGACAAAGATCAGCATACACGTTTCTCGGTTGCGAATGGCGATCGAGGCCGTCATTGCAAAGAAGATGCAAGCTGTCAGGTAAGGAACCACAAATAATACTAATGAACTGGGCTGTCCTATTTGGTTGAGGCTGAATAGTCTTGGTACGACATATAGTACATAAAAAGCTACCAATATATAAACCAGAAAATAACTTAGTCCTTTACCGAGTACAATTCGTAATGTTCCGTTGTAATGCCTGTTGATAGGTACAAGGTCTTTGAAACGGTTGTTTTCGCGGGCTGTTCCGGCAGCAAGGCCGATTCCCAGCAGTAATGTCTGTTGGATAATCAATACTAGGACGGCAGGAATCAGAAAGGCAGCGAATCCGGCAGTCGGATTGAAGATCGAGATTTCTTCATATTCTATCGGATAAGCAGTGATTTCATCTTGCCGGTCGGTAGTGTTTCCGCTACGTGCAATCTTGATGTCCTTGTTCATATCCAGTGAGACGGCGGTGTTGGCAATCAGCATGGATTTATAGTATAACAGTCCGCTCATGTCGCAGTAAATGCTGACTTGCGTCTGTTTTCCTTTGGCGATATTGTCACTAAAATCGGAAGGGATATAGATAATGCCATAGGCACGTCGGTTCTTCAACATCTGTTTAGCTTCTTCCATATCAGCACAGTAAGAGACGATTTGAATGTCCGGTGTGGCGTCCACTTTCCGGAGATATTCACGGCTGAGAGAGGAATGTGAGTCATCTACAACGACAGCCGGGACTTCGCGCACCACTTCGTTATCATAGATAAAGCTATATAACAAAGGATAACCCAATGGGACGAGTATAAAGAATATCAGTACCCCCTGGTCGCGGAAAGTAGTCTGAAACTCCCGTTTCCAGATATAAAACAGGTCGTTGATGCCTTGGGCTATCTTGTCTTTTAATTTTATATCTTTCATTTAGGGTATGTATTTATAGTAAACCAGTGCCTCCTTCAAGCGGTGAACCACAAAGAAGGGGAGCATCATAAATATTAATAGTGCCATGTAATTGCTCCAAGAGTAAGCCATGCTATATCCGTTGAGTGCCTGGTCGACATAGATTAGAAAATAATGACGCAATGGGAATAGGTTGCTGAGCGCCTGCAGTACAGGGTGCATTGCCATAACAGGGAATGAGAAGCCGGAAATGGAGAAAGAAATGACTCCCCACAAAGAGGCAAAACTTAATCCAAGCCGGAGAGTGGGTAATGTACCTATCATGACTATACCGCAACATTGCGATGCTAGTACAAGGCAAAGTGTGGCGAAAATCATAGGGAAGATACCACTATTGCATGGGAAATGGAGGAAACCGTATAAGTATACATTATAAAATATACCCATGATGAAAAAAACAACTGTATGTGGAAGCAGTTTCCCTGCCAGTGCAATGTAAATGGAGTTATTGCTCATGCGTAACCATTCACGGGCGGTACGGTCTTTGATTTCCACCCCGATAGAATAAACCGTTACCATAAATATAAGCAGCATAAGAACACCCGGTATCAATGTGTTGCATAGATATACAGAGTAGTTCAGCCATGGATTATTTAATGGATGCGTATCAATCACGATCGGTTGAAGAAACCCCATTGCCTGATCTTCCGTGGCGCCTTTTGCATAGAGTGTGGTTCGTGCGGCAGCACCGGCTGTCAGTTCTCCCAACATTTTCATATCCCTGAAAAGCAGGGAGCCTGCAATCAGATAAGAATAATTGGTATAGAAGGAAATTGTGGGTTGCCGTTGGCTTTGCGCTTCGGCGGACAGACCTTTCGGAATGTAGAAGAATCCGTAGATTTTCCCTTCCTGTACGGCAATACGTGCATCACTCACATTGCTGTAATGGGCGACGACACCTGTCTGCGAAAAAGCGTCCAGATTGCGCACGATGTTGCGGGAGGTAGATGAATCATCCATATCTACCACACCTGCCTGAAGATCTTTGGGAAGTCCCGAATCCATTAAAGTAGTGAAAAATACATAGCAGAACAATGGAGCTATCACCATGCAAAAGAGATATAGCGGACGTGATACTAACCTCCGGCACTCTCTTTGCATGACCTGCCACAATGCTATATATTTTTTTTCTCTCTCTTTCATGGTTACTTATCAATGATGACAGACATACCCGGACGAAGATTTTCTATTTTCTCCAGAGGGCTGGCTTTCACTTCGAATGTTTTCAGGTCGAACTGGCCGGTTGTTTTGGTTGCCTTCCAAGCAGCGTAAGTACCTAAATCTTTCAGATAATATACTTTCAGTTTGATGGCTTTATTGTCAAGTGCAGGTACAACAGCTTCAAATTCTGTTCCCATAGTCAGGTTCTTGAGCAAGTCTTCACGTACGTTGAACGTTACCCACATATCGTTGAGTTCGGCGATATTCATAATCGGTGCGCCTGTACCTACCAGTTCGCCTACTTTGGGAAATATCTCCGATACTTCTCCCGAAGCAGGAGCGATCAGATACGTCTCCTTAATATAAGATTCAACTTCGGCAACAGCTCCTTTTGCCCGGTTAACCAGTGCTTCCGCAGCCATTTTGTCCTCACGTTCGGCTCCGTTCTTAGCCATTGTATATTGTGCTTTCGTAGCTTTCTCAGTGGCAATGGCGGCGTCACGCTGTGCAGTAACTTCGTCCAGTTTTTGTGCGGGCATTACTCCTTGTTCATAAAGGTTCTTCACCCTCTTGTATGATTTTTCGGCAATGGTAACTCCTGCCTGTGCTTTTTGCCACATTTCATAAGCAGCCTGTATCTGTTCCTGACGGGCACCCTTGATTGCTTTTTCATTCTGCGCTTGTGCGGCAGCTTCCGCGGCACGCGCCTGTTCCATTTTGGCCACTACGTCCGGCGCTTCCAGGATAGCCAGTGTGTCACCGGCATTTATTTGTTGGCCTTCTTTCACGCGAAATTCCAATATACGTCCCGGAACTTTGCTTGAAACACGATATTCAGTAACTTCAGCCTGTCCTTGGATAATCTCAGGTCCTTTGCGAAGCATGAAAAAACCAACGACTGCAACGATTGCAATAACTCCCAGCAGGGTAAGGAATGCAAGCAGCATATTGCTGTTTTGTGATTTTGTAGTTGCCATATAATATGAGTTATTTAAGAGTTCCTAATGATTTCTTTAGATAGATTTCTGTTAATTTTACGTCTATTTGAGCGTCAATCTTTTCTGATTGGGCAGATAGCCAGGCTGTCTGGGCTTCAAGAACATTGCTGGTGGCAATGACTCCCTCTTTGAAGCCGAGTGTGGCGTAACGGAGATTTTCTTCCGCCTTTTCCATATTCTTGGTAGACATCACCAGCTTTTTACCTGCTTCATTTACTTTGAATGCAGCTTGATTGACTTGCAATTCTATTTTTTCTCTAGCGTCTTGAAGTTGGTATTGTGCGATACGTGCTTCTGATTTGGCGGCTCTGGTTTTGTAAATACCTTCTCCCCAATGCCATATAGGTATCTGTACCATGACACCCACATTCCACATTCCTTTGAATTTGTTCTCGAAACTATTGAAGACAGAAGGATTGGTGACCATGTAATTCCCCATTAGTGCAATCGAAGGAAGATGTTCGGCACGGGTTACATTTACTTTTTGCTTGTAAATCTGTGTAGCCAGTTCGAGACTGCGTATCTCCGGACGATTTGCATAAGCGGTAGACATATCGAAATGAGTATCTGTTGTGAGTAACGGAATATCTTCCATATCTTCGTCCGCTAACGTAATGGGAGAGCTAAGATCAATGCCACATAGTTGACATAACAACATTCGGGCAAGGCTTAATCCGTCTTCCACTTTCGTTAGTGTCATTTCCGCTTCATTTACTTTTACCCGTACGGATAAACCGTCCGCTTTGGTTGCTACTCCTTCGGCAATCATCTTTTCCACATCGCTGTCCAGTTGCTGCAGAAGTTTCAGATATCCTTCCGCCAGTTTCTTTTTGTTTACCAGCGAAATAACCTGCCAGTAAGCCTGGTCAGTACTCATAATTACTTCCTGCATACCGCCTTGGTGCTGCTGCTGGGCTAACTCTTCGGCGTACTTTGTTATTTTGTTGTAGGCGCGGATCTTACCACCCATATAGAGAGGTTGGGTCAGTGTGATAGCACCGGCATATACATTTCTTGTATCTGTACGGAGGGCATCTACTAATGAATTTCCTACTTGATCGAGGGCAGGTAAAACGGCGCCGAGTTCTCCGCTTAATGAAGATATTAATGGAGCAAGTTCGGGATGTGCTGTTGCAATCTGTGTAGCAGCCTGTTGTATGGGACCTGCCAGATTAGTCCCTAATCCCGAAAGCGCAGCTTTCTGATCTTTATTTAATAGAGAAAACTCTTTTTGGTTTCTCATATAGGTCCCGGTTGCCGAGAAGTTGGGCAGGTAGTTGGTGAATGCTGCTTTTCTCTCATAGTGGGCCGCATTTATCTTTTCATTGCTAATCAACAAGTCTTTATTGTTGGCAAGGGCTAATGCGCGGCAACTATCCAGGCTTAGTAAAGTTTGCCCTTTTACTATAAAAGTCATACTTAGCAGTATTGTCAGAAGAAATAGCTTTTTCATCGCATCTTGCATATTAATAAGGTGATACTTCTATTTTAATAACCCGCTTCTTATGTAATTTGTTTATTGAAGTAGTCTGTTTTTTTGAACTTGTTATCACGAACAATAATTGCATAAACAACGATGCAAAAGTATATGCTTTCTTTGAAAGCACAAAATGAATTAGCTTTTTTTAATAACGGGCTGTTGTTTGAAATATTTTTCTTCCAACAGCTAATTTGTTATTTGTTTGTTCGTTTGTGTTTCCAGTTTTATATATATTTGCAGAAAATGTTACCTGCAATCAATAATACAACACATCATGAATATTAAATGGCTTATCGGAGCGATAAGTGTGGGATTGTTTATATCCTGCGAAAATGTAAAAGAGGCACAAACTGTCAGTAACAGTTATCCGTCTGTTTTTCCTGATTATACGTTTACGGCTATACCTTATAATATAGCGCCTTTAAATTTCGAAGTGAAGGGTGCACAAGAAATACGTGCCGATTTTGCGGGTGAAGGTGTCAATCTTCTGACAGTCACGGGTAAGCATGAGATTCGTATCCCGAAGAAAAAGTGGAAGGAAATGTTAGACAAACTGAAGGACAAAGATCTGGAAGTCACAGTGTCCGTATGGAATTCGTCTTCTCCTGAAGGGGTACGATATAAACCTTTCACGGTTCGGGTTGCATCGGATGCTATTGACGAATGGATTGCTTATCGGCTGATAGAACCGGGATATGAAGGTTGGAATATGCTGGGTATTTATCAGAGGAATCTCACTTCGTTCGAAGAAAAGGAGATTGCTACTAATCGTGCGGATAAAAGTAAGTGCATGAACTGTCATTCTTTCGCTAATTATTCTCCACAACAAATGATATTTCATGTCAGGGGAGAAGGTGGTGGCACTGCTTTATGGAAAGATGGTGAATTGAGCAAACTACCGTTGGAGACAACCGGTCCCAAGAAAAGCGGAACCTATCCGATGTGGCATCCCAATGGACGATATATCGTGTTTTCTTCCAATCTCACCCGTCAGTCTTTTCTTAGTGAAGGTGAAAAGGCGCTGGAAGTGTATGATCTTCAGTCTGACTTGATTTTATATGACATTCAGACCAAGAAGGTACTGACGGATAAACGCTTTATGGACGAAGCGCATTGGGAGACATTTCCTGCCTGGTCGGCAGATGGGAAATCGCTCTATTATTGTGGCGCTTTACCTAAGAATATGCCAATAGATTACCAAAATTTGCATTATAGCCTTTGCAAAGTCGATTTTGATGAGGCAACCGGAACGTTTGGCGAACGAATTGATACGATATACAATGCGGAGCGCGATGGAGGCAGTGTCTCTTTTCCGCGTTTGTCTCCCGATGGACATTATTTGCTGTACACGAAAGCGGCTTGTGCCACTTTCCCTATTTGGCACAAAGAGGCAGATTTGAAAATGCTGAGACTATCTGACGGTGAGGAACTGGACGTTGAAATTCTGAATAGTGCCGAGACTGAGAGCTATCATTCCTGGTCGTCGAACGGTCGTTGGATTTTGTTTAGTAGCCGTAGGCTAGACGGCCGCTATACAAGGCTTTTCATTGCTTGGATGGATGAAAAGGGAAACATACATAAACCTTTCCTGCTCCCTCAGTCTACTGTTGAACATAATGTGTTACGTACGAAGTCCTATAATATTCCCGAATTTATTAAGGGGGAGGTGACATTGCCACAGAAACAGCTTAATGCTTTATTCTTCCCTCAAAAATAAGATGCTATGAAGAAGATATTTTTATTTCATTTATTACTGGTCTGTCCGGTAATTTTTCTGATTTGGTATATTGTCTTTCCTAATTATCTTTGGTTACTGGAAGGAAATTCTTTTTTCTCTTTCACGCCTGATTTTGCCGGTATACAACTTTCCCTTCCTTCTGATTGGGCGCAATATGTAGGGGCTTATCTCCTACAATTCTTCCGGTTCCGTACAAGTGGAGCTTTGGTGCAAATGTTGTTTGTGCTTATTGTGTTGCTTTCAGCCGATTGTATCATCGCCCGTTTGACGCGCAATAAAGGATTGTTGTGGCTTTCATTCATTCCGGTTATCTGGTTTATGAGCGGGCAGTTTGCTGATGTGCTTTTGGTCCGTTCGATGTGGTGGTGTAGCATTTCTGCTGTGTTAACGTTGCTTGTATGGTTGCTTACGATCCGAAGAAAGGCTCCGGTAGCATGGGGAGAACGTTATTTCTTTTCTTCTCCTTTTTTCACTTACATCGTGCCTTGTTTACTGTTGGGTTTCATCGTTTACCGTGAAGTGACCGATGAAAAGCAGAAGGAAACGGAATTCATTTCTCGCATAGACCACCTTGCTGAGAATAGAAATTGGGATGCCATTTTACAGAATGTGACTCCGGAAATGACGAAAAAGAATTCTTCTTTGTTGCGCTGGACTTTGTTGGCTCTTTCAGAAAAGGGACAGTTGCCGGAACGGATGTTTGCTTATGGAGTGACCGAACCTGCCTGTTTCTTTTATGAACGTGTAGACAAGCAATTCTGTCGTAATTTTAATATGCAGTTCTTCCGTGCTTTGGAACTGGATAACGAATTGCTTCATAATGCTTTCCAGGCAGGAATTCTTTCTCCCTACGGGAACAGTTTTCGTTCTATGAGAGCAATTGTGGACGCTTGTGTCCATCAAGGTCGCAATCGAATGCTTGCCAAGTATGTAGAAGTAATGAAGCATACAAGTTGCCACACGAAACAGGCACAGTTGCTGGGTGAATACTTGGCGTCAGCCGGTGTGGAAGATAAGATTAACAGTGGAAAGAATACGTCTCCGTTTTTTATAGGTGCGCATCCTTTTCTTTCGGATATGGCACGTATGGTAGACCGTTATCCCGAAAACCGGAAAGCTGTGGATTATTTGCTTTGCGGGCTGTTGATATCAAAAGATGTGGATAAGTTCTATAAGGTATTCAGTTTGTTGTACAAGCCTTTTAGCGTCAAGCTTCCCCGTTATTACGAAGAAGCGTTGCTGGTACTGGCAACACAACATCCGGACATATTGCGTCGCTATCCGGTGGGACAGGAGGTAGTGAAGGATTTTAATTCATTTCATGCTTTGTTGAAAGGAGGAACGATGAATCAGAAAATGTTGGAAATCAATTACCGAGATTCATTTTGGTTGTTCTATTACTGTATGAAGGCAGTGAAGAAATCGGCGGAGAACTAAAAAGAGAAAGTTCCTATTCTTACCATGTGTCTTTCTACAAAGAAGACACCTTTTAAAAGAATAGGAACTTTCTTGCTTATATAAAGTTAAAGGGGATCTTTAGATTAAAGAGCACCTACTTCTTTCAAAGCAGCGTTAGTGCCGTGAACAGCTTTAGCGCTAGCAGCAAACTTAGCTTTTTCGTCTTCGTTCAGGTTCAGTTCAACGATCTTTTCGATGCCATTCTTGCCCAGGATAACAGGAACACCGATGCAAAGATCAGATTCGCCGTATTCGCCTTCCAGGAATACTGAACAAGGAACCATTTTCTTTTGGTCGTGCAGGATAGATTCAACGACGAATGCTCCTGCTGCACCCGGTGCATACCATGCAGAAGTACCCAGCAACTTAGTCAGTGTAGCACCACCTACCATAGTAGCGGCAGCAACTTCTTCCAATTTTTCAGCAGAAATGAAGTTAGCTACAGGCATACCTTTATAAGTAGCGAAACGAGTCAAAGGAATCATGGTAGTATCACCGTGACCACCGATAACCATACCTTCTACTTCGTTAGCATTGCAACCGATAGCTTGAGACAAGAAATATTTGAAACGAGAGCTATCCAGTGCACCACCCATGCCGATAACACGGTTCTTCGGCAAGCCTAGAGCTTTCAATGCCAAGTAAGTCATTGTGTCCATTGGGTTAGAGATAACTACAATGATAGCGTTAGGAGAATATTTCAACAGGTTTTCTGCTACCGACTTAACGATACCAGCATTAACACCGATCAGTTCTTCACGAGTCATACCCGGTTTACGAGGAATACCTGAAGTAATCACAACAACGTCAGAGTTAGCAGTCTGAGCATAATCGTTTGTGCAGCCTACCAATGTAGAGTCGAAGCCCAGCAACTGAGCTGTCTGCATCATATCCATTGCTTTACCTTCTGATACGCCTTCTTTAACGTCCAGCATTACTACTTCGTCTGCTACTTCATTAAAAGCAAGTACATTTGCACATGTAGCACCTACGTTACCTGCGCCTACTACGGTTACTTTTGACATAATACTATATATTTAAAAAGTTGATAATTTGTTTTATCTATTTTGCGCGACAAAATTACAACGATAATCCTGATTAAAGAAATTTTTCCGTAATAATTTTAGTTAAAGAAAATACCTCATTCTATGTTACTCTGTTACGAAATGATTACTTTTGCGGCGGTTATCAATTAACACACTGAACTATGAATAAAAAAAGTCTTCTTATTGCAGCCGTGGCTATTCTGGTGATAGCTATTATTGGTATTACTTATTTGTTATTTACTGAGAAACAAGCTAACCGGGAGTTGGTACAGGAATTTCAGTTGGATAAAGAAGATCTGGAAAATGAATACACCCGTTTTGCCCAACAATATGATGAGTTGAAGATGACGATCTCCAATGATTCTCTAGCTCAATTGCTGGATCAGGAACAGTTAAAGACTCAACGACTGCTCGAAGAACTTCGTACTGTGAAAAGTACAAATGCAACGGAAATTCGCCGTTTGAAAAAAGAATTGGCTACTTTGCGTAAGGTTATGATTGGTTATATTAACCAGATTGACTCTTTGAATAAATTGACGGAACAGCAGAAACTGGTTATTGCTGATGTAACTAAGAAATATAACCAGGCTTCTCAACAAATCAGTAATCTTTCTGAAGAAAAGAAGAACTTGAATAAGAAAGTGACATTGGCTGCTCAGCTCGACGCTACCAATATTCGTATAGAGCCACGTAACAAGCGCGGCAAAGTGGCGAAGAAGGTGAAGGATGTGGTGAAACTGGCTATCAGCTTTACTGTCGTGAAGAATATTACAGCCGAAAATGGCGAACGTACTATTTATATACGTATCACAAAGCCGGATAATGATGTACTGACCAAGAGCGCATCCAATACTTTCCCTTATGAAAACCGTACATTGGTTTATTCTATCAAGAAGTATATTGAATATAATGGCGAAGAACAGAATATCAATGTATTCTGGGATGTAGAAGAATTCTTATATGCCGGAAATTATCGGGTCGACATCTTCGAAGGTGGTAATTTGATAGGCTCGCAGACATTTACGTTAAACTGATAGGCTTATAAATACACTTGGTAAAACGGGTCTTTTTATTATATTTTATTTGTTTTGAGAAGTAAAGTCTGGGTGGGAAGGAAAAATGATATTGACTGACGTTGCCGAAAGGTGGGAAGATCCTTGTTTTTTGTGGGATGATAACGGAGAAGCCTATTTAGGGTGTAGCTAGTGGGGAGGATTGGCCTATGAACGGAATCGATATGGGTATGAACGGTATCAGTAAGCCTGTGCAAACCTGGACAAAATCGGACATAAACAAGACATCTGATCGAGTGTTACTCCAAACGGATGATGATTTTTCAACGGAAAAACCGGGATATCAGTGGAAATTCAATCATAACCCGGATTGCAATTTATATGATAGAACAGGATTGCCAGCTGCTCCTTTCAGGACAGACTGTTGGTAATTGCCCTTGCTTTATTGGTGGATATGATATGGTTTTGAATCAAACAATTTTTTATGCGACTATAGAATGAACTCCGTCTACCATACCGTCTGCCACCTGTAACAAAATCGATTCAGTTTGTTTGGTGTCAGATAGCTATGATGTTTCAGATACTTGTTTCAGATCGATTGCAGATACTTTATCTGCAACACCACGTAGGCAATGAAATATTTTCGTGTAGGATATGAAATTCATTCTTTATGGATGAGAGGGCGTTTCTAAACGTTGAAACTGAAGTTTCTAACTATGGAAACACCAAGAAACTTATGGCTCTGATCTTCTTAGTGAGTAAGAATAACTTTCCGAATCGGATAGATATTTCGGCAAAGAACAGCCATGTATCAATTCTAAATGATGCGAAACGGGAATACCCCTGTAATCTGTTTCTTATCGTCTGCCGTCTGCCCCCCACATCATTTTACTGCGAAGCGTGTCAAAGAAAATATGATTAAAGCGTTTTACTACTTTGACACTGTAATCTGCCCGGCGGATAGTGAGTTGGGTGGTTTCTTTGCACGTTTCACTTCGGCCGTCAATGGCAACGAGGAAGTTATGGCTGCGGCTTTCCACGTCCAATGTGATTTCCCAATCGTCTCGGATAACGATAGGACGGACGTTGAGGCTATGCGGAGCTACGGGAGTAATAACGACGGTGTTGGAATGGGGCACCATGATAGGACCGCCTACACTTAACGAATAGGCGGTGGAACCGGTGGGCGTGGCAATCACCAGCCCATCAGCCTGATAAGTGTTCAGGTATGCGCCGTTGATGGCTGTCCGGATACTAATCATAGAAGAACTGTCCCGTTTGAGAACGGCAATTTCGTTGAGGGCATAAGGGGCATCTTGCAAATGCTTGTCGTCACAGATGAGTTGAAGTACGCTTCGTTCTTCCACGCTATATCTTCCGGATTCAATTTCATCGAAGGTTTCTTCCATTTCTTCTGGAGAAATGTCTGCCAGAAATCCCAGACGTCCGGTATTAATTCCTAGAATGGGAATCCCTTTCTTTCCTACGCGGCGGGCGGCTTTCAGAAACGTTCCGTCGCCTCCGATACTGATTACCATATCGGCGGTAAAATTATCCCCGTCGAACAGATAGTCGGCATGAACATCCATTTTTAACTCTGCGGTCAGGAATTGATAAAAGTCCCTGCACATACATACTTCCGCTTTTTGTCTTCTCAACAGTTGGAATAGCCTGAGGGCATGCGAAGACTTCTTAGCTTGATAAGTATTTCCGAAAATGGCAAATTTCATAAGCGACATCATTAGTTATGGTTGCAAATTTGGCACTTTTTTCTGAGATAGCCAATCAGTTTGCGAATATTCGGTTTGGCGATATAGTAAAAGTGCCCGTAACTTCAACGGTGCTTTCACAAAATGTAATGATTTGCATAGTATTACAAATATGCGTCGGGTGGAAGGAAAGTACACAAAAGTATGCTTATTCTGTGTTTTCTTGTGGTTTTCTACTTTAAATAACCAAAAAAGAACCTATAATGCGTTTCGTATTATTAGGCAACTAATAATAATATTTGTATTTTTGCGCCAAATATTACGTAGAACTATGACTAAATTAAGTGTAAACATAAACAAGATTGCTACGCTGAGAAATGCTCGCGGAGGGAATGTACCCGATGTAGTAAAGGTGGCGCTTGATTGTGAGTCTTTTGGCGCAGACGGCATCACTGTTCATCCCCGTCCTGACGAACGTCACATTCGTCGTTCGGATGTATATGATTTGCGTCCCCTGTTGCGGACTGAATTCAATATCGAAGGGTATCCGTCACCGGAATTTATAGATCTTGTGCTGAAGGTAAAGCCACATCAGGTCACATTGGTTCCCGATGATCCTTCACAGATCACTTCTAACTCCGGTTGGGACACGAAAGCTAATCTGGAATTTCTGACTGAAGTCCTCGACCAGTTCAACAGTGCAGGTATCCGCACTTCCGTTTTTGTAGCTGCTGATCCCGAAATGGTGGAATATGCGGCAAAAGCCGGAGCCGACCGCGTTGAACTTTATACCGAACCCTATGCGACGGATTTCCCGAAGAATCCGGAAGCAGCCATTGCCCCTTTTATCGAAGCGGCCAAAACTGCCCGTAAACTGGGTATCGGCCTGAATGCCGGACACGACCTGAGTCTTGTAAATTTAAACTATTTCTATAAAAACATTCCCTGGGTGGATGAAGTCTCTATCGGTCACGCATTGATTAGCGATGCACTGTACTTGGGACTGGAACGTACTATCCAGGAATATAAAAACTGTCTACGCTGATGAATGCAATGATCTTGTTAGCCCAAGGGGCTATGAATATGGCTGACTCGCTGGCTACCGCCAACCCCGTACTGACGGAGGTAAACGCTCCCGAAATGAATATGCTTGATATGGCTATCAAGGGTGGTTGGATTATGATTGTGCTGGGTGTGTTGTCCGTAGTCTGCTTTTACATCTTGTTCGAACGTAATTATATGATTCGCAAGGCGGGAAAAGAAGACCCGATGTTTATGGAACGTATCAAAGACTATATTCATAGTGGTGAGATCAAAGCAGCCATTAACTATTGCCGGACGATGAACACTCCTTCGGCCCGTATGATTGAGAAAGGTATCAGCCGTCTGGGACGTCCGATCAACGATGTACAGGCCGCTATTGAAAATGTGGGTAACATTGAAGTTGCGAAACTGGAAAAAGGGCTGACCGTAATGGCGACCATTTCCGGCGGTGCCCCGATGCTCGGATTCCTCGGTACGGTGACAGGTATGGTGCGCGCATTCTACGAAATGGCGAACGCCGGAAGCGGAAATATTGATATTACATTACTTTCCGGCGGTATCTACGAAGCAATGATTACTACTGTCGGCGGTCTGATTGTCGGTATTATTGCCATGTTTGCCTACAACTATCTGGTGATGCTGGTAGACCGCGTGGTAAACAAGATGGAATCTCGTACCATGGAATTTATGGACTTGCTGAACGAACCGGCTCAGAAGTGATTCGTATTCCCCGAACTTATAACTTTATAATAACTCATAAACGTGGGATTAAAAAGAAGAAATAGAGTATCGCCCAATTTCAGCATGGCTTCCATGACGGATGTCATTTTCCTGTTGCTGATATTCTTTATGATAACCTCTACGGTGGTATCGCCCAATGCCATAAAGGTGTTGTTGCCGCAAGGCAAGCAGCAGACCTCGGCCAAACCGCTGACGAGAGTCATCATTGATAAAGACCTGAACTTCTATGCCGCTTTCGGTAATGAGAAGGAGAAGCTGTACACCTTGAACGAACTGACTCCCTTCTTGCAGAGCTGTGCGGAAAAGGAGCCTGAAATGTATGTGGCGTTGTATGCGGATGAATCAGTACCTTATCGTGAAATAGTGCGGGTGCTGAACATTGCGAATGAGAATCATTTTAAGATGGTGCTGGCTACACGCCCGCCGGAAAATAAATAAGAAGAACGATGGACAGAAGAAAAAAGGGTGAATACGTAGGAGCGTTGGGTGCATTGTTGGTGCACGTGGCAGTGATTGCTCTTTTGATTCTGGTGAGCTTTACTGTCCCTCAACCGGATGAGGACGCAGGCGGAATCCCTGTAATGATGGGGAATGTGGATGCTGCGCGTGGCTTTGACGACCCATCGTTGGTCGATGTCGATGTGTTGGACGAAGAGGCTCCTGCTCAGACCCAGCCGGAACTCCCTTCGGAACAGGATTTGTTGACGCAGACCGAAGAAGAAACCGTCACTCTGAAACCGAAGACGGAGGAGCCCAAGAAGGAAACGGTAAAACCGAAAGAAGTAGTGAAACCGAAAAAGCCTGTGAAGAAGCCGGAGAAGACCGAGGCCGAGAAAGCGGCGGAAGCGAAACGCCTGGCTGAAGCGAAAGCGGAACGTGAACGTAAAGCTGCCGAAGAGGCCGCGAGAAAAAAAGTGGCCGGTGCTTTCGGCAAAGGTTCACAAATGACAGAGAACAAGGGGACATCAGCCGGTGGCACGGGAACGGAAGGCAGTAAGGAAGGTAATTCTTCCACCGGAGCAAAGACCGGAACGGGCGGTTACGGAACTTTTGACCTTGGCGGACGTTCTTTAGGTACGGGCAGTTTGCCCAAGCCTGCTTACAATGTGCAGGAAGAAGGACGTGTGGTGGTGAACATTACCGTGAATCCTGCAGGACAGGTTGTTGCAACCAGCATTAACCCTCAAACGAATACTGTAAACTCTGCTTTGCGGAAAGCCGCCGAAGATGCGGCCAGGAAAGCTCGTTTCAATACAGTGGACGGAGTGACCAACCAGACAGGGACAATCACTTATTATTTTAACTTGAGATAGTATCATTAACCAAAAATATAGGATTATGGGAACTGTATACGCTTTTTTTGCAGACGGGTTTGAAGAAATTGAAGCCTTTACTGCTATTGACACGCTAAGACGTGGCGGACTGAATGTGGAAATCGTATCCGTTACACCGGATGAAATTGTAGTAGGTGCACATGATGTATCTGTTCTTTGTGACATCAACTTCGATAATTGTGATTTCTTTGATGCCGAACTTCTGTTGTTGCCCGGAGGAATGCCGGGAGCAGCTACGCTTGATAAACATGAAGGATTGCGTAGATTGATTCTCGATTTCGCCGCCAAAAACAAACCGATTGCTGCTATTTGTGCTGCTCCGATGGTACTGGGCAAGCTGGGGCTGCTGAAAGGGAAGAAGGCGACTTGCTATCCTAGCTTCGAGCAATATCTGGAAGGTGCCGAATGTATCGATGCTCCGGTTGTTCGTGACGGAAATATCATTACGGGTATGGGACCGGGCGCTGCCATGGAATTTGCTTTGACTATCGTGGACTTGTTGGTAGGTAAAGAAAAAGTAGACGAGCTGGTAGAGGCGATGTGCGTTAAACGCTAAGTTGTCCATGAAGAAATATGTAATCATTGTTGCCGGTGGAAAGGGCTTGCGTATGGGGAGCGACCTCCCCAAACAGTTTCTTCCTGTCGGCGGTAAACCTGTATTGATGCATACACTGGAAGTTTTCCGGAAGTATGATGCGGCAATTCAACTTATTTTAGTCCTTCCACGGGAGCAGCAGAACTTTTGGAAGCAGCTCTGTCGGGAACACGATTTCGATGTGGAACATCGGGTGGTAGACGGAGGAGAAACTCGCTTCCATTCGGTGAAGAACGGTTTGGCATTGGTGCAGGCTCCCGGGCTGGTGGGAGTGCACGACGGTGTCCGTCCGTTTGTCTCGGTAGAAGTGATCCGTCGTTGTTATGATTTGGCGGAACAGCACAAAGCGGTGATTCCGGTTGTTGATGTAGTTGAAACGCTGCGCCATTTAACGGAAGTCGGAAGCGAGACTGTGAGCCGCAATGATTATAAATTGGTGCAGACGCCGCAAGTCTTTGACGTCGAACTGTTGAAGCAGGCTTATGAGCAGGAATTTACTCCGTTCTTTACTGATGACGCCTCGGTTGTGGAAGCAATGGGTGTACCCGTGCATCTTGCAGCAGGTAACCGTGAAAATATAAAAATAACGACTCCTTTCGACCTGAAAGTCGGGAGTGCTCTTTTGTAAATGTTTGATTTAGTCACACGCGACATAAAATTTATCTCCGGTGTAGGTCCTCAGAAGGCGGCTGTATTAAATAAGGAGTTAGGAATCTACTCCTTGCATGATTTGATTTACTATTTCCCCTACAAATACGTCGACCGGAGCCGCATCTATTACATTCACGAGATAGATGGCAATATGCCGTATATCCAACTGAAAGGTGAAATCCTTGGTTTCGAAACGATCGGTGAAGGCCGGCAGCGTCGTCTCACAGCTCATTTCTCGGATGGTACGGGAGTCGTGGACTTGGTGTGGTTTCAGGGAATAAAATACATCCTCGGCAAATACAAACTTCACGAAGAATATATCATCTTCGGCAAGCCGACCGTATTCAACGGGCGCATCAATCTAGCTCATCCCGATGTAGACAAGACGGATGACTTGAAACTCTCCTCCGTGGGACTTCAACCTTATTATAATACAACGGAGAAAATGAAGCGCAGCTTCCTCAACTCTCACGCGATTGAGAAGATGATGGCAACTGTCATTCTGCAGATACAGGAGCCTCTGCCTGAGACTCTCTCTCCCAAACTGTTGTCGGAACATCACTTGATGCCTTTGACGGAGGCTCTGCGGAATATCCATTTCCCGACTAATCCCGATTTATTACGCCGGGCGCAATATAGGCTTAAATTCGAGGAACTCTTCTACGTACAGTTGAACATCTTGCGCTATGCCAAAGACAGGCAAAGAAGGTATCGCGGCTATATCTTTGAAAAAGTGGGCGACGTATTCAACACGTTTTATACAAAGAACCTTCCTTTCCAACTGACAGGCGCACAGAAACGAGTGCTGAAAGAAATTCGGAATGACGTGGGTAGCGGCCGGCAGATGAACCGTCTTTTGCAGGGAGATGTAGGTAGCGGGAAAACTTTAGTCGCCTTGATGAGTATGCTGCTGGCGTTGGATAACGGCTACCAGGCCTGCATGATGGCGCCTACGGAAATATTAGCGAACCAGCATTACGAAACGATTAAGGAGTTACTGTTCGGTATGGATATCCGCGTGGAACTGCTGACGGGCTCTATCAAAGGAAAAAGGAGGGAAGCCATCCTCACCGGTTTGCTGACAGGAGATGTGAAAATACTGATCGGGACCCATGCGGTTATTGAGGATACCGTTAATTTTTCTTCTCTCGGTTTTGTGGTTATTGACGAACAACACCGCTTTGGCGTGGCGCAACGTGCCCGCCTTTGGAGTAAGAATATTCAACCGCCGCACGTGCTCGTCATGACCGCCACTCCTATTCCCCGGACGTTGGCGATGACTTTATACGGTGACTTGGATGTGTCCGTCATCGACGAACTGCCTCCGGGACGGAAACCGATTGCTACTGTTCACCAGTTCGACAACCGCCGGGAAAGCCTGTATCGCTCTGTACGCAAGCAGATTGAGGAAGGACGGCAGGTTTATATTGTCTATCCTTTAATAAAGGAAAGTGAGAAAATAGACTTGAAGAACCTCGAAGAAGGCTATCAGCATATCCTGGAAGAATTTCCCGAATGTACTGTATGTAAAGTGCACGGCAAAATGAAGGCTGCCGAAAAGGATGAACAAATGCAACTTTTCATTTCAGGCAAAGCGCAAATAATGGTTGCCACTACAGTGATCGAAGTCGGCGTGAACGTACCGAATGCTTCGGTGATGATTATAGAGAATGCCGAACGTTTCGGACTTTCGCAACTGCATCAGTTGCGCGGTCGGGTAGGGCGTGGCGCCGACCAGTCTTATTGTATTCTGGTGACAAATTATAAACTGACCGAAGATACTCGTAAGCGACTGGAGATAATGGTACGCACAAATGACGGCTTTGAAATAGCGGAAGCTGATTTGAAGTTGCGCGGTCCCGGTGACTTGGAAGGGACGCAGCAGAGTGGTGTCGCCTTCGATTTGAAAATTGCGGATATTGCCCGTGACGGACAATTGCTGCAATACGTCCGTGCGATAGCCGAAGATATTGTAGAGCATGATCCCGGTGCACAGAGTCCGGAGAATGAAATACTGTGGCGGCAACTCAAATCCTTGCGGAAAACGAATGTTAACTGGGCTGCCATTAGTTGAAAAACGGTTAAACATACAGTTTATTTGCGGGAATGTGTTGCAAAACATATTTTGCTTCTATTCTCCCTATTCATAGGGATTTAACGCCTGAATGTTTGTCTTATTTCCGGCTAATCATCTGAAAAATAGTTAATAACTCTCTTGTTGTTTCATCGAAAAATGCTATCTTTGGAGAAATTTTTTTAGTAAATGTATCGTTTAACCATTAGAAAAGTCGTATATCATGCTTGAAAAAACGCTGGTCATTTTAAAGCCTTGTACCCTCCAACGGGGATTGGTTGGTGAGATTACTCATCGTTTTGAACGCAAAGGACTGCGGTTGGCCGGCATGAAGATGATGCAACTGACTGATGAATTATTGAGCGAACATTATGCCCACTTGAGCAGCAAGCCTTTCTTTCAAAGAGTGAAAGATTCCATGATGACAGCTCCTGTCATTGTTTGTTGTTTCGAAGGTGTGGATGCTATTCAAACTGTCCGTACGTTGGCGGGTCCGACAAATGGACGTCTGGCTGCCCCGGGAACTATTCGTGGGGATTACAGTATGAGCTTTCAGGAAAATATAGTTCATGCTTCTGATTCTCCAGAGACCGCAGCTATCGAGTTAACGAGATTTTTTAAACCGGAAGAAATATTCGATTACAAACAGGCGACATTTGACTACCTGTATGCAAATGACGAATATTAATTGAATTGACAAAGAACGAATGAATTTCAATTGTATTATTAAAACAGGATTGGTAGCTGTTGCGGCTATGGTTAGTTTGAGCTCTTTCTCACAAGACCTGATTGCTCGTCAAGCACCGATAGACAAGAAATTAAAAACAGTAGACTCTTTGGCATTGCAAAAGCAAATCCGTGCCGAACAATCGGAATATCCCGCCCTAAGTCTCTATCCAAACTGGAACAACCAGTATGTACACGCTTACGGAAACGCTATTATCCCTGATACTTACACGATCGACCTGACAGGTTTCCACATGCCGACTCCCAGCACGAAAATCACTTCGCCTTTCGGTCCCCGTTGGAGAAGAATGCACAACGGTCTGGACTTGAAAGTAAATATCGGTGATACTATTGTAGCAGCTTTCGACGGTAAAGTGCGTATTGTGAAATATGAGCGCAGAGGATATGGTAAGTATGTCGTTATCCGTCATGATAATGGATTGGAAACTGTATACGGACACTTGTCCAAACAACTGGTTGAAGAAAATCAGCTGGTCAAGGCCGGTGAAGTAATCGGATTAGGTGGTAATACCGGACGCTCAACCGGTTCTCATCTTCATTTTGAAACCCGTTTCCTCGGAATCGCAATCAATCCTATTTATATGTTCGACTTTCCGAAACAAGATATCGTAGCCGATACCTATACGTTCAGGAGGACTCAAGGTTCGAAACGTGCCGGTTCTCATGACACGCAAGTGGCTGACGGTACAATCCGCTATCATAAAGTTAAGAGTGGTGATACTTTGTCGCGTATTGCCAAGTTGCGTGGTGTATCAGTCAGTACACTTTGTAAGTTGAATCGTATCAAACCGACTACAACTTTGCGCATCGGACAAGTTTTGCGCTGTTCATAAACAGCATTGCTTATAAAACAGTAATACAACAATACCTTTAGAAGAGGGCACTTTAATATAATTTAGAGTGCCCTCTTTCTGTTTTCACTTAATTATTGTTACCTTTGCGCACTATTTGGAAGAAAATGAAAGATACCAAGCAACAATTTGAACATGTCATCGCTATTTGCCGTGACTTATATTCCAAGAAGCTGCACGATTACGGGCCTGCATGGCGTATTCTGCGTCCGGCTTCGGTGACTGACCAGATTTTTATCAAAGCCAACCGGATTCGTAGTATTGAAACAAAAGGTGTAACTTTGGTTGACGAGGGAATTCGTTCCGAGTTTATTGCGATTGTCAATTACGGTATTATAGGGCTTATTCAGTTGGAACTGGGGTATGCCGAGTCTGCCGACATCAGCATTGAAGAAGCGTTGGCTTTGTATGATAAATATGTCAAAGAGGCTCTGGAACTGATGCTTGCCAAGAACCACGACTATGACGAGGCATGGCGCAGTATGCGTATCAGCTCTTACACAGACTTGATTTTAATGAAAATATACCGTACCAAGCAGATCGAAAGTCTGTCTGGCAACACGTTGGTGTCCGAAGGAATCGACGCCAATTACATGGATATGATTAATTACTCTGTATTCGGATTGATTAAGATAGAATTTGAAGGTTAAGAATTTACATATCATTCAGGAGGTAATAGCGAATATCAGTCGCTTTATTTTGGCGGCTGCATTTATCTTTTCCGGATTTGTAAAGGCAGTAGATCCACTGGGATTCCAGTACAAGATACAGGACTATCTGGCTGCATTCGGAATGGCTTCCTGGTTTCCTTCATTCTTCCCGTTATTGGGAGGTATCGCATTATCTGCCATAGAGTTTTCAATCGGTATCTTTTTGTTCTTTGGTGTCCGGAGAACAGTGGCTTCCACGTTGGCGTTAATGTTGATGAGTTTTATGACACCGTTGACATTGTATCTGGCAATCTTCAATCCGGTGTCCGACTGCGGGTGTTTTGGAGATGCTTGGGTGCTGACTAATTGGGAGACATTTATCAAGAACGTACTCTTGTTGCTTGCTGCAATCGGAGCGTTCAAAGGCAGGAAGATGCTGGTCCGCTTTATCAGTCAAAAAATGGAATGGCTTGTTTCTCTGTACACGCTGTTTTTTGTGTTTACGTTGTCGTTCTATTGTCTTGACCGTTTGCCGGTATTGGACTTCCGTCCCTACAAGGTAGGAAAGAATATACTGGAAGGAATGACGATGCCGGAAGGAGCGAAACCGAGTGTATATGAAAGTGTCTTTATTTTGGAGAAGAACGGAGAAAAGAAAGAATTTACACTGGAGAATTATCCGGATAGCACATGGACATTTGTTGATACACGCACTGTACTCAAAGAAAAAGGATACGAGCCGGCTATTCATGATTTCTCTATGATAGAACTGAATACGGGAGAGGACATCACGGAAGATGTACTGACTGATATGGGGTACACATTCCTGTTGGTCGCCCACCGGATTGAAGAAGCGGATGACAGTAATATAGACTTGATTAATGAAGTCTATGATTACTCGGTGGAGCATGGCTATAAGTTTTATTGCCTCACTTCTTCACCGGAGGAGCAGATAGAACTGTGGAAGGATAAGACCGGGGCGGAATACCCTTTCTGCCAAATGGATGATATTACACTGAAGACGATGATTCGCTCTAATCCGGGATTGATGCTGATTAAGAATGGGACTATTCTGAACAAATGGAGTGACGAGGATATCCCGGATGAATACGTACTGACCGACAAACTGGAGAATCTGCCGTTAGGACAACAGAAGGTCGGTAATGATGTGCATACGGTTGGCTTTGTGTTCTTGTGGTTCGTTATTCCATTACTGCTGGTGCTTGGAGTAGATGTGTTGGTCGTTCGTCGTAGGGAAAGGAGAAATGCCAGAAAAGCTGCGGAAGCTAAGAAGCAAAAGAGTGAAGTGCAAAACATCGTTCCGAAGGTTGGTGAAGAACAAAAAGAAGAGGAGCCGGTTACTGATGGCAGTGATGATTGATAAATTGATACTATCTTCATCTTCCGGAAGGAGGAGAGTGGAGATACTACCGAGACTGATTGTCCGGCTTTGATATAAAGAATGGAAATGGATTTATTAACCCTTTAAATAAAAAACAAAATGAGAAAGAACATTGTTGCAGGAAACTGGAAAATGAACAAAACCCTTCAAGAGGGTATCGCTTTGGCAAAAGAACTGAACGAAGCATTGGCTAATGAAAAGCCTAACTGTGATGTAATCATCTGTACTCCGTTTATCCACCTGGCTTCTGTTACTCCGTTGGTAGACGCTGCCAAGATTGGTGTAGGCGCTGAAAACTGTGCAGATAAAGCATCTGGTGCTTATACAGGTGAAGTTTCTGCTGAGATGGTCGCTTCTACAGGTGCAAAATATGTAATCCTGGGTCACTCTGAACGCCGTGCTTACTATGGCGAAACAGTAGCTATCCTCGAAGAAAAAGTAAAATTGGCTTTGGCTAACGGTCTGACTCCGATTTTCTGTATCGGTGAAGTATTGGAAGAACGCGAAGCTAACAAGCAGAACGAAGTAGTAGCTGCTCAAATGGAATCTGTATTCTCTTTGTCTGCTGAAGACTTCTCTAAGATTATCTTGGCTTACGAACCTGTTTGGGCAATCGGTACAGGAAAAACTGCTACTCCGGAACAAGCACAGGAAATCCATGCTTTCATCCGTTCAATCGTAGCTAATAAATATGGTAAGGAAATCGCTGACAACACTTCTATCCTTTATGGTGGTAGCTGCAAGCCTTCCAACGCTAAAGAACTGTTCTCTAACCCTGACGTAGATGGTGGTCTGATTGGTGGTGCCGCTCTTAAAGTATCTGATTTCAAGGGAATCATTGATGCTTTCAACGCGTAATTAAAACTTATTTCGGGCACGGGCGAATTATATAGTCCGTGCCTAAATACAATTATCAAATGAAGAAACTAGCTTTACTTATCTTGCTGTTTGTTTTGGCTGGCGCCAGTGCACAGGCACAGAACATTGTGAAAAGCCTCGAACGTAACGTTCCGGGACAAGGAAAGGTGACCATTCACCAAGATCCCCGCATTGAAGCGATGATTGGTATGGAACGTCTTGCAACCGGTGAACAGAAAGTCATGAAGGGTTCCGGCTTCCGGATACAGGCGTATGCCGGTAACAATACTCGTCAAGCAAAGAATGATGCTTATCGTGTGTCATCACAGGTAAAAGTGTATTTCCCGGAGCTGGCAGTGTATACGTCGTTCAATCCGCCCCGTTGGCTTTGTCGTGTGGGTGATTTCCGGAGTATAGAAGAAGCTGACGCGATGATGCGCAAAATGAAAGCTACTGGTGTGTTTAAAGAAGTTTCTATTGTAAAAGACGAGGTTAATATTCCTTTATAAATCTATCATGTTAGGAAAAGAAGAAATTGTCTCTCCAAATCTGGAGGAGTTGAAAAGTCATTATCACAGTATTATTACCTTGTTGGGCGAAGACGCCGAACGGGAAGGTTTGTTGAAAACTCCGGAACGGGTGGCTAAAGCAATGTTGAGTTTGACAAAAGGTTATCACATGGACCCTCACGAGGTGCTCCGTTCTGCTAAATTTCAGGAAGAATACAGTCAAATGGTGATTGTGAAGGACATTGATTTCTTCTCTCTTTGCGAGCATCACATGCTGCCGTTCTACGGAAAGGCACACGTGGCTTATATTCCCAACGGCTACATCACCGGGCTGAGTAAGATTGCTCGTGTAGTCGATATCTTTTCTCACCGCTTGCAAGTGCAGGAACGTATGACGTTGCAAATCAAGGAATGCATCCAGGAAACATTAAACCCGCTGGGGGTAATGGTGGTAGTGGAAGCTAAACATATGTGTATGCAAATGCGTGGTGTGGAAAAACAAAACTCAATTACTACTACTTCTGACTTCACAGGGGCTTTCAACCAGGCAAAGACGCGTGAAGAATTTATGAATCTTATCCAACACGGAACAACATTATAGGGGAAGTTGCCGTGAAATGGATAAAGTTATGCTCCGGCATCAATGAGAAAAGGTATTTGGTTTTGATAAAGGAGATGCTTCCTGTCGGAGGCTACCGCACATATGGCGACGAAAATAGTTTATCGCAATACGACTCTGTCTCCCAAACGTTTTGCCATAATACTTTGTATCCCTCTCAAGTCATTATAACGTATCATTAACGCATTACATTTTTCTTCGTCATGTGCAAGAGCCGGATCCTGCAAGGCATAAAGCATGTGTTTTAATTCTTCCGTGACAATAGCATATTTGAAATTAATCATCAACATCGGAACCAGTTCGTAGAGCCGTTCTTCATCTGTCACAATCTTCTGGGACTTGGAGTGGTATTTGCTAAGTTGATAGCGGACATTAATCAGGTCTACGCTCAATTTGCTGATGACAGGATCGGGATGTGCCAGAAAATATCGTTCCGCTACGAATCCGACATTATGTATATGTGCGGCAGCCTCCGACAGGATTTGCCGGTGCAACGGGTTGTGGAAAGCCAGATCGTCTTCCTTTAAATCGTTGATAACATATTCAATTACGGTTACCGGAACTTCATTCCCTTCCTCATCTGTTAGGTTACACATAATCTTTTCTCCGTAACGGACCACGGCCTGTAAAATCAACCGTTCAAATTTATAGAACTCCTGTCCCTCTTTACCTTCCTGTGGGATGAAAGAAGCGTAATTGTCTTCTTGCAGGGCAGGTGGAACGTTCAGATAGTTACCGTCGCCATCTACTTCGGGAGCTAGCATGACATCTTCAGGAGGCATAGGTATGCCGTTGTCGGAAGAGGGAGATGCAGTTGCACCGCCTTGTGTCATGTTAGCCGTTCTTTCAGCGATACGGCGGTCACGTTCTGTTTGTTCAGCTCGTTTCTCCGCTTGCGTTTCCCGTCTTTTGGCTACTTCCGATACCAGTAATTTATCTTCTACGTGCAGCAGCTGCGCACATTCTTTGATATAGACGTCGCGTACAATCGCTTCCGGTATGACGGAGATGCTTTGCACCAGATTGCCGATAAGCTCTGCACGTTTGATCGGGTCTTTTCCTGCATCTTCCAGTAATAAGTTGGTTTTAAAACGGATAAAGTCAGTTTCATGTTCTGCAATGAAGGCTTGAAACTCCGTGGAGTTATGTTTGCGGGCAAAAGAGTCCGGGTCGTCACCGTCGGGAAGAAGGCAGACTTTGATGTTCATTCCTTCTTCAAGGAGCATATCAATGCCGCGGATAGAAGCCTTGATACCTGCTGCGTCACCGTCGTAAAGTACGGTCATGTTGTTGGTGAAACGGTGAATCATGCGGATTTGTCCCGGTGTAAGAGCAGTTCCTGAAGAAGCGACCACATTCTCTATGCCGGACTGATGCATGGAAATGACATCCGTATATCCTTCCACAAGAAAACAACGGTCTTGTTTCACAATCGCCTGTTTGGCAAAATAAATGCCGTATAATTCGTTACTTTTATGATAGATTTCCGATTCGGGAGAGTTGACGTACTTAACTTTTACGCCTTTTGTGGCACTGGCAAGCACACGTCCACCGAAGGCAACTACTTTGCCGGAGAGAGTGTGGACAGGGAAAATGACACGTCCCCAGAAACGGTCCCGCAAACGGTGGTCGTCGGTTTCGTAGCAGAGTCCGGTTTTTACCAGATATTCTTTCTTATATCCTTTTTGTAGCGCTTCCTTGGCAAGTGCATCGTGGCTCTCGGTACAATATCCCAACTGGAATTTCTCGATGATATCATCCCGGAAACCGCGGTTGCGAAAGTAAGCCATACCGATACTGCGACCGTCTACGTGGTTCTTCAGTATATTCTGAAAATAGTCGCGGGCGAAGTTATTGACAATGAACAGACTCTCGCGCTCACTTTGCACCAGCTTCTCTTCATCGCTCAACTCTCTTTCTTTAATTTCGATATTATACTTCTTGGCAAGGTATCTCAGTGCCTCCGGATAAGACATCTGTTCGTGCGCCATGATAAAGTGCACGGCGTTGCCCCCTTGTCCGCAGGCGAAACATTTGCAGAGTCCTTTAGCGGGTGAAACATAAAAGGAAGGAGTTTTGTCACTGTGGAACGGGCACAAACCAACATAATTGACACCGCGCTTGCGCAGGGTGACAAAATCTGAAACGACATCCATAATCTGTGCCGCATCCAATATCCGGTCTATGGTAGCTTGATCTATCATTCTTTCTTTTCTCCTGTGAATCCGTTTTTGCGGATACAAAGGTACACATAAAAAAATCCCCTGCAAAGAACTTTTTTGCAGGGGACCGTTAAATCTTACCTATATCGGCCGGGGATTATTTAATCTTTTCCCGGATCTTCGTCAGATACTTTTTCATGCCTTCCGCATCTTTATTCTCGATGATTTCGAGAAGGTTCTTCAGCTCTGTCCGGATATTGGTTACTTGGCCCGGAGTGCGCGGGTTGAACAGGATTTCCTGAAGCAGGTAGTCGTCTTCGCTGAGCAGTCCTTTGGCAATGGCCATGTGTTTTTTGAAAGTAGTTCCCGGTGCTTCCTGATGTTTCATAACCGCTGCGAATACGAAAGTCGAAACGAACGGGATAGACAGGGAGTAGGCTACCGTTTCATCGTGTTCATCGAAAGTATATTCGAAGATGTTCAGTCGCAATGTCTGATACAGGTCTTTGAAGAATATCTTTCCGAGGTGGTCTCCTTCACTGATGATAATGGCATTTTCGCTGCTTAGGTTGCTAAGGCTGGCGAAAGTCGGGCCAAACATCGGGTGACTGGATACATATCGGAAGCCGCTTTCTTCGTAGAACTTCTTCAATCCTGTTTTTACAGAGGCAATATCACTAATGATGCAGTCTTTGGGCAGTACGGGCAGCACTTTGCGAAAAGCGTCCAACGTGTACTTTACTGTCACGGCATTTATGACCAGTTCGGGCTCAAATTCCTTAATCTCCTCCAATGTGGTGAAACGATACGTGTTATAGACGAAACGCAGTTGGTGCGGGTTGACGTCGAACACGGCCGTCTCATGTTGAAAGCTCAATATGTCAGTAAAGAAGGAGCCCATTTTGCCGGCTCCGAGGATTAATATTCTCATATTCTTATTTATTAAAGTTTCGCATATACTGCCTTCCGTATGGCTTTCTCTCTCAGAGGGAAGGGTACCGGTAGGGATGAGGTATATTTTTCTTTTAAAAAGGTATATTCATTATTTTTCCTACCACCTCCCCCTACGGGTACTCCTCCTTCCCGAAGGAGGAGAAGCTATGCAGAAAGCTTACGAAGCTTCAGTTTATTACCTGATTATTTATTAATAATTTCCATTTGTTGACGAACGGATTCTTCATGGATTGCTTCAAATATTTTTTTCATAAACTCTGCATCCATGCCGCATTGTTCACCTTGTGCACCGCGCTTTTCAAGAATCTCATTATAACGTCCGGCCTGGAGAACGGTGATTCCGTGTTCTTTCTTGTAAGTACCGATTTCGCGGGCGATGCGCATTCTTTTTGCTAATTCCTGAATGATGTTATCATCGCATTCATCGATTTGCTTACGAAGTTGGGACAAGCTTTCGGTAGTCTGGGTTTCGGTGCGGATAACCAGTAAATTGAGGATGTAGTCGAGTACGTCCGGGGTCACTTGTTGTGAAGCGTCGCTCCATGCGCAATCCGGGTTACAGTGACTTTCCACAATCAGACCGTCGAAGTTCAGGTCCATAGCCTGCTGGCAAAGCGGGGCTATCAATTCACGCTTTCCTCCGATATGGCTCGGGTCGCAGAAGATAGGCAGATTAGGAATGCGGCGACGCAATTCGATAGGAATGTGCCATTGGGGGAGGTTGCGGTATATCTTTTTATCGTAGCTGCTGAAACCGCGGTGGATAGCACCCAGACGTTTCAGACCTGCATTGCTGATACGTTCCAAAGCTCCGATCCACAGCTCAAGATCCGGATTCACGGGATTCTTGACCAATACCGGGATATCAACACCTTTCAATGCATCGGCGATTTCCTGTACGGCGAAAGGGTTGGCAGTGGTACGTGCGCCTACCCAAAGAATATCGATTCCGGCTTTCAGGCATTCGTAAACGTGCTTGGCAGTAGCTACTTCAGTAGAAACATACATTCCTGTTTCCTTCTTCACTTCTTTCAACCAGGCAAGACCCTCTACACCGATTCCTTCGAAACCTCCCGGTTTGGTACGTGGTTTCCAGATTCCGGCACGGAATATTTTCTGTCCTTTGGCTGCCAGTTGTCTGGCGGTATCCATTACTTGTTCTTCAGTCTCTGCGCTACATGGGCCGGCGATGACGATTGGTCTTTTGGCTTCTATGCCCGGTAATAAAATTGATTCGAGTTCCATATTCTTATTTGTTTTTTATTCTTTTAATTCTTTCCAGTGCTTCTGCTAACTTATTGTCTTTGCAGCAGAGCGAGATACGGATATATCTTGCTCCGTTGCTGCCGAAGATAAATCCCGGTGTGATGAACACTCTCGCTTCATGCAATACTTTCTCCGTCAGTTCTTCCACATCCTTGCAGGAATCGGGTATCTTGCCCCAGAGAAACATACCGACTTGTTTCTCATCGTAGGTGCAACCGAGTACTTTCATTATTTCACCGGCAAGGTGACGGCGGTTCCGGTAGTTTCGGTTGTTTCCGTCGTACCAGTCGGCTTCGGCTTCCAGGGCGGTTGCAGCGGCTAGTTGCATGGCGCGGAACATTCCACTGTCGATGTTGCTTTTCACTTTCAATATCCATTGTACGAATTCGGGATTTGACGCTAACATTCCGATACGCCAGCCCGGCATATTGTGGCTTTTGCTCATGGAATTGAATTCAATACAACATTCTTTAGCTCCCGGCACGCTCAGAATACTAATTGGCTTTTCGTTTAGGATAAAGCTGTACGGATTGTCGTTGACAATCACGAGATTCTTCCGGCGGGCAAAGTCAACGAGACGTTCATACAGTTCCGGAGTGGCGTTTGCGCCTGTCGGCATATTCGGGTAATTGGTCCACATCAACTTTACGCGGCCCAAATCCATATTCTCCAGAGTTTCGAAATCGGGCATCCAGCCATCTTCCTCTTTCAGGTCGTAGTTGATAACTTCCGCGCCGAGTATCTTGCTCAAAGAAGTATAAGTGGGATATCCCGGGTTCGGTACCAATACCTGTTCTCCCGGATTGACGAAAGCCAGTGTGACATGGAGGATTCCTTCCTTCGAGCCGATTAAAGGTTGTATTTCCGTGTTCGGGTTCAGGTCGACTCCATACCAGCGTTGATACCATGCTGCGAAACCTTTGCGAAGTTCGGGGATACCTACATACGGTTGGTAACCGTGTCCGTTCGGGTCGTGGGCATTATTGCACAATGTTTCGATTGTCTTTTCCGAAGGTGGCATATCAGGGCTTCCGATACCCAGACTTATCACGTCTTTTCCTTCCGCATTCATTTGTGCTACTTCTTTCAGTTTCTTAGAGAAGTAGTATTCGCTTACACTTGCCAGTCTGTCGGCGGGAGCGATCTTATACGTTTGATTTACCTTCTGCATATTCGCCTAATATTTTAAGTTCTTTGGTTAATGGAGTGATTGCTGCGATCGATTGTTTGTATCTCAGATAGTCGTTGAAAGCTACGTCCACATAAAACTGGTATTCCCATTCCCGTCCGATAATCGGCAACGACTGTATCTTAGTGAGGTTGATGTTGTAAAACGACAGGATAGACAACACTTGTGACAAGCTGCCTTCCGAGTGCGGCAGTGTGAATACCATGTTCGCCTTATTGATCGTGTTTGTACGGTGCTGGCGGAGTTCGTCCACTTGCCACGGGTCGGCAACGACTAGAAAACGGGTAAAGTTATGCTTATTTGTTTCGATACCTTCTTGAAGGACTTTCATTCCATAACGTTCGGCGGCTATCTTGGAGCAGATAGCGGCGTGTCCTTTCAGATTTCCGTTCTTGATAGCCTCTGCGCTGCGTGCCGTATCTTCACCTTCCACTACTTTTAGTTGTGGGTGCTGGTTCAGGAAATCACGGCACTGCATCAGGGCGATAGGGTGGGAGTTGACTTCCGTCAGGTCTTCCCAACTTTCATCGGGCAGGCAGACGAAGCTGTGCGAGATGCGCAGTTTGTATTCACCGATAATTTGTGTACCGCTTTGTCTCAACAACTCGTTGTTGTGCAGCAAGCTGCCTGCAATCGTATTCTCTATGGCTAGCATTCCGATAACCTGACTGTCTTTACGTATCGAGGTAAACACGTCTTCGAAACTGGCACAACAGATTAACTCTATTTCTTCTCCCTCGAAGTACTTGTGTGCGGCGATATCGTGATATGAGCCGAGTGTTCCTTGAATTGCTATTTTTTTCATTGTTATAAATGTATTATATAAAAAAATCCCGCGTCCATATTGGAGCGGGATTCATATGATTGATTTCTCTTATTCAGTCCTTAAGCATCATGTCACTTGATACATACAAACTCCCGCTCTACTTTCTGGCTAAAGTAAAAGTAAAAAAAGAAGTAATATGCATAAGTAAATGATCTCATACGAGTCTTTGTTTTTTTGCTTTGGTTTCTAATTCTGGGGCAAAAGTAATACTTTTCTGCTAAACGCAAACAAAAAGCGATACTTTTTTTGTTTTCTCTGCAAAAAAGAATGAAAAAGACATGGGATACCCTCTGTCGGAACGGGTTGAATGACTTCCGCCAATCAGAAGATTCCCGGCAATGCTTCCTGTTTTGGGCCGAGGTTCTTGAATTCTCCGTTCAGGCTGGCCTCATCTTTCGGATTCAGTTCCAATGACCTCTTCATATCTTCTACAGAACCGTCTTTATCTCCATTCAGCAGTTTGGCGCGGCCGCGTTCTTTGTATGCTTCTGCAAAGTTGGGGTTCAGTTCGATTGCTTCGTCGAACAGACTGATAGCTTCTGTCAACTTCTTCTGGTTGATGAAAAGTTGTCCCAGGTAGAGATATGCCTGTTCGTTGAAAGGATTCACTTCTGTTACAAGTTTGTAGTCGGCTTCTGCTTCTTCTTCCTGTCCGTTGGCTTCTTTCACTTTGCCGCGCAGGAGGATAGCGGTTTCTTCTTCCGGGTTCTGTGCCAGTACGGCGTCAATGTCTTCCATTGTTTCTTTATATTGCTTCATTTTCAGCAATGCTTCCGCACGCATCAGGCGGGCTTCGAGGAAATCATCTTTCAAGGCAATCGCTTTTGTCAGGTGGGCAATCGTCATTAGGTCGTCGTCCTGTCCTTTACGGGCTTTGCCTAACAGATAGTGTGCCACTGCATTTCCCTCCTCGATAGCGATCGCTTTGCTGGCAGCTTCTTCCATTGCTTTGTAGTCCTCCTGTATGAAGCACACATTGGCCAATGTCAGGAATGTGTTTGTCACATGAGGTTCCATGATTGCCATTTTTTCCAGCAGTTCGCGGGCCTTTTCGGTTTCGCCCGTCTGGATATAAAGCTGGCTGAGATAACCCATTGTCTCGAAATCTTCTTCGATAGCAAGGGCCTCTGTGAAACATTTTACTGCGTAATCCGGACGTCCCATACGTTGTGCACGCAGACCGTCATATTTGAAGATCTCGAATCTTTTCCGGTCGTTTTTCTGTTTTTCACTTTCCGGTGTTTCTGACTTTCCGGAGAAGAAAGATTTAAAAAAGTTCGGCATGATGATATGTTGTTTTTGAGTTTATCTGCAAATGTAATAACTTATTTTGATATATGTAACATTCCGTCCTGCATCTTCAACTCACCTTCTTCCAATAAATATTGGATTACCCGGCTGATATCTTCTCTTTCTGCTTCAATGGCATTCGCTATTCCGGCAGGGGGCAAACTTTTCCGGGCAAGCAGTTCCAGGATTTGTTTTCTCATTTCTCTGAAAGAGTCTTCGGGCAGGCAGTCCGTTTCGTGACGATTCAGACAGACGTCGCATTGCTTGCAGTTATGCTCATTTTTTTCTCCGAAATAACGAAGCAACATCCGGCTCCGGCAAACGCTTTCGGAAGTGACATATTCTTCCATGGCTTTGATACGTGCTTCGTACCGGGCTTTGCGCTCTTCGTAGACAGAAGCCGGAATGTGCAGGTAACGCAGTTCCAGCCGCTCGCGCGTGTATATTATATAAGGTGTCTTTTTGTGCGGGATATAATCTACGATACGGCGTTTGGCCAGTGTCACCAATATATTATAAATTTGCTGGCGTGTCAATCCGGTGCGGATAGCCAGTGTGTCTTCGCTGATATAAGCATAATCGGTAAATACTCCCGTGTAGGAACGGAGAATGGTCTGTATCAGAGTTTCCGCTTCCGTACCCATTTCCCGTAGTTTATACAGCTCGTCCCGCCGGATTGTAAAAAGAATGCGGGAAGCATTGTCCTGTTCGTCCGTATACTCCAGATAGCCGGCTTGCGTCAGTATTTTCAACGCACTGTCCACCGGCACGGGGAAGTATTTGAACTTCCTGCAAAATTCTTCCAGGTTGAACTCACGGATACATTGGAATCCGTCACCCATGGCCATTTGGTAGTAATATTGCAGATGTTCGTATACCTGGAGGATATATTCTTTTTCGGGGAAAGTGTCCGCCACCCGTTTGTGCAATGTCATTTTGTCGGATTTGGCATACAGGATAACGGCATAGGCTTTCAGCCCGTCCCTTCCTGCCCGTCCGGCTTCTTGAAAGTACGCTTCAGGAGAGTCGGGAAGGTCGATATGCAGTACGATACGGACATCAGGCTTGTCGATGCCCATGCCGAAAGCGTTGGTGGCTACCATGACGCGGATTTCTCCGTTCTGCCAGCGTTTCTGCCGGAGGTCTTTTACGGCATTGTCCAGTCCGGCATGATAGAAGTCGGCGGTAATGCCTTCCTGCATTAATAATTCGGTGATTTCTTTGGTGCGTCTCCTGTTGCGGACATAGATAATTGCGCTGCCGTCTATCCTTTTCAGAATATGTAGCAGTTCTCCCGTCTTATTGTCCGTTTTGCGGACGATATATGCCAGATTCTTCCGTTCGAAACTCATACGGAAAACATTCTCTTCGCGAAAGTTCAGCCGTGACTGAATATCTTTTACGACTTCCGGAGTAGCCGTTGCCGTTAGTGCCAGCACCGGAACACCCGGCAGCAGTTCCCGTATTTCTGCTATCTTCAGGTAAGCCGGACGGAAATCATACCCCCATTGTGAGATACAGTGGCTTTCGTCTACCGTAATCATGGAGACCTTCATTGAACGGAGTTTGATACGGAATATTTCCGTATCCAGCCGTTCCGGAGAGATATAAAGGAACTTATAGTCGCCGAAGATACAGTTTTCCAGCGCAGTGACAATCTCCTGACGTGTCATGCCAGAATATATGGCGAGCGCTTTGATTCCGCGTTTGCGCAGATTCTGCACCTGGTCTTTCATCAGGGCGATGAGGGGGGTAATGACAATACAAAGTCCACTCTGGGCGAGAGCGGGCACCTGGAATGTGATAGATTTGCCACCTCCGGTCGGCATTAGCCCCAGCGTGTCCTTACCTTCGCCTATACTGGTGATGATCTCCTCCTGCAAGTCGCGGAAGGAGTCATATCCCCAATATTGTTTTAATATCTCCTGATACTTATTCAATCGGCTTTATATCTTCGATTTGAAGTTGGACTTCGCCACGCTTGTGCGTGTTTTCTTCAATGGTGTAACAAATGTCGAAGGAGCGCTTTGTCTTGATATAGCGCACGTGCGAACTTTGTCCGAATGCGATACCGTTCATTACATTGTTCGACTTGTTGTCAACCAGTTCCAATTTGATATGTTCCTGGTCGCGTCCCACCACTTTGCTTGTACCGTAGTCATATACATGATGCGTACAGAAAATCGGCTTCATATTGTCCGGGCCGAAAGGATTGAACTTCTTCAGGTCACTGAAGAACCTGGGCGTAATATCCCTGAAATCAATTTCAGCATCGATGTCGATTACCGCACTGGTCTGTTCGGGCAGGATATGCTGCGAAACGAAGTCCTCGAACCGCTTGGTGAAAGCCTCCACATTCTCTACTTTCATGGATAATCCGGCAGCGTATGTATGCCCTCCGAAGTTCTCAAGCAAGTCGCGGCAATGTTCGATCGCCTTATAAACATCAAAACCGGAAACGGAGCGTGCCGAACCGGTTGCCATGTCATCTGTCCGTGTCAGTACGACGGCGGGACGATAATAAACTTCTGTCAGGCGGGAAGCTACGATACCGATCACCCCTTTGTGCCATTCTTCATTGTAGAGAACGATAGAACGCCGTTCGGCCAATCCTTCCAGATTGGCGACAATGTTGTTGGCTTCTTCTGTCATGCTCTTGTCGAGGTCCTTGCGGGTTTCGTTGTACTGGTTGATTTGTCCTGCTTTCTCCAGTGCAACCGAGAAATCTTTCTCCGTGAGCAGGTCGACCGCTTCTTTTCCATTCTGGATACGTCCCGAAGCATTGATGCGCGGTCCGATTTTGAACACGATATCGCTGACAGTGATTTCCCGTTCGGAGAGTCCGCAGACGTCAATAATTGCTTTCATTCCCACACTCGGGTTACTGTTCAGCTGTTTCAGTCCGTGAAAAGCAAGAATACGGTTCTCGCCCATAATCGGCACGATGTCCGAAGCGATACTTACCGCTACCAGATCGAGCAGAGGAATCAAGTGATGAAACTCGATACCGTTGCTGATAGCAAATGCCTGCATGAACTTGAAACCGACACCGCAACCCGAAAGGTGTGTGTACGGATACGTATTGTCCGGACGTTTGGCGTTTAGGATGGCTACGGCAGGAGGAAGGATGTCGTCCGGCACGTGGTGGTCGCAGATGATAAAATCAATACCTTTCTCTTTGGCATACGTTATTTCCTCCACTGCTTTGATGCCGCAATCGAGTACAATAATCAATCCTACACCGGTTTCAGCGGCATAGTCCACTCCTTTTTTAGAAATGCCATACCCTTCGTTATAACGGTCGGGTATGTAATAATCCAAGTTCGAATAGAACTGTTGGATAAACTTGTAGACCAGTGCTACGGCGGTAGTTCCGTCTACATCATAATCTCCATAAATCAGAATACGCTCTTTCTTTCCCATAGCCTTATTCAGACGTTCTACTGCAATATCCATGTCGTTCATTAGGAACGGATCGTGCAGGTCGGGCAATTGCGGGCGGAAAAACTTCTTGGCGTCAACCGCCTTCGTTATTCCCCGCTGTACCAAAAGTTGTCCAAGTATCGGGCTAATCCCTAATTCCTGGGCCAATGTCTGGCTTGTCTCTGCCTGTTCGGGTGTAATGGGTTGATAATTCCATTTGTGATTCATTTTATATATTGTTTTTTCTTTTTCTGCTCTCAGGGGTCAGAAAGGCACTTCTTCCCAACAAGGGGTAAAAGTACGAAAAAAACCGGAGGTGAGTGTAGATATGACGAAAATATTTCAAAGGGGATAGAAAATCGGAAGTTTGCTAATGGTGGCATTAAGTGTTTACGGTGGCTTTTTAATAGATGACTTCTTTGGCATTAAGATCAAAGTTCTCCGGAATTAAAACTAAACTTCTCTTGGATAAGGATTGAACTTTTTTCGGATAGGAATCAATCTATAAACACAAGTTCCGTTTTTATAAACGAAGCCTTCATTTATAAAAACGAAGCTTTCATTTTTATAATCAAAGCTTGCGTTTATAGATTGATGTTAGGCAACGATAACTTTGTCACTGGATGGGCGGAAGTTTGTAATAAACAGACAGCAACTTTGCTATACTCTTATGATAAATAAAGATTCTGATCCTGTTGGAGTGCGGCTATATATATGACTTATATCAAACCAGCTCTTTCCAATATGATAAGGTTGGAAAGAGCTGGTTTGATATTGAGAGGTATATGTTTTTATTTCTTCTTTCTTAAATCCCTGCCTTCATACTTGCAGATCGCTTCTATCCATTCCTCCGTCAGAGGCATGGACTCATGTCTCTCCAGGTCGAAAGTCACCATGATTGATTTGCAGATACATTTTATCTCGTTCGTCTTTGTGTCGATCACCCGTTGGAGCAGATGAAAGCTTTTCGTTCCTACTTCGGAAACGGCAGTCTGTACGGCGATATGGTCTGATGCGAAGATCTGTTTGACGAAATCTGCTTCGATATGGACAACGACAATGCCGGTCTTCTCCCAGTCGACTCCGGGACATACGGAAGCGAAGTATTCAGTCTTGCCCAAATCGTAAAAAGAAAAATAAACAGTGTTGTTGACGTGACCGAATTTATCTACGTCATTGAAGCGCAACTGAATAGGTAGCGTGTGGTGAAATACGATTTCTTCCATTGTTTTCACTTAATCTTTTTGAATTCGACGCAAAAGTAGTACTTTTGCGTGTTATTCTCAACTGAAATTACTCAAGAAATGATAGAAGATATTAAAAAAGCCTGTCAGGTGATGAATGAAGGAGGTGTCATCCTTTATCCTACCGATACCGTTTGGGGCATAGGCTGCGACGCGACTAACGAAGAAGCTGTACGTCGGGTATATGAGATTAAGAAACGTGCCGATAGCAAAGCTATGCTGGTGCTGGTTGATTCGTCTGTCAAGGTGGATTTTTATGTACAGGATGTTCCTGATGTGGCATGGGATTTGATAGAAGTTGCCGATAAACCATTGACGATTATCTATTCCGGTGCACGCAATTTGGCTCCGAACCTGCTTGCGGAAGACGGAAGCGTGGGAATCCGTGTGACGAATGAAGCGTTTTCCAAACGTCTTTGCCAGCAGTTCCGCAAGGCAATCGTGTCTACATCAGCCAATGTAAGCGGCCAGCCGGGAGCTGCCAACTTTAGTGAAATCAGTGACGAGATCAAATCGGCAGTAGACTATATCGTCGGCTATCGTCAGGACGATATGAGCAGACCGAACCCCTCAAGTATTATAAAACTGGACAAAGGTGGAGTGATTAAGATAATTCGCGAATAAATGAAAGAGGAAAAACTTAGTTTATTGCAGCGTTGCATCAAGTGGCGGGAAAATAATATCAAGGAGAAACAGTTTATCCTGATATTGAGTTTTCTGGTGGGGATTTTCACTGCGTTTGCCGCTTTACTATTGAAGTTCTTCATTCACCAGATACAGAACTTCTTAACAGATAATTTCAATGCGACGGAAGCCAACTATTTGTATCTGGTGTATCCGGTAGTCGGGATTTTTCTTGCAGGCTGGTTTGTGCGTAACATTGTGAAGGATGACATCAGCCATGGGGTCACCAAGATTCTGTATGCTATCTCCCGTAGGCAGGGACGCATCAAGCGGCATAACATTTGGTCGTCTACCATTGCCAGTGCCATTACGATCGGATTCGGTGGATCGGTAGGGGCGGAGGCGCCGATTGTGCTGACGGGGTCGGCGATCGGTTCCAATTTGGGTAGTGTGTTCAAAATGGAGCACCGGACGTTGATGTTGCTGGTAGGATGTGGCGCTGCAGGTGCGATTGCCGGAATCTTTAAGGCTCCGATCGCCGGACTGGTGTTTACGCTGGAAGTCCTGATGATAGATCTGACTATGTCTTCTTTACTCCCGTTGCTGATTTCTGCAGTGACGGCGGCAACCGTTTCGTATATCACTACCGGCACGGAAGCCATGTTCAAGTTTCATCTCGACCAGGCATTCGAACTGGAACGTATTCCTTTCGTTATCCTGCTGGGGATTTTCTGCGGTCTGATTTCGCTGTACTTCACACGTGCTATGAACTCGGTAGAAGGAGTTTTCGGTAAGCTCAACAATCCTTATAAGAAACTGGCTTTCGGCGGTGTTATGCTGAGTGTGCTGATTTTCCTTTTTCCACCTCTCTATGGTGAAGGTTACGATACAATCAACCTGTTGCTGAACGGAACGTCTGCGGCGGAGTGGGATACGGTGATGAACAACTCCATGTTCTACGGCTACGGCAATCTGTTATTGGTCTATTTGATGTTGATTATCTTATTGAAGGTATTTGCTTCCAGTGCGACGAACGGTGGTGGTGGATGTGGTGGTATATTTGCTCCTTCACTTTATCTGGGATGTATTGCCGGATTTGTATTCTCGCATTTCAGCAATGATCTTGCTTTCTCAGCTTATCTGCCCGAAAAGAATTTCGCTTTAATGGGAATGGCGGGAGTGATGAGCGGAGTGATGCACGCTCCGTTGACGGGTGTCTTCCTGATTGCTGAACTGACCGGAGGATACGACTTGTTCCTTCCGTTGATGATTGTGTCTGTCAGTTCTTATCTTACGATTATAGCATTTGAGCCTCATAGTATCTATTCGATGCGTCTGGCAAAGAAAGGACAACTGCTTACGCATCATAAGGATAAAGCGGTATTGACATTGATGAAAATGGAGAATGTCGTGGAGAAGGATTTCGTAGTGGTTCATCCTGAAATGGATTTAGGCGAACTGGTGAAGGCTATCGCCGCTTCCCACCGGAATGTGTTTCCCGTGACGGATAAGAAGACTGGCGAACTGTTGGGAGTTGTACTGCTCGACGATATCCGGAACATCATGTTCCGTCAGGAACTTTATCATCGTTTTACTGTTAATAAATTAATGACATCCGCCCCGGCCAAGATATTCGATTCGGACGGAATGGAACAGGTGATGCAGACTTTCGATGATACCAAAGCCTGGAATCTTCCCGTGGTGGATGAGGAAGGACGTTATCAGGGATTTGTCTCTAAATCGAAGATATTTAACTCATACCGGCAGGTATTAGTACATTTTTCAGAAGACTAACCACCCGCCGTCCGACAAGGTACCAGGGCCTGGGTTCTATGTAGATAAAAGTGATTAGATTATGAAGAAAGAAGATTTAAGAATAGTATATATGGGTACTCCCGATTTTGCGGTGGAGGCCTTGCGTCAGTTGGTAGAAGGCGGATATAACGTTGTGGGCGTGATAACGATGCCCGATAAGCCGGCCGGACGCGGACATAAGATTCAATATTCTCCCGTTAAACAATATGCGCTCGAACAGAATTTGCCGTTACTCCAACCGGAGAAGTTGAAAGATGAGGCGTTTGTACAGGCGTTGCGTGAATGGAAAGCGGATTTGCAGATTGTGGTTGCTTTCCGTATGTTACCGGAAGTGGTGTGGAGTATGCCGCGGTTGGGAACTTTCAATCTCCATGCTTCTTTGCTTCCTCAATACCGGGGGGCCGCTCCTATCAATTGGGCGGTAATTAATGGAGATACGGAAACGGGTATCACTACTTTCTTCCTGAAGCATGAGATAGATACGGGAGAAGTCATTCAGCAGGTACGTGTACCTATTGCCGATACGGATAATGTAGAGATTGTGCATGATAAACTGATGATGTTGGGCGGAAAGCTGGTCGTTGAGACGGTGGACGCCATTCTGAACGGTGTGGTAAAACCGGTTCCGCAGGAAGAAATGGCGATTGTCGGTGAGCTTCGTCCTGCTCCGAAGATATTCAAAGAGACTTGCCGGATCGACTGGAATCAACCGGTGAAGAAAGTCTATGATTTTATTCGCGGACTCTCTCCTTATCCGGCTGCCTGGAGTGAATTGGTCAGTCCTGAAGGAGAAGTGGTGGTCGTGAAGATTTTCGAAAGCGAAAAAGTTAGTGAAGCGCATCAATTGTCTGCCGGAACGATTGTGACGGATGGGAAGAAATATATAAAGGTGGCTGTGCCCGATGGGTTCGTGTCTGTCCTTTCTTTGCAACTTCCCGGCAAGAAACGTCTGAAAACGGATGAATTGCTTCGTGGATTCCGTCTGACGAACGAATATAAAATGAACTGATCTGATAATAGATAACATGAACCGTCTCGAGTTCGAGACAAACCGAATCTAAAATAAAAGAATTATGAAACCAATTATCGCTCCTTCCATTCTTTCCGCTGATTTCGGATATTTGGCGAAAGATATTGAAATGGTAAACCGCAGTGAGGCGGAATGGGTACATATTGATATTATGGACGGGGTATTTGTCCCTAACATCTCATTCGGCTTTCCGGTACTGAAATATGTGGCAAAGCTGAGTAAGAAACCGTTGGATGTGCATCTGATGATTGTTAATCCGGAGAAGTTTATCCCGGAAGTAAAAGCATTGGGAGCGCATACGATGAATGTGCATTATGAGGCTTGCCCTCATTTGCATCGGGTGGTACAACAGATTAGAGAGGCAGGGATGCAACCTGCCGTGACGATTAATCCGGCAACTCCCGTAGCTTTGTTGCAGGACATTATCCGAGATGTATATATGGTGCTTGTCATGAGCGTGAATCCCGGATTTGGTGGGCAGAAGTTCATTGAACATTCCGTAGAAAAAGTCCGTGAACTACGTGCTTTGATTGAACAGACTGGCTCAAAGGCTTTGATTGAAGTGGACGGTGGTGTGAATCTGGAAACGGGTGCACGTCTCGTTGAGGCGGGTGCAGATGCTTTGGTAGCTGGTAATGCAGTCTTTGGAGCACCGGATCCGGAAGCAATGATTCACCGGTTACACGAGTTGTAGAGAATTGTGGTATCATATCTCCATAGATATCCTTATATACGCCTGGTTATCCCTTGGATAGCAGGCGTTTTTTGTGGTGATCGTTTCTTCAACGGTTCGCCGGAGCTCTTTTGGGGAATCCTTGCCTTTTGTTTTTTAGCCGGTCTCTCTATAGGTTGTTATTTCCTTGGACGCTATTCTCTGCGTTGGTGCTTCGGAATTGCGATTCTTGCTCTTTGTTTTACAGGTGGCTGGGTGGGAATAACCTGGCAGCTACAACATGCAACGGGATATACTTTCCCGAAAGAGGAAACGGTTTATCGGGGGTGGGTGACGGATACTCCCGAAACTAAGGAACATACTTTTCTTTGCCGGGTATTGTTGAAAGAACAGCGTGATTCGACAGCTATTCATTCGATAGATGATTGTAAGGCTATTCTATATCTGCAACGGGATTCGGCGGCTGCCGGATTAAAGCGGGGAGATGAATTATGGGTGTCTGCTCGTATTTCTCCGCCTGTAAATGGACAGAATTTCGATGAGTTCGACTATGCCCGTTATCTGATGCGGAAGGGAATCAGTGGAACAGGATATGTCGTGTCCGGAAAATGGATGCTGGTATCTTCAGAAATGTTATCTTCCGGTAACGGAAATATTGCTCGGAAGAGCACTCTTCTGGAGGTAGCCGGTTCTTGTCGCGACAGAATACTTTCTCTTTATCGCCAACTTGGTTTTGAAGGTGACGGACTGGCTGTACTTTCTGCTTTGACTGTAGGTGATAAAACCGAACTAAGTGACTCTGTTCGTGAAAGTTATTCGGTAGCTGGTGCCAGTCATGTGCTTGCATTGTCCGGGTTGCATATCGGGCTGTTGTATGCCTTGCTCTTTTTTATATTGAGTCCTGTTGCGAAGAGAGGGAACGCAGGCAGATGTTTGCGGGCTGTATTTCTTCTTATCCTTCTTTGGGCTTTCGCTTTTTTTACCGGGCTTTCACCATCGGTAGTCCGTTCGGCTTGTATGTTTTCGATCTGGGCAGTGGCGGATATTTTTAATCGTCAGGCTTTATCTTTGAATACGTTGGCGGCGACTGCATGGGTTATGTTACTTTGTAATCCGGTATGGCTGTTTGATGTCGGTTTTCAACTATCCTTCTTGGCTGTTGCTTCTATTCTACTGACATATAAACCCATTTATCGGTTACTTCCGGTAAAGAGTAGGATCGGGAGATATTTCTGGGGACTAATGAGCGTATCTATTGCGGCACAGCTAGGCACTGCTCCTCTTGTTATGTTTTATTTCTCCCGTTTTTCAACTCATTTTCTGTTTACTAATTTAGTAGTCATTCCTCTGGTTACCATCATTTTGTATTCTGCCGTTGTTATGCTTCTCTTGACTCCGCTACACTGGATACAAAATTTTATAGCAGAGGGCGTCAAGTTTCTTCTGGATGCACTTAATACTTTCATTCATTGGGTAGAACAGCTTCCTTATGCTTCTATTGACGGAATATGGCTATATCAGTTGGAAGTACTCGGCCTTTACCTCTCCGGCGGTCTGGTGTTTTACTATTTCGCAAACCGGGGATTAAAGAATCTTCTGATCTGTCTCTTTTCAATATTATTGTTAGGTGTCTATCATGTGTCTATGTCCTGGGTGGACCGTCCTCTGGATAGTATTGTTTTCTATAATGTTCGCGGTTGTCCGGCAGTTCATTGTATAGACAATAATGGGAATTCACGGATAGTTTATGGAGATAGTCTTTCTGATAAAAGGCAGTTGTATCGTGTTGCAACAAATTATTGGAATCATCACCAATTATTGTCGCCGTTAGAGATGACAGCCGATTATCAAGATACCGCGCTCTGCTGCCGGGAACAAATACTGTCTTACCATGGACGACGCATTTGTATGGTGACCGATCATCGCTGGCGGAACAAATCTGCCGCTACTCCGTTATATATTGATTATCTTTACTTATGCAAAGGCTATAATGGTCATTTGAAAGAACTCAGGTTGCTCTTTGCTCCGGAGTGCATTATATTAGATGCATCCCTTTCGGAACATCGCAAGCAACTCTTTGAAGAGGAATGTAAACAGTCCGGTTTGCGTTTTATCTCTTTATCCGAAAAAGGTTCTGTGCGGTTTTTGCTCTAAGTACAAAGATTTATCGTACATTTGCATCTTGATAAAGTATTATAGTATGTTGACGAAAGTAATTGAACAAGCCAAAATAGATCATTTTACCAAATGGTTTGAACGGGCTGACAAAATAGTAATTGTATCTCATGTATCTCCTGATGGTGATGCTATTGGTTCTTCACTAGGATTATACCATTTTTTTGATTCACAGGAAAAGACAGTAAACGTAATCGTTCCCAATGCTTTCCCCGATTTCCTTCGGTGGATGCCGGGCAGCAAAGACATTCTCTTGTACGACCGTTACAAAGAATTTGCGGATAAGTTGATAGCCGAAGCAGACGTAATCTGCTGTCTGGATTTCAATGCATTGAAACGTATTGATGATATGGCGGATGCGATAGCAGCTTCTCCCGCACGTAAAATAATGATCGATCATCATCTTTACCCGGAAGAATTCTGTAAGATTACGATGTCTTACCCGAAGATTTCTTCTACTTCCGAATTGATCTTTCGGTTGATCTGCCGTATGGGCTATTTTAGCGACATCTCTAAAGAAGGAGCCGAATGTATCTACACAGGTATGATGACGGATACAGGCGGATTCACCTACAACTCCAACAATCGGGAAATCTATTTTATCATCAGCGAACTTCTTTCCAAAGGGATTGATAAGGATGATATCTATCGTAAAGTATATAATACGTACTCGGAAAGCCGTTTGCGTCTAATGGGGTATGTGTTGTCTAATATGACTGTTTATTCGGACTACAATGCAGCCTTAATCACATTGACAAAAGCCGAACAGAGTAAGTTTAATTATATAAAAGGTGATAGCGAAGGGTTTGTGAATATCCCTCTTACTATTAAAAACGTTTGTTTCTCCTGCTTCCTGCGTGAGGATACGGAGAAGCCGATGATTAAAATTTCCCTTCGTTCGGTAGGTAGCTTCCCATGCAATCAGTTGGCTGCCGAATTTTTCCACGGAGGCGGACATCTCAATGCCTCGGGCGGTGAGTTTTTCGGAACAATGGAGGAGGCCAAAGCTGTCTTTGAGAAAGCACTGGAGAAATATAAACCTTTACTCACAGCAAAAAGCTGAGTGCGGAAGGTTAAAAGTGAATATTGAAAGGTTAAAAGATACGAACTTTCAACATTCCTCTTTCAACTTTTAATGATTTTGAGATACATTTGTGCGGAATATAGCTAATTAACAGATAATGAAGAAACTTATATTTTTATTTCTCTCTGTGATAGCAGCCGGAAGTCTGTTCCAGGCATGCGACAATTCTAAGACTTATGCAGAAATGCTGGAGGATGAAAAGAATGCGGTGAATAAGTTCATCAAAGATAGTGCAATTAATGTGATCTCCTTAGAGGAGTTCGAACGGGATACAATTACCGATCTGTCAAGAAATGAATATGTTGCTTTCTCAAATGGCGTCTATATGCAGATTGTAGATCGTGGAAATGCGGATGATCCGGAAGATACTTTTGCTAATAATAATGTGATTTGTGCCCGCTATCTGGAAAAGAATATAGCGAGTAATGAGTTGACTTGTTTCAATGTTGTCCTTCCTGAATATATTAATGCTTCTGATTATTATAGATCTCCCCTTACATTCCGTTATGTCAACGAAAATTCATCAGCTTATGGAATTGTTTTAAGCACTCCTCTTGATTATGATTATTTGTGGACAGCAAAGTCGTACGGAACAGCTATTCCCGGTGGATGGCTGTTGGCATTGCCATACTTGCGGGATAATGCTCATGTACGTTTGATTATTCCTTCAAAAATGGGGCATAGTATTTCGCAACAGAATGTGATTCCATATTATTATGATATCTGGAAGTTTGAAAAAGCAAAAAGTTAAAGCACTAACATTAAATAAATCTATTAGTTAAAACCTATGACTCTAATCAAATCTATCTCTGGAATCCGCGGAACAATCGGCGGAGGAGCGGGCGAAGGATTGAATCCGCTCGACATCGTAAAATTCACTTCGGCTTATGCTACTTTAATACGTAAGACTTGCAAAGTAAAAAGCAATAAGATTGTTGTGGGACGTGACGCCCGCATCTCCGGTGAAATGGTAAAGAACGTAGTAGTCGGTACCCTAATGGGAATGGGCTGGGATGTTGTAGACATCGATCTGGCTTCTACTCCGACTACCGAATTGGCTGTAATAATGGAAGGCGCGTGTGGAGGTATTATCCTGACAGCCTCTCACAATCCGAAACAGTGGAACGCACTGAAATTACTGAATGAACATGGTGAATTTCTGAATGCAGCCGAAGGTAACGAAGTTCTTCGTATTGCTGAAGCTGAGGAATTTGACTATGCAGATGTAGATCATCTGGGTTCTTATCGTAAAGACCTGACCTATAATCAGAAGCATATTGATAGCGTGCTGGCTCTTGACTTAGTGGATGTAGAAGCCATTAAGAAAGCCGGTTTCCGTGTAGCTATCGACTGTGTGAATTCGGTAGGCGGTATTATTCTTCCCGAATTGCTTGAGCGTCTGGGCGTGAAACATGTAGAAAAACTCTACTGCGAGCCTACCGGAAACTTCCAGCACAACCCGGAACCACTTGAAAAGAACTTGGGTGACATCATGAACCTGATGAAAGGTGGAAAAGCTGATGTAGCTTTTGTAGTAGACCCGGACGTTGACCGTTTGGCTATGATTTGCGAGGACGGTGTAATGTATGGTGAGGAATATACATTGGTTACTGTTGCCGATTATGTACTGAAACATACTCCGGGTAACACTGTTTCTAACTTGAGTTCTACCCGTGCTTTGCGTGATGTGACTCGTAAGTATGGTATGGAATATAATGCTTCTGCCGTAGGCGAAGTAAACGTAGTAACAAAGATGAAGGCAACCAATGCTGTTATCGGTGGTGAAGGAAACGGTGGAGTAATCTATCCGGCCAGCCACTACGGTCGTGATGCATTGGTTGGTATCGCATTGTTCCTTAGCCATTTGGCTCATGAAGGAAAGAAAGTCAGCGAACTCCGTGCTACTTATCCTCCTTACTTCATTGCTAAGAACCGTGTCGATCTGACTCCGGAAATTGATGTAGACGCTATCCTTGCTAAGGTAAAGGAAATCTATAAGAATGAGGAAATCAACGATATCGACGGTGTGAAGATTGACTTTGCAGACAAATGGGTACATTTGCGTAAAAGTAATACGGAACCGATTATTCGCGTATATAGCGAAGCTTCTACAATGGAAGCTGCAGAAGAAATCGGTCAGAAGATTATGGACGTAATTAATGAGCTAGCGAAGAAATAACGCTTCATTGATATTGGATAAATAAAAAAGGAGGAACTTAATCAGTTCTTCCTTTTTTTATTTGAAGTAAATTATTGTAAGAGCGGGGATCTCCGCCCTCCTTATAGTTCCTTAGAATCGGCAGCGAAGATCTATCCCAAATTGCATCGGACGTCCTTGTTGCATGAACCCTTTGTTCATCGTTTCAAAGTAGAAGGCTGCATAATCTTTATTCAAGAAGTTACGTGCCCAAAAACTAATCATTGCATCACCTATTTCTAAGTTTGTGCGCCAGTTGAGAGTACCGTAGAAGGATTGGCTGACATTATTTTGCTCAGTCCAATAGATTCGTCCGGCAGCGTTATAGTTTGCTTGGAACACTACGCGGTCAAAGATAGAACGGGGATTACAAGTAATAGCGTATTCTCCGCCGATATTTAATGTATGCTTGGGGACGAAGGGTACATACTTGCCGTTATATGACTTATCCGTAAGATTACCCTCACTGTCTTTTTGCTTTGTTACATAATCTGTAAAGGTGGCATACGTATATCCGTAGCTTGCATTTAGACTCAACTCATTTGTCAGGCTGGTACGTAGGGCAGCTTCGACACCATAACTTCTGCTTTTTCCTGCATTGATTGTGACACGTCCCAAACCACTTTCTGCCATTTGAGAAATTTGTTGGTCGCGTGTATCCATGTAGAAGGCGGCAAGGTCAGCCCAAAGTTTACCTTCCCACAAAGTCAGGTGAGAACCTATTTCATAGTTCCAGGAATATTCGGGCTTGTATTGAGTCGTTGCTTTCACCTCCGGCAGTTCATCTTTCATTCCTAATATTCTCTCCGCCATTAAAGAAAAGTTCGGGTCGGCAGCTAATGCATCCAACATTGAATTTTTTAAAGCTCCTTGTGCTAAATCAGAAAACATCTGAATATTGTAGCCTCCCGAACGATATCCCTTGGATACAGTTGCATAAATACTGTTTCCTTTTTCCCATTCATACTGGAGAGCGAATTTAGGAAGTAATTGTACGTAGTCGGTGGATTCCTTGCCAATGAATGAGCTTATAGCTTCCAAACCTTTACTGGTAATATTCATAGGTCCCATTGCTAAAGAGAAGTCAAAGTTTAGAGGGTTGCTGATAGAATTATACTCCATCTTAATTTTCTCGTAGTCTAAACGTAGACCGATTGTGGCAGATAGTCCTTTGATAAACAGATTATTGAATGTTGACTGATGAAAAACAGCTCCATTTAATATCGGAGTGTCAAAACTACCGCCAACTCCCAATATGGAATTATTGGCTGTCATGCGCATCTTGGGACCAGCAAGCCCTTCAAATATTTTGTTTACATTACTTTCAATTACAGTTTTTACGCCTTCTTGCCTGAAATCTACCGGACCGCTTGTATGTAACCACTGATAGAATCCGGAAACTCCGGTTGCCCATTGCCAACGCTTCTCCGGCTTTGATTTGAATACGATCTCTTCAGAAATTGTATTTGCTCTTTGTTTCTGTTCCAGAGTATAAATGTCTTTTTCTGTAAAGTCCTGATCGAGAAACATACGGTCATTCAGGTTTTGGTAGCCCGTGACCGCATTTAAAATAAATGTCCTGGCTTGATATTCTATATTAACTCCGGAGTTTAATAATCCGCGACGATAGCTACTGCGTTCGTTGTTGGCGATTTTTCCGATATATTCGGGGCGAGTTTCTTCTCCTTCTGTAACACCTGTATATTTATAAGGATATCCCCCCTGGTCACTATATTCGTAGCTCAATGTCATATCGACTTTCAGATTCGGTGTCGGCAGATAAATACCGCGGAAGCGTCCGCCTCCGGCGTTGCTTTTATCTATTTTCTCATTGTTGCGTGCTGCATTCTCAAAGAAACCTCCTGTATGTTCATAGAAACCTCCGGTGGAGAAAGCAAAACGGTCGGAGATACGATGATAATGTGTCAGTGAAACATTATAGTCGTTGTAGGTGGCGGCTCCCATTCGGATATCAGTCCCTTGATAAGTGAAAGGAGATTTGGTATGTATCTTGATTAGTCCGCCCATTGTATTACGGCCGTAAAGAGTACCTTGCGGACCACGAAGAATGTCGATACGTTCGATATCAGCGTAGTTGAAGTCGAAAGCGGACTTATCTATATAAGGGATATTGTCTACATAAAGCCCTACGGAGGGGGTGTTGATACGTGAACCGATTCCGCGGATATAAATAGAAGTAGTAAGTTTGGAACCATAGTCCGGGATGAACAGGTTAGGAACGATGCCTGTCAGGTTTTTCACGGAGTGTACCTGATTTGCTTGCATATCTTTTTGAGATAATAATGTGGTAGCTACCGGCAACTCACGTAGTTTACGGTTCTCTTTCGGAGTAGCGATTACTACCACTTCTTCGATATCTACCACTTTCAGTGAGTCTTTCGGGAAATCTTCCGCCCATGCTGTCCCTGTCGTTAGGAGCGTGAGGGCAATCATAATATTCTTTGTCTTCATCTGTAGTTAATTTGTCCGGTGCAAAGTAACGGCAAATATCGTTGACAGGCAATCCTCATTTATTAGGATTATGCAGTATAGAAAAACAAAATATGCTATGAATATCCGGAAGATTTTGTCGGAAATATTCTTTATTTGCCTGATAATATCATATCTTTGCCCGACAACAGAACTAAATAGAAACGGATTATGACAAAGAATAAACTATTCGCTTGGGCTATAACACTTCTCTGCTTTTCGTTGACCTCTTGCAGCGATGAAAAGGACGGCCCGTCAGAAAAGATATTGGTGACTAATGCAGGGGTGACGGAAGCCAACCAAACGGTTAAACCGGGAGATATCGTTCATATTTATGGTGATGGTTTTCAGGAAGGCGACCAGGTGGACTTTGACTTTCGTTGGGATCTTGGAGAACCCTTGTTCCCGGAAGGGTATCTTGGACCTGTCAGTGCGGAGATTGTAGAGAGGCATTCGAATGGAATGAGTATCCGAATGCCTTATCGCAAGCCGGAATCACGTGTTGAGATATTCCTGAACAGGGCAAGTGAGAGAATGTCGTTGGGAAAAGTACTACTTGCAGATGGACAAACGCCTAAAGATTTCAGACTGTATGGAATAAATGAGACCGACAAGACAATAGAGCGGGCGTATGCTGAAGAAACCGTCACTGGTAAAAAAACGTGGGATATGAGTGCACATCCGGACTTCCGTTCGGTTGTCAATCTTCAAAAGACTTATGGGCTGTGCGGGCTGGCAAAAGAAAACGGTGTGCAGCAACCCTTCTTCCTTGATTTCTGTACAGGCGAGTGGAAAGCTTTAAGTTTCTACGATTATAATACACTGGCATTGGTTATTGGCAGCGGAAATGATATTGCGGCCATTCAACAGAGAGGTAAAGGATATTCATTATATAATGTTTCCGCAGGTTTGGAACAAAGTAATTATGCAACTAAGACGCGGAGTAATTTTCCTATGCCGGAACCTCAATTTGAACTTCCGGAAGGATTTACTCCTGAACAATTCGGGGATTATCCGGGTGTGTTTATGCAAGGTAATGAGATTATTTTATTGTCGGCAAGGAAAGGAAACGGGAAATGGGTTCCCATGTTGTATAATTATAGAAATGGCTTTTATGTACTTGAAGGGATTGAAGCAGATGCCATTATTCCGTTTTATTTCGGAATGGCACTTCCCGATAGCGGTAGTCCTTCCTTATTATACCAAAAGAAGGTCGGTTACATGATTTATTACTCATCAGGTGACAATCGTGGCAGCAGTTTCCGTCTTCTTGAACCGGATAAGGAGAGCAGCAAGTTACAGTTACAAGAACCGTTTGTTCAATTGTCCGATAAGAAAGTTGTTTCAATAACTAACAGACCTGACCGTATCGGTACAATCACCGTGCTCTTTTCCGATAAAGAAGAAGGGCGCACCACTTCTGATTTTGATTGGAACAGCAAAGAGTGGACAGATTACACCGATCTTTCTGATATGCCATATAACTCAGTAGTATGGGCTAATTGATAGTCAATAGTAAAAACACTTATATCCGGTCTGCTTCTATATATCCGTTCATTACGGCATAAATAGTCAGACCGGATACCGATTTAATACCTAATTTCTCTGTTATGTTTTTCCTGTGAGTGATAACGGTAGTCAGGCTGATATTCAGTTTATCTGCTATTTCTTTGTTGATTAACCCTTTGGTAATCAGCACGAGTACTTCAATTTCGCGAGCAGATAAAAGTACCTGAGGATGTTCTGCAGGAATCATCGGAGGCATATCCTTCACGGGATATCCGTTGTGATGAGCATGTTGATGAAGTTTCAGGATATTCTTTACCAGTTTTTCTTCCGACTCATAAATATTGAGTACCGGAACACCGGAAAGTTGGAATTGCGGGCTGTCACTGGCAAGGACAATCGTTTTTCGCTTCCGGGGAAGGAAGAAAGCGTTATGCTCCACATAGATTTGTGCGGAGATAAAATAATGGGCGTACATATCCGGCGTATCATCCATTAACTCATTGAAGTTATGGAAGGTACGGATCGTTGCCATAGGGATGATCTCTTCCAATATGGATTTGAGTCCCAGGCTACAGAGAGTATTCGGCTCAATAATTGCTATTTCAGGTTTGTAGTTCATTCTTTTCTATTGTTCGGATGATTGATTCAGATAGTTGGCTACTGCTTCCGCACACCGTTCTCCGTCTACTCCGGCAGAAACGATTCCTCCGGCATAGCCCGCACCCTCTCCGCAAGGGAATAGTCCGCGAACGGTTACGTGTTGAAGCGTCTCTTTATCTCGTATGATGCGGACAGGGGAAGAGGTACGTGTTTCTACCCCAATCATAACGGCTTCGTTGGTCAAGAAGCCATGACTGCTGCGTCCGAATTGTTGAAAGCCGAGTGATAATCTCTTGCTGATAAACTCCGGCATCCAGAAGTGAAGCGGAGAAGAAATCAACCCCGGACTATATGAAGATTCCGGTAAGTCATAACTTAGCTTCTTGCGGGTGAAATCCAGCATACGCTGTGCCGGAGCTGTCTGGCGTCTGCCGCCTTGCAACCAACATTGACGTTCCAATTCTTCCTGAAAGTGCAGGGGGAGAAGTTGGGTATTGAACATCGAAAGTTGAGAGCTACTGAGAGAAGGGTTAAGAGCGAGTAGTTGTTCATTTTGTTGCGCAGCTAACTCTCCACTTTCCATTCTCAACTCTTCATTTATGAAATCTTCCGGCTGTATCTCTACCACCATTCCCGAATTACTCCAGCGCGAGCCACGATTGGAAGGCGACATACCGTTCACTACCACTTGCTCCGGTCCGCTGGCTGCAGGGACGATAAAGCCGCCGGGACACATACAGAAACTATACACGCCTCTGCCTTCAACTTGGGTGACGAAACTATATTCTGCAGCAGGGAGATATTTTCCCCTTCCGTTTTTATTATGATATTGTATCTGGTCGATCAGTGTTGCCGGGTGTTCCAAACGGACACCTACAGCGATACCTTTTGCCTCAATCGTTACATTATTAGCTGCGAGCCAACGATAAACATCCCTTGCCGAATGCCCGGTTGCAAGTATCACAGGACCTAGAAAAGTCTTTCCTGTATTTGTCTCAATGCCTTTGATCTCGTTATTCTCAATAATCAACGCATCCATTCTTGTCCGGAAATGTACTTCTCCGCCACATTTGAGAATCGTATTCCGCATATTTTCAATGACACGCGGCAACTTGTCTGTTCCGATATGCGGATGTGCATCAGCCAGTATAGCCGTAGAAGCTCCATGCTGGCAGAATACATTGAATATCTTGTCTACATTTCCTCTTTTCTTACTACGGGTATAAAGTTTTCCGTCCGAATAAGCTCCTGCACCCCCTTCTCCGAAACTATAATTGGATTCCGGATTTACCATATGTTCCCTACTGATTTGCGCCAGGTCCTTTTTCCGTTCACGCACATCTTTTCCGCGTTCTACAATCACCGGGCGTAATCCGAGTTCGATAAGGCGCAGAGCGGCGAACAATCCGCCGGGACCTGCACCAACCACAATTACTTGTGGTTTTCCTTCCACACTATTATATACCGTATGCTCGTATTCATCTTCTTCAGGCATTTCGTTGATGTAGGCCCGTATTTTCAGATTGACGAAAATCGTTCGCTGACGAGCGTCAATGCTTCGCTTTAAGATGCGGGTAGCATTGATATTGCGTAAATTTAGTCCTTTCTCTTCAGAGAGATATTCTTTCAGCCGTTGTTCGTTCGCTGCGATTTCGGGAAGTACGCGGAGTTGGTATTCTTGTATCATTTGGTTGTTGTTACTTTAGATTATAAAAAGATAAGGCAGATAACATAAATCAGTGTCTTATCCGAATAACGCCCTGAACGCCTCTTCTACCTTTCTTACGGGCACTAACTCTATCTTTAGCTTCTTCGTATCAATGCCTTGCAAATTATATTTGGGCAACAGGAAACGCTTGAAGCCAAGCTTCTCGGCCTCTCCGATACGTTGTTCAATCCGGTTCACCGGACGTATCTCTCCCGACAAACCGATTTCTCCTGCCATACAGACTTCCGGTTCGATAGCTGTATCCATATTTGAAGAAAGAATGGCACTGATAACTGCGAGGTCGATGGCCGGGTCATTCACTTTCAGTCCTCCGGCGATATTCAGAAATACATCTTTCTGTGCAAGCTTGAACCCGACACGTTTTTCGAGGACGGCCAGAAGCATATTCATTCTTCGTATATCAAATCCGGTTGCCGAACGTTGGGGATTACCATAAACAGCGGAGCTTACCAGAGCCTGAGTCTCAATCAGGAAGGGACGTACTCCTTCGATAGCAGAAGCGATTGCTACTCCGCTCATTCCTTCATGGTCTTGGCTAAGCAGTAGTTCCGAAGGATTGCTCACCTGGCGTAGACCGTCCTGCCGCATCTCATAAATACCCAGTTCGGCCGTACTACCGAAGCGATTCTTGATACTGCGTAAAATACGGTACATATAATGTTGGTCACCTTCAAATTGGAGAACTGTATCAACGATATGTTCCAACACCTTGGGGCCTGCAATGCTCCCTTCTTTATTTATATGTCCGATAAGCAAGACCGGCGTATGAGTCTCCTTTGCGAAACGTAGGATAGATGCCGAACACTCTCTGACCTGAGCGATACTTCCGGGAGACGATTCGATGGTTTCCGTAGAGATAGTCTGTATGGAGTCGATAATAACCAAATCCGGATTCGTATTTTTGATATGGACATAAATCTGTTCAAGGGAAGTCTCACAAACAATGAAGCAGTCGCTGGAAACCTCAGAAAGACGGTCGGCACGTAATTTTAATTGCCGTGCACTTTCCTCGCCGGATACATAAAGGATTTTCTTTTCCGGCATACGGAGTACGGTTTGCATGACGAGAGTTGATTTTCCGATTCCCGGTTCGCCGCCGATCAGTACTAAAGAACCCGGAACAAGTCCGCCGCCCAGTACGCGGTTCAGTTCATTATCATGCATATTGATTCGCGGTTCATCGTCCGCTATGATCTCACTAAGAATAACCGGCTTGGGCTTTTGCGTTTCTATGCCCGATACCGGCCGGCGGTTAACCGGCTCTTTCCGTACGATTTCCTCAACATACGTATTCCATTCTCCGCACGACGGACATTTGCCTACCCATTTCGGTGAATCCTGTCCGCAGTTACTACACACATATACGGTCTTTTCTTTAGCCATTGTATTCTTATTAGTTTTCTAGAGAATACAAAAGTATGTATAATCTGTTCAACGCGCAAAACAAATCCCGGCAAAATCAGTTTATTGTTCAATCATCCGTTTCCAAACTCATCGTTATTGCTGAAATGTTATTAACTGTTGGACGGTAAGGAAAGAAGTCCTCATCGGTACCGGATACCTTCCTCAATGCCGGACGGAACGTTATATAGAGCCGGTAAGTTTACAGAGTTATTTCTCCCGCTATTGAACGGTTCATCCGGTCACGCACCTCGTCCGGCGTATAGCCGTGTCCCAACAGAAACATTAATTTGGTAACGGCGGACTCCGTCGTACTGTCATATCCGGAGACGACCCCTGCCTGCAACAACTGATATCCGGTTTCGTAACGTTCCATTTCTACGGTACCTGCACTACATTGTGTCACGTTGACAATGATGATTCCCCGTGCACTGGCCTGGCAGAGCAAGCGGATGAACCATTCCTTCCGGGGAGCGTTGCCGGAACCGTACGTTTCGAGTACTACCGCTTTCAATCCTTCTATTTTCAGAATGGTAGCCACTACATTCTCCTGAATGCCGGGGAAAAGTTTCAGAACGACCACATTGGTATCCAGTAAATAGTGCGGTTTCAATTCCCGTTCTTCTCCGTTCACATGAATCTGTACATTATTATATTTAATATGAATCCCCGCTTCGGCCAGTACCGGATAATTGAATGACCGGAAAGCGTTGAAGTTTTCGGCATTTATTTTGGTAGTGCGATTTCCCCGCATCAAATGGTTCTCGAAGAAGATACAGACCTCCGGGACAAGCGCTTTTCCTTCCTTATTCTGTGCAATGGCAATTTCAATACTCGTCATCAGATTTTCCTTTCCGTCCGTGCGGAGTACCCCTATCTCTCCAAAGCACCGGTTGTGGTGTTTTCAATCATACCAATTGTTCCACCTGTGTATATTAACAATACGGAAGCATTTAAAGGGTGCATAAGCTAATTTTCTGCGATTGTTTTCGCAAATATAACAATATAATTGATAAATAAGTAGCAAAATGTCATAAAAATGCTGTCTGTTGATTGAGGAGAAAAGAAACGTAGGATTCTTTTTATCAGAAAAAAACGGGAAAAAGTGATAGATTGAATGTTTTTATTATTACTTTTGCGACACTTATCAAAAACAAGAGTAGAAACAAGGACTATGATGAAGTACTACCCGCATACAGTCACATCCATGTGCACCATGACCCTTTGGGGTTGAGGGATAGTATTTGTGTATCTACGTGATTCACGCCTGTGTAAGTAGGCAAAATTCAAATTAAACTTTTTCGTAAACAACCAATCGTTCTGTAAAACTATACACAGGACATTGCATTAAAATAAGTATCTTCATGAAAGTAATGAAATTCGGCGGAACGTCCGTAGGTTCCGTGAACAGCATTTTAAGTGTAAAGAGAATTGTAGAGTCGGCATCGGCCGGCGAACCGGTTATTGTAGTAGTTTCCGCATTGGGAGGCATCACTGATAAATTGATAAACACATCGAAAATGGCGGCTACCGGAGATTCGGCCTATGAGGGTGAGTTCCGCGAAATTGTTTATCGTCATGTGGAAATGATTAAAGAGGTGGTTCCTGCCGGAGAAGGGCAAGTGGCGTTGCAACGTCAGATTGGCGAATTGCTGAATGAATTGAAGGATATTTTCCAGGGTATTTACCTGATTAAAGACCTTTCCCCGAAGACTTCGGACACAATCGTAAGCTATGGCGAGCGCCTTTCATCTATCATTGTTGCCGAGCTGATTAAGGATGCCAAGTGGTTCGATTCGCGTACTTTTATCAAAACTGAAAAGAAGCATAACAAACATACGATTGACGCTGATCTGACCAACAAACTGGTAAAAGAGACTTTCAGCTCTATCCCGAAAGTAGCATTGGTGCCGGGCTTTATTTCTTCCGACAAGATAACCGGAGAAGTAACCAATCTCGGTCGCGGCGGTTCGGATTATACGGCTGCTATCATTGCTGCGGCGCTCAATGCCGACAGTCTGGAGATATGGACAGATGTGGATGGCTTTATGACTGCTGATCCGCGTGTGATTTCAACGGCTTATACTATCTCCGAACTTAGCTATGTAGAAGCAACCGAACTTTGTAACTTCGGTGCGAAAGTAGTTTATCCGCCGACGATTTATCCCGTATATCATAAGAATATTCCTATTATAATAAAGAATACGTTCAATCCGGATGGAGTGGGGACCGTCATCAAACAAGAAGTCTCCAATCCGCATAGCAAGGCGATTAAAGGAATTTCCTCTATCAATGATACCAGTCTGATTACCGTTCAGGGATTGGGTATGGTAGGTGTGATTGGTGTGAACTACCGTATCTTTAAGGCGTTAGCGAAGAATGGAATCAGTGTATTCCTTGTTTCGCAGGCTTCATCGGAGAACAGTACTTCTATCGGTGTACGCAATGCGGATGCAGACCTGGCTTGTGAAGTGCTGAACGAAGAATTTGCGAAAGAGATAGAAATGGGAGAAATTTCCCCGATTCTCGCCGAAAGAAACTTGGCGACAGTCGCCATTGTAGGTGAGAACATGAAGCATACGCCGGGCATTGCAGGTAAATTGTTCGGTACGCTGGGACGCAACGGTATCAATGTGATCGCTTGTGCACAAGGCGCATCGGAAACCAACATCTCTTTCGTTGTCGATGCAAAATCATTACGTAAATCGCTGAACGTTATCCACGACTCTTTCTTCCTGTCCGAATATCAGGTCTTGAATTTGTTTATTTGCGGTATCGGTACGGTAGGCGGGAGCCTGGTAGAGCAGATTCGTTGTCAGCAAGAGAAGCTAATGCTGGAAAACGGACTGAAACTGCACGTTGTAGGTATCATTGACGCAACGAAAGCGATGTTTAGCCGTGAAGGGTTCGACCTCGCCAATTTCCGTGAAGAGTTGCAGCAGAAAGGAAAAGACAGTAATCTGCAGACAATTCGTGACGAGATTGTAGGAATGAATATCTTCAACTCCGTATTTGTAGATTGTACGGCCAGTCCCGATATTGCTTCACTCTACAAAGATCTTTTGCAACACAATATTTCCGTTGTAGCTGCCAACAAGATTGCCGCTTCTTCGGCATACGAAAACTATCGTGAACTGAAGACGATCGCCCGCCAGCGCGGTGTGAAATATCTGTTTGAAACGAACGTAGGTGCCGGACTTCCGATTATCAACACTATCAACGACCTGATTCATAGTGGTGACAAAATCTTGAAAATCGAAGCAGTACTTTCGGGTACATTAAATTATATCTTCAATAAGATTAGCGCCGACATTCCTTTCAGCCGTACTATCAAAATGGCGCAGGAGGAACGTTACTCCGAACCCGACCCGCGCATCGACCTGAGTGGAAAAGACGTTATCCGCAAGTTGGTGATTCTGGCGCGTGAAGCCGGATACCGCATCGAACAGGAAGATGTGGAAAAAAATCTCTTTGTGCCGAACGACTTCTTCGAAGGCTCCTTGGACGACTTCTGGAAACGGGTGCCCAGTCTCGACGCAGACTTTGAAGCTCGCCGCCAAGTATTGGAAAAAGAGCATAAACATTGGCGTTTCGTTGCCAAACTGGAAGACGGAAAAGCTTCTGTCGGTTTGCAGGAAGTAGGAGCCAACCACCCGTTCTACGGTCTGGAAGGCAGTAACAATATCATCTTGCTGACTACGGAACGTTATAAAGAATATCCGATGATGATTCAGGGGTACGGTGCCGGTGCCGGAGTGACGGCTGCCGGAGTATTTGCCGATATTATGAGCATCGCAAACGTTTAATGCCTTATGAAACATATTATCATATTGGGTGACGGAATGGCCGATTGGTCTGTGAAGTCATTAGGAGACAAGACGCTCCTGCAATATGCCAAAACGCCTTACATGGATAAGTTGGCCCGCATGGGACGTAACGGGCGGTTGATAACCGTAGCCGAAGGCTTTCATCCGGGCAGTGAGGTTGCCAATATGTCCGTACTGGGATATAATCTCCCGAAAGTGTACGAAGGTCGCGGGCCACTGGAAGCGGCAAGCATCGGTGTAGACCTGCAACCGGGAGAAATGGCAATGCGTTGTAATCTGATTTGTGTGGAAGGGGAGATTCTGAAGAATCACTCTTCCGGGCATATATCTACCGAAGAAGCGGACGTGCTGATTCAATATCTGCAAGAAAAACTGGGCAACGACCGCGTGCGTTTCCATACAGGAGTACAGTACCGTCATTTGTTGGTTATCAAAGGGGGAAATAAAGAACTCGACTGTACCCCTCCGCACGATGTGCCTTTGAAACCTTTCCGTCCGCTAATGGTGAAACCTCTGGCACCGGAAGCGCAGGAAACGGCAGACTTGGTTAACGACTTGATTTTGAAATCGCAGGAACTGTTGAAGAACCACCCGTTAAACCTGAAACGCATGGCAGAAGGCAAGGACCCTGCAAATAGTATTTGGCCCTGGAGTCCGGGGTATCGTCCGCAAATGCCTACCTTCTCCGAAACTTTCCCGCAAGTGAAAAAGGGAGCGGTAATCTCGGCTGTTGACTTGATTAACGGAATCGGTTACTATGCCGGTTTGCGTCGTATTGCTGTGGAAGGGGCGACCGGGCTTTATAATACGAATTACGAGAATAAAGTAGCTGCCGCACTGGAAGCCCTGAAAACGGACGATTTTGTTTATCTTCACATTGAAGCCAGCGATGAGGCGGGGCACGAAGGGGATATCGACCTGAAACTTCTCACGATCGAGAATCTCGACAAACGTGCCGTAGGACCTATTTACGAAGCAGTGAAAGACTGGGACGAACCGGTAGCGATTGCCGTTCTGCCCGATCATCCTACCCCCTGTGAACTTCGCACGCATACGTCCGAACCGATCCCGTTCCTTATCTGGTATCCGGGCATCGAACCCGATGAGGTGCAGGTATACGACGAGGTAGCTGCCTGCAACGGTAGTTACGGTGTGTTGAAAGAAGACGAGTTTATAAAAGAATTCATGAAATAAGTCACCACAGATTATGAAATATTATAGTACGAATAAACAAGCACCAATGGCTTCCCTCCAGGAAGCAGTGGTGAAAGGGCTTGCAGCCGATAAGGGACTGTTTATGCCTATGACTGTCAAACCTCTTCCGCAAGAGTTCTACGATACGATTGATACATTGTCTTTTCAGGAAATAGCCTATCGTGTTGCTGATGCGTTCTTTGGCGAAGATGTTCCTGCCGATACACTGAAACAGATAGTATATGATACATTAAGTTTTGATGTGCCTTTGGTAAAGGTAGCGGACAATATCTATTCTCTGGAACTTTTCCACGGACCGACACTGGCTTTCAAAGATGTAGGCGGCCGTTTCATGGCACGTCTGCTGGGGTACTTCATTAAAAAAGAAGGACAGAAGAATGTCAATGTGCTGGTAGCTACTTCCGGTGATACGGGAAGCGCTGTTGCTAACGGCTTTCTGGGGGTGGAAGGTATTCATGTGTATGTGCTCTATCCGAAAGGAAAAGTCAGTGAGATACAGGAAAAACAGTTCACTACATTGGGACAGAATATCACTGCACTCGAAGTAGACGGAACATTCGATGACTGTCAGGCATTGGTAAAAGCCGCTTTCATGGATAAGGAACTGAATGAACATCTTTCCCTGACTTCCGCCAACTCTATCAATGTAGCCCGCTTCCTGCCGCAAGCATTCTATTATTTCTATGCTTACGCCCAGTTGAAGCGTGCCGGAAAAGCGGCTAATGCTGTGATTTGTGTTCCTAGCGGAAACTTCGGAAACATCACTGCCGGATTGTTCGGAAAGAAAATGGGATTACCCATCAAGCGTTTTATTGCTGCCAACAACCGTAATGATATCTTCTATCAGTACCTGCAGACAGGCAAGTACAATCCCCGTCCCTCCATTGCTACGATTGCCAATGCTATGGATGTAGGTGACCCGAGTAATTTTGCCCGTGTAATCGACTTGTACGGCAATTCTCATGTCGCTATCTCTGCCGAGATTTCGGGTACGACTTACACTGACGAGCAGATTCGCGAAACGGTAAAAGAAACCTGGAAAGAGCATCACTACCTGCTCGACCCTCACGGGGCTTGCGGATACCGTGCCTTGGTCGAAGGGCTGAAAGAAGGTGAGACCGGTGTGTTCCTTGAAACGGCTCATCCGGCCAAGTTCCTTGAAACAGTAGAAAGCATTATCGGCGAATCGGTAGAGATACCTGCCAAATTGCAGGAGTTTATGAAAGGCGAGAAGAAAAGTTTGCAGATGACAAAGGAATTTGCAGATTTCAAGAACTATCTGCTTTCTCTTTAAGTATTCTTTCCTGTTGCCGCATTTTTCAACGTACAGGTAGCAGCTGGAAGGGTTCCTGATAAGGGTGTGTGCCACCGCCTTGGCACGATTGTGACAACGCTGTGTCACAGTTGTGCCAAGCCGATGGCACAACTGTGTCAATGGGGTGGAACAAACTTGGCACAGCGATGTCTGTTTTACATAAAAGCAAGGAATACTAAATACTCTCCCGTGCAATGAATTGTAAACTCATCGGAAGTCGCTTCATTGAGCGTGCCTTGCCACCAATTGGTGAAATCGCTTAGCGGATAAACCAATCCTTCTCCCTGCAATCCTTTCGCTCCGAAATTGATAATGGAAATCTGCTGTCCGGGATGAGCAGCAAAGGTTTGTGTATCTTTTGCAGGAACAAATACTCCATAATCAGTAATGGTCCGTACTTCCATGCCGCTTTTCATATAATCCAGCAGTAGGCTGATATTTCCCAATGTATGGTCTTCCCGTTTGCCGGTCGCTCCGACAATGGCAATTCTCCGGAATCCTCTCTTTTGCAGATACCGGACGGCTTTAGTCTGGTCGTTCGTTTCCTGATCGGGTATCTGATGTATAATAGGGGAGAAGCGTTTGTGGTATTCTGTTGAAAGAGAGTCGCCGTCGCCGACAATCACATCCGGAGTATGTCCGCGGGAAATGTACTCATTGGCTGCACCGTCACAGCAAGCAACAAAACTTGCTTCTTCCAGCATTGTCAGAGGAACGGGGCAAGTTGGGTATTCACCGTTGGCCAGTATCACTGCCTCGGGAGTATAGTGTTCGTTTATCATTGTATGTTCATTAGTTTTTTCCACTTGAAGTAGCCAAAGATAGCTATAATGGAGTAAAGTCCGTACAAAGCTGAGGTGAAATAGAGGTCTTTATAGATATAAAGTCCGCAGCAGACGATATCGACGATAATCCAGGCAAACCATTGTTCAATGTATTTGCGTGCCAGCATCCACATTCCGACAATACTCAAGGCAGTGGTAAAGCTATCCAGCCACGGAACGTTACTGTCGGTATATTCGATAAGTATCCATGCAATGCCGATAAAGGCGACAATGAATACAACTGCCAGTGGAAGGTAACATTTCCACGGAGTGTGCACGATAGGGAGGTCTTTGGAGCGACCGGCGGTTGGCTGGTCTGCCGGCCGGCACTTCTTTTTCCGGTGTCCCCACATCCAGAAAAACCAACCGTAGACAGCGGCTATCAGATAATAGATATTGATGCCAAAGTCGGCATACAGTCCCGCCTTGTAATATACAAAGATGTAAATGGCAGGCATGACGACACCTGCTATCCAAAGATAGATACTAGCCCGGTATTCCAACCAAAGGTAGACTAAACCGACCAGCGTACCGAATATTTCTAAAAAGTCCAGTTCCATAATCTGCTGATGTCATTAAAAGCGGAAAGACACGTGTCCCAAGACGTTTGTTCCGGCTTGTGCGGCATAGCCGGCATAGTTTCCCCGGTTTTCCACTGTATCGGTGTAATCGCTTGAAGCCCAACCATTGTTTTCATACTCCTCGTTAAAGAGGTTGTAAACGGTGAATCCCAATGTGACTTCTTTCAGAATCTTCTTGGGACGGAAGGTGTACGCCAGATTGAGATTGCTGACAAAGTATTTGTCAAGAGTCAGTTCTTCTACTTCCGCATTGGTCATATACTGTTTGCTTACAAACTGCGATTGCAGGGAAGCCTCGAAGCCTTTATAATTGAAAGAAAAACGGTTGTTGAGCAGGAAGTCCGGCGAAAAAGCGATGTGGGTGTCTTTATGCTTTATCAGGACAGTTGGAAGGGAAGTTACTGTTTCATCTGCGTTATAATGATAGCCCGGCAGACTTTCCACAAAATCCTTGATGCGATTCTTGCTCCATGTGGCATTGATGTCCCACTGAAACCATTTGCACGGTTTGATACCGAGCATTAATTCGATTCCCATGCGGTAGCTGTCCGGAATGTTTTCGGTCAGTGCTTCACCAATATCATTTAAAGCACCGGTCAGGACAAGTTGGTCGGTGTAATCCATGTAGTAGAAGTTGGCACCTGCCGTCAGCCATGGGTTGGCAAACGTATATCCCGCTTCGTAATCAAGCAGTTTTTCGGCTTTCGGGTAGGAGTCGGGATCGCCGTCCGTATAATTGTTTCTTGTCGGTTCTTTCTGTGCTACGGAGAAAGAAGCGTACAGGCGGTGATTGGGAGTTATATTCCAGTTTAAGCCGACTTTCGGATTGAAAAAATCGAATTTCTTATCTACGGCTAGCGGGCGCAGGGCGTTTTTATTCCAGTCATATTTATCGTTTACTCCATCGATTGTGTAATCAATATGGCGGTATTGCAGGTCGGCATAAGCGCTTAACGTGCTGGTCAGATCATAGTTGGCTTTCAGATAGATATTCCCGTCGGTTTTCTTTGATTTGTTGCGGTAATATTCATGTTCGGGAGACAGGTTGCCGATATAGTTTTTCACCCATGTCACTTTTCCGAAGTTATTTCCCCGGTATTGGTTGAGGCCACCTCCTAAGGAAGCGGTCAGGCGGTTTCCTGTATAATTAAGGGAGAATACACCTCCCCCGAATTTGTTGTCCATTTTCTTTTGTCGGACAAGGTCGCTTTCGTTAGTTTCCGTTCCGTCCGGGTTGAATGGTTTTAACCCGTATTCCACCAGGCTGCTTCCGGGTTTATATTCTTCATAATACCCGTCGCCTTTGGTATAGTGTAAGGCTACGTTCAGATTCCATGCGGTAGAAAAACTATGGTTAAGAAGTAGTTGGTAGTTCTTTTGCAGGTAGTTGTCCGTTTGGTCCGTATAATAATGTTTGTTGCCGTCGGCGTCGGTATACATTTCCCCGCAAGGATTATATCGTCTTCCGAATTTCTCCATTTCCTCCTTCGTTGCATATCCCCAGGCATGATAAGTCTTTTCTTTTCCGGCAAATGCAATCAGTTTGACGGAAGTGTTCTCTGCGAAATATCCTCCTTGCAGATAGTAAGAGTTGAGGTCTACTGAAGCCCGGTCGATATATCCGTCCGTACCGATGTTGGAAAGACGGGCGTCAAAAGTCCAGTGGTTGTTCAGCAGTCCAGTTCCTACTTTCACCGTTTCCTTGTGCGTATTGAAAGAACCGTAAGAGCCGTTGAACTCGGCATACGGTTTCATTGCCGCACCTTCCGTCTGCATATTGACGCTGGCTCCGAATGCACCTGCCCCATTGGTGGACGTTCCTGCACCGCGTTGCACTTGCATATCCTTTACGGAAGAAGAAAAGTCCGGCATATTTACCCAAAACAAATTATGGCTTTCGGCGTCATTCATCGGTATCCCGTTCACGGTGATGTTGATGCGTGTACCATCGGTTCCGCGTACACGGAGGGTTGTGTAACCGATACCGGCTCCCGCATCCGATGTGGTCAGGGTAGAAGGAGTCATGCTCAACAGGTAAGGAATATCCTGTCCGAAGTTTACTTTTTTAAGTTCTGCTTTTCCTATATTGGTGAATGCCATCGGTGTTTTTGCTGTGGCACGTGTAGATACTACCTGCACTTCTTGCAGGTTAATTACTTTCAAACTGTCGGATTCTGCACTCGTTCGTGCATGGACAGTAATGCCTACGCCCAATAAGGCGACGACACTCCATACTATTTTTTTCATCTTGCTTATTAATTAGTTCTCTACGCCGGCATTACCCGGATCAGATTCTATGGGTATGTTCTCAGCCCGTCATGTTAAGGCACCCCTACCAGTGAATCGGTGACAAAATTACGCCTTTTACGGGAAGAATGCAAAAAAACTTTTAGATTTGCTTAAAACAATGTAACTTTGTCGTTTGTTGAAATAACCAAACAACAGTTTATTCATTTTAATTCAGATAAATTATGCTACTATTATTTCAAGCAACAGCAACACAGGTTGCGGATTCTACGCAGGTCGTTGCAGATAAATTAATGAAAGAAGCGATTGCTAATGCCGACGGCTTAGATAAACTATCGCTCATCACCCAACAACTGCTGGATTTTGCCATTCGTGCCGGAGAGCGTATCTTGATTGCGGTCATCGTCTTTATTGTAGGACGTTTCCTTATTTCAATGCTCAACCGCTTTGTCGGACGTCTCATGGATAGAAGAAAAGTGGATATCAGTATCAAGACTTTCGTCAAAAGTCTGGTAAATATTCTGCTGACCATTCTGTTGATTATTTCCGTTGTCGGTGCTTTGGGAGTTGAAACGACATCATTTGCAGCTTTGTTGGCTTCGGCCGGTGTCGCTGTCGGTATGGCTTTGTCCGGCAATTTGCAGAACTTTGCAGGAGGACTGATCGTGCTTTTATTCAAACCTTATAAAGTAGGCGACTGGATTGAAAGCCAGGGAGTTTCCGGAACGGTAAAAGAAATCCAGATCTTCCATACCATTTTGACTACGGGAGATAACAAAGTGATTTATATACCGAACGGTGCAATGAGCAGCGGAGTAGTGACGAACTATAATACGCAGACTACCCGTCGTGTGGAATGGATTGTAGGAGTTGACTATGGTGAAGATTACGATAAAGTGCAGCAGATCGTGACTGATATTTTGGCTGCGGACAAACGTATCCTGAAAGATCCGGCTCCATTTATCGCTCTTCATGCATTGGATGCCAGCAGTGTGAATGTAGTAGCCCGTGTATGGGTGAACAGCGCCGATTATTGGGGAGTTTATTTTGATATCAACAAGGCAATTTATGCCACCTTTAATGAAAAAGGCATTAACTTCCCGTTCCCGCAACTTACGGTACATCAGGGAAATTGATAATTCTACGCTATATGCAAAAACGAGAGAGTTTCACTTCAGTGAGGCTCTCTCGTTTTATAGATGAAAAATTGTCTGGTGTGATTGGAAAAGGAATTTCTTTTATTTTATGCCGAAATCTTCGGCCAGTTCGTATCTGTCTTCTTTCATCCCCAGCACATGGTTGATCTTTCTTCTTTTCTCCAGATCCTTAAAATAGTTTTCCACCACCATATAAAGGTCGAAATTAGTGGTTGACCCTGCGGCCATATCGAGTGATTCCACCATTTTTTCTACTGCTTGGTGAATTTTCTCTGCGTCTATCAGATGCAGTTCGTTGCTGTGTATTAAATATTTTTCCATGACTGCAATGTTTTAATGTTATATTAGTATAACGTTCGGCAGTCATGGAAAGTTCAGTGTTCCGGACTAGACTCTAGCAAGTGCCTGTTCCAAATCGGCAATCAAATCGTCGATATGCTCCGTGCCGATAGACAAACGGACAGTGCCCGGATAAATTTCCTGTTCTGCAAGTTCCTGCGCGTTGAGTTGCGAATGAGTGGTACTTGCCGGATGAATGACCAGTGATTTTACGTCAGCCACATTGGCCAGTAAAGAGAAAATTTCCAGGCTGTCAATAAAGCGATGTGCTTCTTCCTGTCCTCCTTTTATTTCGAAGGTGAAGATAGAACTTGCACCATTCGGGAAATAACGTTGATATAGTGCATGGTCCGGATGATCGGCCAGTGAAGGATGATTGACCTTCTTTACTTTCGGATGATTGTTCAGGAAGCTTACTACTTTTAATGCGTTTTCTACATGGCGCTCTACACGCAATGACAGCGTTTCGAGTCCCTGCAACAGAATGAAGGCGTTGAATGGGCTGATAGTAGCTCCGGTATCCCGCAGTAGAGTGGCACGGATACGAGTTGCATAGGCAGCCGGACCGGCAGCGTCCACAAAGCGTACCCCATGATAACTGGGGTCGGGCTCGGTGAGTTGCGGGAATTTGCCCGAAGCCACCCAGTCGAATTTACCAGAATCTACGATTACTCCTCCTAGTGAGGTACCGTGTCCACCAATAAACTTTGTGGCAGAGTGTACTACAATATCTGCACCGTGTTCGATAGGACGAATTAAGTACGGTGTGCCGAATGTATTATCAATAATCAAAGGAATTTTATGGCGGTGAGCGATTTCGGATACTGCCTCTATATCGATAATGTTGGAGTTAGGGTTGCCTAATGTCTCTATAAATACGGCTTTTGTATTATCCTGAATAGCCTTTTCAAAATTGGAAAGGTCGCTCGGATCAACAAAAGTTGTTGTAATTCCATAACTGGGCAAGGTATGTGCCAGCAGGTTGTAACTTCCTCCGTAGATCGTCTTGGCTGCTACAATATGATCGCCCGCACGGGTAATGTTTTCGAAAGCATAAGTGATGGCGGCAGCACCGGAAGCAACTGCTAACCCTGCTACTCCTCCCTCAAGGGCAGCTACGCGTTCTTCAAAAACGCCTTGTGTAGAGTTTGTCAGGCGTCCGTAGATATTTCCCGGATCTTGCAGGCCGAAACGTGCGGCTGCATGAGCGGAGTTATGGAATACATAGGAAGTTGTCTGATAGATAGGTACTGCACGGGAGTCTGTTGCCGGGTCTGCCTGTTCCTGTCCTACATGAATCTGTAATGTCTCGAAGTGTAAGTTCTTTCTTTCCATAATCGTATGTTTTTAAAGTTTAATATTTTGTCTTTATTTTCTTGCAAAGTTAGACGGCGTAGGAATATCGAACAATATATAGCTGAAATATAGAAAATAATACTATTTTTGTACCGTTATATAGAATAAGGATACTGTCTTGTTCTCGATATTCACCCTTTAGAAGAATATTTTTCTATGGATACTTTTGATAAATTGGATAAAGTGGATTTGCAGATACTCCGTACTCTGCAAGAGAATGCCCGATTGACGACAAAAGAGTTGGCTGCACGGGTGAGTCTTTCATCAACTCCTGTCTTTGAACGGCTCAAACGGCTCGAAAGCGGCGGATATATAAAGAAATATATTGCTGTGCTGGATGCTGAAAAGTTGAATCAGGGATTCGTCGTGTTTTGCAGTGTGAAGCTCAGACGGCTGAACAGGGATATTGCAGCAGAGTTTACGCGAATCATACAAGATATTCCTGAAGTAACCGAATGCTATAATATATCGGGAAGTTATGATTATCTGCTCAAGATTCATGCTCCGAATATGAAGTATTATCAAGAGTTTATTCTAAATGTACTAGGCACTATCGATAGTCTGGGGTCATTGGAAAGTACTTTTGTCATGGCTGAGGTGAAACACCGGTATGGGATACATATTTAGCGCTCTAAATATGTTATGTAGCATACTTAACTTCTTTTTGCACATTCATAGCTCCATTTTATAGCAACATCCCTAATTTTATCCAAAAGCTGGAATGATATTTCAAATATGGAAAACATATTGCCAAATATGGAAAATACAGAGCAAAGTCTGGAAAAAACAGACGATAATTATAAAGTGCCCAATCTGGAAAAAGGCATTGCGGTGATTGAATATCTTTCTTCGAGATCGGAAGGAGAAACATTGCAGGCAATCAAGGTGGCACTTGATATATCACAGACTACCGCCTACCGTATCTTGAATACATTGGTACGTTTGGATTATCTTTCTTTCGATGAAGATACGAAGCGGTATAAATTAACCCGGAAATTGTTAACTCTGGGATTCCGTTCGTTGAATGAACATAATCTGCTGGAAACAGTCTTGCCACATTTACGTGATTTGAGAGACAGGGTGAAGGAAACGGCCTGTTTTGGCGTATTGGGCGATGAAAAAGGCATTTTTATCGAACAAGCTCGAGGAGATCACGCTTTTTGCTTTGTCCTGTCACCCGGTAAACCTTTTGAACTGCATTGTTCTGCGCCGGGAAAAGCAATCATGGCCTATCTGCCGGTCACTGTCCGGAACCGTTATCTTTCTTATATGACTTTCCCTCGTTACAATTCCCGTACTATCACTTCGCGCGAGGTTTATCTGGAAGAATTGGAGAAGGTTTATCAACAGGGATACGCTTTGGACAATGAGGAAGAATTGAGCGGGGTGATTTGTGTAGGCGCACCTGTCTTGAATTATACAGGATATCCTTGTGGCTCTATCTGGATTTCGGGACCGAAAGACCGTTTGACGGAGGAACAGTTGCGAAGTACGGTGCAGATTGTCAAAGAGATAGCCGGACAAATCTCAGCAGAACTAGGATATAGAAGAGTATAACAAAAGATCATGCTATAAAAATACGAAACATTATGATAAGGAACTTTTTGCTAATTTGCTTGCTCGGTTGCGGCATATCTTTGGCAACAGCCGGAAACCCTCCTTTCTTTACTACAGGTACTGCTGTTAACGAGAAAGGAGAATTATTGATGACCCAGAAAGGAACCAGACAGTTGGATGTATTTGCTGCCGACGGGAAAACTTTGCTCCGTTCGTACCCGTTTAAGGAAACTCCCACAGGAGTTTTACTTGATGGTGATAAAGCGTATGTGACTACTTTCGAGAAAACCGGGCGGTTGGAGGTCTTGTCGTTGAAGTCGGGACAGATAGAAGCAGCTATTCCTACCGGTTCGGGAGCTTGCTATCCGATATTCTCGGCGGACAAGAAGCATATCTATGTATGCAATCAATTTGCAGGTACAGTAAGTGAGATAGATCCGGTAACGTGTAAAGTTGTCAGAAGTGTGAAAGTCTTACGCGAACCAAGGTCCGCTATATTCAGTAAGGACGGACGATATCTATTTGTGGCTAACTTTCTGCCGGCACAAAGGGCGGACTTGAACATAGTGGCGGCTTGTGTATCTGTAATTGAAGTGAAAAGTTTCACTAAAGTAAAGGATATCCAACTGGCAAACGGCAGTAATGCTTTGCGGGATATGTGTATTACTCCCGACGGTAAGTATATTTATGTATCTCATAATTTAGGGCGTTTTATGGTACCTACCTCTCAATTACAGCAGGGGTGGATGAATACAAGTGCTTTCAGTATCATCAACGTAGAAAAGCAGGAATTTGAAGGAGCCGTATTGGTGGACGAACCCGACCGGGGCGCTGCCGGTGTGTGGGGGATCGCCTGTGATGAGAAGCACATCTACGTAGCCCATAGCGGGACACATGAAATAAGCGTAATCGACCATTCCCGAATGTTGGATAAGTTTCGGAATTATGCGGATAAAGGTCGTTTGGACTATGACCTGACTTTTCTTTACGGACTCCGCAAAAGGATTCCTTTGCAGGGCAACGGACCACGTCATCTTCTTCTCTCGAATAATAAACTGATTATTCCTACCTATTTCGCCGATGTATTAAATATGGTAGATCTGAATACGTTCTCGGTGGCTGCCGTTAATATGAATGTGGGACGTACCGAGACGAAAGAACAAAAAGGAGAGAAGTACTTTAATGATGCGGGACATTGTTATCAGGGGTGGCAAAGTTGTAACGGATGTCATCCCGGAGACGGCCGTACGGACGGTATGAACTGGGATTTGATGAACGATGGAGTAGGGAATCCTAAAAACTGCAAGAGCCTGCTTTATAGCCACGTGACGCCTCCCAATATGATTTCGGGTATTCGTGCCAAAGCTGAAGTAGCTGTACGTGCAGGATTCCGGTATATTCAGTTCTATGAGCCGGAAGAAGAAATGGCCGAATGTGTGGACGCGTATATGAAGTCTTTACGCCCGGTTCCGAGCCCGTATTTAGTAGATGGAGAATTGTCGGAAAAAGCGAAGGCGGGAAGAAAAGTCTTTGATAAGTTGAAATGTGGCGATTGTCATAACGGTCCTTTCTATACGGATCTGAAAATGCATCGGATTGGTGAAGATGTCGAGTTTGAGAAAGGATGGGATACACCTACGCTGGTAGAATGTTGGCGTACGGCTCCTTATTTGTTTGACGGACGTGCTGCCACTATGCAAGAAGTGTTCGAAGTTCACAAGCACGGAATTGACAAGAAAGTATCCAAGAAAGAAATAGAGGAATTAACTGAATATGTAAATTCTCTTTAAGAAGAAAGTGTATGAACTATTGTGATAAAATACATTACTCCCTGTTGACTGCTTCCCCGGAAGATTTTCCGTCGATGATAGACAGTTTATTGTCCCGGTTGCCCGAAGAAGAACGTATACTACGTTTGGTCTTGTTCGGTACGCCGGTTTTAAAAGATGAATATGTCACTCAACGTCAGCTATTCAAAGCGAAAGCACGCCATTTCTTTGGAGACAGCAAACCGGCTCTTAGTTATGTTCTGCAACCCGTACCGGATGCTCCTTTAGTCATGGAAGTACATAGCTATTGTCCTGAAAGCGATGAACGGATTTTGTATCGGCACTATGATAATATTCCTTACGTATTGTTGGAAAATGAGTCGGGACGTTTCCTGTTTGCCGGAGGATTTCAGGGCGATGACCCTTGTGCAGATATGGAACAGTGGTCGGTAGAAGCCTTCCGCCAGTTGAAGGGAGTTTTGGAGAAAGAATCGTTTCCTGTCAACAGCATTATTCGTCAATGGAATTATATAGAACAAATCACCGGATATGACGGAGCCGGCCAACATTATCAGTCGTTCAATAATGTGCGTACAGCGTTTTATGCGGGAAGTGATTGGTCGAACGGCTATCCTGCCGCTACGGGAATCGGGATGAACATGGGAGGTGTGCTGATTGATGTGGATGCGGCAATGTTTCACACTCCTGATGTTTTTGCCACTCCTATTGATAATAAACTGCAAGTTGCTGCCCACGCCTATTCCGAGCAGGTGCTTGAAGAAGCCCGGCAGAAAAAAACAACCCCGAAGTTTGAACGGGCCAAGAGCATGACTTTCCGGGAGCGACGTCTGGTTTATATCTCCGGTACAGCCGCAATCAGAGGAGAAGAAAGTCTGAAGGGAGTCGGTTTGGAACGTCAGTTGCAGATTACTATGGAGAATATCGCTCAATTGATAGGTGATGCCCGTTTGGTTATGTTACGTGTTTACCTGAAGAACGAGTCTGATTATGAAGAAGCTCGCAGGGGACTTGAAAGTTATGGACTGAATATTCCTGTTTCCTATTTGCGGGCCGGCGTATGCAGGGAAGAACTATTGATTGAAATAGAGGGAATAGCGATAGATTAAATACGGAAATAATATTAATAATAACAGATAAAGCTATGACTAATTTGAAAAAGTACACAAATGCCGATTTCTACAAGAACGGCGTATTTCAGCAAGAGATTGCCATAGAGGCAATGAAAGAAATGTTTGTCCACTATAACATTCCCTTTACCGGATTTATGGCCGAGAATATGTGGGTAACGGATTTTGGTCTGGGAGACTTTGAAAATGTGGGTATGGGAGGTATCTTTTGGGTGAATGACCCGAAATATGGTTACTTTGCTCATGCCATTTATTTGCTTCCGGGACAGATGATTCCTGAACACGCTCATGTGAAAACAGACTTTCCGGCCAAACATGAGTCATGGATGGTGGAGAAAGGTTGGGTTTATAATTTCTCGGAAGTAGGAGAAACGACTCCGAATGCTCCGGCGATTCCCGCCACGCATGGGCCTGTCAAAAGCAAGAATTGCGTGATACAGAAAGTAGGCGATATTTTGCGATTGAAAGAAATGGAGACTTTTCACTTTATGATGGCAGGTCCGGAAGGTGCCGTTGTTTGTGAATGGGCAAACTATCACGATAATGCCGGACTGCGTTTCACTCACCCTACTGCTACGTTATGAAAAACTGGTACCGCATATTAATATTGTTTTTAGTATCTTCTTCTTTGCTGACTTTTACAGCCGCAGCTCAACAGAAGAATACTGATACTGAGCGCGCGCTCGTCTTGAAACTGGCTGCCTACTTGAAGGATTCTTCTTACATAAAGAATACGATTCGACAAATAGAGACTGAAAAGAAAGTCGAAACCCAAATCACCGGATATCAAAAACTTCATAAGCAAGTGCAACGTATGCTTCTGTTGCAAAGCGAATTGAAGTGGCTGAATATGGAAGCGATTCGTCTGGCTTATGAGGACATGAAACGGATCGAAGGCTTCGATGCAGTAAAGTACCTGCCTATTTTGACCGAACTGGAACAGCAAGTAAAGCAGGGATTCGGCAATATATATAGCGGTGATGAGGCTGTTTTGGTAAATGCGGAAAAGGCCGTAGCCAATAAGCGTGCTATTTTACTGGCCAACCCATTGTTGAACGGCGATAAGATATTGACCGTTCGTTATCAACTGGGAAACAGGGATCGTCGGGCAATGGCTCCCGAACTGGGTACGCAGTCGAACAACTGGAGTAATCAGGAATCAGCCCGCCGGAAAGGTTTTAACGCCGATATTGTTGAGTTAAGTAATTTGCGTGATGAAGTACAAATCCGTACTATTTATAAGCCTGACAATACTTCTTCCATTGCCGATTTGAAACTGCATTGGGATGGAGACCGTGCGATGTTTACCCAGACAATGTCCGACAATCGTTGGAATGTGTTTGAAGTAAAACTGAATAACGGCGATTGTAAGAAATTGATTGATAATCCCGAACCTGATTTGGAATTTTATGACGGGACTTATCTGCCGGATGGACGTATCATAGCCAATTCGAACATCGGTTACCAGGGAGTACCCTGTGTCAATGGGAGCGACCCTGTAGGAAACATGGTACTTTATACGCCGCAGAGTAAAAATCTCCGCCGTCTGACATTTGATCAGGATGCAAACTGGAATCCGGTGATTATGAATAACGGACGTGTGATGTATACTCGTTGGGAATATACTGACCTGACTCACTATTACACCCGTATTGTGATGAACATGAATCCTGACGGGACGGAGCAAAAGGCACTGTATGGAAGTGGTTCAATGTTTCCCAACAGTACATTTGACGTGCAACCTTTACCCGGTTATGCTTCTGCCTTTGTCGGAATCATTTCGGGACATCACGGGGTGGCACGTTCGGGACGTCTTATTCTGTTCGACCCGGCAAAAGCGCGTAAAGGAGCTGCCGGTATGTTGCAGGAGATTCCTCATCGCAACCGTCCCATCGTTGAAGAAGTGAAAGACAGGTTGGTCGACGGGGTATGGCCTCAATTTATCAAGCCTTCTCCACTCAATGATACTTATTTTCTGGTTGCCGCAAAATTGGATAAGAATGATTTGTGGGGTATCTATCTGGTAGATAAGTTTGATAACGTGACTTGTCTGCATAAAATGGAAGGGGAAGGATATATCAGTCCGATAGCCGTGCGCAAAACGGTGACTCCGCCTGCTATACCCGACCGGGTGAAACTGGACGATAAGCAGGCAACGGTCTTTATACAGGATATTTATGAAGGTGAAGGATTGAAGGGGATTCCGCGTGGAACGGTGAAGTCGCTCCGTTTACACGCTTATGAGTATGCTTATGTCCAGACACAATCTGACCATAACTGGCATGGTATCCAGTCGGGTTGGGATATTAAACGTATGTTGGGTACCGTACCGGTGGAGGAAGACGGCTCGGTTATTTTTAAAATTCCTGCCAATACTCCGGTTTCTATCCAACCCTTGGATAAGGATGGAGTGGCTGTACAATGGATGCGTAGCTGGCTGACAGGGCAACCGGGAGAGATTGTCTCTTGTGTGGGATGCCATGAAGATCAGAATCAGATTGTGATCCCGAAACGTGTGATTGCTTCACAGAAAGCACCGCACGCTCTCACTCCCCCGGAAGGAGGACCCCGTTCGTTTACTTTTGATCTGGAGGTACAGCCTATTCTGGACCGTGCCTGTATCGCTTGCCACAATGGTGAGGGGAAAGCGTTCGATCTGCGTGGAGGCAAGAAAGATAACAGAGGATATGGAACATCCTATCTCAATCTCCACCCTTATGTGCATCGTCAAGGTGGTGAAGGGGATATGGTGGTACTTTATCCTTATGAATATCATCCTAATACTAGTGAGTTGGTCCGTCTTTTGAAAAAAGGACATTATAATGTGCAACTGACGGATGCGGAGTGGAGGAAAATTTATAACTGGATTGACTATAATGCTCCCGACAAAGGATATTTCAATGCCAATGTTCTGAAATCGTTCCCGTATCAGGGATACGACCAGATAGAACGCCGCAAGCAACTGACCGATAAATATGCGGGCGGTGCTGGAGTGGATTGGAAAAAAGAGATTGCCGATTATGCTGCCCAACTGAAAAACAAAGGTGAGATAAAACCGGTAATGCCCAAGAAGGTGAGTCCTGTGAAGGAGAAAGTCCTGAAGGTAAAAGGGTGGCCGTTTGCTCCGGACAGGGTAAAGGAAATGCTAGCCGATGAGAAAGAGACCGTTAAGGTGTTGGAAATAGCTCCGGGCGTTCAAATGACATTTGTACGTATTCCTGCGGGTGAATTTGTTATGGGCAGTTACCATGGGGAGCCGGACACTTATCCCACTACCAAGGTGAAGATAGATAAAGCGTTCTGGATGGGCGAACTGGAAGTGACTAACCAACAGTATAATACTATATTCCCGCAGCATGACAGCCGTTATGTGGATCAACAGTGGAAAGATCATGTCGTTCCGGGGTATCCGGCTAATAAACCGGAGCAGCCTGTTATCCGCGTAAGCTATAATGACGCAATGGAATATTGTAAGATATTGAGTCAAAAGACCGGACTGAACATTACGCTTCCTACCGAAGCGCAATGGGAATGGGCGTGTCGTGGAGGAAGCGACGAGGATTTCTGGTTTGGTAACTTGAATGCGGATTTCGGTAAGAAAGATAACTTGGCCGATGTGACAACCAACAAGTTTGCAGTGAGTGGAGTCGATCCGCAGCCGATGTCTCCCGAATCGCCCTGGTACAAGTATTATACGTTCCTTCCTAAAGCAGCCAATGTGGATGACGGAAGTTTGGTGCAGGTAGGAGGAAAGAAGTATGAGGCAAATCCGTTCGGATTATACTGTATGCATGGCAATGTTGCCGAATGGACGCGTTCGGATTATGTCCCTTATCCGTATAAAGAGAATCCGAAAAAGGTTTCCGAATATAAAGTGGTTCGTGGCGGTTCGTATATTGAACGGCCGAAATATTCCACAGCATACTCACGTAAGGGATTCTATCCTTATCAATGTGTGTTTAATGTCGGTTTCCGTGTCATTATCGAAGATTAATCGAATATACTAATGAAAGCTACTCTGAAAAGACTGATTTCCTCTTCAACAACGACTATTGTGTTGTTGCTTGTATATGGCGCAGGTTTGGCGATTGCTACTTTTATTGAGAAGTATCAGGGGAGTGAAGTAGCCCGATCGGTGGTGTACTGTTCTCCTTTGTTTTTCCTTCTTCAATTTTTGATAGTACTCAATTGGTTGGCTATCGTTATCAGGCAACGTTCGCTGAAAATGCGCAAATGGGGAATGTTAGTTACTCACGGGGCTTTCATTCTAATTCTGCTGGGAGCATTGGTATCTCATCTTTATGGTGAGGAAGGTATTCTTCATTTGCGTGAGGGAGAGACGAGCAATCGCTTCGCTGTCCGTCACGCCGGTGAAGTGACTTACCATACGCTGCCTTTTAGTGTGGAACTGATAAATTTTACATTAACCCGTTATCCCGGTTCGTCCAGCCCGTCTGCGTATGAAAGTGAGTTACTGGTACATCTGGATGGAGAAGTCATTTCGGAACGGGTTTATATGAATAATGTGCTGGATGTGAAAGGTTATCGTTTCTTTCAGGCTTCTTATGATCAGGATGAACAGGGTACGGTGCTTTCTGTCAACCGTGATGTGGCTGGACGTACCATCACTTACACCGGATATGCTGTTCTGTTGCTCGGTCTGGTATTGTGTTTTGTAGACAGGCGTTCACGCTTTATGTTACTCAGCCGGCGGTTGAAGGAGTTGCGTTGTTCGTTCTTCCTTATGTTGCTGACGCTCTCTTCTTTGACGGTTCATGCCGGTGAGACCTCGGTACAAGCGAGGGAGGCAGTGCTGAAAGACGTCATTGATAGCGGGCATGCTGCCCGTTTTGGTGCATTGCCCCTTCAGTCGGGAAGAGGGCGTGTACTTCCTGTCAATACCTTCTCGTCTGAAGTATTGAGGAAACTGCATAAGTCTGATTCCTTTTATTCTTTAAATTCCGACCAGTTTCTTCTTAGTGTTTTGACAATGCCGGAACGTTGGACGTATATTCCATTTATTGCTGTTCCCGGCAAGGAATTGAGTGACTTTTATCAGTTGCCGTCCGGACAATGCGCCTATATGGATGTATTTGATGCGGACGGGAATTATAAATTGCAGAAGAAGTTGGAAGAAGCATACGGTAAGATGCCTGCTGCGCGGACTCGTTTTGATAAAGACCTGATTAAGTTTGACGAGCAGATTAACATCTTTCATCAGTTGCTTAATTGGCAGCTGTTGAATCTCTTTCCGAAAGAAGACGACCCGCAACATACGTGGTATGCTCCGGGGGATGATTTGTCGGCTTTTTCGGGAAAAGACTCGATGTTTGTCTCCCGGGTGTTGGCTTGGTATGTGGAAGAAGTACAGACTTCCTTGCAGAGTGGTGACTGGACAAAGCCTGATGAAATAGTAGGTATGATTTCCACTTATCAACAGGCAAAGAATAAGATAGCCGGTGTCACTTCCGGGAAAATGGAGGCGGAGATAAAATATAACCGTTTGGATGTGTTCAGCCAGTGCAAGAAAGGATATCTGATTTTTGGCGGGTTATTGCTGGTGTTTGCTTTTGCTTCTTTATTCAAGCGTGCCCGTTGGATGCGTTGGGCAAGTCGGGCACTTGGTGTGGCTGTCCTGGCGGTTTTTCTTTTCCATACGTACGGAATGGGGATGCGCTGGTATATTGCAGGATATGCTCCGTGGAGCAATTCATACGAAACAATGGTCTACGTTGCCTGGGCTACGGTTTTTGCCGGTTGGCTGTTCGCGCGTCGTAGTCTGCTGACTTTCGCTTTGGCTACGTTGTTCGGTGGAGTCATCTTGTTTGTATCGGGACTGAACTGGATGGACCCGCAGATAAATCCGCTTGTTCCTGTTCTCAAGTCGCCGTGGCTGATGTTTCATGTAGCTGTTATTGTAGGTGCATACGGATTCTTCGGTATCAGTTGCCTGCTCGGACTGGTCAATCTGGTGATGATGAGTCTTAAGAAGGCAGTGCTGGCACAGCGGATAAAAGAATTGAGTATTATCAACGAAATGTCTCTTCTGATTGGACTGGCTTTGATGACGATAGGAACATTTCTTGGAGCTATCTGGGCTAATGAGTCGTGGGGACGTTACTGGGGGTGGGACCCGAAAGAGACGTGGGCGCTGGTTACGATGATCGTTTACGCCATTGTCACTCATCTTCATCTGGTGCCGTTCAGAAACAGCCTATGGCTGTTCAACATAGCTTCGGTAGTCGCTTTTTACAGTGTGTTGATGACGTTCTTCGGAGTGAATTATTTCCTGAGTGGTATGCATTCCTATGGACAAAACGACCATGTCGGAGGAATGTTTGTCTATCTTTTGCTGTCGGCACTTTTGGTCGCGCTGATTGGATTTATCTCTTTCGCGAGAAGGCAGAAACAGAATAGCTAATCGAATGTAATGATGTGTAGTATGAAGAATTTTATATTGTTAGTTGCTTTATTCCTTGTTGCACCGTTTGCTCAAGGCAGTTCCCCTCAGCATCTGTTGGTCGGTGGTTCCGGCTGGAATAAGATTGCCATAATCAATAAAGACACAAAAGAAATAGTCTGGGAATATCCTCTGGAAAAAGGCTGGGAATGTAACTCGGTGGCAGCCACGAAAGCGGGAGAAATTCTTTTTTCCTACTCCAAAGGAGCAAAAATGATAACCCGTGACGGGCGGGAACTTTGGAATATCGCCGCACCCGCAGGATGTGAGATGCAGACGACACGTATATTGCCGGACGGTAATGCATTAGTAGCTTGGTGCGGTCATCCGTCTACCATTCTGGAGGTAAATATGAAAGGAGAGGTCCTTTCTAAAACCGAGTTTGAAACAGGGATCGAACGTCCTCATGCACAATTCCGTCAAATAAACAAGAATAAGAAAGGCAATTATCTTGTGCCTTTATTTGCCACTTCGGAAGTGCGCGAAATTGCCCCTAATGGTCAACTGCTGAATAGTGTAAAGCTCTCCGGTACTCCTTTTTCCTCTGCTTTTCTGGACAACGGAGACTGTCTGGTTGCTTGTGGAGACGCTCATTGTTTCGTGCAACTGAATCTTGAATCGAACCGGATTGTTCGCCGGGTGAATGCCAATGACATAGAAGGTGTACAACTCTTTTTTGTAGCCCAACTCTTTCCTTTGCAGAATGGGGGACTTTATATCTGTAACTGGCAAGGGCACGACCGCGAAGCCGGTAAAGGGAAACACCCCCAGTTGGTCGAGATTGATTCGGAAGGCAAAGTGGTGTGGCAACTGAATGATAAAGTTAAATTCGGCATGATTTCTACTATTTGTCCGATTCGAGAATAGTGTCGGACCGTTTATTTTGTACATTTGCCGGGTGATATAAATCCTATTCTTCTAACGCAATGAAATGGCAACTCTGTAAATAGCTTCGCTTATATGGATGGTGAATAACGGAAAGAGCTGTTGTCCCCAACTGTCTGTGGCTTTACATAAGTCGCAGGATGTTTTGTCAGTCTATATCGGAAACTATATAAAAGAAGTTATAATACAATGAATACGAAAGTATATCCTCGCACCAATGATTTTCAGACTATCTATCTGAATACAGTCATAAAGAATCCTGCCATTATTGTAGGCGATTACACTATATATAATGATTTTGTAAATGACCCGCTTGATTTTGAGAAGAACAACGTTCTATATCATTATCCTATTAACAAAGACCGGTTGATAATTGGTAAGTTCTGTTCTGTTGCTTGCGGAACCAAGTTCCTTTTTAACAGTGCGAACCATACCTTGCGTTCTTTATCCAATTATACATTCCCTCTTTTCTTTGGAGAATGGGGCTTAGATAAAGAAAATGTCGCTTCGGCTTGGGACAACAAAGGTGATATAGTGATAGGTAATGATGTGTGGATCGGGTATGAAGCAGTTATCATGTCCGGAGTGCATGTTGGGGATGGAGCGGTCATAGCATCACGGGCAGTAGTTACGAAAGATGTGCCTCCTTATACGATAGTAGGAGGAACACCTGCCAGGGAGATACGGAAACGTTTCGATACCCATACAATCACTCAATTGCAGGAATTGCAATGGTGGAATTGGAGCATGGAAAAGATATCGAGATGCCTGCCTTGTATAATGGACGGGAAGATGGATGAATTGTTGGAATTTCGACCATGACTTGATTGAAACATGATATGTTTTTCGTTTCTTCATACGTCCGATAAGCTGATTAGTAATGGTCGGCTCTGCCTCTCTGGTATCGGGTAAAACATTGATAAATAACCTAATTTGAATCAAACATTTTTCCATATCGGTTCGTTTAATAAAAAACGAACTTAATACGTGTCAGGTATGAAATCTTTTATTTTAATGGTGATAGCCATGGTGTGTGCGGTTTCTTTGGAAGCACAGAGTAAGTCTTTTTATGACTTCACTGTGAGAACAATTGACGGTAAGGAATTTCCTCTTTCATCTTTGAAAGGGAAGAAAGTGCTGGTAGTGAATGTAGCTTCCAAATGCGGACTGACTCCACAATATGCCAAGTTGCAGGAATTGTATGAGAAGTATAAGGATAAGAACTTTGTTATTATCGGCTTCCCTGCTAATAATTTTATGGGGCAGGAACCGGGAAGTAATGAGGAAATTGCCAAGTTCTGTTCATTGAACTATGATGTCACTTTTCCGATGATGTCCAAGATTTCTGTTAAGGGCAAAGATATGGCACCGCTTTATCAATGGCTGACAGAAAAGAAACTGAATGGGAAAGAGGATGCCCCGGTCCAGTGGAACTTTCAAAAGTTTATGATTGACGAGAACGGAAACTGGATTGGGTTCGTTACCCCCAAAGAGAGTCCGTTCTCCGAGAAAATCCTTACTTGGATAGAGAAGAAATAAGGGATACTTTCTTCAACTCCTCTTCAAAGTTGGGAGTGAAAATGCCTTTGCCTAAGTTCTCTTTTATTTCTTTGACCGTCCAAAACCGTCCTCCGTCCAGTTCGTCGCTGGGGTGGATCTCACCGTCGTAAACTGTTTTATGAACAAATACGAGCTCTTTTTCACGTTCGGACTCAAACACATAATGAGTCAGAAGTTCAGGAGTAAAGTCCGTGATGCCTAACTCCTCACGGACTTCCCGCTTCAGAGCTATTTCTACACTTTCTCCTAAATCAATATGTCCGCCTACGGCTGTATCCCATTTCCCGGGCTGGATGTCTTTCCATTCGGGACGTTTTTGTAGATACAACTCTCCTTTGGTATTGAAGATGTGCAGGTGGACAACCGGATGAAGCAATCTGCTGCCACTATGACATTCTCCACGAGTGGCGGCTCCGGTGATATTTCCCTGTTCATTGACAACGGGAAACATTTCTTGGTTATTATCACTTGGCATAATAGTCGCTATTATTTTCTTATCAGCAAGATTATATCGTAACTTACAATAGATATTTTTACGGTATTAATAAGGAAGAATCTCCATAACTCAGGAATCTGAAATCGTGGCTCAGGGCATAATCGTAAATCGTGCGCCAGTTCCCTTTCACGAAAGCGGAAACCAATAGAAGCAAGGTACTTTGCGGCTGGTGGAAATTAGTAACCATTGCTTTCACTATTTTATACTGATAACCGGGAGCTATGATGATCTGCGTACTGGTATGAAGTGCTTCAAGCCCGTTTCTGTCGAGATACCCCAATATCTTTTGTAGGGCAACAACCGGAGGAATCTGGTCGTACTTTTCGTATGGCTGCCATTGTCTGACGTGCAGTTCCTGTTCCGTAGCGTCCGGATGATCGGCCAATGTGACCCCTATATGATACAAGCTTTCGAGCGTGCGCACGGAAGTGGTGCCTACGGCAATGGCGCAACCGTCATGGTCGATCAATTTCTTGATTGTATTCCGGTTGACGGATATATATTCCGTGTGCATCTCGTGTCCTTCAATTTCCTCGCTTTTCACCGGCTTAAAAGTTCCTGCCCCTACGTGCAATGTCAGTTCCTCAAGGTCTATGCCTTTTTCCTGCAATGCTTCCAGTACTCGCGGGGTGAAATGCAATCCGGCAGTAGGTGCGGCTACCGAACCTTTTATTTTGGAGTAAACAGTCTGATATGTTTCCTTGTCGCTTTCCTCCGTATTCCGGTTCAGATAGGGTGGGATAGGAAGCTCTCCGAACACTTCGAGGATATCGGCGAAAGTTACTTCGGGGTTATTCCATGCGAAGTCTACCCAATGGCTGGTACCTTTGCATTCTCCTCTCGTTGCTGTCAGAGTAATAGGAAAGCCTTTGACGGTCATTTCCCGTTTCAGTGTCCCGTCCTTCCATTTCTTCAGATTGCCGATCATGCAGAGCCATGCGGCGTGTTCCGTTTGCTGGAAGTTCAGTACATAATCATTGGGCTGAATCGGTTCGAGACAGAATACCTCAATCAGTGCACCTGTTTCTTTGCGGAAGTGAAGGCGCGCCTGGATGACTTTTGTATTGTTGAATATCATTAGGCTTCCTTTCGGCAGATATTCCGGTAAGGAAGTGAAAGTATCTTCGGTCACTTCACCGTGGCGATACACCAATAGTTTCGACTGGTCGCGAACGGGTAGCGGGAATTTGGCAATACGTTCATCCGGCAATGGATAGTTGTATTCGCTAATATGGATATGTTTCGGATTCTCTTTCATTGTTGCTTGGTATAATAAGTTCTATTTGTTGCTTGTCCCATATTTTTTAGCTTTCATCCTGGAATAAAAAGAAAGAGGTTAGATTTTACTCTAACCTCTTGAAGATCAATTCGTCGGGATGACAAGATTCGAACTTGCGACCACACGCCCCCCAGACGCGTACTCTACCGGGCTGAGCTACATCCCGAATTGCGGTTGCAAAAGTACTGATTAATTTTTAAATAGCAAATAATTTGCTTGATTTTTGTTTTATCAATTCACTTGAATAAGGTTTCTAACTGTTATAGAGCTAAAAGAATGAGGCTCGGTGAAGATAGGGATGACAAAGTATTGCGCAGCTTCTTCAGACTTGCCGTAAACCAATTGTTGGACATTAGGAGAAAAGTTCCTCTCCATTCATAGTAAACTTCCAATTATCAAGAAACAAAGTTGTTTTTCATTAATTGCAATCTATAAATGAAAGTTCCGTTTTTATAAATGAAACTTGCGTTTGTAAAAACGGAACTTGCATTTATAAAAACGAAGGCTTCGTTTATAGTTTGTTGCCGGTGCACAATCAGTTTAGTATCAATTAATGGCAAGTTTACTGTCAATCAGAAAGAAATTTGTTGTTAATAGATGAGTTGCTATATACTTGTTCTCATACGTGCGGCATTAGCTATTTCTTTGTTTTTGAATGCCATAAAAAACTTTTCTGTTTATAATAAATCTAAATACAGACTGGGGTAAAGAACTAAGGGAGGGGCGTTTTGTTTATAAAATAATGCAAATAATTAGTATGTAATTTCCTCTGTATAATACTTTATTTCCTTTTTTAACGAATGGTAAATTTGGATATTATACATTTGTGGAAAGTCTTTAAGAGAGAGGTGATAAATGCAAAACAACAAAAACAAAGAAACGTTAGAGATATATGTCTTAGGTGACGATTTCAAGTATTATGAGAATCTGAAGTATCTTCCTTTAACTTCTTATCCTTCTAATATTCAATCAGCTTTGATTGTATATAGTTTGAGAGGAACGGCTAAAATCAGTGTGCACGAAGACGTGCATTGGATACAACCTGATGAGTTAATCATATTGTTGCCCGGACAATTTGTTTCATTCAGTGAACCTAGTGAGGACTTTTTAACTGTCACAATGGTAATATCTTCCTCTATGTTCGGCGATGCCCTAAGTGGTGTACCGCGCTTTTCTCCGCATTTCTTTTTCTATATGCGGAGCCATTATTATTATCCTCAGAATGAACGTGATGTTCTGCGGATATATAACTATTTGGGAATGATAAAAGATAAGGTGATGTCTACTGACGCGTACAGGAGGGAATTGATTATTCATTTACTGAGGTATCTGTATCTCGAACTGTTCAATGCTTACGAGAAAGAATCGATGTTGGTGAATACCCGTAAGGATACCCGTAAAGAGGAATTGGCAAATAAATTCTTCAGCCTTATCATGAAGCACTTCAAAGAGAATAAGGATGTGGCTTTTTATGCGGACAAATTATGTATTACTTCCAAATACCTGACCATGGTAATCAAGGAAACGAGCGGAAAGTCTGCTAAAGACTGGATTGTTGAATATATTATACTGGAGATAAAGGCTCTGTTGAAAAACACGAGTCTGAATATTCAGGAAATTGCGATTAGGACGAACTTTGCTAATCAATCGTCGCTTGGACGTTTTTTTAGAAAACATACGGGGATGTCATTGTCCCAGTATCGAATGAGTCATTTGGATTGAGAAAGTGGGGATGATTGCGATGCAATTATCAATATATATGGGAGAATAAGGGAATCAAGAAAGGGGAGTGGTGTTGAAGCCATTCCCCTTATATTTTTATTTTTGTCCGGACTGGGTCAGATTCCCATGCATTCACGGTAGAAGTCCAGCATTTCGAAAATTGTATCTTTGTCGGCGATCTGATTGATACGGATGTCTCCGATATCTTTCAGCAGTGTGAAGTTGATGGTGCCGGAAGTGTTCTTCTTGTCATGTGTCATAAACGCGTATAGTTGCTCGTACTTCTTGCAGTCGAATGTGAATACGCCATAGTTGTCCTTGATAAATTGGATCGTCTGACGCATCTTCTCTTTTGGGAAACCTACTTTGAGATGGGATAGATACAGTTCGCAGACAATTCCCCAAGCTACTGCATATCCGTGGAGTACGGGACGGTTTTCTGCCAGTGCCATACTTTCGAATGCGTGTCCTACCGTATGTCCCAAGTTCAAGGCCTTGCGGATTCCATGTTCAAACGGGTCCTGCTCTACGATGTCTTCTTTCACTTGCACCGACCGGCCGACCAGTTGCTTGAGGGCAGTATAATCAATGTCCGAGGTATTGAAATTCAGTAATTCGGCCCAATGTGCAGTATTGCTGATTAGTCCGTGTTTCAACATTTCTGCATATCCGGAGAAGAAATTATGTGCATCCAGCGTCCGTAAGAATTCTGTTTCGATTAATACGCTGTTTGCTGGGGCAAATGAGCCGATTTCGTTCTTCAGTCCGTTGAAGTTGATTCCTGTCTTACCACCGACAGAGGCGTCTACCATTGCCAGTAAAGTTGTCGGTATATTGATGTATGCAATACCGCGTTTGAAAGTGGCGGCGGCAAAACCTCCCAAATCGGTTACCATTCCTCCACCAAGGTTGATGAGCAATGAGTGGCGTGTAGCTCCCTGGGTACTTAGTGACATCCATACGGAAGCCAGTGTCTCTAGTGTCTTATGCACGTCTTCGGCTCCGATGCAGATTTCAATCGCATCTTTCAATGCGGGGAGTTCCTTCAAGGCAGGCAGGCAGAGACGCCGGGTATGCTCGTCTGTGAGGATGAATAATTTGTCATGCGGACACTGTTCTATGGCGCGGCTAAGGCTTGTTTCCAAGCTTTCGCAGAGAATAACTTCTTGTTTACTCATGATTCTTTTGCTTTTTTACTTTGCAAATGTATATAAAATATCTTTTTTTACTTACTTTTGTCTCGTTAAAACGTTCAAATCATGAAAGCATTATTACCCGTATTTTGTCGTCCTGTGGGATATTTGGTCTTGTTGATAGCTCTGTTCATTCTTCCTGTGCTGTATATACAAGGAATGGTGACCGATCATAATCTGTTATTTTATAAAGAATGTACGAAGTTGCTGATGATGTCAGGATGCTTGTTGATAATCTTTGCATTAAGCAAGAATGAAAGCCGTGAAACGGAGCAGATTCGGAATGCGGCGGTTCGGAATGCAGTCTTTTTGACCTTCCTTTTTGTATTCGGCGGAATGTTGTGGCGTGTCATTCAAAGGGATATCATTAATGTGGATACTTCTTCTTTTCTGACTTTTTTGGTATTTAATGTGCTTTGTTTGGAGTTTGGTCTGCAAAAAGCGCGTGTTGATCGATTCTTCAAAAGATAATTTTCCTTTCAATTAAACCTTTTACGATTCAATTTGTCAAAAAGACATTGTTATTGCTACTAATATAATCGTAATTTAGGTAAATGAAAAGATTATCAGTCGGGTTGGTGCTGATGTTGTTATGCACCCTCTCTATTTTCGCACAGAATAAAGTGATTTCTGTTTCGGGACGTGTTGTGGAATCTGATTCTAAGGAGCCGGCAGCACAAGCCACCGTTCAATTATTGTCGTTACCCGATAGTGCTTATGCTGCTGGTATAGCCAGTAGTAATAAGGGCTGGTTTACGCTTCCGAAAGTGAAAGCCGGGAAATATCTGTTGAAGATTTCTTATATCGGTTTCCGTACAAAGTTTGTTCCTGTACAATTGTCAAACAATGTTCCTGAGAAAAAAATGGGGAATATTGCTCTGGAACCTGATGCTGTGATGTTGAGTGAGGCAGTGATTACGGGGACTGCTCCGGAGGTGACGGTGAAGGAAGATACGCTGGAGTATAATTCAACGGCTTATCGTACTCCTGAAGGTGCCATGCTGGAGGAGTTGGTAAAGAAACTTCCGGGAGCGGAGATTGATGATGACGGTAACGTCAAAATCAATGGTAAAGAAGTCAAGAAGATTATGGTGGACGGTAAGGAGTTCTTTGGCGGTGATGTGAAAACCGGTTTGAAGAATTTGCCGGTCAATATGATTGACAAGTTGAAAACATACGATAAAAAGTCCGACTTGGCCCGTGTTACCGGAATTGATGACGGAGAGGAGGAGACGGTTCTTGACTTGAAGGTGAAGAAAGGAATGAACCAGGGATGGTTCGGTAACGCGAATGTGGCAGGCGGGACTGAAAGCCGTTATTCAAGTAATGTAATGCTGAACCGTTTTGTTGAAAACAGTCAGTTCTCATTGATAGGATCAGCCAATAACGTGAATGACCAGGGATTTTCGGGCGGAGGAGGCCGACCCCGGTTCCGGAATAGCAACGGTTTGACCGCCACTAAGATGCTCGGTGCAAACTTTGCCACCCAGACGGATAAACTGGAACTAGGCGGTAGTGCCCGTTATAATTTTAGTGACAGAGACGCTATATCTACTAATTATTCGGAACGTTTCTTGCAGAATGGCAACTCCTATTCTAATTCGAACAGTAAAGGTCGTAATAAGAATACTAACTTTAATGCCGATTTTCGTCTGGAATGGAAACCGGATACGTTGACTAACATTATTTTCCGTCCTAATTTTTCTTATGGAAAATCTGATGGGTATTCGATTTCAGAATCGGGAACGTTTAATGAGGACCCTTTTAACCTTGTGTCTAATCCGAATGCTTTTTTGAATAAGGTGGTATGGGATAGTGAGGATGACCCTTTGAAGGATATCCGTGTAAATGCGAGTAACAGTGAATCTATGTCAGAGAGTAAGAGTCTTTCGGCTAATGCTTCTTTGCAGTTGAACAGGAGGTTGAACAGTCTGGGACGTAACATTACATTCCGTGGTACATTCAGTTATGGTGATAACGACAGTGAGTCGTTTAGTGAAGCATTGACGCGCTATTTTGACGCAGTGGCCGGAAAGCCGGATGATGATAACAGGCGGTATACCACATCTCCTACGAAGAACTATGATTACACGGCAGAATTGACTTATAACGAACCGATAGCGAAAGCTACTTTTTTGCAGTTCCGTTATAAATTCCAATATAAATATAGTGAAAGCGACAGAAGCACCTATGATCTGATACCGGATGCTGACAAAGGTCAGGTTTGGGACTGGCATTTTGGTGACGAACTTCCTCTGGGATATGAGAATAACAGGGATCAGGATTTGAGTAAATATGCCAAGTATAATTATTATAATCATGATATAAATGCAGGGTTGAATCTTATCAGAGAAAAATATAGATTTAATGTCGGAGTCTCTCTGCAACCGCAGAATACTACGTTGACTTATAAGAAATCGGAACTTGATACTATTGTGAAGCGGTCGGTCTTCAACTTTGCCCCGAATATTGATTTCCGTTATCGTTTCTCGAAGGTGAGCCAATTGCGCTTTACTTATCGCGGACGTGCGAGCCAGCCAAGTATGGAGAATTTGTTGGATATCACCGATGACTCAAACCCGCTGAATATCCGTATGGGTAACCCGGGATTGAAACCTTCTTTCTCTCATAATATGCGTTTGTTCTATAATACTTATAACGCGGACAGGCAGCAGGGGATAGTGGCACATGCTTTCTTCAATGCTACCCAGAATAGCATTACCAATGGTACTACTTATAATCAGGCTACCGGTGGAGTTACTGTGAAACCGGAAAATATCAATGGTAACTGGAATGCGTCGGGAATGTTCGGATTTAATACGGCTTTGAAGGATAAACGATTTACTGTCAGTACTTTCTCTCGTGTCGGATATACGAATGCGGTTGCTTATCTGTATAATCAACAGACAACTGTAAACGATAAGAATACAAGTACTACATTGAATTTAGGGGAAGATGTGAGAGGTACTTTTCGGAATGACTGGTTTGAGTTTACGGTGAACGGTTCTATAAATTATAACTTTGAGAAGAATAAGTTGCGTCCGGAGAATAACCAGGAACCGTACACTTTTGGTTATGGTGCCAGTACGAATATCAATATGCCTTGGAATATGTCATTGTCTACCAATATCACGAACAATGCCCGCCGCGGCTATCGGGATGCCAGTATGAACAGAAATGAACTTATCTGGAATGCACAAATTGCTCAGAGTTTCCTTAAAGGTAATGCGGCAACAATCAGTTTTGAGATTTATGATATATTGAAGCAACAGACTAATATCAGCCGTTCATTGACTGCCGATATGCGTTCTGTTTCTGAATATAATGGTGTAAATAGCTATTGTATGCTTCATTTTATCTATCGCCTGAATATCTTCGGAAATAAAGAAGCTCGCGGAAATATGCGTCACGGAGGTTTTGACGGTGGTGGTCATGGTCCTCGCGGTGGCGGAATGCGGCCCATGCGTTTCTAAGCCATAGCAAATATAGAATAGTGAAGTCCCGGTGCTGCGATGATGAGTTGTCACCGGGACTTTTTTGTTTATCCGATAATTTACTTTATATTTGTTGTTCCGTAGCTCTATAAAGAAGGAGATTTCTATGATTGATTGGAACTATATAGTGAGTCAGATAGCAACTGTGGCTTTTGATATACTCTATTTCGGAGCCATTATCAGTACGATTGTCATTATCATTCTTGACAATCGGAATCCTGTCAAGACTATGGCTTGGATACTCATCTTGCTTTTCCTGCCTATTGTGGGGCTTGTCTTTTACTTTTTCTTCGGCCGGAGTCAGCGTCGGGAGCGTATAATCGGACAAAAGAGCTACGACCGCTTGTTGAAGAAACCTATGGCGGAATACTTGGCGCAGGACTGTTCCGATATTCCCTATGAATACTCCCGTCTCATCCAGCTTTTTCGTCATACCAATCAGGCTTTTCCTTTCGAGGGGAACAGGGTGTCTGTCTATACGGAAGGCTACACCAAGTTACAGGCATTATTGCGCGAACTTCAGAAGGCGAAACAGCATATCCACATGGAATATTATATCTTTGAGGATGACGCCATTGGTCGTCTGGTGAGGGATGTATTGATAGAAAAGGCCTCGCAAGGAGTTGAAGTTAGGGTAATCTATGACGATGTGGGGTGCTGGCACGTACCCAATCGTTTTTTCGAGGAAATGCGTAATGCAGGCATTGAGGTGAGAAGCTTCCTGAAAGTGCGTTTCCCTTTGTTTACCAGCCGGGTAAATTATAGGAATCATAGAAAAATTGTAGTGATTGACGGGCGTGTGGGCTTTGTTGGCGGAATGAATCTTGCCGAACGCTATATGCGTGGCTTTTCTTGGGGAATATGGCGTGATACGCATATTATGCTCGAAGGCAAAGCGGTGCATGGTCTACAGACGGCTTTCCTGCTCGACTGGTATTTTGTGGACCGTACGTTGATTACAGCTTCCCGTTACTTCCCGAAAATAGATTCTTGCGGAACTTCTCTTGTGCAGATAGTCACAAGTGAACCTATCGGTCCATGGAAGGAGATTATGCAGGGATTGACCGTGGCAATTACCGGTGCGAAAAAGTACTTCTATATGCAGACCCCTTATTTCTTGCCGACGGAACAAATATTGGCAGCTATGCAAACTGCAGCTTTATCAGGAGTGGATGTGCGTCTTATGTTGCCGGAACGTGCTGATAACTGGATTACACATCTTGGGTCGCGTTCCTATCTGCGGGATGTGATGCAGGCGGGCGTTAAGGTTTTCTTTTATAAAAAGGGATTCCTGCATTCTAAATTAATGGTTTCGGATGATATGCTTTCTACGGTTGGTTCCACTAACGTGGACTTCCGCAGCTTTGAGCATAATTTTGAGGTGAATGCTTTCATGTATGATGTGGAGACAGCGCTTGAGATGAAAGAAATATTCCTTCAGGATCAGCGCGAAAGCACGCAGATATTCTTGAAAAACTGGGTAAGGCGTTCATGGAGGCAGAAGGCAGCGGAGTCTGTTGTTCGTCTGTTGGCTCCGCTACTTTAAATGTTATTCTGTGGTGAAATCTTATCTGAAGAGAGAGAAGTTAACACTTCCGTAAACTCTTCTTTCAATGAAGTGAGGGTTCTCTTCAAAATTATTATCTTTTCCATGTTCCAGTACAAATAATCCGTCTTCTTTGAGAAGGTTATTCTTGAAGATTAACTCCGGTATGGTTTCCAGTTCTTTTAGGGCGTAAGGAGGATCTGCAAAGATAAAGTCAAACTGTTCGCGACTGTTATTGATAAACTTGAATACATCTCCCCGTATCGGCAGACATTTGTCAGTCTGCACTTCCTTCATAATCTTGCAGATGAATGAATAGTGAGCCGGCTCCTTCTCAACACTGATAACGCGGTCGCAGCCTCTGGATACCAGTTCGATACTGATACTGCCTGTTCCGGCAAACAAATCGAGTGCAGTGACTCCTTCCTCGAAATCAATATAATTGTTGAGTACATTAAACAGATTCTCTTTGGCAAAATCTGTCGTAGGACGTGCTTTAAAGGTTCGGGGCACATCAAATCTTCTTCGTTTATAAATACCGCTGATTACTCGCATGTTAATAAGGCTTGCATGTCAATATTAGTTGCAGGATTCATGATGAATACCTGTAAGATGAATTTTCTAAGTTCGTTCATCAGAATTTCTTTGTCGGGAAGGGTTCCGGTGAGATGAAGCTCATCCCGTTCCTGGTTGAATTCTAATTGTTTCCACGCATACAGCAAATAGTAAATACGATCTTCTGTATGGGAGCACTCGAAAGAATTAGCAAGCAGGAGATGTCCCCGTTCGAAACAATAGATGTCGATGCCTTCCTCACGTACGGAAACATACATTTTCTTGCTATTGCCCAGTCTGCTTTTTACGGAGAAATATTCAATGAGCGGAGTCGATTGAGAATAAAAACGAGCTTCGGGGTATTGTTCGGTTAGAAAAGAGTATGCGCTTCTGTCTATACCGAAGACAATAACTACATTATTCTTTTTCAGAATATTGTAAATGACCGTTTCATTTTCCCGCTTCTGATGGTTGTGATAGAATAAAAGGTCGGCCTGCTCTTCTTCAAACAAATCCAATGGCACTATCGTAAAACGCTTGCTAGCCAGCATGATGTTTACCCGTTTGTAAGAATGACCTAAGAAGTCCGATTCGTGAAACACAGCCTTGAGATTGGCTGTAAGAGATAAAGACGTATCAATCTCCTTTTCTATCACTGAGAAAGAGTCGTCGTGAATCGGGTTATAGATAGAAAAAGAAAATCCATCCGTACTAAGACGGATGGATAAAGTATATTGTTTTGATTTAGTAAAATCAATCATTATTCCCAGTTACCAGCACCATTGTTTGGAGTGTCGATAGAACCTACCATCAAACCACTGTATTTACCTAATTTGGAATCTAAGTCTTTCAGGTTGATAATTTCCTGTTTGTCGAGTCCGCTCAAATAAGTATCGTATGGAGCTTTTACTTCGAACAAGTATACAGGAGCACCGGATTTAGCGGTATCGTTTCTAACATTCATTTCGAATTGAGCGCCATTTCCATGAGGGATAAATTTCATAGAATCCGGATTGAATCCTTTCGGATAGATAGTATCCAATACAGCTACCCACATAGTGTCACGTTTGAAGTTTTCAAGTCCCCATTTCTTAACTTCGTCATATCTGCCGGTCTTCTTAGCTTTTTCGATGATCGACATTGCTTTCTTTTCAGTTAATCCGTCTTCCAACTGCTTGTCTGTCAATTGTCCGATTTTCATAACGAACGGCAACTTCTGATTCTTAACGAAGTCAATCAATGTGTCCAATTTAGGAGCATACATTCCGTGGTGAAGCATACGGTATTCCTGCTGTGCTTTACGGATGTCAATTAGACGGGCAATGACTGCTTTTTCTCTGTCTTTTTTTGCGTTTTCAAAATTGATAGGACCCATGATGCTGTTGTAGCAGATGTAAATCAGTGCAGCAGCACAGAGCACTAATACAATATTAAATACTGTTTTCATGATAAATTATGTTTTTAGTTGTTATATTCGCATCGCAAAAATAGAATAAATTAATTTAAATACGATAGTTCCAGGAACTTTTTTCTCGTACAAAAATGATAAATAACTATTTAGAAAGGCAAATTAAGGAAAATTTTCCTTATGAACCAACTTTAGAGCAGGAAATTGCTGTAAAATCTCTTTCAGAGTTTCTTCTGTCTACCTTGGCGGATGAAGTTTTCATCCTCAGAGGCTATGCCGGTACTGGTAAAACATCTCTAGTAGGGGCATTGGTGAAAACGATGAACCAGTTGCAGCAAAAGTCTGTTTTACTGGCTCCAACGGGACGTGCGGCAAAAGTTTTTTCGGCCTATGCGGGACATTCTGCCTTTACTATCCATAAGAAAATATATAGACAACAGTCTTTTTCTAATGAAATCAGTAATTTTTCGATTAATGACAATCTTGCTACAAATACTTTGTTTATTGTTGATGAGGCTTCGATGATTTCTAATGAAGGGTTGTCGGGCAGTGTATTCGGTACGGGACGTTTGTTGGATGACTTGGTGCAGTTCGTGTATTCGGGACAAGGTTGCCGTCTTTTGTTAATGGGAGATACGGCACAACTTCCGCCGGTGGGAGAGGAGTTAAGTCCCGCGTTGTTTGCCGATGCATTGAAAGGATATGGACTTGAAGTTCGTGAGGTCGATCTGACTCAAGTAGTTCGTCAGGTGCAACAATCCGGCATCTTGTGGAATGCGACTCAATTGCGGCAATTGATAGCAGCAGATGAATGCTATTCGTTACCAAAGATAAAAGTGACCGGCTTTCCGGATATACAAGTCGTTCCGGGAGTAGAATTGATAGAAAAGCTGACCGATTGTTATGACCATGACGGAATGGATGAGACGATTGTGATTTGTCGCTCTAATAAACGCGCGAACTTATATAATAATGGAATACGTGCGCAGATACTTTGGCGGGAAGATGAATTGAATTCCGGAGATATGTTAATGGTAGCCAAGAATAATTATTATTGGACGGAGAAATATAAAGAAATGGATTTCATAGCCAACGGAGAGATTGCAATTGTTCGCCGTGTCCGTCGTACCCGTGAAATGTACGGCTTCCGTTTTGCGGAAGTCACTCTCAGATTTCCCGATCAGAATGATTTTGAATTGGATGCTAATTTGTTGTTGGATACTCTACATTCAGATTCGCCTGCATTACCGAAAGTGGATAATGACCGGTTATTTTACACAGTGCTGGAAGATTATATCGATATTCCCAATAAACGTGACCGGATGAAGAAGATGAAAGCTGACCCACATTATAATGCGTTACAAGTGAAGTATGCGTATGCGGTCACTTGTCATAAGGCACAAGGTGGCCAGTGGCAGAATGTGTTCCTGGATCAGGGATATATGACGGATGAATACTTGACTCCCGATTACTTTCGTTGGTTGTATACGGCGTTTACTCGTGCGACGAAGACGTTGTATTTGGTGAATTATCCGAAAGAACAAGTGGAGTGATTTAGTTGAAAAAAACAGTAGATTAAAGGAGAAGTTCCCAATCTACTGTTGTTCTGATTCTATCTAAGAAGACAAGTTCCTGTCATTAGATTTTTTCAGGCTTTGGCACAAAGAGTTTTAGCACTTTGTTAGTGACTGATTATCGGAAGTTGTTTGGCTGTACACGTTGACCATTGTCATTATTTGTATCTGCCACATCCCACCAGATTTTCGTTCCCTGGTTGTCGCCCATCGGCCGGTTGGGGTTAAAGGATTCACTTTGAGGGTATTTGATCCGTTTGATGAACTTACCTTCAGGCACGTCACCGTCCGAGTTGTTTTCTTCGATATTCAGCAATTCAGGATAATCTGTACGGCGGAATTCTGCCCAACCTTCATTGCCGTTCGGGAAGATCGAAATCCATTTTTGGGTGATGATCTCTTTCAAGGCTTTCTCCTTGTCACTTCCGGATACATCTTGTTTGTTCTTCAATCCGTCAATATAGGCTTGTTTTTTAGCCTCATCAATATTATAGTAATCCATGGACGCTCTAATTCCGTCAATATAATATTGCTCAACTGAGCCTGTCGTCCAATTTCTGAGAGCAGCTTCTGCCAACATGAACCGACTCTCCGCATAGCTCATCCAAACCAGTTCGCGAGCTTCGCTAAACCAATAGTTATCATCTAATTTATTATGATCCGAACTTATCAGTTTATTACATCTTACAGGAGAGTAACTTTTTGTCGCGTCCTCTCCTTGTACATCCATATTACCAATCGGACATCCGGCAAAGTCCTTATTGCTTTCTTTGGCTTCCTTAAGATCTGAAAATGGACTTGGGCGCCACCACAGTATTTCGCATCGGGGATCTAATACTTCAGATTCATTTTTATAGGCCTTTTCCAAATCTTTCGACATAACCATTTGCGCTCCCCAACCGAATATCAGCGCATGGATATTTTCAGATCCGCCGCCTCCTTCACCACCTTTGTCGATAGGGGCAACTTTCGGTACAGTTCTCATGTTGTCTGCATTGCTTTGCATCAAACCATAAGTACTCTCGATTGCTTTTTTCCCTTCTTCTTGGGCACGATCCGGATCGACATTTGAAATACGAAGCGCCAGACGCAAACGTAAAGTATTGGCAAAGCGTAACCATTTGTTGATGTCGCCTCCATAGCAACGGTCATTACTTCCTTTTCCTTCTCCCCAGTTCAAACCTTTGTCGGGTTTGATGTTGGTGATAGCTTCATCCAGCAGTTTGAACATAGCATCGTACACATCCTTTTGGCTGGTATATGAAATATACTGTGTCGGGGGTAACATTCCTTTTATGTAGTACGACAATGGAATATCACCGTATGTATCTGTCTGCATAGAAATGAGGAATGCATAATAAATACGGGTTACGTAGAACTCGTTCCAGTATTTGTCTTTATTGACGAAATGACAGACTTTGATAATTTGTGCATATTCGTTTGCAGTACGGTCATTATAGAAATGATCCCATCTGTTTTTGGACCAGTCGTCAGTATATACGTATGTGCAGGCTTTTTCATGGAAACCGGCAGATGTATTTGCCATATAGCCGGCATAAATGTCATGAGTTAAGTTGGTGGTTACCTGATAATCATTGTAAGGTCCCTCATTCGTTAGATTACGGAACAAACTACCAATTGAAGTTTCTGCTTCTTTTAATGCTTTTATATCAGCTTCAGGCAGTTCATAATCAATATCAATGCCTTCAGGACTTACATCGGTATTAGAAGTACCCGGTGAATAAGGAGGTTCGTACGGGTTGGTGTTCATTTCATCAAAATCTGAGCAAGCTGCTAGAGCAAGTAGAGATGCGAATGCAAGTGTTTTATAATAGAATTTCATAACTTCTTTTTATGTTTAGATTAGAAACCAAGATTAATAGAAAGACCGAATGTACGTGTGTAAGGAACAGACATATAATCGATAGCTTGAGAGAACATACTTGTGTCATAACCTCCTTCGGGACTTGTTCCCGGTGTATGTTTCATCAGGTAAGCCAAGTTACGGGCAACGAATGCTACGTTCAGTGAAGTTAAAGGAGTCTTCTTCAGTATGGATTTCGGGAAAGAATAACCTAATGACAATTCTTTCAATTTGATGAATGAAGCATCGTATACGAATTCTTCGGCCATACCACTCATTGATGTGTAATACCTTTGAGCGTTCATAGCTGTTGAGTTTACAGTACCGTCGGCGGTCACACCCGGAGCAACGATTTTCCAGCCATTCTCTGCATTACCACGATTAGCGGTGCGTGCTGCCAATCCTGTGCTGGTTGCCATTGCCTCGGATACAGAAACAATGTCACCACCAAATTTCATATCGAACAATGCAGAAAGAGTAAATCCTTTGTAGGTGAATGATGGAGAAACGGACATTAATAAGTCCGGTTCAATATTACCGATCGGATGATCCAATGTGTATTGGAAAGCGTCTTCACCGGAGACCTTGGTCGGACGGCCTTGTTTATTAACTATCATATTACCGTTTTCATCACGCTTGTACAGGTTTTTGGCATAAATTTCACCCAAGCGGTGTCCTACGCGTGTACCGACATTGATTGGGAAATTTGCATCTCCATTGAAGAAGAGATAATCAACGCCATCTGCCAGTTCTTTTACTTTAGATACATTCCTGGATAAGTTGATATTCAAATCGAACGTGAAATCTTTCGTTTGTACAGGAGTAGAATATAGCATGAATTCGAATCCTTGGTTGACAATTAAACCGGAGTTAATCATTTTACCACCACTCCAAGGAGCCGGTGCAGGGACTTTCATGATCTGGTTCTTGGTACGGCTGTTGTAATAAGTGAAGTCGAATCCCAGACGATTATTGAGGAATTTCATATCCAAACCGGCTTCATACGAGGAGGAAATCTCCGGCTTCAACTGGTCATTCTTTTTAATATCAGATTTTGTGATATTGAGCACTCCGTTGCTGAATGCATAGCTCAATGTATTATACAGGTTGTATGGTTCTGTATCTTTACCTACTTGTGCGGCAGATAGGCGAACTTTGGCAAATGTGAGCCATGAAGGTAATGTCTTGTCTAATGAACGAAGAAAATCTGTTATGATGAAACTTAAGTTTGCAGATGGATAGAAGAATGAACGGTTGCTGGAGGGTAATGTGGACGACCAGTCGTTACGTGCAGTCAAGTCCATTGACAAATACTCTTTCCATGCAAGTTGTGCAGATGCAAATACAGAGTTGGTAGCGCGTTCGTGTCCATCTTCAGCAGCACTGTTCAGAATGTTTGCGGCATTGAATATCCATTGGTTCTTGTTTACCATGTCTTTTGTTTCAGCCGACAAGGTCTCAAATTTCTGATACATGAAGTTGGCACCTACTGTGTAGCCGATACGGAAATTTTCTCCGATACGGTTGTCTCCGGCAAGGATAAATTCTGCATTTGACTCAAAGAAGTTTTCCTCACTGCGGCTCATACGGTCATCGGTAATGTTTTCGATAGTTTTACCGATACCGTTCGATAAGTCGGTGCTTTGAACACGTGTACGGTAATAGTCGAATGCATATTTGGCGCTAAAGTGTAACCAGTCGGTAAAGTTGATTTTTGCGTTGTAGTATCCGAAAGCTCTCCAACGTTCGTCAGAATTATGGCGCTGGTCTTGTACGTAATATGGATTTTCCAATCCGGGGTTCGGGCCTGCCCAATTCACGTGTGCGGAGTTTTCTGTTGAATAATTCTTTAAATCATCCAAAGACACGTTGTGCGGAATACCGATTAACTGTGCAATAACTCCATAACTTCCGAAATAGGGACGATCTTCTGCCTTGGTTCGTGATAAGGAGACTTTTCCTTCCATAGAGAGATATTGGTTCATTTCTGCACCGGCGTTCAGGTCAATATTTATCTTATCCAATTTCTCGTTCGGGAATAAACCTTTATTGTTAGAACTGCCGAAAGATACACGGAAATGAGACTTGTCGGTTACATTACTGATAGACACATTATGGTTGTGGGCAAAACCGGTGTTGAAATAATCTTCCAGTTTGTTTCCATACTTAGAATAAGCACGTTGTTCTCCGTTCCAGGCTTCTACCATGTGTCCATCCAATTCGCTACCCCAACTACTGCTCGCAGCCTTATTGTAAACACCGTCTGTTCCTTGACCGTAGCGTTCCTGCATTTTCAGTGTTTCAGCTACTGTGCTCCATGTGAAGTTCCCGCTATAACGAACACCGAATCCTTCTTTTTTTGAACCTTTTTTGGTTGTTATCAGGATGACACCATTACCGGCACGTGAACCGTAGAGAGCGGCAGCATTCGGACCTTTCAGTACAGAAATGGTTTCGATGTCATCGGGATTAATGTCGACAGAGGCACCGCCACGGTCTACACCGCCATAGTAAGAAGCGTCAGAACTGTTGTTGTCGCTGAAAGGCACACCATCGATAATCCATAAAGGTTGGTTATTGTCTGATAAGGAGGAATTACCACGAATCGTAATCTTGGTGGAACCTCCCAAACCTGTACCTGCCGTATTCATCTGAAGACCTGCCACTTTTCCTTGCAAAGCGCTTGTCACAGAAGGATCTCCGGTCTTGTTCAGCTGGTCGCTTTTTATTTCCTGAACTGCATATCCCAGCATTTTCTTTTCGCGTTTGATACCTAATGCGGTAACGACGACTTCATCGATAACTTGAGTATCGTCCGACATCGTGACATTGAGAGTCGGTTTGTTGCCCGGAATCTCTAATGTCTTATATCCTATATAGGAAAATACCAATACGGGTTGTTCACCGCTGACCTTGAGGGTATAATTGCCATCCATGTCTGTAATGGTACCATTACTTGTTCCTTTTTGCAGGATACTGACACCAATCAGCATTTCTCCTTTAGTATCGATGACTTGTCCGGTAATCGTGTGTTCCTGGCCAACTTGTTGTTGGTTGGTTTGTTGTGCATTTTTTTCTGACAGGTATACAATATTGTCTTCTACCTTGTACGAAATGCTTGTTCCGCTCAGAAGAGAGTTGAGGACTTGTTCTAAAGAAGCGTCTTTTACATTCACTGCCTCTACTTGGGTGGCAGATAACTTGTCGTTATAAAAGAATTGATACTTAGACTGGGACTGTATCTGTTTAATAACAGTTCCTAAGTTTGTGCGTGTAGTTGATAATGTCAACTGTGCGGTAGCCCATTGTAATGGGATTGCCATGAAAATTAAAACCAATAAAGCTCGAAGTAAGTTCGACTTTTGAATAGAATGATTGCTTTCCATACATTTAATTTAATGGTTGTATAAAAATTATTGAACTAATAAAAGAAGTCTTATTTTCTTCTTTTATAAATAAAACAATGCTAACGCAATAAACACTTAGTCTAATTTATCTTTTTTTCTTTATATAATTAAGAGTATTATGATTTCGTGTGTAAATCCCTTTGTACTATCATTGCAGTGCTTCTCATTTAAGAGTTGTGACATGGGCTTGGCACAGTTGTGCCACCACGGTGTCATTGTTGTGACAAGCCCGTGGCACAGTTGTGCCAATGCTGTGTTGCAGTTATGTCAATTGAGAGACCGGATTACCAGTCATAGTCTTCAACGTATGCATCAAATTCTTGTGTGGTGGTAACTCCGCAGTTTCTGAGGATATTCAGTATATGCTGTTGTTCGGAAGGAGAGAGTAAACGTTCGCCTTTACGGGCACGATAGTAGGTTCTGCGTCCTAAATAGTTCATTAGGTGTAGGATAACGGTTTGCATTTGTTTATAAGGTAGATTCTCTAAGATTCCGATGAATCCTTGGGCGTATCGTACTTTTGTACTGGAACGGTAATGGGGACAGCCGCCTTTCACGGTAGACAGATATTTGGGACTGATGATAATCCAGTGCTCTATGTTTTCCGGTACGCTTTGTTCTGTAAGTTGTCTTAGGCAGGTACCTGCTTGGGGGCATTGTCGGTTAAGGCACATCGAATATTGATAAGGGACTTTTGCAAAGTCAATTTTTTCTTCCATGATTTGTAGATGTTTGTTGAGCAAAAGTAGTGAAAACTTATTGAAAAATAGCCTGAAAGCAAAGAAGTTTACTTTCAGACTACCACTTTTAGTCGAAATCTCAATGAATAGCCGCTTTCAGAAGTGAACTGAAGGACAGCAATTGAAATAGCGGCACACTATTGAATAAAGGATTATTGCTCTTTAGAGAAAGAATAAGGCATATCTTCTTCTTTCGTACCTCTGTTCATATTCGGTTGATTACTCATATCTACTTTGATAATACCACCTTTGAATAATTCTTCGTGGCGAAGATAATTTTTAGTATAGTCAGTGCCGTTTACGTTCATCGAATTGACATAGAAGTTCTTTTTACTGTTGTTCGGGGCATCAATCACCAAACTGTTGCCATTCTCAAAATGAAGTGTGGCTTTCTTGAATAAAGGAGCGCCTACGATATATTCATCCGTTCCCGGACAAACAGGATAGAAACCTAATGCAGAGAATACATACCAGGCGGAAGTTTGTCCGTTGTCTTCGTCGCCGCAATAACCGTCAGGCCCCGGAGTGTACATTCTGTCCATGACTTGGCGCAACCAGTACTGGGCTTTCCAGGGCTGGCCCGCATAATCATATAAATAAATCATGTGCTGGATAGGCTGATTGCCGTGTGCATAATTACCCATATTCATAACGGTCATTTCGCGAATTTCATGAATCACCTGTCCATAGTAACTGTCATCGAATACGGGAGGTACGGCAAAAACGGAGTCCATCATAGTGACGAACATCTCTTTTCCGCCCATTAAGTCGATTAGCCCTTGCGGATCATGGAACACAGACCAGGTGTAGTGCCAGCTATTTCCTTCTGTAAAGGCATCGCCCCATTTCAATGGAGAGAATGGTGACTGGAATGTACCGTCTTCATTGCGTCCGCGCATTAATTTAGACTCCTTGTCGAAGAGATTTTTGTAATTCATGGCACGCTTTGCAAAAAGATTGATCTCTTTTTTCGGGCGTTTCAGTTCTTTAGCCAGTTTGTAGATACACCAGTCGTCGTATGCATATTCCAGTGTACGTGCTGCATTCTCGTTGATTTTCACATCGTATGGTACATATCCCAGCTTGTTATAATATTCATGTCCCAAGCGTCCTGTTGAAGATACTTCAGGATGTACATTCTCTGTTCCATGCAGCAATCCTTCATACAGCGTTTTTATATCGTCCACTTTCACGCCTTTCATGTAAGCATCTACCAGAACAGAAGCAGAATTATTACCTACCATACATCCTCTGTGTCCCGGACTTGCCCATTCGGGGAAGAACCCGCTTTCTTTATATGTATTGATAAGCCCTTCCTGCATCTCCTTGTTAACCGAAGGATACATCAGATTCAGTAACGGGAACAGACATCGGAACGTATCCCAAAAACCTGTGTCGGTATACATATATCCCGGCAATACTTGTCCGTTGTATGGACTGTAATGAATCGGCCGGCCGTTCGCGTCCAGTTCGTAGAACTTGCGCGGGAACAGGAGTGAACGGTATAAACAGGAATAGAATGTACGATATTGATCCAGATTGCCACCTTCCACTTCAATTTTTCCTAATACCTGGTTCCATGCTTCTTTTCCTTTCTTGGCTACTTGCTCGATATTATCCTTGCCCAGTTCTTTCATGTTGACAGCCGCCTGTTCGAAGCTGATAAAAGAAGAAGCAATCCTTGCGTGCACCTGTTCGCCCTTATGTGTCCGGAAACCGATAATAGCTCCGGCATGGTCAGTTGTTTGTTCGGTAACGTTTTCTTGAAGATTGCCATTGGCTACTGTTGCTTTGTATGTGAAAGGCTTGTCGAACTCGATGATAAAGTAATTCTTGAAGTTTTCGGGAACTCCTCCGCTATTGCGGGTGGTATAGCCGATAATCTTGTTTTCCTCCGGAATCACTTTGACATACGAGCCTTTGTCGAAAGCGTCCACTACGATATAAGAATGTTCATTTTCCGGGAAAGTGAAGCGGAAAAGGACGGCACGTTCCGTCGGGGCCATTTCCGTCACGACGTCATGTTCGGCGAGATATACTTTATAATAATAAGGAGTGGCGATCTCCCCTTTGTGGGCAAACCAGCTTGCGCGCTTTTCTTCGTTAAACTCCGGTTTGCCTACTACGGGCATGATAGAGAACTGTCCGTAGTCGTTAATCCACGGACTGGGTTGATGCGTCTGCTTGAAACCGCGAATCTTGTTAGCGGTATAAGTGTATTGCCAGCCGTCACCCATTTTTCCTGTCTGCGGAGTCCAGAAGTTCATCCCCCAGGGACGGGCAATGGCCGGATAAGTATTACCTGTTGATAATTCGAAAGTAGACTGGGAACCCATTAGCGGGTTGACATACTGTGTCCAGTCTTTGGCTTTGGCAAAGAATGTGCAAGCAAGTACACAAATTATTATTAATAGTCTTTTCATGGCGTATATGTTTTAATAGTAAGCAATCAAACGTATTATCTCACTCCCCATTTCGTGGGTTGGGCGGTCATTTTGATTTCCATTGTTCCTCCGTTTGCAATATCCTGATGATGGAAGAATGGGGTATTCAACGGTTGGCCGTTCAGTGTTACGCTTTCAATATATTTGTTCTTCTTTTCGTTGTTTTTTACTACGATACTGAATGTCTTTTCTTCGGGCAGATTAATAACTGCCTTGTCGAAGGCGGGACGTCCGATAGAATATATCGGTTTGCCGGGACATACCTGATAGAATCCCATAGAATTGAGTATATACCAGGCAGACATTTGTCCGCAGTCTTCATTACCTGACAGTCCGTCTGTACTGTTGGCATATTGGCTTTGATAAACACTGTCTACCAGTTCCTGTGTTCTCCACGGGCGGTTGACGTAGTTGTACAGGTGAATGACGTGATGACTCGGTTCATTGCCGTGCGCATATTGTCCGATAAGGCCGCTGATGTCTGACGAAATCATTTCTCCTTCGAGTGATGAATCTGCCGTAAACAGTGAGTCGAGTTTTTGTACAAAAGCGTCTTCACCTCCCATTAGATTAACCAATCCATCTACATCGTGAGGTACAAACCAAGTCCATTGCCAAGCTGTTCCTTCGCAATAATCATCGCTGCGGTGAGTAGAGGCACGTGGGTTGAACGGGGTACGCCATTCACCTTTTGAATCCAGTCCGCGCATGAAGCGGGTAGATTTGTCGAAATAAAACTCGTAGGCTTTGGCAAAACGTTCGTATTTGGCTTTTGTTTCAAAGTCGCTCATTGCTTCAGCGAAGATAGAAATACACCAGTCGTCGTATGCATATTCCAACGCTTTGGCTACCGATTCATTTTCACGGTCGCAAGGAATGTAGCCGATTGCGTTCTTGTAATATTTGGCTTTCGGCATAAGGTGGGGTAACACCAGGGCCGGGCATTTAATACCGGTAGTGTCATATTCCGCAGCGCGCAGAGATGCTTTGTATGCTTCTTTGGCATCAAAATTACGGTAACCTTTCATATATGCATCCACGATGACCGGAACGGCATGATAACCAATCATAGTACCGGTATAGTTGGAGCCCAGATCCCACATCGGGTATATTCCGCCTTCCTGATGTTTTTTGATGAGCGAATTGATAAACTGATTGTTCAGATCCGGGTCGATAATTGTCATTAACGGATGCAGTGCACGGAAGGTGTCCCATAAAGAGAATACAGTATACAGGGGATTGATTGTATCTCCCTGATGTACTTCGAGATCCATTCCCAGGTAACGTCCATCTGCGTCCGTGAACAGGTTCGGACTGATAGCCGTATGATATAGAGCGGTGTAGAAGATCGTTTTGTCGTCCTTGTCGGGAGTCGTAATATCTATCTTTGACAGATACTGATTCCAAGCGGAGCGTGCATTCTTGCGCACTTTATCGAAATCCCAGCCGGGTATCTCCGATTCTACATTCTTGCGTGCACCGGCTATGTCGACGGCAGATACACCTACTTTAACCAGTACTTGTTCATCTTTGGTGGTATTAAAGTGTAATAAAACTTTGCAGACAGGAAGCCGCTTGCCGTTATCCATAGTGATAGAATCGGTCACCAACGTATAAGAGAACGGCTTGGAGAACTTGGCATAGAAATTAATATATTGGTCGAAAGCCCAATAAGTTGTTTTCTTATGTCCGCAGATTTCCGTGTCGCTGATAACCTCGATCCCCATGTCGGAATTAGTCTGCCGTTGCAGGCTGTAATCCAAGTCAAGAATAAATCCGGCTTCGGAACTTTCGGGGAAGGTGTAGCGATGGATAGCGCCACGTTTGGTAGCCGATATCTCGGCTTTTACCTGATAAGTGTCCAGAAAAACGGAATAATATCCCGGTTCTGCCGTTTCATTCTCGTGCGAGAAGGCGGAGGAATATGCTAATTGCTGACTTTGCGGATCAGTGGTCTGATATCGCTGTTCGCCGACAGTCGGCATGAGTAGTACGTCGCCGTAGTCACAACATCCTGTGCCACTGACGTGCGTGTGTGAGAATCCGTTAATGGTAGAGTCTTCATAATAATAGCCTGAACAGGCGTCCCAGCCATCAATCCGGGTATCCGGGCTTGGCTGGATCATTCCGTGCGGAACTACTGCTCCGGGAAACGTATGCCCGTGTCCGCCGGTACCGATAAAGGGATTGACAAAAACGCTATAATCTTTCTCATTAGTGGGAGCTGTACAGGAGTTGAGTGCGAAGAATCCTCCTAAACATCCTACTATCAGGAATGTTTTTAGTTTCATGGTAGTAATAGCTTTTAGTTTTGCCGAAAGCAATCCCTTTATTTCGGGGAAATAAAGATATTGCTTCCTACAATTTTATAATCAATAGGTATAGAGTTTTGTAATGACGTTAGCACAGAATCGATCGTCGACTTTCTTCTCAGTACACCGGAGTAAGTCTTATCCGCCCGGATGTCCGGTGACAGGATAATCTTCACGTCATAAAAACGTTCCAGTGCTTTCGTAATGGTAAAGATATCGGCCTTTTGGAATGGAATCAGGTTGTCGTGCCATACGGCGTCCAACTTAGCATCCACCTGTTTCACAGTCAACCGTCCACTTTTTTTGTTTAACTCGGCACGTTGGCCGGGGGCGAGAATAATCTGCCCTTCCTCCTTATTGCCTTTCACTTCAATTTCACCTTCAATCAGTGTTGCTTCCGCTACCCGGCAATTCTTATCGGATTTAAAGTTGAATGTGGTTCCCAATACACGTACACGCATAGCGTCGCTTTGTACGGTAAATGGTTTATGACGGTTCTTTGTTACCTCAAAATAGGCTTCTCCTTCCAGATAGACATTACGTTCTTTTTCAGAAAACTCGCGTGGATACTTTAAGGTCGCAAGGTTGTTCAGCCAGACTCTGGTACCGTCCGGTAGAACCACTTCCTTTACGATACCTTCGTTGGCAACGGCGACCATTAATTGCTGGTCTGCCCCGTTATGATAGAACCAGTACCCGGTTCCGCCTCCCATAAGAAGAATGACGGCAATAACGGCAGCATATCTCATCCAACGATGCATACGCAGCAGTTTGGCCTGTTTCCCTTTTGCTTCATCCAACTTTTTGTATAACAGCTTTTCAGCATGAGCTATCCGTTGTTCGTCGGCATATCGGTCGAATTTACCCAAATGATAAATTTCTTCCATGCGAAAGAGTTGACGGGCATTTTCTTCCGATTCTTTCATCCAAGCATTTACTTCGATGATTTCTTCTTCCGAGCATTGCCCAGTCAAATATTTATTCATTATGTCTTCACTTAGATTTCTCATTTTCTTTTCCTTCATATAAATAATACAATTCAGAACCTAAAAACACTTAGCTTACTTGCACAAAAATAAGACTATAATGATCCAAAGAGGATCTAGACGACTGCGTAAGTACTTCAGTGCCTTGTACATATGTGCTTCTACCGTGCGTAGTGAAACCCCGAGGACATCGGCTATCTCTTTGTTTTTCATATCATGCAGATAGCTGAGTTTGAAAACTTCTTTGCACTTGTCCGGAAGTTCGTTGATTGCATCGTAGATTTCTTTCCGTAGTTCCCGGTCTTCAATCCTCCGGATCACTTCGTTGTTGTCCGGTTGATAGAATTCGGCACGCCTTTGGTTGATTTCTTCCATGGCGGCGCAGTAGCCGTCTTCCACATTGCGATGTTTCAGGACGTTGAGAGCACGGGTGTAAACGGCACGATAGAGAAAGGCTTGGATCTGATCTCCTATCTCTATGGTGTCTTTCCGCTTCCATAATTCTACAAATACATCCTGCACTACGTCCTCCGCTTCTTCCTCACCTACCAGACGGGTGGCGTAGAAAATCAGGTTGGGATAGTATCTGCGGAACAGTGCTTTATAAGTAATATCGAAGTTTTCGTTCATGCTCTCGGTCAGTTAAGTTTGGTTTTATTTATGGATTCTTTTCTTCGAATATGACGCCTATTGCTTTAGGGGTGTTACTCATTTCGAATTCCACAGTAGCTCCGCTCATGATCTGTTCATGGGTGAGATAAGTCTTATCGTAAGGTTGGCCGTCCACTTTGATTGACTGGATATAGATATTTTCTTTGTTTACGTTCGGAGCGAGTACTGTAAAAGTCTTGCCATTGGCGAGATGCAGCTTGATTTCCGGAAATAGGGGAGTGCCTATTTCATATCTTCCGCTGACCGGATTTACAGGATAGAATCCCATGGCACTGAATACGTACCATGCCGACATCTGTCCGCAGTCTTCGTTGCCGCAAAGGCCGGCCGGTTCGTTCTTGTAGAGCTCATTCATTACTTTTGCCACGTAATATTGAGTCCGGTCATTGAATCCTATCGAATTGAACAGGTAGATAACGTGGTGGCTCGGTTCGTTGCCGTGCGCGTATTGACCGATCATTCCTGTGCTGAAAAGTGGGAGCTCGTCATCTTCGGACGGATGATAGGTAAACATACTATCCAGCTTTTCCGCAAACCGGTTTTTGCCTCCTACGAGATTGACCAGTCCGTCAACATCATGCTGTACAGACCAGAAATATTGCCATCCGTTGCTTTCGCAAATATGCGGAGTATAGTCGTCTGCTTTGAAATCTTTGATAAAGACGCCTTTGTCATCACGCGGTTGCATGAATGAAGTGGCCGGGTTATAGACATTCTTGTAGTTTTGCGAACGTTTATAGAATTCGTCTGCAATATCTTTCTTGCCCATTTTCTGTGCCATTTCGGCGATGCAGTAGTCATCGAAAGCATATTCCAGTGTTTTGGATAACGACCAGTTTTCTGCGTTATAGCTATCCGTCACGTTATAAGGTATATATCCTAATTTTTTGTAGAGCCCGATGCCCCGGTAATTGTCCAGGTTGGCAGTTGCTACGCAGGCAGCCAGTGCCTTTTCCGCATCAAAGTCTCCGATTCCTTTCAGATAAGCGTCTGCAATCACCGGAACAGCGTGGTAACCGATCATCATGTCCGTTTCGCTGCCGTAGAAGTTCCATACCGGCAGACGTCCGTTCTGTTCGTAGAAAGCGATGAAGGATTTTACCATATCGTTGACACGCTCCGGTTCGGTGTAGGTAAAAAGCGGGTGAGCGGCACGGTACGTGTCCCATAAGGAGAAAGTGCTGTAATTTACCCAACCGTCGGCTTGGTGTACTTTCTTGTCGGGACCGTAATAAGCTCCGTCCACATCACTATAAATTGTCGGGGCGATCATTGAATGATAGATAGCTGTGTAGAAGTTCACTTTATCATCTTCGTTGTCACTTTTTACTTCAATCTTTCCGAGTTGGCGGTTCCAGTTAGCTTTGGTTGCAGCCAGATATTTGTCGAAGTTGTTTTCGGGGACTTCAGCTTGCAGGTTCTTGGCAGCTCCTTCCATGCTGACACCGGAAATGGCTGTGCTGACAAGTATATGCTCGCCTTCTTGAGTGTTGAAGTCGAAGCGTGCGATAGTAGCTGTGCCGATACGTTTGTTCTCTTTGACAATAGCCATTGTATCCAGTTCTATTTTCTCGAAAGGCTTGGAGAAGCGGGTACGGAAGTAGATGTGCTGATCTCGTGCCCAGCCGTCAGAGAAACGGTAACCTTGGATGGTGACGGAGTCTATCACCTCAATGTGAGAGTCGTTGGTAAAGTCCCAATTCATCGCTTTCTTCAAGTTCAGGAAGATAGCGGATTGAGCTTCGGGAAAGGTATACCGTTGGATACCGCAGCGTTCGGTTGCCGTCAATTCGACGTTGATATTATAATCGGTCAGGCGTACCTGATAATAGCCTGCATAGGCGCTTTCGTCATCGTGGGAGAACTTGGAGTGAATGCCCAGTGGAGCTTCTGCTTCTTTGTAAGGCAGCGTGACAGGCATAAAAGAGATATCATACAGATCTCCAGCTCCGGTACCGGAGAGGTGCGTGTGGCTGAATCCGGCAATCGTACTGTCCGGGTAAAAATATCCGGAGATGCGGTCCCAGCCGGGGAGTCCGTTATCCGGACTAAGTTGTACCATTCCAAATGGCGCTTGTGCGCCCGGATAAGTGTTTCCGGTGAAGTCTGTTCCTATAAATGGATTTACATAAGATGTGTAATCTATTTCATGTTTCTCTTGTGTAGGGGTACAAGAAATCAGCATGCAGATTAACAGCAGGCATAGACAAGTGGGTGTTCTCATCGTTCTTTGGGTATTAGTGATTATTTATTTTATTTATTTGAAGGATAAGAAAAATAATTAATCTGCGTGCAAAGGTAGAAAAAAACTGTGACAACCCTATATTATATACGCAATATTTTTAAAGTGAGGAAGATAGACTTTATAATTGTGTTTGTGCTTCCCGATATCGGAGATGTCCCTCACTGGCGTCGGAGACCGAGCCCTTGGTATCTTGATTCAAACCTTCTCTGCGTCCGGATTTGGATATAAAAATAGAGTGTGTCTCACAGTAATTCCTACCTTAAGACACACTCTATTTATTTTATTTACTTACTCTTAGATTCCTGCAAGTTCGAGTACTTTTTCAACTGCTGCCGGTAACCCGTCAGCGTTTTTGCCTCCGGCTGTTGCAAAGTGAGGCTGGCCGCCGCCGCCACCTTGAATCAGTTTGGCAGCTTCTTTCACCAGATTACCTGCTTTCAGACCACCGGCTACGAGGTTATCGCTAATCATAACTGTCAACATCGGTTTGCCTGCATCCGTACTTCCGGCTACGAAGAATAAGTTTTCTGTAATTTCGCCACGAAGCTGGAAAGCAATATTCTTCACCACTTCTGCGGGTAGAGGAGCACAGAACTTGATTACTTTGATGCCATGAATTTCCTGTATATTCTTCAACAGTCTTTCTTTCAAGGCCGCTTCTTTTTCTTTCATGAAATCTTCCACTTGTTTCTTCAAACCGGCATTCTCTTCAAGATATTTGCGGATAGCAATTCCCAAGTCAGGAGTGTTGTTGAAGAGTGCCTTCAGATCGCTGAGCGTATCCTGGATAGTATCCAACATTTCTTCTACACGTGCACCTGTGTAAGCTTCGATACGACGGACACCGGCAGCAACGGAACTTTCTGAGACAATCTTCACCATGCCGATGTTTCCTGTTGCGGCTACGTGTGTACCTCCACAAAACTCAATAGAAGAACCGAATTGAATCACACGTACTCTGTCACCGTATTTTTCGCCGAAAAGAGCGATAGCACCCAGCTCTTTTGCTTCTTCGATAGGAATGTTACGATATTCCTTCAAAGGAATATTGGCACGGATTCTTGCATTAACGATGTGTTCCACCTGGCGGATTTCTTCGTCTGTCACCTTCTGGAAGTGAGAGAAGTCGAAACGCAGTGAGTCCGGAGTGACCAATGAACCCTTTTGTTCGATGTGTTCGCCCAATACTTCGCGGAGAGCAGCGTCCAGCAAGTGAGTGGCCGAGTGGTTGGCTGCACAGGCAGCGCGTTTGTCGGTATTTACACAAGCCATGAACGGAGCTTCCGGGTGTTCCGGTAACTTTTTGGTAATATGTATCGGAAGATTGTTTTCTTTCTTGGTGTCGATTACTTCAATCGTTTCAAATTCGCTGACCAATACACCCGTGTCACCTACCTGGCCACCACTTTCTGCATAGAACGGAGTGTAGTCCAATACGATTTGATACAAAGTCTGGTTCTTTTGTTTGATCTGGCGATAACGGAGGATAGAGGCTTCATATTCGGTATAATCGTAACCTACAAATTCCGTTGTTCCTTCTTTCAGTGTAATCCAGTCGCCTGTCTCGATAGCGGCAGCGTTACGTGCACGCTGTTTCTGCTGTTGCATTTCCGCGTTGAATTCTTCGAGGTTTACAGTCATTCCGTTTTCGCGGAGAATCAGCTCTGTCAGGTCGAGCGGGAAACCGAATGTATCATATAAGGTGAAGGCATCTTTGCCGCTGATCTCTGTTTTTCCGGCAGCCTTGGTATCTTCCATTGTCTTGTCCAACAGACGGATTCCGGTTTCCAGTGTGCGGAGGAATGCTTCTTCTTCTTCTTTGATAACTTTCTCGATCAGGGTTTTCTGTGCTATCAATTCAGGATAAGCGTCTCCCATGTTATCAATCAATACCGGAAGCAACTTGTACATGAATGCTTGTTTTTGTCCGAGGAAAGTATATCCGTAACGAACAGCACGGCGGAGGATACGGCGAATTACATAACCCGCTTTTGCGTTAGAGGGCAATTGGCCGTCTGTGATAGAGAAAGCGATGGTGCGGATATGGTCGGCAATCACGCGCATAGCGATGTCCTGCTGTTTGTCTTTTCCGTATTCTGTGCCTGACATGACAGCAATCGCTTTCAGCATCGGTTGGAATACGTCCGTATCATAGTTGGACGTTTTGCCTTGCAGTGCCATACAGAGACGCTCAAATCCCATACCGGTGTCAATTACTTTTGCCGGAAGCGGTTCGAGGCTACTGTCTGCTTTGCGGTTATATTGCATAAATACAAGGTTCCAGATTTCAATTACCTGCGGGTGATCGTGGTTGACTAGATCACGACCGGAGATTTTTGCACGTTCTTCAGCAGGACGGAGGTCGATATGAATTTCGGAACAGGGTCCGCAAGGTCCTGTATCACCCATTTCCCAGAAGTTATCGTGTTTGTTGCCATTGATGATATGATCTTTCGGTAGGAATTGCTCCCAGTAAGAAGCGGCTTCGTCGTCACGGCTCAGTCCTTCTTCGGGGCTTCCTTCAAATACAGTGGCATAGAGATGTTCCGGATTCAGTTTCAGTACTTCTACCAGGTATTCCCATGCCCAGTTGATTGCTTCTTTTTTGAAGTAATCACCGAAGGACCAGTTGCCGAGCATTTCAAACATGGTGTGGTGGTACGTATCGTGTCCGACTTCTTCCAGGTCATTGTGCTTTCCGCTTACGCGCAGACATTTCTGAGAGTCCGCGACTCTTTGGTATTTCGCCGGGTGGTTACCCAAAATAATATCTTTAAACTGGTTCATACCCGCGTTGGTAAACATCAGGGTAGGGTCGTCTTTTATCACCATGGGAGCCGACGGAACGATGTGGTGTCCTTTCGACTCAAAGAAATTCTTGAATGAATCTCTGATTTCTTTTGCAGTCAACATATCTTCTATATATCTATCGTTGAGGTTAATATTCTCAAAAAACTGTGCAAAGATAGCTTGTTTTTATTACTTTTGCCGTATTAACAAGCGAAATATTTCCAAAAAGATGCGCAAAGTATACTATATCTATAATCCACAGACCCAGACTTATGACCGAATTTATCCTACTGTACGGCAGCGTGCGCTCAGTATCCTGCGCAGACTCTTTTACGGTATGGGGCTGGGAGCAGGCTGTTTCATCGTGTTGCTCTTTATCTTCGGTTCACCGTCAGAAAAGGAATTGCGAATAGAAAACAGTCGTTTACAGGCGCAATATAATGTACTTTCCCGCCGTTTGGATGACGCCATGGGGGTACTTCAGGATATTCAGCAGCGTGATGATAACTTGTACCGCGTGATTCTGCAAGCTGACCCGGTTTCTCCGGCTATTCGTCAGGCAGGATACGGAGGTACGAACCGTTATGAAGAACTTATGGACTTGGCCAATGCCAAGCTTGTCGTAAATACCACTCAAAAGTTGGATGTATTGTCCAAACGACTGTATATTCAATCCAAATCTTTTGATGATGTGGTGGATATGTGCAAGAACCATGACGAGATGTTGAAATGTATTCCGGCCATTCAGCCTATTTCCAATAAAGACCTTCGTCAGACCGCTTCCGGTTACGGAACGCGTATCGATCCGATTTATGGAACGACGAAGTTTCATTCCGGTATGGACTTTTCGGCTCATCCGGGGACAGATGTATATGCTACCGGAGATGGAACTGTCGTGAAAGTGGGATGGGAAACCGGATACGGTAATACGATTGAGATAGATCATGGCTTTGGATATATGACGCGCTATGCTCACTTGCAAGGTTTCAATACGAAAGTGGGTAAGAGGGTTGTACGTGGTGAAGTTATCGGAAAGGTGGGGAGTACGGGAAAGAGTACCGGACCGCATCTTCATTATGAAGTGCACGTGAAAGGTCAGGTGGTGAATCCTGTAAACTATTATTTCATGGATCTGAGTGCAGAAGATTATGAGAAGATGATACAGTTAGCTGCCAACCATGGTAAGGTGTTCGATTAAATTTTAAAGAAACAAAAGAATGCTATGCTCAATACGGATAAGGAATTAAAGCTGTATTATTCAATAGGTGAAGTGGCCGATATGTTTGGTGTCAATCAGTCTTTGCTCCGTTTCTGGGAAAAGGAGTTTCCACAGATCTCTCCCAAAACAACGGGAAGAGGGATACGCCAGTATCGCAAAGAAGATGTGGAGACGATCGGACTAATTTATCATTTGGTTAAGGAAAAAGGAATGACCCTTCCGGGTGCCAGACAGCGGTTGAAAGATAATAAAGAAGCTACTGTCCGCAATTATGAGATTGTGAACAGACTCAAAGCGATAAAGGATGAGTTGCTGGCAATCAAACGGGAACTCGACGGGCGGGAGTAAATTTTCTCGCCCCTACTTGCAAACATTTTAATTCGATGACTATTCTTCTACGCGGTTTACCTGCTTGATATTCTGAATCTTCTTCAGGTTGTTACAGATTGTCTTTACGTCTTCCACATCATGTACCCACAATTGTATCTTTCCTTCGAAGATGCCATCGTTGGTTTCGATTGTCAATTTGCGGATGTTGACATTCAGTTGTCGGGAGATAACTTGGGTTACTTCATTTAAAAGCCCCATACTGTCTATTCCTTTTATATATATATAGACGAGGAAGGAGAGTTCTTTGTGGGTATCCCATTCGGTAGCCAGAATACGGTTACCATAACTGCTTTTCAGCTTGGCTGCAACCGGACATTGGCGTTTGTGGATAATAATCCGGTCGTTCTCATCGACATATCCCAAAACATCATCACCCGGAATGGGATGACAACATTCTGCCATGATATACTTCTTTTGAAGGCTTTCTTCCGTCAGTTTGAGTATTTGTTTCGGGTTAATTTTTTCTTTCTCTTGAGGTTGCTCTTTTTCTTCCGGCTTTTCTTTATTGGTATTGCCGAAAGAGAAAGTGAGGTATTTCTTCCAGTTGCTGGTTTGTTTTTCTTTCAGTTCGTTCTTGTCCACTTCTCCCAAAATGATAACCTTGCTGCCGATAGCTGCCAGCAGTTCCTCTTCGTTTTTGGCATTATGCAATTTACGCAATTTTTCAATCACGGAATCTTCCGGACGGATTTCCTCTTTTTTGAGAAATTCGCTAAGGATTTCTTCACCAAGCTTTTGGTTTACTTTGCGTTCTTTGCGCAGAATAGCGGCTATTTTGGCACGGGCACGGGCGGTTGTTGCAAACACCTCCCATTGCGGTTGTACACGTTGCGATTTAGATGTCAGAATCTCCACCTGGTCGCCACTTTGTAACTTGTGACTTAGTGGTACGAGTTTATGATTGACTTTGGCGCCGATACAATGGCTGCCGATATCAGTGTGCAGTGAGAAAGCAAAGTCCAGTGCTGTTGAATTTTGCGGCATTGTCTTTAACTCCCCTTTCGGTGTAAACACAAATATTTCGGAAGCAAAGAGGTTCAGTTTTATTGTATCCAGAAAGTCGATAGCGTCCGGTTGCGGATCATCCAGTATTTCCTTGATCGTTTTCAGCCATTTCTCTAATTCGCCTTCGTCCTCACTGCCGCCTCCCTCTTTATATTTCCAGTGAGCTGCGAAGCCTTGTTCGGCAACGTCGTTCATTCGTTCGCTGCGAATCTGAACTTCAATCCATTGCCCGTTGTTCCCCATCAGGGTAACGTGCAACGCCTGATAACCATTTGCCTTCGGATGACTTACCCAGTCACGGAGGCGGTCAGGATGAGGCTTGTATATTTTGGAGATAGAGACGTAGATATCGAAACAGTCGTTGAGTTCCTCCTCTATGTTGCGAGGCTCAAAAATAATACGGACGGCCAGTAAGTCGTAGATTTCTTCGAAAGGAACGTGCTTGGTCTGCATCTTGTTCCAGATTGAGTAGATTGATTTTACGCGGGCGAGAATCCGGTATTTCAATCCCATTTTATCGAGTTGTGTACGGATAGGAGCTGTGAAATCGTTGAATACCTTGTCGCGTTCGGCTGCTGTCGCATTCAACTTTTCTTCTATCTCGGCATATTCTTCGGGATGTTCGTATTTGAAACTTAGATTTTCGAGTTCGGTCTTTATTTTATAAAGCCCCAGACGGTTGGCAAGGGGAGCGTAGATATAAAGAGTTTCGCCGGCTATCTTGTATTGCTTGTTGGGCAACATGGAACCAAGGGTACGCATATTGTGCAGGCGGTCGGCTATTTTGATAAGGATCACCCGGATATCGTTCGACATGGTAAGCAGTAACTTTTTGAAATTCTCTGCTTGTGCCGAGGCACGGTCGCCAAAGATACCTCCGGATATTTTAGTAAGTCCATCTACAATTTGGGCAATCTTTGGACCAAAGATGTTTTCGATATCTTCTACCGTATAATCGGTGTCTTCCACTACATCATGCAGTAACGCTGCACAAATAGAAGTCGATCCGAGACCGATTTCGTTGCATACGATACTCGCCACAGCAATCGGGTGCATGATATAGGGTTCGCCCGAACGGCGTTTGATTCCTTTGTGCGCCTGATTGGCAAAGTTGAAAGCCTTCGTAATGATTTCAACACGTTTGCGATGTTTTGTAGCGAGATAATCATTCAGCAGTTCGTGGAACGCCTGATTGATCATCTCTTCATCAGCTATTTCTTTGGGGGTCAGATTATCCATAATTGTTATCCTTTCACTTGCTTACTTTTGCAAAAATAAGCAAATTTCCGAACGGTGCAAGCGGGATACCGTTTATTTGTATATTTTCAATCGTTTTCCTGCTGCAATCTTGGTGTTTGACATTCCGTTCCACCGCTGTATATCCTTAACACTGACACCATATTTTCCGGCAATAGTCGACAGAGTGTCTCCACTTTTTATTGTGTAGTAAGACAGTTTTCCTTTTCCAGCAACGGCTGTTGTAGCTTTGCGGGTACTAGGTGTATTCTCTTTTACGGCAACAGTTTTTCGGTTACGGAACAATTCATTCGAGCGATGTGCATAGATTGTATCTTGTTTGTCGATGAAATTGCTGATTGCTTCGATCGGCAACCGCAGGGTATAAGGCTTGCTGTCACCCGGGATAACTTGTTTCTTGTACTGTGGATTCAAACTCTTTATTTGATCCAATGGCACATTACAAAGATCGGCAATCTGTTCGAAATGCAGGTTCTTGTTCACTTGCACAGTGTCTGTGCTTGCCGGAATATTAGTTTCCATTGGACAAATATTGTGGTCGCAGTAATAGGTCATCACATAGTTGGCTGCAATAAAGGCAGGTACATAACCACGTGTTTCTTTGGGTAATAAATTGTAGATTTTCCAGTAATCCGTTTCACCGTTGGCGCGACGGATTGCTTTGTTGATTGTGCCGGGACCACAGTTGTAGGCGGCAATTACAAGGTTCCAGTCGCCGTAAATGGCGTACATCTCTTTCAGATAACGTGCGGCAGCCCATGTTGCTTTGATCGGGTCACGGCGTTCATCTACCAAACTGTTGGACTCCAGACCGTAGATTTTACCTGTGCCGATCATGAATTGCCACAAGCCTGATGCGCCGGCACGTGATACGGCGGAAGGGTTCAAAGCTGATTCAATGATAGGAAGATATTTAAGTTCCAATGGAAGTCCGTATGCATCCAATGCTTCTTCGAAAATCGGCATATAGAAGTTGCAGGCGCTCAGCATAAAAGAAACTTGATTACGTAGGCGTCCTGCATACATATCTATGAATTTGCGTACAATGTCGTTGTATGGCATTTCCATAATAGCCGGGATACGTGAGAGGCGGTCCATGTAAACAGAATCACTGAATAAAGGATTTACTTCAGCCGTGCTGCAATCTTTGCCCAGATCAATGTAATTTTTGGCTTTCCAATCGTTCAGCAAACTGTCGAGCGGATAAGTCATACTCATAGGCAGGTCGATGCTTTCCTTACGTTCTGTACCATTTTCACGAATCACCACATCTACACTTTGGGCTTTTACTTGGGATGTTGCCAATAGTAAAAGAAGAATAATCGAACAATAGTTAACTAATTTCTTCATGCTTCAATAATAAGATCAATCTAAATTGTGTTTTTAAAATCGTAATACGCATTGCAAGCCGACCGATTTGCTTTTCAAACTATTTGAACGGAACTGGTTGTTATTGTCGATAACTGCCGGTTCCACTTTCATACTTAGGTCGGGGGTTATATCGAAGTTGGACAACTCGGCATCTACATAAGCGTCAATGATAGAGATGAGGTAAACTCCGATAAATGCAAATATACTAAGGTCCCGGTAACGCCGGAACATATCCTTTCTTCGTTTTAACGTACTTTTTAATTGTTCCTCGTTGTAAGAGGAATTAGGGGGCAGCAGATCTTCATAACTTTTAGTGTTTGGATTGCTGTCCATAATGTCCAGATAGGCTTGCGAATAGTCTTTATACATCTTGCCATTCCAACTCAAGGCATACGCACAACCGGCAAATCCTCCATATATAATAGGCAGTTTCCAGTATTTGCGGTTGTAAATCTGTCCTCCACCCGGGAATACGACGGCAAGCCAGGTAGCTTTGGTCGGATTAGGTACGAATATCTTTTTATTAATGTCTTGGGATGGAGGCGGAACCGTATCGGTATTCACGACAATGGCTGCCGGCTGTTCTATCTTCTTCAGTTCTTTTTTGTTGGCTGCATCAAGGCTGTCGGCTACTTGTATTTTAGCTGCCGATAAACTGTCAATAGACTGAAGATGCTTAGGAGGTAACACTATGCTGTCTTTTCGCAATGAATCTTGCTCTTGCATAGGGTCACGATGTCTTCGTGCACGGGCTTTTGGCGGTTCTCGGTGCGTAATGGTAGTATCTTTCTGAACTGGAGTTACAGGGGCTTGTGCATACACATCAATCCCTGCCATCTGTAAAAAACAGAGAAGCAGGGTGCTGATTAGTAACTGATATTTCTTGTTTTTTCTTGTCATTTATTTCTTTAGCGTATCGAAGATTTCCATGATACGTTCCAGTTCCTCCTCATTACTGAAAGGAATACTAATTTTCCCTTTCCCCTTTTCGGAGCAAGTGAGTTGTACCTTGGTGCTGAAAAAGCCTGAAAGTTGTTGCTTCAGTAAGTTAAATTCTTCCGGAAGTTTGGCACGTTTCGGAGTTATTTTCCGCGTACCGCTTTTCACAGCTTCACCTTCACTTAATGATTTTACAATCTCTTCGACTTTGCGGACTGAATATCCGTGTTCTTGTATTTCTTCGAATATTTTTACTTGTAGTTTAGGGTCGCCTAATGAAATCAACGCACGGGCATGTCCCATGTCTAACTGCTTGTTTTGTAGCGCCATTTGGATAGGAGCGGGTAGCTTGAGCAGACGCAAGTAATTGGCGATAGTCGTCCGGTTCTTGCCGATACGCTCGCTAAGGCGTTCTTGGGTCAGTTCATATTGGTCTAGCAGATGTTGATAAGCCAATGCGATTTCTACAGCATTCAGGTCTTCACGCTGGATATTCTCGATCAGCGCCATTTCCATCATGTTTTCGTCGTCGGCTGTGCGGATGTAAGCAGGGATTGTTTTTAATCCGGCTCTCTGTGAAGCACGGTAGCGGCGTTCACCTGCGATAATTTGGTATTCATTGTCCGATACCTTACGTAAAGTGATCGGTTGGATGATACCTATTTCCGCTATTGAATCAGCCAGTTCCTGCAAGGCCGTTTCGTCAAACTCACGGCGAGGCTGGTTAGGGTTGACTGAAATCTTAGCTAACTCTATTTCGTTAATGGAAGAAGAACCTTCGGTTTTCACATCATCCATTGAGAGCAAGGCGTCAAGTCCGCGTCCTAATGCATTTCTTCTTTGTGTTGCCATATCTTCTTCGTTACTTATTTATTACGGTTAATAATCTCTTTAGCAAGAGCCAGGTGGTTCTTGGCACCGGTGGAATCCGCATCATAAAGAATAGTCGGGACACCGTAGCTGGGAGCCTCGCTCAGTTTTACATTTCGTTGAATTACGGTGTTGAACACCAGTTCCTGGAAGTGGCGTTTTACTTCATCGTAGATTTGGTTTGCCTGGCGCAGGCGTGAATCGTACATCGTCAGCAGGAAACCTTCGATTTCCAATGCCGGATTCAATTTCGACTTGATAATCTTGATTGTGTTCAGCAGTTTGCTGATCCCTTCGAGAGCAAAATATTCGGCCTGCACGGGGATAATCACAGAATCGGCTGCCGTCAGGGCATTGATTGTAATAAGTCCTAATGAAGGAGAACAGTCTATCAGGATATAGTCATATTCTTTCTTCAAAGGAGTAAGTACTTCTTTCAGTATCTTTTCGCGGTTTGGGAGGTTCAGCATTTCAATCTCTGCTCCTACAAGATTGATGTGCGAAGAGATTACTTTTAAAGAATCAATTTCGGTATCATGGATAGCGTCCTGTACGTTGGCTCTGTCAATGATACATTCATAGATAGTACATTCCGACTGCTTGATGTCCACTCCCAGACCGGAGGAGGCATTAGCTTGCGGGTCGGCGTCTACTACGAGTACCTTTTTTTCGAGTGTAGCAAGCGAAGCTGCGAGATTGATCGTAGTCGTTGTTTTTCCTACACCACCTTTTTGATTAGCCAAAGCAATAATTTTTCCCATATTCTCTAAATTTATTGGCAGCGAAATAAGTGATAAATCCTTAGAGCGCCTACGAAAAAAGAGAAACTTTGCAATTTCTGTTGATAAGTCACCTGTTTTGTTAATAACTGTCGGACGAAACAGATACCAAACTTCGACAGGTTCATCATCTACCTTTCTCTTTATGAGCTTGCAAATATACATATTTATATTGGATATTTATTTCTTTTTTTGCTCGCTTGCAGAAGATTAAGATTTGTAAACGGGTAGAAACAGGGAAGGAAGATACTTTTTCATCTGGAGGAAAGAGGGTTTGGAGGTACGGCTTCTTTTTGTTACTTTTGTGCGAATATTAAAAAGGAAAGGATTGAATATATGGAAAATAAGAAGCCGTTGATACTCGTTTCCAATGACGATGGGGTTATGGCCAAGGGTATTAATGAATTAGTGAGATTTCTTCGTCCTCTTGGGGACATTGTGGTCATGGCTCCTGACTCTCCGCGTTCCGGTAGCGGATGTGCGCTGACGGTGACGCAGCCTGTTCATTATCAACTGGTCAAGAAAGAAGTCGGATTAACAGTCTATAAGTGTACGGGAACGCCTACCGACTGCATCAAGCTGGCGCGCAATACCGTTCTCGACCGAGAACCGGATCTTGTGGTCGGAGGCATTAATCATGGAGATAATTCGGCAACTAATATGCATTATTCCGGTACTATGGGAGTGGTGGTTGAAGGTTGTCTGAATGGTATTCCTTCTATTGGCTTTTCGCTTTGTAACCATGACCATGATGCGGATTTTGAAGCTACGGGACTCTATGTACGCAAGATATCTGCTATGATATTGGAGAAAGGACTTCCTCCTTTAACTTGTTTGAATGTGAACTTCCCGAATACTGCCGATATCAAAGGAATAAGGATTTGTGAACAGGCAAAGGGACGTTGGACCGGGGAATGGACTCCTTGTCCCCGTTTGAATGATACAAATTATTTTTGGTTAACCGGTGAATTTACCGATCATGAACCGGAAAATGAGAAAAACGATCATTGGGCGTTGGTTAACGGCTATGTAGCTATCACCCCGACTACTGTTGACGTGACGGCTTATGGTTTTATGGACGAGCTTAATAAATGGTTCAATTAAGAACCTTCAACTATCATGAAGTATTATCTGATTGTTGGTGAGGCTTCCGGTGACTTGCACGCTTCCCACTTGATGAGTGCCTTGAAAACGGCAGATCCGCAAGCCGATTTTCGCTTTTTCGGGGGCGACCTAATGGCTGCTGTTGGCGGCAAAATGGTGAAGCATTATAAAGAGCTGGCATATATGGGATTTATTCCTGTATTGCTTCATTTGCGCACTATCTTTGCAAATATGAAACGTTGCAAAGAAGACATTGTTGCTTGGAATCCGGATGTCGTAATTTTGGTGGATTATCCGGGGTTCAACCTTGATATTGCCAAATTTGTTCATGCAAAGACACAAATACCGGTCTACTATTATATATCTCCTAAGATATGGGCATGGAAGGAGTATCGCATCAAGAATATCAAACGTGATGTAGACGAATTGTTCTCTATACTTCCTTTTGAAGTTGAGTTTTTTGAAGGGAAGCATCAGTATCCCATTCACTATGTAGGAAACCCTACCGTGGACGAAGTGGCTGCTTATCAGGAAACGAACCCGAAAGACTTTGCTGCGTTTATTGCAGCAAACCAGTTGGAGAATAAACCGGTTATTGCTTTGCTGGCAGGTAGTCGGAAGCAAGAAATCAAGGATAATTTGCCTGATATGCTGAAAGCTGCTTCTGCTTTCCCGGATTATCAACTGGTATTAGCCGGTGCGCCCGGCATTACCCCGGAATATTATGAAAAGTATGTGGGGCAGGCGAACGTAAAAATTATATTCGGACAGACATACCGCATTTTACAGCATGCAGATGCGGCTTTGGTGACATCGGGAACGGCTACTCTCGAAACAGCTTTGTTTCGTGTTCCTCAGGTGGTTTGCTATCATACTCCGATTGGAAAAGTTATTTCGTTCCTACGACGTCACATTCTGACTGTGAAATATATTTCATTGGTTAATCTGATTGCCGACTGTGAGGTTGTTAAAGAGTTGGTTGCTGATACCATGACGGTAAAGAATATGCAGTGTGAACTGGCTAATCTTCTTGAAAATGAAGTGTATAAGAAGGAAATGCTTACTGGATATGATTATGTGGCGGAACGGTTGGGACCTGCCGGTGCTCCCTGTCATGCAGCTCATGGAATAGTGAAGCTGTTGAAAAAATAACTTTCTTTTTCTGAATAAACGTAAAGCCGATGCAGTAATTGCACGGCTTTTTTATTTATTAAGCAGAAGATTAAAAAAGAAAGGAACAGATATGAAAAAATTTAAGTGGCTTTTAGGTATGTTAGTACTGGCACTAATGCCAATGTTGCAATCATGTGATGATGATGATGGATATTCTATCGGAGATTTCAGTTGGGACTGGGCTACGGTCCGGACTACCGGTGGAGGAGGTTATTATTTGGTAGGTGACCGTTGGGGAATCATCGATCCGGTTGCCACTTCTATACCTTGGTTCAAACCTGTGGATGGTGAACGTGTGGTATCCTTTTTCAATCCTTTGGCTGACATGAGTGATGAAAAAGGTGTTCAGGTGAAAATGGAAGGTATTCAGGAAGTGTTGACTAAGGAAGTTGAGGAGATGACTGCTGAAAATGAAGAAGAATTTGGAAATGATCCTATTTTGATTTATCAGGGTGATATGTGGCTGGGAGGAAAGTTTCTGAACATTATCTTCCGCCAGAATTTGCCTCGCAGTGAAAAACATCGCATCAGTCTCGTGGAGAATAAGATAGCAACTGAGCCGGGTGAACCCGAAACTCCGGAAACTTTAAGCATCGGTGAAGACGGCTATGTTCATTTGGAGTTACGTTATAATACGTATGATGATGTAACAGACTATTGGGGTTGGGGACGAGTTTCCTATAATTTGGAAAAGTTCTACCCGACACCCAAAGAAGGTGAAACTACGATGAAAGGTTTTAAGGTAACGATTAACTCTGAAGAAAATGGAGAAGGGGTAGTGGTAGTACTTGACCTGGAACATCCGGTCGGTGTGCCGGAGAAAGCTAAAGATGTACATGCTACATCTGTAATCAGATAAATAACCTAACCTATGTAACTGTGTGTAAAAAAGGTCGGGATAATTTTCGCAAAGAAAGTTTCCCGACCTTTATTTTTTATCTCTATTCTGAATATACAGATTTAAAACCAAGTGAGAGCATAAAGATAGACTACTGCTGCCGGTATAGCCATTAATGAACTGTCGAACCGATCAAGCATGCCTCCGTGTCCCGGAAGAATTGTACCGGAATCTTTTACGTGAAGTTGGCGTTTTAGCAATGATTCTGTCAAGTCACCCCAAGTTCCGAACACTACAACTACCAGCGCCAATCCTGCCCATTGCCACATCGACATGAACGGAAAATAATGTGCCAGTATAAAGGAAGAACCAATAGCAACGATACCTCCGCCGATAGAGCCTTCCCACGATTTCTTAGGAGAAATACGTTCGAACAAACGATGCTTTCCGATCAGCGAACCGATGCAATATGCACCTGTGTCACTCAACCAAAGGAAGATGAAGATAGATAACGGCAAAATCGGGTTGTAGCTAACACTGCTGTATTCCGAACTGGGATCATTGTGGAAAGCAAGTACGTTCAGTAGTGCGAATGGCAGACCGATGTATAGCTGGCTAAGCATAGAATATGCCCAGTTCAGCACCGGATTTTCTTTTTTTAGGTATAACTCGCTAATCATTAAGTAGAGCAGTAGCAGTACGTAAGGAATAAAGATCTTGGAATCAGCTGCATCAATACAGAAGCCCATTACTGCAAGGAAGAGATAAGCTCCTCCCAGCATGATAATCGTTTTATTTACGTTTACTCCGTCAGCACGCATATTTACTAGTTGTCCAAACTCATAAATAGTCAAGGCGCTAATGATTATGAACAGTATACCGAAACTGAATGATGTGTAAAGGATGCATCCCACCAGAATGGCGACGAAAAGCACACCTGTAATAGCCCGTTTGATAAAATTGCTAGCCAAAATATTTGCGTTTTAAGTTGTTTTCTTTCCACCTTCCGCCGAGATCACCTTTTTTTCTATGGAAACTTTACCTTCCACGGTAATCTTAGCTTCGGTTGTCTCTTTCTCCTCTGTAGAGTTTTCAGCTTCTTCTTCCTTGATTTCTTTCTCCTTCTCTTTCACCTCTTCGGCCAGTCTCTTTTCCGCTTCGGCAGCTTCCTGACTTTCTTTGGCAGCCATGATTTCTTCTGAGCGGGAAGCCCAAGGGCGTTTTCCAAAGATACGTTCAACATCTTCGGCAAAGATTACTTCCTTATCAATTAGTAATTGAGCGAGCTGGTTGTGTCCTTCCCGATGTTCGGACAGAATTTTTTTTGCACGTTCATATTGCTCATTCACCATATTCTTGACTTCCGTATCAATCAGTTCGGCTGTCTTTTCACTATATGGACGATTGAAAGAATATTCTTCATTGTTATAATAGCATAAGTTAGGCAGTTTGTCGCTCATACCTAAATAAGCTATCATTCCGTATGCTTGTTTGGTGACTCTTTCCAAGTCGTTCATAGCACCTGTGGAGATACGATTGAGAAATAAATCTTCGGCAGCGCGTCCTCCTAGAGTGGCACACATTTCATCGAGCATTTGCTCTTTAGTTGTGATCTGGCGTTCCTCCGGCAAATACCAGGCAGCACCCAATGCACGTCCGCGAGGAACAATTGTCACTTTAATCAACGGGTTTGCATATTCCAGCAGCCAGGAGATCGAAGCGTGTCCCGCTTCATGCAGAGCGATAGAACGTCTTTCTGCTTCTGTTGTAATCTTTGTCTTCTTTTCCAAACCGCCGATGATGCGGTCTACGGCGTCAAGGAAGTCTTGTTTTCCAACGAACTTCTTGCCGTGACGGGCTGCAATCAGGGCCGCTTCATTACAAACATTGGCAATGTCCGCACCGGAGAACCCCGGAGTTTGGCGGGCAAGAAGGTCCACATCTACAGTATCATCTATCTTGATCGGGCGCAAATGCACACCGAATACTTCTTTACGTTCATTCAGGTCGGGCAAGTCTACATGTATCTGACGGTCAAAACGTCCGGCACGGAGTAAAGCCTTGTCGAGTACATCTACACGGTTGGTCGCAGCCAGGATGATTACACCACTATTGGAACCGAAACCGTCCATTTCAGTCAATAACTGGTTCAATGTATTCTCGCGTTCGTCATTTCCTCCCATTGCAGGATTCTTGCCACGGGCACGTCCAACGGCGTCAATCTCGTCAATAAATACGATACAAGGAGCTTTCTCTTTGGCTTGCTTAAACAAGTCGCGGACACGGGAAGCACCTACGCCGACAAACATTTCCACAAAGTCAGAACCTGCCAGCGAGAAGAAAGGTACATTAGCTTCACCGGCCACAGCTTTGGCGAGTAATGTTTTACCGGTCCCCGGAGGGCCTACCAGTAATGCTCCCTTAGGAATTTTACCTCCCAAGTCTGTATATTTTTGAGGTTCTTTCAAGAACTCCACAATTTCTTCTACTTCCTGTTTGGCTTCCGCCAGGCCGGCTACATCTTTGAATGTAATCTTGATCGCCCCTCCTTTTTCGAAAAGTTGGGCTTTTGATTTACCTACATTAAACACACCGCCAGGACCTCCACTACCACCGCCACTCATACGGCGCATGAAGAATATCCATAAAGCAATCAGCAGCACAAGCGGCAGGACCTGAATCAGGATAGCAGGGAATATATCTGATTTAGGCGGATAATCCGAGGTCCCGTCAAAATGACCGGCTTCTTTTTCTGCCTGCAAAAATTCTTCCAGTTTGTCAGTAGACGGCGCCCTACTTGTGATGATCGGGTTGCGCCCTACTTTGGTAGAGTCCGCTCCGAATACGGCACCTACGGAATTAGGTTTGAGATAAGCCTCAATCGACTTGTCCTCATACCCCAGCACTTTGCTGACATAACCGTTTTTAACGTAATCCTGAAATTCGCTGTATGTGACAGCTTTGTTTCCGGCTCCCCTTGAATCACTGCCCCACCAGAGGCCGAGAAGCATAAGGGCAATAATCATATACATCCAGTTCAAGTTGAACTTGGGCATATTAACCTTGTTGTTAGGTTTATTGCTATTGTTTTTGTTGCTACTATTATTGTCCATAATCGTTGATTAGTCTAAATCGGGGATTTGAATAAGTTTGGCATCTGCCCAAAGGTGTTCCAGATTATAAAAGGCTCTTGTTTCCGGTAGAAAAACATGTACCAGTACGTCCGCATAGTCCATAGCTACCCATTCTGCATTTCGAAGTCCGTCAACGGCAAAAGGTTTGCTGTCCGCACCTTTACGGGTAAATTCTTTGATAGAATCTACGATAGCACCAACCTGACTGGGAGAATTTCCCTGACAAATAACGAAGTATTTACAGATAGTATCTTCTATATTGGTTAAATCGGCAATAATGATGTTTTTACCTTTTTTCTCTTGAATTCCCTCTTTTATTTTTTCAATTAATACTTTAGTATCGTTCATTCTTTTAATTGAGATTAATAATTCATGTTCTCTTTTGGTTTATAACAAAAAAGGCTTCCCCTTTGTTTCTGATTATAAACGTGATATTTTTGACAAATATACGCTGATTTATTGGATACAAGAAAGTTATCACTTAATTTTTGTGTTTTTTAGTGGAGATGCTTTTATTTGAAAAGTTAATTTGGGGATTTTTGCAAAAAAAATAGTGGAAATGTTTTGAATTCCCAAAATATTTGTATCTTTGCACCCGCAAACGAAAATAATTGGGCTATGGTGTAATGGTAACACTACAGATTCTGGTCCTGTCATTCCTGGTTCGAATCCAGGTAGCCCAACAAAAAACAATGGTTAATTAGAATAAACCCTGCTAAGAATTAGTTCTTGCGGGGTTTTATCATTTTTTGCCCGCTTGAAATTTAAAGATAATGTAGACTAATTCGGTGACAGTTTTTGAAGGCGTCAAATGCTATCATTTAATAATAAAGAAGAACAGGCTTTATTGTTCAACGAACATAAAGCCTGTTTTATATTTTCAGTAGCAACTTTCTTTACAAAAAGATTATTCTTCTGCTTTTATAGATTCGTCTATTACTTTAATCTTCTGTGATACAAGTTCCAAATCTGCTTTCAGCTTTTCTACCTTACGGTTCAACTCGGTTAACAGGCTGCTGCCTTTCTTTGAGGTGGAAGTCAGGAAACCCAGGTTATTTTCGTAAGTCTGGAGTTCATTCTTCATACTCTCGTAAGTACGTACCAGCTTTTCGCGTTCTCTGTATAGAGATTGTGGTCCGCCACCTTGTATATTGCTGATGTTTGACCGGAAGTTACTTAACTTCTTGTTCGAAGCGCTAATGTTGAAACGGTCGAACAACTGGTCGATCAATCCATGATATTGCTTGTACAACTTATCTTTTTCTTTGAATGGTACATGACCGATAGAATTCCATTCTTTCATCAGATCCCGTACCAGTGTGCTGGCTTCCTCGATATCCATGTTTTCGTCTATGGACGACAACTTTTCGATCAATGCCTTTTTCTTCTCCATGTTTTCTACTTCGATAGAGCGTTGTGAAGAAGTAGCCTTGTTTTTCTGTTCAAAGAAATAGTCACAAGCCGTGATAAAACGTTTCCAAACAGCGTCCGAATGTTTCTTGGCTACCGGTCCGATTGTCTTCCACTCTTTTTGGAGTTTCGTCAGGGTATCGGCAGTTGCTTTCCAGTCTGTACTGTCTTTTAAGGCTTCCGCTTTTTCGCAAAGCGCTTTTTTCTTTTCCAAATTCTCGTTCATGCCTTCTTTTAAGCTCTTGAAGAATTCTCCTTTTTTCTTGAAGAAGTCGTCGCAGGCACGGCGGAAACGTTCGAATATCTTCACGTTCATCTTTTGGGGAGCAAAACCGATAGTTTTCCATTTGTTTTGCAGGGCAATGACTTCTTGTGTCTTGTTTTCCCAAGCTGAGAATGTTTTCAGTTCATCGAACTCTATCGCTTCTACGATTTCGCAGATAACGGTCTTTTGGTCCAGATTATGTTGTTCCGCTTCTTTCAGCGTTTCAAAATGTAGCTGGTGACGACGATTTACAGCCGTAGAAGCTGCTTTGAAGCGATTCCAAATCTCGTCGCGCAACTCTTTCGCTACCGGACCCGTATCACGGAATTCCTGATGCAACTTCTGGAGTTGGTGGAAAGCAGAAACCACATCCTCTTCATCAGCCAGCTTTTCGGCAGCCTCGCAAAGATGCGTCTTTATTTCCAGATTCTTCTTGAAATCATATTCGCGGAATTCGTTGTTTAACTTTAATAGATCGTAGAATTTCTCTACGTATAATTGATAATTCTTCCAAAGTTCGTTTACTTTGCCTTGCGGAACCAACTTCGTCTCATTCCATTGCTGTTGGAGCTTTTTGAATTCCGTGTAAGACTTGTTGGCATCGTCACCCGATTCTACCAATTCTTTCAGTTCTTCGATAATGGAAAGTTTGACTTGAAGGTTTTCTTCTTTCTGACGTTCCTGCTCGGCTACAAGTTTGCTTCGTTTTTCTTTGATTACCCCCATTAGGCGTTTAAATTCCACTTCCACCGGGTCTTCTTCGGGAACGAAATCTTCTTCGGCGCCGCCGTTGTCGGTAAACTGTTTTTTAGCAGCTTCCAGTTCGGCATTATGTAGCTTGTAGAATGATTGTTTCAGATTGTCTATTTCCTGCTTGTTCGCATTCTCTGCGTCTTGTGCAAGCTCTTTCAATCGGTTTAGTACGTCTTCCTTTGTGGCAGGTTTAGGAGCTGCTTCAGGTTGAACTTCGGCAGTCGTTTCTTCAGACGGGGTTTCTGTAATGGCTTCAGAAACCTCGACTGTTTTCTTTTCTTCTTCTAATTCCCCTTGGTTCAAGGGCTGATTAGTGTCATGAGCGTCCATCATTGTATATTAGTTTTGGGTCACAAATTAATGAAATAAAACGATTACTTCATACTATTTTGCTTATTTTTTTTCGTTTATTCTGATTTTATGATAATAAAACGGTGATTCCCATGTAGAGCATCATGCCGATAATGTCGTTTGTAATAGCTATAAATGGTCCCGTTGCAATGGCGGGGTCTATTTTAAGTTTTTCGAGAGTCATGGGGACCAGCGTACCGAAAATAGAGGCAAACATCACTACGGCAAACAAACTGATAGATACGGAGTAGGTGACTGTTGCTGTTGCACCGAACCGTATGAAATTATATGTATATACCAGCAGGGAAATGATAGTAGCATTGATTAGGGCCACCACCGCTTCTTTTGTCACTTGTTTGAATGTATTTTTGGCATCCAGCGAACTGTTGGCGAGGCCCTGTACGACGATAGCTGACGATTGCGTTCCGACATTTCCGCCCGTACCACCGATCAACGGGATGTATAAAGCCATTTCAGGATGAGCGGCAAAGGTCGAATCGAAATTTCCCAATATCATCGAGTTGCCGATTCCGCCGATCATGCCAATCAGTAGCCACGGAAGGCGTGCCGTTGTCTGGCGGAGAACATTATCATCCGTTTCTACATCCTGCGAAAGACCAGAAGCCAACTGATAGTCACGTTCCGATTGTTCACGGACTTCGTCCATGACATCGTCAACGGTAATCTGTCCGACAAGCCGGCCGATACTGTCGATCACGGGGATAGCCACCAAGTCATACTTCTCGATCGCTTGCACCACCTCGTCTATCGGCGTATCCACGTGTACTGAAATCGGGTCTTTCTGCATCACGTGTTTTACCTTGGATACGGAAGGAGACGTTATCATCTTTTTGAGCGGGAATATACCTCGCAGGCGTTCATCGTCGTCGATGACATATACATAATAAATCTCGTCCAGTTCTTCCGCCTGTTGGCGCATCTCTTTCAGGCATTCGGGCATACTCCAGTTCTCATTGACAAGCACCATTTCCGTACCCATTAAACCACCGGCCGTATTTTCGTCATATTTCAACAAATCGACGATGTCTCCGGCTTGTTCGATGTCCTCGATGTGCGAAAGAATCTCTTCCTGTTTGTCCTCGTCCAGTTCACGCATCAGGTCTACGGCGTCGTCCGTATCCATATAATCCACAAACCGCTTGGCGATTGTTTCGGAAGGAAGCATATCGAGAAGTTCCTTACGGGCGTCCTCATCCATTTCGACGAGTACGTCGGCGGCGGTTTCGTTATTGAGTAGTCGATAGACGAACTTGGCTTCTTCCGGGTTCAGATCGTTGCACAATTCGGCGATGTCGGCCGGGTGTAGGTCGGCGAGAAGCTCTTTTACCTGGTCGGCGTCTTTTTGCTCAATCAGGTGTTTAACGTTGTCAATGTATTCCTCGTTCATCTGCTTGTCAATTACAAATTACGAATTACAACTTACGGCTGAAGGTTCATCTCTTTCAGCGCTATTTCCACTTTATTGGTCAGATCGATAAATTCTTCTACCGATAGCTGTTCCGGGCGTTTATTGAATAATGTGTCTTCTGTGAGCGGACACTCTTTTCCCAGAATCGGCTTGATAGAGTTGCGCAACGTTTTGCGCCGTTGATTAAAAGTCGTTTTCACAACCTGCTTGAACAACTTTTCGTCGCAGCCAAGCTCCTGCGTATCATTGCGTGTCATGCGGATAACGGCGCTTTTTACTTTGGGCGGCGGGTTGAATACGTGTTCGCTGACGGTGAACAGATATTCTACCTTATACCATGCCTGTATCAATACGCTGAGGATACCGTAAGTTTTGCTGCCCGGTCCGGCGGCAATACGTTCGGCTACTTCCTTTTGGATCATGCCCGTACAACAGGGGATAATATCCTTGTTATCCAACATTTTAAAGAATATCTGACTGGAGATATTATACGGGTAATTACCTGTCAGTACGAAAGGCTTGCCGTCGAACAGCCGGTGGAGATTCATTTTCAGGAAGTCGTCCTCGATGATATGATCTTCCAGCGACGGATAAGCTTCGCGGAGATAAGCTACCGATTCATAGTCCACTTCCACGACTTTCACCGGCCGTTCTTTTTTCACCAGGAACTGGGTTAATACTCCCATGCCCGGTCCTACCTCCAAAATAGGCAGTTCGGGGAAGGGGTCGACCGTATCGGCAATATCTTGCGCCACTTTCAAATCTTTCAGAAAGTGCTGTCCGAGAAACTTTTTAGGCTTTACTAATTTCATTTACCAACTAAATAATTACTTTTGCAGCCGACAAAGGTAATTCTTTTAAATGAAGAACGTACCACTATTTAAAAAAAAATAAATAGATGTGTCAGCGAAGCTAATGAAGAATTAAGCATGAAGAAACTATTAAAGAAGACGCTGAAACTGATATTACCGATTGTTTTGGGCGGCTTTATTCTATTTTGGGTATATCACAACTTTGATTTTACAAAGGTGGGTGAGGTGTTGCTGCACGGTACGAACTGGTGGTGGATGTTCTTTTCGTTATTATTTGGGGTGCTCGCACAGGTGTTTCGCGGCTGGCGGTGGAAGCAGATGTTGGAGCCGTTGGAAGCTTTCCCGAAAAGGAGTGATTGTGTGAATGCTATTTTCATATCGTATGCCGCGAGTCTGATAGTTCCCAGGGTCGGAGAAGTGAGCCGTTGCGGCGTGCTGGCCAAATATGATAATGTTTCTTTTGCCAAGTCGCTCGGAACGGTTGTTACAGAACGGCTGGTCGATACATTGACAATTCTTCTGATAACAGGCGTCACGGTGTTGCTTCAGCTGCCGATATTTGTTACTTTTCTTCAGCAGACTGGAACCAAGATACCTTCGCTCCTGCATCTGCTGACTTCCGTGTGGTTCTATATCGTCCTGTTCTGTTTTATCGGAGTGGGAATGCTTCTTTATTATTTACGGAAGACGTTGTTCTTTTATGAAAGAGTGAAAGGTTTTGTGCTCAATATTTGGGAAGGTGTGATGTCATTGAAAGGAGTGCGCAATATACCTCTCTTTAGTTTTTATACATTGGCTATTTGGGGATGTTATTTTTTTCACTTCTATTTTACGTTCTATTGCTTCGCTTTTACTGCTCATCTGAGCATCCTGGCGGCGCTGGTTATGTTTGTAGGCGGTACTTTTGCAGTGATTGTGCCTACGCCGAACGGAGCGGGTCCATGGCATTTTGCGGTCATTTCGATGATGATGCTTTATGGAGTAAATGAAACAGATGCCGGAATATTTGCCCTGATTGTGCACGGGATTCAAACCTTTTTAGTAGTTTTGTTGGGCGTATATGGTTTGGCGGCTTTGTCGTTGACCAATAGACAGCGAAAGTAATCACTTAATAAAAATAGATTTGTTATGAGTACTATTCTTTCTTTAGCTCCACAAAACGTATGGAAGCATTTTTATTCGTTGACACAGATTCCCCGTCCGTCGGGACACATGGAAAAAGTAACAGAATTTCTGATTAACTTCGGAAAAGGCTTGGGACTGGAATCTTTTGTAGACGAAGCAGGTAACGTAATTATCCGTAAACCGGCAACTCCGGGAATGGAAAACCGGAAAGGTGTGATTCTTCAGGCACACATGGACATGGTTCCGCAGAAGAATAACGATACGGTGCACGATTTTGAAAAAGATCCTATCGAAACTTATATAGATGGCGACTGGGTAAAGGCCAAAGGAACTACGCTGGGAGCAGATAACGGGCTTGGCGTGGCTGCTATCATGGCTGTGCTTGAAGCGAAAGATTTGAAACATGGTCCGCTGGAAGCACTGATTACCAAAGACGAAGAAACCGGTATGTACGGCGCGTTCGGTCTGAAGCCGGGGACAGTGAACGGAGAAATCCTTCTGAATCTCGATTCGGAAGATGAAGGCGAGTTGTATATCGGTTGTGCAGGCGGTATGGATGTCACTGCTACACTGGAATATAAGGAGGTAGCTCCCGAAGAAGGCGATATCGCTGTTAAGGTTACGTTGAAAGGCTTGCGTGGTGGGCATTCCGGATTGGAAATCAATGAAGGGCGTGCCAATGCCAACAAATTGCTGGTTCGCTTTATCCGCGAGGCAGTTGCCAGTTACGAAGCACGCCTGGCAAGTTGGGAAGGCGGCAATATGCGTAATGCCATTCCACGGGAGGCACACGCGGTTGTTACCATTCCAGCTGAGAATGAAGAAGAATTGTTGGGCTTGGTGAAATATTGCGAAGACCTGTTCAATGAAGAATATTCGACGATTGAGACTCCGATCAGTTTCACGGCAGAACGTGTGGAAGTTCCGGCAGGTCAAGTGCCCGAAGAAATTCAGGACAATCTGATTGACGCTATTTTTGCTTGTCAGAATGGTGTGACCCGTATGATTCCGACCGTTCCCGATACGGTAGAGACTTCTTCCAACCTTGCTATTATAACAATTGCCGGTGGAAAAGCGGAAATTAAAATTTTGGCTCGTAGCTCCAGCGATAGTATGAAGGAATATCTCACTACCAGTCTTGAGTCTTGTTTCTCTATGGCAGGTATGAAGGTAGAGATGACAGGAGGTTATTCCGGTTGGCAGCCCGATGTGAATTCTCCGATTTTGCACGCGATGAAAGCGTCATATAAGCAGCAGTTTGGCGTGGAACCTGCGGTGAAGGTGATTCATGCAGGTTTGGAATGCGGTATTATCGGTGCCATTATTCCGGGATTGGATATGATTTCCTTCGGTCCTACCTTGCGCTCACCACATTCACCGGACGAAAGAGCATTGATTCCTACTGTACAGAAGTTCTATGACTTCCTCGTTGCAACTTTGGAACAGACTCCAATGAAATAAATGCTATTCTTTCCTATTATATAATAGGTCTCTTATAGAAAAAGGCACGGATGAAATGTCATCCGTGCCTTTTTGTCATATTTGCTGCCTTAAATATTACGATTTTACTTCATAACAAATAAATTAATTGATGCAAATCAATAAATATGCTATAAAACATAAAATTCTTCCTTTTTTGGGTACAATGTATAAACAAAGGCTGTATTTTTGTGTTGTATAACATGTAAATAAGAGGATAACAAAATGAAAAGGTTAGAAAGATTGTTTAGAAAGATCGGCGAAGCCGACGTGCATGTTTGGGGATATTCAACAATTAATATTCGCCCGAACGAGGAAGCTTAATTTTTTAGTTTTCAAGTATTAGTAATTTAAAAGTTTAAAGATTATGAAGAAAATAAGTTCTTTAGTTAGAAAAATCCTCAGTGAAGTAGGTCGTAACGAAATGCTTGCATGGGGGTACAGAATTGAAAAATGAGAGAGAGAACATTAGCTAAGTTTGCAGTGGGGATACGTTATTGAAAGCGTTATCCCCACTTTTTTTTGCTTCTTATAAGTCCCGGATATTTATTCACTGTTTTTTTCGATAGAAGAAGGTTGTGTACGACAAAACAGTTACCGTCCGAGTTAGTTTCCTTTGCTTGAAACTAAAGTTTCATCAGTTAGAAACTATGGTTTCATCGGTAAGAAACTAATGGTTTCAAGTAACTGAAACTGAAGTTTCCAGCGTATGGAACCAGGGTTTCGAGCCGCGAAACCAACAGTGTTAAGGCGTAGTGTCAGTTTTTCATGTTCAATCCAATTCCAGGTGACAGCATTATTGCCGTCACTTGCTGCTGTCACTTGTTGCTGTCACATCTTTAGTCGCTCATAATCATTTGGTTAGGTCGTGTTTCGTGACAGGTGACAGATATATATCATAAACAATTTGTTAGGAGAGGATTAACGGCGATAACTCTGTTTTATGATCACAATCATTGTGGTTGTTATATCTGTTATGATTGTGCAAATCTATTATATTTATTCAAAAAAAGATGATTGTTTAAACTTTATTTCTTTACTTTGTTATTTATACAGTGAGACTTATAGCGAACTTAAACTAGAAAGATTATGAAAATAAGGCAGATTTGTATGGTGGTGCTGTTATGGTTGGGAGTGATTCCGGCAGTGCAGGCACAGAGTTTCGACAAATTATGGAAAGAAGTAGAACAGGCAGGAAAAAAGAGTTTGCCTAAAACAGTAATAAAATTGACTGACGAGATTTACCGGAAAGGAGAAAAAGAAAAGAATTCCGCCCAGATGCTGAAGGCATATATGTGGAGGATGAAATATCAGGAAATAGTGACTCCCGACAGTTTTTATGTCGGTCTGACCGGGCTGGAACAATGGGCGAAACAAACAAAACAGCCTATGGACCGTGCTATATTGCACTCATTGATAGCGGGAATCTATGCTGATTATGCAGCCAATAACCAATGGGAGCTCCGGAGAAGGACGGAAATCGTGGAGGAAGCTCCTTCCGCAGATCTACGCGAATGGACAGCAAATATATTCGTAGAGAAAGTGCGGACAAATGTGAAAGAGGCTCTGGCGGACTCTGTGCTGCTGCTCAAAACGTCCTCACGCGATTATATTCCTTTTGTGGAATTAGGGGAGACTAGTGAATATTATCACCATGATATGTATCATTTGTTGGCTTCCCGTGGCATAGAATCCTTGAACCGGATAGAAAGACTTAGTAGCGGAACATTACCGGGCGATATTTCTTCGGATCCGGTAAAACAGGATATTATATCTATCTATAGAAATATGATTTCCGCCTATCAGGCAGCCGGTCTGAACGAAGGATACGTGTTGGCACTGCTCAACTATTTGCAGTGGCGACGCATGGCGGATCAGGCGTTCCGTTCCTTCCAGGCTAAAAACGGGTTGATAGGACTGACGCAAGATCCTTATTTGGCTGCATTGAATGAACTGAAAAGCAAATTCAAATCGGAACCGATATGTGCTGAAGTTTATTTGGCGCAAGCTCAGTTTGCAATTGAAAAAGACCAGCCGGTAAGTGCCTTGAAACTGTGTGACGAGGCAATCGGACTTTATCCGTCTTACCATAGGATTAATGCTTTGAAGAATCTGAGGCAGGAGATTCTATCTCCTTACTTGAATGTCAATGTGATCAGCCAGGCTTTTCCCGGCGAAGAAATTAAACTGAGAGCTTCGCATAAGAATCTGGACGGTTTTACGGTACGCCTTTTTAATAAAGCGAAGAAGTTGGTGAAGGAACAGCATTATTCGGTTCTTCGTCCGGAAGATTATCGGACGCAGGACACGGTGTTCACTTTCAAGTCCCCGGAAGTGGGAGCTTACGTCATGCGTATTGTTCCTGATATTCGTGCCAAGCGGGATAGTGAAAGTGAGTTTAACGTGACCCGCTTCAAAGTGTTGACGTGCCGTTTGCCGGGGCAACAGTATGAAGTGGCGGCCTTGGACGCTCAAACTGGGCATCCTGTACCCAACGCAAAGATAATATTGTATAGTAATGACGAAAAAGTGTTGCAGGAGTTTACGACGGGAGAAGAAGGAAAAGTGGTGTTCCCCTGGAAATCCGAATACAGATATTTGAAAGCTTCGAAAGGCGTGGATACAGCCATGCCGAAACGAAGTATTTACGGCGGAAGCTACGGTTATTACGATGATGAGGATGAAGCGACGGAAAGTATGACGTTATTGACCGACCGTTCCTTGTACCGTCCCGGTCAGACAGTGTATGTGAAAGGTATTGCTTATATGCAGAAATCGGATACAGCCAATGTGCTTCCCGGTAAAGATTATACTGTAACTTTGTTGGACACAAATAATCAGGAAGTGGGGCGTAAGTCGGTACGTACCAATGAATTCGGTTCGTTTACCACCGATTTCGCATTACCTTCGGCCTGTCTGAACGGAATGTTTTCTTTGACGGCGGGAGAAAGTAGAACGAATATCCGTGTGGAGGATTATAAACGTCCGACATTCGATATTACGTTTGAAAAGCAAACGGAAAGTTACCGACTCGGAGATGAAGTGCAGGTAAAAGGCAAGATACAGTCTTATAGCGGTGTGATGCTTCAGGACCTTCCGGTAAAGTATACGGTGAAGCGTTCTGTTCGCAGTTTCTGGAGGATTTCGGAGGCTGTACAGATTGCTTCGGGTGAAGTGACTGCCAACGGGAACGGAGAATTTACGATCCCGGTTCGCCTGGAAGAAAGTGCAGATTATAAGAATAATGATAAAATATATTATCGTTATTCTGTTGAAGCGACTGTTATCAATGCGGCAGGTGAAACACAGTCGTCTACGGAGATGATTTCGGCAGGACAGCGTTCATTGATTTTGCAGACGGAGTTGAAAGAAAAGATTTGCAAGGATAGGCCGTTCAACATTGTGTTTGAAGCACAGAATCTGAACGGACAGCCTGTGGAAGTGAAAGGTACATACTCTTTATATCCGGCGAAAGATAAGGACTACAAGCAACTGGGCGAGAAACCGGTTGCAACCGGAACGTTTACTTCTAATAAGGAAATGACCTTCAATTGGGGGAAATTTTCTTCCGGGCCGTATGTGCTGAAGGCAACGGTGAAAGATAACCAGGGAAAAGAAGTGACGGCGGAAGCAAATACGATTCTTTTCTCTTCTGACGACAAACGTCCGCCTGTTCAGTCCGCCGTGTGGTTCTATGCAGAGAATACGGAATTTGACACTGCTCATCCGGCGGTATTCTATTTCGGAACTTCGGAAAAGGATACCTATATAATGATGAATGTATTTTGCGGTGATAAACTGCTGGAAAGCAAGGCACTGAATCTGTCCGATACGATTGTTCGTTTTCAATATCCGTATCAGGAAAGTTACGGTAACGGTATCTTCGTGAACTTCTGTATGGTGAGGGACGGACAGGTTTATCAGGAACGGGTTCAGGCGAGAAAACGTTTGCCGGACAAGACATTGGTGATGAAGTGGAACGTATTCCGTGATAAATTGCGTCCCGGACAGAAAGAGGAATGGAAACTGACAATCAAGACACCGCAGGGACAGGCTGCTCATGCCGAAATGTTGGCGACGATGTATGATGCCTCACTTGATAAAATCTGGAACCGCCGGCAGGATTTCCGGGTTTACTACCAGCAACTGCTTCCTTATTCCGATTGGATGAACGGATATGTTGGAAATAACTCCTACAATTATTGGTGGGATCGTAAGTCTCTCAAAGTACCTGCAATGTTGTATGACAGATTCGCTATGCAGCCTGATATAAGAAATGTATATGCGATGTCAGAATCCATAGCTGATGGAGTAGTGGTCAGAGGATATGCAGTGCAAAAGAAAATGTCGGTGACAGGCAGCGTTGTAAGCCGGAGCAATGCGGTGAGATATCCATCGGCGCTAGTTTCCGAAGATGCTGCGGATACAATGTTTGAATCGGAGTTAGTGCCAATGGCAGCAGGAAAGGCCGATGCCGCTTCCGGAGAAGAAGCGCTTCCTGAAGCTCCTGCCGGCTTGCGTACAAATCTTGCCGAGACTGCTTTCTTCTATCCCCAACTCCGTACCAATGAGCAGGGAGAGGTTTCTTTCTCTTTCACTATGCCCGAAAGTCTGACACGTTGGAATTTCCGTGGATATGCTCACACCAAGGGAATGTTAATGGGAACGCTGGACGGAGAAGCTACTACCAGTAAAGAATTTATGCTGACCCCGAATCTGCCACGTTTCGTGCGTGTGGGCGATAAGACCTCTATTGCTGCCTCTGTCTCTAACATGACTGGCAAGCCGCAAGCAGGAACAGTAAGCATGATTCTTTTCGATCCGGTGACGGAGAAGGTTGTCGACACACAGAAACAGAAGTTCTCCGTTGAGGCAGGCAAGACAATTGGTGTGAACTTCATGTTTACCGTCAGTGATAAATACGAGGTACTGGGTTGTCGGATGATAGCCGATAGCGGCACATTTAGCGACGGAGAGCAACAATTGGTTCCGGTACTCAGCAACAAGGAACATTTGGTAGAGACACTGCCCATGCCTATACGTGGAGAAGAAACTCGCACCTTCTCGCTCGACAGTTTGTTCAACCGGCATAGTAAAACGGCAACAGACCGTAAACTGACGATTGAATTTACCGGAAATCCTGCTTGGTATGTTATTCAGGCATTGCCTTCTTTGAGCCTTCCGGTCAATAATAACGCTATTTCATGGGCTACCGCCTACTATGCGAATACATTGGCTTCGTATATAATGAACAGTCAGCCACGCATCAAGGCTGTGTTTGATAGCTGGAGACTTCAGGGCGGTACGAAGGAAACCTTCTTGAGCAACTTGCAAAAGAATCAGGAAGTGAAGAATATTCTGTTGTCCGAATCTCCGTGGGTACTCGAAGCACAGACTGAAGAACAGCAGAAAGAGCGTATCGCTACACTGTTCGACTTGAATAATATCCGTAACAATAATATCGCTGCACTGACCAGATTGCAGGAATTGCAAAATTCCAACGGTGCCTGGTCATGGTATAAAGGAATGAACGGCAGCGGTTATGTCACGGCCTATATTGCCGAATTGAATGCCCGCCTTGCTCTGCTGACCGGTGAGAAGTTGAACGGACCAGCACTTGCTTTACAGGAAAAGGCGTTGACTTATCTTCACCAATCAGCTTTGGAAGAATACAAAAATATTCTTAAAGCACAGAAAGAAGGAGTGAAGTTCACAGGAGTGTCGGGCTCTATCCTGCAATATCTGTATATTGTCGCTATTTCCGGCGGACAGGTTCCTGCTGCCAATAAAGCTGCGTATGCTTATTATCTTTCTAAAGTGAAAGAGTTGCTTCCGGCAGCTTCAATGAATACGAAGGCGATTGCTGCTATCGTGCTCGATAAAGCCGGACAAAAGAAAGAAGCGCAGGAATTTGTTGCTTCTCTGAAAGAACATCTGACAAAGACGGACGAACAGGGGATGTTCTTCGCTTTCAACGAGAATCCTTATGCGTGGGGAGGAATGAGGATGCAGGCTCATGTAGACGTTATGGAAGCTTTGGAATTGATCGGCGGAAACAGCGAAACGGTGGAAGAAATGAAACTCTGGCTGTTGAAACAGAAGCAGACGCAACAATGGGATTCCCCTGTAACTACGGCAGATGCGGTGTATGCACTGTTGATGAAAGGTACTAATTTGCTTGACAATCAGGGCGATGTACGGATTGTGATTGCCAATGAAGTACTGGAAACGGTGAGTCCGAGCAAGACTACGGTGCCGGGACTGGGATATATCAAACGTTCGTTTACACAGAAGAATGTCATGGATGCCCGCAAGATTGAAGTGGAAAAGAGAAATCCGGGGATTGCCTGGGGAGCTGTTTATGCAGAATATGAATCGCCGATCAAGGATGTGAAGCAACAGGGAGGTGAGTTAAATGTACAGAAACAATTATATGTGGAACGCACGGTGAATGATACCCCTCAGCTGCAACCGGTCACGGCAAAGACGGTGCTTCAGGTAGGTGATAAGGTTGTTTCCCGTTTGAGTATCCGTGTAGACCGTGCAATGGACTTTGTACAGTTGAAAGATCAGCGTGGCGCTTGTTTCGAGCCGATCGGCAGTGTCTCCGGTTATCGCTGGAATAACGGAATCGGCTATTATGTGGACATTAAAGATGCTTCTACCAATTTCTTCTTCGATCACTTGGGGAAGGGAGTTTATGTACTGGAATATAGTTACCGTGTCAGTCGTGCGGGAACTTACGAAACGGGGCTGGCAACCATGCAATGTGCCTATGCGCCGGAATATGCTTCTCATTCGGCTTCAATGACGGTAGAAGTGAAATAATTAACTTATTAACGGTGAACGGTAAACGTTCACCGTTAATAATCCTTTCAATACGTTTCATATCTCATCTAAAACTCCTACATTTGTACACCAAAATAAAATATATCACATGAAACGTAGTTTACTATCTATATTTTTTCTGCTTATTGTCACTTTGGCAGCTGTCGCCCAACCTCGTATTTCTTCTAATAAGGAGACGCACAACTTCGGACAAATAGAATGGAAACGTCCGGTGACAGTGGAGTATACCATTACCAATACCGGAAATCAGCCTTTGGTGCTGACCAACGTCACCACTTCTTGTGCCTGTGCCGTGGCCGACTGGACAAAAGAACCGATTGCTCCCGGAGCGAAAGGTATTGTAAAGGCTTCATTTGATGCCAAAGCATTGGGACGTTTCGAGAAGTCGGTCGGTATTTATAGCAATGCTACTCCGAATCTGGTTTATCTGAAGTTTACGGGTGAAGTGGTGCAGGAAATAAAGGATTATACGAAGACTCATCCTTTCGCTATCGGTAATATCCGTATCGACCGGGATGAATTTGCCTTCCCCGATGTATATCGCGGACAGCAACCAACTATGATGTTCAGCATTGCCAACCTTTCCGACCGTCCTTATGAACCGGTACTGATGCATCTTCCTCCTTATCTGAAAATGGAGGCGGAACCTAAAGTGCTGCTCAAAGGAAAGAAAGGAACTGTCAAACTGACGCTGGACGCCAGTCAACTGAATGATTACGGATTGACACAGACTTCCGTCTATCTCTCCCGTTTTGCCGGTGATAAGGTCAGTGAGGATAATGAAATTCCCGTTTCGGCTATTCTACTTCCCGATTTCTCGCGGATGACGGCGAAAGATTCGTTGGACGCGCCGGCTATCCGTATCTCGGAAACAAATATAGACCTCAGTGTACCATTGATAAAGAAAAAGAAAGCCAGCTACAATATCTTGATTGCTAATGCCGGAAAGACTCCGTTAGTAATCAGTAAGTTGCAGGTGTTTAATTCTTCTGTGGGCGTTAGTCTGAAAAAGACCGTGCTGCCGCCGGACGGAATGACGAAACTGAAAGTGACGATTCGTAAACGTGACGTCGGTAATAAGAAGCATCATTTACGCATTCTTATGATTACAAACGACCCGTTGAATCCCAAAGTTGAAATCAATATCAAACGCTAAATTCTATGGCTATGGAACATCCTGAAAATAGTGGAGAATACAAAGGGCTTGCTGTCAACAAAGGCATCGAGCAGCCTTCATCTGTAAATCCTTACCTGAAACGTAAGCCGAAAAAGCGTCAGCTTTCGGTGGCGGAGTTTGTTGAGGGGATTGTGAAAGGCGACATTACTATTTTGAGCCAGGCTGTGACATTAGTGGAAAGTGTGAAACCGGAACATCAGGTCGTAGCACAAGAGGTGATAGAGAAATGCCTGCCTCATTCCGGAAATTCTGTCCGTATAGGTATCAGCGGAGTTCCCGGCGCGGGAAAGAGTACTTCGATAGATGTATTCGGTTTGCACGTGCTTGAAAAAGGAGGAAAGCTGGCTGTGTTGGCTATCGACCCCAGTAGCGAACGTAGTAAAGGCAGTATCTTAGGAGATAAGACGCGTATGGAACAGCTTTCCGTACATCCGAAATCATTTATCCGCCCTAGCCCCTCGGCAGGTTCGTTGGGAGGAGTGGCACGTAAAACGCGTGAGACGATTGTACTCTGCGAGGCTGCCGGATTCGATAAGATTTTTGTGGAAACCGTCGGGGTGGGACAGAGTGAAACGGCTGTTCATTCTATGGTAGATTTCTTCCTGCTGATTCAGTTGGCAGGTACAGGAGACGAGTTGCAAGGCATTAAGCGCGGTATTATGGAAATGGCCGACGGCATTGTGATCAACAAGGCCGATGGGGATAATCTGGAACGTGCAAAACTGGCTGCTACTCAATTTCGTAACGCTTTGCATCTTTTCCCTGCTCCCGAATCGGGATGGACTCCCCAAGTGTTGACCTATTCCGGTTTTTATAATATCGGAGTGAAGGAGATATGGGATATGATTTATGAATATATTGACTTTGTGAAGACCAACGGTTATTTTGAATATCGTCGTAACGAGCAAAGTAAATACTGGATGTATGAAACGATCAACGAACAACTTCGTGACAGTTTCTATCATAATCCGAAGATTGAAGCCATGCTTCTGGAAAAGGAACAGCAAGTGTTGCAAGGAAATCTGACATCATTTATAGCCGCAAAGAGCCTACTCGATACTTATTTCGCAGACCTGAAACGGGACGACTAGAAAAAGAACGTTAAAAAGCGGATGAAAAAATAGGGGTGGTATGCTTTCTGATTGTATTTACATTCAGAGAACCATGAATATTGGACACAGAATATTATTTATTGACTTAAAATACCTTATGAACAAAACCTTGTTAACAGGTCTTCTGTGCTGCACCCTCACAGTACAGAGTTTCGCAGACCAACCTTTGGAAGGGTTTACCTATGCTACCTTGAATGCTCCGACAGGAGCGGAGTGGGAATCTCCCGAAAACTTGGCACTCAATAAGGAGCAGCCGCATGCTTATTTCTTTCCGTTTCAAGACTTGGAAAGTGCTCGCAAAGTATTGCCCGAAAACAGTAAGTTCTGGCAGTCTCTCAATGGCGACTGGAAGTTTCATTGGGCACCCGACCCCGATTCCCGTCCGGCAGATTTCTATCAGACGAATTATGATGTGACTTCGTGGGACGTAATCCCTGTACCGTCGAGCTGGAATATCTATGGTATTCAGAAAGACGGAAGCTTGAAGTATGGAACTCCTATTTATGTCAATCAACCGGTTATCTTCCAACATAGCGTGAAGGTAGACGACTGGCGCGGAGGAGTGATGCGTACTCCGCCCGCTAACTGGACTACTTATAAGCACCGTAATGAGGTTGGTTCCTTCCGCCGCGATTTTGAGATTCCTCAGGATTGGGACGGCAGGGAAGTATTCATCAGTTTCGACGGTGTGGATTCTTTCTTCTATCTTTGGATTAACGGTAAGTATGTGGGGTTCTCCAAGAACTCGCGCAATACCGCTAATTTCAATATTACCCCTTATCTTCAGAAAGGCAAAAATATCGTAGCAGCCGAAGTATATCGTAGCTCGGATGGTTCATTTCTGGAGGCACAGGATATGTTCCGTCTGCCGGGTATCTTCCGTACGGTAGCTTTGTACTCGGTTCCCAAGGTTCATTTCCGTGACTTGGTGGCTATTCCCGATTTGGACGCTACTTATACGGATGGTTCTTTGACTATCAACGCCGATATCCGTAACTTGGATAAAAAGGCAGCCAAGGATTATAAAGTATATTATTCTTTGTATGCCAATAAACTGTATTCTGATGAAAATACGTTGGTAGACGGCGTTTCATCTCCGGTAATAGAGAAGATCGTTCCGAATGAGATTGGTAAGGTTCAAACTGTTTTTCAGGTGAAGGCTCCTAACAAGTGGTCGGCGGAGTTTCCTTATCGCTATACGCTTGTTGCTGAACTGAAAGATAAAAAGAACAGGACTATTGAAACGGTTTCTACTATCGTAGGTTTCCGGAAAGTGGAAATCAAAGATACACCTGCGTCAGAAGATGAGTTCGGGCTTGCCGGACGCTATTATTATGTGAACGGAAAGACCGTTAAACTGAAAGGGGTGAACCGTCATGAATCCAACCCTGCTGTGGGACATGCCATTACCCGTGAGATGATGGAAAAAGAAATTATGCTGATGAAGCGTGCTAACATCAATCATGTTCGTAACTCTCACTATCCGGATGATCCGTATTGGTACTTCCTGTGCAACAAATATGGTATCTATCTGGAAGATGAGGCTAACATCGAATCACACGAATATTATTATGGTGCCGCTTCGCTTTCTCATCCGGTGGAATGGCAAAATGCTCATGTGGCTCGTGTTATGGAAATGGTGCATGCCAATGTCAACAATCCTTCTATCGTGATTTGGTCGTTAGGTAATGAGGCCGGTCCGGGTAAGAATTTTGTGGCGGCTTATGATGCGTTGAAGAAGTTCGATACTTCCCGTCCCGTACAATATGAACGTAACAATGATATTGTTGATATGGGTTCGAATCAGTATCCGTCTATCGGTTGGGTACGTGGTGCTGTACAGGGGAAATATGATATTAAATATCCGTTCCATATCTCCGAGTATGCTCATTCAATGGGAAATGCTTGCGGTAATCTTATTGATTATTGGGAAGCTATGGAGTCTACCAACTTCTTCTGTGGCGGTGCTATATGGGATTGGGTAGACCAGTCCATGTATAATTACGATCCGAAAACGGGTACGCGTTATCTGGCTTATGGAGGTGACTTCGGCGATACTCCCAATGATGGGCAGTTTGTAATGAACGGAATCGTGTTCGGAGATCTGGAACCGAAACCTCAATATTATGAAGTGAGAAAAGTATATCAGAATATCGGAGTGAAAGCTGTCGATGTTGAGAAGGGTGTCTTTGAGATCTTCAATAAGTATTATTTCAAGAATCTGGCGGACGACTACTATTTGATGTGGTCCGTTTATGAGGACGGCAAGGCTATTCAGGCAACTCTGAAGAAAGACATCAATCTGGCTCCCCGCCAGCGGATGCAAATCTCTCTTCCCTATAATCGTGCTGCGTTTAAAAAAGATGCGGAGTACTTTGTGAAAGTGCAGTTTATATTGAAAGACAAGATGCCTTGGGCCGATAAAGACTTCGTAATGGCGGAAGAACAGGTACTGGTGAAGGAAGCTACGGATCGTCCGTTAATCAGTGAAGTGGCTGCCGCTACTGCGGGAAGTCTGAAGAGTCGTATGAACCCGAGTACAGAGAGAATCGAAATTAAAGGGGACGGCTTTGAAGCGGAATTCGATCAGCAGACCGGAAGTATTTATAGCTTGAAATACGGCGATAAAACAATTATTGCGGCCGGAAACGGACCGAAACTTGATGCACTTCGTGCCTTTACAAACAATGATAACTGGTTCTATGCTCCTTGGTTTGAATATGGTTTGCATAACCTGCAACATAAAATGATAGAGGTAACAGCTCGTGAGAAGGATAGTAAAATGGTATTGAGTTTTACCGTAGAATCGCAGGCGCCGAATGCTGCAAGCATTAAAGGGGGGACCAGTTCCGGTAAAAATAGTATTGTGGAACTGACAGACCGGAAATTTGGAGCCAATGACTTTAAGTTTATTACCAATCAGGTGTGGACGGTTTATCCGGACGGTTCTATCGAATTGCAGTCCAGTATTACTTCTACTCGTCCCAGCCTGACTTTGCCACGTCTTGGCTATGTGATGAAAGTTCCTCAGGAATATGCTAACTTTACTTATTATGGTCGTGGACCGATTGATAACTATGCCGACCGTAAGAGTGGCCAGTTTATAGAGCAACATACGAATACGGTAGCGGGTGAGTTTGTGAATTTCCCGAAGCCGCAGGATATGGGTAATCATGAAGATGTACGTTGGTGTGCATTGACGAATCAGGCAGGACAAGGGGCAGTCTTTATAGCTACCGATCGCCTGTCGGTGTCTGCACTTCAATATTCTGCTCTTGATTTGATCCTGGCTTCTCATCCATATCAATTGCCTAAAGCAGGTGATACTTATTTGCATCTGGATTGTGCAGTTACCGGTTTGGGTGGTAATAGCTGCGGTCAAGGTGGCCCTCTTGTTCAAGACAGGGTATTTGCCGGTCATCATAATATGGGCTTTATTATCCGTCCGGCTGTTGGTGCGAATTTGGCAGCTGTTGCTAATGTTGCTCCTGCCGGAGATATTCCTTTGTCTATCACACGTACTCCTGCCGGGATGGTAGAATTGACGTCGGCAAAGAAAGACGCTGTATTCTGCTATACGATTGACGGTAGTAAAAAGGTACAGGAATATACAGAACCTATTCCTTTGCGTAATGGAGGTACTGTGAAAGCATGGTATAAGGACAATAAGGATATTAGTGCCGTTATGAAGTTTGAAAAGATAGAAAGTATCCAGATGCAGGTGGTATATGCCAGCAGCCAGGAATCAGGCGATGGAGATGCTGCTAATCTGGTTGACGGTGATCCTAGTACGATATGGCATACAATGTATTCAGTAACGGTTGCCAAATATCCGCACTGGGTGGATCTTGATGCAGGTGAAGTAAAAGAAATCAAAGGCTTTACCTATCTGCCGCGTCAGAATGGAAATAATGGCAATATCAAGGATTACTCTATTCAAGTCAGCATGGATGGTAAAGAATGGGGTGATCCGGTCAAGAAAGGTACTTTTGCTAATAACTCAAAGGAAAAGAGGGTGATGTTCGACAAGCCGGTAAAGGCACGTTATATTCGCTTTACTGCTTTGAGTTCGCAGAACGGACAAGACTTTGCGTCCGGTGCAGAAGTGACTATCCTGGCTAACTAGAATAAAACTATTCAGGCACAGATTACACGGACTTCACAGTTTTAGTCAATCAAAGAACTGTGAAATTTGTGTAATCCGTGTCTGATAACTAATAATGATTGGTGGTTATTACAATTCCCTTCCCGCTTTCTCGAAATCAGCCTTCGACTTACTTTGCGTTACAATATATACACCGAGAAATACGAGCGCAATGGCAAGTCCTTTCTGCCAGCCGAAACTTCCGATTCCCATAATAATGGCAGCAATCGTAGCCACAATCGGCTGCATATAATTATACATACTGACAACGGTAGGACGAAGCAGTTTTTGTGCCGTCATAATGCAGAGATAGGCTAGGAAACTTCCCCCTAGTACTACATAGAGCACTTGTATGATAGCAACGGTGGAAATAGAGGCCCACTGAATCGTTGAAATGTCATAATAGGAGAAAGGTATATAACATATCGAGGCGTAAACGAACATCCATTTATTGATTGTTACCGCTGAATACTGCTGAGATAGTCCTTTGAATACCGTCAGATAGATAGAGAAACTGATTTGTGCTACCAGACAGAGCAAGTCACCGATAAGGTTTCTGTTACCGCCACTTGCAGCCTGACTACTTAAAATAAGGATAAGTGCCCCCATAGCACCTACAAAAATTCCCAATACCTTCTTGTTTGTAATCGGTTCTTTCAGATAAATGGCAGCCACAATCATGGTTACTATCGGCAAAGTAGTAGTTACGATAGAGGCGTCGATAGGCGAAGTCATGGAAAGTCCGAAAATAAAGATTCCCTGATTAAATACTAAGGCAAACAGAGAAGCAAAGAAAATCTTTAGCATATCCCTGTGGTTGACGTGCTCTTGTTTACAGAATATAGATAACATCCAGAAAGCAGCCGCAGCTCCTATCATACGGAATGTAGTGACGGAAAGAGCGGAAAACTCTTGCAGAGCCGATTTACCAATAGGAGCCATTAAGCCCCACATAACGTTTGCTGTCAACGCAAACAGATGACCGTGTAGATTCTTACTTTTGTCCATGCTGATAATAGTGATCTAATATAATCTTATAAGAATAACATCTAATTAGAAAAAACGGTTGGCAAAGGTAACTTTTTTATTCTTGTATTTTCTCAATCCGGTAAATAAACTGACATACTTTGAGAAAAAATGGCAAGGGGAATAATTCTTCCCTGCACAGACAAAGACTTAATCATAATAAGCATTTGATAAATGATAAAGAAAGGTGTTATGGCAGACATTGCGATACTATGTAATCATCTTCCCGGCGGACTACTGCCAGACCGCGTCCTCGTCCACACCGGAGATAGAAATGAAGTAGTCTCATTTCTGTTGAAACAGAGAAAGGAGAAGACGATAAAACAAAATGTCCCGTTTGTGCATGAAAACGGGACATTTTATTTATATTTGCCTTGATTAAACTTGAATATTATGGAACAACAAGCCAATTATATCCGTCGTATCGAAATCCACGGACTATGGGGACGTTTTAATATAAGCTGGGATTTACGTCCCGATGTAAATATCCTTTCCGGCATTAACGGAGTGGGGAAGACAACAATTCTCAATCGTTCCGTCGGCTATCTTGAAGACCTTTCCGGCGAGATGAAAAGCGACGAAAAAAACGGCGTGCGTCTTTTCTTCGACAATCCCGAGGCCACCTATATACCGTATGATGTGATTCGCAGTTACGACCGCCCCCTGATTATGGGCGACTTTACAGCCCGTATGGCAGATAAGAATGTGAAGTCCGAACTGGACTGGCAGCTCTACCTTCTCCAACGCCGTTATCTTGATTATCAGGTCAACATAGGCAATAAAATGATAGAAATGCTTTCGAGCAACGATGAAGAAGAACGGCGAAAAGCCGCGACCCTGTCGATTGCCAAACGTCGTTTTCAGGATATGATTGACGAACTGTTCAGCTATACCCGTAAGAAGATAGACCGTAAACGGAACGACATTGCTTTCTATCAGGATGGCGAACTGCTGTTTCCCTATAAACTGTCTTCCGGTGAAAAGCAGATGTTAGTAATTCTGTTGACGGTACTCGTGCAGGATAACAGCCATTGTGTGCTGTTTATGGATGAACCGGAGGCTTCCCTTCATATCGAATGGCAGCAGAGATTAATTTCAATGATACGGGAACTGAATCCGAATGTGCAGATTATCCTGACTACCCATTCGCCTGCCGTCATTATGGAAGGTTGGCTGGACGCCGTGACGGAAGTGAGCGATATATCCACCTCGTTGGAACATACGTTTGAAAAAGGATGTTCCCAAACGAAACCATAATTTGTATAATTAGTAACTATCAACATGGCAACTTCACTAAGAGATAACCTGACTTCTTCTTACTTCAACGCTGCCCATAAACTCTACTCGAAGAAGGCGCGCCGACGTATCATTGCTTATGTAGAAAGCTATGATGATGTCGCATTCTGGCGTACGTTGCTCGAAGAATTTGAAGATGACGAACATTATTTCCAGGTGATGCTTCCTTCCGCCACCTCCCTGGCAAAAGGGAAGAAGATGGTGTTGATGAATACGCTGAATACAAAGGAACTGGGAAGAAGCCTGATTGCCTGTGTCGACAGTGACTATGATTTTCTGTTGCAAGGAGCTACCAATACCTCCCGTAAGATTAACCGGAACAAATATATTTTCCAGACCTACACTTACGCCATTGAAAACTACCATTGTTTTGCTGAAAGTCTTCATGAAGTGTGTGTGCAGGCTACGTTGAACGACCGTTTTATTCTCGATTTCGATGCTTACCTGAAACGTTACTCGGAAATCGTATATCCGCTTTTCCTGTGGAATATCTGGTTCTACCGCCAGCGTGATACTTATACCTTTCCGATGTATGACTTCCATACATATACGGCTTTGAAAGAGATAAGTTTGAGGCATCCCGAACACAGTCTGGAAGCTTTACAACACCGTGTCAATCAGAAACTTTCGGAATTGAAAAAACGTTTTCCCCGTATTGTCAATCAGGTGAACAACTTACGTGATGAATTGAAGGAACTGGGATTAATGCCCGAAACGACTTATTTATATATGCAGGGACATCACGTAATGGACAATGTCGTGATGAAACTCCTGATTCCGGTCTGTACTGCTCTGAGGCGTGAACGGGAGCAGGAGATCAAACGCCTCGCAGAACATAATGAACAATTTAGAAACGAACTGACCTGTTATCAGAACAGTCAGGTGAATGTAGAGATCATGCTGAAAAAGAATGTAGCCTATAAACGGCTCTTTCATTACGAATGGCTCCGGCAGGACATTCAGGAATACTTGGCGAAAGGAGAATGAAATAAACAATAGATAAAAGAGAACTAAACCAAAAGAGAAAAAATATTTATGAAAGAAGTAATTGATACGGTGAGTGTAGCATTAGCGAGTGGGGAAGTGGAAGAATTGGGAGGAGCAGTGATGCAGGAAGTCAACCGCTCGTTACTATCGGCAGGAGTGAACGAAGAATGGGCTGACAAGATTGACAATCTGATAGTGCTGCTGTTTATTATCGGAATCGCTTTACTGGCTAACGTAATCTGCCGCAGGATCATCTTGCGGGTAGTGGCAAAACTGGTGAAGCAAACTAAGGCGACGTGGGATGATATCGTATTCGATCATAAGGTAATGGTACATCTTAGCAGAATGGTGGCACCGATTCTGATTTATATTGCCATTCCTATTGCTTTCCCCGAACATGCTGATTCCGGGTTGCTCGATTTCTTACGCAGGCTTTGCATGATTTATATCCTTGCAGTGTTCCTGCGGTTTGTCAGTTCGTTGTTTACTGCCATTTATCAGGTATACAGCCGGAAAGAGCAATATAGGGACAAGCCTTTGAAGGGACTTTTGCAGACGGCACAAGTCATCCTTTTCTTTATAGGGGCTATTATCATCATCAGTATTCTGATTAATCAAAGTCCGGTGGTGTTGTTGACGGGACTCGGAGCTTCTGCTGCCGTCCTGATGTTGGTATTCAAAGACAGTATTATGGGATTTGTGTCCGGTATTCAGCTTTCTGCCAACAATATGCTGAAAGTGGGCGATTGGATTACCATGCCAAAGTACGGTGCGGATGGTACGGTGATAGAAGTAACCTTGAACACCGTGAAAGTGCGCAACTTCGATAATACCATAACCACCATTCCGCCTTACCTGCTGGTTAGTGACTCTTTCCAGAACTGGCAGGGAATGCAGGAGTCCGGTGGGCGCCGCGTGAAACGCTCTATCAATATAGACATGAGCAGCGTGCGTTTCTGTACTCCGGAGATGTTGGCGAAGTATCGAAAGATACAGTTGTTGAAAGATTACGTAGACCGGACGGAGAAAGTAGTGGAAGAATATAACAAAGAACATAATATTGACAATTCAGTACTCGTAAACGGGCGTCGTCAGACAAATTTGGGTGTTTTTCGCGCTTACCTGACTAATTATCTGAAAAGCCTTCCTACCGTTAATCAGGAACTGACTTGCATGGTCCGCCAGCTCCAGCCGACGGAAACCGGTATCCCTTTGGAACTCTATTTCTTTTCGGCCAATAAAGTCTGGGTTGCCTATGAAGGCATACAGGCAGACGTATTCGATCATGTGCTTGCCATTATTCCCGAATTTGACTTGCAAGTATTCCAGAATCCTTCGGGTGCCGACCTGCGCCGGATAGGAGTAAAAATAGAGAAATAAGTATTAGAACAATAAAACACTGTTAACTATCCATTGTCATGACTACACCGTTACCAAATCAGATAATCCGCGAAATCACTCCTCTATCAGACAAGGACTGTTTTTATATTGCAGAACGTTATAAGACAGAATTTACTTATCCTATCCACAATCATTCCGAGTTTGAACTGAACTTTACCGAGAAGGCGGCGGGAGTGAGAAGGGTGGTCGGAGATTCTTCCGAAGTGATAGGCGACTATGATTTGGTCTTGATAACAGGTAAAGACCTGGAGCACGTCTGGGAACAGAACGAATGTCGTTCGAAAGAGATACGGGAGATAACGATCCAGTTTTCTTCCGATCTTTTCTTCAAGAGCTTTATCAATAAGAACCAGTTTGACTCTATCCGCCGGATGTTGGATAAGGCGCAGAAAGGACTTTGTTTCCCGATGTCCGCCATTCTTAAAATATATCCGTTGCTCGATACACTTGCTTCTGAGAAACAGGGATTCTATGCAGTAATCAAGTTTATGACGATTCTCTACGAACTCTCCCTTTTTGAAGAAGAAGCCCGCACATTGTCCAGTTCGTCTTTTGCCAAGATAGATATTCATTCGGACAGCCGCCGTGTGCAAAAGGTGCAGGAGTATATCAATGCCCATTATCAGGAGGAGATTCGCTTGGGGCAGTTGGCAGCTATGGTTGGAATGACGGATGTGTCCTTCAGTCGGTTCTTCAAACTGCGGACTGGTAAGAATCTCTCCGACTATATCATTGATATACGTCTTGGTTTTGCTTCCCGCCTGTTGGTGGATTCTACCATGTCAATAGCCGAAATCTGCTATGAGTGCGGATTCAATAATCTTTCCAACTTCAACCGGATCTTCAAAAAGAAGAAGGCTTGCTCTCCTAAAGAATTTCGTGAGAACTACCGGAAAAAGAAGAAGCTGGTTTAAGGTCCGTACATCTCTTCCATTAGTTGTTCGCAAGCTTTCTGGAGATGTTCTGAGTGGGGGCTTGTGCCACCGGCTTGTCACAGTTGTGCCATCGTGGTGTCACAGTTGTGCCAAGCCGATGTCACAGTTGTGACAGGCCGGTGGCATATCCTGGCACTGAGCTTGTCTGTCGTGTAATAATCTTGCAACCTATCTTTCAACCGATTGTATCTTCTCCGTATTACTGTTGTAACACCCACCCCCTACCTTTGCCCACGGATTTAAAACGTAGAGCAAAGTTCGATGAAAAAACTATTTCTTTTAAGATTTTCCGTTGCAGCCTTTTTTTGTATGCTGTGTGTACTTTCTTCGCTGGCTGCTAATATCAAGGTGAAAGGAGCTGTGAAAGACAAACTTTCCAAGGAGCCTTTAATCGGAGCAACGATTCGTCTGATAGGCACTCAGGCCGGAGCCGTCACTGATATGGACGGTAATTTTGAGTTAAATGCCGGTGGTGTGTTGGAAGGTATGTATGATATTGAAATAAAATATGTAGGATACAAGACCGAGGTTCGTCGCAAGGTCCGTGTGGAGAACGGCAAACTGGTGATACTGAATCTGGAACTGGAAACGGATGCACAGGAACTTGCCGATGTGGTAGTCGTAGCAAAGAAGAATCGTGAGAATGAAAATATGCTGCTGCTCGAACAGCAGAAAGCCGTCATTGCAGTGCAGTCCGTAGGGGTGAAGGAACTTTCGCGCAAAGGGGTTTCCGATGCGGAAGGCGCCGTAACCAAAGTATCAGGGGTATCCAAACAAGACGGAGTGAAGAACGTCTTTGTCCGCGGACTGGGCGACCGCTATAATGCAACCACCTTCAACGGCTTCTCCCTTCCTTCCGAAGACCCTGAATATAAGAATATCTCTCTCGACTTTTTCGGAACGGACGTCATACAGTCCGTAGGTGTCAACAAAGCCTTCAACGCAGGTGGCAGCAGTGATGTCGGCGGCGCAACGATCGACATCGTCTCCAAAGAACTGATAGGTGGCGGAAACTTCGGTATCGGCATTTCCGGCGGACTGAACACGCAAACCTTGACAGCCGATTTCCTCAAAATGGACGGGGTGGACTTTATGGGTTTTGCCAACCGCACCGAACCTGCCGACGAAAACACTTGGGGATTTAAGAATAAACTCGACCCTACCGAAAAACATCTCCAGATAAACCGGAGTTACAGCATTTCCGGTGGAAAACGTTTCTATATAGGTAAGGACAAGAATCCGCTTTCTTTCTTCCTGACCGCCGGACATACAACAGATTATCAGTATACGGACGAAGTGATACGCAATACCACTACCAGCGGCACAATCTATAAAGATATGCAGGGAAAAAAATATGCCGAGAATATCAGCCAACTGCTACTGGCCAACGTGGACTACGATATGAACAACCGTCACCACGTCAGCTATAACTTGATGATGATACACGCCGGCACGCAGTCGGTAGGCGACTACACCGGCAAGAATTCTATCTTTAGCGATGATTACGATAACTTGGGATTGACCCGCCGTCAGCAATCTAATGATAACCTTTTAATCGTCAATCAGTTGTTGACCAATTGGGGACTGACCAAATCATTAAGTCTGGATGCCGGTGCTTCCTACAATATGGTGAAAGGATACGAGCCGGACCGCCGCATCAACAATATCACGAAAGCGGAAAACGGATACACCCTGCTTCGTGGAAACTCTCAACAACGCTACTTCTCCGCACTGGACGAAGATGATATTAATGTAAAAGCAGGCTTGGTCTACCGCTTGAAAGACGATGTGGAAGAAATCTCCAATATCCGCCTCGGCTATACAGGCAGATTTGTAGACGACAGTTTCAAGGCTACGGAATACAACCTGACCGTGGAACATGCTTCCGACTTCCCTTCGCTGGATGGTTTCTCGCTTGATGATTACTATAATCGGGACAACTTATCTTCCGGCTGGTTCAAGATTCAGAAGAATGTGGACAAGTATACTGTCACCAAGAATATCCATTCGGCATACGCCGAAGCTACTTATCAGTTTACCCCGCGTTGGATTGTAAACTTGGGGTTGAAGTATGATTATGTAGATATCAATGTAGATTATAATGTGAATAGAGGCGGTTCCGAAGGAAGCAACACCATTCGGAAAGACTATTTCCTGCCCAGCCTCAATCTGAAATATAATCTGAATGAGAAACATTCCCTCCGTTTGGGGGCAAGCAAGACCTATACGCTGCCGCAAGCCAAAGAAATATCTCCTTACCGCTATGTAGGCGTGAATTTCAACAGTCAGGGAAATCCGAATCTGAAACCCTCGGACAACTATAACTTCGACCTCAAATGGGACTTCAATCCCAGCCCGACGGAACTCGTTTCGCTGACAGCTTTCTATAAACATATCAAAGATCCGATCTCCCGCATTGAAGTGGCCAGTGCCGGTGGATATCTCTCATACGAGAATATTTCGGATCGTGCAACAGTTGCCGGAGTAGAGGTAGAAATACGTAAAAATCTGTTTGTCCGTCCGTTGAGCAGTGCTGCGAACGGCATGAACAAACTCTCCTTCGGACTGAACGGTTCCTACATTTACACCAATGCGAAGATGCCTTTGGCAACCGTCACCACCGGTTCGCAACTGGAAGGAGCTGCCCCGTGGATTGCCAACTTCGACCTTTCTCACCATTTCACCCGAGACGAACGCAGTTTTGTCAATACGCTGGTTCTTAATTATGTGAGCGATAAGATTTATACGATTGGAACGCAAGGATATCAGGACATCATGGAACGGGGACTTGTCACACTCGACTTCGTCTCGCAGGCCCGGTTGAACAAATATCTCTCCCTCAACCTGAAAGCTCGCAACCTGCTGAATCCTTCCCATAAATTGAGTCGCAAAGCCAATGAGAGTGGCGAAAAGGTAGTGCTCGGCGATTATAAAAAAGGAATAAACATCAGCCTGGGAGTGTCGTGCACATTCTAAGTCCCGGCAATAGAAATAGAATAAGATAATTGATTACAGAACTTGATTATTAACTGATTACTGAATAGAATTATTAACTAATTATTGAAGCAAAATGAAAAGATTGTTTGTGAACTTTATGACGTGTGCCGCTATGGCAACTGCACTTACGTTGGCTGCATGTAGCAGTGACAGTGACGGAGAAGGTAATGGAAACGGTAATGGTGGAAACGGAGAAGGCACAGGTAGCTCTATCGTAGTGGGCGACAACATCCTATCCGGAACACTGACCGGCGAACAGACGCTGGAATCTAAAGAATATATCCTGAACGGAACGGTAATCGTAGCCGACGGTGGCCGCCTCAATATCCCTGCCGGAACAACGATTAAAGCTCGCGAAGGTTTCAGCAGCTATCTTTTGGTAGCACAGGGCGGTAAACTCTACGCTGATGGTACGGCAGACAAGCCGGTCATCTTTACTGCCAACACCACTTCACCCGTTTCCGGCTACTGGGGTGGTATCATTATCAATGGTAAGGCTCCTATCTCCGGTCAGAACGCCGATAAGAGCGATACGGGCTTGACGGAAATTGACAACAGTTTTAAATATGGAGGCAATGTAGATGATGATAACTCCGGTTCATTGACTTACGTGCAGATCTGTTATGCCGGAGCCCGTTCCACTGCCGATATCGAACACAACGGTCTGACACTGAATGGTGTGGGTAGCGGTACAAAGATAGAAAATATCTATGTGCTCGAAAGTGCCGATGACGCAATCGAGTTCTTCGGCGGAACGGTGAACGTAACCAATCTTCTGGCTGTAAATCCGGATGATGATATGTTCGACTTCACACAAGGATATAGCGGTACGCTGAAAAACTGCTATGGCGTATGGGAAAACGGTTATACCAGCACGGAAGCAGATCCGCGCGGCATTGAAGCGGACGGTAATCTCGACGGCTTGTATCCTACCCATCTGCGGCAGTCTGATTTCCGCGTGGAAAACATGACGATTGTGAATAATGCAGCTGATAAGGCAGACAACGTAGACCGTATGCAGGATGTGATAAAGATTCGTCGCGGTGCGAAAGCTGCTATCGTCAACGCATTGGTAAAGGGTACGGGCGGTTCAATCGACCTGATTGATATGAGCGATAGCAAGGGTGCAGGTAATGCAGATTCCAGTGTCAGCATTACAAACTCACTGAATCTGACAGGAAAGAAACTGAACGGTACATTGAATACCTTTGCCGAACCGGCAGGCAACACAGGTACGGAGGCTTCTTTGTTTACTTGGACGGGATATAATTTCTCTTCACTCTGATTCTTCAGAGTGTAGAGTTCTAATTCGAAAAAGACAGGGGGGAGAGCTTGCATTGACAAGCTTTTCCCTTTGTTTTGCTTCTCTTTGCCAATTCCTCTGTAATTAGCAATTATTTCGTATATTATATAATTGGTCTGTTTTTCTTTTTGTATATTTGTTCCTCATTATCTTATGATAAATAAAATATGCAAACAGACTACGAACGGTATATTAAGATGTCTTCTCTAGCCCAAATTGGTTGGTGGGAAGCGGATTTTGCGGCAGGGCATTATTTGTGTTCGGATTTTCTATGCGACCTCCTCGGATTAGAGGGAGATACCATTTCTTTTCGGGACTTCCAAGAATTGATACGTGAAGACTACCGTGAGCAAATTATTCAAGAGTTCCGTGCAAACGCGAATATTCACCGGAACTTTTATGAACAAACCTTTCCCGTTCACTCCAAATATGGTGAAATCTGGTTGCATACCCGTTTGGCTCTTCGTGAGAAAGGTACGGGAATCAATGGCGGTGACAAATCTTTTGGAGTTATCCAACGCGTAGAAACTCCCAAAGAGTCGGATCAAAGAGATGCTCTGAGAAGAGTAAACAGCCTGCTCCGCCGTCAGAGTTTTATCTCCCAGTCTTTGCTTCGTTTCCTTCGCGATGAAGAAATAGAATCCTGTGTCACGGAGATATTGAATGATATTTTGAATCTCTATTACGGAGAAGGACGTGTTTATATCTTCGAATATGACGAGAATCATACTCATCAGAGTTGTACATATGAAGTGGTTTCCGAAGGGGTGTCCTCGGAAAAAAACAGCCAGCAGTATCTGCCTATCGACCAAGCAAAATGGTGGACTAGGCAGATTCTCTCCGGTACGCCTATCTTGTTGGACTCGTTGAACCAGTTGCCCGAGGAGGCAGAAGAAGAATATCGTTTCCTTGATGCGCAGGGTATTTTGTCGATGATGGTGACTCCTTTAATGGCAAACGATCATATTTGGGGATATATGGGTATTGATTTAGTCAAGTCCTATCACGAATGGAGTAATGAAGATTATCAGTGGTTTTCTTCATTAGCCAATATCATTGGTCTCTGTATTGAACTGCGTAAAGCTAAAGATAAAGTAATCCGAGAACAGCTCTTTCTGAATAATCTGTTCCGTTTTATGCCAATGGGATATATACATTTGTCGATCATTCGGGATGAACAGAATCGGCCTTGCGATTATAAAGTGACGGACGGCAATGATCTGGTGGTGAAGTTTTTTGGTAATTTGATTGAAGAATATAAGGGGCGTCTGGCTTCGGAGATACATCCTGATTATCTGTCAAAACTTGATCTTCTAGTTAGAGTTATACAGGATAATACCTATAAGGAAGGAAATGAATATTTCCCCAAGACAGGAGTTTATACCCATTGGATTGTCTATTCACCGGAAAAAGATGAAGTGGTGGCCCTGTTTCTTGACACTACCCAGGCAGTGAAAGCTAACCAGGCTATGGACCGCAGTGAAAAACTATTCCAGAATATATTTGCTAATATTCCGGCGGGAGTGGAAATATACGACAAGGACGGCTATCTGGTCGATATGAACAACATGAATCTGGAGATATTCGGAATTGTGGATAAATCGGCAGTGATGGGGATTAATTTTTTTGAGAATCCGAATGTACCCCAGCAAATACGTGACCGTGTACGAAATGAGGATTTGGTGGACTTTCGTCTCAACTATTCTTTTCAACGTGCCGAAGGTTATTATGAAACGAGTCGTTCGTCTATGATAGAGTTATATACGAAAGTTAGCAAACTATATGATAATGAAGGAAATTTCAACGGGTATATTTTGATTAATATCGATAATACCGAACGTATTGACGCAATGAACCGTATTCGCGACTTTGAGAATTTCTTCTTGATGATATCGGATTATGCTAAAGTAGGATATGCAAAGTTGAATCTTATAACCCGGAAAGGATATGCCATAAAACAATGGTATAAGAATATGGGAGAGGAGGAAGATACTCCGTTGAACGAAGTTGTTGGTATCTACCGCCACGTGCATCCGGACGACCGTCAGTATATTCTCGATTTCTATGAAGAAGTGAAGAAGGGCAACAGACGTCATTTTCAGAAAGAAATGCGTATTCGTCGCGTGGGAACCACAGACCAGTGGAACTGGGTGCGTTCTAATATTATGGTGACTAATTACAGACCCGATGAGAATGAAATAGAAATTATAGGTATCAACTATGATATTACCGAACTGAAGGAAACGGAAGCGGAACTGATTCTGGCGCGTGACAAGGCTGAAATGGCCGACCGTCTGAAAAGTGCTTTCCTTGCCAATATGAGCCATGAAATCCGTACTCCGCTGAATGCTATTATCGGCTTTTCGGATTTGTTGGTTGAGGCAGAAAATCTCGAGGAACGGAAGGAATATGTCAAGATTGTCCGTAACAATAATGAACTGCTGTTGCAACTGATCACGGATATACTTGATCTCTCGAAGATTGAGGCTGGAACATTTGAGTTCTCTTGTGGGGATGTGGATGTGAATTTGCTATGTGAGGATATTGTTTGTTGTATGCAGATGAAAGTGCATGAGGAGGTAGAACTGCTGTTTGATTCGCATCTTCCGCAATGCCATATTATCAGCGACCGCAACCGTCTGCATCAGGTGATCTTAAATTTTGTGAACAATGCAATTAAGTTTACTTCACAGGGAAGCATCCGTGTGGGTTATCAGGTAAAAGGTGAAGAATTGGAAGTCTATGTACAGGATACAGGAGTGGGAATTGATGAAGAACAGCAGTTGCATATCTTTGAACGTTTCGTCAAGCTCAACTCTTTTGTGCCCGGCACGGGATTGGGACTTTCTATCTGCCAAAGTATCATAGAACAACTTGGCGGGCGGATAGGCGTTGATTCCGAACTGGGCAAAGGCTCACGGTTCTGGTTCAGACTGCCGGGGGTGATTGTGGCGGAATGAGTGTACACCCTCTAATAATTTTTATCCCCGTCTCTATTGTCACAATAAATGCAGACTGGAGACGGGGATAACTTTTTTCTTTTCAATTATATTCCGAACGAGAATTTATCAATAGACTGATATACGATACTTGCTATACCCAGTCCGATAATGCCCAACGTACAAAGCGCCAGTCCCCATTTGGTACAACGGTCGCTGCGGAAAGTAGGAATCGGATTATCGGAAGGAGTGATATACATTGCTTTCACAATCAGCAGGTAGTAATACAGTGAGATAACTGTATTCACCAGTGCAATGAATACCAGCAAGTGGAAACCTGCATCGAAGGCAGCCATGAAGATAAAGAACTTCGAGAAGAATCCGGCAAATGGCGGGATACCTGCCAATGAGAACAAGGACAGGGTCATTAGGAGCGCTATCTTCGGATTCGTCTTATAAAGTCCTGCGTAATCTTCGAGTGTAAACTTCTGGCTGCGCAGTGCTACGATAGTAATAACGGCAAATACACCAAGGTTGGCTACTGCATATACCAGTACGTAATATACCAATGCTGTCATTCCCTGTGCTGTGCCTCCGATGACGCCCAACATGATATATCCGGCTTGTGAGATACTGGAGAATGCCATGAGGCGTTTCAGATTCTGCTGGCGGATAGCGAATATGTTGGCAATCGTGATAGAAGCGATAGTTACCCAATAAAGTACCTCCTGCCAATCATCGATCATCGGGGCGAATACTTTAATCAGGATAGCCAATAACACGAATGCTGCCGAGCCTTTTGAAATAACACTCAGATAAGCTGTAACCGTGCTTGGAGCGCCTTCGTAAACGTCCGCTGTCCAGAGGTGGAACGGAACGAGGGACAGTTTGAACGCCATACCCGTAAAGAAGAATACGAATGCCATGATTTGCAGGGGATTTCCGTCGATGTGTGCGGGAAGATCATCGAAGTACAATGTTCCGGCAGAACCGTAAATCATTGACAGGCCGAACAACAGCAACGCACTGGAGAAAAGTGCCGTAAGGATATACTTGGCACCGGCTTCGGAAGAATTGTGGCGGTATTTGTCGAAAGCAATCAGGGCAGCCATAGGAATAGAAGCTGTTTCCAGTCCGATAAAGAACATCAGGAAATGTCCGGCGGAAATCATGAGATACATACCAAACAAGGTGGAGAGTGTCAATACATAGAATTCTCCTTGTTTAAAGGCGGTGTCTTCACGTTTCATCCATTCGTGTGCCATCAGAAAGACAATCAACGTACCTATATTCAGGATTGACTTGACAACCGTATGCATGGGGACATAGTGATACATACCACCGAATACGTCGGCGGCAGTTCCCGGAATCAGGTTGATAGCTGTATGGACCGCCATCAGAATGACAGGTAGCATTGTGTTCAGTCGTGCTTTCCCATCATTTTTGTGTGCGTCCGGGCTCATGAAGAGGTCGGCCAAAAACAGTAGTAGCAGGACAACTACGAGCGACAGCTCTTCTCGCATATGTAGAAATTGTGAATAATCCATATTGTTAATTACAAATTACTAGTTATTAATTACAGATTCCGGCTTATGGGATTAGTTGTGAGACAACCGGCAATACACTTTCACCAATCATGTGGCTTATCCAGAAAGGAGCCATACCCAATCCCGCTACACAGGCGATGAGGCAGATAACGGCTACACGCTCGTCCCACGTCGCATCAGTCAGTGTGAGGTGATGTTTGTTGGTACAGGTACCGTATAGAATCTTACCTACCAGACGCAGGATATAGACTGCTGTAATCACAATCGAGGAGCAGGCAATGATAGTCAATGTACGGTGGAATACATCGTTGTTCTGGAATGAACCGACGAAGATTGTCATTTCGGCAATGAAACCACTCAAGCCCGGCAGACCGAGATTGGCGAGACCGGCAATCACATAACATACGCTCAGGAACGGCATAATCTTCATCAAACCGGCAAGCTCGCGAACGTCACGTGTGTGTGTACGTCCGTAAATCATACCGATAAGGGCGAAGAACAAGGCTGTCATTAATCCGTGGGAAAGCATCTGGAGGATAGCTCCCGTTGCGGCTGTCTGATTCAGCATCAGGATAGCAAAGAGAACCAATCCGCAGTGGGATACGGAAGAATAGGCGTTGATGTATTTCAAATCCGTTTGTACGCAAGCGGAGAATGCTCCGTAAACAACAGAGATACCGGTTAATATCAGGAATATCCATGAAAGTTCGTTGGCTGCCTCCGGCATGAGGTACATGGCGATACGGAAACATCCGTAGCCCCCGAGTTTCATCAATACACCGGCATGGAGCATGGATACCGCCGTCGGCGCGGAAGCGTGACCGTCCGGACTCCATGTGTGGAACGGGAAAAGGGCACCCAGTACACCAAAACCGAGGAATGTCAGTGGGAACCAGATGCATTGCTGTGCGAAAGGTATATTATGTAACTGTGCGATTTCGAGAAGGTTCATCGTCGTTGCTCCCGAGCCGAAATAGATTCCGAGAATACCGATCAGCAGGAAGGCGGAACCACCCATTAGCATGAGTGTCAGTTTCATGGCTGCGTATTCTTTGCGTCCCGAACCCCATACACCAATCAGCAAGTACATCGGAATCAGTGCAATTTCGTAGAACATGAACATGGTGAACAAGTCGATGGATATAAAGAATCCGAACACTCCCATAGAGAGCAGGGTGAACCAAAGGAAATATTCTTTGGTCAAAGGTTGCAGACGCCATGAGGCGAATGTCCCGGTGAATACGATAATAGCAGACAGTAACAGCATGGCTACTGAGATCCCATCGACACCTACCGAGTAGGAGATGTGAAGCGGAGCATACCATAGGGTATCTGCGCGAAATAACATTTCTGCCGTGTTGCCGGCACTACGTTCTCCCAAGTACATAAAGGTCAGTACGACGGAGGCAATCAAAAGTGCAGATGCGCCGGTAACCATAACCCCTCGGATGGCTTTGATTCCTTGGGCTGCCCAAAGACCGGCCAGCATTAGTAAGGGGATGAGTACGAATATTGATAAGAAATTCATATCGTCTGTGCTTTATAAGATTAATAGTAGGATAAGTGCCAGTGCACCACAAAGGAACACATACGCATATTGCTGTACCTGACCGCTCTGCAAACCACGAATTTCGTCACTAGTGGTATTGGTAGCCCATGCCAGGAAGTTAAAGAATCCGTCCACTACATGACGGTCCCACCATGCAATAGGAGTAGAGATGCAACGGAAGATAATCTTATGTGTAATGAACTGGTATATATCATCAATATAGAAACGATTGTAGGCAGCTTTGTGCAGACCTTTGAACTGTTTTGCCAGAGAATCGGCAACAGGCTGTTTGGCATTCTTATACATCCATGTAGCGATTGCAATAGAAATGATAGCAATAACGACACTTGTGATAGCTACCGACGGATCGAGATGAATAGAATAGGATTCTCCATTTGAACTGATGAAATGTCCGAAAGGAATAAATCCGGCTCCACAAGTTACCGCAGCCAGGAACATCAGAGGGAATGTCATAGCTAACGGACTTTCATGCGGGTGGCAAGGTGCCGCTTCCAAGTTCTTATCTGAATGGGAACTTGCCCGGGATGGTTCGCTCCCCCAGAAGATACCATAGTAGAGACGGAACATATAGAAAGCAGTCATTGCAGCAATCACTGTCATCACCCAACCCATAACAGAACTGTATTGGAAGCAAGCGGCCAAAATCTCATCTTTTGAGAAGAAACCGGAGAACGGGGGAATACCTGCAATGGCAAGACAAGCAATCAGGAATGTCCAGTGAGTGATAGGCATATATTTACGTAATCCTCCCATTGCCGACATTTCGTTGGAGTGTACCGCATGGATAATGCTACCTGCACCGAGGAATAACAACGCTTTAAACATAGCGTGTGTGAAAAGGTGGAACATGGATGCCATGTATCCCAATCCGCCTTCGTGCGGGTTCATGGAAGTACAAACCCCCAAAGCTACCATCATAAAACCAATCTGCGAGATAGTAGAGAAAGCGAGCACACGTTTGATATCCGATTGTACACAAGCTACGCTTGCTGCATAGAAAGCAGTAAATGCACCAACCCAGGCTACCATATGCAAGGTATCCGGTGCGTAAGCAATGAAAAGCGGGAACATACGGGCTACCAGATAAACACCGGCAACCACCATTGTAGCCGCATGAATCAAAGCGCTGACAGGAGTCGGACCTTCCATTGCATCCGGCAACCAGATATGTAATGGGAACATTGCACTCTTGCCGGCACCACCCACAAACATCAGTCCGAGAGCTAACGGAAGCATAGAAGCACCACCGCTAATCAATGATACCGTATCCGGAGTGAAACCGAACGTCCCGCCATAATATCCGTAAATCAGGATACCGATCAGGAAACCTAAGTCAGCAAAACGAGTGACAATAAATGCTTTTTTGGAAGCAGAGATTGCAGCCGGTTTGGTGTAGTAGAATCCGATTAATAAGTATGAACTTACACCTACCAGCTCCCAAAAGAGATACATCTGGAAGATATTTGTTGCAACGACCAATCCCAGCATTGACATTGTAAACAGGGACAGGAAAGCGTAATAACGTTGGAAACCGACTTCGCCTTTCATGTAACCGAAGGAGTAGATATGTACCATTAGTGATACGGTAGATATGACAATCAACATCATTACGGATATGGGATCGAGTAGGATACCCAGGTCGAAGTGTAAAGTTTCTGTAAAAGGAAGCCACGTGAAGTTGTAAGGTATCAGTGTGGCAAAAGTTCCGTCTTCCAGTCGCGGAGCGGAGAAATATTGGAAAGCCGTAACGTATGATAGCACTGCTACTGCTCCCAGTACTAGCGTACCGATTGTACCCGCTGTCCGATGAGACATCCATTTACCTCCGATTCCCAATAGGAGAAAGGAGAGGAAAGGAAGAAGGAGTATTAGAATTGTTAGTTCCATACAGTTTTATTTAATTACTTGTTTTATTGTTACTTATACTATAATATCTTGCGGAATCATCCGAATGGAAACCGGGAAGTGGCATCTTGCCACCGCCTTGGTACTACCATTTTAGTTCGTCAAGGTTGCGGACTTGGATACTTCGGATGTTACGGTAGATGTTTATCATAATGGCTATTGCTATTGCGGTTTCAGCAGCCGAAATGGCGATAGAGAATAGTGCAAAGAAATAGCCTTCCATTCCTCCCGGAAAGAGAAAACGGTTGAACACGGCGAAGTTGATGTCCGTGGCGTTCAGCATTAGCTCCACAGAAATCAGGATAGCCAGTGTATTCCGGCGGGTAAAGAATCCATAGATTCCTGCAAACATCATGATAGTAGAAACTACCAGATAATATTCCATGTGTATCATAATGGTATACTTTTAATTTCTAATCTTTAATTTTAATTCTCCTTATCTCTTACGTGCAATCATAATACCACCGATAATACATGCCAGTAACAAGATACTGACTGCTTCGAAAGGCAATATATAACCGTATTTGTCGCTACTTAGCAGGGCATGACCGATAGAGTGGATGTTTATCTCCTGTGGAGCCAGATTGTTGGTTTGCAGGAAGTTATGCTTTAGCGTGATAAACAGGATAATTGCTGCGCCGGCAACCATTGTAAAGAGTCCCGCGAAGAACCTGCTTCGTTTCAGTTTCTCTGCGCGGTCACCCTCTCCACTGGTCAGCAGAATGGAGAATACATAAAGAACGACGATACCACCGGCATAAACCATAATTTGGACAGAACCCAAGAAAGTGTAACCCAGCAGGAAATAAATGCCGGCCGTACCGAAAAGCACGAACAACAGATAAGTAGCTGAGCGGACGATACGTTGGGTGGTCACCGTCATAATGGACATAGCAATAATAAATGCTGCCAAAAAGTAGAATACTACTGTTTCAAGTGTTGATCCCATATCTTAAACTTCTTTTTTCTTTTCTATTACTTTACTACCGTCGTGATTCAACTTCAATACAAGCTTCGTCCTGTCGAATACCGCATGTTCGAAGTTCTGGTCGAACGTGATAGCATCGTGCGGACAAGCATTGACACAAAGTTGACAGAACATACAAGCACCCAGGTCATATTCATATCTTGCCAGGATTTTCTTCTTCTTGCCGTCCTCTGTCTCGATGGTTTCGCTGATAACCTTGATGGTGTCATTCGGACAGGCCATTTGACACAAACCGCAGGCTACACAGCGATGTTCGTTATTCTCATTATGGGGCATGTTCAGTGTGCCGCGGAACCGGTCGAACATTTTCAGCTCTTTCCGGTTTTCGGGATATTGCTCGGTTACTTTCTTACGAAAATACACCTTGATACTGGTCTTCATACCCGTTGCCAGTGTACTGATGCCGTGCACCAGACCACCTAAGTACGTATATTTTTTATCTTTATATTCCATAATCTAATCTGCTAGAAATGAAAGCCGAAGGCTACACAACATGCCATTATTAATAAGTTTACCATAGAAATAGGAACCAGATATTTCCATTCCAGATTCAGAATCTGATCAATACGCAGACGGGGGAAAGTCCATTTAATCCACATCAATAGAAATACCACAAAGAATGCTTTGCCGAAAAACCAGATAAATCCCGGAATATAGTCCATTACGGCATTAAATCCGTCCAGCCCTACGATATGCAACGGCATCCAACCACCCAGAAAAATAGTAGCAGCAACGCTGGCTACAATAAACAGATTCAGATATTCCGCCAGATAGAAAAAACCGAAACCCATCCCCGAATATTCTGTATGATATCCGGCGGTCAACTCACTTTCCGCTTCGGGAAGGTCGAACGGACCACGGTTACATTCGGCGTTTCCGGCAATCAGATAGATAATGAAGGCAATCACCGCGGGAATGTGTCCTTTGAAGATAAACCAGCCATTAGCTTGTCCCTCTACAATTTCGGAGAATTGCATGGTTCCCATAAGCACTACCATAGTCATGATACTCATACCTACGGAAAGCTCATAACTGATAATCTGTGCACCACTTCGCATCGCACCAATCAGCGAGAACTTATTATTACTACCCCAGCCTGCAAGCAGAATACCGACAACTCCGATACTGGAAGCTGCCAACAGGAAGAATACGCCTACGTTGAAGTTCAGAATCTCCGCACCTTTATTAAAAGGAATACAAGCGAAAGTAAGGAACGAAGCGATAATCACCATAAACGGAGCCAGATTGTAGAGGAAATGGTCGGCGCCCTTCGGCATGAAGATTTCCTTAGTCATCATTTTAAGCACATCGCAGATCACCTGGATAGAACCCCATTTACCGACACGGTTCGGACCGAGACGGCATTGGAAGAATCCGCAGACTTTGCGCTCCATGTAAATCAATATGATAGCCAGTATGGCATATAATGCAACGATGCACACACCGATAGCCACACATTCTATAAATACGGCTACTCCTTCCGGCATAATGGAGAGAAGCAGCTCATGTATCCAGTTTGTTACTATACTAAAGTCGAACATATAATTTAAAATACTTGATACTTATTACTTGTTTATCTATCAATATCCGGGACCACATAATCCAACGTTCCGCCAATAGCAATCAAGTCGGCAATCTTCGCTCCACGGCAGATTGTGTCAATTGCAGCAACAAGCGGTAGTCCCGTGGCGCGGTAGTGCAGGCGATAAGGCATCTTGTCACCCTGGCTTTCGAGGAAAACACCGAACTCACCACGGCTTCCTTCCACGGCAGCATAATAACTACCTTCGGGAACACGGATGATCGGTTTCATTTTCTCCTGGTAGGGGCCTTCGGGAATATTGTCGATTAATTGTTCGATGATGTTCAGACTCTCCATTATTTCGTCCATACGTACCAGGTAACGGGCGAAACAGTCACCTTCCGTATAAACAATTTCTTTGAAATCTACTTTGTCATATACACCATACGGTATCCGTTTGCGCACGTCGCAAGCCCAACCAGAAGCACGTCCTGTACCTCCTGTACAGCCGAAAGAGATAGCATCTTCACGACTCAGCACTCCTACACCTTTCATACGGCTTTGGGCAATGACATTACCTGTAAATATGTCGTGGTATTCGTGAATGATTCCTCTCATATACGGGATAAATTCTTTCACCCGTTTGACAAAATTCGGGTGAAGGTCAGCTTGCACACCGCCAATCGTGTTGTAATTCATAATCAGGCGTCCGCCGCAAGTTTCCTCGAAAATATCGAGAATCTTTTCACGGTCACGGAATCCGTAGAAGAAAGCTGTCAGCGCTCCGAGGTCCATGGCAAGGGCGGAAAAGAACAATAAGTGGGAGTCGATACGTTGTAGCTCATCCATAATCGTACGGATATATTGTACGCGTTCGCTAACTTCGACACCCATTGCCTTCTCAATACACATGCATAGTGCATGACGATTCTGATGGGCACCCAGGTAATCAAGACGGTCTGTCAGAGCCAATGTCTGCGGATAAGTAAGACTTTCGTTCATTTTCTCGATGCCCCGATGGATATAGCCACAGTTTGCATCAATCTTACGAATAATTTCACCCTCCAAAGAAACACGGAAGCGCATGACACCATGGGTTGCAGGATGTTGAGGACCAATGTTGACTACATATTCTTCTTCGCCGAAGAGTTTGGTTTCTTTGTCTTTGATTGTCCCGTCCGGGTTCAGCTCTATTTCCCGGGTCGTGTCAAACGTCTCTTCGTTTGTCATACAAAGCGGATTATCTTTCTCCGGGTCATTGTCTTTCCGCATCGGATAACCTATCCAGTCATTGCGCAGATAAAGACGGCGCATATCAGGATGACCGATGAAAGTGATACCATAATAGTCGAAGACTTCACGTTCGTAGAAGTCGGCTATCTTCCATATATCGCTGACAGACGGGATTTCCGGTAATTCACGGTTGGTTGTAGCTGTTTTTACTGCTATCCGTTCGCCTGTGACAGTAGATTCCAGATGATAGACTACGCCTAACCCACGAAGTTTTTCCGGAGTATCTTTCTCATCTGCTGCTCCCCAGTCCATGCCGGTGAGACTCTCGAGGAAGTCCATCTGTTTTTCATTCCGCAAGCGCAGCATCTCGTCGTGTAATGCTACGGGGGCTATAAATTGTATTTCTTGCATAAATCTTTTAAATTAAGAATGTAAGATTACTCTTCGTTCTTTATATAATCCGGTTTCTTCTCTTTTCTATTCACTCCACCAAAGAACTTTTCTATTTTTACCTTGCGTTGCAACTGCATCATGCCATAATAGAAAGCCTCGGGACGCGGCGGACATCCGGGGATATATACATCTACCGGAAGAATCTTGTCTACTCCGTTCACTACGTGGTAAGACTTTTTGAAAGGGCCTCCGCTGACTGCGCATCCCCCCACGGCCACCACATACTTCGGATCGGGCATTTGGTCATACAGACGTTTCAATACCGGAGCCATTTTATTCGTGATTGTTCCGCATACCATAATCATATCAGCTTGACGCGGACTGGCACGTGCTACTTCGAACCCGAAGCGGGCCATGTCATAACGAGCGGCACCCAATGCCATAAATTCGATACCGCAACAACTGGTTGCGAAAGTAAGCGGCCACAGTGAATTGCTGCGTCCCCAGTTGATGAAATCGTCAAGGACTCCGAGAGCGACATTTGCCCCTCCGGCATTAAGCTCCCTGACCAACTTTTCCAATGACTCATTGTCAATGAACTCCTCATAAGGAATTGATTTTATTTTTGGCTTTTTGGTTATTTCCATTCCAATGCTCCTTTCCTCCAGGCGTATGCAAGACCCAGAACTAAAATAATAAAGAAGAAGAGAATACTAATAAGTCCTTGTGGTCCCATGTCACGCATTACTACTGCCCACGGAAACAGAAAAGCTGTTTCTACATCGAACATTAGGAACAGAATAGCAAACAAGTAGTAGCCCACACGGAACTGCATCCATGATTTACCACGTGTCGGTATACCACATTCGTATGCCTCGAACTTTTGCTCATTGTATGAGCGGGGGGAAATAGCTCGCGAAAGAGCTATCACAACACCGACAAAAGCAAGCGCTGTCAGTAAAACAACAACTAAAAATGTAAAATTCATAATTCAATAGCTGTTTAGATTGAATATTATAGAAATGAACAACAAACCCTTCACCCACCGGAGAAGAGGTTGATTGCCTGAAATAAATCGAATAAAAAATAGTGCCCTGGCTTGTCTAAATGACAATCTTCCTTAAACCATATATATAATGGGTAACAGGATCATAAAGGTAGTTGGGAGTGTGAAGCGAAAATGAGTAAGGCGGACTTTGCAATTTGTAATGTTCGCAGAAATAGGCGATCAGTAATAACATGCTCTTGTCTGTCGGAACATGGGCGACGTCCGTATGGCTCATATCGCACGATTGGGTGGAGTATAGATTATAAAGACGCTCAATCGCATTATGAATCGGACGGTCTTGGGATACGTAGCACTTCTCCTGCCGATAAGTCGGGGAGGTAACTTTGCAAATATCTTCCATTGTTCCATTAGTGACGCAATGAATTAGCAAAGCCAGTACCAAAAGTAATCCGAATTTTAAGCTTTGTTTCATCTTTCTCTTATAACGGCTGCAAATATAGGATTTATATTTATACTTTTTGCAAACTCTAAGTAGCAAAAAAGGTTTTTTTAGCACTCCAATTGATCTATGTCAATACTCGTTTAGTTCTTTTTCCAGAAATCGGAACTGAAGAGCAGTAATACCGTAAATAATTCCAAACGTCCGAGGAGCATAAGGAAAGAAAGTAGCCATTTTGCAGCGTCGGGTAACTCACTCCACGAATAGGCCGGGCCACAGGTACCGAGGCCCGGTCCCATATTACCCATACTTGAAACAACGGTTCCGATTGACTCGAGAAATCCTACTCCGAAACCCAACATAATGAGTATGCTGATAATGGCGATAACTGCATACAGAAATGTGAATGCCAGTACCGTTGATTGAATCGAAGGAGAGATTACCTGTTTATTAACCCGTACCGGTAGTACGGCGTTAGGATGCAGGATATGTTTGAACTCATTCTTTGCTACTTTAAAGAGAATCACCATACGAATACATTTGATACCTCCTGTCGTGCTGCCCGCACAAGCTCCTATCAACATAACCACAATCAGACATCCCCAAAGAATGGAGGGCCAAAGCATATAATCCGCTGTGGCAAAACCGGTAGAAGTCTGTAATGAAATCACTTGAAACAATGATTTACGGAAAGCTTCCTCTACTCCCATATCACAGGTTCGATAGAGCCAGAAGGCAATGAATATTGTGAAAAAAGATACACAGATAAAATAAAACTTCAGCTCTGCGTCATGGATGAATTTCTTGATTTTTCCGTTGAACATCAACAACAATAAAGTGAAGTTGATACCTGAAAGAAACATGAAAATGGATATTACGTAATCTATATAAGGAGAGTGGTAATATTCAATGCTAGCTTGTTTGGTCGAGAATCCTCCGGTACTGGTCGTCGTGAAAGCATGACAAATACTGTCAAATACACTCATGCCGCCGAATACGAGCAATACAATCAGCGTTCCTGTCATTCCGGCATAGATACCCCATATCCATTTGGCGGTAACGCCGATACGGGGATGTACTTTGTCATGAGTAGGACCGCTGGCTTCGGCAGCGAATACCTGAATGCCTCCCATTCCGAAAATCGGCAGAACGGCAATTGTGAAAAATACAATTCCCAAACCTCCTATCCATTGTGTCATTGCCCGCCAGAAAAGGATTCCGTGTGGCATTGATTCAATGTTGTTCATAATGGTAGCCCCCGTACTACTGAATCCGGACATCGTTTCGAAAAAAGCGTCCGTAATACTCGGGATATATCCACCTATATAATAAGGTAACATTCCGAAAAGCGAGAATGCAATCCAGGCAGTACTGACAATGACATATCCGTCACGACGGTTGAGCGACTTTTCCGCACCTTTGCCAATTGCAAGCATCAATATACCGACGCCTGTGGTGATAGCGGATGAAATCAGGAAACTCTGCAAATCGTTTTCTTTGTAGAAAAGAGAGACAGCTCCACAACATAGCAGCATAGCTGTTTCTATCAGAAGCAGGAATCCTATGATGCGGTATATCATCTTTGAGTTAATCATAAACAAGCTGCGGTTAATACTTAAAACCTAATACTTAATTAAAGAATTTCTCAATCTTTTTAATCATCATACTCAGGCAGAACACAACGACATGGTCGCCCGGTTGTATCAGCGTGTCACCGGTTACAAGTACTCCTTCACCATTACGAATCATACCTCCGATAGTGGTTCCTTTCGGAAGGCCAAGGTCTTTGATAAAATGTTTGGTAATCTTGGCACCTGCCGGCACGGTGAATTCCGCTACATCTGCATTGGCAAAAGTCAGGCATTTCACATTGGATACATCCGCATCCAACATCATTTGGTAAATATGGCTGGCGGCAATCATCTTTTTGTTAATAACCGTACCGATGTCAAGGCTTTCGGCCATGCCGATATAATCAATGTTTTCTACTTCTGCCACCGTCTTTTCCACGCCCATACGTTTAGCGGCAAGACAGGCAAGAATGTTGGTTTCGGAATTTCCGGTCAGGGCGACGAAGGCTTCTGTATTCTTCAACCCTTCTTCAATCAGAAGATCCATGTCACGGCCGTCTCCGTTGATAATCATAGTCTTGTCATCCAATAACTCAGTCAGGCGGTTGCAACGGTTGATATCGTTATCTACGATTTTCACCTGCATATAGTCCGGTACGTATTGTGCAGTACGGACAGCAATGCGGCTTCCGCCCATAATCATCACATTACGCACATCGGCGTAATCTTCTTTACCGGCAATTTTCCGGATATAAGGGATATATTTGCGGGTGGTCGTAAAATAAACAATATCATGCAATTTGATAACGTCATCTCCACGCGGGATAATTGTTTCTGTTCCACGCTTAATGGCTACCACATGGTAGGGGATATTCGGGCCACCTAATTCATAGAGTGGAATATTCAGAATCTCCGCTTTTTCACGCATCTTGGTACCTATTAAGATCAGAGCACCTCCACAGAACTCCCACCATTGGCGTACCCAGCTCATGCGCATGGAAGATACGATTTCTTTAGCGGCAAGCATTTCCGGATAAATCAGGGAGTCTACGCCCAGTTTCTGAAAGAATTCTTTATTTTTGGGCAGAAGATATTCGTAGTTGTCGATGCGGGCAACGGTCTTTTTGGCTCCTAAGTTGGTAGCCAGCATACAAGCGGTCATGTTCCTGCTCTCGTCCGGGGTGACGGCAATGAACAAGTCGGCTTCTTTCACACCTACTTCCTTTAAACCGGAAATAGAAGAAGGGGAGGCGGTGACCGTCAGCAAATCGAAGTTGGAACTAAGTGCGGTTAGTTTTTCCTCGTCATCGTCCATTAGGATGATATCCTGTTTTTCCCGGGACAATAATTTAGCCAGGTGGGTGCCTACGTTACCGGCCCCTGCAATAATAATCTTCATTTTCAGTTGGTTAATTCTTTAACTCCACTCATGCTTAGCTGAAGTGCGCATTGCTTTAAAAGTTCTTTAGTGATGCTGTCTTCATCCATTCCGCAGAGTTGGTATAGTTGTGCTATTGTGCCATGTTGAACGAATTTATCCGGGATTCCGATACGTTTCACGGTCGGAGTATATTCATGGTCGGCCATAAATTCGAGTACGGCACTTCCCATTCCTCCCTGAATCACTCCATCTTCTATGGTAACGATGTGGCGGAACTTCCGGCCTACCTCGTGCAGCAGTCCTTCATCCAGTGGTTTGAGGAATCTTAAATCGTAATGTGCAATGCTTTTGCCCGATTCGGTTTCGGCACGGGCAATGGCAGTAGCCGCTTTATTTCCGATAGGACCTATGCTGATAACTGCGAGGTCTTTACCGTCCTTCAATTTCCGTCCCTTACCTACGGTAATTTCTTCGAGCGGACATTTCCAGTCGACTAATACTCCGCGACCTCTGGGGTAACGTATGGCAAACGGACCTTTGTCAGGCAGTTGGGCTGTGTACATCAGACGGCGTAATTCATGTTCATCCATAGGCGATGCAATCGTCAGGTTAGGTATCGGACGCAGATAAGCCATGTCAAAAACTCCGTGATGAGTAGGCCCGTCTTCGCCTACCAGTCCGGCACGGTCGAGACAAAAGACAACAGGCAAGTTCTGGATAGCTACATCGTGGATGATATTATCATAAGCCCGCTGCATGAACGAAGAATAGATGTTGCAGAAAGGTTGCAAACCGTCTTTTGCCATACCTCCGGAGAAGGTGACGGCGTGTCCTTCGGCAATTCCTACATCGAAAGCCCGTTTAGGCATTTTAGACATCAGTATGTTCATCGAACAGCCACTGGGCATGGCCGGGGTAACGCCTACAATTTTAGGATTGGCTTCGGCCAGTTCCACAAGCGTATTTCCGAAAACATCCTGAAAGAGAGGAGGCATTCCTTCCGTATTGGCAATAAAACGCTCGCCGGTGACAGGATCGAACTTGCCGGGCGCATGCCATTCGGTAGCGTGCATCTCTGCCGGGGCGAATCCTTTTCCTTTTATGGTATGTAAGTGCAGGATTTTAGGTCCTTGCAGGTCTTTTATATCCCGTAATATGCGGGCGAGGTTCTTCACATCGTGTCCGTCGATAGGACCGAAGTAGCGGATGTTCATTCCCTCGAAGATGTTTTGTTGTTGTGCAGCCATTGATTTCAGGCTGTTGCCGAAACGTATAAGGGCTTTGCGGCGTTCTTCGTTTAAAATACCGAGTTTGAACAGCATTCGTGACAACTTGAAACGTAGCTGGTTGTAGCGGTTGGAAGTTGTCATGTTGAAAAGATACTGTTTCATACCGCCAACACTACGGTCGATTGCCATGTCGTTATCATTCAAGATAATGAGCAGGTTGTTCGAGGTGGTTGATGAATTGTTCAGTCCCTCGAAAGCCAGTCCGCCACTCATCGAACCATCACCGATGACAGCTATGACATGACGGTTGGAATCTCCGTTCTGAGCAGCGGCAACTGCCATGCCGAGAGCAGCAGAAATAGAATTGGATGCATGTCCGCAGGTGAAAGTATCGTATTCACTCTCCTCCGGTGAAGGAAAAGGACGGATTCCTCCCAACTTCCGGTTGGTGGAGAAAGCTTCCCGTCGTCCCGTAAGAATCTTGTGTCCGTATGCCTGATGACCCACATCCCACACAATACGGTCATAAGGCGTATTGTAGACGTAGTGTAAGGCTACGGTCAATTCCACTGTCCCCAAACTCGCAGCGAAATGTCCCGGATTGCAGCATAGCTCTTTAATAATGTCTTGCCTCAGTTCATTGCATACTTCCGGTAGTTGTTCTACGTTTAGTTTCCGTAGATCTTCGGGGTAATCAATAGTGTTTAGCAAGTTATATATCGGTTCATTATTCATGATTCTAGGAAATTTAGTGCAAAAATACGAAAAGAATGTGGAACCTGAAATGGAATACACATCTTTATTGTACTTTTGCTTCGTGAAAAGGAATTAATAAGGAGAAAAAATATATGGATTTTCGAACGAAGGTTGAACTGCCCGCAAGCTTGCCGCCTGTTACTCATGCCGGACAAATACTTCTGCTGGGCTCCTGTTTTGCAGAAAACATGGGTAGGCAACTGGCGGAAAACAAATTCAGGGTAGATGTGAATCCTTTTGGTATTCTCTACAATCCCTTTTCTGTTTCAACAGCCTTAGTTGAAATATTAAAAGGGAAGGTGTATCAGGAGGAAGATTTATTTGCTTATAAGGAGTGTTGGCATAGCCCGATGCATCATGGCTCATTCTCCGCAGCTACGGCGGGCGAGGTCATCCGGAATATAAATCATCGTTTGCAGCAGGCCTATAAGACGGTTCATCAACTGGATTGGTTGATGTTGACTTTCGGCACCGCCTACGTCTATGAACAGAAAGAAACGGGGAGGGTAGTGTCCAACTGCCACAAGCTGCCGGAAAGCAATTTTAACCGCCGGCTCCTGTCGGTCGATGAGATTGTGAACGAATACACTTCATTGATTGCCGGTATGACGGCACGTAATCCGAATCTGAAGATTCTCTTTACAGTCAGCCCGATCCGGCATATTCGTGACGGAATGCATGCCAATCAACTTAGTAAATCGACCCTGTTGCTTACAATCGACCGCTTGCAGCAATTGTTTCCGAAGCAGGTTTTCTACTTTCCTGCTTACGAGATAGTACTTGACGAATTGCGCGATTACCGGTTTTATGCCGATGATATGTTGCATCCGTCTCCATTGGCCGTGAACTACCTGTGGAAATGCTTTTCTGATTCCTTTTTTTCTGCTGAAACAAAGCAGGTTATGACAGAAGTGGAGGATATCCGCAAAGATATGGCGCATAAACCCTTTCATCCCGAATCGGAAGCGTATCAACGCTTTTTAGGACAAATAGTGTTAAAAATAGAACGACTTATCGGAAAATACCCGTACTTAGATTTTCAAAAAGAAACAGAACTATGTCATATACGATTGAATCCATAGCCGAATGTATCGGTGCCCGCCGTGTGGGCGAATGTGAAGCGACAATTGATTGGCTACTGACAGACAGCCGCTCTCTTAGTTTCCCGGAAGAAACTCTTTTCTTTGCCCTGACTACGAAACGTAACAGTGGAGCCCGCTATATCCCCGATTTATATGACCGGGGAGTGCGTAATTTTGTGGTTACTGAAGAAGACTTTGAGAAATTTAAGAATGGAGAACTAGGAAAGCTCTCCACCCTCAATTTCCTCATCGTTGCCAATCCGTTAAAGGCTTTGCAGAAGCTGGCTGAAATACATCGGGAGGAGTTTAAAATTCCGATTATCGGTATAACAGGGAGCAATGGAAAGACGATTGTGAAAGAGTGGTTACACCAGTTACTGAGTCCCGACCGTCGTATTGTCCGTTCGCCGCGTAGCTATAATTCACAGATTGGTGTACCTTTATCGGTCTGGCAACTGAATGAAGAAGCAGAATTGGGCATATTCGAAGCCGGTATTTCTGAAATGGGAGAGATGAATGCTTTGAAGCGGATGATAAAGCCGACTATTGGCATTCTGACTAATATTGGCGGTGCTCATCAGGAAAACTTCTTCTCATTACAGGAGAAGTGCATGGAGAAACTGATTCTTTTTAAAGATTGTGATGTCGTAATTTATAACGGAGATAACGAACTTATCAGCAATTGTGTAGCAAAGTCGATGTTGACAGCTCGTGAAATAGCATGGAGCCGTAAGGATATTGAACGTCCGTTATATATTAGCCGGGTGACTAAGAAAGAAGATCATACTGTTATTTCCTACCGTTATCTGGATATGGATAATACTTTCTGCATCCCGTTTATTGATGACGCTTCCATAGAGAATGTACTGAACTGTCTGGCAGCCTGCCTCTATTTAATGACCCCCGCCGATCAGATAACAGAGCGTATGGCACGTCTTGAACCGATTGCCATGCGTTTGGAAGTAAAAGAAGGAAAGAACAATTGTGTATTGATTAATGATAGTTATAACTCGGACTTGGCTTCATTGGATATCGCTCTTGATTTTTTGGTACGTCGTTCGGAGAAGAAAGGATTGAAACGTACATTAATCTTGTCGGATATTTTAGAAACAGGACAAAGTACCGCTACACTTTATCGTCGTGTGGCACAGTTGGTACGGAGTCGTGGAATAGACAAACTGATTGGCGTAGGAGCAGAGATTTCTTCCTGTACCGCTCGTTTTGACGATGCGTTGGAACGTTATTTCTTCCCGAATACAGAAGCTCTTCTGGCTTCGAATCTGCTGAAATCACTTCATTCGGAAGTAATTCTGATTAAAGGTTCCCGTGTGTTCAACTTTGATCTGCTGTCCGAAGAACTGGAACTGAAAGTGCATGAAACGATTCTGGAAGTAAATCTCGGTGCAATGGTGGAGAACCTGAATCATTATCGTGCGATGCTTCGTCATCCCGAAACGAAAGTGATCTGCATGGTAAAGGCTTCCGCTTATGGAGCCGGTTCGTATGAAATAGCCAAGACATTGCAGGAACATCATGTCGATTATCTGGCTGTAGCCGTAGCCGATGAAGGTTCCGAACTTCGTAAAGCAGGTATTACTTCTTCTATCATCATAATGGACCCTGAGCTCACAGCATTCAAGACTATGTTCGACTATAAGCTGGAGCCGGAAGTTTATAATTTCCACCTGCTCGATGCTTTGATTAAAGCAGCCGAGAAAGAAGGAATCACCAACTTCCCTATTCATGTAAAATTGGATACGGGTATGCATCGGCTAGGTTTTGGCATTGATGAGATTCCCTTGCTGATTCGTCGCTTGAAAGCTCAGAACGCTGTGATTGCCCGTTCGGTGTTCTCTCATTTTGTAGGTAGTGATTCGCCTCAATTCGATTCTTTTACACGTCAGCAGATAGAATTATTTGAGAAAGGTTCGCAGGAGTTGCAAGCCGCTTTCTCACATAAGATTCTGCGTCATATCTGTAATACGGCAGGAATCGAACGTTTCCCCGGTGCACAGTTTGATATGGTACGTTTGGGAATCGGACTTTATGGAGTGAGTCCGATAGATAATTCGATTATACACAATGTAAGTACTCTCAAGACAACGATTCTTCAGATTCGGGACGTGCCTGCAGAAGATACGGTAGGATATAGCCGAAAGGGACATTTGGAACGTCCTTCACGCATTGCTGCTATTCCTATCGGCTATGCGGACGGATTAAACCGCCATTTGGGACGTGGAAACGCTTACTGTCTGGTGAATGGAAAAAAAGCGCCTTATGTCGGCAATATCTGTATGGATGTTTGTATGATTGATGTAACGGACATCGATTGCCGTGAGGGTGACCAGGCGATTATCTTCGGTGATGATCTTCCGATTACTGTCCTTTCTGATAAACTGGATACGATTCCTTACGAAGTGTTGACTAGTATATCCACTCGGGTAAAGCGGGTTTATTATCAGGATTAGTTCATAACAGAGCAACACTGAGTTTCACAGGGTGGGCAAAATAATAAAAAACTCCGTGGAACTCTGTGCTACTCTGTGGCGAAAATGTTATATTTGCACCAACTAGTAGAAACCTCTTATCAAATAAACTTATGACAAACTTATTATTGTTAGGCTTTTTGCCCAGCGGTTCCGAATGGATTATTATTGCTTTGGTTATTCTTCTTCTTTTCGGTGGAAAGAAAATTCCTGAACTGATGCGTGGCTTGGGTAAAGGGGTCAAGAGCTTCAAGGACGGAGTAAATGAAGCGAAAGATGAAATAAATAAGGCGAAAGACGAAATTGACAAACCGGCAGATTCAGCTAAGTAAAGAAGAAAGTTCGAATGGCAGAAATGACCTTTTGGGATCATTTGGATGAACTGCGTAAGGTACTCTTTCGGGTGATTGGGATTTGGTTCGTGTTGGCGATAGGCTATTTTATAGCTATGCCCTATCTTTTCGATCATGTGATACTGGCACCTTGCCACAATGATTTCATATTCTACGATTTATTACGATACATCGGACAGAAATTCGATCTGACTGATGATTTTTTTACGCAAGATTTTCATGTGAAGTTAGTCAATATTAACTTGGCTGCTCCTTTTTTTATCCATCTGTCAACGGCTTTTATGTTGTCGGTAGTGACTGCCATACCCTATCTCTTTTTTGAAATATGGCGTTTCATTAGTCCTGCCCTTTATCCCAATGAACGTAAAGGAGTACGGAAAGCCCTGACAATAGGTACATTCATGTTCTTTATCGGTGTTTTGTTGGGGTATTTTATGGTCTACCCGTTGACACTTCGCTTCCTTTCTACTTACCAATTAAGTTCAGAAGTAGAAAACATTCTCTCGCTCAATTCATACATTGACAATTTTATGATGTTGATTCTCTGTATGGGACTTGCTTTTGAACTTCCGCTGGTGACTTGGTTACTCTCTTTGTTGGGAATAGTCAACAAGTCTTTCTTGCGGAAATATCGTCGTCACGCTGTTGTTGTCATCGTGATAGCCGCCGCTATAATCACTCCTACGGGCGATCCCTTTACGTTGAGTGTGGTAGCTATTCCTCTTTATCTGTTGTATGAAATGAGTATTTTGATGATAAAAGACAAGAAGGAAGAAGATATAACAGAAGAAGTTTAAATATCGTCGGGTATTTGAAGGCACTCATTTACATAAGAATTAAGATTTATCACGTACCTTTGTTTTATGGAAGCAAATGAAGGAATAGAATCTTATGAACTACTGCTGGCTGTTTGCCGGGAGAAAGGTGTGGAATTGGTTGTTGGCTATAAACAAATGCGTGATTTGTTGGAACGTATTTGTCGTTCGGAGATGCAGAATGAGAGTCTGCAAATGACCGACCTTTCCGCCAGAATCAGTTTTGTAGGTGCCAAAACCGGACTTACTTATGCAGAGCAGAATCGTTTGCATACATTCCGTCTGACTTCTAATCGGGTTTTGAATCACCAGCTTGTTCCTACCCGGGAGAATCTTTTGCGAGACGTCAAGACATTGGCTTTTCTTATCCGTAAATTGTCCGGTGAAGATGTTCCTGTTGAATTATACCGTTTGCTACCCCGTACTGATGCAACTTATCTGGTTGCACCTCCTGCCCTTGAACGTGTGCAACGGATGCGCGTCTGCTTTCAGTATGCCGATAAACAATATTTATATGTAACTCCGTTGGATGAAGTATCGGAGAAACCTTATTTGGTTCGCTATAACATTCCTCAGATAAACGAAGAATTTGCTGAAACCTGCCGGCTGCTATGGCAATATGCCCAAATAAATCTATTAGACGTTGCGGTAGATGAAGCGGGCGTATTGACCCCTTCATTTATCGTTCTCGAACCGGATTACCTGCTTGACATCAGTTCCCTTGCCGAATGTTTCCGCGACTACGGGCATCATCCGGCAAACTATGTTCTTTCCCGCCTTCAGCCGATTGAGAATGCACGCCCTTTGTTGCTGGGAAACATTGCCAACCTTTTTCTGGATGAATGGATTCATGCACAGGAAGAAGAAATTGATTACCGTGCGTGTATGCAGAAAGCTTTCCGGCGCTATCCTATCGAATTGGCAGCCTGTCCCGATTTGCGTGACAAGGAAAAGGAACGCCGGTTCTTCGATGACTGTAAACTTCACTTTGAGCATATCCGTGAAACGGTAAACGATACTTTCCATGCTGCCGGATACGAACTGGATAAGACGGATGCTGTGCTCGAACCGTCTTATATTTGCGAAGCACTCGGACTGCAAGGGCGTCTCGACTATATGCAACGGGATATGTCCTCCTTTATCGAAATGAAATCGGGTAAGGCTGACGAATATGCTATCCGTGGCAAAGTGGAGCCGAAAGAGAATAATAAAGTGCAAATGTTGCTTTATCAGGCAGTCCTGCAATATTCTATGGGAATGGACCACCGGAAAGTGAAAGCTTATCTGCTATACACCCGCTATCCGTTGCTTTATCCTTCCCGTCCTTCCTGGGCACTGGTGCGTCGGGTGATCGACTTGCGCAACCGCATTGTTGCTGATGAATATGGAATTCAGTTACGGAATAGTCTGGAGTATACCGCGCAGAAACTAGAAGGCATCAATTCCTTCACCTTGAACGAGCGAGGTTTGAAAGGGCATTTTTGGGAAACCTACCTGCGTCCTTCCATTGACAATTTCCAGTCGAAATTGAAAGCACTCTCTCCTTTGGAGAAAAAATATTTCTATGCAATATATAACTTTATAACAAAAGAACTTTATACCTCCAAATCCGGAGATGTGGATTATGAGGGACGCACCGGAGCCGCTTCCTTGTGGCTTTCCACTTTGGCGGAGAAATGCGAAGCAGGAGAGATTCTTTATGATTTGAGAATTAAGGAGAATCATGCAGCCGATGAACATAAAGCCGGTCTTACGTTGGCCTTCCCTCCGGAAGAGAAGGTGGGAGGAGAAAGAACTTTTCTCCCTAATTTCCGTCAAGGCGATGCCATAATCCTTTACGAACGGAACTCTGATACAGATAATGTTACCAATAAAATGGTATTCAAAGGAAATATTGAATATCTGACGGATCATGAAGTCGGAATCCGTTTACGTGCTACACAGCAAAATCCTTCCGTACTTCCTGCCCGGAGTCTTTATGCGATAGAGCACGATACGATGGATACCACTTTCCGTTCGATGTATCAAGGATTATATGCTTATCTGTCTGCTACGCAGGAACGGCGCGATTTATTGCTTTCTCAGCGCCCGCCGGAGTTTGACGAATCATTGGATATACTCATAGCTCAAGCGGAAGACGACTTCACCCGCGTTGCATTGAAAGCGAAAGCTGCAAAAGATTACTTCCTGTTAGTCGGTCCTCCGGGGACGGGTAAGACCTCCTGTGCCCTGAAGAAAATGGTGGAGACTTTCCATGCCGATAAAGACTCACAAATTCTTCTACTTTCGTATACCAATCGTGCTGTTGATGAAATATGCAAGTCGCTTGCTTCGATTCGTCCTGCTGTCGACTTTATCCGTGTAGGGAGCGAATTATCCTGTGATGAAGCATATCGCGGACATCTGATCGAAAACGAGTTGGCATCCTGTACACGCCGTGCCGATGTTTATGAACGTATACGTAATTGCCGTATCATGGTAGGAACTGTGGCCGCCATTTCGGGAAAGCCCGAACTCTTTCGGTTGAAGCACTTTGATGTAGCTATCGTCGATGAGGCTACTCAGATATTAGAACCGCAATTGTTAGGTATTCTTTGTGCACACGGCGAAGGCGACAGGAATGCGATAGATAAGTTTATCCTGATCGGTGATCATAAACAACTTCCTGCCGTTGTCCTGCAAAAAGCGGAGCAATCTGCTATCTATGACGAAACATTGTTGGCTATCGGGCTGACTAACCTGAAAGACTCTTTGTTTGAACGTCTTTATCGGAATTGCCCTGCCGTTCACCGTTCACACGATATGCTCTGTCGTCAGGGACGTATGCATCCCAAAGTCGCCTTGTTTGCCAACCGGGCTTTCTATGGCGGACATCTGATACCGGTAGGCCTGCCGCATCAGACAGAGTCATCCGAACACATTTCCCGTCTTGCTTTTTATCCTTCACAGCCGGAGAAGGCGGGCGGGTCGGCCAAGATAAATTATTCCGAAGCCCGTATTGTCGCAGGTCTGGCAGCTCAAATCTATGAATCTCACCGGACAGACTTTGACGATTCCCGTACTTTGGGAGTTATCACACCTTATCGCAGTCAGATAGCACTTATAAAAAAAGAAATAGAAGCGTTAGGGATCCCGGCGCTCAATCGGATATTGGTTGATACTGTCGAACGTTTTCAAGGTAGCGAGCGGGATGTGATTATTTATTCCTGTTGTATTAATAGTTATTATCAGTTAAAATTTGTGTCGAATTTAACAGAAGAGAATGGAGTGCTGATAGACCGGAAATTGAACGTAGCCCTTACTCGTGCAAGGAAACAGATGTTTGTGACAGGAGTCCCGAAATACCTGAAATCCAACCCGCTTTATGAAAGTTTATTAAATTTAATAGAGACTCAGGGGTAATTCGCTAATTTTTGCAGATGTTAGTTTTTATTCTCTCTTTATGCAATTCATTAACACCTCAATAATGAACAAACGCCTATATTTGCAACACGTTTTTTTCATAGAGATTTAGATTTAAGGTTAGAAGAATTGTGGAAGTCGTGAGACTTCCCTTTTTTTCATCTTAACGATTACTATCCTCCATTATTAGAATGCTTCTTTTTCATTTTAAAAGCAGGAAGTAATGTAGAATAAGTAATCCTAAAAAGCCTTCTTCGTGAGAAGAGGCTTTTTTGTTTTACTAGAATATTTTGTTTTACGAAAAACAGGAAGGTATTATTAATTGGATACCTTCCTGTTTCATTTTATATCAGATGATAGATTAATCCAATACGATAGGTTTGTACTTCGGTACTAATGCCTTCATAATCACCCAGCCTACCAGGTAAGCTACCGCACAGATACAGAACATAATGAAATATCCGGCAGGCTTGCCTTCGAATCCCATAAATGTCATGTGCGTTTCGTCGGCATGAACAAACAGCAGACCTGCACCGAACTGCATCAACATGGAACCCACACCACCGGCCATGCCACCGATACCTGTAATACTTGCAATAGCGGTTTTCGGGAACATATCACCTACAGTAGAGAAGATGTTAGCCGACCAAGATTGGTGGGCAGCACCGCCGATACCGATAAGGATAACCGGGAACCACGGAGAGAATGTACCCAATGGCTGTGCCAGCAATACCACCAACGGGAAGAAAGCAAAAATCAACATTGCCTTCATACGGGCAGCATAAGGGTTCATACCTGTCTTATTAATAAAGATAGTCGGGAGTTTACCGCCATAGATAGACAACATTGTTACGGCATAAAGAGTGAAAATCAAAGCCATTCCCAGTCCATCGGAAGTCTTGATGTCAAATTGGGTATTCAGGTAAGACGGAGTCCAGAACAAGAAGAACCACCACACACCGTCGGTCATAAACTTGCCGGCAGCGAAAGCCCATGTCTGCTTGTAAGTGAAACATTGAAGGAAAGACATCTTCTTTTCTTCTTTCACCTCTTCAATCACAGGGGCGGCGCCTTCTTCATATTTATCCTGTTCGATATAATCAAGTTCGGCTTTGTTGACGTGTTTACTCTTTGAAGGAGCATCATACATGAATACCCACATACCCATCCAGACAAAACCAAGCGCACCGATTACGATAAATGCCATTTCCCAGCCCCATGCTTTTGCGATCAACGGAATGGAAACGGGAGCGATCAAGGCACCGATAGAGGCACCGGCGTTAAAGATAGAAGTAGCGTAAGCGCGGTCCTTTTTAGGGAAGTATTCAGCCGTTACTTTGATAGCAGCCGGGAAGTTGCCCGCTTCACCGAGTGCAAGGATACAGCGAGCGGCAAGGAAGCAGTACATACTGACGGTAGCCAGTACAACAACCACGTCACCGGTAGCAGCCATTAGTTCGGCTGCGCTGTGCAAACCTACATATTGTTCGGTCACAATTCCGCAGAGTGCGTGCATACAAGCACCTGCCGACCATACACCGATTGCCCAGAGATACCCTTTTTTTGTGCCCATCCAGTCGATGAAGCGACCGGCAAACAGCATACATATTGCATATACAATAGAGAATACGGAAGTGATAGTACCGTAGTGTACTTCATTCCAATGGAATTCCGGTTTGATAAATTCGTCCCAGGTCAGCGATAGCACCTGGCGGTCGAGATAATTAACTGTTGTTGCAAAAAATAGCATAGCACAGATAGTCCATCTGTAGTTTGTCATTTTTTCGCCTGTTTTTTGAAATGCATTCATGATAATGGATTTAATAGATTTTGATTTGCTGACAAAGGTCGGTATTTCGAATGAAAGTTATTTGTAATAATTGGTCAAAATCATGTATAATTCGTTGCATTATAGGATGATTTTGTTGCATAGTATATGTCAGGTGTTACATTTGTATTCTTTGGGAGAAGAATATGATAAATCCGGAAAACTTCATTCTTTCCTTATACAGAGGAATGAATGAAGTTTCTCGGATTATTTATATGGTTGCAGAGATGCGCAATGACTAGCGCATTTCTGTATATTTAATCTTATCCATATCTCCGTAGTCGAGGTTTTCACCAGCCATGCCCCAGATGAACATATAGTTGCTTGTTCCGGCAGCAGCGTGGATAGACCATTCCGGTGACATGATAGCCTGTTCGTTCTGCATCCATACGATGCGTTCTTCCTGAGGCTCGCCCATGAAGTGGCAGATAGAGTTGCCGGTCGGTACATTGAAGTAGAAGTATGCCTCGATGCGGCGGCTGTGAGTATGTGCAGGCATCGTGTTCCATACGCTACCCGGTTTCAGTTCCGTCAATCCCATTTGCAGTTGGCAAGGACCTTCTTCAAGTACATTGTTTACAATCAACTGGTTGATAACGCGGTCGTTGCTTTCTTCCAATTTTCCGGCAGGGAAAGAGTTGGCTTTCAGAGAGCCTTTACGTCCGTCAATCGTAATTAACTGCGTTTTGTATTCTTTGTGAGCAGTAGCAGAGTTGATGTAGAACTTGGCAGGATTGCTTGAGTCTTTGCTCTTGAAAGTCACTTTCTGCTTGCCTCTACCAACGTACAGTGCATCTTTGAACTTCAATGTATATTCTTTGCCGTCTACGGTCACGATTCCTTCGCCACCTACGTTGATAACACCCAGTTCGCGGCGCTCAAGGAAAAACTTAGCTTTCAGCGGATCGATTGTTTCCAGTACCAGTTCTTTTGTTGTAGGCACGGCACCACCGAAGATAAAACGGTCGTACATAGAATAAGTAACGTTGATTTCGTTCGGAACCATTACTTTTTCCATAAGGAAGCTACTACGCAGGCGGTTTGTATCATACGTTTTCACGTCTTGCGGATTGCAAGCCACTTGCATCTTGTAATTCACCTGGGCAGAAGCAGACATCGCTGCGATACCCAACATCATTGCAATTGCTAATTTTTTCATCTTTCGAATCTTTATTTGAATTATATATTATGTACTATTTGTTGTTCAATGCTTCTTTTGCATCATTTCTCGTCATGCGGATACGGTTGTAGATAGCCATTCCGAGTGCGAGTACCACGAGGATTGCCGGGCCGATAATCTTCAGGCTGTAAGTCAGGTGGAAGATACCCCAGCAGAAAAGACTGGAAGCAAAGTCGAGTGCGCCGCCTTCAAAGCCTGCGGGGATATTCACTGTCGGGTCGCCCGTAGCAGCATATACGTCTTTTGCGGCCAGGGTGAAGAAACCTGCCAGTTCCGTTACGAAATACAAACCTACGATTAATGCTACCAGTCCGATAATAAACGATTTCACTACATTACCTTTCGTGATAGGCAGAATCATCGGGAACAGGTAGAACATACCCGCCAGAGATGCCAGCGGAAGGAACCGGTTGCCCGGCAGAATGACTGCAAGGAATATAGTTACGGGAATCAAAAGCAGGGATACCACCAGTGTCGTCGGGTGTCCGATAACCAAAGCGGGGCTCATACCGATACTCAGCCCGGCACTGTTCTTATATTTTTTTGCGATCAGTTCGCGAGTAGCGTCGGAGATCGGTTTCAGACCTTCGATAAAGAGGCTGGTGATACGTGGAATCAACTCCATTACCGCGCCCATTTTGATACCCAGACCTAATATGCTCGGAATGCTGTCTACCACTTCTTTCCAGCTTCCGCAACCCAGCGCGCCGATACCGCAACCAATTACGATACCCAGAAACAAGGGTTCACCCATTAAGCCGAATTTCTTTTTCAATCCTTCAGAGTCGATATTCAGTTTGTCGAATCCCGGAATTTTATCCAATAGTTTGTTGATTACGATAGCAAACGGAACGAAACTTTGGCAGAAAGGTTGCGGGATAGAGATTCCGTCCATTTTATCATAGAACTTCTGAAAAGCAGGAGCGGTAAGGTCTGCCATTACCAGCGTGATGATGTAGCAGATGATAGCTGCAAAGAATCCCCAATAGATATTGTCGGAAGCAAAGTATACGATAGCGCCGATAAATGCAAAGTGCCAGTAGTTCCAAAGGTCGATATTGACGGTACGGGTTGTTTTAGTCAGCAACATTAATAAGTTAATTCCCAGACAAACAGGGATGATGAAAGCACCGACTGAGGTATTGTAAGCTACCGCCGCAGCAGAAGGCCACCCCATGTCGAAAATTCCTAATTCCAATCCGTAGATTTCAACCATTTTACTTAATGCCGGACCCAGACTGCTGGTTAGCAATGCCGTCACTACTGATAAACCAACGAAACCGACACCAACCAACAAACCGCTCTTGAGCGCTTTGGGAAGTTTAATACCGATACATACTCCTAAAATCGTGAAAATGATCGGCATCATTACTGCCGCTCCAAGACCGATAATGTACTTAAATACTTCTTCCATTCTGTTCTATTTTTCTCTGTTTTAATGATAATTTACTGTGTTTCCCCAGAGGGCATTAGTTTTAAACCGTGCCAAAAGTAAGACCTTTTTTGCTTTCTTCCAAAACGAAACTCTTAATTTATCAGATATTGCATCAAAAATGGACATTTTTGACGTTTGCGTGCACAAAAATAGTCGTTTCCGTACACGAAAAACAAAAAATGCACCTAGTTGATTAAAAATTCCTATCCGGTTTGGAAGAAATACACTACTTTCGTAGCGTGAAAAACGAGTATGTTGAATCCTTAAAATAACAAACCATGAGACGAACCCTTGCATCTGTTCTTTTTATATTGCTTACACTGGCTGCAATCATTCCCCCGATGTCGGCGCAGCAGGTAGATAAGAAACTCCCCTGGTCTGTACGAATGACTCAATCAGAAATGATCCGTTGGCCGGAATCCTGGCAACTCGACTTTCAGCCCAAGCTAAAGTGGGATTATTGTCACGGTCTTGAATTGGGAGCCATGCTTGATGTCTATGATACGTATGGTGACAAGAAAATCCGCGACTACGCCATTGCATACGCAGATACAATGGTGCACGCCGACGGAACGATTACCGCCTATAAATTAACCGATTACAGTCTGGATCGCATCAATTCCGGGAAAATTCTTTTCCGTATTTATGAGCAAACCAAAGATCCGAAATACAAGAAAGCGCTCGATCTGCTTTACAGCCAGTTTGAAGGACAGCCCCGTAATGATGATGGCGGTTTTTGGCACAAGAAAATTTATCCGCATCAGATGTGGCTGGACGGACTTTACATGGGAGCTCCTTTTTATGCAGAATATGCATTCCGCAACAACCTTCCGAAAGACTATGCGGATATAATTAACCAGTTTGTCACTTGCGCCCGCCATACTTACGACCCGAAAAACGGACTTTACCGTCATGCGTGTGACGTCAGTCGCACCGAACGTTGGGCGGATCCGGTCACGGGGCAGTCGAAGCACTGCTGGGGACGTGCTATGGGGTGGTATGCCATGGCGTTGGTAGATGCGCTGGATTTTATTCCGAAGCACGAAGCAGGGAGGGATTCGCTGCTTGCTATTCTGAATAATATTGCTGTGCAGGTAAAGAAACTGCAAGACCCGAAAACCGGAGGCTGGTATCAGGTCATGGATAGAAGCGGAGATCAAGGAAACTATGTCGAATCGTCCTGTTCCGCCATGTTTATCTACTCCTTGTTTAAGGCTGTCCGCAAGGGATATATTGATAAATCTTATCTGGATGTAGCGTTGAAGGGCTATAAAGGTTTCCTTGATAATTTTATCGAAGTGGATAGGAACGGCCTGGTAACCATAACCAAGGCTTGTGCAGTAGCCGGGTTGGGAGGAAAAGTATATCGTTCCGGTGATTACGACTATTATATTAATGAAACAATCCGTAATAACGACCCCAAAGTTGTGGGGCCATTTATCATGGCTAGCTTGGAATATGAACGTTTACAAAAGTAATTTATGCCGATGAAAGGGACTATTTTTAAAGGGATATTGCTAATTCTCTTTCTTGGTGTAGGAGAGACGGCAGTTTGTTCGCAACAACAGCAGCGCAAAGATACGTTGGTCGTCACACGCGACGGGACAGGAGATTACCGCAATATTCAGGAAGCAGTGGAAGCGGTCCGCGCTTTTATGGATTACACGGTGACAATTTATATCAAGAACGGCACGTATAAAGAGAAGCTGGTAATTCCCTCTTGGGTCAAGAACGTTCAGTTGGTAGGCGAAAGCGCCGAAAATACGATTATCACCTACGACGACCATGCCAATATTAACAAAATGGGAACATTCCGCACGTACACCGTCAAGGTATCGGGCAACGATATTACTTTCAAGGACTTAACGATTGAAAATAATGCGGCTCCTTTGGGACAGGCCGTGGCACTTCATACCGAGGGTGACCGGCTGATGTTCATAAACTGCCGTTTTCTGGGAAATCAGGACACTATCTATACCGGTTCGGAAGGGGCACGGCTCTTATTTACCAACTGTTACATCGAAGGTACTACCGACTTTATCTTCGGACCTTCCACTGCACTTTTCGAATACTGTGAGCTGCATAGCAAACGTGATTCGTATATCACTGCCGCTTCTACTCCTCAAAATATAGAATTTGGCTATGTCTTCAAGAATTGCAAGTTGACTGCTGCTCCGGGAGTGAAAAAGGTCTATCTGGGCCGTCCGTGGCGTCCGTATGCAGCGACAGCTTTTATTAACTGTGAGTTTGGAAACCATATCCGTCCCGAAGGTTGGCACAACTGGAAGAATCCGGAGAATGAAAAAACAGCCCGTTATGCCGAATTTGGCAATACGGGCGAAGGCGCAAAGACTGAAGGACGTGTAGCATGGGCCGAACAGCTTACAAAGAAAGAAGTATTGAAGTATACACCGGAGAATATCTTTAAAGAAGATAGCAATTGGTATCCTTATAAATAGGAACAGATAAGATGTCCGATCGGTTGGGGAGCTTGAAGCTTTTGTTTCCTAAGCTCGAAATCCAGGTTCCGAGGCGGGGAAACTGTAGTTTCTCTATGTGGGAACTGGAGTTTCTGCGTGTGGAAACTAGAGTTTCTAACGCTTGAAACTAAAGTTTCAGAGCCTTGAAACTGAACTTGTTCAGGTGCAAGACAAAATGTTGCAGGTGGCAGATAAAACGAAGAAGAACTAAAAGAGCGTGAAGAATATGAAAACACTAGGGGCTAAAATGATAGGATTACTGGTAGCAGCCTTTATCCTCTGTTCCGCATTTCGTGCGGATAAACCGGTCGTAACTGTCTTTATGATAGGAGATTCTACTATGGCCAATAAGAAACTGGACGGAGGAAATCCCGAACGTGGCTGGGGAATGGTACTTCCCGGATTCTTCTCCGAGGATATCAGGATAGATAATCATGCTGCCAATGGTCGAAGTTCCAGAAGTTTTATCAGTGAAGGCCGCTGGGAAAAAGTCATTTCTAAGGTGAAAAAGGGAGATTATGTCTTTATCCAGTTCGGGCACAATGATGAAAAAGCTGATCCCACCCGCCATACCGATCCCGGAACCACCTTCGATGATCATCTCCGTCGCTACGTGAACGAGACTCGAGCCAAAGGGGGAATCCCCGTATTGTTCAATTCCATTGTCCGCCGTAACTTTGTTCAGCCTAAGGACACTTCCATTTCAAAAGATGTCCGCCGGACACCGGGGGAAAGTGAACCGCCCAAAGAAGGAACCGTTTTATTCGATACTCACGGAGCTTATCTGGATTCTCCGCGTAATGTGGCGAAAGAACTCGGAGTTGCATTTATTGATATGAATAAGATAACACACGACTTGGTGGAAGGACTCGGCCCGGTAGAGTCAAAGAAACTGTTCATGTTCGTCGAACCGGATCAGGTTCCCGCCTTCCCGAAAGGCCGCGAAGACAATACTCATCTGAATGTATATGGTGCACGTGTGATTGCCGGGTTGGCAGTAGAGGCAATCGGCAAAGCAGTTCCGGAACTGGCACCATATATCCGCCACTATGATTACGTGGTGGCACAAGACGGAAGCGGTGATTTCTTCACCGTTCAGGAAGCGATTAATGCGATTCCCGATTTCCGTAAGAACATCCGCACCACGATTCTGATACGTAAAGGTACTTATAAAGAAAAGATTATCATCCCCGAAAGCAAGATTAATGTCTCCTTGATCGGAGAAGAAGGCGCGACGTTGACCAATGACGACTTCGCCAACAAGAAAAATGTATTTGGCGAGAACATGGGAACTTCCGGTTCATCGAGCTGCTATATTTATGCACCGGACTTTTATGCAGAGAATATCACTTTTGAGAACTCCGCCGGTCCCGTCGGACAGGCAGTTGCCTGCTTTGTTTCCGCCGACCGTGCCTTCTTCAAGAACTGCCGCTTTTTAGGTTTTCAGGATACCCTCTATACTTACGGCAAGCAAAGTCGTCAATATTATGAGGACTGTTACATCGAAGGAACAGTTGATTTCATTTTCGGTTGGTCTACGGCTGTCTTTAACCGTTGCCACATTCACAGCAAACGGGACGGCTATGTGACCGCACCTTCTACCGACCAAGGGAAAAAGTATGGCTACGTCTTCTATGATTGTAAGCTCACCGCATCACCTGAAGCGAAGAAAGTATATCTCTCCCGTCCCTGGCGTCCGTATGCCCAAGCCGTATTTGTCCGTTGCGAACTGGGACAGCACGTCCTTCCCGAAGGCTGGAACAACTGGGGGAAGAAGGAAAACGAGAAAACTGCTTTTTATGCAGAGTATGACAGTCGTGGCGAAGGTGCCAATCCGAAGGCACGTGCCGCTTTCTCCCATCAGTTGAAAACTCTTAAAGGATATGAGATAGAAACAGTGCTGGCCGGTGATGACGGGTGGAATCCGGTAAAAAACGGAAATCATCTGTTAGATGTAAAACGTTGAACTCTTATGCCTGAAACTGAAAACTTGTTTTATTGAATAACCTGTTTCTGCTAAATAGCTGGTAAAGATAGTATTAAAATCCTGTTATTTTTCTATCTTTACGCCACAGAACCGAGTGATATGATGAAGAAAACTTTACTTTCAGTGATTCTCCTGCTAGCTATTGTGTTCACGGCACATACACAGCAGCATTGCTTTTTCACCCATTACTCTACTGAGGACGGACTGTCGCAAAATACAGTCATGAGCATTCTTCAGGACCATAAAGACAATCTTTGGTTTGCCACCTGGGATGGTATTAACCGTTTTAATGGGTACACTTTCAAAACTTACAAGGCACGACAGGGAAATTACATCAGTCTGACCAATAATCGGGCGGACCGTATGTATGAAGACCGTTACGGTTTTCTCTGGCTGTTGACCTATGACAACCGCGTTCATCGCTTTGATCCGAAAACGGAAACTTTCGAGCAAGTGCCCGCAGCCGGTGAGGAGGGGAGTGCATTCAATGTACATACCATTGAAGTAATGCCGAACGGAACTGTCTGGCTGCTGACGGAAAACGACGGTGCGATTCGCATTCTGACTCATCCCGACGAGAATCATCGGCTGGCATGGGATATTTATTCCAATAAGACGGAATTGTTTCCCTCTTTACACGTGTTTAAAGTACATCAGGACAAAGCCGGTAATGACTGGCTGCTGACAGACAACGGGTTGGGCATGATTCGTCCAGGAGACAAAGAACCTGTTTCTTATTTTACGGAAACCAAAGGAAAGCTTAGCGGAATGAACCAGGCTTTCTATGCCGTGCAGGAGCGTGATGAGGATATTTGCTTTGCTTCGGACCACGGACGTGTCTGGGTATATCAGAAAGGAAGCGGAGAATTTGTATTGCTCGAACTTCCGACCAAAGGGCGGATCACCTCCATTCATACGGTTGCACCGGATATGTCGGTCATCACTACGGATTCGGACGGTTTCTTTACCTGTAATCTGAAAACGAAAGCATCGGTACACTATTCATTTCTGACTTGCAAGGAGTTACCTGCCAAACCCATTCTATCGGCTTATGTAGACCGTTCTTCGGAAGTCTGGTTCGAACAGGAAGAACCGGGTGTGGTAGCTCATTTCAATCCGTTTACCGGAGTAGTGACGCGTGAGCAGATTCTTATTGAATATAGTAATCCTGAACGTTCACGTCCTGCTTTTCATATCCATGAGGATGTGAACGGCTATCTGTGGGTACACCCGTATGGAGGTGGTTTCTCATATTTTGATCCTCAGAAGAAGCGGCTGGTTCCTTTTTATAACGGACTGGGCAGCCGTGACTGGCGTTTCTCCAATAAGATTCACTCGGCTTTCTCCGACAAACAAGGGAATTTGTGGATGTGTACCCATTCCAAGGGATTGGAAAAGGTGACTTACCGTAATGTTCCTTTTTCGATGATGACTCCCGTACCGCAGGAATATGAATCACTGCATAATGAGATACGTGCCCTCTGTGAAGACAAACAGGGGAATCTCTGGGTCGGTGTGAAGGACGGTATACTTCGTATATATGACGCCGATCGAACTTATAAGGGATATCTGACGGAAAACGGCATAATTTCCACTGTCGGCACTCCCGTGAAGGGAACAGCCTATTTTATCATTCAGGATTCGAAAGGAGTGATTTGGATTGCGACAAAAGGTGACGGGCTGATCCGTGCCGAGGCAACCTCTCTTTCGGGAATGTCGTACAAGCTGACCCGTTATCTTCACCAAGAGGATGATATGTATAGCTTGAGCGATAACAATGTGTATTGTGTGTACGAAGATCATAACGGGAGAATCTGGGCGGCTACCTTTGCCGGTGGTATCAATTATCTCACGGAGAATGAGGATGGAAAGGTTTTGTTTATCAATCACCGTAACCATTTGAAAGGTTATCCTATTGATCCCTGCTACAAGGCTCGTTTTATCACTTCCGACAATAACGGCCGTTTGTGGGTGGGAACGACGACGGGTGCCGTAGCCTTTGACGAGAATTTCGAGAAACCGGAAGATGTACAGTTCTATCACTTCTCCCGTATGCCGAACGATACACAAAGTTTGAGTAACAATGATGTGCACTGGATTATCCCCACTACGGATAAGGAACTTTATCTGGCTACCTTTGGTGGCGGACTCAACAAACTGATCTCTATCAGTGAAGACGGACATGGGGCGTTTAAGTCTTACTCGGTGCAGGACGGGCTTCCTTCGGATGTACTGCTTTCCATTCGCGAGGACGATAAACAGAACTTATGGATTAGTACGGAGAATGGAATCTGTAAATTCATCCCCTCCGAAGAACGGTTTGAAAGTTATGATGAGCGTAGTATAACTTTCCCAGTACGTTTTAGTGAGGCGGCTTCCACATTGACCGCGAAAGGCAATATGCTGTTCGGTGCCAGTGGAGGGGTTTTTATCTTCAACCCGGATTCTATCCGTAAGAGTAGTTATGTGCCTCCGATCGTGTTTTCTAAATTAACAGTAGCCAATGAGGATGTTGTGCCCGGGGAACAATCGTTGTTGCAGGCAGATATTGATGATACGGAGCAGCTGGTGCTTTCGCACGATGAGAATATCTTCTCTGTACAGTTTGCAGCGCTCGATTATACCAATCCGCAGAATGTGCAGTATGCCTACATTTTGGACGGATTTGAAAAACAATGGACCTTTGCCGACAAGCAACGTAGTGTGACTTATACGAATCTTCCGAAAGGGGAGTATGTGCTTCGTGTCCGTTCTACAAACAGTGATGGTGTGTGGGTAGAGAATGAACGTGTGCTGGATATTGTCATTCTTCCCTCGTTTTGGGAAACTCCGGTGGCATACGTACTCTATGTGCTGTTGATTCTAGTTATCATTCTTGTGGCAGTTTATATCCTGTTTACTATTTATCGGTTGAAGCATGAGGTATCCATAGAACAGCAGATTTCGGATATAAAGCTGCGTTTCTTCACTAATATTTCCCATGAACTTCGTACGCCGCTGACGCTGATTGCGGGTCCCGTTGAACAAGTCTTGAAGAATGATAAGTTACCGGAGGACGTCCGTGAACAGTTGGTGGTGGTAGAGAGGAATACTAACCGTATGCTTCGTCTTGTCAATCAGATTCTGGACTTCCGCAAGATTCAGAACAAGAAGATGAAGATGCAGGTGCAACGTGTGGATGTCGTGCCCTTTGTCCGTAAGGTCATGGATAATTTCGAAGCCGTAGCCGAGGAACATCGGATTGATTTCCTGTTTGAGACGGAGAAACAGCATTTGTTTCTTTGGGTGGATGTGGATAAGTTGGAAAAGATTGTGTTTAACCTGCTTTCCAATGCTTTCAAATATACGCCGAACGGCAAGATGATTACGATTTTTATTCGTGAAGATGAGAATACCGTTTCGATCGGTGTACAGGACCAGGGAATCGGTATTGCGGAAAACAAGAAGAAGTCGTTGTTTGTCCGCTTCGAGAATCTGGTGGATAAGAATCTTTTCAATCAGGCTAGTACGGGCATCGGGCTTTCGTTGGTAAAGGAACTTGTGGAGATGCATAAGGCTACAATTTCCGTTGACAGCCGTTTGGGAGAAGGGAGTTGTTTCAAGGTTGACTTCCTGAAAGGGAAAGAACATTATGACGAAGAAGTCGAATTTATCCTTGACGATGCGGAAGCTCCGGTAAGAATGGGGCAGGTGGTGGACATTGCCAATGCATCGCTTCAATCTGAAACTCTTGTAACGGCAGCTGGTCCGGAGTTTGAGAAATCGTCTTCGGAGGAAGAACCGTTAGCGGAAGATACTTCTAAAGAGTTAATGTTGTTAGTCGAAGATAATCAGGAGTTGCGTGAGTTTCTGCGCAGCATCTTTACTCCGGTATACAGGGTGGTGGAGGCGGCCGACGGAATGGAAGGCTGGAGTAAAGCGTTGAAGTATTTGCCGGATATTATTATCAGTGATGTGATGATGCCCGAAAAGGATGGTATCGAAATGACACGTGAACTGCGTGCGGATATGATGACCAGCCATATACCTATTATTCTGCTTACTGCCAAGACTACTATCGAAAGCAAATTAGAAGGACTGGAGTACGGTGCAGATGACTATATCACGAAACCTTTCAGTGCCACCTATCTGCAAGCCCGTGTAGAAAACTTGTTGATACAGCGCAAGAAACTGCAAAGTTTCTATCGCGATAGCCTGATGCATATCAACATGGCTGCTGTTCCTGAAGATCTGCCTGTATCGGCAGAGGGGGAATCAAGAGAAGAAAACAGGACTGAACCGGAGCAGGAAGCACAACCTACTGTTCCCGATATGTCTCCCAACGATCGTAAGTTTATGGATAAATTGGTGGAACTAATGGAGCAGAACATGGATAATGGCGAGTTGGTGGTGGATGATTTGGTACGCGAACTGGCTGTCAGTCGTTCGGTATTCTTCAAGAAACTGAAAACGCTTACCGGATTAGCGCCTATCGAGTTTATCAAAGAAATCCGTATTAAACGTGCTACACAATTGATTGAAACCGGAGAGTTTAATATGACGCAGATTTCATATATGGTCGGGATCAATGACCCGCGTTATTTCAGCAAATGTTTCAAGGCGCAGGTGGGGATGACGCCGACGGAGTATAAAGAGAAAGTGGGGAGATAATACGAGTTTAGGCACAGAGTTCTTCCTTCATGTGAAGATACTAAAAAGAGAGGTCACTTCATCGGAATGAAGTGACCTCTCTTTTTAGTATCTATGTTGTTCGTGATTTATGGCAGCCAGCGCGGGTCACCAAAACCATAACTCTGATAAAGTTCATCAGTGATAGTGAAATCAGCCTTATCCGGGTTGGCGAACGGATTGTTCTCAAGAACATTTCCTTCTGTGTCGAAGCACGTTACTGTTGTGTCCGTATTGCCTTCAGCCAATGAGATCAAGTTCTTACAGTTGTAGTAATAATTGTTCGAGTAGGTTGGCTTTCCTACGGCACTTGAGTTGGCAAAGCCGCGTTTGTTGTTGAAGTTGGCAATTACGTTGTTGGTAAACGTGTTGGTGTTACCCTTGAATCGCAGATAGAAGAAGCGATAGTTGGCTTCACTGTTACCTATATTATAGAATGTACATTTATCAATCGAAGTTACCATGTTTGCAGTTACGCTGTTTGATACGTCATCGGCACGTAGTACGTCCCGCTTGGAGGCGGAGTTATAGATTGTGGAACTTGAAATGGTGAGATTGTTCCAACCACCTTTACGGCTATCAATAAAGTCACCACCGTCACACACGATATCATGAATGAGGGAGTTTTCTATCTTGATAGTATTTGGTACTGCTGCAACATTGATGTAAATAAGTCCTTTAATATAGTTTCTTATTTCACACCCGTTAATGGTAAGGTCACCGAATCCTCCTTCCTTTTTGTATTCAATAGCCTGACTGCCATCAGTATTCGTTCCATCTAACACAACCTGATAGAGATAGAGTGAAGCGCCGTTATAGATATGGATACAAGTGTTGATTACCGGTGGCTCGGCAGAATTCTTAGCAGCAATGACTACATTATTATTAATTTGTAATTTGGCTGCTGTCAGCACATATTCACCGGGTGCAAGAGCAAATTTACTGCCTGGTGTTGCATCTTGAATAGCAGAAACCCAATCGTCAGCAGGAGTAAGTTCGATAGCATCACTCAAATCCAGATTAGTGGTGAAAGTAGAATAACCACGAGTCTTTTCACCTAACTTCAATGTAGCTCTGTAATTGGTTTCCGGTGTAAGACCTGTGATAGTGGCGGAGCCGGAAGATATGTCGGTTGAATTCAGCGTATACGTCACAGTATTGGCACTGGAGTTTGCGGTAGTAGGAGCACAGATGACAGCATCGACCTCAATACCCGGTGTCCATGTTACTTTTACAGAAGTGCTCTGAATGTCGCCGGCTTTTACCTTTTTCATGTTCTGTTCGGGGTTGGTTGTACGCTTGATGTCAACCCATTTGGATGTGCGGGAAGAATTGTTTTCATCAATGGCTCTTACGCGGATGTAATAATCAGTCTCTCCGATAAGATTGGTTAAAGTCTTTTCGGTTAAAGTTGTGGTATATGAGGCATCCGGTGTACGTTGGTCATAGTCGGGACTGTCCGCATAAACTTCAAGTTCGTAAGAGGTAGCTCCTGACATTTCATTCCAACTGACAATGATGTTTACTTCCTGTGAAATACGTGCAGTGATGCCGGTTGGCGACAAGACACGATTAAGAACTAAATCATTGATATCATCTGGTTCACTACATGATGTCACTGCAACACTACCCAGGCAAACGGCAGCTAATGTACAAATTGATAGTATATATTTTTTCATTGTTGTTTAATCATTTAGTTAGTTAATACCACTCGTAATTAGAAAGATTAGGATTATCATTCAAGTTGACGTTAAAGATAGGCCAGTATTGATATTTGTCTGGGTCGCGAACATAGAGATAGTCAATAACATCTTCCAGGGCATTATCTTTGATCCAAGTGGATGCTTCGCCCTTACTGTCTGAAAATTCGGTATAGCCTTCCGGATTAATATCCATTTCACCATAGTTCAGACCGTAAAGGTTCAGTTTTGCATCCTTTTCGGTAGTCTCTATACCATTACGAGTCCAGGTATATGCGCTCATTTTATAATATGCATGGCCTGATAGCTGGCTGTAAGGATGTTTAGAATCATAATCGGTCAAACTCACAATAGCTTTCATCTTGTTTTTTGTCTCGTCCATTTTACTTTTCAACATTCCCCAACGGATAAGATCAGCTTTACGGATCAGTTCTCCGGCAAACTCATAAGCTCTCTCGTCAACAATTGCCTGGAACATCTTTTCTTTACTGAGAGCTGCTTCTGCAACATAAGCTGTAACTTCTGTTGCACGGTCGGAGGTCGCAAAAGCGCGGTTGCGAATCTTAGTCAGGTAAGGAACGGCAGCAGATGCACCATTCAACTCGTTTTCCAGTTCGGCGCGCATCAGTACGATGTCGGCATAACGCATATATTGTCTGTTGATACCGTCGTCGTTTCCGGTAGGAATCATACGGTTCGTCCATTCATAACGCAACTTTCCGAAACTCCAGCTTTTGAAAGACTGAAGAGTTTGTACGCCTTTTGTCCATTGGAATGGGCAGCAAGTTATATCACGGCGCAAGTCCTTTACTGAATAGTCAAAGAAGAAAGTTGGTGTAGGACCAACCTGGCTTCCCTGAAGCATGGTTGTCATATTGTCGGCAGTGGTATGCTTGATACCGAAAGTGTACATGATACGTCCGCGTGCGGGGTTATTGCTATAACCTATCTCGAACAATGATTCACTGCCTGCATTGATAACATCTCCTGAGATTCCGTTGTTGTTGAAGATATCTTCAAAATTTGATTTCAAAGCCACGTAAGTGCCTTCCTGTTCCATTACATCTTTACAAGCTTGCAGTGCGATAGGGTAGAGACGTGCTTTGGATAGTTCCGGATCCGTACTTAAACGGTTTTCTCCGTCAAGACGCTGAGCGTAGCCGGATGCTTGCAGGCATATGCGGGCCAGGAGACCTTTTACGAAGACTTTGTTCACGCGTTCCACTGTTTTTGTGGCGTCTATCTCATTAGGCCACGCGCAAAGGTCTTGTGCCTCTTGCAAATCAATGATGAGCTGCTTGTAGATGACATCACGGTCTTCGCGTCCTGAATACATATTGTCGGCGTTCAATGAAGTCAGACGTGCGGGAACATCTCCCCACATATTAATCAGGTCAATATAATGTAAGGCACGTAGCGTGAGCGCTTCCCCCAACAATTGTTTCATATTGGCATTTGTCAGGTCTGCATATTCACGAAGACCTTCAATAGCCAGATTGGCACGTTCGATAGCGGCATATATCTTAGCCCAAAGGTCGGTCCCGGTACTGGTGTTCATTTGATCGTTTCCGACTCCGGCATTGTATGTTGCCAAGTCTGCCTTTCCGTCGGCCTTGTCCGAACTGTTATAGTATTCTATATCTGTATTGTATCCATACCAAATGGCACGTGCACGATAGTTTTGCTCTCCAAATTCCTGATAGATATTGGCAATGGTGCCTTGTGCATATTCATAAGTACTGAAAATGTTCTTACCGTCTAAAGATGAAGGAGAACTTTGATCTAAGAAATCACTGCAAGAAGACAGACTAGCAAGAAGGGCGACAGCTGTCAATGATTTAATCGTTATATTTTTCATTTCTTTTTCGTTTTAGAAGTTTAAGTTAAGACCTATTACAAACTGGCGGCTCTTCGGGTATGCAGAGTAGTCTACTCCCGGAGTAAGAGCTGTTTTGTTTCGGGTGGAAACTTCAGGGTCGAAGCCTGAATAACCGGTCAGACAAAATACATTATAACATGTGGCGTAGAAACGCAAATTGTTAATACCCACTTTTCTAGTCAGGGACTGCGGTAGAGTATAACCTACTGTTAATGTAGACAGACGTAGGAAGGAGCCATCTTCAACAGCCCAGTCGGTCAATACATAACTGGTATAGGGTGACCACATGGTAGTATTGGCGTTTAATGCAGCCAACTGTGCGGGATCGTTTACCAAGTTTCCGTTGGCGTCAAGGTTTGTCCAACGTTTGCCTTCGGCCATAATGTCGATCATGTTACGGTAATAGTATTGATAGGACGAAGTATATTCAATCTTATTGGCATTATAAACGTCATTACCGATACTGTAAGTGAAGTTTGCACTCAAATCAAAACCATATACGCGACCTGAAAGGGCGAAACCACCACTGGCTTTAGGATTGGTATTACCGATAACGGTACGGTCTTTTTCATCAATGACATTGTCACTGTCGTCTATATTCTTCAGTTTTAAGGCACCCGGACGGAGATAACTGGCACCGATAACACCTGCATTGCTTGCTACATCTTGTTTCAATACCCATTTTTCACCGCTGGCATAATAGTCTTCAAAGTCACTTACTTCATAACGTCCGGCAGTTACATATCCGTAGATCTCACCTACTGAATGGCCTGGTTTCACGATGAAGTCATCCTGAATCTGTGTTGAGGCCCAACCGGATGATGCCGGATATTGTGATAATGTACCCAGGTTCTTTACTTTGTTTTTATTGAAACCTACGTTACCATTGAAGCTCAGCTCATAGTTTTTCTTGCTGATGATGTTCCAGGTAAGAGATATTTCAAAACCTTTGTTCTCAGTCTTACCGAGGTTGCGGTACTGGTAGTCATAACCGGAACCGGAAACAGGGAATGCGATTAGTAAATCTTTAGTCGTATTCTTATAATATTCGATGCTACCGGTCAGCTTGCCACCGAATAAGGTATAATCCAAACCAACGTTACGGGTAACGGTCGTTTCCCATTTCAAGTCCGGATTGGATGCGTAGGAACCACTTTGACCTGAGGCAATGCCGCTTGTCCAATAAGAAGGGAATTGATTGAGCCAAGTAGTAGAACCGGAAGACCATACGGGAGAAGTCTGGTCGGCGGGAATATTGTTATTACCTGCGGTACCATAAGAAAAACGTATTTTCAAATCATCAAGCCAATTCTGGGTCTTCTCCATGAACTTTTCTGAGGAAATACGCCATGCTACGGCAGCTGAAGGGAAATATCCCCAACGATTGCCTTTAGAGAACTTGGAAGAACCATCGGCACGGAATGTACCGCTAATCAAATATTTGCTTTGGAAATCGTAATTGACACGTCCGAAGTAGGAAAGCAAGTTGTCGTCTGCGTTAGTATATTTGTCTACACTATAAGGAGTACCTTGTGAAGACAAGGCCCAAGCCTGAGAAGCAGTAAAGCTGACAGGAAAGAAGCTCAGACGGTCATCATTCAATGAACTTTTTTTATTGATAGTCTCTTCACCAACCAATACATTCAGGTTGTGGTCTTTATTCTTGATGATATCTTTGAAGTTGTAATTTACTGTATTGGTATTGCGGAAAGTCTTACGCTGCGTGTCGGCAAAATAAGCCATCGGATGAACACCTTCTGTATCGGAACTGTTGGTACGTGCATTGTAAGTACTTGGACCATAATATTTCTTATCGGTATTGTAGTACCAGTCCAGACCGAACTCTGTTTTGAACTTGAAGTTCTTGAAGATTTCCCATGAAAAGCTTCCATTCATGTTGAAAGTCTGACGGTTCTGCTTGCGGTCTGTGTCATATACTGATGTAATCGGGTTTGTCAACTGAAAATCCGGGTCATAACTGTCACTCAAATCAGGAAAGTTAAACATCGGGTAGATCATAACGTTCTTCATGCGTGAGTCGGCTGAAGATACTTCACTCTTGCTTTCATTGGCACCTGCACCGTTTACCGTGGTATTGGCATAACGCATAGAGAAGTCGAGGCTGACTTTATCATTCACCTTGTGGTTAAGTTTTAAGCTTAAATTATCACGTCGGAAAGAAGACCCCAGCATGATAGCTTTGTCATTCATGTGGGCATATCCCATGTTGAATTTAGTTTTATCCGAACCACCGCTAATTGTCAAGCTATGATTGAAGGTATTTCCTGTACGGCCGAATACTTGGTCTTGCCAGTCATTGGTTGGAGCGTTTTCATACAAGTCTGCATCTTGCCAGTTGCCGAAAAGACTGGTAAATTTGCTTTCATTACCTCTCAACAAGGCGTATTCTCTTTGCCATTTTACATAATCAGTTGCGCTCAATGTCTCCAAGGTCTTTGCCATTTTTTTCCAGGAATAGTAGGTATTATAAGATACACTCAGTTTTCCTTCCTTTCCGCTTTTAGTCGTTACCAGAATTACACCGTTTGCACCGCGGGAACCGTAAATAGCTGTAGAAGATGCATCTTTCAGTACAGTCATATCCTCAATATCGGATGCGGGAATGTCGCTGATAGACTCTACCGGGAAACCGTCTACGATAAACAGCGGAGTATTGTCACCTGTGATAGAACCACCACCACGTACGCGAATCTTCATTTCTGCGTCAGGAGAACCTTCGGTAGTGGTGATTTGTACACCCGCCATTTTACCTTGCAAGGCTTCTGTTGCCGAAGCTACGGGAACGGCGCTCAATACTTCGGAACTAACCGTAGCAACGGAACCTGTGATATCTTTCCGTTTGGCTGTACCATAGCCGATAACAACGACTTCATCTAATGCTTTGGTGTCGTCAGACAAAGTTACGTCGATTTTGTTTTTTCCTTTGATTGCAATTTCTTGTGTCTTCATACCGATGTATGAAACAATAAGAGTGGCATTGGCAGGAACTTTGAGAGAGAAATCACCATCCAGATTGGTAATCGTACCATTGGAGGTATTTCCTTTTTCTACGATGGAAGCACCGATAATTGGATCTCCGGTTGCATCTTTCACATTACCGGTTGCGGTAATAGTCTGCGCTGATACGCTTAGCGAAAAAACTGCTAATATCATTAGCAGTAAAACTCGCATGTTTTTCATTCTTTTAGACATCATTTTTCTTTTAATATATAGATTGTTAATATTATAAACATTCGGTTACTTGTAAGGCTTTGTTTGTGCAAAAATAAGTCATCGACAGCGCTATCTATGTGCAATAATTGTTTTTATCATGGGAAATATTGTTTTTCCACCTCTGAGTAACAAAAAAGCGGAAGTATTGCTATATACTTTCCGCTTTTCCTGTGTCTGTTTGGAAGTGTTATGTGTCAAAATTCTATTTCTTTGTGGGGAATAAATGATTGACCAGATTGTTCATATATACTTCCAGATTTGTGTATTCCGGACTTAAACTATACTTAGTACCATCGGCAGGGTCGTTCGGATCCAAATTATTTTTCTTTTCCCATTCATCCGGCATACCGTCACCATCGGTATCGACTAAAGTTACTTCCGATTTATATTCTGGCCATCCTCCTACATCCGATGGCTGGTCTATCATGCCGTTGGTGCTACCGTGGGAACCTTCATAAGTATAATTACCTTTGCGGGTTTCTTCTACAATGCGTTTGTCTATTATGTCACGACGATACGAAGCACCGGCATATTCGAGCACGTCTTTATATGCTTTTTTCGCAGATTGCAAGGAAGTACGTTCGGCTATATTGAAAGCTTTAGAGGACAACAACTTTTTTTCAGGTGCAAAGTCGTTCTTGATTACCAGTCCGTAGGCATTGTCTCTGTTCACTTTGTAAAGAGCTTCTTTTTGTTTATCGGTGAGTTTAGAACAAGTAGGGTCCATATAATTACCATTAAAGTAGAATATACCGTGGACACCGGCTTCATTCTTATTCGTTCCATCGTCGGCGTATGCGGTAAACAAACGTTTAAAAGAACCTTTTGTAGCGCTGAAAGGTCCCGGTTTATAATAGTTGTTAATGAAATTGTAGGAACCTCCTTCGCCGGCATAAGCTCCGTCACTACCATAATTATAGATTACATTATTGAATAAATCAACTTTTTCTTCTTCCGGTTTACCAGTATAGCGGCTTCCGCAAAGACGAGGAGTACGGTTGGTGTGATGAGCCAATAAGTTGTGATGAAAAGTTGCAGTCTGTCCTCCCCAAATGCCTCCATAGCCGTGAGCTCCTTTTTCATGAATGGAGTTGGCAAGGCTTTCGCTGATGATGCACCATTGGAGAGTGAAATTGCGATTATTATAAAAAGTGGCGCATTCATCGGTACTCCAACTCATGGAGCAGTGGTCAATGATAATATTTTGGTGGTTTTTGATGCCGTTCATAGCGTCGTCTCCTTTTTGTTTGATGTCAACTCCCATGCGTGAGCGGATAAAACGGACAATTACATTGTCGGCTTGAATGGAGAAAGTATAGTTTTTTAGGCAGATACCGTCACCTGGAGCTGTTTGTCCGGCAATGGTTAGGTCTCCATTGTTGACTCTCAGAGGTTTTTGCAGCTCTATGATTCCGTCTACTGCAAAAACGATTGTGCGAGTACCTTTTTGGTTGATAGCCCAACGGAAAGTTCCTTCGGAACCGTCATCGGCTAGTGAAGTCACTATATATACAGTACCTCCGGCACCTCCTGTTGTATACTTTCCGGCACCATCTGCTCCGGGAAAAGCTATAATTTTGTTTCGATCAGGGGTCGGATAGTCTTTCTTCTCATTATTGACACTTTTATTATCCTGTATATCAATGGATATATAGGTTGTCGCACTTACCATTATAGGTATAGTGAGTAAAATGCACAGTGCTGCCGGTAGTTTTTTATTCATGCTCTTTCTTTAGTTGATTATTGTTTTGATATGGAACTTTATTCTGATTTTCGTTTTAATGGCGTAAAGGTATGAATATTTAGGTAGCTACGTGTGTAATAATTGTTATTCGCATAGTATTTATTGTTATTTGAAACTTGTCTTTTTTTTAATTCAACCATAATTAATCAACAATAAATACAAAGTGAAAAACAAATATTGCACATGAGTATATTTCTGTTTCCATACTTTTGTGAGGTGAACTCGTTCGTAATAAAAAGGATAATCACTTTAAACTATCAGGAACATGAAAAGACTAATAAAAGGACAACTTGTTATTTGGGTTTATAAAGAAAATATATTGGGAATTATGTTGTCGGCTTTCCTTTTTGGGGGAGTAGTTGCCTGTTCGGATGAACAGGCAACAGAAAAACAGTTGACAGATGAATCGGGGCTACCGGAATATCCTATCCCCGACCGTACCACCATTGTTGCTTTTCCGGCACCATCTGCTCCGGGAAAAGCTATAATTTTGTTTCGATCAGGGGTCGGATAGTCTTTCTTCTCATTATTGACACTTTTATTATCCTGTATATCAATGGATATATAGGTTGTCGCACTTACCATTATAGGTATAGTGAGTAAAATGCACAGTGCTGCCGGTAGTTTTTTATTCATGCTCTTTCTTTAGTTGATTATTGTTTTGATATGGAACTTTATTCTGATTTTCGTTTTAATGGCGTAAAGGTATGAATATTTAGGTAGCTACGTGTGTAATAATTGTTATTCGCATAGTATTTATTGTTATTTGAAACTTGTCTTTTTTTTAATTCAACCATAATTAATCAACAATAAATACAAAGTGAAAAACAAATATTGCACATGAGTATATTTCTGTTTCCATACTTTTGTGAGGTGAACTCGTTCGTAATAAAAAGGATAATCACTTTAAACTATCAGGAACATGAAAAGACTAATAAAAGGACAACTTGTTATTTGGGTTTATAAAGAAAATATATTGGGAATTATGTTGTCGGCTTTCCTTTTTGGGGGAGTAGTTGCCTGTTCGGATGAACAGGCAACAGAAAAACAGTTGACAGATGAATCGGGGCTACCGGAATATCCTATCCCCGACCGTACCACCATTGTTGCTTTTCCGGGAGCTTATGGTGCCGGAAAGTATACAACAGGAGGTGCGGGAGGTACTGTATATATAGTGACTTCATTAGCTGATGATGGGGTGGTGGGTACTTTACGTCATGCTATACAGCAGAAGGGAAGACGTACAATAGTCTTTGCAGTCGGAGGAGTGATCGAATTGCAGAAACAACTAGTTATCACCAACGATGACATTACTATTGCAGGTCAAACAGCTCCGGGTAAGGGAATCTGTTTGAAGGACAACACTTTGCGGGTGAATGCCAATAATGTAATTATTCGTTTCCTCCGTTGTCGTATGGGAGATGAAAAACGAATAGAGGATGATGCGATGAATGGTTATCAGAATAATTATCCCGGAAAGCAGAATATTATTATTGACCATTGTTCCATGAGTTGGAGCACTGATGAATGTGCCTCATTTTATGGGAATACTAATTTTACAATGCAGTGGTGTATTCTCAGCGAAAGCTTGTGGCATTCGATACATGAAAAAGAGGCTCATGGTTATGGTGGAATATGGGGTGGTTCACCTGCCACATTCCATCATAATTTGTTGGCTCATCACAGTAATCGGACTCCGCGTCTTTGTGGAAGTCGTTATTCGAATCGGGCAGATGTGGAAAAGGTGGACTTATGTAATAATGTAATTTATAATTGGACTAATGAAGGTGCTTATGGAGCTCAGGGAGGTTATTACAATATTATGAACAACTATTATAAACTAGGTCCTGCTTCCGCCAAGGATAAAACTCATGCACGTTTTTTCACCGCTTATATAGATGATGGAAAGAATGCCCAAGATGCCGGAGTATTTGGTTACTTTTATGTGAATGGCAATATAATGGACAATACATGTGTGGACTTGTCAGGCGAACAGCAGAAGGAGATTGCCAGCGCCAACGCCAATAATACTTCTTCTACTGCATTCAAAGTAAAGAATGACGAAAGAACATCTTCTGACTTATTGTTGGACATGCGCATTGATATCCTTTCTGATTACAGTTTTATGCAATCTGCTACAGACGCTTACGAAACTGTGCTGGCGTATGCAGGGGCATGGACATGTGGCTGGAAGGATAATAAGTATATCATTCCGGAGCGAGATAAGATTGATAGGCGTATTGTAAGTGAAACTGCTAATGGTACTTATAGTACTAATGCATCTAAAGGTGGTGGATATGGTTTGATAGACAGTCAGGAGGATACTATAGAAAAGTGGGACGAATATATAACTGAAACCTCTTCTCTTGTCGATACAGACAAGGACGGTATACCGGACGGATGGGAAATAGCAAAAGGCTTAAATCCTAATGATGCGTCTGACGGGGCGAAGTATAATTTGAGTGCTGCTTATACAAATCTAGAGGTGTATCTGAATGGCTTGGTGGAGAATACTTTTCCGGCAAGTCATTCCAAATAATTGTTTTTTAATGATTAGATTTCTTAGTTCTATTTGCTTGTGAAAGCAGGTAAAACAATGAGTATTATGATAAGTTTCATCGGTTTTTATCCGGTATTCATCGGATTATTGACCGTAAATCAGCAGAAAAGCCTGTAAAAGCATAAAGAAATGGCGTATCTTTGAACCATTAATCAATTAATAATAGAAATAATGGAAGAGAAACAAAAAACTTTGTCTGCTACAGGCTTTTCCGGTAAATATCTGGTAGCTTCACTTTTTATCCTTTCGGGGATACTACTGTTTGCCCGCAATATGGGATGGATTACTGCTGAATTGTTTAGCACGATAGTATCCTGGTATTCTCTTTTTATTATATTAGGTATATATTCGATGATACGTCGCCATTTTGTAGGAGGAATAATTCTTTTGTTGATTGGTGTCTATTTCTTATTGGGTGGGCTTTCATGGTTGCCTGAGAATTCTCAGGCAATGGTCTGGCCTCTTGCTTTGATAATAGCGGGTGTTTTGTTGATTTTCAAATCCCGAAGAAGAGGGCCTTGGTCTCATAGCCATATGGCACATCATCGCAAGGAATGGATGAAACGGAGAGGTCTGGGTATGAACTTTAAAGAAGAACAGCAACAATGCGAGTCTGTCGATGGCTTTTTGCATTCGGAAAATGTTTGGGGAGCGGCACGTCATGTCGTACTTGATGAGCTATTCAAAGGAGCTATTGTTCGTACTTCGTTCGGGGGTACAGTTATTGATTTGCGTCATACCCATATTGCGTTGGGAGAAACTTATATCGATCTGGACTGTAGCTGGGGAGGAGTTGAGATTTATGTTCCTTCCGATTGGAAAGTAGTATTCAAATGTAATACTTTCTTCGGTGGCTGTGATGATAAACGTTGGCATAACGGGGATATTAACTATGAGAGCATATTAGTAGTTCGAGGTACGCTTTCTTTTGGAGGTCTGGAGATAAAAGACTAGTGTATGAAAGCACATCCAATTATAGATTACCCTTATCGTTGGATTCCGATACTGCTGCTTTTGCTGGTGTTGGTTGCGGCTCAGGTAGCATTAGTCTGCCTATACACCGGAGCTGATTACCTTCCTGCCTTGGTAGATGGGATAGCAACGATGGGTTGGTTAGCTGCCTTAGCCTATCTGGCATGGTATGTTGTCGGGCTCGTTTCGTTGTTGCAGACAGATATTATCATGATAGTGGTAGGAAGTCTGCTTTGGCTGGCAGGTTGTTTTATGGTTTGTGATAGTATGGTACGGATAGCAGGTATATCCTATATCCCTTTTACACAGACAATCCCTTTCCGGTTATTGTTCGGGTTGCCGGTTCTGATTGCGGTAACTCTTTGGTATCGTTTGATTACCGCTAAAGAAGAAGTTTTGAATCAGGAACTTGAAAAAGAACTGATTGCGCATCAGGTAGTTGAGGCGCCGGTGGAAGTTCCGGCTGGATTAATTGATCGAATCACAGTGAAAGACGGTTCACGTATTCATTTGATTAAAGCGGATGAACTAATCTACATACAAGCTTGTGGTGATTATGTGATGTTAATCACTCCTTCAGGAGAATACCTGAAAGAACAAACTATGAAATATTTTGAAACGCATCTGCCGCCTGAAACATTTGTTCGTGTTCATCGTTCGACTATTGTCAACGTAACACAGATATCACGGGTTGAACTGTTCGGGAAAGAAACATATCAATTATTACTAAAAAACGGGGTTAAGCTCCGGGTAAGCCTTTCCGGTTACAGATTATTGAAAGAAAGACTGGGATTATAAAACTGATTTTATGACTGAAGATAAAACTTTCATTTATTAATCAAAAATAAGCATACATATACTATTGTTTAGTATCCTCATATAAAATCCTCTTTATATTCTGGTTAAAGAATACAAAGAGGATTATTTTATTGACGTGAGTTGCATGGGGTATGGTGAGATGAAATCATAATTGGGGAATAAATTGCACAATACTTTCACAAGTGTCCTCCCGTCAATGCCTAAAATCAAGACAAATCTAGTTAAATAGTTTCTCCTTTTGCAATATTTATTAATTTATCTTATGGTATTTATGATTATTTTAATATATTGAAGATATTTTGGGGCATCTTTTTTTACCTCGCTAATTTTTCTTATGTTTGTAGATTAAATAATGAATGAACAGTAATGAATATGTCAACTCATCTTCTATATAATGATTTTCCAACTTTTCTGCGTAAGTATTTTCCCTATAAAGTACAAAAGATTTCGTTGAACGCGGGTTTCACTTGTCCTAACCGTGACGGGACGAAAGGGTGGGGCGGTTGTACCTATTGTAATAACCAGACCTTTAATCCTGATTATTGCCGGACAGAGAAGTCGGTCACTGCTCAGTTGGAGGAAGGTAAATGTTTCTTTGCCCGTAAATATCCTGAAATGAAATATCTGGCCTATTTTCAGGCATATACTAATACATATGCAGAGTTAGAAGGATTAAAACGTAAATATGAGGAAGCGTTGGAAGTAGAAGACGTAGTGGGGTTGGTGATTGGTACTCGTCCGGATTGTATGCCGGAAGGGTTGTTGCGCTATCTGGAGGAATTGAACAAACACGCTTTTCTAATGGTAGAATACGGTATTGAGAGTACTTGTGATAGAACTTTGCAGCGCATAAACCGCGGACATACTTATGAGGATACCGTAGAAACTGTCGGGCGGACGGCTGCTTGTGGCATTCTCGTAGGCGGACATATCATTCTAGGACTTCCGGGAGAAACATCTGACGCTATGGTGGCGCAAGCGGGAATCCTGTCTGACCTTCCTTTGTCAACTCTTAAAATTCATCAGTTACAGTTGATTCGCGGGACCCGTATGGCGCACGAATATGATATAAACCCGGCGGATTTTCATCTGTTCACGGAGGTAAACGAATATATTGATCTGGTGATTGACTATGTCGAACATCTTCGTCCGGATATGGTTGTAGAACGTTTTGTCTCTCAATCTCCTAAAGATTTATTAATAGCTCCGGACTGGGGATTGAAAAATTATGAATTTGTAGTACGTTTGCAAAAAAGAATGAAAGAAAGAGGTGCTTATCAAGGGAAGAAGTACAGGGATTCGGAAAAAAGAATTATTTTTGCAGGTGATAAATTTGCCACTGAATAATTACCTGTTTTTTAGAGGAAGCCGGTGGTGAAAGTGAAATTAATAAAGTTGAAGAATGGAGAAAACAAGAATTAAAGGAAATGTCCACTACGTGGGAGTGAATGACCGTAATAAACACCGTTTTGAAGCGATGTGGCCGTTGCCCTATGGAGTTTCGTATAACTCTTATCTGATTGATGATGAAATGGTGGCATTGGTGGATACAGTAGACATCTGTTATTTTGAAGTATACCTGCGTAAGATCAAGCAAGTGATCGGTGAACGTCCTATCAATTATTTAATAATAAATCACATGGAACCGGATCATTCCGGATCTATCCGATTGATAAAACAGCATTATCCGGAGATTATTATCGTGGGTAATAAGCAGACATTCGGCATGATTGAAGGTTTCTACGGTGTGACCGGGGAACAATATCTGGTGAAGGACGGAGATTTTTTGGCTTTAGGTCGCCATAAACTGCGCTTTTACATGACCCCTATGGTGCATTGGCCGGAAACGATGATGACATTTGATGAGACTGACGGAGTTCTTTTCTCCGGCGACGGCTTCGGATGTTTCGGTACAGTAGACGGTGGCTTTCTGGATACCCGTATTAATCTGGATAAGTATTGGGGAGAAATGGTTCGTTACTATTCTAATATCGTAGGTAAATACGGAAGTCCTGTACAAAAGGCTTTGCAGAAACTTGGCGGACTTCCTATTTCTGCTATTTGTTCTACTCATGGACCGGTGTGGACAGAAAATATAGCTAGAGTGATCGGTATATATGATCGTTTGAGCCGTTATGACGCTGATGAGGGAGTAGTTATCGCATACGGAAGTATGTATGGAAATACAGAACAAATGGCTGAGGCTATTGCCGAAGAACTTTCTGCACAAGGAATCAAGAATATTGTAATGCATAATGTTGCTAAGAGCCATCCTTCCTATATTATAGCAGATATTTTCCGTTATAAGGGATTGATTATCGGTTCTCCTACATATAGCAATCAGATTTTCCCGGAGGTAGAATCATTGCTTTCAAAGATTCTGGTGCGTGAGGTGAAAGGACGTTATCTGGGTTATTTCGGTTCTTTCGCATGGGCAGGTGCTGCGGTGAAACGTGTGGCAGAGTTTGCAGAAAAGAGCAAATTTGAACTGGTAGGCGATCCGGTAGAGATGAAGCAGGCGATGAGGGATATTACCTATACTCAATGCGAGAATCTGGCACATGCCATGGCAGAGCGCTTGAAGAAAGACCGTTAAAACAGTGAATAAGATTATTAATTTATTAACTAACCTATAAAACAATCGACTTATGAGACTTATTATTCAGCCGGACTATCAGTCCGTATCTCAGTGGGCTGCACATTACGTTGCTGCAAAAATAAAAGCTGCCAATCCAACCCCTGAAAAACCGTTTGTATTGGGTTGTCCTACCGGATCTTCTCCTCTGGGCATGTACAAAGCTTTGATCGATCTGAATAAGAAAGGAATCGTTTCCTTCCAGAATGTAGTAACATTCAATATGGATGAATATGTAGGACTGCCGAAAGAACATCCGGAAAGCTATTATTCTTTTATGTGGAATAACTTCTTCAGTCATATTGATATCAAGGCTGAAAATACGAATATCCTGAATGGCAATGCTCCTGACCTGGATGCAGAATGTGCACGTTACGAAGAAAAGATTAAGTCTTATGGCGGTATCGACTTGTTCATGGGTGGTATTGGTCCTGATGGACATATCGCTTTCAATGAACCGGGTTCTTCATTGACTTCACGTACTCGTCAGAAAACATTGACTACGGATACAATCATTGCTAACTCTCGTTTCTTTGACAATGATATCAATAAAGTGCCTAAGACTGCTTTGACAGTAGGCGTGGGTACTGTTCTTTCTGCCAAAGAAGTGATGATTATCGTGAATGGACACAACAAGGCCCGTGCACTGTATCATGCCGTAGAAGGTTCTATCACTCAGATGTGGACAATCAGTGCATTGCAGATGCATGAAAAAGGTATTATCGTATGTGATGATGCTGCGACTGAAGAATTGAAAGTAGGAACTTACCGTTATTTCAAGGACATTGAAGCTGGTCATTTGGATCCGGAATCTTTGATTAAATAATATAGAACAGACTCTATAAAGAATGGGCTGCATCAATGTTGAATTGATAGCAGCCCATTTTGTAATGAATTCTGTCGAAGAAACTAACTTTCTTCTAACCAACCTTTTCCCTGACGAACAATTTCCGGTTCATCCTCTGTGCATTTTACTACCGTTGAAGGTTCTATTCCTCCGATACCTCCGTCAATAACTAGATCCACTATATCGCCAAACTTTTCATCGATTAGTTCGGGATCGGTTATATATTCCAGATCCTCATCTTCATCGTATGGCAAGGTGGTGGTCATTATCGGAGCGTCCAGCAGACGGGCAATTTCCCGGATGATATTGTTGTTCGGCATACGGATGCCTACCTCTTTCCGGTTACGGAAGATTTTGGGCAGTCGGTTTGTTCCGTTCAGGATGAAAGTAAACGGTCCCGGAAGATTATGTTTCATAAGTTTGAAGACGTTATTGTCCACCTTGGCATATTCGCTGATACTACTCAAGTCATAGCAGATGATAGACAGATTGTTTTTACGTGGGTCTATCTCCTTGATACGGCAGATGCGTTCGATAGCACGCTCTTTCAGTCCATGACAGCCGATAGCGTACATCGTATCAGTAGGATAAATGATAAGTCCGCCATCATTCAGAATGTCGATAATCCGTTGTAAGTCCTGCGGATTGTTATTTTTATCATATAGCTTCAGAAGCATAATCTCTTTTCCTTATTTTTTTTATTTAAGTTTCTTCTTCAAGAAGTCCAATGCCTTCTCGGCCGCCTTTTCCGTTACTTTCTGTTTGATAGAATCTTTGTTGGCACTGGCAGCAGAGTCAAGTCCGAGTTTCTGGCCTAATTTGCTGATAGCCTCATCGGCTACTGCTTCCACAGCCTGATTGGCCATACTCTTGGTATCGACACTGACTTTAGGTGAAGTGAACGAACCTCCGATTCTCAAATCAAGAGTCATTAGTTTGGAGATATTACCGGCAGATGCAGGAAGTTTAATCTTTCCTGTGTAATCGATAGTCTGGTCGAGACCCGTGCTACCGGAAAGATTCAGGTTGTAGTCTCCCATTTGAATATCGAACGGTTTTGTTTCTACCCGTCCATCTTTGATGATGAAGTCCAGTGTCATATCTTTTACTTTCATCTCTTTCAGGTTGGGTTGCTTAATCGCATCAGCTATTTGATCGATAGCTTTCACACCACTTAGGCTAAGGTCGCGTGTGGAGAGGCTGCCGTCTCCCTGCATTGTATCCAATATGGGGCTCATGGCTGCGTCCAAATCCGTCAACACGTTGATACTGCCGGAGAAGTTCCCTTTCAGATTTTCAAAGATAGGAGCCATTTTCTGCACCATATCCAGTTCCTTGTAAGCTTGGGCAAAACCTATATTCGTCAGTTTGAATCCAGCTTTTAACTCAGGTTTCTTGGCATCGGCAGTGGAATAATATCCGTTCATCACAACATTTCCTCCCATAGTGCTCATAGACAGATTTTTCATGTCTACTTTACCGTCTTTGACAGTAAGCTTACCGTTCATATTGTTGAAGGACATCTTGTCAAACAGTACTTGTTTCAGATTAGCGTCCATTTGGAAGTCGATGTTGCGGGGAACTTCAACAATTCCCGTGGAACTAACGGAATCCGTAGTTGTTACATCACCGGACGAAGACATTTCTTCACCCGTAGCCGACATGAAATCGTTCAGATTGAAATAGTTGGAACGGATATTCAGACTTCCTTTCAAGGTAGTGCCTTTCAACGCATAACCGATATAGTTTTCGAACCGGCTGTCGGCAGTAATGTCATTCTTACCGATGTTGACGGTTGTTTCGCTCAACTGAAGATATTTGGGTGTAAACGTAAAGAGTGATTTCTTAATTTCTACATCCGGCATATCTTGCATTTTAAGTTTCATGTCTGTTAAACCAATCGTTCCAGCAGCCAGTATGCGGTCGTATTGTTCCTTTTCGATAGATGAAAGGCGCCCGGACATTTGCATATCAGCGTCGATTGTTCCGTTTAGTTCCATATCTCCAAGCGGATATACTTGTTTGATCATACCAAGGTTAAGAATTCCTTTTGCTTCCACTTTGAAGTCAGGATCGCTGACCGGCGTTTTCACGTAGGCAGTCAGACTGAACGGGTTACCTGCCAGGCGGAAGCTAAACGGGTTAATATCCACCGTCGTCAGGTCGATATTTCCTCCCGGATTCTGTACGTTGACATTGATGTTAATTTGGTCTACTCCTGCCGGTAAAGCCGGATAGCGGAACATGGCATTTTTGACTTGCATATCGACATTGAACGCAGGTACGGTATCTCCTAGCAGGGTGCCTTTGGCTGTTGCGTTCAGTGTGGCGGTTCCGTCGGTTTTCAGGCTGGAAAATTCGGTGGCATAGATAGCCGGGATTAGCGAAAGGATTTCTTTGAAACCTATATCGTTGGTATTGAGTTTCAAGTCCATGTCGATAGCCGGGTCTTTCAAGGCTACCCAGCCGTCAATACCTGCCTGAATAGCGTTGAGGCGAATGGTGTTATCCTTTAATGTGTACTTGTTATTGGCCAGATCGGCGTCCACATCCATTTCAGCGGAAATGTTGGCATTCGCCAAGAAAGGAATCCCGTTCATCTTGTAAGTCAGGGATTTTGTTTCCGCTTCCAGTTTCAGTGTGGTGCGTTCACTGCCTAAGTCTCCGGCGCAGGTTGCGTTAAAGTCTTGGATGTCAGCATACATCTTTCCTTGTTGGTCATCATAAATCAGATTCATGTTTTTTATGACGAAACGTTGGAGTTTCACTTTGAAAGGGGAAGATTCTTCTTCTGCAGCGGGAGTCTCGGCAGCGGCTGTCGTATCCGGCTTCATAATGTTCCAGTTGGCACGTCCGTCCGGCAACACAATGGCATGCAGCTTTGTGTCTTCGATGAATATTTTGGAAATATCGTAACCGCTATCTCCGAAAAGAGAGAATAAGTTGATGGCAGCGGTAACTTCTCCGGCTTGTACAAGGGTATCATTGGCAAATTCACCAGTGCCTTTTAGCCAGAAATCTTCGAGAGTGACAGAAGCCTGTGGAAAGTTACGGAACAGGCTAATGTTAAGTTTCTTAAAGTCAAATTGCGCATTGAGCATCTTGTTGCCTTCTGTTTTTACAATATCGGCTATCTTACCTTGGAAGGCGAAAGGAAGAAGGAGCATTAGAATGATAATTACTCCTACGGTGATAGCTGCGATTTTCAAACCTTTTTTCATTTGCTTCTATTTTAAGAGTCTGATAATATGTAAGGAACAAAACTAATAAAACTTTTTGATAATAAGGGATAAAAGAGATTTTTTTAGGGATTCTTATTTTAAAATTAGGGGAATCCAAAGCACGGAATTATGGCAGGGAGTGGTTGAGGCAATGGCTCTTCAAGGGTTGTAGTGGAGGAGATTCGTTCTTCGGTGAGCAATGGTCTCTTTCTCGGTGAGGAACAGTGTATTGGTCAGTGAGGGAAAAACGGTCGGTTCCCGTTTCCTCCCTTTTGTATATATTTATTGTTCTTTCTTTTTCTTCAGTTCCTCTGCAATTCTCCATTGTAACGCAGCTTCCACTTCCTTTCCGGCTTTCAGCAAAGCGTCTCCAAAAAGTTCGTGTGCACCGGCGTGTTCCGGTTTCAGACTTGTAGCCTTATCCAGATCAGCGATTGCACCTTCTGTGTTTTCTGTTTTCAACCGGAGTTTTCCCCGGTTATAGACAGCTTTGAAATTTGTCGGATGAAGGTTTACTGCGGTATTAAAACAATTTTCAGCGTCGAAATAATCTTTATTATTGAATAAAGTAATTCCTTTACGTATCCATGCGTCTATGTAGTTTGGATCGAGGCTGAGCGCTTTATCGTAGTTGGCAAGGGCAGCACGTATATCATGTGCTTGGGTGATACATTCGTTTCCCATTAACAGATACTCATGGGCGTATTGGCGTAGGCGTTCCTGTTGTTCCCGCATCTGTTCCTTGAGTTTTTTATTCTGTTCTTTCAGGGTGTTGATAATGCCGAGTTTTCGGCGAATCAGACGGCGGGGAACAGGTTTTTCAATATCATAGCGGGAATGGATGGCACGGAAGAATTGTTCCAGACATTCCTCCATATCACCTTTATTGAAAGCGCGGGCGGCTGCGGCATATTGCACATCGGCCTGTGCCTGTTTCAATGCCTTGTCAATGGCTTGCCGGTTATTAAATCGTCCGGCGAAGTTGACGATTTCCGGACGGACGAAAATATCTGCCCGGTTAATAGGCTTTTTAAGTTGGATACCATCCAGAGAAGTACAACGGCTGAGTGCGACATACGCTTGTCCACCGGCAAATACTCCACCAGTGAAGTCGATTACCACCCGGCTGAAAGTCAGGCCCTGGCTCTTATGAACTGTAATTGCCCAAGCCAACCGGATAGGATATTGAGTGAAACTACCTAATACTTCTTCCTCGATCTCTTTCGTTTTTTCGTTGTAGCGATAACGGATATTGCGCCATGAATCCCGTTTAACGTCACATTCTTTCCCGTCATCAGTGATAACGTATATCGTTTCTTCTTCTTCATCAATACCGGCAATGACGCCAATAGTGCCATTTACCCAACGACGGTCAAAGTCATTCTTGATAAAGATAATTTGTGCACCGGGTTTTAGCACTAGCTCTTGTGAGGTGGGTAAACTACTTTCGGGAAAATCTCCTTCGATAACTCCTTCAAAAGTAATCGATTCTCCCGGAAGCTCGGCCAGTTTTTTTTCGTTGATTGAATCTACCGTATCTCTTCGGGTAGCAAGCGTGATATACATATCTGCTTCCGATTCTTCAATCTGGCTTCCATATCGGGTATTCAACAGTTGGAGGTCGGCTGCTCCGGCAGTATTAGTACGAATGTGGTCAAGTACACCGACAAAAACCGGATCAGTCTGCCGGTAAACCTTTTGCAGTTCGATAGAAACTAAATCTATCTGACCGAATACTCTTGCTGAGAAAAAGTAAGGAGTAGGATAGAAACGGTTCAGTATTTCCCGTTCATCATTCTTCACGACAGGTTCCAATTGGAAAACGTCGCCTACCAATAGTAACTGTTTTCCGCCGAAAGGTTCGCGCAGATTATGAGAATATACCCGTAAGATGCGGTCGATTGCATCAATGATATCCGCCCGTACCATGGAAATTTCGTCAATAATGATCAGTTCTATCTGTTCCAATAACTTGCGGTGCGGCTTCGTATATTTGAAGAACTCATGGATACGGCCGCGTTGCAGACTTAAATTTGGATCGTCCGGCAATAGCGGATAAAAAGGGAGTTTGAAGAAACTATGCATCGTACTTCCTCCGGCATTGATTGCAGCAATTCCGGTCGGAGCAAGTACAACATATTTCTTTTTGGTATGCTCGCAGACATAACGCAGAAATGTAGATTTTCCCGTACCCGCTTTCCCGGTCAGAAAGACCGACTGTCGGGTGTACTGAATCAGATTCAGTGCATCCTGAAATGCAGCATTGTCAGTGTCTACGCTCATCTTCGTATTTGCTTGTCTCAAATAATTCCGAAATGTTTCATTGCTTTGCTGATTCCGTCTTCGTCAATCGGAGCCGTCACATAGTCGGCGGCAGCTTTCACATCCTCTTTGGCTTGTCCCATGGCAATTCCGATAGCAGCATGGCGAAGCATACTGATGTCATTGCCTCCGTCACCGAATGCCATAGTCTCTTCCAGTTTTATATCGAAGTAACGGATGATTTCGTCAATGCCTTTCTGCTTGGTATCCCCTTTGGCCGTAATATCGGCAAATGCCGGGAACCAACGCCCTACTTCACAAGTAGGGATAGACGGACGGATCTCCTTTTCTTCTTCTTCCGTGATAAAAGGTGTCATCTGGATCACCTCCTTGCTTGTTGCTTCCTCGAACGAAACAGTCGGAATAACATTCACGTGCAGGAAATCATAGAATATCTTTTTTACCATGTCGTTAGGCTGGCAAACGGATATGTTGTGTTCCTCCACAAAGATACACGGTACTCCTTTTTTCTCGCAGAAAGCAGCCATTGCTTTTACTTCCTCCTGTGGAATAGCGCTTTTGTAAATAACTTGTTCTCCGACAAAACAATAGGCTCCGTTCATGGTTATATATCCATCAATGAGATTTCTGTCTTGCAATTCGGAAAGGTTGTTGATAATGGCTTTCGGGCGTCCGGTAGCGATAAATATCTTGAGCCCTTTTGCGTGGGCTGCCTCCAATGCCTCAATGGTAGAAGGCGGGATACGGTGAGTTTCAAAACTGACCAGCGTTCCGTCTATGTCAAAAAATAGAGCTTTCGTCATAAATTCCTTTTTGAATTGAGTACAAATGTACTACTTTTATTCCAAAAGTTAAAATATAACCATATATTTTATATATAATTCTGATAATCAGCTGTTTGTTTAGGGTGTGCCACCTTTAATCCTGAAAAATAACCATAATAATTAACCCTGAAAATTAATCATTATGCTGAATTATGAGTAAATATTTTTTTGATTTTAGACCGGATTTTAATCTGTTTAATTCGGATACAAAGAGAGCGACTACAATTTATTATACTGTAGTTTATTTTATCTGTAGTATGGTATATGATGGTCTAAGATGGAAATTGTTGCAATAAAAAACAAAAAAAACATGTTTAAACGTTTTTAATACTATATTTTTTCTAATTTTGTGGCTTTCTGCCCAAGGAGTGTATAAATTGGACAGTAGGCCCTTTTTGTGGGGAAATATTGAGTGGGAAATATTTAGTGGGAAATAAATGATGGTATATGTGATGAGAAATGGTCGCAGGGTAATAGTTGCGTTATCATTTCTGTTATTATGTTGTGGTGTACATGTGCACGCACAACGGGTGGCTGTGAAGACAAATGCATTGGGTTGGCTGACCGCCAGTCCGAATGTAGAAGCAGAATTTGTATTGGGTAGTCATGTCTCCTTGAACATAGGGATTGCTGCGAATCCAATCAGTACAGACAACTTTAAAACGACTTTCACGCATTTTCAGCCTGAAGTTCGTTACTGGCTAAATCGTCCGATGGTGAGCCATTTTCTTGGAATCACCGCTTTCGTGAATAATTTTAATATGATGGTAAAAGATGTGCATCACAAAGGTGATGCATACGCCGCCGGTTTGACCTATGGATATGTATGGGTGCTGGGCGATCATTGGAATATCGAAGCAACTGCCGGAGTGGGTGTGTTGCGTTACCGTCAGTTCAAGTATGATAAGGGTATTCCGAAACCGGATGCGGTCAACGATAGTAAGACCACCATTGCACCTGTTAAACTGGGGGTATCCTTTGTGTATATTATTCGATAACGAACATTAGCTAGTCAGAAAAGAGAATGAAAATCAATTTGAAACGTGATAGATTAACAGGTATACTTCTCGTGGCGATGATGTTCGTCGGCATGAATGTATCCGCCCAACGGATCCGTGTGCAGGGGCATATCACAAACCCGCAGGGAAAAAGTGTTCCGAATGTGAATGTGCTGAATCCGGTCAATGACGAACGTATAGAAATGTCCGACGAGGATGGCCGTTACAGTGTCTTAGTTGAGAAAAACGGCTCGTTGAAGTTTACATGTGTCGGTTATGAAGACAAAACAGTGAAGGTGGCAGGAAAGCAGATTTTGAATGTAGTATTGAAAGATGCCGTCATCGAGCTGAACGAAGTAACGATTACTTCCAAAGTGAAGGACAAAGTGATTCCGGAACCTACGGACATCGAAATCAAGGGTAATTATTTCCATCTGAAAACCCGTGTCCCAGTGCCTAAGGAGATGTTTAACTCGCATCGTCGCTTGGTATTGCAGCCTTCCATTTATGATGTGACACTGAAAAAGCGTCTGTTGATGCGTCCTGTTGTATTCGACGGGGATACTTATAATACAACGCAAAATCGAATGTACGATTATGATATAGATAAAGACCCTTTACATGATTACATCCGTGTGAAAACGACTTCTTCACGCAAGGGGGATATTATTGCTTACCATGATTCTATCTATATAGAATATCTGCAACATGACTACCGTGCTGATGTGCATTTGGCAATGGAGAATTACAGGAATATCATTTATCGTGACTCTTTCTCCATTGCACGCGGAACGGTCAACCCACTTCGTTTTTTGGAGTATAAATTCTCCGCTTTCAGCCTGACGGATGAGAAATATCTTCCGAAACCTGTGATGCAGTTGCGGGATACGAAAGGCGAGGTAAACTTGACCTTCTTGGTAGGTAAAGCCGACCTGGATGATAAGAATCCACAGAATCAAGTGGAACTAAACCGATTGAATCAGGAATTACGTAGTATTGAGACGAACCCGGATGCCTCTTTGAAGAGTTTTCATATTACGGGGGTGGCTTCGCCGGACGGTTCTTACGAGACGAATCTTCGTCTGGCAAAATTGCGTACGGATAAAGCCCTGGGACGTATACTGGCACAACTGGACCCGGAAACACGTAAACTGTTGGAAGTGAAATCGGATGCATCGGTTGCCTCCTGGAAGGAGGTAGCAGAATTGCTGAAAAAAAACTCCAAGCCGGAACTGGCTAAAGAAGTAGAGGATTTAATCAAACAATACGCAGCTACTCCTCACCGATTGAATGGGGTCTTGAAATCGAAACCTTTCTACAAGGAACTTGCGGCTACTTATTTGCCTAAATTGAGAAAGGTGCAATATACCTATGGTTATTCAATTTTCCGTTCTTTAACGGACTACGAGATTAAAGAACTTTACAGAAAGAATCCGAAGGAACTTACCCGTTTCGAATATTACCGTATGATTACGACGGCAAAAACTCCCGACGAGAGGGAAAAGTATTGTAGGGAGGCTCTTGAACTTTATGGTAACTTTACGTATGCAGCCAATGAACTGGCAGTAGTAACGATACAGAAAGATACTCCGGATTCAAATATTCTCGAACCGTTTGTCAGTAAATCGGCACCGGTGGAGTTATTATCCAATCAGGCTATTGCCTTGCTGCATGAAGGCAAATATACAAAAGCAGATTCAGTCTTGACATTGGTTCCCGAAGAAGTGGTTTCTGAAGATTTGCAGGCCATCGTTCAGGCATTGGCCGGTTATTATAATGATGCTTTCGAGAAGGTGGCGGCTACTAGTCCTTTCAATGAGGTGGTGATGCTATTGGCAATGAAGAAAAATCAGGAGGCATGGGATAAGATTTCTACCATGGAGGTAGAGACCGCCCGCGAATATTATATAAAAGCGATTGCCGCCAACCGCCTGGAGAAAATAGGTGATGCGATTATGAGCATTGAGAAGGCCCTTGAACTTGATCCTTCCTTATTGGAAGTAGCGAAGGTGGATGGTGATATTATTGACTTGCTGCCAGAAGAGCAGAAAATTAAATAATGATATATACAACAAGAGTAAACGATGAATATCTTCAGAATCAACAATAAATATGTAGCAGTGGCAATCTTCCTGATGCTTGCTGTTACCTTACGGGCACAGGATTATGGTGCATTGCAATATATGTTACAGAAACGCCCTGCAAATGAAAAGTTCGAGAGTAATAGATTCAATGAACATCTCTTTTTCTCTGCCGGAATAGGACCATACAGCTTGTTAACAAGTGGAGATAGTCAGGATGGAATGGGAATGACCGCTCATCTCTTTATGGGAAAGTGGATTACTCCGGTTCACGGACTTCGGATAGGGGTGAATTTGGGTTATCTGCCGTCGAGTATCTACGATTCTAAAATAAAAATGGGTGGCGGCAGCTTGGACTATTTGTTGAATATGTCCTCCCTGGCATACGGATACAATGCAAATCGTTGTTTTGAGTTAGTAGGGATTGCAGGTATAGAAGCCGGTTATTCTAAGGTGGGTGACAATAGCGATCGTTCCGAAAAGTATCCGGATTTGAAAGGTGGTGGTCAGCTTTATTATGGTGCTCATCTCGGTTTACAGGGAAATGTACGTCTTTCTTCTACATTGGATTTGTTTGTAGAGCCACGGATCGGATGGTATAATGACAGTTTTGCGTATACGGAAAATTGGAGAAACTATAAAATGGCTGGTTCAGTTCTGGTAGGTCTGACCTATATGCCTGGTGCTCCAATGGGAACTAAGATACATTTCGATGGTTTCGATAATAGCTCCTTCCTGAATCATATGTTTATCTCTTTATCCGGTGGTATCAGTACACTGAAAGTTCCGGGAATCAAGAATACGATTAAAGGATTAGGTCCCCAGTTCTCTGCCGGAATCGGTAAATGGTTCAGTCCTTCTTCCGGCCTGCGTTTGTCCGGGACAGTTGGGTTTTCGGACACCCCTTCGGGCAGCGCAAGCGGTTACTTTAAACATGCCGATCTGCATGCTGACTATCTGTTGAATATCAATAATGTTCTTTGGGGATATGATGAAGACAGAATATTTAGTCTGATCGGTATTGCCGGAGTTAATCTGGCAGGTACGAAAGGAGTGGATAAAACCGCCAAGTATGCTCCGGGAATAGGAGTCGGTGTGCAGGGAAGTTTCCGTATCAACCGTTCTGTGGATTTATTTATAGAACCTCGCCTCAATGTGTATAGTAAGAGATATGCAGGAGGTCGTGGAGTAGGTCGCAATACAGATCAGCTCAGAGAGTTGAATTTTGGCTTGACTTATCATACGATTGACCGTGCAGCACGTCCGAAGAACAGATTCTCAAGCAATCACATCGCAGACAATCTGTTTATGACTTCGGGAATTGGTGTGCAAATGTTCTTGAATAAGACGAACCTTGAAAACCTTGGTTCTTTAGGTCCGCAGGCTTCTGTTTCTATAGGTAAGTGGTTGAGCCCTTATTCCGGTTTGCGCCTCGTGGGTACAGGTGGATTTTTTACGAACTATGTAGTTCCAGGAAGTGTTAAAGCGGGCAAACTTAGACATGCCAGCGTCAGTGGCAGTCTTGATTACTTGTGGGGCATAATGTCTACCATGAGTGGATACAATCCCGATCGTATCTTTGATTTAATAGGTTCGGTAGGTATCAACCTTGCTTATACTTCCCAATCAGACCATAAATTCCAACCGGGTGTTAATGCAGGCATACAGGGATTATGGCATGTGAATGATTTTCTCGGTTTGTACATTGAACCGCAGATTCGCTTTTATGGAGATAAATTTATTGAAGGTAATCTGGGCTTTATGCAGAAAGACGTGATGGTAGGAGTCAATGCAGGTTTTCACTATCGCTTTGTTCCTTATTCAAAAACAGCCAATCGTAGCGTGTTTGGTCTGGATGACAAGCGTTACTTCATTTCCGGTGCACTTGGATTGGGTAGCTTGCTTGTAGCCAACAAAGACTTGGTGAAGAATGCAGGTGTAGAAGCAAAGGGAAGCATTGGTAAATGGTACACTCCGTTATCTGCATGGCGGGCAAATGGAACAATTATGTACAAGGCCAAAACGTCGTCAAAGATGAATCTCCATTATGCTGGTTTGGGTATGGATTATATGATAAGTCTGGCCACATTGGCAAAAGGATACAGCCCCAATCATGTGATAGATGTTGTTCCTTTTATGGGAGTTACGGCCGGACTGGTACGCCGTTATGGTAAGTTCCGAGCAGTGCCGGGACTGGATGCTGGTGTGCAGGTAAAACTGAAGGTGGCTTCTTCTTTGTATCTGTACGCCGAACCTAAAATCGGTATCCGTACCGATACATACGATGGCTCCGAACAGGGAAGACCTGACCGTGTAACTTCCATGGTAGGTGGATTATTATACAGATTCAAAATGCCTACTTTTCAGTAAGAAAGAACTTTAATTTTTAGGTAAATCTCCTTTATTGTTCGTAATAGTCAATAAAGGAGATTTTTGCATTGGTTATTTCTTCTATATTTTCCGTTATCAGTTTGTTAACTTGGGTGGAATAGAAAGTGTAATGAATAATAATTTTTCCCTTTTTCGAACTATACAATTCAATGGAAATCTCTATTTTTGTTCCCGGTTAGCAAAATGGGTTAAGTTCTGATTTAATTCTATGTAAGTGATTAATAATCAGTATTAATTATAAATATGCTACTTCTGTCTCACATAATATAAAAAAACATCATGCAGTATGAACTATAATTTTGATGAAATAATAAACCGTAAAGGTACGGATTCCGTAAAATGGGATGCTGTGGAAGGTCGTTGGGGACGCAATGACCTGATTCCGATGTGGGTGGCCGATATGGATTTCCGTACGGCTCCTTTTGTGATAGATGCTTTGAAGAAACGCTTGGAACACGAAGTGCTCGGATATACTTTTGCCTGCAAGGAATGGGCGGAGTCCATCATTAACTGGCTGAAAGAACGCCACGGGTGGACGATTAGCGAAGATATGCTGACATTTACTCCCGGCATTGTGCGTGGATTGGCTTTTGCCATCCATTGTTTCACGGAGAAAGGAGATAAAGTAATGGTCATGCCTCCTGTTTATCATCCTTTCTTTCTGGTGACACAGAAGAATGAGCGCGAAGTCGTGTTCAGTCCGCTGATATTGAAAGACGGCCAGTATCATATAGACTTCAACCGTTTCCGCAAAGATGTGCAAGGATGTAAACTGTTGGTTTTGAGCAATCCTCATAACCCGGGCGGACGTGTATGGACGAAAGAGGAACTTTCTCAAATCGCTGATATCTGTTATGAAAGCGGCACATTGGTTATTTCTGACGAGATTCATGCCGATTTGACCTTACCTCCTTACAAGCATTCCACCTTTGCTTTGATTTCAGAAAAAGCACGGATGAATTCACTTGTCTTTATGTCTCCGAGTAAAGCATTCAATATGCCGGGGCTGGCAAGTTCTTATGCAATTATTGAGAATGACGAACTTCGTCACCGTTTTCAGACCTATATGGAAGCAAGCGAGTTCAGTGAAGGGCATTTGTTTGCTTATCTTAGTGTGGCTGCCGCTTACAGTCACGGAACAGAATGGCTGGATCAGGTCATTGCCTATATACAGGGAAACATTGATTACACCGAACACTATCTGAAAGAACAGATTCCCACTATCAAGATGATCCGTCCGCAAGCTTCTTATCTAATCTTTCTTGATTGCCGCGAATTAGGATTGAACCGGGAAGAACTGAATCGTCTGTTTGTGGAAGATGCTCATCTGGCTCTGAATGAGGGCACTACCTTTGGCAAAGAAGGCGAAGGTTTTATGCGATTGAATATTGCTTGTCCGCGTGCTACATTAGAACAGGCTTTGAAACAGTTAACGCAGGCGGTTAATAATAGATAGGATTATAAAGTTATAATCCGGTTATGATATTTTCAAAGTATTCTCACCGTTATGAGGGAATTTCATTGCGGTGAGAATAAAACTTGCCAGAATGGTTTGCAAAAAACGTCTTATGGGCAGGAAACTCTTGACAAAGCCTTTTTGATTTTGTATATTTGTAGATCCAACTATCAATGGATAAAGGAAAAATTTAAAAATAATGAAAAATAAAATAGTGCAATATTATAACAATATAATAGTAGTTCCTTGCAGTAGTTAAGCTGTGAGGGATGTCGTATAAACTAAAGGCTGCGAATCTTTATAGGGTTTGTAGCCTTTTTTGTTGCAAAAAATCATATTTCTATCCTTGATTTCGGAATTTATAGTTTATAATAAACTTGGATACCGTTTATAATAAACTCTTCAATAGTTTATTAAAAACGAAGAGATTGTTTTAATGAGAAGAGTCTGTTTTTTTCTTTTTTTGTTATGGACTGAGATGTCCTTTATGGGAGATTTATAATGAAAAGTAAATGATGCAGATATGAGTGTAATAGATTTGCATCTTTTTAGTATATATTTTTATTGATTAAATTAATGATATTTGATGTTTGCTTAAAAAAGAAGTGTATATTTGCAAATTATAAATAATTGTGACCTGAATCGTCTTAAAATGGCTAAGCAATGTTGATAGAACCTGACATAGAACTGACGGTAGATGAGGATATAGTGCTGTGGCATTCTATCAGTAGAGGAGATAAGAAAGCCTTCGATGACTTTTTTATGAAGTACTATACCTTATTATATGGGTATAGCCGTTATTATGTGTCTGCAGAAGACGCCAAAGAAGTGTTGCAGGAATTGATGATGTGGTTATGGGAAAACAGGGCGACTTTTGTGCCGGATACGACTTCTTCTTTACGACAATATCTGATCACTTCTGTCAAACGTAGGTGCTTCAATGTACTTCGGAGACAAGAAAAGGAAATACTTGAAGAATCATCGTGGTTTGAGCAAGAGCAGGATGATTATTATGAGTTTATAGATTTATCCGTAGTCAATGAACTGCAATCACTTATCCAAGAGGCTATTGACGAATTGCCTTCTTCCTACCGCCAAGCTTTTACTATGCACCGTTTTCAGGACAAAACCCGTCAAGAGATAGCTGAGACATTGCAAGTGTCTATTAAAACTGTTGATTACCGCATTCAGCAGTCTCTCAAAATTCTGCGGGAGAGATTGAAAGATTATCTTCCCATATTAGCTATCTACGGTTTTATATTATAATCTCTCTCATTTTTTTCATCTGCTGATTTTTTTATCGGGTAGTTATAAAAAAAATCATTTTTTGTTTAGTACATCCTCCGGTTTCTGTGTATTGTATATGTAGGCGGGTAATAAAACGCTTACGATGTCAATTATGCAAGAACAGAAAATGATAGATGAATCTTTGCTACTCCGCTATTTTGAAAAAGAGGTCAGCGAAGAAGAGAAAAAAAAAGTAGAGGAATGGATACACAGTTCCGAGACCAATAGCCGTATGGCTAAGCAAGTGGCGCGGATCTTTGTAGCTACACGTCTGTTGCATGGCTCGAAAGAGGCATCCCCTCAGCAGGCGTTACAAGATTTTTGGAGCCAGGTAGAACGGAAGAAACACAGACACATTTGGCGATATATAGGAAAGGTGGCTGCGATATTAGCTCTCCCCGTTCTTATTCTGACTACTATTTATTGGTTTTCAGATAACAGTGAAGGAAATGATGCCATTGTGTGGATGGAAGCTCGCGGAAATGAAAGTGAAGTTTGTACTGTACTCTTGCCGGACAGCAGTACGGTTTATTTAAATTCTCAAGCGACACTAAAGTATCCCACTCACTTTACTAAGGAACGTAGGGTGTATTTAGATGGAGAAGCCTACTTCGTGGTGCGTAAGCAAAATGGTAAACGTTTCATTGTTCATACTGTTTCAGAGGCTGAAGTCGAAGTGTTGGGAACAGAATTTAATGTCAAGACTAACAGGCAAGGAGCAAGTACGACACTGGTTAGCGGGGCGGTTAAGTTTATTAGCCGAACGGCTGATAAAAAAGAAAGAGCTGTGTTGATACAGCCGGGACAAAAGATTTCTTATGATGCTAAAACGGGAAAATCTAAAGTGGAGGAAGTTGATATAGAAAGAGAAATAGGATGGAAAGACGGAAAAATTGTTCTTGAAGATTGTCCGCTTCAAGAAGCACTTGATATCTTATCTAAAAAATACCACGTGACATTCCGTATTATCAATGACGAATTGCAAAATAGCCGTTTCACCGGCACAATTAAAAATCAGGGGGTGGAACAGATTATAAAGAATCTTTCTATTTCTTGTCGGTTTAATTATCGTATTGTAAATAATAATAATCCGGGAAACGACGGAGATAGAGCAACAATAGAATTATATTAATCATCTTAATTATTGACGTACTATGAAAGCACCAACTTGAAAAAAGAAACAAAAAAATATAGAAAAGCACTGCCATGCTTTTCTATATTGAAAAAACGAGATCGCTTGTCTGCCAACAAGCAACAATCATTTTTTACCAATCTTAAATCACATTTTAAAGTTATGTATTTATGTAATTACAACCAAAAAAATGTCCGAAAAAATACTTTTTTATGGGCAATTGGTAAAATACCTTTGTTTATGAGGTTCTTTATTATGTTTATGTTCATGTCCATTGGGATTTCGTATGCTGAGACCGTTCATTCTCAAAATGCGGCTATGGAATTCCGTTTTCAGGATGTGACTATTGAAAAAGCACTCAAGGAAATCGAAAAAAAGACGGGGTACAATTTCTTTTATAATACGAAAGATTTTAACGTTAAGCAGAAGATCTCTTTTTCTGCTAAAGGAATGAATTTGTCCGAAGTTCTTAATGGGATATTTGCGAATTCTCAGGTGGATTATGTGATAAATGGCACAGATATCGTGTTGAAGCGGAGAGAAGAAGTAAGTAATGTAAGCAATGAGAAATACCAGATTAAAGGTACTGTCCGGGATGGAAATGGAGAACCCGTTATTGGTGCGTCCGTAGTTTTGAAGGGACATACTGAGACTGGTGTCATCACTGATATTGATGGCAACTTCGTGTTGACAGTACCTGCTAAGAAAGTGACGTTGAGTATCTCTTATATAGGATATGATCCGGTCAATGTGGAAGCTACGGTAGGCACGTTTGTTAAGGTAGTCATGAAGGAATCTTCACAAACGTTGAATGAAGTGGTCGTAGTAGGCTATGGTACGCAAAAGAAAGAATCAGTAGTTGGTTCGGTACAGATGGTGAAGCCTGACGAACTGAAAGTTCCCAGTTCCCAGTTGTCTACAGGTTTTGCCGGACGTTTGGCTGGTGTGGTTGCCGTACAGCGTTCCGGTGAACCGGGGGCTGATGGGGCCGACTTTTGGATTCGCGGTATTTCTACTTTCAATGGCACAAGGAGTCCATTGATTATCATTGATGGTGTGCAAGCTTCGAGCGGTGACTTGAATGCTATCGATCCGGAAGTTATTGAGAGTTTCTCCGTGTTGAAAGATGCAACGGCTACAGCGCTTTATGGTTCACGTGGTGCAAACGGTGTGATGATTGTCAAAACCAAATCGGGACGTGAAAGTGACAAAGCTATCGTTAATATTCGTTTAGAAAACGCGTATTCCACCCATACCAAAACGCCGAAGTTTGTTGATGGTGTGCGTTATATGGAGATGTACAATGAAGCCGTGTTGACACGTGGTACAGGTGAGGTGCTTTATTCCGACAATAAGATTGCCGGTACAAGGGCAGGATTGGATCCGCTTATTTGTCCTAACGTGAATTGGTATGATGAATTGTTCCGTAGCGGGGCTATGAATCAAAATATCAATGTTACTATTCGCGGTGGTTCCAAAAAATTAGATTATTTTAGCAGTGTGTCTGTCAACCATGATAGTGGTGTGTTGCGTAATACCGATGATTTTAGTTATAAAAATAACCTCAACATCATGCGATATGTGTTCCAAAATAACTTCAATCTGAATTTATCTAAATCAAGTAAACTGTCGTTGAACTTGAATGTGCAACTGAGGGACTATTCTGGTCCTACCTCTAATACGAGTGATCTGTTTGGTATGGTTATGGAATCCAATCCGGTTGATTTTCCGGTACGTTTCCCGGATGACCCAAATGTGGATTACATCCGTTGGGGTGGAAAATCCGGTGGTAAATATAATAGTGGCTTCCGTAATCCATACGCTGAAATGGCAAGAGGATATCAGTCACAATTTGAAAGTACGGTTATGGCCAACCTGAAATTTGAGCAAAAACTTGATTTCATTACCGAAGGTCTTTCTGCAGAAGCTTTGTTCTCGTTCAAAAACTGGAGTAGTACTAACACCAATCGTTCGGCCGGTTACAATCAGTTTCAGGTAATAAACTATAATACTGACAATTTATCGGACTACACGTTGAATCGAATTGGTTCTGAACAAAGTACTGTATTGCAGACCTCGAATAAATCGAGTGGTGACCGTCGACTCTATATTCAGGCAATGATTAATTATAATCGTACGTTCAATACGGTGCACAATGTATCCGGAATGTTCCTCTACAATCAAGACCAATACAACGGTAACGCTCCTGAGGATCTCATTGAGTCGCTTCCGCAACGCAAGCAAGGATTTGCCGGTCGCGTCACTTATGCTTATGATTACCGCTATATGGCTGAATTGAACTTCGGATACAATGGTAGCGAGAACTTTGCTAAAGGAAACCGTTTTGGTTTCTTCCCTTCCGTGGCAGTAGGATACAATATCAGTCGTGAAAAGTTCTTTGAAAAGTTCTCTGATGTGGTGAGTAATTTGAAACTGCGTGCATCTTGGGGACTTGTAGGTAATGACCAAATTGGAGGTGAACGTTACATTTATCTTTCAAACATAGAGTTGGAAAACGGTGATTTGGGATATACAACAGGCCGAGATCAAAACATTTCAAAAAATGGTCCGAAATATATCCGTTATGCCAACAATGATATTACATGGGAAGTAGGTAGCAAATGGAACTTTGGTATCGACTTTGGTATCAAGAATGAACTGAACATAACGTTCGATATCTTCAAGGAAATACGTAAAGATATCTTTATGGAGCGTCAACAGATTCCGGACTACTGGGGTACGAATGGAAAGGATAAATGGATGAACCTTGCGACAAAAATGTATGGTAATCTTGGTAAAGTGGAAAATAAGGGACTTGATTTCTCTATCGACTATGTGAAGAGGTTCAATAACGATTTCGATATGTCATTCAAGGGAACATTTACGTATGCCCATAACAAAGTGCTTGAATATGACGAGCCGGATTTCCAGAAATATCCCAATATCTCACGTGTGGGACATTCTGTTGACCAACAGCTTTTGTACATTGCCGAACGTCTCTTTATCGATGATTCCGAGGTACAACGTAATCCGAAACAAAACCTTGGAGGCTGGGTGAGCGGAGGTGATATCAAATACAAGAACTTGCCGGACGTAAACGGTAATTATGATAATGTTATCGATTCAAACGACCGTCAATATACAGGTATGCCGACAACTCCTGAAATAGTATATGGTTTCGGTCCTTCATTCCGTTACAAGAAGTTTGATTTCTCTTTCTTCTTTCAAGGTGCAGCTCGTGTATCTATTATGATGAATGGTATCCATCCTTTTGGTGCTGAAGGTACACGTAATGTATTGCAGTTCATAGCTGATGACTATTGGAGTGAAACTAACCAAAATATCTATGCTGAATATCCGCGTCTCAGTAAACGTGACAATGAAAACAATACAAAAGCGTCTACATACTGGCAACGTAACGGTGCATTCCTTAAGTTGAAAAACTTAGAGGTCGGATTCAACCATAAGTTTTTCCGTGTTTATCTGAGAGGATCTAACTTGTTGACATTCTCTCCATTCAAATATTGGGATCCTGAAATGGGAAGCGGTAGTGGATTGTCTTATCCGACTCAACGAGTGTTTAATGTGGGTGTTCAATTTTCAATCAATAAATAAACCGGATTTATGAAAAACAAACTATACCAAGCTCTATTGCTTATTTTTCTGGTAGCAGGGATAAGTTCTTGCGACTATTTGGACATCGTTCCTGATGAACGTCCGACTGAGGAAGATGCATTTAAAGATAAAAATGCAGCTGAACGCTATTTGTATTCTTGTTATGCTTTTATGCCCAAAGAACGCGAGGGGTGCTATCTATATCAAGGAGGTGATTGTCTCACCGATTATGACCGGAAATTTCTTGAGGGAACTCATACTGCGGCCAATATAGGTGATTTCGCGTATTGGAGTCGTATGTATGCCGGTATACGTCGTTGTTATACGCTGATAAACAATGTCGATGCTGTGCCACGTATGGAAGAAGAACTGAAAATCATATATAAGGCAGAAGCTAATTTTTTGATTGCGTATTATCACTTCATGTTACTACGTGCGTATGGTCCGATTATCATTATGGATCACGAGGTTAGTGTAAGTAGCACGGAGAAACTGAAGCGAAGTCCGTTTGACGTATGCGTAAAATGGATTGCCGACAAGTATGACGAAGCTTGCAACAACGGATTGCTTGCCGTTCAATCATCATCCTACTACGGCAGAGCTACACAGCTGGCTGCTAAAGCACTGAAAGCAAGGCTTTATTTGTATGCGGCGTCTCCTCTTTTCAATGGCAATAGTTTTTATGCCAACTCATCTCTTTACGATCCGGAGACAAATGAGCCATTGATGCCGTTGGATTATAATCCATCTAAATGGAATACTGCGCTTACGGCTTGTCAAGAAGCGTTGACGCTGGCGAATGAACAGAAATACACCCAGTTTCAGATTGCTAATGAAAGCGAAATTCCTGAAGAATGTTGGCCCAAGGATTTAATCCAATATGCTTTGAAGATGCAAATTATGGATAAGAAAAATATGGAAGTCATTTGGGCGGATACCCGTACGGAAGGTGTTTATGGGCCACAAAACCAATCCGCTCCGCGTGATCCGGTGAATGGAGGTAATAGCTGGAATGGAGTAGGTCCTACATTGGATTTTGTGAAAGTATTCTATACAGAAAACGGACTCCCGATTGACGAAGATCCGAAATACTACACTCCTGGTGATTATTTTAAGATAGGACAGTATGAAGGACGTACCACGTGTAACCTCAACTTGAAACGTGAACCTCGTTTCTATTCATGGGTTTCATTCCATAACGGATATTTTGAAATGCAGCGTGAAGGATATAATGAAGGTAGAATTGTTACTATGTTCCGTAAATCAGACAATCATGGAAAACAAAACCGTTCTACGGACTTTTCATTGAGTGGATATTTAGTAAAGAAATGGTGCACGCCTACTTATGATACCCGCAACGGGTTCCAGAATTATCCGTGGCCTGTTATTCGCTTGGGTGAACTGTATTTGAATCTTGCAGAAGCTGCAGCAGAAGCAGGTGAATTAAACATTGCCAAGACAGCACTGAACAAGATAAGGGAACATGCCGGCATACCGACTGTGGAAAAATCATGGGAAGGAATTGCTACGTTGACAAAAGATAAGCTAATTGAAATAATTCGTCAAGAACGTATCATCGAGTTGAGTTTCGAAGGACACTACCGTTGGGACATGGCAAGGTGGAAAGAATTGGAGCATGTCTTAGACCACAATCCGTCTGCTCTTAATACAGATGGTGTATCGGATGAGGATTTCTTCCGTCCAGTGGTAGTAGATCGTGCTTGGAAGTTCACTTCACCGACTCATTACCTGCTTCCGATTGCAGATTCGGAATTGAATAAGAATACGTTGATTGTGCAAAATCCGGGTTATTAATCATTAAAATAGCAATTACGATGAAAAAGAAATATTTTTTCATGGCATGTTTAGCCACCATATTTATGGTATCTGCTTGTAACGACGATGATGACAATGCAGCTGTCTTACCGTCGGCTATTAGCAATCTGACAGCAACGCCTCTTGAAGGAGGAGTGCTGCTGGAATGGGAAGTTCCCGTTGATTCCAACCTGTTCTATGTACAGATAGACTATACTCATCCTGTCACAGGCAAACGTGTGAATAAGAATGCCAGTGTCTTTTGCGATACTATGCTTATTGAGGGTATGTTGGCAAAAGATGGTGAATACACATTCCATGCCACACCTGTCAGCTCAACCCAAGATGTGGGTGAGAAGTTGGAAGTAAGAGCTTCCGCACTTCCTGTCCAGCCGGTGGTGAAGGAAATCACTGATAAAATTTTATTAAGTAAAGACAACTTGTTTTGTAATAAACCTGATCCGGATGAAGGAAAGTATATAGAGTATTTGGTGGATGGTAATTACACTAACTTTTTTCATACTGATTGGCATGATGCGGGTACTGTTCCGCACTATATAGATATCACTCTTCCATCTCCTGTAGAGCAGTTTAAGATACAAACTTACTATCGTAATGGAAAGTATGGTCAATGTCCTGTGGAGATTACCGTATTAGGGAGTAATGACGGTGAACAGTGGAACAAGATTGCGGAAATAGAAGATGATGGCAAAGGTGGTGCTTCTTATACCACACCTACGTTGGGGACAGAAGGACAGCCTTATTCATACATCCGTTATCGTGCAGATGAGACTTCCGGCAATGCTGTGTACTTTGCGTTAGCTGAGTTGGAATTCTATACTGTCAGAACTGAGATTTACGATCCGGAAGGTATTTACCGACCCGAAGACAAGGAATAGCTGATATATAAGAATAACTGAAATTATTGCTTATTATTTATGGAAAGGAGGGGGCATGTCTCCCTCCCTTTCGTCTAAACAATAGAACTTCATGAACAAATTGATAACATCGATCCTCGTATGTTGTTTTGCTTTTAATTTATATGCCGAACAACTTCCCGCTAAACAATTCTCACATCCGGAACGTATTCGTTACGATCAGCATTGCTTCACGATAGAAGGTCGGGATATTTTTATCTTGAGTGCGGCTTTTCATTATTTTCGCGTTCCTCAGGAGTTGTGGCGGGATCGTTTCCGTAAAATAAAGGAGGCGGGATTCAACACTGTGGAGACTTATGTGCCGTGGAATTGGCATGAGCGCACTATGCCGCGTAATGTAAAGGACTATTCGCAATGTGACTTTGACGACCTGAAGGCGTGGCTCAAGATGGCTCACGAAGAGTTCGGACTGTATACCATTGTCCGCCCGGGACCTTTTATTTGTGCAGAATGGGCAGGAGGAGGTTATCCTAGATGGGTTGCCAAGTTTTGTCCGGCAAAATATGACACTAGCTTTTGGTTACGAAGTAACCATCCCGAACACATGAAATGGACCAAACATTGGTACGATGCTGTTTGTCCGGTTTTTGCCGAGGAGCAGCTTACACGTAAGAAATCCGGTGAGAAAGGAATTATCATGGTGCAACTCGAGAACGAATACATTTACTTTGGCATGGAGTCAGAGAAAAAAAAAGAGGTGCTGCGCGACATGGCAGCTTATTGCACGAACAATGGAATTGAGGTACCGCTGTTTACCTGTGTTACACCTGAGGTAAGAGGCTCGAAAGATGCCGTTATCAGTCAGTTGTTCGATATGGACAATCAATATGTATGGTGGAATATACAGGAGGCGAAAAGCCGCATTGAAGATTTAAAGAGACAACAGCCTAACGCGCCGGCTTTTGTGTGTGAATTGCAGGGTGGCTGGTTTTCCACGGTAGGTGGAGGATTGAGTGAGGACAGCTATTTGGATGGACGTCATGCGCGTGGAATGGCATTGATGGCAATGGCCGGAGGTTCTACCGGACTTAATTATTATATGTTTTTCGGAGGAACAAATCTAGCCGGTTGGGGCGCTCGCCGTATGACTACCAGCTACGATTACGGAGCTGCATTAAAAGAAAGTGGTGGTGTGGGTGAGAAATTCGCTGCCGTGAAAGGAGTCGGGGATTTCGTCAATCGTTTTGGTACTCAATTAGCGAGAAGTGAAGCGATAGAGTTTACTACATCGGACAACATCAAGGATTTGACCGTTGGAGTACGCCGGACAAAAGAGGGAACTTTGTTTATTTTTATATTTAATAAAGATAAGAAAAAAGCATTCCGTGATAACGTTCAATTTCATATAAAAGGTATGCCGGCATTCAATGTTTATTGCTCGGTTGAGCCATTGGACAGCAAGGTGCTGGTACTATCTCAGGCGAATGGACAATGTGAATGGTATCCGAAAGAACAGACTTTGCCGGAACGTCCTGTCAATATGCCTATGCCGATACGGATTGCACAGGCAGAACGTTGTGATGAAACCTTTCAGGGGAACTGGCGACCACTGCGTAAAGGTGTTTCTTTGCCAGAAATTGGTGTGAACGATTGTCGTTACTCCATGTATCGTAGTGTAGTAAAACTATCGAAGAAAGAGGTAGAGGAATATGGAACATTGGTTTGTGAGATGTTTACGGCTGATCCGCTTTATGTACAAGTGAATGGAAAAATAGCTAAAAGGGCTTCTACCGATGAACTGGATAATACATTTGTCATAGATGGGCTACTGCATGAGGGAAGCAATGAAATCGTAAGCATCTATGAAAATCGTGGACACGCTCATGGATATCGCCCGATGGAGGAATTGAGCGGAATGAAATCTGCCGGATTGGGCAAGAAGCAATCTTCTATCCTTCCTATCGAAAAATGGGAAGTGAAAAAGGTGGAAAATAATGTCAAAGATATCAAGTCACTGCTGTCTAACAATGAAGGCTGGGAAACCATCATGCTTGATCAAAGTACTATCGCCAATCTTGCTACATTGCAAATAGCCGGACTGGAGAAGCCGGAATGGCCTGCCGCATGGGTGTTGCAAGGGAAAGAAGGAACGGCTATTTATCGTACTTCTATTGATATGACACGTCAGATGTTGACCGAAGGGCAAACAATGATAGAATTCGCTTGCGTAGATGATGCGGGTACGCTTTTTGTAAACGGTAAGGAAGTGGCAAGCCACGATGCTTGGGACAAACCGTTTGTAGCCAATATGAAAGATTTTCTGCATGAAGGAGAGAATAATGTGGCTATTGTGGTGCGTAATAGTAGCGGTGCAGGAGGATTGTTAAAGGGAATCCGCTTGTTCAGTGAACTGAAAATACTGAAGCCTCTGAAGTGGGAAGTAGCGCTTGATCTTGGAGGAGTGACACAAGGATATTGTGGAGGGAAAACCGCCGGCGGTGACAATTGGAAGGTGGTGACATTGAAAACCGATGGTACATTGCATCGAAAAGGAAACAATATACAGCCTAAAGGTAAACAAGATGCCTTATTGACTTGGTATAAAGTAACATTTGATCTGCCCAAAACGGAAAAAGAATGCTGGATTCCTTGGAGAGCCATTATCAATGCTTCAGGTACAGGATATATGTGGTTGAATGGGCATAATATCGGACGTTATTGGGAAGAAGGTCCGCAACGGGAGTTCTTTTTACCGGAATGTTGGTTGAACATGGGAGGAACGAATACATTGGTGCTCGGACTTCGACAATCCGAAACTTGCGGGGCCGTGTTGGAAGGGATAGAAGTAGCTCCTTATTATGAGGATGCAGAGTTTATTAAATAATAATTCAATAGGTATATGAATATATATAAATCACTTTTTTTAGGATTGGTGTGTAGTGCAGGAATGCACTGCACCTTCGCTCAAACAACTGTTTGGAATCCGGATAATCAGAATGGAACATTTACGAACCCTATCATGTGGGGAGACTGGCCCGATCCGGATCTGATCCGGGTTGATGATAAGTTTTATCTCGTGTCTACCAGTATGCACTATGTACCGGGATGCCCTATTGCTGTATCGGAAGATTTGGTAAACTGGGAAATGGCAGGATATGCTTTGGATCGTTATGATGAGGATCCGAAATATGATATGCAGGGTGGCAATCTTTATCTGAATGGGGCGTGGGCAACTACGATACGGCATCATAACGGAAAATTTTACGTTGGTTTCTGTACACCCTATGGTTGGGGACGGGAAACCGGGCATTTCTCTATTTGTATAGCCGATGATGTGAAAGGACCTTGGGAACGTACTATATTTCCTGAATATTTATATGATCCGGGGTTATTCTTTGATGAAGATGGAAAGGTTTACGTAGTTCACGGGCAAGGTACACTATACCTGACAGAGCTGAACTCGGACGTGAAATCCGTTAAAGGGAAACCTGTGAAGATATGGCAGGGCGGTTTTAAAAATGCGCATGAGTTAGGAGGCGGTTTCGGCATGGAAGGATCTCATATGTACCGCATCAATGGAAAATATTATATTACTTGTCCTGCCGGGGGAACGGGAGGATGGCAAATCTGCTTGCGTTCGGATAATATCTATGGTCCCTATGAACACAAACTCATAATGAACGATTGGAGTTCATATCCCGAAAACGGACTTCATCAGGGTGGGATGGTACAGTTGAAAAATGGAGACTGGTGGTTTATGATTATGCAGGACAGAGGACCGATAGGACGTGTTCCGTGTCTTGTGCCCGTGAAATGGATAGACGGTTGGCCTATGCTGGGTGATGAAGGAAAAGATCTTATCACTTATCCTAAACCTGCTACCGGGAAAAAATCGAAGATAAAGAGTCCGGCTACTACCGATGAGTTCAATGCTTCTCAATTAGGTCTGCAATGGCAATGGAATCATAATCCGGATAATAGCAGATGGAGTTTGAAGGAACGTAAGGGATATATGCGTCTGTATGCTTCCCAAGCTTCTACATTGAAAGATGCTCGTAATACATTGACACAACGTGTTCAGGGACCGAGTTGCGAGGGTTCGGTAGAAATGGAAGTGACCGGACTTAAAGATGGCAATATTGCCGGATTCGGAATCTTCGAGTTTCCTTATGCCTATGTTGCGATACGACAAGAATCCGGTAGACGCAAAATTGTGATGTGTAATGACGGTAAGGATATCGAAACCGTAGAGCATTTCAATGGAGATAAACTGTGGATACGTGTACGTGCTACAGACAAAGAATTTAAGGCTTTGTTCTATTACAGTCTGGATGGTGTGAATTATAAACGCATTGGCAATGAATTGCAGATGGGATTGGGATTGCCGTGGACAGCCAATCGTTTTGCATTGTTCAACTTCAATACTACGCCGCAAGGAAATAACGGATATGCTGACTTTAATTGGTTTAGATTTACGAATAAGTAATGTATTTATACCATTCAATCTTCTTAAAACACATGCAATGACATGAAACGAATATCACTTTTTACTTTTTTCATCTTCTTAGGTATAGCCGGTTGTATGGCTCAAGTATCCGGTGAGAAGATCGAGAAAGTTTACGTTGCATTCAAAACTCACCTTGATGTGGGATTTACTGATCTTAGTTCCGTTGTGACCGAAAGGTATGTGCATGATTTTATTCCGAAAGCCATAGAAGTTAGTGAACGCTTGCGCGCTGACGGCTCTGGTGATCGGTATGTATGGACAACCGGCTCATGGCTTATTTGGAAATATCTTCGCACGGCATCTCCTGAGGCTGTGAAGCAGTTGGAGGAGGCCATTGGTCGTGGCGATATCGTATGGAATTCCGTTCCCTATACTGTGGAATCGGAGACAATGACGCGTGAACTGTTTGAAACCTGCTTGTTGCTTTCCAAACGTTTGGATAAGAAATACAACAAGCAGACTATTGCTGCAAAGATGACTGATGTGCCGGGACACACTCGTAGTATCATCGATCCGATGTATGACGCAGGCATTCGTCTTTTGCATGTGGGAATTAATTCAGCTTGTCCGTTACCTTCGGTGCCTACTTTCTGTCGGTGGCGCAGTCCTTCTGGCAATGACTTGTTGCTGGTTTATCAGAAAGATTATGGAGAAGATGAAGTATTGCCGGATGGAAAGACAGTTGTCAGTATTAATTTTACGGGCGACAACCACGGACCGCATAGCTATGAACGTGTGAAAAAGATTTATGCCGATTTGCGTAAGCGTTATCCTCAAGCTCAGCTTGTAGGTGCATCGTTCAATGATGTCGCCCGGGAACTGTTGCTGATAAAGAAGGATTTGCCGGTTGTTACTTCTGAGATTGGTGATACGTGGATATTTGGTTATGGTGGAGCACCGATACGTATGGCTAAATTTCGTGCTGTTTCGCGGTTGTATTCTCAATGGTTGAATGAAGGGAAAATCAAAAAAGATAGTGACGTTGCTTTGGACTTTGCAGCCGAATTAGGTCTGATAGCAGAACATACGCAAGGTGTGGATGTGAAAACACATCTTCGTCAATGGGACAAATATGATATGGATAAGTTTCTCAAAGGTCGTTCCGAAGGAGTATTCAGTATGGCTGAGGCTTCATGGAAAGAGATTGATAATTATATCGACAGTGCTATCGCTTTCCTTCCAGCTTCCTTGCAAAAAGAGGCACGTGAAGTAGTCGCAGAAGTGGATAAGGTTAAACTGGAGGATAACTCAAAGATGAAACCAATGGCACGGAAGCGTTGGGAACAACCGATAGCCGGTGGAATGACGTTGGCGGGATTGTCTTATCAAATGTTTGATGGAGATGATTATGATGATTTTCAAAATAGATATCTTCGTGCACGATATGAATGGGCATTGGATGACTTGGGTAAACGAGGTCTGAAAGAATCACATGCAGTGAGTGTAACGCTTTATGCACAGACAATGGCGCAATCGGTACGTAAAGAGAAAAAGGGGACACGTATTATCACTGAACTGAGGTTTCCTGAAAATGAGAAAGTGGACAAACGCGTATATCCCGAACGAATACAGGTGAACTGTTTTACGACAAAGAATGGAAAAAGGTCGGAAGTGGCATTGACCATTTATGGTAAACCGGCAGTACGTTTGCCCGAGTCTTATTGGTTGTCGTTCACGGTGCCCGGTATTGAATCGGTGATAGCCGAGAAGATGGGTGAACGGGTGAATCTGATGGATGTGGTGGAAAAAGGTAACCGGCAAATGCATGGGATAGACCGTTATGTCGATTTGATAACCTCTGGGGAAACGATACGTATCAGCAGTAAGGAAGCTTTCTTGCTCAACGTAGGAGAAGCTCAGGGGTTGAATTATTCAACCAACTATCCTGATAAACGTAAAGGGGTGCATTTTAATCTGAACAACAATTTGTGGGGAACGAATTTCTCCATGTGGAATGAAGGCTCGCTGACTTATCATTTTGTGATTGAGACATTGAGTCGCAAATAAAGGAAAGTACTTGAATAACCTTATTTTATAACTAAAATGATTTTAAACCATGAAAAAATATAGTATTATTATTTTGATATTATGTAGCTGGGCGATGAGTCTGTTTGCTATATCTTGTTCCGATCAGGAAAGCAAACCGCAACCTTTTTTGGAAATAAAGAAGGACACTGTGGTGTTTGCACAAGAGGCTGCAAATACTTCTATTGTAGTGAATACAAACATCGCTTGGCAAGCCAATGTGCCTTCATCCGGGAATTGGTGTACGGTTCAAGGAGCAGATGATTTGTTGTCTATTTCGGTAGAAAAGAATACGGGAAGAGACTTGCGTGAAACAGACATCGTTGTTAAAGGAGAAGGCCTTGAACAAAAAGTGCACGTGAAACAATTGGGAGAGCAACCGGATATTTTGTTGGAGAATGAGCGTCTCAACTTGAACTATACAGATACGGTAGTTACCGTCAAGGTGGTAAGTAACGTAGAATATGAAGTGGAAATTCCGCAAAACGCTGATTGGATTAAGGAAATGAAGCAACAAGTACAGGTACGGGCTATGGCGGAATCGGAACGTACTTTCAGCATTGAAAGAAATGAAGATGATACGGTGCGCTATATCTCTGTCGTATTCCGTTCTGTGGATCAGAAGGTCGAACGCTCATTGATGTTTCGCCAGGGACATCGGGATAAAGAATACAAGCCCGGTGATCCGTCTGAACTCGGCGATATATTCTTGCCTATCGCCAGTGGAAAGGCAAGTGAATTTAATTCGGATGATGAGAGTATTGAAAAGTCATTTGACGGGACTGCGTCCACTTGGTATCACTCACGGTGGTACGGTACAGTTTTGCCTGTGAAACTTGAGTACACTTTTGAAGCTCCTCAAGACGTGGATTATTTTGTATATAAACCTCGAGGTTCAGGTGATAATGGTAATTGGAAGAAGTTCGACTTATATGTTTCCACAGCGCAGAAAGAAAATTATGAAAAGATAGCATCGTATGATTTTGCTGGTAGTTCTTCTTCGTCGAAGATAAGCTTCGCTGAACCGCTGAAGGGGGTAAAGTCCTTCCGATTTGAGGTGAATGAAGCTGTCGGTGGAGTGGTGAGTTGCGGTGAAATGGAATTTTATAGGAATGCTGCTCCTGTAGCAGGACTTACGGAAGTATTTGCCGACGAACTCTGTTCCGAACTTCGTGCAGATGTGGATCAACGCAAAATAGACGGATTGGAGAATAGCTTTTTCAGAATGATAGCGCAAAGTTTGTATGACAAGACGTATGATTTGGAGTACCGTGTGCAAACTTATGAACCTTATCGTGAAATTAACGATTTGGCGACAGAGATGAAAACTAGTGGATATAATCCGTTTGAGAACCCCACAGGTATTTATTTTAAGGATGGCGAGGAGGCTGTCGTAATTTTAGGTAATACCAATGGAGAACAAGTGAATTTGAAAGTGTACGATTTCGATGCAATAAGACAAGGACAACGTACACCGGATCCGACTTCATATCCTTTAAGTGAGGGTATTAACAAGTTGAGGATTGCACATGGAGGATTGAGTTATATTGAGTATTATACTCCGAATTGGAAAACTGCACCAGCTCTTAAATTGCATATCGCTTCCGGTAAAGTGAACGGATATTACGACAAACATCGGGATGTATCGGCCGACTGGCGTGAAATTTTGAATAAAGCTACTTATGGTTGCATAGATATTAAAGGCGATCGTGTTAATCTGGTGTTTGGGGTGAACAGTATAAAGACTTATTGTGACAATTTAGGAAAATTGATACAGAACTATGACGATATAGTGGAATTGGAACATGAACTCATGGGATTAGATAAATGGGGGCGTCGGCCTAAAAACCATATGTTTGCTCGTGTAACCAAAGACGGATTGTTTGCTGATGGTTGGGGAGCCGGATGGTATGAAGGTTGTATGAACGAATTGGCCAGTACTACCAAATCTTTGCGTGAAGGAGTTTGGGCCATTGCGCATGAGTTCGGACATGTCAATCAAATCAGACCGGGATTGAAATGGGTATCAACCACTGAAGTGACGAATAATGTATATTCTGTATGTGCACGATATAAATTCTATCGGGAGAATATGCCGTTGGAACATGAAAGGTGTAACGATGGAAATGATAATAATGTCCGGGGAGGGCGTTTTAATTCTTATCTCAATTATGGCATCATTAAAGGAGAGCAGTGGCTCTGTCAAAAAGGCCAGGATAATATGGATCCTTCTAAGTATCCTTACGGAGGCGATCACTTTGTGAAACTCTGTCCGCTATGGCAGTTGCTGCTCTATTATCGTGAGATTGTGGGAGGAGAAAAACGCGATTGGTACGGTGATGTGGCTGAGATTGTACGCAATACGGATGAATCACAATTGACTAACGGGCAACTCCAGCTCAATTTCATGCGCAATACTATGGATGTTGTGAAAGAGGATTTGACCGACTTCTTTATCAAGGCAGGTATGCTGAAACCTATTGATAAGGAATTGGACGACTATGCACGTGGACAAATGACTATTACCCAAACAGATTGCGATGAGTTGGTGAAGTATGCTTCCAAGTATTCTAAACCGGCTACTCCTGTACTTTATTATTTATCAGCCAATAGTCAGAAGGCATTTAAGGACAAATTAGCAGTAGAAGGAACTTATAATGAAGGTGTCAAGGTAAGAAATAATGGTTGGATTGTCATCGATCACGATGTGTGGAAAAATGCTGTAGTCTTTGAAACCTATCAGGGAGATGAATTGAAATATGCTGCCATTGTGGGAACTGATTCTCCTGACCTGAGTGAAACAAAGGTTTGCTATCCCGAAGGTTCCACACGCATTGAAGCTGTTTCTTGGGATGGAAAGAGAAAATTAGTCTATGGAGAAAAATAATATTGAATTCAACGAGATATAAAATAGGACGATGAATCATAACAGACTTTATTTTTTACTATTGCTGTTTGCGTTTAGCCTCGGGATTCCGGGGCTTGCGCAGAAGCGTTGTATCAGTCAGGATTGGAATTTTTGTCGCATTTCTGATGAAACGTCGAAAGCGGAAATCAAGAATCAGGGAAGTGACTGGAGTTCACAATACAATGTGCAGCACATGGATATGAACGGGAATAGCGAATTGGCTGTTCCGCAAAATACTTTGAGAGCGGAACTGCGGCAGTTGGAGAGCAAACAATGGGAACAAATTACTCTTCCGCATACGCCATTTGTAGAACCATTGACTGTGCTGCATCAGTGGCAAGGTATCTGTTATTACAAAAAAAAGATTACCATTACGCCGGAGGAGGCGAAGAAGCATATTTGGATAGAGTTTGAAGGCGCGATGCACTTGGCCGACGTGTGGATTAACGGTAAGCATGTCATGCAACATGCCGGAGGATATACCCCATTTGTGGTAGACGCAACCGGATTGTTGAAAACGGGTAAAGAAAATGAATTATTAGTCCGTTTGGACAACCGTAACAATTCGTTGATTCCTCCCGGAAAACCGTTGGAAACACTTGATTTTTGTTATTATGGGGGAATTTATCGGAATGTACACTTGATAGCGAAAGCTGATGTACATATTACTCATCCCATTCTTGACGGACATCCGGCAGGAGCAGGTATATTTATTACCTATCCGAAGGTGTCGCAGGAGTTATCGGTAGTGGATGCGAAAACTGAAATAAAGAATACTTCTGATAAGGAAAAAGTGGTGGAACTTAGACACACGCTTTATACTTGGAAAAAGCAGAAAGGAAAGGATAAAAAAGTACAGAACATTTCAGAAACACTCACATTGCACCCTGGCGTAACAATAGAAAACAACCAGCGCATGGAGGTGAAACATCCGGCTTTGTGGAGTCCGGATGAACCGAATTTGTATGTGTTGTCGACAGAAGTCGTAGAAAATGGGAAAGTGGTAGATAAGGAAGAAACTCGTATAGGAATACGTCATATAGAAATGAGTATTGAGAAAGGGTTTGTCATCAACGGAAAACCACTTAGGTTGGTAGGTAGTAACCGACACATGGAATATCCGTATGTAGGTAATGCTATTTCCGATCAGGCACAATATCGCGATATGTATCAAATTCGTTCAAACGGATTCAACATTGTTCGTTTGGGACATTATCCGCAAGCTACTGCTGCATTGGATGCTTGCGATGAGTTGGGACTTCTTGCCATAGAACCGATACCCGGATGGCAGTTTTTCAATAAAAATCCGTTGTTCATATCGCTCACGCACCGGGATGTGCGTGACATGATTCGTCGTGATCGTAATCATCCATCCATTGTGATGTGGGAAACAACGCTTAATGAGTCATGGCCTCCGGCCGAGTGGAAAGACGGAGTAGTCAAGATTGCCCATGAGGAACTGCCGGGAGATCAATGTTTCACATCAGGCGATTCGTATGGTTATAAAGGATTTGATGTCTGTTACAATGACTGGGAAGAAGGCTTCAAACGTCCCAATAATAGTGGTAAACCGGGATTTATACGCGAATATTATGATTATGAGTTTGGCGGGCATTACAGCACAACACGTATCAGACGGGGAGACGGAGAAAAGGCTCAACTTCAGAACGCATGGAATGCGCAATGGTCGCACAACCGATACCGTATTTATTATCCAAAGACAATGGGGGATGCGGTATGGAGTATGTATGATTACAATCGGGGATGTTGCGATAATATTTGTTATAGTGGTGTGGCCGACATCTTTAGATTACCTAAATTCAGTCTTTCTTTTTTCAGAATACAGATTGCGGAAGGTAGCATGCTACCTTCGGGAAAGATGCCTTATGAGGTATTTATTCCGGCGTATAGGGACGAAATTTTATCTGATACAGTAATGGTGTACGGTAATGTGGATGAGGTAGAACTGGTTTTAAATGGCAAAACTATCAGACGGCAAACAGCTGACAAAGGCCCGGATAGTGACTATATTCCCGTACCGAATGGAGGCAATGGCAAGAATCTTCATTTCCCACCGTTCACGTTTTATGGAGTACCTAAGGAGAGAGGGGTATTGGAAGCTGTCGGTTATCATCAAGGGAAAAAAGTGGCAGAATATACGGTGAAGACTCCCGGGGTCCCGGAACGTCTGGATATTACTTATTTTGAGAGTGGCAAACCGGCTACAAAGAATGACTTGCTGATTGTATATGTCAGAATGCTGGACAAACAAGGAGTACTTTGTCCTGTTAACGGAATTCCTGTAGAATTGTCGGTACAAGGAGGAGAAATCGTAGGTCCTACTTCGTATCCACTGGAAGCAGGAGTCGCTTCATTTTTGGTGAGAACCGGTGAGATTTCGAAAATCAATATAAATGCTACGGGTAAAGGTTTTTCTACCCGTAAAAGTTTAAAGGTAGGGAAGGAATAAGTATGAGTTTAATGAAGGTTATTGCTACTTATGCAATGCTATATATGTGTGTCTTTGCACAAGCCAAAGAGGTGAAGTCTTTACAATCACCTCGGCAGTGGCATGTTTCTATTAGTGGAAATGATAGTGCCGATGGCTCTGCGACAACTCCATTGCGTCATATTCAGACTGCGGCCGAACGGGCATACCCGGGAGATGTTGTCATCGTACACGAAGGTGTTTACAGGGAGAGAGTTGCTCCACCGCGGGGAGGAGAATCTAAAGAGCGACCGATAACCTATCAAGCGGCTGAAGGAGAAAAAGTGGAAATCAAAGGTTCCGAAGTCATTAAAAATTGGAGACGGCTGAACAATGAGACATGGGAAACGGTGATCCCTAATAGTTTGTTCGGCGATTTCAATCCGTACAATGATACGATACATGGTGATTGGTTGGCAAGAGGACAATGGTCGCATACCGGAGAAGTATATTTGAATGACCGTGCCCTTGCGGAAACGGAACGGTTGGAAGATGTGCTTCTGAATAAAGGTAATCGTCAGTTGTGGTATAGTAAAGTAGGAAATGACAGTACATGGATATGGGCCAATTTTCCGGGATGCGATCCGAACCGTGAACTGGTGGAGATTAATGTACGCCGGACGGTATTCTATCCGGAGAAACCGTTTGTCAACTACATTACAGTAAGAGGTTTTCACGTCAGTCAAGCTGCTACGCCATGGGCACCGCCCACTGCTGAACAAATAGGGGCTATCGGTACACATTGGAGTAAAGGATGGACTATAGAGGACAATGTGGTTACTCATTCAAAATGTGTAGGCATTACTTTAGGTAAATACGGAGATGAATGGGATAATAAGGCAGAAAGCGTAGAAGGATATGTCGGCACTGTCAAAAGGGCATTGGACAACCAATGGAACAAGGAGCATATCGGCAGTCATTCGGTACACCACAATCGTGTTTCTTTCTGTGGACAAGCCGGTATCGCAGGTAGTTTGGGAGCAATCTTCAGTACCATTAGCGACAATGTGGTTCATGATATCGGAAGTTCTTCATTTTGGGGATACGAATTGGCCGGTATCAAACTGCATGCGGCTATAGACGCTGTGATAGAACACAATCACATTTATCGGACGGAGGGCGGCATTTGGCTGGACTGGATGACACAAGGTACAAGGGTGACACGTAATCTCCTTCACGACAACAGAGTACAGGATTTCTCCTTGGAAGTAAACCACGGTCCCATCATTGTGGATAATAATTTATTTTTGTCGCCCGAACTGGCGCAAGTCAAACTTTCACAAGGAGTTGCTTTTGTACACAATACAATTGCTTGGAAAATATGGCCTACAGGCGATGTGGATGAACGGCAAACTCCTTATATGTTTCCTCATGACACTCAAATTAAGGGATACCATGATTGTCCTTGCGGGAATGTGTGTTACTTCAATAATTTGCTCTTACGGGAAAATTTGAGTATGTACGAGAATAGCAAATTACCGACAAAGATGGAAGGGAATGTAGTAGATACACTGGTGCAATATAGAGTAGAAGAAATGGCTGATGGTTGGTATCTGGAGTTCATCCCTACGAAATCATTGAGCAAGGAATGTACTAAAGCATTGGTCTATTCGCAGCAATTGGGAGAAGCTGTTATTCCCCGACAGCGGATTGAGTTGCCGGATGGAAAGAAGGCTTTCGATAAAGACTATTTGGGGAGAAAGCGTAAAAAAAGAGGGAACTTACCCGGCGCTATTGAATTTAAAGGAGATTCCAGGGTGCGGGTTAAGGTATATGATATATGGAATTAATATCATCAGTAACTATGAAGAAGCATGTTTTAATCTGTGGATTAGGAATATTATTGGGATTTTTGCTAAATACAGGTGTCTTGGCTGCCGCTAATTCTTCTATCGGTCGTTGGACTATCTGGTCGAAGAACCCTGCATTGCAATGGGAGGACGCTTTCGTGACCGGCAATGGGAAGATTGGCAGTTTGATAGCGGGACGTCCGCAGGAAGAACGAATCACTTGTGTTCATGAAGAATTGTTTATCCGCGGATGGGACAGGCATAAAGTGACTGTTCCGCAAACTGCACAATTGATGCCATACGTTCGTCAACTAATGGAAAAAGGTAAATCGGATGAAGCGGCTTGGCTGTTGACGGATGAGGCAGAAAGACAATTGCATGCAATGGGAGCTAATCAACGATGGCCGTTAATTCCGCATCCGGCTTTCGATCTTTGCATCCGTCAGTTGGACAAGTTGCCTCTTCCGGTAGCAGATTACCGGCGGCAATTGAACTTGGAGACGGGGGAAGCGACTGTTGTCTGGAAGCAAGGTGCAGGCAGTTTTACAGAATCGGTTTTTTCTTCAAGGAAAGACAATGTGAATGTCATTCGCCTGAAAGCAAGCAACAAAGGGAAAATAAATGTGGAACTTAGTCTGGAGGAAACTCCCGGACGGGAAGGAGAACACTTTGAACACGATTTGGATCATGCCTTTTCTGAGGTAAATCGGGAAGCTTCCGGGCATTGGCTCACTTATCATGCCGCATACGACAAAGATCCCGGCGGATATGATGGAGTGGCGAAGGTTACTTTGAGAGGAGGAAACATACAGACGAAAGGTAAATCGTTGGTAGTCAGAAATGCAGAAGAAGTATTAATTATAGTGAGTATTGTCTCGCAGGAAGATGCCCGAAATGCTTCGTTGGATGCTGTCAAGGCCGGACTGGATAAGTTGGCTGCAAACTATGACAAGTTGTTGCGGCCTCATGCGCAAAAACACGGCGAACTATTTCACCGTATGCAGTTGGATTTAGGTTGTGGTGAACAATGGACAGTGACGCCTACTGAACAGATGTTGGCACAGATTAAAGAAACAGGGCCAACACCCTTGTTCCTTGAACAACTTCATGCCATGGGACGTTATCTGTTGATTTCTTCGTGTGGAAAATTCCCTCCTCCTTTACAGGGAATATGGAGTGGAGGATGGAAACCTGCATGGATTGGAGGCTTCGTCTGGGATTCCAATCTTAATCTGGCTATATCCGCCACAACGATGAGCAACCTGCCCGAATGTGCCGAAAGTTATAACCGACACATAGAAAGCCTGCTGCCGGGATGGCGACTGAACGCCCGCAATTATTTAGGTTGCCGCGGCTTTGTCGTTGCTCATTACAATGATCCTACCAATGGCTACCTGACACACTTCGGTAGTTCCTTTCCATGGATGTTTTGGGCAGGTGGGGCAGGATGGAATTTGCGTCCTTTGTATGAATATGCCATGTTGACCGGCAATGTGACATATCTGAAAGAGAAAGTCTATCCTTTATACAAGGAAATGGCTGATTTTTACGAAGACTATTTGGTGGAAGGTACTGACGGATTATATCATATCACAACCTCTATTTCTCCGGAAAACGCTCCGAAAGGTACGAATACATGGTTAAGTAAAGATGCTACTATGGATGTGGCGATAGCTCGTGAAGTGTTTACTTTCCTTTGTGACATGGGCCGACGTTTCCATGCTTCTTCTGCTGAGATGGAAAGATGGAATGCTATACTGCAGAAATTGCCGGCTTACCGCATTAACAATGACGGCGCTTTGGCTGAGTGGGTGGATCCGGCTTATCCCGATATCTATAATCACCGCCATAATTCCCACCTTTATCCTGTCTTCCCGGGGATTGACTTGGTTGGGTCGGATGCCGATCCTGCATTACAGAAGGCGGCAAAAGTGGCGTTGGACAAACGTTTCGGATTTGATACAAGTTCTGCTCACGGTTTGATTCATCTGGCGCTTCAGGCCGCCCGTTTGGGAGATGCGGATAAGGTGCGGCAAAACATAGAGCGTTTTAGTAAGCGGAACTATCTTTACGACGGATTAATCACTTCCCATGAGCCGGGACGTGCTATCTTCAATCTAGATGCGATATTGAGCTTTCCTCGTCTGTTGATGGAGATGCTGGTGTTTACAAAATCCGGATATATCGAATTCTTGCCCGCCTGGCCCGTTGGATTTCCCGATGGTTCGCTCAAGGGAATGCGTATTTATGGTGGGCACACACTGGACATCTGCTGGAAAGCAGGCAGACTTGAATCGTTTACCATTCACGCTGTTGCTGATGAGACTTTGGAATGGGCACACGATGGGATGAAAGAATGTCTGGAATTGAAAAAGGATAAGCCGTTTCAGTGGAGACGGCAGGCGGTCGGGGCTCAAATGCAGAGGAGGGAGTCTATGTATGATGAACAAAAAGACGAAACGTTTTTCGCCGGAAAGCGAAACTTGCTGACTGCCAAATGGGAAGAACCTTTCTCTTACGAAAGTATACGGAGCAAGCATGCACCTATGGGACCTTTTATGGGCAATGGAGATGTGGGATGTGCCAGCCATACAACTGCCAATAGCCAGACCATTCGTATATCGAAAGTCGATTTCGTGACGGATGGTTGGGAGGATTGGACGGGCAGGGGACCGGCGGCCCTTCCGATAGGAGGAATAAAAGTATCGGTTGATGCTCCTTCTGCCGAAGGGTTCCGTTACGAAATGGATATGTTGGGTAATGAATTGCGAATGACAAGCGGGACATTGCCGGCTGTGGAGATGACAAGCTGGATGGGCAGAGGCTCCAACGTGATAGTGACGGAACTTGTCACTGCTTCCGAACACCCTGTTACCATCACTGTAGATACTTATGCAGGCGGAACAACTTCAAATTATGAGGATAAGGCGATGGTGAAAGGTACTATTGCCCAAGCATATCGCCGGACGTTGACAGACAGTGTACGTTGGATTTCGCAAGCAGGTGTCTCTACCCGTATTATCGGGGCAGTCTCGTCGGTGAAGCAGGATGCAGAAAACAATGTAAAAAGTACTTTCACGTTGAATGCAGGTGAGAAGGTGTATGTAGTCACTTATGTATCGGGCGGAGGTACTGAAGATAACGCGCGTCTTGATGAAGCCTACGTCCGGTTAACCTCTTTGTCGGTAAAAGATCTCCGTCGGTTGAAACAGCAGAAAGATCTTTGGTGGACAGAGATGTGGCGACGTTCGTATGTGGAGACCGGCGATGACCTGATTGACAGGCAATATCTTGTCTCTGTCTATTTACAGGCTTCGGCTTATGACGAACACTCTCCTGCTTGCGGAGGAATGTATGGTGTATGGAATATGGATGACGAAATGAACTACCACGGAGATATTCATCTGAATTATAATAGCCAAGGTGGATTTTACAGTATGTTTTCATCTAACCGTCCCGAGCTTGCCATGCCCTACTACCGTTTTCTTGAAGAGATGATTCCGGAGGGTAGAAGGCGGGCAAAGGAAGAATTGGAATTGGTACACCCTTCGCTGAAAGGAAAATCGTGCAGGGGGCTTTTATTTCCTGTCAGTGCGTTGGGAATTGGTGGCTTTTATTGTACCTACTGGCAGCAAACAGTCAATGCTCCTTTCAATGTACCGTTGTTTAGCTGGTATTACGAATACACCGGTGATGAAACTTTTCTACGTGAAAGAGCCTATCCTTTTATCAGGGAGTGTGGGGATTTTTACGAAGATTACATTCAAAAAGAACGATACGGTAATTCCTACCGATATACGATTACCACCGGGGGACATGAAAACTCGTGGGACCTGAATCCGCCGTCGGATGTGGCTTTTGTGGAACAGACATTCCGGCTCCTGCTGCGTTATAGCCAAATCCTGAACATGGATGCGGACAGACGAGACAAATGGCAGGATATTGTGGATCATCTTCCGACCTACAAAGTGATTATGCCTACCCGGCAACCGAACCAGGGACTACCTGTTTATGCCAAGAATGAAGCCGGATGGGATGCGCCGAATCACATGATACAGTTACATGCCGCTTATCCATGTGAAGTCTTGAATCTGGCATCATCTCCTGAAGCTCTTCAGATTGCACGCAATACGGTCCACTATTATTTTGTGGCACAGGAGGGCTATAAACTCATGAACGAATTGGGCTTGAGTACTTATGTGATGGGAGCCCGCGTAGCTTTCGACCCGGAAATACTTATCGACAAGATGAGGTATCAGGCTGAAACTGCGGGAAAGAACTTCTTGATTACGGATGGGCACCATTGTCTGGAGAAGAGTGCGATTATGGAGGCGGTACATTCCATGATGCTACAAACGGTAGATGATGTGCTTTACCTTTTTCCCGACTGGATGAAGAAACCGGCATCCTTTACACGTCTTCGGGCTAAAGGAGGTTTTCTTGTGTCGGCTTCGTATGATGGGGCTCAAGTGACCGAGTTGAAAATTCAGGCAGGCAAAGCACCTGTTTGCAAGATCCGGAATCCGTGGCCGGACCGGGAGATAGAAGTGACAGCTAATGGAAGAACAGTGCCTGTTACTATATATCGTGATTATTGTGCTTTTTCTGTCAGGGAGAATGAAGTCTATCATGTAGTATGCAAATAGTTCCTTCATCCTTATTGTTGCACTCTGGTAAACAGATCGGTGCACTCAGGTGGATAGCCCTATTCACTTCAGTGCACAAGCCTGTTCACTGGAGTGCAACGATAAAGGTTTCTTATTGAAAATCGACTGATTATGGTGGTATAATCTTTCATTGTCTGTTAGTTATGATGAGAATGAACGATAGTTTTGCTACAGTTCATTAAGCGTTGACGATTAAGTTATGAGAATAACATTTGCAATAGGTCATTTTAGCAAGTCGATGATACCAGTTTTTCAATCTCTTTTGCAGAGTCCACTATATACGCCGGATTAAACTTTTCCAATTCTGTTCGAGGACGGAACCCCCATGTTATACCACAGGCTGTTACATTTGCATTAGCTGCCGTTTGCATATCGACTCCTGAATCCCCGACATAAAGAACATCTTCTTTTTCTACATCGGCTAATTTCAAAATATCAAAGACGACTGCCGGATCGGGTTTGACGTTCACTCCTTCCCGTTGGCCGAAAACGGCAGTGAAGCGGATCTCTGGGAAATAGTAGGCTATCAGTTTCTCGGTAGCTGCCTGATATTTGTTCGAAGCTACTGCAAGCTGTATACCTTCGGATTGCAAATAGGATAAAAGTTCTGAAATACCCGGATAAGGACGGCTGTCATCTGCATTGTGAACGTCATAGTAAGGAATGAACTCCTTTCTTACACGGAGTACATTTTCTTCTGTTTTTTCTCCTTCGGGCAGAGCACGCTCAAAAAGCTTGTTGATACCGTTTCCCACCATAAAGTTATACTTCTCAGTGTCATGGGTAGGATATCCTAATTTGTTTAATGCGTAATTGGTGCTATGGGCCAGATCGGCAATGGTGTTTAGCAATGTACCGTCCAAATCGAATATAACTAGTTTCTTCATTGAGCTTTCTGTTTTATAATTAATCTTGCTATCTTGGATCTTTTCGCTTACAAAGGTAGAAAAGAAAAGACGCTCCTGCAAGATTTTTATGATGCAGGAGCGTCTTTTTGTATTTGGTTACTCTTTTTTATTTCTTTGTAATCCGAAACCAATCCACATCTGCCCAACCGCCGTCGTTAGTAACAATGGCAGGACGAGTACAGAACATACCAACCTTGGCACCGATCCATTGTCCTTCTCTTGCCCGGAAAGGAGCACCGAATGATTCAAACTTTTTCCCGTCAAGGCTATAACTGAAATTACACATTGCAATGAGGTCGTGCCCGCCTTCACTGCTCTTGATTTTCTTTCCGTCACAACTGAAACGTACCTTCAGATAAACCGTATTTTGAGAAAGGGGAACGGAGGCTCTCACTTCTTCCGGTTTTCCTTTATCCGCTCTTAGGCATTCAACTTGCGACAGCACAAGACCTTTATCTGTATTTTCAAGAATCAGTCCGGCATAGTCCCTGCCCATAACGACAAGTCCGGTACGTTCACCCTTGTTTTTCAGGTTAGGGCTGAACGTCAGCTTCATCGTTGCGCTGAAATTATCGGAAGAGGTTTTCTGTAGCAAGAGGTTAGCTACATCCCACAGGTTTTTATACTCTTCTACCACCGGGTAAGAGTATAACCTGACATAACTTTTGTCTCCCGCATAATACGCCCATTTTTCGTTGATGTTAGCGTGCCATTGCCATTGTGGCGAAAGGGTATAACCGTCAAACTCATCACTTTCCTGTGGAGTACAAACGGGATATGTCTTTCCTACATTCGGTTTCCTGTAAGTCAAAACAGGCTCACCGCAACCGTCACCGTCTTTGTCTGTTCCGATGACAGGCCAGTCGTTTACCCATTTCATCGGTTGCAGATGCATGATACGGCCGTAAGCGCCTACATCTTGGAAATGAAGGAACCAGTCTTCTCCGGTAGGGGTATCTACCCAAGCTCCCTGATGAGGCCCGTTGACGGGAGAGTTGCCTTGTGCCAATACCGTTTTCCACTCGTAAGGACCGTAAATATTTTTGGAACGTAACACGACCTGCCAGCCTGTCGGTACGCCGCCTGCCGGATGAAAGATATAGTAATAGTCATTTCTCTTATACATTTTGGGACCTTCGCAAGTCTGGTGTGCCTCGTGTCCGTCAAATATGATACGGGAAGGAGTGGTTGCTTTCGTTGCCTCTGCATTCAGTTCGCAGATTGTGATTACACTTTTCAGTCCGGCACGACTTCCTGCGTATGCATGTACCATATATACTTTTCCGTCCTCATCCCAAAACGGGCAAGTGTCGATAATCCCTTTTCCCGGCTTTACAAGAACAGGCTCACTCCACGGACCTTTCGGATCTTTTGCTTTCACCATGAAAGCCCCCTGGTCAGGGTCTCCCCAAAAAATATAAAATTCACCGTTGTGGTAACGAATGGCCGGTGCCCATATACGGTTACCGTGTTCCGGTCGTTCTGGAGTTTCAATAGGAGTAAGGACATTGGGGACGGCAGCGCCGATAATTGTCCAGTTCACCAGATCCTTGGAATGCAGAATCTGCAATCCGGGCAGGCAGTTGAAACTGGATGAAGTCATATAGAAATCATCTCCTACACGGCAAGCGTCCGGATCGGAATAATCGGCATAGAGTACCGGATTTTTGTATTTGCCGTTTCCGAGATCGGAAACCCATACTTCGGATACATAGTTTTTCTGTGCTACTGCGGTGAAAGCCGTAAGCAGGCAGAAAGCTAAAGTCTGTGTCAATCGTTTCATAATCCCTATTTAGTTATACAGATATCCTTAATTTTCACAGTGACGGGATGTGCCAGTTCTTCTTTCCATTGGCGGAGATAAGCAAACCACGCTTCCGGGGTTTTATATCCGAAAGTTTCTTTCATGGAAGTGAACGTGGTGTGATACCGGAAGTAGTTACTTCCCGGAGCAGTAATTGTATAAAGGAAGTTCGCTTTATCTTTCTCCTCCGATTTCACATAACGTTGAGGAATGCAGGTGCCGAGTCCTACTGTTTCTTTGGCATATTTCACTGTATCGTTTACGGGCCAGTCCGTACCCCAGCTTCCTACAAGACCTTGATGGTCGGAGAAAGATTTGGAATTACCTACAATATCCTGAACTCCTGTGCAGAATATCTCTTTTTTGAGCGGTTCGTCAAAGAAAGCCTCGATACGGAGATCTCGGTGTCCGGCATAGAGGGTATACCGTGTCGTCATATCCAGTTCCGAACCTTGATATTGCCAGCCGGTCACTTCGATTTCTGCAATGACACGTACCGGTCCATAGGAGATGATACGTTCCGTGCGGGTCTCCACCGGAGTGACGTGTATTGCTTTCTGTCCATCCCAACCTTTCAAGGCACCCGGACCGCAGCTGTCAAATACCCGCAGCACATCATCCCCGAATCCTTTGGTTAGCTGTTCATCCGTAGGATAGAATTGAGATTCCTTGATTTCCAGTCCTTTGTTGAACTTGCCATATATATCCGGCGTCTGCTTTTCATTGAAATAAAGACGATAGCCTACTAACTCCGATTCCAACACCGGACCGTGAGGACGTACCATACTATATATATTGCTGGTACCGGGAACGGTAATAGCCTGTACCCGTTGATGTTTCCCTTTGCGGTGGTCTGTGATAAACATATCAGCATAAACCCGTTCAGGATAAGTCTTCGTGCTCTTTTCCGAAGAAAGAGTAATCCGGAATGTTTTTCTGCCCTGGGCAGGGAGTTCGGTAACGAATGCCAATTCATCCATTTTGCGGTCTCTGTTCAAGTCATCCAGTTGGGAAGGTATTTCATCGCTTCCTTCCATGACTACGGCAGACTTTACCTTGAACCCCATTTGAAGCTCGCGTAGGCTGATCACTACCGGTGCATCCGTTTGTGGTTGGTTCCAGTTATTATGTACCTCTATCGTAATCGTCTTTTCCTGTTTCTGAGCCAAGGTGGGCAGGATGACGCTCCCTAAAAGGAAAGCGATAATAAGAATATTCTTTTTCATGCTTCTAAAGCTGATATTATACGTTGTATTTCTTTGTCACAAAAGTAACGGAAAAAATAGCAGACCGTCTATCTTTTAAGGATAAAATAGTCTGCTATTTGAGCTTTTTACTCTATATAATGATATTGTGGTTTTCTTCTTTTTTTCTGGAATGTATCTTATTTGAGGCTCAGAATCTGTCCTTTTGCACCCAGTTCTTCATAAACTTTTCCGTCGACAGTCAGGTTTTTGGCATTCTTGACATTTAATATATTGTTACCCTTTGCCGATTCTACATAAACGTTTTCTAAAGTAACTCCGTCTACCTGGCTGATAACAACTCCATCCGTAGCTTCCGTCATAACAACGTTTTTAACCGTCACATTGCTGATTGGCATTTCCGGAAGACCGTTGAAGAACATCGCACGCCCCGAACCTCTGCAAACAATATTTGAAATATGAATATTACGGAATGCCGGAGTTTCTTCCGTTACCGGAGGAATGGCAGTCTTCATACGATTCAGCAAATCTTCTTCCGATTCTTCTCCTGCACCTTTTCCGCCGTAGAACAAATCGAACAATAGCGGCTCGTTCGGTATATTAATCATGTTGATATTATTAATGTAGATGTTTTCTACCACACCGCCACGTCCGCGAGTACTCTTGAATCGTAAACCTACATCCGTACCCATGAATGTGCAGTCTTCTACATAGATATTCTTCACACCTCCGGACATCTCGCTACCTACCACGAATCCTCCATGCCCGTGCAGTACTGTATTATTCTTCACAATCACATTCTGACAAGGTTCTCCGCGACGGCGACCATCTTCGTCTTTACCCGACTTGATACAAATCGCATCATCTCCCGCATCAAATACGCTGTTGATAATCAGCGCATTCTTGCAAGATTCCAAATCAATCGCGTCACCATTCTGTGAGTACCATGGATTGATAACCATAATATTATTAACCGTGAAATCTTCGCAGGACAACGGATGCAGACACCAGCTCGGAGAGTTCTTGAAAGTTACGCCTTCCAACAACACTTTCTTGCTTTTCACAATGCTGAGCAATACCGGACGCAACCACGGACGGATTTCAGCCCATTCTTCATCTGTATTAATTCCTTCGGGTACGTTGAAATCTTTGCAAGCCATAGCTCCTTTCAGCGAACCTGCGGTGGGATACCATATCTCCTGTTTCTCATCCAGGACACCGCCCGAATTGACCAGTTTCTTCCACTGTGAAGCAGTCAGTTTCTCTTTCTTCACCGGACGCCAGCAATCTCCGTTACCATCAAACGTGCCATAGCCGGTGATAGCGATATTCTCCGCATTCCGTGCCGAGATCGGTGACTGGCAACGACGGGTTTCCAACCCTTCAAAAGAAGTGTCGATGATAGGATATGCTTCGAAGTCGCCTGTGAAAAGTACCAATGCATTCTGTTCTGTATAAAGATTCACATTACTCAGCAACTCGATAGGACCGGTCAACCAGATACCTTCAGGGATAATCACTTTCCCCCCACCACGTTGGTTGACGTCTTTGATCGCATCATTGATCGCCTTTGTATTCAGGAATAATCCATCTCCTTTGGCTCCGAATTTTTCGATGTTTACCTCATAAGCAGGAAAAGCCGGTTGTTGCACTTCGGGCATTTCAAAAGGTAAATTCCGGTAAAGTGCGTCGCTTATTGCATTCTTGCTTACTGCATTCTCATTGGGTTGTTTACATCCCGAGATAAACGGCAAACAGCATACGGCTATCCAGAGGAGTCTTTTTGTCAATGTGTTCATTTAGTAATCTAATTCTATAGGGTTATACATCTATTGTTTTTCTTGGTATATTGTTGATATTAATAAGGATGATTTCATAATTCTTATGTCCCTCCGCAGGCGATCTTTCGCAGGCAGCCTGCCGGAGCGGAATAAGACGAATTCATGTTAACCTAATTCTAACCTTAAATAAATATTATGAAAAAACCTCTTAATTATCATTCGCAAAGATAGGTGGGAAACTTCAAGAGGATGTGGACTAATTGATAGATTACGTGTATTTTTTGTCATTTCTGTCTATTATTTGCACACATCTCGTGTTTTTATGCAGAAAGTTCCTATCTTTGCACAAAATTTAACGATTAAAAGATATGAGTTATAACTTGTTGAAAGGAAAAAGAGGTATTATCTTCGGTGCTCTGAACGATCAGTCTATTGCCTGGAAAGTGGCAGAGCGTGCCGTAGAAGAAGGTGCAACAATTACATTATCAAATACTCCAATGGCTATCCGTATGGGAGAAGTCAATGCTTTAGCAGAGAAACTGAATTGCCAGATTGTTCCGGCAGATGCAACGAGCGTAGAGGATTTGTCGAATGTGTTTAAGACCTCAATGGATATACTGGGCGGACAAATTGATTTTGTGCTCCACTCTATCGGTATGTCTCCCAACGTACGCAAGAAACGTACTTATGATGACCTTGACTATGGAATGTTGGATAAGACATTGGATATTTCAGCCGTTTCATTCCATAAAATGATTCAGTCGGCCAAGAAACTGAATGCGATTGCAGATTACGGTTCAATCGTTGCATTGAGCTATGTGGCTGCACAGCGTACTTTCTACGGCTACAACGATATGGCAGATGCAAAAGCATTGCTGGAATCTATTGCACGCAGCTTCGGCTATATCTACGGACGCGAGCATAGTGTGCGTGTGAATACAATTTCACAGTCGCCTACATTCACTACCGCCGGTTCGGGCGTGAAAGGTATGGATAAGTTGTTCGACTTCGCCAACCGTATGTCTCCGCTCGGAAATGCGACTGCCGATGAATGTGCAGATTATTGTATTGTGATGTTCTCCGATCTTACCCGTAAGGTGACTATGCAGAACCTTTTCCATGACGGTGGTTTCTCCAGCGTAGGTATGAGTCTTCGTGCAATGGCTACCTATGAGAAAGGGTTGGATGAATATATGGACGAAAATGGTAATATCATTTACGGATAAAAGATTATGAAACTACGGATTTCTCTTCTTGTTATATTAATAAGTATGCTTTTCGCCTCCTGCGGGATAAGCACAGGAAAAGGTACGGAGCAGAAAGGAGAAGAGATTTCTGTTCTGAGATATGATAAGCTGTTGAACGAATATGTTCGTTCCAACAGCTTTTCTGCTATGCAGAAGCTGACAATGGATTACCGCCAGCCGACGAAAATTCTGATTGAAGATGTACTGGCTATCGGTACCGTGAAAGACGATACCATTTTTCAGCGTCTTCAAAAATTCTATTCGGACACTACGTTAGTCCGCTTAGTGAGTGACGTGGAAGCTAAGTTCCCCAATCTTGATGAAGTGGAGAAAGGACTGAATAAAGGATTCCGGAAACTGAAAAAAGAGGTCCCCGGTACGAAGGTGCCGTTTGTCTATTCGCAGATATCCGCATTCAACGAGTCTATTATTCTTGTAGACACGTTGCTCGGTATCAGCCTCGATAAATATATGGGGGAAGATTACCCGCTTTACAAACGCTTCTATTACGACTATCAATGCCGTTCAATGCGTCCCGAACGTATTGTGCCGGATTGTTTTGTATTCTATCTCCTCGACCGTTACGGAATGAGTTATCACGAGGGGACTTGCCTGATTGACCTGATGATGCATTCCGGGAAGATCAATTATGTAGTGCAGCATTTGTTGGGTTATGATAATATTGGTGATGCAATCGGTTATTCGGATGAGGAAAATGCCTGGTGCAAGAAAAACGAAAAGGCTATTTGGGAACATATTTGTTCCAACGATCATTTGCATGCGCGTGACCCGATGATCATCCGTTATTATATGAAACCTGCCCCTGCAGTTGAAATGCTGGGTGGACAAGCTCCTGCATCAGTGGGTATATGGATAGGCGCACAGATTGTTTCTTCCTATATGAAAAAGCATAAGGATATGAAGCTGAAAGATTTGTTGGAATTTACCGACTATCACGAGATGTTGAACCAGTCTGATTATCTGGCTTCCTGATAGCTTCATTGGCAATTTAAATTCTCAATTCTCAATTTTAAAAGTGGAAACTGCTCTCTATTTACTACCTGTGACTCTAGGTGATACACCTGTCGAAAAGGTTTTGCCTTCTTATAATAAGGAGATTATCTCCGGTATTCGGCATTTTATCGTTGAAGATATTCGTTCTGCCCGCCGTTTCTTGAAGAAAGTGGACCGGGAGATTGATATTGATGCGCTGACCTTCTACCCGTTGAACAAGCACACTTCACCTGAAGACATTTCCGGTTATCTGAAACCTTTGGTTGGCGGTGCTTCTATGGGAGTGATTTCCGAAGCCGGTTGTCCGGCTGTTGCCGATCCGGGGGCGGATGTGGTTGCTATCGCGCAGCGCAAGAAGTTAAAGGTTGTTCCTTTGGTGGGACCTTCTTCGATCATTCTTTCCGTAATGGCTTCCGGCTTTAACGGACAGAGCTTCGCTTTTCATGGTTATCTGCCGATTGAACCGGACGAGCGTGCCAAGAAATTAAAAACTTTGGAACAGCGGGCGTATTCCGAAAGCCAGACGCAGCTATTTATTGAGACGCCTTACCGCAATCATAAGATGATAGAAGATATTTTGCAGAATTGCCGCCCGCAGACCAAACTTTGTATTGCTGCCAATATTACTTGTGAAGGAGAGTATATACAAACGCGTACGGTGAAGGATTGGAAAGGACACGTGCCCGAACTGTCTAAGATTCCCTGTATTTTTCTCTTATACAAATAACTCCTTTTAAATGTTCGTATTCATCTTCGAAACAGCTGCTGAAGAATCCTTTGCCTAAGTTTTCTTCAATCTGCTTGAAACTCCATAACTTGCTGTTCTTGAAGCGGGGAGTACAAAGGATTGCATCGTCTTTTATTTCAGCGATAAACAGATAGATCAGCCGGTTGGTCACTTCATTTTCAAAATGATAAACAATATTGAACTCCGGCTTTATATTTTCTTTGGCATGTGGAAAAGCATTGGTTAATAAACGATTGACACCGTCGGACAAGGATTCGCCGAAACGCAGGTAACATTCCAGAGGAATATCTGTCTTATTCTTATCCAAAATAGCTGTCGAAGGCCGGTCACAGAGAAATAACATCCCATGTGTGGAGATAGCAATTCTTATGACCGGATTGATATATGCATTCTTGTAATTGATCGCCTCTACTGCAGGAGTCTTTCCAATGACGTCTCCTTTGGTGTTGACGATAGGTACGTACTCAGTGTGAGACATCAAGTGATTGAAGAAGCGAATGGCAATCTGGTTAAATAGAATGCTCATGACAAAGACGATGGGTGGTAGCACTTTATAAAGAGTAAGTTTGCTGGTAGAACTTAACGGGTTCTGGCAGATTATCACGATACTGATGATAATAAAGTGAAGTATACCGAAAATCAGAGCAATTCGTGCAGAAACAACAGCAGCCTCCGCCCCTTGTGCATACAGGCGTTTGTTACAGGAACCTATCTGTTTCAAGAAATGGTTGATGAATCTTTTCTTGTGCATATAGAGTATTAGCATCGGTATGAGAATGCTCACTTCCAATGTGAGAGGAAGTGCACCTTCAGGAACATAATCGCCCGGAATAAGGGCTGCCAGGGAAAGAAGAATCAGTATTCCTGCCGATATATAAAGAATAAAGTTGGGTAGCAGTATGCCTTTACGATGATAAGAAAGATATACACCTACGATACCTATGACTGTACCGATGTAAATAGCCGTGTCTTGCGTTATAAATTCGCACAATAAAATGGAAATAATAACGGGGATAAAACCCATTGACATGTTAAATGCGGAAGAAAGTATTCCTTTATGATCCATCTCTTTATGTTTATTTGTCGGTTCTATCTATAAAACAAATAGCGCTTGTGTTTTGTTTGCTAACGGATATGTTTCTCAGCATGGTAGGAGGAACGGACAAGAGGAGCACTCTCCACGATATTGAATCCTTTTTCTAAGCCGATAATCTTGTATTTTGCAAATTGTTGCGGGGTCACATATTCGGCAACGGGATAATGCCGATGACTGGGTTGCAGATATTGTCCTATAGTGAGTATCTGGCAACCGACTGCCAGTAGATCATCCATAAGTGTTTCCACTTCTTCGGGAGTTTCTCCCAAACCAACCATAATGCCGCTTTTGGACTTTACTCCGTTTTTGGAAATGTGAGAGATAACTTGTAAACTGGTATCATAATTTGCTGCACTGCGTACCAGGGGACTGATACGCCGGACAGTTTCCATATTATGAGAAATAATATCGGGATGCGCTTCAATGACCTGATTTAGCAGTTCTGTCTTTCCTTGAAAATCAGGTATCAGTACTTCGATAGTCGTTTGAGGATTCAAACGCTTAATTTCCCGGATAGTACGTGCCCAATGCTCTGCTCCCAGGTCGGGGAGATCGTCACGGTCCACCGAGGTGATTACGGCATGATCCAGTTTCATCAATGCGATAGACTCCGCCACATGAACAGGTTCATTTACATCCAATGGGTGCGGACGTCCGGTTTGGGTGTTGCAAAACTTGCAACTACGGGTACAGATATCTCCGCCAATCATAAATGTGGCAGTTCCCTTTCCCCAGCATTCCCCCATATTGGGGCAACGCCCACTGCTGCATATCGTATGCAGGCAGTGGGAGTCGACAATCCGTTTGGTTTCGGTGTATCGTTCGTTGGCACCGATATTGATTTTCAGCCATTCAGGCTTACGTACTCTGTCAGCCATTATAAATTATTCAAGAAGAAGTTGGTCAACCGTGTGTACAGATGATTGCGGGTGTTGCCACCGTATATGCCGTGATTACGGTTAGTATATACCTGCATATCAAATTGCTTGCCGAGTTGTACTAAATGTTCGGCATATTCCGTGCAATTCTGAAAGTGTACATTATCATCCGCCATGCCGTGTACCAGCAACAGATTACCGTGCAACTTGTCAGCACGGGTGAAAGCAGACGATTCCTTGTATCCTTCCGCATTTTCTTTTGGTGTACGCATGAAGCGTTCCGTATAAATCGTGTCGTAGAAACGCCAGTCGGTTGGTGCGGCAACAGCTACGCCTGCCTTGAATACGGGGGTACCCTCACTCATGCTCATCAAAGTCATGTATCCACCGTAGCTCCATCCCCAAATACCGATGCGATCTTTATCTACATACGCTTGTTTGCCTAGGTAAAGTGCGGTTTCCACCTGGTCTCTGGCTTCCTTTACACCGATTTTCAGGTAAGTACATTTCTCGAAAGCTTCTCCACGTCCTCCGGTTCCACGTCCGTCCACACAGACAACGAGGTAGCCGAGGCTTGCCATATACGTTTCCCAACTGATTCCCCATGTATCCAGCACCTGTTGTGAGCCGGGGCCGCTGTATTGGAACATCAGTACCGGATATTTTTTCGAAGCGGAAAAATTGACAGGTTTCATCATCCAACCGTTCAATGTCACTCCATCTGTAGTCTGAAAAGTGAAAAATTCTTTCTTGGGAACTGCGTATCCTGCCAGTTTTTGTTTCAACTGGTCATTTGTAACCAGCGTCTTTAATGTTTTGCCGGTATTATCGTTCAGCGTAATCTGCATTGGAGTATCCAAACTGGAATATTTATTCATATAATATTTCATCGATTTGCTGAAAAGCGGTGTGTTTGTTCCTGTCTGTTGAGACAATTTGGTCTTTTTTCCTTTCTTATCCGTCTTGTAGACCGCCTTGCGCAGAGGACTTTCCTCATTACTGGTGTAATAGAACGAACCATCCTCCTCATCATAACCCAAAAAGTCTTTTACCTCAAACTTGCCGTTAGTCACTTTCTTAATGAGATTACCTCCCATGCTATACCAATAGAGATGACTGTAACCGTCACGTTCGCTAAGCATACTGAAATAATCGGGATAGAAGTGAATATTGTCGAATATATTTTCCTTTATATAATAAGGTGATTCGTCACGCAATACTAATTTGCAAAGGGTGGAACGAGGATCGGCAAAGTAAAGGTCGAAACGGTCCTGATGGCGGTTTAGTGTCATGATTGCCAATTTGGAGGCATCTTTTGTGAAACGGATGCGGGGGATATACCCATCTGTATCCAACGGGAGCTTCATTGTACGTGTCACGTGTGATTTGATATCGTAGGTACGTACTTCAACTTTGGAATTCGGATATCCTGCTTTCGGGTATTTATAGGTATATTCGCCCGGATAATCTTTCAAGGCATTGATGTAGGGCGCTTGTCCTGCAAATATCGGGAAAGAGTAGGAGGGAACTTCAGACTCATCGAAACGGATAAAAGCAATCATGGTATTGTCCGCACTGAATTCCAATGCGCGGTTAAACCCGAACTCTTCTTCATATACCCAGTCAGGAATACCGTTGATGATAGAATTTTGCTTACCGTCTTCAGTCACTTTGCTTTCGCTGTTGCCGTAGAGCAGTTTTACGAGGAATATGTTGTTGTCACGTACGAAAGCGATCATTGTTCCGTCCGGAGAAAAGACGGGGACCTGTTGAGGTCCGCCGTCGGACAGCCGTTCAATAATGTTGTTTGTCGTAACTCCCTTATCATTTCGTTTCAAAGGGTAGATATAATGTACAGCTGTATAAGAATGCCGGTAAATCGGAGTCGTTTTCGTAGCAATAAGCAATTTCTGACCGTCGGGTGAGAACTGGTAACTGTCGAAGTGTTTGAAATCACATTCGCGTGCAGTATTCACATCGAATACCACTTCCACTTTTTCACCTGTCTTGAAGGAATATTTAATAATTTGTGTGCCTTCGCCGTTCATCTGTGTGTAGTATTCACCGTCGGGCGTGGGGATTACTCCCTGAATGTTTTCCGGGCGGAAACGTCCGGAGGTGATATCTTTTAAATCAAGAGCCTTTTGTCCTTGTGCCATTCCGGTAAGGCAGAGAAGGCAGAAGAGTAGAGCTAAACTTACTTTTCTCATTTTATGAATTGTTTTATGTTTTACTGTTTATAGGTTTTAAATTCGTATCCTGCAAAAATAGTAATAAACTTAAATACCTCAAAGAGCAAACTCTTTTTTTAGGTTCGGATAGCCGCTTATTTCCTCAACTTTTATATTTGTTTAGGAACAAGACAGGGCTGTTTAGTTAAAAATATGCCTTCTCATGGAAAAAAAGTCTCTTTTTGTTTGCTTTTTAATTTCTAAATTTGATATATTTGTGATATCAAAATAATATCAAAATTAAATGCTATGATTACAAAAGAAATTAAGTACGATGATGCGGTTGTTAATGGCTTTTTGGCCTTGTTTCTTAATTTGATCGTGTTGCCTTTGTTGGTTGTTGTGAGTTTTATGCTTTTCAAAGGAAGCATAATTATGTTTTTCTTGCTATTGCTTTTTCTTGCATTAGCTGTTCTGATGATTCCGGGTTATTTTTCGCAGGAACCGAACGAAGCCCGTGTCATGGTATTCTTCGGGAAATATAAAGGTACGTTTACTGAAACGGGATTTTTCTGGGTTAATCCTTTTATGAATAAGAAGAAACTATCTTTACGTGCCCGTAACTTGGATGTGGAGCCTATTAAAGTAAATGACAAGATTGGTAATCCTATTTTGATCGGTCTGGTGCTTGTCTGGAAACTGAAAGACACTTATAAAGCTATGTTCGAAATTGATGCGCAGACAATGGCGGATAATAGAGGGAGCGGACAGATGACTGTGACTGTTGCCGGGCGAATGAATGCCTTTGAGGATTTTGTTCGTGTGCAAAGTGACGCTGCGCTTCGTCAGGTAGCGGGACTGTATGCTTATGACGACAACGAAGCGGATTTGGATGAATTGACGTTACGTAGTGGCGGTGATGAAATTAACGAGCAGTTGGAACAAAAGTTGAATGAACGTCTGGCCATGGCAGGTATGGAGATAGTGGAAGCCCGTATTAATTATTTGGCTTATGCTCCGGAGATTGCAGCAGTTATGTTACGCCGTCAGCAGGCGTCGGCTATCATCAGTGCTCGCGAAAAGATAGTTGAAGGTGCTGTTTCAATGGTACGTATGGCATTGCATAAACTTTCTGAAGAGGAAATTGTTGAACTGGATGAGGAAAAGAAAGCTGCCATGGTGAGTAATTTGCTAGTGGTGCTTTGTGCGGACGAAGCTGCGCAACCGGTTGTGAATACAGGTACGCTGAATCATTGATAAACTATAAATAAGAAGGTAAAATAGAAGTGGCTAAAAAGGAATCTTCAATAAAGAGTTTTGTTTTGCGAGTGGATACTGAAACAATGGACGCCATTGAAAAATGGGCGGCTGATGAGTTTCGTAGTACAAACGGGCAACTTCAGTGGATTATTGCCGAAGCCTTGAGAAAAAGTGGCCGATTAAAAAAGAAGTCTTCTAAAACCGGAAATAAACCGGAAGAATCTGAAGGAGAGCAAGTGGAGGATTAGAGTTTCATTGGTTTGGTGAAATATCTCATGATCCGTTCATTCCTTCATCTTTCCCTGTTCATCAGTGTTAGTGGATGAAGGAGCTCTGCCTTTCGTCTTGTGTCTGCTTGTTCATTTACTTTTGTAGTGACAGATAAAGGCAAGTAAAATATGTAATGATACTGATTTTTTGTATGGATTTGATAGAGGATATTTAATGAGATTCAATATCTTTGTGAAAAGTACTTTAAATATTACCACTATGAATTCAAAGAGAAAAGACTTGCAGTATGCTTCCGTCTTCTTGTTGGCCGTGGCATTGACATTCCTAATGGGAAAGGGTGATAACTTGTGGTTGGTGTCATGGGGTGACTTGATACCGAGCTTGTTTGTGTTGTTCATAGCAGGTGATTGCTTGCATAGCTCCTTGCTCCGTATCAAAAGCGGTGAAGAAAATGGGGGAGCTCGTTGGAGTACCTGTTTCATTTTTCTGGTATTCAGTATCGTCTTTATGGGCGATTTATTCTTTATAGGGAATTTTATTGTTGATAAACTGTGGGGGTAAAAGAATGAAGAATTTATCTTTGATAGAGCCTTTTACAGGCTTGTCATCTTTTAAACTATATCTTTTAGTTTATATTAACTAGAAAAATTAGTTTATAAACTAAAACTTCTCGTTATTTGCATCAAACAAAGATGCAGGTATGAAAGGATTAACAGCAAAGGAAGAAGAAATCATGGGATTTTTTTGGGAAAAGGGTCCCTTGTTTGTGAAAGAAATGTTGGCTTTCTATGAAGAACCGAAGCCGCATTTTAACACCTTATCAACGATTGTGCGCGGGCTGGAAGATAAAGGCTTTCTGGCTCATTATATTTTTGGGAATACTTATCAATACTATCCGATCGTCAGTGAAGAAGATTTTCGTAAAGGAACACTTCGGAATGTAATCAGTAAGTATTTTAATAATTCCTACCTGAATGCAGTTTCGTCTTTAGTCAAAGAAGAAGATATTTCTTTGGATGAACTTAGACAATTGATTCAAGAGGTAGAGAAGGCGGACAGGAAAGGCTGACCTGAGAACACTATTTAATGAACACCAATTAATAAAACGACAATCTATACTATGGGAGCATTCTTTATCTATATATTAAAATCATCAGTTTGCCTTGTCTTGTTTTACCTGTTTTTTCGGGTCTTACTTAGCAAAGAAACTTTTCATCGCTTTAATCGTGTTGCTTTATTGGGCGTACTGTTTTTGTCATTGCTCATTCCCTTCATTGAAGTAACCACGAACCATCAGGTTGAAGTACAACAAACAATGCTCACCATTGAGCAGGTGTTGCTAATGGCAGAAATGGAACCCGCGACTGTCGATGCAACCGGCGGAGTGGCAGTATACGAAGTCGCTTCCTTGTCCTGGATAGAGATTCTTCTGCTTGTTTATCTGGCCGGCATTATCTTCTTTGCTTGCCGCAATCTATACTCTTTGATCCGTCTTTTCAGGTTAATACATTCCGGTAAACGGGAAAAGTTGGAGAATGGAACAACACTTGTTGTCCACGAACAGGAGATAGCTCCGTTCAGTTGGATGAAGTATATCGTTATCAGCCGGAAGGATTTGGAGGAGAACGGGCGGGAAATTCTGATTCATGAAGCAGCACATATCCGTCATCGGCATTCTATTGATTTATTGGTAGCTGATATCTGTATCTTTTTCCAATGGTTCAACCCCGGTGCATGGCTGTTGAAACAGGAGTTGCAGAATATCCATGAGTATGAAGCCGACGAGACTGTTATCAATGAAGGTGTAAACGCGAAAGAATATCAACTATTATTAATAAAAAAAGCCGTTGGCACAAGGCTCTACTCTATGGCCAACAGCTTTAATCACAGTAAACTTAAAAAACGTATCACTATGATGTTAAAAGAAAAATCAAATCCGTGGGCACGGTTGAAGTACTTGTATGTGCTTCCATTGGCAGCTATTGCAGTAACTGCTTTTGCCCGTCCCGAAATCTCCGAAAAAGTAGAAGAAATTTCTGCCGTCAAAGTTAATGATTTGGCCGAGATTGTGCAAGAAAATGTGTTGAGAGATACAGAAAATGTGCTGCAAGATACTGTAAAAGTGTCACATGGCGATAGTAAGGCCAAGGTTAGTGCTGAAAATCGTGCGGCAAAAACGAAAGGTAATGAAGAATTAGTTGTTTTTGAGGTGGTGGAGCAAATGCCTGAATATCCGGGTGGTATGAATGCGTTGTATAAGTATTTGGAGAATAAAACAAAAAGTTCTGATGTGAAAGGGAAAGCCGGAGGTAGTGTGATAGTCGGTTTCACTGTATCTGAAAGCGGGAAAGTAAAGGATGTGCGAGCGCTTCAGTCCGACCAACCTATCTTAACTAAAGAGGCTGAAAGAATTGTGAGTGAAATGCCGGCCTGGACTCCCGGAAAGCAACGTGGTATGCCTGTGTCTGTGAAATATTCCGTTCCGGTGAGGTTTGGAGATATCAGATTTCCGGAGAATAAGAAGCCGTTAATTATGGTCGATGGCAAGGAAATGAGTATGGAGACTTTCGAAAAAATAGATAGAGGGATAATAGAAAGTTTCTCGGTACTGAAAGATAGTGCATCTATTGGTTTATATGGCAAGCGTGGTGCAAATGGGGTGATACTTGTTACCACTCGCAGGGAGGGGAAAACACGTGTACAAGACATCAGCACTTTTACTGAGATCAAAGCGACTGAAACAAATACTGTGCCGGACTTTCTTGTCACAGGAATTGTTACTGACGAGCAGGGCCAGCCTAAAGCCGGAGTAAGCATAGTCGTTCCCAATACAACTATTGGCGCAATAACAGATGCAAATGGCCGCTTTCGTCTGAAAACGCCGAAGGATAGTTATTTGTGGTTCTCATTTATTGGATATAAAACGGTGAAAGCAGCCGTAGCTTCTGAAATGTCAATACGAATGGAACAGGATGTGGTTAAATTGTTTCCTGAGACATCCGTTAGTCTGAAAACGACCGGAACTTTATCTTCCGGTACTAAAGTCGGAAATAGTTTGACTCTTTATGGAGTTGAAGAGGGCAAACAACCCTTAATCATTATTAATGATAAAGAAGTATCGGATAAAGAAGCTTTGTCTAAGATAGCTCCTGACCGTATTAAAAGTTTTTCTATATTGAAAGATAAAACTGCTACATCTATTTATGGGGAAAAAGGAAAAAATGGAGTGATAATTGTTACTTTGCTTACGGAAGGAGAGTATCAATTTAAAAAAGATAATCCGGAAAAACCTTATGCTGATGCTTTGGAACTGGCAGAAAGTGTCGCAGAAGGGGTAGAAGGAAAGATTATCTATTGTATAGACGATGATGAAGTCGAAAAATCGAAATTGAAAGGAATGTCTATAAAGACAATTAAAGCAGTGTCTTTAGATCAAGCGGGCAAAGAGAAAATTGTACGTTTGAAAACAGACAAGTACCGTTCTGACTGGATTACCGTGACCGGAGTAGTGTATAATGAGGACGAGAAACCGACATTCGCTATTGTAAATGTAAGAGGTACGAGATTTACGGAAAGAACAGATTCAATAGGGCGCTTTACTATAAAAGCCCCTAAAAACGGTGTGCTTCTGGTTGGTTATAATGGAAAGCCTACCATTGAAGTTAAAGTGAAGCCTACACTTAAAGTCATTTTGAAAGATAAACAAGAATGATTTTATAAGCTAGCGACGAACTCATACGCAAGGTTGTTGTGCTGATTAAATTAAAGAATAAATATATGTTGAACTTTAAATTCTATTTATTATGAAAGGAAATTTATGTAAGATTTTGTTGGCTGTTTCATTTCTTTTTCTTATGCCCAATCTTTGTATGAGCCAAAACTTAAAAGGTATCTGGAGACTTGTTCAGAATGACGCTACTTCACAAGTGACCAGATATAAGGTACTTGATAAAGAAGGCAAATTTTATAATGTAGATGCCTATGTTAAAAATGCAATGTACTTAGAAGCAGGAAACAGAGGTACGGGAAGCGTATTTTGTCCTTATAAGATTACTCGTTCGGGTGAGTATAATATTATTGCAGAAGGACTTTATTGTGAGGTATTGCATAATGAATATGGAAGAACCGCATCAGCTCTTGTTCCTATATCCTACCGGATTGACGGAAAACGAATGACGCTTTTATTCCAATTAGGCAACAGTGTTTACCGTGAAGTTTATCAGAAAGTATCGAAACTGGGTAAATAAAAGTTTTTACTCAATATGATCTTTTTTTAACGGAGGTACGAAAGTATCTCCGTTTCTTGTTCCGGATGAAACCAACGTATTTCCTCGTCCCGCTTAAACCAAGTCATTTGTTTGCGTGAGTAAATGCGCGAATTTTGTTTTATCTTTTCGATAGCGAAAGGAAGTTCCCATTCTCCGTCCAGATATTTGAACAGTTCTTTGTAGCCTACTGTATTGAGTGAATTGAGATGTCGGTAAGGAAGTACGGAACGTACTTCTTCCAGTAATCCTTCTTGCATCATTTGGTCTACCCGACGGTTGATACGGTCATAAAGTTCTTCCCGGTCGCGGGTTAAACCGACTTTGATGATATGGAAAGGACGTTTTTTCTTTTGTTGTGTGCGGAAAGAGGTGTAAGTACGTCCGGTCATATAGCAGATTTCCAGTGCATGAATCACCCGTTTTGGATTTTTCAAATCCACAATACGATAATACTCCGGATCTAGTAACCGGAGTTCCGCACAGAGTTGTTCAAGCCCTTCTTCCTCGTATTTCTGCAACATGAGCTGACGGGTTTCCGCGTCTACGGTAGGAATATCGTCAATACCTTTGCAAATAGCATCCACATACATCATTGAACCGCCCGTCAAGACAACAACCTCATGCTGCATGAATAACTTTTCGAGAATCTCCATTGCTTCCGTCTCATATTGCGCGGCGCTATAATAGTCTGTAAGATGAAGCGTTCCTACCAAGTGATGCGGCACACGTTCGAGTTGTTCGGGAGTAGGAGCGGCTGTCCCTATTTTCAGTTCAGCATATAACTGTCTAGAATCGGCAGACACGATATGAGTCTGAAAATTCTCGGCTAATCGCAGGCTTAATTCTGTTTTTCCTACGCCTGTGGGTCCTATCAGAACGATGAGAGTGGGCATGGGGTTAAAAGTAGTAAGTATCGGTTGTTGAGTACTAAAACATGGAATTAAAAAATATCAGGTATTAACTGCCCGGCACTGCATAGCAATTAATACCTGATACTTGATATTTAAGACTTAGAATTTATCTTCTTCGTATGGGTTACCAGCGTCGCCTCCTCCTATGTCAAAACCTTCCTGATCGAAGTCCTCCATGTCGAAGTCCTGATCTCCGTAAAAGTTTTCGTCGAGGTCGAGCGAGCCACCGGCTGCGGCCATTTCTTCAAAATCAACAGTCTGTTTGGGAGCTTCTCCGGCTTTCTTAGTACATTTAGCACCATTCATATCTTTACCGGTGATAATTTCTGTCAGTTCGATGAAGAAACAACGTTCTGTCATGTAGTCGAACACATACAGTAACTTTTGTTTTTCGTCCTCTATCAGTTCGCTGATCGGAGTTTCTTTCATCACCCAGCTATCTATTTCCGGATTATCATCCATTTCTTCCAAAGTCACTTCTTTTTCTTTTTCCCAATCATCGTCGCAGATAAAGAAAGAAGTCATCTGGTCATTAGCATACCCTACTGATTTCAGTATAGCTTCATGGAAGTCGAAGAATGTTGCTTCCGGATCAATTTGTATTTCTCTGACAAAATCGTCAACTTCATCAGATATGATAGTAAATCTGTATATCATAATATGACTATTTTGAAGTGTTTATTTAATAATTCCACGCTCCGAGTTGCGGATGAATTCAATGATATAGTCAATCTCGGGACTCTTTTCAAATTCATCTTCGATTTTCTTCAATGCTTCAGTCGTGTTCAGTCCACTCTGGTAGATGATACGATATGCATTGTGAATATTCTCAATCACTTCGTTGGCGAAACCGCGACGGCGCAAGCCGATGATGTTGATGCCGCTGAAAGCGATCGGTTCGCGTCCTGCAATAATATAAGGAGGAATATCCTTGCTGAAGCGGCATCCGCCCTGAATCATTACATGACTGCCTACATGACAGAACTGGTGCATCAATACATTGGCACTAACAATAGCGTTATCATCAATCACGATTTCACCTGCCATTTTGGTAGAGTTCCCAATGATACATCCGTTACCAACCAGCGCATCGTGTGCCACGTGTACACCTTCCATTAGTAAGTTATTGTTGCCCACGATTGTGCGCCCTTTAGCTGCTGTACCACGGTTGATCGTGACATTTTCGCGAATCAGATTATTGTCTCCGATTTCGGCTGTTGACTCTTCACCGCGAAACTTGAGGTCTTGCGGAATGGCTCCGATAACAGCTCCCGGAAAAATAGTATTTCCGTTACCGATACGTGAACCATATAAAATATTGGCATTAGCCATAATCTTATTGTTGTCGCCAATAACCACGTTTTTATCTATAAATACAAAAGGCGCAATTTCTACATTTTCCCCGATTTTTGCTTCGGGATGAATATACGCTAAAGGACTTATCATGCTTTTAAATATCAATTATTACTTGTTTTTTACTATTTGTGCCATGAATTCCGCTTCACAAACCACCTTCTCGCCGACGAATGCATAACCTTTCATCGTGGAGATACCACGACGGATCGGAGCCAGCAATTCCACACGGAACAATAACGTGTCTCCCGGCACTACCTTTTGGCGGAATTTTACACCGTCTATCTTCATAAAATAGGTAGAGTAGCGTTCCGGTTCGTCAACGGAATTGAGGACAAGCAGACCTCCCACTTGTGCCATGGCTTCTACTTGAAGCACTCCCGGCATAACAGGTTCTTGCGGGAAATGTCCCTGGAAGAAAGGCTCGTTGGCGGTAATATTCTTGACACCTACGATATAGTTGGCACCAATTTCAATTACTTTATCTACCAGTTGGAAAGGATAACGGTGCGGCAGAAGTTCACGGATGCGGTTTACATCCATTATAGGTTCGCGGCTACAATCATAAGTCGGTGCCTGAATTTCGTGCAAGCGGATTTCTTTCCGCATCTGACGGGCAAACTTATTGTTGATTGTGTGTCCGGGACGGGTGGCGATGATACGGCCTTTGATCGGTTTACCGATTAAAGCAAGATCACCGATTACGTCCAGCAACTTGTGACGGGCACATTCATTCGGCCAAACCAACGGTTTATGATTGATATAACCCAACTGGTCGGCATCCATGTGAGGAACTCCCATTACGTCCGCCAGCTTGTCATAGCTTTCTTGCGACATTTTACGTTCGTAGATAACGATTGCATTGTCCAGGTCACCGCCTTTTATCAATCCGGCAGAGAGAAGAGGCTCTATTTCGCGAACAAAGACGAAAGTACGGCTGGCAGCCACTTCGTCTTTGAATTTATGCATATCTTCAAGTGTAGCAAACTGGTTAGGGATGATTGTCGAGTCATAAGAAACCAGTACATTCAGGCTAAAATTCTCATCCGGCAATACGATGATAGAAGAACCGGTTGCTTCATCACGGAATTCGATTTTAGATTTGATGATATAAAAGTCTTTGACAGCGCTTTGTTCTTCTGTCCCTACACGTTCTATTTCTTGTACATAATATTGTGCACTACCGTCCAGAATCGGAAATTCCGGACCATTCACCTGGATGAGGCAGTTATCAATGCCCAATGCGTAAAGGGCTGCCATACCATGCTCTACGGTACTTACTTTGACTCCGTTCTTTGATAACACGGTACCACGGGTGGTTTCCGTCACGTTGTCCGCTACTGCATCGATAGTTGGTTGTCCTTCCAGGTCAATGCGTTGGATTTTATATCCGTGATTGTCCGGAGCAGGATTAAATGTAACAGTGAGGTCAAGTCCAGTGTGAAGACCTTTCCCGCTCAGTGAAAAGCTATCTTTCAGCGTTTTTTGTTTCAGCATTGGTTACTTATTTAATAGTTGTTTTAATTCTTCTACTTCTTTGCGTAATTTGTTCAGTTCTGTGTACATATCCGGTAGTTTCTTAGTCACAATAGCCGCCTTGAAATACGGTTTCAACTCCATAGGAGGTGTTCCGATCAGTTGGTTGTCGGACTTAATGCTGCTTGGTACACCCGATTGTGCTCCGAGATTTACGCGGTCACCGATCTTGATGTGTCCGGCAATACCTACCTGTCCGCCAAACATACACCATTCGCCGATCTTGGTAGAACCGGCAATACCGACTTGAGCAGCCATTACAGTATGCGATCCCACTTCGTCGTTGTGGGCAATCTGTACCAGATTATCTATTTTGGCGCCGCTATGTATAACCGTTGCTCCCATGGTAGCCCGGTCAACACAGGTATTGGCACCTATGTCTACTTTATCTTCCAGAATAACGATTCCGATTTGTGGAATCTTATCATACCCGTTAGGAGTGGGAGCGAATCCGAATCCGTCGGCTCCGATTACCGCGCCGGAATGTAATATACACTCATTGCCGATACGGCAGTCATGATAAACGTTTACATTTGAGTAAAGCAGGCAACCTTTGCCTATCTTTACACCGTCTCCAACAAAAGTATGCGGGTAAATTTGAGTATTATCTCCGATGACGGCGTTCTCGCCGATATAAGCGAAAGCACCGATATATACGTTTTCGCCGATCTTGGCACTGGGTGCGACAAAAGCCAATGAATCTATCCCTTCTTTCTTGGGTTTGCTCATTTCATAAAGGTTGAGCAATTTTGCCAGGCTTTCGTAAGCATTGTCTACTTTGATAAGGGTGGCTTTGATCTCATGCTCGGGAGTGAAGTCCTTATTAACCAGTACAATGCTGGACTGTGTCTCGTAGATATAAGGTGTATATTTAGGGTTCGACAGGAAAGAAATAGCTCCGGGCATTCCCTCTTCAATCTTAGCGAATGTGTGTACCGTAGCGTTTTCGTCTCCAATGATTTCCCCTTGGATAAATGCTGCAATTTGCTTAGCCGAGAACTCCATGTCTTTTCTTTAAAATTTAATTAGTTCACAAATAACGGACTTTTTTTTCAGATTTCCGTGTTATTGCATGAATATTTTATACTTATCTGTGCAATCTCTGGTAGCAGAGATAGTATTTCTTTACCTTTTTGGACAATAATGAGATGTTCAGCATGTCCGATGCTTCGGCAATATTTTTGATAGTGCCGTCCTTGTAGATAATGTCAATACTGTCATCTGCCGGGTCGTACATATTCTTTTCGATGCTGGGGGTAGAGACAAAATAGTTCGCTTCGGAAAGGGTTATGCCTAGTTGCTGGCTGATGTGCAAAGTTAATTCTTTTTTTCTGTCCTCACTAATCGGTTCCGATGAAATTTCCACTTTAAAGATATTTCGGTTGATCATTCCCAGGCTTAAGGTGGAAAGAACTTTGTCAGGATGAGTGCTCCATACTTTTAAAGCAGTCCAGATATCATTATCATCCAGTTGGATGAAATTTTCCAGACAATCGGGATTATGATAGAACTCCTGGTGATTGATATCATTGTAGAGGAAGAAACGCAATGCGGGCGATGCAAATAATTCTACACCTTTTGAGGCAAGTTCCTTAGCACGTAGCAGGGTGCTGATGAGCATTCTTTCATAAGCAACCGAGGTCTTGTGCAGATATACTTGCCAGTACATCAGGCGGCGTGCAGTCAGGAAATTCTCAATAGAATAGATGCCTTTCGATTCGATAACGAGGCGGTCGTCCGCCACGTCGAGCATTTTGATGATTCTTGCCGAACCGATATTCCCTTCCGTTACACCGGTGTAGAAACTGTCGCGTCGAAGATAATCGAGCCTGTCCATATCCAGTTGCCCGCTTACAAGCTGATGCAGGAAACGTTTCGGATATTCGTCCTTGAAGATTTGAATGGCAAGGCTGAGTTGCCCGTTCATCTCCTTGTTCATCCGTTCCATGAGTATAAGGGAGATTTCTTCGTGAGAAACTCCTTTGACAATGGTGTCTTCGAGCACATGAGAGAAAGGACCGTGACCGATGTCGTGCAGCAGGATAGCCGCTTGTACAGCTTCAGCCTCGCTGTCAAAGATAAAATTACCTTTGGAGGCCAGTTGGGTGATAGCTTCGCTCATCAGGTAGAAAGCACCTAATGAGTGTTGGAAGCGGGTATGTTGTGCGCCGGGATATACTACCGAGGAGAGCCCTACTTGCTTGATGCGGGTAAGACGCTGCAAAAGGGGATGCCGTACAATATCATACAGCAGCCCCTTTGGAATATTGATAAACCCGAATACAGGGTCGTTGATTATCTTTCTTTCGTAAGGCATTCGTTTCTTTTAGAGATTCTTTATTCTTTTAGAGAATGGCTTTTAGCTGCTCTGCCATTTGTGCCTGTACTTCTTGTGCGGCAGTGCGGGCAGTTTCGGCAAATTTCTCTGTCTTGTCCACGTAGATAATTCCACGGGACGAGTTAACAATTAACCCACAGGTACTGTTCATTCCATACTTGCAAACTTCTTCGAGCGAGCCGCCTTGTGCTCCGACACCCGGAACGAGAAGGAAGTGATTAGGAACAATTTTACGGATGTCTTCAAACGCACGTCCCTGAGTAGCGCCTACCACATACATCATGCGGTCATCGCCTGCCCATTCCTGTGATTTGCGCAACACTTTCTCAAACAAGCGTTCACCGTTCACGTCTTCCGTCAACTGGAAGTCATGAGAACCTTTGTTGGAAGTCAGTGCCAACAGGATCACCCATTTGCCTTCGTAGGTCAGGAACGGAGTTACGCTGTCCTCGCCCATATAAGGAGCTACGGTTACAGAATCTATGTCCAGTTCTTCGAAGAAAGTACGGGCATACATGGCGGAAGTGTTTCCTATATCGCCACGCTTTGCATCGGCAATGATGAACTGGTCGGGATAATTATCTTTGATATATTTTACTGTCTTTTCAAAGGCAATCCAACCTTTCACGCCCATGCTTTCATAGAAAGCGAGGTTTGGCTTGTAAGCAATACACAAGTCGGCTGTTGCGTCGATGATAGCTTTGTTGAAAGCGAAGATCGGGTCTTCTTCCTTCAGCAGATGTTCGGGTATTTTCTTGATGTCGGTATCAAGTCCTACGCAAAGGAATGATTTCTTGCGTTTTATGTTTTCAAATAATTGTTGCTTATCCATTTCTATATAAATGTTTTAAAGTTCGCTTTCTTTCAGACGTTCCGCATTTTCCGCCACAATCAGGTGGTCGATGCAATCTTGGATATCTCCGTCCATGAAGGCGGTCAGATTATAGATCGTATAATTGATACGGTGGTCGGTAATACGTCCTTGTGGATAGTTGTATGTACGGATTTTAGCAGAACGGTCTCCGGTAGATACCATTGTTTTACGTTTGGAAGCAATGTCATCGATATATTTCTGATGTTCCTTGTCGTAGATAAAGGTACGGAGGCGGGCCAGTGCGCGTTCCTTATTTTTCGGTTGGTCGCGCGTTTCGGTACATTCAATAAGGATTTCTTCCGCTACGCCTGTATTCGGATTCTTCCAGATATAACGCAGGCGTACACCGGATTCCACCTTGTTGACATTCTGTCCGCCGGCGCCACCGCTTCGGAAAGTATCCCATTTGATTTCTCCTTCGTTGATGACAACGTCAAATTCTTCCGCTTCGGGGAGTACGGCTACCGAGGCAGCGGATGTATGTACACGTCCCTGCGTCTCTGTGGCGGGAACACGCTGTACGCGGTGCACTCCCGATTCGTATTTCAATGTCCCGTAAACGTTATCACCCGTCACGCTGCAAATGATTTCCTTGAAACCGCCGGCTGCCCCTTCGTTGGCGCTGGATACTTCCATTTTCCAGCCTTTGGTTTCGCAATACTTGGCATACATACGGAAAAGGTCGCCGGCAAAGATAGCGGCTTCGTCGCCTCCTGTACCGCCACGGATTTCGAGAATCGCATTCTTGCTATCCTGCGGGTCGGCGGGAACAAGCATCAGTTTGATTTCCTCTTCCAATACGGGAAGACGTTCCTGACTACTGTCCATTTCTTCTTTTGCCATTTCGCGCATATCGGCATCCGATTCATTGGCTAGAATGTTTCTGGCCTCTTCAATATTACCCAGCAGCTGCATATATTCCTTGCGGGCTTTCATCAAATCATCCAGTTCCTTATATTCTTTCGTCAGTTTGACGTAACGTTTTTGGTCGGCAATCACTGCCGGGTCGGTGATAAGGGTAGATATTTCTTCAAAACGGGCTACAAGTCCGTCTAATTTCTCTAATATGGTACTGTTATCTGCCATTCTTTAGTATCTGAATTCTCCGAATTCGCTCTTAATGATTAATTCTGTCTGTTCACACGCTTCGATACGTCCTACAATCTGTGCGGGGATACCGAAAGATTCGGAAATAGCAATCACCTCTTCGGCATGTTCCGGTGACAGGTAAACTTCGAGACGGTGCCCCATATTGAATACTTTGTACATTTCTGCCCAGTCCGTGCCGCTCTGTTCCTGTATAGTCTTGAACAACGGAGGAACGGGGAACAGATTATCCTTCACAACACGTACATTTTCTACGAAATGCAGCACTTTGGTTTGCGCACCGCCGGAGCAGTGAACCATGCCATGAATTTCGGAGCGGAGTGCATCCAACAGTTTCTTTACCACCGGAGCATACGTACGGGTAGGAGAGAGCACTAGCTTGCCCGCATCAATCGGAGAACCTTCCACGCTGTCAGTCAGTTTCAGTCCGCCGGAATAAACCAGTTCTTCGGGTACTGCCGCATCGTAACTTTCCGGATATTTCTCTGCGAGATATTTGCCGAATACGTCATGGCGGGCACTTGTAAGACCGTTGCTACCCATACCGCCATTGTATTCTTTTTCATAAGTAGCCTGTCCGTAAGAGGCCAATCCTACAATAACGTCACCCGGGCGAATGTTGGCATTATTGATAACGTCCGAGCGTTTCATGCGGCAAGTCACGGTAGAGTCAACGATAATTGTGCGTACCAGATCACCGACATCAGCAGTTTCGCCACCGGTAGCATATACGCCTACACCCATTTCGCGAAGTTCGGCCAGCAGTTCGTCCGTTCCGTTGATGATTGCAGAGATCACTTCTCCCGGAATCAAGAGTTTGTTACGTCCGATAGTGGAAGAAACGAGGATGTTGTCTACGGCACCTACACAGAGCAAGTCGTCGATATTCATAATCAGGGCGTCTTGTGCAATACCTTTCCAGACAGACAGGTCGCCTGTTTCTTTCCAGTACATATAAGCAAGGGATGATTTTGTTCCTGCACCGTCGGCATGCATGATGTTACAATAGTCAGGGTCACCTCCCAATATGTCCGGGATGATTTTGCAGAAAGCTTTCGGGAAAATTCCTTTGTCGATGTTCTTGATGGCGTTGTGCACATCTTCTTTTGATGCGCTTACGCCACGCATCATGTATCGTTGATTACTCATGAGTTATAGAATTATTTTGTATACGGCTGCAAAAGTACTGCTTTTTTTTCGTACAGCCAACTATCTTATTAGAAATGCCGTTGCTTATCTCTAGAACTCTACTTTCGGAGCTTTTTCACTTCCTTCTTCTGCTTCAAAATATGCTTTCTTATCGAAACCGAACATACCTGCAAAGATATTTTTCGGGAAGCGGCGGATATTGGTGTTGTAAGCTTGTGCAGCATCGTTGAAGTTTTTGCGTGCTACGTTGATACGGTTTTCCGTTCCTTCCAGTTGGGCTTGCAGCTCAAGGAAGTTCTGATTGGCCTTCAGGTCGGGATAGTTTTCCGTGATAGCCAGCAACTTACCTAGTGCTGAAGTTACGGCACCCTGTGCTTTCTGATATTCTGCCAGCTTCTCCGGAGTCAGGTCTTCGGCATCCACTTTGATTTGGGTCGCTTGGCTGCGTGCTGCGACAACTCCTTCCAAAGTCTCTTTTTCGTGCGTTGCATATCCTTTTACGGTATTTACCAGATTCGGAATCAAGTCTGCACGACGTTGGTATTGAGTTTCTACATTTGCCCATTGACCGGTAACATTCTCGTCCATAGTAACCAGACCGTTATATACACTTACTGCCCATATAACAAGGATAGCCACAACGGCTAAGATGATGATAATTGACTTTTTCATGTTTCTTGTTTTTTTATTGAAATTGATAATCTGATTGTTTCTAGTTTTAGAACCGGGAGCCGGCACCGCCGCCTCCGCCCATTCCTCCTCCGAAGCTGCCGCCGCTAAAACCTCCGCCTCCTCCGAAACCTCGACCTCCTCCGAAGCCACCGATAAACGGACCGCCTCCGCCGCCACCCCGATGGTGATAATCATTGTCATAACTTTGGTGGCGACGCACGAGCGTATGTCCGCAGTTCCTGCACGTATAAGTAATATCTTCGGTCTTCACTCCGTTGATTCGGGAAACAAGCCTGCTTCCGCTTCTTTGTAATTGGTGTTTCCCGCAATTCGGGCAACGGCTTTGTTTCCGTGCTGCAAAAAAGGCGAGTCCCCCGCCGATAGCGAAGAAGCAGAAAAGAGCGAGGAAGAAATCAAATGAACCTCCGTCTCCGGGTTCCGCCAGAGAATCATTCTCCATAGAACCGTCGAGCCGTTGACAAGTTGCTTTCAAACCTGCCACCATTCCTGCGTCCCAGTTCCCATCTTTCAGATAAGGAATCATATATTTCGTTTGAATCCTTTTGCAGATTGCATCCGGAAGCACACCTTCCAAGCCGTAGCCGGTATAAAATTGAATACAACGTTGGTCGGTAACTAATAAAATAACCAGACCATTGTTTTTGTCTTTCTTCCCTACACCCCATTTATTCAGCAGTTGGTGGCAAAAGTCGAAACAGTCTGTCTCCCCGATAGAGGGAACTACGGCAACCACCGTTTCAATGCCCGTCTGCTGTTCCAATGCATATAGCATGGCATCTATGCTGTCACAAGCCGCTTGCGACAGTATTCCCGCCGGATTACAAACATATTGCATCTTGTTTTGCAGGTGGACTTTGGGAAGATTATCTACCGTGTATACTTTCTCCTGAGCTTGCAGAGGAAACAGCAAAAAGGCGGCAATTATAAATGTGAATATTGATTTCATAACAGTTGTTTTACATTTGCAAAGATAGAAACTTTTTCTGTTATGGTTTTAAAACTCTTTGTTATAATAGGTTTAATGAATGTATCGCCCGACGAAGTCACGGACTTTATCGGTGTACTCCTGTTTATTCTCCTGGTATGAAACGGCATGAGCAGCCCCCGATACAATCCAAAGTTCTTTAGGCTCCGGTTTTGCTTCATAAAGCGGGTACACCATCCAGGTGGGCACATACGTGTCTTTGTCTCCGTGGATAAACAACATCGGTAACTTGCATTTTGCCACCTGCTTCAATGAGGAAGCCTCTTTGAAGTTCCACCCGTATTTTTTCTCACATAGCCAGCTTGTGGTATACATCAGTGGGAAAGGAGGAAGAAAGAAGGACGATTTCAGTTCATGCGAGAACTCATCCCATACGCTGGTATAGCCGCAATCTTCCACAAAGCATTTGACAAAAGGCTGCTGCTCCTCACCGGACACCATCATGGTGGTCGCACCTCCCATTGAAATACCGTGCACCGCCATTTGAGTGCTGTCTCCAAAAATCTTGTTGGCAATGTTCATCCATTGGAGTACGTCAAAACGGTCTTTCCACCCCATTTGAATGGCACGCCCTTCGCTCTCGCCCTGATGTTGAAGGTCGGGGAGCAGAATGTTATAGCCCAAATCACGGTTGTACAAATACCCGATCATAAACATACGAATGGCGTTATCCGTATATCCGTGAACGATCACTGCCGTCTTGTCGGTCGGTTTAGGGGCGGCAACATAATATGCATGAAGCTGGATACCGTGCGGATTGATAATAAAAGTATCTTTGAGTGCGTCCGCTTGGCGCAAACTATCCACCCATGGGCGGAGGAATGGATAGTTTCTGTACATATAGGGATAAGAGTCAGCATCTTTAGACAATATCTTGGCATCCGGGGTCAGAGAGAAATTCAACATATAGAAACTCCCGCCGATTGTGCAACCGGTCAACAGCAGCACGACAATGATAATGACATAAATAATTCTCTTTCTCATAACTTATCCCAATTTATAAATAATCTCTTTGTCTGTCAGGAAATCACGTCCTGTTATTTACCTTCCGCATGAGAACTCGGGAGAGACATTCCGCTGGCTACCGGTTCCAGATTTCCCAAGCGGCAAATGCTTGAAGCAGCAGCATTTCCAGGCCGTTTTTGACAACAGCGCCTTGTGCTTCTCCTTTTTTCATGAAGAGGGTGACGTTCGGATTATATAACAAATCGTAGAGCAAATGGTTTGGAGTCAATAGCTCGTAGGGGATATTCGGGCAGAAATCTACTTTGGGAAACATACCTACGGGAGTACAGTTGACAATAACTGTATATTCGGCCATAATTTCAGGAGTCAGCTCCTCGTAAGTAAGCATTCCGTCCGCTTTGTGAGTACGCGAAACGAAAACACTTTCGATTCCCAGGTTTTTGAGTCCGTGGTAGACAGCTTTGGAAGCACCGCCGGTTCCCAGAATTAACGCTTTCTTGTGATGAGCCTGTAATAACGGTTGAATGGACTGGGTAAATCCTATGATGTCGGAGTTATAGCCGATCAGTTTAACTTTTCCTTTCTGTTGGCGGATAATCTTGATTACATTGACAGCACCTATTTTTGCGGTGTCCGGATCAAGCTCGTTCAAGAAGGGGATCACCTGCTCTTTGTAAGGGATAGTGACATTGAGACCTCGCAAATTGGGGTTCTCCTCGATAACTTCCATAAAATCATTGATTTGAGGAATCTCGAAGTTCACATATTCTGCGTTGATGCCTTCGGATTTGAACTTCTCGTTAAAGTATCCGATGGAGAATGAATGTCTTAGAGGGTAGCCGATTAAACCATATTTTTCCATAACACGAAAGAATTAAATTAACCATTCATAATAACTCATTATTTTGTCGCGGTGTAAAGCGTGCAGATACCAAATGTCAGCCGCCGGAAGTTTACTTCGCTGAATCCGGCTCGTGAGATGACACCTTTCATTATTTCTCCTTGCGGAAAGACTTTGATTGTGTCCGGCAGATAACGGTATGCGTTGTTGTCTTTGGAGAGAAGTTTGCCTAATAACGGAATGACGGCTTTGGAATAAATGGAAAATAATTGCTTCATCGGGAAACGGTCCGGAGTAGTCAGTTCCAGGATAACGAGATGTCCGCCCGGTTTCAGTACGCGGCACATTTCGGAGAGCCCTTTGTCGAGATCTTCGAAGTTGCGGATACCGAAGGCAACGGTAATAGCGTCAAAGTCATTATCGGCAAAAGAGAGTGAAGTACAGTCCTCCCGGGCAAAAGAAATTTTGTCCGAGAGTCCTTCCTTCTTTACTTTTTCACGACCCACGTTCATCATGCCTTCCGAGATGTCCGTGCCGATCAGTTCGGCAGGTTGCAGTTTGCGGCAGGCAAGGATAGCGAAATCCCCCGTACCGGTAGCCACATCCATCATACGTTGCGGATGGAAAGGACGGAGCCAGGCAATGGCTTTGCGACGCCAGCTGCGGTCGATACCTAAAGACAAGGTATGATTCAGTTTGTCGTAAGCATGTGCGATATTATCGAACATACGTTCCACCTGCTCGGTCTTTTTGCCTTCCTCGTTGTAAGGCTTGATATGTTGTTGTGGGTAGTCCATTCTTATTTTGTCAAGAAATCCATTACGTTCTTTTCGATACGTTCAGCGATGTTGCTGGTATCTTCTTTCACAAATTTCTCGCCGGTGATGTTTTCGAACAATTCGATGTAACGGTCGCTGATGCTTTGTACGATAGCCGGAGTCATTTCCGGTACTTTCTGACCGTCTTTACCCTGGAAGCCATTTTCCATTAACCATTCGCGGACGAATTCTTTGGAAAGTTGTTTCTGGGCCTCACCTTTTTCGAAACGCTCCTGATAACCTTCAGCGTAGAAATAACGGCTGGAGTCCGGAGTATGGATTTCGTCCATAAGGTAAATTGTGCCGTTGTGCTTGCCGAATTCGTATTTAGTATCTACAAGGATCAGTCCGCGTTCTGCTGCGATTTCAGTTCCGCGTTTGAAGAGAGCCAGCGTATATTTTTCGAGAATTTCGTATTCTTCGGGAGTAGCCAGTCCTTGTTTCAGGATTTCTTCTTTAGAGATGTCTTCGTCATGAAGTCCCATTTCTGCTTTCGTCGTCGGGGTAACGATCGGTTCCGGGAATTTTTGGTTCTCGCGCATTCCGTCCGGTAGTTTCACACCGCAAATTTCGCGTACGCCGCTTTTGTAAGCACGCCATGCGCTACCGCACAGATAACCGCGTACAATCATTTCTACCGGAAAACCTTCGCACAATACCCCAACGGTAACCATGGGGTCCGGAGTAGCCAGTTTCCAGTTCGGACAGATGTCAGTAGTGGCATCGAGGAATTTAGCTGCAATCTGGTTCAGCATTTGTCCTTTGTAAGGAATACCTTCAGGCAGTACTACGTCAAAAGCCGAAATACGGTCGGTTGCTACCATGACGAGTTTTTTGCCGTTGATGTTGTACACATCGCGCACTTTTCCGTGGTACACGCTTTTCTGTCCCGGAAAGTTGAAATCTGTTTTTGTTAATGCTTTCATTGTTTTATCTATAATTACAAATTACAAGTTCCAATTTATAAGTTGCAATAGGCTTCCGGATTTTGAGTCTATCAGTCTTTTGCCAGTTTCACCGGGCGTTCGCCGTTGATGACGAGTTGCTCGTTTTTCCGTTTCTCCCGTTCGGCTTTCGCTTCCTTGTCGAATCTCTCGTAAGCGTCTACGATGCGTTCCACTAACTTATGGCGCACAATATCTTTCTTGTTCAGCTCAACGAAACTGATGCCTTTTACCCCTTTCAGGATACGGAGTGCCTGTACCAATCCCGATGTTTGTGAGGCGGGAAGGTCGATCTGTGTCATATCTCCCGTCACAATCATTTTGGTATTCATCCCCATGCGGGTAAGGAACATTTTGATTTGTTGTGCAGTGGTATTTTGCGCTTCATCCAGGATCACGACTGCGTCATTCAGCGTGCGTCCGCGCATAAAGGCTAACGGAGCAATCTGTATAATGTTCAGCTCCATGTATTCCTTTAACTTGGTGGCGGGTATCATATCCTGCAATGCATCGTACAACGGTTGCAGATACGGGTCTATCTTATCTTTCATGTCACCGGGCAGGAAACCGAGTTTTTCGCCGGCTTCTACGGCGGGGCGGCTGAGGATGATTTTCTTGATTTCCTTATTCTTCAGTGCGCGTACGGCAAGGGCAATGGCGGTATATGTCTTTCCCGAACCGGCCGGGCCGATAGCGAATACCATATCATTCTTGGCGAAGCCTTCCACTAGTTTCAGTTGGTTCTCGCTCCGGGGAATGATCGGCTTTCCGGTGACGCTGAACACAATTACGTTTCCGTTCTGTTCTGCTTGCGGGGCATTCCCTTTGATGATGTCGATGATAACTTCTTCTTTTAGTGAATTATATTCGGCGCAGTATTTCTCCAGTTTGGTGATATTTTCTTCGAAGGCACACATTTCTTCCTCATCGCCCAGCACTTTGATGACATTGCCGCGTGCAACGATACGTAGCTTCGGATATAAAGCTTTTATTAACTGTATGTTAGCGTTGTTTACGCCATAAAAAATAACCGGATCAATATCCTCAAGGACAATCAGTTTCTCTATCATTCAATCGTATTAAAGAAAAATTTCTGCAAATTTAATGAAACGTTTTGGATTCTCTGATTGTTTGGGGATGAATTTTATTGCAATTTATACTCATCTTTTCTTTACCGGGCAGTAATATGGAAACAACCCTGTTTCAGCTCATACTTGATGTAGCATTTTTCGGCTTGTCGCAAATCTCTCAGAACTTCGGACAGAACAAGTTTCAGGGTATCGGAGCCGACATCCTGTAAGGGTCTTCCATCCTCGTCCTCCACCTTCTTGAACCGTTTCCAGCTAACATCGAAAGTAGCTCCGAAGCAATGCGCCGAGTTGGCGGAAGCGTTCCCGTTTCTGCGACGCAGACGTTTCACGTCGCTTTGGGTACGCAATACGGAAGTGACAATCACCTGATTGGGATTTAATCCTTTGGCAGCAAGTGAATCGAGAAAGTTAGAACCGATAGTGTCGAGTAGCGCACTTGCACGAGGGACGAGGTAGGGGATGGAATGGGTCAGCGAATCTACCACATAGAACTCATTATCAGTGATATGTGTCAACTTTTCTTTCATGCTTTCCGCTTCTTCCCGGTCCTCCAACGGACGGATACCAACAGCTTTTGCTACTTCCAGATGTTTGTCATTCAAATCGGGGAAAGAGCGTTTGTAGCTGACAACGCCACGAATATTGCGTGGTTCGTTTAGTCTGAGCGACATATCTTTCTTTTTGCAACCGGAAGTAAGCGTAAGCCCTGTAATTAGTAGGAAGATCGGTAAAATACGAAGTTTATATATGGTCATTTTGTATTTTTTGCTTGCAAATATACACTATTTTGTTTTAGTTTACCAAATGGATTCTATTTGATTTTTTCGTTCCTCTACTATAAAGTTGAAAAAGTATGAAGGTATCTGCAACAGAATAGTTGCAGATACCTTCATACTTTTTCAAACTTATGGTAGAGAAGTTATGGTTGTTTCCTCTCTCTTTTAGTAGAGATTAGGGATTATTTCTTCTTTTCCTCTTTTTTCTCCTCAGTTTTTTCTTCCGTTTTGTTTTCCGGATGAATAATTCCCTTTACAGTTTCACCGATAGGCAGTTTATCCAATACACCGAGACTAGGCGCAACCGTTTTCACTAATGTATTCAGAAAGTTGCTTGTACTCCCGTTTCCTCCGTCGAATACAGTGATGTTTCCTAAGTTCATGTGTTCGAATGCCTTCACCTGTTCGCCGGCAATTTCCTTCCACTGGTCTACCATCTTGTATTGGATAGCGATAGCCGGATTTGATTCGGCTGCTCTTACCATTGCTTCGAAACCTTCTGCTTCGGCGAGCAATGACTTTTTCTTACCTTCCGCTTCTGCTTCCAATTTTAACTGGATCGCTCTGGCTTCCGCTTCCGCCTGTGCCAGAGTCGCTTTTGCGCGGGCCTCTGCTTCGCGGGTAATCTTCTCTGCGATAGCATTCGCCTGCAGGATAGCTTCTTGCCGGGCAATTTCGGCAGGAACAATTTTTTCTGCTTTCAGTGAAGATTCCACTTTTTTGGCTTTCGCTTCTTCCACTTCTTTCTGAGCAATTTCGTGGGCAGCTTGTACGGCAGCTTCCGATCTGGCAGCAGCTTCACCGGCTTGTTTGTCGGCGTTGGCTTGTGTCACGGCTAGTTCGGAGTTTGAAAGAGCGACTTCCTTTTGTGCTTCATTTCGCCCGATAGCAGCCTTCTTACCGGCTTCCGCTTGTTTGATTTCCATGTCAGAGTTCAGTTCGGCGATGCGGCTTTCCTTTTCGGTATTTGCCTGTTCGATACGGATATTTTTCTCCGCTTCGGCTTTGGCAACCTGCGCTTCTTTCTCTGCGTTGGCAATCGCTACTTGGGAAATTCTGTCCTTATCTGCATTGGCAACAGATATCTCCTGCAATTTCTTGGTTTCTGCAATGGCGATATCCTGGTCTTTGCGGGTTTCTGCAACCTTCGTTTCACGTTCCTTGATTTGAGTCGCGATTTTGATAGCACCGAGTTTTTCCTGTTCTTCGATATTAGCTTGTGCTTCGTTCTGGGCCTTGCTCTCGGCTTCCTTACCCAAGTTCACGATATAGTTGGCAGCATCGCGGATATCACTGATGTTGATATTCATCAGATACAAACCGAATTTGCGGAGTTCCGTGTCGATATTGTCTTTTACTTTAGAAAGGAATTTATCGCGGTCGGAGTTCAGTTCTTCGATTGTCATGTCGGCTATGACCAGACGCATCTGACCGTAAACGACATCTGTAATCAGATTCTGTTTGTCGTCCATGGTCAATCCCAGCATACGTTCGGCGGCGTTTTGCATGACTTCGGCATCGGTGCTGATAGCAACAGTGATTGTAGTCGGAACATCTACACGGATATTTTGTGCGGAAAGTGCGCCTGTCAGTTTGCAGTCGATCTGCATCGGCTTCATTGACAGAAATTCGTAGCCTTGGATAATCGGCCAGACGAATGCGGCACCACCGTGGTATAATTTAGCAGATTTCTTTTCTCCTCCCGTCTTACCATATACAACGAGGACTTCGTCACTCTTACATTTGCGGTAGCGTGAAAGGATACCGATGAAAGTGAGCAGGATAACCGCTACTAATATAGCGGCCATGATTAGCATTTCTTGTGTCATAAATTTGTGTATTTAGAATAATTATTGAATATACAATGTTCCGTCCTGATATCTGGTGATAACGGTACGGTCTCCGGTTTGATAAGCTTTTCCCGATTCGGAGATGACGTCTACTTCGCGCATTGCTCCGTCACGGTTGGTTTGTACGGTGTATTTGCTGTCGCTTTGTTTGAAATAGATGGTACATTCACGTCCCACAAGCTGGTCTGTCTGTTCCGTGCGGTTGACTTGTTGCAGTTGGTAGGCTTTCTTATACAGAAACCAGACAGCAAAAACAAAGAATAACCCTACCAGAATACCGACAACGTAACTTTGGATTTCCGTGTTTCCCGCCAGATACATATACCAGCCGAATCCGATTCCGAAGTGGGTAAGTCCTTTAAAGGAAACCACACTGCTGATGTCGGTATCTACGTCTACATCTGCATCCAGATCTCCGAAAAAGATAGATAATACGAATTGGATGAGAAAGATTCCCGTTGTGACAAGAGCGATGATGAGAAAAAAGGTATGGCTCATAGTAATTCTGTATTAATATAAAGTCTCTAGTTATAATACCTCAAATATACGGGTTTATGGGAGATAAACAAAGATAATTCATAAAAAAAATCCCCACCCACTCAGCGCTACTTTCACAAGCTGCCTCTGAGTGGACTGAGGAACACAAACAAAACAAACAATTTCTGTGTAATTCTTTTATATCTAGTTATGAAGCTTATACTCTTTGACGGCTTCTATGCCGTAGGACAGTCGAGTATAAGCAGTGAGTCTTCACACAGCGTAACGGAACATTTTTCCAGGACGTTGAGATCGATCTCTATTTTTATTCTACCGCAGACATCTTGCATTTTGTGTTTAAAGTCTACAAAACCCTTCACGAATTTCTCTATCCGGTTGGCTGAATGTTCGTATGCATACCAGTGCCCGTTTTCTTCAAACAGATACGCTTGGCGTATATCTGTTGATTCTAGTTGCAGGATGTCTTTCGGTGTCATAATATGCGTATTAAGTATTATTTTAAGTTGATATTAAAGGTATAATTGTTGTTGCGGTAAAGAGAATAATCATCACTTGTACCCGGAGCGTTAGCGCCTAGTTTGATGGTATAGGTACATGGGACGGTCTTTTCTGAACCTTCTACTTTGACTATACGTTCTTCTTTCCTGTAATAGACGTATGTGTAAATATATCTATAAAGCTTCCACTCTCTAGTAGTTCTATATTTATTTTGTGTGTCATAATCAATGAAACCACCTTCCTGCTTATCATAGTCAGGATTACTTTGATACTCACACCGTGTAGCGCCAACATCACCTTCATTACATTTCACAATAACTTCTCTTTTTTCCGTTTCACTAGTAGTCTTATCAGCTTTTACAATAAGTACTGTCTCTTTTCCGCTTTCCGGTGTGATATTTTCTCCTGTAAAATAGTAACAAGTGATTGGGGATGAGCTAGTCACTTCTTTATCTTTAAAAGTATTATCTTCGGGAAAATCTACATAAATATTTTCCTCACTACCTACCTTCATGGGTGAATAATGACTTTTGATGACCGCATTCTTTAGTTGTAATCGAAGATTACTTAATGTACTTTCACTATCTGCTGCTTTAATTACAATATCCAAACGAGCCGCCATACGTCCCAATGTGATATTAACCGGATGTGAAGTACTTAATGTACCTTGATAGAAACCATACATAAACATCTTGGACGGTAAACCCAATTTAGCATCTGTTGCATTTCGGTTGATAGGCAACGTTAAAAGTTCTTTCTGTAATAGTTGCAGTGTCTTTGGCCATGCTCTGTTGTCATTATTGGGGACAGAGGCAGTTGAAGGATTGTTACCACCAACTGTTCCTTCAAGATTGGCTATTAAACAAAGTGTTCCTTTGTTACTATCAGTAAGCGTTAATCTTGCAGTATAATCAGTTGCTAATTCTCCTTTATCATTCAAATGAATATATTCTGTATCGCTTTCTACTAATCCCCCTTCTTCATTATAGTGCAATAACCATAGATTGTACATCGGATTTTCGATTTGTAAATCTATCGGGTTGGCAGAGCGGGTTTCTTCTACTGTGAAATCCGTAGTCTGTAATTTGAGTTGTACAGCGATCTGGTCTTCTCCAAGTTCAATCGCCGGAGTTTGTTCGTCGGATATCATCCATTCCTCTTCGGATGAGCAGGCTGCTAAAAACAGACAAACTATTAAAGTATATATTGCGTTTCGTTTCATGATTTTCTTCTTCTATGTTTATTTATCAGGATCTATGTCAGCTGTCCAGGAAGACTCCTGCCAGTTGGCCACTGTAATGCCGTCTTTTATATCAAGTGTTACGGTGTAATTGTATGAATATCCCGGTAGGAACTGTTTGCCTACAATAGAATAGGTAAATTGTGTGGGGACGTCATTTACCAATACATTCATAATAACTACTACTGGGGTAGAACGGCAATCTGTAGGCAAAATACCCGTTTCTCCTTGCAGAATCCCTTCAGATGTAGTGATAAAACTTTTGGCCGGAACATAAATTCGATTGTATTTATCTCCTAATTTAGATGGCATATTGTCTCCTACGGTATAGTTATTTCCCATGGTAGGATCTATTTGTATGCCGTCTATTTCAACACCCGCCTGCATGATAGATAAATTGGATATTTTATCAGTACCTTTAATTAAGAATTTCATGCGGGAAGTTACTTGCATCAGTGGATTTAGAAGAATAACGCCTTCATTACCTGAAATCTGACAAGTGGTAGATTCAGTTTGTGTCCAAGCATTATTGGTTGCTATCACATATTCTCCATTTTTAATCATGCATGTACCATCTTTATAGGATGCCTTCGCCGGTGAAATAGCACTAAATGTATATGTACCCGGATTTAAGAACAACGGAGTCTTACTTACATTCTCTTCTTTATAATTCCCATTTTCATCAAATTGAGAACAAGGATAAAGTGATTGGACACCACCATCTCCGGTCTTTACAACATAGCCTTGTGTTTGCGTAGTTGTGGCGCTTTTTGCGAAAAGCCATAATGTACTACCTTCTGAAAGGTTCAGAATCTTAACTCCGTTTAATGCTGAGTTATTGGTAGCACGGGTGTTGCTTTCGGGTGCATCTTTTCCGGACATAATGGCATACTGACCTCCTAATTGTACTGTTACCGGTACTTTGCCTTCATTCGGCAGGGATCCTCCCTCTTCATCGGACGTACAGGCTGTTAGTAACCCAACCGGTATGAGAAGAAGCATTAGCTGTTGTATATAATTCCTTGCTTTCATATCTCTTTTATTTGTTTTGTTCTTAATTCACATTTTTATCACGTACACAACGTACGGAACAACCATAACCACGCCGTTCTTGATCCCACGTATATAGATATCTATGGGATTCATCACCACTAAACTTTATGCGGAAACTCCATGATTTATTATCTCTTGTATTTGCTGTAGATGTATGATAAATCGCTTCACTTCCGGCATATATCAGAGCTGCTCCGTTTCCGTCTACATGTATATATCCGCTAATTGGTAGCATGAGTGTTTCTACCGGATTATCCCAATCTGTATAATCCTTGTTGTAATTCTCTTTGGTCAGTGTACTATTTTTGTCCGCAGGATAACGCGAAATAACAAGTACTGAACGATATCCTTGTGCATCGCCTCCCGTGTCACATTTATCTTTATCAATTGATGTATTTCCTACACGTTTAATTTGCCAACGTACTCGGTAAGCATTGGGTGTTCCTTGGCGTTTGATTGCGTAGATGGTACCCCACCTTTCTGTGGAGGAAGGAACTCCTACATATACTGCTTTCTCATTATGAACATCATAATTTACGGTTGTACTGTAAGTTCCACTATGATTTAAAAAAGTTATATCTCCTGCATCTTGGCTGCTTGGAACAATTGATAAAAATTCATCTTTAGTAGGTAGTCTCCAACCTTTCGGACAAGGCTGATTTACTGGGTTATCCCAATATGTGGCACTTACATTATGATCGGAAGCCCAATCTCTACTATAGTATTCATCTGCTGAAGAACTGAATTTAAATACCTTTGTTTCTCCCGGATCCTGCGCGCAATCACTATAGCCGTAGCTTTTATCAGTACGTTGTGCATCGTTATAATGCCCGGGAACGTACGGGAAAGGTTTAGCATTATCAGGTTTATAACTACTAGTTTTATTTGCACCATTACAATCAGGGACTGCATTGGTAGGATCTTCCACATTAGGATCTAAGCAGCTGCCATTCAAGTAATAAGGAATACTACGCCCGAATTGGTAGTAGAATCCCCGCGAAGCTTCCCAGCTTTGAATACTTTTTGTTGCATCGGCATTTGTAGCTCCTAAGTTTCTATCCATCCATGTCACACTGCCGAAGGTAACCGAGCTACCTATTTGTGTATCCTCGTAATCCGAGTTGTCGTCTATCCAGTCGTATACACGAGGAATTACGGTTACTACCATGGTTGTCTGAGTCATGGTCAGTACGATATCATATTCATAGTTTGGTTTAAACTTGAATGCTTTGTATTTTGGGTTTTTATTATCAGTTGTATTTTCTACGTCTACTTCTTTAATACGATATGTAGTTGTCTTTTCGTAGTCATCCACTTTCGTTGTTACTTTCAGTCCTAAAGCATGAGAGTCAGTGTCTGTTCCTCTGGTAGGGAATGTCATTGCTGAAAAAATTTCATTTTTAGCTGTTTCTTCATTAATTTCAATCTCTTTCTTGTATACAGAATGTGTGTGGTCTGTATTATCAATTCTTGTATCTGTTGCGCTACTGAACTCTCCGGTTGCAAGACTTAAGTCGCCGGATAAATAGTCTATTAGTTTTACTTCTTTTAGAACAACGGTGGAATTGGCTAATTCTTCATTTTTTTGTGCGTAGATATGAAGTTTGGATAAAGTATGCTCAAAGTTCAATTGTAATTTTCCTGAGTTTTTGTAGGTTTGATTTTTAAGATTACCCGCCCACATCACATCGGTTAATGCCCCGTTTTCATAAGAGACATAACAAGTGGGAGCGCTGTTGTCAGTATTATATTTTATTTCCGGTACATACTCTTTATCACTCAGAGTTACTGCATAAAAGTTTAAACTATGATTATTGAATTTATTGTTTCCGTCGAATGATATAGTGTGTTCATTTGTTTCAGTACCTTCTATTGCGTTCTTGCTTGGGGTTTTCTGCAGATAATTAGTATTCCAGTTGTCATTTTCGACAGCGAATAACTGGTATTTTGTACCTGCCTCAAATGCTTTCTGATCGTCGTCGGCGGATACGTCTGCTCTCGTATAGATGCTTGGAAGGCCCGAGAATTGAAAAACTCCATTCCCTTCTGCAGCACTATTATCATAAGTGTCTTCTGTACATGCTGCGAATGCTGTTATGGATGCAATCACAAACAAACCGTTGATTATGTTATTATATCTCATCATGGCTTAATTGTTGTTTTGGATGTTTTTATTGTTTAGTCGGGTTAATGGGGACTGTGATTAATCCTCCTGCTTTCCAGGGTGCTTTTACACCTGTAAGCGTAAATGAATCTTGGGTGAAGTTGATAACCACTTCATAAGCTTCTCCTGCCTGTGCTATTGATACCGGAGTCTGATTATTAGCTTCCAGTAGTTGTACATTCATCTCTCCATAGTTGGTTTTAATGTTATCTGTTGAACCTACGGGGGTCATTGTTGCTTCCAGATTGAAAGAGAGTTGCCCGTTATTGTTGGCTGGCATATTTAGATAACAAGTGCCTATGGTATATTCTTGATCGATGTCAGTCAAATATTGATCGGGAACGTGTAATGTTAAATCATTCTCAATAGTTTCTTGTGCTCCGGCAGCTACATAGGTCTCTTTATTATATTCCCATTTGTTAATGAGATATGATTTGCCGAGTGTTACTTTTACATCGTGTACAAGTTTACTGCTCTGCATCTTTTTGTCACGTTTGGCGTAGAAAGTGACTTTAGTTAGCAGATGCTTGAATTCTAATGGTGATTTATTTGAAAAAGGACTATTTTTATTTCCTTCTTCCGTTTGTGAGGCGAGCACATCAACGGTTCCTGCCGAAATGGTTGAACTCAAAGCCAGTTGTTTATAATCACCGGATACCGTCAAACGATCACTTGGAGCGTAACCTACTGCATATACCGTAGTACCGTTTGGATAAGGTATTGCTGTGTCATATGCATCTTCTTTGTAGTTATCAATTCCTGACAAGTTATCTGTTGAGTTATAATAATTATAGTCTGTTCCTGTGAAGAATGCAACCTTGAATGTCCCATTATCATCGAGCCCGATCACGCTTTCACTGGAACGGGTGAAACTTATTTCTATGTTTTTGTTGCTAACGGGCAAGGAGTCGTCTTCTAGTATACTATTGCAACTACTGACGCTAACTGCTGCTATCAGGAGCAATCCATTGATGATGTTATGTTGTCTTATTAGTCTCATAGTTATACTCCTTTTATTAATTATTTCCAGTTTCAACATCAATTGTAGTCCGTCCTTTAAGAACCCATGGTATCATGGTTGTATTTACTTCGATTGTTTTATCAGATTGCAGAGTATTGAATGCAGTAACATTGATTATGTAATAATTGTTACGTATAATTCCGGACGCTGCGCTAAAATCTGTCGGTGAGTTCACAAATGTTTCATAGTACTGCCAACCACCTTCGTAAGTGATAAAGTCATTGACGGTAACAGTTAGCCCAGACTCTCTCAAGTAATCAATTCCGGTACTTATATTGCTGTAACACATATCTTTCATACTTGTCGGGACCTTTTTGCAGGTATAGAAAGTGCCATTATCGGATAATCTGTTTTTGGCTTCCTGTTCGGTCAAGTTGGTCTCTCCGTCTATGTTTTTGGGAGTAAACTTGGCGGCGACTTTCAAGTAGGTTGCCACTTTTTGAGCATCGCTGAAATCATTTGAACCCTCAGTATCTATGTTTATTGTATTTTCCAGACAATAAATCCCTTCTGTATATAGCTTGTCATCTTCTTCTATTCGCTGAATATTATATTTTACAGCATTTTCTCCAGCAGTCACGTTGGTGGCTGTAAAAAAGTTAGCGTCATAATTTGCTGCCAGTGTCGTACTCATCGGGAAGTTCGGGTCTTCATTGTTCGCTTTTTTGAACGGGAAAAACTTCTTATTGGTTGTTTCTAAAATATAATGTACGTCACTCAATCTGATATAACCGTTATCTTTGGTCAAGTTTACATATTCTGTATCGCTTTTTGTAGTGCAAGTCAACAATACTTTGGACATGACACGAGTCAAAGTTGCTTTGATTCGTGTCATTTTATGCTCTTCAATATTAATGATTTCACTGTTACTGCCTTCAGTAACAGCCTGACCGGTCATTAAAAAACTGTTATCTTCAGTGATGTCTCCTATATTGTTTATCAGTTGTTCCGGATTATGATCAGGAGCTGCCTTGATCGATTCTATTTGTGTATCTGTCATATTGGCTGCAACGAATATTTTTTTGTTGCCAATAGATGTATTTACGACAAAGTATAGGAATTCATTTTCCAAATCTTCTCCGGTGATTGTTTTATCTTGAATGTTGGTACCATTCGTATCCATAATAAACAATGTGAGCTTACGGCACTTGCTTTCTTCTGTCGTACCGGATAATGTTTTTTCTCCGTCAACTGCCCGTGTGCCTATTTGTGGCATGCTGATAGATAGCATTAATTGAGCTTCAATTTGCGGTTGCATCTCCTGTCTTTCAACGAACTCATCTTGTGAGCATCCTGAAAAACCGGCAATAGCTATCAGAGCAACTAGAAGATTATATGTTAATTTGAGGTGTCTCATTATCTCGTTTATTTAGAGTTCGAAATCGTTAAGCTGAATGACCCAACCGTTTATTTGTATGACGGATTTGATTAGCGCCATATTCTCGTCAACGAAGAATATCATACTGTAACGGTCTTCGCGATCCAGATATTCCTGTAATTCCATATCTTTATAATGCTCTTGTTTTAGCATATTCAGATATTTAATCATATCCAGATTTTTAATAAGTTGTTCTCCCGTTTCTGTATTGGTGATATTCAGCTCCGGTTTTTTATCTTTCATGAGTCGTCCTACACTCAGTTCTGCAATAGCTGCCGGATATTCGCTGTCTGTATCTTGTGTGAAAGCACGTGATGTTATGTACTCTTGTTCAGTGGCAAATGGTTTATACGTCAACATGTTGTCCGGCAACAAAGAGTTGTCATAGTTCATGTATCCGTTCTCATCATATATTGTATACTTAAGATTTTCTTTTTTTAATGCTCTGGTGACAGGCTGGTCAGGGTGTTGATTTACCTGTGCTACAACAATGCGGATATTGTTTGTGTTCTTCACTAAAGAAACTTCAGTAATACGTTCTCTGCTGTTTCGGGTGAGGGCACTTTTTTTAACTTCTCCGTGCCACAGTGAAGAAAGTTCCTTTTCAACAATATATTTGTCTTTTTCATCTTCCGAACGTGTAGGAATAGCTTCTTCGCGCAGAGTTTTCACCTTTAATTCTGTGATTTGAGATGTTTGTGGATATAACACAGGCACTGCAAACGATTGGTCGTCTAATCCTGCCCATGCAATTAAATGGTATTCTCCCGGATCAAAATCCAGACTCATGGAATAGTTTCCGTCTGCCAGCATTTCTCCTTGGTCTGTTTTGTAATATACCATATTCCCATTGTCGTCAAAAGCATAAAGTGTGACGGTTCTTACTTCTTGAGCGAAAGCGTCTACTTTCTCCATATTATAGTCATACTTGAACTTTACCAAATATTTGATGCTGCAATCGCCTTCATTGTAATCCAGGACAGAGTCGCAGGATGCCATTGCACCAGCCAATACTGCAAGTAACAGTATCTTGTTTACTCTTTTTTGTATGGTGGTCAGTATTCGTTTCATTTTCTTTGTTTTATGCTTTTGGGGGAGTCTGTTTTGTTTACCTTATTATATCAATAAAGAGAACTGGTTTGGAAAGGGAAGTTACCCCTTCCCAAACCAGTTTATTGTTGTGTGATGCAATTATAAAATGATGTCTACCAAGTTTATTGTCCAAGGAAGAACCTTGACTTCTATATTCAGACTTGCTGGGTCCGGAGTGGGAGTCGGAGTCGGTTCGCCTAATTTTGTAATGCTTGATACATTCAGCTTATATACGTTGTTTCTAACGATTGTTTTATTGCTTGCAGTATTTGTGTAAATATCTGCAGTGTAGTAGCATTTACCATCTTCGTACATCTTGATAGGAACTCCTGCTGCTCTGAAATCAGCAGCTTTGCTTTCAATTGTTAAGCCGTTTGCAGTAAGCATATTTCCGAATTTAGCGGCTAATGATTCAAAACTTGTATATACTTCATTTTCTGAAGTTACATAGAAAGTAGCAGCTTCTATTTCCTCACCCCATGTTGCAACAGCTTCGTATACAACACGTGTGTTGTTTGCATCTTTGTTTTCCAAACAGTATGTGATGTTACTATTTGCATCGGGGGTTGACTCTTGCACATTACCAACAATATCTTTGGATACGTAGTCCCAAGTAGCTTTGGCTGCGTCATATGCTTGGAAGAAGTTTGATGCGATTGGAGTTGTATTTGCCAGTACATAAGTATCTTTCTGCAAATTAACGAATGAGTATTGTTTTAATGTAATATTCAGTTCTTTACCATATATTCCCGGAGTAATGTTTTTAAATGCAGTAGTTTTTGACTGTTCTACCAGTTTGGCGGCTGCACGTTCAACATTAATTTGGGCAATTGCCACTTCTCCTGCTTTAACAGTTACTGTTTTTACTTCGCCCTTTTCATTACTCATTAAGAATGCCCCGGGTTTAGCAACATAACCTGTAAGTCCGTCTAAAGTGCTAACGTAATTAGCGCTTGCTGTTATACTTGCATAGGGTGTCGTAGGTTCTCCTTGTAGGTTTAAAATAACGTAAATGCTAGCTTCTCCGGCAGAAACAGGAATACCATCTTTCAAATATAATGTATTATCATTTTTGTCAATTCTGAAATCTTTATATTCATAAGTATGTATATCTCCATTGACAATTACTTTAGCTGTTTCAAAAGTTTGCTCAGAAGTCAGCCCCTCTTCTGTTGCGCGAGTTGTTACTGGATAAGAAATGCCTAATTGTATTAAAGCGTTTTCTGTACCTTGCACCTGACCGTTATCTACGGTTTCATCATTTTCGTTGCTACAAGCTGTCATGGCAACTGCTGCCAAACCTGCTAATAATAAGTTTCTAACTTTCATTTTTGTTTTGAGTTTAATGCGTGATGTTATGATTGTTTTTTTGTACATACTACATTTATATGTAGTTATGTTGATTTTAGAGTGGAAAAGAGTCATCTAAAGGATGGGGGACCGATTGTTTTATAAAAAACATCATTTCTTTTTCTGATCGGAAGCCCTTATATATTATAAGGTGAAATAACTAACTTCCAGTTGGAGGGATTTTGTTTGTTTCTTATAGGCAATGTTTCTTTTATTTGTTTATTACTAAATTTTTGTCTTGTTTGTTTTAAGGAATCTTTTTGTTCCTTATCGACATTGCAAAGTTATGGGAGAAATGTAAAACTATTGATTGGTGTTTTTTTCAATTTTCAAGGTGAATTTTTCAATCTTTCAAATGTCACTTTTAGGGTGGGTGAATTAGTCATTTTGTGAATGATTTGTTGAGGAGATGAATATTATACCGCCTTTCCTTTTCTTTTTCCACTGTTTGTATTATATATTTTCTTCAACTTATTCTGCGCAATAGAATAAATTTTGCAACTATTTAGGCGGGATGGAATGATTTGTGTCTTTTTCATTCTGTTTTGAATGATTTATTGCTGCTGTTGTCGTGTTCATAGTAGACTGCGTTACGTGGAACAGGTGGATGATCTCATCGTTACAAGAATACTTTCTCACCTTAGTGAGAATTAATTCTTATCGAGGTGAGAATATTTTCTCATAGTGATGAGTATTTTTTCTCACAACGGTGAGAATTGTTTGAGAATTTAATGAAGCGTATTTTGCTATGTATTAATTAAATAGCGAGTTTGTAACCGTGCTGGATAAGTTCGAATCTGTAGTAGCGGAGACTATTATTTCGGATAAGGCTACTTTGAAATAAATCCCTCAAATTGGCAAACTGAAATAATATATTAAATCCCCAGGAAAATAATGTGAGCCGTTACTTGATAGATAAGAAAAAACGCATTGCCTTCTCAGGTGATGCGTTTCTTGATTTGGGGTTAAAATTTTAATTATAAATCATAGGGGGGGACAAATACTGTTTGTCTGTGCTATTGTTTTTTGTTATTCTAAGGGGTAATTTTGTTTCTTCTTTAATTCTTTCAAGTTGGCGTCTGCTTGCTTTATGAGACCGGCAGCTTTAGCTGCATTGAAATATTTTTCGGCTGTGTCTAAGTCTCCTTCTATCATAGCGATAATTCCTAGATTGTTCTGTGTCTCTGCGGCTTTTGGATTAGCTTTAGCCAGATATCTCTTAGCGGTTGTCATATCACCACCTTTTTGTATTTCCATTGCTCCGGCATTGAGGTTGGCGATTGGATCATCCGGAAACATTGTAGCGGCTACTTGGAAAGAATGGTTGAATTCTTCGCTTCCCGGTTCACAACTTTCTGCAATCCGGTAGATTTCCTGTAAACTCAATAATTGCGGGCGTTTATTAATTATCTCTTTAGACTCTTCAAGACTGAGACCGCGTACTGTATAATTGACCGTATAATCTGAATGACGGAGTGCAGGATAACATTCTGCCAATATATATTGGTATGTCTGAGGTCCAACTAGATTAGCGATATCGCGTTCCTTCTTATCAATGTTTATGCTTTCATCATCTATCAAGCGAAGAACTTCCTCCTTTTTCTCTATTGATGAAGCGGAAACAAATTTGCGGAAACCTTTCCAGTCCTCCGGGGTATATTCCGAAGTGATGAGCTTCTTATCGAAATTGTAATAACTGGTCACATAATCTACAAGAGCCTGGGTACGATTCTTTGCCAAACGGGTATTGTTGGCGTAGCTGCCTTCGGGTGAAGCGTAACCGTGAATCTTTATACCGGTAAGAGTTGTATATTTGTCGTTGCGCACGGTATCGATTGTTGCACGTATTTTTGCCAACTCACTTGTGTTACGACGATACTCCGGATAGATGATGATTTTGTTGACTGGGAAATCCAGAAATGCGCTTCCTTCTACTGCACGATATTTTATGTCTTCGGCTTTTGGAGTGATATAGGCTATGGAAGGTTTTACTTTCAGTGGTAAAATGTTCAACTGGGTGATTAATTCACCGCTGTTGTCCTCCAGGATGTCACAACAACCACATAGGTCTATATTCAGTTTCATGTTTGCATTGCGCATCCATGCTTCGAATGGCATTTGTACCAGATAGTTTATTTTTTGTTCCTGATGTTGTTTGCGACGTATAATGGTATAAGTGTTTTCGGGAGCTTTATGGTTACGCTGGTTGACGATGTCGCGCTTACGTCCGTATACCACAATAGAAGATAACACCTTGGTCTTTCCGTTTGCCTCAAGAAATGGAGTCAATGTGGCTACATTGTTGGATTCCAGTTTCAGGTTTTCTTTCAAGACAATGTCCAGATTGATAGTTAATACATTGTTATCTTCACTGCGTGTGATAGATTCTTTCTCTATACGCACTTGATCTTTATAGAGAGTCTGTGCTTTCCCGCCTAATATAGGCAGCAGGCAGAAGAATATGCATAATATCTTTTTCATATTTGTTTTGTTTTAAAATAAATAGATTAAACTGACGGCGGCTTTTGTAGGACCTACATAGTTCTTATGTCCTTCCTTGACTTTTTCACCGCACGTCTTACATTCGAACTGCTCATACTTGACACGCGCGTAACCTATACCGATATTTCCTTCAAGATTCCAGTGCTTGCCCAGAATCCATTGATAACCGTAGGAAACGCCAAATCCGTAAAAGTGTCCTTTGAAACGGTGGTCTTTCAATTCGGGCCAGATGCCCCATGGCATATCAATGGCTGCTGCCTGATAAACGCCTCCATGAAGGTGTGCACCTACGAAATGACCGTTGAATTTATCACAGAACCAATATCGAAGCTCCGGTTGGAAGGCAAGCATCTTCATCATCTTCTGATCTTTGTATGTCCAAGGGTTGTAGTTGGCATACAAGTCCAGAGTTAATTTCTTACTTAAACCGACTTCGGCTCCAAGATTGATAATTTTAAGCGCGTCCATTACGACGTTGGTTTTTACTCCGACTACCTGACTATATAATAAGGTAGAAGCAAACAGGGTAACGAATAAAAATAAGATTCTTTTCTTTTTCATCGCATGATGGGTTTTGTTTGTTGATGTTACAAAAGTAGGCATAATGCAGATAGCTGTTGATTGGCAGATTCATCTTTCTTGTCTTTGTCTTCAATGGAAATTGATAAGTAGAGTGGTGAATAATTCATTTATAGGTGGTTAATCATTCGTTGCTATTAATTGGTGTTTTTATCCTTTGTGATGAATGATTTGCACGTGGGTGGTGTTTAATACTTGTAGAACTTAGTCAATCGCTTGAGTAAGCTGTATTTTATTCGTTAAAGAGTGGTAATTCATTCATTTTTCTTTTCAGAAAGTTTTCCTTATTGAATAAAATGCCTATGTTTGTAATGTACAAACGAACAAGGAAAGATAAATAAGACAACTTAAGTTTAAGATTCCCCTCCTAAGGAACATGAATAAATAAACAATTAAAAGTGTAAAAAGACCGCGAACTGATAAATAACGATTCGCAAGCAGATTAAATGAATAAGTAAAATTTAGGAGGAACTAATATGAAATCAATTAAATTCTTTTTCGCATGTGTATTGGCATTAACTTTTGTAGCATGTTCTAATGCTGAAAGTGATAGTTTTGAAGATAATACTTCAAACTTCGAATCCATGAAATCTTTATATGGTATTGAGTCGGCAGCTTACGATCCGAAAGCTGAGGAAATTCCTTCTGTTACTGCAGAGGAAATGGCAAGTGTGCTGGAAGCGCTTCGTCAGAATGGTAATACTGTCCGTAACTGTGAATCGGAAACAACAGAAGGATTTTATGGTGATGCTACTGATAAGAAAGCGGTGAAAATGCTTGCCGAATATCAGGCTCGTACAAGAAGTGGCGCTTTCGTTGAGCAATTCGCATTATGTGTATCATTGAACTTTAATATAGATAAAGGTGCGGTGTATTATATCGGTACTACTTACTCTTCTTCGACTGACTTATTCAGTTGGCAGGGATATGGCGCTTCTTTATCAACAACTGCTGACGGTAACAGTATCTTCAATTCTACTACTTATCTTTATTTCCGTGTAAGCGACCAGGGGAACTGTGTAGTAAAGGTACCGGTAAACTTCAAAGGTAGCTATAACTTTGCTGCCGGTCAAGGAACTTATAGCTTTACTCTGAAAGCTGCTAAATAATATCATAAGAATTTATTGTATTTAGGTATTAGTATAGTATATATTATTGAGGAGTGTCTGTATGATATGAGTCGCTCCTTTGAATAAAAAAGAGGAACCAAGCAGCAAACAATATAATAATTGGAGATTGATTGCGTAATGAACAAAACAAACGGCAAAAGTCTTTCTATTTCAAAAGAATAGGAGGGCTTTTGTTTTATTGTGAATTATTTCTAAAAAATATTTGTTATGTGATTTGATGATAATTATTTTGTCTACCTTTATCGACCAATACACATGAACAAAATACTATTAAGATATGAGGAAATTCTTCTTTTTACTACTGGTGTTGTCAGGTATTTTCCCTGCATATTCAATAGATACTTATTGGAATCTGGAACCGGTAGTAATCAAAAACGGAGTCAGTGACAATACTATTTATAATGTTTGTTATGGAAGTGACGGTTTTATATGGCTCTCTACTGATAAAGGAATTTCACGTTATGACGGATTTAGATTTCGTGACTATCCCCTCATTATGGGGATTGATTCTCTTTCCACTCCTCTGCATCAAGCTGTGAAAAAACTTTGCGAAGGTCCCGACGGTTTATATTATGCGTTACTTTTCCAAGGTGGAATTACTTGTTTTGATAAGGATATTGAAAAGTTTTTGCCGGTACGTTTTGATAAGCCTCTGGAACTGAAAGATATTCTGGATTTCTGCTGGAATGACGGGAGTTTGTATTTGGTTACTTCACAAGGTTTATTTGAATCGCGCATTGTTCGCAAGACAGAAGGAAAACATGATTTTGTGTTATGTCTTTTGAATCCTGAGCCTTTGGTAAGAGGAAAGGTTGCTCATCTTTGTAGTGATGGAAAAACAAATTTGTATTTCTCTGTTAATCAGAGGAAAGTGGTACATTATGATTTAGTGGCGAAAAAAACTTCTTTGATTAAGGAATACAGCGTAGTAAATAGATTGTTTTTAAGGCATGGTTATTTATGGATTTGCCGATTATGGGATGACATTATATGTTATGAGCTTAAAACGAATGAGGAACGTGTTATCTCCATGGAAGGAAAAGATCAGTCTGAATTCTCTAATTCTTATGTTACGGATCTGGTTTTGAAAGATAACCGGACTTTTTATTTGACAACTTGGAATGGATTGTATAAGTTGCGTTTCGATAATGACAATCTGTGTAAGAGTCCGTTTGTGTTGACTTTGCTGACGAAGAATGAGAAGGCATTCCATTCGAGTATTGAAAATAAAATGACCAGCCTGTTTTGGGATGATAAACAACAAATTTTTTGGGTAGGTACATTTGGCGGTGGGGTCGTGAAATTTGATATTAGTGATAGTATGTACAGTAGGGTACGGCAGGATTTTGGCTCTCGGGTGGATGGTATGGTCGAAGATTCAAAAGGATATGTATGGTTGACCGTTAGCGATGGGAGGATTATGAAAAGTACTACTCCTGTGTTTTCGTTGGATACACATTTTGAACCTTGGAAAAAAGCATCAGGCTTTTCCGGACGCTTTCATATATATAAAGGTAAGAACGGGAATATCTGGTTGGGTAATAATTGGGGAGAGATTGTTATCATTGATCCATTAACAAATGAGGTGGAGTCCTTTCATCTGCAAAATAATAAAGGTGAGAGGATACAAACTGTTATTTATAGTCTTTGCCTGGACTCATGGAATCGTTTGTGGGTAGGCACTTCAAATGGGTTGATGCAGGTTGAACTTGAAACTCACGAATGCAAGAGCATTAAATTGCCTGAAGAAATAAATAATGTATTTGCAATAGCAGAGGATAAAGAAGGCAATGTGTGGATTGGGACGGATAGAGGTTTGAAAAGACTTGAAACGGATGGAGTACAAATTAGAGTAGAAGGAAATATTGAGAGAGAAAATGGACTGGAAGAGGCGCCTGTACGAACTATTTATGTAAATAACTATAATCAGATTTATGCAGCTTATTTGAATGTCGTTATCCGTATTGATGGAAGGGAGAAGGATAAGTTGGAAGCTATATACACTTTGCAAAACGGACTGACCAATGGACATGTAGGCTGTATGGTAGATGATCGTATCGGGAATACTTGGGCCGGAAATAATGTCGGAGTGATGACGATTAGAAATGGGCAGGATGCTTTCTATAATTATCTTTCGGTAGGTAATTGTAGTGCGGTATGCCGTTTGAATGATGGACGGTTGCTTTGGGCAAATTCTTGGGGATTGATTTTCTTTGATCCCTCTGCTACGAAAGCAGATTGTGAAAGAAGGCAGCTGATGTTAACAGATATAGAAGTGGGTGGAGAAACGATCTTGGCTGGGGAGAAACGAAATGGACAGTTGATTCTTTCAGGTTCTCCGGAACAACAGAAAAAGTTTGTATTCAATTCTGATAACAATGATTTCCATCTGTTCTTTTCTGATTTACGTTATGGGATGGCTGAACGTAAGATAGCTTATCGATTACTTCCCTTAGATAAGGATTGGAGAATGGTGCCACTTTCGGAAGGCTTATGGTTCAATGGACTGTCTGCCGGAAAATATACTTTGCAGGCGAAACTTGTATTTCCGGATGGTAAGGAAGGGGATGTGAATGAGATTCTTGTGGTTGTGAAAGATAAATGGTTTCAAACTATTTGGGCTTATATAGCTTATGTTTTGTTACTTGTCGCATTTTCTTGTTTTTTCTACATTTATTTTAAGAAGAAAGAGCAGCGTAAGCAGATGCACCGTGACCGAGAGTTGGTATTGAAAGAGAACTTGAGCCTGGAGAAGATGAAGCAGACTCAAAAGAAAGAGATAGAAGCTTTGCGGAACCGTTTGCTGATGTTGTTTGTACAGGAATTGCGTACTCCTCTTTCGTTGATCATCGCTCCGTTGAAAGAATTACAGAAAGACAATTCCCAAATATCGAACCTTTCTTTGCAGGTTGCATACCGGAATTCGCTTCGTATGGTTGATGCTTGTGATCAACTACTGGCTATATACCGACAGGGGAATCCGGAAACGAAGTTGGAAGTAGCTCCCTATTCGGTAGAAAAGATGATTGACAGTAGTGTTTTTGGAGTCCGTGATTTGTTGAAAGTATATCCGATTGATTTTCGTTGCGAGAAAAGGGTCAAGAAAGAACTAGAATTCTATGTAAATAAGAAGAAACTAGAATTTATTATTCATAATCTGTTGACAAATGCTTTCACTCATACGCATTATGCAGGAACAGTTTATTTTTCTGTTTGTGAAATAATAGAGAATAATGTGCATTATGTCAGTCTGACAGTAGAGGATAATGGAATGAAGAAGGTGAGAACTTCCGAGCAATTGATGAGTGAGAACGGGACGTTGGAGAATGATTTATCTGCCGCACAGTTAGGCTTTTCTATTATGCGGCAGATGATAGAGGCGCATCAAGGAACAATCTTATTGGAAAGTGTTGAAGGAAAGGGGACAAAGGTAACGATGAATCTTCCGGTAGATAGAGCCGTCCTGGAAAGTGAGCCGAATATATTGTTTATTGATCCGGAAGAACTGCCTGAGGTAGAACCGGAAGTGCTGGAGCAACTCAAAGCTGATTCGAAAATTAGCGAAAATCTAGGGAGACAGGGTCCAATACTTTTTCCGGGAGTATTGTCTCCTAAAGAAATGGCACAATCTGTGACAAATGAAGATAAAAAGACAATATTAATTGTGGAAGATCATAAAGATATTCGGCTTTATCTGAAAGTTTTATTTGGGAATGAATATAATCTGTTGATGGCTACTAACGGTCAAGAAGGGGTGGATATGGCTATGAAAGAGTTGCCGGATTTGATAATTTGTGATGTCATGATGCCGATAAAAGACGGATTTGAATGTTGCCGTGAAGTAAAAGAATGTCCGGAAACTTGTAGTATCCCTTTTATTATGCTGACAGCGAAGGTAGAGGATGACGATATTATCCATGGTTTGGAGTTGGGAGCAGATGATTATGTGTTGAAACCTTTCACACCCGGTATTCTGAAAGCGAAAGTTGGTAATTTGATTAATGGCCGTCAGACGTTGAAACAAATGTATGCAAAGTTATTTAAGTTACCTGGAGCAGATGCCGTTGACGCAGATGAAACAGAGCAGCCGGGAGAAGAAGAAGCAAAGGCAGAAGATCCATTTATCACTTCCGTAATTAAAATTGTAGAGGAAAATATCTGTGAAGCTGACTTTAGTGTGAAGAAGCTTGCATCGGAATTAAATATGAGTCAGCCGACTCTTTACCGAAAAGTGAAGCAAAGTACGGACTATACGATTATAGAACTTATCAGGGGAGTACGTATGCGTCGTGCGGGTGTATTGTTGAAAACGAAACAATACGGTGTGCAGGAAGTAGCTGAAATGGTGGGATATAATGATATTCCGACGTTCCGTAAACATTTTGTAGACGCTTTTGGTACTACTCCTTCTACTTATGAATAAAAAAATGAGTACTTTTGCACACGAAAACCCTAAAAACAGGAATTAGAGTGCAAAGGTATTTCATTTATTTGGCTTATGACGGAACCAACTATCACGGTTGGCAGATTCAACCGAATGGGATTAGTGTGCAGGAATGTCTGGTGAAAGCGTTATCCACTTTTCTACGTTGCGAAATAGAGGTAGTGGGGGCGGGTAGAACAGACGCCGGAGTACATGCTTCTTTAATGGTGGCTCATTTCGATTATGACGGACTATTAGATACAGTTTCTGTTGCTGAAAAATTGAATCGTTTGTTACCTCCGGATATTTCTGTTTATCGGGTTTGCCGTGTAAAACCGGAAGCTCATGCCCGTTTTGATGCAACAGCAAGGACTTACAAATATTATGTGACAGCAGTGAAGTATCCTTTCAACCGGCAATATCGTTGGCGGATTTATAGTTCGCTGGATTATGAACGGATGAACGAGGCTGCACGTACCCTTTTTGAATATAGCGACTTTACAAGTTTCAGCAAGCTGCATACGGATGTAAAAACCAACATCTGCCATATCACTCATGCCGAATGGACAAAAGTGACGGATGATGAAGCTACTTGGGTGTTTACCATTCGTGCCGATCGCTTCTTGCGAAATATGGTGCGTGCCATAGTAGGTACACTGATTGAAGTGGGACGTGGAAAACTTTCTGTTGAAGATTTCCGAAGAATAATCGAGCAGCAGGATCGTTGCAAGGCCGGGACATCTGCTCCGGGACAAGCCTTGTTCTTGGTCAATGTGGAATATCCGGAAACCTTGTTTATATAACTAATAACTTATAACAATCATTTATGTGGTTATTATTAGCTTTTCTCTCAGCCACTTTGCTGGGCTTTTATGATGTATTCAAGAAACAGTCGCTGAAAGATAATGCAGTGCTTCCCGTTTTGTTTTTGAATACTTTCTTTTCCAGTCTTGTCTTTCTGCCTTTCATCTTGCTGTCCGTGTATGAGCCGGATTTGTTGGGAGGAACAATATTTAATGTTCCTGTTGCTGGTTGGGAACAGCATAAATATATCATTATCAAGTCATTCATCGTGTTATCCTCATGGATATTCGGGTATTTTGGGATGAAACACCTTCCTATCACTATCGTGGGACCTATCAATGCTACTCGTCCGGTAATGGTGCTTATCGGAGCGATGTTGGTATTTGGCGAAAGGCTGAATCTCTACCAATGGATTGGGGTGATGCTGGCTATTGCTTCTTTTTTCATGTTAAGCCGTTCGGGAAAGAAGGAAGGAATTGATTTTAAGCATAATAAGTGGATATTTTTTATTGTACTGGCCGCAATAACAGGAGCTATCAGCGGATTGTATGATAAATATCTGATGAAATCTCTGAATCCAATGCTGGTGCAGTCATGGTACAATGTCTATCAGGTTTTTATCATGTGCCCTATTCTGCTTCTGCTTTGGTGGCCTAAACGGAAGTCTACCACACCGTTTCGTTGGGACTGGACAATTATCCTGATTTCCGTATTTCTTTCGGCCGCCGATTTCGTTTACTTTTATGCATTGAGTTATGATGATTCTATGATTTCCATTGTTTCGATGATTCGCCGGGGAAGTGTAATTGTTTCTTTCACTTTTGGAGCACTCTTCTTCCGTGAAAAGAATTTAAAAAGCAAAGCGATTGACCTTATACTGGTGTTAATCGGAATGATATTCTTATATTTGGGGTCTAAAAGTTAAAACGGCAGATTCATAATCTGACTATTATAGGTTAAATAAGATTGATATGAAAATAAATAGACTCGTTTCCGCTATATTCTTTTTTGTTGTAGGATTGTTTTCGCTGGCTTCTCTTCAGGCGCAGGAAGCTAAAACTTTGTTTGTGAATATCCCGGATTCATTAACTCCTTTGCTTACTAAAGTAAATCGTGAAGATTGTATTGACTTTTTGGAAAGCAAGATGAAAGCGCAAGTTGAAAACCGTTTTGGTAAAAAGTCGGAAATGACAGAGCTTGGTACGGATTATGTCCGTATGCAAATGTCTCCGCAAACATCTTGGCAGATGAAGGTGTTGGCACTGAGCGATACGACGAAAGTGGTATGTCTGGTCTCTACTGCTTGTGCTCCGGCATGTGATAGTAGTCTGCGTTTCTATACGACCGATTGGAAACCACTTGCAGATTCTCAGTTTATCTCTCTACCGGTGATGAGTGACTTTTTGAGTACTCCTGATTCGACAACTATTTATGATTTTGATGAGGCTCGCCGTTCTGCTGATATGTTGCTGATGAAGGCTGATTTTAGCAAAGATAATTCGGAACTGACTCTTACATTGACCACTCCTGACTATATGGCAAAAGAAACGGCGGAAAAACTAAAACCGTTCCTCCGCCGCCCAATTGTTTATCATTGGAAGAATGGAGTTTTCACTAAGTAAAATCTCCATTCTCAATTTTCTATTCTCACTTTTTTAAGCATTCATTGATGAATGCTACCATTTCCGGTGTATGTTCTTCTACGCTTTGAAGCAATTTGAATTGTGCTTTTGTACGTACCAGATTATGTTCGGGATATTTAATCTTGTAGTAAGTATCTCCATTGATATAATCGGCAAGGAAACGTACACATTGCATATAGGGGAATAAAGCTGCAGCATAGGGAAGATTCTCTATTTCAATAGGAGTCAGGAATGATTTTGCACCTTCCAGATATCCTTTGGTGAATGCTTTGAATATTTCCATATTGAAGTTTACACGATCAAGGTCTTTGTCGTCTTCATCACCGGTGTTGGCTCCCGTGCGTAGGAAATCTCCGTAATCAGAGAATATGAAACTAGGCATTACCGTATCCAGATCAATGACACAAAGCACTTTTCCGTCTTCATCGAACATCATGTTATTTACTTTTGTATCACAGTGGCATACACGTTTAGGAAGTTTGCCTTCGCGGTACAGACGTTCTGCCTTGCACATTTCATCCGCCCGTTTTTCTATTTCATCCAGATAATACTGCACTTCTGCTACGCGTCCGGCTGCGTTGGTTGCAACGGCGTCACGTAATTGTTTCAGGCGGAACTCCATATTATGGAAGTCGGGAATTGTTTCACCTAAAGTCTCAGGAATATCAGCCAGCATAGCCTGGAAGTTACCGAATGCCTGTCCGGCATAATTAGAATATTCCGGATTGACGGTTTCGTATGTCTTGGCGCGAGGAATGAAAACCATTACACGCCAATAGCTGTCGCCGTCGAACCAATAAGTCTTACCTTCTTCAGTAGAAAGAAAGGATAAAACTTTACGGTCAATATCCGATTCTCCGGCTTCGGTCAGTTTCTTACGGATATGGCTTGTGACAGCGGCAATATTGGATTGAAGCATTTCCACATTCTGAAAAATGGCATGGTTGATGCGTTGTAGAACGTAGTCGGGAGCATCTGTTTCCTTGGTGTTTACTTTGTAAGTGTCGTTGATAAGTCCTGCACCTAGTGGCTTGATTTCTTCCACTGTGCCTTGTACTTTGAATTTAGCAACAATGCTAGATAAATCTTTCATGGGTCTTTTCTTTAAAATTTATAATAAGGTTATTGATAATCATATTTGGCTACTTCATTAGCCTGGCTGGCCGAACGGACAGGGACTAGGGTGAAGCCCCAACTATAATCACGGTTAGCCGGTATCTGATGGAAGGGTTCCGGGCGTGCTCCCCAGCTGTCATATCCACCTACTCCTTGTTGTTTCATATCAACACAGACTTCTACAAAGTCTCTCGGAGTAATATCGTTGACGTGATGCATTCTTCTCAATACATTACGTGCAGCCTTTTCGTCATGGTTGGCAACCTCTTCGGGGCTGAAGTTATTCCATTGATAGGGGTGGGGAAGGGCTTCTTCCGAATCGAAATCTTCGATAGAGTTGCGTAAAGCGTTGAAGCCGATAAGGCTGTCGGCAACAATAACCAGGCCATTCCCTTTATCAGGAGATAAAGCAATCCAACGGGTATCGGTATGGTGTCCGTTTTCCTGCGGACGAACGTAGTTGAAGTACATCTTATCTGCCGTTGTCTTGTATACGCCAACAAGGGTACCATGATTACGGTCAATATAGTTTTCTTCCGGACCGCGACCGAAATATTGTACATTGTTCATTTGGGCAGGCAAACGGAAGCGTACACCGATACGGGGAACTTCCAGTTTGGAAGCTGCTTTGCGGGCAGCATCGCTTCCGGGAGTAAAGGTAGCCATACGCGTAGCTTCGGAAACTTCTGTTTCTGCTGCTTGCATATCCGTAGAAGTGAATTGGGCACTAACATTTACGATACCGCTCGGATAGATTCTGTAAGTGACAACATACAAGTTGCCGGCAGCTAACAAATAAGTGGCTTTTAGCGAGACAACTTTATTCTCAGTAGTCATATTGACATCTGTCACATGGAAGTTTTTGCTTGATTGCTTCCATACCTGCAAACGTTTAGGAGCACCGTTACCATAGTCATTATCATTAGGAGCGCGCCAGAAGTTAGGCTGAATGCCAAAACCGTCTTTGAAATATTCAGTTCCGTCCACTTTATATGAAGTGACTAATCCGCTTTTCTTATTAAATACAAAGTTTACCTTTGAAGAAGATACGGTTAGTTCATCACCTGACGTTGCTGTTGTCAGTGTAGGACCATTAGCTTTATAAATTCTTTTCTCTGCCTGAATCGGAAGCTGGAATTGGTCGTATGCTATTTCGTAGCCGGCTGGTATTAGCGGTTCCGGTTCTACTGTTGTCACACTGAAGTTTACAAAATATTCTGTCCCCGGTTGGGATTTTAAGCCGTTTACAGGTACAGTAAACTCTTTGGATGCTTGCGGAGCGATGTCTAAAGAAACTTTTCCGCTTTTTATTGTTTTGTTATTTGAGAGTACGCTATAATGGATCTGATACTTTTTCAGATTGGTAAAGTAAAAACGGTTAGTGATTCTGAACTTGCCGGAAGCAGCGTCAATTGCTTCAAAACCGACATTTTGATGTACATATTTTACTTCAGCCATAGCCGGGTGTGGTCCGCGGTCCGGGTTGACAAGCCCATTGCAAAGGAAGTTACCGTCACTAGGGGCGTTTACACCAAAGTCACCTCCATAAGCCCAGTATTCTCTACCATTTTTGTCTTTCTGGAGCAGACCTTGATCTACCCAGTCCCAAATATATCCTCCCTGAAGGTTAGGATATTTGTAAATAGCTTGCCATTGTCCCCAAAGGTTTCCGGTGGAATTACCCATTGCGTGTGCATATTCCGAAGGAGCTACCGGACGGTCGCTGCCGTTCTTGCCTGTGTTTTCCAACCAACTGGCACCTGGATATTGCGGAACATACATATCGGAGTTCCATTCCCATTGTGCGCGTTCATAGTTAACAGGACGAGCCATGATATTTTTGTCTGCTTCTTTCACCCACAAATATGTTTGATAGAAGTTGTATCCGTTTCCGGCTTCGTTTCCTAACGACCAGAAAGTGACACTCGGGTAATTCTTGTTACGTTCGAACATATTTATAGTACGGTCCATGTGCGGTTTCAACCATTCGGGGTTGTTGCCCAATGAGCCGCCTTTGCGGAGGTCGTAATACATACCGTGACTTTCGATGTTAGCTTCGTCATACACATAGAGCCCGTATTCGTCGCAAAGTTCGTAGAAACGGCGGTCTTGCGGGTAGTGGCAGAGGCGCACACTGTTTAAGTTATGCTGCTTCATGAGCTCAAAATCACGACGCATCAATTCCTCTGTAACGTAATGCCCTGTTGCCGGATTGTGCTCGTGGATATTTACACCTTTGAGTTTCAACGGTTGTCCGTTGATGAATAAGCAAACATACGGTTTGCCGTTAGCAGCCTTTTGTTCAATTGGTTTGATCTCAATACGACGGAAGCCGACATTGAAGGGAACTATTTCTGTAAACTTATCTCCGTCTTTGATGTACATCAGTAATTTGTAGAGATTGGGATGTTCGGATGTCCATGTTTTTACATTGGGGACTTCTATTTTCACTTCTTCAAAGAGAGGAATGGTTTGGTTCGCACCTATGGCGGTATTCATTTCGAAAGCAGCGATTACCTTATCGGTTTTCGGATCTAACACCTTATATCCGATAACATAATCTTTAGAGGGATGTGAGGTATTGTTGCGGATATCCATTGCCAGTTTGAAAATACCGTTTTTATAAGTATCGTCCAGCGTGGATGTTACACGGAAATCTCTGATTGCTACTTTGGGTTGTGAGTAGATATACACATCACGTTCGATACCACTGATGCGCCAGAAGTCCTGACATTCCAGATAAGAGCCAGTGCTCCAACGGAAGATTTTCAGTGTAAGTACATTCTTGCCCGGTTTCACGTACGGGTTGATTAAGAACTCGGCAGGATTCTTTGAATCTTCGCTATATCCTACTTCCTTACCGTTGATATATACATATACACCGGATTTGGCTCCTGCCAAGTGCAGATAAATGTCCCGTCCGTCCCAATCGGCAGGGATGTCTATATCACGGCGATATACACCCACCGGAGTCGCTTCCGGCAATATCGGAGGCTGTGGGTTGCGTGCTTTGAATTCATAACCATGATTTGTGTAGATGGCTACTCCATGTCCTTGTACTTCCCAGTTGCCGGGAACTTGGATATCATACCATGAGTCTGTACTGACGTTCGGATCAGTAATGTTGTCAGGAAGATCTTTGTAGGAATCTACAAAATAGAACTTCCATGTTCCGTTTAATAACCGATAGAACTTACTACGCTCAAATTTCCCGCTCAAGGCATCTTCACGATTGTCGTAAGTCATAAACGAAGAACGGGGATATTCTTTGTTAACAGCTACTACTTGCACATCTTGCCAATAAGGCTTTTTTGCATTATCAGCTACGGCACTGGTTACTATCAGGGAAAATATTCCCAGAAAAATGTTAGTTAATAAGAGGGGGTGTAGTCGAAATTTCATGTTTCTCAATATTGGTTTTTCATTTCGTTTTTATTTAACTTTAATATGGTCGAATCCTTCTCCATAAACTCCGATAACAGCACTTTGTGAAACAAATGCGTTAGGGTCTATATCCTTTATAAACCGGAAGATAATGGGGGATTCCCGTTTTTTAGCCAATACAAACATCATCTTCACTTCGCGTCCGGTATAAAAGCCCGTTGCATTGATGATTGTAACGCCTCGGTGCGGATATTCGTTGATACGTCGTCCTATTTCTTCATATTTATTTGAGATGATAAAGAATTGTACGGACTGACGTGCGCTGTTCACCACCTGATCGAGCACGAAGCTACAAATATATAGAGTTACAAATCCATATACTACTTTTTCCCAGTCTTTTAAGACAAAATAACTGGAAGATATAATGATCATGTCGCAGATAAGTACAACTCTTCCCAGTGTAATATCCCGGTACTTGTTTATGATAGCTGCAATGATATCTGTGCCTCCGGTACTTCCGTTAGCTGAGAAGGCAACCCCGATTCCACCTCCACAGAATGACGCTCCGATGACACACGCCATGAAAGGCTGGTCGTGAAGGAGACTGATCCCAGCCGCCAGTTTCTGGATAACGGATAAAAAGAAAGTCAGGGTGAACACTCCGAAGATGGTTTTGATACAAAACTTCAATCCCAGTAATTTAAGAGCTAATAGCAGCAGGAAGAAGTTGATAGTGAAATACGTATATTGCACCGGAAAGCCGGTCGCCCAATATACAATGGAAGCAATACCCGGTACTCCCCCGGTAGTGATATCGTTGGGTAGTAAAAATACCGTCCACCCGATGCCGTACAGAATCATGCCAATGGCAATCATTACATAGTCTCTAGCCTCACGGATAATGCTTTGCTTAGAAGGCTTTGGAATAGCTGTTTTCATAAACGTGATTATGATAATCTATAAAATGTTGAAACACGAACCAATGAATAATCCGGCTTTGGGGGAGAAGCCGGATTAATTTATGTTCGTGTCTGCAAAAATACTATTTTTATTTTACGAAAGCGTGGTGGTAGCCTTGTACTTTATTCCATCCTCCACGAGTAAAGTCGGGAATTTCAACCGGAGCTGAATTGTTTTCAATAGAGAGGCGGGTCAGTTCAGCCATGCAGCACCATTCTGCCAAGTCGTAAACGTCCATGTCTAAAGGTAAACCATTCTGTAAGCAGTATGCCAGACGATAATCCATGATAAAGTCCATACCACCGTGGCCGCCTACCTTCTTAGCTGTTTCTTCCAGTTCTTTGTGGATAGGATGTTTGTATTTATCCATTAGGGCTTTTTTAACGTCAGCAGGTACAGAACCGTGTGCGTTCAGGTTTTCATGATTAGGAACATCGTTTGAATCAACTTGTGAAGGTCTCAGGCAATATTCTTCAATCGGATATTTGCTTGCGTAACCGTCTGCTCCTACAATCTGATACATACGACTGTAAGGACGCGGAGTCATTACATTATGTTGGATCAACATAGTCTTACCATTTTCTGTGCGAATCAAAGTTGAAGTCTGGTCACCGTTCTGGAAATCCTTCACTTCTTCTCCTGTTTGCTTTTTAATATAAGCCGGACCATTGACAGCTTTCGTATCCATTGATACTAAAGTTTTCATACGGTCACCACGGTGGATGTTAAGTACTTGGCAAGCAGGACCCATACCGTGAGTTGCATATACATCACCACGATGTTTCTGATTGTAATCCATACGCCAGTTATTCCAGTATGAAGGCCAGAAGTCTTCCAAATTGTGAATGTATGAACCCTCTACGTGTAGTACGTCTCCAAAGACACCTTGCTGTGCCATATTCAGAGAAGTCAACTCGAAGAAGTCATATACACAGTTTTCCAACTGCATACAGTGCTTGCGGGTCTTTTCTGAAGTGTTGATTAACTGCCAGATTTCGTCCAATGTCATGGCAGCAGGTACTTCGATAGCTACATGTTTGCCATGTTCCATTGCATACACGCCCATTTCTGCATGGTGCTTCCAATCAGTTGCTATATATACAAGGTCGATATCTTCCTGTTCGCATAGTTTCTTCCATGCGTCTTCCGAACCACTGTAAGAAGTAGCTTCCGGCATTCCGGCATTCTTCAGGATTTCCTGTGATTTCTCTACACGTTCGGGAGAAAGGTCGCACAAGGCTACAATCTTGGTTCCCGGAATATGTGTCCACCGCGATACGGCACCAGGACCACGCATTCCCAATCCGATAAAACCGACACGTACGGTATCAATTTTGGGAGCAACAAGTTGGATTACGTCTTCTTGTCCGGCAGGGCGGGCAGGAGTTTCTACTTTGATAGGAGCGAAGGCTTCCTGAGCCTTCTGTTGTTGTGTGCAGCTTGTATGGCAGGTTAACAAGGTTAGTCCAATAGCTGCGACTGTGAATAGCTTTTTCATCATATTTTTTATGTTTTTAATAGGGGGTTATTTGTCGTTTTTCATTTTGCGGTCAAAAATAGTAATTTATTAGTCAATTCCATATAATTATAACAGATAATTTTGTTTTTTTACCCTTATTTGGGTAGAAAACAGGTCTTACTTTTTCTTTCAGATTTGTCATGGTCTTAATGCGTTTATGTTGTGACGGTCATATTTCCGTGTGTACGAAGTAAATACACCTCGTAAGGGGTGTTCCCCTATGAACTAATGTTTTTTTTAGCATTTCTTAATGTTTAAGTTTACTATTACTATTTCAAACCAACTCAAATATAAGACACACTATGGGAACATTCTCCTAGAATAGGAACCACTTTTTAGTATTGCTTAACTTTTTGTCTTCTTATCGGCTGTCTATGTGAAGCAAAGTCATTCTTCCAGTAGAATACGTTTTCCATCGGCTTGTACGGCGTATAATTTGGCGTACGTCAATGATACCGTCAAGGGAACTTCGAACTTGATAAAGGTAGAAAAATAGAGTAACTTTCCATTAGCGTCTTTTTCCCTGAGTTCGAAAGCTACAGCTTCATCTCCGTTTGTAATGCTCACTTCCCGTCCGTTGATATTTCCTTTTATATCCTTTGTTATAGGTCTTATCCTTTGAAACTGGGTATAATGACCAACATCCGGTGGAGTAGTATCCAATCCTATATCTCCTTTCTTCCGGTCTTCCAGATAATAGAAAGGTTTGGCTTTTTTCGGATATTTAGCCATAGCTTTCTTTGTATTTTCAATCATTTCCTTCGTTACAGTATACTGATAGCTGCCATATTGATCGATCTGTGTATCTACGGTTACAAAGAATCCCCACATTTCAAAAAACTCGGTCAGATCTTCTTGTGCGGCTTCACTTGCCATTCGAGCAAACAGAAGTTGTTTAACTCCCGGATTATTGGAGGATGTCCGGTTCTCCCGCATGAGTTTGAACAGTCTTTGCCAGAAATCCGTTTTGTGTCCGCAACGATGATAGTAATTCCATAGTTGCCAGTTCATACGCATATGCAGTTCTGTATTTTCTCCCTGATAATTGCTGCCAAAGTTACACCAAGGTCGGTTGAGTACGCAATGGGCTTCCGAAAGTGTCATTCCTGTAATATTTCCTTCGGAGTTAGTCGTTCGGTTATCGGCCGCTTTAGGAAGATTAAGCTCTGTGCCGCGTGAACAATATTTTCCAAGTTTATACAGTATGAAATTCGAGAACAGATTATTGGACGACTCAGTAGAACTAGGCCAGTCGATTGCCAGTTGGTGAATGTGTCCGATTTCATGTGCGGGTCCCCAGGCGTTATCTTTGGCACTCATCACCTTGTCGTATAGTAATATATTTTCCAGATAGGTATATACGAATGCAATACGGTAGTCGGAAGCCCACATATATGCACCTTCAGGTGAAATTGCAAATAAGTGGTTATTAACCTGAGTAGGGCGCACATCTTCAATACCCATTAATTCCTGCTCCCAACCGATGATGTTGTCCCATAGGTTAATAGCGGACAATATTTCATCTTTCACAAACTCACGCAGTTTATCCCGGTGGAAATAAAAGATAATCTTATCACCACGTACTCCGAAATACTTGTCGGTGGCTTTTGATAACAATTCGGCATATTTGGCATTTGTTTTGTGTTCTTTCAAGTCAAAGAAACCGCTGACCGTTCCGCTTCCTAATGGAATATGGATTTTTATAGGTTTCGGATGGCTGGTCAGGTCACAGTTGTACATGACGAATAACTGGCCCCTATTACGTATTTTGATTTTGTTAATACCCGGTTCCAGATAGTAAACGTCTCCCGAAGCGGCGGTCTGTACATATTCCTGCGGTTCCCAAAAGTTCGTTCTTTCTTCTCCTACACATTGTATTGAAACTTCGCGTCCATAGGTATCGCCAACAAGGACGATAATTTCGTCGTTTTTTTCCACAGCAATACCGGTCAGGTTGTCCAAGCTACTGTAATGTTTGGTCATTAACTTTTCCGCCCACTCGTTGATATCACTATAAGCGTTGTATTTGCGGATACGAAATTCTTTCTCCCATTCATCATAAGCGTTGTTTTTTAACGCTTCGGCTATGTGGACGAAATATTTGCTTGGCAATTTGTTGATTTCTTCATTGGTGACATCAGCTTTCAGTTCGCTACAAGTAATATCTTTGAATACGGTCAATAACTTAGTTGCCAAAGTGTTATCCTCATTCTTTTTAAAGAAGTGCATTTCGTCACAACTGACAAAGTTACCAAGTCCGCTTTTGACAACAAACTTAACGCCTGTGGCTTTCATCCCTTTCTTGAATACGATTCTGCTCGGAGTATCTTTCATTTTGAAGTCATAAGTTCCTTGAAGCGTATATCTTTTTCTATCGGAATCGGTAGAGGTGTAAACTTCAACCTCACCAAAATTACCATTCCCTGATCGGGTATAATAAATAAAGTAATTGATTTCCGTATCTCCTTTGAAGAAATATTCCAAAGTGACAGGGAAGGATGTATTACTCCATGAACTGTGATAATGTGACTCGAAGCTGATTCCTTGAGTAAATTTGCCATCGTATGATTTGTCAATGTCAGATCCGGGCTGGTATTCGCTGGCTTTTCCTCCGTACGGTATAATCTGAATATCTTCGGGAAGTACTACATCTTTTGTCTCTTCCTCTTCTTCCTCGATGTCAGGTATAGGCTGAGGCAGTGTTTTGTCGTTGGAACTGCAAGAAAGTGTTGCATTGAAAATAGAGAGAAATAGAAACAGGAGGGTAAACTTGTGGAATGTTTTCATATAAGTCTGATTGTGTTATTGATATAGATTGTGCGTTATAAAGGTAATAAAAATGGCAGGCATATATTACCTGCCATTTTTATAAATAATTATCGTGAAATGCAACTTATTCTTTATTCACAAGAATACGTTCTCCATCAGCCTGCACGGCATAAATGCCTGTACGGATTAAAGGAATATTTCTCGGTACACTGAATTTTAAGAAGTTAGAGAAATAAACAACTTCGCCCATAGTACCGTCTGTTGATTGCTTTCTTACTTCGAAGGCTACGGCTTGTTCTCCATTCTTAATTGTGATTTCACTTCCTGTCACAGATGCCACCATTGTATAGGTTGGAGTTTTAGTAATCTTTTCATTGTTCTGGAACTGGGTATAATATCCTAAGTCTCCAACCTCTTTATATCGGTAGTCGCCGGATGTAAAATCTGAAATTTTACGATCTTCAATATATTGTATTGGAGCGGCCTTCGGATAATTCTGAGTTTTAATCCATGCTTTAGTATCTGCTATCATCTTGTCAGTCACTGTATAAGTCCATGTACCGTATTGTTCTACTTTTACATTATCTACAGTTTTGAAGAATCCCCATGTTTCGAAGAAATCCGTAAGGTCTTCCTGGGCAGCTTCGCATACAGCTTTGACGAAAGCCAATTGTCTTGCTCCTGGATCGCTTTCTGGCACATCTTTATATGTTGTACGCATGATATCGAATACTTTAGGCCAGAATTTAGCTTCCTGTTCGTTACCTTTACATAAGTCATAATAGATCCATAGCTGCCAATTCATACGCATGTGAATCTCTGTATCCTCATTCTGGTGAGTAGAAGTACCCATATTCCACCATACCTGCTTATCTCTATAAATTGCATTGGCTAAAGATGTCAAGCCTCGTCCGCGTGACTTATATTTTCCTAATCTGCGAATTACGTAATTAGAGAACAGATTGTTGGATGATTCGGTGGACGACGGCCAGTTAATAGCTGCTTGATGTACGTGTCCCATTTCGTGGGCAGGTCCCCAAGCATTATCTTCTGCTGCCATTACATTTTCACGTAAAAGAATATTTTTCAGATACGTATATACGAATCCCATGCGATAATCAGATGCCCACATATACGAACCTTCAGGAGAAATGGCAAACATGTGGTTATTGATTTTTCCGTCCTGTCTGTATTGAGAGATTCCCATTAACGATTGTTCCCAACCGACAATGTCATCCCAAAGATGAATAGCGGATAAAATTTCAGTCGGAGCAGCATCCAACATTTTCAGACGATGGAAATAGAACATCATTCGTTCTCCACGTACACAGAAATATTTGTGGGTGGCTTTACTGATTAATTCTGCATATTTAGCATCTGTCTTGTGTTCTTCCAAATCGAAGAAACCATTAACTACACCGTGTCCTAGAGGAATATGTATTTTGATAGGGGCAGGGTTGTTAAGCAACTGTTCTCCATCCACATTGTACATAACGAACAATTGACCGGGACCTTGCATTTTTAATAAGTTAACCCCTTCTTCCAAAGAGTAGGTCGTTCCGGTTGCTTGTGTTTGCTTGTAGTAGTCAGTGGAGCTACCGCTTGTATAGACATTCTCCTCCCAAATACATTGTAATGATACTTTTTGTCCTTCCGGGATATTACCTACTAATACTATAATTTCTTCATCTTTGTTGACGTAGATTCCGGTCGGATTGTCTAGATTACTGTATTTCTTTGTTTGTAGTCTTGTTGCCCAGTAGTCGATATTGCTATATGCTTTATATTCGCGTATACGGAAATCTTTCTCCCATTCGTCATAAGTGTTATCTTTTAAGGCATGGGCCACACGTCTGAAAGTTTCACTTTCCAATGCATCGATTTCTTCGTCGGTAACTTCTTCTTTCAAGGAACTACAAGTAAGATCTGTAAAGACAGTCAGGAGTGGATCATTCAAATCTCTGTAGTTTGCTTTTTCAAAAAACTCCATTTCTCCACAACTGGCGAAGCCTCCTAAACCCGTCTTAACGGTGATTTTAACTTTAGTGGCTTTGACCGTTTTAGTTAGTATTCCGGTCTTGCCGTCAAACCCGCCCTGCTGTCCGAAATCATAAGTACCTGCAAGAACATAATTCGGGTTATCCGCTGTTTGAACGTAAACATCGACTGCTCCGAAGTTTCCGTTTCCGTTTCTAGGATAATAGATAAAATAATCGACTTGTTTATCTCCTTGAAGTGTATATTCTAGATCTATAGGCAGTGGATGAGTCGTATTATCCCAAGGAGAATGATAATGATATCCATCACCTTGTGTCTGTGAACCTTTGATTCCGTCGAATGTCTTTTCGATGCTCCAGTTATCTCCTTGTGAGATAGCATTTCCACTTACTATGGCTATTTGAGTGTCGTTTCTGAAATCAACATCATTAACTCCATATTGGGTTAAATTAATGGTATAATTGCCCAACTCAGATTTAACAGCTAATTTGGCATAACGTTTTGTTTTTCCTTGATTATCAAGGATAGAAAGCATTATTTTATCATCCTGTTGGAAAGCTGTAGCCCATTTTTCGTCGGAATTGACACTCCATTGGCTGGTTCGCAGATTTGTTTTTACCGGGATTGACATTGTAGTGCTTCTAAAGTCAATCTCTTTGTTCAGGTCACTACTGCTGATTTCAAATGTATTTGGAATCAGTTCACTCTCATCGTCCTTACATCCGGTATATATTAAGGATGTTATTAGACATAAGAAGTATGTTAAATATAAATGTATATATTTCATAAGTTATTGGATTTGTATAGGAAACCGCTCTATAAATAATAAGAGCGTTTCCTATGTATTAACTTTAGTGATTACATTCCCCATAATTTAAGTTCGGCCATTCCCCAACATGCATACCATGAAGTACTACCTGGCTGGAATTCTCCTATACAATTTCCTAAATAAGACTCCATTACTGTCAATCTTAGATAGCTGAAAGGATTAGGCGACGTAAATACTTTTGAGGTATATGTTTTTCCTCCTTCACTTGCTGTTGGTAATCCTTCGTTTATTTCGACAAACTCATTCCAGTTTGTTCCGTCATTACTAGTAAATAACTTAATTACTTTAGGTCCTGAGTTATTCCAACCTTTTGTAATATACTCAAACATGATAGCTCTCATTTCTTTACCTAAATTAATGTCAATAGGTTGTCCGTACTGAGCATTTCCGCTTGCTGATTGATATTTGGTTTCATAAGCTGTACTGGTATCGTCATCGTAAAGAAAACTTAGTGAATTAGCTCCACAGCTCAACGGATCAGTAATTTTATCTGTCAAGTCAATCTTATCATCCACCATATCGAACATATACTTCAAGATTACATAATGTTTTTTAGTGTCCGAGGTAATAGTTTCAAGATCTTCACTTTGTTCAAGTTGTAGTGGAATTAAATAAGTCGCCCCTTTAGTCAATTTAGAACGGTCTACTACTAAAACCCCGACGCTTTCACTAATTCCGGAACTGAATATCAAATCTTCCAGTTGATAAAACGCTCCTTCCGGAACTGCTTTGTAATCTGTTCCTTGGGCCGTATTGTATGCATCTATTTCTGTTTGGTCAGTGCTGGCTGTTATACCGGCCGTAAAATTCCACTGGTTGATGACTCCGGATGTCATGGAGACTTTGATTTCAGCAATAATTTCTTCTTCCTTATTAATTCCCAGGTCTATCATTGTGGATGATTTCTCAAATTTGATACCTAGCTGTTTCACTTGAGGTTTAAGAATTAAGTCTCTTTGCTCAAAATTGACAGAATCAGTTTTACTGGTTAAGCGGATAGGCAAAATAAAGATGCTGTTGGCATTAGCTTCCGCTTCCACCTGTTCTGTTATTTTTTCCGGATTTAATGTAAACTCTTCTATTTTATAGGTATCTGAGGATTCGAAACTAATATCCTTATTCCGGAAAGTATAACAATCACTGTTCAATACAACATAGTTGTTGCCTTTGTAACGTGATTCATTATCAATTTCGGTCTGAGATAATGTGCTTAGTCTGACTTGGGCCGTAGCGGAAGGATCGCTTCCGGATTTGACTACAGTAATAGAATATTTTACTTGTTGTCCATCGTTGAAGAGTACCAGATCGTTCTGTCCACTATTCTTTAAATAAAGAATCTTGTTGTACTCTTGGGGTATCAGTTCTTGGTAGTCAGCTTCTTCACATCCGGTAAATGTGGCGAGTGAACCCAAGAAAAGAAGTGAGTATAATATTTGTTTCATAATTTGTAAACAGTTTAAAGATTAATATTCGGGTGCTTGAACCATTTGTGGATTCTTGTATGTTTCGTTCGCAAATATAGGTGCCAGATACATACGGTTTTCCCATTTGTAATCTTGATTTACAATAACAGGTTGATTTAACTCTTCGAAAGTAGGTTCTTCTACTTGTTCCATATTCAACCCTTTACGTACGCCAGCTGCAAAAACTTCAGGGGCAATCATCCAACGTCGTGCGTCGTAATAGCGTAGACCTTCTCCCCATAGTTCTACAAAACGTTCGTTGCGTATCCAATCCATGGCCGGCATATCATTCAGCATTTCTTCTGTTACGTCCGGTATACCGGCACGTTCACGAACTACGTTCAGATACGTAAGTGCTTCTTTGGGTCTGTCTAAAGCAGCCAAACATTCGGCTACACTTAGGTAAAGTTCTGCCAAGCGGAAGAGAGGACGTGGATAGCTTTTTTCGTTGTTACTCCAGTTTGTACCCCAGTTCAGGTCGGGCTGGATAAATTTCTTTGACATGTATCCTGTGACACAGTGATCACGGGCGAATTCAGTTCTGTTCCAACCTTGTGCTTCGCCTTTCTTAAGATTGAGTACCAGAGGTTTGCCGCCTGAAATTCGTGGGCTGTATTGGTCTCCGTCAAATGAAAGCCATGCATAGAATCGTGGTTCGCGGTTGGTATTTAACTTGATAATATCCGCATTGCTTCTTCCTGCAGATTCATACCATGAATCTTCTTCTGCGAAAGTCCCTTTATTGGCAGCAATTCGAGGTAATTCTCCTTCTTTGGTATAGAATCGCTCTACACTGTTTAATAAAGGAGAGTAGCCGCTATATCCACTTCTCCAAGGGCCTCCGTCTACTTTTACCACGTGTACTGGTAAAGAAGCCATTACTACACCGCCGTCATCTGCAAGTCCCCATATCATTTCACGGTTACCATCCGAGTAACGGCTAGTTACGAGATAACGCATCAAATAAACATGTTTTTTGAATTCTTCGGTAACTCCGTCTACGGGAACATCAAGCTCTCCTAGATTAAGTCCTTGATTACCCATAAGGATTGCACTTTCTTTAGTAGTCATCAGTCCGCATCCGCCTTCTCCTTCTGCCCATTCTAGTGCGTCTTTACAAGCAGTCAGTGCGCGTTCCCATTTATCGGGATCATAAACCTGGCTGACTAATTCTTTCCCATATCCCGGTGTTTCGAAATTCTTGTTTTTCCAATCCGGATAAGGGAATTTCCCATTCCATAAGTCAGAAGCTGCATAGAGCAACAAGCGTGCTTTTACTGCTTTTGCAATAGTGGAAGTTGCACGTCCCCATTCCGAACCGATACGGGAGGCCGGAAGATCTTTAGCTGCTTCGTCCAGTTTCATGGAAATCCAGCTTGTTACGTAATCAAAGTGATAACGTCCGTGATATTCATTGTTCGGTGTATCCATATCAATGTATGAATCAGTGATAGGGCACGGGCCATAGTATTCTAATATCAGGAAATGATAGTAAGCAATTAGGAAATTGGCTTCGGCAGTCCATTCTCTTTTTTGTACTTCCGATACATCGAGGGCATTTGGTAATTGGGACAGAAACAGATAACATTGTCCGATATAGCGGTAGATATTACCCCATTTCCAGTCTCCGGGAGATTCCGGAGTCAGCAGTCCCCAACCGGCACGCTGTCCGCTGTGTCCCCATAATTCCGGGAATACAAATTCATCAGTAGATGCAGCTTCCATTCCGGTATAAGTAATTGGGTTGGATGAACCTTTGATTCCTGCATAGCATGAGTAGAGGAAGCCAAGTGTACTTTCCGGCTTTTTAACGGCATCTCCCAGACCTGCTTGTTCGGGAGGTACTACATCTAGGAAATTGCAAGATGTCAGGCAGCACGTAGAGAGTATTAACAGACTACCCATCTTTTTTATTTTATCTATAAGTCTCATATTTATCTCGTATTTAGGTTCATATATTAGAAATTAAGTTGTACTCCGATGTTGAATGTACGCTGCAAAGGATAAGCATTCCATGATAGTTCCGGGTCCCATAGCTTGAACGGACTGAATACGGCTATATTGTCACCGTTCAGGTATACGCGTCCATATTTGAATTTATATCCCAGTTCCAGTGTCTTGAAACGGATGAAATTACCGTTACGCATCCAGTAAGTACTAGCTACTGTATTATTGGCTGTTTGTGAACTAGTCAATCCTAAGCGCGGATATTTAGCATTTGGATTGGGATTTGACTCAGACCAGTAGTCATCTGCAATGAATTGCATGACATTATAGTCACTTTGGCCGAATGGTGAAATACCGCTAATCATGATAGTGCGTTTAGCCGACCCATTGAAGAATACACCGAAATCGAATTTTTTATAGGTTACATTCATTCCCAAACCATATTGGATGCGGGGGGTAGTTCCATAAGGAGAGATCATTACTTGGTCACTGCCATCTATTTTACCATCTCCGTTTACATCACGGTATTTTATGTCTCCCGGTTTAACAGTACTACCAAGATTCTGTGTCGGGCTATTATCGATTTCTTCCTGACTGCTGAATAATCCTTGGGCGATATATCCGGTTGTGCGGCTTAACGGTTTGCCTGTAGATGTTTTCCATACATACGGATAAACCGGTTCATCCAGGTTGACATATTTGTTTTCAGTATATGTGAAGTTTCCACGGAAATCTACATATAAATCTTTTGTGAATTCTTTTCTCCAGTTTACACTTAGTTCAATACCCCAGTTATCAACTTTACCTTTATTGCTCCAAGGTTTAGCTGTATAATATCCAAGAGATTCCGGCCATGCTTCGCGGTGGAGCAGGATATTGTAACGTTTCTCATTAAAATAATCGGCAGTAATAGTCAACTGGCGGAATAATTCGAGGTCGATACCTATATCCAGTTTCTTTACGCGTTCCCAACCGCCATTAACAACTGCATAATTGGTTACTAAAGGACCATATAAGGTATAGTTCATATCTACACCGGTAGTGAAGCCTATGTTATTGAGCGATACCTGGTCGATGTACAGGAAGTGTTGTGCACCGGCAGAAAGTCCGGTTTCGTCACTACCTACCAGACCATAAGATCCTCTGATTTTCAGGTTATCTATATACTTGGTCATCGGTTCAAAGAACTTTTCGTTACTGATTACCCAGCCTAGAGATACGGCGGGGAAGAATTCGAAACGTTCTTTCTTGGCCAGACGTTCTGTTCCGTTATAACCGAAATTCAGTTCTACCAGATAGCGCTGACCGTAGTCGTAAGTAAAACGTCCTGAGAATCCTTGATTGCGTTCGGGTAGTACGCTACTACGATATTCACGTTGCATATACATCAGCATTCCTGTTACATGATGTAGATTGAACTGGCGGTCATAATTCACGCGGGCGTCCAGATAGAAAGTCTGGTCGGAAGCTTTGCTTATATCTGATGTTTTCAGATAGTCAGTTCCTGATGTTCCCAGGCGTTCAATTTCATAATCAGTAGGATTTGAAGGGTTATAACTTCCTCCTTTAATACCATAATAATAAGGTTCGATCGTCCGGTTGTAGGAAGATGAAGCCCAATTCTTCCAATTGACCATTGCTTGTACGCTTAACCCCTTAGTTACGAAATCAAGTTTTTGGTTGATTTTTAAAGAAGTATTGAGTGTGTTCTCATTATATTCCTTGAATGAACTCAACATATAAGCATACGGGTTGGTACGTACCGAAGATCCTGTCCATATAGCATTACCAAAACGGATATGTGTGTCTCCGGGTTGTGCCGGGAAAGTAACGGGGAAGTTAATAGGATTACAATACAACATCTGAGCGAATAAATCGGAAGTACTGTAGTTCGGTCCCTTCTTGTTACGAATCTGGGCGTTCATGTGTAAATCGATTTTAGTTGTAGATGTTATTTTGTAAGAGATATTGTTTTGGAAATTATATCCCCAATTGTTTATATTATTATTATACGAATATACTTTCTTTGTATCCAGCAAACCTGTATCGTGATTGGCTTGCAAGCTCATATAATAAGATGCTTTTGAACCACCGCCTGAGATGTTGACATTGGCACGCTGATTCATATTCATGTTTTTGAAGATGACGTCTTTCCATTGTACATCCGGATAAATGTAAGGATTAACTTGGTTGCGTGTGTTGTCGATGTCAAGTTGCGAATATTTTGGGGTCGCTCCCGGATTACGTGTCAATTGGGCTTCGTTGTACATTTCCATCCAAGTGGCACCATTTACAAAGTCGGGGAAGTTCATCGGTTTATTGAAAGAGTTCTCAACCGTGACGTTAATTCTGGTTTTCTCGTTTTCTTTACCGGTCTTGGTAGTGATGAGCATAACGCCGTTGGCACCACGGGCACCGTAGATAGCGGTCGCAGAAGCATCTTTCAAAATAGAGAAACTTTCGATCGTTTCAGCCGGAATATTATTCAGGTCTGCCGTAGAAATTTCTACATCATCCAAAAGTATTAAAGGAGTGGCTCGTCCGCCAAAGGTACTCACACCGCGAATGTAGAATTCGGAAGCGGCACCCGGTTCGCCGGTCGAAGTCATAGAAATAACACCTGCCAGTTTTCCCGCAAAGGAGGTGGTAAGCGAAGAACTTGGAGCTTTCAGTTCCAGACCTTTCACACTGGTGATTGACCCTGTTACACTGACTTTCTTCTGTGTACCGGCACCTACTACTACAACTTCACTCAGCAGTTGGTTGTCTGATTCCATCTTTACGTTGATGACACCAAGATCGCCTACATCGACTGTTTTCTTTCTGTAACCGATGTAACTGAATTCCAGCTGTGCTTTCGAGCCGCTGATAGCAATCGTGAAATTACCATCCAAATCGGTAATTACTCCGTCCTTCTGTCCTTTCACTACAACAGTAGCACCGATAACCGGATCGCCATTTTCAGCGTCTACCACCGTACCCGTAACGGTACGTTTCTTTTTGGGTTGTTGCTGTGCGGCTTCCTCTTTGTTTACCTTTAATATGATCTCGTTACCTTTGATCATGTAGGTGATTCCGCTACCTTTGAAGACTTCTTTTAAAACTTCTTCAATAGTCCCTTCACAATTTAGATTTTTGTTGGTTGTGTTTTTCAAGTCTGCAGCATTGTAGAAAAATGTGTAATTACTGTTTTTTTCAATTAGCTGGATTGCTTGTTTGATAGTCATTGCTTGCCCTTTTACTGAGATTACTCCTTGTGCTCCTAGGATGTTGAGCGGGTAAAAAAGCAACAGCAATACGATATACTTCAGATATCGTTGCTTGTAAGAAATTTGAATTTTTCTCATGCTTTAGCATTTTAGATTAGACATAAGTTTAATTATTATTTTTTTATAATGATTTTATTTGCATGTTCTTCTTTATTCAGGTTTAATGTGAAACAAATTTTGTTGACTACATCTTCCAATGGTTCGTCATAGCGAATGCTTCCGGTAAATGCTGATTCATGATTGATACCTTTTGCTAATGTGACGTCGGAGTTGTACATTTGATTGATGATACTAATAAGCTCTTGCAAGGGAATATCCGTGAAGTTATATTTTCCGTTTTCCCATTTTATATTAGTAATCTGTTCTACTCTCATTTCAGCATTACGCGGATTGTATATCACTCTTTGTAAAGGCTTCATTACTGTTTTTTGTCCGGTGGATTCAACATTAAATTCTATCTTTCCACGAAACAATGTAATTTCGTTCTTTTCGGCATCGGTTTGTTTGATATGGAAGCAAGTTCCTTTTACTTCAATAAAAGCCTTGTCGATATATACTTGGAAAGTACTTCCTTCATGCTTATAAACTTCAAATAATGAATTACCACTCAACCAGACTTTTCTTTCTTTGTTAAAAGATTTTGCATATTGAATAGAACTTCCGGGCTCCATCCATACTTTGCTGCTATCCGGAAGAGTGTACATCTGGTTCTGCTGAGCTGTAATTTTAATAAGCTCATTAGCTATCTTGTCGCCTTTAAACGTTAACCAGAATCCGCCTATTGTCAATAAAAGTGCAATTGAGGCAGCGGCAAAATACCACCTTGGTTCTACAAGAACTCTGTTATTTTTCCTGTATTCACATTTGGCTTTTACCTTTTTCCATATTTGTTCTTTTATTGCCATATCAGCAGCTCTGTTTCCAGATTCATTCCATTGTTTTTTTATTTCTATATCTACCGATTCCAAGTCAGCAAAGGCTTTCCGTTGCTTTTTGGAGAGTCTACCTGACAGCAGACTTTTGATTAATCTTTTCCTTTCGACCTTATCCATTCTATTCTACCTTGTTGGTTTTAAACTCTATTGTTGCTCATATACTATAAATACACACCAGCTCTTTCTAACCCCACATCGACTTTGTAAAAAAGTGAAAGTTTTTTTGAACGTAAACTGTAATTATCTGATAATTAGTGGTGTAGTTAATTGATTAATGCGAAAAAAAATAAAAAAGATGTGAGATGTATTACTAAGTTCTTGTAGAACTAAGGCCATATTTGGCTGCCGCTTCAGTAGCTATCCTATTGTTGATAGGTGGACTTTGGATGATTTTAGGTGATAATAAAGCAGAAATGAATGAGTTGGTAAGGATTGAAGCCCAACAAAGTATGATGTATATTTTGCCGGATAGCACCAAGGTCTGGATGAAGCCCGGAAGTTCTATTCAATATGCAAAAGATTTTAATAAAGACAGAAAAGTCTGGTTGAGTGGTAATTCATTATTTGAAGTTTATAAGCACGAGGGAAGTACTTTTCAAGTACACATTAATAAAGCTTTTATAGAAGTGAAGGGAACTTGCTTTCTTGTCAAGCAAGATGATATAAAGCAGAATGAAATTACGCTGTTTCATGGTAAGATAGAATTTAATGTTGAATCTACCGGGAAGAAAATAGTCATGCAACCACTTCAGAAAGTGACTTATAATGTAGATAATGCACAAACACAAATAGAGAATATCTCAAATATCAGTTGGGAAAATGGAAGATATAACTTTGAAGATGTTCCGTTGACTCAACTGATTGAAACAGTCAATCAGATGTATAATACAAATATAGTCTTAAAGAGGAATTTAGGAAAAAAAGCATTGTTTAGTGGGAGTATCCGTTATGACGAAACTTTGGATGATGTACTTGATAAAATCTGTTTTAGTCTCAATTTGACCATAGAAACACACAATGAACAAATTATTATTCATTAATATCAATATAAATATTTTATTATAAACTTAATCGAATGTCTAATCTAATCAGTCGAAGCATGAGAAAACAAAGAATCTCTAGTTGCAGGCGATATTTGAAGTATATCGTCCTCACTTTGCTTTTTTATCCGTTATCTGTCCTTGGAGCTCAGGGACAAGTTTCAGTAAAAGGGCAGTCAATCACTATTAAACAGGCTATTCAGCTTATTGAAAAAAACAGTAGTTATACTTTTTTCTACAATGCAGCAGACCTGAAAAACACAAAAACTAGAAATATTAATTGTTCGGGTACAATTAATGAAGTGCTTAACGAAGTATTCAAAGGGAGTGGAGTCAGTTATACTATTAAAGGTAACGAAGTTATTTTAAAAGTTGAAGGCGAATCTACTCAACAAGCGGCCAAACACAAGATTATTGGTGTAGTGACCGAGTCGGCCACCGGAGATCCCATTCCTGGGGCATCTGTTATGATTAAAGGAACAAAAACCGGTACGACTACCGATGTAGATGGTAAGTTCGAGGTTATGGCGACTTCCAGTGATGTTCTGGTTATCTCTTTTATCGGATATTCTTCTAAGGAGATCAAAGTAGGAAACCAGAAAGTACTGAGTGTTACTTTATCTGACGATGCAGAACAGCTGGATGAAGTAGTCGTAACGGCCTTCGGAACAGGACAGAAGAAAGAAACAGTAACAGGTTCTATCCAGTCTGTACGTCCGGCAGATTTGAAAGTACCGACTGCTAATCTTTCTACGGCTTTTGCCGGTCGCCTTTCCGGTGTGATCTCTTATCAACGTAGTGGTGAGCCTGGAAATAACGGTGCGGATTTCTTTATCCGTGGTGTTGCTACCATGAACAGTGCTACTCCGCTTATTGTACTTGACGGAGTTGAAATCTCAAAAGCGGATTTGAATGCACTTGATCCGGAAGTCATTGAAAGTTTTTCTGTACTGAAAGATGCAACTGCTTCCGCCATGTACGGTACACGCGGTGCGAATGGTGTACTTATCATTAAAACCAAGTCGGGTTCCGACCTTGAAAAACCGATTATCGGTGTGCGTGTAGAGGCTTACGTCAATACACCTATTAAGCGCCCGAAAACGGTGGACGGAGTGACGTTTATGAGAATGTATAATGAAGCCGTTACTAATCAAGGTACCGGAGATGCACTGTATTCAGATGATAAAATCTATGGTACGGCGAATAACTTGAATCCATACATTTACCCGAATGTGGATTGGTACGACGAAGTATTCAAGAACGCGACTTTCAATCAGAAAGCTAACTTCAATGTTCGCGGAGGTACTTCCAAGATTACTTACTTTATGAATGTGAATGTCAATCATGAAACAGGTATGCTGAAAGACCGTTCCAGCAACTTCTTCTCTTATAAGAATAATATCGACTATATGAAATATGCATTTCAGAATAATGTGGACTTCCATATGTCGAAGACTTCTACTTTGTCTTTACACTTGAATGTACAGTTGAACAATATGCATGGTCCGTTGACAACTTCAGAAGGAGCCGGTGTAGATAATATTTTTGGGGCTATCATGGGAACTAACCCGGTCGATTTTCCTGTAATGTATCCGCAAGAAGATGAGAAATGGTATCGTTGGGGTAGTATTGTGGCAGGTAACTATAATCCTGTAAACCCTGTTGCTGTGTCTAGTATGGGATATAAGGATACGTTCGAGAGTACGGTCGTTGCCAATCTGGACTTTGATCAGAAACTTGATTTTATTACCAAAGGATTGAGCTTCAAAGCATTGATTTCATTTAAGAACTGGAGTTATAATTCCAAATATCGTTTACAGGGTTATAATACTTACCAGTTGACTGACTATACCAAGAATGAAGATGGAACATATAATTATACAGTAAATTCAATAGGGGATGCAACCAATCATACGTTAGATTCTTTCTTTGGTACTGACGGTGACAGACGCTTTTACATTCAAGGTTACTTTAATTATGACCGTGCTTTTGGCGATCATCATGTAGGTGGTATGTTGTTGTATAACCAGGATGAATATAACTCAAATGTTAATTCCAGTTTATTGAACTCTTTGCCCAAACGTAGAATGGGTATTGCCGTTCGTGCTGCTTATGATTATGCCAATCGCTATTTATTTGAGTTCAATGCTGGTTATAATGGATCTGAGAACTTCGCAAAAGGACATCGTTTCGGATTCTTCCCCTCTGTGTCAGTGGGTTGGAATATCAGTCAGGAAAAATTCTGGGAACCAATTAGAAATATAGTATCTAATTTCAAAATTCGCGGTTCTTATGGTTTGGTGGGTAACGACCAAGTACCTTATACTCGTTTCTTGTATATGGGAATCACTACATTGAATGATTCGCCCAGCTATCAGACTGGTTATGGCAGCCATAAAGAGTCACATAATGGCCCTACATTCTCAAGATTTGAAAATGAAGATATGACATGGGAGGTAGGTCATAAGCTGAATGTGGGAGCAGACATTCAATTATTTAACTCTCTCAATTTGACAGTTGACGCATTCCGTGAGATCAGAAGTAATATCCTTACTACAAAAGGTTCTATTCCTAATTATCTGGGAGCAGCCAAGACAGTAATCTATGGAAACTTTGCCAAGGTAAAGAACTGGGGAGTTGATCTGGCGGTTGATTATGGTAAACAGATCAATAGAGATCTATCAATTCAGTTTAAAGGAACGTTTACGTTTGCCAGAAATCGTGTAATGGAAACTGATGAGGCCGCTGATATACGTCCGGCTCTGTCCGCAGTAGGAAAACCCTTGAATACACTATGGGGATATGTAGCTGACGGACTATATATTGACGAAGCTGATATAGCGAATAATCCTACCTCTACATTAGGTAATATAACAATAGCGGCAGGTGATGTGAAATATGTAGACCAACCGGATGTAAATGGTAATTATGACGGACAGATAGACTCCGATGACAGAGTCGCCATTGGTCATCCTACTATTCCTGAAATTATCTATGGTTTCGGTCCGTCTATTACTTGGAAGAAATGGGACTTCTCCGTATTCTTCCAGGGACAGGCTAACGTCTCATTGATGATGAGTGGTTTTGAGCCTTTTGGTACTCAAAGTAAAAACAATGTGTTGGAGTGGATTGCAGAGGATTATTGGAGCAAAGAAAATCAGAATCCGAATGCTAAATATCCCCGTTTGACTAAGTACAACAACAATAATAATATGCAATCTTCTACTTATTGGTTGAGAAACGCCGCTTTCCTGAAATTAAAGAATGCAGAAGTTGGTTATAACTTTAAATGGGGAAGAGTTTATATGAGTGGAACCAATCTGCTGACATTCTCTCCGTTTAAATTGTGGGATCCTGAAATGGGTGGAGGAAAAGGTATGGCTTATCCTACTCAGAGAACTTTCAACTTAGGTGTTCAAATTACATTCAAATAAACATATAATAACCAGTGATTATGAAAAAAATATATAGAATTTTATTCTTGCTAGTTGCATTAATTGGATATAGTTCTTGTAACTATCTGGACATTGTTCCGGATGAAACAACTACTGACGAGGATACTTATGCTGATAAAGATGCGGTGAGAGATTATCTTTATTCTTGTTATGCCTATTTGCCGCAGTGTAACATATCGAGTGGTAGCTTGGACCAGATGACAGGTGATGAGGTGATTACTGCATTCGAGCATGAAACGTTTGCCGGTTTCCCTAAAGGAAACTATTCTGCGGCAACTCCTGTAATTTCTTATTGGGACACTTTCTTCCAGGGTATCCGCCAATGTTATATGTTGCTTGAAAGGATTGACAAGGTAGCTGATTTGAGAAACGATTTGAAAGTGGATTATAAGGCACAGACTAAATTTCTGATAGCTTATTATCATTATTTGATGGCCCGTTGTTATGGTCCTACTTTGCTGATAAAAGAAACACCTTCTATCACGACTCCGGTGGAAGAATATTTGGGAAGAACACCTTATGATGAATGTGTGGAATGGATATGTAATTTGTTTGACGAAGCTGCCAATGATTTGCCGGCTGTTCGTTCTACGGCTTCCGAGTTCGGACTTGCCACTAGTATCGCTGCTAAATCATTAAAGGCAAAGATGCGACTTTATGCAGCTTCGCCGCTATTCAATGGTAATTCAAAATTTTATAGCAACTTTGTAGATAAGGATGGTGTGCAGTTGATGCCGCTTACTTATGACGCTAATAAGTGGGTACTTGCAAGAGATGCCTGTAAAGAGGCTATTGAACTTGCCGTGCTGAACGGACATGATTTATATAAAAAGAAAGATTACCGGCTGGATGAGTCAGAAGCTAATCCATACCCCGAAGAAGGAGCTGTCAGATGTTTGCGTACAGGTATGGTGGATTGGGAATCACGTAACGTAGAAGTTTTGTTTGCCGAAACTCGGAATGAAGGTAGCTATGGCGTACAAAATAAATCATTGCCGTTTGTGAAAGACGGTTGGGCATGGAATGGTGTTTGTCCTACTTGGGCTATGTTGAATCGCTTTTATACAAAGAATGGTTTGCCTTGGGATGAAGATCCGGAATTTGCATCGAAAGTGAAAACCGAAGTGGTTAGTGTAGATGCTGCTCATGCTACTCAAGCTGCACAGGGTCAGAAAACAATTCTCTTTAATTTAGACCGTGAGCCTCGTTATTATGCTTGGATAGCTTTTCAGGGTGGTTACTTTGAGGTATTGAACAATGCTACAAATCCGGCTTACAGCGATGGTTATGTAGATGGTGGACGCTTGGTATGTAGTTTCCTTTTGGGAGGTAATTGTAGTATTGGTACAGCTAACGTGCAGCGTGATGGTAACTATAGTCCTGGTGGATATTTGAATAAAAAAGGAGTGGATCCCAATACTACCGTGGGGACGAGCAGTACGACTTTGAACCAATATCCTTGGCCGGTTATTAGATTAGCAGATTTATATTTGGCTTATGCAGAAGCTTGCATTGAAATTGGAACATCAGATGATTTGACGAATGCTAAGACATATATCAATTATATCAGAGAACGTGCAGGAATTCCGACATTAGAAACTTCATGGAATGGAATAGCTACGCTGAACCAATCTAAACTTCGGGAAATTGTCCGTCAGGAAAGAATGATTGAATTGTATCTGGAGAATCAAAATTTCTGGGATATGCGTCGTTGGCTTCTGGCTGAGGAATATTTCGGAGTAAAAGCGAAAGGTATGAATATTAAAGCGTCAACAATTGATGATTTTGCCAAACTGACAGAAATCAGTTTTGAGCGTAAGTTTAAATCTCCTACTCAGTATTTGTTGCCAATTCCTTCTACTGATATAAACAGAGACCCACAATTGGTGAATAATCCGGGGTATTAATCAATAAAATGTCTATTAATATGAAAAAAATATTATCTTATATTATAATGGGAATCTTGGGAGTGACGGTTTTTACTGCTTGCTCTGATGATGAATCTTATCCGACTCCGACAGCTTTGGATGCGAGTACACTCTCTTATGAGGCGAAAGCAGGAGCTGTAAAACTGAAATGGAAGATTCCGGAGAATGCTAATTATAAGTATATCAAAGTTACTTATACATTGCCGGAAAGTGGTAAGGAGTGTTTACGTCTGGCTAGTGTATATAGTGATACGATATTGGTGGATAATTTATTGAAAAGATATGGAGATATTGTGTTTACGTTACAGCCATGCAGTGCTGATGGTAATGGCGGAGAAATTTGCTCTATTACTGCACAGGCAGCGGCAGCAAATAAGCAGACTGTAACTATTTCTAAAGACTTTAAAATAACGGGAGAAGGAGATGCATGGACCGATGCTCAGGAAACATCAGAAGGGCCGTTGAAGAATCTGTTTGACGGTAGTACTGCTTCTGATAATTACTTCCATATGTCTTGGAGTGCTTCGACTCCTTTTCCGCATTATATCGTAGTAGATTTAAAAGAAGAAACAAACTTTTTTAGTTTCACTTATACTGCTAGAGATAACGCAAACTGTGATAATCCGAAAGAAATGGATATTTTGGTAAGTAAGGAACTGGTGGGATCGAAGCCTGATTATGTAAATGAAACGGGAACGACTAAGTTGGCTTCTCTTTCAGAACTTCCGGGAACTCGGAAAGCCTCATATATGTCGGACAGAATTTCTTCGGATGAAACATTTCGATATGTCTGGTTTAAAGTATTGTCTGCAACTTCCGGAAGTAACTGGATTGCTCTGTCGGAACTGGCATTGAAACAAGTGACAACGACAATCTATGATCCCGAAACCGGAGAGACAGTGGTAGTGGAGGATTAATGTCTCTTGAAATAAGTGACGTTCTCTGACAGAGAATTGATAGCGGAGATACAAATGATTGCTAGGATATATTTGTATCTCCGTTCTTTTTCCCCTTTTATAAATTAAACCTTAATTCCGCAACACTTTGATTTAACTTTATTTATAAGTTCCTGAGCAACAAAAAGTTGCTCAGGATTTTGCCATGTCAGATTTTTCACTTATCTTAGTGTTGCAAATCAAAACAAGCGTAAATCGTAACAAGACATGGCAAAGGTACAAATAAAATCTGAAAAACTCACACCTTTTGGAGGAATTTTTTCAATCATGGAGCAATTTGACTCCATGCTTTCACCTATTATCGACCAGACACTTGGTCAGAGATGCCGCAGTATCATCGGATACCAGTACAGCGAAATTATTCGTTCTCTGATGAGCGTATACTTCTGTGGCGGTTCATGCGTGGAGGATGTAACATCGCATCTGATGCGTCATCTCTCGTATCATCCGACCTTGCGCACATGCAGCTCTGATACCATCCTCAGAGCCATCAAGGAACTGACACAGGAAAACATCTCATATACTTCCGATAAGGGCAAGACCTATGATTTCAATACGGCAGACAAGCTCAACGCCTTGCTTATAAAAGCCTTGGTTTCCACTGGTGAACTGAATGAGGTGGAAACCTACGATGTTGATTTCGACCATCAGTTCCTTGAAACAGAGAAGTATGATGCAAAACCGACATACAAGAAGTTCCTCGGCTACAGACCTGGCGTATATGTCATCGGTGACATGATTGTCTATGTCGAGAACAGCGATGGCAACACAAATGTGCGCTTTTATCAGGCTGAGACCCACAAGAGATTCTTTGCCCTACTGGAAGCCAACAGCATCCGTGTGAATCGCTTCAGAGCCGACTGTGGTTCGTGCTCGAAGGAAATTGTCAGTGAGATAGAGAAGCATTGCACGCACTTCTACATCCGCGCCAACAGATGCAGTTCGCTCTACGATGACTTGTTTTCACTGAGGGGATGGAAGACGGAGGAAATCAACGGCATCCAGTTTGAACTCAATTCCATTCTTGTTGAGAAATGGGAAGGCAAGTGCTATCGTCTTGTCATTCAGAGACAAAAGCGCATGGATGGAGAGCTTGACTTGTGGGAAGGTGAATACACCTACAGATCCATTCTTACCAACGATTATGACTCATCAACAAGAGACATCGTCGAATTTTACAACAAGCGTGGGGGCAAAGAGCGTATATTCGATGATATGAACAACGGATTCGGCTGGAACAGGCTCCCCAAGTCGTTCATGTCAGAGAACACTGTATTCCTTCTGCTTACGGCATTGATACACAATTTCTATAAGACCATCATTAGCAAGCTTGACACCAAGGCTTTCGGGCTCAAGGAAACGAGTCGCATAAAGGCTTTTGTCTTCAGCTTCATCTCCGTACCTGCCAAGTGGATCATGACAGCAAGGCAATACGTGCTGAATATCTATACTGAAAACCGGGCTTATGCAAGACCTTTCAAAACTGGATTCGGATAAAGTCCGTTCCTTATGGTTTTAATCTGCGTATTGCCTCAAGTCGCATTGTGGGGTAAGGGGAAGGTATGCACAAATCGGACAAAATTCACGCTCATACTATCATGATGCATAGTGTTCAAGCTCTTTACTGCAATTGAGATTGCCATTGAGATTGCTTGCGGATTTTAGGTTAAATTGAAAACTATGAGAAGAATATATTTATTACTGCTTTTCTTGATTCCCTTGAGTCTGCTGGCGGCTTGTTCCAGCGACGATGAAATAGCAATTGCTACATTGGAAATCAGTAAAACAACAGTTGACTTCAAAAGTGAAGCAAGCGAACAAAGTCTGACGATTACTACAAATGCTGTTGCGTGGACTGCCCAATCGGATAAAAGTTGGTGCCGCCCTTCGATTGTAGGAAAACTGCTGAAAATATCCGTAGATCAAAGTGACGAAAGATTGGTACGTGAAGCTACCGTATCGGTTACGGCAGATGGGTTATCGAAAACGATCAGAGTCCGTCAGCTAGGTTATGAAGCGGCTATCTTGATTGATCAGCAAGCGTTTGAAGTACCGGCGGTGGGTGCGCAAATCAAATTTGCCGTGACTACCAATGTTGAGGTAGAACCGATTCTGTCCGACTGGATTGTCGAAGCTCCTAAAACTCGTTCTGCCGAAATGGTGACAACGGACTACTGCTATTCGGTACGTGCCAGTATATTGGACAACAAAAGACAAGGTACTATCGTATTTACAGAGAAACTGCCGGAGGATGCAACGGAAAACGATGTACCGGTTTCTGCCACCGTGTCTGTCACCCAACATGGACTCAATGAATATAATGCCGACACGGGGGAAGATATCAAAGGCGATATTAAATTGAAAGTAAAGGATGGGACCGCTTCTTCTTTCCAAGGTGGTGGAGAGATTGAAAAATCATTTGACGGAGACTACTCTACCATTTATCATTCCAGTTGGAATAACTCTGGCAGCAATTACTTCCCCATTACACTGACTTATAATTTGGAAGAAGTGTCCGATGTCGATTATCTGGTTTATTATCCTCGCACGGACGGTGCCAACGGAAAGTTTAAGGAAGTGGAAATTCAATATTCCGAAGATGGGAGTGCTTTCACTCCTTTGGCTGATAAAGATTTCTTAGGTTCCGCTTCTGCTACTAAAGTATTATTCGATGCTCCCGTTCGTGCTAAATCCTTCCGCTTTATCGTAAAAACTGGTGCAGGAGATGGACAAGGGTTTGCTTCTTGTGCTGAAATGGAATTTTATGCAAAGAATCCCGAAGCCTTTGATTATTCAACTCTTTTTGCAGACGAGACGTGTAGTGAGCTAAAAGCGGGAATTACTGAGGCTGACATTGAGAAGTGCGAGTTCCCGTTCTTTAAGAATCTGGCTTATTACATGATTAAAGGTAAATATGAGCCGGAGTTCCGTGTGGGTGAATTTAAAGCATATCCGAATCCTGATATTCAATCGGGGACTCATAAAACGAATCCGTATAGTCTTTTAGACAATCCGACCGGTATTTCGGTGAAGGCCAATGAAAACCTGATTGTACTTGTGGGCGATACGCACGGTTATGACATCAGTTTGAAGGTACAGAATCTGGATGCTCCGGAAAGTGACGGCTTCGGAGGAGTGACCTATCCGTTGAGTCGGGGTACGAACAAGTTGACAATCAGTGAGAAAGGATTGGTTTACGTGATGTACCATACCCGGACGTTAGATGATGCGGCTGCGTTACCGGTGAAGATTCATTTTGCATCGGGAACAGTAAACGGTTATTTTGACTCGCAGAAACATGAGGGACGTTGGAATGAACTGTTGGGAAAAGCTACGGATAAGTATTTTGACGTAGTAGGGAAGTATGCACACATGACTTTCGAAACGAATGACTATCGTAAATATGCTGCTAATAACGGAAACGAACTGATTGATTTGTATGACCAGATTGCGTTGAACGAAATGCAGTTGTTGGGACTGGAGAAATATGACAAGATGTTCAGAAACCGTATGTACTTGAATGTCATGTATCAATCATATATGTATGCCACTTCCTATCATACCGCTTATAATCAAACGACGATGAGTGATATCTGTAATCCTTCCAAACTTAAGACAAGCGCTTGCTGGGGACCGGCACACGAAATAGGTCACTGTAACCAGACTCGTTTGGGAGTGATGTGGATCGGAATGACGGAAGTGACAAATAACATTATGTCCGAGTATATCCAGACAACAATTTTTGGTCAGGGCTCGCGTATACAAACTGAAGACATGGGGGATGTTTACCGTAATCGATACTCAAAAGCCTGGAATGGAATAATCGTTGCGGGTAGTTCTCATGCTGATTTTTCAAATATAGGTGACGATGCGAATGATGTCTTCTGCAAACTGGTTCCTTTCTGGCAACTGGAACTTTACTTCGGAAAAGTGCTGGGACGGACTCCTTTGCAACAGTCGGACAAAGGCGGATTCTATCCGGATGTTTATGAGTATGCCCGTAATAAAGATTATACAGGCATGACGGACGGAGACATACAATTGGATTTTGTCTATAATTGCTGCCTGTCGGCAAAGATGAATCTGCTTGATTTCTTTGAAAAGTGGGGATTCCTTACTCCTGTCAATAAAAAAATTGAGGACTATGCCACCAGGACTCTTACCGTAACGCCGGATATGGTAGATGCGTTAAGGCATAAAGTAAATGGCTTGGGATATTCCAAACCCGATGTAGCCTTGGAGTACATATCGGACAATTCGTTTGAACTATATAAAAGTAGGGCATCGGTAGTGGCAGGTTCGCACGCAACACACACTGCCAAAAGCTTCACAGAAGGGAAGACGGAGGCTATTGGTGAAGCGATAACTATCCAAGGATGGAAAAATGTAGTGGCTTATGAAGTAAAGGATGCAGATGGAAAGTTGATTTTTGTTTGCAGTGGTGAAACCACTCCATCTTCTACACATACGTTTATTTTGCCTCTCAGCTGGAAAGAAGGGTTTAAATTGTATGCTGTGTCGGCAACAGGAGATCGTACGGAAGTGACGATGAATTAAAAAAGTTTTCAATAGTGCAGGGTGCGGGATGATGAAAGAATATTCTGGTTAACAGATTCTTCCGTTATTCCGCACTCTTTCTTTCGGAAGTAAAATCTTTAGATATTTGAATAAAAAGACCTGTTTTTGCATGATTTTTTCAAATAATATAGAAGTTTATCTATTTTTCTTTTATATTTGTATAGTTTTTGTACAATATGGATGAAACAGAGATATTAACCGAGGTAAAGGCTGGAAATACAATTGCATTTGAGCGTCTATATGACTGTTATTGGCTGAAAGTCTATAACTTTGCGCAGCTTTATATAACTTCGTCTTTCGAGGTTTCTGAAGTGGTACAAGATGTTTTTGTTAAAGTTTGGGAATCAAGGGAAATGTTTGATGAAACCAAGAACTTTGACGGTTTCCTCTTTATTATTACCCGTAACATTATCTTTAATTATTCGCGCCGGCATTTTTATGAGTTGAATTTTAAAATGACAGCCCTGCGAGGTCTTGAAAATTCATACGATATAGAAGATGAGTTGGATGCGGCCGATTTAAAAAGCTATATTGATAAGTTGATTGAACAGCTTCCTCCTCAACGGCGGCGGATCTTCAAAATGAGCCGGGAACAACATTTGACTAATAAAGAAATAGCGGAACGATGTGCAGTTTCCGAGAAAGCGATAGAGCGACAGATAACTATGGCGTTGAAATTCCTTAGAGATAATCTTCCGATGTTTATAGTATTTATGGGGTAGATGAAGTGTTACACGATTATGTTCTTGAGGTCCATCGGTAGTCTCAACTTCTAATTTTTAGATGACTCCAGAAAAAAGTTTTTATCAATTTTACCTTCATACTCTCATTAATAGTCTACATCCCTTTATTCATCAGGGTTGCAGCTATGAGAGTTGCTGCAAGGAACAGCCTGAGAGTAAAAAGTTACCCTCATAAATCTCTTTATATACAGCTTATCCGGCAACATAATACAGCCGGTAAACACTGATATATCTTATGAAACGCTATAAGGTCTATCATAATAACGATATAGATTACTTATGTTTGTCTTCTTTGTCCTTCAACAGCTAACCAATGTTAGCCTCTCCGTTTACCGGGATTAGCTGATAAGCTAACGAAGGTTGACAAACAAGCTAATGAAGGTAAACCTCTCTGCTTCCTTATTGCTTCATGTTTTAATCCCGTATGCTTTTAGTAACAAATGTATAGGGAATTCTCCAGAGAATACGGTCTGAAGGTAACTGTTTACCCTCAGGCTACTTCTTGTAGTTACCCTCATAGCTACATTCCTGATGAATAAAGGAATGTAGACTATTAGTGAGGGCATGAGAGTTAAATCGATAAAAACTGGTTCTTCTTCAAATTTGGTGGTAAACTTAATTAGGGAAATAATAATTTGATAATCGATAGTATTCTCCATTCTCCTCCTTCGGGAAGGAGGAGTCCCCGTAGGGGGAGGTGGTAGGTGAATGCGTAAGTCAGTTATTATCAGTATTGTGTATCCACCTACCACCCCGGCTTTCAGCCACCCCTCCTTCCCGAAGGAGGGGAATGGAGATACCACCGACTGGGTAAATTACCACCAAATTTGAAGAAGAACCTAAAAACTTTTTTGTAGCAGAACTTATTATTTCAATTTTCGGAAAAAAGGATTCTTGCTAATCTTTATATCCGACGATTTCATCCTGTCGAATTTAACGGTTCTCCCTAGCACATCCCCTTCGATCTTATTATTAGAGATGACTACCGATTTGCAGGCTTCCAGCGTGATACCTTCCTTGCGGTAATGATAAGGTTGGTAAATCGTGTCACGTATCAGCGTGTTGTCGGAGAAAGTCAGTCCGTCTACCGAGCGGGCAAAGAGGATCGGGTAGTCGAAAAGATGAAAGGTGTTATCCACAATACGGATATTGCGGTGGTAGGGATATTTCTGTTCCGGTGTCGGTATTTCCGGGTCGATACTAATCACAGCCTCGCAGAATTGGTAAATTGAAGAGTTGCAAGGATAACGAAAATCATTATTACGGATAAGTACATCTTTTACGGCCCCTGATTCATACCAGGCATTGGCGTCTCCGGCAATTAAAATAGCGGAACCGCTTGATTCGAATATGTTATTCTCGATAACGACCTTTCCCGGAGTTGATACTAGTAAGCCGCGTGCACGGCAACTTCCGAAATGACAGTTGCGTATTTCCGCATCCGGTGTGCAAGTCAGGTTTTCTATCACGTATCCGGCCTCTACTCCGGCAGGGAGCGGGGCGGATAGCTCAATGATAAATTCGGCCTTGTTGAGCGCTTCAAACTTATTCATTTTTCCGGTTGCTACGGTGCGCATTGTATTGTGTTCAATGAATCCGATCATTTCGTCCGGGCGTCCCCATTCCATACCTTCGCTCATGTCCTGCATGAATTTACATTTGATACGGGTGGGGGAGAGAACTTCCATGATGCGTGAGCAAGTTCCGTGGATATTGATCGGGTCATCCATTAATCCGGCCCAGCTGCAATTTTCTATTTTGAGCAGCCCGCTGCATCCCATAAAATGGAAGCCGTCGTCGTGTCCGCTTAATACACGTCCTTTTGCGGCATTGGGGATGATGTGGACATCGTTGAATGCGATATTTTTGCTGTATTGTGATAGGATTCCTAATCCGCAGGTATGGAATAACTTCAGATTCTCCAGTTTGGTGTCCGTGCTGTGGTAGATGAAGATACCGGCATGGTCACGGGTACTATGTCTCAACACGAGGATAGTGCCCGGTGCGGGGAAACGTTTGTTGGCTTCCCTTTTCGGATCGGCGAGGCGTACCAGTCCGGGTTTTACCTCTGTCGCATCATAAGGGCGCCATCCCAGGTTGTCGCCGGTATTGGGCAGGACGAAGTGGGTTTCAGGGTCAAACTGCATGATAGACCACAGCCCGCTTTTCCAACCTTCGCCGACAAAGGTGAGCCGTTTGTTTTCTATGATGTAAGGATATTGGCGGGTGTCGATTTCCACTTCTATATGGTCGGGGGTGGATTGAGTGACGGTGCCTTGGGCGGTTAGAGGGATTTCCCAGTCAACGGAGAAGTTTTTCAGGGTGATGTTTTGGCAGCGGTCCAGGGTGAAGGGTTGCATACGGCCGTGCATGATAAACTCCGAGCCGTTGCCGTCAATAGTCAGGTTGTTGACTTGATCCAGCAGTACGGCAAGGATTTTAGGATTGACATCGTAAGTATTCGTTTCGTGATAATCTCTTTCAATGGCGTGCTGTGCCCAAAAGTCATATCTCCCCTTGGGAAAGACAAGCGTGGAGCCGGGATGTTGTTTGCAGGCATTGATTGCTTTCTGTACAAACGGTACGGCATTGATGCGGCTGTCGGGCTTTAAACCGAAATCAGAAACCGAGATAATTTTATTTGCAGAAATGTTGGTAGAACAAACCAATAATGCAAATGATAAGAGTGATTTCAATGGCAAGAGGTTTTTCATGCGTTTTGTAGTTTATTAGATGTTTATTTCTTACATAAATACTACTAATTAACCAGTATCCCTATCTATTCTCTGAAAAAAAAAGATTTTTTAGTATTTGCGTTCTTTTTGGCGGATTATTATACGGATGAGTGAGAATATGCCTTAGAATATACTGGAGGGCTTACCATAGTTCTATATGAACTAAAGCAAATCGGAGATAAAAGAAGGAGAAGAAAGGGAAAAACAGGAAAATCTTATCTTTTTTCAAATAAAATCGTTTTTTCTTGTAGGGATAAGCCGGGCTGCGGTGTATTTATATATGTAACACCAATTATCGAAGAACAGAATTGAAATGGAAACAAATACAGATAAAAGAAAAACATTAATAAGAAGACTTCTGGTTGAACAGTTATTGCCGGAAGAAAAACAGAATCTACTGAAAAGAAATTCGGTAGAAAACGAGATGAAAAAGCAATGGAAACAGTTTGAAGATGACCCAATAAAGTCGGAAGTAAAAAAAAGGATATGGAGGAATGTCCAGCGTAGATGTGAAGGCAAATCCGATACTTTAGTTCATATAGAACTATGGCACTCACTGGCTGCTGCTGTCGTAATCCTCTTAGTAATAGGCGGTTTACTGTTTTTATCCGGAAACGATGATATGGGAGTAGAAAAAACGATTAAAATAATCGCAGAAAAGAATCAATTATATGTGTTGCCTGATAGCACAAAAGTGTGGATGCAGCCGGGTAGTTCGATTCGGTATGCAAAAACATTCGCCCGGGACAGGAAAGTGTGGCTGGAAGGAAATTCCTTATTTGAAGTACGCAAACATCAGGGAAATACGTTTCAGGTATATATAAATGATGCATTTATTGAGGTGAAGGGAACTTGTTTTTTGGTAAAGCAAGAGGACGCACACCGTAGCGAGATAACTCTGTTTGAAGGTAAGATTGAATTTAATGTTCCGTCTACCCGGCAAAAAACGGTGATGCGCCCCTTGCAGAAACTCATTTACAACTCGGTTGATTCACAAACGCAAATTGACAATATCGCTAATATCAGTTGGGAAAACGGGAGATATAATTTCAAGGATGTCCCGTTGGCTCAATTGATTCAGATCGTAAGCCAGATGTACCATACTGATATTCTCTTGCAGGGAGTACGTAAGGATGAATCCTCATTCAGCGGCAGCATTCATTATAATGAGCCTCTGGACAAGGTACTGAATAAGATTTGTTTCAGCCTGAATCTAAATATCCGGCAGACGGATGACCGGATCGTTTTATACTAGTCCATTTTTACAATAGTTCGTTAAAAATTCTCCAAGCCTAAGCGGCTCTGGCAGTAAATAAAATGAGTTCTTTGAAAAGTTTGTCAATAACTTGCATGTCTGGGTTAATCCCAAACACGCAAATAAATCGTTCAAGCATATACGCATTGTGTATGAATGACTTGCAAGAGGATATGGAATAGGCTATTCCGAGCCTCTTACATGCCGCTTTGGTCAAGTTGACAGCAGCAAGCGATGCATTGACGTGAAAATCCAACTTTCTGAAGTCAGTTGACTGACAGTTGGTGATTCCTACATGCTGCTTTCCATCTCTAAAGCAAAATTCTAGTTGGAACCTGGTTCTGTAATAATCCAGAACTTCGCATCCAACCATGGAATCATCTGTAGAGAAATAAAGCTGCCACTTGTCTGTCCTCCCATCCATCGGATACCAGACGGCCAAGGAAACATACCTTTTGAGAGCTTTTGCATATACCCTCAATCCGTATAGTTTTCCCTTGTTCACCTCGTATTCCTTGCACCGGGTCAGATCCAGATTGGCAAAGTCAATCCTGCCGTCAAACCACTTGGGATGACCACGTTTTCTTGTTTTCTTTTCCAATGTCGGATAGTACAGGACTACGTCGTTCCTAAAGCGGCTGATGACATGGAAATCACCCTCACACATAGGCGTTATGAAAGTTTCCTTGGAAAAGAATGCGTCTGCAACCACCGTTCTGGATATGCCCTGTAGCTTGTCTTTTCTACTGATAAGATAGCTGCTATACCAGTCAACCAGGTTCTTACCCATATTATCCAAGGTCTTACAGTCCGGTGTCTGAATGGAACCTAAAGTCATGCATTCATGGTTGTCGATGTCAATGACACCGATGCCCATGATTTCTAATCCTCGCTTATAATCCCCGGCACAGCCTGACCAGAAGTAACCAATCCAAGGTGTCTTATGACCGGACTTGGGGATATAGGAAGGATCGATGGCGATGGCTTTTCTTTTGCCTGTGAGATGCTTGCTGATGATAGAGGCGTTGAACGCAAACCAGTCGAAAGTTTCATTTTCAAAAAGGTTACGGTAGGTCTGTTCCGAAAAACATCCATACCTGCCCAATTGGAGGAAGTTTATACGATCCGGGATGGCCATGAATAATTTCATGGTGTCCATGAACGTTTTTTCAAAAGGTTTGTGTATATTCACGACTGATTTGAGAGCCGACAGGCACTCGGATTGGTATTGCATAAGGAGTGTTTCTTTAGCCATAATTAGATGAGTAGTTAACTTCTAATTTACTAAAAACAAACGAATTATGCAATACTTTTCACCTTTATTATCAGCAGGTTAGCCCATTTCTTTCAGCACATTTCTTCATGCTTAACCATTCGTTTTTGACAACATTTCAATGACCTCTTTAATGTTTTCGAACCGACTTTTGCCGGTTCTATTGTTTAACTTTTAATTTTTCGGTAAAAATTTACCGAAGTATTATTTTTATTAACCATATGTCTAATCAAATTAATTAAAGCATGAGAAAATCACTCAGTTTTCACAGTAGCGTGCGATATTTCAAGTATATCGTGCTGGTTTTGCTTTTTTATCCGTTGACGGTCCTTGGAGCTCAGGGGCATATCACGGTGAAAGGGCAGTCTATTACAATCAAAGAAGCTATTATGCTCATTGAAAAAAACAGTAATTATGTCTTCTTTTACAATGCGGCGGATTTGAAAAACATTCGATTGAAAAATATCAATTGTTCGGGTCCGATTGATAAGGTATTGAACGAAGTATTTGCTAATACGGGAATCACTTATCTGATTCAAGGCAATGATGTTGTTCTGAAAGTGAGTAAAACGGAATCGGCCCAACAAGCTAAGAAAACGGAAATTGTGGGTGTCGTGACGGATGCACGCACGGGCGAGGCTGTCATTGGGGCGAGTGTAGCTATTGTAGGTACCACAACGGGAGTTATCACTGACATCGACGGTAAGTTTGTGATTCAGGCAGGTCCGCAGGATGTTCTGAAAATTTCGTATGTGGGATACACAGCTAAGGAAGTGAAAGTAGGCAACCGTAAAGTACTTGCTATTGATTTGTCGGAAGATGCACAGGCGCTTGAAGAGGTTGTGGTGACAGCTTACGGAACAGGACAGAAGAAGGCGAGTATGGTAGGCTCGGTGCAGGCTATCCGCCCGGCGGAATTGAAAGTCCCTTCAACGAATCTTTCCAATTCATTTGCCGGACGTTTATCCGGTGTGGTTGCTGTTCAGCGTACAGGTCGTCCCGGTGCAGACGGGTCGGATTTCTGGATTCGAGGAATCTCAACCTTGAGTGAGGCTACGTCTCCTCTGATTATCATCGACGGTGTACAGGTATCTTCGGCTGATTTGAATGCTTTGGATCCCGAGGTTATTGACGGATTCTCCATTTTGAAGGATGCTACCGCTACGGCAATGTACGGAACCCGTGGTGCAAATGGTGTTATGATTGTTACTACGAAGTCCGGACAAAACCTGGATAAACCGATTATAAATTTCCGCGTAGAGGGACAAATCAGCCAACCGACCAAGACGCCTAAGTTCGTGGACGGAGCTACGTATATGGAACTGTTCAACGAGGCTGTAAAGAACGACGGCAGTCCGGACGTTTTGTATAGTCAGGACAAGATTAACGGTACACGTATGAAACTCAATCCGTATGTTTTCCCCGATGTGAATTGGTATGATGAGATGTTTAACGATGTAGCTTTCAATGAGAAAGTTAACTTTAACATCCGTGGCGGTGGAAAGAAGATTGATTATTTCTCAAGTATTTCGGTCAACCACGAATCGGGTATGTTGAAGAACCGTTCTAAGGACTTTTTCTCTTATAACAATAATATTGATGTGATGCGCTATGCCTTCCAGAATAATATCAACGCATATCTCAGCAAGTCATCAAAGTTATCCGTAAGATTGAACGTCCAACTTCGTGATTTGCGTGAGCCTAACCGCGGAATTGATGATATTTTTGCAGATGCAATGAATTCAAGCCCGGTTGAAGCACCTGTTTTCTATGAACCGGACGGAACAACCAATCACGTGAAATGGGGTAGTACAGACCGTTTGATTACGGCTTATCAGGGTAACCCGGTTGCTCAGTTGACTACGGGATATAATGATACGTTTGAAAGTACGGTTATCGCCGCTCTTGAATTTGAACAGAAATTGGATTTCCTGACTAAAGGGCTTCGTTTCAAAGCGTTGGGTACGTTCAAAAACTGGTCGAAGTCTATTAATAAATATAGCGCCGGCTGGAATAAATATCTGTTGGGATCGTATGAACAGAATGAAGATGGTTCATATAGCTATACTACAAACAGAGTCGGTAATGAAGTGTCGACTGACTTGAATAGTACTAACGAGACGGCAGGAGACCGCCGGATTTATCTGGAAGCAATGGTAGATTATAACCGCACGTTCGGAAGACATGATGTAAATGCCATGTTGCTTTATAATCAGGATGAACTCGTGAATAATGTACCAGGTAACAATCTTATCAATTCTCTGCCTAAACGTAAACAAGGTCTTGCAGGCCGCCTTTCGTATGCATACGATGGAAAATATATGGCGGAAGTCAATATGGGATATAACGGTTCGGAGAATTTCGCGAAAGGACATCGCTGGGGATTTTTCCCTTCCATAGCACTGGGATATAATATCAGTGAAGAAAGTTTCTTTGAACCTTTGCGTAAAGTCATCACCAGCATGAAGTTGCGTGGTTCATGGGGATTGGTCGGTAATGACCAGATCGGTGGCGAAAGATTTATTTATATGCCTACAATTAACTTGTCCGGCAAGGGATTTACTACCGGTATCGACCAAAATTATGGATTGAGCGGACCTGTTTACACCCGCTATGAAAACAATAGCATCACTTGGGAGGTAGGAGAAAAGATCAATCTGGGTATTGACTTGCAATTATTGAACAGCCTGAACATTGTTGTTGACATTTTCCGTGAGACCCGTAGAGATATATTCCAGAAAAAAGGAACTATTCCTACATATTTGGGAACCGGAAATACTGATGTGTTCGGTAATCTTGCCGAGATGAAAAACCAGGGACTCGACCTTTCGATTGATTACAACAAGGCGTTCAGCAAGGATTTCTATATGAACTTTAAAGGAACGTTTACTTATGCGCACAATGAGATTACTAAATATGACGAAGCTCCTAAATATGCTTTTCAGTCAAAAGTGGGTCAGAGTGCTAATGTGAGCCAGGGATATTTGTCAAATGGATTGTTCTTGGATGAGGCTGAAATAGACCGTTACAATCAACAAATGGGATCTACATTGGGAGCCGGTGATATTAAATATCTCAATGTCTCAAATATGCATGGTTATGGAGATGATATCGTGGATGTGGACGACTGGACGTGGATTGGAAATCCGACTGTTCCTGAAATCGTATATGGTTTCGGACCTTCGTTCAAATATAAGAACTGGGACTTCTCTTTCTTCTTCCAGGGAGTAGCGAAAACTTCTTTGTTTATGAGTGGATTCCATCCTTTCGGAGACAATTCACTGCGTAATGTGTTGCAGTTTGTGGCAAACGACAGATGGTCACCGACTAATCAGAATGTGGATGCAAAATATCCGCGTTTGACCCGTAAGACAAGTTTGAATAATACGAATCCCGGTAACTCCGGCCGTACTTCCGATTATTGGATGCGTGACGGTTCGTTCTTGAAACTGAAAAATATGGAGCTCGGGTATACATTTAAGAGAATGCGTTTCTATATCAGCGGTTCTAACCTGTTGACATTCTCCAAGTTTGATTTATGGGATCCGGAACAAGGCGGTGGTAGTGGTTTGAAATACCCGACACAACGCGTCTTTAATGTTGGTTTCCAAATGACTTTCAATAATTAAATTTACATAGTATGAAAAAAATAATAAAATATCTGTTTTTAGCATTGTTTGCAGGATTTACAATGGTTTCCTGTGATTTCTTGGATGTGGTACCGGCGGAGAAAGCAAGCGATAAGGATGCCTTCTCCAGTCCTAAAGCAGCAGAAAGATTCCTGTATTCATGTTATGGATATATACCGCAGATTAATATGGTACAGACCTGTCTGGACTTCAGTGGAGATGAAATAATAAGCCCTTTTACTCAAGAGTCTTACGTAAAGTTTGCTGAAGGTGTGTATACCTCAGGAAACTTAATCATCAGTTACTGGAACGATTTGTTCCTGGGTATTCGCCAGTGTTATCTGTTAAAGAAGAATATTACGTCTGTCCCCCGCATCGACCAGGCAACCATAGACAGCTATGTGGCTCAGGCTGATTTCCTGATTGCTTATTTTCACATGTTGTTGATTAAATGCTATGGTCCTGTCGTTTTGGTGAAAGAATTGCCGGTTTTGGATACTCCCAAAGATAATTTATTGGGACGTACCTCTTATGATGAGTGTGTACAGTGGACTTGTGATATGTTTGATGATGCTGCCGGAAGATTGCCTGCAACTCGGACCGGTTCGGAATATGGACTTGCAACCAGTGTGGCTGCAAAAGCTCTTAAAGCCAGATTATTGCTTTATGCAGCTTCTCCTTTGTTTAATGGTAATACAGAATACTATAGTGACTTCGTTAATACGGATGGTAGTTCGTTGATGCCTCTTTCTTATGATGAAAATAAGTGGAAAAAGGCTGCTGATGCCGCACTTGAGGCTATTAATCTGGCTGAGTCCAACGGATATAGTTTATATGAGATGAGAGAAGGGGACTTGAGCGGTTATCCCGAACCTCAAGATTTAACACAGCGTACGTTGCGTTTTACATTTATGGATAAAGACAATTCCAAAGAAGTATTGTTTGCAGAGACCCGTAAAGCAGGTGCGTATGGTTTGCAGCCTAAATCCTTGCCTTATTTAAGTGACGGTTCGTGGAATGGAGTTGCACCGACTTTGACTATGGTGGAACGTTTTTATACGAAAAACGGACTCCCGATTGACGAAGATCCTGAGTTTGATTATCAAAATCGGTTCTCGGTAGTTCCGTTCCCCGATGGTGCTACTTATGGGGAAGGACAAACTATAAAACTGAATGTTGACCGTGAACCTCGTTTTTATGCATGGATTGCATTTCAGAATGGCTATTATGAATGCCAGACAGAATCTAAAGAGAACGCTTATGTAGCGAAAGCCGAGCGGGCAGAAGGTAAGAAATGGCTGACAGATTTTACAGAACAAGGTAATTGTGGTAAGCAAGGTAGAAACAATAACTACTCAAAAACCGGATACCTGAATAAAAAAGGTGTTCATCCGGGAGTGGCTGCTTCCAAGTCGCAAAAAGAACCTTCTAAAGATTACCCATGGCCGGTTATTCGTCTGGCGGAATTGTATTTGAGTTATGCGGAGGCATGTATCGCTTATAATAAAGATGGGTATCTTGAAAAAGGTATGGTAAAACTGGATAGAATACGTGAACGTGCCGGACTTCTTTCTGTCAAGGATTCTTGGAAGAATGCAAAAAATCCGATTGTCAGTTATGAGGGAAATGGTGGCCTGAACGGTAAACTGACAGAGATTGTGAGACAGGAAAGAATGATCGAACTTTATCTGGAACAGCAGAACTTCTGGGACATTCGTCGTTGGAAACTGGGAGATAAATACTTTAATGTACCGGTGAAGGGTATGAATATTGATGCTACTGATATTAATGGGTTTGCCACTGTGAAAACTCTTCCTGATGTGCGCAATTTTGATACTCCGCGGCAGTATTTGTTACCTATTCCGGCAGCAGAAGTGAGCAAGAATCCTAATATGGTACAGAATCCTAATTATTAATTAAATTTTAGCATGACTATTATGAAGAAAAACATATTTCTATTGGCTGTCACTCTACTTTTGATAGGATTCGCTAGTTGTAGTGACGAAGATACAAAGCCTATTATCCCTTCTGATGTGATCGACTTGAGCGCTGACACTCAAGACAAGCCCGGTTACATTGTGCTTCGTTGGGCAACACCTGATGATAATACAATCAGATATATAAAAGTATCTTATTATGATTATTTGCTGGAACAGGATGTGGTAAGATTGGCCAGTGTTTATGCGGATAGTGTGTTGATTCCGGATACACGTAAAAAGTTTGGAGAATATGAATTTAAAGTCCAGTCTTATAGCGAAACCGGTGATGCGGGAAATGTTCAGACAATCAAGGCTGTTTCGGAACCGGCTCCGGTACAAGTGGTCTTTGGTGAGTCCAAACAAATAGCGTTGACGGTGGACCAGTTGTCGACGAATGCTCAGGAAAAATCGGAAGGTCCTATCGCAAACCTTATTGACGGAAATACCGCTTCTTACTTCCATACGAGCTGGAGTGGGACTGTTCCTCCGGCTCCCCACTGGTTCCAGATAGATACGAAGAAAGAGATTACTTATTTCAAGTATGAGTCGGTAGCGCGTAACGGCAATAATATTCCTGATGATGTGGATATTATGGGTAGTAATGACGGAGTCAACTTCGAACTAATTGAGAATCTTACAAAGGCTAAGAATGGCATGTTGATGAGTACATCGCCCTACACATCGCCTGTCATGGGAAATAATTCAAAACCTTATCGTTATATACGTTATTCGGTGAATCATACGAATACAGGTTCTGTCTTTTTCAGTATGTCAGAATTTAAACTGTTTGAGGTTGATGCAAGCGTTGTCGATCCTGAAGCTGATTAGTAAGGAGCGTAGAATGCAGACATTGAAATAATTGGGGAAATTTTGTCTTTTTGACAACTAAGGCGGAAATATGAATATTTCTTTTTAAGAATAATATTAGATTTCCGCCTTTTTTATTTGGATGTTTTGAATAATAGATGTTACATAATAATATATCTGATAAATGGTAAATTGTCATATAAAAAAATACTTGATTATCTTCTTCGTACTTGTACAGGGGGCTGTCGCTTTTTCTTGTGCCAGTGATGATGAAGTACTGGAAGTGGTCGATTTGTCCGTTAATAAGGAAGTGGTGGATTTCAAAAGTGAAGCCGGAACGCAAAATATAACGGTTTCAACGAATGCTCCGACTTGGGAGGCTAAAGCGGATAAAAACTGGTGTACGCTTTCTGTGGCAGGAAAGATCTTGAAAGTTTCCGTAGACGAAAGTGAAGAAAGATTGGTACGTGAAGCTACCATTACGATAACGGCGGAAGGGCAGAAGAAGATGGTTAAAGTTCGGCAACTGGGCTATGAAGCTGCTATCCTGATTGATACGAACGTATTTGAAGTGGAAGTCATTGGTAAAGAGATTACTTTTAATGTCACGACCAATGTGGAAGTGAGTGCCGGGTTTCCTGATTGGATTACTGAAAAGGCAAAATCCCGCGCGCCGGAAATGGTGACGTCTACCCACACTTATATAGTGAAAAGTAGTACGTTGGATGAAAAGAGAGAGGGAGCCATAGTCTTTACTGAGGTTTTACCGGAAGGTGTTTCGGAAGAAAACTCCCCGGTTTCTGCTTCGGTCTTGGTTTCACAACATGGCCTGAATGAATATAATGGAGGTGCGGGAGAAGACATCGAAGGTGACATCAAAGTGAAAGTGGTGAGTGGGCACGATACTTCTCATCAGGGAGAAGATGCTATTGAAAAGTCTTTTGACGGTGACTATACAACGTTGTATCATTCGAGCTGGTCGAATGGCGGAGCGAATTATTTCCCTATTACGCTGACCTATAATTTTGCGGAAGCGTCTGATGTGGATTATCTGATTTATTATCCCCGTTCCACAGGATATAACGGTCATTTTAAAGAAGTGGAAATACAGTATTCGGAAGACGGGAGTGTATTTACGAAGTTGCTGGATAAGGATTTTGAGGGTTCGGCAACAGCTACCAGAGTAACCTTTGATAATACGGTCCGGGCTAAGTCTTTCCGTTTTGTCGTGAAAAGCGGAGCAGGAGACGGGCAAGGATTTGCTTCTTGTGCCGAAATGGAGTTCTATGCCAAGAATCTGAATGCATTTGATTATTCTACTCTTTTTGAAGATGAAACGTGTAGTAACTTGAAAGCGGGAATCACGGAAGCGGATATTGAGAACTGCAAGTATCCTTTCTTTAAGAATCTGGCTTATTATATGTTCAAGGATAAGTATGACAGAAACTTCCGTGTGGCGGACTATAAGGCGTTCCCGAATCCGGATATTCAGTCGGAAACCCACAAAACAAACCCGTACAGCCTTCTTGACAATCCGACAGGTATCTCGGTGAAAGAAGGGGAGACGCTGGTTGTAATGGTGGGCGACACACATGGACAGAACATCGGAATGAAAGTACAAAACCTGGACGTACCGGGAGGTGACGGTTTCGGAGGAGTTACATATCCGTTATATCGCGGTATTAATAAACTGACAATGACAGGGAAAGGACTCGTATATGTGATGTATCATACCAAAACATTGGAGGATGCGGAAACAGCGCAGCCTGTTAAGATTCATTTTGCTTCGGGTACAGTGAATGGCTATTTTGATTCGCAGAAAGAAGAACATCAGGGACGTTGGAGCGAATTGTTGGGGAAAGCTACGGACAAATATTTTGATGTGGTAGGCAAGTATGCACACTTGACATTTGAAACTAACGATTTTAGGAAATATGTTTCCACAAACGGTAATGAATTGATTGATCTTTATGATAAGATTGCTCACAGTGAAATGCAACTTCTCGGATTGGAGAAATATGACAAGATGTTCAAGAACAGGATATATCTGAATGTCATGTATCACTCTTTTATGTACGCTACTGCATATCATACGGCTTACAATCAGTCAACCATGGGGGATGTGTGTGATCCTAATGTCTTGAAAACCACCGGTTGCTGGGGACCTGCTCACGAAATCGGGCATTGCAACCAGACCCGCCCGGGCGTTAAGTGGATAGGACTGACGGAGGTGACCAATAATATCATGTCCGAGTATGTGCAGACTACAATTTTCGGGCAACCCTCCCGGATACAAACCGAGGATATGGGAGCGGTTTACCGTAACAGATATTCAAAGGCATGGAATGGTATTATTGTTCCGAAAGCTTCTCATGCTGATTTTAAAAATCTCGATGATTCGGATGATGTGTTTTGCAAGTTGGTTCCTTTCTGGCAACTGGAGCTTTACTTCGGTAAAGTGCTTGGGCGGACTCCTCTTCAGCAGTCGGACCGTGGCGGTTTCTATCCGGATGTTTTCGAGTATGCTCGTACAAAAGATTATGGTGGTATGAGTGAGGGACAGATTCAAATGGATTTCGTTTATAATTGTTGTGTGGCGGCGCAGGTGAATTTACTTGATTTCTTCGAGAAATGGGGATTCCTGACACCTGTGGACAGGTCGATTGAAGATTATGATACGAAAACTTTGAAAGTTACCGAAGAAATGGTTGATGAACTGAAAAAGAAAGTGGAGAATCTGGGATATGACAAATTGCAGAATATTGCTTTGGAATATATTTCGGACAATACATGGGAATTGTATAAGAACAAGCCTGAAGTAATATCCGGAACAAATGCAACACGAAGCGGTAATACCATTACAATCAAGAATTGGCAGAATGTAGTGGCTTATGAGGTGAAGGATCAGACTGGTAAACTTGTCTTTGTTTCTAGTGGTGAAACAACCTCTTCTACTACCGATATGTTCACTCTTTCCGGCAACTGGGATAGTAGCTATAAACTTTATGCTGTATCGGCAGCAGGGAAACGCACGGAGATTCCGGTAGGAAATTAACTGCTGTTCTGAATATTGCCATAGATTAGTACAAAACTGTTATAGTTATCAGTTATATCTGATAACTATGACAGACTGTGTTAATCTATGGCATTTTTCATGTATTTTATAGATGTAATTCGCGGTAAAAATATTACTTTTGTCTATCACAAGATTTTATACAATATGAAGGAAGAAGAGTTGATAGAACAAATGAAAAATGGCAATAATATAGCTTTTGCTGCATTGTATGATTATTATTGTCAGAAGGTCTACAATTTTACCAAACTTTATGTAACTTCTTCTGATACTGTTGCTGAAATCGTGCAGGATGTTTTTGTGAAATTCTGGGAAGCACGCCACTTATTGGATAACAACAAGAAGGTGGAGGGCTTTTTGTTTGTTATTACCCGGAATATCATTTTTAATAAAGCCCGCAGCAGGATGCGCGAAGATATGTTCAAAATAACGATACTACGTTCCATAGAGAACGAAGAACCGTATAATCAGGAAGATCAAATGGTGGCTGAGGATTTAAAAGAATATATCGACCGGTTAATTGCCGTGTTACCTAAAAGGCAACGTGAGATATTCTTGATGAGCAGGGAGGAGAACATGACTTATCGGGAGATTGCCGCTCGATGCGGTATCGGTGAAAAAGCCGTAGAACGGCATATTCACCTTACCTTGAAATTCTTGAAAAAGAATCTTCTTTTATTCATCTTGTTTTCCATGCTCCCCGAGTGAAATCCGGTATCTCTACCGGTATGCTTCCATTCAATACCGACTTCTCGCTTAATTCTGTGATGCAGGACCATTCGGCGGCATCGTATACATCCATGTCAAGAGGAAGACCGTTGCGTAGACAGTATATCAGTCGGTAATCCATCACGTAGTTCATTTCGTTTGGCAAACCTCTACGATGTGCTTCTTCGCCGATAGTGGCGCTGAAAGGATGTTTATAGCGGGATAATACTTCTTCCAGTGCTTTTCCTTCAAAAGGAGTGTCTCCGTTGGGCTCCAGTGCGATGCAAGGCACGGGGTATTTTTGTGCAAAACCAAGAGTACCGCATACGGTTTGCAGGCGGCTGTAAGGCCGGGGCGTGCATACATCATATTGCAGCATGATTGTTTTTCCCTTCGCGGTATGGATCAGGGTCGTGTTGACATCTCCCAATTTATATTCCTGTCTGGCTTCCGGTGAGTCTTTGCCGAACTTTTTCCGGGCGTATTCGCTCATGCCTGCTTGGTGGGTGGACATTGAAACGAGGTATTCCATTTTATCGCCCCGGTGAATGTCAAGTATCTGGCAGGCAGGTCCCAGACCATGAGTGGGATAGGGATTACCCGTATGTTCGATGCTATATCTTTTCCCCCAGTGGTTGTGGTAACCTCCTTCGCTTTCTTCGGCAAAATACATGGAACGCAGGTCGTGTATATAAGCTCCCTCCACGTGCATGATAGTTCCGAGTATTCCTTGGCGGGCCATATTGAGAGTTGTTAGTGCAAATGGATCGTAGCAACAGTTTTCCAGCATGATACAGTGTCGTCTTGTCTTTTCGGCGGTATCAACCAGTTGCCAGCATTCTTCCACACTCATGGCTGCCGGGACCTCAATGGCTACGTGTTTGTTGCATTCCATGGCAAAGGTTGCCATAGCTGTATGCATTAGCCAGTCGGTGCAGATAAAAACAATATCCAGTTCATCATGCTCGCACATCTTTTTCCAGCCTTCCGGTCCGGTGTATCCGGTGGCTCCGGGACGATTGTTTTCCTTTAGTAGTTGTTGGGCTTTGGCCAGGTTTCCTTCTCTGATTTCACAAAGAGCGTTGATTTCTATTCCTTCAATTTGCAGATAACGTTGCAGGGTGAGCAATCCGCGATTGCCCAATCCTATGATTCCGATACGGACAACAGGAATAGGAGGGTGCGATAGTTGAAGCACGTGTGATTGTGTCGGAGAATCTTTCATAATCTTAAAGGTCTAAAGTAATAGAAAAAAAGAGAATCTAATTTCTCAGATTCTCTTTAGAGAGCGGAAGACGGGGCTCAAACCCGCGACCCTCAGCTTGGAAGGCTAATGCTCTATCAACTGAGCTACTTCCGCAATTTTTGTGGGCAAAGATGGATTCGAACCACCGAAGTCGAAAGACAGCAGATTTACAGTCTGCCCCATTTGGCCACTCTGGTATTTGCCCTTTTTGCTTTTGAGGAGGTTTGTTTCTCAATTGCGGTGCAAAGATACAACTATTTATTTAAACTCCAAACAAAATCAATCATTTTTATTGCAGTAATTGCACATTCGTCTCCTTTGTTACCTAGTTTGCCACCGGCGCGATCCTCTGCTTGCTCCATTGTATTTGTAGTAATTAATCCGTAAATAACTGGTATATCGCCAGTTGCGTTTAATTCGGTAATTCCTTGAGTGGCTCCCATGCAAACATAATCAAAATGTGGAGTATCTCCTTTAATTACGCAACCAATTGCAATAATTGCATCAACATCGCAATTTTCCATCATTTGGTTGGCGCCGAAAGTTAGTTCGAAACTTCCCGGTACGGTTTTTACCAGAATATTTTCATCTTTTGCTCCATGTTTTTTTAATGTATCAACTGCGCCTTTCAGTAAAGCACCCGTAATGTTGAAGTTCCATTCGGATACAACGATTCCGAATTTCATGCCTTCGGCGTTTGGAACTGAATTGAAATCGTATTCGGATAGATTATGGTAAGCTGTTGCCATAGTAAATTATAAATTGAGAATTAAAAATTGAAAATCAAGAATCCGGAGGGGTCAAGAAAAAAGGCACGGATTACATGGATTTCACGGTTCTGAAATAATCCGCAATCCGGTGTAATCCGTGCCTCAATCTCTTATATATATAAGATCTATTATTTCTTCATCAACTTAGCCTGTTCGATGTATTTGTCGATGTCCATGGCTTGGTAAGATTGGAAGTATTTATCCTTAATCTTAGTGTAAGCGTCAACAGCGTCATCATACTTGCCTTGTTTCACCAGAATCTCTCCGGCTTGCATCAGAAAGATCGGACTCAGTGTATTGTTGTCGGCTTTGTCAGCAGCAGACATCAATGTAGAGGCTGCTTTGTCCAATTGACCGAGTTGTGCGTAGCAGTTTCCTGCAGCACCCAAAATTGCCGGAGCAACCATTTGATCTTTTCCGTTAAAGCTATCCAGCATTTTAACAGCTTCTTCATATTTGCCAAGTTGTGCGTAGCAAATACCTGCATAAGCTTTGGCCAAGTTAGCGGCTTTAGTTCCGCTGAAATCGTCTGCTACTTTCAGGAAACCGACAAAACCGATGCTGTCACCGTTCAGTGCTTGTTCGTAAGCATCCTGTTCAAAGTATTCCTGTCCTTTGAAAAGAGCCGCCTGCGCTTTTTCTTCACGAGGTTCAGCATAGAGGTTCTTGTACATGATAAAACCTGCTACAATGATAATCACAGCAACAACACCGCCGATGATTGCGTTTTTGTACTTGATAAGAAATGCTTCCGATTGTGTCAGTGCATCTTCTACGTTCAGATGTTCGTTCTGATTCTTTTGTTCTGCCATTTTTATATGATTCTTTTTGTTATTATTCGCTATTTGATATTTCGACTCGCAAAAGTAGTTTTTTTATATCTACAAACGAAATTTAGAGGCATCTTTTTTTGTTTTACACCCGAAAACCACGAAAATCTTGCTACTTTTGTGAACAAATTAAGGTGTACACAATGATACTGAAACGGATATCCATATTAAATTATAAGAATCTGGAAGAGGTGGAGATTGATTTTTCCGCCAAACTGAATTGTTTTTTCGGCCAAAACGGTATGGGGAAAACGAACCTGTTGGATGCGGTGTATTTCTTGTCTTTCTGCAAAAGTTCCGGCAATCCGATTGATTCTCAGAATATTCGTCACGAACAGGACTTCTTTGTCATTCAGGGCTTTTATGAAGCAGAGGACGGAACTCCCGAGGAGATTTATTGCGGGATGAAGCGCCGTTCGAAAAAGCAGTTCAAGCGAAATAAGAAAGAGTACGGTCGTTTTTCGGACCATATCGGTCTCTTGCCTTTGGTCATGGTTTCGCCCGCCGATTCCGAACTGATTGCAGGGGGGAGTGAGGAACGCCGCCGTTTTATGGATGTGGTGATTTCTCAGTATGATAAAGAATATCTGGATGCGCTGATACGATATAATAAAGCGTTGGCACAACGTAATACGTTGTTGAAAAGTGAGTTTCCGGTCGAGGAGGAGTTGTTTTTGGTTTGGGAGGAGATGATGGCGCAGGCTGGGGAAGTGGTGTTCCGGAAGCGGGAAGCGTTTATCAAAGAGTTCATTCCTATTTTCCAGTCGTTCTATTCCTTTATTTCTCAGGATAAGGAGTCGGTGGGATTGTCTTATGAATCTCATGCGAGGGATACTTCTTTGCTGGATGTGCTGAAGCAGAGCCGGGAGCGGGATAAGATTATGGGATTTTCTTTGCGCGGTATTCATAAGGATGAACTGAATATGCTGCTGGGTGAGTTTCCTATTAAAAAGGAGGGTTCGCAGGGGCAGAATAAAACATATCTGGTTGCGTTAAAGTTGGCACAGTTCGATTTTCTGAAACGTACGGGTAGAACGGTTCCTTTATTGTTGTTAGACGATATTTTTGATAAACTGGATGCCTCGCGCGTGGAACAGATTGTCAAACTGGTGGCGGGAGACAGTTTCGGACAAATATTTATTACGGATACGAACCGGGAGCATCTGGACCGCATCTTGCATAAGGTGGGCAGTGATTACAAGATTTTCCGTGTGGAACAGGGAGTTGTCCGTGAAATGGAGGCAGAACAATGAAACGTAATGATGCGGAACCAATAGGTAAATTAATACAGCAGTTTCTTCGACAGGAGAGTCTGGAATCTCCATTGAACGAACAAAGATTACTGGATGCATGGCCGCAGATATTGGGGCCGGCTGCCAATTATACCAGCAATCTTTATATTCGTAACCAGACCTTATATGTGCATCTTACTTCTGCCGCTCTTCGTCAGGAGTTGATGATGGGGCGTGAGAAGTTGGTGCGTGCCTTGAACCAGAAAGTCGGTGCTACTGTAATAACTAATATCATTTTTCGCTGAGGAAGGGGATTCTGTCTATTACCTTTATTCCCAGTGCCCGGAGTCTTTCGTTTGCACGGTCGTAATAAAACGGGGTTTCCAGATATTGATTATTGTGGGCGTCTACTCCGATGATAGCGGTACATCCTTCGGCTACTGCTATCTTCCAAAAATCCGAATGGGGAATGGTCGTAATCTTGTGCGCGTCGTTATAATCTTCGTAGCCGATGTTGTATTCCAAAGGGAGGTTTAACCGTGCGGCAGTCCGGCAAATATGTCTGCTGATTAATTTGCAGTGACGGTCGAATTCCGGATAAGAACGCATAAATAAGTCCGGATGAGCAAAGTAGGCAAACAGTCCGCTTTCCATTCCTTCAATGGCGCTCTCCTCATAGAGTTCGAGCATATCTACCGTTTTGGTATTTCTACCGAAATAAGGAAACTTCTCGTCTGTATGGAAGTGATGGTTTCCGAAGATGATGTAATCCAGTTTAAATTCTCGAATGACTTCTTTCAGCCAATGAAGGTAGTCGGGAAAGTATTCGCATTCCAATCCTATTTTCAGGCTGATCCGGTCTTTATACTTTTCTTGTAACGAGCGGAGGCTTTCTACGTAATCCGGCAGTTCCTCTGGAGTCATGCGGATATCTGAAATGTAGTTAGTATGATATTTCCAGGGAGTATGGTCTGAAAAACCCAGTTCCTGATAGCCGCCTTTAATGGCGCTTAAAACAAATTCTTCGTCACTCCCTGTCGCATGAAGGCAGCGGGTGGTATGGGTGTGATAATTCGTTCTCATTTGTCGTTATAATTATGTCCATGCGGATATCGAATGATTCTGCCGGGACTTCTTCTACTAATTGAAAAGGAAAGCAGATACCAGCTTTGCAGGCTGAGGGGATACGTGGCAAAAGGCGGTCATAATAGCCTTTTCCGCGTCCGAGGCGATTACCTTTCCGGTCGAAAGCTACTCCCGGGACGGCGATAAAGTCTATGGCTGCATAGTCGGTAAACACCTCTCCGGTCGGTTCTTCTATTCCGTAGCTACCGGTTGTCATGTCGTCCGGGCCGGTGTATATACGCAGTTCCAGATCATCGCCTACGACAACCGGAAGCAATATTCGTTTTTCACTGCTCCATTTTTTGATAAATGTATGTGTATCCACTTCGTCTCCGAGAGAGTGGTAGAGCAATATGGTATTTGCCGCCCTGAAAGCCGGGTGGGCTTCGAGGGCGGCAAGTATTTTAGCTGATTGAAGCTTCCGCATAGTCGAAGTACAGAGTTGGGTCTTCAACGATGCGATATGCTTGCGCAGTTCTTTTTTTCTTTTCATTCTTTTTGTCCTTAGTATCTTCTTCTTCCACTGCTACCGGAGCTTTCGGGAATGCTTCTCCTTTCTCGAGTATCTCGATACCCTTATTGACAGTAGCGTCTGTCTTGTTAAAATATTGGAGGTAGGCTTCCAGCCCCAACATATTGTAGATGATGTTGCCATAGATATTTTTCTCCAATAACTTGTAGGACTTTTGGATGAGGATATTTCTTCTTTTCAATCCCTTACTTTCAGCAAAGCGGACAAACTGTTCTACCAGACCCTGGTGGCGGAGATAATTTAGTAGTTCTTCTTCCGTTTCATACTGGCTGAGTTTTTTCCGGTTGTTGTCGGTGTATTGGAATGTGAACTGAATGGTTAATCCACGATTGATAGCCGTAGAAAGATATGAGGTGACACCTGTGGTATCCTGCGGCACGAATATATCCGGCATAATGCCACCGCCACCATACACAGGACGTCCGAGGCTGGTGTAATAAAGTTCGTTTTCATTTTGCTTGATACTGTCGCGTGAGAAGAATTCACCGTGTTCGTAACGGTTGAATAAATCCAGTTCGTAATTACGGTCTTTTCCGCTTTCGTAGGGGCGTTGGATACAACGTCCTGCGGGAGTATAATAACGGGCGATAGTCAGGCGGATAGCCGAACCGTCGCTGAAGTCGATAGGCTGTTGCACGAGACCCTTACCGAAGGAACGGCGTCCTACTACCGTACCACGGTCGTTGTCCTGAATAGCTCCGGTAAAGATTTCGCTGGCAGAAGCCGAACCTTCATCGATCAATACGACAAGCGGCATCTTTTGACAGCTTCCTGTACCGTTGGCAAATTCTTCTGCGCGAGGATATTTGCGTCCCTGAGTATATACAATCAGTTTTCCTTCCGGCAGGAATTCGTTAACCATGCGGATAGCTGCTTCCATGTATCCGCCTGTATTACCGCGAAGGTCGATAATCAGGCCTTTACATTTTTTGTGGTTCAGTTGCGCTAAAGCATTGAGAAGTTCCACATGGCTGGTACGTCCGAACTTACTTACTTTGACATAACCGATTTCGTCATTTAACATATAAGCAGCGTCGACAGTGTTTTGAGGAATGTCTCCGCGTGTGATTGTAAAACTTAATAAGTCTTTTTCTCCCATGCGTTTCACTCCTAACTTCACTTGAGAACCTTTCGGTCCCTTTAGTGTACGCATAGCCCGTTCGTTGGTTACTTTTTTACCGACAAACAAGCTGTCGTCTACGGTGACGATGCGGTCACCTGCCATTAGTCCTACTTTCTCGGAAGGACCGCCCTGAATGACGGCATTGACGTGTATTGTATCGTTCTGTATCGTAAACTGGATACCGATTCCGCTAAAACTGCCTTCCAACTCCGAATTTACTTCTTCGAGGTTCTGGGCGGGGATATATGTTGAATGCGGATCTAGTTCGGCCAGAATCTGAGGCATGGCTTTTTCCACAAGATCGGTCATGTTTACGGTGTCTACGTATTGGTCGTCTACGATTCGCAGCAATGCATTCAGCTTGTTAGAGGAACCGTTGATGATACCCAAACGATTGCCGGCAAAATGCTTGGCATAAAATGTGCCGATAAGAATCCCGATTACCACGCTGATAGCTATGATGACAGGTGTAAAACGTGAAGAGTTTTTTGTACTCATGTCTATTCCTTTTTTTTAAGAGTTCGTCTTATTATTTATTTGGAGCGGTTTCATCCAGTTCTGTATAGATGACTTCAACTCCTGCCCGTTTTAGTAGTTCTATTCCATCTTCGAGGCGGTAATGTTCGGAGTAAACGACTCGTTTGATTCCCGCCTGTATGATTAATTTTGCACATTCAATGCAAGGGGAAGCTGTGACATACATGGTAGCACCGTCGCTGCTGTTGTTTGAACGGGCTATTTTGGTAATGGCATTTGCTTCTGCGTGCAATACATACGGTTTTGTCAGATTATTCTCATCTTCGCATACATTTTCGAAACCGGAAGGGGTTCCGTTGTATCCATCGGAAATAATCATCTTGTCCTTAACGATTAAGGCGCCTACTTTACGACGTTGGCAATAGGAGTTCTCTGCCCATATGCTCGCCATACGTATGTAACGTTTGTCAAGTTCTGATTGTTTCTTTTCAGTGTCCATGTTTCTTAACTAATTACCACTAACTACACGGAAAACCATACGGAATGTCTGAGTGTTAGATTGAGGTTTATATAAAAGGTATAAGTTGTTCTCATCTCCTTCGTAAGATGTTGCGTTGTTCAGGCCTTCAAGAAAGTTCTTGGCGAGTGCATCTCCACCATTGTTTCCTTCTACAGTTGCTTCGAATTTATTATTCTTACCATTGGCACTCCATGTACCTTCAAAGTTGCCGGTGGTAGTAATTATTGTTCCCTTTATATTTCCTTTTATAATATCGCCTTCAACCGTACCCTCAAATATGACGTTGTATGTACCATTCTTGTTAAGTTCGTCATAAATCTTTGTTTTTTGAGCTTCATTCTCCCAAAAAGGAAACATATCATGTCCACCATCCACAGTGATGTAATTTAGTTTCCAGGTTTTCCCGGTAAAGATAGCAGCCACATCATCCGAATCATTACATCCGGTGAATAGAGGGAGCAATAGCAACAGCCCAAGTATTTTACTTATATTTCTCATCATCAATCTCTTTAATACTTATTATTAATTTTTTATCCCGTTTCTGATTAATAAAGCGTCAATGGTCGGTTCTTGTCCACGGAAGCGTTTGTAAAGTACCATTGGATGTTCTGTCCCTCCTTTCGACAAAATATTATTGCGGAATGATTCGGCGACGTCCTGATTGAATATCCCTTTTTGTTTGAAAAGCGAGAAAGCGTCTGCATCCAGTACCTCTGCCCATTTATAACTATAATATCCGGCTGAATATCCGCCTGCAAAGATATGAGAAAACTGTGTACTCATACAGGTTTCTTTCACTACTGGCAATATTTGTGCCTTTTTCCATGCCTCTTGTTCGTAGACCTTCACGTCTCCTTCGAAAGGTACGTTACGTGTGTACCACGCCATATCAAGTAAGCCGAAACTGATTTGGCGGAGGCAGGCGTAGGCTACATTGAAGTTTGAAGCATCCACAAGACGTTGAATTAATTCATCCGGCAGTACTTCTCCGGTCTGATAATGACGGGCAAAGGTGTTGAGAAAATCTTTCTCTATGGCGAAGTTTTCCATAATCTGTGAAGGAAGTTCCACAAAGTCCCAATATACATTAGTCCCGCTTAAACTCTTATATGTAGAGTTGGCAAACATACCATGCAGGCTGTGACCGAATTCATGCAAGAATGTCTCTACTTCATTGAAAGTCAACAAAGCCGGCTTGTTCTCGGTCGGCTTGGTGAAATTCATGACGACGGATATATGTGGACGGCTGTTTTCACCAGTCTTTTTATCTATCCATTGTTCTTTGTAACTTGTCATCCAGGCACCGGCACGTTTCCCAAGACGGGGATGGAAGTCCGTATATAAGATAGCTAAAAACTGCCCATCCTTATCAAACACTTCGTAGGCCTCTACTTCTTTGTGATAAACCGGAATTTCTGTATTCTTCCGGAAAGTAATTCCGTATAGTTTCTCTGCCAATCCGAATACCCCTTTTTTTACTTGTTCGAGCTCAAAGTAGGGGCGAAGCATTTCTTCGTTAATATTGAATTTCTTATCTTTCAGTTTGTTTGAGTAATAGCTCCAGTCCCATGGCATTAAAATGAAGTCATTTCCTTGTTCCAGACGTGCTAGTTCCTGTACATCCTTATATTCCGCTTCGGCTGTGGGAGTGTAAGCTTCCAATAACTGATTGAGAAGTTTGTATACAGCTCTGCTGTTTTCAGCCATTCTCCTCTTTAATGTATATTCCGCATAGTCCTTGTATCCTAGCAGTTGAGCTATCTTCATGCGTGTATTGGCTATCTTCTTTACGATATCGATATTGTTGAATTCGTTATCGTGGGTACACTTGGTATTGTAAGCCATATACAGTCTATGACGTAAATCGCGGTTGTCAGCATAAGTCATAAAGGGAACATAACTTGGGGCGTGCAGGGTGAAGGCCCAGCCTTTTTTCCCTTCGCTTTTGGCTGTTTCGGCAGCAGCTTCTACGATAATCTCCGGTAGTCCGGCAAGGCTTTCTTTTTTTGTCAGCAGCATTTGATAGCTGTTAGTCTCTTTCAGGTTGTTTTCGCTGAAGTCAAGTGTCAACTTACTCAATTCGGTGGTCAGCTTGCGGTATTCTTCTCTCGCTTCCCCTTCCAGATTGGCACCGTGTCGTACAAAGCTGTTGTATGCGTTTTCAAGCAACTGACTTTGTTCCTGTGTCAGTTGTAAAGTCTCTTTTTGATCGTACACTTCTTTCACGCGGGCGAATAGCTTTTCATTCAGCGTGATATTATTGCTGTGCTCACTGAGCAACGGCATAATCTTTTGAGCCAGTTCTTGCAGGTTGTCGTTCGTTTCGGCACTAAGCATATTGCCGAAGACTGAAACCACTCTATCCAGTAGTTCACCCGATTCTTCGAATGCTTCGATTGTATTATTGAAGTTCGCTTTTTCCGGATTTAGTATGATAGCATCTATTTCCGCATTCTGTTGCTTGATACCTTCGAGGATCGCAGGCTCGTAATGCTCTGTTTTAATCCGGTCAAAGGGCACGGTTGCGTGCGGTGTCTGGTATTGCCCGAAGAAAGGATTTTGGGCATTTGTTATATTGTTCATAGTGCAAACAAGTATCAATGTTATTAATAATCTCTCCATAGAACTACAAAACTACTAAAATTGTAGCTTATTCAACGGATAACAGCTTGCTTTTTAACAATATATAAAATGAAATGTATAAAAAAACCGCTACGGTTTCCCGCAGCGGTTTTCTATATTATTCAGGCTTCTAATTAAGCGTTAACTGATGCCATGTGAGCGATCAAGTCAAGAACTTTGTTAGAGTAGCCGATTTCGTTGTCATACCAAGATACAACTTTAACGAATGTATCAGTCAAAGCAATACCAGCTTTTGCATCGAAGATAGAAGTACGAGTGTCACCCAAGAAGTCAGAAGAAACAACTGCATCTTCAGTGTAACCCAGGATACCTTTCAATTCGCCTTCAGAAGCTTCTTTCATTGCAGCGCAGATTTCAGCGTAAGTAGCCGGTTTAGCCAAGTTAACTGTCAAGTCAACTACAGATACGTCCAAAGTCGGAACACGCATAGACATACCAGTCAATTTGCCGTTCAAAGCAGGGATAACTTTACCTACAGCCTTAGCAGCACCAGTAGAAGAAGGGATAATGTTGCCGGAAGCAGCACGACCACCTCTCCAGTCTTTCATAGAAGGACCGTCAACTGTTTTCTGAGTCGCAGTTGTAGAGTGAACAGTAGTCATCAAACCGTCAAGGATACCGAACTTGTCATTCAATACTTTAGCGATAGGAGCCAGACAGTTAGTAGTACAAGAAGCGTTAGATACAAACTGAGTACCTTTAACATATGTTTTTTCGTTTACACCACAAACGAACATCGGAGTATCATCTTTAGAAGGAGCTGACATTACAACATATTTTGCACCAGCTTCGATATGAGCCTGAGCTTTGTCTTTGCTCAAGAACAAACCTGTAGATTCAACAACGTATTCAGCACCTACAGCATCCCATTTCAAATCAGCCGGGTTTCTTTCAGCAGTGATACGGATAGATTGACCGTTAACGATCAATTTGCTGTTTTCAACATCTGCTTCGATAGTACCGTCGAATTGACCGTGCATAGTGTCATACTTCAACATATAAGCCAAGTAGTCAACCGGGCAAAGGTCGTTGATACCTACGATTTGAATATCGTTTCTTTTCATTGCAGCGCGGAAAACGAAACGTCCGATACGTCCGAATCCATTAATACCTACTTTAATCATTTTGTTTAAACTTTTAAGGGTTTTATAATATTTGTTCAAATATCTCTCGGTCTCCGCATTTGTTTTATTTTCAAATGCGGTGCAAAATTACGAAAATGTTTTTATATTCGCATATTAAATTCACATTAAATATTGAAAAAAGATGGGAAAGAACACATTTTTACAGGACTTTAAGGCGTTTGCCATGAAAGGAAACGTCATAGACATGGCTGTCGGTGTAGTTATTGGTGGTGCGTTTGGAAAAATCGTATCATCATTGGTTGCTAATGTAATTATGCCTCCGATTGGTTTACTGGTTGGTGGTGTGAACTTTACGGATTTGAAATGGGTAATGAAAGCGGCTGAAATCGGAGCTGATGGTAAAGAGATTGCTCCTGCCGTTTCTTTGGATTACGGGCAGTTTCTGCAAGCGACTTTTGACTTTCTGATTATAGCCTTCTCCATATTCTTATTTATACGTCTGATTACGAAATTGACTACAAAGAAAAATGAGGAAGCTCCGGCAGCGCCTCCCGCTCCTCCTGCACCTACCAAAGAAGAAGTGTTGTTGACGGAGATTCGTGATTTACTGAAAGAGAAGAATTAATAACGGCTGGGTCCTATAAACATTATTTCTTTATTGGGCCGGTTATACTTCTAACTAGTTGTCTTGCCACATTCGGGTAGTTTCAGCTATCAGTATTTGTCTGATGAGGAAACCCGGATGTGGCAAATTTGATTTATAGTCCGATCGGTTCTACCTGATATCCTTTTTCAAGTAAAAGCGCGATTAATCCGTCTTTGCCCGGAAGGTGGCGGACGCCTACGGCGATGAAGGTGGGCTGGGCTTTCATCAGTTCGGGTATCTTGTTCATCCAATTCAGATTTCTGCGCTTTAACAAATCCTCCCGTATTCGTTTCCCTATCTCTGTTAATTTCGGTGAGGTTCGGAAGATCGAATCTACTTTCACTTCAAAATCTATCAGGCTTTTCATGTTTTGAGTACGATACACATCTGAAAGGGTATTGACGAAAGATAAAGGTGAAATTTCGTCATCTTCCCGTAGATCTGATATTAATTCGTCAGCTTCTTTCTTTAGATTACTTTTTTCTGATACAAAGGCGTCGAATATGTCCTCCAAGCCGACAATTGTGAGGCCTTTCTCTTTTGCTTTTTTTTCTAAAGCTATGTCCATAACTTGAGATTTCATACTATCAATCCGACTTTGGGAGTATCCTGTGTCTACCAATTTCTTACCTTTTTCTATCTCTCCTAAAATAAGGGCTAAGAAATTAGGCTTTATATACATCTTATTTAAAGGAGATTTTAAACTTTGACGTACTATGGAATCGAGAAAATGAAAATCTTCTTTATTTAATAAGTCGGCATAGGTTGTGTCTTTAGGTAGTTTTATAGCGGCTCCGACCTGAGCAGGGGTTGGTTTGGACGTTGTTTCGCTTTCTCCGGCGAATTGGCTACAAGCGTTAAAGGCTTGGTGGAGTTCGGGAATACTGTCGGTATATTGATATAGTATGTCGTATGTACCATGATATGTTCCGAACAGATAAGAGGGATGCGAAAGACCGTTGCCTGAAATTTTCCATAACCAACCGCCTTCCGGTCGCTGTTTCGCAGTGGAAGTACAGGTGATAAAGGTTGCAATGGTAAGAAATGCCAGGAATAGTTGATTGAATTTTTGCATAGCTATTATGATTATAATATTTATAAATCTTATTATAGTACGTCTCCGCCTTTGGGTGTGGGACAAATTTGTGGAATGTTTAGTAACGGACAATGAATGCATTGTTCTGCATTTTTACATGTTCCGCTTAGTTTTATTTTATTCTGGATACGCTGTCTGCGTTTTTTTACGGCATCGTAATTTTTACCTAGTAGGTTGGCAATCTCTTTTAGAGATACTTTCTCGAATATCAGGATACAGATAAAAATCTCGTAAGACGACAACTGGATTGATTCCAGAAAACTTATCAATGGCTGGTTTATTTTTCGATAGAATCCTAGGATTTCGGTGTATTCATCGTATGAAGGTTCAGCAGGTTTTTGATTTTCCAATGTTTGCATCCGCTCGCGTAGGGAAGCGATAATGGCTTCTTGTGTCTGATTGCGGAAAGTAACATCCTGATTGACTTGTTCTATTTCCTGGAAAAGTGATTTCCAGTATGTACTTGCTTGTTTTTGCCTCTTGAACATAATAATAGCTACCGGAATTAAGAGGATAACTAATAGTACCAATCCCAGAATAATGAGTTGTTGCAGTTGTAGTTGCTGCAGCAAGATGTCGTGTTCAATCAATGATTGCGAAGGATTAGATTGCGTAATCTCGGTTATCATGATGTCTAAAAGTTTGGTATAAGAAATATGTAAAAAGAATAAATACAATAGTGGCTGCCAGATTGACTATCCATAGATCTCCTGTCATTGCTGAGTTTACCTGTTGGGGAAGGGGATGATAATAATTAGTCATGACATATGCCACGCTTGAGACTTGTAAAAGAATATGTGTTATCAGGCAAGTCCATAGGCTCCGGCTATATACATACAACCAGCCGAACCATAGTCCGTATATTAATCCTAGTACAGGTAATAAGGTCATGCACCCCCACACTACAGAATAAATTATTGCGGCTATTATAATTGATTTTCGGATGCCATATTCTGTCAGTAGTCCTCTTAGAATGATTCCTCTAAAAATGACTTCTATTATAAAAGGCATGAGTATTGCGCTGATAAAAGGATAAATGTAAGCCTCGTTTGAGTCTTTTGTTCCAATTTCTGTGAATATCTTTTTGAGAAACTCCGGGAATGGTACGATTGAATAAATCAGTGCATGTACCCACGGAAGGCAGAGAGTTCCTCCTGCTGCAAGTAATAGTACCTTTATATTTGGTTTGTCAAAACGGAGTATGGAGCGGTCCATTGCTTTGGTTCGGAAAGCTATTGCCAGTATTGTTACTGTGCTTACATATAGTATAGTCGCACATAGATAGCTAGGTACGCCTGATATGATGCAGATAACTTGAACGATTACAGTCCACAGAATAAAGAAGACAGCTAGCCAAATAGATTGACGGCAATTGGGAAAAGTGAGTATTTCCATAGTTTTTAATTTAATGTAATTATATAGAAGACTAAAAACAGTGTTGCAAAGTAGTTTCTTTTTTGTGATAATACCAAATTGGTGGAAAAGTCTAAAGGGACAGGCATATATACATTAAAAAGCGTTGTATGAGCTGTACATAATGGCTTAAATGGTATTTGCGGGACAAAGATTAACTCATTTTAACTCAGTGTTCCCTTGTCTTGAGAGCGATAGCAGAAAATAAAAAATGGTTTCATGATGTTTTGAATATACTAAAATGATAGATTTTTGACTTATATCTTATATAGATTGCGTACTTTTTCCTACTTTTGCAGACCATTTATTTAAAAACCCATACATTGATATGCAGGAAAAAATAATAATTCTTGATTTCGGTTCGCAAACTACGCAACTTATTGGACGTCGTGTACGCGAGTTGGACACGTATTGCGAAATTGTTCCTTATAACAAATTTCCTAAAGAAGATACAACAATCAAAGGAGTTATCCTTTCCGGAAGCCCTTTTTCGGTTTATGATAAAGATGCTTTCAAAGTAGATTTGAGTGAGATTCGTGGTAAATATCCTATATTGGGAATTTGCTATGGCGCACAGTTTATGTCGTATACTAACGGTGGGAAAGTAGAGCCGGCCGGTACGCGTGAATATGGGCGTGCGCATCTGACTTCTTTCTGTAAGGATAATGTGTTGTTCAAAGGAGTACGCGAAAATACACAGGTGTGGATGAGCCATGGCGATACGATTACTGCTATCCCTGCTAACTTTAAAAAGATTGCTTCAACGGACAAAGTTGATATTGCTGCCTATCAGATTGAAGGTGAAAATGTATGGGGCGTTCAGTTTCATCCGGAAGTATTTCATAGCGAAGATGGAACACAGATCTTGAAGAATTTCGTAGTCGGGGTTTGTGGGTGCAAGCAGGATTGGTCACCGGCTTCTTTTATCGAAAGCACAGTTGCTGAATTGAAAGCACAGTTGGGTGATGATAAAGTAGTGCTCGGTTTGAGTGGTGGTGTGGATTCTTCTGTAGCTGCCGTGTTGCTGAACAGGGCTATTGGCAAGAATTTGACTTGTATCTTCGTAGATCATGGTATGTTGCGTAAGAATGAGTTCAAGAATGTGATGAACGATTACGAATGCCTTGGCCTGAACGTGATTGGTGTGGATGCCAGTGAGCAGTTCTTTGCGGAATTGGCCGGTGTAACGGAACCGGAAGGTAAACGTAAGATTATCGGTAAGGGCTTTATTGATGTGTTCGATGTAGAAGCTCACAAAATAAAAGATGTAAAATGGTTGGCGCAGGGTACTATTTATCCGGATTGCATAGAATCATTGTCTATCACAGGTACAGTGATTAAGAGTCACCATAATGTAGGGGGCCTTCCGGAGAAAATGAATCTAAAGTTGTGCGAGCCGCTTCGTTTGTTGTTTAAGGATGAAGTTCGTCGTGTAGGCCGTGAGTTGGGTATGCCGGAACATCTGATTACCCGTCATCCGTTCCCGGGACCGGGGTTGGCAGTACGTATTCTGGGAGATATTACGCCGGAGAAGGTACGTATCTTGCAGGATGCGGATGATATCTTTATTCAGGGATTGCGTGATTGGGGATTGTATGATCAAGTATGGCAGGCAGGTGTTATCCTGTTGCCGGTACAGTCTGTCGGTGTAATGGGAGATGAGCGTACTTACGAAAGAGCAGTTGCCTTGCGTGCCGTGACATCTACGGATGCTATGACTGCCGATTGGGCGCATTTGCCTTACGAGTTCTTAGGTAAAGTTTCGAATGACATTATTAATAAGGTAAAAGGTGTGAACCGTGTAACCTATGATATTAGTTCCAAACCGCCTGCAACAATCGAATGGGAATAAAATAAGTCCTTTTTAGATGATACTTGAGTAGCCTCAACTTGAATAAAGTTGGGGCTATTTTATTTTCATCTCGGCAAACAAACTGTTTCATACGGCAAAACCAATAGTTTCATGCATTGGAACCTTTGGTTTCGCTGTACAGAAACCATAGTTTCACCGGTGGGAAACTTTAGTTTCAGACGCTTGAAACTTTTGTTCCCAAGGCTTGAAACTTCCAGTTTCATTACGGGAAACAAATAGTTTTAAACCTTTGAAACAAAATTGAATAGGGTGCGTCTCTGTCTTGTCAATGAGAGACACACCCTATTCCGTATAACTTATGTTGATAACTGTTTATTTCGCTTGTAACTTGGTGACAATCGTTGCCGTAACCGTCGGATCGTCAGAACTACCGGCATTACCAGTCAGGTTTTGAATATATACCACTCCTTTTTGTCCATCTTGCGTCTGGTATGCATATACTTTTCCATTCTCTATTTCAATACTTTCTGTTGTTGGTGACAAATTCTTTAGAGGAGTGTCATCAATTCTGCTGATTGCGTTGAACTGTTCTAAGGTCATATTCGTAACTCCGAATTTAGTATTGCGAGCACCGTTAAAGGTTAAGCTATGCTTGGCAGGAGAGATTAATACTGCTTTTCCATTCTTATTTTCCATACCTATATTAACTTCAGCAGCATATTGACCCGCTTCACGGCTCTTATAGATGCGGCCATATAACCATTCGGCATAGAATACTCCCCAATATTTGTCAACTGATTCCAATTTCTTATCACTATGTTCAGAAAAGATAACAGCAGGAGTGATTTCTACTACAAAGTTTTTCTGAAAGTCTTCTCCTTCAGCATCAGTTACACTAATTTTGATCGCTTTGTTTTCTGACAGGTTTGTTATAGTATATGAAAAATCATAATTACTTTTAGGTTCGTCAAATGTTTGTCTGGTACTCTCGATGACAGATATCGCCGCACCGGTTTCAGCATTGGCTGTGCTGATAACGAAGGAGGTAAGTCCTGCTGTAGAAGTGATGCTTCCTTTTACCGTATATTCTTTGATACCTTTCGGAGTAGTTACCAAGTTCGTTCCTCCTTCAAAATTGAATAGTACAGTAGGAACATAATCAATATTAGCTTCATTTTCACAAGAGGTAAGTGAAAACAGGAAGATAAATAACGTATAAAATAAATGTTTTGCTTTCATATTATTGTAAAATTATTGGTTTATAAATCTGATTACCACCCGGCGTTTTGTTCAATATTCTGACTGTTGTCAACTTCTTGCTGCGGGATTGGGAAATGGTAACATTTGGAAAGAAAAATACGTTCTTCCAGCAGGCTTCTGGTATATGTAGGATTTTCTAGGCTGCCTGTTACAGTAACCTTGTATACTGGTTTAGAGAACCATTCTTCCGCTTTGGCCCATCGGCGGGCATCGAAGAAACGATTGTCTTCGAATGCAAATTCTACACGATATTCTTTGTAGATGCGCTGTCTGAGTTCGTCCTTATTCCAATTTTTGTTTTCATCTAATTCTCCTACACCGGCACGTTTGCGTATCAGGTTGACTGTTTTTACTGCATTTTTGCTGTCACCCAATTCATTAAGTGTCTCTGCATACCCAAGTAATATTTCCGCATAACGTATCATTTGGGGGTTACAGTCATAATTGGAGTTTCCCGAACTTTTGTGTCCGATTCTATCGTCGAGATATTTCAGGACGAGATAACCGGATGATTTGCTTTTATCATCTACGTCAGTCATATCCAACGCTTGTTGGGAACCATTAAGATCGAATGTGTTGCCATGATAAAAGATTGTCATTTTAAGGCGTGGATCCCGGTTTTCATAAGGATTCTTATCGTCATATCCTGAATTTTTATTAATGATAGGCTGGCCATTGGCATCGTATCCGGTGATTGGTTCAGTACCGTCTTTCATGTCGTAAGCATCTACCAGATTCTGAGTGGGAGTACATCCCACATAAGATTTTTCATTCCAGGGAGCTCCTTGGGGAAGATTACTATGCATGGTGGCATTGGCAGCGAGTAGATATGTATATATATTTTCTTTGGTTTTACGCTCGCAGAAATAATGTGCATAACTTAATTCCGGATTTTGCGTGTCATAATATAAATCATAGATATTCAATCCCATGACTGCTGATAATGCGTCTCTGGCATCTTCCCATTTCTTACGATCCATAGACGGGTTGTTTAGTTTGCTGGCAGCATAAAGTTTGGTACGGGCTATGTAGGCCAGTGCCGCTCCTTTGGTAGCACGCCCGTAATTGGGGGCGTCCCATTCTAATGGAAGTTGTGATGCAACATCTGCCAGTTCGGAAACGATATAGTCGACGGTTGCTTCTGCAGTTGAACGCGAACGGTCCAAGTCGGTAGGAGAGATGATTTCATCTCCCAGCAACACGACTCCTCCGTACCAACGGTATAATTCTGCATAATACAGCGCCCGTAAGAAACGCGCTTGTAATTTTGAGGAGGCTTTTTCTTCATCAGACAGTACCGATTTGTCTACTTTTTGTATAAATAGAGTTGCGTTACGGATACTATTGTAATAGAAGGTCCAGGGATGTCCTCCGTTCATTGCAATATCAGAGGCAGACATGGTTGACTTACCATGCGTATGTGCTGATGAATATTCAATAGGTGCATATGCGTTGTCTGTTGCACAGTCAAGGAAAGTTACTCCATCTCCGGAGAAACTGGAGAAGCTACCTTGTGTTAGACGCGTGCGGGCATATAGGTTATTTAAAATCTGCCTTGTCTTTGCTGCGTCTGCATAGATTAATTCTTCCGTATTTGTTCCTGTCTGGATTCGTTCCATATCACCGGTACATCCGTATAGGAGCAGTAGGGAAAAGGCTGTTAGAATAATATTTTTCTTCATATATCGAATTGTTATCAGAGGTTAGAATGTAACGTTTACTCCAAGATTATAGATTCTTTGCTGAGGGTAGAAGTTTCCGCGATTGGCAGGTTGTGCTTCCGGGTCGATCACTTTTAACTTATCCCAAGTAAGCAGGTTGAATCCGTTGACATACATCCTTAATGCGGATATCGGGGTGTGGGTAAACCACTTTTTAGGGAAGTTGTAGGATAACTCTACATTCTTCAGTCGCAGATAAGAAGCGTCATACAAATACATTGAAGATGATTTGAAGTTGTTCTGATTGGAGCCTGAAGAATTGCTCATACGATGATAAGTCGCAGTTTGCTGTGTTTCGGGAGTCCATCTGGCCAAATGTCTGTCGGCAAGAGCAGAACCAAGATTGAAGAACTCCCATGCAACTTCACCTGTCAGTGGAATTGTTACACGTGTTGCTCCCTGGAACATAACGGTCAGGTCGAAGTTTTTGTAAGACAGACCAACTTGGAATGAGCCGGTTATTTCGGGTACATCCGAGAAACCGAAAGGTGCTATGTCGTAATCATTGATAACACCGTCTCCGTTGATATCACGGAAACGGACGTCTCCAGGTTGTAAGGTGCCGTATTGCGTCGGGCCGGCTGCGATTTCGGCATATGTATTGTAGAATCCGTCGGCTATCAGTGAGAACTGTTGTCCGATAGAACCTCCGGTACGGTTCATATAAGGATATTTACGTATCTGTTCATTTTGTTCGATAATCTCATTGTGGTTGTAGGCAATGTTTGCTTTGATGCGATAGCCGAAGTCTTTGATCTTATGATCCCATCCTACTTCTACTTCTACACCTTGATTTTTTACTTCCATTAGATTTTGTGGAGAAAAACTTGTCACTCCGGAAATGATGTTGGTGCGTGAGGGAGTTTTCAAGATGTTGGTACGGTTTTCGCGGAAGTATTCGGCATTCAAGGTTAATTTACCTTCAAACCAGCGTGTGTCCATACCGATATTGAATTTGGTAGAACGTTCCCAACTTACAATCTGTGCTGCTTTTCCTTCCAAGAGTCCTCCACTGGCTGCAGTTGGAGATTCACCGAAATTGTAATTGGTGCCTGCGGCATAGGTCGCTTCCGAATAATAGGCAAAATTACTTCCGAATTTGTCATTACCGACTTGTCCTAATGAAGCTCTTATTTTCCAGTAAGGTAATAGTTTGCTGTCTTTTAGGAAAGATTCGTTAGTAACAATCCAGCCTACGGATGCGGAAGGGAATAATGCATATCGTTCGCCTTCAACAAATCTGTTGGAACCATTGTATCCTAAATTGATTTCTACTAAGTATTTACCTTCAAAATCATAGTTGGCACGGACTACCAGTCCTTGATATACCTGCGGTAGCCCTCCATATTCACCATCGCCCGGTGCTTGGTGAGAGTTATAGTTGTATAAAATAAGTCCCGAAACATTATGTTTTTCTGCAAATTGACGTGAATAATTCACGAATGCTTCCCAGTATACACGTTTTTTTGCTCCGGATGCAAAATTGATGAGAGAAGGGAATACTTTGGCAAGTAGGCGTTGGTATGTTCCATTCTCATTATATTTCCATACAGGTTCCACCACATTCAAGCCCATACCGTTGTCTTCGATATAACTATTGTAGGAGAATTTACCTCCGATACTCAATCCTTTAGTAATAGCATGTAAATCGTAGTTCAGTTTTACAGTTCCTTCCAAAGCACTGTCGTTGTCCTTTCTATATCCCTGATAGAGGAATGCGTGTAGTGGGTTGGCTCTCACAAGATTTGGAACGGCTGCAAAAGTTCCGTTTTCGTTGACTAGCGGGAATGTATTGGCAGGTGTACGGGTCATATTGTTAAATGCACGGCTGGCATCTCCTTCGGAGTTGGGACGGTTCTTGCTTCCGGTACGATAGCTGAAGTCAACGCCAATACTGAAGTCTTTAGTAACTTGTATATCTAGGTTGGTTCGTACGTTGAAACGATTATAGTAGTAGGCAGAGTTGTAGTCTGGTTGCTGGAGTAAATTATCCAGTTCCGGGTTAATGGCAATCAATTTGGCCAGATCCGGTTTCTTTTTTAATTTTTCGATATCAGTTTCGTAGGTTCCGTTCTGATGAAAATAGCCTAATGACACAAAATATTTAAGCCGTTCGTTTCCTCCCGATACATTGACATTGTACTTTTGTTGTGTACCTAGTTTGGTAAACATATCTATATAGTCGTTGTCCGGATGAGTAAACGGGCTGGACTGGTCGCGGTATAATTGCATATCATGCTCTGTATATTTCGGTGCTTGCCCTTCATTCACTAAACCTTCATTCATCAATGTTGCATATTCTTCGGCATTCACCATTTTTGTAATACGGTTGATTTGTGTAATACCGAACTCACCGGAGAAAGAAACTTTAGCTTTACCGGAATTACCACGTTTTGTAGTCACAAGGATAACTCCGTTCGCTCCACGTACACCATAAACGGCAGTAGCAGATGCATCTTTCAATACGGAAATACTTTCTATTTCGTCCGGGTCGATTTGTGAAAAGTCACGTTCGATGCCATCTACCATAATCAACGGAGAAGCATCGTTCACCGTAGCACGGCCACGAATATAGAGTGCGGCAGCGTCTTCACCGGGACGTCCGCTGGTTTGACGTGTTACCAGTCCGGGAATACGTCCTGTCAGACTGTTTGTGACACTGGAAGTAGGACCTTGTTTCAGTTCCCGATTGCCCACAGCAGAAATAGATCCGGTAACCGATACCTTTTTCTGTTGCCCATAAGCTACAACCACTACTTCGTCCAAGGTTTGTGTGTCATCATGGAGTCTTACGGTAAGTGTCTTTCCATCTTTGGGAACGGTAACTTCCACAGTTTTCATTCCTATCATTGAAATAGCAATAATAGCCTTGTTACTGGTTACCTTTAATGTGAATTTGCCGTCAAGATTTGTAATTGTTCCATTACTGGGTTGTCCTTTTTCTACCACATTGGCACCAATTAATGGTTCGCCGGCGGCATCTGTAACAACACCTCTTACGGTTTCTTGTGCTTGCGCTCCTATGAACCATAAGCTCATTAGTAGCATTAATATATACCATTTTTTCATATTATACGATTTTTAGATTGTTATCTCCAACCGGGATTCTGTACTAAATTTGTATTTAACTGCATTTCTGAGTAGGGGATAGGAGAATAATACATCTTTGTATTAAATTTCCTTTGTCCGTCGACAACAAACTCATGTGTGGACACAACTCCATTATCTTGCCGCTCTATTCTGAATCCCATTAGTGGCTGGTTCAAATCTTTTTCGGCTGTTTTCCATCTTCTCAAGTCAAAATAGCGTTGATCTTCGAATGCCAGTTCAACCCGTCTTTCATTTCTTATTTTCTTTGTCATTTCCGTTTGAGAAGTTGTAGTGTATGGGACTGTTATTCCTGCACGTGTTCTTACTTTATTCAAAGCTTCGAGAGCTGTCCACCCCAAATCGGCTGCATCATTCGGTCCGTATGCTTCGTTCATGGCTTCGGCGTATAGCAAATAGATGTCTGCCAAGCGAATGACAGGGAAGTAGTGGTAGGTACTCGTTATTGTTTGAGCTGACAGATTTATATTCGTATCAAGGAATTTGCGTAAATAATAACCTGTAACGGTAGAACGAAGATTGACTTTGCCGATAGCATCCTGACTGTTGGGGTCGCTGATGTCGATTGCTCCTCTTGCTCCCAAAATACTTCCGTCACGAACGATCGTAACATCAAAACGAGGATCCATATTCTCGAATCGGGTATCTGATTGCATATCGTTGGCACTACCATCCTTCTTCTCGAAAGCGCATACCAGATTATGGGAAGGACAAGTACCTCCCGAACCCAACAGTGAAGGAGGGTAATTGTAAAGTTCCAGCATATAGTTTTTTGGATTTCCGGTATATACTATATATTCAGTATTTTGGTTTGGCTGTATGATAAACAGTTTTTCAAAGTTTGGGTATAAATACAATTTACTCGGAGCAAGGTCAATTACGGTTTTCAAAGCTTTAGCAGCAAGTTTCCACCTTTCTTGTACGTTTCCGTCAGTATAGCCGAGTATCGGATTTTGTACATTGTTGAATAATGGACTCGCTGCGTACGCCAGCGTTTTTGCCTTAATAGCCAACGGGCATGTACTGGCTGATAAAAAACCAAAACCACGATATTGATTCGTGATATAATTGTAGCGCGTAAATACTTCGCTGGCTTCATTGCATAAACTTACAATATAATCGACGCAATCGCTGAAATTATTGCGGGGTAATGTTATAATCTCTTTATCATCAAGAGTATATGTCTTTTTCACGAGCGGAACTCCTCCATACCTTTTGATTAACTCGAAGTAATAGAGTGCACGGACCGATTTACTCTCTGCTATGGCCAGTTCTTTATAACTTTCAACTTGTGCATCTGTCCAACCTGCATTGTTTTGTAGGAGAGGAATGTACTGCTCGAAATAAAGTGTACGCCGGATACCAATGTATAAATCGGCCCAACGGTTTTCTATCGGACTAATTTCGGTTGCGTATCCTTGTCCCAGTTTATACATTGCATTGGCGGGGTCTACATAAGCACCGTCATCTGTAGATGCGTCGAGGAATGCTGTGTAGTTGCTTTGGTATCCATTGGGCATGGAAACGTAAACGCTATTCAGCATTTGGATTGTTTTGTTATAATCAATAAATGTCTCTTCCGGTTGCCAGTATTCATAAGGTTGTTGGTCCAGATAGTCGCATGAAGAAACTGCAAGAGCAATACAACCTGTTATGAGTATATGTTTAATCGTTCTCATAGTTAGTTAAAATTTAATGTTTATTCCGGCGCTGAATGAGCGTTGGAGCGGATAAGCGACACCATTGCCATAGGCCTCCGGGTCAATAACGTCTAGTTTATCAAATGTGAGCAGGTTCTGGCCATTTAAGAAGATACGGAGTTCTTCAAGACCAATGGAACGGACCACTTTGGTTGGTAGATTATACGACAGTTCTACATTCTTTAGTCTTAGATAAGAGGCGTCCCGTTGCCAATAGGTAGACGAAAGACTGTTGTTGCTTGACCCTGCAGCTTTAGTTGTAAATCTTGGGTTGTTGACAGAAGGGTTTTCCGGTGTCCATCTATTTCTTTGGTGTTCATACATATTTCCGTTATTGTAGAATGCAAACGCTGTGTATGAAGATAGCATTTTAGATACTTTAGCTGCCCCTTGGAATAGTACGGACAGAGAAAATCCTTTATAGCTTCCTCCAAGACTGAAGCCATAGAACACTTGAGGAACGTCCGTGTATCCGTAACGTACCCGATCTTTTTCATCTATCTTACCGTCTCCGTTGATATCTTTATATCGTATGTCTCCGGGAACGACGCTGTTCAATGTGTGAACAGGAGCTGCCGCAATTTCTTCATACGATTGGAAAATACCATCGGCAATATAGACCAGTGAAGTACCATAAGGATGTCCTTTGGAATACATATAGTCATACGGTTGCAAGGCTTCGTCCATATCAATGACTTTGTTTTTGCTGTATGAAAGGTTACCACTAAGGAAATATGCGAAATCTTTACCTATGTTATCTTTCCAGTTTAGGCTGGCTTCCCAACCTTTGGTTTCCATTTTTCCGATATTCTTGCCTGGCATATAGATAGTAGTATATCCCAACATGGATGAAAATGTGGAGGGAATGGTGTATACACCGGTGCGACGATCCTTCCAAATGTCGAATGTTGCGTTCAAACGATTAGAAAACATTCCTAAGTCTGCACCTAGATTCATTTGAGTAGATTCCTCGTAGGTAGCAGAAGGATTGGCTTGTTGGGTTTCCAATAGAGAAGTATATTGTACCATGTCATTACCAAAATAGATTCCTTCATTCAAATTCTGAAGACGGCTCATATACATATACGCAGATACTGCACGGTCATTATTGATCTTACCGATACTACCGCGTATCTTTAGATTAGAAATAGCGGGCTTTAACACATCAAAAAATTTCTCATTGGATACATACCATGCTAAAGAAACAGTAGGAGACAATCCCCAGCGGTTTTCATTATTGAATTTGTAAGAACCTTGATAACCGAAAGTGGCATCTATCTGGTATCTATTATCGTATTTATATGCAAACCAGCCACCAACTGTTTGATAGCGATAGGGAAGCACAATACTTTGATTGTATTCATATTGGTCGTAAAACATCATTCCCGAGACATTGTGCCTACCGAAAATACGATTGTAGCTAAGCTTAAAATTTAATGTGGTGTTACGTGCATCACCATATTTCATGGCAGCATTTGATATCATTTCTTCACTAGTTCCATATTTTTGGAGTACTCCGTTATTTTGAAGTGTATAATAATTGAAAGAGCGGGTACGGTTTTGTTTTTGTAAGTTGTATACGTCCATAGAAATCTGTCCGTAGAGCGATAAACCCTTTAGAAGGAAATCTAGATCCTGTTTCAGTGATACAGAAAAGGCGCCATAACGTTTATCGATCGCTGTGTAGCCTCCTCTGTTCAAGATAGCCCACGGATTAATATATTTATCATTGCCTGCTACAATACGGTCTCCCGGTTGTGATTTGATAGGATTCCCTGACTGGTCTACATAGTTATGAGTATCTTTATAGTACATTGGGAATGCCGTAGCCGGCGTTTTCAACAAATTTTGGAATATATATTGTTGTGCTTGGTCGTAATAAGGTGAGTTTTCACTTTGCATCCAACCGTCTAATTTAACAGATAAAAGGGTTGTGGAGGTAATGTCGAAGTCTACGTTCGAGCGAAAGTTGATTCGGGAAAATTCTGTGTTGGTACTGTAATTCTGCTCTTTTTCAGTATTAAACATTCCTGCTTGTCCGGTATATCCCAATGAGACGAAATAACGGGTACGCCCGGAACCTCCTTCTACTGTGGCATTATATCGCTGCATGAAAGTTCCTTTTTTAAGCAAGTTTCCTATCCAGTCGACATCTGGGTAGCGCTCCGGGTCTGAATGATTGGCGAATTTATTGATTTCCGTTTCCGTGTAGAAAGGATTCAAACCGTCATTAATGTTCGCTTCATTGTAGGATTGAGCATATTCTGCCGCGTTAACAGCTTTGGGAACTCTCATGTTCTGCTGATATATCCCTTGGATGTTAAGGCTGACTCTAGGTTTTCCGAGACGTCCGGATTTGGTTTCAATCAGGATAACTCCGTTCGCGCCTCGCATACCATAAAGAGCGATAGCAGAAGCATCTTTTAATATGGTCACTCTTTCAATTTCCTGAGTTTGTACCATACCGTAGTAATTGCGTTCTTGTCCATCGATTAGTACAAGTGCGCCATTTCCATTGCTACGTATTCCACGTATATAAATGGAAGCTTCGTCATTGCCCGGTTCTCCACTTCGCTGAATCGTAGTTAACCCCGATATTCTTCCTGACAATGCATTGGATAAATGCTGTACAGGCACATTCTCCAATACTTTACCGGAGATTACATCGGATGCACCGCTAAACTCTGTTTTTAACTTACTTCCATAGGGTATGGAAATGATTGTCGAGTCTTTTTCATTCTTTTCCTTCACTGTTTTGTCCTGTGCTGAAATGATGGTTGAATAACCTGCAAGTGAGCAAAATAGCAGAAAGAACTTGATTTTTAAAGTTTTCTTTCTCATAAATATTAAATTAAGGGGAATATTTTACAATAGTTCGTTAAAAATTCTCCAAGCCTAAGCGGCTCTGGCAGTAAATAAAATGAGTTCTTTGAAAAGTTTGTCAATAACTTGCATGTCTGGGTTAATCCCAAACACGCAAATAAATCGTTCAAGCATATACGCATTGTGTATGAATGACTTGCAAGAGGATATGGAATAGGCTATTCCGAGCCTCTTACATGCCGCTTTGGTCAAGTTGACAGCAGCAAGCGATGCATTGACGTGAAAATCCAACTTTCTGAAGTCAGTTGACTGACAGTTGGTGATTCCTACATGCTGCTTTCCATCTCTAAAGCAAAATTCTAGTTGGAACCTGGTTCTGTAATAATCCAGAACTTCGCATCCAACCATGGAATCATCTGTAGAGAAATAAAGCTGCCACTTGTCTGTCCTCCCATCCATCGGATACCAGACGGCCAAGGAAACATACCTTTTGAGAGCTTTTGCATATACCCTCAATCCGTATAGTTTTCCCTTGTTCACCTCGTATTCCTTGCACCGGGTCAGATCCAGATTGGCAAAGTCAATCCTGCCGTCAAACCACTTGGGATGACCACGTTTTCTTGTTTTCTTTTCCAATGTCGGATAGTACAGGACTACGTCGTTCCTAAAGCGGCTGATGACATGGAAATCACCCTCACACATAGGCGTTATGAAAGTTTCCTTGGAAAAGAATGCGTCTGCAACCACCGTTCTGGATATGCCCTGTAGCTTGTCTTTTCTACTGATAAGATAGCTGCTATACCAGTCAACCAGGTTCTTACCCATATTATCCAAGGTCTTACAGTCCGGTGTCTGAATGGAACCTAAAGTCATGCATTCATGGTTGTCGATGTCAATGACACCGATGCCCATGATTTCTAATCCTCGCTTATAATCCCCGGCACAGCCTGACCAGAAGTAACCAATCCAAGGTGTCTTATGACCGGACTTGGGGATATAGGAAGGATCGATGGCGATGGCTTTTCTTTTGCCTGTGAGATGCTTGCTGATGATAGAGGCGTTGAACGCAAACCAGTCGAAAGTTTCATTTTCAAAAAGGTTACGGTAGGTCTGTTCCGAAAAACATCCATACCTGCCCAATTGGAGGAAGTTTATACGATCCGGGATGGCCATGAATAATTTCATGGTGTCCATGAACGTTTTTTCAAAAGGTTTGTGTATATTCACGACTGATTTGAGAGCCGACAGGCACTCGGATTGGTATTGCATAAGGAGTGTTTCTTTAGCCATAATTAGATGAGTAGTTAACTTCTAATTTACTAAAAACAAACGAATTATGCAATACTTTTCACCTTTATTATCAGCAGGTTAGCCCATTTCTTTCAGCACATTTCTTCATGCTTAACCATTCGTTTTTGACAACATTTCAATGACCTCTTTAATGTTTTCGAACCGACTTTTGCCGGTTCTATTGTTTAACTTTTAATTTTTCGGTAAAAATTTACCGAAGTATTAATTTTATAATATTCAGTTTAGAATAAGTCGTAGTAGAACTTAGCCTAATTTAATCTATATCTATGATAATCAGTTTGTTAAAGTTGTGATATTTATTAAAAAAGAGTAATGGTATAAAGTTGGTATCTAAAAAAGTAGATTTAATTTGCGGGAGAATGCAAAATAAATGAAATATTAGCTTGATATTTTAAAATCAATTAATATATTTGCGGAGAATTAAAAACAAAATGAACTTTTAAAGCAAAATCGCCTATGGAGAGCTAAGCACTTCTACTATAATTTAGAAAATTATTAAGTTCTACTACAACTTAGCTATTAATTTAATCTTTTAGAAACATAAATAAGAAAAGGGAAAAACTATTTTTTAATGGTGGTTATATGTTTGTCGTTTAGTAATCGTAGACAAAATGATCCTATTTGTGCTACCTAAACAGGGAATTATATAATTAACTATCTATCTAATTATCTAGGTAAGTTTTTAAAACCTCTGCTATTTTCTCATATCCTTTAGTATTAGGATGAAGTCCATCGCTGAATAAGGATGAATTGATAATGCCATTTTTATCTGTCAACAGATTGCTTAAGTTTATATAAATACAATTCTGTTCTAGCTTCTTACGAAGTTCTTTGTTAATTTGCTGAATACGTTTTTCTGTGTTTGCTCTTGGGAGGATTCCCATTACGCATAATTTAGCTTGTGGTTGGCGTATTTTAATAGCTTCGGTGACCTGAAGAATACCTTGCAGAATTTCTTTATCTGTATTAAATTGAAGATTATTAGTTCCTATCAGTAGAAAAATCATATTTGCTTTGAAACCGTCCAATTCGCCATGGTAGATGCGCCACAATACGTTTTCTGTTTTATCCCAGCCGAAACCGAGATTGCGAACTGACCTGTTTTTGAATAGCTTGTCCCAAGCTTCTTTTCCACGTTGTGTCGGTGCAGTAGGCTCGCCGGCCCAGTAATGCGTGATAGAGTTACCTATCATAATGATTTCCGGGGCATTTTCTCGGTTTAATTTAAGGATTTCTTCATGACGCGCGTACCAATCATAGGAATCTCTTTGTTGTTTGCATGGAATACATGAAGTGGGACCTTCATTCTTTTCATGTAATATTTCCCGTATCTTTTTTAAATAACTGTCTGCATATTGCTGCATACCTAAATCAGTAGAATGAACTCCGTCTACCATACCGTCTGCCGGAATACCTATTTCTTCCTTTGTCAGATAATAGATATCCGGAATTTGTTCTTCTTGTAAAGTATTGTATGCTTTTCGCAATTCAGTATTAGCTACGCGGTATGATTCTTCTGCTTTTTCGGAAGTGACATCGTTGGCATATCCGTCATGCTCTACTAGTAAAATAGGTGCTTTGCTGGTTTCGCGTAATTTCTTTACTCCTTTTAAGGTACGGTCGTATATCACTTCTGCACTCTTTCCCGGTAGGTTGGGCATACAGTCAATAATAAACAGTTTTGCATCAATCTCGGACAATAAGTCGAATAGTTCGCTCTCGAGTTTGCCATTGCCGGAGAATCCCAAATTGATGACGGGATGTTCCGACTTTCTATTTAAAATATTTCCCCATGCCATACCCGGACGGGAGGCACAAGCCCCTTGTGCAATGGAAGTTCCGTAAATAACCAGGGGTTTTTCTTGTGAGACGGGAAGAAAACGGAAAGAAGTGTTCTCGGGTACACCGATTTCTAGCCATGACACACTGTTGTAAAGAGGTAGAAATAATTGATATTCAAAACCTTTTCCGGTTTTTGCGGCATACGAAAGTCCGCTAAAATCGTATGTAATGGTATCCTGCATAACATACCGTCCAACACACCAACGCTCTTGACCATTATTGTCGGTTGCATATAAATCAATGCCAGAGACACCAGTTGCTGGCATGTGTGGCATGGAAAGAGCGCCTTTCACAACATAACGAATTTTTATTTCCGGAGCATTGGAACGAAATGCAATGGAGAGTCCTGCGCTTTGGAGTGATAAGTCCCATACCGCTTTTCGTACTTTATCTTTAGCCCGTTGTGGAAGTCGTGTGTAAAATCCTGCGGGATCTTCTTGCCATGCTTGTCCACGGACGACCGGAAAACTTTCTTTTTGTGGATTGAACCACTTATATTGTGCTGTTAGTGATGAAGTGCAACCTAAAAAAAGAATAAAAAGAAAGAGGTGTAAATGTGTTGTTTTCATAGGTGGTATAAATAATATAACTTAATTTATATAATGAGCTTCTGTGCATCAGGAATAAGAATTTCTTTTCGTCGCAACTCAATCAATCCTTTATCCTGTAATTCGTTAAGTGCTTTGGAAGTATTCAGACGGGTATCGTCTAAATAGCGAGCTAAATCATCCATTTTTACTTTGAATATCTTTTCTCCTTGTGTTTTCTCGCAATGCAGTAAGAAGAAGCGGGAAATCTTCTCCTTTAAGTCTATAGTCGGTTCTTCCCATAGTCGGGAGTAAAGATTTTGTGCACGATTGCTGACAATATTCATATAGTTGAGCCTGAATATATCGTAATTAAACAGGTCGCTAAGTACGAAGGCTTTACTAATACTGATTGTGTGGGCTTCTGTATGCGCTATATAAGAGGATGCGTAATTCGTATTCATGCCGAATAACGATTGTGGTTCTATCAGATATGGTGCTTCCATTTGCTCAATGACAGTGTATATGTTTTCTTTGGAAGTGGTGACGATAGATACTTTACCTTTTAACAGGAAACGAAGTTGCTTACAAGGACTACCATTCTCAATGATAGTTTCTCCGGCTTTATGCTTGATAAAATGTAGCTTTACCTTATCCAAAATACTAGTGAAATCTTCATGGCAAAGACCTTGAAATAAAGGCAATTGGAGCAAAGTGTCGAACATTGTTTCCATACGTTGTTATCTCTTATTTATTGTACAAATTTACTCATTATACAATACTGCTGTCAACATCTGACCCTTCTTTTTGTTTTTTTTATTGTTTGAATGCATAAAAATAGAGTATATTTGCAGAAAAAAAGGAGGAAATTATGTTTGCAGGTTTTAACTGGCAACAGATGATTAGTGCGTTTATCGTGCTTTTTGCTGTAATAGACATTATCGGTTCTATACCTATTATTATTAACCTGAAAGAAAAGGGGAAGGATGTGAATGCAATGAAGGCTACCGTTATTTCTTTTGCCTTATTAATCGGTTTCTTTTATGCAGGGGACATGATGCTGAGACTCTTCCATGTAGATATTGAATCTTTTGCTGTTGCAGGTGCATTTGTTATTTTCCTCATGTCTTTGGAAATGATTCTGGATATTGAAATCTTCAAAAATCAGGGACCTATCAAAGAAGCTACTCTAGTTCCGCTTGTTTTTCCTCTTTTAGCCGGTGCCGGAGCTTTTACTACCTTGCTTTCCCTTCGGGCAGAATATGCCAGCATTAATATTATCATCGCCTTGGTTCTGAATATGGTCTGGGTTTTCTTTGTTGTGAGTATGACCGGTCGTGTGGAACGATTCCTCGGGAAAGGTGGTATTTATATTATTCGCAAGTTCTTTGGAATTATCCTGTTGGCTATCTCTGTCAGGTTGTTTACGGCGAATATAACGTTGTTGATTGAGGCATTGCATAAGTCCTGATTGGAAAATTCCTCCTTCGGATTCTCCTCTTCTTCCTCGTCATCATCCTTTTCATCTGCAAAAGGTTCCGGGCGTTGAGGCCCGTGATTCACAAAAGCTAGGGCACAGAGTGTTCCCATAATTCCACCGCTTAGATGTCCTTCCCACGACATATTGGCGGGAGAGAAATAGGGGAACATATGCCAGATAATTCCTCCGTATAAAAAGGTGACAAGCAGAGAAATGGCAATAAGTGGTACGTATTTGCGGAGAATGCCACTGAAAAAAAGGAAAAAGGCAAGACCGTAGATTAATCCGCTGGCACCTATATGCCAGCCCGGTTTACCTATAATAAAGGTAAGTAGTCCGGCACCGATCCAAATCAGGATAAAAATTTTTCCCGCTATTCCTCGGTAAAAGTAAAAAAGACACCATGATAAGAAAAATAGCGGGAGCGTATTAGCCAGTAAATGACTGAATCCACTGTGTATCAACGGATGAGTCAGAATACCGAAAACTCCACGTTTTTCCATAGGATATATCCCCAAGTGAGAGAGATCCCAATGCATCCCGACCTCTACAATCTTGAGCATATAAAGAATGAAAATAAGAAACAATGGCTTTGCTGCAGCTAGCATGATACGCTGAATATCTTGTTTCATGACTTTCTTTTCTTTAGATATTTTACGCAATACTACGAATATTTGCACAAAATCTGAAAATAAAAACCCTTTTTATTTTTGTTTTTATCTAGAATTTGTACATTTGGACATTGTACTTGTTATATATGGTGCTACAACCATTCTGTATGCGATATAGTAATAAATACAAGTATGATATAATAGCCAATAATTAACCTTTAAATAATGCACAACTATGAGTTATTTACGATTTGACAAGACCCTCATGACGAATCTGGAAGAATCTCTGCAGAGAGAAATTCTCCGGACGAACAAGGCAGGAGCTTATCATTGTACAACGATTGTTGATTGTAACACACGCAAATATCACGGCCTGTTGGTGATTCCCGTTCCCAATCTCGACGATGAAAATCATGTGCTGCTATCTTCTCTTGATGAAACGGTAATTCAACATGGTGCGGAGTTTAACTTGGGATTGCATAAATATCAGGGGAACAACTTTAGTCCCAACGGGCACAAGTATATCCGTGAGTTTGATTGTGAACATATCCCGGCGACAACTTACCGTGTTGGAGGAGTAATTCTCCGCAAAGAAAAAATCTTTGTACATCATGAAAATAGAATCCTGATTCGTTATACTTTACTTGATGCGCATTCGGCAACGACTTTGCGCTTCCGTCCGTTTCTTGCTTTCAGAAGTGTACGCGAGTATACTCACGAAAATGCACAGGCAAGCCGCGAGTATCAACTTGTGGAAAACGGTATAAGGACTTGTATGTATCCGGGCTATCCGGAACTGTATATGCAGTTGAACAAAAAATGTGAGTTCCATTTCCTACCCGACTGGTATCGTGGCATTGAATACCCGAAGGAACAGGAACGAGGGTATGATTTCAATGAAGATCTTTATGTTCCCGGTTATTTTGAGGTGGATATAAAGAAAGGGGAGAGTATTGTATTCTCGGCCGGGACTTCAGAAATATCCCCTCGGAGACTGAAACAGACATTTGAGGCGGAAGTGGCTGATCGTACACCGCGTGATAGTTTTTATCACTGTCTGAAAAATTCTGCTCACCAATATCACAATCAACAGGAAGGTGAACATTATATCCTTGCCGGTTATCCATGGTTTAAATGCCGTGCACGCGATATGTTTATTGCTTTGCCGGGGCTGACGCTTGCTATTGACGAAATCGACCAGTTTGAGGATGTGATGAAAACAGCGGAAAAAGCAATTCGTAACTTCATTAATGAAGAACCTGTGGGTTACAAAATCTATGAGATGGAACATCCTGATGTTTTGCTTTGGGCTGTTTGGGCTCTGCAACAATATGCAAAAGAGACTTCTCGAGAGCAATGTCGTCAGAAATATGGAGAGCTTCTGAAAGATATCATGGAATATATCCGTCAGCGGAAACATGATAACCTTTTCTTGCATGAAAACGGGCTGCTTTATGCAAATGGTACGGAAAAAGCGATTACATGGATGAACTCTACCGTAAACGGTCATCCGGTAATTCCCCGTACAGGATATATTGTTGAGTTTAATGCTTTATGGTATAATGCGCTGCGTTTTGTGGCAGATCTAGTGCGTGAAGGTGGAGATGCAATTTTTGCAGATGTACTTGACGCACAAGCTGAAGTGACCGGAAAGTCATTTGTGGATGTGTTCCGGAACGAATATGGGTATTTGCTTGATTATGTGGATGGTAATATGATGGATTGGAGTGTACGCCCTAACATGATATTTACAGTAGCATTTGATTATTCTCCTTTAGATAGGGCGCAAAAGAAACAAGTGCTTGATATTGTGACTAAGGAATTGCTTACCCCGAAGGGAATCCGTTCGTTGAGCCCGAAGAGTGGCGGATATAATCCGAATTATGTAGGTCCGCAGGTACAGCGGGATTATGCTTATCATCAGGGAACCGCATGGCCTTGGCTAATGGGATTCTATCTGGAGGCTTATTTGCGAATCTATAAGATGAGCGGACTGTCATTCGTCGAACGCCAGTTGATTAGCTATGATGATGAGATGACAAGCCATTGTGTGGGCTCCATTGCCGAACTATTTGATGGAAACCCACCTTTCAAAGGACGTGGCGCGGTATCGTTTGCAATGAATGTGGCAGAAATATTGCGTGTTTTAAAGCTACTGTCTAAGTATTATTAAAAAAGGAGGAACGAAGATGAAAGTTTTAATGTTTGGATGGGAATTCCCTCCCAAAATATATGGTGGTCTTGCGGTTGCTTCTTATGGAATAACTAAGGGATTGAGCTTGCAAGGTGACATGGAAACAATCTTTTGTATGCCTAAGCCTAGCGGCGAAGAAGAAAAGTTCTTAAAAATAATCGGTATGAACCAAGTACCTATTGTATGGCGTGATATCAATTATGACTACTTGAAGTCTCGCTTGTTGGAGATGTCTCCGGAAGAATACTATTCTTTCCGCGATCATATTTATGCCGATTTTTCTTATATGCACGTCAATGATTTGGGATGTATGGAGTTTGCAGGAGGTTATCCCGGAAACTTGCACGAGGAAATTAATAACTTCTCGATCATTGCCGGAGTAGTGGCTCGTCAGCAGGAATTTGATATTATCCATGCGCACGACTGGCTGACTTATCCTGCCGGTGTACATGCCAAAATGGTAAGTGGCAAACCGCTTTGTATTCATGTACATGCCACTGATTTCGACCGTTCTCGCGGTAAAGTCAATCCTACTGTTTATTCTATAGAGAAGAACGGGATGGATCATGCTGATTGTATTATGTGTGTATCTGAACTTACTCGCCGCACAGTGATTAACGAATATCATCAGGACCCTAGAAAGGTATTTGCTATGCACAATGCTGTTTATCCATTGTCTCAGGAACTTTTAGATATTCCGCGTCCTGAACATCCAAAAGAAAAAGTGGTAACCTTCCTCGGGCGTATAACTATGCAGAAGGGACCGGAATACTTTGTGGAGGCTGCGGCACTTGTTTTGCAGCGTACTCGTAATATCCGTTTTGTTATGGCAGGTTCAGGCGATATGTTGAATGCCATGATTAACTTGGTGGCGGAACGTGGTATTGCCGATCGCTTCCATTTCCCCGGCTTTATGAAAGGTAAACAGGTATATGAGGTTTATAAGAATAGTGACGTATTTGTTATGCCGTCCGTTTCCGAACCTTTTGGTATTGCTCCGTTGGAGGCAATGCAGTGTGGTACACCTTCTATTATTTCGAAGCAATCGGGGTGTGGTGAAATTCTTGATAAGGTGATTAAAACCGACTATTGGGATATTCATGCTATGGCTGATGCTATTTATTCTCTTTGCACCAATCAATCTCTTTTCGAGTATCTTCGGGACGAAGGAAAGAAAGAAGTTGATGGGATTACTTGGGAAAAGGTTGGCTTGAGAATTCGTGCTCTTTACGAGGATGTGTTAAGAAACTATGGTAAATAACAAAACAATAAATAAAAATGAGAACTATCTGTCTTTATTTTGAAATACATCAAATTATCCATTTGAAACGTTATCGTTTCTTCGATATCGGTAATGATCATTACTATTATGATGACTATGCGAATGAAACAGGTATGAATGAAGTTGCTGAACGTTCATATCTCCCTGCCCTTAGTACATTGATTGAGATGGCGAAAAGTTCGGGTGGTGCTTTCAAGGTAGCGCTTTCTATCTCGGGAGTAGCTTTGGAACAGCTTGAAATCCATGCTCCGGCGGTCATTGATTTATTGCACCAGTTGAATGATACAGGATGTTGTGAATTCCTTTGTGAACCATATTCACATGGCTTATCATCACTGGCCAATGAGGATTGTTTTCGCGAAGAAGTACTTCGCCAGCGTGATAAGATGAAGCAAATGTTTGGTAAAGAACCGAAAGTATTCCGTAATTCTAGCTTGATTTATTCCGATGAAATCGGTGGCTTGGTAGCTTCTATGGGCTTTAAGGGGATGTTGACGGAAGGGGCAAAACATGTGTTGGGCTGGAAGAGTCCGCATTATGTATATCATTGTAACCAGGCACCTAGTCTTAAATTGTTGTTGAGGGACTTCAAACTTTCGGATGATATCAGTCTGCGTTTCTCTAATTCGGATTGGGCGGAATATCCTTTGTTTGCTGATAAATATATCAACTGGATTGATGTGCTACCGCAAGAAGAACAAGTAATCAATATTTTTATGGAATTGAGTGCTCTTGGTATGGCTCAACCATTGTCTTCCAATATTCTTGAATTCCTGAAAGCATTGCCGGAATGTGCGAGAGCTAAAGGAATTACTTTCTCTACACCGACTGAGATTGTAACGAAGTTGAAATCTGTTTCTCAACTTGATGTTCCTTATCCGATGTCATGGGTAGATGAGGAAAGAGATACGAGCAGTTGGCTGGGTAATGTTCTTCAACGTGAAGCTTTTAATAAACTATATAGCGTTGCCGAACGTGTGCATTTGAGTGACGATCGCCGTATCAAGCAGGACTGGGATTATTTGCAGGCTAGTAATAACTTCCGTTTTATGACAACGAAGAATACAGGTATCTGGTTGAATCGTGGTATCTATGACTCTCCTTATGATGCTTTTACCAACTACATGAATATCTTAGGTGACTTTATCAAACGAGTTAATTCTTTGTATCCTGAAGATGTGGATAGTGAAGAACTTAATTCTCTTTTGACTACTATTAAGAATCAGGGTGATGAGATTACTGAATTGCAGAAAGAAGTAGCTAAGTGGCAAGCAAAAGCCGAAAAGGAAACGGCTGCTAAAAAAACTGCGGCCAAGAAGGCTGTTGTGGCAAAAGAGTCGGTGGTAAAGAAAGAACCTGCTGCAAAGAAATCAGCGACCAAGAAAACTGCTGAATCAAAGAAAGCGGTCGGACGGGCCAAGAAGACTGTTACAAAGAAAGAAGAATAAAATAAAATTCTATATACAACAGAACCGTGAGTGAGATGTATATCAGACTCACGGTTCTGTTGTATATAGAAAATAGTATTTAATAAATATCCTTTTTAAAATAATAGCGCAGATTACACAATTAGTAGTCCGCGCTATTTTTTATGATATTCTCCTGCTATTTATTTCGCTTTCGTAGAACCAAAGTTTGTAGAGACAACTTCGAGTTTTAATATGTTTTCTGGGTATACAGGATTGCCCTGAGAATCTTTCTCTTCTCCTTTTAATCCACCTTTCAAGCGTACATAACCTGGTTTTAAGTCATGTTGGATACCAATGACATTAGAACTGCTACCATAATAACCGTTTGAACTGGCATCTGTTGTTACAAGTACTGGAATTAGTATGGCTTTATTCCAATCACTGAGTTCTTCCCAGTCTTTTATGTTATTAACAGTATGGTTCTCTATTTTCCCTTCATCATTAAATGTTTGGAAAGTGATAGATTTTTTCTCTTGTATTTCCTTGTCTGCTGCTGCTCTATCTTTTAAACAGTCATTTATCAATTTAGTGATATTATTGTACGTGTATTCAGTGAGATTAGTTGTAGAAGAAGTCGGGGTGAATAGCGATGAAGTAACGCCATCACTTAGTTGATTATTCTCAAAGAAGCTTTCTTTATATTTTTTACGTATCAGTAAAACGTTTCTAGGCATAGACATCCCAAATTTCTTATCGCTAGTCTCGTTATAAATAGGAATTCCTAATTTAACGGCGTTCAATGTATCACCTTCAAGTTTTTCTGCTATTTGGCTAACAGGGAGAGTGACCTGAGTAAAAATACCAGCCGGACTTTTTAAATAGGTCCAATCAGAATTATCAATACACTTCTGAATAGCTTCTGTATCATTTGCTAATCTATTAGCTTGAATAATTTCACGTGTAGAATTGAAGGTGCGGCCAGTATACTGTATAGAGTCCTTTTCCGCATTAACTTTAGATTTTAGCTTAATTCCAGTAATACTATCTGTTACATATTCAATGGAAACAACATCCATTTGTACTTGACTGATATAAAGTACAGTACCGTCTCCATAGTCACTTTTTACATATATGCCACTGAATAGATCAGGAAAAGCCTTGTAGAAATCTTTTCTGTCAGCTTTGAAAAGTTTCTGTCCTAATTTCTTTGCTTTGGCTTGATCTAATCGAATACTTACACTTGGCACGTATGTATCAAGTTTACGAATAGAATCACTTACTGATAAATCTACGGCAGTATATGCTTTAGTTCCTAATAAATCTGATTGTTTGTAATAATCCTCCGGATTAATATTGGTATAATATGCCTCTTCTTCATTCAACCTTTTATCTAATTCGTAGATGCTTAAACGGCACGCAGTTAGTGAGTCACCGAAATAACTACTATACCATAGGTAGATATTTATTTGGCAATTGCCTATTACGTGATTATTCTCATCTTTGATTAAAGTAAATCTATCTTTAATCTTACTATCTATTTCTATATTATCAAAACTAGTAACCAAACTTCCTGTGGCTTTAGTCCCTGCTTCATTTTCTTTGTACATTTCAGAGAAACTCAATCCTTCCGGACAGTTCAGTTCAGATAAAAAGCCTGCCTCATATGTACCGAATGTATCATCTGTGAATTTTCCCACGTATCCGGTGCTGGTCTTTGCATATACTTCACCTGCGTGTACAGATTTTGTTGTTACGTCAAATGTAGTCAGTTTTCCATTGATATTCTGGTCACTTCCCGGAAACATTCCCAGTCCTAATCCGGCTGTGTTATCGTCACATCCGAAAAAAGTGATTGCCAGTAAAGCTATTAAAGCGTATTTTGCTTTCATGATCGTCGTATCTTGATTTTTATTCTTCTTCTTTGTTCGCAGTGGCATCCCATACCTGATCGTAGAACTCGTTGCAAGCATCTGCATAGTTCTCCGGGTTCTGATAATCAAGTATCAGTTTACCTGATTGACGGGCATATTCAATGATAGATTCATTCACCTTTTTGCTGTTTTGTATCACTCCGTCCGAATAATCCACGGCGAGTTTGCAAAGGGCGGCATAATCTACCGGTTCTTTTAAGTTGCTTAAATCATCCTTAGATATTCCTTTCAACATTAATTTAGTTGCAAAGTCGTCACTGAGTGTATTTTTGAAGTCGTCTTCATATACAGAGAATACAACTTTGGCATCACGGAACGACGGTTCATCCTTGTACGCTTTCTTAATATAAAGAGGTGCTAACGCTGTCATCCAGCCATGACAGTGAATTACATCGGGACACCAGCGAAGTTTCTTCACGGTTTCCAATACACCACGCGCATAGAAGATAGCGCGGCTGTCGTTGTCGTCATACTCTATGCCGTTTTCGTCCATAGCCTGCATCCGATTCTGGAAATAATCATCATTATCGATGAAATATACCTGCATACGTGCGGATTGGATAGAAGCTACTTTTATAATAAGGGGGTGGTCAGTATCATCGATAATCAGGTTCATACCGGAGAGGCGAATCACTTCGTGCAGTTGGTTCCTGCGCTCGTTAATGTTTCCCCATTTGGGCATAAAAGTTCTGATTTCACGGCCTTTTTCTTGTATCGCCTGTGGAAGGTTTCTACCTATATTGGCCATTTCGGATTCTGAAACGTAAGGTGTAATCTCTTGAGTAATAAATAAAACTTTATTCGCCTTTGTCATAATAACAATAGTTCTCTATAATATTCTGCAAAGATACGAAAAAAAAGACACATTAAATAAGATATTCTTTCTTTATGTGGCAAATATTAGTTTATTTTGCAGAGTTTTTGCAAACGAGTAAAACATAAACCAATTGACGAAAATGAAAATAGTGCACACTATCAAGGACTTACAGGTCGAATTGACTGCCCTGAGAGCCCAAGGTAAAACAGTAGGATTGGTTCCTACAATGGGTGCTTTACACGCAGGACATGCATCTCTGGTAAAGCGCAGCGTAAGTGAGAATGGTGTAACTGTTGTGAGTGTTTTTGTAAATCCCACGCAGTTTAATGATAAAAACGACTTGGAGAAATATCCGCGTACATTAGATGCGGATTGCTGCTTGTTGGAAGAATGTGGAGCTGCATTTGTATTTGCTCCTTCTGTGAGCGAAATGTATCCGGAACCGGACACCCGCCAATTCAGCTATGCTCCATTGGATACTGTAATGGAAGGTGCATTCCGTCCTGGACATTTCAATGGTGTTTGTCAGATTGTTAGCAAGCTGTTTGATGCGGCACAGCCAGATAAAGCTTATTTCGGAGAGAAAGATTTCCAGCAATTAGCGATTATTCGTGAAATGGTCCGACAGTTGCAGTATAAACTGGAAATTGTAGGCTGTCCGATTGTGCGCGAGGAGGACGGATTGGCTTTGAGTAGCCGAAATAAACGTTTATCTGCACAAGAACGTGAAAATGCTTTAAATATTTCTCGGACATTATTTAAAAGTCGTAACTTTGCAGTCTCTCATACAGTAAATGAAACGCAAAAAATGGTGGAAGATGCGATTGACGTAGCTCCGGGATTGCGTTTGGAGTATTTTGAGATAGTAGATGGAAATACATTGCAGAAGATAACCAATTGGGAAGATACTTCGTATGCAGTAGGATGTATCACAGTGTTCTGCGGAGAAGTTCGGCTGATTGATAACATTAAATATAAAGAATAACTAAAAAGACGAAACCTTATGATGATTGAAGTGTTGAAGTCGAAAATTCATTGTGCGCGTGTCACGGAAGCGAATCTGAACTACATGGGTAGTATCACGATAGATGAAGATCTGCTGGATGCGGCAAACATGATTCCGGGAGAAAAGGTGTATATCGCTGATAATAATAATGGCGAACGCTTTGAAACCTATATTATCAAAGGTGAACGCGGTTCCGGCAAAATTTGTCTGAATGGTGCTGCCGCCCGTAAAGTGCAACCGGATGATATTGTGATTATCATGTCGTATGCGTTAATGGATTTTGAGGAAGCGAAGTCGTTTAAACCGTCTGTCATTTTCCCCGACCCTGCGACGAACAAAGTAGTAAAGTAAAAAAGTATCTTTGATATTTTTATAAGAAAAACCCTGTCTTACAGAATGTAAGCAGGGCTTTTCTTTTTTATCTATTCTATTTTCTTGTTACTACTTTGTTTTTAACTGTTCGTTCATAGCCGCCGCTGCCTTACGGCCGTCACCCATGGCGAGAATCACAGTGGCTCCACCGCGTACAATATCGCCACCTGCATAAATCATCGGGATAGAAGATGCCATGTTCTCATCTACGGCAATCGTTCCTTTCCGTCCTAACTCCAGTCCTTTGATAGAACTAGGGACAATCGGGTTCGGCGACACTCCGACACTTACGATAGCTAGGTCAATATCAATCGTTTCCGTAGCACCTGGGATAGCGACAGGACTACGACGTCCAGAAGCGTCCGGTTCGCCTAATTCCATTTTTTGTAGAATAACCTGTTTTACACAACCCTGCTCGTCTGCAATATATTCGATAGGATTGTGCAGTGTCAGAAATTCTACTCCCTCTTCTTTTGCGTGTTTAACTTCTTCGATACGTGCGGGCATTTCTTCTTCCGAACGACGGTAGATAATCATGGCGCGTTCGGCACCCAGACGTTTGGCCGTACGGACAGAGTCCATGGCTGTGTTGCCGCCACCGATTACTGCTACATTCTTACCGAAAGCTATCGGAGTATCAGAGTCTTCGCTGGCTGCATCCATTAGATTGACACGGGTAAGATACTCGTTGGAAGACATAATATTGATTGAGTTTTCGCCCGGAATATTCATAAAGTTAGGAAGACCGGCACCGGAAGCTACAAATATCCCTTTGAAACCTTCCTCTTTCAGGTCTTCTATACTAATTGTTTTTCCTACAATACAGTCTTTGATAAAGTTAACTCCCATTTTGGCTAGATTGTCAATCTCAACATCAACAATCTTGTTGGGCAGACGAAATTCAGGAATACCATATTTCAGTACACCGCCAATTTCGTGCAATGCTTCGAATACAGTTACGTCATATCCATATTTCGCCATATCACCTGCAAACGATAATCCTGCAGGTCCCGAGCCGATAACAGCCACTTTGATACCATTCTTTTCAGCAATGACTGGTACGGAGATTTGTCCGCTCTCGCGTTCGTAATCAGCTGCAAAACGCTCCAGATAACCGATAGCTACCGGTTTCTCATTCATTTTCAGATGAATACACTTTGATTCGCATTGTTTTTCTTGTGGGCAGACACGACCGCAAACAGCCGGAAGTGCACTTGTCTCTTTTAATGTCTTTGCTGCTTCCAGAAATTCTCCACGCTCGATGTTCTTGATAAAACGGGGAATGTCAATTCCTACCGGACAACCTTCCATACATCCTGGGTTTGCACAGTCGAGACAACGTTTGGATTCTGTTATAGCCTGTTCAGCAGTCAACCCTTGGTTTACTTCTTCCTTGCGGCTATGTGAACGATATTTTGCATCGAGTTCGTTCATCTCAACACGCGGGATAGCCGTGCGTTCTTTGGCTTTCATCGACTTACGCAACTCCTGTCTCCAGGCAACATTACGGCTTTTTTCGTCGGTCTCCTTTGTAGCTTCGCATACAGTGTCGAGTTTGTGCATTTCTTCTCGTTCGATGTTTTTGAATGCCCCCATGCGTTTCAGCATTTCATCAAAATCTACTTGGTGACCATCGAATTCCGGACCGTCTACACAAACAAATTTGGTTTTTCCTCCTACAGTGATACGGCAAGCGCCACACATACCTGTTCCATCTACCATAATCGTGTTCAATGAGACGTCAGTGGGAATTTCATATTTCTTGGTTAGCAAGCAAACGAATTTCATCATGATAGCAGGGCCGATAGCGAAGCATTTATCCACTTTCTCGCGTTTGATAACTTCTTCCACACCTTCCGTTACCAGTCCTTTGCGACCATAAGAGCCATCATCCGTCATGATGATAACTTCGTCGGAGCTTTTGCGCATTTCTTTTTCGAGAATGATAAGGTCTTTATTACGTCCTGCCAATACAGTGATCACACGGTTGCCGGCAGCTTTCAAAGCTTGTACGATAGGGAGCATTGGGGCCACACCTACGCCACCACCGGCGCAAACAACAGTTCCGAAGTTTTCAATGTGAGTCGCTTGGCCGAGAGGACCTACTACGTCTGTAATATAATCACCTTCGTTCAACTCACAGAGGCGGGTAGAAGATAGCCCTACCTCCTGTATCACCAGGGTGATAGTGCCTTTCTTTATATCAGAACCGGCGATAGTCAAAGGCATACGTTCTCCCTTTTCGCCTACACGTACAATGACGAAGTGTCCGGCCTTACGAGATTTAGCAATTAAAGGGGCTTCAATTTCAAATTTGAACACCTTTTCAGAAAAGCGTTCCTTGCTAATGATTTTGTTCATTATCTAATTAATTTGTTGGTTTTATTACGTAACTGCTAACAGAATGTTATAAATTATGGCAAAGATACAGCTTCTTTACGAAAAACAAAAAGAAAAGCCACTCTTTTGAAGAGTGGCTTTCTATATACAGATGAATCTATCTGTTTATTTCGTACGGATTTTGTACCCGGCTACTCCATAATACAAGATGAACAGGAAGCAAGGTAAACACAGCCAATAAGCTTGTTGCGGGCTTGCTACATCCTTTAGCCAACCATACAGGGTAGGGATAACGGCACCACCGAACATTGCCATGATAAGCAATGATGATCCGGCTTTGGTAAACTTGCCGAGGTCGGCCATGGCAAGCGGCCACAGTGCCGGCCACATTAATGAACATCCTAATGCCATGAATGAAATAAAATAGATAGATATATGGCTCGGAGTTAGTACTACCAACAATGAACCGATAATAGCCAGGATAGAACAAATTTTTAGCGCAGTAGCTTGGCTGAGATATTTCGGAATGAAAATAATACCGCAGATATAGCCGATCACAATACCGATTGGAGCAATCCAGGCATAATTAGCTGCACCTTCTAGTCCAAGTTCTTTTGCGTAATCGACCAATGTACCCAATGAGACAGTTTCAACACCTACATAAAGGAATAAGGCCAGGCAGCCTAGTAATAAGTGAGGAAATTGAAAAACAGACGTTTTTGTGGCAGCATATGGACAGGCTTCGGCTTCATTCTCGCTTTCGTCTTCTCCTGCCGCTTTTACTTCGGGCAGTGGAGCGAAGAATGCCATAATACCCAAAGCTATAAAAGCACAGATGATGATAATGAACGGCTTGTTCAGATCTTCGATACCAATCAGATTGACATCTTTCCCCAGCAACCATACGATAAAGATAGCGGGGATAGGCCATGCCAACTTATTACAGATACCCATTATGCTAATACGTTTTGCTGCACTATCCAACGGGCCAAGAATGGTGATGTATGGATTTACAGACGCTTGTAGGTATGCATTGGCTGCTCCGCTGATAAAAGAAGCCAGCAAAAATAAGGTGAAGCTTTCCTGATCTGCCGATAAGATGAACAGGTAGAATGCTATGGCAAAAATAAAGAAAGACAGCGACATGGTACGTTTGTAACCTATTGCCTTAATTGTGAGTCCGGCAGGATAACCGAAAACTAGAAAAGGAATGAATGTCGCAGCGATAATCAGATAAGAAGCCGTATTCGAGATTCCTAATGATTTTTGTAATACCGGGACTAATAATGAATTGATTCCGAGTGCGAAACCAATCGCGAAAAACATAATGCCAATAAATGTCAATGGCAACACAAAGCTTTTAGTGTTTTTTGTCATGGGGGAAATGTGTTAAAGGTTATATAAAAATCTCTTGTAAGAAAAGGATATACCTGATTCTTACAAGAGTGAAAAATTCTTAGTCTATCATATCGAAACCGCAGTATGGAACCAATGCTTTCGGAATTTTGATTCCTTCAGGTGTCTGGTTGTTTTCGAGTAGGGCCGCAACGATACGTGGCAATGCCAGTGCTGAACCGTTTAGGGTGTGACAAAGTTCAGTTTTCTTTTCTCCACTACGATAACGGCATTTCAGACGGTTGGCCTGATAGGTGTCGAAGTTGGAAACGGAACTTACTTCCAACCAGCGTTTTTGTGCTTCTGAGTATACTTCGAAGTCGAAGCAAAGCGCAGCGGTAAAACTCATGTCTCCTCCGCAAAGACGAAGAATGCGGTAGGGTAATTCCAGTTTTTGCAGCAGTCCTTCTACATGGTCGAGCATTTCCTGATGAGATTGCTTGGAGTGTTCCGGTTTGTCGATACGCACCAATTCTACTTTGGAGAATTCGTGCAGGCGATTCAAGCCACGCACATCCTTGCCATAAGAACCTGCTTCGCGACGGAAACATTGTGTATATGCACAATTCTTGATAGGCAATTGTTTTTCGTCTAGGATGACATCGCGATAGATATTAGTAACAGGCACTTCTGCTGTCGGAATCAAATATAAATCATCTACTTCGCAATGGTACATTTGTCCTTCTTTGTCAGGAAGTTGTCCTGTGCCGTAACCGGAAGCGGCGTTGACCACTGTCGGTGGCATGATTTCAATATATCCAGATTTGCGTGCTTCATCCAGGAAAAAGTTGATAAGGGCACGTTGAAGTTGTGCACCTTTTCCTTTGTATACAGGAAAACCTGCTCCTGTGATTTTAACACCCAAGTCGAAGTCTATCAAATCATATTTTTTTGCCAGTTCCCAGTGGGGAAGTGCATCTTTGGGAAGCTCGGTTTCCATTCCTCCCATTTTTTCGACGACATTGTCTTCGGCACCTACACCTTCGGGTACACTGTCATAAGGAATATTAGGAATCGTATAGAGTGCATTCTGCATATCGGTGGCAGCTTGTGTCATTGTTGCGTCCAATTCCTTATTACCTTCTTTTAATTCTGCTACACGTGCGCGTGCGGTTTCAGCTTCTTCTTTCTTGCCTTCCTTCATCAGTTGTCCGATTGTGCGCGAAAGAGAATTAACTTCTGCCAGATTTTTATCTAATTGATTTTGGGTACTACGTCTCTTGTCGTTAAGAGCAATAACCTGCTCTATCGTTTCTTTTGCATTTTTGAAATGCTTCTTTTCCAGTCCGCGGATTACCGCCTCTGTGTTTTCTGTAATTTGTTTAATGGTAAGCATATCTATACTTTTTATGAACTTTCACTTAATGGATGCAAAGATACAGAAAAAACGAACAATCAAGCAACGAAAATATCTAAAAAAGAAAAGGAGATGCAATCGCTTGGATTACATCTCCTTCTTTTAAATATTCTCAGTTGTGCAATTATGCTTCAGTTGCAGGAATTACAGAAACATATCTTCTGTCTTCTTTACCTACTTTGAAGTTTACTGTACCGTCTACTAAAGCGAAAAGAGTGTGGTCTTTACCCATACCGATGTTGTCACCCGGGTGGAATTCAGTACCTCTTTGACGAACGATGATGTTACCTGCTTTGCAAGCTTCGCCACCAAATATCTTAACGCCTAATCTTTTACTTGCTGATTCGCGGCCGTTCTTAGAACTACCGACACCTTTTTTATGTGCCATTTCTTTTTACTGTTTTTAATTGATTAAGCTACTACTTCTGTGATTGTTAATTCAGTGAACTGTTGACGGTGACCGTTCAGTTTTCTGTGACCTTTTCTTCTTTTCTTGTGGAAAACAAGAACTTTGTCACCTTTAACCAAGTTTGAAACAACCTGGCAAATAACTTTAGCACCTTCTACGATAGGAGCACCTACAGTTACGTTTCCGTCTTTGTCTACCAAAAGAACCTTTTCAAATTCTACTGTTGAACCGTTTTCTGCACCTTCGATGTGGTGAACGAACAACTTCTGACCAGCTTCTGCTTTGAATTGCTGACCGTTAATTTCTACAATTGCGTACATCTTATATAATAAATGTATAAGTTAGCTCCGGCGGGTGGTCTTTAATCACTTAGAGAACTCTTTATCAAACCCGTTGCGGAATAATCGGGCACAAAAGTACTGTTTTTATTTGTTTTCAACAAATATTTCTTTTGTTTTTTTAGTTGTGTTGCTATTACTTTGCTCATTTATAGAATAGTATGCACAAACTTCGTTGTCAACTATTAAGGGGGACTTTAAAGTAAATCGCTAAGATTTTTCACAATTATTCGGTGCGGATAAGCGCGAAGTTCGTCAGCGGTAGTCATTCCGTTGAGTACGCCTGCAAAATCGACTCTTGCATTCCGAGCAGTTTCCGCATCTACAATGCTGTCTCCGATATACAAAGTTTCTTTCGGGGTACTTCTCAAATGTTCCAAGGCAAATTTGACTCCTTCCGGTGAAGGTTTTGCAGCTTTGACATCTTCTCCACCTACCACTATATTAAGAAAATCTTCCGGTTGGTACTCTTCGAGGAAACTCAGTATCCTAAATCGGTATTTAGTAGAGATAATTCCGATACGGGCACTCCGTTTCTTCAGCTCTTTCAGTGTAGATAACGTGTCGGGGAAAAGCTGGGTGTTCACATTCATGTGTACATCGGCTTCCAATCTGTATTCCTGTCGGAAAGCTTCGAGTTGTACCGGGTCGGTGATTCCGGTAAGAATACTGAAAGATTCTTCCAATGTTTTGCCGATAGTACGTTTGATTGCTTCATCGGTAACGGTTAAATACTGGTGGCGGGTGAGCACAATTCGGAAACACTTAACGATACCACGTGACGAATCGGCTAGTGTATAGTCGAAATCGAATAAATAGGTTTTATAATTCATTGGGGAGAACTTTTCCGCAAAAGTACTAAAATCTTTTTTTATTTTACAGGTTCTACCGTGTATCCTTGTTTTTTTAATAAGTTTAGCAATCCTTTGTCACCGGGAAGGTGCAGGGCACCAACTGCAATAAAAGTAGGAGCTGTTTTCATAATAGCCGGAAGTTTTTCAGACCATGCCTTGTTGCGATTATAAATCATTGCGTCTTCTTCACCGGGAGTCGGGTCACATTGATTGCCTTTACGCTCTTCGCTGATACGAAGCATTTGGTTTAAGTCCTGTCTCATATAGGCGTTAGTGAGTTTTTTCAGGCTTTCCACTTCTGTATTGATGTTGTTGATCGTACACATTAGCAGTTGTGCTTGCCGTTGCAGCGAATAACCATTGAATAATAAATTGAATTGAAATTCCGCAGTTTCTAGTCCATCTACTTTTTTCCCGTTTTGGGTAGCTTGTGATTGGAAGAAGGTATCTAGCTGTTCTTGAGGATTAAATTTGCCTATATGTTTTACGTATGCTGCCACTACTACGTTGTTCAGCAGGAATGCAGGTTTCAGTTTGGGGGCTGCGCTTAAATCTAGCATCAGGTTTTCTTTGCAGAATTTGTTAGCCGTTGCAAAGTCTTCAGGGGAGAGGAGGGTGGACAGCGTACTGTCGTTGGCGATCATCATAGCCTGTTGCATTTTCTGCATGGTGACCGGTGACTGCATTTCCGACATTTTCAGCTCTCCATATACTTGTTGGGTTTCTTTCATTGCTTTTTGAAGTCCGGCAATGCTGTCCATAATGCTGAATGGTGCCAAGTGATGTGTACCTATAATGTAAGAGGGCTGATTTAGTCCGTTGCCGGATACTTTCCATAAAAGTTGGGCGTTTGCGCTAAACGCTACACAGATAAATAGTACTGCTCCGATAAATGATTTCATAAATTTATTTCAATAAGAGTGAATGATTTGATTGTTAACGTATTCTACCACCGCTGATCCAATGCCTGAGATAATAGTCTTCGTTTAGCCTACTGACGATTACCCCGCGACTTGTGCTGGAATGAATGAATTTCCCACTTTTCAGATAAATGCCTACATGAGCTACTCTCTTTCTAGAACGATTACTGCTAAAGAATACCAAGTCACCTTCTTTGAGGTTTCGTTTAGCTACTTTGTTGCTCTTATTCTTCAGTTCTTCTGTGTTTCGTGGCACTTGGATACGATATACTTTCCGATAGATTTGATAAACCATGCCTGAACAGTCGGTCCCTCTTTTCGAATCTCCACCGCCACGATAAGGGGCTCCTATCCAGTCGGCAGCTTCTAGGTAGAGTTTATGGTCGTCTTCCAAGTTGATGTCTATACCCAATAAGACAGAAGCTCGCGCCAGTGCCTGATAATCCAGACGGGGGGCAGATGTGCGGCAGGAGCTGAAAATGACGGTTAGCCCTACCAATATGAAAAAGAGTTTAAAGTTAATCTTCATCGGCTGCCTTTCCTTTTTTGTTGATGATATTTATTCTTCTACATTGAAGTACGCTTCCAGCTCTTTTTCTGCAGAATTATCTTCATTAATTATATCCCGAATGATAATTCCGTATTCCAGCAGAGCAATTCGCGGACACACATCTACAGTATGGTTCAGGTTATGGCTGGAAATGATAACCGTAGCCTGATGTTCTTCATTATATCTTTTGAGCAGATGCTTGATAATGGATTGCGAACTCGGGTCGAGGAAATTGAACGGTTCGTCCAATATTAATAATTGTGGATAATGAAGCATGGCGGAGATTATACCGATCTTTTGTTTATTTCCGGCAGAATAGTTACGGATTAATTTTTTTTGTCCCATTACTTCCCCGTTCATGAAGCGTTCGAAAGGAACGAGGCGTTCATCTACCTCCTCTTTCTTTAATCCATACATTTTTCCGATGAAGTAGAAATATTCTTCCGGGGTCAGATAATCAATCAAAAAACCACTGTCGATAAAAGCACCGGTGAAGGCTTTCCAGTCCTCGTTTAGGCTTACATCAATATCATTTATAACTACTTTCCCATTGTCCGCTTTCAGCAGATCCAGCATTAACCGGAAGAGAGTCGTCTTCCCCGCACCGTTGTTTCCCACCAATCCGAGCATATCGCCTTGATTGATTTCGTAGTGTTCTATATCTACGGCAATCTTTTCACCGAAATTCTTTTTGAGCTTGTCAATGGTAATCATGATTTTCAATGTTTATATAATTAATGACCCATGTATGTCTATTGGCGGCTGTCTCTGAAACCTTCCATATTGTCATATCGCCGTTTCATGAAACGATGATATACATTCTTTATCCATAGCGGAGAAGTCAGGGTGAATCCTAAACCGATGATCAGTAGGATCGTGTAAGTAATTGTTTCTCCTAAAAGTGAGTTTAACAGGCTATATAGGATAAGCGGCACACCGAATGCTCCGAAGTTTACTAACATTTGTATTGCACTATTGGTTTGGCGGCTCGTTACTTTTTCGTTTAGCGGCACAGTTTGTTTATTGTAAACAGCCAGTTGGAAGAAGCAGAAATAGATGAAGCCGATCGTATAAAAGAACCAGGCAAAAGCTCCCAGCAATGTCAGTTTATTCATAATGATAGCGGGAACCATGAGTAGGAAAGGAATGATTTCGCCAATACTATATATATAATATTTAGCTTTCAACAGGCTCATAATAGATTCTTTGCGTGACATCAATCCGTCGATATAATTGCCCTCGAACGACATAATCTGTGACAGGATAATCATTCCGAATACAGCAAAGTTGTATACGCAGATGAAAGAAGTCATCAGGCGTCCATCGTAGACACTTGAGAAACTGAGTGCACAGGAAAAAGCTACCACCACGATAGCGACACTGCGTAGAGAACTTTTGCAACGGCGGTTACGTAAAAGCATTTTCAGTTCTAGTCTCATATATTCGCCGACTTCTCCGTAGCGTTCGAAGAATCTATATTCCGAGACGTGTTTGATTTGTGTATCATCTACTTTGGCCAATTCTGCGTAGATAAGTCCCGACATAAGTTTGCGGTTAACCAGCCACAAAGTGACTATCACAAGTATAGTGCCGAGAAAGTAGAGAATATTTCCTTGGATATACTCGTCTCCCAAGTCCATAAAGAAATAGAAAAGAGGACTGTCCTCGGGAATAAAAAGGAGGCAGGCTATTCCACCATAAAAAACAATGGGCAATAGAACCCACCAAATACGTTCGTTGATGAGTGTACGGCACAGCAAGTACCAGTAATTGTTAGCAAGAATCAGCAGTAAGATACCAATAAGATAGGTGATAACACCGAGAATTCCAAAATATTTAGTAATAGTAATGAAAGAAAAAGGGACAAACATAAACAACCAGAATAGGTTGAATAGGCTAAGTCCGGAGCGGATAAGTAAAAAGTCGATGACACGATTTCGTTTAACCGGCAACAGGAGGTAAGGTTTTACCTCCTGTGTCGGTGTTTTTTGTAACGGAACACGCAACAGGAAATCCAGTGCCAGAATAAAGATCAGAACAACGGCGTTCATTACATGATATGGTTCTCGGTTGGGAACCATATTTGAGAAACCGAACGCGAATGTCGTACCGAAAAATATCAGGTAACCGGCCCAAAATGCAGCCATGACATAACCGAGTATTTTAGCAACTTTGTTCTTTTCATACATCGGGTGTCTTCTGGCGGCAAGTCTTCCGTGTTTACGTAGTTCGTTGAGTATCATCATCTATACAAAAGAATTTTTATTTGTTTTCTTCCGGCATAGTCATAACGACTTGAATTTCGTTGTTCTGTTTCAGCAGCTTGGCAAGGAAGTCTTGTACTTCTTTGGCTGTAATGCTGTTGACTAACTTTTCATAGTCTTTCGTATTGTCAATACCTGTGTAGAAATATTCGTCCAGATTATTTAGCCAATAGCCGTTTTCTTTCTGAGCGTCTTTGTATTTCTTCAACATATATTCTTTGATCTTCTGCATGTGTTCGGCAGATGGACCTTCTTTAGCCATTTTTTCTAATTGTTCCACAACGATAGCAGACAGTTTATCTTTCTTAGCTGGGTCAGTCTGGAATACAATCTGAAGTACCAGTTCTTCCTTCGGATATTTGCTGAGGTTTCCGTTACAGCTTACGCCATACGTGCCACCTTCTTTTTCGCGGATTTCAGCGGTGTAAACCATATCTAATGCCTGATCAAGGAAGCTGAGTAGTGTATTGCTACGCAGGTCGTATTTGCAAGTTCCGCTGTATAGGAACATGATGGTAGCCATTGGCGTTTCCTGTTTCTTTGCAAATTCATTCTTGTATTCCCCTTTGCGAATGTACATCTTATTATCCTTGAATGTTTCCTTGCGGTTGATAGAAGGCAGAGCACCCAGATATTTTGCAATCATCGGTTTCATCTGTTCTAGGTTTACGTTTCCTACCAGATAGAAAGTAAAATCGCTTGCATCTTTATAGCGGTCTTTGTACATTTCGAGGATACGGTCATAGTCGATCTGGTCTACCATGCTTTCTTTCAGCTTGATAGCGCGTGGATGGTCACCGTATAGAGCACGTGTCACTGTATCGCTGAATGCCGTCATCGGGTTAACGTCTGAGTTTTGAAGCTGTGCTTTCAGGCGGTTCTTGTATGATTCGAATGCTTCATTATCCTTGCGCGGAGAAGTGAATGTCAGGTAAGTCAACTGCATCATTGTCTCGAAATCTTTCGGAGAACAGCTACCTGAAATTGTTTCTGTTGTATTACCGATACCGGCTCCTACGGAAGCACGTTTACCGGCAAGGGCTTTGCTTAAGTCTACTTTGCTGAAATTACCGATACCGCCTACCAGAGCTACACCGTTTAATTGAGAAATATTGATGATTTCATCGTTCGGGAATACACTGGTACCACCAAGGCTTACACCTTTCATCATGATCTGGTCAGCTTTGAAATCTGTAGGCTTCGCATAGACTGTTACACCGTTAGAAAGCACTAGTTTTGTACTGCCGTAAACGTCATCGGCCTTTTCGGAAACAATCTTTCCGCCTTTAATGTCTTCAGAGATAAGAGGTTCGTTGGAAACTTTGTCTTCGTATGGTTTCAAATCGAATGAACTCATCTGCTTCAATAAAGCTGCAATTTCCTCTTTCGTCGGATATTTCAGACCTTCTTTTTGAGGACCCGCGAGCAGTACTACTTGGTTATTATCAGTAACCAGCTGTTTCATCAATTCGTTGACGGCCGTCACAGGAATGTTCGGAGCCATCTGCTGTACAAGCATATATTCGAATTCGATACCCGGAATCGGTTCTTTATCGAGGAAATTGTTCACATATTCATCGACATAGTTACCACTTTTTGTTTTTTCACGTTCGTTATACGCAGACTCCATAGCTTGCATATAGTTAGCACGCGCGCGTTCATATTCAGTTTCAGTGAATCCGAAACGACGTGCACGTTCTGCTTCTTCCAGAATAGTTTTCATCGCCAAGTCTACACCGTCAATCTTGCTGTTTGCAGTAAGGCTGAATGCTTCTTTGGTCTTGGCAAGGAAATACTCTCCATATCCTGCACCGGCACCGGTAAAAGGAGGATTGGCTGTTTGGCGGAGTTCGTTCAAACGGCTATTCAGCATATTGATAGCCATGTTGAGTACGTACTGTGTAGCATAATAAGAAATCGTATTTTTCAAAGAATCTGGCGTTGCATCTTGTTTGAAGAAGATGTTGATAGAAGGATTGGCAACTTCTTTGTCTGTGCCGATATAGATCAACGGTTCCTGATTGTCTGCTACCGGATAGTAAATACGTTCGGCAGGGTTTACCGGAGCTTTTACGTCTTTGAATACCTCTTTCAACTTGGCTTCCATTTCTTCAGCGTTGATGTCACCGACGATAACGATTCCCTGCAAATCGGGACGGTACCATTTAGCATAGTAATCACGGATATCCTGATAAGGGAAGTTGTTGATAACGTCAATACTGCCGATAGGCATACAGTCGGCATATTTAGAATCCGGATACATAGTAGCCTGTGCATCAGTCATGATGCGTAGCATACCACTGTTGCGACTTCTCCATTCTTCGCGGATTACACCACGTTCTTTGTCGATTTCTTTGTCGGCAAGGTTGATAGCGCTCGACCAGTCGTGTAGGATAAGCAGGCAGGAATCTACCACATTCTGGTTTTCTGTCGGTACGTTACTGATGTTGTAAACGGTCTGGTCGACACTGGTATAGGCATTCAGGTTTGTTCCGAATTTAATACCTTTAGTTTCACACCAGGGAATGATTCCAAGTCCGGTTTCATCGCCGGGGAAATGTTTGGTCCCGTTGAAAGCCATGTGTTCCAGAAAGTGAGCCAAGCCACGTTGCTGTGGTTCTTCCAGAATAGAACCTACTTTTTGTGCGATGTAGAATTCTACGCGTTTTTCCGGGAGTGCATTGTGTCGGATGTAATAAGTAAGTCCGTTATCCAGTTTGCCGATACGGACATTTTTGTCCACAGGCATTTGTTGCATGGGTTGTGCAAAAACGGACTGGAAATTGCAGCATATGATAAGGACTGCAATAAATAATCCACGTAATAAATGTTTCATGTTCTATTTAATTTAATAAAAGTTTCTGTGTTATCTGTCGTGATTGTCTATGGTAAATCACAAACAGGCAGAAAAAGAGTTATTTAATGGCTTGGCGTATCCTTACTAATTTTGTTAACAATCCTTCCAATAAATCAAGCTTCAGCATATTGGCACCGTCGCTTTTGGCTACGGCGGGATTTTCGTGTGTTTCGATAAAGATACCGTCTGCCCCTACGGCTATGCCCGCTTTGGCAATAGTTTCTATAAGTTGCGGCATACCGCCGGTCACTCCGCTTGTTTGGTTCGGTTGTTGTAGTGAGTGAGTGACATCGAGCACGACAGGATATCCGAATGATTGCATTTCAGGAATACCTCGGTAGTCCACTACAAGGTCTTGATAACCGAAAGTTGTTCCGCGTTCGGTCAACATAACATTCTTGTTGCCGGCTTCTATTACTTTGTCTGCGGCAAATTGCATTGCCATTGGAGAAAGAAATTGTCCCTTCTTGATATTAACGGTCTTTCCGGTTTTGGCTGCGGCTACGAGCAGATCGGTTTGGCGGCTGAGGAATGCCGGAATTTGAAGTATGTCTACGTATTCGGCTGCCATGTTAGCTTCGTCGGCAGCATGGATGTCCGTTACGGTAGGGATTCCGAAAGTATCATGTACCTTTTTCAGTATTTTGAGGGCTTTTTCATCGCCGATACCCATGAATGAATCCAGACGTGAGCGGTTCGCTTTGCGGTAAGAACCTTTAAATACGTAAGGAATTTGCAATGTTTCGGTGATTTTGACTACTCGTTCGGCAATGCGCATGGCCATTTCTTCACCTTCTATAACACATGGGCCGGCTAGCAGAAAGAAGTTACCGGCAGGATTGTTTTTAAGTTCGATCATATTGTTAATTACAAATTATAAGTTACATTATATAGGTAATACAGGTGTCTCCTTGTTTAGAGGAGGCGTGTTTGTTTTCTTAGTTCGGGATAATAAGCGTGGTCTTTTCCGGGAGAACGCCTACTTCCAGAGGAAAGTGTTTCGGCAGTATCCGTCCGTCCAGATCTACTGAAGCACTTTGTGCTCGGAGTACTTTCACTTTCTTTGTCCGATAGCACTTCACGACTTTGTGATTCAGAATCCTTCCCTGTATCAACATCCACAATCCGGAAATGATTTGCAGGAATTCCGGGCGATAGATCACAGATACATCCAGCCAGCCGTTGTAAGGAACGGCACTCGGTGTCTGTCCCCAGCCCCAGGCACTTCCCACACATACCGTCATGATGCGTCCACGGATATGTTCGTCGTTGATGCGGAGGTGCATTCTGTACAACTTACGTTCGAATATCAGAGAGAACAAGGCGGCAACATACGACAGGAATTTTACGCCCCAGAAACGCTTTGTCTGGTCGGTAATCTTGACGATTCGTGCGCCTAGTCCAATATTAACAGCGTTGAGGAAGTAACGGCGTTGATGTTCTTTTCCATCGTAGAAGTTGCAATAGCCTACGTCTATTTTCTTGAGTCGATGATTAATGATACAGTCGACAGCTGGCTTGTATTCGGTACTGAGTCCCCAATATTTGGCAAAGTCATTCCCGATGCCGTTCGGAATCATGCCAAGTGCGATATTGTCTTTATCCTCTGCATCGGATAGCATAATGCCGTTGATAGCGTCATTCAACGCACCGTCACCGCCCACAACGACAATCGTACGATAACCATTGTTGGCTAAAATCTTAGCGAGACGTTCTACTGAACCGAAACCTTCGGATTGCACATAGTCATAGTCGACGCCTTTGCTGTCCATGTATTCCTTGATCTCTTTCCAGCGTTTTTTTACCTTTCGGGTACCAGCTTTCGGGTTGTAAATCACACCCCATTTCTTCGGTTCTACACTCATATCCGTATTTCTATCCTACAATATTAAAAATCTCACTATATTTCACTGCCAAAGATACTAATTCCCCTGCAGTTTTTCTTTCACAAACGCTATCTTTTCTTCCATTGGCAGTTTCGAGCTTATCCAATGAATAGTAAATCCTCGTCTTTCCATGCCGCGAAACCAAGTCATCTGCCGTTTGGCGAATTGATGAATCGCAGTTTCTAATCCGTTGAACATCTCTTCGTATGTCATTTGTCCTGTGACATATAACGTCAGGTATTTGTATTCCAGACCATAATATATTAAATCTTCCGGTGAAATTCCTTCTCTGATCAGTTGTCGTACCTCATCAACCATACCTTCATCCAACCGCTGTTTTAATCGTAGCGTAATCTTCTCGCGGCGTAGTTCTCGTTCGATGTCTACGCCAATGATGAGGCTGTTCAGCTTCGGAAATTCCCGTTCGGGGACTGGGTGGGCGGCATAATATTCTTCAATCTCTATTGCACGAATGGCACGTTTCACTGTGTCTACGTCCGTAGAGTTATGCAACGTTTTGTATTGGCTTAAAATTTCCGTCAGTTCTTCAAGAGAATAACTTGCCAAACGGGTACGCAACTCCGGATTTTCCGGTACGGGCATTAGTTTATAACCTTTTAAGACTGATTCCAAATACATCCCTGTCCCTCCACATAAAACGGGGAGACAACCTTTTTGTTTGACTGTTTCGTAAGAAACCAGAAAATCTTGTTGATATTCAAAAACATTGTATTTGTATCCGGGAGCGGCTATATCAATCAGATGATACGGGATTTTATGTCCATTGACCGTATAATCGGCCAAATCTTTTCCGGTGCCGAGATCCATTCCCCTGTATATTTGACGGGAGTCGGCACTGATAATTTCTGTATTCAATTCATAGGCCAAAGCAGCGGCAAACGGAGTTTTGCCTGAGGCGGTAGGTCCTAATATGGTGATTAAATCATAGTTCGGCATAGTTTTATTTTTTCTACATCTGCAAAATTACGAAATAATTTTCACCTGCTTGGTATTCAGTTGTTTTTTTTGGTTGAAATGCTACATTCATACCTTTACTGCACTTTCTTTATCCGGTAGCTGTGTCGATCGTTCTATTTCTTCCTGTCTATTACCTCCCCTTCATTATTGTTATATAACCTTCCGCTTGGTGGAATATAAAGCACCGCTTTAGAGAACGTAAAGCATAGCTTTAGGTAGTCTAAAGCAGTGCTTTATAAAAGTCTAAGTGTTTGTTTCAATTATAAGGAAGAAAAATATGTGAGGCTTTCAAAAGTCTGTTTTTTACTTTTTCAATCAAGGAATAAGGGTGATTTTATGTATTTTACTTTTAAACGGTAAATTCCCATGTCTTAATATTATTAATGCGAATCAGTATTTGGTTCGCATTAATAATATTAAGACATGGGAATTTACCACTCTATGGCAAATTCTTCGTCATCAATCAGCGTATTGATATTGCGTTGCATGGTCATGCTTCCTTCAACTCTGTAATGCGCCGTGTATCCCTGAGTTTCCCATGGATCTACAAATGTATAATTAAGTTCTCTTATCGTAACGGTTCTGCGCATCAGGGCAGGCCGTGAGGCATCCATCATTTCAGAAATCTCATACGTTGCTTGCTTCTTCGATTCAAATTCAATGTTTGGATTTTCTGCCCTCAACTCTACCGTACCTTTCATTTTGTCATCCGGGTCCTGATTAAATGTCGCATAAATTTTGAATTTTCTACGGTCGGTTCTTTTTTCTTTTATAGCACCCGCATAGAAGAATATGGTATTTTCGTCAACCACGTATGCTTCACGAGTGTCAACTACAAGTGGTTTGTTGGTATCTTCGGGAAAAACATTCAAAGCCGTGGTTCCATAGTTTCCCGAGAAATCATTGAAAGGAGTTATCCATAGTAGAGCATTGTTGAAATTTTTTCGTGGATGAGAGGTGTAATTATAAGAAGGATCATCCTTTATGATAAGGGGCAAAACCCACTTCTCCGACAAATCAAGCCCGTTAAAATTAAAATTGATATCCATCAGAGCCTGACATTCGCCGGCCGGAATATGTATGTCATAATTCGGAATAGAATAAAAATTCTCGGGTAACTGTTTGTAGTACAAATCTTCCCGTTCATAGTAATGTTCATAGTTATAGATGTCGAGTGTATCGTTATCTATACCTACATGTACATCGATGTCTTTATTATTCATCGTGGAACCGGCCACTATAAGAGGAAGACGATAGGGAGAAGGTTGTCCCTTTCTATACTTCAAACGGATACGAGATACGGTAGATGTAGGAGCTTTGAACGAAACATAGTGTTCATATTGCTCATCTGAATAAAATTCGCTGCAAGAACTCAGCATTACAAGTAACGTAACCAAAAGCAAAGAGATATTTTTTTTCTTCATAATCGTTTTTTTTAATAGTAATTACTTTTCACTCTGCCAACCCGGGTTTTGAGTCAATCTCACATTTTTTTCCAACTCGGAGCGGTCGATAGGCCAAAAATAAGTTTTCTCGGCAAAACAGGTCAAAACATCAGAAACAGGAACCGGTTTATAGAACAAGTCGCGTTCTCCTTTTGTCATAAAAACATTACATCCGTACATAGGCAGAGATTCTTCATCTTTAGCGTCTTTCCAACGTCTCAAGTCAAAATAGCGTTGCCCTTCAGCCATAAGTTCAATCTGACGTTCGCGTTTGATTTTCTTACGGAATAGTTCCTTATTACCATACTCTTCTGGCGTAAAATCAGGTATTCCAGCGCGGATTCTTACAGGCTGCACTCCTTTCTTCAGTTCATCCACATCACGTGAAATGCTATGAGTGCCGGAGTTGTCCCAAGTCTCAATCTGGTATGAACCGTCAAGTTCATTCAATGCTTCGGCATACATCAACAAGATATCGGCATATCTTATCAGGGGATCTGCCTTCTTTGAGATATGAGAAAATTCACCATTTATGTTCTTGTCATCATTGGTGTCTGTTGGACGTACATACTTCATCAATCCTATGCCGGTTTGAAGCCAGTTTAGGCTATTGGACATACCTTCCGTCTCGCCCCGATAATACCAGCTTCTATAAGGACCTCTATCACTGCTCTGTGTTGCATTTGTCAACCACCAAGTTACTCCGTTGTATGCTACCGATGCATAGAATCGGGGTTCTCGATTGGCATATTGAAGCGATACATTTTCTTCTAGAGGTTTATAAAGTCCTTTGCTCACATCACTTGCGGTGACAAAGCCGGTAACTCTTTGTGAAGAACCGTCTCCGCGACCTATTTCAATATCTTTGCCCGGAATATCTTTACCATCTTTCATATAATAGGCATCACATTGTTTCTGCGTCACACAAGTTGTATTGTTTCCTTTGGCTTTACTGACCGGAAGTTGATAAAAGACCATATAGTTTACTCCATAACTGCCCTGATTGTTTCCTCGTGTAAATATCAATTCGGGATTTTCTACTGTTGACAGTTCACCATTAAAGACTGAACGGTATGATTCAAACGGGTCTATGTCTTTATATCCGTTGGGCCAGGATTTTGTTGAAAAATTGCCGTCGTCATATGGTGGCAGTGTAACTGGATACCCGTCAAACCCTTCAGTACGTTTATAGGCTACATACAAATTATAGGCTTTAAGGTCAATCACGTCTTTTGCCGCAGCAGCTGCCCTTGCCCATTTCTTTTCATCATAGGCAGCAGCAAGAAGTCGGTTGCCTTTGTCATCCACCAACTTTTCGGCATATCCATCGGTGTTACCGTTCATTAACGGACTGGCTGCATATAATAGTGCTTTAGCACGTACAGCCAAAGCAGCACCTCTTGTGGGACGTGACACAGACATCAGTTCGCGTTTCAAAGGAAGATCCTTTGCTGCTAAGGCCATTTCTGAAGCAATGTAATCGGCACACTCATCGTAAGTGTTGCGAGGTATTGAAAGAGCTTCATAACTGTCAGTGTAATCCTGGCCCTCTTCTGGTACAATGGGCACAGGACCATATTTCTGTAATAGTTTCCAGTAATAATAAGCACGCACAAAGCGGGCCTGAGCTTTATAGTCTGCCCGTTCCTCCGAGGTCAGTTCATTACACATATCCACATTCTGGATAAAGATAGCGGCTTGACGTATTCCCTGATAACTGTATTTCCATGTATACGGCCATTGCTCTTCACCATAAGTCACTTCTTTAAAGCTTTTGTAAATGGGATTATATATATCATCACTGAAATTAAACGGATTTGAGCCGGTGATACTAATATCGGCAAATTCGCTGTTTGTCAAGTAACTGTATGCATTGGCAAGCCATTGTTCCGTATAGGTTTCATCGGTAAAGACTTCTTCCAGTGACATTCTGTCCTTGGTATCGGTATTCACATCAAGATAATTACACGAAGCCATACTCAAGCCTGTTGCAATCAATAATATATTTCTTATAAGTTTCATATTCGTAAGTGTTTCTTTATAAACTAATATTCAGACCAAATGTAACAGATTTAGTAATGGGATAGAAGCTACCGTCGTTGCTTCTTGGTTCTGGATCCCACAATTTGAATTTAGAGAAAGTCAACAAGTTCGTTCCAGTAAAGAATAGTCTTATTTTACTAAAACGTATCTTGCTTACTATATTTTTGGGTAAAGTGTATCCTATTTCTACTGTCTTAAGACGAAGATAAGAACCGTTTCTCAACCAATGTGTGGAATACTGGTTGTTGTTCACATTATTTTCTCCTCCAAATTTAAGTCTCGGATATACGGCATTCGGATTTTCGGTTGCCGGGTCGCCCGAAATATCTCTTGAAATCCAGCGGCTTGAATTGACAACATCCGTAGATACATTTCCCCAAGTTCCGCGGCTGAAAGGATGCACCAATACACCGTTGATGAAGAAAGAAGATTTACCGGTTCCTTGGAAATGGACACTTGCGTCAAGCCCCTTCCAATTGGCAGAAATACCCATACCATAAACGAAACTCGGTCTGTTGGTGTTTCCTACAGCCACGCGGTCATTATTGTTTATCACTCCATCACCGTTCACATCCTTGTATTTGATATCTCCCGGTTCAACGCTTCCCCAAGTATTCTGTGTAGGACTGTTTCTTATGTCGTCCCAGTCCTTGAACAATCCGAGAGCAATCAATCCTCTTGACTGGCTTACACTGAAACCTGTTTCATACAAATAAGGATATAGCTTATGGCCTTCATCTTTTTCAAGAATTTCATTATCACTATAAGTAGCATTAGCTCTGATGGTAAGGCTCACGTTTCCGATGTTCTGATTGAATGAAAAGTTACCGTCCCAACCTCTGTTAATTACGCTTCCTACATTAGCATAAGGCTTGTCACCATCATAAAGTCCCACAGTAAGAGGCAATGAACCTCTTGACATGAAAATGCCGGTTCTTTTTTCATTGAAATAATCTACGGTAAGAGAAAAACGTTCGTTGAACAATACGAGGTCCAAACCAATATCATGCTTCTTGGCTATTTCCCAGCTTATACCGTTTGATGCCACACTTGTATAAGTAAGTCCGTTATAACTTTGGTTAAAGCCAAAATCGGCCCATTGATAGTTCTTGAAACTTCCGATAGTGTACATATAAGGGAAACGTACCGATACATTGTCATTACCTACTTTACCCCAGGAATAACGTACCTTAAACATATTCAGCCATTTGAAATTATTCTGTATAAACGGTTCTTCTGCTATATTCCATGCCATAGAGAAAGCTGGGAAAAAACCAAACTGATTACCTACAGCAAAGTTTTCGGATCCCGTATAACCGAAGTTGAAATTAACAAAGTAACGATATTTCCAGTTATAGGTGAAGCGTCCTGAGAATCCCTGATGACGAACGGGAACACTATTCTTCAAATCGTCACCCAGATTATAAGTACGTATTTTTGAATCCTGATTATACTTCAATACAGAACCTACATGATGATGTTTGTTGAAAACACGGTTATAATGCAACTCTGCCTCAAAGAATTCATGACGGTCGCCACTACCTCCTGCACTTTGTGTCATCTTTTGCTCCTCATTCAGTCGCTTGAAGACCAAATTACCTTCACTGTCTCTGAAACGTTCCGCTTTCCATCTTTCCGGCGCTTTCAACTTGTTTATATAATTAGAGTTGTTTGTGTCGTAGCCAAAACGTCCGATAAACTTCAATCCTTCGGTTATGAAATCGAGTTTCTGATTTAAGGTCACGTTGGTCTGTATTTGGTTAGTCCAGTTTTGTCTGTAACCAGTCTGTGTAGACGCAATCCAAGGATTGTCACGATAATTTTCGTTATATTCTGATGCCGGGAAATAACCGTTCGAATAAACTTTAGGAATGGACACCGGAGTCTGTCCCATAAGGCTGTTCCACACAAGCGACGAACCTCGTCCGGTATCATTTACCTTTTTCAACATTCCGGATATGCCGACATTTAATAAAGTAGATTTAGTAATGTCTATATCCGCATTCATTCGATAGTTCCATCTGCGGGCATTGGCATTGGTATTATATTGCTTTTCAATTTCTTTATCCGTTTTATACATACCTTCTTCTTCCACATAGCTGGCAGATACAAAATAACGTGTGTTTGTACTACCACCGGTGATGTTGAGTGAAGCCTTGTATGTCATGGCTCCTTTCTTCAAAATCTCATCCATCCAGTCTACGTTAGGCAGTAAATCAGGGTCGAGTCCGTTCTTCAATATATACAGTTCATCAGGCTGATAAACCGGTTCTTCGTTTCTTGTGATTCTTGCCTCATTTATCAAAGATGCGTAAGTGGGTCCATCTATAAATTCCGGTGTTATGGTTCTGGTATTATAAGAAGTTTCCGCCTTGGCAGATATGGTAATCTTACTGGGTTTACCATGTTTGGTAGTTATCAATACCACACCGTTTGCACCACGGGCACCATAAATGGCGGTTTCTGAAGCATCTTTCAATACTTGAAACGATTCAATATCTTCAATACTGATATCATCCATATCTCTTTCAAAACCATCGACAAGTACAAGGGCACTTGTTTTGGCACCAAAAGTAGAAATACCACGGATCCAGAATTCGGAAGTATTTTGGCCCGGTGCTCCACTGCTCTGCATGGATAATACACCGGGAACATTTCCTGCCAAGGCATTAACAAGATTTCCTGAAGGAGAAACATTCAGATGTGCTATATTAGCAGAAGAAACAGCTCCTGTAACGGTTATCTTTTTCTGTTCTCCTGTTCCGGTAATCACAACTTCATCCAATACACTAGATTTTGACTCTTGCATTATCACAGTCAGTGTTTTCTTATCTTTTATAAGTATCTCCTGACTCTCAAAACCAATGTATGAAACGATAAGACGTTGATATAACTCCACCTTTATCTTGAATTTTCCGTCAATATTGGTTATCACACCAAGTCCAGGCACATTCTTTACTACAATATTAGCACCTATAAGAGGATCTTTATTTGAATCGAGTACAATACCTGATACTTCTATTTCTTTTACGTCTGCATGATTTTGTGCCGTTGCCTGAAACATCAGCATAAACATACAAAAGAAAATAATAATAATGTTTTTCATTCGAGGTAACATTTTAATATTAAAAATTTATTCATCTTTCGCTATATTTCTAATTCTATAGTTTTCGATATCACCAATGTAAAATATCTTATTTACTTCATCGTAGTGTATTCCGAAAGGATAATTAAAGCGCGCCTCTTGCCTTAAATCACCATCTACATAACCATTAGGGTTATTGTTAACCCCCTGACTGCCACGACCGGCGTATGTGTGTACAAATCCTTCGGGAGTTACATAACGAATACAGTGTATCGAAGAGTCTGTGAAATAAAAATCGTAAATATCATCTTTGCCCTCTTTTATATATTGCTCGTTTTTTATGAATACGCCTTGTGCCGGATTACCTAACTTGGCATTTGTTCCTTGACCGTCAAGCCATCCTTCCTGTTTTTGTTGACCACATAATATACTGGCGGTTAAAAGCGTCTTGTTCTTCCAGTCATAGGGTATTTTCAATATTGTCTTCCATTGGGAGAATGAGATATAAGCGTAATTGCCCGACGGATGCATAAAGATAAAAAACATCGGTTCGCCATCTCCTAAGGCATATAAAACCTTTTCTTCTTTTGTTTGCATATCAAAACGGATAAGTTCTCCGGTCTTTCTCTTTACATAATATAACTCCCCGTTGGGATGTACCGCAACAGAAACGATTTTTCTTCCGATAACAAGAGGTTGTGGTTTCTTAAAACCGTTTGCTCTGGTAGTATAAGAAATACCTATGGCATTTTCAGTATCCTGCTGATTTGTAATCAACATAGTGTCACCGCTTAAAGTGAAATCTATGGTACGAATACTTTCCCAGTTACCCTGTCCTTTGGTCAATAATGTTGAGACTTCCTTCTTTTTTAAATCCAGTACTCTGATACTTGTCCCGCCATACCTGTTTCCATCGACCACATAAAGTACGTTTGGGTCTTTCGGGTCAACAGTCATATATCCCGGACCGGAAAAGCCGGCCTCTTTAAATGAACCATCCTGAACCTTTACTTTACCGGTTTCATCCACATAGCCGGCTACGGTTCCGACAATCGTTTTGGAAACATAATTGAATTTCTCTGCCGCAGTAATGGGGTCTTGCCCTTTTATGCTTACTTCAATAGTTCCTTCTGAGGCTTTGAAAGGAACCATACAATATATAATATTTCCATTACTACCTATAACCTTGGCTGGTAAACCGCCGATTTTTACCTTTATATCATCTGTATTACTTCCAAAGTTATTTCCTTGGATATACAATCTTGTGCGAGCTCCTCCTTCCGTAGGTTCAAAACCTGTAATTTGAACCGGTTTTGAAGGATCGTGAATTGTACTAGTTGTAGTAGTTTCATCTTTACAACCAATAATCAATAAAGAAATTAGGAAAAAAATTAATGTATTTCTCATAAAGTTTAAATATTACATGAGTTCGTGATAATTTCAAAATAGAATAAGCCGATTTTTCAGGTTAAAAGGTCTGATTTCGGATAATGCGCTCGAATCTCTGATTCTGACCGAAAACATGCAACAGGATATTGCAGATGCCGTAAAAGATTTTTTCTTACTTAAAATAAATGTTTTCTGTTTCATATAGCTTGAATTTAAGATTAAATATTAAATAATGGAATGAAAGTTTCTTCTCTGTTTTATATATTACTTCAATACTCAACTTTATAGTCTTTTCTGCTTGGTTTACCGCTCCAGATCTTGCAAGAAGTCCATTCTTCAAAACTATTTGTCCAAAAGTAATCATCTGCCGGAAGTCCCAGTGCTAAAAAACCAAGTGTTGCCATATACAAACTACCGGTAGTAGTATAATAATCAGCCAATTCAGGTTGATGACCATTAAATCCCAGTACCAACCAGCCGTTCTTGTCGAAATTCTGATTACCGTCGTACATATTCACAAATACGGCAGTGAGCGCACAACGTACTTGTGCAGGATGTATATAAGAAGGCAGTATTTTCATCAATGCTACTTGTGATAAGCTTTGAAATGCCCCTGTACGATAAGTAGCCGAACGTCCAAAAGCCGGAAAAACTCCGTCAGGCATTATCATACGCTCAGAAAAATCAGAATGGCGTATCATCCTTTTAACAGCTGTATTATATTGCCTTTCCGAGACTATTTTTTTTTCCTTTAATACCTGATAAATGTCTACCAGCATGGGATGAATAACATAATCATTATAATAATCCATAGAGAAACTTGGTCCGTCACTATACCAGCCGTCACCCACATACCATTCTTCTATTTTTTTACAAGCTAAGAATACTTTAGCTTGATCAACTTGTTCACCGACTTTCAACAAAAAAGTTTCTATGATAGCCGCAAATAACAAATGATTATTATACACGGGTTTATTTCTACGGAGTGACTTAAATGCGGTCACATATCTTTGTTTGGTGAGCGTATCCAGTGGCTCCCATAAAGCCTTGGGGGCACGTAGAAAAGCTTGTGCTAAATAAGCTGCATCTACAGTGGGCTGATAATTGCGGGTAAAGTTCAGACAATCGGGAGATTCGGGAGAAACACCATTTTTCAGTCCTTTAAGTACTGAAGTTCTAAAACTTTTCCTTAGTTTACCCTCTTCTGTATTGTCATCAGGTAAAGCCAACCAAGGAGCAATGCCGGCAAGTGTTCTTCCTACAGCCTCTAAGTAGGTAACGTCACGTGGATTACCATAGAAATTTTTTCCGGTCTCTACGGGCATGTTGGCCTCCAATGTTCCCTTGGCTAAATTGTCAATAACCGGTGAGGCTATACGACACAAATACTTTACCCATAACTCGCGGTCTTGCGCACCTGTACGCTTTGAAGCTACCATAGAGCTGAAGGAACAAATGCAAAATAGTATAAAAAGAATTTTACGCTTCATAATTATAATATCGGTTTATTGTTTATCATTCGATTGTAACGTAAAAGAGCCTCTAAAAAATAATAGTCCGCATAAATTAATGGCACGTCTACTTCTGAACCGTGAGGAATAGCTCCTGTGCTGTGTTTTAAAATAAAGTTTCCGTTTTTACCTTCTTCTGCACGATATTCAGGACTCGATAATGAGGTGAGTATTTGTAGTGCTGTCTCTGTATAAATTTTCTTCTTGTCATCCTTTACATAAGAGGATAATTCTAACAAAGCAGAAGCGGTAACAGAAGCAGCGGAGGCGTCACGATAGTTTTGTATGTATTTATTGGTCTTAGAGAACTTGCCAGGGATAAACCCCGGTCTATGCGTATCAAAATCCCACCAAGGAATTTTATCAGACGGAAGATTCGGGTGATTGATGTAATAATCCGCCATACGCTGGGCTGTTTTCAAGAAACGCGGATCCTTTGTTTCACGATAACATAATGTAAAGCCATATATTCCCCAACCTTGTCCGCGAGACCACGTAGACTCGTTGGAGTATCCCTGTGATGTTTCGCCTTTAATGAAATTCCCGGTCTCAGGGTCATAGCATGCCAGATGATAACTGCTACCGTCTTTTCTTATCTGATATTTCATGGTCTTTTCCGCATGCGATATCGCTATGTTTCTGAATGAAGGGTCACCGGTTGCTTTTGAAGCCCAGAACAGCAATTCCAAGTTCATCATATTATCTATGATAACGGGATATTTAAAAACGTGTTTGTTTTCCCATGAACGCCATGAGTCCCAGGACTTGATTGTACCTACTTGAGGATTAAAGCGTGTAGCCAAAGAGTATGCGGATTGTATAAGTATATCCTTGTATTTTTCATTCTGCGTAAGGCGATAAGCATTACCGAAGCTACAATACATCATGAAACCTATATCATGATTACCTTTGAATGTTTTAACTGGTTCAAGCTTTTCTGTCCATTTCTTGGCAAAGCTTTCAAAAGTTTTATCACCTGTATATTCGTTTATATACCATAATATTCCAGGAAAGAATCCGGAGGTCCACCAATAGATGCTCCGACATGAAGTATTTCCTTTACCGTTTATGGAGTGCGGCATTTTAGCTTCTCCTTGCGGTATATTTTCAAGCATGTGTACCATTTGCCTTTTGGCAAAATCAAAGTTATCACTTACTAATTTGTTTCCGTTATTCTGTGCCAAGGCATTACTTGAACATACTAAAACTGTGATAGCCCCCAATAATAGCAGCTTATTTTTTTTCAAATAAGGAAAATGTCTCTGTACTTTATTCTTCATAATTTGGTAAATATAGATTTAGTTATAATGGCTAAAACGATTCTTTGCGAAGGCAAAAATAGAAATAGCGTTTTCTATAACTGTACCAAAATGTCCGAACAAAGTATCCAAAAAATATGAGTGCCTATTTTAACGTTCTATGAATTAGAACGTTTTAGACTATCCCTGGTCTTGTTTCCTATATTGTAGCGGAGAAATTCCAAAATGATTCTTAAAGCATTTACAAAAATAGCGTCCTGAACTAAAGCCCAAATATGCAGCAATATCATCCATGCGAAGTGTCGGATTCTTTATCAGTAATGCAGTAGCTTTATTAAGTCTACATTCCAAAATGAAATTGGCAGGGGTTGTACCTGTAATGTCTTTTATCTTTTCAAAAAAAGCACTACGTCCCATACATACCTCTGATGCAAGTTGCTCTATATTAAAATCAGGATTCTCGATATTTTTCTCTACTATCTCTTTTATTTTATCAAGTAGTTTTTTGTCACTTTCATTTTGAACCACTCCTGGAACATTTGTAGACTGGCTGTTATCAGTATTTGTATGATGAAGCAACTCTCTATTACGGAGTATGTTATTAATTTTAATCAGAAGAATTTTAGCATTAAAAGATTTGGTAATATAATCATCTGCCCCCGACATTAATCCCTCCACTTGTTGTTCGGGAGATATTCTTGCGGTTAGCAGAACTACCGGAATGTGACATGTGTGTATATTATTCTTTATTCTTCTACACATTTCATTTCCACTTATACCGGGCATCATTACATCGCTTAATACAATATCCGGTTGTTCCTTTATTGTAATTCTCAAGCCATCGTCCCCATTTGTTGCTTTGTATACCTGATAAAGTGGAGAAAATATCTCCGCAAGCAAATTCAGGAGTTCTACATTATCTTCAACAATAAGTATTCGTCTGACATCGGCTTCATCAGGATCATTTTTATGATAGACTATCTTATTATTCTCTTTTAGTGTTTTCATAAAATCACTGTCCGGTATTGAATTCTGCACAATAGACTTGCTTTCTTTTATATCATGCTGTATGTCTACAAGCGGGTCATTTATAAAATGTTCATTACCGGTTTTCAGCATGACGCTGAATATGCTGCCATAGCCGGGTTTGCTTTCCACTGTAATTTTACCATGATGCAGATTGATAATCTCCTTACATAAAGCTAGTCCTATGCCTGAACTGAATGTGTAGAATTTACCTTTAGATTGATAATAACGTTCAAATATCCTATCAATCTCTCCTGCTTCGATTCCTATGCCATTATCTATTAATCGTATGATAAACATTTCGTTGCTTTTAATCAAAGAAAGTTCAACGCTTCCATTGTCGTTGGTAAACTTTAAGGCATTAGAAATCAGATTCGAGAACACTTTTCTTAATTGTACACTGTCAAACCAGCAAAACGCCGATTCGCAGCTTGTTGTAAACAGGTATTTGATGTTATGTGCTTCTGCCTGTTCTTTAAATGACAAATACACTTCATCTAAGAAAGGAATAAGATTTTTTTCTTGAACAGATAAACGCATTTGTTTTTGATCTAGCTTATGAAAATCAAGTAATTCGCTAATCTGGTTCCGCATATCAGATGCATGTTTGTGTAATTTTAATATTTTATCATAAACAGGTTTGGAAATATCCTTGCTGTTACTCAAGAGTAGTTCAATCTGAGTAGTTATTAAAGTAAGCGGAGTACGAAGTTCATGGCTTACATTTGTAAAAAAGTCAAGTTTGAACCGATTGATTTTCTCTATATTTTCTTTTTCTCTTTTTTCATTATCCAATAAGAGTTTAAATTTGAAAGATGTTATCTTTTCCTTTGCTATAATGAATAGTATTGATAAAACTATTATAAAATAAATCAACCATGCCCACCAAGTGTTCCACCAAGGTAATTTTACAACAATATCGAGACTTATTCCTTCGTCCTGTTCATTACCATAAATATTGTTTTCTCTGATATGCAACGTATAATTGCCAGGAGGAATATTGGTATAGGTGATATGATGTCCATTAGTTTTTATCCATTTTTTATCCAATCCGTCTAATTTATATTCATAAAATGTCGGAAATATAGAATAATAAAAATCGTTGTCCGAGAAAGTAAATTCCAGATTGTTCTGATTGTGTTTCAATACAATTTTATCTGTATATGAAATAATACGCTTCAGAATTTTGTTACTGTCATTGGGTAACATTAATGCGTTATTTACAAATAATTTTGAAAGATACAAGGACTTTTTGTTAGCTGAATTCTTTAAATTATCCACAGAAAATGCAGCCAACCCCTCCAAACTGCCCGCATATATATCCTTATTTTCGGAAACGTAAAGTCCGTTATCTACACCAAACGATGAAACTGGCAGTTTTTTCCCCGATATAGAATATTTCACTCTCTTTTCTTTTGTATCGAAAAAAGAAAGTCCGTTACTACACATAATTACCATAAATCTTTCATCGAGAGAAATACAATTAAAGCAATAATCATCCAATATTAGGGAATTCTTGGAATTATATATTTGAAAAGTATCTTCTTTAGCATTATATCCTAACATTCCACCACCTTCCGTACCTACATAAATCTCACCGTTACTTGTTTCACATATACATAAGAGTACATTGTGCTTTATGCCAAAATCACTCGATTGGTATCGTTTCATTGAATCTGGCACACCTATTTTCATACAAACTATATTTTTATTATATATCGCCCATATCTGGTCTGATTGATCGATAACAAACGCAAGTACTCCCTTAATACATAATAGCGGGGTAACTTCGTTGGTTTTTTCGTTAAACACATAAATACCATCACTTGAAGAGAATACAATTTTATCGCCATACATATATACATGTGTCACAGTGTGATGTAACACTCTATCCTTTGGAGACTTAAAACACTTGGTGAATTTTCCGGAAGGTATGTCATAAGCTATCAATCCCGATAAATAGGTACCAATATATAATTTATCCTTATTCTTATCATAACAGATAGATTTCATATTATCTGCTACAAGACCGGAGTCTTTCGTACTGAGGTGACGGAATATTTCAGTCTTATGATTCATATAATTAAGTCCTCCGCCATCTGTACATATCCACAAATCATCCCGTTTGTCTTTTACAATTCCACTGACAAATGGAAAATTGAGACAATCAGAGCGTTCCTTGTTTGCGGGATAGTATTTAAAAATTCTACTCTCTGGGGAAAAGACACTGACTCCTCCATAATAAGTGCCGACCCATAATCCTCCCTCCTTGTCCAAATAGAGGGCGAATATGGATGAATGTTTCATGTCACCGGAAAAACCTCCTGAGGCATAGGACTCTATATTACCGGTTGAGATAGAGTATTTGTTCAGTCCTTCACGAGTTCCGATCCATAAATTACCGGACTGGTCTTCGGTTACCACCCTTACGTCATTGCTGCAAAGACTATTCGCTGTTCCGGGATTATTGACAATATGGTTTACACAAATATCATTGTCAAACTGATACAGCCCGTTTGAACGAGTTGCCATCCAAATAGAACCATCTTTACTTTCATAAAGCATTTCGATGGAAGGTATGTCCAATATACATTTCCATAATCCATTTTTATATTCTTTGTAACATCCTTTTGACGTGACGATATACCATTCACTACTTCTATTGCAAAATATAGAACTTATTCTTCCTGAAGAGATTTCTATTTTTTTGAAGAAATCCCAACGATTATCGCCTTCATTCCATTCCAAAATTGAATCTTTAGCAGCTATATAAATTTTGCCACCAATAGAATTAACAGCGTTTATATCTCCTTCTCTGATACACTGAAAACGGTCTTCAGTCAATTTATAACAAACCAAAGAATTGTCAGCACGCAAAAATATATTGTGATTTGAATCTTCAACGATTCGATAAATTGTATTATTTTTAATATAGTTGTCAAAACGTTCTTCACCTCCTTTCAAGGTTATCATTTCATTTCCGTCATAGATACTCAAACCTTGCAATGTTCCGAACCACATCCTTCCCAATTCATCCTGATGAATACTTAGTATTGAAGGTTGCGAGAGTCCGTCTTTTACTCCTATATTTTTAAAATAATATCCGTATAAAGGAAAATGTATGAAGTTTATGCACAAAAACAAAATAATACGAATAAGACTTTTTTTATATAAGCCGGATTTCTGTTTCTTCATGATTGATTAGACTTTATGAGGTTCACGCAATTAAATAAATTGCGTATACAAATATCCTATTTAATTTAGAAATATCAAAAAAATATATGTCTTTTGAGGATATAGGAATAGATTTTCATTTATTTATTGTCTGCGTTAGCCTGTATACTTTCCCGTTCTCATCTATACCCTCAATAATAATGTCCTCCGGTGCGGTGCTGTCTGGAGTGTAATATTCTATTATTGCATTTCCTTCTTCATCCAATTGCAGTGCCGGATTCCAATAGATAGTACTCCTTAAATCTGAACGCCGGGCATCTTTCTTTTCGGGAGTATCATAGGTTGGGTGATAAAATTCCACCGAGTCACTGTACCCGAGTGGAGAGTAAGTGATGATTCCTTGTGCCGGTCTGGCCGGAAGCTCTCTTCCGTCTTTTAATGTGATAACAATGGCACCGGCAGCACCACGGGAACCTAATATTGCCGCATCTGCTCCGCGGAGCAGACTTAAACTGGACATATCACTGGCTTGCAGGGTGGTCAGGATCTCATTGTCATCCTCGTACACTACATCGTCAATCACAATAACAGGCTGTTGCGGATTGTTGCGTATATGTATTTCGTTTCCATTCATTACGCTAACTCCCGGCAGTCTCATTACTGCATCAAAGGCTGTATGTGCACCGTATTTTTCCAGTTGCTCTCCTTCGACAGTATAGGTGTTGATTCCTCCTGTATAAATACTTGTTGAACTGGGCTTTTTCCGGTTTCCTGTAATCAGTACTTCTTTCAGATTGTAGACTCTCATGCCGCCTTCCATGTAATATTGGTCGCGGGTATTGAGCAAATAGTCTTCCATAAAGGTTGCTGCTCCGTCACGGAAAGGGGATTTATGGAAGGCAACCGGATACTCAGGTTTTTCTATTTCAATATCAACTCCGGCAAAACCTCTCTTTGTACGTGCTTGTATGAGGAAAGTGGTACTGTCTCTGAATGAGGTATTGACTATAAATTCTCCTTTCTCGTCTGTGGTTGTTGTGGCGATAATGTTTTGTTTAGGAGCTAATAATACGATAGGTCCTTTTTTTACATTCCCTCCGAAGAAACCTTTAATACGCCCACTGATAGTCTGTCCTTTCTCAATATAATTAGTGAAGTTCAATGAGGGAGCACGCAGTACATTATCAAATTTGTATCTGCGCCAGCCATGTGTCATCATCAAGAAATCTAACGAGCGTAGGGTTCGTGCATCTTGGCGGAGAAAATAGAACCCCGGGTCTTCCACATATCCTTTCAGATCGGAAGTCAACAGTAGGTTTGATACAATGTTGTCAGCGAGAGAATCCGGTTGGATACTTTTCCGGTTGGTAATGCTGACGGAGAAACTACCGTTTACAGGATTTCCCTTGTCGTCTTTTATTGAAATATTTAATGATACTTTTTCTCTTTTTCCGTATGTCGGTCGGTCCGGAGTTATTTGCCATTGGGGAGTTTTGCGGTCGGGAACAAAGACTAGCCGTTCGCTGAGCACATTCCCTTGCTGGTCGATTAACATGAAATGAGTGATCCCTTCTGTAAACAGGCTGTCATTCATTTTTCCGAAAGTCCTTGTCGGATTAATAGGTTGAAGTATGGAAAGTTTTCCACGGGTGTGAGCAATGAGAAATAGCTTTTGAGGCCATTCTGTTGCCTCTGTTTTCTGAATCTCATAACGTATTTCCTGTTTATAGTGACTTATGGAAAGTGTGATTCCCTTTTGTTCGATAGCCGGGAGGTCAAATCGTTTGGTAACTCCATCGCTGGACGTAGCCATTACGTAATAGGAACTGCCGTTGGAAGGGTTTAATGTGAAGATCCCCATTCCTTTATGTTCGGAATGAAAAGATGTCAGTGTATCTCCTTGGGAATCCAGTAAGAAACCTTCTATTTCTTTGGAGAATCCGTCTGCTCCCTGAGCTTTGAACGCTATGTTCTGGCGCTGAACAGCAAGTAGTGCGCCTCCTTCCGGGAAAAAAGTGACGTCAAAGTCATTCGTAAATGCCGGCAAATAAAAAGTCTTTTTATAGATGTATTGCGGGTCGTCAAATTCCACTTCAATGCTGCGGGCAGCAGTTGGCTTCAAATCCGGTAAGGAAATGGAAATCAGTCCGTTTTCATCTGTCTTTTTTCTCCCTTTATCTTTTATTTTTCCGTTTACGATAAACCGATACCGGATTGCTGTGTTCTTAAAAACCTCTTGGGTATTGCTGGTAAACTTGACTTTTGCTGTATAATGGGTATCGTCCTCTTGTTGATATTCGATGTTTGAAAGGATGGTGTTATCTATGGAGTTTCCGATTTTCAGATTACGTGAATAGAAGAATTCCGGTCCTTCATTCAACATCCAGTTACTGTATCCTCGCAGGTAGTAATCACCGGCGGGGAGGGTAGGAGGCAGGGTAAAAGTATTGTGGAAACCTAAAGAGTCTCTACGGATTTTTTTTCGTTCTACGATCGAGTCGGAACGATTGATTAATTCTGTAATGATAAAGTTACTCTGGCTATCATCTTGGTGGGTAATGGCATTTATCAGGTAGCCTTTGAACCAGATTTTCTCTCCGGCACCGTAAAATGGTTTGTCTAGGTGGAGATAAACCTTCTCATGGGGTATTTTCTCTAACAGGCTAAAATTGGCAATAACCGTATCTTGCATACTTTGTGCTGATAGCATTGAAGTTGATAATAACATTCCTGTTATCAGAGCTATTTGACATATTTGTGTCAGTAAGGTAGTTTTGCTTTTCATACGATATATAATGTTAGAGTGTTAACTTTTGTGCATCCAGATAGAAAGTACTTTTCGTTTGACTGCGAGTATATTAATGATTGATACGATAAGGAACAGAAGAATACCCATGCCGATAGCTGCCCATAGTGAACCTGTTTCCAATTGGGGGAATAGCAGGCGGATACTTTCTATGTAATAGCTACGCAGCCAGGTTACTAATCCGATAGATAGCAGTAATACAACGATGTTCAACCCTACTGTGAGTATCTGATAAGGCAATGCTACTCTATTGGGGCTGTATCCTATTAATAAAAGACTTTCCAGCTTGGTCGTATTTTTTTGTAGCAGTAAGAAGATGCTTAACATCAGGATATAGAATGAAAGGATACTGATAAATAGGCCGACTCCCAGCACAATACCTACAATCAGGCGAAGGAAATAGGTAGTCTTGCCTGCATCCAACTTTCCGTCTTCCGTTTCATATCCTTTCTTTTGAAAATAACCGGCGATGGAGGAATCCGCAGGATTGCTGACTTCAATAATCAGTCGTGCCGGTTGTGCTTCCGCATTCGGGGCAAAGTTCATGTTGGCCCATTCCATAAAAGACTGGGGGACCAAAATGGTGTTCAGTCGATTGGAGAAACCGACGATATTTCCTTTATACTGCTCTACCCGGCCATTTCCGCGCATCATGATGTCCATTTGGATCAGGCTCATTAGGCCTTCCGATAGCTTGGGCAGGCTACGGCTTTGGGCAAAGCCGAAGTTATAAAGATTCAGGTAATTGCGGGGAATAATGATAGGAATGGTGTGTGTGGCTTCATCAAAGTGCCATTTATCGAGTTTAATATCAACAAATTCATCGGGAACCGATTCGAAAAACATATCGGTGGAAAGATGAATACCAGCTTCCTGCATACCCAGTCCCGCCGAAACTTTGAATTGGGAGGGGGTAAAAGCTCCGATTGTCTTGGTAAACGATTGTTTCTTCAGGTCGGCGATGTCTTCGGCAGAGAATGTGTTGTTTTTTCCTGCAAAAGAGCCGAGCGTGCTAATCTTCTTTGTGGCTATGATGAAATCTTTCTTCATAAAGCTGTCTCCTTCGGTGAATATCGGAATGATATCTTTATAAAACTGTACACTAAGCAATACAATCATCATACCGAATAGATTGGCTAAAAAGAAACCGGCTAACTGGCCGATACTGATATGTTGGCGGAGAAGTTTCCAGACAAGGGCTGACATTTTATTTATGATTTACAAATTATAATTTACAATAACTCATTACTCGCCACTTATCATAGCTGGAGTATGCGTTGATAAGGCAACTCAATATGTTTTCCTATGGAAGTGGCGATTACTCCGGCTTGTTGCTTTTCAGCTTCGCCAATAATAAGTTCTCCCATGATGCGGCTGTTGTCATCATCCAGATGACTGATAGGTTCATCCAGAAAAAGGAAATCGAAAGGCTGGCAGAGTGCCCGGATAAAGGCAACCCGTTGTTGCTGTCCGAACGAGAGTTTACTGGCCTTTACATTCAGCTTGTCCGAAAGTCCCAGTTTCTCGAAGAAGGCTAGGATTTCTTTCTTCTTTTTGTATCCGGTAAGATTATTTTTCAGTTGTACATTTTCAAGAGCAGTCAGCTCGGTGAAGATACGCAAATCTTGAAAAAGCATACTCAGTGAATGCTTTCTCAGGTCTACCCATTGCTTCACAGAATATGCTTTGATATTAGTCTCATCGAAATTGATAATCCCCTGATAGTCGTTGCGATAGCCATAAATATAGCTGCACAATGAAGATTTTCCGGTGCCGGAAGCCGCTTCTATCAGATACATTTCCCCTTTCCGGAAGATAAGATCCTGATGCCATATATCCGAAGTCACCGAATTACGGTCAGCAAACACTTGGGGAAGTGTTTGCTGTAAATGAATGCTATTCATGCCGTTTGTTTACGAATTACATACCGGTAAATTGTTTACCGAAGTCAACGATTAATTTGAGCGCATTGACGTCTTTATCTTTCAGGCAAAGGTCGATTTCGCTTGTTTCTCCTTCTGAACTAACGGACAGATAGGAAACTTTTGATAACATCTCAGAACCGGTCCGGAACTTTTCACCACCAAATCCGATCAGCATTTTAACAACGGGAAGTTCAAGTATAGCTTCTGCGTTGATAGCCATGAATACGTTTTTTCCCTTCATTTCCGATGCATACGGAGCGTCTTTGATAGACTTGTCTGCCGCTTTTTCTATATTTTTGTAGAGTAACTCGTCATTGGTGGCATACATTTGTTTGTCTTTGATACCAAAGAATACGTTCATTCCTTTACTCTTATAGACATATTCGTTTTTGCCCAGTTCCAGAATATCTTCTCCTTTTTTCAGTCCCAATGCCTGCTTGTTCTTATAAAGAGCTTCGAGTGCATTGCCGTTTTTTACGTCTGCATACACTATAAAGGTAGGAGCGCTGTTCATGGTTACGTTGATTAACCCTGCGGAGATATCACCGTTGAAGGAACTGAACAATTCTTTAACTTCATCTGCTTTGGAGATAGATACTGTGTTACGGAATTCCTTATTTTCACTTAGGAGATTATAAAGACCTTCTCCTTTTATACCCAGATTGACAAACATCAGGGTAGAAGCCGGGAAGTATTTTACGAACGTATTGTTTGCTTTTCCAAATGCTTCCAATTGTTTTTTCATCAAAGCTTTTACAGCCTCGTTCTCCGTGTAATTTTCTGTTTTCAAGGTAATTCTTCCTTTTTCAAAGTTTAATCCGGCTATTATGGTTATGTCTTCTGCTTTCACTTCAGCGGGAAGTCCCATACTGACTTGCTCTTGATAAGGTGCAGGAATAGCTGCCATGGAAGCGAAGAAATTGATGTCACTTTTCTGTTTTTCCATTTTCTGGAAAGCGCCGGATTTCGCAATGCTGTTATCTGCGGTTTGTTTCAACAGATTGGTGATGCCTTCTTTGGTTTTTTCTATTTGAGATGTTCCTTTTACGGAAATGAGCATTACGGCAGAATTGTTGAAAGCGACTAAACCTCCGTTCATGGTTGTAAAGCTATATCCAGCTGCTTCGTTGATTGGTTGGCAGATTTGCTCTTTTACCATTATTTCCAAGGAAGCGTGAAGGTCATCTTCGCTTTTGATTTTCGCAACTGCGGTAGAGTATGGGAAAGAGGGCGAAGTAAATACGTAGACAGGAGCTTCTACGTCAATTCCCGATTCACTGGGGTTATTCATCACTTTTTCTAATTGTTGGAAAGTGGCAGCGTTCATTCCACTTTTTAGTGCTTCCAATACTTTTTGCTTGGCAGCTTCATTCTCTTTATCATTCAATCCGGCCTTACTAGCCAAGGATTTTAGATTTATAGAGGTAACAACCGTAGCATCAGCCGGTATTATATTGGTATATTCCACTGTTTTGGAACATGCTGCTAGGAAAACAATCAGTACTGTAAGTACCGAGAGTCGTGAAATCATTTTCTTTGCCATACTCATATTTTTTAATGGTGTATAAATTTCAATTTAACTGTTCTTTTATTGTTGATTTAGCAGATTCAACGTGTGGCAAGCCACCAATGCCGCTGTTTCTGTCCGAAGTCGTGATTTACCCAGGCTGATCGGCGTGAATCCCCGTTCAATAGCTTTTTCTACTTCGCCCTCACTGAAATCTCCTTCCGGGCCGATCAGCACCAAGGCGTCTTCTCCGGCTTTTAGTACGTCCTTCAGCAGAGGTTTCTCACCTTCGTAGCAGTGAGCGATAAACTTCTGTCCCTTAAACTCCTGATTGATGAATTTATTGAAATCTGTCATCTCATTCAGTTTCGGCAGACGGGCTTTGAGTGATTGTTTGATTGCCGAGATAAGAATCTTTTCGATCCGTTCGTTCTTGATAACTTTACGTTCCGAGAACCGGCAGTTGAGAAATGTCAGTTCGTCGAATCCTATTTCAGTGGCTTTCTCGGCAAACCATTCATTACGGTCCATATTTTTAGTTGGTGCCATGGCGATGTGCAGGTGGCACGGCCATAGTGGTTTTTGGAAAATTGTCTCTTTGATAGCTACCAGACAACGTTTGTTGGTTGCTGCCGTAATTTCTGCCTTGTAGAAACTACCCTTTCCATCGGTAAGGGTGATTTCGTCTCCGATACTTAACCGCAAGACACGGGTACAGTGCTGTGCTTCTTCTTCCGGAAGCTCATTGGTTTTCTGTATATCGGGAGTATAAAAAACGTGCATATAGTAATTATTGATTTTTATTTCTTTGATTGATCTGGTCGCGTATTTTAGCGGCCAATTCATAGTTCTCGTCTTTAATAGCCTGCTCCAATGCTTGTTCAAGTGTTTTGGAAGTGGCACTGCGCGACGACGATTCATGTTCTTCTTCCATAGATTCCTTGTCACCAACTGTTTCTTCAGAACGGTTCCTTTCTTCATCCGGTATGCGCAGGCATTCCCGATCGAGGATAGATTCATAAATCAGAATCGGGCAGTCGGCACGTACCGCCAATGCAATGGCGTCCGATGTACGTGCGTCAATACGTATAATATCTTCGTCTCTTTTCAGGTAAACATAAGAGTAGAAAATACCGTCTTTAGCTTTGTAAATCAGCACACGTATCAGGCTTACCCCCAATACGGTAAGGCTTGTGGTGAATAAATCGTGTGTTAACGGGCGTGGAGTTTTAATTCCTTTCAGATACAACGCGGTAGCCTGGGCTTCGGCGGGACCGATGATGATAGGCAGTTGCCGTTCACCATCCACTTCACCCAATAGCATTGCGAATGCACCTACCTGCGCTTGGCTATTTGTGATATTTAAAACTTGTAATTCTACCTTTTTATCCATTGTTTTTTACTTAATTTGTTTTACTCTCCCGTCGGTGCTTATACTTGAATACCAAGGCAAACAGAATGCCGATAACCAACGCATACGCAGCAAAAATCAGCCAGATATCCGTCCATTCCCGACTCACCAATTTGCCGTCGGCATATACCGAGAAAGCATCTACCACAGCTCCGCTGGCATATCCTCCGATGATAGCTCCCAGACCGTTAGTCATCATAAAGAACAACCCTTGAGCACTGGCACGAATGGAGGAATTAGTCTCTTGTTCAACAAACAAGGAACCGGAAATGTTGAAGAAATCAAACGCCATACCATAAACAATCATGGAAAGAATCAACATCCACAATCCGCCTCCCGGATCTCCGAAGCCGAACAAACCGAACCGGAATACCCATGCAAACATACTGATTAACATCACTTGCTTGATGCCGAAATGCTTCAGGAAAAACGGTATAGCAAGAATAAACAGTGTCTCGGACATCTGTGATATGGATAGCAGGATAACCGAATGTTTCACCCCGAAAGAATCTGCAAACTCCGGAATACCGGCAAAACTGCCTAGAAACAGGTCACCGTATGTATTGGTTATCTGTAAAGCCGCCCCCAAAAGCATGGAGAAAAGGAAGAAAATTGCCATTTTCTTTCTTTTAAATAACACCAATGCATCCAGCCCGAAAGCCGAAAGCAGTGATTTGTTTTCTGTTTTGGCGGGTTTACAAGCTGGAAGGGTGAAAGAATAAACTCCCAGTAACAGCGCGGATATGGCACCGACATAAAGTTGGGCGCTTGAGTTTTTGAATCCGGTAAGGTCTACCGCCCACATGGCACAGATAAAACCGATCGTTCCCCATACGCGGATAGGGGGGAAATCTTTGATTAAATCACATTTATATTGCTCCAATGCATTGTATGAAACGGTATTGGCTAATGACAAAGTAGGCATATATACCAATAGATTGAGTAACATGGCCCAATACATCTGGTCGTATCCCGTAGCGGTGGAAGCGTAGAAAAGACAGGCTGCACCTACAATGTGGCAAAGTCCGTATAAACGCTCTGCATTAAACCATTTATCGGCAATGATACCGATAATGCCGGGCATCACCAAAGAGGCAATTCCCATAGTGGCGAAAATGGCTCCGATTTGTCCACCTTCGAAATGGAGTTCTCTGCCCATATAGCCACCTAGTGAAATTAACCATGACCCCCAGACAAAAAATTGCAGGAAGTTCATAATAATCAAACGAACTTTTATGCTCATGACTTTTTAAATTTGTGTTTCTCTTTTGCTAATAATAGATGCAAATATAATATTTTCGTTGATTGGGTGAGCAAGTTAATTGATAAAAAGGCGATAAAAAAGGCATAAATGCAAAGAAGTAAGAATATCTATGATAAAAAATAAGAATGGAAAGGGTATATAAAAAAAGAAGGCTATCTATCCCAGACAGCCAATCTTTGTTAACCTTAAATCTAATACCATGAAAAACACAGTGCAAAGATAAGTGGTTTATGTTATACAACATAATGTTTTATTGAAAAACTGCATACTGTTAACTCTAATTAACTTTGAATACTCCTTTTTTCTGTTACTGCCTCCTGATTTCCTCTTATAATATTCTTTTTTATCCTTCGAGTAGAAATCTGGTTCCGACATCTTGCCGGACTTATTCTACGTAGAGTACAAGTCCTTTCAGATATTCGCCTTCTGGATGATAGATATTCACCGGATGATCGGCAGGTTGGGTGAGCTGGTGCAAGATACGCACGCTGCGTCCCGACATGGCGGCTGCGGTGAATACTGCTGTGCGGAAATTATCTTTGGTTACTACCTGTGAGCAGGAGAAAGTAAACAAGATACCACCCGGCTTGATTTTCTCGAATGCTTTGGCGTTCAGTTTCCGATAACCCTGCAATGCATTCCGCAACGCATCCTTGTGTTTGGCAAATGCGGGTGGGTCGAGGATAATCAGGTCGTACTGGTCGCCCATACGGTCGAGGTATTTGAAGGCGTCTTCAGCGAATGCTTCATGGCGGGGATCACCAGGGAAGTTCAGTTCCACATTCTTGTTGGTCAGATCGATTGCTTTCGCAGAGCTGTCTACCGAGTGGACGAGCTTTGCACCTCCGCGCATGGCGTAGAAAGAAAAGCCTCCGGTGTAGCAGAACATATTCAGTACCGAGCGATCTTTGGCATACCGTTCCAATAACGAGCGGTTTTCGCGTTGGTCTACAAAGAATCCCGTTTTCTGGCCTTTCAGCCAGTCTACATGAAACTTCAGACCGTACTCTTGTGCAATATTATCATTGCTTCCTCCTTTCAGGAAACCATTTTCGGGGAAAAGGTCGGCTTTGAAGGGGAGCGTTGTTTCTGATTTATAATAGATATTTTCAATCTTGTCACCCATGACTTCGGACAAAGCCTCGGCGATCACCATGCGGTCTACGTGCATTCCTGCCGAGTGAGCTTGCATGACGGCAGTTTTGGCATAAATATCAATCACCAGTCCGGGGAGATTGTCACCTTCACCGTGTACGAGACGATAGGTGTCGTTGACCGGATTGATAGCGATTCCAATGGCACAACGCATGTCGTATGCAATTTCCAGTTTGCGTTTCCAGAAATCATGGTTGATCGGTTCTTGCCGGAAAGAAAGCACACGTACGGCGATACTTCCGATCTGGAAGTGTCCTTCGGCGATAAATTCTTTCTTGGAGGTGTATACTTCTACAACTTCACCTTCTTCGGGTTCTCCGTCGAAACGGGAGATAGCACCGGAGAAAATCCAGGGGTGAAATCTTTTCAGCGACTCTTCTTTACCGGGTTTGAGGTATACTTTATGCATAGTGTTTTATTTATCTGATTCTATTAAATGTTCTTCTTTCTTTTCTTCGGGAGCTATTTCATAATTACCTGTCCGCTTTAGTTCTTGCAGCAGGTTGTAGATGTTGAGGCATGCCCAGGCGTCGGTGGCGGCGTATTGTTTTTGTCCATCACTCAACACATCCGCTTCCCAATTGGACAGTCGTTGCGATTTGGAAATTTTTTCCTTAAATAAAATGGCATAAATCTTTTGGAGGCTTTTGTCCTGTATGCCGAACTGACGTACATAGTCCTGCAATTCGATACAACTCTGTTGGTTGAAAGGAGCACGTTTATGCAACATCATAAAGTCGTCTTTCAGCGAAAGCCCCACCTTAATAATTCCCGGGTTCTCAAGCAAGTCAACCAATGGCTGTGTAAGTCCCGTCATATTGAGCCGGAACAGAAAACAACATTCTTCGGAAGAAATCTGGAGAAGCGCTACTTTGTGTGATTGCCCTTTTGTGAAAGAGGGCCGCGTTTCGCTGTCGATACCCAATATCGGCTGCGACAACAGGTAGGCTACCGCCTTTTCCGTTTCCGATTCCGATTGGATAACATGGATTCTTCCCGGAAAAACTACTTTCGGGAGTTCCTTTAATTCGTCTTTATCAATGGTTCTTCTTACAATCATTTTTATTTTTCATCATCGTGACAATGGCAACTGCCTTCGTGGCAGTGACATTCGTCGTCATGGCAATGACAACCGCCTTCTTCACAACAACTGTCGTCTTCGCTTGGTTCGTAAAATCCTTCTTCGTTGTTTTCTTCCTCTTCTTCGTTGTCCTGCAGATTATACTTCACGTCGTGGAGGGCGCGCAGTGTATTAACCAGCTTTTGTCCCCACAACATTCCGAAGTTTTCCTGACAAATGGCCAGCGAATCGTTCATCGTTTCGTTCAATCCCAGTTGGAAAACAAAAATAAAGTCTTTGATATCTTGATAAATATCAGCCAAATCTTCAGATATGGACTTCTTGATAGGCTGGTCGCTGTATACCATATCCTGCACAAATACGTCCAGATAATCATCCTTGTCTCCCATTAATCCTGCAAGGTTGATACGAAGAATTTCATAAATTTCTTCAGTCACATACGTCTCGGGCGCCTCATCCCCGATCGTCTCACACTTCGGCAGCATGGAGGCTTTGAGATAGAGTAAAGGCAGTATTTTCAATGATGTATCAACGAAAGTGCTGCGCTTCATGCTTTCGGCACGTTCGAGGAATGCACAAAATTCGGCGGCTACCGTTACGAACTCAATTACATTCTTATCAAATATCGTTTGGCTTTCTTTTTCCATAATCAGCGTTGATTTGAAACGCAAAGGTAAGAAAAAGGATTGAATGAGCGTAGCGCTCGTTATTTTTTTATTATTTTTGCGGCTTAGATTACGATTCCAATTTTATAAAAAGAATAAAAGACTCATGGCAAAAAAAAATTAGATAAGGAGGCCGAACGTACTTCCTCTTCTCCGGGTAAAATCGCAGCAATTTTAAAGAATGAGACTGTCCACTTTGTTATCGGATTAATGTTGGTCATTTTTTCCGTTTATTTATTGTTGGCTTTTTCCTCTTTCTTTTTCACGGGAGCTGCCGACCAGAGTATTATCGACAGTGGAAATCCGGCAGACCTGTCGGCAGTCAACAATCATGTGAAGAACTATGCCGGTTCGCGTGGGGCGCAGTTGGCTCATTACTTGATTAATGATTGCTTCGGTGTCTCTTCCTTCTTTATTCTTGTCTTTTTGGCGGTGGCAGGATTGAAGTTGATGCGTGTGCGTGTTGTCCGTCTGTGGAAGTGGTTTATAGGTTGCACATTGTTACTGGTATGGTTCTCTATATTCTTCGGATTTGTGTTTATGGATCATTATCAGGATTCTTTCATTTATCTGGGCGGTATGCATGGATACAATGTCAGCCGTTGGCTGATCTCTCAGGTCGGTGTACCCGGGGTGTGGATGATTCTGTTGATAACGGCTATTTGCTTCTTTATATATATAAGTGCGCGTACAGTGATTTGGTTGCGCAAACTCTTTGCATTGAGTTTCCTGAAACGAAAGAAGAAGGAGGAAGAAGAGCTTGCCACTACCGGAGAAGAACCGCAGGAATTTACGACCTCCCAACCGCAGGAAGTAGAATTTAACTTGAAACGGACATACAAACAGACACCGCCTCCGGCACCTGTAATGGATATACAGGCGGAAGAACCCCAAGAAGAATTTCCGGTGAGTGAACCGGAAACGGACGATATATCCTCCGCTTCATCCGATGAGAGTGAAGGGGTAACCATGGTGTTCGAACCAACCGTTTCCAATGTTGTTTCTCCTTTAGGGGGAGAGTCTTCGGAGGATGAAGAACCCGGTTTTGAAGTGGAGTCTGCCGTTTCGGAAGAAGAATATCAGGGACCGGAAATGGAACCTTATAACCCGACAAAAGATTTGGAGAATTATCGTTTCCCCACGATCGACCTGATGAAGCATTTTGAAAACGACGATCCGACAATTGATATGGATGAACAGAATGCCAATAAAGACCGTATCATCAATACGTTGCGCAGCTTCGGCATTGAAATCAGCACGATTAAGGCAACGGTCGGTCCTACGGTTACTCTGTATGAGATAACTCCCGAACAAGGCGTGCGTATCTCCAAAATTCGCGGATTGGAGGATGATATTGCGTTGAGCCTGTCTGCTGACGGTATCCGTATCATTGCCCCGATACCGGGCAAGGGAACCATCGGTATTGAGGTACCGAACAAGAATCCGAAGATTGTTTCCGGGCAAAGTGTTATCGGAAGCAAGAAATTCCAGGAATCCAAGTTTGACCTGCCTATTGTGTTGGGAAAGACTATTACGAATGAAGTCTTTATGTTCGACCTTTGCAAGATGCCGCACGTATTGGTGGCAGGTGCAACCGGTCAGGGTAAGTCTGTCGGTCTGAATGCAATTATTACTTCCTTATTATATAAGAAACATCCGGCTGAACTGAAGTTTGTTCTGGTCGACCCGAAGAAGGTAGAGTTCAGCATCTACTCGGTCATTGAAAACCATTTCCTTGCCAAACTTCCCGATGGCGGTGAACCGATTATTACGGACGTGACGAAAGTTGTGCAAACTCTGAATTCCGTCTGTGTGGAAATGGATACCCGTTATGACCTGTTGAAAATGGCTCATGTACGTAATGTCAAGGAGTATAATGAGAAGTTTATTAACCGTCGTCTGAATCCGGAGAAAGGACATAAGTTCATGCCGTATATTGTCGTTGTTATCGACGAGTTCGGTGACCTGATTATGACGGCAGGTAAGGAGGTGGAACTTCCGATTGCCCGTATCGCCCAGTTGGCGCGTGCTGTCGGTATCCACATGATTATCGCTACACAGCGTCCGACGACGAATATCATCACGGGTACGATTAAAGCCAACTTCCCGGCCCGTATCGCTTTCCGTGTATCCGCCATGATGGATTCCCGAACGATTCTTGACCGTCCGGGTGCCAACCGTCTGATTGGTAAGGGAGATATGCTTTTCTTACAGGGAGCTGATCCGGTGCGTGTGCAATGTGCCTTTATCGATACGCCGGAAGTAGAGGAAATCACGAAGTTTATTGCCCGTCAGCAAGGATATCCTACTCCTTTCTTCCTGCCCGAGTATGTGAGTGAAGACAGCGGTAGCGAAGTAGGGGATATTGATATGGGGCGTCTTGACCCGTTGTTTGAAGACGCTGCCCGGTTGGTGGTTATTCATCAGCAAGGTTCCACGTCGTTAATTCAACGTAAGTTTGCTATCGGTTATAATCGTGCCGGCCGTATCATGGATCAACTTGAAAAGGCTGGAATCGTCGGTCCTACGCAGGGAAGCAAAGCGCGTGACGTACTTTGCATCGATGATAATGATCTTGAAATGCGTTTGAACAATTTGCAGTAATCAATCGTTTATTAATCAAATGAGGAAATACATTTTTAGTGTTTTAATAGCTTTACTGTCATTGCCTGTGATTGCTCAACAACAGCAGTCGCAGGCTAAAGCTGTTCTTGATAAGACAGCCGAAGCATTTCGTAAGGCAGGCGGAGTGAAGGCTGATTTCATTATTAAATCTGTGACTAACGGTTTGGTGGAAGGGTCGGAAAGCGGTACGATTCAGTTGAAAGGAGAGAAGTTCGTATTGAAGGCGTCCGAAGTGATAACCTGGTTTGATGGGAAAACGCAATGGAGCTATGTAGTCAGGAATGATGAAGTGAACGTCAGCAATCCGACACAGGAAGAACTGCAACAGATTAATCCGTATACATTCCTGTATATGTATCAGAAAGGATTTTCCTATAAACTGGGAACAGTAAAGACTTACGGGGGAAAGGCTGTCTGGGAAGTAATTCTCACAGCGAAGGATAAGAAACAGGATTTGGAGCGTATCACTCTTTATGTGACGAAGAATACGTATGAGCCTCTATATATTCTGCTTCAGCAGCGTGATCAGCAGACGCGTAATGAGATTACCGTGACAGGTTATCAGACCCGGCTGAATTATGCGGATAGTATTTTTTCTTTTGATAAAAAACAATATCCGAATGCAGAGATTATTGATTTGAGATAAAATGTTTTTGAATAACAAAACGATAAAGGTATAATTAAAATGGCAGAAATAGAAAAAGTTAAGTGCCTGATTATTGGTTCAGGACCTGCCGGATATACGGCAGCGATTTATGCGGGACGTGCAAACTTGTGTCCGGTGCTTTATGAAGGATTGCAGCCCGGCGGTCAGTTGACGACAACTACGGATGTTGAAAACTTCCCCGGTTATCCGGAAGGTATCAGCGGACCGCAGTTGATGGAAGATTTGCGTGCACAGGCGAGCCGCTTTGGGACAGATGTACGTTTCGGTATTGCTACTGCAGCGGATTTGAGCAAGGCTCCTTATAAAATAACGATTGACGGAGAAAAAGAAATCGAAGCGGAGACGTTGATTATCTCTACCGGGGCAACAGCTAAGTATTTGGGCCTGGAAGACGAAAAGAAATATGCGGGAATGGGTGTCAGCGCTTGTGCTACCTGCGATGGTTTCTTCTATCGTAAGAAAGTGGTTGCCGTAGTCGGTGGCGGTGATACGGCTTGTGAAGAAGCGGTTTATCTTGCCGGACTTGCATCGAAAGTATATCTGATTGTCCGTAAGCCTTTCCTGCGTGCATCGAAGATTATGCAGGAGCGCGTGATGAATCACGAGAAGATTGAAGTTCTTTTTGAACACAATGCTGTCGGTTTGTACGGTGACAATGGAGTGGAAGGTGTAAACCTTGTGAAACGTTGGGGTGAACCGGATGAGGAACGTTACAGCCTGCCTATCGACGGTTTCTTTCTGGCTATCGGTCATCAACCGAATTCTGATATATTCAAGGATTATCTGGATACGGATGAAGTGGGTTATATCATTACAGATGGTGCCAGTCCGCGTACGAAAGTTCCCGGAGTGTTTGCTGCCGGAGATGTGGCCGACCCTCATTACCGTCAGGCTATTACAGCGGCGGGAAGCGGATGTAAGGCTGCTATTGAGGCAGAACGTTACCTTTCTGCAAAAGGACTTATCTGATAAATATAATGTTCAGTATAAAACCGAAGGATAGTAATCACACAATTCCGGTGTGGTAACTCTTAAAATAAAAACGGTGGACATCGGTTAGAAACTAGTGTCCACCGTTCTTTTTATATTGGGTTTACTCTAAGATGATTTACACTTGGTTAATACGCTTCAATCTCGTCCAGCCATAATTCGGCAGGAATCACTTCCGGACCATTGATAAAGATAAAAGAAGAAGAGAAATACTTTCCTTCATGATCCTAAAATGTGTGTTAAGTTATAAATAGATTTGACACGACAAATTTGTAATTTCTGTTTGTACAAAATTATTTGTGCCTATTGCTTTATGCGTATAAAAGAATGAATCTTGTTTCTCTTTCTTATACAAGTTGTTTAAAGAACAGACCTTGTGTTTATAATAAAAAGTGAGAACGTTTATTATAAACGGGTCTTAAGTTTATTATAAACGATTATTGGCTGAACTCTTGAAAAATGGGTGAAGAATTTAAACAAAATGGGGCGAAATCCTTGCAGACTTCACCCCATTGTTAGTTCTTACAGTACACTTGCGTGTATGCAATCTGATGATTTATGTCTTTATTTTTGTATGTTTCATACCTGTTGTTTCTGATTTGTTTCTGCAAATATACAAAATAAAAAAGGAAAAGTCAATACCCTGTTTCCGTTTTGAAGCTGAATACATAGGCAATGGTGGCTGGCATCAATACCTCTTTCTCCATTGCTATTATTTGAGAAGCTGTTCCTCAATGATTTGCACGTACTTCTCCGGAGTAGCTCCGACTTCGACGATAGGTTTGCCGCCTACCGGAATAAAGAAAAGAGTCGGCAGCGCCTGTACTCCGAAATGTTTGCACAAGTCTTTCTCTTTATCCGCATTCACTTTATAAAACATGACTTTTCCCTTATACTTTTCAGCCAATTCTTCCATTTTCGGAAGCAGTCTCATACAAGGGCCGCACCAAGTTGCCCAAAAGTCAACAACCACAGGTTTGTCTCCATTATAAACGAAATCATTTCCTGTCCGGTAATCAAAAATATGTTCCAGAAAGAATTGGCGGGTAATCGGATTCATCTTGCCGTCTTCCGCTTTGACTTCCGTTACTTTAGCTTCCGATTCGGGAATAGGAACCAAGTCGAAAGGCTGGAAGTATATTTTTTGATGAACATAATCAATGGACAAAATGCCGTAGTCCAATAGTTTCTTTCCTAAAACAGAATGTTTCAGAGATGGATTCCTCACGGCAAAGGCATCGTCTATCTTTGTTTTCACGAATATTGTTTCCGGTAAGGTCAGGCTTTCTTCTTCTTGTGCCGTCTCTTTATAGCCGATTGAAACTTTTTGCGGAGTTCCCTTCGGATAAAGTGTGCTCCACTCGTTAAAGTCTTTTTCAGTGAGGTTGATTAATCCGTCGCTCCATGTATCTAAAATAGGAAAAATTGTTTTATCTTGAATCGATATCGAACATACTATACCTAAACCTGTTATCAATTCAAAATTTTCTCTATAGTTTAGTTTCATGTACGAAGGTCGGTACGGCTGGGTGATAGTGATCTTTTTTCGTCGCATGTCAATGGTCAAGACGGAAGTTCGGAATACTGCAGAATTCAATACTCCCATTACTCCCAGTTTGCGTAGATAAGGTTCATCTTCTAATATGAATGTTGGCAGACTATTGCTGAATGTATTATTACCAATAGTTAAGGTTCCTATTTCATAGATTTTCTTTACGGGAACCTGTTTGAATTTGAAATTCTGATAACTTCCAAAACTACTGGCGTTTTTCGTGTTGATTTTCAGTTGGTTGACTGCTTCCGGAAGTAATGCATTATGTCCGGCTAAATCAAGTACAAAATTTGCTGTTTCTCCATTTATATTGGCTTCTATGATAATCTTTCCATCGATTGTTTTAAATGGAATGATTTCCGTCATACTGTTCTGTGTTTGTGCTTTTATGCCTGAAATAAAACAAAAAGCAATCAAACATATATGTATTTTTATTATCATATTTCTCAAATTCATATTGTTTTAAAGTCTATCTTTCTTTTTTGATTTCTATTTTTCTCTCCTGATTGTCCTTTTTAATAATAATATATCCTGTATCTCCGGGAATAGCGTTCATTATCTCTTCTATAGCAATCTGGCTCATCGGACAGTTGCTTAATGAGGTTCCGTTGATATTGATTACCTGATCACCGAAAGATACTTGGTCTTTCATACTATCCCATATCGTTGTGATTTCAAATCGTTCGTTGCGTGGCAATATACTCACATTCCAAAGAACGGGAGCACCTCCCATATCAGTTTTCCCTTTTTCGAATGGGAGGAAGAAGAAGCGTTTACGCATATAGTCTATAATCACTTTTCCATATTTCAGCAAGTCTACTCCTATGATTGTTTCATTCATTACGCTTGTCGTGCAGCCTATGTTTGTGAATTCCTTATCCATGATACGAATAGAAGGTATGTTCAGTTTTTTGATTTCTACAGGATTTCCCAGTCCGGCTAATCCGGCAGAGACAATCCCATGTGCATGATTTGTTTCTTTTATATCGGATATATCAGCCAGCCTGTTATAATCTTGTATCGAATATAGTAGAAAACCTTCTGCACCAGTGTCAAACAATATTTTCATTGTCTGTTCTTCTTGCTTGACAGTGATAAATGAGTGATATTCCGTTTCATCCAGAAGAGGAACTCCGTCTGTTAGTTTCAGTTTCTCGGGGCGATAGGGATAGTTGATGACCATGATTCTATAGCGAGAGTCGAATGTTACTACAGATTGTGAGAATGCGTCTCCACCGAGAATGCCGGCGACTCCTAAATCTGTGAAAAAAGGATCTTTGGGCAGCACCATTGTTTTTAATAGCTTGATTTGGTAACTATTGCCGATGGATACATTGGAGACATATGCTTCTTGATAGTTTTGTCCCTGTCCGTTCACATCAGAAATGCGTGTATATCCTGCAGCGTTTGCCTGCATTTCAAGGGCTATATCGTACATCGTTCCGGTTTTGCCACCGGTGTCGACGATATATTTCGTTTTAACGCCGTTGATTGTGACAGGAATAATGATTTTGTTGTGTACCAATTCATAGGGAATAGTGTCGCAAACCTTATTTTGGATTTGCGACATACATTCCTTTCCATAGATTAGAAACATTAACAGCCATAAACCGGTGAGTATCTCTGCTCTTTTCATATCATTTCTTTTGCGAATTCATTTTTTCTGCTTCTAGAATAGCTTGATAGGCGTTAACAATACCTCCGGAGATACATAAATCATCAAAAAGGAATAAATCTTGTGAAGGTCTGTCGTCTACTCGAATGCCTTTTTCTACTTCTACTCCTTTGCGTGAGGTTACACTTTTTAATAGAATATCACGGATTTGTGAGCCGGTAAGCTTTGGAAAATAAGATTTTATGAGTGTGGCTACTCCGGCTACGGTAGCGGCCGCTAGTCCTTCTCCTGTTCCTGTTCGGTAAGTGTCTCCCATGTATGTAGAATATATATCTGTTCCCGGAGCATAGATATCTAGTGTATTTGCTCCATAATTTGTATCCATAACCGGATTCCCTTTTTTATCAGAAGAGGCGACTATCATAAGATTGGTGAGTTCTTTGTCTTTACTCATTTTCCGGTTCGGGAAGAATTCTACTTTGTCCATATCGATAGATGTATTCCACGCGGGAACTATCACTATGGCTCCTTTCTTTTCCGCTTCTTTCAATTCATGGATTATCCATTGTTTTTGTTCCTCGGGGTATAACATATTCTGTTCAGGCAATACAATCACATCTGCTCCGTGGCTGACTGCATAATGAATGGCTAATGCCATATCTTTCAGGTAAGGTTCCCCTTCTCCTGTACAGATACGTAGCGTCATGATTTCTGCTTGATCGGCAATGCCATCGCTTCCTATTTTATTGTCACGTTTAGCAGCTATAATTCCTGCCTTCATTATGTTGGTTGCTGCATCGGATGTAAGTAGTATATTATTTCCATAATTGCTGTCATTTATGTCCATTGGGTTGTCACCTGTAATTTCTTTCCGTTGGTCCGTACCATATTTTCTTAAGGCTTCTTCGTAAGAGGCTTTAGCTGTTTCCACACTTTTCTTACCCATATTTTGGTATACAGGTTCCCATTTATCTGTATTATATAAACTGAAATAATAGGCTGTACATACAAAGGCTACTTCAGAGAGACTGTCCCTTTCCGCTTTAGGGTCATAACAACTTTGAAACTCCTCGACAGTTAATTCTTTTCCAGGGAAGCGCTGCTTCATGTCTCTATTAAATTTTTCAACGTATTCTTCGATGACATAAGCAAGTTGCAGACCACCGTAAGTACTTCCTATTTTGGATTCGGGCATTACTTTATATCGATAATAGTTATATTCTTCCATGTTTTCCGGTGCAGCTACTTCCTGACGTATTCCATTAATAATTTTATAATACTTTTTCCCATCAAAAATATAGTCTGCATATTTATCTTTCAAGCGGAAGAATTCACGTTCTCCTTCTCTCGTCAAAGACTCCACAACTTGAGCATCTTTGCCCCCGAGGAAGTTCCAACCATTAATATCATCAATGAGACCATTTCTATCATCATCTTTTTGATTTAATTTTTCTTTGGGATTGATCCATATAGCCTGTCTCAGATCTTCGTGTTCCACGTCCATTCCGGTTCCGATTAATGCGACAATCGGCCTTTTCTTGAGTTTCTTTTTGTTAGCATTCAAATATTCATAGGCTTTGTTAACTTCAGCGCCATATACACTGTCTCTGTCGAAAGAACAATTGTACCAGTCCAGTTCGGATTGTTTTTTTTGTTTTTCAACTTTTTGTTTTATTAATTGAGCTGATGTAATTCCACAAATAAGGCAGCATAAGATAAGGGATATAAGTTTTTTCATTGTAGGATGAGTTATGATATTTATATAGTCAGATTAATTTTTAGCTTTTAATATGGCTTCACGTACTTGTTCTCCGCGGACATTACGTGCTATTAGTTTTCCTTCTTTGTCAATGACTACAAGGAAAGGGATGGCATAAAAGCCATAAGCTGTCTGGATAGCACTTGGAGCTTCATTACTTTTCGGAAAGCCTGTTTTATCCCACAGCATTACCCAGGGAAGTTTTTCTTCGTCCAGCATCTTTTTCCACTTAGCTTGGTTATCGTCTAGTGATACGCTGATGAACTCCAGATCGTCAGCTTTCAGTTCATTATATATTTTTAGCATACTACGCATCTCCTTACGACAAGGGCCGCACCAGGAAGCACAGAAATCCAAAACGACAATTTTACCGCGAAAGTCTTTTAAACTGACCTTCTGATCATTGACATTCGTGAAAGTAAAGTCCGGACATTCTGCACCAATAATTTGGTGGGAAAGGATTTTGACTCTTTCTACCAGCCAGCGGGCAGATAAAGAGTTTCGCTCATCATCGGGAATCATATCCAATAATTTCTTATTAGAGTAATAGTCATTTACATTGGCCAGATAAGCAAGCGCGGATACCATATTAGGTGACAGTTGCGCGTTAGCCGGAAGAGAAACAGTTGCTGTGTCCGGGTCTTTATCTGCGGGTAAATATTCTTGCAGAGTGAGAAACGAGTCGATACCTTTAAACGACAGGGAACTTTGTTCGGGATTTGTCTCATCATAGTAGCCGATGATGTTCACTTCATGGTTCTCGAAATATATTTTTTCTTCCGTTTTTCCGATTCGCAATGTGTAGATATCGGGTTGAATCAGCTTCTGTTCTGTGGTGAACTCTTTATTGGGTTGGAGTTCACAGCTAAGAATAAGTGTTCCGTTCAGGTCATTCACTTGCAAAGTGGTTGGTTTCAGTATTCTTAACTTACCTTTAATTTGTAGTCCATCTTTGCACCACGAACTTGTCGTGGCGCATAAGAAGGACGAAAAAAATAAAATGAAAAGTTTCTTTGTTGATATCATAGAATTGTATTTAAATAATAATCGTCACAGGAGAATAGTTACCAGTCAAATCCTGCCCAGGGATCGTCATCGTCTCCACCGTCTTCATCGTTGTTACCCGGTATTTCTGGATGAGGCTGAATATCCCAGTCATTCGGACCTTTAGCTATGGCTTCCAAATCAATTCCATAATTCTCCTTCATGTATTTGCGTACGAAAGCGAATTTCTCAATAATAAGCGGGAATTGACTGTATCTTTCGGTACTTTCGGCTTCCGTATAATATAATGATAGTAAGGCATATCCGGCAAATGTTGCTTCCCGGGTCGGGTTGCTGCCGTCATATTCTTCATTCAGTGTGAATTTATTTGTATTTACAGTACCTGGAAATCCCCTGTTCAAGTGAAAATCAGGACTGTCTGTTTCCCAAAAATAGAATGATATAGGAGTCACGTAATCCAAACCACGGTTGAATTCTTCGGGAATGGTAATTAGCCTTTTTTCTACAGCAGTCTTTATGATATTACCGAGAATCATTTTCCGACGTTGGCTGAACGTTACTTGGTCGTCCGGCATAATATATTTGTCGGTCATTTCTGCCTGAGGTCCGAATAAACAGGTGCTCCAGTAATCTAGACCATTAATGATTTCGTGCATGGCATTATTTTGTTTGATAACGACTACTCCCAAATCTATTTCCGTTGCTATATGCACATTATAAGCCATATACCAATATAACGGTAATAATTTGCTTGTAACCTTTTTACACTTTTCGTTATTGAGGTAGGAGAATACATGTTTCTTCATAAATTCCGTATAGAACTTCGCCATTTCATCGTTGATACACCCTTCCCCTTTATAATTTGTGGATGCACCTCCTGTCCAGCTACGATTGAAATCTTCATCTTGCAAATCTTTATAAATCAGATAGACGCCGAAATCTTTTTGTATTTGTGAGATGTCATCATCCCAGCTATTCGTTCCTTGGGGAACTTTGAAACGTAATTCAATACCTCCTTCTGTGGGGGTAAGTGCATCTTCTTCATAGCATGAGGTGAATGCTATGCAAGTGAGGAGTCCCCATAATAAATATATATTTCTCATATTTGTTTCTTTTTTAAGTTACTGAAATTATTAGCATTAGTTTTCTCGTTTAGGAGCCAAAGGATTTTGTTCCAGTCTTTTATTTTTAATCAATACTTCATCCGGAATCGGCATGGTATAAGAAGGGTCGTTGGATTTTAGCGTATATGTTTTACCTTCCCATTCGTGTGTGATTTGAGGCATTCCGTAGCGTCTCAGGTCGAACCAGCGTTGTCCCTCAAAACAGAGTTCTTTTCTTCTTTCTGCCTTGATGAAGTTTTTCAACGTCTCACCGGTCAATCCGGCAGGGACAACTAACTTTTCTGGTTCGTAACGATTCTCCAATAAAGTTCTCATAGCTGAAAGCGCCTTACTTTCTTCGTTATTGTAGGCAGCAGCTTCTGCAAGATTCAGATATGCTTCACTCAGTCTAAAAGAGAGTGCAAAATTCTCTGAACCATTAGGCTCACCCATTGCAGATAGTTGGTATTTCCCGAAAGAACTGTAATAGTCCGGATAAAAACTGTTATTTATTCTGTTATATTCTTTAGCTATGTATTTTTCTTTTCTTAAGTCTCCATCTTTAAAACTTTCCAACAGATCATCGGAAGCTGTGAAGGCTTTCCGATAGTAGGTAATATTTATTCCCCAACCGGGATAATCGGGGTCTTCCTCTTCACGAGATACTGTTTCGTTATTAAATTCTGTGAGATCAGATACATTTCCATATAGCCAGATTACTTCTGATGATTTCAAAGACGTGAAATTGTAATAAGGTTCTGCTGTTGACGTAGAAGGCAGATTATTCAAATTGATTAAAGAGAAAGACCACTCATTGATTACCTTGTCGGCATATATCGCTGCATCCTTCCAATTTTCCATGTAAAGGAAAACACGGGATTTCAATAATTGTATCATAGGAAGGCTGATTAAATAGTTCGGTTCGTATTGCTTATCTTTCGATAAAGTGAGAAACAACCGTTCCGCTTCGCTCAAATCTTCTATAATCTGGTTATAAACTTCTTCTACACTATTACGTGTCATTAATAAATCTTCTTCGGGCAGTAGGTTACTTGTCAATTTAAGAGGTACTCCCGCTGCTTGCTTGTCATAATTATAAGGTGCACCGAAGTGATTGACTAACATGAAGTAGTAGAATGCTCTTAGACCTAAAGCTTGGGCAATCACATAGTTCTTTTCAGCTTCTGTTCCGTTTACATCACCAATATAATCAAGTGCGGCATTTGCCCCTAAAATAAATTTATAGTAACCTTCCCAGATATTGTAAACAACGGGACTGTTCTTTTCCATTATGAAGAACATATCCGGTTGCCATGTGAAAACTGCTTTCTTGGATTCTACATATCCTAATGAGTTGGAATCGAACTCATACCCGGTTTTGTGGAACTGGACATCATCATCGAGGAAACTTAAAAAACCTAGTAAATTGTTGCCTGACTTATGTTGGGGGTAAGCACTGCCGATTAGCATCTCTTGGAGGGCGTTAGCGTCTTTAGGAACATATTCGCTTTGGGATTTCGGTTCCAGAAAGTCGGAGCAGGAGGACAGTGATAATAAAACGATTCCTATAATTGTATATATAAATTTTTTCATCTTTTATTTTTTTAGAAACCAATGTTAATACCTAGTGAGTAATTGCGCGGAAGTACACTATTGCTGATTTCCGGGTCGAACCCGTTGAAACGTTTGCTGGCGATAACGAAGATATTATCCATGTTGAAGTTGAGTGACAAGTTCTTCATGTATATCTTTTCGCACCATTCGCGTTTCATTTGCCAAGATAAACCGATATTACGGCAGCGTAGGAATGAACCACTTACAACCATAGCATCAGACTGCTCCCATACCGGGATTTTGAAAGTACTCTCTCCATTAGGTAATTGTATGAGAGACATATTGCCCTTAGGCAGTGAAGGTATGATAGTATGTGCTTCGTCTCCCGGCTCTTTCCAACGGTTTAACAAATCACGGTTTATATTCGTATATGGGTCTGGCATATAGTAGGAACTGCTAAACTGCGAGTAGGGCGAGGGCAGACGTTTTTTGTTGCCAAGCAAGAGTGAGAAACTGCTGTTCAGAGTCAGTGATTTATACCGGAAACTTAAACTTAATCCACCTGTAAAATAGGGATCTCTTTGCCCTGAATAAACCAGGTAGGTGGTCGGGTCTATCAATCGGCTTCGTTGGTCATCCGGAATATCCAGAAGGTTGAATTGAGGTTCTCCGGTTTGTCCATTCAGACCGGCAAATGAGTATGACCAGAAACTACTAAGGGGATAACCTTGTTTGAGTATGATATCCGAGCGTCCGTTCAGAAAATCACTAGCCTTGACTTCGATATCCGTATGCCCGCCCTCGTTCCAGTTTTTAGATGCATTCAAGCTGACACTTAATGCATAGTCACGTTTTTGTATCGGAGTAAAAGTCAATGTATATTCGATACCTCTGTTGTGGATAATACCTCCGTTACGTTTCATAGAAGAAATTCCATATTCATAAGGCAGGTCTAATTCGACAATCGCATTAGAGCGTCTTGTGTAATATTCCAGATTCATGTTGAACAGATTAAATAATTCCAGATCGATTCCGAAATTCCATGATTTGGTACGTTCCCAAGACAGAGTCGGGTTCGGAATCTGGGAAATAGTAGATTGATATCTATTGTATAGATCAGCTACTGTTCCTTGATTCAGAATTAGATCTGGGCTAAGACGTGTGAGTGCATTTCCCTGAATACCATAAGTGCCGCGGAAGTTTAAGTTAGTTATCCAGCCCACATATTTTCTCATAAACCTTTCTTCTGAAGCCCTCCATGAGAAACCAAATGAGTAGGTTGGGTCAATACGATGATTGGTATCTTGTCCGAAGCGGTTGGATGCGTCATTACGTACATTGGCATTTATTACATAGCGATTTTTGAATGAATAGGCCAGTGTGGCAAATACAGAGAAGAAATTATCCGTAGTATTAACTTTTCTCCAACCACCGTCATATATTCTTTGTAGAATGCCCCAACCGCTGTTTTGAGAACCGGTAATCGGTTCGAAAGCTTGTAAGGTGGTCGGGCTTGTGATGACTTCTCCTCTATCGGGAACATATCCCCATACCGTATTGTTGATTCCTTTGTTGGTAGTAGAACGCAATTCCATACCTACTAGTGCATTCAATCGGTTCTCATCATTAAAAGCCTTACTGAATTGCAACTTGTTCTGTATGTTGTAAGAGTATTGATGTGTGTTGTTAGTAAACAATTCACCACCAAAAGGAAGTAAGGCGGCTTTGAATTCTTTACTGGCTGGTGAAACCGAGTTAAAGTCATATCCGCGATAATTCTCGGCAATGTAAAATGTCCGTTCCGATTCCCATGCCTCGTTTGTACTATTATTATCCGAATATCCTCCGGTGAATTGATAAGTCAGCCAGTCTAGAATGTTCCATTTTAAGTCAAGTGAGGCGGACAGATAGCTGGATGCTGATTTTGAGCCGCTATTCTCCCGTTCATTAATGAAATTGTATGATAACGATCTTACTCCTTCATTATATGGATAGGAGGCTTTCATCTGATAATAGACATCAGGGTCTATTGAGCGGTTAGTGGTAGTGGCATATCCTAAAGGATTGACTCCTCCCGCAAATCCTTTATTCGTGTTTACACTTCCATTGATAGCTGCATTTATGGTTAGTTTCTGTACCGGACGTATAGTAATAGCAAGACGACCGGTCATGCGTTCACTATCATTTCCAATTTCTTGTCCTTCGCTTTTGGAATATCCCATAGAAGCCGAATAACTGTATTTGTTTGTTCCGCCGGAAACACTTAGATTGTGATTATGGCTGAAAGCGCGGCGGGTTAGTAGTTTGAACCAATCTGTGTTTTGTGTTTCCAAAACATTCCGTTGGGCAAGGAACTCTTCAGAGGATATATCATGTGATAAATACATATTCAATAATCCTTCGTACGTGTACATTTGTTTGATAGGTTCAGCACTGTAAGGAGTTCCCCAGTTGAAAGCTTCTTGTGAGAACAGTACCCTTTCTTTTGAATTCATATAATTGAACTGATCGTAATTAGGTCGTGTTCCTATTATAAAATTGGATGTGTAATTAACGCTTAAACGATCAGTAGTATTTTTTTTAGTGGTAATTTCAATGACACCATTAGATGCCTTTGAACCGTAAATAGCAGTTGCAGAAGCATCTTTTAGAATACTGATGCTTTCAATATCGGCCGGATTCAGCCAAGATATCTGGTTACCGATGATATTTTTTAAGTCATTGGTCATTAGAGAGGTCGCATCCAATTCTAATGGGTCCTCCTGAATAATTCCGTCTACTACCCATAACGGGTCCTGATTACCTAATAGTGTACTTGTACCACGAATCTGAATCTTGGGAGCAGTACCTACGCGGCTACTGGTATTGGTCACTACCATACCTGCCACACGTCCTTGTAACATTTGGTCAATAGTGGTATACGAAGGCATTATGATATCCTTGGCTTTGACGGTAGTGATCGAACCTACCAGGTCACGTCGCTGGATGTTCTGATAACCGGTTACCACTACTTCGTCTATTTCTGTATTTGAGGAATTGTTTAGAGTGACGTTGATGGTTCTCTTTCCTGTATATTTGACTGTTTTCTTTTCCATTCCGATGAACGAATAGGTCAATATTAGTCCTTCCTGTGCCGGAATGCTAAAGGTGTAGTGTCCGTCCAATCCGGCAATAGCTCCTTGCTTTGATCCTCGAACACTGACCGTAGCTCCCGGAAGTGCTTCACCGCTTGTGTCACGTATCCAACCGCTAATAGTGATTTTGTCAGTTTTTCTTTTCTTGATAACGATAGCACTACCTGAAATTTCGTAAGTGAGATTAGTTCCTTCTAGGCATTCGTCCAAAATTTCGGTAATTGTTTTGTCTTTTGCTCTTACACTGATATCAGTAATGTTAGCGATATCTTCAGTTGCATACATAAAGATAAATTTTGTTCGATTTTGCAGGTACCAGAGTACTGATTCTAAAGTCTCTTCTCTAAGATCAACCGATATTCTCTGGTTGTCTTGTGCCTGAATCATAAGTGAAGATAGAGAGAATACGCATAAAAAGCAGAGCTTGATAATATTTCTGCTCGTACGCGATATCCCTCTGAATAAGGAATGTGCTCGTCTTTTCATAAGCGTTAGTTATAATGTATTAGTAATTATTTATAAGAGATATGCAGAACGCCTTCTCTTTGTTTTATATCTACCAGGTTCAGTTCTTTTATCATGTCAATAATCGGATTCATATTTGCATATCGATTAAGATAGGCTCCAATTTTTACTTGTTTGACAGCATCATCTTCAAATGTGTATTTGAATCCATACCATTTAGAAAGATATGACATGACACTCTCAAGAGGGATATTTTTGAATATGAATGAACCGGATTCCCAAGATGTGTATAATTCTGTATTTACATTGGTTACAGTATTTCTTTTGGAATTCTTGTCAAAAATGAAATGTTGGTTGGGAGTTAATTCGAAATCTTCGTTTTTACTTTTAATTTTTATAGATCCATTAATAAGTGTAGTGCTTTCAATATTCTCGTCTGGATAGGCTCTGACATTGAAAGTTGTTCCTGTCACTTGAATAGAGGTATATGGTGTTTGGACAATAAATGGATGTTCACTGTCTGGAGCAACATCGAAATATGCTTCTCCTTTGATTTGGACAATACGTTGTTCGTTACTGAAGCATACAGGATATATCAATTGGGATTCTGCGTTTAAATGTACTTTCGTTCCATCTGACAAGGTTATGTGACATTCCATTCCATGTAGTGTTTGCAGGGTGTTTTTGATTTCTTTTATATGAGGTTTATTGGTAGGCATTTGATAATTGATACCTTTGGAATCAATGATAAACATCTTGCTTGTCCCTTCTGGTAAAGCTCCTTCCGGAATTTTGAATGTAGTGCCGTTACTTAATGTAACTTCTCCGCCATGTGTGCCGGGATTGATTTCGCTAATCGGTTCTTCAGATATCCATTTATATATAGGATAGGAAGCCGGTATCATGAGTAGTAAGATAAGGGCTGCATATCTCATACTTCTTTTCCACAGAAAAAGGTTAGGTGCTTTTTCTCCATTTAACAGAGGATAAATCTTTTCCCATGCTTTTTGTGAGGAAAAGCTCTTTATCAACAGTGAGTGTTCTTCATATGTCCTCTGATTTAATATCCGGTCGGCTATCTTTTGATGTTCCGGATTCTCATTAATCCATTTATGGTAACTCTCATTCTCTTCCAAGGTTGACGAATGAGTGAATATGGAGGCTAATACTTTAGCAATCTTAAATTTTTCTTTAAATGATTCCATCATTTTTTCAATTGGTTCGTATATAAAACAATCCAAATGAAAAAATGGGGTAATCAAAAAGTTACTTTATTTGCATAGAAAAAGACATAAGATGTAATTAATTCCTTTTAGGCTTTCTCGGAGTTTGCGATAAGCTATTTTTTTTAACTTATGGACAGTCCCTTCTGAGATTTGCAATTTGTCAGCAATTTCATTGTTTTTTAACCCTTTCATTGAATATAAGATGATATTCCGCATTTGAGTAGGTAATTCTTCTACCGCTTTGCGAACAATGCGAAATGTTTCTTGCTCAATAATCTCAGCTTCAAATCCATTGTCATATTCTTCTTTTCCGTGAAAAAAAGGAATATCTAGTTGTGCGTGTTTGAGGTAATTCAAACATTTATTTCGAGTGACAGTATAAAGGAAACTTTTTACTTTCAGGATATCGTTGAAGTCTTCTTTTCGTTCCCAATAAGCCAACAATGCGTCTTGAACAATATCTTTGCAGACTTCTTTATCTTCAACATAGTGAAATGAGAAAACGCAAAGAATAGGGTAGTAGTCATCAAATAGCTTTTTGAAAGCTTGTTTGTTACCACGCTTGATGTCTGCAATTATATTTTCTATATGTGTGTTCACTGTTTAAAGCGGCGCAATTGGCATAAAAGAGTTTTTTATCCAATTTTGCTTATTTTCTTCAGCTTTTCTTCTTCGATGATTTTTATCTTTCTTCCGTCGATTGTGATTAATCGTTCTGCGGCGAATTGAGATAAAGTACGAATGGCATTTGAAGTCGTCATATTCGATAAATTAGCCAAATCTTCGCGTGAAAGATAAATGCTTAGGGTAGAACCGTCTTCTTCCAGCCCGTAGCTCTCTTTCAGGAACATCAACGATTCAGCCAGACGTCCGCGGATATGTTTCTGTGTCAGGTTGACGGTACGTTCGTCGGAGATACCGAGGTCAATAGAAAGTTGGCGGATAAAGAACATGGCCAGATCGTTATTCTGGGCAACCAAGGTGGTGATAGCACTCATAGGAATCAGACAGACAACGGAAGGTTCAAAAGCAGCTGCAGCGGTAACGAAGTCCTGTTTCGCAAAGTAGGCGCGGTACGCAAAATATTCCCGCGGTTTGATCATGCGAATAATCTGACTTCTTCCTCCTACACCATCTTTGAAGATTTTTACTTTGCCACTGATGAGACACATCAAATGAGAGGGGGTTTCTCCTTCACAATAAATGGTTTCATTCTTTTTGTAGGTCTGTATCGTATAATTATTCATCAGAAACTCCTTTTGCTCGTTGTTTAAAGGAGCTAACATGTCGGATAACGGTTCCGAAATATCTATGTCTGACATATTCATTTTTACCATGGGTGCTACAAAACTGTGTTATACAGCACAAAAGTAAAAATAAAAAATGAGAAAATGAACGAATCTATAAAAAGATGGAGGTGTGTCAAAATGCGCACCTTCTTTTTTTTAAGCACAAAGCCCCGACTTTCACAAGCTGGGGCTTTGTTATTACCTAAAGATTTTGTATCTTTAGGCATAAGATTTTCACTATGACAAAGATACATTTTCGTCCTTATAATTCCAACCAAACAGTGCTTTTTCCTCAAAGAATTGACGAGGATATTGCAGAGCATGATCCAGTTCGGATGGTTGACGCTCTGGTTGAGAGCCTGAACCTTGAAAGTTTCAGGAAGTTGTATAAGGAATGCGGCCGCAGCCCTTACCATCCCAGGATGATGCTCAAGGTCATTCTCTATGCCTATATGAACAACGTCTATTCCTGCCGGAAAATTGAAAAGCTCCTTCATCGTGACATCCATTATATCTGGCTTGCCGGATATGAGAAACCTGATTTCATTACCATCAACCGTTTCCGCAACCGGGTGAAAAAGGAAATCAACGAGGTATTTACCCAAACCGTACTCCTTCTCTCTTCCAAAGGCTTCATCAGGCTGAATGTGGAATACATTGACGGGACAAAGATTGAGTCCAAAGCCAATAAGTATACTTTCGTCTGGCGAAAAACGGTTGAGCGGAACTGTGAACGCCTGATGAAGAAGATACATGTCCTGTTAGGGCAGATAGACGATGTCATCGCCCAGGAGAACTCATCGGAAAGCAATGAGGAGATTGAGTTCACTCCGGCCATGCTGACTGAGATGGCTGGAGAATTGCGGAAAGCACTTGAACAGGTTCCTGAGCCCTCCACGAAAGAGGAAAAGACTGCGTTGAAAAAGAAACGCAAACAGCTGAAGGAACTGGAAGAACACAGGGACAAGCTGCAGGAATACGACAACCGTCTGGACACGCTGCAGGACAGGAACTCCTATTCCCAAACGGACAAGGACGCTACTTTCATGAGAATGAAGGAGGATGCCATGCGTAACGGCCAGACAAAGCCCGGTTACAACCTCCAGATCGGCACCGAGAACCAGTTCATTACCGATTTTGCACTCTTTCCGAACCCTACGGATACACTGACCATGATACCTTTCCTGCAATCCTTCTCAAGCAGATATGACAGGTTGGCCCATACGGTGGTGGCCGATTCCGGCTACGGTTCTGAGGAGAATTACCGCTTCATGTCAGAAAACGGTATGGCGGGCTACGTCAAATACAACTACTTCCACATGGAACAGCGGCCGAGATTCAAACCGGACCCGTTCAGGGCGGAAAACTTCTACTACAATGAAGAACAAGACTTTTGTATCTGCCCCATGGGACAGAAGATGCAAAGGATAGGGACTAGACATGTGAAAACAGCATCCGGATATGTCAGCGAAAATGCCACGTACAGAGCCTTCAGATGTGAAGGCTGTCCGCTAAGATGCCGATGTTTTAAAGCAAAGGGGAACAGAACGATAGAGTTGAATCACAGACTCAGAAAATACAAGCAAAAAGCCAAAGAGTTGCTCTGCTCAGAGGAAGGACTGAAACACAGAGGACAGAGATGCATAGAACCGGAAGCCGTGTTCGGACAAATGAAAAACAATATGAATTACAAACGTTTCCGCCATTTTGGAAAGGATAAGGTCTTCATGGACTTTTCCTTCTTTGCCATTGCCTTCAATATAAAAAAGATGTGTGCAAAAATGACTAAAGAAGGTATGGATTGGCTGATTAGACCGTTTTATGAGCTTACAGTTGCTCTATTTAGATGTTGCGAACACATAAACCAAAGAAATCCTCAAAATATCGCAGCTTAAAGAAAATGAACCGATTTTTATAGTCAATGAAAAAAAAGAAGGCGCATCGTGTATTACGACACACCTTCATCTTGAAAACATTTTATTTAGTAAATAACAGTTCCCTATACTTCGGTAGAGGCCATATTTCATCGTCTACTTCCATTTCTAAATGGTCGATGTGATCTCGTATCTGGTCGAGATACGGACGCACTTTATCTTCGTATGCAAATGCTCTTTCCTTGTAGTTTTCAAGGTGGTTGGCTACTTTTCGCGCTTCGGTCATTTCACGGACCAGTATTTTAATGGAGGTCACCCGGTGGGAGATCTCACGAATCAACTCTTTACGGTCGGCGCTCAACACTTCGTATTCTTCGGCAGAGAAGATTTCCTTCATTCCGCGAAGATTTTCGAGCAGGCGATTCTGATAAGCCACGGCAGTCGGCACGATGTGGTTGATAGCGAGGTCGCCCAATACACGGCCTTCAATCTGAACCTTCATGGTGTATTTCTCCAATTCCACTTCCAAACGGCTGTTCAACTCCGTTTCGTTGAAAATGCGTTCGCCGATAAGTACGGATTTGGATTGATTGTCAACGTAGTGCATCAGAGCTTCCGGGACGTGGCAGATGTTGGTCAGTCCGCGGCGTGCAGCTTCCTGTTTCCATTCTTCGGAATAGCCGTCGCCTTCGAAACGGATCGGTTCGGAAGCGATGATTGTCTCTTTCAGCAGACGGAAGATAGCTTCGTCTTTGCCTACTCCTTCCTCCATAAGCTTTTCCACCGATGCGCGGAATTCGTTCAACTGGTTTGCCATGGCAGCGTTGATAGCAATCATAGCGGCGGCACAGTTGGAAGAAGAACCTGCGGCACGGAACTCAAACCGGTTTCCGGTGAAGGCGAAAGGGGAGGTACGGTTACGGTCGGTTGTGTCGAGCAGAATTTCGGGTATACGTCCGATACCCAGTTTCAGCGTTGTCTTTTCTTCCGGGGTCATTTTTTCGTTTCCCACCTGGCGTACAATTTCGTCAAGAGTTGCCGAAAGTTGTGAACCCAGAAAGCAGGAAAGAATAGCGGGAGGAGCTTCGTTGGCTCCCAGGCGGTGACTGTTGCTGGCACTCATAATAGAAGCACGCAATAGATTCTGGTTCTTATAAACCATCATCAGCACATTCACCAGGAAAGTAAGGAATAGCATATTTCCTTTCGGATTCTTGCCCGGTGCAAACAGGTTGACGCCTGTGTCGGTACAAAGCGACCAGTTGTTGTGCTTGCCCGAACCGTTCACGCCACTATAAGGTTTCTCGTGCAGAAGCACGTTGAAGTGATGCTTGCGAGCAATACGTTTCATCAAGTCCATGACAAGCTGGTTGTGGTCGTTTGCCAGATTACAGTTTTCGAAGATAGGAGCCAGTTCGAACTGGTTGGGTGCTACCTCGTTATGACGTGTCTTGGCGGGAATACCCAGTTTGTGGCATTCGATTTCGAGTTCTTTCATAAATGCCGTGACGCGTGGAGGGATAGAGCCGAAATAGTGGTCTTCCAACTGTTGATCTTTAGCGGAAGAATGTCCCATAAGCGTCCGTCCTGTCAGGCAGAGGTCGGGACGTGCATTATATAAGGAGGAGTCAACAAGGAAATATTCCTGTTCCCAGCCCAGGTTTGTATATACACGAGTGATGTTTTTGTCGAATAGCTGGCAAACTTCCGTAGCAGCTTTGTCTACGGCAGCTAGTGCTTTTAGCAATGGAGTTTTGTAATCCAGTGCTTCGCCTGTGTAAGAAATAAAGATCGTGGGAATACAGAGAGTTGTGTCTACAACGAATGCCGGAGAAGAAACATCCCATGCCGTATAGCCGCGAGCTTCGAAAGTATTGCGGATGCCACCGTTGGGAAAAGAAGAAGCATCCGGTTCCTGCTGGATAAGCAGTTTGCCGGAGAAGCGTTCGATGACTTCACCGTCTTCACCGAACTCGATAAAGCCGTCATGCTTTTCGGCTGTTCCGTCCGTCAGGGGTTGGAACCAATGTGTGTAGTGAGTAACGTTGAGCGACTTCGCCCAGCTTTTCATGCCGTTGGCAATCAGGTCGGCTATTTCACGGTTGATAGGTGTACCTTTTTCGATAGCGTCGATTACCGCTTTATAAGCTTCTTTGGGAAGATACTCCTGCATCTTCTTGCGGTCGAACACATGGCTGCCATAATAATCAGAGAGTTTGTTGGAAGGAGCGGTCACTTCCAAAGGTTTCCGGTTGGAAAGCTCTTGTAGAGCAAAAAAACGCATTTTTGACATAAATAGTCTACTTTTATTGGTTGCTGGGCGCAAAATTATATGTTTTTTCTGAAAGTACCCCTGTTTTTGTAGGGGTATTTTTGAAAATAAGTGTGTTTTTTGAGAAATACCCCTGCTTTTTGTGGGGAAGGTAGACTTTTTTCTTGTATTTTATAAAATATAGAAGGAGATGATACCAATTGAAACTTTAGTTTTATAAGTTTGCTGTTGGTTCAAAGCAAGTTTTTTATTGGGCAACAGGAAGTTTGTTGTTAGTAGATAAGCTGATAACAACTATTAATTGATAACTCTTTTTAGTGACACATTGCCTTTGCTTTTCGATATTCTTTTCTATATTTGCCTACGTTAATGAAGGAGATACGACGATTGAGAGTTAAAATATTGATAGGATGCATAGTATGCCTGTTTTCTTTTATATCAAAGGGAACAGCCAACAATTATATAATGAATCCTTATACCAGTACAGAGATCTCGGCTGACTCCATTATCGAACGTGTCATGACTTTTGCCCCTTTGTATGAGACAATAGTAAGCGATTATCGCGCGAACCTATATATAAAGGGTAGAATGGATATCCAGAAGAAGAATTTTATTCTCCGCTACGTACCTTCCATGTTCCGTTTGCAGAAAGGGGTGCGTGAATATATGCTCGAAACATACAGTGACCTTCATTATACGGCTCCCAATATCTACGACCAGAAAGTAAAAGCCTCGCAAGGTACAGTGAGAGGAAACAGGGGATTGCCGGGGTTGCTCGAATATTTTAGTGTAAATATCTACTCGGCTTCGCTTTTGAACGATGAACGCCTGATGTCACCTCTTGCCAAGAACGGACAGAAATTTTATAAATACCGGATAGATAGTGTAATGGGCGACCCCAATAACCTTGACTACCGGATACGCTTTATCCCCAAAACGAAAAGCGATCAGTTGGTAGGAGGTTATATGATTGTCAGCAGTAATGTGTGGAGCGTACGGGAGATACGTTTCTCGGGACGGTCGGAACTGATTACCTTTACTTGCTGGATTAAAATGGGAGAAGTGGGCAAGAAAGACGAGTTTCTGCCGGTTCGATATGACGTGGAGGCCCTCTTTAAGTTTTTGGGAAACAAGGTTGACGGCTCCTATACGGCTTCTTTGGATTATAAGTCGATCGAACTGAAAGAGAAGAAAACACGTAAGAAAGAAAAGAAGAAGTATAACCTGTCAGAATCTTTCTCGTTGCAGTGCGATACGAATGCCTACAAAACAGACGCTTCGACTTTTGCCATACTTCGTCCTATTCCGTTGGCGGACGATGAGAAGAAACTGTATCAGGACTACCAGTTAAGACACGATACCGTGGTCAGTCAGAAAAAAACGAAAAGCCAGGCTTTTTGGGGAACAATGGGTGACTTGATGTTGGAAGATTATAAATTCAATTTATCCAATATCGGAAGTGTCCGTTTCTCTCCGTTTATCAATCCGCTTTTGTTCAGTTATAGCGGTAGCAATGGGTTGTCCTATCGGCAGGACTTCCGGTATAACCGCCTTTTCAGGGGCGATAAGTTGCTCCGCATTGTCCCTCGCCTGGGGTATAACTTCACCCGGAAAGAGTTCTATTGGGGACTGAATGCCGACTTTGAGTATTGGCCTCAAAAGCGGGGATTCTTCCGGCTGAATGTGGGTAACGGTAACCGTATTTATAGCAGTAAAGTGTTGGATGAACTGAAAGCCATGCCGGACAGTATCTTTAATTTCGACCTGATTCACCTGGATTATTTTAAGGACTTATATTTCAATTTCTTCCATAGCGTTGAAGTTACTAACGGGCTGGATATAAGTGTCGGTTTCTCGGCGCACAAGAGAACTGCAGTGGAGCGTTCCCGCTTTGTTATTACCGGTGACTATCCGATGCCGCCTCCCGAGTTTATGGATAAGTTCAAGAATACCTATATCAGTTTTGCCCCTCGTATCCGTGTGGAATGGACGCCGGGACTTTATTACTACATGAACGGAAAGCGTAAGATAAACCTCCGTTCTTTCTGCCCGACTTTCTCGGTCGATTACGAACGGGGTATAAAGGATGTGTTCAAAAGTACGGGGGAATATGAAAGGATAGAGTTCGACCTTCAACATCAAATCCGTTTGGGACTGATGCGTAATATCTATTACCGCTTCGGATTCGGCGCATTCACCAATCAGGACGAACTGTATTTTGTGGACTTTGTCAACTTTTCACGTCACAATCTTCCCGTAGGGTGGAATGATGAAATCGGTGGTGTGTTTCAGGTGCTTGACGGACGTTGGTACAACTCCTCCCGCCGTTATGTACGCGGACATTTCACGTATGAGGCTCCGTTCCTTGTCCTGCGGCATTTGATGAAGTATACTCGTTATGTACAAAATGAACGGATCTATGTCAGCGCCCTTTCCATGCCACATCTTCAACCTTATTTGGAAGTGGGATACGGCATTGGCACGCATATCTTTGATCTCGGAGTTTTTGTGAGCAGCGAGAACTGGAAGTTTGGCGGGATAGGCTGTAAGTTTACATTCGAGTTGTTTAACCGATAGTTTTCTGCGTTCCGGTTGGATATCCGGGAATTATTTTCTACCTTTGTGTAGAAGAGGATGAGGGCAGAATTTAGCACAAGAGAGGTGTAGTCGCCTCATAAGCACAGGTATTTTCCTAGAAAATAAATTACTAGGTATACATACCTAAATTTATTTTAGTAAATAACTCATCCTCTTCTCCTTAGTTTTATACAGATGCACAATGAACAAAATTCTAATAACGATACTTATTATCACCGGCTTTTTGATTTATAAAATGATTTCCTCGAGCAGGAGACAAGAAGGGTATAAAAGGTGGAAAGCAACAGGCGGTGGTAAAGAAGAAAAGGTTGATAAAACAAAAAGGGAGCGAGGATCCTGGCTTCGTCATGCAATGGGTGTTACTACTCCGGTGGCCCCCTATACTCCGAGATTTGAAAAAGAGGCTGTAATCTGGTGTGCTGCTCTGTTAGGAGTGGAAGTGAACCGCCTGGAAGAAATATTGAACAATGTTTCCGGGCATTATCAGGAGTTTTGGATGAGAAAAAGAAGCGGAGGGTATCGTATGATTTCTGCTCCGGACAAGGATTTGCAGGCTATCCAATCTACTATTTATTCGCGTATTTTATCATCGGTGACGATAGTTCATCCGGCAGCCGTCGGTTTTCGCTGCGGTCGGTCTGTGGTGGACAATGCTGCTCCTCATTTGGGTAAGCGGTATGTGTTGAAAATGGATATTCATGATTTCTTCGGCTCTATACGAAGCCCGAGAGTGAGGCAGACATTTAAGAAAATAGGTTATCCGGAGAATGTGTCGAAAGTACTGGGGGCTTTGTGTTGCCTGCACAGGCATTTGCCGCAAGGAGCGCCTACAAGTCCGGCTTTAAGTAATATTGTGGGATACGAAATGGACAGGAAACTCGCAGCGTTGGCTGCGGAATACGGGTTGACTTATACCCGTTATGCCGATGACCTAACCTTTTCGGGAGATGTGTTTCCGAAAGAGCAGATCATCCCTCAAGTCAAACGGATTATCCGTGATGAGAAGTTCGAGCCGAACCATAAAAAGACTCATTTTATGAATCAGAGTAGTAGGAAGATTATTACGGGGGTGTCTGTCGCTTCCGGTGTGAAGCTGACTATTCCTAAAAGCAAAAAGAGGGAGATTCGCAAGAATGTTTATTTCATCCTGACGAAAGGTCTGGCAGAACACCAGCGCAGGATCGGCTCTCATGATCCTGCTTATCTGAAACGGCTTATCGGAATGCTTTGCTATTGGCGGGCGATAGAACCGGACAATACCTATGCATCCGATTCCATTGCTGCTTTGAAACGTTTGGAGAAAGGGTATTAGTCTGCAATCGTTACTTTTTCATTGTCTATTTTGGCATAATTTTTTTTTATGGCTTTATTGATTCCTCTCTGCATGACAGTGTCTATGTTTGATCCCATACGTGTGAAACCGAATTCTTGTGCGCACGCTTTCACCAAATCCGCCAAAGGAAGACTGATAGAATCAGCCAATAGTTGCCGTACTGCGTTGGCTATCTCTTCGGGTGGCAAATCTGTTGCATCCCGATCGGACTCGGGGCGGTAACCGGAATAGAGACAGCATTGTACTTCATCTTTCCAGAAGAAGACGAGACCATCGTATGTGGTACGGTAGAGGTGAAGGCTGTCGAATATCTTTTCCAGATGCGCTTCTATCCGTTGTCCCAACCGGCTGATTCCCCATTCGACCAGAACCTTTTTGCAGAGTAATGATTTGCTGATGGGTGCTTCGTTTTCTATGAGTTTCCGGATTTGAAAGATAAGAATAGGGATGTTCTCCGTAGCGAAGAAATCTTTCGAAGAATATTTGTTCGGGTTCACTTTCGTGCTGTTATACTTTCGTTGGGGAATATCGGCGGAGATTATTTCCGGTTTTGCGAAAACCGGTGTTGTCTTTAGCGATACTTCCTTTATCGGTGCCTCGTTTAGTGTTACTTCTTTTATTTGCCCACCTTTTATGGGTTCTTCGCTGCGTGTTTCTTTCCAGGTTGGTTCTTCCTGCCGAGGTTCTTCTTGTTTGGAAACGGAGGTTCCTTTGCTGATTGCTTCCTGTATGGATGCAATGACTTCATCCGGCTTCTCCCACCAGTCCATTGTCCAAATGCGGCAGATGTTCCAGCCGAGTGCTTTCAATACATTGTTTTGGACAATCTCACGGTCGCGTGCGGTTTTCGTACGTTTGTAGTTCTTTCCGTCACAGATGATGCCTAGTTGATAATTGGATGTGTTTTGAGGATCCACAATTCCAATATCAATTTTATAGCCAGAACATCCGATGTCCGTATGTACGGTATATCCTAAAGAGCGTAGTTTGTCCGCTATGATATTTTCGATAGATACCGTTTCTTCCGATAAAGAGGGAAGGGAGCTGCCGAGTGTGTTCCTTGTACCTTTTTCCGCATATTCGAGAAACCGTTTCAGTCCGGCCACTCCGATAGACGAAGTCCGGTTGAGGTCTATCATATCCGATCTTAAAGTAGAGAAGATTATCATCTCATACCGGGCACGGGATACGGCTACATTCAGTCGCCTTTCTCCGCCGATCCGGTTTAACGGACCGAAATTCATGCTGACGCGCCCTTCGGAATCGGGACCATAGCCGACAGAGAAAAGAATGACATCCCGCTCGTCTCCCTGCACATTCTCCAGGTTCTTGATGAACAAAGGTTCTTCACTTTCCAGTGCAAGTGTTTCCAGTTCGGGGTGAAAGATGAAGAGGTCGGATAGCAAATCTTCTATCAATGCTTGTTGGACGACGCTGAAAGTAACAACACCGATACTCTTCCGCCTTAATTCTTCACTTCTTAATCTTCTTGCTATTTCGTCTACTACGGCTTGTGCTTCCGCCCGGTTTTGGCGGGACTTTCCTTTGTCATAGTAACCGTCGATTGCTACCATTCTCACTTTGGATTCAATGTTGTCCGGAGACGGGAAGGTCATTAGTTTATTGTCGTAATATTCCGAATTGCTGAAGGCGATAAGGCTCTCATGTTTGCTTCGGTAGTGCCATAACAGATATTTAGAAGGAATAGACAGTGCCAGGCAATCATCGAGAATGCTTTCGAGGTCTTCCAGTTCTATATTATCCTCGTCAACGGTGTTGACGGAGAAGAAGCTGGTGGGAGGCATTTGTTTCGGGTCACCTACGATCACTACGTTCTTGCCGCGTGCAATAGCACCTACGGCTTCGTAAGTCGGCATTTGTGAGGCTTCGTCAAAAACGATCAGATCGAATTTATCCGCATCTGCGTCAATGTATTGGGCTACGGAAAGCGGACTCATCAACATACACGGGCACATACGCGACAGTAGAGTGGGGATCTGGTCGAACAACTTACGGATAGATATGCCACGTGCATTGTTGCGGATATTCTTCTGGAGTATGCCGACTTCGGAACTCTGGATTGCCGCATGAGTAAAAGACGGAATGTTTGAAGCCAACCTGGCGAACAACTCTCTTTGGGTGATTGTCTCAAAATTCGTCGATATTTGTTTGTATTTCGCTATGATATCGTTGAATATCTTGCCGTTGAATAATTCCAGTGTCGGCTCTTTTGAGATAATATAGCGGATAGCTGCCTGATAAAAACTCTTGTGGAAGCTGTCGATAAGCTGGTCGGTCGGGATATTCTTCTCTTTATATTCCAGGGCAATGAATCCTATACCCAGTTTATCCAGTTGGCGGTATGCCTGGAGCCACTGGTACCAGTCTTTGAGCTTGTCCAGATTTTCTTTGTGGAGGCGGGCTTTTGCCAGAGCGGTGTTTATCCAGTCGGCAGAGTTCATGTAAAGCGTTTCGGCAGATATGCCCAGCGTGGAAGAAAGCCGGTTCTCAATGTTTACCAATCTTTCGGCAAGTTGGTATAATTCATTTAGGGAATGGGCGTGCATATCTCTGAATGACCGGAGCCCTTCCGTTAGCTGCACGGACAGGTTTTGCTTGATTTGCGTTGCCTTGGCAATATTCTTCGAATAATTCAGTAGAAGGGAATGGAGGACTCCCATATCATTAATGATCTGTTCAATTGTGCTCCAGTCTTCACTTTTTCCGAAGCCTCCGAACAGGGAAGGCAGCCTATCAGCGTGTTTCCGGACGAATTCCGCTTCTTCCTGATAATGGATGATTTGGTAGAGCAGGGGCTTGACGGCTTCCGGTTTGACAGGCTTCAAAGCATATAGATTGATTGCCTTTTTGTTTTTTTTCTGTCCGAAATATCTGGGAAGAAACCATTGGGCGCTCACCCTGTTCCATTCTGTGAGCATTTGTGTTGCATTTATTTCGAGAATCTCTTTGGTGAATCCGGTTTCTACGGTTGCTTTTATCTCATCACGTTTCCTGCCACGAGCGGACACTTCGCGATATTCGTCGAGAGTCTCGCTCAATGAAGATGCTGTCAGCAATCCGGGAGTGAGTTCGGGAATGTCGAGTACTTTTCGGACAATGTCCGCTGTCGTTTGGAAATCCATGCGTGTGGGGTGCATATCCGTATCTTTCAGTAGTGTGGGAAATACGGATAACTTCGGCTGAATTGTGCTCAGCAAGTCGATGAAAGTGCTCAGTAATTGGGCAGCTTCTTCCTTTATGGCAGACGAATATTCCGCAATAGAGATTCCCGATAGCGGATGTTGATAAGGATGTCCGCAAGCATTGGCAGTTCTTACCAGAGTTTCGACAGCTTCTTTCCATTCGGAGAATGTTTCTTTGTTCAATGTATCCAGATAGCTTTGCGGAATATCAAAACAAGGCTCTCCGTCTGTTGATTGATAGTGGATAATGGCATCGTATAAAGAAATGCCGAAAGGATATTCCTTATGTAAGGCTTCTGTGTATCCGTTTAATTCCGCCCGCAGTTGCAACAAGCGTTCCGCTTCCTTTTTAAATTCTTCGGGAGAAGTCTGTTTGATGATTTCAGTCGTTTCTCTAAGTTGTGAGATAACGGCGGATTTCTTAGTCTTGTTGGAGTGAATTTCCAGGCAGAAGGGAGCAAGTCCGATCGCTGCCAACCTGTTTTGAACAACAGAGAGGGCAGCCATTTTTTCTGCTACAAATAATACACGTTTGCCGTTGTATAAAGCATTGGCGATAATGTTGGTAATGGTTTGCGACTTTCCCGTGCCCGGAGGGCCGTGCAGGATGAAAGTCTTGTCGTGTACCGCTTCATAGATAGCCTCCAGTTGGGATGAATCGGCAATAATAGGCAATACGATATCTGCCGGAAACAGTTCCTTATCCATGTAGGTGGCATCTATTTCTTCAGTTGTGGCATTCCATTCTATCTTTCCGTTGATGAGGCTCGAAACAATTTTATTCTGAGTCAGTTTATTGGCATTGTTATGGATATCATTCCACATGATAAACTTGTTAAAGGAGAATATTCCCAGGATAGCCTGTTCTTCCACGTCCCATTTGCGCTGGTTCTTAATGCTGTTTCGGATAATGGAGTAGATAAGCTTGACGTTTACACCGCTTTCATCAGTCGGCAACGGGTCCAGTCCGGGGACAGAGATCCCGAAGTTTTGGCGGAGCATTTCCAATAAGGTGATATTCATCATCGTTTCCTCCTCACGTGAACGGATGACGTATCCTTTGGCCGCTGACTTACGGATGATTTCTACCGGTAACAGCAGGATAGGAGCATAGCGGGGACGTTCGCTGGAAGGTGACTCGTACCATTTTAGCAGTCCGAGAGCGAGATAAAGCGTATTCGCCCCGTTTTCTTCAATAGAAGTACGGGAAGAACGGTACAAGTGGGTAAGCGCTTTGCTCAAATCATTTTCCGGCAGATAAAAACGTAATCTTTTCTGGGAAAGCTCCGAATTTACAAAATCTGTAATCGGGTCGGAAGCCGGTATTGAAGAATAGATCCCGAACTCCATGTCCGGATTCTCCCAGTCGGAAGGACGGTGCAGGATGCGGAACTCTTCCCCGTCTGCTAAAGCGTCTTCCAGGCAGGAGAGATTGGCGGGAATAAGTTGAAGCGTGTTTTTGGTAATCCGGATATTCAGCAGGTTGTTGCGCAGGCTTAGGTCTAATAGCCGTCGTTCCCACAATAGTTGTTTGGTTATGACCGTCTGCGTTTCGTTGCCGGATAAATCGTATGGATTGATACTTTGCGGGGTGGCATAAGCCGTATCTTTATTATATAAAGCGGTATCTTCTTCTATTTCCCAGATCTGTCCGTTCAGTACCCGTTGCGGTACGGGACGGATTCCCGAATGCCTTGCCCGCTTGACATCTATCGCAAGGATGAACTTGCTTGAATCGGTCAGTTTACCGTTTGCGCTTTTCACTGCGTCATCGAAGTCGGAATGCTGTCCCATGTTCATGCAGGTCGTTTCAACCAGCGTGATGTCATAAATCCCCTCGGCAGTCCTTTTGGTTAATAGCGAAACATCATCAATTGTAGCGTCCGGGAAAGTCTCGGGCACCAGCCAAGCACCTGCAAAGGCGTGTCCCCGGGTGATGATGAGGAGAGCATTCAGTCCGATAGCTTCCAGGCAGGAGGCGTAAAGCAACGCCATATCCAGGCAAGTCCCCAGCTTCTGAGCCAGGACGGAATCGGTGAGCCGGATGCGTTGCCCGTACTCCTCAAAGCTAGCCGGGATAGTGCTGTAAATAATCTGCTGCTCGGTGATAGCAGTATAGACGGCGGCCATTTGCTTTCTTACCCTGTCCGGGTTACGGCTCTGGTATTCGTCCAGTGACGGATTTCCTGTCCACTGCTCCAGAATGGTAGCGGCTCGTTTGATGACGGGCGAAATAACAGCATGATTGGGAGTGATGAACGCAGCCAGCATTTCGGGCAGGACATTGAGTCCGCCCCATTGGTCATAAGCGAGAATGTCAATCGGATACGTTTGCGAGAATATAGCTTTCGTTTCTGACGTGATTTCTACTTTCAGGCTGCCTGATAATCTTTCGGTCAGTTGGGTGAAATAATTGGTGGACAAGGTGAGATTGAAAGTTTGCAGACAGACCCGGTCGTTAGCCGGAATTGCTTCTATAACTGTTGGAACAGCATTACCAAAGGCCGGTTCGGTGGTGATTTGCACTTGTACATCTTTCAGTGGAGCATGTGTCGTGTTCTCAATTGAAATCTGATGAATAATAGATGCGCCGTTCTGCTGCATTGCGAAATTAATAAGCGGCAAATAGTCGCATTGCACCTTGACTTTGTCCAATCTCTCGTCCATGGCTAGAGCTATACCTAAAATCCGCAAGCAATCTCAATGGCAATCTCAATTGCAGTAAAGAGCTTGAACACTATGCATCATGATAGTATGAGCGTGAATTTTGTCCGATTTGTGCATACCTTCCCCTTACCCCACAATGCGACTTGAGGCAATACGCAGATTAAAACCATAAGGAACGGACTTTATCCGAATCCAGTTTTGAAAGGTCTTGCATAAGCCCGGTTTTCAGTATAGATATTCAGCACGTATTGCCTTGCTGTCATGATCCACTTGGCAGGTACGGAGATGAAGCTGAAGACAAAAGCCTTTATGCGACTCGTTTCCTTGAGCCCGAAAGCCTTGGTGTCAAGCTTGCTAATGATGGTCTTATAGAAATTGTGTATCAATGCCGTAAGCAGAAGGAATACAGTGTTCTCTGACATGAACGACTTGGGGAGCCTGTTCCAGCCGAATCCGTTGTTCATATCATCGAATATACGCTCTTTGCCCCCACGCTTGTTGTAAAATTCGACGATGTCTCTTGTTGATGAGTCATAATCGTTGGTAAGAATGGATCTGTAGGTGTATTCACCTTCCCACAAGTCAAGCTCTCCATCCATGCGCTTTTGTCTCTGAATGACAAGACGATAGCACTTGCCTTCCCATTTCTCAACAAGAATGGAATTGAGTTCAAACTGGATGCCGTTGATTTCCTCCGTCTTCCATCCCCTCAGTGAAAACAAGTCATCGTAGAGCGAACTGCATCTGTTGGCGCGGATGTAGAAGTGCGTGCAATGCTTCTCTATCTCACTGACAATTTCCTTCGAGCACGAACCACAGTCGGCTCTGAAGCGATTCACACGGATGCTGTTGGCTTCCAGTAGGGCAAAGAATCTCTTGTGGGTCTCAGCCTGATAAAAGCGCACATTTGTGTTGCCATCGCTGTTCTCGACATAGACAATCATGTCACCGATGACATATACGCCAGGTCTGTAGCCGAGGAACTTCTTGTATGTCGGTTTTGCATCATACTTCTCTGTTTCAAGGAACTGATGGTCGAAATCAACATCGTAGGTTTCCACCTCATTCAGTTCACCAGTGGAAACCAAGGCTTTTATAAGCAAGGCGTTGAGCTTGTCTGCCGTATTGAAATCATAGGTCTTGCCCTTATCGGAAGTATATGAGATGTTTTCCTGTGTCAGTTCCTTGATGGCTCTGAGGATGGTATCAGAGCTGCATGTGCGCAAGGTCGGATGATACGAGAGATGACGCATCAGATGCGATGTTACATCCTCCACGCATGAACCGCCACAGAAGTATACGCTCATCAGAGAACGAATAATTTCGCTGTACTGGTATCCGATGATACTGCGGCATCTCTGACCAAGTGTCTGGTCGATAATAGGTGAAAGCATGGAGTCAAATTGCTCCATGATTGAAAAAATTCCTCCAAAAGGTGTGAGTTTTTCAGATTTTATTTGTACCTTTGCCATGTCTTGTTACGATTTACGCTTGTTTTGATTTGCAACACTAAGATAAGTGAAAAATCTGACATGGCAAAATCCTGAGCAACTTTTTGTTGCTCAGGAACTTATAAATAAAGTTAAATCAAAGTGTTGCGGAATTAAGGCTATATAAATTAAGACTTGCAATATTACAAAAAATAAGGATATAAGCATCTTTTCTTTTGGCATTCTTTTGGCAATCAAGAAAATATTTCTACCTTTGCGCCCGATTTATAGATAATATAATGTCTTATTTAATTAAAGTATTAAACAATTTATTTATTAATGGAAAACTTAAAGAACGTAGCTCCTATTGAAGATTTCAACTGGGATGCTTATGAAAACGGTGAAGCGGTAACAAACGCAAGCCATGAAGAACTTGAAAAAGCTTACGACGGTACGCTTAACAAAGTTAACGACCGTGAGGTTGTTGACGGAACCGTAATCGCAATGAACAAGCGTGAAGTAGTTGTGAACATCGGTTACAAATCAGACGGTATCATCCCTTTGAATGAATTCCGTTATAATCCTGACCTGAAAGTAGGTGATACAGTAGAAGTATACATCGAAAATCAGGAAGACAAAAAAGGACAGCTCGTTCTGTCACACAGAAAAGCCCGCGCTACTCGTTCTTGGGACCGCGTGAACGCTGCTCTGGAAAATGAAGAAATTATCAAGGGTTACATCAAGTGCCGCACTAAGGGTGGTATGATCGTTGACGTATTCGGAATCGAAGCATTCTTGCCGGGTTCTCAGATCGACGTTAAACCGATCCGTGACTATGATGTATTCGTTGGCAAAACAATGGAATTCAAAGTTGTTAAGATCAACCAGGAATTCAAAAACGTTGTTGTTTCTCACAAAGCTCTTATCGAAGCCGAATTGGAACAACAGAAGAAAGAAATCATCGGTAAACTCGAAAAAGGACAAGTTCTTGAAGGAACTGTTAAAAATATCACATCTTACGGTGTGTTCATCGACCTTGGCGGCGTAGACGGTTTGATCCACATTACAGACCTTTCTTGGGGACGCGTTAGCGATCCGAAAGAAGTTGTTGAACTGGATCAGAAACTCAACGTTGTTATCCTTGACTTTGATGACGAAAAGAAACGTATCGCTTTGGGTCTGAAACAACTTACTCCGCATCCATGGGATGCTCTTGATCCTGACTTGAAAGTTGGTGACAAGGTGAAAGGTAAAGTTGTTGTTATGGCTGACTACGGTGCATTCATCGAAATCGCTGCCGGCGTAGAAGGTTTGATCCACGTTTCAGAAATGTCTTGGAGCCAACACCTGCGTTCTGCACAGGACTTCATGAAGGTAGGCGATGAAGTAGAAGCTGTTGTGCTTACACTTGACCGCGAAGAACGTAAGATGTCTTTGGGTATCAAACAACTGAAACAAGATCCATGGGAAACTATCGAAGAAAAGTATCCTGTTGGTTCTAAGCATACTGCTAAAGTACGCAACTTCACTAACTTCGGTGTATTCGTAGAAATCGAAGAAGGTGTAGACGGCTTGATCCACATCTCTGACCTTTCTTGGACTAAGAAAGTGAAACACCCGTCAGAATTTACTCAGATTGGTGCTGACATTGAAGTTCAGGTATTGGAAATCGACAAAGAAAACCGTCGTTTGAGCCTTGGTCACAAACAACTCGAAGAAAATCCTTGGGATGTATTCGAAACTGTATTTACAGTAGGTTCTGTACACGAAGGTACGATCATCGAAATGTTGGATAAGGGTGCTGTTGTAGCTCTTCCTTACGGTGTAGAAGGTTTCGCAACTCCGAAACACCTTGTAAAAGAAGACGGTTCACAAGCTCAGCTGGATGAGAAACTTGAATTCAAAGTGATCGAATTCAACAAGGACGCTAAGAGAATCATCCTGTCTCACAGCCGTATCTTCGAAGATGTAGCTAAAGCTGAAGAAAGAGCTGAAAAGAAGGCTGCTTCCGGTGCTAAGAAGACATCTAACAAGAGAGAGGATTCTCCGATGATCCAAAACCAAGCTGCTTCAACTACACTGGGCGATATCGACGCTCTTGCTGCATTGAAAGAACAGTTGGAAGGAAAGAAATAAGAAGTATTTCCAGATAAATAAAAAGGCGTTCCGGTTATTCGGGACGCCTTTTTTGTGTTTACGGATATGATGTCGTATGAAAGAGGAACTGAATTTTATATGGATAACAGGGATGATAGAGACAGTCTATTGTAACTTTTTTCTTTATTCTTTGCAAGATTGAATCTGAAATACTCTATCTTTGCATGAAATGGAAAAATTTGAGCTACATATATTAGGATGCGGTTCCGCTTTGCCTACCACGCGCCATTTCGCGACGTCTCAAGTCGTGAACTTGCGTGAAAAGTTGTTTATGATCGACTGTGGAGAGGGTGCGCAGATGCAGTTGCGCCGCTCCCGGCTGAAGTTTTCCCGTTTGAATCATATCTTTATCTCCCATTTGCATGGCGACCATTGCTTTGGCTTGCTGGGGTTAATTTCTACATTCGGGCTGTTGGGCAGGACTGCTGATTTGCATATCCATTCCCCGGAAGGACTTGAAGAACTGTTTGCTCCGATGCTTGCCTTCTTTTGTAAGACGCTGACGTATAAAGTACTCTTTCACGAATTTGAAACGAAAGAACCGGCACTTATCTATGACGACCGTTCGGTGACGGTAACTACGATCCCCCTGAAACATCGTATCCCTTGTTGCGGATTCCTGTTTGAAGAGAAGCAACGCCCGAATCATATAATCAGAGACATGGTGGACTTTTACAAAGTTCCTGTCTACGAGTTGAACCGGATTAAGAACGGGGCGGATTTTGTCACTCCCGAGGGAGAAGTGATTGCAAACTCCCGCCTGACACGTCCTTCGGCTCCGGCGAGAAAATACGCTTATTGTTCCGATACAATGTATCTGCCTAAGATTGCCGGACAGATAAAAGGAGTGGATTTACTTTTCCACGAATCAACCTTTGCACAGACGGAACAGGCACGTGCCAAGGAGACTTACCATACAACGGCTGCGCAAGCTGCCCAACTGGCTTTGGACGCAGAGGTGAAACAATTGGTTATCGGACATTTCTCAGCTCGTTATGAAGATGAATCGGTATTGCTCAATGAAGCGGCGGCTATCTTCCCGCAAACGATATTAGCGAAAGAAAATCTATGCATCGACGTTGACGGAGGAACTGCGCATGAAAAGTAAAAGACTTCTATGGGGTATGGTGATAGGATTGATAGCTTGTCTGGCAGCCTGTAAAAAAGAGCAGCCTCAATCTCCGATACCCGATTCTCCGGCTTCCTTGCAGAAGTTGTTCAATCCCGCTTATCAAATCAGTACGGACAGCATACACCGGATGATTCGCTCATATCTGGACGAGAATAAACAGGTTACTCCCTGGGACTCGGCTCTAGTAGCTTATTATCAGGAGAAAGATGAATTCTTCTGGCTGAATGATTCTCTGGTATCCGATAAACCGGCTACACAGCCAGCAGACTCTCTGTTATACTGGTTAGGAAATATCTCGAAACATGGCATTCATCCGGGGCTTTACCTTACAGATAGTATTCGTAACGATTTGGAGCAAATACGTACCTTGCAACTGCAAGGGAAAAAGACAATGAATCGCTTGCTGGCCGACGTGGAGTATCGGTTGACATCTGCTTACCTGTCCTATGTTTGCCGACTGAAGTTCGGCTTTCTGCCTCCCGAACGGAGGTGGAACGATTCGATCGACCGGATTCCTTTAAAACGCTGCGACAAAGAGTTTGCATTGGCAGCTCTCGATTCTCTGCGGACAGATGCAAATGCGGCTTTCCGACGGGCGCAACCTTCCTCCCGGTTTTATAAAAAGATGCAGGAAGAACTGGAACGCGTGAACTCTTGGGGCGAAACGGATACGACAGATTATTACCGAAACCGCCTGCTGGTGAATATGGAACGTGCGCGTTGGCAATATGCATTGGAGAAGGGAAAGAAATACGTGGTTGCCAATACGGCCGCCTTTATGCTGCAAGCTGTCAATGAAGAAACGGATTCCATTTTGGAAATGCGTATTTGTGTGGGAAGTGTGAAGAATAGGACTCCGCTGTTGTCGAGTAAAATCTACTATATGGAATTGAACCCATATTGGAATGTTCCCCAAAGTATTATCAGGAAAGAGATTATCCCTACTTACCGCAGGGATACGACATACTTTACCCGTAACCGGATGAAGGTATACGATAAAAATGGCACGCAGGTAGATCCGCATAGCATTAAATGGGCGAAGTATGCAGGAAAAGGCGTTCCTTATACGGTGAAACAGGATAATAAAGCCGGTAATTCGTTGGGGCGTATTATTTTCCGTTTCCCGAACCCTTATTCCGTTTATCTGCATGATACGCCTTCCAAGTGGGCTTTCAGTCGGAAGAACCGCGCAGTGAGTCATGGTTGTGTCCGTCTGCAAAAAGCGCTCGACTTTGCATTCTTCCTGCTGAAAGAGCCGGATGAATTGTTGGAAGACCGTATCCGCATTGCCATGGATATCAAACCGGTAAGCGAGGAAGGAAAGAAATTGCCTATCAGCGCGGCTTACCGTGAACTGAAGCATTACAGCCTCGAACAATACATACCTTTATTTATAGATTATCAAACCGTCTATCTGTCGGCCGATAATAATATGCGGTATTGTGAGGACATTTACAATTATGATCCGTCTTTATTAGAGGCGATGAAAAGCCTGAATTTGAAACCATAAATAAAAACATACAGAAAACGAGAGACTATGACACCTTACAATGAACCCGAGGTTCTGAAACTTCTCCAGGAGGAGAGTACGCAGCGGAAAGGCTTCGAAATAATTGTGGCGCAATACAGCGAACAATTATACTGGCAAATCCGCCGAATGGTGCTCTCGCACGAGGATGCGAACGACCTCCTGCAAAATACTTTCATCAAGGCATGGACGAATATCGACTACTTCCGTGCCGAGGCGAAGTTGTCTACCTGGCTCTATCGTATTGCGCTGAATGAATGTCTTACTTTTCTGAACAAGCAGCGTGCTACAACGACCATAGCTATTGACGATCCCGAAGCGATGATTGTGCAGAAACTGGAAAGTGACTCCTATTATTCAGGAGACCAAGTGCAGTTGCTCTTGCAAAAGGCATTGCTGACTTTACCGGAAAAACAGCGCATGGTGTTCAACCTGAAATACTATCAGGAGATGAAGTACGAAGATATGTCGGAGATCTTCGGAACATCGGTCGGAGCGCTGAAAGCGTCGTATCATCATGCGGTGAAGAAAATAGAGAAGTTTTTAGAAGAAGTAGATTAAACCTTTTAAACCGGACAATGTCTAAAGAAAAGAGAGGAGAAAAACGTATGAAAGAAGAAGATACCCTATTGAAGAAGCTGGGAAAGGAAAATTCCTTCAAAGTTCCCGAAGGTTACTTTGAAAACCTGACTTCAGAGGTGATGAATAAACTTCCCGAAAAAGAAAAAGTAACTTTGAAGGAAGAGCCTGTCAGCACATGGACAAGACTGAAACCATTGCTTTATATGGCAGCTATGTTTATAGGTGCGGCTCTTATTATACGGGTGGCATCGACAGACCATAAATCTGTTGCGACAGATGATGTGGCAGTGACAGAAGTGGTGGATACTGAAGTAATATCTGATGAGATGATTGATGTGGCACTGGACCGTGCCATGCTGGATGATTATTCGTTATATGTTTATTTGAGTGACGCGAGTGTAGAATGATTTATTAAAACCGATTGAATACAGAAAATGAAAAAAGTAATCGCATTAGTCGTTTTGTTGTGTGGCGTTATGCCTGTTCTTTGGGCTGCCGACGGGTGTGACCAACATCTGTCCCGTGAAGAGTTCAGGGCGAAACAAAAAGCATTTATAATAGAACAGGCAGGCTTGAGTAAACAAGAAGCTGCCAAGTTCTTTCCCGTTTATTTCGAACTTCAGGATAAAAAGAAAAAGCTGAATGACGAGTCATGGGATTTGATGCGTAAAGGTAAAGATGATAAGACAACGGAAAGCCAATACGAAGAAATAAACGAGAAAGTTGCCAATAACCGTATCGCTGCCGACCAACTCGATAAAACCTACCTGAGCAAGTTCAAGAAGATTCTTTCCAGTAAGAAAATATTTCTTGTACAGCGGGCGGAAATGCGTTTCCACCGGGAAATGATAAAAGGCATGAACCGCAAGGGTGGCGGAAACGATTCGAAAAGGAAATAATGATGAAAAACAGAGGCTCTGTTTCGTGCAAACAGACGCTCTGTTCAGGTAAAATAGAGGCTCCGTTTCACTGAAACAGAGCCTCTGTTTTTTTGTTTATAAGGGAGGTTTATAATCCTTTCTTTTTTGCTTCATTCCAGATCGCGTCCATTTCTTCAAGAGACATATCTTTCAGGTTTTTCCCTTCTTTAATGGTATGTTCCTCCAGATAGTTAAAGCGGCGGATGAATTTCTGGTTGGTACGTTCCAAGGCATTGTCGGGATTGATTTTATAGAGGCGTGCCGCATTGATGAGACTGAACATGACATCTCCGAATTCAGCTTCCGCCTTGTCCTTGTCCATGTTGGCTACTTCCTCCTGAAATTCACCGATTTCTTCTTTCACTTTATCCCATACTTGTTCCCGTTCTTCCCAGTCGAAACCGACATTGCGTGCTTTATCCTGAATGCGGTATGCCTTGATTAACGAAGGGAGGGCGGCAGGGACTCCGCTTAACACACTTTTGTTTCCGTCTTTCTCCTTTAGTTTCAACTGTTCCCAGTTTTCGGAAACCTGTCCTGCCGTTTCCGCCTTGACTTCTCCGAATACGTGGGGGTGACGGAAAATCAGTTTGTCGCAGAGCTTGTCGCAAACATCCTTGATGTCGAAATCTCCTGTTTCCGAGCCGATCTTGGCATAGAAAGCGACGTGCAACAGGACATCTCCCAACTCTTTACAGATATCCTTCTTGTCATCTCTCATCAGGGCATCGCAAAGTTCGTAAGTTTCTTCTATCGTATTGGGACGAAGGCTTTCATTTGTCTGCTTGCGGTCCCACGGACATTTGACCCGCAATTCGTCAAGTATGTCCAGGAAGCGTCCGAAGGCTTCCATTTGTTCTTGTCTGGTATGTGACATAATCAGTTTATTTTTTTAGAATGCTGCAAAGTTAGTTTAATCCTGCTACACAAAAGAAAAATTTCTTATTAATTATCGGTTCTTCCACTCTTGATAGGAAATCAGTAATCCTATCACCTCCGAATAGTTTCGGCGACCGCTCTCTATCTTGTTCCCTTTCAGGTAAAGGTCGTATATCCAGTCCTGCACAGCACCGACGACCGGGCTGTATTTGGCGGCCCAATATGTCTGATTGGCCTTCGCTAGTTCGATAATCTCCGGGCGGATACGTTTCAGGAGTTTCGCGTATTCTTCTTTCGGCAGCAATCTTTGCGCATTTCCCAGTACATGATTGAGCACGGAGAAATATCCGGAGAAGCGAATGCCCATGGCTTGCGAGCGGGTACAAACCTGATATGCATAGAAATTTGCTTCCGCTTCGCTGGTGATACCAAGCAGGTGGGCTAGTTCGTGGGCGTAAGTAGCCGGATAATTGGCCGGAAGTAAATCTCCGTTGAGTGTAAACTCACAAAAGAAAGGTCCCATGCTGCCGGTGACTCCCACCATTGAAATAAACGGAGTAAACATCATTGTTTTTACTCTCGGGGCATCATGTGGCGGACGGTGAACGCCCAGACTGTCGCTTAACTGTTTGTATAGCCGTACGGTTTCTTCCCGAATCAAATCCCGGTTAATACTGTTTATGGGAGTGTACGAACGGTTCAGTCGGGTAATATATTCGTTCACGAACTTCTGAAAATTCTCGGGTGTGTAGGCGGTATACGGAATTTCGGTCCGTTGGTAAAAGTTCTTTTGAGAATAATTCAATCCCCAGGCAAGATAGAACCATACATACACCCATAACAGGTATTCGCCGTCGCGCAGCAAAATCTTTTTCCAAGGTGTCTTCTTGCGCAGGCGGGTGTAGATCGGATAAATAATGATTCCGGCAATGCTGAGAAATATAAATAGATCTCCTATGGCGAAAGGAAACAGGTTCGAAAAAGAGGATAGAATATAGGAAAAGCAGGGGTAGACTGTTTGCGAATAAAACGTCGCCAGAGCAGGAATTAATTGAGTCAGCCACACCAGGCCCAATAATACTCCCAGAACTAAATATCTAACATTTGGCTTCATTTTCATCATTTGTCTACTATTGGTCAACAAAAATATGCATTAAATAAACGTCGCGCGAAAAAATACCTCTATATTTGCAAAAAATCTGTTAACAGTGACTTTATTCCCCGTGTGATAGAGGCGATTGTTGAACATAAACCGGATAAAAAATGGCTACGACCGAAGAAATTGAGAAGTATTGCCGGAATTGCGTGTCGCGTGATTTTGTGAATGGAAAAGGCCTTGTATGTTCTCGCACCAGAGACCTTCCTGCATTTAAAGAGGAGTGCGAAAGTTTTCAGAAAGACGAAGAACTGGAGAAAATGGCTCCGCCCAAACCGGATGACTTCCCTGTAACGTTGACAAGAGAAGAAATGCTTGCCGAAGAAAATCTGCCGAAGGGTGTGTTATATGCAGTTATCGCTTGTATAGTGGGTGCGGCGGCATGGGGATTAATATCTGTTTCTACCGGCTATCAGATAGGATATATGGCTATCGGTATCGGTTTTTTGGTGGGTTTCGCCATGCGGCAGGGAAAAGGGATACGTCCTGTTTTTGGAATAATCGGTGCAACGCTGGCTTTACTTAGTTGTGTGTTGGGTGATTTCTTTTCTATCATCGGATATATTGCCAAGGATTATGATATGTCCTATACGGATGTATTGTTTGGAGCAGACTATGCTGAAATCTTCTCTTTGATGACCGAGAATCTGGCTTCCATGACTATCTTATTTTATGGATTTGCTGTTTATGAGGGATATAAATTCTCATTCCGTGCACAGAATCAGCCCGAGGGTGGTAAGATTTGAATTTTAATTATTAATTTTGCACCCGTTATTTTTGAATATACATTATCATATACATAAAACAATATGGAATTAGCAAGTAAGTACAATCCCGCCGACGTGGAAGGAAAGTGGTACCAGTATTGGCTGGACAATCATTTATTCAGTTCAAAACCCGATAGTCGTGAACCTTACACTATCGTCATTCCTCCTCCTAACGTCACCGGTGTGTTGCACATGGGACACATGCTTAATAATACCATTCAGGATATTTTGGTTCGTCGTGCCCGTATGGAAGGCAAGAATGCCTGTTGGGTACCGGGAACTGACCATGCTTCTATCGCTACCGAAGCAAAAGTAGTAAATAAACTCGCTGCTCAGGGGATCAAGAAAACTGACCTGACCCGTGACGAGTTCCTGAAACACGCATGGGAGTGGACCGACGAACATGGAGGAATCATCCTGAAACAGCTTCGCAAGCTTGGTGCATCGTGCGACTGGGATCGTACTGCCTTCACAATGGATGAGAAACGCAGTGAAAGTGTAATCAAAGTATTTGTCGACCTATATAATAAAGGATTGATTTATCGCGGTGTCCGCATGGTAAACTGGGACCCGAAAGCATTGACTGCCCTTTCTGACGAAGAAGTTATCTACAAGGAAGAACATGGCAAACTGTATTACCTTCGTTACAAAGTGGAGGGTGATGCGGAAGGGCGTTATGCAGTAGTGGCAACTACCCGTCCGGAAACAATCATGGGCGATACTGCTATGTGTATCAATCCGAATGACCCGAAGAATGCGTGGTTGAAAGGAAAGAAAGTGATCGTTCCGTTGGTAAACCGTGTGATTCCTGTTATCGAAGACGATTATGTAGACATTGAGTTCGGTACAGGTTGTCTGAAAGTGACTCCGGCTCATGACGTGAATGACTATATGTTGGGTGAAAAGTACAATCTGCCCAGCATTGACATTTTCAACGACAACGGTACACTGAGTGAAGCTGCCGGTATGTATATCGGTATGGACCGTTTCGATGTTCGTAAGCAGATTGAGAAAGATCTCGAAGCTGCCGGTTTGTTGGAAAAGACAGAGGCTTATACAAATAAGGTAGGATATTCGGAACGCACGAACGTGGTGATCGAACCGAAACTGTCTATGCAGTGGTTCCTCAAAATGCAGCATTTTGCAGATATGGCGTTGCCTCCTGTAATGAATGATGAATTGAAATTCTATCCGGCGAAATATAAGAATACCTACCGTCACTGGATGGAAAACATCAAGGACTGGTGTATCAGCCGTCAGTTGTGGTGGGGACACCGTATTCCTGCTTACTTCCTGCCGGAAGGCGGTTACGTAGTGGCAGCCACTCCCGAAGAAGCCTTGGCGAAAGCAAAGGAAAAGACAGGCAACGCAGCTTTGACAATGGAAGATCTCCGTCAGGACGAAGACTGTCTGGATACGTGGTTCTCTTCCTGGTTGTGGCCTATTTCTTTGTTCGACGGTATCAACAATCCGGGTAATGAAGAAATCAAATATTATTATCCGACAAGCGACCTGGTGACAGGACCGGATATCATCTTCTTCTGGGTAGCCCGCATGATTATGGCCGGATACGAATACGAAGGACAAATGCCGTTCAAGAACGTTTATTTCACAGGTATCGTTCGTGACAAGCTGGGACGTAAGATGTCCAAGTCGCTCGGTAACTCTCCCGATCCGTTGGAACTGATTGATAAGTACGGTGCCGACGGGGTACGTATGGGTATGATGCTTTCGGCTCCTGCCGGAAACGACATCCTTTTCGATGATGCACTTTGCGAACAGGGACGTAACTTCTGTAATAAGATATGGAATGCTTTCCGTCTGATTAAAGGCTGGACCAATGCCGAAGGTTCGATTCCGGTACCTGAAGATGCTCATCTGGCTGTTCAGTGGTTCGAACAGCGACTGGACGCTGCTTCAGTTGAAATGGCCGACTTATTCTCAAAATATCGTTTGAGTGAAGCGTTGATGTTGGTTTACAAACTGTTCTGGGACGAATTTTCTTCCTACTTGCTGGAGATTGTGAAGCCGGCTTACGGTCAACCTATCAATGGATTTATTTATTCAATGGTTATCAATTGCTTCGAACGTCTGCTTGAACTGCTTCATCCTTTCATGCCGTTTATCACGGAAGAATTGTGGCAGCAACTGCGTCAACGTGAACCGGGTGCGAGCTTAATGGTTACCCGACTGAGTGAGACATTCGAAGTGAATGAGAAATTCCTCCAGGAGTTTGAAGTTGCCAAGGAAATCATCAGTAATATTCGCAGTATCCGTTTGCAGAAGAATATTGCCATGAAGGAACAACTCAGATTGCAGGTGATAGGTAATCATCCGGTAGAGAAACTAAATTCGGTTATCATGAAGATGTGTAACCTGTCATCTATTATGGTAGTGTATAACAAGGCGGAAGGTGCTGCCTCTTTCATGATAGGAACAACAGAATTTGCCGTGCCGTTGATTGATATGCTTGATATAGATGCGGAAATCAATCGTTTGCTGGCAGAACTGAAACATAAGGAAAGTTTCTTGCAGGGAATTGTGAAGAAGTTGAGCAACGAGAAATTCGTGAACAATGCTCCGGCAGCCGTAATCGAACTTGAACGCAAAAAACAGGCAGATGCGGAAAGTATTATCAAATCTTTGAAAGAAAGTCTTACCATTTTGTTGAAAAGATAATCACTTGATACTTAATTTTATGCAATACAAAGGCATCCCGCTAGATTTGGGATGCCTTTCTTTTTTAGATTGAATTTTAATACTATCTTTGTTCTCTCTTTTAATATCACCGACAAATGAAGCAAACACTACGGATTATTATACTTTGCTACTCCTTCATTCTTTTTGAGGGGCTTCTTTTTTCCATGTTGGCAGATACCGGAAAGGCGGATAAAGAAGTATTGGTCTTGAATTCCATCAATTTCAATTTACCTTGGTCGAAACATTTTTACTGGTGCGTACATGATGAACTTCAGCAGAGGGGTGTTTCTGTTAAGGCGGAATCATTGTCTGTTCCCGCTTTGTTGGACACAATGGAAGTAAATGCGGTGATTACCCGTCTGCGCGAGAAGTATCCAGTTCCGCCTGCCGCAATAGTACTGATTGGTGATCCGGGTTGGATTGTCTGCCGTGAGTTGTTTGATGATGTCTGGAAAGATGTTCCCGTGGTAGTGACGAATGCCCGTGACCGTTTGCCGGCTTCGGTGGAAATATTGCTGTCTCACGCTCCGTTGACAGAAGCAAACAGTGTTCCGGCTAAAGAATGGAGGCGGGGATATAACATTACCACTCTAAAGCAGCATTATTACATAAAAGAAACGATAGAGCTGATTCGTCAGTTGATTCCTGATATGAAACGTCTGGCATTTATTTCAGACGACCGATATATTAGCGAGGAGACTCGTTGTGATATGAAAGAAGTCGTAACCAAGTATTTCCCGGATTTGCCATTGGAACTGCTTTCTACCACTCAACTGTCAACGGAAGCGTTGCTGGATACTCTGCACAGCTATAAATCGAATACCGGAATTATTTATTATTCCTGGTTTGAATCACACAATAAAGATGATAATAATTATCTTTTTGATCATATTCAAGATGTGATATCCAATTTTACTCCATCTCCTTTATTCCTGCTGTCGTCCGAAGATTTGTCTAACAATACTTTCGCAGGCGGATATTATGTCTCGGCGGAGTCTTTCGGGCAGTCTTTGCTGGAGATACTTTACCGGATTCTGGACGGAGAACAAGCCCGGAATATTCCGGAAACTACTGGTGGAAAGGAGAATGCCTATCTGTGCTATCCGGTGTTGGAGGAACATAATATACCTTCTTATCGTTATCCGAAAGCAGCTGTTTATATCAATCAGCCCCAAAGTTTCTTTCAGCAACATAAAGTCGAAATCCTTGTCTGCATAGCTATATTGGTGATTTTGGTAACGGCTATTACCTATTATATCCGTATTCTTCGGAAAGCGTACAGCCGTTCAAGCGAAGCTATGGAAAAGGCGGAGCAAGCCAACCAATTGAAGTCTGCTTTTTTGGCTAACATGAGTCATGAGATACGTACTCCGTTGAATGCTATTGTTGGCTTTTCAAATATGTTACCGGAAGTTGATGATCGTGAGGAAATGCGGGAATACACAGATATTATTGAAACAAACACTAACTTGTTGCTTCAACTGATTAATGACATTCTGGATATGTCGAAGATTGAAGCCGGGACATTCGATTTCTGTCCGGCGCTGATTGATGTGAATCAGACAATGGAGGAAATAGAGCAAAGTATGCAGCTGCGCTTGAAGAATGATGCGGTAACTTTCACTTTTTGCGAACGTCTGCCGGAATGTATGCTTTATATAGATAAGAACCGCCTGATGCAGCTACTTTCTAATTTTATAGTTAATGCCATAAAGTTTACCAAATCCGGCAGTATCCGTATGGGATACCGTATGAAAGATATTAATACGATCTATTTTTATGTTTCGGATACGGGGTGCGGTATGTCGCCCGAACAATGCCGGCACGTATTTGAACGTTTTGTGAAATATAACCCGTTTATTCAGGGGACAGGACTGGGACTTTCCATTTGTCACATGATTGTCGAGCATTTGAAAGGGGAAATAGGCGTTAACTCAGAAGAAGGAAAAGGTTCTACTTTCTGGTTTACGTTGCCTTACCGAAAAGGGTAAATTTTGTATTAAGGAAATAGAATCGGCAGTAGTAACGGAAGATAATCTTTCAAGTCCGTGCGCAGTTGCTTCAAAGCTTGCTGGATACGGTAATCTATTGTTTTGGGTGATACTCCCAGTGTTTCGGCGATCTCTTTGTAACTCATGTCCCGGAAACGGTGCATCACAAAAGACTCCCGATAGCTTTCGGGTAGCGCTGCGATAGCCTCCTCAATTCGTTTGGTCAGTTCTTCCATCTGATAGTAGTCCGTATCTTGCAGCATTTCCTGCATTTCTTCATAAAAACGGGTATCAGCCCGTTGGGTGGCGTCGATATGCGCGAGTTTGTTTAAAGCCCTGCGGTACACCATTTTGAAAAGGTAGGAACTCAGTGAAGATTCAATGACAAGAGTTTCCCGGTTTTCCCAAATCCATAAAAGAGAGTCTTCTACAATTTCTTCCGCATCCTCCAGATCAACAAACCGATGACCGTATGCACAAAGCATCGGATAATACTTTCGAAACAGCGTGTCGAAAGCTTTTTGATCTCCGTGTCGGACGGCTGATAATAAGAAATCGTTTTCTGAGCGGTAGGTTTCTTTCATGTATTAGTTTTGTAAATTCACTGCAAATATAGCTTTTTTATAAGAAAACAAAGATTTTCTGAAAAAAAATGGATTTTAGTTTAGGAATCTATCCGGAGTCTCCTGTCTTATAATAAAAGACAAGAAAAAGAGGATATGGACAAACTTGATAAAAATAAAATAGACGAATTACTTCCCCGCTATTGTGAGGGACAAGTGACAGAAGAAGAACGTCTGCTGGTTGAGACTTGGATGAACGAATCGGAGGAGAACCGGCGGGTAGCCAAACAGATTCATTCGCTTTATCTGGCTACGGATACCATTCATGTAATGAAGAAAGTCGATACGGAAAAAGCGTTGTCGAGGGTAAAAGGCAGGATAACAGGTAGAAAGAAAACGATGTGGTGGGAATGGGCACAACGTGCGGCCGCAGTTCTGTTCATTCCACTTCTCGTTGTTCAGTTGGTGCACTATTGGGGAGGAGACGAACAGGAACTGGCACAAATGTTGGAAGTAAAGACCAATCCGGGAATGACCACTTCATTAACTTTATCGGATGGAACGGTAGTCTTCCTTAATTCAGAATCACGTCTGACTTATCCTTCACATTTCAACGGAGATACACGAAACGTAACCTTGCAGGGAGAAGCCTATTTTGAAGTTGCCAAGAATCCCGAAAAGAGATTTATCGTTTCCACTTCTCATCAGTCGCAGATAGAAGTGCTGGGTACACATTTTAATATAGAAGCCTATGAGAAAGATGATAAAGTGCTGGCAACACTGGTGGAAGGAAAGATAGGATTCATCTTTACACAGGATAATGTGTCGAAAAAGGTATTAATGGATCCGGGACAAAAACTTGTTTATGATTCGAGAGATTGTAAAGTGCAGCTTTATGCCACTTCCGGTGAATCGGAAACAGCATGGAAAGAAGGAAAAATTATATTCAGGAACACTCCTTTGGAAGAAGGCTTACGAATGTTGGAGAAACGATATAATGTAGAATTTATAATTAAGAATGACCGCTTGAAAGGAGACTCGTTTACAGGAACATTCACGAATCAACGTCTGGAACGTATCTTAGAGTATTTCCAACTTTCCTCCCAGATTCGTTGGCGGTATCTTGATTCTCCGAATATAAAAGATGAAAAGAGTAAGATAGAAATATATTAATTGATTTACCTTAAAACGAAAAGTAATTGTATGAAAGACAGACCCCCTTAAATGAAAAACATACGGGATGATATTGGCGTATCTTCCCGTATGGAAACCAGTAAATCTTTTTAATGCTTGTTTGGCGACAAGCTTAGATAAACTTTTTATTAACTTTAAGTCATTACAAATTTATGCAAAATTATTTTAGCATCCAATTTTTATGGGTGATAAAGTCGCTTTGGCTAACCTCAAAAAAAATCCCATTATCTATGAGACTATTAGTTTTGTTCTTAGTATGTTCTATCGGACTAAGTTATGCAGCCGATAGTTACGCTCAGAAAGCTATGATCAGTATCGATGTTCATAACCAGCGTGTGGAGGATATTTTGAAAGAGATTGAAGCGCAGTCGGATTTTGACTTCTTCTTCAATAACAAACATGTAGATTTGAATCGTCGTGTTTCTGTGTCTGCTGATAAAAGTAATATTTTCAGTGTGTTGAAGGAAATCTTTGCCGGTACGAATGTGAAGTATTCGGTGTTGGATAAGAAAATAATATTGTCTGTTGAAGCGCAATCACCACAGCAGGAAAAGAAAGTAACAGTATCGGGTACGGTACTGGACACTCATGGTGAACCGGTAATCGGAGCTAGTGTATTGGAGAAAGGCGTACAGGGAAATGGAACGATTACAGACATTGACGGTATCTTCAAACTTTCCGTATCTTCATCGAAAGCACAATTGGATATTTCCTATATCGGCTATCAGTCACAGACTGTTGCGGTGCAAGTCGGTAAAAATCTAAAAATCATTTTACAGGAAGATTCCAAACAATTGGAAGAAGTAGTAGTGGTAGGTTATGGTACACAGAGTAAAAAGACATTGACAGGTGCTGTTTCTATGGTAAATATGGGTGATGTAGAAATGAATACTGTTCCGAATGTATCTCGTGCATTGGCAGGTAAGGCTGCCGGATTTCGTGTAAATCAGATCTCTGCGCAACCTGGCGGTGAGGCTAAATTCCGTATTCGTGGTGAGGCTTCTACAGGAGCAGGTAACGACCCTTTGTTTGTTATTGATGGTTTTCCGGTATCGTCTTCCGGTAATTTAAGTTCGGGGAACGGCTATTATGAATCCGGTAATATTGATAATGTGCTGGAGTCTTTGAATCCGGATGATATTGAATCAATTTCAGTTTTGAAAGATGCCGCTTCTACGGCTATTTATGGAGCACGTGCCGGTCATGGAGTTGTTCTGATTACAACAAAACGCGGTAAGAGTCAGAAGCCCAGAGTGACTTATTCCGGTATGGGATCTGTGCAGGTAGCCCGTTCGAATTATAAGATGCTTGATACTCGTATGTATATGGATATGTATAATAAGCAGCAGCACGAGGAGTGGCTGAAGTTGAATGGAATGGGGATTTATGAAGGATATGTGGAGAAACCGGATACTCCGTCCACTCAATATAAACCGGCTTTCAATAATGATGAGATATTGTTGGCAAGTGGTACTGATTGGCTTGATGCGGTAATGCGTAACGGATATACGCAACAACACAATCTTTCTGTTAATGGTGGTACGGAGAAAACCCGTTATTTGGCTTCCGTCAACTATATGGATCAAGAAGGTATTGTCAAGAATAATGGTGTCAGCCGTTTTTCTGCCCGTTTAAATCTGGATCAAGAATTAAGTAAATATGTATCTTTCGGATTAACCGCTACTTACTCACAGAATAAGTATGATAACGTTCCTTTAGGAGATAAGGTTAATGAATACTCAGGTGTGTTGACCGGTGCTATTCAGTCCAATCCTACTATTCCTATTTATGATTCTGAAGGGAATTATTTTATTGACCCGAAACGTCCTTTTGTTGCGAATCCGGTTTCTTTGTTGGAAATAAAAGATAATACGGTAAAAGATCGGTTGATCGGTTCAGCATTTGTTTCAGTAAAACCATTGAAAGAATTAGAAGTGAAATTACAGTTGGGAGCTGACCGCAGTTTCCAGAAACGTTCCAGTTATTTGCCTAAGACAACTTTGCAAGGGGCAAATAAGAATGGAAGGGCAGATATTTCACAAGAGACAAGCACTACTTATCTAATGGAATTGACCGCTCAATATTCTAAAAGTTTTGGTGATCATAATCTGAAAGCTATTGGTGGTTATTCATTCCAAAAGTTCAAGAATGACGGATTCAGTGCCGGAAATTCAGATTTTCTGGTGGACGGATTTGGATATAACAGTTTGGGGTCGGGTAATTATAAAAAGCCTTCTGTCAGTTCATGGGCTTCTATAAATAGTATTGCTTCTTTGTTTGCCCGTGCTAATTATTCTTACAAAGGAAAATATTTGTTGGAAGCCACGGTACGTGCTGATGCTGCATCTAATTTTGCACCGGAAAATCGTTGGGGATATTTCCCTTCTGTATCAGCAGGTTGGATGATTAGTGAAGAAAATTTCATGAAAGGGGCTTCTAAATGGTTATCCATGTTGAAATTGAGAGCTTCTTATGGACAGACCGGTAATTCTAATGTCGGTTATCGTATTTATGATTATTATGAGGTAGGAAGAAATGCCATTATTGGAGGCGCGGAGTCAACAGGAGTATATGCTTCGGATTTGGGAAACAAGAGTATCACTTGGGAAACAACTACGGAATTTAATCTTGGAGTAGACTTTGGAATATTTAATAACCGGTTTAAGTTGGCTGCCGAGTACTTTAAGCGTAAAATAACAGATTTGTTAGTGACAAACAAGCCCTTGCCATTTTATAATGAGGTAAATAAAATTGCAGGAAATATAGGATCAACGCAAAGCCAGGGTGTGGAAATCACATTGAATACAGTGAATATTGTTACAAAAGACTTTGAATGGGATACCACATTGACTTTATCGCATTATAATGACCGTTGGTTGAAACGTGATCCGAACTGGAAGCCAAGAGCCTATGAAAAAGAAGATGACCCGATACGGGCATGGTGGGAATATGAAGCAATCGGTATCCTGCAACCGGGAGAGAAGGCACCAGATGCTCAGAAAGATTTGGTTCCGGGAATGATGAAGTTGAAAGATCGGGATGGAAATGGTGTGTTAGGAGATGAAGATAAGGTCTATATGGGGAATGGTGATCCGAAAATAATCTACGGTTTGAACAATTCATTCCGCTATAAGAATTTTGATTTGAATATCTATTTTTACGGAGAAGCGGGTAGAAAGCGGGGAGCCAGCTATTATGAAGGTTGGACACGCATGGATAATGGTATCAACGTTTCCACTTACGCATTGAAAGCGTTCAGTAGTAATAACTTGACAGCTACTGATCCTACCTACGTGAGAGGGGGAAACGGTTGGGGAGACTATTACGTAAAATCTATCTATTACGTTCGTTGCGGAAGTATAACATTGGGATATAAAGTACCGATCAGCCAAAAGATCGTGAATAATCTTCGTGTATATGTAGATGTGAACAATCCGTTTGTGATTACCAATTGGACAGGGCTGGATCCTGAAACGGATAACGGAACTTATGCATATCCGAATGTGACCTCTTATAATTTTGGTGTATCAATATCTTTCTAATAAGTTATGAATATGAAAAAGACAATTTATACTGTAATAGCAACTCTTTTGTTCCTCATATCGTCTTGCACGCTGGAACAGGAAGTTTATAATAAAATAAATCCGGGAATGTTTCCGCAGAATGCTGAAGATGTAAATGCGTTGGTCAACTCAAGTGCTTATTACGTTTTTTCTCCGTGGGGGATTTTTGAGGTGGCGGCAGGTTATGTGACGACTTCGGAAATGGTGACCGATTATGTGGAAAATACATGGGGGTGGACTACCGTATATAATTCGTATGAAGCTAATGACTGGCATATCGACGGAGATTATCGCCGCGTGTATGACTATTCCCAATATCTGGCTTCCATGACTTTGACAATGGAACGTATCAAGAACGTGGATATGGATGAAACATTGAAGGCCCGTTATATGGCCGAATTAAAATGTGGACGTGGTTTTCTGGCTTTTCTGATGTATGATATGTATGGTCCGATACCTATTGCAGATTTGGAAACTTTGCAGAAACCGGAAGCTGAGATTGTGATTCCCCGCTTGTCTGAAGAAGCGATGCGTGAATACATTGTTACTAACCTGAAGGAAGCGGCCGACATACTGCCTTATAAATATGAAGATACGGATTACGGACGTTTTACAAAAGGATTGGCCAACACATTGTTGTTAAAATTCTATATGATGACTAAACAGTGGGATGAAGCAGAGAAAATAGGACGTGAATTGACTAAATCCGAATACGGTTATAAACTGGTAGACGATTATCATTCTTTGTTTTCTTTATCAGGAGAAAAGAATTCGGAAGTAATATTCTCTTGTGTAGCGGAAGCTGGTGTGATGGAGCAGAAGTGGTTTGCACATGTATTAACATCCGACTATCCTATTCCGGCAGGAATGGCGGTGACTGCATGGGGAGGGTATAAAATATCCTGGCCTGCCTATGAATCTTTTGATCCTAAAGACAAAAGACGGGAAAGAATTATAGGTGAATATACTGGTACGGAAGGCGTGCATCACAGTCGTGCTCTTGACCGTGACGGAGGTACAACAGGTGTACTCTTTTATGGTGCAATTCCGGTTAAGTATAAAATCGAAGGGGTGATAGGAGAACTGTGTGAAATAGATATGCCAATCTACCGTTATGCAGACGTATTGACTTTACTTTCAGAAGCTATTGTCCGCAATGGAAATAGCATAACTCAGGAAGCTGTCGGGTTATTGAATCAAGTACGTGTTACCCATGGCGGACTGAAAGCTTATCAATTGAGTGATTTCGCTTCAGTGGAAGATTTCCTTGATAAATTGTTGGAAGAACGTGGACATGAGTTCTATTTTGAAGGTGTACGTCGACAGGATTTGATTCGTCACGGAAAATTCATAGAAGCGGCACTTGCTAAAGCAAGATTTGCAGGTCAGCCGACTGGTAAAATCGAAACGAAGGTAGACGGGCAATATAAATATGAGAAGTTTCCGTTACCTACTCATTTGATTACTGAAGGACAAGGTCTTATAATTCAAAACCCCGGTTACTAAAAATGGATAGTATTATGAAACATTTATTATATACTCTATTAGGTATTTTATTACTTGCCGGATGTAAAGAGGACAAGTATAATGTAATTATTCCTATGTCGGATATTTACCTGAGTGCGCCTCAGGATGGAACGAAAATTGACTTGAATGATTTGTCAATCGATGAATATAGTTTCTCATGGGATAAGGCATTGGAGAAAGGTGCCAAACTGATTCTTTGTGCTACCAGAGATTTCAAAAAGCCGGTGAAGATTGACGCTGGTAAATCGACCTCTTTTACTTTGTCCGTATTGGCAGCCGATCAGTATTTCTCTCAGTTGGGAATAAAGGCCGGTCAAGAAGCGCTGTTGTATTGGACTGTTAAAGAGACTGGCAATACTACGGCTGCTGCGTCGGATGTGCATACGATTCATGTGAAACGTATGTCTACCAAGTTATTACAACCTGAGGATATGACTGAGATTGCTTTGGCTGAAGATAAACCGGAAACTGCCGTACAGTTTGAATGGGATACGGAAGGAAGGCCTGAATCAACCTCATATTCACTCTGTCTGTCACTTGATCCTGAAATGAAACAGACTGTAGCCGAGCAAAGTGTAGGGATTGTAAAAGGTAAGTCTTCTCTGACACACGAGCAACTTCAGACCTTGCTCGACCAACTTTCTATTAAACGTTGGACATCCAACGCTATATATTGGAATGTGAAGACTGATGACGGGCAACTGGTGTCACGTTCTTCCGGAGTACTAAATATGACGGAAATGATGCGTTTCATTGATGTTCGCGGTGATGAGAAGATAACCTATCGGGTTGCCCGTATTTCTTATAGCGACGGAACTTCACTGGTTTGGCTGGCAGATAATTTGAGGACGACCAAGTATCCTGACGGAACTGATATTGAGTCAAATAATTATAAGAATACGCCGGAATCTTTTGGAGAAGGTAGAGTGAAAGCATACGGAGTTCATTATCATTATGACATTCGTGACAAAATAGCTCCTACGGGTTGGCGCTTACCGACTATGCAGGAGTATAAGAACCTGTTTGCCGAAGCGGGAACAGCTGAAGGTCAATGGAATGTTTTGAAAGACCCTGATTATTATGAGTCAGTGAAAGGACAGACTCATTTGAATGACTGGAAATTTAATTTGTGTGCTTCCGGTCAATGGGTAGAACCGAATATTAATAATCACACCGGACAGTATTGCTATTTGTTGGTGACTGATAATACAGAGCATGGATGTATGCTTCATGATGGCGGAGCAACATTGTGGACTCCTTGGACAACAGGGGCTCCTGCACGTTTTATCTTCAATGAAAATTAATCAGGTGAAAATTAAAAATAGATCAATCATGTTAATCAATATAAAGAAAACTATGACCATATTATCTACCTTATTATTAGGTATTATGTGTAGCTTTTGTTCTGATACGATAGATGTGTATGCAGGACAGTATGGAGAGGAAGAAGGTACGAATGAACCGGAAACTCCGGAAGTTGTAGGTAAAATTGTTCATATCGAGTCGTTGAGAAATCCTGATAGAGGCTTTCATCTTGAATGTAATTTGCTGGCTGATGAGATGAAAAGTCCATATAATGATTATGAAGTATATGGTGAGGATTTGTATAAAAAGAAAATAGAGCAGTTTGATGCGAAAGACGATAATCTGACTCTTGTGCAGCAATATATCTATCTGACCAAATGGGTGAGTAAAGATCTTGATGATGAGGCTTTGAATAATATCCGCAAGGTGTTTGAGTTGATGAAAGCGCAGGGATATAAAGCCATTCTTCGTTTTGCATACAATCATGCGGGGCTTAATACGTCCGGCGGTGAATCTAAACAATGGATTCTTAGGCATATTGAACAATTGACACCTTTGTTGAATGAATATATCGGTCAGATTGCTACGGTGCAAGTTGGTTTTATTGGTGCTTGGGGAGAGTGGCATACGTCGCCGTTGGCAAATGATCAGGATGCGAAGAATGCAATTGTCAGTGCACTGTTAAGAGCTTTGCCTGTTCCATATTGTGTAGAAATGCGTTACCCGAGTCATAAGAAAGCATTGACATTAGAGCAGGAAGAATACCGCGGACGTATCGGATATGCGAACGATTACTTTACAGCCGGTGAACATTCTCATGCGCCGGGCAATGACTTTGTTCCCAATACGGATGATTATAAACAAATAACCGGGGAGGTAAAAGCGAATAATTTCTATATGAGTGGTGAGATTCCTTATAATGAAGATACCGAATGGGGTTTGGCTGCACTAATTACTCCGATGAAGTCATTGCGTATTTTGCGTGAACACCGTTATTCGGCTTTTGATATAACGCAGAATTTTGATTTGAATATCATGAGTTGGAAACAAGTAAAAGTATATCCTTCTTTGCTGAATGATAATAACATTCTCTTTGATGAGAGTTATTTTAAAGACGCTGAAGGAAATGAGGTTGTCCGTTCATTCTATGAATTTGTACGTGACCATTTGGGATACCGGTTGAATCTGCAAAGCGAATCGACAGTGGAGGCGAAAAACGGAAACTTGGAATATAATCTGACGATAACTAATACCGGTTTTGCTACGGTGATTAATCCGAAAGAAGTATATCTTGTGCTGGTTTCCGGAGACGGTCAGGTAGCTAAAGAAATAAAGCTGGATGTTGATCCTAAAACATGGATTCCTTCTACAAATGAAGAACCGAATCAGGTAGCGAAGTATGTTATAAAAGGAAGTGCAGCTGCCGGATTGAGCGGGACATACAAAGTTGGAATCTGGATGCCGGAGAAAGTGGCCGATTTGAAATACAATCCGGCTTACGCCATCAAGTTTGCTCCGACGGAGAAACTCACTCATTGGTATGATGACGCAGGAAAATATGCAGTGAATATTTTCGGTGAAGTTACATTCTGATACGGATTGATGAATACTTCGGCCGGGACAAACCGATATCTTGTGGGCAAGTCGGAGCAGATTACTCTTTAAATTTGTCGGTAAGGTGAATTTGTAAAATAATGATTTGCTAGTTTATAGTCGATAGTATCCTCCATTCTCCTTCCCGAAGGAGGGGAATGGAGATACCACCGACTTGTTAAATAACCACCAAATTTGAAGAAGCCCCCGGAACATTCAATACTTATGATATAATTTGAATAAAGATGAATAAAAGTAGAAGCAACGTATTTATTATGCTTAACTTAATTGTATCATTTTTTATTTCAGCCTGTTCCTCCCCCAGGGAACAGGTTAAAATAGAAAATGGTACTTTTAATATTAACGGGAAAGATGTGCAATTGATATGCGGAGAAATGCATTATCCCCGTATTCCGCACGAGTATTGGCGTGACCGTCTGCACCGAGCGCGTGCAATGGGGTTGAACACCGTGTCTGCTTATGTATTCTGGAACTTCCACGAACGGCAACCCGGAGTATTTGATTTCAGCGGACAAGCGGATATTGCCGAGTTTGTACGTATTGCACAGGAAGAAGGGCTGTATGTCATTCTTCGTCCCGGGCCATACGTGTGTGCGGAATGGGATTTCGGAGGTTATCCTTCGTGGCTCCTGAAAGAAAAGGACTTGACTTATCGCAGTAAGGACCCGCGTTTCATGTCTTATTGCGAACGATATATCAAGGAACTTGGCAAGCAACTGGCCCCTCTGACTATCAACAACGGCGGTAATATTATCATGGTACAGGTGGAAAACGAATACGGTTCGTATGCGGCCGACAAAGAATACCTTGCTGCTATCCGTGATATGCTTCAAGAAGCCGGATTTAATGTTCCGTTGTTTACTTGCGACGGCGGTGGGCAGGTGGAAGCCGGACATATTGCCGGTGCATTGCCTACTTTGAACGGCGTGTTCGGCGAAGATATATTTAAAATCGTGGATAAATATCATCCGGGCGGTCCGTACTTTGTGGCGGAGTTCTATCCGGCTTGGTTTGATGAATGGGGGAAACGTCATTCTTCTGTTGCCTACGAGCGTCCTGCCGAACAACTGGATTGGATGTTGGGACATGGCGTATCTGTTAGTATGTATATGTTCCACGGCGGAACAAATTTCTGGTATATGAACGGTGCCAATACTAGCGGAGGATTCCGTCCCCAACCTACCAGCTACGATTATGACGCTCCGCTTGGAGAATGGGGCAACTGCTATCCGAAATATCATGCTTTCCGGGAGATCATTCAGAAATACCTGCCGGAGGGAACACAGTTGCCGGAAGTGCCTGCCGATAATCCGACCACAACCTTTGCGACGGTCGAGCTGAAAGAAAGTGCTCCGTTAACTACGGCATTTCATCAGACTATACAATCGGAAGATGTTTTATCCATGGAAGATGTAGGAGCCGATTTCGGATATATCCACTATCAGACTACCATTAAGACACCGGGAAAACAGAAATTGATTATTCAGGATTTGCGTGATTATGCCGTTATTCTGGTGGACGGTAAACAAGTAGCCAGCCTTGACCGTCGTTATAATCAGAATAGCACGACATTGGATATTCATAAAGTTCCCGCCACACTTGAGATTCTGGTTGAAAATACCGGACGGGTCAATTATGGTCCCGATATTCTTTTTAACCGTAAAGGAATTACAAGTCAGGTGCTTTGGGGGAATGAGAAATTGACAGGGTGGTCAATCACACCGCTTCCTCTTTATAAGGAAGAAGTATCTTCCTTGTCTTTCGGACAAGAAATCAAAGGCGTTCCGGCATTTCATAGAGGGACATTCATTATCGAACAGCAAGGCGATTGCTTTGTCGATATGAGCCAATGGGGTAAAGGAGCTGTCTGGGTAAACGGTAAATCGTTGGGACGTTTCTGGAATATCGGTCCGCAACAAACTCTTTATATACCTGCTCCCTGGTTGAAAAAAGGTGAGAATGAGATTGTTGTTTTCGAAATGGAGGATACGGGAAAGAGGAACTTGCAGGGCTTGGATAAGCCGATTCTCGACAGTTTGGGTATTGATAAAAACAAGCCGGAGAAACAGCAACGCAATCAAACAGGCAGTCCGATTCTCGAAGAAGGAGATATTCTTCTGAACACCACTTTGGCGGAGACAAACGATTGGCAGCAAGTTGATTTACCGGTTGTGCGCACTCTGCGTCATTTTTGCATCGAAACGCTTTCTTCTTATACGGAAGACAATCAGGCGTGTATTTCAGAGGTTGATTTGTTGGACGATAAGGGACAACCGATTGATAAGACCAAATGGGAAGTTGTTTACGTAAGCAGCGAGCAGGCAGATAAGAATCTGGGTATAGCGGAGAACTTGTTCGACGGAGATATTTCTTCATTCTGGCATACAGATCCGGCAACGGAACCCGGACAGCCGCACCGTATCATTGTGGACATAAAGGAAATCTATAAAATATCAGCCCTTCGCTTCAAAGTACGTAAAGGTGCTTTTTTGTCAGGGAAGGTAAAAGAGATAAACGTATACGGTCGCCCGCAATTCTTCTTGTTTCATTGATTAAAGTGTACAGGTAGTAAGAAATTTGATTTCTATTTACTATCTTTGGCAAATCTAAAAAACACGATTATGAACATACGTATTTTGATAACCTTATTATTTGGAGTGACTTTGTTTTGTAGCTGCCAACCGAAGCAGTTACCGGTAAATTCTTTGGCAGAACGTGTAACGGAAGGAACCTCGAAAGATCGAATCCTTTTTCGGATGACACCGGAAAAAGACGATGTGTCTAAGGATTACTTTGAAATAACTGCCGAAGACGGTAAAGTCCTGATAGTCGGAAATTCCGATCTGTCATTGGCAACAGGACTGAACTGGTATCTGAAGTATGTAGCCGGTATTCATCTTTCCTGGAATAACCCGTCACAGAAGTTGCCGGAAGTGCTCCCTCTTCCCACGGGGAAAATCCGTCAGGAGACAGCTATGCAAAACCGTTATTATCTGAATTATTGTACTTATTCCTACTCAATGGCTTTCTGGGATTGGGAACGTTGGGAGAAGGAGATTGACTGGATGGCATTGCATGGCATTAATATGCCTTTGAGCATAACCGGAATGGAAGTAGTCTGGTATAATCTGCTGAAACGTGTCGGATACACAACGGAAGAAATCAATGAATTTATCTCCGGTCCGGCATTTATGGCCTGGTGGCAGATGAACAATCTGGAAGGGTGGGGCGGACCCAATCCTGACAGTTGGTATCAGCAACAAGAAGCACTTCAAAAGAAGATCGTATCCCGTATGCGGGAACTGGGAATTGAACCCGTATTTCCGGGTTATGCAGGAATGGTTCCCCGTAATATCGGTGAGAAACTAGGTTATCAGATTGCCGACCCCGGCAAGTGGTGCGGTTTCCCTCGTCCGGCCTTCCTTTCTTCGGAAGACGAGCATTTCGATTCTTTTGCGGCTATGTACTACGAAGAATTGGAGAAACTTTACGGAAAAGCTAAATATTATAGTATGGACCCATTCCATGAGGGAGGCAACACAGAAGGGGTAGACTTGGCGAAGGCCGGAACTTCTATAATGAAAGCCATGAAGAAAGCCAATCCGGAAGCTGTCTGGGTCATTCAGGCATGGCAGGCAAATCCGCGTCCGGCTATGATCGATGTGTTGAATGCCGGAGATATGTTGGTGCTGGATTTGTATAGCGAGAAACGTCCGCAATGGGGAGACTCGGATTCGATGTGGTATCGTGAGAAAGGCTTTGGCAAGCATGACTGGCTTTATTGTATGTTGTTGAACTTCGGAGGAAATGTTGGTTTGCATGGACGAATGAATCAGTTGGTGAACGGATATTACGATGCGTGTACACATGCAAATGGGAAAACATTGCGTGGAGTAGGTGCTACTCCCGAAGGTATTGAGAATAATCCGGTGATGTTTGAATTGTTGTATGAGTTGCCGTGGCGTGCGGAACGTTTCTCGCCGGATACATGGTTGCAAGGATATCTGAAAGCCCGTTATGGTAGTGAATTGTCACCGGAAGTTATGGAAGCATGGAGAGCGTTGGAACATACGGTTTATAATGCTCCCAAGAACTCTCCGGGAGAGGGAACGTTAGAATCTCTTTTGTGTGCCCGTCCGGGTTTCCATTTGGACAGAACGTCTACATGGGGATATTCCAAACTGTTCTATTCGCCTGATTCTACTTCGAAAGCTGCGGACTTAATGCTCTCCGTGGCTGAACAATATAAAGGCAACAATAATTTTGAATATGACTTGGTGGATATCGTACGTCAGAGTAATGCTGATAAAGGCAATGCATTGCTCGATGAAATATCCCAAAGTTATGATCGTAAAGACAAAGAGAATTTCCGGAAGCAGACGCAGCAGTTCCTTGAACTCATTTTGTCGCAAGATAGTTTATTGTCTACCCGGAAAGAATTCTCCGTATCTTCTTGGCTGACTGCCGCACGTTCTTTGGGCAATACGGACGCGGAAAAGAAACTCTATGAATGGAATGCATCTGCATTAATCACAGTCTGGGGTGATAGTATCGCTTCCAATCAGGGAGGTTTGCATGATTATTCTCATCGTGAATGGAGTGGTCTTTTGAAAGATTTGTATTATCTGCGTTGGAAAACTTTCTTTGAGCAGAAACAACAGGAGTTGGAAGGCAAAGCTAGCGGTGAAGTGATTAATTTCTATGGTATGGAGAAAGCTTGGGCGGAAAAGGCTCATGAGTATTGATTCAAAAGTATGAGATAATAGCAATTTTATTTTTATACTCTTATTGAGGGTTCATCAGGTTCATCTTCGTGTTGGACTGCCGATGAATAAATAGATACAGGGTGAAGGAGAGAAGGAGAAACGATTGAAAGCGTCCTTCACTTCTTCACCCTGTACGTTTTACTTCCATGTAGTGTCCTTTTTTGAACTCTAAAGCGGCGCTTTAGAGTGTGTAAAGCATAGCTTTAGCCTACCTAAAGCGCTGCTTTTCAAAAGTCGAAGAATTTGTTTCAACTATGGACGAAAATAAATAAAGTAACAGCAATTTGTCTACCGGGTTTAACGGGCGGTTAATCAGGCTGTTATGGATGAGATGCTGAATCTATATGTCCAGCGTATTAGATCTATATGCCCAACGCGTTGATTATATATGTCCAACACATTGGATCTATATGTCCGATAAACTAGTAATATAGAAGTAATAAAAAGAGGAGCTGTCCGACAGATCAGCAGTATCTCCCCATAATACGGCTCTAAGCTGGAAAAGTCTGTTCTATTGGGGAGATATCCTGAAAGTGGCTATTACTCCTTTATGGTCAGAAGGCCATATGCCTTTGGGGGTGATGAAGTTGTCTTCTGTATTCTCTTCTATGCGCTGACTTTTGACAATGGAACGGGACGGACCGAGAATCATAGAGGATATCGGTGTAATGTCCTGATTAGGATAAAAGTAAATAAAATCAATCCGGTCTCTTTCGTCCGCATCGGGTGCCCAAGTTAATTTGCTGACAGGCATCTTGTCGTTGTCGGAAGGGAAAGTGAATCCCGGGTGGGTGATCGGGTTCGGATATAGCGTTCGGTATATGTCCTTGAATCCTTCTTTGCAGAGTATACTTGAACAGTCCCAATTGATAACTACCCCATTATGGTCCCATAGGTCTTTTGTATCTTCTTGCCAGTCGAGGTGAGAAGGTTCGTTGAAATCTCCTCCTAATAGAACAATGGCTCCTTCGGCAATGTCTTGCCGTGCGTTTTCGATGAATACTTCAATGGCTTCTTCGCGAAAGGCGATCCGGTTGGCCGCTAAAATGGAATCCGCATTATGAACAGGTTGTGTCATTTTCTTCCAAGTACTTCCATTGTAACCACGAGGTAAGTAACAAGCATAATTCTTATAATCTAAGTGGGCGGAATAAACGGCAATAGTATGTCCGGCTATGCCGATAGTTGCTTTCAGGATAGAGCCGCAACCGCTGTTTGGATAGATAATCTCCTGCTGACTTATATTGTATTTGGATAAAATGCCTACATCCAGAGGGTTATGTTCTCCATAGTAAGTTTTTCCACGTTTCTTAAGTGCCTCAATGATGCGGGATATAAAGAAGGTGCCATTGTAGTTGCGGACTTCGCTGAAAAAAACGATATCGGCATCAACCTGTGCCACTTCATCGGCTATGGCTTCAAATCCTCCTTCTATCATTGTACCTTCTTGCCAGATGTTCCATTGCAATACTGTGAATTCATTTTGTTTTTGAGCTGTTGCATAGTAAGGTGTTAGCATGCACAGAATAATAAGTAAGAGTCTTGTTTTCATAAGCAACCTAATTTCCGCAACACTTTTGTATAAAACTAATTTGAAGCACTGAGTAGTAATGTATTACCCAGTGCTTTGTCATGTCAGAAGATTCACTTAACTTCGTGTTGCAATAAAAATCAAACCAATCTTCAGCAGACATGGCTAAAGTACAAATAAAATTCGATTCAATCACACCTTTTGGCGGAATATTTTCAATCATGGAGCAATTTGATGCTCTTTTATCGGATGTAATTGACTCCACATTAGGACTGCGTAGCAGAACCTATGGTTACCAATACAGTGAAATCATCCGTTCTCTCATGTGCGTATTCTTCTGTGGCGGCTCGTGCATTGAAGACATATCCACTCATCTCATGCCCCATCTTTCCCTGCATCCCAAACTTAAAACCTGCAGCGCAGACACGATTCTTCGCGCCATAAAAGAACTGACAACAGACAACATTACGTATTCATCTCCAGACTCAGGTAAATCTTATGACTTCAATACAGCTGACAACATGAATGAATTGCTGGTCAAGTCTCTCATTGCTACCGGAGAATTATGTCAGGAGCAGGGTTACGATCTGGATTTTGCCCACCAGTTCATTGAAACGGAGAAGTATGATGCCAAACGTACATACAAGAAGTTCACAGGATACAGCCCGGGAGTGGCCGTTATAGGTGACCATATTGTCGGCATTGAAAATCGGGATGGGAACACGAATGTCCGGTTCTGCCAGCAGTGTACATTGGAAAGAATCTTCACCAGGCTGGAATGTAACGGCATTCATATAAATAGAGCCCGTATGGATTGTGGGTCGTGCTCCGAAGAGATTGTAGATACCGTCAAGGCCCATTGCAAGTACTTCTATATCAGAGCCAACAGATGCTCCGCTTTTTACGATGACATGTTCGCCCTCAGGGGATGGAAGGCTGAGGAGATCAACGGAATCAGGTTCGAGATGAATTCGATTGTCGTAGAAAAGTGGAAGGGGAAACCCTACCGTCTTGTCATCCAAAGACAAAGAAGAACAGATGACATACGGGAGCTATGGGAAGGAGAATATACCTACCGGTGTATCCTTACCAATGATTTCGAATCCGACATAAGGGATGTCGTAGAGTTCTATAACCTGCGCGGTGGGAAGGAAAGAATCCTCGATGACATGAACAACGGGTTTGGATGGAAACACTTGCCAAAGTCATTCATGGCAGAAAATGCAGTATACCTGCTGATGACTGCATTGATAAGGAACTTCTACAAAACAATCATCCGAAAATTAAACGTTAAGGATTTTGGGCTATCCATAACGAGTCGTATCAAAACTTTCGTTTTCAAATACATCTCGGTTGCCGCAAAGTGGATTAGGACTTCTAGGCCCCACGTGCTAAACATCTATACAGAGAATCCAGCGTATAAAATGGCCTTTCAACAGGATTTTGGCTAATCTTTACTCTTAGTGGTGGGTAATGCGTATTGCCTCAAGTCGCTTCATGGGGTAAGGGGAAGTTATGCAAAAGAGTGGACCTTTGGCACCTTCGTTTCACCAAAACCCAATGTAAAGATAATAAACTCACTGAAAAATGCATAGGTAATGCTCTGATTTCATTCGCTTGCGGAAATTAGGGTATATAAAAATTTAGTTTCATACCGTTCTTTTTTATTCTTGTAGAATCCACATCAACTTGTTTACTTCGTCCGAACCGTTGAATTGCCTTTGTACAGCCGCTTCTACATTTGCCTTGTTATAATCATATTCCGCACTTGGATATAACCAGCGTACCGGCATTTTGGTTGGTTCGTTAGGATTCTGGTTAGTCAGCGGATTGATCGGGAATTCCGGATAACCGGTTCTTCTGTAGTCATAATAGGCTTGATAGGGTGACTGCATGAAATTGGCCAGATATTTCTGAGTTATGATCTTTTTGAGATCCTCCTCGAAAGTTCCATTAAGCTGGATACCGGGTTTTGCTAATGTTTGGGCAATGATGTCACTAGTCATTTTGCGTCCGTGATGATACTTCTGTGCATCCGGCGTATTGTCAGCAACGAATTTCATGCTTGCTTCAATTCCTTTTTTATAATATTCGGCTGCATCTCCGGTGATCCATGTGCGTAATGCCGCTTCGGCAAGAATAAAATTCTGTTCAGCATAGCCTATACGGATATAAGGTTCTCCGGGTTCGTAAGAAGTATACCTGTTGTTGAACTGGCAGAATTCTTTCGTCTGATCGGCTATTAGCTTTAATTCGTCTATCGGATCCGACGGGTCGATTCCTATGTAAGCATCCCAGTCGTTTTCCTGGCTACCGGAATTTAATTTCCCTTCGGAAGGATTTGCGTAATAAAAGAGGCGATAGTCCTCATTGGCTTTCAGTGCGTCAATAACCAGACCGGATATCATTACGTATTGTTTGTAGGAATGCAATGATTCATTAAATGGATATAGCTGTCCTTCTTTCGTGGAGAAAGTGATTTGTAAATTATCAGCGTTGGAACGTAACAACAAGTTACGGTCGAGTACTTCATTAAATTTGGATTTAATATTGATGTCAGTGGAATTAATCTTCTTGGATAAGTTGATTAGAACTCTTAATTCTAAAGCATTCGATACTCTGTGCCACTGTTCTACCTTTCCGCCAAAGATAGGATCACCGTTAAATGTTGTCTGGTTGGCGTTCTGGAAGTATTCGTGTGCCTTATCCAGATCATTGAGCAGGAATTTGAAAACATCCTCTTGTGTGTTGTAGGCTACAGTCAGATTTCCTTCCTTGCCCTCGAGGATTCCTTCATAGGGAATATCACCTACATTGAGAGTGTATTCGAATAGCCGGTAAGCCTTCAGGAAAAGTGCCAGACCTTTGTATGCGTTCCTTTTATCTTCATTCATTGTCTCGTCTTTGTCTGTCAGTTCCGCCATGAGCTTATAGTTGGTCAGCGAGGTGTAGCCGCTGAAACTTTCGCGTCCGAAGTTGTTATACTGCGTTCCTTCCAATGCTTCCGACCAGCCGATATATTTGCAGGTCATTTGATTATAAACGAAATCTTTCTTTTGGGAAGGTTTCATAAGCCCTACAATGGCACCCGTTGCCAGAAGCTTAGGTGATACTTTGGTCACAGAGTCCGGATTCGTATTGATATCCTCAAAGTTATCGCATGAAAATAGGGTAATTCCGGCGAGCAGGCTCGCGATATATTTTATTGCTTTCATATTATTCATTCTTTTAGAAGTCAAACTTAACGTTAAATCCCATGTAACGGATAGAAGGTGAGGTTAGTGCATCCTGCACTTTATCGGGGTCACTGAAGCGAAACTCTTTTGCCCACATCAGCAGGTTCTGTCCGACAAAGCCGACTGAAGCACCTTTCATTCCTATTTTCTGGCAAACGGATTGTGGTATTTCGTAACTGATAGATAAGTCGCGAAGCTTGATAAACGTCTTGTCGAACCAGTTTTGCGCTCTTTTATTATCACCCGATGCGTATGGATTAGTATTCATCATATAGTCTTGATACGAAACGACTTTATCATTGGGAGCAAATACACGGTTGTCCATAATTACATTTCCGTTTGCATCCCATTCGGCTTTGCCTGATACCACTTTGACCCCTTGGCCTGTAAATGTCTTATTGTTGTTGACTACTTCTTCGTAACGATATTGATTGTCACTGTCTATATGTGCACCGGAGTTCCACATGGCTTGGTCTGTCATAGAATAACCGACACCTCCTACACGTCCGTCAATGGTGATACTCAGGGTGATTCCCTTCCAGTTGACCGATGTGCTGAGTCCCCATATCCAATCAGGTTCGCTATATCCTTTGAGTGTCGTAAACTTATTGACGAGAGGGAATCCGTCACTTCCGTGTACGATATTTCCTGCCGGATCCCTTTGGTAGTCGTAAATTGCTACCCAGTCCCAACGTTCCCCTTCGGCTACCCAAGGTTTTTGAGTAGAGTATACCGGGTCTATTTTATGGTAATAGTAGCGGTCGCGTGACCAGTTGAACATGGCAGACCATGTCAATTCCCGATTCTTTATGATATCACCGGAAATGGAGAGTTCCATTCCTTTTCTTACTTGTTCTTCGTCCATGTTGACTTGTGTATTGCTGTATCCGCTTACAGAACTGAGTCCGGCGTTCCGGGTATTGTTAAATTTGAGTGTATTATAATATGTATAATCCAGACGCAGGCGGTTCCCAAATAAATGAATGGCTGTACCCAGTTCGTATGAACGTGTTTGGGAAGGAGAAAGCAGGCTGTTTCGAATTGTTGTAGGAGAGTAGGCGGCACTCATGTTGTCCCATACATCGGTATTGATAGAATAAACATCATTGATAGCATATACATCCATATCATGTTTGGTGGTTGTCCACGAACCTCTTATTTTCCAGAAGTCGATAACTTTGGGCATTTTGATGAATTCGGAGAGCACTACGCTACCGGAAACAGCCGGATAGAAATAAGAACGAGTCTCTTCCGGTAAGGTTGACGACCAGTCGTTACGTCCCGTTGCTTCTACAAAGACCGCACTTTTATAAGCTAAACCTATTTTTCCGTAAATGGAATTCGTTTGTTTGCTGTTATAAGTTTTACTGGTTTCGGCAGGGTCTACCGATGCTTTTAGCGAATAATACCCCGGAATGATTAATCCGCCGGCAGTGTTTGAGCTTAAATTGTCATTCTGGTAATAGTAAATATTTCCTCCGACGAATCCGTCCACACTGATATCACCGAATTTATGTTCGGCAGTCAGCATAATATCATTATTGGTACTGAATCCTCTTTTTTGATAGACAGAATAATATCCTTTTTTCTCTCCCTTGCCAGTCACGGAACCTACCGGAGCTTTGGTTTCGCTTTTTTCCGTATACATATCAGCACCCGAACGCAGGGATAGTTTCAACCAGGAAGTAATATCATAAGAAGCATTGACAAAGGCATTGACTACATCGTAATTGTCCGAACTCGTTAACTCGTTGGCTATATAATAAGGGTTGTCATACCAACCGCCCCGGTCCCACCAATTGGATTGTTCGTCTTTTATTTTCCAGTAATTCTTATAATCCCGTATATCGTATTCACTGCCCGACCATACTAGAAGATTGTAAATATAGCCTGTACCGTGATAGGCCGATCCGCCCATATTGGGATAGAATCTCTTGTTGTAAGTGATTCCGGCCTCGGAACTGAATTTCTTATATTTCATGTCTCCTGATACGGTATAGGTTATTTTGTTTAATTTCTCGTTGGGCCATTGGCCTTTGTTGTAGACGTGTGTCAATGAGGTACGGATACTTCCATATTTGCCTTTCTGAGTGACGCTTACGTTGTTGTTGGTGATGAAACTCAGTTCCTGGAAGTTTTTCAGGTTATTTTTCCCTCTGGAAGTCAGTTCTGTCATTTCCCGTTCTTGAGTATACGGGTTGTATTGCATGGCTTCATTGCCGATGTCCAGTTTGGCTCCCCATACATAACTGGAATTATCGTTGTATATACCATTTTTTCCCGAACTGTAAGATGTTTGTACTTCCGGCAATTTTAAATATCCGGCATTGAACATCGTACTGCTGTTTACGGTTACCTGCAACCCTTCTTCTTTTCCTCTTTTGGTGGTAATCATGACGGCACCCGAACCACCCCGCGCACCATACAAGGCGGAAGCCGTAGCCCCTTTCAGTACATCAATGGATTCTATATCATCCGAAGCGATATCCCGTAGCGACATATTTTTGTAAGGAACCCCGTCAATAACAATCAGCGGGTTTTCGCCGCGCAGCTTTAGATTGGGGGCTTCATTGAATTCCGTACTGTTTTCTACCTTCAATCCGGCAATTTTACCGTTCAGTCCGGAAGTCACATCTACGCTTTTTATGGTGGTCAGTTGGTCGCCGCTAACTTTCTGTACGGCATACCCCAATGCCTTTTCCTCTCTTTTGATACCCAAAGCTGTTACTACAACTTCATCTAAGACTTCGGCATCATCCTGGAGTTTTATGGTAAGTGGTTTGCTGCTTGTGACTCTTATTTCCTGATTCTTGTATCCGATATAGGATATTGAAAGGGTAGAATTGGCGGGGATTTCCAATGTGAACCGGCCATCGATATCGGTGATCGTTCCGGTACCGGTTTGGTTTTTAACGGTTATGTTAGCACCGATAATGGGAATTCCTGCCTGATCAACAACTGTGCCTGTAATCTTGATTTTACTTTGCTGGTTGATTGCAGTCTGTACTTTTGCAGACGGATATTCTATGGCTTCCGCCTGTGTCGTGATACTAAAAGCAAATAGTATCGCCATTGAGAGTTGCATTATTCCGGATAATGCATCACTCTTTTTTGAGTTGTGAACGCATGACGTTCGTTGAGTGCTGTTCTTCATAAGTTTATAATTTAAAAATTAGTTATAAGTATGTTTTATAATTATGATTCTTTTCAGATGATTAATGATAGTGCAAAGATTGTGTATTTGAAGGTAGATTGCCTAGGAAGATTGTACCGAAAGTAGGGTAAAATTGTCATGGGGTACAATTGTATATGCTTAATTCTATGGGGATAAACGTAAAAGAGGCCGGAAGTGATAACATTTCCGGCCTCTTTTGTGGGAGAAGGGTGGATAGGGGGACCACCTTCTTTCTGTGTTAAGTTCTTATTCTAATATTCTGTCAAAAAGCTTACTTTATACCTTTTGAATTCTTATATCTGTGTAGTGCTTCCAGGAAGTAGTAATCGGCATATACTAACGGCACGTCAATTTCGTTTTTGTGCGGGATACTTCCTACGCAATGTTTTAAGAGAAAGTTACCGTTGGTTCCTTGGGTAGCCAGATAACTTGGCGAAGCCAATGATTTTAACGTTTTCACTGCTGCCTGGTAATATCTTTTTCCTGTTTTCTTATCTACATATTGATAAAGTTCAAGTAGGGCGGAAGCTGTGATAGCTGCGGCTGAGGCGTCTCTCGGTATCTCTTTGAAGTCGTTTGCGTCATACTCCCATTCGGGGACATAGCCTTCCTGTCCGGCATTGAAATCCCAGTAAGGCACCATGTCTTCGGGCAGATTGGAGTGGTTGAGCCAGAATTCGGCGGTGTGCTGTGCCATTTCCAGAAACTCGGGTTTCTTTGTTTCTCTATAAGCCATTGTGTATCCGTAAATGGCCCATGCTTGTCCGCGTGCCCAAGCGGAATTGTCGGAGAATCCCTGACAGGTTTGTTTGTGGAGTACTTTCCCGGTTTCCGGGTCGTAGTTGACTACATGATAATTACTGTAATCTTCACGGAATTGTTCCCGTGCGGTGGTGATAGCGTGCGAGTTGGCTATTTCTGCATAATGCGGGTCACCGGTCACTTTGCTGGCGAAATAAAGTAATTCCAGATTCATCATATTGTCGATGATAACGGGGTAGAACCACTCGTCTTTACCATTCCATGATTTCCGGTAATTCCATGATTTGATGCAGCCTGTCTTCGGGCTGAAACGGGTGCAGAGTGAGTTTGCTGCTTCTATGATGATCTGTTTGTATTCTTCCTTTTTTGTAAGGCGGTATGCATTGCCGAAGCTGCAATAAATAAGGAAGCCGATGTCATGGTGTCCTTTCTGTTTCTTTAGCGGCTCCAAGGCTTCTGTCCAGCGGATTGCTTCCTGTTTCCATGTATTTTGCCCGTTGTTTTCGTAAATATACCAAAGGCTGCCGGGATAAAAGCCTTCCGTCCAGTCATTGAGTGGAGTGGTACGCAACTTTCCGTTGTTATCGGTAGTACGCGGATAAGCGGTTGGTTCGGGTAAGGCCTTCAGCATGGCAGTATATTGTTGTTCTGCCCGGTCGAAAGAATGGGTTATTATTTTATTATCACCTTTGCCGTACAGAGCCGAAAATGTTGACAATAAGTAAAAAGATAGAATGGATACTAGTTTCATATATTTTTAGGTTTTTGTTAGTTAATGGTGCAAAGATTGCGTATTTATTGCTTAGAGGACATACAAAATTGTCCCGAATGTCCAGTGTTATTGTCCTCGGGAAAGATAAATCATGTTTTATTGGATTAGTCAGATGTATCTGTTGCGGCGGAATTGGACTTTCGGAATGTAAGCGGTGCCATTCCGAAGACGGATTTGAAACATTTGCTGAAATATTGGGTCGTTGAGAATCCTAATCGGTCGGATATTTCGGAGATATTCAGTTCCGGGTTGTTTTTGAGCAGGCGCATACTTTCGTCGAGTTTCATTTTAAGCGTAAATTCGTTAGGAGTCAGACCAGTGATCTCTTTCATACGTGTATATAGCTTGTTGCGTCCCAATCCCAGTTCGGCGGCAAGCACATTCATATTGAACTCCGGGTTTTCAAAGTTGTTGGAAATGATTTCTGTCGCCTTTTTGATAAGTTCCCGGTCGGCTTGGTTGACGGCAATATCCGTCACAGTGGGCGGCTGTTGATTTCTGAACTTCTCAATCAGCTTTCTTCGGCTTTTCACCAGATTGTTGCAGCGTGAGACGAGCAGTTTTACGTTAAACGGCTTCGTGATATAGTCGTCCGCTTCATACATATATCCTTCTATCGTATATTCCACAGATGTCTGCGCAGTCAATAGTACGACAGGTATATGTGACAGGTTAACCGTGTTCTTTATCTTATAACACATTTCCTTTCCGGACATTTCGGGCATCATGACATCGCTTAGTACAATATCCGGCTGTATTGTCAACGCCTGTTCAAATCCCTCTTTTCCGTTTCCGGCGGTGTGTACTTCATAAATGGGATGAAATATTTCCTTCAGCATTTCGAGGATATCGTCGTTGTCCTCTACGATTAGTATGACCGGCTTTTCTGTGAGTGCATGTTCTGCCGTCTCTTCTTCCAATGGCAGCTCCTCTAGTGGAATCAGCTCCGTGCTAATCATGCACGCCGATGTATTTTCCGTTTGTAGCTGGTCCGCTTTAAAATGGCTGTTGCCTGTTTTCAGGATTACGGTAAAACAGCTTCCTTCATCCACCTTACTTTCTACACGGATATTTCCTTGATGTAATTCCACGATATTTTTGCTCAAGGTCAGTCCGATGCCCGTTCCCAAAGATAAATTGGATCTTTGTCCGTCTATCTGATAGAATTGGTCGAATATTTTATGGATTGACTCCTGTGGGATACCGGTTCCGCTATCCTTGATTTGGAGCAATACCTGTTGGGAGTGCATGCGGATACTGACTGTGATATTTCCTTCTGCGGGAGTATATTTGAAAGCGTTGGATAGTAGGTTGATAATAACTTTCTGCATCTGCACCGGGTCGAACCATAGATTAATATTTGGTTCGGAAGTCTCGAAACGATATGCGATGTGATGCTTGAGTGCGTATTCATAGAATGACATGTAAACTTCCTTGGTGAAGGTGACAATATCACGGCATTCCACCTTCAGTTTCAGATAACCCTGCTCTTGTTTACGGAAATCCAACAGCTCGGAGATGAGCGTGCGCATGTGGCTGGCGTTTTTGTAAATACGCAGCAGACGGTTGTACATGGAGGGAGAGAGCTTGTTTAATTGCAATAAGTTCTCTATTTGTCCGATGATAAGCGTTAGTGGAGTACGGAATTCGTGTGAGATATTTGTGAAGAAACGCAGCTTGACCTGGTTCATTTCTTTGATTCTTTCTTTTTCTTTCTTCTCAAATTCCAATGATGCTTTCAGTTTAGCTTGCCGGGTGTTAAAACGGATGATAGCATACAGTACAAGACAGAGAATCAGTATATATAATAAATAGGCATAGAGATTGGCATAGAAAGGGGGGCGGATATAGATATGAAGCGAACGTTCACCACAGATTGTTTGCGAATCGTTTTTCTCGCGTACAGTCAGTTTATAATGTCCCGGGTCGAGGTTGGTATATACTATTTTCGGGGAGTGTAGCGGAAGCCATGTCCGGTCGAACCCTTCCAGTTGATATTCATATTTGTACTTGTTTTGTGTATAATTGGAGGTGGCTACTTCCAGGATAAGACTGTTCTGATTGTGTGCCAACTTGATAGATTCCGTATAAGGCATAGTTTGTGACAAGATGTGTGACTCATCTCCGGGTTGTATCACTTTATTGTTGATAATCAGTTGGTCGAAGTAGAATTGATGATCATTCGATGTGGGGAGATTCTGTATTCCCGGCAGAGAAACCAAGCCGTTGGTTCCACCGAGGAATAATTCTCCGCTTTGAGTAAAATAGATACATGAGCCTTGTCCGAAACTCATATATGGAATAACGTATGTATATGTGAGTTCCTTCTTTTCAGAATTCAGGCAGGAGATCCCCCGGTTGTGGAGTACGAACAATTCGTGTGAAGGCGATTCGGCGACATAATAGCAATAATTACTCATTAGAAGATTGTCCTCCATGGCGAAGCGGAAGAAAGAATCTGTTTCCGGTTCATACTTGAATAATCCGGATCCTGCCGTACTGAAGAATAATTCGCCCAAGTGGTTCTCGAAGATATGTAACACCTTGAAGCGTCCGATGTTATGTTCTTTTTTGAGGTCATGCCGGTAATTCTGTCTTTTTCCTGTCAACAGGTTCACCCGGGTCATTCCGCCGTTGCCGTTGGCTAACCAGATATTGTCATTCCGGTCGATATGAAATGTTACATAAATATAGTTCTCTATAAGACTCCGGACGTCCGTCAGGGCGGATAACGGCTCGAAAGTTTCCGTTTCCGGATTCATGGCTACGATTCCTGCTTGGGTAGACAGGACGAGTTTTCCTTTATAGGGTTGTAAGTCATTTATCACATTGCTGGGTAAAGAGTTGGCTTTGTCGGGGATATTTTTGAGTGTATGTGCCGTTTTCTTTCGAGTATCAAAGATCGTGAGTCCCCCTGTATGCGTACCGATATACAGTTGTCCGGTTTCTTTGCGCAGCCAGATACATTTCAGATTATTGTGCCCGATTCCGGACAAGTCTCCCTTGTTGTGGACGTATCGGGTGAATTGCCGGGTTTGCCGGTCTAAGAAATTCAGTCCTCCTCCTTCGGTACATATCCATAAATTATGTTCGGAATCTTCCTGCATTTTACCTACAACGGGGAAACTGAGTGCATGAGGAATATCGGGATTGGCTTCGTAGTAGCTGGTATGATCATCAGTGGGGTTGTAGTAGTTGACACCTCCGAAATAAGTCCCTATCCAGATTCCTCCTTGCGTATCTTTGTAGAGAGCGAAAATGGATGAGTGGCTCAAACTATGGGATATATTATTTTGATGAACATGATTCTCCCATACTTGTGTTGACGGGTTGTATTTATTCAGTCCATAAAATGTGCCGAACCACAGATTTCCTAAGTCATCTTCGATAGCACAGCGCACATCGTTGTTCGATAATGAGTTGGTATTATCGGGAAGGTTGCGGAAGTTGAGGATAGAACCGTCGGGAGCCAGCCGATACACTCCCTGGTGGGAGGTACATATCCATAAGTTCTTTTGAGAATCCTGATAAAGACTTTGCACTTTGATGTCGGGCAGGAGAGAGTATTGGCGTTCGGGTTGTGCACGGTCGATTCGTAGAAGTCCCTTGTTCATACCTATGTATATATATCCGTCATCAGTGCAGCAGATAGGTGAAGAAACTCTTATATTTTCTTTGAAAGTGGTGAGCAGGCGGATAGTAGAGTCTCCTTCCACCCGGAACTCCAGTTTGTTACGCCCGGCAATCCAAAGCGTATCGTTCTTGTAGTATATGTTGGAGACATTATTTGCGCGTAATTTATGAAACTGTTGTGTGCGGGTATTGTAGCACACCAAGTCATGCAGTGCCTGTATGTATACATTCCCTTTTTTGTTGCCGCAAATGGCCATTATTTCATTCTCGGTCAGACCTATGTTGTCTTGGGAAGGGTGAAATACAGTGACGGACTGGCCATTATATCGATTGATTCCTTCAAAAGAACCAAACCATAATGCTCCCGTCTCATCTTGATAAATGGATATTATATTGACCTGCGACAAGCCATCCTGTACACTTAAGTGTTTAAAATAAGCCGTGTTCGCATGGGTCGATAGAAGCAGAAGTAAAAAAGAAGCTACTAACAGAATCTTTTTTATTGCCATATATTAGATTTTACTTTTCCAGCAACTCTTTCAGAAAATCATCCAACTCTTTATCCAATCCTTTCAGTAGCTCGTCATTCACCAGCATCGTATCGTCGTCTACCAACAATAGTTCAGTTACCGTTTCTTTGTCCTCATCCACCAGTACAAACGAATAAGGTTTCAGGATAGTCACCTTGTCGAAGTCACCTGCATCTTTCATTCTGCAAAGGATACTACGTAAGCCGGGCTCGATATTTTCCAGGAAATCATCGCCGTCGTATGTTGCCCATTCTTCCACCATGACGTTTGCTAGTTCTTCATCATCATCGTTGTAAATATTCAGTTGCCCTGACGGCTGGTCAGGTTGCAGATGAATATCGGTTACGACTGTCTGTTCACAATTGCATACATATTTGCCGACTGCCTTTTGGATAGCCGATTCGATGATAGATAATGATTGTTGGCTCAGTTTCATAGGTTCCTTCTTTTTGTCAGTTCAAAGGTATAAAAAAAATAAGATTTGATACATGATTTCCTTAAAAATCATCATTAAATCGGCTCATTTGCATCTTTAATTTGGATATTTGAGCATTTCTCTCCTTCAATTCGGCCAAATAGAGGCTGGTGAGGTAATAATTCGGCACATCGTCAATACTCGCTTTGACATTGTTGACAACATTCTTTTTCTCTATCTTCTTGGCTAGTTGCTGTGCCTTTTCCGCCCATTTCACTGCTTGAGACAGACTATCTTTCGTCTCATAATACACGGCAATATTGAAGGCGGCCCTCATCTGCTTCTTTGTGTTCTTGGTTCCTTCGAAAGCCTGATGCCAAAGTTCGAATGCATTATCCCATGAATTTTCGCGGACGTAGATAGCTGCATCGCGCATCTGAACCGAACCGCCGGTGTATAAATACCGTTTTCCCGTTTTCCATATCGGAACCAGATGCTTTACCGGAACTGTTCCTGCAAATTCCGCAGCTTCTTTCAACATTTCCCTTTCGGGAATGATACGGGCAGCCGCTTCTGTGACCGAACCTCCGAAATCTTCCCAAAAGATACTGTCATTAGGGTGAAGGGTGGTCATGGGCTTGCTTCGTCCCGGCACATAAACCCGTACTGTGGGATATACTTTTACATCCATAGCTCCCTGATAACAATTGAAATCGGGTAGATAACGAATGGTCTTGGTTGCTTTGAATTGCAGATTCTCTAATGCAATAATAAAATCAACTCCTAAATCGGAAGCTAACTGGCTGACTTCCTCTTGACTTAGCATATTTTCACGCGCTAACTTGTCATTGGCACGTAAGGCGGAGTCACAAATGACAACTTCATCAAAGTAATTCTGGTGGGCTATTTCTTCAGCCAACGATTCGGCAGCAATCTTGGGATCACCGTTGGCATAGGCTGTGGCGCGACTTACTTCCGGAACGTTTTCCTTCGTTTTCTGTACTTCTGTAATCAATTTGTTATCCGGTGCATCGCTGGTGTTATTCACAACAGCTACCTTGCGGAGCTGGGGTGGAAAACTCAAGTCGGCGGGTTGCAGATAATCAATGGAAATCTGTTCGATGCTCTGGCAACTGTTGAATAGCAACAGGAACAGAGAGATGAATGCCAGTGAATAAGATTTTGCCATAGTTTGATTCATTTAGTAGTTTGAACAAAAGTACTATTTTACACGAATAAAAGAAAGAGGCCGCCTGACAAGTCGATAGTATCTAAAGTTCTCCTCCTTTGGGAAGGAGGAGTCCCCGTAGGGGGAGGTGGTAGGTGAATATATAAGTCTATTATTATCAGCATTGTGTATCCACCTACCACCCCGGCTTTCAGCCACTCCTTCTTCCCGAAGAAGGGGAATTGCAGATACTACTGACTTGTCAGGCAGCCTTTATTATTTAGTAAAGTAGTTAGGACTAATTAACTACTTGAACTCTTCTTTATCAAACGTTCTTTCCGTGACAGTTTTTATACTTCTTGCCGCTTCCGCATGGACAGGGATCATTACGTCCTACGGTCTTTTCGGCACGAATCGGTTCACGTCTCTGTTGCTCGCGCGTATCCTGACTGGCAGCAGCCTGCTGATTCGGATCACTCAGGTCCTGCTTGTTCTCACGATACTTGCTCATGTCCTGACGCTGTTCCGGTGCAGCCTGGCGTACTTCTACACGACGGGCAGCCTGTTCATCCGGAGCTTCCTGTACGGGAATTTGTCCGCGCATCAAGATAGAAACAGTCTGATTGTTAATCTTATTCACCATTGAGTCAAACAACGTTACAGATTCCAGTTTGTAAATCAACAACGGGTCTTTCTGCTCGTAGCTTGCATTCTGTACAGAGTGTTTCAGCTCATCCAGTTCGCGCAGGTTCTCTTTCCATGCTTCGTCGATAACGTGCAGCAGGATTGACTTTTCAAATGCTTTTACTACCTCTTTGGATTCGGATTCGTAAGCAGCTTTCAGGTTACAAGAGATATTGTACATACGTTTACCGTCCGTGATAGGAATCAGGATGTTCTCGTACATGTGTCCCTGGTTCTCATATACCTGTTTGATAACCGGATTGGCAATCTGTGCCAGGCGTTCAGTCTTACGTTTGAAGTTCTCCATGGCAATGCCGAATGTCTTTTCAGCCAGTTTCTCTTTCTTCTCGTTGCGGAATTCTTCTTCGGTGAACGGAGTTTCCATAGCCAACGTCTGAAGCAGTTCCATTTGGCAACCTTCGTAGTCGTTGTTCTCGATAGCGTTGGCGCAACGGTCCCAAATCATGTTCACAATATCCATACCGATACGTTCGCCCATTAAAGCATGGCGGCGTTTCGTATAGACAACCGTACGTTGCTTGTTCATCACGTCGTCATATTCCAACAGGCGTTTACGGATACCGAAGTTGTTTTCTTCTACCTTCTTCTGTGCACGTTCGATAGAGTTGGAAATCATCTTGTGCTCAATCATTTCACCTTCCTGGAAACCGAGCCTGTCCATTACGCTGGCGATACGGTCGGAGGAGAACAGACGCATCAAGTCGTCTTCCAGTGACACGAAGAATACAGAAGAACCCGGGTCACCCTGACGTCCTGCACGACCACGCAACTGGCGGTCTACACGGCGGGATTCGTGGCGCTCCGTACCGATGATTGCCAAACCGCCTGCGGCTTTCACTTCCGGGCTTAGCTTGATGTCGGTACCACGACCGGCCATGTTGGTGGCAATGGTAACTGTTCCGCTCAAACCGGCAGTAGCAACAATATCAGCTTCTTTCTGGTGTAACTTCGCATTCAGCACCTTGTGTTCGATCTTGCGCATGGTCAACATCTTGCTCAGCATTTCGGAGATTTCTACCGAAGTAGTACCTACCAATACCGGGCGTCCGGCGTTCACCAGTTGTTCGATTTCTTCGATTACGGCTTTATATTTTTCACGTTTCGTCTTGTAGACGCGGTCGTTCATATCTTTACGGGCAATCGGGCGGTTGGTCGGGATCACTACCACATCCAGTTTGTAGATGTCCCAGAGTTCGCCGGCTTCCGTTTCGGCTGTACCGGTCATACCGGATAGCTTGTGATACATACGGAAGTAGTTCTGCAGAGTAATCGTAGCAAAGGTCTGTGTGGCAGCTTCCACTTTCACGCCTTCTTTGGCTTCGATAGCCTGGTGCAATCCGTCAGAGTAACGGCGGCCTTCCATGATACGTCCGGTCTGTTCGTCTACAATCTTCACCTGTCCGTCGATCACTACGTATTCGTCGTCTTTCTCGAACATGGTGTAAGCCTTCAACAATTGGTTGATAGTATGTACACGTTCCGATTTAATAGCGTAGTTTGTAAGCAGTTCGTCCTTTTTCTCCAACAACTGTTCGTTGGTCAGGTTCATATTCTCCAATTCCGAGAGTTCTGCGGCAATGTCCGGAAGAACGAACAGTGTCGGGTCTTCGGAGTTACCGGTGATCAGGTCGATACCTTTATCGGTCAGGTCTACACTGTTCAGCTTTTCATCAATGACGAAGTACAACGGTTCCGTCACTTCGTGCATACGCTTGTTGTTCTGCTCCATGTAGATTTCTTCCGTCTTCAGCATACCGGCTTTAATGCCCTGTTCACTCAGGAACTTAATCAATGCTTTGTTCTTCGGCAAACATTTGTGGCTGCGGTACAGGGCGAGGAATCCTTCTTCCACTTCTTTCTTATCGTTGGATGCGATCAGTTTTTTTGCTTCAGACAAGTACTTGGTTGCCAATACTTTCTGTGCTTCTACCAGACGCTCTACTAGCGGACGGAGCTGCTCGAACAGTTGGTCGTCACCTTTCGGCACGGGACCGGAGATAATCAGCGGAGTACGGGCGTCATCGATCAATACGGAGTCGACCTCATCGACGATAGCGTAGTTGTGCTGACGCTGTACAAGGTCTTTCGGGCTGATCGCCATATTGTCACGCAGGTAGTCGAAACCGAATTCGTTGTTGGTACCGAACGTGATGTCTGCCAGATATGCCTGGCGGCGTGCGTCGGAGTTCGGCTGGTGACGGTCGATGCAATCTACGCTCAAACCGTGGAACATATAAAGAGGACCCATCCATTCGGAGTCACGTTTTGCCAGATAATCATTCACGGTAACCACGTGCACACCGTTTCCGGTCAGTGCATTCAGGAATACGGGGAGGGTAGCCACCAATGTCTTACCTTCACCGGTTGCCATTTCCGCAATCTTGCCTTTGTGCAGAACGACACCACCGAACAACTGTACATCGTAGTGTACCATGTTCCAGACCGTATCGTTACCACCGGCTATCCAGTGATTCTGATAAATGGCCTTATCGCCCTCGATGCGTACAAAGTCTTTTGTAGCAGCCAGTTGGCGGTCGAAATCAGTGGCGGTAACTACGATTTCTTCATTTTCCGTGAAACGTTTTGCGGTAGCCTTGACGATTGAGAAAGCAACGGGCAGTACTTCGTCCAGTGCTTTTTCGTATTTATCCAGAATTTCTTTTTCTATCTTGTCGATTTGTGCAAAGACTTCTTCGCGGTCTTCCAGTTCCAGGCTTTCGATACTCGCTTTCAGTTCTTCCACTTTCGCACGTTCGGCGGTAGCCGACTCATGGATATATTTTTTGAGTTCTTCCGTTTTGGCACGGAGTGCGTCGTTGTCCAGTTTCTCAATCTCCGGGTAAGCAGCTTTGATTTTCTCCACCCAGGGCTTGATTTCTTTCATGTCTCGCGTGGATTTGTTTCCGAAAATCGAGCTTAAAAATTCATTGAATCCCATTTGTATAAGTATGTTTATTATTTATCGAATTAAAATAGTTTGCGCAAAGTTACATTAAAATGCTGATTTATTTATGTTTTGCGCCCTGTTTTTGTGAGGTTTCTTTTACCGCAGGCCGGTAATAGGAGCAGATGTGCAGGCGTTGGGAGCCCGGATGCGCATAAAATGTGCCAGTGTAGGCGCGATATGGTCTATTGTTACAGGTGTCTGGATAACGGCCGGTTTCACGGAATGTCCCATGAAAATCAATGGCGAAGGGATATAAGAATGGCGTACCACTTTGTTTTCGCCGCCATTCTCGTTGACGATTGTCCACCCGGGGAGGACGTCAATTACGAGGTCTCCCGAGCGTTTGCGGTGGTAACCGTTGCGTATTTTATAGATCTCCGGAGTCCATGAACCCAGTAGAAGCCGGTTGGCGGAATATGCCTCGTTCACTCCGCTGAACTGCATCAGGAATTCGGCGGACTTCTGCTGTATTTCCGTCAAGTTCAGTTCTTTCTTTTCCAGTAATTTATGGTTCAGATAGATTTGCTGGTTGTGGTGGGTTTCAACGTACTTTCCCTCACCGTATGTAGCCATGAGGTACATATTCAGCAAGGCGGCGCAACGGTTGAGATAAAACTCTCCGCCGGGGATTTTGTATAATCCCGAATCGGGCGATTCGCTGTCCGTATAACCGGTCGAGGTGACGAAAAGAAGCACGTTTTGTAGTCCTACCTTCTTGTCGAGCACGTCGAGCAGGTTGGCGATACTGCGGTCGAGACGTACGTATGTGTCTTGTATTTCCATAGCACATTCCTGTACGGATTTATGTGCGTAGTTGCCCGCATAATAAGTCAGTGCCAATAAGTCAGTAATATCGTCCATACCGATAGAACTTTTGTTGAGCGCTTCTTCGGCGAGTGCATTGACTTCATCGTTCACAAAGGGACTGGCGATGAACCGTCGGAACTTGTTGTTGCGGTCGTCGTCAAATTTATATTTGAAAAGCATATCCCGCCAATCTGGCAGGAAAGTGTACATCCCCCGCGGGAAAACCGGTTCCCATGTCATGCCGGCGATACGGAAATCGACAGCCTGGCGGTCGTTGTATTGACTTGCCCACCAGGGAAATTCTCCGTAGTAGGTTGTCCCGCTCCATTTTCCGGTATTGGGATTGAGCCAGAAAGCACCGTTTCCGGCATGTCCGGCGGCAAAAATAGCGGCGTCGCAGTTGGGGGCAATGGCGTATACAAGTCCCTTGCCTTGTGTAGCTATTTTAAGCTCATCGGCAATGGTGGAAGTCAGCAATTTGGTGGGGGCGACCGTCTGATCGGTGTAATATCCCATAAATGCCGTGTCGTCCGTGCTGTTGACGGGGCGGAGGGTGGCGGCGTCCATCCAGCGTTTGGAGATAATTCCGTTCATGGAAGGCGTCGTACCGCTATAAATGGCAGCTATGGCGGAAGCGCGGTCTACACCGCTGAAAGTATATTCGGCGTTATGGAACACTCTTCCCTCTTTCCAAAGACGTTTAAAGCCCTTCTCGCCGTAAAGTGACGAAAATGCTTCCAGGTAGTCCGTACGTAATTGGTCGATCGTCAGTCCCACCACTAATTTAGGGGCGACAGGTAGCGACTGGGCTTGCAGCCCGGTGAAGGTCAGTACGGTGATAAGGGAAGTTAGTAGTCCTTTCATTATTTCTTTTTAGATGTCACAATTAGATTGCTCACTGAACGTATCAGCAAACAGAGTGCCAAAGGTACAACAGCAAAGTCAAATCTTTGCGGAATTACCGGAAAAAGCACTATAAAAAGTGTTAAAATAATAAGATTTAAGGTCAAATACCAACATTTCTTCCCTTTTCGGACACAATATATGATGTAAGGAAGGAAAAGAAGCTGACCCGGATGAAAGACAAATAACAGGAAATTGGAGCTGACAGCCGGGTGTTCGGAGAAGAGGGCCAGGAACGCAAGGATACATCCTGCGATACCTGCCGTACCGAACAATATGAGGTCGACTCCCCAGAGTCCTGTCCGTCGGCGGATGCCGTAAATGGTAGCGGCGGCGGTAAGTATAAAGAGGAGAAGAGCGGATTGCAGCGGAGTGGGTATCCAAAAGCTTTCATCTTCTTCGGGAGTGGCATCCACAATCAGTTCGCTGTCCGTTACAAGCGGGCGTTGAATGGAATCACCGGTAATTTGTGCGCCGGCAAATGCATCCATTAGATAGAACGGGGCAAACATCATCTGTCGCTGCGTGATAGGCCGATCGGCTTCGCTTCCGATGCATAGATCAATGCCAAAACGTGCCCACGGATGTCCTTTGCAATATTGGTGGACGATCTCGCGGAAGGTACGTGAACCGTCTTGCGGTTCTACGGGATAAATCACTTTGCCTGCAATACTTTCTTCTATCTTGTCGCGGGGACGGGTGGCACAATTATCGTAAAAGAAATTATAACGGTACACCCGGTTTTCGGGGCGGTAATTTTCTTGTAACAAGCGGATTAGTTCGGCCTTTTCTTCGTTGTTCAGGTTAAGTGTCTGTTGCCATACGCTGCGTCTGAAATAGGCATATTCTCCTGCAAAATGAGGGTAGTCGATCACTCCCAGTCGGTAGTCCGTTTCTCCGAGTGAGAAGCGGAGAGCGAAGTTAGGGATGTCAAAGCTGAATAAGCCGTAATTGAATACGACGTCAATCCCTTGTGAGGGATTTTCGTAACGAATGGCAGTGTGTCCGAACAGGGTGTATATCACTTCTCCGGGAGCACAAGTCAGCAGGCTAAGACGGATAGAGTCATTGCTGTTGGCAGTTGTTTGTCCAATGGGCAGGAGCAACAGGAAAAGAGAGAAGATTACATATAAAAAAGACCGTTTCATCAGTAGGTTCGTTTTATTTTGGCAGCGAATATACAAAGAATTGTTGGATTCGTGAAACAGAGGCTCTGTTTTATCGAAATAGAGCCTCTGTTTGGGGTAAATAGAGCCTTCATTTGGGTGAAATAGAGCCTCTGTTTTACCGGAATTATACACGTAAAAGCGTGCCACTAACCGTGCTACCCCTTTTGCATGTATAATTGATTGTGAATTAGTGATTTATCTTCTGCTGAAAAATGGAGGCGTGCCACTAACCGTGCATATATAAATAAAAATATATATTATTCTATATTATATAGTTCGCCCGACACACTTTTTTGAGAGAGAGAACAGAAGAAGAGCCAAAAAAGAAGATAATTTCTCTCAGATGTTTCGATTTCTCTTTTTTTACTTTACCTTTGCGCCCGCTAAAAGATAAGAATGCATTGAATTTAATTATCGACATAGGAAATACCGCTGCGAAGGTTGCCCTCTTTGACGGTGGGGAAATGGTGGAAGTGCTGACCGAGTCCAATCAGTCATTGGATTGCCTGGAAGCTCTTTGTGTCAAATACCCGGTTGAGCAGGGAATTGTAGCTACCGTGATTGATTTAAGCGAACGGGTGCTTGCGGCTTTGGTCGCCTTGCCTTTCCCTTTGCTGTGGCTCGATTCGAAGACTCCGCTTCCGGTCACCAACCTGTACGAAACTCCCGAAACGCTGGGATACGACCGAATGGCTGCTGTGGTGGGAGCGAATGAGCAATATCCTCGTAGAGATATATTGGTGATTGATGCGGGAACTTGCATTACTTACGAGTTTATAGACTCGAAAGGACAGTATCATGGTGGTAATATTTCTCCCGGTATGCAGATGCGTTTCAAGGCACTCAACCAGTTTACCGGACGCTTGCCTCTTATTGACTCCAACGGGCGCAAACTCCCCATGGGGCGGGATACCGAAACGGCTATACGCGCCGGGGTGTTGAAAGGTATGGAATACGAAATTTCAGGTTATATTGAGTCTATGAAGCATAAATATCCTGAACTTTTGGTTTTTTTAACGGGCGGAGATGATTTTTCTTTTGATAGCAGCGTAAAAAGTATCATCTTTGCAGATAGATTTTTAGTGTTGAAAGGATTAAATAGAATTTTAAACTATAATAATGGTAGGATTTAAACACACGCTTTGGGCGCTATTGCTCACAATGGTTACCGGAATGGCAATCGCTCAAAATAATACAAACTCTCCTTATACACGATATGGCTATGGCGACTTGTCTGACCAGAACTTCGGAAACAGTAAGGCAATGGGAGGAATTGCTTTCGGACTCCGGGACGGAGCGCAGATCAATCCGTTGAATCCTGCTTCGTATACAGCCATTGACTCGTTGACTTTCCTCTTTGAAGGGGGCGTCAGTCTTCAAAATATGAATATTAGTGGCGGTGGCGTGAAGCTGAACGCCAAAAACTCTAGTTTCGACTATCTGGCAATGCAATTCCGGTTACATAGGAGACTAGCGATGAGTATCGGTTTGCTGCCGTTCTCCAATGTGGGATATACGGTGTCGGATACTCAGACTGCGACAGATCCCGCAACTGGTAATACGACAGCTTATGCCAGAAATTATACAGGCGACGGAGGTTTACACCAACTATATGTCGGATTGGGTGTGAAGGTATTCAAAGATCTTTCAGTGGGTGTAAATGCTTCTTATTTCTGGGGGGATATAACCCGTTCGCGGACTATTTATTATCCGAATGTGTCGGGGGCTTATAATTTTGTGCAACAGGCGACTGCATCTGTATCATCTTATAAGCTGGACTTTGGAGCACAGTATACAAAGGATATAGATAAGAAACATTCAGTGACGCTTGGTGTTGTATATTCTCCAAAAATAAAACTGGGGAATGATTATGATGTGACCACACAGTTGGTCTCTAATAGTACAGGTACGGTTGAAACTTCAACTAGCGTGGCGCCGGATGCTACATTGGCACTCCCTAATACGTATGGTGTCGGATTTACCTATAACTATGACAAACGCCTGACAATTGGAGTGGATTACAGTTTGCAACAATGGTCGAAAGCAGACTTTGGTGTAAGGACAACAGATGAATCCATACGTGGTGATTTTGATGAAACTTATGCTTATTGCGACCGTTCTAAAATATCTGTGGGTGCGGAATATATCCCTAACTTGCTGGGACGTTCTTATCTTGCTCACATAAAATATCGTTTGGGAGCTTATTATACGACCCCGTATTATAAGATCAACGGCAAGAAGGCTACCCGCGAATATGGTGTAACAGCCGGTTTCGGTCTGCCTGTTCCCCGTTCACGCTCTATCCTCAGTATCAGCGGACAGTTTGTTCGTATCAGTGGACAAGAAGCGACTTTTGTGAACGAAAATATCTTCCGCGTAAGTATCGGATTGACGTTCAACGAACGTTGGTTCTTCAAGCGTAGGGTAGAGTAATGCAAGAATTAAAAAGAGAAGAGAATAGACGACTATAATATTATACTAACAACTAAAATTTAGATACAATGAAAATTAAAACGCTTGTAGCTATGTTGTTCCTTTCGGCAGGGGCGACTACTGTGGTAGCACAGGATGCGACTAACTGTAATTCAAACAGTAGTATCTCGCATGAAGCTGTGCGTGCAGGTAACTTTAAAGATGCGTATACTCCTTGGAAAGCTGTGTTGGAAAACTGTCCGACACTCCGTTTCTACACTTTTACTGACGGATATAAAATTCTGAAAGGTTTAATGGCACAGATTAAGGACAGAAATAATCCGGAATATCAGAAATATTTTAATGAACTGATGAATACGCATGACTTGCGTATCAAATACACTGATGAATTCCTGGCTAAAGGTACGAAGGTATCTTCTGCTGATGAAGCTTTGGGTATCAAGGCTGTAGACTATATCGCCTTGGCTCCGAAACTGGATGTGAATCAGGCTTATCAATGGCTGAGCCAATCGGTTAATGCTGTAAAAGGCGAGTCTGCCGGAGCTACTATTTTCTATTTCCTGCAGATGTCTTTGGATAAACTGAAAGCTGATCCTGCTCATAAGGAACAATTTATCCAGGATTATCTGGCTGCTTCCGAATATGCTGATGCTGCCATTGCTGCTGAAACTAATGAAGCAAAGAAGAAAGGTCTGCTGGGTATCAAAGATAACTTGGTTGCCTTGTTTGTAAACAGTGGTACTGCTGATTGTGAATCACTGCAAGGAATTTATGGCCCGAAAGTAGAAGCTAATCAGACTGACCTCGCTTATTTGAAGAAAGTAATCGACATCATGAAAATGATGAAATGTACGGAAAGTGAAGCTTATTTGCAGGCATCTTTCTATGCTTATAAAATGGAACCGACAGCAGAGGCTGCTACCGGATGTGCATATCAGGCATTCAAGAAAGGTGATATCGACAGTGCAGTGAAATTCTTTGATGAAGCTATCAACTTGGAAACTGACAATATAAAGAAAGCGGAAAAAGCATACGCTGCTGCTGCTGTGTTGGCTTCTGCTAAGAAATTGTCACAGGCAAGAACTTACTGTCAGAAAGCTATCGGTCTCAATGAAAATTATGGCGCTCCGTATATCTTGATTGCCAACCTTTATGCAATGAGTCCTAACTGGAGTGACGAGTCTGCACTGAACAAGTGTACTTACTTTGTTATAATTGACAAATTGCAACGCGCAAAACAAGTAGACCCGAGTGTAGCTGAAGAAGCAAACAAATTGATTGGCAGATATTCTGCACACACTCCGCAAGCAAAAGACCTGTTTATGTTGGGTTACAAGGCTGGCGACCGTATTACTATCGGTGGCTGGATCGGAGAGTCTACAACGATTAGATAAACGTATGTTGCGAAAACGAAAGAACCGTTTGTTGCATAAAAGCATGAGCATAACAATTGTCTTAGGGACAATTGTTATGCTTCTTTTATTTCCCTCCTGTGGTGGCAAAAAGAAAATAACGGGGGATGCTATTACAGAACGTGACTCCATGGCAGTGATGCAGACATCCGGAGTGACAACCCTTATATCCGATTCGGGAGTGACCCGCTATCGGGTGAATACGGAAGAGTGGCTGGTTTTCGACCGCAAGAAGCCGTCTTATTGGGCATTTGAAAAAGGAGTGTATCTTGAACAGTTCGATTCGATCTTTCATATAGAAGCCAGTATCAAAGCGGATACTGCCTACTACTATGACAAGGAAAGACTCTGGAAACTGATAGGAAACGTGGATATACAAAACCGGAAAGGAGAGCGTTTCAATACGGAACTGCTTTACTGGAATGAAGCTACGCAGAAAGTGTATTCCGACAAGTTTATTCGTATCCAGCAACCGGACCGGATTATCACCGGGCATGGGTTCGATTCCAATCAGCAAATGACCGTTTATACGATTCATAATATTGAAGGTATATTCTACGTCGACGACGAGGCGACTGCTCCGCCACAACCGGAAACAAAAGCCCTGCCGGACTCTGTGAAAAAAGATTCTGTGAAATAAGCTATGAATATTTATATCTCTCTAATAATCACCATGCTTTTCTCCGCTTTCTTTTCGGGAATGGAGATTGCATTTGTCTCGGTAGACAAACTGCGTTTTGAAATGGAACGCAAAGGGGGCATTACTTCCCGCATCCTTTCTATCTTTTTCAAGAACCCGAACGAGTTTATCTCTACCATGTTGGTGGGTAACAATATCGCACTGGTTATCTATGGTATCCTGATGGCTCAGATCATTGGTGAAAATCTGTTGGCCGGCTTTATTGACAATCACTTCCTAATGGTGTTGGCACAGACTGTCATTTCTACCCTGATTATTTTGGTGACCGGAGAGTTCCTGCCGAAAACATTGTTCAAGATCAATCCCAATATGGTATTGAACGTTTTCGCCGTTCCACTTTTTATTTGTTACGTTGTTTTATATCCTATATCCAAGTTGTCTTCCGGTTTGTCTTGCATCTTCCTGCGTATTTTCGGCATGAAGGTAAACAAGGATGCGTCCGACAAAGCTTTCGGAAAGGTGGATCTTGATTATTTTGTGCAGAGCAGCATTGATAATGCCGAGAATGAGGAGGAACTGGATACGGAAGTGAAAATCTTCCAGAACGCACTTGACTTCTCGAATATTAAAATACGCGATTGTATTGTTCCCCGTACTGAGGTGGTGGCGGTTGATCTCACAACTTCGCTGGATGAACTGAAAAGCCGTTTTATAGAGTCGGGTATCTCCAAGATTATCGTATATGACGGTAATATTGACAATGTGGTCGGTTACATCCACTCTTCGGAGATGTTTCGCGCACCGACCAACTGGCACGAGAATGTGAAGCAAGTGCCGATTGTCCCCGAAACAATGTCCGCCAATAAGCTGATGAAACTGTTCATGCAACAGAAAAAGACAATTGCGGTAGTGGTGGACGAGTTTGGCGGAACGTCTGGTATTGTGTCATTGGAAGATCTGGTAGAAGAAATCTTCGGTGATATAGAAGACGAGCATGATAACACTTCCTATATCAGCAAGCAGATAGACGAGCATGAATATGTATTGTCCGGCCGTCTGGAGATTGAGAAAGTCAACGAAACGTTCGGTCTCGACTTGCCTGAATCCGACGAATATCTGACAGTGGGAGGACTGATTCTGAATCAATATCAGAGTTTCCCGAAACTGCATGAAGTGATTCGGGTAGGACGTTATCAGTTCAAGATAATCAAGGTGACGGCGACGAAAATAGAACTGGTTCGCCTAAAAGTCATGGAATAATGACGAATACCGAGAAATTTTTAGCCAATAAATAGAAGCATATTAGCATTTTTTGTATCTTCGTGCGCTAAAACGACAATTAGAAGAAATAATAATAAACATAAATCGTATTAATCAAAATGGCAACATTACAAAACATTAGGTCGAAAGGACCTCTATTGGTGATTGTTATCGGCTTGGCGCTGTTTGCTTTCATTGCGGGTGACGCATGGAAGGTGATGCAGCCGCACCAGGCACATGACGTTGGTGAGGTGAACGGAGACGCTCTTTCCGCTCAGGAGTATCAGAACTTGGTAGAAGAATATACCGAAGTGGTGAAACTCATGCGTGGAGTGACCGCCTTGAATGACGAACAAACCAGTCAGGTACGCGATGAAGTATGGCGTTCCTACGTTAACAATAAACTGATTGAAAAAGAAGCTGAAGCACTGGGACTGACTGTTTCTACTGCTGAAATTCAGGATATCCTGAAAGCTGGCGTTCATCCTTTGTTGAGACAGACTCCTTTCCAGAATCCGCAAACCGGAAACTTCGACAAGGATATGTTGAACAAGTTCCTGGTAGAATATGCCAAAATGAACGAATCGCAAATGCCGGCACAGTATGCTGAACAGTACAACAATATGTATAAATATTGGTCGTTCATTCAGAAAACTCTGATTCAGAGCCGTCTGGCTGAAAAGTATCAGGCATTGGTATCCAAAGCGCTTATCTCTAACCCGGTGGAAGCACAGGATGCTTTCGACGCAAGAGTAAACCAATACAATATGTTGCTGGCTGCCGTTCCTTATTCTTCTGTGGTAGATTCTACAATCGTAGTGAAGGAATCGGAACTGAAAGACTTGTATAACAAGAAAAAAGAACAGTTCAAGCAATACCAGGAAACTCGTGATATCAAATACATCGACGTACAGGTAACTGCCAGTGCAGCCGACCGCGCCGCTATCCAGAAGGAAGTGGACGAAGCTACTGAACAGTTGGCTACTACAACGGATGATTATACTTCTTTCATTCGTTCGGTTGGTTCGGAAGCTCCTTATGTAGACTTGTTCTACAACAAGACTGCTTTCCCGTCGGATGTAGTTGCACGTTTGGACTCTGCTTCTGTTGGTTCTGTTTATGGTCCTTATTATAATGGTGGCGATAATACGATCAACTCATTCAAAATTGTAGCCAAGACTGCGGCTGCCGATTCTGTTGAGTTCCGTCAGATTCAGGTATATGCGGCAGATGCAGCTAAGACGAAAACTCTGGCCGACAGTATCTACAATGCTATCAAAGGTGGTGCTAACTTCGTAGATCTTGCTAAGAAATACGGTCAGACCGGTGATTCCAACTGGATGACTGCTGCACAGTACGAAGGTGCACAAATTGACGGTGACAACTTGAAATTTATTTCTGCTATTAACAGCACAGGTGTGAACGAGCTGGTAAACTTGCCGTTGGGTCAAGCTAACGTTATTCTTCAGGTGACTAACAAGAAAGCGGTGAAGGATAAATATAAAGTAGCTGTGGTGAAGCGTGAAGTTGAATTCAGCAAGGAAACATACAACCGTGCTTACAATGACTTCAGCCAGTTTATCGCTGCCAATCCTTCTGTTGAGAAAATGGTGGCTAACGCCGAAGAAGCCGGATACAAATTGCTTGACAGAGCTGATTTGTATAGCTCCGAACATGGTATCGGTGGTGTGAGAGGTACAAAAGAAGCGTTGAGATGGGCATTCGATAAAGCAAAACCGGGTGAAGTATCAGGCTTGTATGAATGTGGCGAAAGCGATCACATGATGGTCGTTGGTCTGGTAAACATCAAGCCGGAAGGATACCGTCCATTGAAAGCCGTACAGGAACAGTTGAGAGCTGAGATCGTGAAAGATAAGAAAGCTGAAAAGATTATGGCTGACATGAAGGCTGCCAACGCAACCTCACTCGACCAGTACAAGGCTATGCCGAACGCTGTCAGCGATTCTTTGAAAATGGTAACGTTTGCTGCTCCGGCTTATGTATCTGCTTTGCGTAGTAGCGAACCGTTGGTTGGCGCTTATGCTTCTGTTGCTGAAGTAAATAAATTGAGCGCTCCGATCAAAGGTAATGCCGGCGTATTTATTCTGCAAGTATATGGCAAGGACAAACTGAACGATACATTCAACGCAAAAGATGAAGAAGCTACGTTGACTAATATGCACGCACGCTTCGCAAGCCGTCTGATGAATGACTTGTATCTGAAAGGAAACGTAAAAGATACACGTTACCTGTTCTTCTAAGACTTAATCGTAAAAACGATAACTGTAAAAGGTCGTTCCTCTTTCGGGAACGACCTTTTTTGTTAACTTTTACATTCTCGCTGTACGGAAATCGACTTTATTTCCTTACATTTGCAAATATAAACCATGAACAGAAGGAATAATGTCTAAATATCCTCTTTTAGGAATGACTCTTGTGGAGCTTCAATCGCTGGCGAAAAGACTGGGAATGCCCGGCTTTGCCGCCAAGCAGATTGCATCGTGGCTCTACGATAAGAAGGTGGCCTCGATTGATGAAATGACAAATTTGTCGTTGAAGTATCGGGAGTTGCTCAAGCAGAACTATGAGGTGGGAGCAGAGGCGCCGGTAGATGAAATGCGCTCTGTGGACGGTACGGTGAAGTATTTGTATAAAGTAGGTGAGAACCACTTTGTAGAATCCGTATATATCCCGGATGATGACCGGGCGACTTTGTGTGTATCTTCACAAGTAGGCTGCAAGATGAACTGCAAGTTCTGCATGACCGGAAAACAAGGTTATAAGGTCAACCTGACCGCCAGTCAGATTATCAATCAGATTCATTCGTTGCCGGAACGGGACAAGTTGACAAATGTCGTAATGATGGGCATGGGCGAACCGCTCGATAACCTGGATGAAGTATTGCAGGCATTGGAGATAATGACGGCTGATTACGGTTATGCATGGAGTCCGAAGCGTATCACCCTCTCCACTGTCGGATTGCGGAAAGGACTGAAACGTTTTATTGAAGAAAGTGATTGTCATTTGGCAATCAGCCTCCATTCGCCGTTGGCGGTGCAGCGTTCCGAACTGATGCCGGCGGAAAAAGGCTATTCGATTACCGAAATGGTGGAACTGTTAAAAAACTATGATTTTAGCAAACAGCGCCGACTTTCATTTGAATATATTGTTTTTAAGGGACTCAACGATTCGCAAGTCTATGCCAAGGAGTTGCTGAAACTGTTGCGTGGATTGGATTGCAGGATAAATCTGATCCGGTTCCATGCCATTCCGGGAGTTGATCTTGAAGGGGCAGATATGGATACAATGACCCGTTTCCGTGACTATTTGACCACGCACGGGCTTTTTACTACAATCCGTTCTTCGCGCGGAGAAGATATTTTTGCAGCCTGCGGCATGTTGTCGACTGCGAAACAGGAGGAAAATAATAAGAGCTAATATAAAAATCGAACATCATGAAAAAGTACTTTTCTTATTTAAGCATGGCTTTGATAGCCTTCGTTTTTGCTTCTTGTGGTCTGAAAGGGAATCACACTTCTAGTGGGCGTGCATACGAACTTTTGGTAGTAGTAGATCACGGCGTTTGGGATCGTGCGGCAGGAAGGGCCTTGCATGATGTGCTCGATTCGGATATGCCGGGGTTGCCGCAGTCGGAACCTTCTTTCCGTATTATGTATACTTCACCGAAAGATTATGATTCAACGTTGAAGTTGATCCGCAATATCATTATCGTAGATATAAAGGACATTTATACGAAAGCTTCTTTCAAATATGCGAAGGATGTGTATGCGAATCCGCAAATGATATTGACCATTCAGGCTCCGAATGAAGAAGAATTCCAAAAGTTTGTGGAAGAGAATAAGCAGACTATTGTTGACTTCTTCACCCGTGCGGAAATGAATCGTCAGATTTCCATGCTGGAAGAAAAGCACAGCAATTTCATCTCACAGAAAGTGGATAGCTTATTTGGTTGCGATATCTGGTTGCCTGCCGAACTGGCTAATTCAAAGACCGGAAAAGATTTCTTCTGGGCTTCCACCAATACAGGTACTGCCGACCGTAACTTCGTGATGTATTCTTATCCTTATACCGATAAAGATACGTTCACCAAAGAATATTTTGTGCATAAGCGTGACTCTGTGATGAAGGCGAACATTCCGGGATTCAAGGAAGGGGTTTATATGTCAACGGATTCTTTACTGACCGATGTTCGTCCGATCAATGTACAGAACAGTTACACAATGGAAGCACGCGGATTATGGCGCATGAAGGGGGACTTCATGGGTGGCCCGTATGTATCTCACACGCGTCTGGATGAGAAAAACCAACGAATTATCACAGCAGAAATATTTGTTTATTCACCTGATAAAATGAAACGTAACCTGGTGCGCCAAATGGAGGCATCTCTTTATACACTGAAACTTCCGAATGAGGTTCAGCAAAACCAGATCCCATTGGGAGGAGCAGCCAAGGAAGCGGAACAAACTAATAAATAAAAACATGGAAGATAATAAAATAAGAATCGGCATCACCCAGGGAGACATTAACGGGGTAGGCTATGAGGTGATTTTAAAGACATTCTCGGATCCTACCATGCTGGAATTATGTACTCCTATTATCTACGGTTCACCGAAAGTCGCTGCTTATCACCGCAAGGCTTTGGATGTGCAGACTAACTTCAGTATTATCAATACGGCTTCCGAAGCGGGATGCAACCGCTTGAGCGTAGTGAACTGTACGGATGATGAAGTGAAAGTTGAGTTTTCCAAACCTGACCCCGAAGCCGGTAAGGCCGCATTGGGCGCTTTGGAACGGGCTATCGAAGACTATCGTGAGGGGCTGATTGACGTAATTGTGACAGCTCCGATTAACAAACATACAATCCAGTCGGAAGAATTTTCTTTCCCCGGACATACGGAGTATATCGAAGAGCGTTTGGGCAACGGAAACAAATCGTTGATGATTCTGATGAAGAATGATTTTCGTGTGGCTCTAGTGACGACGCATATCCCTGTCAGAGAGATTGCGACTACGATTACGAAGGAACTGATTCAGGAAAAGCTGATGATCTTTCATCATTGCCTGAAGCAGGATTTCGGCATCGGTGCTCCGCGTATTGCGGTGTTGTCTCTCAATCCTCATGCCGGAGACGGCGGTTTGCTGGGTACGGAAGAACAGGAAGTGATTATCCCTGCCATGAAGGAAATGGAGGAAAAGGGGATTCTTTGTTACGGACCTTATGCTGCCGACGGCTTTATGGGATCGGGCAATTATACGCATTTCGACGGAATATTGGCGATGTACCACGACCAGGGGCTGGCTCCGTTCAAGGCGTTGGCTATGGATGACGGAGTAAACTATACGGCAGGACTGCCGGTAGTGCGTACTTCTCCGGCACATGGTACGGCTTATGACATCGCAGGCAAGGGACTGGCGAGCGAGGACTCGTTCCGTCAGGCAGTTTATGTTGCCATTGATGTGTTCCGTAATCGTCAACGGGAGAAAGTAGCCCATGCAAATCCGTTGCGGAAACAATATTACGAGAAACGGGATGATAGTGACAAACTAAAGCTGGATACAGTAGACGAAGATTAATAGGAAGTAATGACAAAAACGGAGATACAACAAGTGAAGCAGCGTTTCGGTATTATCGGAAATACCGAGGCATTGTTGCGCGCCATAGATGTTGCCATTCAGGTAGCTCCTACCGATTTGTCTGTGCTGATTACCGGAGAAAGCGGAGTTGGAAAGGAAAGTTTTCCGCAAATCATTCATCAATACAGCCGGAGGAAGCACGGACAGTATATCGCTGTCAACTGTGGAGCGATCCCCGAAGGGACGATCGACTCGGAATTGTTCGGCCATGAGAAAGGAGCATTTACCGGTGCGATTGGTGAACGGAAAGGATATTTCGGTGAAGCGGACGGCGGTACGATTTTCCTGGATGAAGTAGGGGAGTTGCCGTTGCCTACACAGGCACGTCTGCTCCGTGTGCTGGAGAGTGGCGAGTTTATCAAAGTAGGTTCGTCGAAAGTACAAAAGACGGATGTGCGTATTGTTGCAGCTACGAATGTCAATCTTACGCAAGCTATTGCGGAAGGACGTTTTCGTGAAGATTTATATTATCGTTTGAATACGGTGCCTATTCAGATCCCTCCTTTGCGTGAGCGGGGAGACGATGTGCTTCTGTTGTTCCGTAAATTTGCGGCGGACTTTGCGGCAAAGTACCGGATGCCGGCCATTCAGTTGACGGAGGATGCGAAGAAAGAACTTCTTGCTTATCCGTGGCCCGGAAACGTGCGCCAGTTGAAGAATATCACCGAGCAGATATCTATTATCGAGACGAACAGGGAGATTACGGCAGCTATTCTGCAAACCTATCTTCCCGCACAGAATGTACAACGTCTGCCGGCATTGCTGGGAACACGGGAGAGTAAAAGTTTTGAGAGCGAACGGGAAATTCTTTATTCCGTTCTGTTCGATATGCGTCAGGAAGTGGCCGAACTGAGGAAGATGGTGCACAACATGATGGCTGAACGTGCAGGGCAGGTGGCACAAATGGGGCAAGTAGGGCAAGTCGTCGCTACTCCGGTAGTGACAACGGCAAACCAGCCTTCGGTGCCTGCCATTATTCATCCGATGCAGCAGGCAACTGTCTGTCCGAAAGACGACGATGATGATATTCAGGATACGGAAGAATATGTAGAAGAAAACTTGGCACTGGATGAAGTTGAAAAGGAAATGATACGTAAAGCACTGGAGAAACATCATGGAAAACGGAAAGGTGCCGCCCGGGATCTGAAGATTTCCGAACGTACGCTTTATAGAAAAATAAAAGAATATGAACTGGATTAAAAAGATAACGCCACGCGTTGCGCTACTGCTTGCATTACCGTTGGTAGTCATTGCGTGTACTGTTTCCTATAAGTTTAATGGTTCGTCTATCAATTATGATAAGGTGAAAACCATTTCGATTGCCGACTTCCCTATTAAGTCGGAGTATGTGTATGCACCGTTGGCAACGAAGTTTAATGAGGATCTGAAAGATATCTTTATCCGTCAGACACGGCTCCAACTGTTGAAGCCGAATCAGAACGCGGATTTGCAGATCGACGGAGAAATTACAGGCTACAATCAATACAACCAGGCTGTATCCGCCGACGGTTATTCTTCGGAGACGAAACTGACCATTACGGTGAATGTACGCTTTGTCAACAACACAAACCACGCCGAAGACTTCGAACAACAGTTTTCAGCTTTCCGTACCTATGATTCCAGTCAGTTGCTGACGGCTGTACAAGACGGACTGATTGCTGAAATGACTAAAGAGATAACCGACCAAATATTTAATGCAACTGTAGCAAACTGGTAATTTTAATGACTTCTGTTAACTTTCAACAATGGATTCAGCACCCTGAAACGCTGGATAGGGATACTTTGTATGAGCTGCGCAATATGCTCGCGCGGTATCCGTATTTTCAGTCGCTTCGCCTGTTGTATCTAAAGAATCTATATATTCTCCATGATATTAATTTTGGCGCGGAACTGCGGAAAGCGGTTCTGTACATTGCCGATCGCCGGAAACTGTTTCAGTTGATCGAAGGTGACCGGTTTGCCGTCCAGTCCCGTAAGAAAGGAGTGCCCCTTACGGAAGTGCTGAAAAACGAGCCTTCGGTAGACCGCACCCTGGCGTTGATTGACGCTTTTCTGTCTACGGTGCCGGAGGAGGTGGCCGGTCAGACAACTTTCGACTATTCAATGGACTATACAACTTATCTGTTGGAAGACAATACGACTGCTGCCGAATCGGAAGAAGTCGCTCCGAAGTTGAAAGGATACGAACTGATAGACGATTTTATTGAAAAGAGCGAAAGTGAGGCTCCTCTCTGTCTGAAACCTTTAAAAGAGGAAGCGGAAATCTCTGTTACTCCTTCGGAAGAAGTGAGTGCGGCAGAGGAAGAAGATGATAGCTGTTTTACCGAAACTTTAGCCAAAATCTATGTTAAACAACAACGATATTCGAAAGCTCTTGAAATAATTAAAAAATTAAGTTTGAAATATCCAAAAAAAAATGCTTACTTTGCAGACCAAATCAGATTTTTGGAGAAATTGATTATTAACGCTAATTCAAAATAACTAAAAATGTACTTATTATTCGTTATCTTAATGGTTATTGCAGCCCTGTTGATGTGCTTTATCGTGCTGATTCAGAACTCAAAAGGAGGCGGACTTGCTTCCGGATTCTCTTCATCCAACGCTATTATGGGCGTACGCAAAACTACCGATTTTCTGGAAAAAGCAACTTGGGGCTTAGCTATCTTCATGGTTATCATGAGTATTGCTACCGCTTATGTCGTTCCTCATTCTTCTGCTGTTAAAGATGCAGTGTTGGAACAGGCTCAGAAAGAACAACAGACTAACCCGTATAACTTGCCTGCTGGTACTGCTGCACCGCAAACAGATGCTACTGCTCCGGCAGAGTCTGCACCTGCAACAGAAACTCCGGCACCTGCTGAAACTCCGGCTCCTGCTGCTGAATAATCCATTCGGATTGCAGAGAGGGATTGGGTGAAACCATTTAAGAGGGGGCAGAAGGTTTTCTGTATTTCTCTATATTTGGGCGCAGATTACACGGATTACACGGATTTGTTAATGAATCCGTGCAATTCATGTAATCCGCGCCTAACTTTTTTTCTAAAAACAAATCTCTTTGTGAGGTATACAATGGAGATTTAACTATCTTTGTTGGTCGTAAAAAATAAAATTATTAACTACTATTTAAATATAACAATGACAGAACAATTAAAACAGAAATTGAATGACTCCAAGGTGTTGCGTTGGAGCGTTCTAGCATTGGTCGCTTTTACCATGTTATGCGGCTACTTCCTTACGGACGTTATGTCCCCGCTGAAACCTATGCTTGAGAAAGAACTACTCTGGGATAGTTTGGATTACGGATTCTTTACCAGCGCTTACGGGTGGTTCAATGTATTCTTGCTGATGTTGATTTTCGGCGGTATTATCCTGGATAAAATGGGAGTACGCTTTACTGGAATGGGCGCCTGTCTGTTAATGGTGTTCGGTTGTGGACTGAAATATTATGCTATCTCTACCACTTTTCCGGAAGGTGCCCTGCTTTTCGGATTCAAGATGCAGGTAGCATTGGCAGCATTGGGATATGCTATCTTTGGTGTTGGTGTGGAAATTGCCGGTATTACCGTCTCTAAGATTATTGTGAAATGGTTTAAAGGCAAGGAAATGGCGTTGGCTATGGGACTTGAAATGGCAACGGCACGTATCGGTACAACTCTGGCAATGGTGCTGACTGTACCTTTGGCTGACTTCTTCGGATCTACTGACGAGGTAGGTGCTTTTCATACCAATATCCCCGCGCCGATTCTTTTCTGCTTGGTTATGCTTTGTGTAGGTACGATTGCTTTCTTTATTTACACATTCTATGATAAGAAGTTGGATGCTTCACTTGACGCACAAGGGCTTGAACCCGAAGAACCTTTCCGTATGAAAGATATCGTATATATCGTTACTAACAAGGGGTTCTGGCTGATTGCATTGTTGTGCGTATTATTCTATTCGGCTGTATTCCCGTTTATCAAGTATGCGGCGGACTTAATGGTACAGAAATATAATGTAGACCCGAAATTGGCGGGGACGATTCCGGGATTGTTACCGATCGGTGCGATCATCCTGACTCCGTTGTTCGGTTCTCTGTATGACCGTATCGGCAAAGGTGCCACGTTGATGACTATTGGTGCAGTGATGCTGATATTCGTGCATACTATGTTTGCACTTCCTATCCTGAATGTGTGGTGGTTTGCCACGATCATTATGATTGTGTTAGGCTTCGCTTTCTCATTGGTTCCTTCAGCTATGTGGCCTTCCGTTCCGAAGATTATTCCTGAGAAACAGTTGGGTACGGCTTATGCATTGATTTTTTGGGTACAGAACTGGGGATTGATGGGTGTGCCTTTGCTGATCGGTTGGGTGCTGAACTCTTATTGCAAGGGGCCGGTGGTAGACGGTGCGCAGACGTATGATTACACGTTACCTATGGCTATTTTTGCTGTCTTCGGTGTGCTTGCGTTGATTGTATCTTTGATGTTGAAGGCAGAGAACAGGAAAAAAGGTTATGGGCTGGAAGAAGCTAATATTAAAAAAGAATCGGTATAATATTAAAGACTCAGTATAATATTTTTGAAATAAGGAGATCAAAGTATGGCAGCGAAAGAGAAAATCAACCTGTTGGATGTAATTCCCTGTCGCAGTGAACATATTACCGTTGAAAGGGAAGGGGAGACGATTGTGCTCTCCTTCCCTCGTTTTAAATATACGTGGATGCAACGCTTTCTTGTTCCGAAGGGGATGTCGAAGGAGCTTCATGTGCATTTGGAAGAACACGGAACGGTTGTATGGGAACTGATTGACGGGAAACGGACGGTGCGTGAAATCATAGAAAAACTCGCAGACCATTTTCAGAATGAAGCAGGCTACGAGTCACGTGTATCTACTTATCTTTATCAGTTACAGAAGGACGGTTTTATAAAATTTCATTTCCCCACAGAGTAACACAATGTCTCTCACTGAATCCTCTCTTTACGGTAAGATTAAAAGGCTCTGTGTTACTCTGCGGGGAATAAATTATTTAATAAAGATAGCCCATAGTATAACGGCACTTGCAATCAGGACGCCCATGATAATCAGTGTCCCCCATACGAAGTAGCTGTTGTCCCGTTCCTTTTTCTTCTCGGAATCACGGATGATACGTTCCATTTCTTCCGACGTGGTATTGGGCAACGGGTAATGTTCGTTGCTACGGTTTAAATGTTTTAGCTTCTCGTTGTTTCGCTCGCGACGCAGGCGGGAGGCTTCTCTTCCTTCGCTAAGCCGACGTATCATGTCGAGCATGTGTCCTTCACCGCCCATATTCTTTTCTTTTTAGAGTTTCATTATTTCCCTTCTTCCCGGTCTACTTTAAGAAGTCCGCCGGTATTCGGGTCGAAATACACCTTGATAGTTGAGTTCTTGTTGAACAATACCGGAGCCAAGTATTCGATAATGCCGAATTGTGTTACAGGTACTTCTCCTTCATACAGTTTCTTTTTGCCGTCGGTCAGCGTGATTTGCGCTTGTCCGGGGACGTTGTAGGCAATTCCTTCCGGTTCTTTTTTCTTCTTCCCATCGTCTTGTGGTATTTTGACTGTTTTCAAGTCTTTCAGAGTGATATAGAAAGGAGTGCCGGCCAGGTCGTTGTTGGCAACTACCCCCAGCTTTTTAGAGAAACGGAAAGCAACTTCGTTATTCAGTTCCTTATCCGGTGTAAGTCGGATCGTAAATGTCTTTTCCTCTTTGTCACGTGTGCCCGAGAACATCTTGGTCATGGCGTCTTCCTGTGCGTTCAGATTGTCGAGCATGATTTTGAGTTGGGCGCCGTCCGAAGGAGTGTTGTCCGCTTGGCCGCGTAAAAGGGCATTTTTGCTTTCGCGGATATTATAGATCTCTTTGGCTACCAGTTCGGCCATTTTGGCGGTGGAGCTGGCCATTAGGATTTCTTCGGTAAGGAAATCACGAGGATTCGCTTTTACGGTGGCGGGAGTGACGGGAGCAGCTTTTTTAGTCTCGTTACTCTTGCTGTAAGGGACGTTGATTGATTTCACAATTCCGTCCTCAGTCAGTTCCATGAGAGGGGCTACTGTTTTATCCTTTAGTTTGACAAAGTAAGTCGTTTCGCTGTTAGGGACTCCTACTGATTTAACTTTTACGCTGTTCAGTTCCCAATATTCGTCGGGCTCGGCAGATACGTTGGTCAGTCGCAGATAACGATCTGCGTATTTACTGAATTCACCCGGTGTATAGCTGACTTTGTTGGCTTTTATTTCGAGTTCTATCTGTGTTTTGGGAAGGCTGTACACCACTCCGTAGTCTTTTCCTCGGGTAACGCCTGTCAACACTTCTGTTTGTGCATAGGCGGAAGTAGCCATTAGTAGTCCCGTTGCTATAATCAACTTTTTCATATTCGGTTCTTTTTTAACTGGTTTTGAAAACAAAGTTAATGAAGTTATTGAAAAAACTGTAAGTTCTTAACTTTTATTCGCTTACAAGTCGCCATGCCGTAGGCAGACAGGTGATGATGTCGCTGGCAATCAGTCCGATCATCCCCTGCTTTTTCTGGGCGAAATCTCCGGCCAGTCCGTGGATGTAAGTACCGATTTTAGCTGCATCCTCGGCGGGATAGCCTTGGGCTAGCAGAGCTAGGATCACTCCGGTCAATACATCGCCACTGCCTCCGGTTGCCATTCCCGGATTTCCGGTCGGGTTGAAATAACATTTTCCTGCCGGGGTGATAATGGCGGAATAGGCGCCTTTCAGGATGATATGTACGTTGGCGGCATGAGCCAGTTCGCAGGCTTTGGTCAGTCGTTCGTATGAATCCTGACACTTGCCGGTCAGCCGTTCCAGTTCCTTCGGGTGTGGGGTGAGGATAGAACCTTTTGGCAGGTGTGTCAGTGTGTGGCGGTGGTTGGCAAGGATGTTGAGTGCGTCAGCGTCCACTATTACGGGAGTCTGGCAATGTTCGAGCTGTTCGAGCAGGGCAGCTTCCGTTTCCTCGCTTCTTCCCAGTCCGGGGCCGATGCCGACAGCTTGGTAATCGTCCGTGTCGGTAGGTATGGCAAAGCAGGTTTCATTGGCATCGGTTTCTACCATAGCTTCTGGGACGGAGGTTTGAAGAATGTCGTTGTTGCATATCGGTGCGTGTACAGTCAGCAGTCCTACTCCCGAACGGAGACAGGCACGAGCTGCCAATACCGATGCACCCGCCATACCTTTCGAGCCGGCAATCAGGAGAGCATGACCGAAATTCCCTTTGTGGGCAAACTGTTGGCGTGGTTTGATGAGTGAACGTATATCTTCCAGTTCCAGTATCTCGTAGTTTGTTTCCGTCTCTTCAATACCCTCTTCGCTCAATCCGATATTCAATAAATCCCATTCGCCTACATATTCGGTGTTTTCGGCAAAAAGGAAAGCGAGTTTCGGAAGCTGCAGGCTGAACGTTACGTCGGCGCGGATAATGTTGTTTTTCACGTTGAATGTATTTTCTTCTCCCATAAGTCCGGAAGGGATGTCAATGGCTACTACCATAGCCGGAGAAGAATTGATATATTTCACAACGGCTGCGAATCCTCCGCTCAACGGTTTGTTCAGTCCCGAACCGAAAAGCCCGTCGATAACCAAGTGGTCCGGTGTCAGGGTGGGAGGGACGAATTGGGTGCTGATTTCGTGGAATGTCACTTCCTCTGCCATTTCCACCAGTTCCTTGTTGGTCTGGCAGTCCGGGGAGAGTTCACCTTTCGGGTTAAAGAGATATACCTCTGTTTTATATCCTTTTTCGGATAGCATACGAGCCACGGCGAGGGCGTCTCCACCGTTGTTGCCCGGTCCGGCAAATACGGTGACGGGAGTTTCCCGGCTCCACCTGTTCATTATGGCTTTTGTCAGTGCGGTTGCGGCACGTTCCATGAGGTCTATTGAGGCAATCGGCTCGTGCTCAATGGTATATGCGTCTAGTTTCTTTATACTGCTGCTTGGAAATATTTTCATTGTGATGTTTTTTTTAGTTTTCGCCCTACAAATGTACATGATTATTCTGACTTTTCCCGTTTGTTATGGGAAGAAAAACGTGTTAATCATAGATAGATGAGTTACAGGAGATAGGTCGGAAAATTCTTCTTTATGGGAAGTAAAGTTGTTTTGTATAGGTAGCAAAGTTCCTGTTGACAGGCGAAGAACTATAAACGCAAGCTTTGATTATAGATTGTAATGCATGAAGTGAAACTTTTCAGCAAGTTTACATTTAATGGGGAGTAACTTCTCTATGAATGTACCGGATATAAGATATAGTCTGTTCGCACAAGGATGACGAAGAAGCGCTTCAGTCAGTGTCGGAGATAGTAGGAGAATTGAGTATTATGGTGCTGATTATTTGCTTTTTTCGAGAAAAATGTTATCTTTGTAGGTAGGTAATGTGCATAACATTATTTTCCTGTGCTCACAATGATTAAATCATAGATAACGGATTGTTTAATCTTCTAAAGTTTGCATTATGGAAAAGACTAGAATTGGCTTGAATGCCGGAAAAGTATGGCGTATCTTAAATGAAAAAGGTGAACTGTCAATGTTCGATTTGTGCCGTGAGTTAGGTTTGACGTTTGAAGACGTAGCTCTTGCTATCGGCTGGTTGGCAAGGGAAAGCAAGGTCTTTCTGAGGAAAAGGGAAGGAATGCTTTTTGTCAGCATTGAGAATGTTGAATTTACTTTTGGCTAAGGTGGAAACCAATGTACATTTAAGGTGGGAATCCGCTTTATTATCTACCCGACTAAAAATTTAATGAAGTGGATCAGTGGAGGTGTTTGCGTCTAAAATATGATTACTCTTATTTCTTTCCGGCTATTCTTTTTATTGTCTATTTATTCTTATCCGATAGGCTGTTAAATAGCTTTTTTATTTATTTCATAAAGGGATATTCTGTGGACTGCTTAATGGAGGAACATCGCTAACTATCTCACCGATTCTGCTTCTTCTTTCAAAGAAATTGCAGAAGAAGATGTACAGAGTGGAATAAAAATTGTATTTTTGCGACAACTTTTTTAAAATAACCGGTTATGGATAGCATTCAGATAAAAGACAAGCAGTTCACTGTTTCCATTAAAGAACAAGATATTCGGAAAGAAGTGATTCGCGTGGCGAACGAAATCAATCGCGATTTGGCAGATAAGAACCCACTATTCCTCAGCGTGTTGAATGGTTCGTTTATGTTTACGGCCGACTTGCTGAAACACATCACAATCCCTTGCGAAATATCGTTTGTCAAGCTGGCTTCTTATCAGGGAGTGACTTCCACTGGAGTTATCAAAGAAGTAATCGGACTGAACGAGGACATTGCCGGACGTACGGTTGTTATCGTAGAAGATATTGTAGACACGGGGTTGACTATGCAGCGACTGCTCGAAACATTGGGTACGCGTAATCCCGAATCTATCCACATCGCTTCATTATTGGTGAAACCGGAAAAACTGAAGGTGGACCTGAACATTGAATATGTAGCAATGGAAATTCCGAACGACTTTATCGTGGGATATGGATTGGATTATGACGGTTTCGGGCGAAATTACCCCGACATTTACACAGTAGTAGACTAAATTCAAATACAAATTAATTTTTAGGTAAAAAAGATGTTGAACATTGTAATTTTCGGTGCTCCGGGTTCTGGAAAAGGGACACAGAGCGAGCGTATTGTAGAAAAGTATGGTATCAATCACATTTCAACAGGAGATGTATTGCGCGCAGAAATCAAGAACGGTACAGAACTGGGTAAAACTGCTAAAGGTTATATCGACCAGGGACAGTTGATTCCGGATGAACTGATGATTGATATTCTGGCAAGCGTATTCGATAGCTTCAAAGATAGCAAAGGTGTAATTTTCGACGGTTTCCCCAGAACAATAGCACAGGCGGAAGCATTAAAGAAGATGTTGGCCGAGAGAGGACAGGATGTTTCTGTAATGGTTGACCTTGAGGTGCCGGAAGATGAACTTATGGTACGTCTGATTAAGCGTGGCAAAGACTCCGGCCGTGCTGACGATAACGAAGAAACTATCAAAAAACGTCTGCATGTATATCATTCACAGACTGCTCCGCTGATTGACTGGTACAAGAACGAAAAGAAATACCAGCATATCAACGGTCTGGGTACTATGGAAGGTATCTTCGCTGAAATTTGCGAAGCAATAGACAAGTTATAATAATATTATTAGAAAAGTATGGCTGAATCGAATTTTGTTGATTACGTAAAGATTTACTGCCGCTCGGGTAAGGGCGGAAGGGGCTCTACACACATGAGGCGCGAGAAATATTGTCCCAACGGAGGTCCCGACGGGGGCGATGGCGGAAGAGGAGGCCATATCATCTTGCGCGGTAATCGTAATTACTGGACATTGCTTCACTTGAAGTTCGATCGTCACGCAATGGCAGGTCATGGCGAATCGGGAAGCAAGAACCGTAGTTTCGGAAAAGACGGTGCGGATAAAATAATAGAAGTTCCCTGCGGGACGGTGGTGTATAACGCCGAAACGGGGGAATACCTTTGTGACGTGACCGAAGACGGGCAGGAAGTAATTTTGTTGAGAGGCGGTCGCGGTGGTCAGGGCAACTGGCATTTCAAGACGGCAACCCGTCAGGCGCCGCGTTTTGCGCAGCCGGGCGAGCCAATGCAGGAAATGACAGTTATCATGGAGCTGAAGCTCCTGGCAGACGTTGGTCTGGTAGGTTTTCCGAATGCGGGAAAGTCTACGCTTCTTTCCGCTATTTCGGCTGCGAAACCGAAGATTGCCGACTATCCGTTTACTACGCTCGAACCGAACTTGGGCATCGTTTCCTATCGTGACGGTAAATCATTCGTAATGGCGGATATACCGGGGATTATCGAAGGAGCGAGTCAGGGTAAGGGATTGGGATTACGTTTTTTGCGCCATATCGAACGAAACTCATTATTGTTGTTTATGGTTCCTGCGGATAGTGATGATATCCGCAAGGAATATGAAATCCTACTGAATGAGTTGAGTACTTTTAATCCCGAAATGCTGGATAAACAACGTGTGCTGGCTATCACAAAGAGCGATATGCTCGACCAGGAGCTAATGGACGAGATAGAACCGACATTGCCCACGGGTGTTCCGCACGTGTTCATCTCTTCTGTTTCCGGTTTGGGAATCTCCGTATTGAAAGATATTCTGTGGGAGGAACTGAATAAGGAAAGCAACAAGATAGAAGACATTGTTCACCGTCCGAAAGATGTAACCCGTCTGCAACAGGAACTCAAAGACATGGGTGAAGATGAAGACATCATCTATGAATATGAGGAGGAAGCGGATGATGACGATGAGGACATTGATTACGAATACGAAGAAGAGGATTGGGAGGAAAAATGATTTCACTCACAAAAGATAAAGAGCTGAAGGGGTATAAGTCATTGACGGTATACCCCGAAGTAGCTCATTTTGTTACAACACGTCATGGAGGTGTCAGTGAGGGAACATATGGCTCATTTAATTGCTCGCCTTATACCAAGGATTCATGTATCAATGTGAATTGTAATCAGAATAAGTTATTTCAGATAACGGGACATCAAATTAAAGAATTAGTTATTCCGGAGCAAAAGCATGGTAGTGCGAGTCTGGTCGTTGACGAATCGTTCTTTAAGGAGTCATTAGAAGTGAGACGAACACTTTTGAGAGGCATTGATGCCTTGATTACCAATGTGCCGGGATATTGTGTTTGTGTTACGACTGCAGATTGCGTACCCGTGTTACTATATGACAGAAGGCTGCAAGTGGTGGCTGCCGTTCACGCCGGTTGGAAAGGCACGGTGCAGCATATTGTCAGTAGTGTAATGGAACACATGAGCCGGAATTTCGGAACCCGGGGTGCTGACGTAGTGGCCTGTATCGGTCCGAGTATTTCACTCGAATCATTTGAAGTAGGTGATGAGGTTTATGAAGCATTCAAAGAAAGTGGTTTTGATATGTCCATTATCTCTACAAAAAAGAGGAAGACAGGCAAACACCATATTGATCTGTGGGAAGCCAACCGGAGTGAATTGCTTTATGCCGGAATTCCTGCCGGGCAGATTGAAGTAGCCGGTATCTGTACCTATATTCATCAAGATGATTTTTTTTCTGCGCGTAGACTGGGGATTGACTCCGGCCGTATTTTGTCGGGAATAATGATTAGAAAGTAATAATCGGCATTTGTAATTGTTGGGATGCCGATGATTGGTTTATAACAAGTTATGTTTGAAATAAAAGTATCACAGGAGATCAAAGATGCTTGTCCGGTCTTTGCCGGAGCAGCCGTATATGCCGCAGTGAAGAATACTGCTTACTGCGAAGGACTTTGGAAGGAAATCAATGCTTTCACCGAAGAACTGACTACTACTATACAGATAGAAGACATCAAACATCAGCCTGTCATAGCTGCCACCCGCGAAGCCTACAAACGTTGTGGTAAAGATCCCGGACGTTACCGTCCGTCAGCGGAAGCTTTGCGTCGTCGCCTGATGCGCGGAATTCCTCTGTACCAGATTGATACTCTGGTAGATCTCATCAACTTAGTTTCTCTTCGGACGGGACATTCTATCGGTGGTTTTGACGCGGATAAAATACAAGGCGCATATCTTGAATTGGGTATCGGCAAAGCAGGGGAACCGTTTGAAGGTATCGGAAAGGGTGTGTTGAATATCGAAGGATTGCCCGTTTATCGTGATGCGTCGGGTGGTATCGGTACGCCTACCAGTGATAACGAACGGACTAAAATGAATCTCGGTACTACCCATATTTTAGCAATCGTCAATGGTTATAATGGAAAAAAAGGCCTGAAAGAAGCTGCTGAGATGATTCAGTCATTGCTGAACGAATATGCAGAATCAGATAGCAGCGAACTTATCTTTTTTGAATAATCAGGGGAGTATTCTGATTGAAAACGAAAAAATACATGAAAGACATTCTCATACTATTATTCGTCTTATTCTTTCCGATGATTGTGAACGCACAAGACAAATCCTCTTTTTCTTTCAGGGAGGTAAACCATATCCGTGTGGCTACTCCCGGATTGTTTGCTAAAGGTAATCATATATACCTGCATTTGGACTCGTTGAAGGAGCATGAATATGCTTTCCCTCTGCCGGGTGGTAAGGTCATTTCTGCTTATGGTACTCGTGGGGGACATTCAGGGGCAGATATCAAGACTTGTGCTAATGATACGATTCGTGCTGCTTTTGACGGGGTGGTACGGATGTCGAAACCTTATTATGCATACGGAAATTTGGTAGTAATCCGTCATGCGAACGGGCTGGAAACCATTTATAGCCATAACTGTAAGAATCTGGTTCGGAGTGGTGAGGTCGTAAAAGCCGGGCAACCTATCGGTCTGACCGGTCGTACCGGTCGTGCTACCACCGAACACGTGCATTTTGAAACCCGTATCAACGGACAACACTTTAATCCGAATCTGATCTTTGACCTGAAAGAAAGGAAATTGCGGAAGGAATGTATTAAATGTAGCAAGAACGGAAGTGGAATAATTGTGAAGTCGCAGGCCGGCAATAACCGTATTGCTCAAAATAAGAAATAAAAGAATGGTAGCCGACCTATTTCAATTAAGTAAGTCCATTACTCCCAGGAGGGCGATCAGGTATTCCAGCCGAGATTTAATGTGCCGGATAGCTCTGGCTATATGAACCTCTACTGTTCGCTCGCTGATATTCAGCAATTCGGCAATCTCTTTATGACTTAGGTTTTCTTTTCTGCTCAAAATAAATATCTCCTGTTGCTTCGGTGGAAGTTCTTCAATAATCTTGTCAATATAATTGTTTAATTCTTTAGCCTGCAATTCTTCTTCTATATTGTAGGAATCAATGTTCGACTGCTCGTAAGCACTTAAAACAGACAGTTTATAGAAGTTTTCATTAAATGTTTTTTTCTGGCGGTTAAAGATAAGATTCCGGGTGACGATAAATAAAAATCCTCTGAAGTTCTCATCTTCTCTTAGAAAAGAACGCGCTTCCCATAGCTTGACAAACACTTCCTGTACTACTTCTTTAATATCTTCAGATGAATTGATATATAGTTTACTAAAATTATATACTTGTCCGCCATATACTTTATACAAGTACTCAAAAGCTTCGTGGCTGTCTGATTTTAGTAATACTATTGCTTCTTGGTCATTCATCTTATGATTTAATGAGGATTTCAAAGAGCGAAGATATGAAGAATAATTCAAAAACACATCTTTTCGAAAAAAAAATAATAAAATGCAGATTTGAGTAAGGGGTAGAAATGGGTTAGATGTATTTAATATATAATGCATGAATCCCGAATTGGCGTAAAGTTAAGGAAAATGAAAGAGCCAGTTTGAGTATATTGTATTATAAACCCTTAATTCCGCAACACTTTGATTTAACTTTATTTATAAGTTCCTGAGCAACAAAAAGTTGCTCAGGATTTTGCCATGTCAGATTTTTCACTTATCTTAGTGTTGCAAATCAAAACAAGCGTAAATCGTAACAAGACATGGCAAAGGTACAAATAAAATCTGAAAAACTCACACCTTTTGGAGGAATTTTTTCAATCATGGAGCAATTTGACTCCATGCTTTCACCTATTATCGACCAGACACTTGGTCAGAGATGCCGCAGTATCATCGGATACCAGTACAGCGAAATTATTCGTTCTCTGATGAGCGTATACTTCTGTGGCGGTTCATGCGTGGAGGATGTAACATCGCATCTGATGCGTCATCTCTCGTATCATCCGACCTTGCGCACATGCAGCTCTGATACCATCCTCAGAGCCATCAAGGAACTGACACAGGAAAACATCTCATATACTTCCGATAAGGGCAAGACCTATGATTTCAATACGGCAGACAAGCTCAACGCCTTGCTTATAAAAGCCTTGGTTTCCACTGGTGAACTGAATGAGGTGGAAACCTACGATGTTGATTTCGACCATCAGTTCCTTGAAACAGAGAAGTATGATGCAAAACCGACATACAAGAAGTTCCTCGGCTACAGACCTGGCGTATATGTCATCGGTGACATGATTGTCTATGTCGAGAACAGCGATGGCAACACAAATGTGCGCTTTTATCAGGCTGAGACCCACAAGAGATTCTTTGCCCTACTGGAAGCCAACAGCATCCGTGTGAATCGCTTCAGAGCCGACTGTGGTTCGTGCTCGAAGGAAATTGTCAGTGAGATAGAGAAGCATTGCACGCACTTCTACATCCGCGCCAACAGATGCAGTTCGCTCTACGATGACTTGTTTTCACTGAGGGGATGGAAGACGGAGGAAATCAACGGCATCCAGTTTGAACTCAATTCCATTCTTGTTGAGAAATGGGAAGGCAAGTGCTATCGTCTTGTCATTCAGAGACAAAAGCGCATGGATGGAGAGCTTGACTTGTGGGAAGGTGAATACACCTACAGATCCATTCTTACCAACGATTATGACTCATCAACAAGAGACATCGTCGAATTTTACAACAAGCGTGGGGGCAAAGAGCGTATATTCGATGATATGAACAACGGATTCGGCTGGAACAGGCTCCCCAAGTCGTTCATGTCAGAGAACACTGTATTCCTTCTGCTTACGGCATTGATACACAATTTCTATAAGACCATCATTAGCAAGCTTGACACCAAGGCTTTCGGGCTCAAGGAAACGAGTCGCATAAAGGCTTTTGTCTTCAGCTTCATCTCCGTACCTGCCAAGTGGATCATGACAGCAAGGCAATACGTGCTGAATATCTATACTGAAAACCGGGCTTATGCAAGACCTTTCAAAACTGGATTCGGATAAAGTCCGTTCCTTATGGTTTTAATCTGCGTA